>Ga0209676_1000008_pt1 | contig 991778 bp, 846 predicted proteins | sample AraplaCvi_mLB_r2_FD_184282 | JGI IMG/M metagenome (GOLD analysis project Ga0209676, IMG submission 184282) | Arabidopsis root microbial communities from North Carolina, USA - plate scrape MF_Cvi_mLB_r2 (SPAdes) (version 2) | ecosystem: Host-associated > Plants > Roots > Endosphere | place...
AAAACACCTTAAAAAAGTGCTTAAACGCGTTCAAAATCGTCTCACGACCCAAAGCTTAGCTGAGGCTTGTCTTTTCGAACCTATGGCTTTGAATTAGCTTTAAATAAAAACTTGGTTAAGAAATACTATACAAAGAAAATCTGATCAAGTGATCAGCGCGGCCAGCTTGCTCCGAAACAGGCGGCCACCATGAAGCGAAACAGGGTGACACTTTAAAAGCGAAACGCGCGGCCATTTTCGCTGAAATACCCATGCAGGCAATACACCTCATATTTGTGCACAAAGAACTCAACCGCCTTGTCAACCAGGCCTGCAATTAATCTGCTATTTTTCGGTGCGTTGTACATTTAGTTACTTCTTGGTATTGTACCTGTAAGTGCTTATAGGTACATTTGTTTTTGTTATATAACACAAATGTAAAGAACTTTATAATCTTTACAAATCTTTACGTTAACTTTTTTATATAAAATTTTTAAGTGACTGATTTACAGCTAATAAAATTATCTATACAAAGACTTAAAGTTTTGGGGTTTGGCTCGCAAAAGGCTATAGGTAAGCTACTAGGGTATAGCAGTGAATCCGCTTTTTCCCAGGTTTTGAATGGTAAGGTTAATGTTCCGAATGATTTGCTAACTCGCATATCAAATCTTAGTGAAGATGTAAAGAACTTTATAATTGAAAATAAAGATAAGGAAGCGATAAGAATTGAAGCTAAGCCATTGAGATTAGCTGATCCTTATGGTTTTGATGCCACAAATGAAAAATTCTATCAGTTAGCCGATGGAAGTGTAATTATGCAAGTACCAATTATTTCCCATAAAGCTTACGCTGGTTATCTCGTAGGTTATGCCGATCCAGAATTTTATGACGATTTAGATACTATCCCATTACCAGTCGATGGTTTACATAAAGGTTCTTATTTAGCATTTGAGGTTACTGGTGATAGTATGATAAATTTTTCTACACTTGAACTTGCTGAACAAAGTATTTTTCCAGGTAGAATTGCTATAGGTCGGGATTTGCCTCGTGAAAAATGGATGTATAGATTGCACACCCATAATTATGATAATTGGGTTATTGTGCATAGAACTAAAGGAATTTTGATTAAAAAGATTACTGAGCACATAGTTAACGAAGGTATCATAACTATTCATTCACTAAATCCTGAATATCCAGATGAACAGTTACATCTCAATGACATCGAACAAATATTCAGTGTAGTACAAATTGTAACCAAAAAAAGATAGTATGAAAAAATTAGTTGTTCTCGCCTTATTTATTGCGCCATTCGTTGGATTTGCTCAGAAGAAAACCGATTCAAAAGTTTTTAATGGCGCAACAAAATTAATTTTGACAAATACCAATTCAGCTGAAGATAATTACAAGTTAGCAGCCAAAACTTTATTAGATGCTGATTATGCTATTGAAAAAAGCGATAAGGAATTTTTTCAGTTATATACAGAGCCAGTCACCGCGATAGGAGAAGGTACCACCCGAGCTCTCACGATTTATGTTGTTTCAAAGGATCATCAGATTATTATTGTGGGTAAAACAAAGAAGAGGTCAGGGTTACAGCTTGTCAACACTAATCCCGATACAGAAAACTTTGAAATCATGCCTTATAAAAATAGTAAGCTGATGAAGGACATATTCAAAAGGCTTGAGGATTTTGCAATATTACTTAAATCTGGAAAGGTCACTTTTTCAGAATAATGAAGTCAAATTAAATAATACTATATGACAAAATCTAAATTATTAACCATTTCGGCATTTGTCGCACTGGCTTTAGGATGCTCTCAAAATTCAACTAAAGAAGATAAAAAAAATAGTGATACGCTTAACATAGGTGTACAAAATAGTGGTAGCTTAAATGACTCGATTAAACTTGCCCAAAAATTTAAAGCATCAGAGGGTATAGCTTATGATAAATTTTTATTCCGACAATCTGAAAAAGAATTTAATAGATTAAATAGAAACTATTTTAGGGAGATTGGAACAGAGAAGTATATATTGTCGGGCAGCTTCAATAAGAATAGCGAGCTTTACTTGCTTGAAATAAAAGGTTTAAAAGAATCGGCGAATTACATAGATAATAAATTGCAGGAGAGTTTAAATAACTTGGTGTCGATTATATCTAAGAAGTATGGCGAACCCACAACATCCTATGGATCAATAAAATTTTTTGATTTTCAGCCAGGTTATATACAATGGCATTCAGAGTGGAGTATTGGGAATAAAGCTATAAAGGTTGGGATGGCCGAGGTGGATAGTGGTTCTGAGTATTATGTTATAGGCTGGATTTATGACAAGAAAATGTATGATGAGCTGGAGCGGATAAATAAAAATAAATCTACTAAGGAAAGTAATGCCGAGGCTGAAAAATTTTAAACAATGTTATGTTTTCTCTTAAATCTACATTCGAGCAGCTCCTCCTCAAACAAGCTCGTGATCATATCAAGTTCAGCGAGATATGGTCGGATGATGATTATCCATTGGGAGGCGTTCACATTAAGCCGAGGCCTCCAGAGGCCAAGCTTGATTCAGTAGAATTGAACATGCTGTTTTTAGATAAGATTGAAAAGAATGTGGAAGGGGTTATGAATGTAAATGTGATCAATAATCACCTGGGCCGTGTTAACGAGCTTTCAAATGTTGTGCAGATGATAATGGAGGATTCCTTGATTGATGGATTTCATTACCGAAAGGACTTTTATAACATGTTTAGGAGCGGTAAATATATATGGTACCACAATCTGAGATTTAAAATATCGATGAGTAAAAAGGAATTTAACGCAAGGTATGGGCATTAATAGCAGGATAAAACAAGTAATCGATATTAAATGTGGTGGCAATCAGCGCTCGTTTGCGGAAATCATTTCAGCTACACCGCAATATGTGGCCAAGCTTGTAAAGGAAGGTGGGAGTGTAGGCCTGGAGCCGGTTACCAAAATTTTAACTACCTATCAAGATATTAATGCAAGGTGGTTGATCCTGGGTGATGGTGAAATGATCGATTCGAAGCTTATCAATGAAGTAAAGTTTTTCCTTCATCAAAATATTCAGGATATGTTAAAGATTGAGCAATATCTGCCATACATGACGAACGAAGAATTAACCGATTATAGAAATGCAGCAAACAAGTTTACAGCCTACAATTACAGTGACAAACAGCTTCAACGCTGGATTAATCTCGCAGACCAAAATGGAAAATAAAGAAGTTATTACCGAAGGTGCCAGATCAAAGCCATTTGATATCCAGGTTAACGAGAGGTTTTTTATCGCGATGGATCGGCTTGAGCAATTGGGTAAAATTAAAAACATGTTTAATTTCTGTGCTGTTCATGATCTTACTTATTCGAATTACCACAGGATGATGAAGCACAATACCAGGACACCGAGCTTTTATGTTTTGAATTTGCTTGCGGAACAATACGGTGTATCAGCTGAGTGGTTGTTGACTGGAAAAGGGGAGTGGTTGAAGAAAAAGTAAAAATATGGTTGAGCCTGACTTATTAATTCACGTACCGATTCGAGTTAGGGGCAATACTGAGGGGTATGATTTTCTTTCCACGCTTGCTGCAGAAACTATGGTTATTACCCACAGTAAATTAGTTTTGGACTTCAAGCAGTGTAAATGGTTTGAAGGAAATCTTTGTGCGGTTCTTGGGTCCATATTAGATGGCGTTAAAGCTAGGCAAAACAAGATATATTTAAGAGGTTTAGAGCCATACATTTTAAAAGCATTTACAAGAAATAAGTTTCTTGACAATTTTGGTGACAAGCCAATAGCTCAAGATTCATTAACTTTGCAGTATACAAAATTCGGATTAGATGATGAACAGATGGCGATGGAGTACCTAGCAAGCCAGCTGTTTGATAAGAAGGATATGCCTCAAATGAGTTTAGAGGCTAGGAAGCAGGTTATGGTTGCTTTGTTTGAAGTTTGTGTAAATGCTTTAACCCACGGGGATTGTAAAAACGTTTATGTATGCGGTCAGATCTTCCCTAATCGAACCAATCCAGAAGTACTTTTAACATTTGCAGATTTGGGTAGAACTATCAAAGCTAATGTAAATGAATTTCTTAAAGCTAATCTTTCTGGAAACAAAACCGTGCTATGGGCGTTAGATGATAGGAATACTACAAAAATAGGAACTACTGGCGGTTTAGGTTTAAAGATTCTGGAATCCTTAGTGCTGATGAATCAGGGTTCGTTGCAGATAGTTTCAGGTGACGGTTTTGTGGAAGCTGATAGTGGAACTAGAAAAGAATTTGAAATGGGAAGGCATTTTCCTGGAACAATTGTAACTATAAAGCTTAGACTTAAGGATGATAATTTTTATTATATGTCAAATGAAGTAAAAGTTGATTTAGATGATATTTTTTAATTACTTAGTGATATGGATTTAATAATTAGTGAGGTAATAGATGGGACTACTGCGATTGCTCCCTCTAAGGGTGAGGGTGTTCACGATCGTATTAAAGCAGCCCTTGAAAAGAATGAAACTGTGTATTTAAATTTCCAAGGAATGGAATTAATGACTACAGCATTTCTTAACTCAGCAATCGGTCAGTTGTATTCTGAATTTAAACATGAGGTTTTAAGAGATTTACTGAAGATTAGGTGGATTTCTCAAACTGATGCTGTATTGTTAAAGAAAGTTACTGATACAGCAAAGCTATATTTTTCAAATCCTGAAGGATTTGAAGGGACCATCAACGAAAGGATGAATGGCTAACGATATTATTGCTCTCAAAGACTTCGACCCAAAAGGCAGTCATTCGTATATTATAGATACCAATATGTGGGTATATTTATTTTCACCCATTGGTTCAACCGAACTGAAACTACAGGATTCTATCGGCAAATTTATTGAAGCTTGCAAAAGGGTTAATGCAAATTTGGTGACCACCTCATTTATTGTGTCCGAGTATTTTCATGTTACCTTAGGGTTTGGTTTCGATCGCTGGAAGGAAGCACAGAAGTCGTCCGACAACTTTAGGCTTAAGCGGGATTACAGACCGACTACTGAATACAAGGATCACATCGAATTTATCAAGACGACAATAAATCAAATCTGTAAAATCACAACACCGAAATCAGATAAATTCGAAACTATTCAGCAGAGTAGAATTATTGAAAATTCGTTTCATGCAGAGTTTTTTGATAATTATACTTTGGAAATGGCAAATAACAATGATTGGATTATCATTACAAATGATAAAGATTTATTAGCACACCCGGACAGAAAGGTTACCGCCGTTACTCCATAATAAGATGGTTCTATTACAAATGTTTTACAAGGGCAATAGTGATTAAATTCTAAATAGCTGTTATATAGGTTTTTAAAGTGTTTTTATCTCTTCGCTGGCAGGCAAGAGGTGACCGGTTCGAATCCGGTATTCTCCACAACGTAAGCCGATTTATTAATTTAGATCGGCTTTTTTGTTTCATCATCTTTTTTGTTTGCGAATTAGCCAAAAGCCAATCAAAGTTGCCAACAGTGCGAAAAAGAATATCCAGGATAATTTTTCGATTTTGAATGTAAGGAAAGAAAGCGGGCGGTCAAGCACTATGGCGAAAAGTTGGGTAATGCAATATATACCACCAAACATGAAAAGGAACATCCCGAGATACACTAGAATTCTGTTTGAAAAACTCATTTTACTTAGATTTAGATAGATAAAAAGCTGCAGTTTTTTAATTTGGTCATCACGGCGCTGCTTTCATTGCAAATTAATTTCGCTTTGTTTAGTTGTATCTGCTCCGATTAGCATTGCCTTACTTTAGTGGAAGCATCGTAAGGCCAAGCCACGAACTCATATAGATTATAAAGATTATAGAATCTGCAAGAGTTACCTTTTTGTTTTCAAATATATCTAGTCCATTTTTTGCAGGTGCTACAAACTCCCGGTTCTGCAACTTTAAACTAAGGTATCTAAGCAGCTGAAAGAGTAACAAAAGAACGATGGTATTTGATAAAAATACGCTTGGATTTCCTGCGTACATTTCAAGAGCAGGATTTTCTTTGAAACAAAAGAAAAGTATCAGATGTACTATGCCAAAGCCAAACCAAAGTAAGTATGCCTTGAAATTGCGTAGCGATGTGTATAATCCAAAGTACATACTCAATTGTGATATTACTGCGTACATAATTATTATAATCTGCTTAGTTTCCGGTTTAGCAAAAAGAAGAGTCAGAATTACGCACATTGTAGTTAAAGAATATAAAAGCATGCAAATGCTTTCCCATTGTTTTAAGCTATCATAATAAATAAATGACTTAGGGTTTCCCTTTTTTCTCATTGTAATGATTGATCTAACTAAAGTAACGAATTTCAGTATTTACTATAGGTGGCGTAATAATTATATCCCAAATCGTTTACCATAATGAGTCATTATCTGAATAAGCTCCACAGCATAGTTAACAGGAATTTTCACAACAGCATTGCCTCTATAGTTTATGGCCAAAGCATGCTCGGTTACATTAAAACCTATATATAATTTCGTTTCGCCTAAATCCCAATAAACGAGATCATTTTCGGTTCTATATAACTGTCCTAGGTAGGGTTCTTTAATATAATCAGGGTTATGCCAAATGGTTTCAGCTAAAGATGTCAGTATAGCAATTAAGCTTTCAGTGTCTTCCTGGGTTAACAGGCAGCTTTCGCTGTTTTCCTGATCCTGTTCCAGGTGTATTTTATCGCCATCTTTAAATAGTAAAATACACCCTCTTTTAACCAGCCATTTATAAACCTGTTGTTCCTGGTTGTGCATGTTGCTTAACTGTTTTGTGGTGTCCACATGCTGAAAAATTTAAACATTTTAGTGTATTCTTCCCGGGGTGAAAAGGCGATGCAAACTTCCTGATTGCCTAAAGCCGATTCTGTTAACACCAAATGGTCTGCCTCCTGTTTAGCATTTTCAAATTCTTTTTCAGAAACTACGCAAACCACTTTTTTAAAAATGCCGTTAATCCAGGTTTGCATGTTTGCTGTATGTTCAAATTTTCTAAAGCAGGCCAGGGAGGCATGCGCTGCAATTACGGGTACCATTTTATCTGGTACTGCTCTTTTAACTAAAATATACATCTTCATGAATAGGGCGTTTACCATAAACTTAAGAAAAATTGTGAGGTTGAAGAAGTTTATCTGCTGAGAGGAGTAATTCTATATTATCAGTGGTTAAATGGTAATCCTTACATCATCAGTCAGTAGACCGCAAAAAGGGGCGATCGGCATTGCTTTCCATAAATACTTTCCGGTACTCGCGCGGAGATATACCCTGATGCAGCTTAAACTGCCTGTTAAAATAAGAAACATTATCAAAACCGCAGGCATAACAAATGGCTGTAATGTTGTTCTCTTTGCCAATCAGTAATTTTGTGGCATGGCTTACCCTGATCTCATTTACAAACTGTGAGAATGTTTTGTGGGTGCTCCTTTTAAAATAACGACAAAATGCGGCTTTGCTCATACAGGCAATAGAAGCAGCCGACTCAATAGCAATCTCCTGATGATAATTTTCGAACACATAATTGAATATCGAAGCCAGTTTTTTAGCGTCGCTTTCTTTATAACGTATTTTTTTGATATCGTCGGTAATGAGTAATGCGCCTTTCTTGCTGGTCTGAGAAAGTTCTTCCAATATCTGTAGCAAAAGGATCAGGTTTTTCATTTGCTGGTTGGGTTGGAACTGAAAGAAGCGGCTACTGATGGAAGATTCAGCAGTGCCGAACTTTATACCATATACCGACTCTTGCAGCAATTCTTTCACCGCCCTCAGCTCCAGGGTTTCAAAAAAATCCTTTCCCATAAAATCTGCCGAGAATTGCACTACAATGGCATGCGCTACTTCTTCCTCCATCGCAGTTAAAACATCACTCGAAAAACAGTGTACCAGTCCCGGGCCAAACATAAAAATCTCGCCCTCGTGATAACGAATAACCTTATTGCCTACATAAACCTGACCAGAGCTTTTAACAATCAGGATTAATTCGTAGCCGTGGTGAAAATGAAAGGTATTGGTAAACTGTGGCTGACAGTATTCTTTGATGGCGAAACTGGCATCTTCAGGAGTGGAAATCGGTCGGTAAGAAACTTTCATAATTACTGCTTTTTGGTACAATACTTATTTTTGAACGCTAAATTTGGCTATTAATGTAAATATAGTATCAAAAATGAGCAAATGAAGTATTTTTATTTCCATTGAAATCTGAATAAGTTTGTTTTACAAGGATGCTGTTATGCGGCATCTACCTGATACTAACCAAAAATATTTTATCCGTTATGGAACTTGCGATACACAATTGGATGCGTGCCGAAACCATTGAAACAACGATACGAAGAGTTGCTGCAATTGGCTATACCAGGCTCGAAATTGCCGGAAACCCCGATCAGTACAATACAAAGGACGTAAGAAAGCTAATGAAGGAGCACGGCCTGAGTTGCTGGGGTTCTGTAACACTAATGCTCGGTGAGCGTAACCTGCTGGCCCGTAACGAGCAGCAGCGTGCGGCTTCCATCCAATACGTAAAAGATGTAGTGAAAATGGTAAAAGAGCTGGACGGCCACATGGTTTCTGTTGTGCCTGCAACCGTAGGCAAGTTAGTACCCGATGGTCGGCCGGACGAGGAATGGGGCTGGGCCGTTAACGCGATGAAAGAAATATACGAATACAGTGAAGCCGTGGGTGTGTTGTTAGGTATTGAACCCATCAACAGGTTCGAAACCTATTTTATCAACCGTGCCGAGCAGGCCCTGGCGCTGGCAGCAGCTGTAGGCCCTAATTGTGGTGTATGCCTCGATACCTTTCACATGAATATCGAAGAAACGGATCTGTTCGAATCTATTAGAAAAGCCAAAGGGAAATTGGTTGGTTTTCATGTGGCCGATAATAACCGGATGGCACCTGGAATGGGCAACCTGAACTGGCAAAAGATCATAGATACCCTTCGGGAAATAAATTATAACGAGGTGCTTTCTGTTGAGTTCTGCGCACCCTTAGATCGTACCCCGGCTAATCCTTATCCCGGTGCTGTAGATGAAAAGCCTGAAAACCTTACCCCAGAGCAGGAGAAATTCCTGATCGATCATGGCAGCTCATCTGTTACCGATGCATTTTATACCATGTTAACCAAACAATCATTTAATACCTTATCAAAACTTATTTAAATTGAAAATCACAAACGTAGAAGCATTTTGGTTACGTTGCCCCATACCCGAAGCCAAACAACATATATCAGATTACGGGCTCCTCACCAATTTTGATATGACCCTTGTGGTCATAACAACGGATACAGGGTTGCAGGGGTTTGGAGAAGCCAAGGCTGCAGTCGGCTCTTCCGGTGTATGTGCTTCCATTGTAAATTGCATCGAAAATGAACTAAAACCTGTATTGTTAGGTAAATCTGTTAAAGACATTACCCGGTTGTGGGAAGAAATGTATAATGGAACAAGGGATCACTACGCCTTGTCGAGGGGGCGAAAATTTCCCATCCTCGGGCGGCGGGGGCTTACCGTATCGGCCATGAGTGGGATTGATACCGCACTGTGGGATTTGAAAGGGAAAATGCTAAATGTTCCCGTACTGGATTTACTTGGCGGTGCCTGCAGAGAGAAAATGCCTGCTTACGCCAGTGGAGGTTGGGCAGACGTAAACCATATAGGCGAACAGTTAAATGGATATGTGAGTAAAGGTTTTCGGGGAGTGAAAATGCGTGTAGGTGTAATGGACGATACCGTGCAGAAAAGTATAGATAGGGTAAAAGCAGCCAGAGCGGCGCTGGGCCCCGACATTAAGTTAATGGTTGATGCGCACGGCACATTCAGCGTACCCGAGGCTAAACAATTTTGCAGCGGGGTAGAAGATTGTAACATTTATTGGTTTGAAGAACCGGTAAGCCCCGATAATAAGAAAGGAACAGCAGAAGTAAGGGCTGCTACGCATATCCCAATTGCCGCAGGCGAAAGTGAGTATACCAGTTTTGATATCCACGATCTTTTGCAAATCAGGGCTATAGATGTTGTTCAGCCCGATGCGGCCATTATCGGTGGTATATCAGAAGCCATGCGCGCCGGACATCTGGCCAGTGTACACCAGGTAGAGCTGGCACCGCATTGCTGGGGCTCCGCATTTTCTTTCATGGCAGGGTTAACCGTAGCATTTGCCTCGCCCGCGGCAACAATTATTGAGTTCTCTCTCGGCGGAAACCCCATGATGTACGACCTGGTAAAAGAACAAATTAATGTAATTAACGGCGAAATCGCGGCGCCTGCAGCACCAGGATTGGGATTAACGCCTGACTGGGATTTTGTAAAACAGTTTAAACAGCCGGTATAAAATAATTAATTATGGCAAAGGCACTTAAAATTAATCACGTAACGCTCATTGTAGATAATCTGGAAAAAGCAGGGGCGTTCTACACCCAGGAACTTGGCCTTGAACCGCTTCCTGCTTTTCAGTTCGATTACCCTGTAATGTTTTTCAGGTTTAATGATGAGCAGCAACTACATATTTCTGAATGGGACGACCAAACCTCTTTTCGCGGGCATATTTGTGTGCAGGTAGACGATTTCAGCAGCATTTTTTTTCGTATGAAAGCATTAAATGCCATCGATATTAATCCCTGGGGAAAAGTGAGGAAATTGCCTGACGGAGCCATGCAGATGTTTGTGCGCGATCCCGCTGGTAACCTGGTCGAAATTTCTTCTATCCCCGGATCGGAAGTGGATGAGCAGATTTTTAAAGATGAACTGTATGAAGAAGGTTTATACGTTTCGAACAGGAACGATTACAGAGGCTTAAAATCTGATAACGCTACTTTATACCATAAAAAGTAATGAAGAAAAACGTATTGTTACTCGAAACCATTGCGGATGAGGCACTTGCTCTGCTGGAGGAAAATGCGAATGTATTCGAAGGATATACAGAAGGCGGGCTAAATGAGGTTTTGGGACGCATAGAAATACATGCGGCTATTACCAGGGGCAAGGGACAGATTGATAAGCACCTGATGGATGGCTGCCCGGATTTGGAGGTGGTGGCCAGGTGCGGCGTTGGACTTGATAATGTGGATGTGGCTGAGGCGACGGCAAGAAAAATAAGGGTAGTTAATGCCCCGGGCAGCAATGCCGCCACCATTGCCGAACATACGCTTGCCTTAATGCTGATGTTAATGCGTAATTTGTATCAGTCTGTAGAAAAAGTTAAACAGCATGACTGGAACTGGCGTAATCAATATGCCGGTGATGAGCTGAATGGCAAAACGCTGGGTATATTGGGGATGGGAAATATAGGCAAACGTGTGGCGAAACTGGGTGAAGCTTTTGGCATGAAGGTGCTGTATTGGAGCAGAACAACACAGAACCTGCCAATGGAGGAGATTTTAAAACAATCGGATATTGTTAGTTTACATCTTCCTTTAACTCAGGAAACCAATGAGATCATTGGTGCAGCGCAACTGGTCTTAATGAAACCTACTGCATTCCTGATCAATACTGCAAGAGGTGCGCTAATCAATCATGCAGCACTTCTCGATGCCCTGAATGCCAATACCATTGCCGGCTTTGCCGCAGATGTGCTGCCGGATGAACCACCGGTGGAGAACGTTTCGATAGTACAGCATCCGCATGCACTTATTACACCGCATACTGCCAGTCTTACAGCTGCTACCTACCAACGCATGTGCCTGCTTACTGTGAAAAATGTGCTCGCTCTACTTGGTGGCGGAGCGGCTGAATTAAATAGTGTATATAATCGCGATTCCTTTATTTGATAATCACTAATTCCTAATAAAATGAATAATTTTTGTGTTGGTTTTTTATTAACCCTGAGTTCAATTTTTTGTGGTGTACCAGCTACGCAAAAGGCTAAAAAGCCGCTGGTTGTTTTTGTTTGTGGCGATCATGAATATAGTGGAGAAGAAACGCTACCCATTGTTGCTGCAGAACTTGAAAAGAACTATGGCATGAGAACAGTTGTACTTAAAGCATCGCCCGACCACAATAGCGAAGAAAATATTCCCGGACTGGAAATATTAAAAGATGCAGATCTAGTTGTTTTTTATTTGCGCTGGAGAAGACTACCTGCCGAACAACTTGCGCATATTGATGCCTACCTGAAGTCGGGAAAACCGGTAATGGGCTTTCGTACCACCACACATGCCTTTAATTTTCCCAAAGGACACCCCAGCGAAAAATGGAATGCCTTCGGCGAATTTGCCTTAAATGCGCCTCCGGGCTGGGGAGGGAAGGCTAAACACACGCACTACGGGCACACCAGCAGCACCGATGTAAGTGTTGTTCCTGCGCAAGCCAATAACCCTATCCTTACGGGGGTGGCAAAAGATTTTCATGTTCGCTCGTGGTTGTACCATGTGGTGCCTGATTATCCTTCAAACGGATCAATTCCATTGCTTACCGGCACAGCTGTGAAACCCGAAAGGCCTGCAGTACAAAATCCTGTCGCCTGGACCGGCACCAATTCTTTCGGTGGCAAGGTTTTTATGACCACCATGGGGCATCCCGAAGATTTCAGGGTTGAAGCTTTCCAACGGCTTGTAATTAACGCCATTCATGACGAATTAGGTTTGAAGGTACCAAAGAAATGGAAAGGTAAAATGGATATCCAGGTACCCTATCGTGTTGCTAAGTAAACCTGTGTAAAGATGACGAGAATAATCAAAATCAGCCTGTTGTGCCTCATCGCCTTAGTACCTGCGATGATATTGATAAATGCCTTTAAATATAAATCTTCGCCGCTTGCTGTTACTAAAGGTACGCGTATTGCCCTCATCGGCAATAACCTGGGCTCGAGGATGATCAATTACGATAATTTTGAAACAGAATTGCAGCTCCGTTTCCCCACGCAACAATTGTTCATTCGCAATATGTGCAACCCGGCAGAAACGCCCGGCTTCAGGCCTCATGCGGCCAGGAATTCTCCATGGGCGTTTCCCGGTGCCGAAAAGTTTCAGGTAGAGCGTGCTAACCTGGTTAAAAGAAAAGATGCAGGTGGCACATTAGAAATGGAAGATCCCGGTCAAGGCTTTTTTGAAACACCCGATCAATGGCTTACCAGGTTAAAAACAGATGTGATCATTTCCTTTTTTGGATTTAACGAATCTTTTGAAGGACCAGCGGGGCTCGAAAATTATAAAGCCGAACTGGATGCGTTTATCAAATGGACCCTGAAACAAAAATATAACGGCACTTCAGCGCCAGAGCTTGTCATCATATCGCCTATCGCTTTTGAAAACCTAAAGGGCAAAACCCAGTATGATTTGCCAGACGGTAAAAAGGAAAATGAAAACCTGCTGCTGTATACCAATGCCATGAGAGAAATTGCGGCTGCAAACAGGGTTCGCTTTGTTGATGTATTTAACCCAACATTGGCGTGGTATAAAAATGCCTCAAGCCCGTTAACCGTTGATGGTTCTCAACTCAACGAAGAAGGATATAAAAAACTGGGGGTTTTGCTTGCCGATCAGATTTTTGGCGAAAAGGCATCAGAAGCAGAAAATAACCGGAAACTGGTGCACGATGCTGTAATGGAAAAAAACTGGATGTGGCTGAATGATTTTAAGATCCCTAACGGGGTGCATGTATATGGTCGAAGGTATGAACCTTACGGGCCTGATAATTTCCCCGCAGAGATTAAAAAGATTCGTGAAATGACCGTTATCAGGGATACGGCCATTTGGCTGGCAGCAGCGAAAGGACAAAAAATGGATGTTGCAGCTGCAGATAAGCATACCACAGTTTTGCCCGAGGTTAAAACCAATTATACACCCAGCAAAAAAAATGGTAATCTCAAATATCTGATCGGGCAGGAAGCAGTAAATAGTTTAACCGTGCCGCCGGGCTTCAAGGTAGAGCTATTTGCTTCTGAAACTGAATTCAGCTTTTTGGCCAAACCTGTGCAATTGTCGTTCGATAATAAGGGGCGCCTGTGGGTGGCGGTGATGCCTACCTACCCGCAATATAAAGTTGGCGATGCAAAACCCAACGACAAAATCATTATTCTGGAAGATACCAATAACGACGGGAAGGCCGATAAACAAACCGTATTTGCCGATGGACTTCATTTACCGCTCGGCTTTGAGATTGCCGCAGAAGGGGTATATGTTGCCCAGGGAAATAATTTTATCCTATTGACAGATACTGACGGAGATGATAAAGCCGATAAAAAAGAGATTTTGTTGAGTGGTTTTGACGATCATGATTCTCACCACAGCAGTCATGCCTATACTACAGATCCATCCGGAGCCATTTTTTCAGGTGAGGGGGTATTTCTCCGCACCAATATCGAAACTTCTTACGGACCAATTTATGCCACCAATGGCGGTTTTTACAGATACGATCCGCGACGCCGAAAATTAGAGCGCACTGCACAAATGGCTATCCCTAACCCATGGGGTATTGCATTTGATGATTGGGGGCAGCCTTTCTATGCCGAAACTTCCAGTCCTGATTTTCGCTGGATGCTTCCGGGCACAATTTTACCCAGATACGGACAGGCTAACCCTAAATCAAAACAACTGATAGAAGAAAAACACCTGGTAAGGCCTACATCGGGTATTGAATTTGTATCCAGCCGCCATTTTCCCGACGAATATCAGGGAGACTTTCTGATCAACAATACCATTGGTTTTTTGGGAACAAAAGAGCATACCCTGGAGGATGATGGTACAGGTTATAAAAGCCGTTTTCGTATGGATTTGCTGGTGAGTAACGATCCTAATTTCCGTCCGGTGGATCTGGAGTTTGCTCCTGATGGTTCTTTATATGTTATCGACTGGCACAATGTCCTCATCGGGCACATGCAGCACAATGCCCGCGATCCCCTGCGTGATCACTCGCATGGCAGGATTTATCGCATTACTTATCCATCCAGGCCCCTGGTAAAACCTGCTAAAATTGCCGGAGCAAGCATTGAAGAACTTTTTGATCACCTGAAACTACCCGAGTACCGTACCCGATACCGTACCCGCCGCGAGCTGAGAGGGCGCGATGTTAATGAGGTGCTGGCTAAACTGACACCCTGGGTTGCCAAGCTGGATACCAATGATAACAGGTACGAACACCATTTACTTGAAGCGCTTTGGGTAAGCTGGGGAATGAACAAAGTAAATCAACCCTTGTTAAAAAAGTTGTTGAAAGCCAATGACTATCGGGTAAGAGCCGCTGCAGTAGAAGTGGTACGTTATACTGGTCATCAGCTTCCTGACCAGGCAAATTTGCTGACGGAGGCTGCCAGAGATAAAAACAGCAGGGTAAGGCTAACGGCTATTGCTGCTGCATCGTGGATAGGCAAAGACAAGGGGCTTCCTGTTTTAGCCGAGGCGAACAAATTGCCAATGGATAGCTGGATGTCGCCCGCCTACCAAACTGCTGTAGCACATTTAAATGGCAGAAATGCAGCTGAAGGAAAAGAAAAGAATGAAAAAACGACGCTCACAGGTACAGCACTTGCTTTATTTAACCAAGGGAAAATTATTTATAACAAAGAAGGCTATTGTAAAACCTGCCATCAGGCAGATGGCAAAGGGCTTGCAGCTGCTGGTTTTCCGCCCCTAACCCCTAATAATTGGGTAAACGGAAGCGATGACCGGCTAATTAAACTGGTACTGAAAGGCGTAATGGGACCAATTGAAGTGAATGGCAAAAAATACCCCGGCCAGGTTCCGATGACACCTTTTGGCGGATTGCTGAAAGATCAGGAAGTAGCGGCAGTGCTCACTTATGTTCGTAATTCATTTGGCAATAAGGGAACTGCAATTTCGCCCGAGAAAGTAAAAGCAATCAGAAACGCTATTCAAAATAAAAAAGATTTTTACTCACCAGAGCAATTACTGAAAGAGCATCCCATGGAAAGTGCTAAAAAATAAAATTTGTATCATCTTGTTTGGGGTTAATAAAAATAACCCCAAACTTTTCAGTTCTTATCTTACCACTTAACTTAAGGGGCCGTGCTGCCCCTTTTGCATCTGCTAAATTAGCGCATCAGCAGCTATCGCTGCATCCATCCTCCCTTTTCTTGCGTTCATGTACTTTATCTTTTATATTGCTTTTAGTTTGTGTTGCTTTGTTGTAAAGAAAAATAATGGAACGAACTCAAATTTCATTGTATTGGAAATGCCAGCTCATCGGGTGGACAACCGCTTCACTCTATTGGGCATTTGTAGCCGTTACTAGTGGCCAGTTTCTCTGGGGATTAGGTTTTGCTCAGCTGGTAACCGATGTGATACTTTATGCAGGCATTACCCATCTTTATAAACTATTCGCCGAAAGCAATAAATGGCCGCTCCTGCCTTTAAATAGTTTGATGGTTAGGATGTTTATTGCAGTTCCGGTAATGGGCATTATTTATACCTGCTGTACAATCCCAAAAGTATATTTTTTGCGAACCATGTTTGTAAATAGCGGACGGCTGGATCTCGATCAGTTTGCACTTACTAATATTTCGGGCATATTTATGGCCGGTATCCGGTTAATGGCCATTTGGTTGCTGGCTTACCATCTTTACCATTATGCAAGGAGAGAAGTAGAACTGGCCAATGAAAATGCCGTGCTGCAGTTGGGTTTCAAGCAGGCGCAGCTCGATAATCTTTCCAGTCAGCTTAACCCACATTTTCTTTTTAACGCACTCAATACCGTTAAATCGCTTATTTATACCCGCCCTGATGGTGCTGCAAGGGGAATAGATTTGTTAAGCGAAATTTTGCGCAATAGCTTGTATCGTGGAAACGCAATGATGGTACGCCTGGATGAAGAAATATCATTGGTTAAAGATTATCTCGAGCTGGAAAGCCTGCGCATGGAAGAAAGGCTTAGTTTTGAATTCCAGATCAATTTTCCGGATTTATCGGTAAGTATTCCGCGGCTGAGTTTACAGTTATTGGTCGAAAATGCGGTAAAACATGGAATAGCCAAAAGGCTGACAGGTGGTCAGGTAACTATTGCCATATATCAGCAGAAAGATTTTTTATGTATGGAGGTAACTAACCCTGGCAAGCTCGAAGCGGATAATGAAAATGCAGGTATTGGTCTGGAAAATTTAAAAAACAGGCTCGAGATTGGCTATAAAGGAGCGGCTAAATTTGATATCAGTCAGCAGGAAGAAAATGTTTTGGCAACCCTGATTATTCCGATTGTATGAAAACAATAAGAACATTGGTGATTGATGATGAGCGCCAGGCCCGGGCCGAAATGATCAGGATGTTAAAGGCCTATCCGCAGATTGTAGTATTAGGCGAGGCCGCAGATGCTGAACAGGGACAAAAAATGATTGAACTTTTACAGCCCGATTTAATTTTTTTAGATATCCAGATGCCCGGTAAAACGGGTTTCGAAATGCTCGAATCGTTGAGCCACATTCCCCAGGTAGTTTTTGTAACCGCTTACGATACCTATGCGCTTCAGGCCTTTGAGGTGAGTGCGCTCGATTACCTGATGAAACCCGTACGCAGCGAACGTTTGGATAAAGCTATAAACATGGTTACTGAACGTTGCCAGGGACAATTTGAGCCGACTTTTTTTATTAAAGATAGAAATAAACTTCACCTCTTAAAATGGAGTACAGTTGAGTTGATTACTTCTGAAGAGAATTATGTTAGGCTCTACTATGGAAAAGAACAGGTACTGATGAAAAACTCGCTAAACAATTTGGAGAAAAACCCTGATTGTGCGATTTTTTTCAGGGCCTCCAGAGAGCGGATGTTCAATATCAATTACATAGCAACAGTAGAAAACACCGGGGGCAGAATTTCGGTAACACTCAGTTCAGGAATTACAGTACAATTATCGGAACGCCAGTCTGTGAGGTTCAGGAGCCTTCAAAAAAGATAAATTAAAATTTAAATAGCATGAAAATGAACAGAAAATTTTTCGGTATGGCTTTGCTATGCCTTTTAATGGCACAATTTGGTATCGCCCAACAGAAACTAAGTTTGCCCGATACCACCAATTACATTATTCAAGATAGTGTTTTAATTAAAACCAGTTATGGCATAACACTTTCGGCTGTAGTGGTGCAAAAGAAAGCAGTTAGCACAAAGCTACCCTGTGCATTAATGTACCTGATTTATTCTGACCTGAACAGAAGCCTTGCAGAAGCTAAGTTTGCCGCAGATCAGGGTTATGTTGGCATGGTGGCCGATGCCCGGGGTAAGCGGTTGAGCCCTGATCAGCCAGAACCTTACGAGCATGAAGCGCGTGATGTGAATGCGGTAATCGACTGGATTGTGCGCCAGCCCTGGAGCGATGGCCGTGTAGGTATGTACGGCGGAAGTTTTTCGGGCTTTGCACAGTGGGCGGCAACCAAGTATTTGCATCCGGCCTTAAAAACCATTGTACCTTACGTAGCTGCTATTCCTGGATTGGGTTTGCCCATGGAGAACAATGTCTTTTTAAATGCCAATTACCAGTGGGCCTTCCATGTTACCAATAACAAATACACCGATGATGTGGTGAATAAAGATAATGCCAGATGGCAACGCATGCGCAATGCCTGGTGGGAAAGCGGAGCAGCCTATAACCGTATCGATAGCGTGGATGGAATGCCGAATCGCTGGTTGCAAAAGTGGATCTCGCACCCTGCTTACGATGCTTATTGGCAAGCCATGGTACCTTACCGTGATGATTTTGCAAAAATCAATATCCCGGTGCTTAGCATTACCGGTTATTACGACGACGGGCAGGTTTCAGCACTCGAATATTTAAGGGAACACTACAAGTACAGGCCTGCTGCCGAACATTATCTCATTATTGGTCCGTACGACCATTTTGGTGCCCAATTGGGAGGTAAACCATTGTTAAAAGGGTATCAGGTTGATTCAGCTGCATTGATAAATACGCGGCAAATCACTTTTGAGTGGCTGGATTATGTACTGAAGGGAAAAGCAAAACCAGCCTTAATAAAGGATAAAATTAATTTCGAAGTGATGGGGGCTAATCTATGGAAGCATGTACCTTCGATGGATCGGGTAGAAGAAAATACAGTAAGGTTTTACCTCAGCGGAACCGAAAAGAACAGTCTTTTATCGGACATTAAACCACAGCAAGAAACCTTTATCAGGCAAGAGGTTGATTTGGCCGACAGGCGTACTTTCAATAACGATTACTATCCCAGCCAGATTATCAAGCAGGAAATTGATCAAACAAATGGCCTTTTCTTTGTAACCAAACCATTCAGCCACGCGGTATCGGTAAGTGGTTATTTGAAAGGCGAGCTAAAGGCCATCATTAATAAAAAAGATATGGATGTTGGTCTCGTGCTTTATGAAATTACGCCTGAGGGCAAATATTTTCAGCTCTCGTATTTTTTAGGTCGCGCAAGTTATGCCAAAGATATGGCTCAGCGTAAGCTTCTCGTTCCGGGTAAAGCGGAAACCATACCTTTTTACCGGTCGAGGTTTTTTAGCCGCCAGTTAAGTAAAGGAAGCAGGCTATTGCTGGTCCTCAATATCGATAAAAATCCTTTTGCACAAATTAACTATGGCAGCGGAAAAGATGTAAGCAAGGAGACGATAATGGATGCAGGAAAGCCATTGCAAATCCAATGGTCGGATGCGAGTTTCGTTGATCTGCAAATATCTGATACCAATTTTTAACTAAACAGAAAACCCCGTTCAATATAAACGGGGCTTCTTCTTGTTTGGTTTGTTGGTTTATTTTGCTAGTTGCACCAGCGCCTCATCAGTTTGCTTTCCTTTCCAGGCATCGATATTGGGCTGGGTCATTTTGCTGATATTTGTGGCTACCGATAAAGATGGATTTTCGTTTTTGGTAAACGAAGCAATATCATTTACGGTAGTATTTAATATTTTAAGGGTAGTAAAAAACCACCTGTCCATGTTTCTGATATTTTGAAAATTGGTGTTAGCATTTAAATATTCCTTATTTGCTTTTTCGCAGTAATCGAACTGAACTTTATCCAGTAACAATAACTTATCGGTTATTTGTGCCAAAACTTCATCCGATAGTTCCAACCCCTTAATGCCAATAACACGGTTATTTAGTATGTAATAGTCTAAGCCTTCAAAAGTTATGGTAGTTAGGCTACTTCTGTCGAAAATATGCTCAGGGCTTGGCAGGTTGGCCACTTGTGGAGCAGAATTGCTGCGGCTGTTGTTGAAAGCACGTCTTTGTGCCGCTAAACGGTCAATCAGCGCATCGCCATTTAATTTATCCGAAACCTCGAACATGTTTGCACCTGTTTTTGCCATTTGATTTACCTGGATCAGACCTTTATGTTGTGCATGGGTTAACAGCGCAATAAAACAAAGTACTAGCGTAAAAGAGGCGGCAATTTTCATGTTTGGTTTGTTTCTACAAAAGTATATCTTTTTTGCTTAAACCAAAATTTTTGTATGTCTAATATTACAATTTTAAAGCTATTTTGTTATTTAGGTATTGATATTTGTCAATGTATTCATTTAGTATACGCTTGATTTTGAATGCGATGTTTTTTGCCTGTATGCAAATGGTGGTATTGTTAATGTTGAGTTAATATGGTATGGTTGATATTTCAGTTTACAAAAACATAGCTTAAGGTGTACAGGGCATCGGTAGTTAATTTTACCAGCCCCAAGGTGCGCTAACAATTTCGTGCACAATCTGCCGTTTTAGTTTTTTTACGATCCGTTTTTAAGTAAATTTCATTGATCAATCCATTCAAATAATGATAAATGCTGATGTTGCCAACCTGTATTGTGTTTACAATACCATCAACCTGATTGAGCAGCAGTACGATCAGCCCATTTCGATCAAAGCAATTGAAGCGGTTTCCAATTATTCCTACCGCAATATTCAGCGGATTTTTAAGTACAGTTGCGGCGAAACCATAGGTGCTTACCAGCAAAGGCTGCGGGTAGAAAATGCCTATAAATTAATTCTTTATACCAAAGAAAGCCTAACCACCATTGCGCTAAAAGTTGGCTTTGCCAATTTAGCTTCCTTTTCAAAAGCTTTTAAACAACATTTCGGCATTTCGCCCAAACTGGCCAAATCGGGCAAAGTACAATTGTTTAGTACTACCAATCTTACTCCGGTAAAAGCAGGGGGTACGCTTAAGCCCGAAATAGTGTACCTGCCACCTTTAAAAGTTTATTACAAAAGTACCTTTATTCAATATACCAATCCCGAAATAGAGCTGTTATGGAGCGATTTTGTAAAGCACACATTTCCGCAACGAGAGACGGAATATTTTGGCATTATTGCCGATGAACCTTTGATTAGAGATGAACTGGCCTGTAAGTATGATGCCTGCGCTTCGCAACCGGCAGCCGATCAGAAACTGCCCTCAAAAATCATCATGGGAGGGCGTTATGCCCAGTTTCTCCACAAAGGAAAATATGATACTTTGGATGATACTTACCAGAAAATTTATGCAGGCTGGATTTTAGATTGCGGACTTGAATTTTCGCATAGCCCCATTATCGAGCGTTACATTAAACATGTGGATAACACGGATCGGGAAGAAGACCAGTTAACAGCCATACTGTTGCCATTAAAATAAACTTGTCAATTTGAGACAAGTTTGCAGTTTTTTATACGGCTAGTTTTGCCCTATAAAAAAAAGAATATTAATCATGAAAAAAATGGGAATTATACTGATGTTATTACCAGCAGTTTTATTATCGTGCACTGAAGGTGAAGTAGAAACAGTTACAAAACCAGCAGATAGCACAATTACTTATACCATGCCCGATGAATCGGCTCCACACGAAGGCACCTGGCTACAATGGCCGCACCAGTACCAGTATGGTGCAACTTACCGCAACAGACTCGATGCCACCTGGGTTGCAATGGCAAAAGAACTGGCTTTAAGTGAAAAGGTGCATGTTATTGCTTATGATGAAACCGAGAAAAGCCGGATTATGGTCTTACTTCAATCGGCTGATGTTCAATTGAGTAACATCGATTTTAAAGTTTATCCGACAGACGATGTATGGGTGCGCGATAACGGCCCCATTTATGTAAAAGATAAAAATGGTCAGCTTTTTATTCAGGATTGGGGCTTTAACGGTTGGGGTGAAAAAGCCGCATACAGCAAGTGCAATGCTATACCATCAAAAATAGCAGCCGATCAAAAGATTAAACGAATAGATCTGAATTCGGTGATGATTAACGAGGGCGGGAGTGTTGAGGTTGATGGCCAGGGCGTGCTCATGGCTTGTAAAAGTTCAATCCTCAATAAAAACCGAAACAGGGGAATGACCCTGCAGGAAGCTGAAGCCATTTTTACCAAATATTTAGGCATCAGCAAATTTATCTGGCTCGAGGGCAAGGCAGGACTCGATATTACCGACATGCATATCGACGGATTTGCAAGGTTTGCCAACCCTTCGACCATTATTACCATGAATGCCGCTGATTTGGATTATTGGCAGGTACCTGCAGCTGATGTAGACAAATTATATGCTGCAACCGATAAAAAAGGAACTAATTATAACTTTGTAAAAGTTCCGCTGACTAAAAATGACGTGGTGACTACTTATGGTAAAAATTTAGGTAAGGCATCCTATATCAATTACTACATTGCCAACAACCGCGTTTTAGTGCCCAACTATAACGACCCGAATGATGCGGTAGCAAACGAAATTATTCAAAAATTATATCCGGGTAAAAAAGTGGTAGGGATTGATTGCCGTAACCTTTTTGCCAATGGTGGTATGGTGCATTGCGTTACGCAACAGCAGCCTAGGTAAAATTAAGAGGCTGTAGCTTGTTTTTCAACATGGTTACAGCTTTTTAGATTTAACTCATATGTTTAATAGCATACAAAATCCAGTGATTAATTTTTTAGGTGTTAAAAGTGTATATTTCTCACCAAATTTTACTTCATCGTTATGGACGATCAGCATAAGCACCACGATATAGAGGCCAAACAAGCTATACTGGCCAATATAGAAGATTTTGGATGCCACCTTTCTTTAATCGAGGCGGATAATTATTTGCCGGGTTTCGTTTACTCAATAGGCTTGTATAAAAAATATGCACACCCTGAAATCATTTGTTTCGGATTACATAACGATGTGATGTCTGCAATTATCAATCATGCTTGTGATTTAATCAAAGATGGAGCAGTATTAACTACTGGGAAACTATATTCAGGTTTTTTAGAAGGATTTCAGGTTCAGTTTGTTGAAGTAGACAAAGCATTTTATCCCGGTTATTTAGGGTACGCCGGATGGTTCTATGATATGGGTTTTGATTTTCCCGTTCTGCAACTGATCTGGCCAGATAAACAGCAAAAATTTCCATGGGAAGAGAATTTTAATGCTGATTGGAAATTTAAGCAACCGCTTTTAGACCGCAACATTGATTTTAAATTTTACGAAGAAAAAAACTTGGGTGTTTACACCACAAAACAGGCTTTTGAAGGCGACCCGATTCTATATGTATATCACAATGATGACGGCGACTGGCAGTTTCATACCAGTATTGAACCTAACCTTGATGATGCCAGGTTGGTATGTTTAGAAGAATTGACTAGGCTCGATCCGTCTTTAAACGAAATATATCACTTACAATATGGTTGGAGTGCCTGGCGAAACGATATCACAGCTGAATGGGAATATGGAGCAGATGAGATTGCTGAGTAAATTTCGGATGGATTCTGTAAGCAAGTTATGCTCTGATATGAGTATGAAAAGGAAATGCATTAATTTTAGTCGGGAGAACCTTGCAGGAAGAATGACTGTTTGTAATGCAGCATGAGCAGAGTTGCCAAATTGTAGCTTTACCATAAGTTGGCAACTTCTGTTTCCATTATAAGCTCATGCCACCATCCATTACAATTTCAGCACCCGTAATAAAACTTGCTGCCTCGCCACAAAAATAAGCCACCATTTTAGCTACATCTTCAGCCTTACCGATTTGTTTTAGTGGTACCCGCTCTAATATCCAGGCGTTAACCTGGCTCAGTTGCTCAGGTGTATAACCTGCTTTATTCATAATTTCGGTTGCGGTTGGCCCCGGACTTACGCTGTTTACCCTGATTTTACGTGGTGCCAGTTCTGTAGCTGCAATGCGCATAACCGCATTTATAGCCGATTTACCTGAAGAATAAATAGAGCTATTTGCAGCATTCATACTGGCGGTGTTCGATGATAGGAAAACAACAGAAGCGCCATCGTTTAGCAGGGGAATAAACCTGCTCAGGGTAAAATAGGCTCCTTTAAAATTTACGCCGATTACGTTATCGAAAGCTGCCTCGGTTGCATTTTCTATCGTAGTATTTTCGAGTACGCCGGCGTTGATAAAGAGGATATCGATTTTGCCAAATTGCTGCCCTACTGCAAAAGCCAATTGTTCTATATCATTTACACTACCCTGGTCGGCAATCATACCGGTAACACCAAGTGCAGCGGCAGCTTCCTCTACCGCAGTTTTTCTTCGGCCTGTAATAATTACTTCCGCACCTTGTGCTTTTAATTCTTTTGCAGTGGCATAACCTATGCCGCTATTGCCGCCGGTTACCAGTGCTATTTTTCCTTTTAAATGTTCCATGAGAATTATTTTTTTGTTTGAACAAAATTAAAGCTATATTGGTATACTTTTGTAAGTAGTATAACGAAGTATATCAGTATGAACGACAAAGAACTACTCGAGAAATCGACCGAAATTTTATCCAGTCCACGCAACCAGGACGAAGAAATACAGGCTTTGCAGGATACCCTGTACGTTTTAAGTGGTAAATGGAAAATCCCGATTATCAATTCTATTTGCAATGGAAATCGACGTTTTCGTGACATTGAACGGAGCATTCCGGGCATTACCACGCGTATGCTTTCTAAAGAGTTAAAGGAAATGAGCGCCAACCAACTCATTAAACGCACAGTGGTTGATGATACACCAGTGATTATCGAATACTCGCCAACGGATTACTGCCATTCTTTTGGCAGCATTATTTTAGAAATGATAAAATGGGGCAAAGCACACCGGCAACGCTTAAGAGAAAAGTCGTAAATAGGAGTTTTTGATCGTTGCCAAATACAACAAACCTGCACTGGTTAAAATCCAATGCAGGTTAAATAAATTTTGGGTGTAGTTAGTTTGCTTATTCTGCAACAGCAGGCGAATAAGTTGCGGCGTAAATTTTGCGGAACATGATGTAGGTTACCGATACCATAACAAAGGCTACAATGGCATCAACTGTTGCTGCGGCACCAATAACACTGAGTTTGGAAGAAAAAGCGAAGATGATATCGAAAAATATTCCTGCAAATACCCATTCTTTTAAGCGCAGCAAACGGTTTGGTGTTAAAAGAACCGCAATGCCCAATAATTTGGCTACCCCAAGCACATAAATAAAGTAGGCTGGGTAGCCCAGTTGTAGCGTGATATCCCATACGATAGGATTTTTGGTGAGTTCAAAAATGCCACTTGCGCCAAACCATAAAGCGGTTAATGCAGCACCAATCCAGTAAATTCTTTTTGCAATTTTAAGTTTCATAATATTTCTTTTTTTAAGTTTCTGAAACAAAATTGCTTCAAAACAGCTCCCTAAACCAGCTATTCATACCCGAAATGGGCAATATTGAACCTGAGATAGACTGTTGGAAAGGTGAAAGTAAATGCATAAAAGTTTTGCCATGTAAGAAATATAAAAATCCAAAGCTTAAATGTTCTGAAATGACTTATATGGTGAAACAGTAGTAATAATGGAATGGTAAAGCTGGACCCTGGGAATAGCAATCAAATCCATCACCATTGTGAAAATTTTATCATTTATTTTCTGAAAATTTCCTCGTTATGTTTAAAGCTGGCCTGGCTCAGTACCAACTATGATTTTGAACCAGATGTGCTTTTTGTCTTCAATCAAAATAAACTGACATTGTAAGCCTAATCAGTCTGTATTTTATGGTTTACTTTTTGGTAACATTTATGTTGCATAAAGTAATTTTTGAATTTGTATCATAATGGTTAATATTGAGTTGATAAATCGTTTTATCAAAATAACCAGATATGATATGAGCCGGGTAAACTGCCTTTGTTTTGCAGTATAAACTGGTGTGAACAGATTTAATAGTTGTCTATAAACTTACATGACTGTATGTCTGCAACGCACAGGTTAAATGGTAGCCCGTACCTTTTATTAGCTTGATTATAACCCTGATCAGATCATCTTTGGATAATAGCTAAAACGTTTTTTCAAACATCATTTACTAAACTAAAACCTAATGAAAATCAATCTACTAAAGATTACAGGGCTTTCTGTGCTTTTTTTGCTCAATGGCCCTGCCTTCTCCAGGCATCGGGATGCTGAGAAACCCATCAAACTTTCCATCAGTAAAATACCATTGGCAGAGGTACAAAACCGTAAGGTAATTACCGGTACAGTGCTCGACGAAAAGAACCTGCCCATACCTGGGGCTGGGGTTAAAAACATCACATCGGGCAAAGCTTCAGTTACCAACGAAGCGGGCAAGTTCAGCATCGATGCAAACCCTGGCGACGTATTGCGTATCTCTTACGTTGGCTACGAAAACAAAGATGTAACAGTTGGTGCTGATAATAACATCACCATTAAACTTGGAGCAGCTTCCGATAACAAGCTCGATGAGGTAGTGGTAATTGGATACGGTACCGTTAAAAAAACAGATTTAACAGGATCTGTAGGGGTAGTAAAAGCCACCGAATTACAGGAGCGTCCGGCTTCATCTTTAAACCAGGCCCTTGCAGGCAGGATTTCGGGTGTGCAGGTAAACACCAACTCGGGCCGTCCGGGTGGACAAACCAGCATTAAAATCAGGGGATTTAGTTCCATCAATACCAGTAATAACCCCTTGTATGTGGTTGATGGGGTAGCACTTCCAGTTGGGTCGCAAACGCAAAACAGTAATGCCATCGATTACATCAACCCCAGCGATATTGCATCGGTAGAGGTATTGAAAGATGCTTCGTCGACAGCCATATATGGGGCGCGTGGTGCCAATGGGGTAATTTTAATTACAACTAAAAAAGGTACGGCCAATGCGCAGCGCGTTACCTACGATGCAGAATTTGGTATCAACACACTTGCTGCCCACCATGTAGAAATGCTCGATGCCTTTGAATATGTTAAAGTGCAGGATCTGGCCTACGAAAATATTAAAGTGTACGATCCGGTAGGTTGGGCAGCAGGAAACTATGCCTCTACACCTGTGCCAAAAGCTGCAAGGATTGCCTTGCCACAGTTTTTCGATAGCAATGGAAATCCACTGTACAATACCGACTGGTTAAAAGAATCAACTCAAAATAAACTGTCGCAAAACCACCAGCTGGGTTTTACAGGTGGCAACGAAAACAATACCTATGGCGTTTTCGCAGGCTATCGCGATGATCAGGGACTTTTACTAAACTCTTATTTAAAACGCTATTCGGGCAGGTTTAATTTCGATAGCAAAATAAAGCCCTGGTTAAAAGTAGGCGGTAACTTAAGCTACAACAACCAGGACGAAAACATTATAGATCAGGGCACAGGTGGCTTAAACTCGGTGCGGATGATTACTGAAGCCTTTCCTTTCCTACCTGTGAAACTGCCTGACGGAAAATGGGGCGATAATAAACTGATCCCCTGGGCTGAAGGTGGTTCCAACCCCGTACATATCCTAACCGATAGGAAATATGGTTTAATTACCCAAACTGCCCTCGGAAGCATTTATTCTTCAATCAGTTTTAGCAAAGACCTGGAGTTTCGTACCCAGTTGGGCGCCAATATTGTTACCAGAAATACCAACGAGTACAATGCCAAGCAACTGTATGGTATCTCCGACGGACAAAACGGAACCGCCAACATTACCGATGACCGCGAAACTTTCTGGTCGCTGGAGAATTATTTAACTTATAACAAACGTTTTGCCGAATCGCATGCTATTAATGCTTTATTGGGTATTTCGTGGCAGGCAACAAGTTTTTTCAGTAACACCAGTCATGCCGAAAATTTTGTAACCGACTTTTACGGCGACAATAACCTGGGCTCGGGCAGTAAATCTATTTCTGTTGGTTCGAGCAGAAACCGTTCGGCTTTTAACTCTTATTTCGGAAGGATTAATTATGCCTTTAAAGATAAATACCTGTTAACGGTTACGGGTAGGGTAGATGGTTCATCGAAATTTGGCGAGAACCACAAATTCGCCTTTTTCCCTTCGGCGGCACTGGCCTGGAAAATTTCGGATGAAGAATTTTTAAAAGGCAATAAAACTATCTCCAATTTAAAATTCAGAACTAGTTATGGTTTAAGTGGTAACTCTGAGCTTCCTGCATATCAGTCGTTAGCTACTTTGGTGAATAACTTTGGTATTATTAACGATACCCGCGTAACCGGTATTGGTATCGGCCGGTTGGCCAACCCTGATTTGGTTTGGGAAAAAACCGCGCAATATGATGCAGGTTTAGAATTAGGCTTATTTAACAACCGCATTAATTTAGAAGCCGATATTTATTACCGTAAAACAACCGATATGCTACTCGATGCCCCGGTTCCACGCACTACAGGTTATGCCGTAATCAGAAAAAATGTGGGTTCGATGCAGAACAAAGGTTTAGATCTGGGCATTAATACGGTGAATATCCAAACCGATAACTTTACCTGGAAAACAAGTTTCAACATTTCTTTAAACCGGAATAAAGTACTTGCGCTGGCTACCCCAGATGATATTTTTGGCGTAGGTAACCCTAACTTTACCAATCAAACGGGTATTATCAGGGTTGGCGAGCCGGTTGGTTCATTCTGGGGGCTGGTACGTTTAGGTACCTGGAGCGAAGCGGAAAGAGCTGAGGCTGCTAAATATGTAAGTTACCGCGGTGGTAAAACCTTGCTTCCGGGTGATATTAAATACCTCGATGTAAACGGCGACCATGCCATTACCGATGCCGACCGTCAGATTATTGGAAACGGAGCACCTAAAGGCTGGGGTTCATTTTCGAACTCATTCCGCTATAAAAACTTAGATCTGATTGTCGAACTGCAATACTCCTACGGTAACGATGTGCTGAATATGACGCATCACTCGGGCGAAGACAGACAGGTACAAGCCAATAGTTTTGCCAGTGTACTAAACGCCTGGACACCTCAAAACCAGGATACCCCTGTTGCAGCCATCAGAGATCAGGCTGCGGGTTATGTAACCAACGTAGATACCCACTGGGTAGAAGATGGTTCATTTATCCGGGGTAAAAACCTGTTGCTGGGCTATACTTTTAACAAATCGCTGGTAGAAAAATTGCGTTTAAGCAAGCTCCGCGTATACACTTCGGTGCAGAATTTCTTCCTTGCTACCAAGTATACCGGTAATGACCCTGAGGTAACTACTTATGGCAATGCCTTTGCGCAAGGGCAAACATTTTTCGATTATCCAAAACCAACCACTTTTACTGTGGGCTTAAACATTGGATTATAAACATTAATTAAAGAAAGGATATCAAAATGAAATTAAATATAAAAAACATTGCCGCCCTTTTGTTACTGGGTGGAGTGTTGGCAGGTACTGTGGGCTGTAAGAAATTTTTGGATGAGACCGACCCCACCAATCTTTCGCCCACTAGCTTTTATAACCTACCCGAGCATGCTGAAGCAGGTATAGCAGCTGTTTACTCAGAGCTTAGGTTTATTGGTAATGGAGCGGGTATTTACTCTAATAACTGGCAAATGCTTGATGCCCCAACAGGCATCCAATCGACCGAAACGGCACAGAATTCTGATTTAAATAACCTTTATTCGTTAATTTATGATGGTACCAACCTGCATGTTAACCAAAACTGGAGCGGCTTTTACAAAGTAATTGCACAGGCCAATCTGGTGCTGGATAAAGTTCCGGGCATTAACCCGATGGATAACGCGCAGAAAAAACGGATTTTAGGCGAAGCGGCTTTTGTTAGGGCCTGGGCTTATTTTTACCTGGTACGCTTGTGGGGCGATGTACCCTTAATCCTTAAGCCCATAACCAGTTCCAGCGATCCCAATTTTGCCCCTTCCAGAACATCGCAGGAACAGGTTTACAAGCAAATTGTTGATGATTTGGTTTTAGCGGAGGCCGCAGGATTGCCATACATGGATGCTACGGGGCGTGTATCAACCGCTGCCATTAAAACCGAACTCGCCAAAGTGTACCTCACCATGGCAGGGCAACCGCTCAATAAAGGAACCGCTTATTATAAATTAGCTGCCGATAAAGCCAAAGAAGTAATCGATTATTCAACTGCTAACCCAACTACGCTGGGCTTGTTTCCAACTTATGCCGCCCTGCACGATGCCAAAAACGATAATAAGCTGGAGCATTTATTTGGTGTTCAGTATAACGATGCCGCGGGTGCCGGTAATCCGTTGCAATCGTCTTATTTGCCACTACACCAGCCATTGGTTTCTAAAATTGATGGAATTGGCACAGCTATACCTACCGGTGAGTTTTATACCTCATACGAGGCCGGCGATTTACGCGCCAAAAACAGGGAAGGTTATTTCTTTACCGATTACTATACCGATGGTTTTAAAATGCCGCTAATTAACCGTGGCAAGCCTTATATTTTTAAACACTTCGATATTGTAGCCAATGGTACTTTGGGTACAGAAGGCACCAGCCGTAGCGATCTTAACATTCCGCAAATTCGTTATGCAGAAACACTGTTAATTTATGCAGAGGCTCAAAACAGGGCTGATGGTGCGCCCAATACAGCAGCTTACACTGCATTAAATGCCATCAGAAAAAGAGCACAACTTGGCGACCTTGCTGGTTTAACCCAGACTACTTTTGAAGAAGCCGTTTGGAGAGAACGCTGGCACGAACTGTGTTATGAAGGCATTCTTTGGTTTGATATGCTTCGTCTGCGCAAAGTTTACAACGAAAGCACCAATGGCTTTGATAATTTTGTTGGGCATGTGAATAAGAGTGTAAACCAGCCTTTGCAGACAAAAAACCTGCTTTTTCCAATCCCAACTTCCGAAATCAGAAATAACCCGAACCTTACACAAAATACGGGTTATTAACAAAATACTTTGGTTTGTTAGATGAGGGTGTCCCAAATTTTTTTGGGCGCCCTTTTTTGCTTCCCAATGAGTAAATTAATCTTAATGTTTGCCACGGAAACACTGCATTTACGGAATTTAATTTTTTTTAATCCGTCATTGCGAACCCGATTTTTCTTCAGGGAAGCAATCTATGCCGTAATTATGATACCCAATACCTGCGTCGATCAGTTAAATCTACAGGAACTATTTTTGTTCTCTACTCATTAAGCAACTGGTTTAAACCAATACCTCCGTGTACGCTGTGTTTCCGTGGCTTATTTCTCCTGGTTTAGGTTTTTACAAAATTTATTACATCGTTGGAAATGGAAATTTAGGCCTATTTTAAGCTTATTCGGGTTTTCGCTTTTTATTTCAGCTCTTCCGGCATTTTATATTAGTAATGAAATAAGTCTAACCAGATGATCTACACTAATTCGCTAAGTTTCGTGCCTTTATGGGCTAATCAATCGTTGCTTCTGGTTAAGGCCTGTCATTTCTAACCGGTTTTCTCAACTAAGCTAATCATTCCTAATATCAATTAACTAAAATAAACTTATGAGTAAAATTTACAACAAAAGCGCAGTGCTACTGTACCTCAGGCGCCTGTGTACAGCAAAAATTTTAGCCATCTGGCTGCTTTTGCTATGTGGAAGCTATAGCGCCTTTGCCCAGACCACCATAACAGGCATTGTTAAAGATAATAAAGGCTTAACCTTGCCCGGCGTTAACGTGCGGATTAAAAATACGCAGGTAGGTACGCTTACCGATGGGGCAGGTAAATATAGCATTAAAGCTCCGGAGGGTAACCAAACTCTGGTATTCACTTTTGTGGGATTTACCACACAAGAAATTCAGGTAAATGGACGTACAACGATCAACATTACCCTCGAAGATGCCACACAGGGGCTAACCGATGTGGTGGTAATAGGTTATGGTACCGCACAGAAAAAGGATGTAACCGGAGCAGTTTCTAGTATTAAAGCTACTCAATTGGAAAACGAGAATCCCAACAGTGTTACCGACATCCTCAGGGGGAATATTCCCGGCTTAAGTGTTGGTTTTAACAACAGTGCAAAGGGCGGGGGTGATTTACTGGTGCGTGGAAAAACCACCCTTACCGGTACTACAACGCCTTTAATTGTTTTAGATGGTGTTATTTTTATTGGTCAATTGTCAGACATTAATCCAAACGATATCGAATCAGTAGATGTGTTAAAGGATGCCAGCTCCCTTGCTGTTTACGGTGCAAAAGCGGCTACTGGTGTGGTAGCCATTACCACTAAAAAAGGGAAAAGCGGTTCACCTACCATTACAGTGAATACTAATTTCGGTATGGCAACGCTGGCTAAAGATCAGCCGGTGTATGATGGACCTGGCTTTTTAAACTGGCGTGCCGATGTGCAGCGCAGTGGTAGCGTGAATCCAGCCTATATTTACAATGATCCTAATAATTTACCAGAAGGAGTAACCCTTACACAATGGTTAAACGGACAAACGACTACCAATCCAACCGATTTGTGGTTAAGCCGTTTAGGACTACTGGCCAATGAGAAAGCCAATTACCTGGCTGGCAAAACCATCGATTGGTATGATATGCTATTGGTTACCGGCCAGCGTCAGGACCATACTTTAAGCCTTAGCGGCAGAAAGGATGAAATAAATTACTATATGTCTTTAGGCTATCTGAAAAACGAAAGCATTATTGCCGGTGGTGGTTTCAGTACTTTTCGTACCCGGCTTAACTTGGAGGGGAAAGCGGCTAAGTTTTTAACCCTGGGTATGAATATGCAATTTGCTGATCGCGATGAAGGTGCTATTGAAGCCCAATTTTCCCAACTGCCTGATTTATCGCCTTATGGTGATTTTTATAATGCTGATGGTTCTTTACGCAGAATTCCAACAGATGATAACGGATTAAATGCCAGGAACCCTTTCCTCGATCAAACCTATAATTCGAGGTTGCAGAAACAAAGCACTTTATTCGGAAGCCTGTATGCCAAATTGCAATTACCTTTTGGTATAAGTTATCAGGTTAATTTTAGCCCGGGCCTGGATCAGTACCGTACTTTTAACCATCAATCGTCTAAAAATCCAAACGTAACCATTCCCGGAGGTTCGGCGCAACGCGCCCAGGAAACCCGCTACAACTGGCAACTGGATAACCTGATTAAGTGGAATAAAACCTTTGCCAAAGATCACAACGTAGATGTGACATTACTGGTAAACGGCGAAAAATATTCGACCTGGTATACTATTGCTGGTAACGAAGGTTTTGCACCGACGGATGTTTTGGGATTCCATAACCTGCAAAGCGGTAATAAACCAACTGTAAGCAGCGACGATAAAGTGTACACAGGGGATGCCTTGCTGGCGAGATTAAATTATTCTTATAAAGGTCGCTATGCCTTTACCGGTTCTGTTCGTCGTGATGGTTATTCGGCTTTTGGTGCATCAAAAAAACGTGCCAACTTCCCTGCAGCTGCCCTGGCCTGGACACTGAGCGAGGAAAGCTTTTTGAAAGAAGTAAAATGGCTCGACTTTTTGAAACTCCGCTTATCTTATGGTATTAACGGAAATCGCGAAATCAGAGATGCGAATAACGTAATCGATCCTTATGTTTCTATTCAAACCCTAAGCGGTGGTAAATATCAATCGGTTAACAGCAGTGGCACGCCGGGTGAGGTAAATACTGTGGTAAACAGCTCACGCCTGGGTAACCCGAACCTGGAGTGGGAGAAGACAAAATCATTAAACCTTGGCCTGGATTTTGGTTTTTTAAACAATCGGATCAATGGTTCATTAGAGCTTTATGATAAAAAAACTTCTGATCTGCTAATTGGTCAATCATTGTCTTCTGCATCTGGTTACACCAATGTAATTGCCAATCTGGGGCGTGTAAACAATAAAGGTATTGAGCTCAGTATAAATAGCCGCAACATTACCGAAGGTAACATTACCTGGAATACTTCTGTAAACTTTTCACTTAACCGCAACAAGATTGTGGCTCTGGCAACCCCGAACGATGACCCCGGAAACGGATGGTTTATTGGTAAAGACATCGATGTGATCTGGGAGTATAAGATTTTAGGGGTATGGCAGGAGAATGAAGTTGCTGAAGCCAATAAGTTTAATAAAGGTATTAAACCCGGCGATTTTAAACTCGAGGATGTGGATGGAAATTATGTCTATAACGATCTGGATAAACAATTTATAGGGTACCGCAGTCCACGTTTTAACTGGTCGATGCGCAACGATTTTAATATCTTTAAAAATTTCGATTTTTCATTTCAGCTTGTATCGAGCTGGGGGCAGCAAAGGAGCGATATTTATGCCAAAAACCAACCCGGAAGTGTGGGGTTTGGCCGTTCCAGCTCATACATTATTCCATATTGGACGCCAGCTAACCCTATCAATGATTATGCACGTTTAAACTCAGGTCTTAGCGGGGTAACTTTTAATGCTTACCGCAAAAGTTCTTACATCAGGCTTAATACAATTGCATTGGCTTACAGCATACCCAAAGATTTGCTCAGCAAACTGAAAGTTCAAAGTGCAAAAATTTATGCCAATGTTAGCAATGCGGGGGTGTATGCCCCAAATTGGAATCAATGGGACCCTCAAACGGCTGATATTAACGGAAATCCTGTTCCAACGCCGAGGGTGTACACCTTCGGATTGAATGTTACCTTTTAAAAATGAAGCACATGAATAGCATATATAAAAAAATAATTCCATTTGTAGCTTTTGCCATGCTGCTAACTGTAAATGGATGTAAAAAATCGGATTTAGATTCTGAATTACTTTCGCAGCTGGAACCACAAACTGCTTTAACCAGCGTGGCTGCCATGAAAGCTGCACTTGCCGGCATTGGAGCTAACGTAAGAAGAGAATTTACCGGCGATATGGCTCCCATTGTAACCGAATCCATATTTTCGGAGGTTGCTGTAGATGGTACAACCGATAAAACCACCCAGGCGCAGGATATGGATACCCGCGTAACACCCGATGCCAATCTGGATAATCCGGATTTTAACCGGATAGGTTTTTACTGGACAGAAGGTTTCAGGGGAGTGCGCATGGCAAATACTATTATTACTTACATCGATAATGTAACTTTTAAAGATGAGGCCGAAAGAAATGCCATTTTAGGAGCAGCGTATTTTTATCGCGCTTATTACTATTACCGCCTGGTGCACCAGTTTGGCGATGTGCCTTTGAATTTAAAAGATATTACTACACCCAAGCTCGATTATTATTCTACCAAACGGGAAGTAATCCTGAAAAAGATGCAGGAAGATTTGTTGTTCGCCGAAAAATGGGTAAAAGATAATGTAGACCGTGGCGAGGTAACCAAAGGTGCCTGCAGCCATTTGCTTACCAAAGTTAATTTAGCGCTGGGCGATTTTGATGCCGCAATTACCTCAGCAAACAATGTAATTAATGGCGGTACTTACAGTTTAATGCGTAACCGTTTTGGCAGTACAGCTGGCGATGCAAGCAAAAATGTAGTCTGGGATTTACACCGGATGGACAATAAAGCCATTGCGGCCAACCGCGAAGCCCTGTTTTTAACCATCGACCGCGAAACACTGGCTGGTGCAACAGATTTAGGATCGCAGGTTATGCGTAACTGCGTGCCAGCCTGGCATTTTGCCAATTTAAGAACTCCATCAGGGAGTACACAGGCCATTGTTGACGGGGTAAATGTCGAAATTCCTTTAACCTTAATGTATGGCAGGGGGATTGGGCGTTACCGTGGTACAGCCTATAGTACCAAAAACATCTGGACGGATAATACCGATTACCGCCACGCCCCAGGTATGTGGATGAATATGACCGATTTGGTATATAATAATCCTGCCATTAAAACAGCCAGCAACGTTGCCGAAAGGGCATTGTACGGAAAACCACTGGTTGATGTATCGCCAGCCAACGTAAATAATATGTTCTTGAATAAAGGTTTGGATACCATTCGCCATTTCTTCGGCTGGCCACACTACAAAACCTTTATCAACTCTACCAACGCGCTTGCTGTTGATAAATACTGGTCACCACCAAGAGGAACCAATACCGACTGGTACATTTTTCGCCTGGCTGAAACCTATTTGCTCCGCGCCGAGGCCTATTATTGGAAAGGTAATTTAGCCCTAGCCATGGCCGATTTAAATCAGGTACGCTCGAGGGCAAATGCAGCCTTGTTAACTGATGCATCGGCCGTTAACATTGGCACTATCCTGGATGAAAGAGCCCGGGAATTGTTTTACGAAGAGCCCCGCAAAACCGAGCTTACCCGTATCGCTTATATTTTTGCCACTACCGGAAAACCTGCTTACAATGGCAAAACTTATAACCTCGCATCTTTTTCTGATAATAATTTCTTTTACGACAGGATTATTGAAAAAAATGATTTTTACCGAAACAAAGTACCAACTGTATTAGGTGTAAACTTTAAAATATCGCCTTACCATGTACTTTGGCCGGTTCCGGCAGCTGCACAGCGTTTCAATACCGAAGGTCGTATCAATCAGAATAAGGGATATAGTGGTTACGAAAACAATGTGCCCGCCCTTGACAAAATCCAGTAAACAATATTTGGAGTTTGAAATCATTGCGCTCAAAAAATAAAATGCCCCTTAAAAATGAGAGGGGCATAAATACCTTTTCATAATTGTTGGTTTAATAACGTGTCAGGGTGGTTGCTCACCACTCTGGCCGTTTTTTACTTTCAGATACGTATTGTTTACCCATAACAAACTAAAGGGTTTGTAAATATCTGCCATCTATGGAAAATAAACCGGTTACCTTAAAACTGATTGCTAAAGAATTAAAATTGTCTATATCAACTGTTTCAAAATCTTTAAAAGATTACCCGCGAATTAAAGAAAGTACAAAGCAAAGGGTAAAAGAACTGGCTGCCAGATTAAATTTCACCCCCGACGTTTCTGCGTTGAGATTAAGGGACCGCAAATCGCGGATTATCGGGATTATTTTGCCTAATCTTTCTGATCATTTTTTTACCCGGAGCATTTACGGTATGGAGCAGCTGGCTACTACGCATGGTTATAACATTATCATTAGCCAATCGCACGATAATTACGAAATGGAAGTGATGGCAGCTGCTGCATTATTGGGATCAAGAGTGGATGGCTTAATTGTGGCTATTTCCAAACAAACCGCTGATTTTGCACACCTGGATCGGTTCGAAAAAATTGGCATTCCTGTGGTGTATTACACCCGTAATCCCAGTTTTAACCTCAATTGCCATAAAGTGCTGAGCAATACCCACCAGGGTTGCTACATGGCTACAGAATACCTCATTAACCGCGGACATAAAAAAGTGGCCTATTTGGGCGGACCCAAAATGGTTAATTTTAGTCACGATCGTTTTTCCGGGTATATTAATGCGCTTAAAGACAATAACGTTGCTTTCAATGCAGCACATGTAGCCTATACCGATTTTGATGAGGAAAATAATTTAATGGCCATTAAAAACCTGTTTAACGATTACGAAAACAGTCCTACAGCCCTGGTAGCTTTTAAGGAAAAGCTGCTTTTTGATACCCTCAGGTTTTTAAAATCTGTCGATCATCCGGCATATCAATCTTTAGAGTGTATTGGTTTTGGCAACGATCCGATTATTGCTTACCTCAGTTCATCGCCGATTGCCTCTATCGAAGAAAATCCCGAATTGCTTGGCGAGCAGGCCGTAAGTCTGGTGGTAAAACTCATTAATGGTGAAATAGATGTAAATGCCTATAAAAAAGTAATAGTAAACTGCAATCTCAAAGTGCATGAGGCAAGTTAAAGTGTTGTAATTTAGTTAGTTTTAAACAGGTTGAATGTGATAATTTCAATCGTTGTAACTGTAAATCAATTGCATTTTTATGTTTTTGGTTCGCACGTCGTCTGTCTGGGTTTACTTTTATGGTTAAGTTAGTATAACAGATAATTACTAACCGAAAAACAGAAAGCAATTACCCATTAAGCCATAACAAACTATCCAGGATAGGAGGTTATGATCCGGAAAAAAACTAACCAAATTTAAATCTTAACTAAAAAAACATGAGTCAAAAAATGATTTCAAAACATTTTATCAGTTGCCTGTTGCTTATACTTTCGGCAACATTCGGGTGTAAAAAAAATGCAGGCACATCAAACGAAGAAAATAAAGCGCCTGCAGATTCAGCCCCAAAATCAAATGCGGTAACCGAAGCTTATCCCAGTAACATCAATACCAGTTTTAACCACGCCGATGGATCTTATTCCTACAGCGAGGCCAGTGCCGATTTCGGAGGTGCCACCTTAACCGGCTGGAACGAAGATAGGGCCTATATTTCGGGTAACTGGGCCCGTGCAACCCTGGCGCCAAATTCAGTTTCCAACGGACTAATTGCCGGCGCCGATATTTCTGATGGTTCTGCCTACGAGGCCACTTTTAAAGTACGTTTCCATAGTCAGTTCGATTGGAGCAGAGGCGGTAAAGTAGGTTTTGGTTTTCTGATTGGTGAAGGAAATACCGGTTGCGATATTGCCACCGATGGTAATGGCGGAAGTTTAAGGTTGATGTGGTACAATACCGGTAGCCGCGTGTTCTTTCAGCCTTATGTCTATCACCGCGATATGGCCGGTCCTTGCGGCGATACCTTTGGCAAATCTTACCCGGCTACCGGTAGCCTGGTTAAAGGCGAAACCTATACCGTTCACTTGTATGCAAAAAGCAATACCGGATCGACCAAAAACGGTTGGGTGCAGGTAATCATTAACGGTACTACGGTATTGGATCAATCGATTCGCTGGACTACCAACGATGCCCAGCGCTTGATCAACAGACTTTCTTTCCACAATTTCAGGGGTGGAAAAGATGTGGCTGTGTGGGGCTCGAGCCAAACCAGTTACATCTATTTTGATGACCTTGTGGTGAATAAAATTCAATAATCGGCCTGATCATTTATACTTTAAGCCTCATGGGATTGTCAGCTAATTTCATGAGGCTTTTTCTTTGTAGGATGCTTATAAACTATCTTTCGATTATAGCAGAAGTGTATGATTTTTGTGATGGCTAAAAAATAAAAAGCCCAATAGGCCTTTTTTAATTTATAAGGCTTATTTTTGCGCAAATTATAAAAACCGCGTTAGCCATTTATTAATGCGGGTAAACCTCGACAATCATTAGAAAACAAATATTTTACCGATGACAAACGATAAAAAAGAAATATTCGAAAGTGTAGCACAACGTTTAAAAATTGAAGGTTTTAACGTAGTAAACCGCGATGAAACCCGTCCTTGGGGGGGGTTCTTTGTAATTGACGAAGCGCAGGCACAACAATTTGCAGATACTTATTTTGACGGATTGAACGTAGAAGACCTTAAAATTGGTGGTAAATTAAGCCCGAAAATTTTAATTGTTGCCCCAAACACACGTCTTTCGTGGCAATACCACCACCGCAGAGCTGAAATCTGGCAAGTGGTAACCGGTACAGTTGGTATCAAAACCAGCCAAACTGATGAAGAAGGTGAAGTAAAACAATACGGGCCAAAAGACCAGATTAAATTACAACAAGGTGAGCGCCACCGTTTAATTGGTTTGGAAGATTGGGGTGTAGTGGCAGAAATCTGGCAACATACCGATGCTGCAAACCCATCAGATGAAAGTGATATCGTTCGCGTTCAGGACGATTTCGGAAGATAATTTTTTTTAAGCCGTATCCATCTGCTAGTGATTGGTACGGCTTACTTATTCGCACATTACCAGTTGTCTATCTTTCCGCCCGAAAACTAAACGCCCTCAAACTTCGTTTATAAAGTATACACACCTTACATGACCATCCTTATATTCTTTCTTTGCCACTGGTTTTTATCATTATTTAGCCAAACCTTTTTCCTGCACCGCTACTCATCGCACAAGATGTTTAAAATGGAGCGTTTCTGGGAACGGTTTTTCTATCTGGTGTTATTAATCTCGCAAGGTTCATCATTCTTAAATCCAAGGGCTTATGCCATTCTTCACCGGATGCACCATGCCTATAGCGATACCGAGAAAGATCCACATTCGCCACATTTTTTCAAGGATGTTTTCGGGATGATGATTGCCACAAAGAACATGTATATGAATTACCTGCACTTTAAAATACAGCCAGAACCTGCTTTTCAGGGTAACTATCCCGAATGGCCGCTGGTTGATCGCATTGGCGATTCATGGTTCTGGAGAATAGGTTGTGGATTATTTTATATCTGGTTTTATGTTGCTTTTGCCAACCACTGGTGGATGTTCTTGTTATTGCCGATCCACTTTTTAATGGGACCATTGCATGGGGCAATTGTAAACTGGTGTGGCCATAAATACGGTTATTCGAACCACGATAACGAAGATCACAGTAAAAACTCTTTACCATGGGATTTTCTCTTAATGGGCGAACTTTTCCAAAACAACCATCATAAAAAACCCAATAGTCCCAACTTTGCAACCAAATGGTGGGAATTCGATCCAACTTATCCGGTTATGAAAGTATTGCACTGGATGCGGATTATTAAGATCAGGAAGGTTTAATTGAAGCTTAAAAACCAAAGTTGAAAGGCTAAGTAAAAATGAGAGACCCTGAAACAAATCCGATAGCCATCGGATCAGGGTGACGGATTGAGTCTAAAACTTAAATGCCCTTAGGTGTCTTAGGTGGTGGATAGAGGTCCGGAGTCGGAGGTTCGAAAGTCGGAAGACTGGATGCCTATATTCTTTATCCTCTCAGATGCCCTTAGGTGTCTTAGGTGGTAAATAAAAGTCCGGAGTCGGAGGTCCGGGGTCGGAAGACTGGAGGTTAAAAGGATGGAAGGTGGAAGGTTGAAGATCAAATACCTGTCGCTTCAATATCCCCTTAAATGTGCTAAGGTGTTTTAGGTGGTAAATAAAAGATATCGCGGTAAGTCAGAGACCCTGAAATAAATTCAGGGTGACGGGATCGGGATTAAAGGTTAAACATCCAAATCTTTATTGCAGGTTTAAACGTATATTAAACAAACAAGTTTTAAACTCAGCCTGCATTCATGATTAATTTTCTCAAAATCGTTTTCTCCATCCTGCTGGCATTCATGTGCTACAAGGTTATTACTACTTCGCTCGAAAGTAACTTATTTGAGCAGTGGGATTTCCTGGGTAGCATCCCCTGGATGCGTGCCACACTTTGGGATTTTTATGCCAATATCTTCATCATCACCCTGTGGATGTTCTACAAAGAAAAAAGCATTATTCTTAAAATCTCTATAACCATTTTGTTCGTATGTTTAGGTAGTATAGCTACCCTGGCTTATGTTTTAGTACATTTATTTAAACTAAAACCCGGCGAAGGTGTTAAAGAATTACTTTTAAGGCGTGAGGTGTAGGGTTTAAGGTGTAAAGATTGCCTTAAAAGTATTTCATTTTTAAAGCAAGCTGATTTAGCATTAAATTTTTATCCTAAACCTTATGCCGTTCCAAACAGGACATCTATTATTTATTGCCTTTATATCGCTTATTTCGTGCTGCCTGATTATGTCCCTGGTTTGGCTCTGGGCAAAAAAAATCAAAAATGCGGGAGTAGTAGATGTATTCTGGGCATTGAACTTCCCTGTAATCACGCTGATCACTTTTTTCCTGTCGGAAGGCTTTGAACCGCGCAAAATTTTAAGCTGCGGCATGTTTTTACTTGCAGAGCTCCGTTTGGGCGTTCACCTTTGGCAGCGTGTTATTGGTCATTTAAGTGAAGAGGAGGGAAGGTACCAGCAACTCCGTAAAGAATGGGGCGATAAGGCCGAGCGCAATTTCTTTGTGTTTTTTCAGTTTCAGGCCATATCCAATGTGATTTTGGCAATTCCCTTTTTCATCATCACAGCCAACACCTCGCAATCCATGTCCTGGTTAGAATATATTGGCGCAAGTATTTGGGTAATTGCATTTTTTGGCGAAATGATTGCCGACAGGCAACTGGCCGAATTTAAAAAAGACCCGGGCAATAAAGGTAAAGTATGCGATACCGGATTATGGTATTACAGCCGTCATCCCAATTACTTTTTCGAGTGGCTAACCTGGATCGCCTATTTTGTTTTTGCATTGGCATCGCCATGGGGCATTGTGGCGATCATTAGTCCCGCCATTATTTTATACCTGTTAACCCGGGTTACCGGCGTACCCAATAACGAAGAACAAAACCTGCGCAGCAAGCCGGTAGCTTATAAAAAATATCAGGATACAACCAGTGCTTTTTTCCCGTGGAGCAAAAAGGATAGTAGCGGGGCAAAGTAAAACGGATGATTGATAAATCCGTTATCAGGTTTCCTACGTAAATCAACCATTTTCCATCTTTAAACCCATTTTACACCTCAACATATGTGGTACGATAAACTTTTAGAAAATAATAAACTTCCGGATGCGGCATTGAGGATCGGGATCAGAAAGTTATGCAAGCAGCGTTTAGACGACGAAACGCTAAACAATGAAGAATTGCAGCAGGAAAAATTTATGGATTTGATTGCCGAATTAAAGCAATCGCCCATTGCCGTAAATACCGCCGATGCCAATGAACAGCATTACGAATTACCTACCGCTTTTTTTCAATATTGCTTGGGTAAAAATCTCAAATACAGCAGTGGCTATTGGAAAGCTGGGGTAAAAGATATTGATACATCAGAAGATGATATGCTGGCCTTAACCTGTAAAAGAGCTGATTTGCAAAATGGGCAAAATGTGCTCGAACTGGGTTGCGGCTGGGGCTCGCTTTCGCTTTACATGGCCGCAAAATTTCCTCAGAGTACCTTTACGGTAGTTTCGAATTCGGCTACGCAGAAGGTTTTTATTGATGAAACGGCTAAACAGCGGGGCATTGATAACCTTACCGTGTTAACTGCCGATATGAATACCTTTACCATTGCCGATACCTTTGATCGCGTAGTTTCGGTTGAAATGTTCGAGCACATGCGCAACTATAAACTCCTGCTCAATAAAGTGGCTTCTTTTCTCAAACCCGAAGGGAAACTGTTTGTGCACATATTTACACACAAAACACTCGCTTATAAGTTTGAGGTAGTTGATGAAACCGATTGGATGAGCAAATACTTTTTTACCGGTGGCATTATGCCTTCCAATCACCTGTTTTTTTACTTTAACGACGATTTAAAAATCGATAAACATTGGGTAGTAAACGGAACAAACTATGCTAAAACATCAGAAGCCTGGCTAAGCAATATGGATAAGCATAAAAAAGAGATTATGCCCATCTTCGAAGAAACTTATGGCAAAGATCAGGCAGTAAAATGGTGGGTGTACTGGCGTTTATTTTACCTGGCCTGCGCCGAGCTTTTTAATTATAACAAAGGAAACGAATGGATGGTATGCCATTATTTATTTTCCAAGGCGTAGGGTATAGGGTTTGAGGTGTAAGGTTGAATAGGTAATACATAAATGATTTCTGTCTCCTATCTAGCATCTCAAACCTCATATCTCCTGTCTCATCTAATATCTCAAATCTCTTAAAATGCAAAAACTCGCCATCATTGGTTCCGGAATAGCAGGTATGGGTTGTGCCCACAAACTGCAATATAAATACGATATCACTCTTTTTGAGGAGTTGGATTATATTGGTGGCCATACCAATACCATTACGCTCGAGGAAGACGGACAACCGATTTACCTCGATAGCGGCTTTATGGTTTTCAATTATCAAACCTATCCCAACCTGACCGAAATGTTTGCCGAAATTGATGCGCCGGTAATGAAAACAGATATGTCTTTCAGCGTGCAATTTCTGCCTAAAAAGCTCGAGTACAGCGGGTCAAGTTTAAACCATTTATTTGCCCAGCGCAAAAACCTGTTCAATATTGCTTACCTGAAAATGTTGATGCAGATTAACCGGTTCAATAAGCAAAGCGTAGAAATTTTAGATCAACCCCAATATCAGGATTATTCAATCGGAAGGTTTTTTAAAGAATTTGGCTATAGCGACGATATGTTGTGGCAATATCTCATACCCATGAGTGCGGCCGTTTGGAGTGCACCCATGGAGCAGATTTTAGATTTTCCGGCGGTTACTTTAATCCGCTTTTTTAAAAATCATGGTTTTTTAGGGCTCAATACCCAGCACCAATGGTATACCTTACAAAAGGGAAGTCAGGCTTACCGCGAAAAACTAATTGCTCCCTTTCGCGATCGGATTAAGACCAGCACTAAAATTGTTGCTGTAAAAAGGCTGGAAAATGGCAGGGTAGAAGTAGAAACAGCAAAAGGTGAAAAGTTCGAATACGACAAGGTGATTATGGCCAGCCATGCCGATCAGACATTCGAAATAGTTAAAGATAAAACAGTTTTAGAAACCGAACTCCTTTCCAAATTTAAATATCAGCTCAATAAAGCCGTTGTACATACCGATGAGGCACAAATGCCAAAGGCAAAACAGGCCTGGAGCAGCTGGAATTACCGGGTAGAGCAACAGGGAGATAAATTACTGCCCAGTACCATTTACTGGATGAATAATTTACAGGGTGTATCTAAAAAACAAAACTATTTTGTTTCCATTAATCCCACAGGTACCTTAAATGCCAATAAAATCATTAAAGAAATAGATTACCACCATCCTTTGTTTGATGTTGCTGCCATGCAGGCGCAGGCGCAATTGCACAAGCTAAACGAAACCGGGCCTATATACTATTGTGGCAGTTATTTTAAATATGGCTTTCATGAAGATGCTTACAAGAGCGCTGTGGATTTGTGCGTGCAGCTGTAAAAAGATCTGTCATTCTGAGCGCAGCGAAGAATCTTTTAGCTGTTGATCTAAAATGAACGAAAGCTAGCATAGAGAGATTCTTCGCTGCGCTCAGAATGACAACCAGTTAAAAATTTCGTAAATTGATTAATAATGGAGTTCAAATCTAGTATATACACCGCCAAAGTCATGCATCACCGCCTGGCACCCAAAAAACATTCCTTTTGGTACAACGTGTATATGTTTTATATTGATCTGGATGAATTGGATCTGCTGGCGCAAAAACTACGTTGGTTCAGCAGGAATAAATTTAACCTTTTTTCTTTCCGGGATGCCGAACACCTTCAGTTGCCAAGAGAAAATCCCGATAAAACCAAAAATACACGTCAACACTTAGATGATTATTTGAAAGAGAATGGTGTAGATGGCAGCAGGCTCAAAATAAAACTGCTTACCAACCTCAATGTGCTGGGCTACAATTTTAACCCGGTTTCTTTTTATTATTGCTTCGCTCAGGACGGGAATCCGGTATGTTGTGTGGCCGAAATCAGTAATACCTATCGCGAAATGAAACTTTTTTTCTTTGGAAAAGAAGAACTGGATGGCGATATCTTTAAAAAAATAACCACCAAATATTTTTATGTATCACCTTTTGTTGATCTGGATGATGCTTTCGATTTCAGGCTAAAGGTGCCTGCCGCTAAGCTCGATATTGAAATTGATGACCTGGATAAAAATGGTAAACGTTTTTTTATCAGTAGCTTAAAAGGGGAGCAGAAACCACTAAACAATAGCAGCCTATTAAAATGTTTCTTTGCTATTCCATTAATTCCGCTACAGGTAATGGGCATGATTCACTGGCAGGCGCTGAAACTTTGGTTAAAAAAAATACCATTTCATGCTAAGGCCAAAAACCCTGCGCTGCAACGTAACGTATATAAGCCATATAAACCTTAATTAATAGAAAAAATAACCGTATGAACACGCTTGTCGCTACCAGAACATCAACAGGGTTTTTCGAAAGAATAGTGCTTAATGCACTGGCTAAAATGACTTTAGGAAAGTTAGAACTTTCATTGCCAAATGGCGAAACTTTGGTTTTCGGCAACGGAGAACATGCTATAATAGCCAATATACAGGTTAACCATGCTGATTTTTTTAAATCGATTGCCCTTTACGGCGATATCGGCTTTGGCGAAGCCTATACCGAAGGCCTTTGGGATACCACCAACATTACCAATGTAATTAAATGGGTAATCCTGAATATCGAAAATGCACCCTCGGTTACGGGTAGTAAAGTTAAATCTTTTGCACTGGGACTGTTAAAATGGGTAAATAAAATATACCATGTAAGAAGGGCAAATACGCTGGCCGGTTCGCAGAAAAATATCTCCGAGCATTACGATTTAAACAACGATTTCTTTGCTACTTTTTTAGATAAAACCATGACTTATTCGAGCGGCTATTTTGCCAACGAGCATACGAGTCTGGAAGAGTCGCAATATGCCAAATACGATAGGCTGGCACAACAATTAAAAATTAAAGCTACCGATCATGTTTTGGAAATTGGCAGTGGCTGGGGTGGTAATGCTATTTTTCTGGCCAAAAAATATGGTTGCAAAGTTACATCGGTAACCATTTCTAAAGAACAGCAGAAGTTAGCTATGGAGCGTGTGCATGCCGAAAAACTCGAAGATAAGGTTTCAGTTATTATTCAGGATTACCGCAAGATTACTGGAACTTTTGATAAAATTGTATCGATCGAGATGCTTGAAGCAGTTGGGCACCAATACCTGGAAACTTACTTTGAAAAATGCCAGGAGCTTTTAAAACCCGATGGCATTTTCGCCTTTCAGGTAATTACCTCTCCCGATAGTCGCTACGATAAATTACGCAACGGGGTAGACTGGATCCAGAAACACATTTTTCCGGGCTCATTGTTACCATCGGTTGCAGCCATAAATAAGGCCATTAACGAAACGGGCGACTTAACACTTGTCGACTTAAAAGACATGGGATTAGATTATGCCCGCACCCTGCATTTGTGGTTTATAGCATTCAATAAAAATATCGATAAAGTGAAAGCCCTCGGTTTCAGCGAAACTTTTATCCGTAAATGGAACTATTATTTAAATTATTGTGAGGCTGCTTTCGCCATGCGCAATATCAATGTAATGCAGATGGTTTATTCGAGACCCAATAACACCGGTAGGTAGGCGAATTTACAGGCTCGAAACGCTCTGTTAAAATAAATGGATGATAAGAAGATGATTTTTATCATCCATTTTCGCGTTACATGCGGTCTTTTTGCTTTTCTGGTACCTATATTCATCAGGAGTTTTATTTTCACCGGTAAAAGAACGATCTTTGCCGACCAAATTAAACTACTCACGTAAAAAGTGTGGCGCAGCATTGTAACAAAATGCAATTTGCGCAGACTAATTACAAAAGACTAACTCCTAACATGAAAAAACTGCTACTATTAACCCTCACCATTGCCCTGTTTTTTAAAGCGCATGCCCAATTTCCAGGAGGCTTTGGTGGAGGAGCAAAAAAAACAACCGTTACCGGTCGGATTACCGCTGTTATACTCGACTCATTAACTAAAAAACCTATTGATTACGCAACTGTATCGTTAATTAACGTAAAAGATAATAAATCGGTTAACGGTGGTGTTACCGACGAAAAAGGTAAACTAAGCCTTCAAAATGTATCGCCCGATGCTTACAAGCTGATGATTGGCTTTATGGGTTATAAAACTAAAACCATATTGGTTACTACCACACCTGGCAAGCCCGATAACAATATGGGTACCATTTATATTTCTTCTACTGAGAATGTACTGGCCGATGTACAGGTACAGGGCACGAAAGCGGTAATTGAAAATAAAATTGACAGGATGGTGTACAATGCAGAAGCCGATGGTACCAATGCTGGTGGTGATGCAACCGATGTAATGCGTAAAGTACCGATGTTATCGGTTGATGTGGATGGAAACGTTCAATTACGTGGTGGTGCCGTACGTGTATTAATCAATGGTAAACCTTCTGGTACTATGGCCAGCAGTGTTGCTGATGCGTTGAAGATGATTCCTGCCGAGCAGATTAAAAGTGTGGAAGTAATTACCAGTCCATCGGCTAAATACGATGCAGAAGGATCTGGTGGTATCATCAATATCATTACCAAAAAATCGAATGCACAAGGTGTGAGCGGAACAGTTAATGCTTCGGCAGGTACCCGCCAAAATAATGGTGCATTTAACTTAACGGCAAAAACCGGCCGATTGAGCATCAATACCAGCCTGGGTACAAACCTGGCATACGCACAGAAATCGAGGGTACAGTTCGAAAACAATACCCGTATAGATAGTTTAACCAAAACCACATTTAACAATATTTCTCAGGACGGATACTCAAAATGGAGCCGTAATGGTTATAACGGAAGTGTTGGTGTAGATTATGATTTTAATGCTTATAACAACCTGAGCTCTAACTTAAAATACAATAATTTTTCTAACGGTGGTCCTGGTGAAGCCGATTATACGATTAATGGTGTTAAATTGGTAAATAGAAGTGATATGGATATGGGTTTCAGTAATTTTGACTGGAACGTAGATTACAAACACACCACCAAGAAAGAAGGCGAAGAATTTACCATTTCAGGCCAGTTATCAACCGGAAGAAATACTACTGAATTTCAGAATGAAATAATGGGCTCTAACTTCAAGCCGATTAACAACAGCAACACCGGTAAAAACAAGGAGTATACCGCGCAAACGGATTATACCTATCCGTTTAGCAAATCGACTATTTTAGAAGTGGGTGCTAAAGGTATTTTCAGGAATATCAGCAGTGAGTTTAGTAACGAAAGTGAAGGTGATTTCGACTATAATCAGGATGTTGCATCGGCTTATGGTGTAATCAGTTTTAAATTAAGCAAAAAATTAAATTTTAAAGGTGGTTTAAGGTCAGAGTATACCAGCATTAGCTTTAACACTGAAAAGGCAGGTATACAGAAAAACGATTACTTTAACTTGTTTCCGAGTGCAATTATTTCGCAAACGCTTAAAGGAAATGCAACTTTGAAATTAAGCTATAACCGCAGGGTACAAAGACCGAGTTTATCTTATTTAAATCCTTTCCGTAACGAGAGTGATCAGTTTAACGTTAGAGAGGGAAGACCTGATTTGGCACCTGAATTAAGTGATAATCTGGAGCTGGGCTATTCAACCTTTATTAAAGGTTCGGTAATTAATGCATCTGTGTTTTATCGTCGTACCGGAGGGGTTATCGAAAGTTCTATAACTTCTTTTAAAGAAAACGGAGTAGATAAAACTTTAACAAGCTTTATTAACGTTGGTGTAGCCCAAACTTATGGTGCCAATGTTTTTGCATCTTACAATCCTAAACCAAAATGGACTTTGATGACCAATCTTGGTGTGAATACTTACGAAGTAAGCAATAGTTTAACTGGGGTAAGTACAGGCACCTTTTTAAACTATAATATATTTGGACGCTCTGCATACGGATTTGGTAAAGGTTACAATTTCGAATTGTTTGGTGTTGTAAATTCGCCAAGAAGAACCTATCAGGGTAAGACAGATGCTATGGTATTTTATGGCGCATCGTTTAAAAAAGATATCCTGAACAAAAAGGGATCAATAGGTATAAACACTTTAAATCCATTTACCAGAGATTTACACATTAAAACAGTTAATAATTCGGTAACAACTGATGGTAATAGAATTAGTACCCTATACCAAAGTACCAATATCTATTATCCGCTAAGATCGTTTGGTGTTAATTTCAGTTACTCTTTTGGTAAACTTAAATTTACTGAAAAGAAAAAAATTAAAAACGACGATACCAAGCAAGACCAACAGCAAGGTGGTGGCGGTATGGGTGGCGGCGTTCAGCAATAAAATACCTAATCAACATACATTCAAATCCTTTCTGAATCATTTCAGAAAGGATTTTTTGTTTCGATTTGATGTTTTTTGTGCGTAAATAAATAAAAATGAATGGTGCATTTCGCACTTTTTAAGGTGAATAGTCTTTTAAGCTTGTTTTTGCGGCTTTACTATCGTTTTTTGCATGCTTTTGCAGGGATGCGCCGCTATTGTGTAAAAATTTGCTTGAAATGCAGGCCATTCCATCACGTTTTATGCGTGTTCTTTTAGGCTAAAACCTTATATTGCATATGCTAACATTATTAACCTAAATTACAGCGATATGAGAAAAACCTTTACCTCAATTTTTTTTCTTTGTATTTTACTGCTGGGGCTATCCTCAATGGCTCAGGTAAAAACAATTACGGGAAAAATAACCTCGTCTGATGATGGTGGACCATTGCCAGGTGCAAGTATAAAAATAAAAGGAACCAATACAGGAACATCGAGCAATAGCGACGGTAGTTATACCATAAAAGCGCCTGCTTCCAGTTCGATATTGGTGATCAGCTTAATCGGTTATAAAACCCAGGAAATTACTGTTGGGAATAAAACCAACATTAATGCTACATTGGTGCCCGATGCGCAGGAACTGCAGGAGGTTACCATTTCTACAGCACTCGGTATTACCCGGCAGGCCAAATCTTTAGGTTATGCGGCGCAATCAGTTAGTGGAAACGATTTAAACTACAACCATCAGCCTAACCTGTTAAATGCTTTGCAAGGCAAAATTGCAGGGGCAACCATCTCCAGTACGGGAGGAGGGCCTGGTCAGGGGGCAAATATCAGAATCAGGGGCGTAAACTCTATCGATCCCAATATTTCAGGCGATCCGTTGTATGTAATTGATGGGGTGCAGATCGATAATTCAACCTCAACGGTTGGCGCAAATCCCGATGGTACCGCTTTTGGGGCAAGAGGAGTAACCAACCGGGCTTCTGATATTAATCCGGAAGATATTGAAACCATCAATATTTTAAAGGGTGGTGCAGCCACGGCACTTTATGGTTTAAGAGGTGCCAATGGGGTAGTAGTAATTACAACCAAAAGAGGTAAACAGAATGGCGTTACGGTTAACCTGAACAGCAGTTACGGGTTTGATGAGGTGTTAAAAAGCCCTGATGTGCAAACCGAATATACACAGGGTGTTTTAGGTGTTTATACTAACCCTCCGGGCGGTATTGGCCCTGCATGGGGGCCAACCATAGCCGAGGCAAAACTAATCGATCCAACACATCCCGATCAGCTGTTTAACAACTATGATCAGGCTTTTGGTACTGGTCAGCAGATTAAAAATTCAGTTTCCGTAGCAGGCGGCGGCGATGTAGTTAAGTTTTTCTCGTCGGTTTCGCAATTGTACCAGAAAGGGATGATGCCCAATACCGATAACAAGAACTTTTCAGGCAGGTTAAATACCGATTTTACCATTAGTCCGAAATTTAAAGCCTCGGTAAACATGAATTTTACCAACTCGGGTGGTTATACCTACAGCGCCGATCGTTTTGGCGAAAGTTTGGCCTACTGGTCGCCACGTTACGATGTTTCCGATTATCAGAATGCAGATGGTTCGCAAAAATATATTGGCACCAACAACCCCATTTGGGGCACGGCCAACAACAGGTTTAAAGGCGATGTTAACCGCTTTATTGGTGGATTGAGTTTGGCCTACGATCCCGCAAAATGGCTTAACTTTTCTTACCGTTTGGGTTTTGATACTTATAACGATAACCGGGTGCGTACCGCGCGTGGCCCGATGTATGCAACTGAGGCCATGTACGATAACTTGCAGGGTTTTTATGGCGAATACAATACCAAGTTCAGAACCATTAACAGCACGTTTGTGGCCACCCTAACTACTAAATTAACTGACGACCTTACCGGAACCTTAAGGCTCGGACAAGAGCTTTACGACCGCAAGATAAAAGAAGTGGGTACGCTGGGAAGCATATTGGGCGTTTACGATTTCTTTAATCTCGCCAATGCAGGGGTGCTGACACCAAGCCAGAGTTCAAGGCAAAAAAGGCTGGTTGGTTATTTTGGCGAGGCTACTTTTGATTATAAAAATTACCTTTTCTTAACCATCACCGGAAGAAATGATATTACCTCTACCTTACCTAAAGCAAGCAGATCGTTCTTTTATCCCTCTGCAAGTTTAAGTTATGTGTTCTCTGATCAGTTTAAACTACCTGAGGTAATCAGTCAGGCTAAGTTACGCCTGTCTTACGCCCGCATAGGTAAAGATGCTTCCGAATATTCGACTTTTACCGGATATACACCTTATACCCCTTTACCAACAGGCACCGGAGGTTTGACCATTGCACCAAATCTGGGTAACCCCGATCTTCGTCCCGAGTTTACCAATACCTACGAGGCTGGTTTGGAAATGTCGTTCTTTAAAAATCGTTTAGGATTCGATTTTACCTATTATTACTCGTTGAGCCAGGATCAGATTATCCAGACGCAGATTTCATCTGCAGTAGGTTATGTAACCAAATCTATCAATGCCGGCGATATCAGAAACAGGGGGGTAGAATTGGTAATCAATGGTAAACCCATTGTATCAAAAGATTTCAGGTGGGATGTAAACCTGAACCTATCGGCCAACAGAAATAAGGTGCTTACTATGCCAAACGGAATAACCGAGATTGTTTATGGTGCGGCAAGAGGTTATGGAAATGCCGGCGTAACCATGAAACTCATCGAGGGCCAGCCTTATGGTAATATTTATGGCAGTTATTTTAACCGTTACTATGGCAGCCAGGCCGAAGATCCGATTGTACTTGATAAAAATTTGCCTTTATTAATCGGTGCCAATGGTTTTCCGAGTATTTCGGGCGGTAAACAGAAGCTTTTGGGTAACTCGCAGCCAAATTATATTGTAGGTTTGGGCAACATCTTCAGGTATAAAGATTTTAGTTTAAATATCTTGTTCGATGCCCGTTTAGGTTTTGAAAAATACAACTGGCTTGAAGATTTCTATTCCGCTTTCGGTTTACCTGATTATACTGCCGATAGAAGAACGACCAAAGTATTTGATGGTGTACTGGCTAATGGCCAGCCCAATACCAAACCGGTTTACATGGGGCAGCGTTTTGGGCCGGATGGCGTAGATTATGGCGAGGGTTACTACCGTATTTATTACCGTAACGTTTCAGAGCCTTTTGTTAGCGATGCATCCTGGGTGCGTTTACGTTCGGCAAGTTTAACTTACAACGTGCCACAAAACTGGTTGCCAGCAAAAGCTATTAAAAATGCTTCACTTTCGGTTACCGGAAATAACTTATGGTTGTGGACCAAATATTATGGTGTAGATCCAGAATCGAGTTCTTTCGATGCAGGCAGCAACAACGATGGGTCGGCAGGTTTTACCTACCCATCTGCCCGTACCATAATGTTTACCCTTAATGTTGGTTTTTAAATAGTATTACGATGCAAAAGATTATAAAATATACCTTATGCTCAGCTTTAATTGCAACTTTAGGATTGCAAAGCTGTAAAGACAGCTATTTTGATAAACTGTCTGATAATCCGAACCAGGTTCCGGTGGCAACGCTTAGTACTTTGCTGGCTACCTCAACCTATAAAATTGGAAACAACAATTATTTCATTGGAAGTATTACTGCTCCCTATGTGCAATATACGGCTAATCCAACAGCCAATGGTGCTGGCGATACCTATCAGGCTATCGATTTTAGTGCCACCTGGGATGCCCTTTATTTTGCCATGGCTGATGCAAATGAAATGAAGAAACTGGCCATTGCCCAGGGATCGAGCGAATATAAAGGCGTGGCCGATGTAATTATAGCCTACAATATTACTTTGGTAAACGATCTTTGGGGCGATGCACCGTTTTCGGAAGCTTTTAACATCAATAACCTTAGGCCTAAGTACGATAAACAGCAGGATGTTTATAACCAGGCCATGGCGCTTTTAGATGAAGCCATTGTAGAACTGGCTAAAACCACATCGACCGTTAAACTGGCGCCAACCAGCGATTTGATTTATGGAAAAACTACTGCCGAAAGGGCAAACTGGCTAAAAATGGCTTATGCTTTGAAAGCGAGATTGTTGAATAAGGTGAGTAAAACAAGTGCCTACAATCCAACGGCTGTATTGGCAGCATTGAGCAATTCTTTTACCGCCAATGCCGATGATGCAAGCATGGCTACTTTTAAAGAGCGCAATCCCTGGGCAAATGTGGCACTGTCTAACTCCCAACAATCGTTAGGTGGCTGGCTGTCTGAGCAGCTTATTGATGCGATGAATGGCACCACTTTTACTGTTTTTGATCCCCGCATTGAAAAGATTACCGATAAAACCATCAATAACATATATATCGGAACGGTAAATGGTGCCGGTAACCGCCTGCCCGGAGCTAACACTACCAAAGATGAGTGCTACATTTCCAGAAATTCGCCCTGGACGAGCGATACTTCTCCTTTGTTTATTGTTACCTATGCCGAGCTTAAATTTATCGAAGCAGAAGCTTATTTTAGTACTGATAAGGTAAAATCTTATGCAGCATACCTCGCTGGGATCAGTGCCAATATGGATAAACTTGGGGTTACAGCGGCTAACAGGGATGCTTATCTGGCCAATCCTTTGGTGGCGGTTGGTGCTGCGGCCTTAACCAAAGACCTTATTTTTAAAGAAAAGTACATTGTTACTTATTTAAATCCCGAAGCCTGGAACGATGCCCGCCGTTTCGATTACAAGTATAAAGATTTCGGAATGCCAGCCAATGCAGCGCTTTCTGACTTTATCCGTCGTTTGGATTATACCCAGGGAGAAAGAAGTAAAAACGGAGGCAATGTACCTGTTGATGTACCACGGACAACCAAATTGTGGTGGGATCAGTAAAGCGCTAAGCGTGTGGCGGAAAGTGTTTGATATGCTTTTCGCCACACGCTATCCGCCAAACGCTACGCATTAATTGCTTTATCCCAAAATCAGAAGGAATGAAAAAATCGCTGTTTATTCTGTTTGTGCTCCTTTTTACCTCAAAAATATTTGCACAGTCGTTTAGCCTAAAATCTGTTTTGTCTTATCCTTTTCCAAGCCAGTTGGTAGCTGCGCCTACTGGTTCAAAAATAGCTTGGGCCGCAAACGAACAGGGCAGGAGAAATATTTATACAGCAACGGCGCCCGATTATAAAGCGATTAAAATTACCAGCTACAACGAAGATGATGGTCAGGAGTTAACCAGTTTATCTGTTTCGCCTGATGGTGACTGGATTGTTTTTGTGCGCGGCGGAGATCATGGTGGCAGAGATGGCGGCCCGGTTAATGCAAATTCATCTCCAATTGCACCTAAAGTACAGGTATTGGCGGTTCCTTATGGTGGAGGAAAGGTAATTGTGCTTGGCGAGGGCGATAACCCGGCAATTTCTCCCAATAGTAAACAGGTACTTTTTAGCAAAGCAGGCCAGATTTTAATTGCCGCAATAGATGGCACAGTACCCGCCAGAAACCTGTTTTACGCAAAAGGCCTGAACGGAAGTTATAAATGGTCGCCTGATGGGCAAAAAGTTGCTTTCGTTTCCAGCCGAAGCGATCACGCTTTTATAGGGGTGTACACCAACGATGAAACCCCGGTACAATGGTTATCGCCATCTTTTTCCAGGGATAATATGCCGGTTTGGTCGCCAGATGGAAGTGAAATTACTTTTATCCGTACACCCGGTACAGGTACCGAAACGGATTCTGTTTTAACCCGCAAACACCAGCCCTGGGCCATTCGCAAAGTTAATATTTCAACCGGTCAGGACATACAGGTTTGGAAAGCGCCTGAAACGATCAGGGGCTCCTATCCGACTATTGATGGAGGTGCCAATTTACACTGGGCACAGGGTAAAATTGTATTTACTTCTTACGAAGATGGCTGGCCGCACCTCTACTCAGTTAATCCCGATGGAACGGGCAGGTTGGTGCTTACTCCGGGCAATTATGGTGTCGAAAATATTAAACTGAGCAACGATAAAAAGACCCTGTTTTTTGCAGCCAACACGGGCAAAAATCAGGATGATTTGGATAGGAGGCACATTTACAAGGTTTCGGTAAATGAAGCCAATATGCAACCCCTAAGCAGTGGCGATGGGATTGAGGCTTACCCGGTAATTGCGGGTGATAACCAAACCTTTTTCTGCCTGAGCGCTACCGCGCAAAGACCGCTTTTACCAGCTATACTTACATCTGGTAAATCGGTGAAACTCATCGGCGAATCGCTGATTCCAACTGATTTTCCAATTAAAGAAATGGTGGTGCCCAAACATGTGCAGTTTAAAGCGGCCGATGGTAATACGGTTTACGGGCAGCTCTTCTCGCCAAAGAAAGCGATCAAAAACCAGCCTGCAATTGTGTATGTGCATGGCGGCCCGCAAAGGCAAATGTTTTTAGGCTGGAACCCTATGGATTACTATTCAATTGACTACGCACTGAATCAATACCTGGTTAATTTGGGCTTTACGGTACTAGCTGTTAATTACCGTTTAGGCATTGGTTATGGATTCGATTTTCATAAACCAATGGGGGCAGGAGCGCAGGGGGCATCAGAATATCAGGACATTAAAGCCGCCGGAGAGTGGCTGGCTACCCAGCCTAACATCGATAAATCCAAAATAGGCATTTATGGAGGTTCTTATGGTGGTTATTTAACTGCGTTGGCACTCGGAAAAGATTCGCGGTTGTTTGCGGCTGGCGTAGATATTCATGGGGTAAATAACCGTTTCAGCAATCAGGCTGCCGAGGGTAAGGAACCTGCACCTGATGCCGCACAGGCAGCTAAAATTGCTTTATCATCTTCACCGGTCAGCTACATTAACAGCTGGACATCGCCAACGCTCATTATCCATGCCGATGATGACCGCAATGTGGCCTTTAACCAGAGTGTTGATTTGGCCAAACGTTTCGAAGACAAGAAGTTTGATTTTGAATATTTAGTCATTCCAGATGATACGCACCATTGGATGAAATTTTCAAACGGCTTAAAGGTAAGCGAGGCTACCGCCGATTTTCTGAAACGTAAATTAATGGATAAAAAGTAATCCGTCTTACTTTTTTTGAACCCGCTTTAAAATCATCAGGCTCTGCGGATTAAAAGAATATCCCGAGATATTATTTTGTAACATCACCACAGATTGGTCGTAAAAAAGCGGAACCACTGGGGCATAATCCATCACAATTTGGTCCATTTTACGGTATAACGCAAAGCGCTTTTCGTTATCAGGTTCATAATAGCTTTGCTCAAATAACGCATCGAAGGCCTTATTGTAAAAGGCTGTATAGTTAGGGCCATACGGAACCTTGTTTTTGGAGTAGAACATCGAAAGGAAATTTTCGCCATCACCATAATCGGCCAGCCAGGAGCCACGGAAAAAATTAACATGGTTTTTAGACATTAAATCCCTTAAGCTTGCACTTGGGCTTACATCAATTTTGGTTTTAATTCCAACGGCGGTTAGCTCGCCTTGTATAAACTCAATTAAATCTTTATAAGTTGTAGTGGTATTCAGGGTAACTTCTGCTAAACCTTTGCCCTCCGGAAAACCTGCTTCTGCTAAAAGTTTGGCGGCCAGTTTGGGGTTATAGGCATATCCCTTTACTGCAACGCTGTCAAATCCAGGCATGCCCTTCGGAATAAAACCGGAGGTAGCCGCTACACCAATGCCATTGCGGAGATATTTAATGAGTTTATCTTTATCAATGGCGTAATTAATGGCCTGCCTGATTTTTTTTAATCGCAAAGGCGATTTCTTCACAATAGCCAGATTGGTATCGACCAATATGCCTACATATTCGGTGCAGAGGTAGGGGCTTTTGGTCAAACTGAATTTTCCCTTGTATTTGGTAGTCATTTTTCCGCCTTTGGTCAAAATATCGTCGCGGTAGCTGCCATCAACATTGTAATAGAAATCCAGGTCCTTTTTTAAAAAACTCATAAATCCGCTCTGTTTATCGGTAATAAATGTAGCTTTTACGGCATCCAGGTAAGGCAGTTGTTTACCGTTCGCATCTTTTTCGAAATAGTGTTCGTTTTTTAAAAGCACCAGAATTTCACCTTCTTTCCAGTATTTAAATTTAAATGGCCCGGTGCCAATAGGGTGACTCCTGAAGTCTTTGCCATAATGCGCTACAATTTCTTTAGGTACTACCGAGCAATACTGCGTGGTAAGCAAACTCATAAACGGGGGGAAGGGGCGTACGAGTTTAATCTGAAAAGTAGAATCGTTTAAGGCTATAAAATTATGCTCGTCCTTCACTTTGTCGCTAAAAATCCAGCCGCCAGAGGAAGCGACCTTCGGATCAATTAACCGGTAAAAGCTATAGGCAAAATCGCTGGCTACAACTTTTCGTCCCTTGCCATTTTTAAATATAGGATCGTCATGAAAGTATACATCATTACGCAGGTTGAAGGTGTAAGTCAAAGCATCTGCAGAAATTTGCCAGCTTTTGGCAATGCAGGGAATGGTTTGCAACGAGGAATCGACCTGTACCAGGCCATTAAAAATTTGGTTGGTCATCCAAATCGCATTCTGGTTGCGTGCAAAGGCTGGATCTATTGAGGTCAGGCCCTGATCGAGGTTAATATTAAAGACTTTTTTGCCCTGGTGACTGGTGTTTTCTTTACAGCTAAAAATCAGGGTAGCACAAAAAATCCAAAATATATAATTAAATGAGCCTCGCATCGGGTAGGAATGTTATTTTTGCACAAATTAATAAATTTAATGCAGATGTCTTTTTTAAACGATTTATTTATTGGCCTCGATGCTACTAAACAGGAAGAATTACAGGAACGTTTAGATTTAGTAGAACATAAGATTAAATTTATGGATAAAATGCCGGTAGCCTGCCTGGATACCAGCAATAATCCAAACTATCTGTTAACCGAAGAGATCGCGCTGGCTGGTGGAATGGTAGAAGCCGGTGTTTTAAATGCGGTATTTATTATTTATTATCAACCAGGCAAAACCCTTACCGATTTAATGCGTGAGGTACCGGCGGCTTTGAACACCGATTGGCAAGCTGTGCAAAATAACCGCATTATTCTATTAAACGATGATGTAAACCGTGAAAGGACTGCCGAAAATGCCGTTTCTTTAATTGAGGATATTGCCGAAATGCTTCACCCCGGCTCTTTTATATTCGGGCATGAAGGGGATAAATGGATTCGCTTTGGGGCTTAGTCTGTCTGTTTCACCATATAAGGCATTTTAGAACATTTAAATATTTTACTCCCAATCCGTCACCCTGAATTTATTTCAGGGTCTCTTATTTACCGCCATATCTTTTATTTACCACCTAAGACACCTAAGCACATTTAAGAGATTTGGCTTCAGACTTTACCTTCCAGCCTTCCACCTTCCATCCTTTTAACGTCCGGTCTTCCGACTTCGGACCTCCGACTCCCGACTTTCATTTACCACCTAAGACACCTAAGGGCATTTAAGGGGATGTTGAAACGACATTATTTGACTTTAGACTTTACCTTCCAGCCTTCCACCTTTCATCCTTTTAACGTCCGGTCTTCCCACTTTTATATACCACCTAAGACACCTAAGGGCATTTAAGGGGATATTGAAGCGACATTTGTTTGACTTCAGATTTTACCTTTCATCCTTCCACCTTCCATCCTTTTACCACTTAAGCTTTCCGCTAGATCTCTTTAATCTGATATTCTTCTATTTTACGGTAAAGCGTAGTTAAGCCAATGCCCAGTAATCTCGAAGTTTCTGTTTTGTTGCCTTTGGTATGCAGGAGTACTTTCTGGATGTGTTGTTTTTCGATCTGCTGTAAGTTATATTCATTTTCGGCAGGCATAAACTCGAAAAATTCAGGGGGCAGGGCAGTAGCACTTAAAGTATCGCCATCTGAAAGGATGACCAGGCGCTCAATTACATTTTTAAGTTCGCGAATATTGCCTTTCCAACTGTGGTCGGTAAGGATGGAAAGGATTTTGTCATCCATTTTTGGCACTGCACGGTTTACTTTATCGGCAAAAGCCTTTAAGTAGTGTTTGGCCAAAGCGGGGATATCTGCTTTACGTTCGCGGAGCGGCGGAAGTGTGAGTGTGAAAACTGAAAGACGGTAATAAAGGTCTGAACGGAATTTGCCCGAAGCGGCGTCGCCTTTCAAATCTTTATTGGTGGCAGCTAAAACCCTAACATTTACCTGTTGAGTATGCGTATCGCCCACTTTAATAAATGTCTGGCTCTCCAGTACGCGCAATAGTTTGGCTTGCAGGTCGAGATTCATTTCGCCAATTTCGTCCAGCAACAAGGTGCCACCGTTGGCTTCTTCCAATAAGCCCTTTTTATCTTTATTGGCCCCAGTAAATGCCCCAGCTTTGTAACCAAAAAGCTCACTTTCCAGCAAATCGGGACTAAAACCACTGCAGTTCAATGCTACAAAAGGTTTGTCGGCCCGGGGGCTTGCATAGTGGATAGATTGTGCAAAAACCTCTTTGCCAGTGCCCGTCTCTCCTAAAAGCAGAACAGTCGTATCAGTTGCACTTACTTTGCGGGCCAGATCAATCGCCTCTTTTAAGGCTTTTGATTGGCCGATAATGGTTTCGAAACTGTGTTTCTGCGCAATTTTGTTTTCCAAGTCCGCAACACGTCGCTGCAGATTGGATTTATCCATGGCGCGGTATAAAAGGGGGATAATTTTATCATTGTCGTCGCCTTTTACCAGGTAATCGAAAGCTCCGTTTTTAATGGCAAGCACGCCATCAGCAATGGTGCCATAAGCGGTGAGGTTAATGATTTCGACGAAAGGTTTAATGGCTTTAAGCTCCTTTACCAATGCTACACCATTCACATCAGGCAGCTTTACATCACTGATCACGATACTTACATCGTTGTTTTTTAAAAGTTTTAATCCTTCTTTTCCGGTGTTAGCCTGTAAGGTTTTAAAGCCCTCCAGTTCTATAATCCTGGAAAGTAAACTGCAGATTTTCTTTTCGTCATCGATGATGAGCACCATCCCATTCATAGGTTCAATTTATGCTGCAATATTAACAATAAATATACCGAATAATTAACGATTGTTAGAATTCAGCCTCTGCGCTTAATTGGTAATGGACTGAATTAATTCCTGCTGGCTTGAAAACTTTTCAATATGGTAAAAAGCTTTTCAAAATGGCAGGGTTTTGTTGGTCGTTGCTGCGATAGCTTTACAATTGATTTAATTTTTTGTGTTGATAATCAATGTTTTAATTGTTTTGTGCTGCTGTGGGTATTGCATTTGATGACTGGCAAGTATGAAATTTTATTAAAATGAACAATTCAATAATTTTTGTCAGGGTTGCTACCAGCGCAGATGCAAAATATGCAGAAGAAATTGTAGCTGAAACGCAAAGCTCAGCATTGTTAAGGGGTTCCGGTATTTCGAAAAGAACACCGGCCTCCATTGTCGAAAAAATGAATGCAGGGAAAGCCGTGATAGCGGTAACTGCTGCTGGCGAATGGGTTGGCTTCTCCTATTTCGAGAGCTGGGAAAAAGATACCTTCATTTCCAATTCGGGATTAATTGTGGCACCCAAATTTAGAAATTCGGGCGTTGCCAAAAGTATTAAAAACAGGATTTTCAGTCTCTCACGCCGCATATATCCTGATGCGAAAATATTCAGCATTACCTCTGGTGCAGCCATCATGAAAATGAACAACCAGCTGGGGTTCGAGCCGGTAACCTTTGCACAGATTACCCGGGATCCCGCGTTTTGGGAAGGTTGCAAAAGCTGTGTCAACTATTCAATCCTCAAAAGTAAAAACAGAAGTAACTGTTTATGCACAGCCATGTTATTCAGCCCCGAACATATCGATCAAATTATTGCCAGTGCAGAAAATACGCTCCAACTGAAACAAAACCTCAACCTTAAAAGCATTTAAACATCATGAACATCGCAGAAAAACAACAGACCGCTCATCCCGATTTAAACCAATTGTATACAGAGGCACTCGAGCTTTTATCCACGTTAATTGCCATACCCTCTTTTAGCGGTTCTGAGCAGGGTACCGCCAGCGAAATAGCATCACATCTGGCCAAACACGGCGTTAACACCATTTGCAAAAACAATAATGTATGGTGCTACAATAAATATTTCGACAATGCCAAACCAACTATTTTGCTCAACTCGCACCACGATACAGTAAAACCCAATGAGCAGTACACCTTAGATCCGTTTCGTGCGCTGATTTACGATGAAAAAATACATGGTTTAGGCAGTAATGATGCAGGGGCTTCATTGGTATCGCTCATTTCGGCCTTTATTTATTTTTATGAATCGACTGATCTTCCGTTTAACTTATGTTTAGCGGCCACAGGCGAAGAAGAAACCTCAGGGGTAAACGGTATCAGAAGTATTTTGGACGATCTTAAACCCATTTCTTTTGCCATAGTTGGAGAGCCAACAGGTATGCATATGGCAATTGCCGAGAAGGGATCGATGGTGATTGACTGTGTGGCCAAGGGTCGTTCAGGGCACGCGGCACGTGAAGAAGGTGATAATGCCATTTACAAAGCCATAAAAGATATCGAATGGTTTTCGCACTTTCAATTTCCAATAGAAGACCATTTGCCTAGCCCGGTAAAAATGACTGTTACGCAAATCAATGCAGGATTACAGCACAACATTGTACCTGGCGAATGCCATTTTACAGTCGATATCCGTTTCGATCACAACTATACGCCACGCGAGATTCTTAATGTTATTATCAATCATACCCTATGCAGTTTCAATGTTCGGCCCAATGTGCTCAATCCATCCAATATTGATGTACTACACCCATTGGTAGTGGCCGGACTGGCGTTGGGTAGAAAAACCTATGTTTCGCCTACCAGTTCCGATCAGGGCTGGCTTACAATGCCTTCGGTAAAAATGGGGCCGGGCGAATCGGCCAGATCACATACAGCCGATGAGTTTATCAGGATTGAAGAAATAGAGGAGGGGATAAGTCTTTACATCCATTTGCTCGAAACGCTTTTTAAAACGCAATAAATCTGCAAAGCGCCATTTTTTGTACCTTTTTCGTTTCCGAAGCGCTAAAGTAAAAGCTTTTTGAGCATATTTGAGTTTCGCAAAACAAATAGTATGTTCAAAAGATTAACTGCCATATTCACCCTATGCTTACCGGTAATGTTCTGTGCTGCCCAACAAGTGCGCCCGGCAAAATCGGCCGAGATTTACAGAGAACTGAAAACCCTGAAGCACTTGCCTAAGGTTTTATATTTAGCTGCACACCCCGATGATGAAAATACAGGTTTACTTTCCTGGTTAATTAATGATCAAAATGTAGAAACTGCTTATTTATCGCTTACCAGGGGCGATGGCGGGCAAAACCTGTTGGGAACTGAACAAGGCGCTGCTTTGGGATTGATTAGAACGCACGAGCTGTTAGAAGCCCGGAAACTGGATGGGGCACAGCAATTTTTTACCCGTGCTATTGATTTTGGTTTCTCTAAAAATACCAACGATACTTTTAAACAATGGGATGCCGATAGTATTACCGCGGATGTGGTTTGGGTAATCCGGAAATTCAGGCCCGATGTAATTATCTGCCGCTTTCCGCCTACTGCTGCGGCAGGTCATGGCCAACATGCCGCTTCCGCTGTGGTAGCCGAAAAAGCCTTTAAGGCCGCGGCAGATAAAAACATGTTTCCCAATCAGCTGAAATACGTTTCGGTTTGGCAGCCTAAAAGGTTGTTGTGGAATACCTTCAGGTTTGGTTCTGTTAATACCACTGCAGAAAATCAGTTAAAGCTTACCGTAGGTCAGTACGACGCGCAATTGGGTATGGGCTATGGCGAATTGGCCGGATTAAGCAGAAGTTTGCACAAAAGCCAGGGTGCGGGCACGCAGTCTGTAGCGGGTGTGCGTACCGAATATTTTACCCATGTAGCTGGCGAACCTGCTAAAAGAGGACTTTTTGATGGCTTGAGCATGAACTGGTCTGACAAAGGTGTGGGCGACATTGATGAACTGATCGATATTATTTTGTTATCGTTTAATTACAACCAGCCCGATAAAAGTTTGCATGGCCTGCTCATGCTTCGTAAAAAGATAGCCGCATTGTCTGATGCAGATTTACGTAAAGATAAACTTGCTACTATAGATCATATTATTTTAAGCTGTGTAGGCTTTATGGGCGAGGTAGTGACTAATCAACCAGAAGCCATTGCCGGTAACAGTTATAATTTCCGTTTAAACCTCATTTCGCGATCGGCAAGCCCGGTAATTTTAGAAAGCGTAAACTGGTTAAACCAAACCGATAATCTCAACAGAAAATTATCAGGCGATTCGCTAATTACCATCGAACGTAAAATCCAGATTCCAGCCGATGCTGCTCCAACAGAGCCTTACTGGTTGGCTAAACCGGCAAAAAACGCGGCAACTTTTAGCGTGCCTAACGATACATTGATTGGCTTACCAGAAGTGCAATCGCCTGTTAATGTACTACTTTCCTTAAAAATTGAAACCGAAAAATTTGATGTGCAATTGCCTTTGTCGTTCAAGAAGCTCGATCCCGTTAAAGGCGATGTGGTTGAAGGCCTGCGCATTATTCCGGCGCTTGATTTGAGTTTTACCGAACCGGTTTACTTTGCCAAAGAGAAAGAAGGTTTGAATATTACACTGCGTTTAAGGGCCAATAAGAATCTCAATTATGGTAAAATCAGCTTCAAAATCGGCAATCAGGTGATCAAAACCTTCCAGGGGATTAACCTGGCCGAAAATACCATCAATACCCGCAATTTCTTAATTCCTGCAGAAGACCTGGCGGCAATTAAAACCAACCAGAATAAACTTGAAGCTGTGTTTTCATCTGAAAGTGCCGAATACACCCGCGGGCAGGTAATGATTCAGTATCCGCATTTGCCAACCTTACAGTATTTTGTACCTGCTACAACCTGGTTGATAAAAGGTGATGTAAAAGTGCTGGCTAAAAAAATTGGTTATATTGAAGGTGCAGGGGATTTAATTCCGGAGTTTTTAAGACAAGCAGGTTTGCAGGTTGATGTGTTAACCGAAGCAGATATTCTCAATACAGCAAAGCTGGCTACTTACGATGCAGTGGTAACCGGTGTGCGTGTAATTAATACCGAGAAAAGAATTAAAAACTGGCAAGCTGCGCTACGTAGTTATGTAGAAAACGGTGGTACCATTGTAATGCAGTATAACACCACTCAGGATATGGCGCTGCAGGATTTCGGTATTTACCCGTTGAGTATTAGCGGCAAAAGGGTAACCGAAGAAAATGCTGAGGTAAAAATCTTAAAGCCCGATCACAAGCTGCTGAACTATCCAAACAAAATAACTGCCGAAGATTTTAAAGGCTGGGTGCAGGAACGTGGCGCTTATTTCCCTGATAAATGGGATGATAAATACGAAACGCTTTTTGAAATGCACGATACCGATGAGGAACCTTTGCAAGGATCGACCTTATACGCCAAATATGGTAAAGGTAATTTTATTTATAGTCCGCTTGCTTTCTTCAGACAGTTACCTGCTGGAAATGTGGGCGCTGCCAGGTTATTCTTTAACTTTTTATCAGCCGGGAAGTGATGAAAAACCAACTTAAAAACTGGAATACCTGGTACATTCTGCTGGCACTTGCACTGGTATTTCAGATTGTATTTTATTACCTCTTTACTAAATTTTGGGCATGAGTAATATCGATTGGGCAGTATTGATATTTACCCTTTTTGCTGTAGTGGCATATGGCGTGTTTATTGGTCGTGGGCAAAAAAACAATGCTTCTTATTTAAAAGCCGATAACAAAATGCCCTGGTACATTGTGCTGTTGGGCATTATGGCTACACAAGCCAGCGCCATTACCTTTTTATCGGCACCGGGTCAGGCCTATACCGATGGAATGCGCTTTGTACAGTATTATTTTGGTCTGCCGCTGGCCATGATTGTAATCTGCATTACCTTCATTCCCATTTTTCAAAAACTGAATGTTTACACGGCCTACGAGTATCTGGAAAATCGTTTCGATAAAAAAACGCGGGTGCTCACTTCTTTGCTGTTCCTGTTCTCCAGGGGATTATCAACCGGGATTAGTATATATGCGCCAAGCATTATTTTATCGAGTGTTTTAAACTGGAATATTTATTTAACCAATATTCTTACAGGAGGTATTTTGCTGATTTATACCTACGTGGGTGGAGCTAAAGCTATCGCGCATACCCAGAAACTACAATTCTTAATTATTTTGGGTACTATGGCCTTTGCTGGCTACTTGTTAATTCAGCACATGCCCGATGGAATTGGATTTAAGGATGCGCTTTATCTGGCCGGTAAATCGGGTAAGTTGAATGTAATCACTACTGAGTTCGATTGGAAAGATAAATACAATATCTGGAGCGGACTCATTGGGGGCTTTTTCCTGGCGCTCTCTTATTTTGGTACCGATCAAAGTCAGGTAGGACGCTACATTACTGCAAAAGATAATACCAATGCCAAAATGGGCTTGCTGCTAAATGGTCTGGTTAAAATCCCGATGCAGTTTGCCATTCTTTTAATTGGGGCCTTACTTTTTGCTTTTTTCTCTTTAAAACCAGCTCCCATTTATTTTAACGAACGTTCCTATCAGTTTTTAAAGGAAAAATCGCCTCAGCAGGCAGCTGACTTCGAGAAAGAACACAATGTACTCGAACAGCAGTTTACCCGGCAATCGCGTGCTATCCTGGCCAAGAAGAATAAGCAGTCACCTTTGTTGGATGCCTCGATAGCTGACTTTAGAGCTACCCAAAGCAAGGTGAAAGACCTGCATACGCGGGTAGAAGAGGCCATTAACCAATCGAACTACAACGCAGAGAAAACAGATACCAATTATATCTTTTTATATTTTGTAAAAAATACGCTGCCGGTAGGGATGGTGGGATTGCTTTTTGCGGTAATATTCCTGGCCAGCTGGGGATCTATCTCTGCTGCGCTTAATTCGCTTGCGGCATGCTCTTTAAAAGATGTACATCTCATTTTCGGTACTAAAGCTGCCGATGATGAAACGGAACTGAAATACAGCAGGCTGCACACGCTGGGCTGGGGTATTTTTTCAATTGCTGTGGCCATGTTTGCTACACAGATGGGGTCTTTAATCGAAGCGGTAAATGTATTGGGATCTCTCTTTTACGGACCAATACTGGGAATCTTTCTGGTGGCCTTTTATTTCAAAAAAATTGATGGACCACTTGTTTTTGTTGCCGCAATTCTCGCCGAGATTGTGGTAGTTGCGGTATACGAATTTGATATTGTTTCCTTTTTGTGGCTTAACGTAATTGGTGCAGCTGCAGTAATTGGGTTTTCACTGCTTGGTCTGTTATTTCATAAACCTAAGGCGGTTGTAAGTCAATAAATTTTATTTCCCCATAGTTCGTGTCCACACGAACCATTTTTTTACTGGTTGGTGTCGCCACCAACCAACCAGCAGAGTTTTTCTATTGTCCTATCTGTGTCCTATCTGTCCATAGTGTTCCGAAGGGCACTACGGATTGCAGCATAGAATAGAGTCTCCGACTCGCTCTATAACAATTGAGTTATAAACCCAATCTCATTCAAAAATTCGTAGAGACACTACGCTTAACTCTACGGACAGGATCTGGATAGATGGCCCTAATCGTCATTCCGGTATCAATTTATTCAGGATTATTGTTTTATCGTGTTAAAGCCATAAATTCGTAAAATCAAAAACAACAAAAACAGATAAATACAATACTATGAAAACGATGATCAAATCAATCGCTATGTTATTTGCAGCAATTACGGTTTCTGTAAGTGCAATGGCACAAGATGCGCAGCCTAAACCAAGCCCTGCAGCAACTGCAACCGGTAAAATCAAGAATGCAACCATTACCATCAACTACAGCAGCCCTGCGGTAAAAGGCCGTAAAATCTGGGGTGGTTTAGAAGCATGGGATAAAGTTTGGCGTGCAGGTGCAAACGAAGCCACAACTTTCGAAACCGATAAAGACATTATGGTAGAAGGTAAAGCGTTGCCGGCTGGTAAATATAGCTTCTTCTTAATCCCGAAAGAAAGCGGAACCTGGACAGCTATTTTTAACAAAGAGCCTAAACAATGGGGTGCTTACAAATACGAAGAAGCTAAAGATGCTTTGCGCGTTGATGTAAAAACAAAAGCTTTGAAAGCTACCCAGGAGCGTTTGGTTTATAAAATTGGCAAAAGCGGTTTTTCTTTAGACTGGGATAAGATTTCTGTTCCGGTTGCGGTAAAATAAGCTTAAGGCAAATACGATATTAAAAGCCATTCCGAATTTTCGGAATGGCTTTTTTGTTTTGTAAAGAAGCTAAAACATAACCTTCACTTCATCTTAAAATGTTATTTTGGCGCAATTTTAAAACCAAACACCAATGAAGTTTTCAATCCCAATAATAGCGGTGCTATTACTCTTCTCGTTAAACGTTTTACCTCAACAGAAAACAAGCTTATTTTCCGTTAGTACAGCTAAACCTGTCGATCAGGTGAATGTTTTTTTAGGTTCTTCTGCCGATCACGGACAAATGTCACCGGCAGCATCTTACCCTTTCAGTATGCTAAGTATCGGTCCGCAAACTTACCCTAAAACCCATACCGGTTACGAGTATCTGGCTAAGAAGTTTGAAGGTTTTACGCATAACCGTTTTGAAGGGGTAGGTTGTCAGGGTTCAGGTGGGAATATCTTCATCAAACCTTTCTTAGGTAGCGATCCGGCACAATCAGAATTAATTAAAGCATCAGAAAAGGCTGGTCCGGGTTATTATGAAGTGGGTTTCGAAAATAAAATTAAAGCCAGCTTTACTGTGCTGGGAAAGGCCGGTAAGCATGCTTATCAATTCCCGGTAGGTGCAAAAGGTTTTTACCTCGATTTAGGTTATGCTTTTAATGGTGCATTTGTAGCCGAAGAACATGAAGTAAATGGCAATACCATTAGCGGTTGGATTACCTCACGCACAACCTGTGGAGCGGGTAAATACAAACTGTTTTACTATCTGGAAATGGGAGAAAATGTTTCCTGGAAAGTACTTGGTGAACATAAGTTAATTGCTACACTGCAATCAGGTATCACTTCTGCTGGTATCAATATTGCGCTTTCTTCGGTTAGTGTAGCTGCTGCAAAAGCGTCAATCAATAAAAATGCATTTGCTGCGGTAAAGGCGCAAAGCCGCGAAGACTGGAATGCCAATTTATCGAAAATTGCAGTAAATGGCGATTTGGAAAGTGCAAAGCTATTTTATTCATTGTTATATCGTACAATGCAGTCGCCTTATGTTATTTCAGAAAGCGACGGCAGCTACCGGAACACTAAGGGTGAAGAACAGAAGGATAAAGAAATCCGTTACAACGGATGGGCCATTTGGGATAATTACCGAACTCAGCTTCCTCTGCTTTCTTTAATTGCGCAAGACCGTTATGCGGGTATGGTTAGCTCCATTGCCGATTTGTATCAATCGGGTAAAAAAGATTATGCAGGTCAAAATGAGCCTTCAAACACGGTACGTTCAGAACATGCCATTGTAGTATTGCTGGATGCCTACCGGAAAGGATATCCGGTTGATTTTAATAAAATAGCCGATTCTTTGGTGAAAGAAGTAAATGGTTTGGATTATAAATCGCCCGATAAAGCTTTGGAATCGAGTTACGATAACTGGGCACTGGCCGAAATATTCAAGATCTTAAAGAACAAGGAAAAGGCTGATTATTACCTTGCTAAGGCTTTGGAGTACAAAAAATACTGGAACAAAGATTTTAAAGACATGCGCAAGAATGATGTGGACCGCATGCAGGCCAGAGGTTTATATCAGGGTACCATCTGGCAATACAGATGGTTTGTGCCTTACGATTTTAAAGGGCTTATCGAGCTTGATGGGGGAGAAGAATCGTACCTGGCCAAACTGGATGAATTTTTTGACCGCGATTTGTATAACCATGCCAACGAACCCGATTTACAGGTGCCGTTAATGTACAACGTAACCAAATCGGGATATAAATCACAGTACTGGATGCATCAACTGGCTGCCGATACGGTGATCCAGAATTACTTTAACGACAACAGCCGCGGCATTGGTAGTTATATCGGTAAAATTTACCGCAATCAGCCGCATGCTTATCTGCGTACCATGGATGATGATGCCGGGGCAATGAGTGCCTGGTATATATTTGCCGCCAGTGGTTTTTCTCCGGCTTGTGTGGGCTGGCCGGTTTATTATTTAAATGTGCCCTTATTCCCTACAGTTACTTACAAGCTGCCGCAAGGAAAAACCTTTAAAATTGAAACCGTTAATTTTAGCTTAAAAAACAAATACATTAAAGAAGTTTTTCTGAACGGAAAGCCTTTTAAGAAAAATTATATTACACAGGAAGATATTAATGCGGGAGGTGTTTTGAAGATTGTGGCGAGTGCAACACCTGTTAAAATTTCTGATACTGAAAACTGGATTTCCAGTCTCGAAAATTAATTTGAAAAATTAAGCTTAACCGGAAAACATATTTAAATCTGCCCTGTTATTGTAGTATAAATTCGAGATCATGGCACCTTTAAAATTAAGCGACGAACAACATGCTACATTAAGCAACAGAAACACAACAGCAGAAACCGATGAGCAACCTTTAGCCCTTCATCCGGAGGCATATAAAGTTAAAGGACCATCGCCCGATAAAATGAAAACAGTATCAGCTTCCTTACGGAATTATGCACACGGTTTGTATGGGTTGCTGTAAAACACCATTTAAAAAATTCTCCACATAAAGAAAAAGCAATCAGATTTTAAAATCTGGTTGCTTTTGTTTTTTTAAATTTAGTTCAGATGATAATCACGTATCTGCGTTAATCCTCTTAAATCGGCGGGGAAATAATTTGCATATTGCCCAATTTCTCCCGCAGATCAAACAGATTTTGCTGATTTGGAATGACTACAATTTACTTTAAGCCTCCAGTTCAAAATTTACCAGATCTTTTTCTGCTCCATTAATAATCATCGAAAGCTGATGATCGCCTAAATGGAATTTCCGGGTAGTAATTAATACAAATTTTTGCTTACGGATGATGCTGATTTCGGCACCTGCAGCATAAATTCTTTCTGAAATTTTATAAACTTTTTTGGTGTTCTGCCCGTTTTGTTTTTTGTAGTACACTGCATATTCAAGCCTTACCTTTTGTTCTGTGGGATTTTCGTTTCTAATCGTAAATGAAAAAGTCAGGCTATCGCCAATTTTTACTGTCGGGGCTAAAAGTTTAAAATCTTTCAGTACAATGCCGGTATCATCCAAGCCATAATGTTTCAAAATTTCGGCATGGCCTTGTTTTAAAAGGGTGCGGCTACCATGTTTAATCAGGGCATCGGTTTCGGCACTTAAGCCTGTCCAGCTTTTGGCTACCTGCAAAACGATATGAGGATGGTCTTTAGCAATATCGTTTAAGCTGTTGGCTACACTTCTCCTTACATATTCGGAAGGATCGTTTTTAAGGTTTTCTAAAATCGGTAAAATAGAAGCCGGGTCCTTTTTCAGAAACGGGATACCCATGGCCCAGGGCAGGCGCGGTCTGCTGCCCTCGCTAGCCAGTCGGCGCACTTTATGGCTCTCGTGTAACGACCATTGCTGCATCTGCAAAATCATTTCGTTACCATATTTCAAGATGAAAGGGCGCACGGCAAACTCGCAGCTTACAAACTGGGTAACAAACTCCAGTGCTGCTACCGAACTTTCAAAATCATCAATGCCATAAGTTTCAATGTAATCGGGTAAAAACATGTAAGCCAATCCATCCTCACCAATACCCTGAACTCTTAGCTGTTCTATCGTTTTTTTGAGGATTGTAATGGTTTGCGGATAGTTTTTAGGTAAAAAATGATGCAATACCTGCGAAGTGTGCTTCATTCTTTCCTTCAGCTCCATCGAATCGAACTGTGCTACAAAAATGTTTTGCGTAAACTTTTGTGTGTCAAAATTCGGAATAGTAGTGGTTAATGCGCTGCTTAACCTGTTGTAAAATGCTGCTGAGTATAAATCTTTAAGGGGGCTGGCCATAGGAGTAGAATAGAAGATCAAAGTTAACGCAATAAAATTTTATTTTGTTTGGTCAACATCATTTTTACTATTATGGTAAATGATTTCAGCTTTTTGTTTGGCACATTTGTTTATCAACAAAAAAGCAGAATGAACACAACAAAAATAGGCTGGATTGGATTGGGTAACATGGGGATCCCAATGGCCACACAATTGATTGAAGCAGGTTACGAAGTTAAAGTATATAACCGGAGCAGAGCAAAAGAAGGTGCCTTGACAGAAGCAGGGGCTTTACTGGCCGAAACATCAAAAGAGCTGACATTACAAACAGATGTAGTATTTGTAATGGTGAGTGATGATGCTGCAATAGAAGCTGTTTTTAAAGGAGCAGATGGTATTTTAAGCGCAGAAACAACTGGAAAAACCATTGTTAACATGAGTACGGTTTCGCCCGCTATCTCGCGGCAAATGGCTACAGCTTGTGCGGCTAAAGGACACTTTTATTTAGATGCCCCCGTTTCTGGTAGTGTAAAACAAGCTGAAACGGGCCAGCTGGTTATTATGGTTGGAGGGGATGAAAGCGCTTTTAATGCTGTAAAACCCATTTTAGAGCGCCTGGGAAAACTAGCCATGCACGTAGGCGAAACAGGAGCAGGGAATAGTGCGAAACTGGCCATTAATTCACTTTTGGCTTTGTATGCTCAGGGATTGGCCGAAACCGTATTGTTTGCCAATGCACAGGGAATCAAAACCGAAGATTTGCTCAATCTGATCAACAATGCCGCCATTGGAAATATCTTTACCAAAATTAAGGGCGATGCGATCATTGCAGATCAATATCAGGCCGCTTTCGCATTGAAACACATTGTGAAAGACTTAAACCTGGCTAAAGCAGAAGGGATTTCAACGCCACTGGCTAAAACGGCATTGCAGACTTTCGAAGATGCAGCCGCTAAATATGGTGATGAAGATATTATTGCCGTGATAAAAGAGATTAAGGCTGATTAAGATGGACTATCGGTTGGTGGTGACACCGACCGATAAATTAATGACCACTTTTTTTACGGTTATTAACTATTATTTTTTACCACAGATTAACAGATTAAATCCAATCTGTTAATCTGTGGCTTTTAAAAAGCTGTCTGTCCGTAGAGTTCCGGAGGACTCTACGGATTATGAATAGAAAAGAGTCTTTGACTCGTTTTTATAGATTGAGTTAGGAAACTCAATTTTATTTACCAATCCGTAGAGACGCTACGCTTAACTCTACGGACAGTAATGGAACTAAAATATTAAACCTTCAATCCGCCAAAAGTACTAGCCAGAATAATCCCTAAAACAATCAGCGTAATGATTACATAGAGTTTGTCTTTTTCCAGCATAAATGCAAATAGCGAAAATACAATCCGCATGATGGGGGTAATGATTAGCAGTAACACCCCAAACTGGATAATGGCCATGGGCTTAAAGGTAAAAAGCCCCATAAATATCCCTTCAAAAGTGATGTAGCTGTCTTGCTCGCCTTTAAAAATATGATAATCGGGTCGTGCACCCGCACCATTTTGGACTAAAAAAAGAATTCCGCCCAACAGCACAACCAAACTTGCAGTAATTACCCCGAAGCGCAATAGCTGACCAACAATTTTTTCTACATCGCGGTCGCCAATCAGTTGTTTTGAAATCGAATTTTTCATATTGGTAGTGTTTAAAATTGATGGTGATAACCGTTATAAATCATCTCTAAGGCCACAAAGGTGATGGCAATGCAAAAGATGATGCGGAGTGTTGAAGGGTTGATGTGTGTTAAGAGTTTCGCACCCGTAAATGCACCACCCAGTACGCCGAGTACTACCGGAAAAGCAATACCTGGGTCCATGTAGCCCCTTTGCAGGTAAACCACTGCACTGGCTGCTGCAGTAACCCCAATCATAAAGTTACTTGTGGTTGTACTCACTTTAAAAGGAATTTTCATGGCAGTATCCATTGCCAGTACCTTTAAAGCTCCTGAGCCAATACCCAGTAAACCCGACATTACCCCGGCTACTGTCATAATGGAAAAACCCGCCCCCACGTTTCTAAGCTTATAATTTACCGGGCCTGCTGCTGTAGGGTAGCTGCTGTTCAGTTTTAAAACAGCTGATAGCTGGCTGCCTTCCGTTAAAGCTTCCTGGTTCTTTTTCCTCAATGTCATGGCTGCAGAAAAAAGCAATACACAGCCAAAAAGGATCGCGATCGTATTGGTTGGTGTATAAATAGCAATTAAAGCACCCAGTACTGCGCCAAGAGTTGTGGCAATTTCGAGGAACATGCCCAGCCGGATATTGGTTATGCCTTCTTTAATATAAGCACTTGCTGCACCCGATGAATTGGCAATGGAGGCCAGAAGGGCGGCACCAATGGCGTAACGGATATCGACATGAAACACCAGGGTAAGCAGCGGAATTACAACTACGCCACCACCCAAACCGGTTAACGAACCGACCAGACCGGCCAGATAAGCCCCCAGGATTAATATTAGGGTAAAAGTTAAAATTGACATGATATTAATGATTATTGTTCAATATGGTACTGGTAATTTCGCGGGCTGCGGTCGCATTCCGGCTTTGGATGGCCTCAAATAACGATTGGTGCAAGTGGTGGCTCATGGCAAAATGAGCAATGCCCGATGGTGCCCTTTTGGCAAAGAAGTCGCGGATGATTACCGTAAAGCTCTCGTAAAGATCAGCTAAAACATGATTGCCTGATGCCCGGGCAATGGCCAGGTGAAATTCGATGTCGGCATTGGAACAATCGGGCCGCGATTCTTGCTCAATCGCTTCTTTTCTGCTTTGCAGTGCGGTGGCTATGGTTTCCAGATCACGCTCCGTACGGTTTTGTGCGGCCAGGAGTACAATCTCCAGCTCCAGTATCGATCTTACCTGATTAATTTCGGCAAAATCCGACCGGCGCAGGCGCTGTTCAATCGGTTCGGCAGGGATTGCATTGACCAACGTACCAAAACCTTGTTTAACTGTAAGTATCCCCGAGAGGGTGAGCGATTTGATTGCTTCCCTGATGGTAGAACGGCCCACACCATAAATTTCCATCAAAGCTGGCTCTGCCGGTATTTTTTCGCCAGTTTTAAATTTGCCTGCTTTAATGTCATTGCGGATTTTAACCGAAACCTGTTCGAAAAGTTTACCTTCCTGTTCCATAGCTTTGAAATGATTTTGCAAACATACGATGTTTATTTTGAACATCAGACGTTTAGTGTCTTTTTAATCTCATTTCTATATTTTGCTCATAAACTCTCATGTGGTAGTGGTGATCTTTTGAAATATTTTTAATTGATTATGAGGTTGTTATGTATTTTTCGGGAGTGTTTGAGAAAAAATAAGCAACCTAATATTTGTATCGTACGAAAACTATCGTACCTTTAGCATATGAAAATGAATGAGACTGAAAATAATTTACCCGAACCTACCAAAGCTGAATTAGAAATATTGCAGGTTTTGTGGGAATTTGGTCCGGCTACAGTTCGGTTTGTGAACGATCAGTTGAATCTACAGCGCGAAGTGAACTACACTTCAACCCTTAAGCAAATGCAAATCCTGACCGAGAAAGGAATTTTAAAACGTGATGAAAGCCAAATGAAGCATATTTATATTCCGGTTGAGGCAGAAGAGAAAACCAAAGTACAATTATTAGATCGTTTTGTGAATACCTTGTACAAAGGCTCGGCATCGCAACTGATGATGCAACTTTTGGGCAATGAAAAAACATCTAAAAAAGAGATTGAAGAGATAAAGCGGCTATTGGATAGCATGGAATAATTAATTAATGCTAAAAACCACAATCATGGAATTTAAACTGGTTAACCTTTTACCCGAAAACTGGCTGCATGCCTTAGGCGCAACGCTTTTTCATTCGCTTTGGCTGGGTGTAATACTGGCCCTGCTGGCAGGTTTGGTTATGTTTACTACCCGCAAGGCAAGTGCTACTTTGCGTTATAACCTGTTAACCATTTGTTTAAGCCTGTTTGTAATAGCCATCGCTTTTACCTTTTATAAAGAATTGCAAAAGCCGGTAATAGCCGCACAATTGTTTAGCGATAACCACAATAAGATCGTTAACCTTTCTCCTGCAGATGGGCAAGCGGTTACCAGTGTTCAGGATAAAATGAGTGCAGGTATGAACCGGGCACTTTCATTATGGAATGCCTATGATATACAAATTGTATTGATCTGGTTTTTGATCATTTGTGGTAAAAGCATTCAGCTGATTGTGGGCTTAAATAATGTTTACCATTTGCGTAACCATGCCATTTATGCTGCTGGTAAAAAATGGGATGCAAAACTGACTGAACTTAGTGAGAAACTGGGGATAAGCCAGCAAATCAGCCTGATGCAATCGGGTATTGCCCAAATGCCTATGGTGGTAGGTCACTTTAAACCTTTGGTGTTAGTCCCGCTGGGTTTACTTAACGGATTATCAGCTACCGAGGTAGAAGCTATTCTCGCCCATGAGCTGGCGCACATTAAACGCAAAGATTATCTGGTAAACCTGTTACAGAGCTTTATCGAAATCGTTTTCTTCTTCAACCCGGCGGTACTTTGGGTATCGCAATTAATAAAAACAGAACGGGAACACTGCTGCGATGATTTGGCCATTGCCTGTGTTAACGATCGTAAAAACTACGTTCAGGCCCTGGTTGTCTGTCAGGAGTTTAAGCAGCGTGCACCTGCTTATGCAATGGCGGTTACGGGCAGGAAAGGTAGCCTGCTGCATAGGGCAAGCAGGATGTTATTCAATACCAATTCAACTTTAAACAAAATGGAAAAGACAATATTAACCATCGCACTGGTTTCGGTAGTGATTTGTACTGCTGCGTTTAAAAGTGTGGGCAATGCAAAAACCGTTGCCGGAAATAACATATCAAGCGCTATTCAGGTACTGCAGGATTCGACCAAAAAGCGGACTGCTACCAATCGCAAAACCAGCGAAACAGAACAAGGTAAATCTGCAGAGCAAATGGAACGCGAAATCGCAGCTAAGCTTGATCGTAACGAAAAATTGGTGCAGGAAAAAAACAAAGCTGCATTAGCAACTGAACAAGACATTAAAGCCCGGAAGGAAGATCAACAGCGCGCAAGAGAAGATAGGAAAATGGCCTCTGAAGATAAAAAACGCGCCGAAGAAGATAAAAAACTCGCTAAGCAGGATGCTGAATGGGCAAAACAAGACGCAAAATGGGCTAAGGAAGATGCAAAATGGGCAAAAGAGCATGCTGATGGAAAAGGTTATGATGTGCCTCGTCCTCCACGTCCCCCACGACCAGCACGTCCGGCAAGGGCTCCGCGTCCGGCCAGGGCACCAAGAGCTATAAATTCTTACGCTGTGCCACCTACGCCTCCCACTCCTCCAACTCCGGCTACGTATGGTACACCTGCAACGCCGCCAACCCCGCCTACGCCACCTGCCTATGGCACCACAACAACCAGAACCGGTGTTGAACGTACGGTTACTTCTAAAACAGTAACCAATGGCGATGGCCACGATTATACCAGTGAAATTAATCAGGAAATGATGAAAGATGGGATTATCAGCAGTACCAACAAGCTATCTTACAAGCTTAACAAAGATGAACTGATTGTAAATGGTGTTAAGCAAAGTGCCGATGTGCAGAAAAAATACAAACAAAAGTTTCTGAAAAACGAGGGACATTCACTGATGTATAATTATGTGATTGAGAACCACAAAACCAATTTCTAAAAAAGCGCTAATCCAAACCCCTCATGAAAACAATTATAATGGCTTTTTTTGCCATGTGGATGAATATTGCCCTTACTTTCGCTCAAGCTCAAACACCATCATCCAAAATTTATGGGCGGGTATTGGATGCCGAAGGTAAAAACATCGAATTTGCTACGGTAGCATTGCTTAAAGATACTGTTTTGTTAAAAACCAGTTTTACCGAAGCCGACGGACGGTTTAGTTTTGATCAGTTAGGTTACGGTAAATACCAGATTAAAATATCAGTTGTGGGGGCGCCCATTTACCAATCAGACTTACTCATAGTGGATGCAGCGCAGCCCAATATCGCCCTGTCGGATATTAAAATGGCCACCGGAGCCAATAATCTGAAAGAGGTAACAGTTGCCGGGCAAAAAGCCTTTGTTGAACGCAAGATAGATCGTACTGTGGTTAATGTTGATGCGTTAATTTCCAATGCAGGTACCACGGCACTCGATGTGTTGAGCAAATCGCCGGGCGTAAGTGTCGATCAGAACGGGGCTATTTCGCTTAAAGGAAAAAATGGGGTGGCTATTTTTATCGATGATAAGCCTACTTACCTTTCTGGTGCTGATCTTGAAAATTACCTGCGCTCGTTGCCCTCTTCATCACTCGATCAGATTGAACTGATGACCAATCCACCGGCCAAATATGATGCGGCTGGAAATGGTGGGGTAATTAACATTAAAACGAAGAAAACCAAAACGGCAGGATTTAATGGAGGGATTAACCTTAGTCTGAACCAGGGCCAGATGAGCCGCTCAAACGACAGTTTTAATTTTAATTACCGTAAAGATAAGCTCAATATTTTCGGAACGCTCAGCTATAACCTTAATAATAGCTTCACCGATCTCGACTTGAACAGGAAATATAAAAATGATGACGGTAGTGCCAAATCCTACTTTAATCAGAATTCTTACTTCCGCAGGCATGGCAACACGTTTAACCTAAAAACAGGACTGGATTTTTATGCAACTGAAAAAACAACCTGGGGTGTAGTGTTTACAGGGATGAACCGGATTTCGAAACAGGTAAATAACAATACTAGTAACCTGTCTAATGCCAGCATGCAACTCGATTCGGTAATCCGTGCTGAAAATATCGACCAGATTAAATATCAGAACGCAGGTGTTAACTTAAATTACAGACATAAATTTAATCAAACAGGTAGGGAGTTAACCTTTGATGCGGATTATTTGCTTTATCACAACCAAACTGATCAAACTTATTACAATTTCAGTTATCTGCCCAACATGGCTTTGAAATATCAGGATATTTTAACCGGCGATTTACCTTCCAATATCGATATTTATACGGCTAAAATAGATTACAGCCATCCATTGGCCAATAAATGGAAGCTGGATGCCGGCGCGAAATCGGCTTATACCAAAACCAATAACACGGCAGGTTATTTCAATACTGCTAACGGAAAAACAAGCCCTGATTACGAAAAGAGCAATCACTTTTTGTACCGCGAAAATATCAATGCGGCTTATCTGAACATGAGCAGGGAAGGGAAAAGGTTTTCGTTACAAGTGGGTTTGCGTTACGAAAACACCGTTTCAAACGGGCATCAGTTAGGTAACCTGATCAAACCCGATTCGAGTTTTAAACGTACCTACAATAGCTTGTTTCCTACAGTTTACTTTTCTTATAAGCTCGATACTGCCGGTAATAACCAGCTCGGGTTAAACTACGGTCGCCGGATTGACAGGCCTTATTACCAGGACCTGAATCCTTTCTTTTCTCCCTTGGATAAGTTTACGTATTATGTGGGGAATCCTTTCTTAAAGCCCTCGTTTACGCAGAGTCTGGAATTATCGCATACCTTTAAAAACAAAATAACCACCACCTTTAGCTACAGCTGGGTACGCGATGAGGTAAATGAAACCATCGAAATTTTAAACGGCACCTATTACAGCCGGCCAGCCAATGTGGGTAAAACCAGGGTAGCTAATCTTTCGGTAAATGCGGAAATCGATTTAACCAAATGGTTGAAACTGAATGCTTACACAGAGGTGGGCAGGATGGTTTCGAAGACTGATTTTTATACCGGATTTTTGGTAACCAATGGTACTTTTTTCAGGGCTTACCCCAATCTGCAGTTTAAAATCAGTCCGAGCTGGAGCGCCGAACTGAACGCACAATACCAGAGCAAGTTTTCGAATGTACAGTTTTTATTGGGATCGGTGCATGAGTTTGGCGCCGCAGTACAGAAAAAGTTAAGCCCAAAAAGCACATTGAAATTAAGTGCTGGCGATATTTTCAGAAACCGGATCTTTAATGGCGTAATTAATAACCTGGCCGCTACTGAAGCCAATTGGGTTAACCGTCAGGATTCGAGAAGAATAGTTGTGAGTTACAGCTACCGCTTTGGTAAAGCATTTAATACCCTTTCCAGTCATGAGTCATCTGGTGCCGACGCCGAGAAGAACAGGGTGAAGAATTAATGGATTAATCGTCTTTTAAATAACCTGGTTCAATAGCAACACACCTACCAAACCTAAAACTGAGACTAAACTTTCCATCACCGTCCAGGTGCTGAAGGTTTCTTTTAGGCTAAGGTTAAAATATTCTTTAAACATCCAGAAACCGGTATCGTTAACGTGCGAAAACATCAGACTGCCCGCCCCAACGGATAATACCATCAGTTCGGGCGGGGTACCTGGCCCGATTAATGGCAAAACCATACCCGAGGCGGTTAAAGCTGCAACGGTAGCCGAGCCCAAAGTTACCCGGAGTGATGCAGTAATGAGCCAGGCTAGCAATAATGGCGATAAGTTCAATCCTCCTGTTAGCGCTTTTACCGTTTCGCCCATACCACTATCGATTAATATTTGTTTAAAGGCACCGCCTGCGGCGATAATTAAAACAATCATGGCAATGCTTTTTACTCCTTCGGTGCACGATTCCATGGCTTTGGCTATAGCAACTTTTTGCAGCAATAAGGTAAGTATTACCGAAAGTAAAAGTGCTGCGGTTGGATCAGCCAGGAAAACAAAGATGGCTTTGCCTGGATATTCCATTTTAAAACTACTGCCCAGTGTTCCGGCAATAATTAAAAATACCGGAAGTAATGCGGTAATAAAACTTCTGGTAGCCGATGGGAGATGCTCATCTTCATTCCATACAAAGAACTGCGGTGTATCTGCCGGGTTTCGTTTAATGATGAGCCTGGGTAGATATACCCCTGCAATAACTGCAATAGGTAAACTGAGTGCCAATCCGTATATCAGGGTTTTGCCAATATCAGCATGAAATATACCCGCAAGCGCTACCGGGCCCGGGTGCGGAGGTAAAAAACCATGTGTTACCGAAAGTGCAGTAGCCATGGGCAATCCGATATATAATTTAGATAAACCTGTAGCTGCTGAAATAGCGAAAACCAGCGGAATTAGTACCACAAAACCAGCATTGTAAAAAAGAGGAATGCCAACCAATAATCCGGTTAACAAGACTGCCCACTGGATATTTTGCTGACCAAAAGCCCTGATCAGGATAAAGACAATCTTTTTTGCTGCGCCACTATCCTCAATCATTTTGCCCATCATGGCACCAAGAGCCAGAACCATTACCATGCCACCGAGCGTACTGCCAATTCCATTGCTTATAGCGCCCATTACCTTGCTGATAGGCATGCCCAATAGCAAACCTGTTATCATGGCAACCGCCAGCAAGGCAATCATCGGGTTGATTTTTTTCAAAATCAATACAAATAGCAGCAGGATTCCGAAGAGTAAAACGAATAATGACATTTGGTTAGGATTGAGGATAGGTGTTTTATTTTTTACTACGGATAAATACTGTATCTGTATTTATCCTGTTTATCTGTGGTTAAATCACCATAATTAAAAGCTATTTTTTAACTGTAATGGTTCGGCCGGTAACCAGTGTAAATTCATAAATCCGGTATAAGCCATCATCTTTTACTTCAATGCTTTCTACCAGGCCGGTTTTGCTGAAAGTATCGGTAACCATGCTGCCAACTTTTACATCCTGAAGCACATCAATTGGGGTATCACTGTTTAGTCTGATCATAAAGATAAAAGTATAGATTATTCGTAAAAATTGTAGGTTTTTTTAAACCAGCGTATTAAATTTCGATTCAATGTGCTTTCTGGCCTCTTTTTGAAACTCTTCTGGTGTTTGCTGGGTTTGTTTTTTAAAGAAACGGCTAAAATAAGGGCGGTCGGAAAATCCGAGTTCAAAGGCAATTTCCTTTATAGTTTGCTCACTATGGATGATTTTTCTTTTAGCTTCCAGTATAATACGGTCGTGAATGATCTGCATACCAGTTTTATTTAGTTTTTCTTTTAAAATCTGGTTCAGTCGTTTTGAACTGAGGCCGATTTTACCGGCATAAAAATCAGTGTTTCTAATCTGTTGATAGTTGCTTTCGAGTAACATCAGGAATTCGTAAACTCTTTTTTGCTGTACATCATGGCTCGTGAATTCATGCTCTTTTACCTGAATCAATTTTAACAGAAATACTTTTAACAAAGCCCTGGTAATGATGAAAGTATTGCTAACTTTCTGGTATTCATCTTCGATCAACCGATAAATATTGCTTAACTCAGCTGCCGTTTCCTGATTTAGCCTTAAGCATGAAAATTCGCCCTGAACATTAAAGATCTTAAACAGATCGAGCAAAAATTCTTTCTCTTCTCCTTCCAGTACCGATCTTTTAAAAGAGATCAATACCCCATTTTTGCCTGCTTTATTTAGCTGATGTACGCGATATGGTGGGATAAGGTAAATCCAGTCGCCTTTACTTTCGAATTCTGATAACTGAAGCGCATGTAAGGGCTCTTCATTTTTGAGCCAAACGATCTCGAAAAACTCTTTTCTACCTGGATCGTTAAGGTAGCTGGGAGGGCAATTACTCAGATCGCGGATGTAAATAATCGATTTTTCAAGGTGGCTGGCTTCTTTCGATAAACTCATGATGGTTAAAGTTAAAAGATTAATTTTTTAGGTGTTGGATTAATTGATGATAATGGTGGACTATTCGGAAATAATGCTTTTAATGTGGCTAATGGATGACTTTTGGTGAGATATATTTCCAAATTGTCCTATATAAGTAGCTAAATGTATAATCATTGTTTTAGCATGTGGCTATACCTTTGAGCCAATAAATAGACTGTTAAAAATGGATTTAAAATCAAATGAAGAGGTTATAGATAAGCAATCAGTAACGGATTTTCTTGATAACCAGCAACTGGTTTGGGATCTGCAGATGAACCTGAATAAGATTATTGAAGAAAATGCCCGTTTGGTTACACAAATGGAATTCGATCAGCTTATTCCTTTTGTAAACCATATTCAGCAGGCTAAGCGGATTTTTATAATTGCTGCAGGTCGTTCGGGTTTTGCTATGCAATCAGCAGCTATGCGTTTAATGCACCTTGGATTAACCGTTTATTATGTAGGCGAAACAACAAGTCCGGCAATTGGAACAGGCGATTTATTGATTGCGGCATCAGGTTCGGGAAAAACCGGGTCAATTGTAAAGGCTGCGGAAAAATCGATTGCGGCAGGGGCGAATGTAGTAGCAATAACCACCAGCGCAGCATCGCCATTGGCGAAATTATCAAGCCATCTGGTACTGATACCTGCTGCGGAAAAACAAGACCACAGTAAGAAAATATCCGTGCAATATGCAGGTAGCCTTTTTGAGCAGTTTCTGCTTTTACTTAACGATGCCGTTTTTCAGTCACTATGGAAACTGAGCGGTCAACCGGCAGAAGTGTTATGGGCAAGACACGCAAACCTGGAATAACAATTAATTTAATCATATATAAAATAAAATCATGGCAAAATTACAAGTAGCAATAGATTTATTAACGACAGAAGAAGCATTGGCTTTGGCAGCTAAAGTTGCACCTTATGTAGATATTATAGAATTGGGAACCCCTTTGATCAAAAATATGGGTTCGACAGTTATTACCGCAATGAAAGCCGCGCATCCTGATAAATTGGTTTTTGCAGATTTAAAAACTGCTGACGCTGGAGAATTAGAAGCTGATATTGCTTTTAAAGCAGGTGCTGATTTAGTTACCGTAATGGGTGCTGCCGGAAATGCAACAATTATTGGAGCCGTAAAAGCCGCAAAAACCCATGGAAAAGGTGTAGTAGTAGATACTATAGGTTATCCTGACCGTGTTAAACGAGCGCAGGAAGTTACTTCACTAGGTGTTGAGTTTGTAGAACTGCACGCAGGTTTAGATGAGCAATGGACGGCAGGTTACTCGATTCAGGTATTGATTGATGAAGCTGCAAGAGCTGGTGTTCCGGTTTCTATAGCAGGAGGTGTAAATCTTAGTAATGTTACCGCCGTTATACAGGCAGGTGCAACAGTAGCTGTAGCAGGTGCGGCCATTTACGGTGCCGAAGATCCGGCAGCAGCAGCAAAAGCACTTCGCGAAGCGATTAATGCTGCATAGGACAAAACGTTATTAAGTTCGGTTTTAACCACAGATGCACACAGATTTTTATATCTGCGTGCATCCTTTTTATCGTTGGTTAAATGATGTTTAGCAATTAGCTTAATACACCAGAAGTTAAAGCCAGATTTATTTCTGTTTGTCCGGTGGTTAACCCTTAACGCCAAACGCATTTCGCTCATCCGCTTAACCCTCCGTTCTTAAAATCTTTAAGGGTGGCTGTTTCAGAATGCTTCTTGTACTTAAAACACCCGTAATTACCACCAGTAATACAATCGAACCAAATAATGCCAGCGTTGACCAAAACGGCGGTATAAATGCTGCATCGAAACTAAATTTAGCCAGTGCCCAGCTTCCAACCAGTGACAGGATTAATCCGGCACCAGCTGCAAAGGCTCCTAAAAAGAAATATTCAATCGCATTAATCCGGATGATTTGCTTACTGCTGGCACCCATAGTGCGCAGTAAAATACTTTCTTTTATCCGCTGGTTTTTACTCGTTAGCACTGAAGAAATCAGCACAATCCAACCGGTTACCATGCTGAATCCCGCCATAAACTGGATAACGAAGCCGATTTTGCCCAATAGTTCGTCGAGCAGTTTTAGAACCAGGTCTAAATCAATAACCGAAACATTGGGGAATTGCCGCACCACTTCGCCCTGAAAACGTGCAGAAACTTCGCTTGATGGCACCCTGGTCATCAGCACATGAAACTGCGGCGCCTCTTCTAAAACACCTGCCGGAAAAACAACCCTGAAATTGGTTTGCATCCTGCTCCAGTTTACTTCCCTTAAGCTCCCCACTACAGTCGGGATCATCATACCCTGAACATTGAAAAGAATTTTGTCGTTTAAGCCTACCTTAATTTGTTGCGCATACCGCTGATCGAGCGAAATGTAGACTGTTGCACCAGCTTTTACGCTTCCAGTCCATTTACCTGCAGTAATTTTTTCTGCTGCAGTTAGGGTATCCTGATAGGTAGCCCTGATTTCGTTGCGGTAGGCCCTTCGGTTATTGGTATCAGCAGTTGATTTTTTGCCATTAATTTCTTCAATACGCATGGTAATTACCGGTACCTGGTTCATTAAGGGCAGCTTAAAGGATTTGGTTAAACTGTCGAGCCCTTCCTTTTGTGTATTCTGGATATCGAACATCACCATGTTGGGCTGGTTGCTGCCTGACGACAGGCTAACGCGGTTCATTAAAATACCTTGTACAAAAAATAAAGTACAGATAAAAGTTGTAGAAAGGCCAATGGAAACCGTCAACATCAAAGTTTGGTTGTTGGGGCGGTACAGATTGGCAAAACCCTGGCGCCACAAATAACTAGCTGTTCCGGGCAAAAGCTTTCTGACCATAAACATGAGTAGTTTAGATAAGATCAGCAGTAAAATAAAGGCAATGCCAATACTCGTGGTGAAAAATAGGGTCTGTAGCCAGGTTTTCATCTGTAAATGTGTAAAACCTGCAATAAAAGCTGCCATGAGCAGATATATGAGCCACAACAGGGGATCGCGGCGACCCCTGCTTTTTTCGAAAGAAACCCGGATGGCATTTAATGGCGATATTTTTCTTACCCCTAAGAGCGATGGCAAGGCAAAGAGTACAGATATAATAAGTCCGAGTAAAATGCCCTGACCAACAGCTGACCAGGAAACCTGCATGGTAATTTCAATAGGTAGAAAATCTTTCAATACCCAGGGAAGCAAAAACTGAATAGCCGTACCCAGCACAGCGCCAATAACCGCTGCAATTAAACCAATAAAAAAGACCTGAATCAGGTAAATAAAAAAGGCATGGCGTGCCTTTAACCCCAGGCAACGTAAGGTGGCAATGGCCGCCAGTTTTTCCTGAATATATACCTGTATGGCACTACCAACACCTATGCAGCCCAATAATAAGGCAATAAAGCCCGATAAAGCCAAAAAGCGGTTTACATCTTTAAACGATCTGCCCGTTTGTTCTTTCCTGGATTCGACAGTTTCGGCATCAAAGCCTTCTTTTTCGAGTTTGCTATCATGTTTTTTTACCCATTCGTCAACCTTCGAAGGGTCATTAAATTTAAAGTAAAACTTATGGTTAATCCGGCTTCCGGTTTTAATCAGATTGGTTTTTTCGAGGTATTGTAGCGGAATGTAAACAGTGGGGGCAATGCTGGCCGAAATACCGGTTTGACCAGGCGCCTTGGTTAGTGTACCCAGGATTTTAAAATTAAGATCGCCTACCTTTACCGAGTCGCCCACCTTTGCGTTGAATTGAAGCATCAATGTTTTATCGACCAAAGCATTCCTATCTGATTGGAAGTTTGTAGCTGCTGCTATTGGAGTAGTTTCGATGCTGCCATAGTAAGGATATTTTCCTTGCAGGGCTTTCATTTGTACCAAACGGCTTCCGCCACCTTTCAGGAAATAAATCATGGAGGCAAAAGTTTTCTCCTGCGAACGTTCATCGCCCAGTGTATCGAGCATATTGTTCATTACATTACTTACCCCTTTTCGGCTATCCAATACCAAATCGGCACCGGTTAGTTCTTTCGCCTGCGCATCGATATCTTTTTGCAGGTTATCTTTAAAGGAATAAACGGCTACCAATGCCGCAATGCCCAAAACAATGGCAGACATAAAAAGCAACAAACGCGAACGGTTTTTGCGGCTATCGCGCCAGGCCATTTTAAGGAGCCACGAAAGTTTAATGCGCTGTTTGGGGATGGTGTTAAGCATAAGTTGGGTTTTCGTCTGAAAGGATTACGCCACCTTTAATTTTGATGGTTCTTGCCGTCCGTCCTGCCAGTTCAAGATCGTGCGTTACAATTATTAATGTGGTTCCGGCATCTTTATTTAAATCGAAAAGCAGCTTAATTACTTTTTCGCTCGTTTCGGCATCCAGGTTTCCGGTAGGCTCGTCGGCAAAAAGAATGGCAGGTTGATTTGAAAAAGCCCTGGCCAGCGAAACCCTTTGCTGTTCTCCGCCTGATAATTGTACAGGATAGTGATGTGCGCGATCGGCCAGTCCAACTTTATCCAGCAACTCTAAAGCATGTGCCTTTATGTTTTTTGCGCCCCTTAACTCCATAGGAACCATTACATTTTCTAATGCTGTCAGCGTAGGCAGTAACTGGAAATTCTGGAAAATGAAGCCCACATATTGATTCCTTACGGCTGCGCGTTCATCTTCGTCTAATTTTTCGAGGGCAATGCCATTAAGCTCTACCGTGCCGGTGCTTGCCCGATCAAGCCCTGCACATAAACCAAGTAAGGTTGTTTTTCCACTTCCTGATGGACCGGTAATGGCAACTGTTGAGCCTGCTGCAATAGAAAAATTAATTTGATCCAGAACTGTTAATTCGCGTCCGGCACTTTGGTAAATTTTGCTTACATTTCGGATGTTCAATATGCTTTCCAATAGCTGATTTTTTTAAGGTTTGCGGATAGATTGTTGCCAAACATAACAGGATGTTGCCTGTTAAGATAATGTTTTATAATTAGATATACACCGGTTAAATATGTTACGAAAACGCATTATAGGCTTATTTGTTTTGGGAATTGCCCTGCTGGGCTGCGGTAACGGGCAAAGCAAAAGCGATACCGATAAAACTTTAGATTCAGCTGACCAAAAAGCTGTTGTGGTAAATCAACAGGAAAAGAATATCCTCTTTTTTGGTACCAGTTTAACAGCCGGAATGGGACTCGATCCATCGGAAGCTTTTCCTGCTTTGATTCAAAATAAAATCGACTCATTAAAGCTGCCCTATAAGGTAATTAATGGCGGCTTGAGCGGCGAGACCTCTGCAGGTGGTAAAGGGAGGATTGATTGGTTATTGAAACAACCAGTATCAATCTTTGTACTCGAACTTGGCGCTAACGATGGTTTAAGGGGATTGCCGGTTGCGCAAACCACTAAAAATCTGCAGGATATTGTAGACCGGGTAAAAGCAAAATATCCTGATGCCAAACTGGTACTGGCAGGTATGCAGGTGCCACCAAATATGGGAGCCAAATATGCAGCCGATTTTAAAAATATATTCCCCGAGCTGGCCCGGAAAAATGATATGAAACTGATTCCTTTTTTGCTGGATAAAGTTGGGGGTGTACCGAAACTAAACCAGGCCGATGGAATTCATCCTACTGCAGAAGGGGATAAGATTTTGGCCGAGAATGTTTGGGTGGTGCTGAAAGATTTACTTTAATTTTTTTTAACTACCAGTTTTTAACCGCAAAGCACACAAAGAGAAGGCGCAAAGTACGCTAAGTTATAAAATATACTCCGTGGATTCTGTGCTTCCGTGGCAAAAACACTTCTTAGATTAGCCAGAGACCCTGAAATAAATCCGATGGCTATCGGATCAGGGTGACGATCCGGAATGGTAGAAAAACAAGCAGGCTAAGGCAAATCCCCAAGCGTACCTAAAAAGGCAATAATCTGTTTAATCTCCGTTTTACTCAAATTCAGTTTATCTGCAGATAAAGTTTGGTTATCAACCTCAATGCCCATTCCTGCCCCTCCACCACGATTATAAAAATCCATAACTTCTTCCAGGGTTTTGTAAACTCCATTGTGCATATAAGGTGCTGTTTTGGTAATGTTTCTTAAAGTCGAAGTTTTAAAGGCATGCTTGTATTGCGGGTAATTGTAAAGCGCGTAACGACCCAGGTCGCGGTCTAATTGAGGCTTAATGGTATCGGTGGTTGCAGGTACACCCAAAACTTCTGCTTCGCTTTTATTGAAAAGGGGAGCCGGAGTACCGTTAAAAAGCGGCGCAAAATGACAGCTGCCGCATTTGGCCTTGCCCATAAATAAGTTGAAACCTTGTTTTTCGTCAGTACTCAGTTGTTTCTGGTCTCCCTGCATATAGCGGTCAAATCTGGAGCTGAAAGGAGATAACGACCGGATATAAGAGGCTAATGCATGTTGAATCTTCCAGGGGTCGGCTTTCCCGGCTTTATCCTGATAGGCTTTTTGAAATAAGCTTTGATAATTTTTGACCGCGTTGATGCGCTCAGCAGCCTGGCTAAGCGATCCGTTCATTTCCTGTTTGTGGTGTACCACATCCAGGGCCTGATCTTCGAGTGTACCAGCTTTTAAATCATAAAAGAATCCCCGTTGTAAACCTGCATAGCTTAGTGTCGGGGTATTTCTCAATAATGTTTCCCCTGTTTTAATTCCCGTAGGTTTTGCTAAGTCATCGGTAAAGGCTTTCGCCTGGTGATGACAACTCGCGCAGCTGCGGTTACCACCGTTAGAAAGTACAGGATCGTTAAATAAGGTTTTGCCCAATGCAATTTTAGCGTCGCTGATAAACAAAGTGCTGTTACCTACAAATTTATTTACATTAAAGGCATTTGGCTCAAACATGCTTACCGCTTCATCACGCAATGCAGAGCCACTTGCTGCTGTTGTAATATTTTTTTTCAACCGGATTGCGTTGATTTTTTTACTAATTGGATCGAGATATTGCGTAATAAAAGTTAGCCGGTCAAAAGTATTAAAATCGGAGTTTTTATCGAGGTAGGCAATCGCCGAAGTGATTGTTTGATCTGCTGCTTTTCCCTCATATTTCTCCAGTACACCTTCAATTCCTTTTAAAGCAGAAGCCGTTTCGGGAATTGATTGCAAGGCATTTGGCGTGTCGAAACCAGTAATGCCCAGGCTTGTAATCCTGAAAATTTCTAAACGGATCGCATCAAAGAGCTGGGCATCGGTAAGCTGGTATTGCGCATTAAAGCGACTAACCCTTTGCAGGTTCAGCTGCATTTTCTTTACCTCGTTTAATAATTCAAGCCGGTTTTCTTTCGTTGGACTTTCGTAAATTATTTCTTCCATCACCTGGAAACCAGTTGGGTTCTCGATCAGGTTTTCGCCCAATTCAATTTCATCAATGGGAGCGCCATTAAGCATAACTGCTGTTGAAGGAAAAAAATATTCGATATAATATTCCAGTTGCTTGTATTTTGCCCTTGCCAGTAAAAAGGCTTGCTTAATTGCTTTTTCATCCCGGTTTTGAGCAGCTTTAAATAATTTTTGGTCAATAATGCTTTGAAATTCAGTGAGCTGCTCATCGAAATCTGTTTTAATCTGTTCTGCAGTCGTTTTAGTTTCTGTTTTACAGAAAATAGATAACAGTGTAGTCAGGGTAATTAATGAAGCAAAAAAGACAATTTTTTTAAGCGCAGGCATGTTTAGGTAGAGTTGAAATAAAATAGAAAAATCCCTTCCAGCTTTTGCTGAAAGGGATAAGAAAGCGTTTTGGATTATTTAGAAACGCCGCGAACAATTACTACTTGTCCACCTTCGTTGTTGTTAACCAATCTGGTTGTACCACCATCGGCATTTTTGTACTTATCATTTGTCCAGGTGTGCGGGTGTAAATTCACCACAAATGTATCTGGAATACCGGTTAAAGCAGAGATATCGTACATGGCACCATACTCCCAGCTGCTTAATTGTGTGTTGTTGGATGGGTTGTATTTTGCATTAAACGTAGCATCCGTTCTGCGGTGGTTCATCTGCAACATCGGTTTTAGCGATTTCGAAGCCATTGCAAACTGCCAGATGGTTCCATCGTGATCGTTGTTTTTGTAAAATGAATCGCCATCTTCCTGAATGTATACGTAGTTTTCGGTAACGCAAAGGTTATCGGGGTTTACGATACTTTTTCCAGGATTGTCGTTGCCATCAACCGCTACTTCCAGTTTACCTTTTAAAGGGTTGCTTGCATCCAATACCAGCTTGTACACACGACCCCACATGGTTTTACCACTTACAGGTGTAACTTTATCGCCCTGACTAACACCAGTCGCCGTAAAGTATATTTCGCGTCCATTTGCAGCACTGCCTTTTCTGTAGTCGATATCTTCTACACGTGCTAACATTAAAGCTTTTTTATCAATAGTTTGCTGCTGTAACTGGGCACCGGTACTACTTTTTACGTTATCAAGCTCTACAAATTCTACGTCGTAGCTTTGTCCTTTATCCATGTTGGTTTCAATCGGATCGTTATTGCTGCGTTTCATTACGTACAACTTACCGTTTTCCAAATCGCCCTGTGTATTAGATACGTACATGGCCAATTGTCCGTCACTTTCGTCTTCGCCAATCATGATTACCGTTTTACCTGCAAACGCTCCTTTAGGAAGTGGCACTGCATTTTCTGCACTCCATCTGCCCAAAGCGCTAACGGTTCTTTGTTTATTTTTTTTATCTGCTGCTGCAAGTGGGTCGATGGCGTGAATCATCGATTCTGCACCACTTTCTCCTGCTGTTAAGAACACTGGTTTAGGAAAGCCGTGTTCTTCCGGAGTGGTCATAGTAGCAGAACAAAGACGGGTCATGCCACCATCCGAATCAACAATGTATTCTCCCTTTACCGGTTTGAAGTTTTTATCCAGATATACGCGCGATACCGACTGAAGAATTTCATGATTGTTGATCATAATGAAACCTTCGCCTGCAGGATTTTTAATAATTCCTGCTCCATCGGGCTGTGCACCGAAAATGAAATTTGGCGATTCAGGCAGTACATCATCCGAACTGATTAAGGTAGTAATGTTCAGGTTCTCGAAACCAGGCATTGCTTTTACCAGCGAAGGGTTTACTGAATAATCTTTTAATGTAACCGGGGTAGTGGTTTCAGGTGTTTCAGGCTCATTGTTCTTTTTACAGGCACTGATTACAACTGCCGAAGTAACGAATGCGGCCACAGCAAGGGCTAAAGCCTTTTGCTTTAAGAGTGTTTTGTTCATAAGTTTTGTTTTCCGTTTGCGCAAAATTACATGGGCTATGTTGCGAAAAATTAAAGCTTATGTTAAGCTAAACTGCATTGCGTTATTTAGAATGGTTCTGTGGTAAACGCTGGAATGAAAACTATTTCCATTATTCCTCCCTGAAACTTTTAAGTGATCCGTCGTTGTTAAATTGTATATCATAACGCACCCGGTTACCGGTTATGGTACCAGGAAACCAACGCATACCACCATCCCAAATGGAAATATAGACTGTAGCAGTAGGCTCTGCACCTTCAACCTGAGCTGCTTTCTCATTATAAGTGCTAACTACTTTATGTGCATCGGCAAAATTGATTTTACTTAAAGGAAAGATCCTCCGCGGTATATTTCTGGCTAATACAGCTTTAGGTGCCGACCATTCTCCGTGCTGATACCGGTATGCATCTACATATGCTGGGTTGGCAGACTGCTGAAGTGCAAGGTTAACAGATCCATCCTGGTAAAAGTGTACAGACTCATATAAAAATATCTCTTTGCCTTGGTATTGCGGAAGCTGTTTCAATTTTTCTTGTGCCGCGGCTAGTTCGCTTGCATTTAGTATCCCTTTTCTGCCTTTTTTTGAAGTTTTTTCTTCGGGCTGATTTTTTAGTCCGATGTGCGGCAAATTCATTTCTTTTAAAAAATCATTTACCCGTTTTTGCATGGCCTTTGCAGCCGTCGGCGATTGTTTTTGTTTGAGTTTCTCAATATCCTCGAAAAGTAATTTTGCTTTACTTTCCATGTTAGTTGTAGTAATTGTATCACCATTTATAATTACAATTTTCTCCTGATGACGTAGCGTATCGGTAGTAATGTTTGTTTTAATTGTGCTGGTATACGCTCCATTGCTTGCAAAGTTGTGTTTCTGGTAGTAGGCCTTCACCAGCGAATCGTTGGGATGAAAAGTTTCATCAATGCTTTTACTGATATGTTGACAGCCCAGGCACAGTAAAGCCAACAGTATAATCAGAGAGATGTGCTTTAGGTTTTTCATCAGAATTCTCCGTTAATTTCATTTAAATCCTGTGCAAATGCCACAAGCTGCGGATTATCTTTCAGATAAAAAATTGAAATATATTCCTGCTTCGTAATATCGAGTGCTAACAGGTCGATTACCTTTTTTATACTCACCTGATGTTTCTGGTAGTGGTTATCGCGAAATTCCAGTTCAAATTCAATCATCGGCTGCTCATTAATGTAGGTTCCGGTTTGTCTTGCAGCAAGGAGTTTCGCCTCGGTAGCTATGCCTTTAAATTTAATCAGGAATTTCTCGCTGGGTTTGCCTGATAATTTTCCTGCAATAAACGCCAGTAAAAACCGGTAAAACAAAAGTACTGCCGGACAGATGAGTAAAGGATGGCCAATACTCATAAAACGCCAGCCCATACCTTCGCTTTCGGTCGTATAAGCGTAAATATAATAAGCTGCAACCGCACCTAACAGCACGAGCCAGCCGAGAGAGGCGAGTAGGATAGTCATTTTACGGATACTGACTTCGGTAGACGCAAAAATGAAATAAGGAATCCGTTTAACTTCCGGATCAATCAGAATGCTGACGCGTTTACCCGCTTCATAGCGACGTTCGTAAGGTTTGGCATCGTTTACAGCTGTTTGATGGGTAATTTCACTATCGACCAGATTTTTAAATTGAATTTTGAGGTTGTAAGTATCGCAGCCAGGATAGGTGTCTGGTATTTTTGTAGCTGCCAAAATTTTAGCTTCACGCGGTATACCTGTAGTGTTGAGGCGCTCAATATTGCGTTTTATCGCAAAGTTTACCAGTACCCATTTGTAGTAATAGCCAATTAACAGCGTTACCCAAAGTAAAATAGATAAAGTTACCAGGGCCAGCGAAATCCATGGATCATTTTCGATCAGGTTGGGCATACTTTCGCTCCTGATATTGTAATACAGCAACATCGGAAAAGGGATGGCGAAAAATAACATAAACACCATCCAGAATATCGAAAATATGCGGCCCGTCATAGTGTTGGCTTTTAAAATTCTATTGCTGTATTTCCTTCATCATCCTCTTCCAGATAAAGCTTCCAATTCAGTGCCCGTGCTATTTGCATTAAGGGGCTGAGGTAAATCCCCTGATCAATTTCCTGACCTTTTGCACAAACGATAGCAATTAAGTTAATAGTAAGAGAATCTGTTTCTTTATCATTAAAATTTCCGTTTTTGCTATTTACCAGCGCGACATTTATCCAGGGAAAATGACTTGCATTTTTCAATTCATTATTTTTTGTCTTAACAAAGTGTCCGGTTTGTAAAAACAAATTTATTGCAGCAGCGGGATGTATGTTTTTGCTATAAGCGATATCGCTTTTTATCTGATAGTAATTATATCTGTCGCTCCACATATTTATGTTTCTTCTGCTAAAATGCCTGCTTCAACCTCGCTAATGACCATGGCTGTTGCCCTTAGTTCTTAAAATATTGTTGGAACCACCCGTCGAAATTTTCTTTATACTTTTCCTGTGCATTTTTAATGAGTCCATTGGGTACTTCAATTTTATTGAGCTTGTAATCTGCTTTTATCCATTCTAAATACCGATCCAGATCTTCACTTTGATAGTCGTCTTCTTCATCTTTATAGAAATAGGCCTCATCAAAATCTACCATGATTTCGGTATCGTAGGTAAGCAGATGCAGCAATTGTAAGATGTTTTCTGCCACTACATGTACGCCGCCTTCATCTCCAAAAACCACAATGGGCATCTGGTTTAAAGGTTTATTGCTCCCATCGTTCCAGATAGTATAAAAAGAACCTGTACCGTTTGCCTGGGCAAAGGGAAATAACCGGGTTAAAAAATTTTCATCTTCGCTCCAGCTTTTCAATCCCCATTTGTTATCGATCAAAACACCAAAACCCTGCGCATAATTTTCGAAGGAAGAGATGTTATTTTGGAAATAAATTAGTTTTTCGAGTTCAACAGGGATTTCCTTCAGCCCCAGGTTTTCTTTAAAATCTGTTATGTTTATCATGATTGTTCAGTTAATGATAAAATCTTACATGGTTGAAACAACAATGGTTAAAAAGGCATCTCTTCTACTTCAATTTTATTATCTTTAGCATATTTGGAGGCAAGTTTCCAAAGCTTGTTGTATTTGTCAATAAAGGCATTGTAGGGCTTATTGTCCAGACTTGTAAGCTCCTGGTTAATTTGTGCTTCAGGCTCATGCATATCAATCATTCTCGCTATTTCAAGATGTTCTGATTTATAACTTGTTAAAACATAGGAATACAACGCAATTGAGGCCTCCAGCATTTGCCTTGTTTCAGTAGTTTGCTTAAGTTGTTTTACTTTTTCTAAATTATTTTCAGCCCTTGAAATAGAATTTTTCAAATATTCTTCGCAGCTGGTCACTTTGCCGGAGCCACTGGTACTTTTAAGATATTTCTGATAACCTTCAAAGTAGTACGTACCAAAGCGCGATATGTCATTGGTATTTAATGCTGCCTGGTCGAAATATTCTTTAGGGCTGTTTTGCTGAAATTTACATGCGGTGGCAGTTAGTACCGCCACCATAAGCACATAAATTCTGATAGATTGGAGAGTCATACTTCTTTTATTAACCTACAAAAGCAAATTTATTTTCAAAAGTCTTACCAATAAGGGGTAAAGGTTTTTCAACACTGTTGGCTGCATTAATAATACCGATAATCCACAGGACAATAAATACATAACCCACTAAACCCAAAAAGGATAATGCAGGTACTGCCATGGCTACAGCAGTAAACACAATATTAAAAATGATACTCACTATACCCAGCCCCAGCGCTTGTCTTAAATGGTACTTGAGTAAACTGTCGGCTTTATCTTTCCCAATAAAATAAGCGACTAACCACCCGATGATGGTAATGTAAGAAATGATGGATAAGGTCTTGTTGTCCATGGTCTGATGTTTTTAAGTTTAAAAATGTTTAAGGCAAAGCTGAGGTAAATGGCCTTTTTTTACAAAGTTTAGCTGGCTACAGAGCATCTACAACTTAAAAAATCGCGTCTACAATACATCTACAGTTTTACTTAACTTATTGATTATTAGTTGTTTTTGATAGTGTTTTGCTCTTGCTTTTCGGCCAGATGTTTGCTTAAGCTATCACCTATATGGTTATTTTTACGATATGAAACCTACCGTTTTTAAAAACATACCCTTTTATGTAGTCAGCTTTATGTGCTGTTTAAGTCTGGCGAGGGCACAAACACCGGCCGATAGCAGCGCTTTGTTTCGGCTTAGCGAGAAAGACCGCCCTGCATTACTTACTAAACTGGCCGAAAAGGACCGTACAGGAGGCAATTACGCAGCAGCTTTAGTTAAGGCCCAACAAAGTGCTGGCCTTGCTTTGAAACACAAGAATTATCTGGAAGCCACAAAGGCTTATTTAATGTTGGCAAATGTTTATGCCAACACCAAACAACTGGCTTTGGCTAAAAAAATGACCGATACCACATTGGTTATGGGGCAACTTGCACACCAGCCACTTGCTATGGCTTATGCCAGTTATGGGCAAGCCTTATTGTACAATGCGATTGATAATACCGAACTGGTAACCAAATATTGCCAGCAGGGGCTTAAAGCTTTGGAGAAAACAGCCGATCCGTATCTTTCGGCTAAAATTTATTACCAGTTATATGCTTTAAATACGCGTTGGGATAATGTGGCTAATGTAAACCGTTATGCCAAAGCAGCCACTGCAAATGCACTGCAGGCAAGTGATTATAATTTGTTAAGCAACTGCTATGTTGCGTGCTCGGTTGCAGCTGATTACAATTATGCTGCTTCCAAAAATGAGGTAATGCGCGATAGTATCATTTATTACTTAAACCGGGCTGAGCAACTTTATCAGCAACATGGGCAAGATGTGGCCCGTAAAACCTATGCTATTGTGTGTATTAACAGTGCCGACTATTACGTAAGGTTTTTCCCTGAAACTGATAAGCAAGCGAAAAACAATGCTATCCGCTATGCTGGTATGGCCGAAGAAGTAATGCGCAATGCTGTTAACGGCGAAGAAATAAGGGCCAATGGTTTAGGTATTTTAAGCGAGTTTGCCAAAAGGGACAAGAATATGCCTATGGTAGAAGCTTATTTACAGCAAGCTTATAGCATCATGAAAAGTCAGGAAACGCCATATTATCCTACACTGATTACCGTTGCAACGGGCTTGGCTGACTTTTACGAACAGCAGGGAGATTTTCAGAAAGCTTTGATATTTCAGCAAAAAATAACCGAATACAATAAGAAGCTCTTTGATCAGAAACAGGTATTAAATGCACAGAAACTGGAAATACAATACGAGTCTGAAAAAAAAAACAATGAGGTTAAATTATTAAAGCAAAGCGAAAAATATGCCCGTCAGCAACAAAATCTGTACATCGGCATTGCCATCGCTTCCTTACTGGGCCTGGTATTTATGTTTCGATCCTATCATTTCAGGTTACGATATTCTATCCAGCGCGAGCGCGAACTGGATTTAGAAAAACAAGAAGCAGAACTACAGGCCAGACTGGAGAAAGAAGAACAGTCGCGGTTAAAAGCCGAGCAACAGTTGTTAGAAAGCCAGCAACAGCAATTACAGAAAGAGATGATGGCCAGTAAACTGCAGTTGGCGCATAAAAAAGAAATGCTTTTTCAGATCAAAGAGCAGCTGGGCACAAACAGTACGCTTAACATTAATAAGATCTGGAACGAGGAACTGTTGCTTGATCATGACTTTGAGCAGGCTAAATTTCAGATACAGGAAATTCATCCCGATTTCTTTACATTACTTATTCAGCAGGCACAACAAAAACTCACCACGCTTGATTTGAAGCTTTGTGCCTATCTGCACCTGAATATGGATACCAAAAAAATAGCACAGATTCTGCACATAGAAGCCAAAAGTGTGCGTATGAGCCGGTATCGTATAAAACAAAAACTAGGCTTAAGCAAAGAAGACGATCTTAACCTATTCTTGCAGCACATAGGTACCAAACAGGTTTAAACAAATCTCTTCTTACAACAATGTTATTTAAGCTTACGATACGTTAGCAACGTAAATAAAAAAAAGGATGCAGTTGATGAGAAACTGCATCCATAGCTATAAGCTATTCAGGGCAACTCTAAACCCTGATTGATTACCCATTCCGAGGTATATCTCCAGAGCGAAGAATCTTAAATGTTTTTTAAAGCACTGCTGCTAAATCTTCCCTTTGTTTTTTAATTGGTAATAACCCAATAGCGCTCCTGCTATAACCAATATCCAGGTACTGTCTATTTGAAGTTGCATTGGGTTTGTTATTTGTCTGAATTCGGCTCAATGCCAGAATCAAGAATCATTGTCCCAAAACTATTGTAAAATCAATATGTAGCCTATTTTTTTCTTGCCCATTGTTCATCCAAAATCATGGACGTGATTTTTTGCGCTGCTGTTTGCGGGATTTGTAGTGTGGAATAAAATATTGTTGAATTGTGGAAAAGCGTGGAATTATTTCCACACTTTTTTAATCCCTGATTTTAGATAAATAGCTAAGCCTGAAAAAAATAAAGGCCCGAAACAGCTGTTATTTGCATTATTCAGTTAATAAATGAGCTAATTACTGCGTAAAACTGTGCGTATATGGCTATTGGTGTAATTGTTGTCTTTGTCACCATATCTGCCCTTCACTATTAAATAGCGGTTTCCTGCCGGAAAACGGGGCATTAAAGCAAAGGAAAATAATTTACAACTGCACTGAAAATGCATAGAAAACTGGTTAATCTCAATTCATATCTGACTGTTTGTGGCAATTTAATTGCCCAAAAATTAAATATGCCCATAATAAACAAGTGGTCTGACGCTAATTATATCGTATTATCGGAAGCTGTAATGCGGGAAACCAAAATATACATTAGTAAAAATACACTTAAAAGGGTTTTCGGAAAGTTGAAAACCAAAGAGTCCTACCACCCTCAAATTACAACATTAAATGCATTGGCCATATTTGTCGGTTATCTCAATTGGAACGAATTTAAATCTAGCGAGGCTGCTTCGCTGCATGGGGCACGGAAGACGTTAACTTCCTGGTTTACAAATCCGCAAGGAATATTCGGTAACCTGGTTACAAAACCATTTATTTTTATCTTACTGCTGGTTATGCTTCTGGTAATGGTTATTGTTTTATTATGGCATTGAAAAATATCCCAACGCTTTTATGCCTTTGGGATATTTAGATATCTTCATGTTTTACCGGATAGTCACTTCATCAGGGAAAGGAACTGGCTTTGATGTACTACTTGCTACAGGCATTTGTGCACCACGTTCTTTTAAGGTTTTACCTAAAATGCCAGCCAGTTTTTTAGTCTCGGCAGGATTTGCTGCTGCCAGGTTATTTTTCTCCGATATATCCTTACTCAAATCGTACAGCTCCAATTCCTGGTTCCGCATGCGGTAAATCAGTTTCCATTGACCATATCTGAGCGCAGTATAGTAATTAATACCTAAAAGCTGCTCGTCTTTTTCATTGGTCCACTTGTTAGGATAATGAAAAATGAGGGGGCGTTCGGTAAGTTTCACAGCAGGATTTTTTAAAGTGGGTATCAGGCTTAAACCATCCAGCTTTTGAATCGTTTTTTTATTGCTTATGCCTGCCCAATCGAGTATGGTGGGAAAAAAATCGTCGATAATTACCGGGTTGGTATTTATACTTTGCGGCTTGGTTACACCCGGCCATTTTATCAGCATCGGCTCTCGGATACCGCCTTCATATACCGATCCTTTTCCCGAACGGAAGGGGTAATTGTGCGTATTAACCGGTCCACCACGGCCATGTGCATCTAAACCACCATTATCGCTCATAAAAACTACAATGGTATTTTCTGCTACGCCCTTTGCGGTCAGGAAGTCCATAATATCACCCAGGCTTTTGTCCATGCCTTCAACCATACTGGCATACTTAGCTTCAGCACTATCTAAACCAGCATCATAATATCGCTGTACAAAACGTTTATCGGCCATTAGTGGTACATGTACAGCATAATGTGCCAGATTGAGATAAAAAGGCTCTTTTCTGGCAATGGGTGTTTCCATCGCTTTTTTAGCTTCTAAAGTCAGTGCTTCAGTTAAAAAAGTACCGGTGTTATAGTATTCCTGTAAATCGGGCACTGCCTGCGCCTGTGCTTTGCCGGGTAAATTTCCATAGCGTTGCTCGGAAAGATAACTTTGTGGATGACCAGCCGAATGTCCTGCAATATTAACCATAAAGCCCAGGTTGTAAGGGTTTGATCCTGGTGTGCCCATTGAGCCCCAGTGCGCTTTGCCTACGTGAATGGTGTAATAGCCTTCATTTTTTAATAATTGTGGGAAAGTAGTAGCATAAACTGTGTTTTCGGTTTGCGGAGTGTTGCTTAATCCGTTAATATTCCAGTTTAAAGGACCAAACTGCTCGTCTTTCGCATCTGTTGGTTCGTTTTTATTGGGCGAGGTCCAGTTGGTGATGTGGGTACGTGCCGTGTTCATTCCCGTAAGCAGGCTTGTTCGTGTGGGCGTACAAACCGGTTGCGCATAAGCATTGGTAAATTTCATGCCTTGTTTGGCCAATCGCTCCATGTTGGGGGTATGATATCGCTTGTTTAAGGGCATTGCCTCGCCGCAAAAAGGAACAGAAGTATCCATGATACCCATATCATCTACTAAAAATAAAATGATATTTGGCCTGCTTTTCTTTTGTTGCGCAAAGGTGTTTAAACCGGTTAAAAGCAAGAGTATAAAGGCCAATCGCTGCATCGAAAGCACGCTTATTTTAAGGGTTCGTTTCAATTTGGTTAGTCAGTTAACGTATTAATTAATAGCTGTTTTGTTCTAAGATAAGCTAAATGTTTAACGTAAAACAACGCAAACGTTTGATCAATTTATTAAATGACTAATGTTGCTTTCATTATCGAAATTTCCGTCGGTTTTCCGGCAGCTGAGCCCGTGGATTAAAAATGGATTTAGTTGGTAATTAGTGATTTATGTCGACGGTTTTAAGTGCGGTTCTGCAGAAGTAGATGTAAGGGCCGTGATAGTAGATGTGTAGTTAAAAATAGGGTGATTATACGGTGTAAAAATACATCGAAATATGGTTACTTAGTAGATCGCCAAATCTTAAGTTAAAGAGCAGGCAAAATTAACCATCTATAAACATAAACATCTCTTAAAATGAACACCTTAAAACTTGAAGAAAGACTCGACGAAGTGTGGAAACATTGTCAGCGTGGATTAGTGTACCCATCACCATTTGCCATTTTTACCACCTTCTGGACTAATGCACCCGTAAGCCGGCCGCAATTAACCGAACTGATGGCTGCAGTACGGAAAGAAATTAATACGAACGAAGTATTGGCCAACCGAAATACTTCGGTAGTATTGGGTATTTCTTTTAAAAACTGGGCCAATATCTGTAAAAAGGAAGGACTAACCTTACCGCTGGGCATGCGCCTTAATTTTCCAACCAAAGATGATCCTTTTACCTCTGATGTTTTCGACGCCTCGAAAGGGGTTTTTGATGATACGGATGGCGATCTTTGGTTTCACATTAAAAGCGATAGCAAGCAGGCCTGCGAGGTTGTACTCGATTTTCTGACCAATGGACTTAAAGGGGTAACCAAACATTATTTTGCGCAAGATGCGGCTTCTAAATCCAACCAAAAGGATGGCAATAAAGGTAAGGTACTGGGCTGTCGTTTTTCCGAAAACCTCAACAATCCGTCTGACCCGATCACCATAGCCAAACATACTTTAATTGGTGGCGAAGACATTAGTCACCTGGGTGGATCGTTTGTACTGGCACAGCGATTTATTATTAACTGGAACCAGATCAACATGATGACAGAAGACCAGATTGAAGACCTGATTGGCCGCAAAACTGATGATACCATTATTCCCGACCGCGATTCGCGTAGCCACATTAAATCGGCCCGGATACAGGACGCACATGGGAATACCACACCAATCCTGCGTTTAGGTTTACCTTTTGGCAGAGCTAAACAATCATCAGTTGGTTTTAGGGCACCTAAATCGGTTACTGTTTCTGATGAGGAAGGTATTTACTTTGCCGGTTTTGCCAAGGAAGCAGGTATTCTCGAAAACATCATGAGCAACCAGGTTGGTGGCGATAAAGGCTTTATGAACGACCGTTTGTTCAATCACCTTAAATCTGATCTGGGTGGTATTTTTTACATCCCAAGCGTAGATGATTTGGGGCTTGATGAACATCCCGATTACAGCAATAACTTCTCGTTTATGGAAAAAGGCGACTGGTCTAAATTTCCAGGGGTAGACTGGACACGCTTAGACCGTCATTATCAGGATGCATCCAAAAACGGGTTGATGTATTACAACCATCAGAATTACCTGTTCGCTATGTCGACCGGTATTAACCGCCACAACCACTATTTTAAAACACCTACCAACCGTATACTGAGCCTGCTCGAAAATATTTTTTCTTTATGGCAGGATAACTGGTATTTTAACCGCAAGCAGGAGGAAATTAAAGAAGATCTGGCGCATTACATCAAAGCTTACGAGGGCAGCGATAAACCAGCCGACATCATGAAAGAATCGATCATGATCAGAAAGGGCTGGGCTGTACGCATGAGCCTGCAGTTATTCAGCTCGGCCGATTATGGTTTCAGGGGCCGTAAAATCAGGTTTCCTGATGGTTCGCTGCATCCTTATTCGGCCTTTATCGAGTCAAAAGGAGAATGCGTATACGGATCTGATACCTATCGCATTTCGCCGGAAGAGATTATTGTAGGTGCTATGCCAAACCTGTCGCTGGGCGAAGGACGTTATGTAATGAAATACCTTTCAGAAACGGAGCGTATGGATGGCTTTTTAAGCAACCTGAGTGAAGCATCGGGAGTAGGGCACGTAATTCCGCACTACGAAAAAGCCTTGCAAAAAGGTTTACAGCAAATGAAAACCGAGGTATTGGCTTACGAGCATAAGGCCACAACTGCTGAGTTGAAAGACTTTTACCGCTCTTCTTATTTATCGCTGCAAGGCATTACAGAATACATTCAGAACTACGAAAAGCTGGCACGGGAAACTGCTGCAAAAATGGCCGAAGGGCAGGCCTGGGAAAAAGCCAACCTGCTGGCTATTGCCGCAAGGATGAAAAAACTGGCTAACGATAAGCCCGATACTTTTGTAGAAGCGGTACAGTTTATTTTTACCCTGCACACCTGTTTACACTTAAATGGCGAGCCTACCGCAATTGGCCGTATGGACCAGCTGTTGCAACCTTTTTACGAAAAGGATGGCATTTCAGAAGATGAAGCACAGGAAATTATCGATGCTTTTTACATTAAACTGGATGAGAAAGTACAGCAGAACCGTATTTTTATGGAAGATCACCAGCCTTTTGGCAACCTGGCCATGGGTGGAGCCTCTGGACCGTACCCGCAGGGCGCTTCTTTAGGTCAGTGGATTCAGCAAATTACCGTAGGCGGAACCATTGCCGATGGCACTACAGATTTTGCTGCCAGCAAACCAGCCTATAACGATATAACCAAACTGTTTATCCGCGCCTCGGGCAGGTTACCTTTAAATGCACCTTGTCTGTCTTTGCGTACCCGTAAAGATATTCCCAAAGAAATACTTGAAGAAGCCGCTCATGCAGTCCTCTCGGGCGGTGCACACCCGATTTTGCTTAACGACGAAAAAATTATCGAAGGGCTTTACCGCAGTGGCGATAATGTAGGTGCTGAACTAAGTCATAACAACAAAAACTGGAATTCAGCTGTTTCCATGAAATCGGCACAGAATTACGCCTGCGATGGTTGCTACGAACCACAGTTTCCGGGCGAGAACTGGTTTTCGCTGGGTGGTTTTTCTACCTTGCAGCCACTGGAGTGTGCTTTAAACCAGGGACGTACCTATTCATCGGCCGGGCAAGCTTACCTGTTCGGGCAAAATGTTTCGCTTAATTCTAAACCAGCCGATCAGATTAAGAGTTTTGATGAGCTGGTAAGGATTTATTTCCAGCATTTCGAATGGTTAAACCGCAAAGCCTTTAACGGACAACTGATGGGCTTTGGCGCCAATACCAAATTCTGTCCTTCGCCAATATTAAACGTATTGATGGACGATTGTCTGGCCCGGGGACTTGATTTTTATAGCGGAGGTACCAAATACAATATTTACGGACCTTGTTACATCTCACTAAGTTCGGCCATTAACTCGTTATACGCCATTAAAGTAATGGTGTTTGACGATAAAAATGCGGTAACCACACTACCAGAACTGTTAGAATGTTTGTGCTGCGATTGGGGATATAAAATGACGGAGCCTTTTATCAGTACACTGGCGGGCGAATCGCGCATTACCAGCCGTTCTGATCGTTTTAAACGCCTGCGCGAAATTGCTTTAAGCCTGCCGCGTTATGGTCGCGGGCACCACGAAATTGATGCCTTTGGCGATACTATCGTGGGTGGGATTGCTAAAATCTCTGTAGAGACTTTTACTAAACCACTGCCACAAATGTACAGTGCTTTGCAAAACCTCGCTGCACGTTACGGTACAGAAGAACACCCTTTTGGTATACAGATCCAGCCAGGGGTAGGTACATTCGAAAACCATGTGGAAATGGGCGCCTGGAACGGCGCCAGTGCCGATGGTCGCAGATTGGGTACTGCTGTAGCTTCCGATTTGAGCGCTGCACCAAGCCCAATGGATTTACCGGTAGAGCATCAATATGCAGGTTTCGAAGCCTCATTAGCTGGTTTTGAAGGAGAAGGCACTGATCTGATGACGGATGGTGCACCAACCGATTATAATGTGAATGAAGATTTTCCGGCAGAAAGAATTGTACGGGTTATGCAGCAATTTGCGCAAGGTCACTCATCTAATATTTTAACCATTACAGTAGCCAGTCCCGATACCTATAGCCAGGCTGTAGGCTCACCAGAGCAGTTTAACCTGCTTCGTGTTCGTACTGGTGGCTGGTCTAACTTCTTTACTTCAGTGTTCCCGCTTACACAGGATCAGCACCGCAGAAGACCGGTTTCTACGCCAGAAGTGATGGAAAAGAAAGAAGGAGACATCAGTAAGTGTCCGTTTCACCATAAAATGGCAGAAGGATAAATTTGAATAAAAGGTAGGTGGGAGCTGAAGTGACCACCTGCTTTTTTTAGAGACGTTTATTGGCTTCCGGAATAACATTTTAGCCACAGATTTACAGATTATAGGTGTCGAAAACTTAAAATCTGTTCATCTGTGGCTTTAACACCGATCGTCACCCTGAACTCGTTTCAGGGTCTCTTATTTACCGCCATTTTTTCATTTGTATACAGCATTTAAGTACATCTGAACTTTAAGCTTTAGTCTTTTTCACCACCTAAGACATTTAAGGGCATTTAAGCTTTGGTCTTTCCGCTTTAGTCTTTTTCACCATTTAAGACATTTAGTGGCATTCCGACGTCACCCTGAACGTGTTTCAGGGTCTCTTACTTACCGCCATGTTTTCATTTGTATACAGCATTTAAGTACATCTAAGCTTTCAGCTTTGGTCTTTCCGCTTTAGCCTTTTTCACCACCTAAGACATTTAAGTACATCTAAGCTTTAAGCTTTTCGCTTTAGTCTTTCTGCTTTCTGCTTTGGTCTTTAACCGTTCCATTAATTGCAAAATCGAAAATATCGAAATTACGGGGATCGCCTTGTGCTTTCATTTTATAAGCAGTATTGAGGGGATGTGAAATAAGCATCGGTACCATTTCTTCATAACGGCCGCCGTGCGAGCGCAGGGTTCCATCAAGTGCACTTAAATCGTGATCTGCAGCTGTTTTACCCAAAACTACATCACGTGCAGAAAGGATGAAAAGATCTCCTGAACGGTCGGTGGGTTGTTCGAGCAGGCGGCAGCCCATTGCTTTGTCGTACACTTCAGTTATCCCATCTTGAAGTGAGAGCCAGTTTTTAACCTCATCAATCCGCGTGTTATCGTTTACATAAACAACAGCGTAAGAACCCAGTGCACCATGGTGTTTCACATAAGGATCGGTAATGGGACATATTACCCTGAAACCTGCGCCAAACCTTTCGGTAAGCAGCGTTTCAATAAACACTATATTCGGAGATCCGTCTGCCTTAACTTTTGCATTCATGCCATGATCGGCAGTTGCTGCCACTATTGCACCTAAATCGAGCATTTTACCCAGTTCTATATCCTGGGCCTCGTAAAAAGCGAGCGATTGTTCGGTATCAGGGGCATAAGTATGCTGCATATAATCAGTCAAGGAGAGGTATAAAAAATCTGCCATTCCCCGCGCTAACAGGGCAACTCCGGCACGCAATACAAATAAACTGGCTTCTGCACTGTAAATAGGTGGGCTTGGCTGACCCACAAGCTGTTCTACCTCTTCAATGCTGTGAGTTTTAAGCCTGGCCTCTGCAGCTTTTTCAGCCGAAAAAGCAATTCCTTTAAGCTGGTGCGAAAGTATATCCCTTAGTTTTTCCTTGGCGGTAACTACAGCCGCCTTGCGTCCGGCAACAGCTGATGCTGCCAATATGGTTTCGGTTTTCAGGTAGCTCGCTGCATTCATCATCACTTCCTGTTGCAGGGCAGCATCAAAAAAATAGTTGCCGCATATGCCATGCCCTGCCGGACTAAGCCCCGTAACAATAGACGTATTATTCACATTGGTAAACGAAGGTAAAGCCCCCCTAACCATTCCTTTATAACCTTGCATAACCATTTTTTTCAGGTTGGGCATTCGGTTGCGGGCCATTGCTGCATCAAGGTATTCATCGGCAGAACCATCCATGCAAATCACTACAATTGGTTTTGCTGCAGGTTTATAGGTTTTGCCATTGATGGTAAAGGGAAGGGTAGAGATACTGTTCATCTGCATAGGGTTTTATTTATTAGAGCTTTTATATCCGGCCTGAAAACTGAAAATCTGTTTTGATAACTAAAAATTAACATGATGTTATTTGCTTATTAATAAACAAAGTTTAATTTTACTAAACAAATATATGCTTTACCCTTTAATTTGGATAACCCGGTAAGAAATAGTCGTAATAATTAATGGAACAGCTTAATAAACTTATGGATGCAGATTTACTTGCCCTGTTAAAAGAGGGTAATGAAGAAGCATTTGTTACAATTTACCACCGGTATTGGGAATGTTTATTAAATGCTGCTTACCAGCGTTTACGTTCGAGGGAAGATGCAGAAGAAGTAGTGCAGGAAGTATTTGTAAACCTGTACCTGCGGCGCAACGAAATTGAACCTAAATCTTCTTTAGCGGCCTATCTTAAAACCGCACTAAAATATAAAGTGATTGATATGTACCGCTTGCAGCAATTGCATTACAAACATATCGATAACCTTATTGCCGAAACAAGGGTTGATCCACAGGTAGTTGATGAAGAACTGGCCATTAAGGAATTTAAACTAAGCGTGCTCTCAGCCTGTCAGAAATTACCGCAAAAATGCCGCGAAGTATTTATCATGTTCCGCTTCGAAGAACTCTCACACAAGGAAATCGCCCGGCGCAGCGCGATTTCGGTCAGTACAGTAAAAAAACACCTGCACAAGGCCATGTTTTTCCTGCGCGAAGAACTTAAAGGCAGCAAAACCTTTTTAATACTGGTGTTTCTCTTCTTTTGTGTGAAGCTGATGGGCTTGTAAACCTTTATTTAATTTTTTTTAAAAAAAATAACACGCACAGTAGAACCTTTTTGCTTTTGCTTCGAATACGTTTATATGAGCAACAATCAAAAAGCGTTCGACAAGCACTTGCTTGATCTTCTGACTAAGTTCAAAAACGGAGAGGCTACTGCTGCCGAAATCCGGGAAATTGATCAGTGGTATGAAAGTCAGTCGGCTAATAGCGGATATACAGATCAGCTGTCGGCCGATGAACAGCTCGAAACCATGCAGAAAATGTTGCGCAATGTTAAGGCAGGTATCCGGCAGGAAGCAGTACCTGTGGTAAAACTCAGGGCTTATCAAAAAATAAAGATATTAGGCATTGCAGCAACTTTGCTTTTAGTGGTCGCAACCGGTCTTTATTTTGGTTCAGACAGACAAAAAACAACACCAAAACAGCTCACCACAGCAAACGATATAGCACCGGGCAGCAATACCGCAACGTTAACATTGGCCAATGGCAAAAAAATAAACCTGGCGGCTTTAAACAACGGCCAGGTAGCCAGTCAGTCTGGCATCAGGATTTCTAAAACAGCTGATGGACAACTGGTGTATGAAAGCATTGCAAATGAAACGGTTTCGGGTAGCCAGCCCGAATTTAACACTATAGAAGTGCCGGCTGGAGGGCAATGGCAGGTTATTTTACCCGATCGGTCTAAAGTTTGGCTTAACGCATTATCCAGTATCACCTATCCTTTACATTTTACGGGTAAAGAAAGAAATGTAAAAATCTCAGGCGAAGCCTATTTTGAGGTGGCGCATAATCCAAAAATGCCCTTTAAGGTACATAGTCTTAGTCAAACCGTAGAAGTACTCGGCACACATTTCAATATTACGGCCTATCCCGGCGAAAAACTGATGAAAACCACCTTACTGGAAGGAGCAGTAAAAGTTTCTGCAGGTAAGCAAACCAATACGCTTGTACCCGGCGAGCAGGCACAGGTTGGCGGTGGCAGCATGGCGGTAACCAAAGCCATCGATGTTGAAGAGGTGGTGGCCTGGAAAAACGGGTATTTTAAATTTGACGAAAACCTGGAGGCCATTATGGCCAAAGTAGCCAAATGGTACAATGTAGAAGTGGTTTACCAGTTTAAGCCCGATCCGGCTGTTGTTTATGCGGGTAAAGTTTCGCGTGCTAAAAATATATCTTCCTTATTGAAAATTATAGAATTTGATGGCGATGTGCATTTTAAGATTGAAGGAAGGAGGGTAATTGTAATGAAATAACAAATGCAGGTCTGTAAACCAAAAGGATGGTCAAAGGTGCGCTAACACCTTCGACCGGACGTTGAGTTTACCCATTCCGGTATGCCGGAATAAAATTTAAATCTCGAATTAAATCAAAACCCAACATTCAAATTTATGAATTTAAACTTACATAAGAAGTATGGAGGTAACCGCCATGCATTTTATAAAATTCTGCTGGTGATGAAGATAACCACATTTTTATTGATAATAACCATCATGCAGGTAAGTGCGGCTACTTTCGCACAAAAAATTACCTTGCGTAAGGTTAACGCTCCGTTAACGTCCATTATCGATGAAATCCGAAACCAAAGTAACTACGATTTTTTTTACAACAAGAAGGTATTAAAGGCAGCCAAATCAGTAACCATTAATGTTAAAGATGCTTCGTTGCAGGAAGTGCTCGAAATTTGTTTTAAAGACCAGCCTATTGATTATCAGGTTAGCGATAAAACGGTATTACTTAAAGAAAAAGCAGTTAAGCCTGATTTGCCCGTTTCCTTTAACCGGCCGGTCGAAAAAATTACCGGTAAAGTGGTTGATGAAAAAGGACAGCCCATACCGGGTGCAAGTATTACCGAAAAGGGCACTAAAAATGTAACACAAACCAATGGTAATGGCAGTTTTACCATCGATGTTGCCAATAAAGAAGCCATTTTGGTTATTTCCTTTATTGGATACCAGAGTAAAGAAGTTTTGGCCGGTAGCATAAATGGGCCCATTTTGCTCAGCCCAAGCCAGGAAACCCTTAATGATGTAGTAATAACAGCTTACGGTAAAGTAAAAAGAAACAGCCTTACCGATGCCATTTCTACTATCGATGCCAAAAAAATCGAAAACAGGCCTTTAAGAACCCTTGCCGATGGTTTGGTTGGGTTAGCACCAGGCTTAAATATTAAAATGCCAAGTGGGGCACCAGAGAGTGTTCCAAGCATCAATATCAGGGGGTTTACGGGTTTTGGCACATCAGGCGGACCATTGGTATTGATTGATGGGGTTGAAAGACCGATGCAGGATGTTAACCCCAATGATGTAGAATCGGTTTCGCTCCTGAAAGATGGTGCATCTTCGGCAATTTACGGCTCAAGGGCGCCTTATGGTGTATTGCTAATTACCACCAAAAGCGGTAAATCTGGAAAGGCTACCGTAAGTTATTCCAATAACATCCGGATTGGAAAAATAGCCTTGTTTCCCACCCAACCCGAATCGCCCGAATGGGCCCGCTACATTAACATGGCGCAAAAAAATGGTCAGCCTGCCGGAACCGGTACAGAAGGTGTAGATGCCATAACGATTGCAAGAATGGAGGCCTGGCTGCAGAAAGACTGGAACAACCCTGCTTTTGACGAATTGCGCACCCGGTTTGGAGATAAGGCTCAATCGTACATCGAAAATGGCCAGTTTCCAACTGCCGATGCCAGCTTTAAGTACTGGACGAGGGAACAATCTTTTGCTACTACCAAATTATACGATGCTTATTTAAACAAATCAGACATTAGCCAGCAGCACAACTTAAGTTTAAGTGGAGGAACAGACCGGTTACAATATTTTACCAGTGTTGGATACAATGGTGGGAAAGGTTTGTTTAAGGGCGATTTTAACTACAATAGCCGCCAGAATTTCCAAACCAAGTTAAATTATAAAGCGGCTGAATGGCTGGATTTAAGAACAGATGTAAGTTTGGTGCGGCAGGAAAACCAGGGTGCAAATTATCGCAACGGTGCAGCAACAGATGGGCCAAGCGGAAATTTAATTGCCAACTATGGCGACATATTTGGCAGCATGACCCAGTATTTTGCTACACCTTTAAGAGTACCCTCAGGCAATGCCTATTCCTGGATTTTAGGTGCAGCGGGTATATTGGGCGAGGGTGGTTTAATTAAAAACAGAAGAAACGATGTGGTACTTACCGGGGGCGCTACCGTACGTCCGTTTAAATATTTTGAGCTGAACGGCGATTATAGCCTGCGTTTAAGCAATTCTTTTTATTCAAAAGTAGATAAGATAGCTTACACCGAACTGCCAGATGGTACAATGGCGCAAAATAACCGTTCTGCCAATTCAAGTGCTATTGCAAAATCGAGCAGTATGCTTAATTATCAGTTTGCCAAGTTTAGTGGTCAGTACAAAAGAAGCTTTGAAGGTGGTCATAATCTTTTGGCACAGGTTGGTATGCAAATTGAAAAAAATGCGTTCGAATCGCTTAGTGGCAGTAAAACGGATTTATACGCTCCGAATGAAGTTGAAGCACTCAGGTTTGCAGCCAATAACCCACTGGCCGATGATAATTTGTATGAATGGGCAACCTTAGGCTACTATGGCGTATTTACCTACGATTTTAAAGAGAAATACCTGGTTAAATTTGCAGGCAGGAGAGATGCCAGTTCGCGCTTTGCTGCCGATGCCCGCTGGGGATTTTTCCCTTCGGTTTCCGGAGCCTGGAATGCTGCCAAAGAAAACTTTTGGCCACTGAAAAACTGGATTAGTGAATTTAAACCAAGGGTATCATGGTCCAGCTCAGGCGATCTTACTTCAGTAGGTGCAAGCAATTACTACCCTGTAGCTGTACTTGGTGCATCAGTAAGCAAAACCACGCTTTTGGGCGGAAATTATTCAAACGTATTTACCCCGCCCGGCTTAATAAGTGCTACACAAACCTGGGCTAAGCCAACCGTGCTCGATTTTGGTATCGATATTACTGCGTTAAAACAAAGGCTTAACATCAGCTATGATTGGTACCAGCGCAGGGTGAAAGATCAGATTGGTCCGCCAGATCCGGTATCAGCGGTACTGGGAACCGGAGCTCCGGCGCAAAACAACTCCGTTTCAGAAACCCGGGGTTGGGAATTGAGTATTGGCTGGAACGATAAATTTACCCTGGCATCGAAACCATTTACCTACGATATCAGACTGAATATGAGCGATTATATTGGTTATGTTACCCAGTATAGCAGCAATGCTTCTGGCTTAAGGAGCGGTGCCTGGACACCGGGTGAGCTTTTTGGGCAGAACTTTGTATATAAATCAGCAGGTATTGCGCAAAATATCAACGATTTAAACGGTCGTACGCTTACTGGAACTTACAATTATCCTGGTTACCTGCAGTATCAGGATCTTAACGGCGATGGATATATCAATGCCGGTAACGGAAACTTTTGGTATAGCATGGGCGATGTGGTGAGAGATGGCTTTAACTATCCACGCAAAAGCTATTCCATTGTACCTTCTTTTACCTGGAACAATTTCAGTGTATCAGCCGTGTTTGAAGGGGTAATGCAATGGAAAATATACACCAGCTCGTTATACGTGTGGGGTACAAATGCAGGCAGTAGTATTGCCTATTTCGGAACACCGGTATTTAAAGAAAGCAGTCAGCTCGGTTACTGGAATACAAATAATCGCGATGCTTTTTTTCCTGCCTTAAACACGGGCAGTGGCCTGGCTACAAACAAGTATGCACTCGATCTTTCCCATCTGCGCATCAGGAATATCACCATTGGTTACGACCTGCCTCAGAAATGGGTAGCCAAAGCCCGTTTAAAGAATGTTAATATTTATGCCAGTGGCGAGAATCTCGGATTCATTTATTCGAAATCCTTTATCAAATACGACCCCGAATTTTTGAGTAATCTCTCTGGTCTGTTCAGTAACAGCACAAGTGGCTATCCGCCTTTGCGCTATTATTCATTTGGTATTAAGGTAGGGTTGTAATCAGGTTAATCAAGCTTATAAACTGTAATAAAAATTAACAACATGAAACTGTTCATCAATAAAATAAAATGCTTTGCGTGCTCAGGCATGATGCTGCTTTTGGCTCTCAGTTCCTGTAAAAAGGATTTTTTAAACAAAGAACCTTTAATTTCTACCGGACCCGATAACCTTTTTCGTACGGCTGCCGACTTGCAAACCTACGCAAATGGTTTTTACCCTAAACTGGCTCCCCAGTACACGGCATTGGGCAATATTGCCAATACCAGTTTAGATGCCAATTCTGATGTAATGATTAATCAGACAACCGTAACTGCAGGATTAAATATGCTAACCTCAAACTCGGTTGCTCCAGAAACCAGTTCGACCTGGAATAATGGGTACACAGCCATTAGAAGTGATAATTATTTTCTTCATTATGCTGTGTTAAATGCACAGAAAAATGCTTCAACCAGACATTACATTGGCGAAGGCTATTTTTTCAGGGCCTGGGATTATTTTGCCCTGTTAAGAAATTTTGGAGGAGTACCCATTGTTACCGATATTTTAAAAGAAACCGATGCTGCAGAACTTTATAAACCACGGGCTTCGCGCTATGAAGTGGCCAGTCAGATTATTAAAGATCTCGATTCTGCTATTGCCAAACTCAATTGGAAAGGCGAGGCTGAGGGTGGCATAGCCGGAAGGGTTACCAAAGATGCTGCATTGGTGTTAAAAACCAGGGTAGCCCTTTACGAAGGTACCTGGGAGCGTTATCATGGCAGAAAAAACTCACCCTTTGCCGTGCAGGGTAAAAACGGGGCCGAATTTCTGGCCATGGTTGAGCCGGCGGCAAATATGTTAATCAGCCGCTATGGCAATAAGATATTTACCAATCAGGGCGATAAATCATTAGCCTATAACCAGTTATTTGCCCAAAAAGATGCGGCGGCAACTGATGGCGTAATCCTGTATAAAGTTTACGATGCTTCCAAGCTGACAGAAAGCCATAATTTTTTCTGGAAGATCATCGATCTTGGCCCTTCCATTACCGACCACCTGGTAGATATGTACCTGAAAACCGATGGTAGCCAGCAGGGTGCAACCGCTACCCTCAGCACCTTAAGCAACACCCTCGACCCCCGCTTTAAACAAACAGTATGGACTTCAGACCGGGGGCCGTTTAACAAGCTGCCTGGACGTGGCGGCGATGGTACACCTTTCAGGTACCCCATTATTGCGCCTGCAGGTTCCTATACCGAGGGCTTTACCTCAACCGGTTACCGGAATTTTAAAGGTGCTGTTCTTGCCCAGGAATACAGAAAAGGGGAAACCGATGATGTATTAATGCGTTATGAAGAATCTCTGTTGGCCATGGCCGAAGCAAAAGCCATTTTAGGTACACTTAATCAGGCAGATCTTGATAAAACCGTAAATGTGATCAGGAGCAGGGTAGGGATGATTCCGATGACCATTAATGCCGGTGCCGGATTTGTATATCGTGAGGACCTGGGATTTGATTTGAGCGAAACTCCGCTGGTAAATGAGATCAGGAGAGAGCGCAGTGTAGAGTTCGCCCTTGAAGGCTTCCGTTTGGACGACCTGAAGAGATGGGCTGTATTTGAGAAGGTGATTAACGGTTACCAGCCCAAAGGTGCTTTGTTACAAGAGTTTTTGGATTATTATAACCGCACACCAGCCCAGGTAGCTCTGGATATGGGAAGTGATGCCACAAAATATAGCCAGATCCGCGCTGACGGGTATACCTTAAATGAAACGGTGCTGAATTTAACCCCGGGCAGTAACGTAGATCGTTTCCCTGATGGCCGGATTAATCCTTTATTTAAAATAGCCGATTTCAGACCGGGTGGCCGTGGGTTCTTTATCGAACCAACGAGAGATTACCTGGCCGGGGTTCCGCTGCAGGAGATCAGGTTATACCAGACCAAAGGAGCAAAACTCGATCAAAACCCAGGCTGGAGATAAGAAAATTTAATTAATACGATAAAATTCAAAGTTATGAAACATAATAAATGGGTAATCATGTTATTGTTTATCATTTCAATAAGCACAACTGCATGTTTAAAACCTAGGGTAGGGCTCGATGATACAGTTTGGGGCGATCAGGCCTATATTACCGGTGTGGTACTTTTTAAATATACCGTAGTAACCAATCAGCTCGGCTACGCCGATCCGGTATCGGGTTATCAGAATACCGGTATTACCACCCCCACCAACATGGTCGATAAAAACAATGCAATGGTTACTATTGTAGCAGCCAAAGGAACTGATCTAACCAAAATGGGTATCAGGTTTACCCATTTTGCCCAGAAAATAGAACCGGTAGATGGTGCACCGGCTGCTGGCGTAATTGCCGATTTTTCGAAAGGGAAATTTATATACCGCGTAACATCAGCCAACGGAGTTGTGCGCGACTGGACAATTATATTATCAGTAGCACCTTAATTAACAGTAAAAGGCCAGAACCTATACCGGATTTGGCCTTTTACTAAATTTCAGCTTTATCAATTATGAAAAAGATCAACAGAAGAAGCTTTATCAACGGCATAATGGCCACAGGCATTGTTTTGCAAATTCCGGATACTGTTTTTGGCATGTTTCCATCAAAAGCCAAAACCGTTAAAGCCAGCCTCATTACCGATTTGCACCACGATATTATGCACGATGGTGCCGAACGGCTGGAAGCATTTTTAGCGCAGACCAGGAAAACCAATCCCGATTTTATTATGCAAATGGGCGATTTTGCTTACCCCAATGATAAAAATAAGCCCCTGATAGATCGTTTTAACAATGCTCACCCAACAGCTTTACACGTTATTGGTAATCACGATACCGATAACGGTCATACCAAAGCGCAATGTCTCGAATATTATAAAATGCCGGCCAGATATTATACCAAAGAGGTTAATGGTGTGTGTTTTATTGTTTTAGATGGCAACGATAAAGGATCGCCTACACGTAAAAGCGGCTATCCATCGTACATAAACGACGAACAGAAGCAGTGGCTGCAACAGCAATTAAAAGAAATCAATAAACCCATTGTAGTGGTGAGTCACCAGCCGCTGGCCGGCGAACTGGCTGTTGATAATGCAGCTGAGATACAGGAGATATTAAGTGGTGCTGCCGATAAAATATTATTGGCCATAAACGGGCACACGCATATCGATAGTCACGTTTTGATTAAAAGCATTAACTATGTACACATTAACTCAGCCTCTTATTTCTGGGTGGGTTCGAAATATAAGCACAATAGCTATCCGGAAGAAATCCACAAAAAACACGAATGGATAGCTTACACCTGCCCTTACCAGGATGCCTTATTTGCCACTTTAACCATTAACCCTGCATCGGGTACCATACACATTGAAGGACGAAAAAGCAATTGGGTAGGGGCATCGCCTGCACAGTTAAAATATGTTGAACAGCCCATCATCTCACCCGGAAAAGAAATTGTACCTTTTATTAGCAAAAGAAACATTAAAGTTGCCCGCAATAGTAAATAATAATTTTAGCCACAGATTTACAGATTAAAGGAGCAGAAAATAAAATCTGTTCATCTGTGGCTTTAACACCGATCGTCACCCTGAACTCGTTTCAGGGGCTCTTATTTACCGTAGTTCTTTTCGCTTAATCTTCGGACCTCCGACTTTCCGACTTCGGTCTTTTTCACCACATAAGACATTTAAGAACATTCAAGTTTTAAGCTTTGGCCTTTCCGCTTTCCGCTTTTCGCTTTGGTCTTTAAATTATTCCGAGTAGATTTCTCCACTACGGTCGAAATGACGATCTGCTTTTTACTTTGGTCTTTCCGCTTAATCTTCGGACCTCTGACTTTCCGACTTCGGTCTTTTTACCACCTAAAACATTTAAGAACATTCAAGCTTTAAGCTTTGGTCTTTCTGCTTTAGTCTTTAACCATCCAATCTTCAGATCTCCGACTTCCCGACTTCGGCCTTTTCACCTGATCAAAGTCAGGCTACCATTAATAGTTGTGCAACCCACTCTTAACGATAGTACATAATAATAAACTCCTACCGGTAAGAGCGTATTGTTAACCATGCCGCTGAAGCTAAATCCGGGATCTCTGGTGCTGAAAATATTCTGCCCGTTCCGGTTAAAAATTTGTAGTTCAAACTCCGGGTAATTATCCAGTCCCGCAATTCTCCATGTATCGTTAAAACCATCATTGTTTGGAGTAAAAGATGTAGCTATCTTCAATGCAGTTCCAGCAACTTCTACTGCTACCGCTACTCTTTTGCTCTCGCATGTACCTATTGAATAACTTACATAGTACTTGCTGCTTTTATTAACCTGTATTCTAAAAATATCTGTTGATGTTGCAACGGGCTGGTTTGCCGTTTCCGTTTGGTAAAGCAGGAATTTCCCTTCTTTTCTTTTCAAAGGTACAATAGTGGCGTTTCCGGGAGCGCAAATCTGTACAGGCAAAACTTCTGGTACTGCTAATTCGGCTGTTTCCGTATTGATGGTATAAAAACCAGTATTAAATTCGCAGTTTTCGCTGTCTATCACCTTAAGCATGTATCTCCCTGCTGTTGCATTTTCAAGCACAACGCTGCTACCGGCAGTTAGGCCATCCTGGTTTAACCATGTGTATTTATAGGGGGCCGTACCTCCCGATATTTGTATCCCCTTAATACTCCCGGTACCTAAACCACATTTGTCAGTTTCAATTACCAGTTCATTTTCGGCCAGGGTAGGTGGTAAAATAGCAAGAATCTCATAAGTACCATACAATGATTCACAGTTATTTTCATCAGTGATGTATAATTTGTAAAACCCTGGGCTTAGCTTGTTTAAGCTGTTGGTAGTCCCTAAAATTATTGTTGGGCTACTTTCATTTATCCACCTAAACAACTTAGGTGGCTGGCTAAAACGAAGAACAATACTGCCATTATTCAGGTTACAGCTGGCATGCCTTATCTGCTTTTCGGCATCATAATTTTGGGTATTAGCTTCACTAATTGTAAAAACTGAACTTGTTTTGCTGCAGTATATACCTGTAATCCGGAGTCTGTACTTACCTGTGGGTACTTGCGTAAGATCGAGGTTTGCTCCAACCACTTCATCGTTTTCGTTAAGCCATTTGATTGTACCATTGCCATTGATTTTAATTCCCGTTACGGAACCATTGGCTTTTCCGCATGTGGTTTTAGCGAGCTGAACCAATGTTTCATCAATGCTGATTGCATTTTCTGCTAAAATATCAAATGTACTGCTGATAATTCCACAGGCACTTTCATCCTTTACTTCAAGGGTGTATTGTCCGGCTTTTACACTAATTAAATCGATGGTATGCGAAAGAATATTATTTTTCTCATCTTTCCAGCTATACTGAAGATTATTTAATCCGGTTGCAACAACACCAGTAATGCTACCATCGCTGTTATCACAATTTGCATTTTTTATTATCGTGGCCGTCCGATCTATGTTTGGACCTTCTGTATTTTCGAGTTTGATAGGGCCGTAGGATTTGACACAATTTGACGGTGTGGTTACTACTAAAGTATAGCTCCCTGGCCCCACATTGTTGAGATCCATAATGCCCGTGCTAATCGTTTTTCCAGTTTCGTCAACCCATTTTACATTACTAACACCACCGCCTGAAAAATAAACATATATACCTTTGACACTTCCGTTGTTTTTGCCACATCCGGGTTGCTGTATTTTTAGGCTTGTCGAATTGAAAATAGGTTCGACATTAAATAAGGTAACATTATATGGTGATATAGTATAACATTTTCCGTTATAACCTTTTGCGTAGTACTCCCCTGGAGGTAAATTATCCACTTTGTTCCCTTCGCCAACTTTTTCTCCCTGGCGATTGTACCACTCTACCTTCATCAGGTGCATAGTTCTTGTAAGGGCTAAACTTCCATTACTTTCGCCACAGGATGGATCGGTTTTTTCGTACCAATATCCAGTGTTTGCGGTAAGAATGTGGGGTTGTGTAAATTCGCTGGAAACATTGATGAGCGTGGTGTTAGCAACAAACTTCATTGCACTAAAATCTCCTGTTATGCCCCATTTTCCAGATGCATCAGCAGTAAGCTTGCGGTAGAATATCAGTGGGCTGCAGGAAGTACAATTAGTATTATCATTATAGATGTACACCTCAGAGTTCGGTGTAGCTGTTCCTGAATACTCCGTGTCGTTATTGACCAGCACCTGAATGCTTACTGCAATTCCATCTCTAACAGAATAGGCATAGGGACTGCAATGAATAACGTTTTTTCTGATTTCTATATTCCGGCTCCCTCCATTTACAAAAGGCCCGAAGGAGCTGGCCAAAAATTCATTTACATCTGCAATATCATCACTCCCGATCTGAACGTTTTCTGAATAATCGAAATATATACCTTGTGAGAGAACGTTTATGGGGTCAGACAATTCCTTGTTTCTGAAAATCTTTACATTTTTTACGCCCATTTGGATTGCAAATCGATTGGCCAGATTGTCGGTAAACTCACCATTTGTAATATACATAGTTATCGGAGTACCCCTAAAACCCAGGCTGCCATTGCCAATGAAACCAAAACGGTTGAACCTGATATTGAAATTGGTCCCTCCAGCAGAGAACCCTTGTCCTGAGTATCCCCCCAATATGTTTCCGTAGCTTAGATCTGGCCCGCCAAATTCGGTATCCTGGGCGGCAATATTTGCAAATCTTGTTATCTGCCATCCCGATTCTGTTCCATCAAAGTTAAGTCCAAACCAATTGGACTGTATTTTTAACTTTTTAACGGCTATTTGCGACTGGGCATCAGGTCCACAATAAATTCCCTGGTCGTTTTCCATAAAGATATTTCCCCTGCCAGGTGCACCTATGATAATTTCACTAGCTGATACGATGTAAATTGCATTTCCTTCGCTTGCCTGCCCATTTGGATTAGTTTTGGTAATGAGACTACGGAACTGATCAAATGCAAGTCCATAGACCTGTACATCGGTAACATTCAGGATGTTTAAACATCCGTAGTGATAATCTGAGGCGCGGTATAACAGGCGGTTTGCTTTGAGTAAAACTTTCGCTGTACTTGTTCCCAGTGCATTCCCTGGCTGAGTTGTCCCATCGATAATGAGATGACCGCTAATCCGTGGGAGTTCGTTCAGCAGTAATATAGTACGATCTGTTTGAGTATTACCAGTAAGGTTGAAATGGATATAATCGTCGGTTATTACCCCGTTGGCAGCTGCAAGGGTAAGTGCTTCGCGAAGAGTTCCTGTTCCGCTATCTGCATTGCTGGTCACAATAAAAACTGCTGCGTTTGCAAAATAGCAAGAGGCAAGAAAAAGTAGCAGGCATATAAACCCTTGTTTCATGAGAGAGATTAATAAGGAGGCTAAAATAAGGTTTAATGTTAATATTTTTCGATTACATCAAAAGATTACAAATCATAATAACCAAATCAGATGTGGTATGGATTTATTGGAATGATAAGTTGTGTTTTACATCCACCGGTTACTTAAACTTTAGTCTTTACGCTTAGTCCTCGGACCTCCGACTTCCCGACTCCGGTCTTTTTTTTGCCACCTAAGATTTAAGCACATCCAGGCGTTAAACTTTGGTCTTTCCGCTTTGTTTAATCTTCGGACCTCCGACTTTCCGACCTCGGTCTTTTTACCACCTAAGACATTTAAGAGCATCCAAGCTTTCAGCTTTAGTCTTTCCGCTTTAGTCTTTTTACCACCTAAGACATTTAAGAGCATCCAAGCTTTCAGCTTTAGTCTTTCCGCTTTAGTCTTTTTACCACCTAAGACATTTAAGGGCATCTAAGCTTTTAGCTTTAGTCTTTCCGCTTTAGTCTTTTCACCACCTAAGGCATTTAAGAACATTCAAGCTTTAAGCTTTATTCTTTCTCCTTTAAACTTTACTTAATTCTTTTTTTCTTCGGAGTTTCTTCGGAGTTTATTCGGATCTTCTTCGGAGGATGTTCGGTTTTATGCGAATCAGTTCCGGCAAAAATGCGTCAATAATTAGTCGTTTAAAACCGGTTAATGTATTGGAGTATAATTATATTTAAACACCTAATTGAAAAACATATGGCACGGATTAAAAACGGAATCACCGGTGGCTTTTCAGGAAAAGTCGGCGCAATAATTGGCTATCAGCTGAGAGGAAAGGATTATCTTAGAAGTAAAGCAAAACCAACAACAAAATTACCCACACAAAAACAGCTGGCTAATCGCGAGCGGTTTCGATTGATGCAGGCATGGCGATCGCGGTTTACCGTTTTCTTTGCTACCACCTTTAAAAACCACACACACGAGCGTTCGGCGCAAAATGCAGCACACGCTTTTAACGCTGGTATTATCGTTGGCGAATATCCGGCTTATTACATCGATGCAAGCAAGGTTGTTATCAGTAAAGGACAATTGCCAGGCCTGGCCGGGCTAAACATGCAAGTAGACGGAGAAAAACAGCTGCATTTTAGTTGGAACAATAGTTATGGAAATGGTGCACTATCTACTGATTTGTTGAGTATTTTAATCTGGTATGATGAAGGTGATATTTACGAAGCCAGTACCACGGCAGCGCAGCGCGTTGATGAGGCTTTAACTTACACTTTAAAATACCCCGGTGGGCAGACATTTGCCGATGTGTATGTAACGGTTTTATCTGATGACCGCGAACGTGCCGCTAATAGTTGTTACATGGGAAGGGTGGAATTGTAGTAACGTGAAAAAAATAGATAAATACATTTTAGGATCATTGCTTTATTCACCAATGATTCTACTATTTGGGTATTTTTTATATACTGCTTGTTTTGGGGAAACAACTCAGGATGTAATAAAGGAAAGAGATTTGGAAGAACATTTTAATGGCTATGTAGACTCATTGTATTATGAAGTTAGCAATCACAATGTTAAAATTGGAGTGTTAACCTCTGGTTATAAATACCAGATTTTTAGAAGATGGGAGCATAATATTGAAGTAGGAGATTCACTATTAAAGAAAAAAGGATCTTTCATTGTTTCTGTGCATAAGAAAAATGGAAAACAATTGGCACTTGATTATAGAAATACTTATTAATCTCTTTTCCTAATATGGCTTTCCACATTTTTAAACATATTTGGTTTTGTTAAAGAATTTGTTTGAAAATGATTGAGTGATAGATTATGAAAAAATATACCTTTCTTTTTGAGTTTAAAAGCGGAACATACATTAAGCAAGTATTGTCTCTCAATTTACTGGATGCGACAACTGAATGGATTAATTTGTTGAGTTCAGATGATATTTTTGGTATGACTGATCTGATAAAGAATCAGTTGAAAAGTGAATTGAGTAATGAGCGCCCAGTTTTAATTGCAGGCACAGATAATGTTTGGTGTATGTTTTTTAAAGTGAGTAAGCTATCATGTTTACTGCATATTGTTGAAAGTAAATTGTGATGGTAGGAATAAATTTAAAGAGATATCGGAAATGATCGTCAGGAAATTACTTAAGGATTTTAAATAAGGCAGATATTGGATTTTTTAATGTTTATAACACATCGGTTCTTAACACTAACGAAAAGATTCAGCCCGCAAGGTATTGTTGTGCGAACATTTAATATCGTTTCGGTTATAGTTGCAAATATATTCTTGTTTCTTTTTTCTATAATTTTTATGCTTCTAATTAAATTAGAGGCAATCAGTTATAGAGCTTCCTCAGTTATTACCGTAGTATGTTTTTTGTGGTTGGTTGTATTTATAGTTGTGCGCCGGAAGTATAGAAAAGTATTCAGAAAAAAAATAAAAGAAGGCATTGTTAAATACCCATTTAATGAACGTAAAAATACAGTTCTGTTTTTTTGTTGTTTTTTAGGATCTTTTATCATTTTAGGAGGTGGTGTTATATTTTTAAGAAGTTTTATTTATGGTTAATCAAATCTATTTAGTTGAATAAATTTGAGCTAACTTTTACCTTTATCATAAGTGCGTTTTGTTAACTTTCATCATAAATCTACAAAGCAGGATAAATTGAAAAAGGTCATTTATAAAAAGGTCATCTGTTTGATAATAGGCATTACTTTGGGCTGTAGAAGTGAAGTACATTACACTAATCTTAATGGCGGGTATTATTTGTCTGCAGACGATGTACTAGAAGACATGTCTTTGGGGTATCAGGATGGAGAAGATGGGGTTGGTGTGATAGATGCAACAGTATTTGCTGTAGGTCAAGATAATAATTTTATCATTGTTAAACAGCATCCAAGAAACTTTCCAGACCTGCCAGATAAAGATATTACTTGCTACTTCATCATCCCGTTAAGAAGTAAGCCTGCTCAATCATCTGATAAGAACTTTTATGGGCCATTTAACCTGGATGAATTTGAAGCAAAAAAGAAAGAATTGAATGTAAAAGATATTGCTTTTACTTTTGTTTTTAAAGACCTGCAATAATGCAATACGGGAGAATATAACTTTAGATATCGTAACGAATAGCTAAATATGGATATATTAAAAATATTTTTTTTTCACATTTATAACTCCTACTATAATAATGGTAATTATCGGAATGATGTTCCTCATTGGACTGCTTTCGGAATAACTGCATGTGCTATGACTTGCTGGATTGTGGCGCTTCTATCTATTGTAGTTAATTTGATGACAGGAAAAAGGTTAACGCCAATTGTTTTATATCCGGTTTGTTTTTTCTGGTTGATTTACTTTTTTTACAATTTTTTATTTAGAGGGAAATATCAAATAATTTATGCAAAGATTATTGGTGGTAAATGGGACAACAAGTTTATGAAATATTTCAGTTGGATATTTATTATGAGCGGTTTTATTTCCATTGGCTTGTACGCATACATTTTTAACCAAAAATGAAGATAATTATAGCTATTATCCTTTAATTAAAAAATGTTTTTGGCTGATAGGTAATCGTAAAATATTATTTTATTAAATAGAAACCGGCAGTTTTAAAATCCTTAAAGTTTGCATTAATAGAATAAGAAATGTTTCTATGTGACTGCTAAATTAATAATATGTTTTTTTTAGATTGTGTTTACCTTATTTGTTGCAATTTTTATAGAAAAAGAGAAAAAGATATTTTTAAAGTAACTGGATTACTTCTTCTTACTTTGATATTAATGCTAAATATTTCTTTTGTACTTTTTTTAGCTGAGGATTATTCTGTTTTGGATTTTGAATTATATCCGAACAGGGCTTTAATCGTTATATCATTAATGCTCGTCCTGATTCCGATATTGTATTTTAGGTTTTTTAAAGTGACAAACTATGATGAAATCAATAATCGCTTCTTTCGGATGAATTTGTCAAAAAGGCAATTTTATCACGTATCAGCGGTGATGTATATCTTTTTATCAATAGTTTCATGCTTCGGTTACGCAATTTATATTGGAGAATTTGTGAAATAAGAGCGGGATGCAGGCCAGCCTCTCCGCGTAATTAAAAAATGGTAAAAAATAAGGTGAATTTTTTCTTCGAATACATTTATTTCCGTATCACACAATTGTTTTTTAAAAAGCAAGGGAGAACTGGCACAACTGCAATTTCTTTAATTTCTCTGATGCAGTCATTAATAATTATATTAGTTGTTCTTGAACCCCTCGAATTATGGATGAATATAAGGCATACGGGAAGTTTTTCAAGACAAGGAGGGAAAATAGCTGTCATGGTGATTTTCACTGCCTTATTCTTTTTCAACTATAAAAGATACACAGGTAAATACAATGCTTATCGTTTTCATTGGAAAGATGAAAGCCGCTCTAAGAGAAGAGTTAAGGGGGGACTGGTTGTTTTGGCTCTTCTCCTGCCTTTATTGATTTTTGTGTTGGTCTACAAGTATTTCAAGGTATGATGAGGTGGATTTTCTCTTTTTACTTAAAACGCATATGATATAAATAAAAATGAATTAACCACATCAAATTCTCTTGACTTAGTAATGTCTGGCTTGGCAGTAAGCAGCTTTGGTACAAGAGTTGGGAGCACATATTTTCTATTGAACGGTGCAGCAGCTGGATTTGGTGGATATGGGAAAATAGAATAATGGACTATGAGAAAAAAGTTAGATTACATTTATTATCGGTTTTACCGGTTTCAGATAGCTGTTGGAAATGCAACAGTGGCGGTGCCATTTGCATATTTTTTTATAGTATTTCTTCTCTTGGTAAATTTATTAAGTATAACTTCTACGCTGTATGGACTATTCGGCGTTAAATTATTAGCTGATAATGGGCTTGAAAAAGTCTTTTCTATAGCTATTCTTTTGTTTGTGCTTAGCTTTTTCCTCTTCATTTATCGTGGGAGATATAAAAAGATAATTGCGACCTATAAAATGGAAACGAAGCAAGCATCGAGAAAAGGGAATTTATTTGTTAGTCTTTATGTGGTATTGACATTTCTTATGATGGGTGTTGGATTTTATTTGATGATATTGCGTAATAATAATTCTGCAATATAAAATGGAAACCGATAATTTTAGAATTTTAAGAGATAAATGCCTTTTATTTAATCAGTTCATGATTGATAAAGGATATGTTCCTAATTAATTAAAACATGAATTATATGGTTCCCTTCATTGTCATAGCAGCCTTCATCATTGGTTTTTTGATAAATTACCTCATTTATAAAAGAATTGTTGCAGTAGCGGTAAGGAGATATATAACGCCTTACTTAGCTTCCCGGGCACTAAAGCTGAACGATACCAGATTTACCGGCCTATTTAATAACGGTGACTTTGATTACGAAGGAGTAGCATTTGGTTTTGTGCCGGAAATGGGTAAGACTAAGATTAGCACTTATATCTATGTTTTTGCTGAAGCTGAAAATCGCCAAACGATTCGCTTTACTGCTAAAATTCAGGTTAGGTTTCTCTTCATCCAAAGCGTTTTTTTAAAAGGAAAAAATCTTAAAGAAACAGAATTGACTAATGGGTAAGAATTAGGGTGTTAAATATTTAAACTTTGTTTTTTTACCATATAAGACATCTAAGCTTTCAGCTTTGGTCTTTTCGTTTTTGTCTTTCAGCTTTCTCCTTTAGTCTTTAAAATTATTTCGAATAGATTTCTCGGCTTCGTTGTACTTCGCTCGAAATGACGATCTGCTTTGGCCTTTGCGCTTTAGTCTTTTCACCACCTCAGACATTTAATGACATCTAAGCTTTCGGCTTTAGTCTTTCAACTTTTCGCTTTAGTCTTTTTACCACCTCAGACATTTAAGGACATCTAAGCTTTCGGCTTTAGGCTTTGGTCTTTCAGCTTTAAGCTTTGGTCTTTACACTTAATCTTCGGACCTCTGACTTTCCGACTTCGGTCTTTTCAGAACCTAAGACATTTAAGAACATTCAAGCTTTAAGCTTTGGTCTTTTAGGTTTCCGCTTTATTCTTTAAATGTATATCATTTTTCTAAATTTATAACCTCAAATTGAGTTTATCCAATACAACCAACAACACAAATGAAAAAGATTATTTTTTTTATTTCCCTGCTTTGCACGCAGGCCTATGCACAAAAAAGCATTGTTAGCCTTTCGCCTGGCGATAGTGAAAGCACCATCATTACCAAGGCTGCCAATGTAACCCCCTCGCCACGGCAGTTGCGCTGGCAAATGCTCGAGTTAACGGCATTTTTTCACTTTGGCATTAATACTTTTACCGATAGGGAATGGGGCGATGGCAAGGAAGATATCAGCGCTTTTAATCCTGCGCAATTAGACGCCGAACAATGGGTTAAGGCCATAAAGGAAGCTGGTTTTAAACAGGCTATTATTACCGCCAAACACCATGATGGTTTTTGTTTATGGCCAAGTAAATTTACCGAACACAGCATCAAAAATACCCCATACAAACAAGGTAAAGGCGATATTGTAAAAGAAGTAGCCGATGCCTGCAGAAAATATAATATTGGTTTTGGTGTTTATTTATCGCCCTGGGACCGCAATAACGCTTTGTACGGAACTGATGCTTACAATACTTATTTTGTTAACCAGTTAACTGAACTGTTAACCCAATACGGTAAGGTAGATGAGGTTTGGTTTGACGGCGCAAATGGCGAAGGCCCTAATGGCAAAAAGCAGGTATATGATTTTAATAGCTGGTACACCTTAATCAGAAAGCTACAACCCCAGGCGGTTATTGCTGTGCAGGGGCCAGATGTACGCTGGGTGGGTACCGAAACCGGCGTTGGGCGCGAAACCGAATGGAGTGTTTTGCCTATGGGCGAGCAGAGCCAGGAAAAAATTGCTGCTTTATCTCAAAAAGATGTAAATGTGATCCCAACCTTAACCGGATCGTACAAAGATCAGGATCGTGGCAGCCGCAGTAAACTGGCCAATGCAACAGGTTTGGTATGGTATCCGGCCGAAACCGATGTGAGTATCCGTCCGGGATGGTTTTACCACAGCAATGAAGATGCAAAAGTAAAAACGCCCGCTAAACTAATGGATATCTATTTCACTTCGGTAGGCAGAAACGGTGTTTTGCTTTTAAATATTCCACCAGATAAAAAAGGGCTTATTGCCGAAAGTGATGTTAAAAACCTGGCTGCTTTTGGACGCAAAATGAAAAGTACGTTTAGCCACAATATTGCTCAGACGGCAACCGCTACATCAACAACTGGCAAAGGTTTAAAAGCCATGTTTGATGGTAAATTAAATACCTATTTTACTACTACAGGTAAAGATACTACTGCTACTATCCAGTTAAACTGGACCAATAATGCAACTTTTAATGTACTTGCTTTACAAGAAAACATAGCCGTGGGGCAACGTATTGAAAAGTTTGAAGCTGAGTATTTTGATGGTAAGCAGTGGAAGAATTTTGCAATGGGCACTACAGTAGGCTACAAACGTTTGCTGAAGTTTAATGCCGTTACCACTAAGCAGTTGAGGTTTAAAATATTGGCTTCGCGGTTAAACCCTACATTAGCCGAGTTTGGTTTGTATCTTTTGGATGAGAAAGGGTAACTGATAGGATGCATATCAAAAAGAGGACAGTTGTATTTGCGGCTGTCCTCTTTTTTTATACTTAATTATTTAAAGAGCAATGCGCTAATGGCCGCTATATTGTTGCTTAATTTGTCCTGTTCTTCGTCAGTAAGTTTGCCAATCATTTCTTTTACCTGTTGATTAGAGGCCGCATCGAGGCTGTTAAAAACAGTATGGCCGGCAGCTGTGAGCGTTAACAAACTCATTCTTGCATCAACAGGCGAAGGCTCTTTGGCAATCAGGCCGTTTACTTCAAAACGTTTTAAAACTTTACTCAGATAGCCTTTGTCGATATCAATCTGCAAGATAATGTCAGAAGCACTTACGGGCATATTTGCATGTATTTCGTAAAGGATTCTGGCTTCGGCTAAAGAGTAACCGCTGGCCAGCAAATGACTATCAAGCAGACCAATTAGTTTGGTGTAATTGCGGTTAAATGATCTGATAGCCTGAATAAGCGGGGTTTCGTTTTTCATCCCTTATGTTGTTGATTGTTCAGGTATTTTTAAGTCAAAACGCCTTTCCAGTATTGCTTTACCAAAATGATCGGATGGGTTTTCTGCTGTCAGTTTGAATCCAAACCTTTCATAAAGTGCTGTTGCGGTATCCTGATCGGCGGTTGTCCAGAGGTAAGCATGTTTAACATTTCTGGAATGCATAAAATCGATAAATTCCTGCATCAGCAATTTGCCTAAGCCAATACCGCGGTACTCAGGTTGCAATATAAAATACCTGAACTGCAGTTGTTCTTTACGGTGTTGGGCTACTAAACAGCCAATCATTTTTTCCTGATGTTCACAAATCCATATTTTATCTTTTTCTGGATCGTATGCCAGGGCAAACTCCTTTAAGCCTTCCAGTACATAGGCCTCAAATTTCAGTCCGTAGTTACATTCTTTTGCGTATAAATCGCCATGGATATAGGCCAGGTAGCCCAGGTCGCCTGGTGCAAGATGATTTCTGATCTGTATATCCGATAATTTAATTTGTTCCATATCACGATATAGTTGACTTGTTCAACTATATGCAAAGTAAATTAATTTTGTTGAATTTGTCAACTAATTAATTAAAGTATATTCGCTGTGTCCTGAAAATTGGATATTTGTTGAATGGCCTGTCTACAAAAAAAGTGTTGGGTTACACAACTACATGAGGCAATTGTTATTCAAGGCTTTTGTAATGAGGTAATGACGAAAATGTTCTTGCCTTTTTATGTACGGTAGGCGCAAGCTGGTAGAACAGTAACCAATAGGTAATCACCATAATCAATAAACCTAAGAGCGCACTGATTATATCTTTCGTTTTCATACCGCCTGTAGTAACAATAATAATGCCGCGTAACCGAAATGCGCATGGAAAATGTAATTTTAGGCTAAAACCCGCATCTTTGTAAAAGATGCAAATTCAATACTACGATATACAGCCTGTACTGAAACCTTATATTCGTTCCATTTGTACAATGGATTGCGGGGGCGATACGGATACCAGCCATATCCGTGTTTTGCCCGATACCTGCGCAGAAATTTTTATCAATTATACAGCAGCTCCGGTTGCCATAATCGGTAATGAATTGTATAAAGGCAGCATTGTTAGTTTTAGAACGAATAAGCCGGTTGATGTGCAGATGAGGAAAGGAGCGGGCTGCATCGCCATTTGTTTCCATCCGGGCAAGGCTTATCCTTTTTTTAAAATCCCCTTTCATTTATTATCCAATACAACCACATCACTCACCGATCTTTGGAGCAAAAGCGCTGCAGCTTTGGAAGATCTTGTGGTACATGCTGGCAACAATAACAGTCGCGTGGTTTTATTGCAGCAACATTTGTTGCAGCAGCTGAGTAAAGCCGATGATAAGCCACAGATCAAATATTGCCTTCAACAGGTTCGACTATCTAAAGGTTTAATTTCTTTGGCTGCACTTACCCAAAATATTGGCATGAGTCAGCGGCATCTTTCCAGGCAGTTTCAACAATTTGTGGGTTTATCGCCGAGCGAATACCTGCGGGTTTCCCGATTTATTTATTCGCTCGAAAACCTGAAAAGTAATGCTCCGGATTCCCTCACCAATATCGCTTATCAGAGTGGCTATTACGATCAGGCTCATTTTATCCGCGATTATAAGCAATACACGGGTCTTACGCCCGGCGAATTGTTGCGAAGCCTAAATGTTTTATGCTAAATATCTTTATTGTTCTTGTCCGTTCTGTACAATTGAGCGGGCGTAGCTTTGTTCATATTTGTATCCTAAATATAAAAAACATGAGAAAGTTAATACTGGGCCTGGCCATTAGCCTGGATGGTTACATTGAAGGAGCAAAAGGCGAATACGATTGGTGTTTTACCGATCAGGATTATGGTCTTAAAGCTTTTTTCGATCGCATTGATGCTATGTTTATTGGCAGGAAAAGTTACGAAATGATGCAACAGCACGAAAGCAGCAGCGATGCCGCTATACCTGATATGCCTGTACTGACTGAATATGTATTTTCTGAAACATTAGAATCAGTAAAGTCGGGTGACATACTCATTGCTGAAGATACGATAACCGAAGCGAGAAGAATAAAAGCTGAACCTGGTAAAGATATCTGGTTATTTGGCGGTGCATCGCTCAGCGAAAGCATGATGCAGGCCGGCCTGGTTGATGAGTTGTGGTTGTCGGTTCATCCGGTTTTATTGGGAAGTGGTAAACCGCTTTTTCATCAGCACAGCAACCGGATAAGCCTACACCTGCTCGAAAGCAAAACTTACGAAACGGGCTTGGTATCTTTGCGGTATAAGGTGATTAACAGTTAACGTTTACATTTTTACCATATAAGACAATTAAGAATTTGAGCTGCAGGTTTATGTAATCTCATATCTATAGGTATTTAAGCAGGTATGAGATTGCTTATTCCATCTCCCACATACTCTTCCAACTTCGGACCTCAGACCCCGGACTTTTTTTCACCACCTCAGACATTTAAGCAAACATAAGATTGCTTATTCCCAGCTTCTATTTTCCAGCTTACCGTTCTTGTAACGCTCAGATTTTAAAAGAATTGTGTTGTAGTATTAATTATATGTAATTGAAAATCAGAATATTATTTTTCTTATTGACATTTGTAACATTGTTTTTAGAATTAAATACTGATTTTTTCAATTAAAGCTCCCTATATTCGTGGCCACAACGCTTATTGGCTGCTGGCAGCGAATAAGTTAAGTGTTAGCCGTCTAAAATATTAATATGAGCTCCCGAACAATTGAGTACAGCAATTGGTGCATGTCCTATGCGCTATCCATCCAAACACAACACCCAATTATTCCCGCAACTTTAAAGTTTTGTATTAGAAATTAGCATCATGGCTAACAGGAAGCGCTAAGCTTAATTTTAAAAAATCATCCCAACTCTCGTCGTTAAATCCATCTATCCCTCTTGTATGAATATACTTTTACTAAACCGTTTTATGCGACCTTTATCCAGTGTTGCTGCTTACTATTTCTTAAGTCATACTTTGTTGATTTGATTGATTGCGAATAATCAAGCTTTAAGTTAAAAAATATACGATTCAGTGCGTATGGCTGAGCTAATCAGTCAAATCCCTGTTTAAAATCTATCCCCATCCCTATTATCATGAAAAGACTACCATTCCGGAGCCTTTATGCGCAAGCTGTATCCGGTACCTGTTATGCCAAGCCCTATAGGGCAGGTGTAACCCATTGGCCTGCTGCTTCAAGTTACTTGCCGGCTAACCTGAGCAGCATAAGCTGCCCTTTCGAAATAAGTTCTCACCTGATTATAGCATCCCTTTTTTAAATTCTATCCCTAAATAACATGAAAAAACTACTACTACTCAGTTTTTTAATGCTGATCATGTCAAGTGTTTTCGCGGCCGACTACTATTGGGTAGGTGGCGCGGGTAACTGGAGTGATTTAAGCCACTGGGCATCTACATCTGGCGGTACAGCCGACAGATCGGTGGTGCCTACATCCGTTGATGATGTTTATTTCGATGCCAATAGTGGTTTAACGGCCAGTTCTATTGTTACGATGCCTACACTTGGTAATGCATCTTGTCGAAACTTGTCATGGGCAGGTGTAACTACAGCGGCTACCTTTCGCAACAATGCCAATAACAGTTCTTTGGAACTGCAAATTTATGGCAACTTAGAACTCTCATCTACTGTTAAGTACGGTATCATCAAGATGAGATTTATGGGTAGCAGCAATGCTACGTTTAAAACGAATGGTGCACAACAGTTTAGTGCCAGCTGGTATAATCAGCTTTTTGTCAGTAAATCAGGAGGTTCACTGAAATTATTGGATGGTATACCCGCATCGTTTAATCTGGATGGGGTTACTTTGGATGAAGGAACCTTAGATTTAAGTGGAAATACCCACGAGTTTAATCGCTTTTTAGGGAATTCTACCAATACGCGTACCCTTAACATTACCAATGCTACAGTCAACGCCAGAATAGAATTTTATTTAAGCGTCGCTGGTGCAACCTTACAAAGTGCCGGTTCTACAGTAATATCAGGATTATTTACGAGCAATGGCCTTACATTCAATAAAGTTGATATTACCAGCCAGGCTACAGCGCTTAACATTACCAATACTACTTTTAGCGAATTGTTGTTCTCAAATCCGCTAAGCGCAAGTGGTACTGTACGCATTGGTAATGCAAATATTATCGACCGCTTAGAATATAAAGGTGGCGGAAGGCTGGCAGGTACAGGTAACGTAATCAACAAATTGATTCTGGCACCTGGCAAGGGCTACGTGGTTACCGGAACCCATACCATTAATCAGTTGCTCCAGTTTAATACGCCTGATTGCGAAGCCCTGGGTTCGCTTACAGGGGTTGGTACACTTGCTTTCGGTGCAGGTGCAACTGTTAATGTTCAAAATGTATTTGTGACCAATATGACGGCAACCGGAAGCGTTACCCCCATTACCTTACAGGGAGCGGATGGTGGCGGTAACACCGGGTTTACTATTCAGCCAAGAGGCACGGGCACTACCTTGTATTGGGTAGGTGGAGAAGGAAGCTGGGATGACAAGGCACATTGGGCGGCAACCAGTGGTGGAGCAGGAGGAGCCTGTGTACCTTTTACAGGTGATAATGTGGTATTTGATGCTAATTCAGGTTTCACTGCAACGGGTAAAACAGTATCGCTTTCGAGTACTGCCTGGTGTCATAACATGACCTGGACCAATGTTGCTAATTCGCCAATTTTTGATACCGGAACCTCTACCCTGGAAGTGTATGGAAATATCGTATTGGATCCTACGTTAACCGTAAATGGTTCTGTAAACATGAAAGGGACGGAACTGAATACCCTTACTACCAATGGATGTAGCGGAGGTACGTTAGCATTAACCCTTAATAAAGACAATACTGCAGGTGGTGTTACGCTTACTGATAATATTAATTTCCCGGGATTAAGTTTTTTCCATTCAAGAGGTCAATTGTCTTTCGCAGGCAAAACCATTAATATGTATCTGTTTAACAGTGCCAGTGGTTTAGCCCGTATCACCGATATTAGTAATGCGACTATATCAGTTACCTATTGGAATCTCGGCTTTACCAATGTTACCTGGGTTAACAATGCAGCGGGTTCTTTCATTACCGCCATTAGAGGTTTTACCGCTAATGGTTTAACTTATCCAAAAGTATATTGTAACACCGTTCAGGATGAAGTTAACATTCAAAATACAACCATTACCGAATTGACGTTCACCAATACGGCCCCTGCAAATGGTTTGAGGGCGATATTAGGTGGAAACACAATAGGAACCTTAGAACTTAAATCGGGTGGTTTACTGCGGGGTAACAATACCATCACTAATTTGTTGTTGGCAGCATCTAAACCTTACACCGTTTCTAACACACAAACGGTAACCGGTTTGTTCCGCTTTAACAGTCCAGACTGTAACGCTCTGGGAGAGCTGAGAGGTACGGATGCTTCGGCAACGATTAATTTCGGACCATCAGCTACACGCGATCTCAATAATATTTATTTACAGAATATGAAAGCTACCGGTAGCGGAGTACCGGTAACGGTTACAGGTGCTGATGCAGGTGGCAACAGTGGTTTTACGATTACTACATCTGGTGCGGGTGGAAGGTATTGGGTAGGCGGCTCTGGTGATTGGAGCGATTCGGCGCATTGGAGCAATACCAGTGGAGGTGCCGGAGGTGCATGTGTGCCAACCGCAGCTAACGATGTGTTTTTTAATGCCAGCAGTTTTACCAGTGGTAGCAGTGCAGTAACCATTAACAGTACACAAGCCTACTGTCGTAACATGAACTGGACAGGTGCAAACTTTAGTCCGACTTTCACAAAGCCCGCCACATTGGATTTAGAAATCTGGGGTGATTTGGTAATGAACAACAATGTGAGAATGGATGCAGCCCTTACGTTTACAGGTGCTTCCAATACCAGTATTACTTCTAATGGAGGTGGTACGGGTGCAACACAGTTCATTTTCTTAAAGCCAATAGGTTACACAGTTACTTTACTCGATAATTTCAGTAACCCGGTTGCCTATTTTTTCCCACGCAGTGGAGGAGTTGATTTGAGTAACCGCACAGTTGTTTTAAACGGTTTTGATAATTCAGGATCAACCGTAGCCACAAATATTAATATTACCGGTGCAAACATTACTGGTGCCTGGCGTTACCAGGGAGGCATTAAAACCTTAACGGCAACGAATTCGGTAATCAAAGCACGCCGCTTTTTAGTAGACGGTGGTACTTACAATATTGTAGATGCCACTGGTGGAACGACGAGCGATTCTTATGTGAATAACACTACCGTAAGCGATTTGTTATTTAGCAATCCTGCGGCCACATCTGCAGTTTTCATTAGTTCGAATAACACCATTGGGCGTTTAGAGTTTAAAGGAAGAGGAAATATTGCAGGTACAGGTAATACCATTGAAACCTTAATCTTCTCTCCGGGAAAAGTATATACTTTCTTAAGCGGTTCTACCAATACCATTACCAAAGACTGGTTTGGCAGCGGTACGCCATGTAACCTTACCGAAATCAACAGTTCGGCTGCGGGTGCATTTACAGTGAATAAAACTGCGGGTAACGTAGAGTTCGATTATGTGCGTTTGCGCAACATTACCGCAACAGGTATTACGCCATTTAAAGCTTTAGAGCACTCAGAAGATCTGGGTGGCAATACCAACTGGAGCATTTCTCCTTATAATAACAGTACACCGATACTGGGCCTTGGTCCGGATAAAACACTTTGTGCCGGCGATTTCCCATATACCATTAAAACCGATGGTTTCTTTGCCTCGCCAATGGCTACTTATACCTGGGGTGATGGCAGCACAAATTCGAGTTTAGCTGTTGCTGGCCCGGGTACTTACACGGTAACGGTGAGTTATCCAGATGGCTGTTCGCGTACCGATAATATCGTAATTACCAGAAGCGATGTAGTAATTAACCCCATTACCGGAACACCTAACGTATGTGTGGGAGCGGTAACTAACCTGACTACTACCACTACAGGAGGTGTTTGGAGCAGCAGCAATACCGCTGTAGCTACAGTAAGCACAACAGGTGCGGTAACCGGTGTTACTGCAGGTACAGCTGATATCATTTACACGGTAACCAACAGCAACGGCTGTGTAGGTACTTTAACACAAACGGTTACGGTAAATGCTATGCCAACGGTTAATGCCACAACCGGTCCGAACACTTTATTTGCGGGTGATAACATTACTTTAAGCAACACTACCCCTTCGGGCGTTTGGAGCAGCAGCAACACAGCTGTAGCTACCGTAAGCGCTGCGGGTGTGGTAACCGGTGTTGCAGCAGGAACGGCCAATATTTTATATACCGTTACCGGTACAGGAGGTTGCTCGGTAAGCAGTACAACGGCCATTACGGTTGATGCATTCGACCCGGCTAAACGCGTACTCAGCATTACCAAAACAACCGATGCTGCTGAACCGGCAACTAATGGTGCTTTTGCCATTAGTTTACCAACAGGTATTAACGCAATAGAACCGGTTACGGTGAATTATACCGTTAGCGGTACCGCTACTTCGGGCAGCGATTACACCGCATTAACAGGCACTGCGACGATTGCTACCGGTCAAAACAGCGTTTCAGTTCCGGTTAATGTAACAGATGATAGCATTATCGAAGGTGCTGAAAGCGTTATTGTTACCTTAACCTCAGGTACTTCTGCTAAATACACTTATACCGTTAATGGTGCAGCGGGCAATGCTACCGTAACCATTGCTGATGATGACGATACCTCGGCAAACCATTTATTGGGGGTTACGGCCCAGCTCAATGCAAACGAACCAACCAATACCGGTACGTTTACCATTGCATTACCTGCAGGCATTTCTGCTGCTGAAAATATCACGGTCGCCTACACCATGAGCGGCACATCAACCAATGGTGTTGATTATGAAACGCTTTCGGGAACGGCAACCTTATTGGCTGGTCAGAATAGCGTAGTTATTAATGTGAAAGCACTGGATGATCAGATTATTGAACCAACTGAAACCATTATATTAAACTTAACAGGAGGGACATCAGCTTCGGCTGTTAACTATCCTGCCGATGCAGCTAAAAATACGGCCACTTTATTACAGGCCGACAATGATAATACTGCAGCCATTAAACAGCTTGCAGTAACCAGCAATGGCAATGCGGCAGAACCTGCTACCAACAGCAGCTTTACCATTAGCCTGCCAACAGGTTATGTAAGTGCCTTGCCAATTACCATTACCTATGCCTTTACAGGTGCAGCCACATACGGTGCCGATTACAGCAGTACTTCGGCTACCACGGTTACCCTGCCTGCAGGACAAAACAGTGTACAGGTTCCGGTAAATGTAATTAACGACAACCTGATCGAGACCGCTGAACCGATTATTTTAACCCTTACCAGCGGTGTAGCAAAACAGGGCGCAACTACGGTATTTACCTTAACTCCTGATCCGGCTGCTACCAGCGCAAGCCTGAGCATTGCTGATGACGATAATACCCCGACAAACAAAACATTAACGGTAAGCGCCCAAAACGGGGCAGAGCCATCAACCAATGGTGCATTTACCATTAGTTTACCTGCTGGTGTACTGGCTTCCGAAAATGTTACCGTAAATTATACCATATCGGGAACTGCAACCGCAGGAACAGATTACGCAGCCTTACCGGGTACTGCAGTAATTGCGGCAGGAGCCAACAGCGTTACCGTTCCATTAATTGTGATCGACAATAAGGTGATTGAAAATACCGAAACGGTTATTTTAACCCTTACCGGCGGAACTTCTGCCAATTTCACTTATACCCCTGGAACGGCCAACAGTGCTACGGCTGATATTGCGGATGACGATGCTGCGAGCAATACCACTGTGGTATTGTTAACCAAAGTATCGGATGCGGTGGAAGGCGGAACAAAAGGCCAATACCGCGTTTCATTGCCTCCGGGTATTACCAGTGCAGAAGACATTACCATTACTTTATCTACGGGAGGAACGGCAACGCGCCCTGCAGATTATTCACTTACCGGACTTACAGGCGCTAACCTGGTTATCCCGGCAGGTACCAACGAAGTATTTGTTGGCGTTGATGCTATTGATGATAGTCAGGTAGAAGGGCCTGAAACGGTAACCTTAACCCTTAACAGTGCCACATCGGCATCCACAACCTATAGCATCGATCCGGCTGGAAATGGTGCAGCAGTAACCATTATCGATGTAAATGCAGCAAGTACTACTGCTTTAGAAGTGATAGCAGGTACCAATGCAGCAGAGCCGGCAACTAACGGTGCTTTCAGCATTAAGCTGGCTGGTGCAGCTACTTCGGCATGGCCGGTTACTGTTGGTTATACCGTATCGGGTACGGCTGTTTCCGGTTTAGATTACCAGAGCTTTGGCACCATCACCATTCCGGCCGGCCAAAACAGTGTTGCGGTCGATGTGCATGTGTTAGACGATCAGATTTTTGAACCCACTGAAACCATTAATTTCAAAGTGCTTTCGGGTAGTGCCAAAGATGGATCGGGTAATGCTTATATCTTCCCGGCCGATCCTGCCAAAGAAACCATTACCGTAAATATTGCGGATAATGATGTACTTCCAGCTAATCAGGTATTGCAGGTGGTTAAAACTACCGACGCAGCAGAACCGAATGTACCGGGCAGCTTTACAGTAAGTTTACCTGCCGGTTATTCATCGAGCGCCGACCTGACGCTTAATTATACCATGAGCGGTACTGCAATACGCAATACCGATTACAGCGTTTCAACTGTAACCCTTCCGGCTTATGCCAACAGCGTGTCTATTCCTGTTTTGGTAATCGACGACCAGATTGTAGAAGCTACAGAAACCGCCACAATTACACTAAACAGCGGAGCTGATGGAAACGGTTTTAATTATACCGTTGGCGCAGCAGCTGCAGCCACGGTAAATATTGCTGATGACGACAATACTGCTGCCAACAGAATGTTGAGTGCAGTGGCTACAGCCAATGCTACAGAAGGCGGTACAGCCGGTAGCTTTACCCTTAAATTACCTGCGGGTATTACGGCATCTACCCCGGTAACGGTTAACTATACGGTAGGGGGTACAGCAACCAGTGGTACTGATTATACCGCATTGAGCGGAACAGCTACCATTGCAGCTGGCCAAAACAGTGTAGCAGTAACCGTTACGCCAACAGATGACAACATCATTGAGCTCACCGAAAACGTGACCCTTACCATTACTGATGGTACAGGTGGCGGCAATACCTATACGGCTTTAACAGGTAGTGAAACCGCTTCAGTGGATATTGTGGATAATGACGATACCGCTACGAAAAGAACACTGAGGATTACAAGAACGTTACATGGGGCAGAGCCAACCACCAATGGTACGTTCAGTATCCAATTACAGGATGGCAGTCTTCCGGTATCTTCGGAAGATATCACCGTAAATTATACCGTAACAGGTACGGCCGCTGCAGGAGTAGACTATAAAACATTAAGTGGTTCTATTGTGCTGCCAGCTGGACAAAATGCAGTAGCGTTACCAGTGGAAGTGATTGATGATAAGGCAATGGAATCAACCGAAACCGTAATTGTAAAAATTACCGGGGGTACTTCTGCCAGCTTTACTTTCCCGGCAACAGCGAGCCCAACCTTTAGTACGGCAACCGTAAATATTACCGATGATGATAATATCCCAGCCAATAGGGTATTGACCCTTACCAAAATTGGCGATGCCTCTGAATCGGGGGATATCGGTTATTTCCGTGTAAGCCTGCCTCCTGGAATCACCCTTCAGGGAACGCTTACCTCAAGCTATAATTTTACAGGTAGCACTGCTAATTTGCCAAACGCAACCAATCCAGACTTTATTAATCCTGGAGTAATCAGTATTCCATCTGGACAAAACTATATAGACCTTCAGATTAAAGCAGTGGATGATAATTTCATTGAAAATACCGAAACGGTAGTGATGACCCCTGTAACCAGTTATGGTTACACCGGCTTGCCTGTGGGCTCTAATTTCGTATGGGGCAGCACAGCACCTGTTTCCATGAATATTATCGATAACGATAATACACCAGAAAACCGTTTAGTAACCGTTTCTCTAGGACGTAATGCCACAGAGGGTGGTGTGGGCAATGACGGTAGTATCCGATTTAATTTTACTTTCCCTACCAATATAAGTCCTTCAGAAAGCGTAGCGGTTAACTATACCGTAACAGGCACGGCTATAAATGGTACGGATTATACGCCATTAGGCAATCAGTTTAATGGAACCGTAAACATGAGTACAAATGCATCTGCCATTGTAGCCACAGTGGTGGATGACGATATCATTGAAGGTTTAGAAAATGTGATCATCACGGTCAACAGTGTTACCTCTCCAAACTTTACCTATACTTTCAACACTACGGCTACAGCTACCATTACCGATAACGATACCGCTCCTGCTAACCTGGAGCTTTCGGTAGCCAAAACTGCCGATGCTACAGAAGGCGGAGCAAATGGCGAATTTACCATTAGCCTGCCGGGTACAACTGCAACGGCTACAGAAGCCATCACCGTAAACTATACCCTTTCGGGCACGGCAACCAATGGTACCGATTATACGGCCTTAACGGGTTCAGCAGTGATCCCGGCCGGAAGTCATGATGTAAAAGTACCGGTAACCGCTACCGTCGATCAGCTGATAGAAGGTTTGGAAACGGTAACCATGACGCTAACCGGTGGAAGCTCGACCAGCTTTACCTTTACACCAAATGCCAGCAATACCAATGCTACAGTAAGCATTACCGATGCAGACAATATTCCGGCTAACCTGGTGCTAAACATTACCAAGGTAAACGATGCGGCAGAGCCAGGTGCTTCAGGTCGCGTAAACATTGCCTTGCCTGCAGGTATCAGCAGCAAGGAAAACATCACCGTGAATTACTCGGTTTCGGGTACAGCAACACCAGGTACAGATTACGCCACCCTTTCGGGTACGGCAACTATCCTGGCTGGCCAAAACAGCGTAACGGTTCCAATTTCAGTAATTGACGACCAGTTGATTGAACAAACCGAAACGGTTGTGCTTGCGCTTACGGGCGGTAGCAGTACCAACTTCACTTACACAGCTACTGGTAATGTAAGCGTTAACCTTGCCGATGATGACAACATCCCGGCTAATCTGGTACTTAACGTTACCAAAACCCAGGATGCAGCAGAACCTGCAAGCAATGGTAATTTCAATATTGCCTTGCCAGCAGGCTTAACTGTACCAACAGATATTACGGTAAATTATACCGTAACCGGTACCGCAACTGCCGGATTGGATTATGCTTCACTTTCTGGTACGGTGACCATCCCGGCAGGAAACAACAGTGTAGATTTACCATTAACGGTAACCGACGATCAGCAGGTTGAAGGTACCGAGAACGTAACCTTAACGGTAACTTCGGGTACAGCAACCGGTTTAGCCTTTACCGGCGGAACCGCGGCAACTATAGACCTCGCCGACGACGATAATATTCCGGATAACCTGGCCATCAGCATTCAGAAAACAGCTGATGCTGCAGAACCGGGAACAAACGGAAACTTTAACATCGGCTTACCGGCAGGCGTTACTTTAACCGAAGATATTGCGGTAACTTATACCGTAGCCGGAACGGCAACTGCAGGTACAGATTACACTGCCTTAACAGGATCAGCAGTAATTCTGGCTGGTCAAAACAGTGTATCGGTTCCGGTATTGGTGATTAACGATAACATCATCGAGCGAACCGAAACTGTAACGGCTACTTTAACCGGTGCTACTGCTACCAGCTTTACCCTTACCGCTGCCGGAAACGCAACCGTAAACATTGCTGATGATGATTCGGGGAATGCGGCTAACAAAACATTGAGCATTGTAAGAACTGCGCATGCAACTGAGCCTTCAACTAATGGCGGTTTCAGGATTCAACTGCCAACAGGCTTTACTTCTGCTGAAGATGTTGTGGTAAACTACACAGTTACCGGTAGTGCAATCGCAGGGACCGACTATCAGACCTTAAGTGGTACGGTGACCATTCCTGCAGGGCAGAATAGCGTGCCATTAGTAGTACAGGTAATCGACGATAAGGTGATTGAGCAGACCAAAACGGTAGTGGTAACATTAGACGGAGGGTCTTCAACTAATTTTACATTCCCGATTACAACGGTAGCAGCACAAAGATCGACAAGTCTGAACCTTAGCGACGACGATAATATCCCGGCAAATAAGGTGTTAACTTTTGCCAAAATAACCGATGCTGCAGAACCAGCTACAAACGGACTTTACCGCATTAGTTTGCCTGCAGGTATTACCGTTTCGTCTGCTGTAAACATCAGCTACTTCATCAATCCTACAACCAGTACAGCCAAGGCGGGGGTAGATTATGCTAACCTGGTGCCGATTGTTCTTGCGGCAGGACAGAATTACATAGATATACCGGTTAATGTGATCGATGATAAGATTATTGAAGGTACTGAAACCATACAAATGCAGCTAAATGGTACTTCTGGTGGTTTTTCATTTAGCTTTAACCAGGCACCTTATACTGTTTTAAATATTACGGATGATGAAGATGCACCAGCAACACGTACGGTGAGCATCACGAAATCGGCAGATGCCTCAGAGCCAGGCACAGCAGGTGGTTTCAATTTTAGCCTGCCAACAGGTGTTACCTCAACAGAGGATGTAACCGTAAACTATAGCGTTTCGGGTACCGCAACTGCCGGAACAGATTATACTGCACTTTCAGGCACGTTAATCATCCCGGCCGGACAAAACAGTGTTACAGTTCCTGTGTCAGTAATAGACGATCAGTTGATCGAAGGCATCGAAACGGTAGTAGCTACCTTAACCGGAGCAAGCTCAACAAACTTTAGCTTTACCGCATCCGGTAACGCAAGCTTAAATATTGCTGATGATGACAATACAGCTGCTAATCGTACTCTAGCCATCAGCAAAACAACGGATGCAGCAGAACCTGCTACAAACGGTGCATTCAGCATCAGTTTACCAACAGGCGTAACTGCTACAGAAGATATCACGGTAGCTTATACCGTGAGCGGAACTGCAACTGCAGGTACAGACTACACCGCATTGAGCGGATCGGCTGTGATCTTAGCAGGTCAGAACAGTGTGAACATTCCGGTACTGGTTAAAAACGATGACATCATCGAGGGCACAGAAACCGTAGTGGCCACCTTAACCGGTGCTACTTCGGCTAACTTCAGTTTTACCGCAACGGGTAACGCAACAGTGAATATTGCCGATGATGATAACACGGCTGCTAACCGCGAAATACAACTTTCGGTGAACAGAAATGGTGCTGAAGGTGTAGCGGGTGCTTTAGGTGGGGTGAGATTTGATTTCAAACTGCCTGCAGGTATAACTGCCGCCGAAGACATCACTGTAAATTATACCATTGGTGGTACAGCCACATTGGGTACAGATTTTATGCCGTTAAATGGAACGCACTTCACCGGAACCATTACGATCCCTGCTGGTCAGAACCTTGTAGCCACTGCAAGTACTACGGTTGATGATCAGATTATCGAAGGTGCCGAAAACGTAGTGCTTACCATTACAAGTGCAACTTCAACCAATTTTACGTATACTTTTAGTGGTCCGGCTACGGCTACTATTGCCGATAATGACAATACGCCGGCTAACTTGGCTGTAAGCATCAGCAAAACAGCAGATGCAGCAGAACCAGCAACTAACGGTACATTCAGCATTAACTTACCTACTGGCGTAACGGCGAACGAGGATATCACAGTAGCTTATACTGTGAGCGGAACTGCAACCGCAGGTACAGACTACACCGCCTTGAGCGGATCGGCTGTGATCTTAGCAGGTCAGACCAGTGTAAACGTTCCGGTATTGGTTAAAAACGATAACATCATTGAGAGCACAGAAACCGTAGTGGCTACCTTAACCGGCGCTACTTCAGCTAACTTCACTCTTACCGCAACCGGTAACGCGAGCTTAAATATTGCCGATGATGACAATACACCAGCTAACCTGGCTGTAAGCATCAGCAAAACAGCAGACGCAGCAGAACCAGCAAGCAACGGTGCATTCAGCATTAGCTTACCAACAGGTGTAACTGCTACAGAAGATATCACGGTAGCTTATACCGTGAGCGGAACTGCAAGTGCAGGTACAGACTACACCGCATTGAGCGGATCGGCTGTGATCTTAGCAGGTCAGAACAGTGTGAACATTCCGGTACTGGTTAAAAACGATGACATCATCGAGGGCACAGAAACCGTAGTGGCCACCTTAACCGGTGCTACTTCGGCTAACTTCAGTTTTACCGCAACGGGTAATGCAAGCTTAAATATTGCCGATGATGACAATATTCCAGCTAACCTGGCTGTAAGCATCAGCAAAACAACTGACGCTGCAGAACCAGCAAGCAACGGTGCATTCAGCATTAACTTACCAACTGGCGTAACGGCGAACGAGGATATCACGGTAGCTTATACCGTGAGTGGAACTGCAACAGCAGGCACAGACTATACCGCCTTAAGCGGATCGGCTGTGATCTTAGCAGGTCAGACCAGTGTGAATGTTCCGGTACTGGTTAAAAACGATAACATCATTGAAGGCACAGAAACCGTAGTGGCTACTTTAACCGGCGCTACTTCGGCTAACTTCAGCTTTACCGCAACCGGTAATGCAAGCTTAAACATTGCCGATGATGACAATACGCCGGCTAACCTGGCTGTAAGCATCAGCAAAACAACTGACGCTGCAGAACCAGCAAGCAATGGTGCATTCAGTATGAGTTTACCAACCGGTGTAACTGCAGCAGAAGATATCACCGTAGCTTATACTGTGAGCGGAACTGCAACTGCGGGTACAGACTACACTGCATTGAGCGGATCGGCTGTGATCCTGGCAGGTCAGACCAGTGTGAGTGTTCCGGTGTTGGTTAAAAACGATAACATCATCGAAGGCACTGAAACGGTAATTGCTACCTTAACCGGTGCTACTTCGGCTAACTTCAGCTTTACTGCAACCGGTAATGCGAGTCTAAACATTGCCGATGATGACAATACCCCAGCTAACCTGGCTGTAAGCATCAGCAAAACTGCAGACGCAGCAGAGCCAGCAACTAATGGTGCTTTTAGCATCAGCTTACCAACAGGCGTAACGGCGACAGAGAATATCACCGTAACTTATAACGTGAGTGGAACGGCAACTGCAGGCACAGACTATACCGCCTTAAGCGGATCGGCTGTGATCTTAGCAGGTCAGACCAGCGTAAACATTCCGGTAGTAGTAAAAGACGATAACCTGTATGAAGACCCTGAGACAGTTGTTTTAACCTTAACGGGAGCAACTTCAGCTAACTTTGCCTTTACTGCAACAGGTAATGCAACCGTTACCATAGCCGATGATGATAAGAAAGACCAGGTAATTACCTTCACGGCTTTACCAGTCAAAATTTTAGGCGATGGTACCTTTACACTCAACGCAACCGGTGGTGCATCAGGAAATCCGGTTACTTATACCAGCAGCAACCCGGCGGTAGCAACCGTTACAGGAAATACGGTAACCATAGTAGGCGTAGGTACAGCAAACATTATCGCTTCGCAGGCCGGTAATGCTACCTATAACGCAGCTGCAAATGTTACCCAGGTATTAACGGTTATTGCACCACTAAACACCGCACCAACCCTGGCAGCAATTGCCAACCAACAGGTGTGCGTAAGCAGTACCACACAAAGCATTGCATTAAGTGGTATTACCGCGGGTGCTGAGCAAAACCAAAGCACTACTTTAAGTGTAAGCACCGATAACGCAGCAATGTTTGCAGCAATTTCGGTAACGCAGCCAACAGCTGGTAACGCAGTATTAAACTACAGGTTAAACCCTGCAGGCGGTACTGCAACCATTACGGTAACTGTAAAAGATAACGGCGGCACATTAAACGGCGGTACTGATACCTTTAGCCGAACATTTACATTAACGGCTGCTCCACTACCGCAAGTGCAGATCGTGGCTACCCCAGGCACAAATGTAAGTAAAGGAGAAACCGTTGAGTTAAAAGCAAGTGGCGCATTAAGCTATAGCTGGGCAACTGCATCCGGTACTATCAGCGGTCAGAATTCAGCTACGCTTACCGTACGTCCGTCGCAAAATACCACTTACACCGTAACTGGCACCAATGCCTCGGGTTGTACCAGTACAGCAACCATTACCATTACCGTAATGGAAGATTATAACCTGGTGGCCAATAACGTGCTTACACCGAACGGCGATGGTAAAAACGACTTCTTTGTGATTAAGAACATCGACATGTATCCAAACAATCAGGTACGCATATTCGATCGTGCAGGTAGGGAAGTGTACGCCAAAAAGAACTATAATAACGAGTGGGATGGTACCATCAACGGCACTCCGCTGGATGAAAATACCTACTACTACATTATAGAACTGGGTAACGGCGTAAAAGCGAAAAGAGGATTTATCACAATTGTTAGAAAATTTTAATACTTCAAAGCAATGAATACAATTAATCAATATAAAAACAAAGGATTCATCCAATGGTGTGTGGCGCTGCTCTTCATCAGCTTTCCTTTTGCGCAAAGCAAAGCACAGCTTAATCCGATGAGTGCAATATATTATCAGAATCAGTATCTCACCAATCCGGCTATGGCCGGATTGGAACAAAAGTTAACCTTGAATGCCGGTATTCGCAGTCAGTTTAGTACCATGCCAGGTTTACCCTTTACCCAGTTTGTATCGGCCGACTACGGCTTTGCAGAAAAACTGGCCGTGGGATTACAGGTAAACAGCGATCGTGCAGGGCTGTTAAAGCACACGCGTGCCGCAACTTCATTTACTTACCATCTTCCGCTCGATCAGGGCAATCAGCACCTGAGTTTTGGTTTAGGTCTATCGTTTTCTGACGACGACATTAACATTGCCAATGTGCAGGGCGATGCCGATGATATTGATATTTATAGTGTGAACCAGCGTAAAACCTATGTGGATGCCGATTTCGGAATGGCCTACCGTACGGGCAGGCTACAGGTGCAAGGTGCGGTAAATAACCTGAAGCGCATATTGAAAAAAGATGCGTACCACTCATCCGATCAGCCTTTGTTCTTTACAGCTGTAAGCTACCGCATACCGGCCAACTTTGCTACTGTAGAGCCTAAAGTGGTTTACCGTGGTGTTAAAGGCTATCATAATTTATTGGATGCAGGGGTAAACATTGAGTTTGCTTCGCCATCTGTAAATAAGGTAAATGTACTGGCCCTTTACCACAATGCCGGTAGTGCTACTTTCGGTATAGGCATTAACTGGAACAATAAGCTAGCCGTTAATGGCATGTACACCACCAATACACGTGCGTTAAGCGGTTATACCGCCGGCGATTACGAGCTTGGCATCAGCTATAGTTTGTTTGCCAAACAAAAGTAAACTCCTTACATAAATTTAAATCCCGGTTACTTCAGGTAGCCGGGATTTTTTGTTTACCATCTTAAATGGGATCTGAAATTGTTTGATCGTATTCAAAATGTTAACCTTTGTTCCTGTGTAGACCATTTATTTATTAAAGTTTATGAGTATTTTATTAAATTATATTGTCGTTACCTGGCCGCTTTCTGGCTTGTAAAAAGAAGAACTGATGACAGTGAAAAGCTTGCTTTTTTAGTGATGAGCTACGTTTTTAACCTCATATTAAAAACCAGATCAGGCACTATTGGATGATATTGGCGCATACAATTTTTTAAGCTCCCATTTGTGGTAATGCTTTCAAGTCTATAGCTTTATCTTCAACTTAAGGCATTCGCCGAAAAAGCTAACCAAAATCGAACCAGTCATCTGTTTATAAGAATGGATATTATTGCACTACAGCATAAAATTGCATTAATGAGAGACGAAACAGCTTACAAAAAGCTATTTCTCCATTTTTATTCAGGGCTGTTGCGCTTTAGTATTACCTATGTAAAGCAGAAAGAAATAGCCGAAGAAATCGTATCAGATGTTTTATTAAAAGTGTGGACAATGGAAAAGGCATTGCTCGATGTTTCGAATGCCAAAGTATACCTTTTCTGCGCAGTTAAAAACAGCTCCATTAATTTTTTGGTCAGCAATAGAAAATACACCACCTGGGATATTGATCAGGTAGCGCCATCAAGTTTAGTAGAACTTTCTACGCCGATGGAAAGAATGCTGGATGCTGAATTAAAAGAAAAGATTGAAAAATGTGTTAAAGCCCTTTCTCCTAAATGCCGGATGGCCTTTATGTTAAATCGACAGGATGGCCTTTCTTACCGTGAAGTAGCAGAAATCATGGAAATTTCTCTGAATACTGTTGACCGGCATCTGCAGCTGGCACAGCAAAAATTAGGTGCCGCTTTGAGCGTGTATCTCGATCGTTAAAAAAAAATAAAATTTAATTGGGGACTTTTCTCCTTTCTCTTGTCTTAGTCGGTAATAACCTTTTTTATCGATGGACGACGAACGCTTTTACTGGCTGATCAACCAGGTTAATGCCGGTAATATTTTAGACGAAGAATTGAACGAATTGCATCAACTCATGGAGCAAAATCCGGGTTTACGCAATATTTATGCCTTGCTTACGGCCAAAGCTGAGCCTCAAAGCCAAACAGAAAAAGCAGAGGCCATGGAGGCGTATATGGCTCATTATGCCAAAATGCAGTTAGCAGGCCACTTTGATCAGGTGGCCCAGGATTCAACGCCATCACCCGAAAATAACCCGTCAGAAAAGAAAAAAACAATTAAGCTTTATCGCAGGCTCATCCAGGCTGCTGCAATCCTGCTTTTAATAGGGCTTCCATTTTGCTTTATGATGTTCAGAAAACAGCGCGATACGGAATTGGTACTCATTGCAAAAAAGGGGGAAAAAAATAAGATTGTACTGGCCGATGGTACAAAAGTTTGGCTGAATGGCGACAGCAAACTTTTTTACACCAAATCATTTACCGGAGCAACCAGATCGGTTAGCTTAAGTGGAGAAGCCTACTTTGAAGTGGCACACGATAAAAAACATCCCTTCATCATTTCAGCTAACGGGATTAAGGTAAAAGTGCTGGGAACCGCTTTTAATTTGAAAGCTTATCCTGACGATGAGAACACCGAAACAACACTTATTCATGGTTTGGTAGAAGTTAGTATGGACGACCAGCCTTTAAGCCGCATTAGCCTAAAACCTGGAGAAAAGCTAAGAGTGCACAATGAGCTTAAAGACCATGAGAAAGAAACCCTAAAAAAAGAACAACCAACCATTCTGTTAAGTAAATCGAATGTAGAAATTGCCGATAATAAAGCCAAAGAAAGCCTTTGGACAGAAAACAAGCTGGTTTTTGATGACGAACCCTTTCAGAATATTACTGTTAAGCTGAGCCGGTGGTACAATAAGGAAATTATTATTCAGGATGAAGACCTTAAACGCATTAATTTATCAGGAACTTACGAAAACTATACCCTTGAACAAGTGCTGCATTCATTACAGTACGCAGGCAGATTTAACTACCGGATAGAGAAAAATCTGGTTTATATCCAATCTATAACCTCAACTAAAAACTAAACCAAATGATATGAAAGAAACCTAGACTTTAAAAAAACTAAAAAAGGAGAATGTTGACGCATTCCCCTTTAATTGTGAATTGTCGAAATGGCCCCTCGCTGAACACGTAACAGCCATTTTATTAACAAAACCAAAAAACAAATATATGAAAAAAAATGAACCACAGGCCGTTCTGCAACGGTCGTACCGTTCTATGCTCAAGCTTTTGCTTATGATGAAAATTGTTGTACTTTTTATTTTATTAGGTACGCTACAAACGTTTGCCACCCGGAGCGTTGCACAGGAAAAAGTTTCTATTTCTATGCAGCAGGCAGACCTGAAACAGATTTTTAAATCCATTGAAAATCAAACCAACATCCATTTTGTTTACAATGATGAGATTTTGCCTGCCGGAAAATTATTTACTGCCAGCTTTGCCAATCAATCATGGAAAGAAGTTTTAACTACGGTGCTGGCCAATACAGGTATTCATTATCGCATTGTAGAAGAAAATCTGGTGGTTTTAACCCTTGGCGATCATAACCGGATCGTGGTTAGGGGTAAGGTAACCGATGCCAAGAATGTTGGCATTCCAGGGGTAAGCGTGCTGGAGAAAGGAACCAAAAATGGCACGGTAACCAACGAAAACGGAGAATTTAACATCAATGTCACCGATGCATCGGCCGTTTTAATTTTTAAGTTTGTGGGATATGTTACCCAGGAGCTGAGTGCAAGCAATAGCTTTATGACCGTGATGCTGAAAGAAGATGCAGCAGATCTTAATGAAGTTGTAGTTGTTGGATATGGCAAGCAGGAAAAGAAATTTTTAACCGGTTCTGTAGTTTCCATTTCGGGAAGTACAGTGAGCAATATTCCGGTTTCTAACGTTTCAAATGCCCTGGCCGGCAGGTTGGCTGGTCTGGTTGTCATGTCGCCAAGTGGTCTTCCGGGCGTGAGTTCTTCGGTTAGGGTAAGGGGAACTACCTCTTATTCCGGTCAGGATCCACTTTACGTAATAGACGATATTCCGCGCAGCAAACAAGAGTTCGACTTACTTTCTCCAAATGATATTGAGAGTATTTCGGTGTTAAAAGACGGTGCCGCAGCTATTTATGGAGTAAGAGGTGGTAGCGGGGTAGTATTGGTTACCACCAAACAAGGTGCCGAAGGACCAGCTAAATTTAGCTTTAACATCAGTCACGGTCAGTCAGAACCTACACGCACCCCTAAAAGACTAAACTCGTACCAGGATGCGCTTTACCGTAATAATTACTACCTCAACCAGGGAGTAGCGGCTAACGATCCAAGATATTATACTGCCGATGAACTGGAGTTTTATAGAGCAGGAAACATCAATACCGATCTTTTCGAAATGATTAAGAAAACGCCGCGGACTACCGATGCCAATTTAAGCGTAACCGGTGGTTCGCCAAACGCCCGGTATTATGTTTCTACTGGCTACTTTAGCGAAACCGGTTTATTTGATAAGCTCGAATCGAAACGATTTAATGTACTCAGTAACCTCGATTTCAAATTTGGAAATGGTTTTTCGGCCAAGGTAAATTTGCAGGCTACACTACGCCCCAATACTACGCCGTGGTGGTACGACGGGGTAAATACCACCACTTTAAGCGATCTTACCCGCGCAGCCATGAACTTTACGCCTTTAAGCCCGGCTTATGTAAATGGTCTGCCCGATGGAAGTTTATACCACTTTTTGGTGCCTGAAGTAATTAAAAACGGCTACATAAAAGGCGATCGTTCCAATTTAAATGGTTTCTTAAAATTGAGTTACAATCCCAGTTACCTAAAGGGTTTTGGGGCTGATGTAAGCTATAACTATAATAAACAGGCCGATTTGTATAAAACCCGGTACCAGCCTTATACACTTTACCTTTTTAACCGTTTTGGGGGTAACAACCACTTAATTGGCGATCAGGTAATTGGTACCAAAGCCGCTGCACAGCAACCTTACGATTTTTTTCAGGAGCAGTACATCCAGAACAAAACCTATGTTTTTAATGCTTCAGCCCATTACGACCGTACTTTTGGCAATCACGACCTGAGTTTGCAGGTTTTTTATGAGCAATCCGAATCCGCAGGCGATAATTTTTCGGCCAAAGGCGAAAATCTCCTGTCAAGCACCATCGATCAGCTTTTTGTAGCCAATAGCGATCCTGCCCGCCGTTCGCTAACTGGTACCGGAAATGAATTTGGTCGCTCGTCGGTTTTTGGCCGCTTAAACTACAAGTTTAAAGGTAAATACCTTTTAGATGCCATTGTACGTGCCGATGCTTCATCAGCTTTTGCCCCTAAAAATAAATGGGGATATTTCCCTTCGCTATCCGGCGGATGGATTTTATCTGAAGAGCCATTTATTAAAAATGCGATGCCCAATGTAGATAACCTCAAAATCAGGGCAGGTTATGGTTTGCTGGGCTATGATAATATCGACCTCTCACAATGGTACTCTTATTTTTCATTGCAAGGCAGTGCCGTTTTTTCAACTCCGGTAAATACCATTGCACCACAACGCTATCCAAATCCGGATATCAAATGGCAAAAAATAGCGACCACCAACGTGGGCTTGGATGCCAGTTTTTACAAAGGGTTAATTAGCGGTAGCCTGGATTTATTTTATAAAAAAACATCCGATCTTTTAGTCGCCAATCAAACCGTAATCCCATCTACTTTTGGTATTGCACTGGCTCAGGTTAATTACGGGCAGGTTAACGCCAAGGGCTTTGAGCTAACCCTGAGGCACGATAATCAGATCGGTCAGGTAAAGTATTATGTTGGATTTAACTTTGCTTATACCACCAATAAGGTAATTAAATATCCTGAACAGGCCAATATTCCCGATTATCAGCGTCGTACAGGCCGGCCGGTTAATTTCATTACCGGTTACCAGGCTAATGGTATCATCAGCAACACCGATCAGCTGGCCAATTACCTGAAACTAAAATACGGAACCAGGGCTTTCGAACTTGGTGATATTGGTTTTGCCGATCTTTTTGGCCCCAGCAATGGAGCTCCTGATGGTATTATCAATGCGAATGATAATGTGGTTTTATCTAATCTTTCTTACGATCCACGCATTACCTATGGTATTCCACTGGGCGCATCGTGGAAAGGATTTGATTTGGGTGTATTACTGCAAGGCGTAGGTGCCCGTAAAGTAATGCTGAGCGACAGGAGCCAGTGGCAGGAGCAAAATGTACTTGCCTTTTGGGCCGATTTCTGGTCGCCACAAAACCCCAATGCAGCTTACCCTAAAATTGGAGGTTTAAATGGAACAGAAGGCCCTGCGTCATCATTCTGGTTGCGTAGCGGTAACTACCTGCGGTTAAAAAGCCTCGAGTTGGGTTACACTTTACCGGCAAGGGCAACCAAAAGTATTGGTTTAGAAAAATGCCGCCTGTTTTTAACCGGAACCAATCTTTTCATCATCAGCGATGATATTAAGATGTACGATCCGGAATTACCAACAAATGAAACCGGTTACGGTGCATTTCAATACCCGATGCTCAGAACCATTTCTGCAGGTGCAAGTATTTCTTTTTAAACAATGTAAGCCCAATTAAAAAGATCAGAACATGAAAAAAATATGCTTTAAAATATGCTTTGTAGCTGCGGTGCTTGTAATGGCCTGGAGCTGCAAAAAAGTAACAGAAAAGAACGATATCAATAACATTCAGGATGCTTTGGTGTGGCAGGATACGGTTTTAATAACCGCGTTCGCCAATAACCTTTACCTGGATGTGCCCTCGTGGGACCTCAGTTTAACGGGATATACCGACGAATCGAGAAATGGCTCGCCGGTAATTAACGGTACGGTTACGCCCGATGCCAGCATTTCTTACTGGCCTTATACAGCAATCCGTAAAATTAATTTAATGATTAAACAGTTACCAACTGCTGCGGGAAGTGCTGGTTTAAAAAACAGGTTTACCGGCGAGGCTAAGTTTTTAAGGGCCTACCAGTATTTTCAAATGGTGCGCAGGCATGGCGGTGTTCCCATTATTACAGTGCCGCAAGAACTTACCGACGATATTTTTGTAAGCAGGAATAAAACTTCCGAGTGCATCAGTTTTATGGTGAAAGATTTGGATGAAGCGATTGCTTTACTGCCTTCGGTTACGCCAGGTTCAAATGTGGGGCGGGCAAGTAAAGAAGCAGCCCTGGCACTAAAAGCCCGGATTTTGGTCGACTGGGCCTCGCCGCGGTATAATCCCAATAACGATGCGGCCCGCTGGCAGGCGGCTTATACAGCCTGTAACGAAGCATTAACCAAATTAAATGCAAGTGGCTATGGTCTTTTCGATTCGTATGGCGGCCTGTTTCTCACAGAAATGAATAAAGAAGTGATTTTTGCCATCCGCTTTGCTAATCCGGGGCGCACACAAGGACGCGATGCCACCGTAAGGCCAATTTCTGTATCTGTAAACTCGACAGGGGGAAATCAACCCTCGCAGGAAATGGCAGATGCCTATCCGATGAAAGATGGTTCGGACGTTAACCCTGCACTGAGTTATCAACAGCGTTTTAGTAATCGCGACGATCGCTTTTATGCTACAATTGTGTATAACGGGGCTACTTATTTTGGCCGTAAACAGTGGACTTACGTTAACTCCGGTATTGATGGCTATCGCGATGTGAACGGCACCTACACTGGGTATTATTGTAAAAAAGCAGTCGATACCACTTTAACAGCTGCACAGGCCGGAACCTCGGGAACTGATTTTATTGCTATCCGCTATGCCGATATTTTATTGCTTACGGCCGAAGCAGCAAATGAGACCGGAAATGCTGCAGTAGCTTACGATGCTTTAACTAAAATACGTGCCAGGGCTAAAATCTTACCAGGTATTAACAACCTCTATGGTTTAGCACCGGCAATGAGTCAGGGTGATTTAAGAAGCCGCATCCAGAAAGAAAGACAGGTTGAGCTGGCTTTTGAGCAAATCCGCTTTTTTGATCTGCTGCGTTGGAATACCTTATCCAGCACGCTGAATGGTAAAACCCGGAAAGCCTTAAAACTTATTAATCCCACTCCGGCTGTACCGCCAACCAGCGCTACCGTATTTACAGAAAGTTTAGATCCGATTGATCTTCAGCCTATCGTAATTCAGAGCAATAGTCTTTTTTACCCCATTCCAAGGAGTATAATTCAGAATAACCCTAAAATTCTGCAAAATGCAGGCTGGGAAAACGGAACTTTTGATCCCTTGCAATAAGTATCATTTAAAAGGCTGCATCATTATTTCTTGATGCAGCCTGATTAAACCACACACATGAAACTATTAAAAATAGCCCTATTGCTTTTGTTTTTTACCGAAGCAAGGGCACAACACATCCAGATTGGTAATGGACTGGTGGCGCGTGAATTTACTTTCGATGGCAAAGTCTGGAGAACCACAGCTTTTCGTAATCAATCCACACATCAGGCCATTCCGGTTAAAAGCGACGAATTTTTACTCCTGGCCATGGATCAGCAAAAGGGACTAACCATAGCCGATTTTACAGCGACCGGATCTCCTGAAAAGTATAACCGGGGCGATACTACATTTTTAACCTTTAGCTATAAACCACTTCCGCAGGCGGCTAATGATCCGGTTGCCCCACAACTGATTAAAGTGCAGTACAGCCTGAAAAAAGGAGAAAACTATTTGCGTAAACAACTACAGCTGGTTTACAAAGCTGCCGCAACCGTCGATCGCCTGGAAGTAGAGCGTTTAACCATTTTGCAGGAGCAAAAGGGAGGCGGAAGAGGCGAGCCGGTTTTTGTAGGCAATCAATTGTTTTTGGGGCTGGAATACCCCGGAGGCTACGCCAGACGTACAGATGGCAACAGCCCTAAAGATTATAGCCGGCATTACGAAAAAGTTGGTAATTACAGTGATATCAATCTCGAAGGAAGAGACATTGACCCTCAGGGAGGAAAAGGTCTGATCCGTTTAATGCACTTTCCGGGCTATGCCCTGAAAAAAGCCGATAATAGGTATGAAATTAACAGTAAAACCGCTGTAAATGGTTTTGCCCTGCACAATCAATCGGCAGAGATGGCTTTTATGGCTTATTTGGAAGGATTATGGAAAAAGCCGAAGTCTTTTCTGCATTACAACAACTGGTTTGAACCTAAAGCAAAAGATTTAAGCGGTGATGGCTTAATTAATATTTACCGCGAATTTAAAGCTGCTACGGCTCCTTATGGCATTAATTTAGATGCCGTAGTGCCCGATAATGGCTGGCAAAACACCAAATCGGTTTGGGATCCGCTGCCTAAGTTTTTTCCCAATGGAATTAAAGATCTGAAGCGTTTAAGCGACCGTTTAAAGGCAGAGGGTACAGGCTTTGGTTTATGGCTTTCTATTAATGGTTACGTCAATAAAATAGACTGGGGTTTGGCCGAAGGATATAGCGAAGCAAAGCCAAATGCCTATTTTGCCAAATTCGGACGCTACTATAGCCTTTCTTCAACCAAATACAAAGACACTGTTTTGAAGAAAATTCCGCTACTGGCAAAAGAAACCGGTACCATTTATTTTAAACACGATTTTAACCAATTAAGTGATCTGGCAGCGGGTAATAATCATCCTCCTACAGATCGGCATGGTCACGAAGCCAATCTCGATGCCTGCCTCGAAGTGTTGGTAGCCACCCGTAAAATGAATCCCGGTATCTATCAGAACATGACCAACTGGGTTTGGTTTTCGCCCTGGTGGTTAAAATATGCCGATGCCCTTTGGATGCTGGCCGGTGATGACGGAACCAATGGCAACTGGCCAGAAATTTCTACACGCGCCATGGCCTCAACCGATCGCGATACCTATTTCTGGCGTATGTGGGGAAACCCTGCCGACAGGCCCTTGGTACCTATTTCGAGATTAATGACGCATGGTATTATCAAAACCAGCGACGGCAGGATGGAAAGCAAAAGCGATAACCTTCAGGATTGGCAGGAATACGTGTTAATGCATTATGGCAGAGGCACACTTTTAAAAGAGTGGTACATTTCACCCTCTGCCATGCAGCCTGAGGAATGGAAAGCATTGTGTACCGTGCACAATTGGGCTAAAGCACATCAGAAAGCATTAAACAATACCTTTTATGTAGGCGGAAGGCCCGATGAAGGTAATGCTTATGGCTATATGGGTTGGGATGGAGATAAAGGTGTATTGGTGGCGCGAAATCCGGCTGCACAAGCGCAAAAACTCCGTATTCCTTTTAACCAGAGTGTGCATTATAGCGGGAACAACGGAACCGTTTTTCATGCCAACGTGGTATTTCCCTATGCCGATTCCTATCCTCAAAATTTTACAGCAGGTAAGGATATCGAAATCATTTTGCCAGGTTATGCCACCATGGCTTTCGAGTTTGAAAAGGGTAAAGCCGGAAATGCCGTTCCGATGCCAGCCTTGCCGGTATACCATACCAGTGAGCAGGCTGATGGCTACATCACTGAGCTTACACTTCCAACAACTGTACCCGATCGCTGCGACCTCCTGGTTACCGGTTTTCCTGATCTTCCGGAGTTAAGCATCGAAGGGAAATCTCCTGTGCCTGCAAGAACCAGTAAAGCTAAAATAAACAATTTTGCCGGTTACGCCATAGCTGGTATGCCCAGCACTCAGGCAAAACCATGGAACATGGCCAGCTTTGATTTGAAATCTTATTTGGGTAAGAAAATTAAGATCAGCTATAAAGGTGCCGGCGCCTTTAAAAGCTTTTTACTCATAGAGCAAGCTGTCGCCGGTAAAAAAGTTTCGGCCGGGAATGATATCCTCTGGCCGATAACCAATAACAGCCGGAGGCAAACTATCCCATTAATCAATAAAACACACTAAAAAGAATATGAAAGCAATTCATAAAATAATAGTATACCTCTTGCTGTTGTTACCGGCGGCAAAGGCCCTGGCCTCCGATTTTGAAACGGGGACACAAGGTCTCATCAAACGCGTAATTCCCAAACATGCCGCTTTTTTTCAGGTAGCAGAAATTCCGGCAGCAGGAGACCAGGATGTTTTTGAAATAGAGGGCAAAGGAAATAAAATTGTGTTGCGTGGAAATACACCGGTTGAGGTAGCCTCAGCTTTAAACTGGTACCTTAAATATTATTGCCATGCACAGCGTTCGTGGTGCGGCGATAATATGGATTTGCCAGCTAAACTTCCCATTCCGGCCAAAAAAGTGCGGATTACTTCGCCTTACAAAGATCGGGTGTATTTAAACTACTGTACTTTCAATTATTCGATGAGCTGGTGGGATTGGGAACGCTGGGAAAGGGAGATAGACTGGATGGCCATGCAGGGAATTAATATGCCTCTGGCCATTACCGGGCAGGAAGCCGTTTGGCAAAGTACCTTACGCAAGTACGGTATGAGTGATGAAGAGATCCGTTCGTTTTTAGTAGGACCGGCCTATTTTGCCTGGCAGTGGATGACCAATATTGAAAGCATTAACGGCCCTTTACCTCAAAACTGGATCGACAGGAGCATTGTTTTAGGACAGAAAATCCTGGCACGCGAGCGGCAACTGGGGATGACACCCATTCTTCAGGGTTTTACCGGTTATGTGCCCATTAAACTGATGGAAAAACAACCACAGGCCGATATTCGTAAAAAAGCAGTCTGGTTTTATGTTGGTCCGGGAACGGCACAGCTTAATCCTTTAGATCCCTTGTATGCCCGTATGAGCAAAACTTTTATTGAAGAGCAAACCCGCCTTTTTGGCACCAACCACATTTATGCTGCCGATCCTTTTCACGAAGGAAAAGCACCAGTAGCCGGTGATGAATATCTGGCACAGGTAGGAAAAGCGATTTATACCACTACAGCTAGTGTCGATCCCAAAGCTGTAATTGCCATGCAAACCTGGAGTATGCAAAAAGCCATTGTGCAGTCTATTCCGCCCGATCGGATATTGATGCTGGATTTGAATGCTTCTAAATGGAAAGGTAGCGAAGCGTTCTGGGGAAGACCTTGGGTAGGGGGCATTATTCACAACTTTGGTGGTAACACCGCCATGGGTGGCGATCTGGATGCTGTATTGGCGGCTTACCCGGCTATTTTAAACCAGCCCGAAAAATCGAAACAGTTTCAGGGCATAGGCATGTTCCCCGAAGCCATAGAACATAATCCCATTATTTACGATGCTGCAGCAGAAATGGCCTGGAGACGGGAAAAACCCGATACCAAAAAATGGATGGACGATTACCTGCTGGCCAGATACGGCAGTAGCGATGAAAAAGTAAGTTTAGCCTGGGATACACTGCTGCATACCGCTTATGGTAAGAGTGGCATTGTAACCTTTATGGAAAGCAGTATCTGTGCAAGGCCAGCCCTGAAAGTAAATGGAGCATCGCCAAATGGTGCTTTAAATTCGGAAAAGAAATACCGTTTTAAAAGCTTATGGGAAGCACTGGTACTCCTGCAACAAGCACCTGCAAATATTAAAAACAAAGCCACTTACCGCTATGATCTGGTCGATTTAACCCGCCAGTGCCTGGCTGATTTAGCCATACCCATGCAAAAAGAAATGGCCGATGCTTATCGCAACGGAGATAAAGCTGTGTTTGCCAAAACTGCAAAAGAATACCTCTCGTTAATGGATGATTTTGATGAGTTGTTGGGTACACGCAAAGAGTTCCTTTTGGGTAAATGGATTGCAGATGCCCGCTCAATCGGAAAAACTAAAGCCGAAAGTGATCTTTATGAGAAAAACGCCCGGGCTTTGATTACCATTTGGGGCCCTTATAACGAAAATGCCATTCAATATGATTATTCTGCAAGGCAGTGGAATGGTATGGTTAAAGATTTTTATAAAGTAAGGTGGCAAAAGTTTATTGATTTCTTAACACTCGAGCTTCAAAAAGAAGAGAAAGACCGTTATAAAGAAGAAAAGATCAATCACCGGTTTAATCGGCCAAGTAATACTGCAAATGATTTTTATAAAGCCATGGCCAAATGGGAGGCTGACTGGAGCGAGCGAAATGATGAACATTTCAGCAATCAGCCAATGGGCGATGAAATAAAAACCGCAGTACAGGTGTATCAAAAATGGTTGCCTGCAGCAAATAGACTGTTGAAGTAGAACCAGGTAACAAATGATCAAATGAAATGGCCGGGAACAACCCTGGCCATTTGTTTTAAAACTCATTGGCATCTACCAGAATGAATATGTATTTAATGATATGGCAGGACGTAGCGGGATGTTGATCACTGCTAAAAAAGTTTCCAGTCAATAAGACTTTATTTAAACAATACAAAAAAACTCAGGATTAGATCTGCAGGTATTGCACTTTTCGGAGATTGCTACGGCGTGGACACATGTTTTGCAATTCCATTTGCACTAATCGTCATTACCAGCTTCATCCGATAGCTATCGGATGGCAATCTTAATGCAGTAAAAAGGCTGGCAAACATGTTTATTTTAATCAGGACAGTGTTTTTCAACCTGGCCAAATGCTATCGATAGAACATGTCATTTAAATCGATTTTAGGAGGCATTATTTAACGTTTTTTCTATAATGGAATTTGTGCAACTCTGCTGTGGTACAAGGATTTTACAGAAAGGGCAGGAATAATTGCTTAGTTTTAGTTCATCACACCAATTAAGGCTGAATCAAAACCATGAAGAAATTATCCCTGTCATTATTAGCTGCCCTGATGAGTTTCAGTGCATTTTCGCAACAAACCACTATCAAATACCTTTCCGGTACCGATAAAGATCACACTGTTAACTGGGATTTTTATTGCACCGAAGGCAGAAAAAGTGGCGTATGGACCAAAATTGCAGTACCCTCAAATTGGGAGCAGCAAGGTTTTGGTGCCTATAATTACGGCCACGATAAAATCAAAAATAAAGAGCAGGGGCAATATAAACATCAGTTTTATGTCGATCAGGTAAATAATAAAAAGATATTTATCGTTTTTGAAGGATCGATGACCGATACTAAGGTGATGATTAATGGCAAGCAGGCTGGGCCCGTGCATCAGGGTAGTTTTTATGCTTTTAAATATGATATTACCGATTTGGTAAAACCCAATGCCCAAAATCTGCTCGAGGTTACTGTTGATAAACAATCAGCAGATGCTTCAGTAAATAAAGCCGAGCGCAGTGGCGATTTTTGGATCTTTGGTGGGATTTACCGACCGGTATACCTCGAAATTGTTCCGCAAACCTTTATCGAAAGGGTAGCTGTAGCTGCGAAAGCCGATGGTGCTTTCCAGCTTGATGTATATGCGCAAAATTTAAAACAAGGCGAACAAATTGAAGCCCAGGTACAAAAACTAAACGGCGAAAACTTAGGGAAACCTTTTACCGCCAGAGCAAGCGCGGATGGCAGTTATTATGAACTGAAATCCAGCTTTGATAAGCCTCAGTTGTGGAGTGCCGAATTTCCGAACCGCTACCAGGTTGTGGTGAGCATTAAAAATGAGAAAGGTATTGTTCATCAGGTTAAACAAAAATTTGGTTTCCGCACCGTAGAGCTACGCACAAAAGATGGTTTGTATGTTAACGGCGCCCGGGTTTTAATGAAAGGCAGTAACCGTCACAGTTTTTGGCCCGAAACTGGTCGAACGCTCAGTCATGGTGTGCATGTGCTCGATGTGCAGCTGATGAAAGACATGAATATGAATGCTGTGCGCATGTCGCATTATCCGCCCGATCGCGATTTTCTGGAGGTTTGCGATTCGCTGGGCTTGTACGTGATAGACGAACTTACCGGCTGGCAAGGCAATTACGATACCGAAATAGGCAAAAAACTCGTTAAAGAGCTGGTTGTACACGATGTAAATCATCCTTCCATTTTATTTTGGGCCAATGGCAATGAAGGTGGCTTTAACCGCGATCTTGATAATCAGTATGCCTTATACGATCCGCAAAACCGTACGGTAATCCATCCTTGGGAGAAATTTAACGGTACCGATACCAAGCACTATCCCGATTATAAAGGAATGGAAAGCAGAACCGCCACCGGCGAAGAAGTGTTTTTTCCAACCGAATTTATGCATGCTTTATACGATGGAGGAGCCGGTGCTGCATTGGATGATTTCTGGTCGCAAATCGTAAAACATCCGCATGGGGGTGGTGGTTTTATCTGGGCTTTTTTAGATGAATCGATTATCCGTACCGATAAAAATAACATTTACGATGGTGATGGTAACCATGCGCCTGATGGTATTGTAGGGCCACACCGCGAAAAGGAAGGAAGTTATTATACCATTAAAGAAATCTGGTCGCCGGTGTACATTAATCCACAGCCCATTGCTGCTGGTTTTGATGGTAAAATACCGGTCGAAAACCGCTATTCGTTTACTAACCTCAATCAATGTACATTTAAATGGAAACTGGTTAAGTTCCCGTCAGCTACGGCTAAAACTTTGGAGCCTACTGTAATTGCAACAGGTGCATTAAAGCCTTTTAACCTTAAACCTGCAGAAAAGGGTATGTTAAACTTGCCTTTACCCTCAACCTGGGCTAAAAACGATGCACTATACCTTACTGCTTTTGGCCCCGATAAAAAAGAAATCTTTACCTGGAGCTGGGCCATTGCCGCGCCTGCAGCTTTCGCTCCTAAAATCAATAGCGTTAAAGCCAAACCGAATATTAAATTAACCCAAACCGATGCTACACTCAGTATTAACTGCGATGGAATCCATTACGATTTTGATAAAGCCACCGGTTATATCCAAAAAGTAGTGAAGCCAAACGGTACTGTTTCTTTATCAGGTGGACCGGTTTTGGCGGGCGTAAATACTATGTTGAAATCATTTACCCATCAGGTTGTTAATGGACAATATATAGTAGAAGCCGATTATACCGGCGATGCTCCTTTGCATGTAAAATGGACTTTCACTTCAGGCCAGCCGGTTAAGCTAGATTATGAATATAGCCAACAAGGCGATGTGAATTTCATGGGCATTACTTTCAACTACCCCGAAGAAAAAGTTACCGGAATGAAATGGCTGGGGCGCGGTCCGTACCGCGTTTGGAAAAACAGGTTAAAAGGCCAGCAATTTGGTGTTTGGCAGAAAGATTACAACAATACCATTACCGGCGAAAGCTGGAAATATCCCGAATTTAAGGGTTACCATGCCGAAGTAAATTGGGTAAGGATAGAAAATACCGAAGCACCCTTTACCGTGTATTCGGCCAATAAAAATACTTATCTGCAAATGTTTAAGCCTGCGCGCGAGGCAGCTGCACTAACCAATAATAATGTAGAACCGGCTTTTCCTGAAGGAAGTATTGGCTTTTTAAATGCCATTAGTCCGATTGGTACCAAGTTTCAATCGGCAAAAGTGATGGGGCCGGAAAGTGAGCTGAACCATGCCAATGGAGAAAACATTAAGGGAACACTTTGGTTTGATTTTCGTTTAAAACCTTAAAACTAGTAATCACATTCTGCTGGATTTTACATGTTAAAGCAGATAGATTAAAAATAAAGCCTGAAATCTTAAGATTCTCAGGCTTTATTTTTTATGGTAGGAGTAGCTAATTACGTTTCGCGGGGTTTATATTCCCCAATCCTTATTTGGCTTTGGTCCCATTTGCAATATCAGTTTCCCGCCTTTCAGTAGCTCACTTGCCGGAAATTTAAAAGATTGCAGTGGTTTTCCGTTCAAAGTAGCTTTTTGTACATATTTATTGTAGCGCGATACGTTCGGCGCTTCAATTGTAAAGGATTTTCCGCGGCCATACTGCTCGCCCAAATCAATGCTTACCGATGGGAAAATCGGACTTGCAATTTCATAAACCGGCTCGGTACTGCAACCGCCGTCGGTTTGGAACAAGCCTAAAGCTGCCATGACAAACCAGGCACTCATCTGGCCCTGGTCTTCATCGCCCAGGTAAGCATTGGCTAAATCACTACCATAATAGCGGTCTAAAATAGCCCTGCTCCATTGCTGCGTTAGCCAGGGTTTTTGTACCCAGTTAAACAAAAAGGCAAAATGCATCGATTGCTGGTTGCCCTGAATTACAGGATAATCCCAGTACTGGTCGCCAGGTGCATTGAAACGCAATTTGTTGCTTTCTTTAAAGCCCCACGAGAGGCGTTCTACAAATTTATCTGCACCAATTTCTTTCGCCAGTCCAGGCACATCCTGTGGTACAAAATAAGTGAGCTGCCAGGCGTTGCCCTCTACATAATGTTCGTTGGCACCCGATTTAAATGGATCGAAATTAGGTTCCCAGCTTCCGTCCGATTTACGCATCCGGGCATAACCTGTTTCCTTATCGATGGCATTGCGCCAGTAATTTCCCCGAATGGCAAATTCTTTTTCCTCTTCTTTTTTGCCCAATGCTTTGGCAAACTGCGAAACGGTCCAGTCATCGTAGGCATATTCTAAAGTGTTCGAAAAACGGCCCAGATCATAAGGTACGTAATGGTATTTTAAGTAGGGAACCAGATCGCGGTTGCCGGCATAACCCAAACCTACTTTTTGCGATGGAGTAGTTTGCATTTTCTTCATCGCTTCGAATGCTTTATTGGCATCAAAATCGCGAATGCCCATTTGGTAAGCACTCACCATAAGCGGGATTTCGTGCTCGGCAACCATAACGGGTACGTAGTTCATACCGGCCGGACCTTTGGCCAGCCAGCCATTGGTATCGTACATGGCCAGTTGCGATTTTACCCATTTTGAAGACCATTCTGGGGTTATCAGATTCCAGAACTGGTTCAGGTTCCAGAAAGTATTCCAGAAGGCATCGCAACCCAGCGCGAGCGAATTGGGATCTTTCAGTTTTTGCACTTTTTGGAAAGCATCTACCCAGCTGCCATCCAGGTCGCTCCAGGTATTGCGGCTGGCCAGCGCGCGGTACATATTGGTATAAAAACGGATTTTTTCTCTCCGGTCGTTTGATTGAACTGCCACGCGGCCAATCAGCTTATTCCAGGTATCACGCTGTGCGTTCCGTACTTTTTCAAAACTCCAGCCATAAGGCCCTGTAATTTCCTGTTTCAGGTTATCTGAGGCATTTTCAATACTCACCATCGAAATCCCGGTGCGTACCTGTACTACCTGATTTGTTCTGGTATCAAATTCTACGTAAGCACCAGCATCTTTTACCTCTCCGGTATTTACTAAATCTTTACTGCTAAGCGCATCATTCTGCCAGGTTCCGAATTTTTTGATCGGTTGGTCAAATTCAATCACAAAATGTAGTTTGTAATCCTGGTTTACATCGCCAGACCATGCGCCGGGCGTAAACTGTCTCGATACACCTTCAATTCGCCTGTCGCTTACTTTTTTCAAAGTCACATCTTTAAGCGTATAAGCATACTCCGAAGGAATTTGTAAATCGATCATCACCCTCGAATCGGTAGCTTTTGGATAAGTATAACGCTGGAAACCGCAACGGGTAGTGGCCGTAAGCTCTGCCTTAACCTTGTAATCGCTTAACGTTACTTTATAATAACCCAAAGGGGCTTCCTCAGTGGTCTTGTCAATTTGAGATCGGTAGCCTTCACCTGCACTGCGTTCGTCGCCTGTTTTAATTTTTAACGGCCCGTTTACTGGCAGCATGCCCAGGCCAGCCATTGTCCATTCGTGGATGTGGCTAAATACACCAATGCTTTCAAAACTGGGGTCGTAACCGGCCTGCCAGCCGTTATTTTGATTGTCGGGACTTAATTTTACCATACTAAAGGGCATCCAGGGGCCTGGTGCAATCATCCAGCGCGAATGGGCAGTGCCTATTCGTGTATCTACATAATCTGCAGGTGTAAACAAGCGCTGTGCCGAACGTTTTACCATGCCGCTTTCCAGCAATATTCCATCACTGTAAATTTCATACTTACTTTGTTTTGCTGTGGTAACAGCAGGCATGGGTACCTCAAACTGGTATCTTGCGCTATCCAATCGCTCGCTGAATATTGCTGCGCCGTCCAATTTCACTGTCAACACAGGTTTGCCGGTAACCAGTTGCGCATCTACCAATAAAGGCTGGATTTTTTTTCCTTGTTCTTCAAGTTGATAATCTGCTGGTTTTACGCTGCGGAGAAATACGTTTTGCTTATGTATTAATTTCGCCGAAGCTGGGCCTTCCAGTCTTACCTGGTCAAACACCATCCACGAGCCTTCCAGTGTAGTCATCAAAATCTCGTTTCCACCTTTGCGCAACTGATTTGCTTCAAGCGGAATTTCGATCTTATATTCATGCGCGGCACTTAAATCTCCCTCAAAAGTTTTATTGGTTGCCTGTTGGGGTAATTGCTTTACATAAGGCTTTCCGTTAATGGTAACCTTAAATAATGGCGGTAATGCGCCCTGGTAGCCAATCAGGTCGACTACAAATTTCCAGCCCGATCCGGTAGGTTGTTGCTGCAGCCCAAATAAAATATTGGCATTGTGCGTGCGTAAACCAGAGGTGCCACCAGTGCCGCCCCAGGTATCTTTAGGACCTGGTAAAATATAGGCCCAATCTTTTTCTGGTTTCGAAACTCCAATCAGGTAAAATTTATCTTCCCAGCCAAAATCCGCTGCTAAAAAATGTTTATAACCTGATGGGGCCAGCGCAAATTCTCTAGCCTTGTTATCTGCATGGCCAATTTGCCACAAAGTTGTTTGCGCCCCCGCTGTAACAGTAAAGCACAACAAAACAAGGCTTAGCAATTTGTTTAAGTATAATTTTCTTTCGTTCATCTGTGTTTACATTTTCGAATTTCCCTTAACCGGGCTATTAATTGTTACTGTATTTGTATGTACATATTAAAAGCATGAAGTTAGTTAGAATTTAGCGTTTTTTGATGATGAAAATGAAAAATAAGATTTTTTGTGGCTGATAATGAGGGTGAAGCTCGTTGGAGGATTGGAAATAGTATGTATGTACAATGTTGCAGTTTAGCAAATGTTTTTAGCAGAAACAAAAATGTTGTATGAGGTAAAATACAGTTTTTTAAAGTATGTTGAATTTATATCGGATTCAGTATGATAAGAAATATGCGTTGGTGCTGTTTTGGATTCGTTTTTCTGGTCGTAACTGTTTGAGTGTTAACTAAAATAATTTAAAAATTAATTTTTTATTAATATTTGAATGTTTAGTTTTATTAAACATTTGTATTATTTTATTAAACATTTAAACTATGAGAAAATTTAAACCTCTACTGTTCCTCATTGCGATGGGGCTGGCTACGCTTGGCTGTAAAAAGGCTGCAACCGAGTCAATTGAAGACAATTCAAACCAATCAACTGCGCGAAGCGTTTTGGCAGGCAAACCTAAAAAGGTGCTTTTTATTGGTATCGACGGTTGTGTATGGAAAGCAATTACAGCAGCTAATGCACCAAACCTGAAAACCTTAATGGATCAGTCTTACACCAGCACCAATGCATTGGCCGAAGTGCCTACCTGGTCGTCAAACGGATGGTCGGCGCTGTTTACCGGCGTAGGTGTTGCTAAACACAAAGCATCTGATAACAGCTTTTCGGCCGCTGACTTTGTAAACTACCCTTCTTTTTTCAGGCAGATTAAAACCAGTTTGCCGGCTTTAAGAACTGCATCTATCGCAACCTGGGCGTCGATAAATAATAATATTGTGGCCACGCCCGATGTAACGGTAAAACAAAACAGTGCAAGCGATAATGCCACTGAAGTGAGAATTATCCAGGAATTAACCAGCAGCAATACCGATGTTGCCTTTTGCCATTTCGATGATGTAGATCATGCCGGCCACGCCAGTAACTACAGAACTACCACACAGATGTATATGGATTCGGTAAAAGCGGTTGATGCAAGGGTAGGCAGGATTTTGAATGCTGTAAAATCACGACCTACCTATAACAATGAAGATTGGCTGATTGTTGTGGCTACAGATCATGGCGGCGATTCAAGCCACGGCGGGAGCAGTTACCTGGAGCGGAATGCATTTATTATCCTGAACAACAGTGCCATTACGCCGCTACTGGTAAATACTTTGCCTACCACAACTACCGAATCAAACCCGCATAGTATTACCACTGTCGATTTTAAAACAAACGTATATGGGCAGCTACCAACCTTAAGTAACCTCGATTTAAGCGCAACAGGCAGCTTTACCATCGAGTTTAGGGCCAGGGCAACCACAGCTACCAGCGATCCGGTAATTATCGGTAATAAAAACTGGGCCAGTGGTTATAATAAGGGCATCATTATAGCCAATAGAAATGGGGTAATCAGGGCCAACTTTGGAGATGGAACGCACCGTTTGGATATAGATGGAGTAGATCTCACAGATCAGTTATGGCACCAGGTAGCTGTGGTAGTAAACCGTACCACACAAAAAGCTACTCTGTATGATGGTGGTATTCAGGTAGCCGAAGGCAATATCTCAGCGGTTGGCGATTTACAGAGCGGCACAACTTTTAAAATCGGGCAAGACGGAACTACCAATTACAGTCCTTATTTTACCGGTAATATTTCCGAAATAAGGTTGTTTAAATCGGCTTTACCTGCTAGCAGTATAAGTACCTACAGTTTTACCGCTTTAACATCAGCACATCCGCAACAGGCAGATTTGGTTTTATATACCAAGGGCGATGAAACTTCAGGAACGGCTTATAATGGTACATTGGTTACCCCAAAAATTGATATCCTGACCAAAAGCAGTGCTACCATTACGCGCAGTGCCTTAACTACAGCTATCTTTTACCGTAAAACAACCGATTACCATGGTGCACCTTATTTGTACAACGTGCCACCAACCATATTAAGTTTTCTGGGTATTACGCCTCCATCATATTATGACGGGCAGGCACTGGTTAATTTTTAAACAGATATTCAAATTTACAAACAAACAAAGCCTGAAATCGTAAGATTTCAGGCTTTTTTGTTGAGGCTTTAAGGATATTAATAAGTTTGAAATCGAAGTAGAATATACGCTTAGGGCGCTTTCAAAAACGTGACTCACAGAATCATTTTATTCCGAAATATTTTGCAATTTGCTGATGCACCAGTGACAGCATATGAATCCTTCAACAAAAGCAACAGACATACTTGCCCGTATTGGATCGGATACCAAACTTGGCGATTTGAGAAACATGGCCGTTACAATTAAAAAAGACCATGAATTGGCAATGGAGCTTTGGTCGACCGGAAAATATCTTGCCCGCCAGTTGGCCATACTCATTATGGATAAAAAACTGCTTACCGGGCAGTTGATTGATGCGCTGGATAAAGATATTCAGGAACATAAAACAGATGAAAGGCTGCAGTTAATTGATTGGTTGATGGCCAATCAACTGGCTAAGGATAAAAAGACCATTGCCTTGGTGGAGCGCTGGGAAAACAGCTCATCACCATTACAGAGACGAATTTTTTGGTATTACCAGGGGCGTTTACGCTGGGTAGGTCAAACCCCTCCACCAAATTCTGAAACACTGCTTGCTAAAATTGAAAGTCAAATTGAAAAAGAAGTGCCGGAAGTGCAGTGGGCAATGAACTTTACAGCTGCACAAATCGGCATATTTCAGCAAGAATATCGGGAAAGATGTATCGCCCTTGGCGAACGGACAGGATTGTATAAAAATGAAAAGATCGCTAAAAACTGTACGCCAAACTATCTGCCGTTATACATCGCTATTCAGGTTGAAAAACTGGGGAGATAGTAATCTATGAGTTAATGATCTTGAATAAGAGGATAAAAGAAAAGCCTGAAATCGTAACAATTCAGGCTTTTCTGTTTTTGCTTATTCCGAACAGGCGCAAAGCCTTAAATTTCGTTATATTTCCATACACCGGAAATGGTAAGTAAAGTCAGGCCGGGTTGTTTTTCGCCATAACTGAAAACACAAATATATTTTGCATGACAGGATGGACAATCTGTCCCAAAGTACAGGGTGGGTAAATTATTTACGGTCAATTCTCCAAAATGGAGCAAATTTATGGAGGTTTCGGAAACAATTTTATTGCTTAATAACTCATTTTTAGTTAAAACCTTTTCATCATTATACAATTGAAAAATTGGAAAACCCGATTCATAAGGTGTTATTTTGACGTTGTTTTCATGTCCACAGTTACAACATTTAAATTTTACTGCTGCTGAGTGACCGATCTCTGCATTGCTGAAGCTGTCTTTTTCAACAGCAACCTGCTTTTCTATCAATATTTTTTTTGATATCGAATACATCTAAATTATTTTATTGTGCAATCACGACACCCACAGCATTCGGATATTTTCCACTCGGATTTTTCTTAATAGTTACTTTAATATATCCTTCCTGCGCCAGCTTGTTCCAGGTTTTCTGGTAGCCGGTTGCCGGATCGATCGGAATCTTCCACATGGTTTGTTTACCATTACCCACCTGATTAAACCAGGGAATAATATCTGCTGTTTGGCCTTTGAAAGTTAATGAATTATTTAAAACTTCTATTTCATAATAAAAATCATAAGCATTTTCTGGTTGATTTAACGCTCTTTGTCCAAGAGTATATACGGCTCCATTGATGATTGGACTTGTAAAACTACCTCCTAAAGTCGGAGCTCCTGTTCCGCTGTAGGTCCCGATAGCATTACTGTATCTATCGTATTTTTGTCCCATCGTAATTGGTGTATCATCTACCGTATTGAAACCTCCGTTTGCAGGTGGCCATTTTCCGTTTAAATTATTGTTTGTAAACAGCGTTTCCAGTTCGCTCCACTTTTTTGCCTTGTATAAATCGTAAACATGATCCCTCATCGTCTGACTTACAGTGTTGGAAGGATCGTAGGTTGCAGCCAGTTCATTGGCATTTTTGTAGAAATCGGTGGTTACCGTAACTGGCGGTTCATCTAAAAGCCCATCCTTGTCTGAGCGACAGGCCACAGCGCATAATGCAATGTTTAAAAACAGGAAATACTTCAATAAATTTTTCATAGTTATTGGTTTAGTTTATTTAAATTAAGATTTCGGGAAAAAATAGAGTGACCATGGCAGTAAAATAAGACATATTACCGCGCGGCTAAGCTAGTATTTTTTAATGATAAAAAATACAACCTGATCATAATATTTACTACATATTTAGACTAGACTATTTTCAGGATATAGCTGTAACGTAACCTTTGCCATCGACGATTTAGACAATGCCTTATTTTTCAGATTTAAAGTATTGTTTAGTACTTAGTTGTCAAATTTAACTGGCATTAAAAGCTTTCTTTTGTTTTTAAATCATTGAGCTGAAAATCTTCAAAGCTGCCTACGCCGGCAAATCTTATTTTTACGCCCATAAGTTTTCCAATAGGGATTTTATAACTGGTATTAATAATTTCCCTGTTATCGACAAAAAGATGTGCATTTTGGTTTTCGATCCTGAGTTTGACCTGTTTTCCGCTCCGAAGATCCTGCCCTTGCGGTCTCAGGTCGTCTTTAGTGCCATCGAGCTGCTTTTCAGAAAATTTTAAGTTACTCCATACTACGCATTCAGGCTTAATCAGGTTAATGGAATGGAAGTTATTTTCTCCATATACAATTAAATCAGTTTGCGAACAGCGAACTCCCGGACGTGAGGGAGAGGTTTGGATGAAAACATTTAACTCAAAGTTATCTGCGCTTATGGTGGTGGGTTTAATATTGGCAAATGAAACAAAGAAGGTTTTGGTGGTATCAACACCCGATTGAATGAGTGCAGCAGTAGATACAGATACTTTCTTTTGGTTTTGAAGCACAGTTGAATTTACCGGATATACCCTGGTGGTATCATGCTCTACAGCGGCAATCAGATCCCAGCCCTTTGTTTGAAGGTAAACCTGCCCGGTATCAATTGGCTTTTGATGATGAAAAAGCACCGGAAAATATCTTCCGGGGGCTTCATAATAATGGTTAACCAAATCGGCCGAAAAACTTTTTTTCACGCTTTTGCCATCTGCAAAATCGATCAGGTATTCGGAACGCTTAATCTTTGCATTGTTTTTAACACTCAGTTTAAAAAGTGCAGAATGCGGACTTATTCCGTTCGGGTTCAGGCACAGCAGTTGAATGTCACGGTCGCCAATCAGGCTCTTCAAGTAAACCCATAGGCTAGTACCCAATAGGAGTACAATGGCAAGCAAAATCACTTTAAGCGTATGTTTGGCCTTTGTTGATGGCTGTATGGGCACCTCTAGGGGCTGAGGCCTTGGCGCAGGTACCTTTTCAATAGTAAGCGAGTTAATGCGTTCAAATTCCTGCCAGTCGCGAAAATCTATAAATTGGGCCAGTGCATCACGCGTAGCTTTTTGAGGGTAGTAACGGTTAGAAGTTTTAACCTTACCAAATATTCGCTTTAAGGTGTTTTCGCCCAGGTGAACCTTTGTTTTCCGGTACAATAAGCCACTGAGTTTCACATAATCGCTGTTTTTCCACGAAGCAATATCCTGATTACCGGTCTGTTCTGCGATTTTTTGGCAGCAGCTATCCAGGTTCCTGAAGAATAAAATGTTTTCGGCCTGTAAAGATTCTTCGTTCATGCTTTGATACCTCTGGTTAGGGAGATGGCTACAAATGTTTGCTTGGTTTATCGGTTATCAGCTGCGCCATAAAAATACAGAAAAAGGCCCCATATCAAAATAAAAGAATATGATTTTGCCTTGTGGATCATGATTTGAAAATGATAATTACAAGCCAGGGCCCGAATGTAGGCTTTACAGCTTTTTTAAGCTTATCCATTTTAATTCTTTTTGTTGTTCAATTAGTTGTATTTCAGTGTTTTGTCTTGTATTAAATAATGGCTCAGCTTTGGTCAGCCTTTAAGTACATTTTTGGCTAAATGTGCCCATAAATTTACAGTTGTCTGCTGTTGCCATCGGCGGGCAAAACCAGCAAACTATTTTACAACTAACCAAATTTTAAATGAAAAAGAACCTATTGCTATTGTTCATGCTAACCTGCATTTACTATGCGGCGCATGCACAAACGAAGATCGTTTCGGGACGAGTTACCGATGCGAAAACAAAGGAGAGCCTGATTGGTGTAACCGTGAGTGTACCCGGTACAAAAAACGGTACTGTTACAGATAATCAGGGCAGATTTAGCCTTACCATCCCCAATGCTGTAAAAAGCCTGACTTTTGCTTACGTGGGCTATCAGTTACAAACCATTTCCCTTACCGGAAAAACGCTTGAAGTGGCGCTACAAGCTGATGAAAACAATTTAAACGATATTGTAGTAGTGGGCTATGGCACGCAAAAAAAGAAAGATCTTACAGGTTCGGTAGGTACAGTAAGCGGACGCGATGTAGCCGGCAGGCAAACCATACAAGTTTCGGAGGCCCTGCAAGGTGCTGTTGCCGGTGTTACGGTAACGCGCAGTAGTGGTGCTCCGGGAGCAGGTGCCAGCATCCGTGTACGCGGTATTACAACCAGTGGCAATAATGACCCACTATATCTTGTAGATGGAATTCCGGTATCTGATATTGATAATGTTAACCCGCTTGATGTAGAAAGTATTTCTGTGCTGAAAGATGCATCGTCTGCAGCTATTTATGGTAGCAGGGGCGCTGCTGGTGTGGTGCTGATTACGACAAAAAGAGCTAAGAATGGTCAATCAGACCTGGAATATAATTATGAATTTGGCTTGCAAAAGCCTACTGCCTTACCAAAATTTGTAGGTGTAATAGATTATTTAAAATATATCAACGAGCGTTCTGCAAATGATGGCGGAGCAGCTTTATATCCGGATGCTTACATCAACGGATATCTGGATAGTGTTAAAACCAATCCGAATTACTGGTTTAATACAGATTGGCAGGATTTGACCTTACAGCGAAAATCAGTTCCTAGAAACAGGCACGATCTGGTATTAACAGTGGGTACCGGAAAGGTGAAAACAAAAGCGTCTATCGGTTATCAAAATGCCTTGTCTTTTTATGATAATTATGATTACAACCGTTATCAGGTCAGAATTAATAACGATTTGCAGATTTCGGAAAAACTTTCTACCAATTTAGATATTGCCTATAAAAGAACGGCAACGAACAATGTGGTTAACGCCTCGGGTTATGGTAACCCGATATATGAGGGTAGGGTTTTGCCGCCTATTTATGGTGCCTATTATACCGATGGAAGATTGGCAGATGGAAAAACAGGCCGGAACCCGATGGCACAAATTGAAGAAGGCGGTTCAAATAAATTTCTGGGTAACCAGATTGTAGGCCGGCTTGCCCTTAATTATAAACCTGTTGATGGATTAACTTTAACCGCATTGGTATCACCAGGTTTTGATTTTAACAAAACCAAAGTCTATTCTCAACAAGTTAAATTTTATGATTTTTTGCAGCCAACAAGGCAAATTTCTACCAACAGGGCAACTACCGATTTAAGCGAGGGCAGAACAGAAGATATGGTAATTAACGGTCAGTTTTTGGCCAGTTACCGCAAAACCATCGCCGAGAAGCACGATATTTCAGTACTGGCCGGGTATGAAGAAAATTACCGTTTTTACGAATCTTTATCTGCATCCAGACAAGGATTCCCCCTAACCGGATATCCTTACCTTACCTCAGGTTCACAATTATTAAGAGATAACGATGGTACTGCTTTTGAAACCGCCCTGCGCTCTTACTTTGGTCAGGTTACCTACGGTTTTAAAGATAAATATTTGCTTCAGGGAAACCTTCGTTATGATAAATCATCGAGATTTGGGGCCAATTTCCGTGATGCTGTTTTCCCGTCTTTTTCTCTGGGTTGGGTAGTAAGCAAAGAAACCTTCATGAAAGATATTAAATGGCTGTCTTTCTTAAAGCTAAGAGGATCGTTCGGCGAGGTAGGAAATGAACGAATAGGAAATTATCCTTACCAGGCCAATTTATCGCCAAGTACCGCTTTACTCTATCAAGGGGCATCAGTAGTTCCGGTAAACGGTTATGCACAGGTGGTATTCAATATACCCAATATCACCTGGGAAACCACCCGTACTGCAGGTATTGGTGTAGATATGACTTTGCTCAACAACAGGTTAAGTATTACGGCCGATTACTTTAACAAAAAAACAAGAGACATTTTATTAACCCGCGATATCCCAAATTACGCTGGTTATGCAGATCCTACAGATAACCTCGGAATAATTGGTGCTAAAGGATTCGAACTTGAAATCGGCTGGCGCGATAAAATAGGCGAAGTAAATTATTCGATAGCGGCAAACCTGTCTGATGCAAAAACAAAAGTATTGGAAATTAGCAATATCGGATCCTTAGGAAGTACTGTAAACATTGTTGGAGAAGAATTTAACTCCTGGTATGGATATAAATCTTCTGGCTTGTTCCAAACGGCTGATGAAGTAGCAAATAGTGCCAAATTCGCTAACAGTAAACCTGGTGATGTAAAATATCAGGACATGAATGGCAATAATATCATCTCTTCAGCTGAAGACAGGGTAATTTTAGGCGGATCGTTGCCACGCTATTCGTACGGAGGAAATATCAAATTTGACTATAAAGGAATTGATTTTGGATTAGTATTTCAGGGCGTTGGTAAAAAATTAAGTCTGATGCCTTTTGAACAGGTACAGCCTTTTGCCGAAGACTTTGGCAATATGCCAGCCGCTTTACCCGGACGGTTTTGGAGCACCAATAATACTGTTGAACAAAATCTTGCTGCTAAATATCCCAGGCTTTCAAGGGCATCAAACGGCAACAACTATACAGTGTCTGATTATTGGTTAATTAGCGGCGCCTATTTCAGGTTAAAAAACATCACCCTGGGCTACACACTTCAACCAACTTTTCTGAAAAAAGCAGGTGTAAAATCATTCAGGCTTTATGCATCTGCTAACGATTTATTTACCATAGATAATTTTCCGAATTATATAGATGCCGACCCCGAGGCTAGCAATTTTGGCTACCCGATTGTACGCACTTTTATTGTTGGAGCAGTGGTTAAGTTTTAAAAATTTAGATATAAAGCAATGAAAACGAAAATTATATACCTGATGGTAGCTGTGGTTTTAACCTCCCTTGGATGTTCAAAGCTAGACCTTAATCCACTTGATGGCCCTTCTTCTGCTTCCTTCTACTCAAACCAAAATGAATTGGAGCTGGCTGTAAATGATTTGTACAGATTAGATTTTTGGTCGAATGATAATGATTTGTTTACCGACGACTTTTGGCACCGAGCCCAGTTGGGCAATGCGGTTACTTTTGGAACCATGAATGCTGATGATGGTACGGCAAATACTTTATGGACAAATGCATACCGGGCTATTTCGAGGGTAAATACTTTTATAGCCGGTAAAGATAAAGCGCTTGCCAGCACCCCGGCGGCTGTAATTAAAGTTTACGAGGCCGAAATGAGACTTATCCGCGCTTATCAATATTCCAGATTGATTACCCATTTTGGCGATGTACCACTTATTACACAACCGCTTTCTCTTGAAGAAGCTTACAAAGTTACAAGAACCAAAAAGGAAGAGGTTCTGGCATTTGCTTTTGCCGATTTTGATTTTGCTGCAGCCAACCTGCCAACATCTTTTACTGGTACGCAGATGAAACGTTTTACAAAAGGCGCAGCATTAGCACTTAAAGCACGTACCGCATTATATTTAGGTAAGTGGGATATTGCAAGAGATGCTGCAAATGCAGTTATGCAATTGGGGACAGCAGTTTACGATTTAAACCCAAGCTACCGTGATCTGTTTCTGAAAGCCGGAGAAACAAGCAAAGAGTTAATTGTGAGTATCCCCAGAGACCAAACACAGCAGGTATTTGGTAATGCGGCCTATGTTCAGGATTTTCTTCCACGTAATGCTACTGGTTTTGGTGCTCAGATTCCGACCCGCGAAATCTTTGACAGTTACGAATGTAAAGATGGTAAACCCATTGATGAATCACCTTTATATGATCCTAAAAATCCCTTTGCTAACCGCGATCCAAGGCTTACTGCAAACATTGTTGAGTTTAGCACCCAGTGGATCGGTTATAACTACCAGCCACATCCGGATTCAATTACCGTAAAAAGCTCGAAAACAGGAACGACTGTTCGCAATAACGATACAAGATCTATTCAGGTTAATGCCAGTTTTACCGGTTTCCTTTGGAAAAAAGGGATTGATCAATCCTGGTTCGATAGGTTGGTAGAAGACAACGACAGGATTATATGCAGGTTTGCAGAGGTACTGTTAACCTATGCTGAGGCCAAGATTGAATTAAATGAAATAGATGCATCGGTACTTAATGCCATTAACCGGGTTAGGGCAAGGGCTTATGGAGTTGCAGTTACAGCTACTTCAGCTTATCCGGCAATAACGACTACCAATGCCACTGAACTGAAAAAAATTGTCAGAAGAGAAAGAAGGGTAGAGTTTGTGCTTGAGGGCTTACGTTATATGGATCTCATCCGTTGGAAACTTGCTGAAAAAGCACTCACCCGTCCCGTAATTGGCTTACCCGATCCGGCTAAGCAAAATAGGGCTAAATGGCCGTTCCCTGGTGTAACCCCAATCGATGATGACGGTATTCCTGATTATTCTGGCTTTGGAGATGACGTGAAAATTTTAGCACAAAGAAACTTCGACAAAAACAGGCAATACCTGTGGCCTATACCGAATGTCGACAGAATTCAAAACCCCGGATTGGAACAAAACCCTAATTATTAAGCATTTTAAAAAAGATGAAAAACATAAAAACAAGTATCTGCTATTGTGTCGCATTGGCACTTGCCACACCATTTTTAGTCAGCGCCCAAACAAAACCATTACAAGTAAGTGGGGTGTATCCTCATTTGGCCACTTTTAACGAGGGATGGCCAAAAACCGAGGAGCAGAAAAAGAAAGGCGGCCAGGGCTTTGAAAATGGTATTGGTGCAATAACGCCCTGGGCCGGGCAGCTTTGGATGGTTACCTATTCGCCACACGAGCCTCATGGCAGTGCCGATAAACTTTACAGTTTGGATAAAGATTTAAATGTAACCATCCATCCCGAAAGCATTGGAGGTACGCCGGCTAACCGCATGATTCATCGCGAATCAAACCAGCTCATTACCAGTAGTTATTTTATTGATGACAAAGGGAAGGTGAGGACAATCCCATTCAGTGTAATGCCTGGCCGGATGACTGCAACCGCAAGACACCTCACTGATCCTGAAAATATGGTCTATTTTTATGATATGGAGGGCATGTTGTATGAAGTAAATGTACATACCCTGGCGGTGAACAAGCTCTTTCACAAGCCTGTTCCCGGCTGGCATGGTAAAGGTGCCTATACTGCCCAGGGCAAACTGGTGGTAGCCAATAACGGCGAGGAAGCTGTTTTTAAAATTACCAAAGACATGCTGCAGGCCGGGAACCTGCCACAAAACAATGAAGAAAAAGGCGTGCTGGCCAGCTGGGATGGCAAAAAATGGGAGATTGTTGAACGCAGGCAATTTACTGATGTAACTGGTCCGGGTGGTATTTATGGCAGTCCGGGTAATAAAACCCCACTGTGGAGTATTGGCTGGGATAAACGTTCTGTAATACTCAAATTGCTTGATAATGGCCAATGGTACACTTACCGCTTGCCTAAGGCGGCACATACCTACGACCACCGAGGAGGCTGGTACACCGAGTGGCCGCGCATACGTGAAGTGGGCAATGGTAAAATGCTGATGGATATGCATGCCATGATGTACGATTTCCCTAAAACCTTTTCGCGTGCTAACAGTGGAGGTATTGCTCCGCTTAATACCCATTTGCGCTATATCCCCGATTTTTGCAACTGGAACAACCAGATTGTAATTGCCACCGATGAAACCACGGTGCTGGAAAATCCTTTGGCCGGAAGGGCGCAATCCAACTTGTGGTTTGGCCAGTGGAATGATTTAAAAACATGGGGTAGCCCCACAGGTTGGGGTGGACCATGGGAAAAAGATGCGGTTAAGGCCAATATTCCCTCAGATCCTTATCTGATTAATGGTTTCGATAACAGGTTGCTGCATCTGTTAGCAGATAAGCAAACTACGGTAACCCTGCAGATAGACCAAAAAGGAAACAATAACTGGAAAGATTACAAAAAAATCAATCTGGAAGCCAATAACTACCAGTATTTTCTGCTACCTGCCGGTTTAAAAGCTACCTGGATCAGGTTTAAGACAGATAAAGATTGTATTGCAACCGCTTTTATGCATTTTAGCGGAAAGCCACATAGCTCAAATCCTGCATTATTTAAGTTGCTGGCCGATATTACCGATAACAGCGAGATTAATGCAAACCTTATCCGACCTGCAAATTTTAACAAGAACCTGCAGGTGCTGCAAGTTCCTGAAAATAAGTATACTGAAATAGATGAGAAGCTTGCCACTGTTAACAATACTGCCGATAGCAGTGCGCAGGTTTTGCGTTTAGGGAAGTTAACAAAAGGATATGCAGTTGATGATGCTTCGGTAATTGTAAAAGATGCAACAGGTACTTTCCGTTTGCCTAAAGGCTCAGGTGCTTACGAAACTTTTGCCTATCGCGATAAGCGGGAAATAGAATCTGAGCGTTTTATGCTAAATATCACAGGTACTTTTTACGAGGTTGGTCGCGAGAGTGGATTTATCGCATTGCGCCCGGTAACTACGCATAACAAAAAAATAGTCGATTTCTGTACCTGGCGTGGATTATTGGTCTTCAGTGGTACGAAGAAAGATGCCAAACCCGATGGACAATATTTTGGAAATGAAGCAAATGGTTTATGGTACGGTGGCGTAGACGATATGTGGAAGATGGGAAAAGCAGTTGGTGTAGGTAGCGTTTGGAAGAACAGTAGCATTAAGAAAGGCGAGATTTCGCTCCCTTACCTGATGACAGGTTATGATCGTAAAAAAGTAAGTTTAACAGCCAATAAACCAGTAAAAATTACCCTCGAAGTAGATTTCGATCTCACCGGTTTTCACCATTACAAAACCTTTACGCTTACGCCAGGAAAATCAGTTGAATACGAATTTCCTGCTGGTTTTAGTGCACACTGGGTTAGGGCGATAACCGATAATGATTGCACGGCCACTGTTACGTTTAACTATCAGTAAATTATGGAAAAGATTGATGGTAAAAGTGTGTGGCAGCATTTATTCAGCACGGTAGTAATCGTTGCTGCATTGGGTTATTTTGTAGATATATATGATTTGCTGCTGTTTGGTATTGTCCGCATTCCAAGCCTGATTGAACTGGGGCTTGATGAAACAGCACAATCTGTAGAAGGAGCCAGCATTTTGAACTGGCAAATGAGTGGTTTACTGATAGGTGGTATACTTTGGGGTATTTTAGGCGATAAAAAAGGGCGTTTATCTGTTCTCTTTGGTTCCATTGTAACTTATTCTATTGCCAATTTTGCCTGTGGATTTGTTCAGGATATTACCGTTTACAAAGTTTTGCGTTTTGTTGCTGGTATAGGCCTTGCAGGCGAACTGGGCGCCGGAATTACATTGGTTTCTGAAAGTTTGCCCAAAAAACTCCGGGGCATTGGCGCCTCAGTAGTTGCAGGCGTAGGCTTGTTAGGGGCTGTGGCTGCTTATTTTACCGTCGAGCTCTTTAGCTGGCGTTATGCTTACTTTACAGGTGGTGGTTTAGGCATATTGCTGCTTTTGTTAAGAATTGGCGTATTCGAATCGGGTATGTACACGCAGATTGCCGAACGCGAGCAGGTACGCAAGGGGAGTTTCAGCTCCTTCTTTACCAATAGCCGGCGCTTAAAACTTTATGCCAGGTGCATTGGTATCGGATTGCCAACCTGGTATGTAATCGGTATACTGGCTACTTTCAGCAACGAATTTGCAAGAGCTTTGGGTATAACCGAAGTGGTAAAACCAGGCCTTGCTGTAATGTGGTGTTATATTGGTCTGGCTACCGGCGATTTGCTGAGTGGTGTATTAAGCTATCTGCTTTGCTCCAGAAAAAAAGCGGTAATCCTGCTCATGCTTTTTACGCTATTAGGAACTGTTATTTACCTGTACGGCGGTGTGGCCAATCCCACAGGTATATACCTCATGTGCCTTTGGCTGGGCTTTGGCATTGGGTATTGGGCCATGTTTGTTACCATCGGCGCCGAGCAGTTTGGCACAAATTTAAGGGCTACTGCAGCAACAACCATTCCCAACATGGTTAGAGGAACCGTGGTATTAATGACTACCTTATATGGGGCCTTAAAACCCGATATTTTACCGCTTCATGCTGCTGCGGTAGTGGGTTTAATTTGTTTTGGTATTTACAGCGTACTTACCATACCCGAAACGCATGATAGGGAACTTAATTTTATAGAGCAGGATTAACAGACGCCTTTTTAATTTCTTTAAAAAACAACCATTGTTTGGTCTTCAACATGTTGGATTCAGTTTGGTCTTCAACATGTTGGATTCAGTTTGGTCTGAATCCAACATTTTTTGTTTTATGGCATTGGAAATAAGTTGTTATGTTTATAGTTGGTGAAAGTTTTTTTAGTTTTGCTAAACAAAATCTGAAGTGCATGTATAAAAAACAATTGATAATAGTAAATAAGCACTAATGATTTAAAAATGTTATTTAAAGATTAAACTGTATCTTGGAGCCAGCCAAGCTTACAACAAACCCAAAAACTCAGCACAACGTAACATCCCTGAAATGGCGTGCTGGTTAAACAGCGAATGACTATATTTTTGCAAAAACTTTTTAAAACAGGAGCGTCGTACCCCTTAAAAGGAATAAACTGTAGGAAATTTTACCATGGATAAATTTAATTTTCCTGATGGTAAAAGTACCTTGCATGCCTTATGGTGGGAGGCGATGTGCATGGGCGAGAAAGATGCCTTTCTAAAACTGTACAAAGGGCTTTACAGGAGTTTGGCCGGATTCGGCCTGCGGGTTCATGCCGACTCTGAAATGGTTACCGATACATTAAATCAGGTATTTCTCGAACTTTGGGAGAAACACGATAAGCTGCCGAGGGTAGAACAGGTGGAATCATACCTTCGTACCATTTTAAAGCGAAAAATCTTAAAACGAATCGCACAGGAGCAACGGTTAAATAAAGCAATCTCAGTAATTGTAACCGAAGATGAGGCGCTGCTGGAAATGCCTTATGAAGAGTTGATTGTAAAAATCCAATCCGATGAGCTGGTTAAAAACAGTTTACTTGCCGCTCTCGAAAAATTAACTCCCCAACAGCGAAAATTAATCCAGTTACGGTTTTATGATGGCTTGAGTTATGAAGACGTGGCCAAAAGAACACAATTAACCGTTAGAACAGCCTATAACACCATTTATAGTGCGTTAAAATTTTTGCGTACCCAGCTTAAATTTTAGCCTTTACATGTCCGCCAGGATAGAATTTTAGAATAAATTAAAAAAAGTTAAAAAATACTTGGTAAAAATTTCAATTACTGTGCACTGGTATTAAAAAGCCGTTCCATGATTGATGAATATAGATACCCCGAAGATTTTTTAATGGATGATACCTTTAAGCAATATTGCGAAGGTAGCAACCAAAAATGTGTGATTTTCTGGGAGGAATGGATTAATAAACATCCCGAAAAACATAATACAGTATACGCTGCAAAAAAAATGTACCAGCTTTTAAGCGGTAATTTAAAGCCGCTTAATCAGCAAGTCGATTATCTTACGGCGCAACTCAACCCGTTAATCAAAGTTAAAAAGTTCAGGAAAGTACATTACGCTATTGCTGCGTCTGTTTTAATTATACTGCTAGCAGGACTGATTTACATGATCAACGAACGTCCAAACAAGGCCTTACATTATGCCGGAAATTTTGTAGCCAAAAGAGGAGAGAAAAAGAAAATTACGCTGCCCGATGGTACTTTGGTATACCTGAATGCTGATAGTAAAATTGAACTTGGAGATCATTTCAACCAAAGCGATAGAAATGTACGGTTAACAGGCGAAGCTTATTTTGATGTAAAGCACGATGCCGCCAGGCCTTTTTTTGTGCGGACCAAAGATTTTAAAATCAGCGTTTTGGGTACTGCTTTTAATGTGAAAAGTTATGCTAACGAACATGAATCGGAAGCTACACTGGTGCGGGGTACCATTAAGCTCGAAGACAATACCGGCTTAAACAAAAATATTGTAATTCTTAAAGCCGGTCAGAAAATTACCTATCACCTGTTACATGCTCAGACAGATCCAGGCCTTTCTGTTACAGATGAGGCAGAGCGCTTACCTAAAATTGAAGTCAATAATCTTACCCTGATTGATAAAGAAGTAGTAGAATCGGCATGGACGAATAACAATCTCATTTTTGCGAACGACAATTTTGAAGATATTAAAACACGACTGGAGCGTTGGTTTAATGTAACTATCGAATTTAAAGATAAAGAACTGGCTGGCTATACTTATACAGGGCACTTTGAAAACGAAGATATCTTAACAATTCTGGATAACCTGCAACGCGTAAAACATTTTAATTTTAAAAAGAAAGGAGAACATATCACCATAACCAAATAACCAAACTAACCAAAATAAACCTGTATCGAAAAGAAAAAGGGGAAGTGCTCGAACACATTCCCCCGATAATTTTTTGATCTTTTTTCTAATCTGGGGTTCCTCACTGGACATGCGTAGCCCCAAATAAACCAATCAAAAAAACAAAAATATGATTAAAATTTACATTAGTCAAGCCTCGCCATGGCTCAGGCTCCTTTCTAAAGTCATCATTCAAATGAAGATTGCATTCCTATTAGTCTTTATTACCTGCCTAAATGTTTCTGCAAAGGTTTTTTCGCAAGAAAAACTTACACTCGATCTTAAAAACATCAGGCTCGAGAAAGCTTTGCAAACTATTGAAAAACAAAGTGGTTATCGTTTTGTCTATAGCCCAACCGAAGGTCCTTTTAATAAGGTAGTCAGCATCAAAACCAATCAGGCCTCGCTTGAAGAAGTTATGCGTACTTTGCTTTCAGGTACCGCACTGAACTTTTCGGTGCAGCAGAATAACCTCATTACCATTTTGAAAGATGAAATGGCCAATCAGGATATAATTGTAAAAGGTCTGGTTAAGGACAGTACAGGTGTTGGGCTACCCGGCGTTTCCGTTGCTGTAAAAGGCGTTAAGGGAATCGGTACTTCTACTGATGGGGATGGTAAATTCAGCCTGTCAGTACCCGATAATTCAACATTGGTTTTTTCCCTCATCGGTTACGAAACCGTTGAAAGAAGGGCTACAGGTGCATTAACCGTAGTCTTAAAAGCTTTAGACAATAACCTGGATGAAGTAGTGGTACAGGCCTATGGTAAAACAACCAAACGCAAAACTACCAGTGCTATTTCTACCCTTGATATGGGTAACGTAGCCGCTTTACCCGTGCAATCTATAAACGATGCGGTAGCCGGTAGGTTACCGGGGGTAATTGTAACTGCAGGTAGTGGTGCACCGGGTGCTAAAGCCAGTATTTCTATTCGTGGGCAGAGTCCTATTTTTGTGATTGATAACATCGTACGCTCGGCCAACGATTTTGCGAACCTAAACCCAAATGATATTGAGAGTTATTCGATATTAAAAGATGCGGGCGCTACAGCATTGTACGGAAATCAGGGCGCTAACGGTGTAATTCTGGTAACAACAAAACGGGGTAGCGAAGGCAAGGTAAATATTAATTATTCCTACAATCAGATCTTCTCGCAGCCCACGCTATTCCCCGAAAAAATCAGCTCTTACGATCAGGCAGTTGCTTTAAACAGGTTATATGCCGATGAAGGCAGGAGCCCGTTCAGATCAGCAGCTGATTTAGAAAAATTACGCACTGGTTCCGATCCCTTTAATTTCCCAAATACAGATTGGCAAGCACTTACCATGAAAAATTTCGCACCCGAAATGAGGCACGATCTGTCTGTAACTTCAGGTACTAAGAAATTAACCTATTATGCAGGTCTTTCGTATTATGATCAGGGAAGTATTTTACGAACCGATAATAACTATAATAAGCGAACTACATACCGTTTAAATACCACCAGCCAGTTCGATCAGTTAAACCTTAAAGTAACCGCCGGATTAGATGGTTTTATTGAAAGTAATGTAACTCCCGGAGTGGGATATGGCAGCATTTACAGCCACATCCAAAATAGGGGATCGGCGCAACTTGCTATAAACGAATTTGGTTTGCCAACCACCCAACCAGACAATCCTGTCCGTGAACTCGATCCACAATCTGGGTACAACAGGCAGTTAGCCAAAATTTTAAACACTAATCTTGGACTAGAGTATTCTGCTCATTTTTTAGAAGGTTTGAAATTTAAAGTAAACGGTACCTACACCACTTACAACAATGTTAGCAAAAACTGGAATTACCTTGCGCCAGCTTACAACCTCAACAGTACAACACCAATATATGGCAACCCACCCAGCTTAACGGTAGGGCAGGGCCAGGGTAGTACATTAACGCTACAAGGTTATATTCTTTACAGCAAAACTTTTGGGGATCACAGCATCGATTTTACAGGTGTTGTGGAGCATCAGCAAGATGAAGCTTCTAACATTTCGGGCAACCGCAAAAATTATCAGATTATTTTTGATCAGCTGATTGCCGGTCCCGCACTTGATCAATCAGTAAGTGGCGGCGAATCGGAGGCTGCAAGGGCTGCCTTACTGGGTAGGTTAACTTACAGTTATAAATCAAGATATTCAATAGAAGGATCAATTAGAAGGGATGGTGATTATCTGTTTGTACCCGGTCGCCAGTGGGGTACTTTTTATGCTGTTTCAGGAAATTACATTATTTCTGAAGAGAAATTTATGAAATCGCTGAAAGACAGGCATATTCTTGACTTTTTAAAACTGAGAGGTTCTTATGGCGTTTTAGGCGATAAAACAGGTGTAGGCGCATTTGGCTATGTACCTTCTTACAGCATTAATCCAACAGCTTATGTGGTAAATGGTAATCTCGTACAAGGTACCTCCGAACCCGGAAGCTTACCAAATAGTACCTACTCATGGCAAACCATAGGTAGCCGCGATTTGGCCCTGGAATTTGGAACTTTAAATAACCGTTTAAGCGGTACTTTCGATTATTATTATACCCGCAGAACAGGTTTCGTTACTGGTGATCCACGTTTCTCGCAAACCCTGGGTATTGGTTTACCGCAAATTAACTTTACCGAAGGTGCCCTGCGTACCGAAGGTTATGATTTTAACCTCAACTGGGCAAGCAACATTGGTAAGTTTACCTATAAAATCGGACTTAATTTTACCCGTTATAACTCGCTTTGGGAGCGCTTTGCCGGCGATGACGATGCAACCTTAAAAAATCCTTACACCCGCACAACCAATACCAGCGGGGGCTTTTTACAAACAGGCTACTATAATTCAGGCTTTTATACATCAAATAGCCAGCTGTTAAATGGAGCACGACGCATCAGTTCTACCAACGTAGTAGTGGGCGATTTAAGATATCAGGACCTTAATGGCGACGGACAGATTAATGCTGATGATTTTAGAAGAATTGGAAGCAATACTTTCCCGCGCACCAACTACGGTGTAACCATCGATCTGGGATATAAAGGATTTTCATTCAATGCAGTAGTACAAGGTGCTGGTAACCGCGACCGTTATTTGGGAAATGCAGTGCAGGGCGGCGATCCGCAAAACCCTTTGGCCTATGGCTTTCAGTTAGATTACTGGCGACCAGATAATACCGATGCATTATTTCCTCGTGCAGTAAGTGCAACAACTGTAAACGGAGGTAATAATTTTACAGGAAGTGATTTCTGGTTGGTTAAATCAAAATATGTGCGCTTGAAATATGTACAGTTTGGTTACGATTTCAAAGAAAGCGTATTTAAAAAATCAGCATTTCAGCAATTGCGTTTGTTTGTGTCAGGTACCAATTTGTTAACCTCATCAAACAGTACCGACTTTTTTATCGATCCGGAATCGAACACCAACAATTACGATTACCCGATCCAGCGCACGTTCGCAATAGGTTTAAATGTAGGTTTCTAATTAGTTAAAGTCATGAAAAAAATTATAATAACAATTTGGGTTTGTGCCGTTATGCTGGCTTTAAACTCTTGTAAAAAGGTATTAGATGCCGATCCGCTAAGCCTGATTAGTCCGGATGTGGTGTGGAGCAGTAAAGCCAATGCCGAAACTTTTGTTTTTGCAACCTATGGTATTATGGATCCTTATAATTCGGGACTCAAAGGTGCCGAGGACATATACACAGCCAATATTTTAGGAGCATATGGTAATGGCGATAATGCCTTTACTGTTTTTTCTGAAACCTTAACCAACAGAAGTAATTACGGATTTGACAACTGGGGAGCAGTGCGCCGTTGTAACGTAATTATCAAAAATGTAACCGAATCTGCTGGTATAGCAGATGTCGATAAAAAGGCATTAATTGCAGAAGCTAAGTTTTTAAGGGCTATGTCTTATTACAATATTGCCAGAAGAACCGGTCGTATTGCCTGGATAGATAAGGTCTTGACCGAAAACGATGATCTTAAAGTGCCCAGCACGGCCAGTCCGACTGAAAGTTATAATTACATTATTAAAGATCTGGAAGACGCTGTTGCCGATTTGCCAACCACAAAAATTACCGGCCGTACCAACAAATATGTGGCAGCGGCATTTTTAACTGAGGTATGTTTGCAAGCTTTGGCATATAAAAACTACCCTGCGGCACCGAATGTTGCACCTAACGATCCATTACTGGATAAAATTATTACCAATGCCCAATTGGTAATAAGCGGCGGTTATGCTCTTGAAGCAGATTACGAAGGCATGTTCAACGAAACCAAAAGTACTTCGAACGAGATCATCTTCGCTATTTACAAAAAGGCAATCAATACCTCTTTATCAAGTACACCCATGCAGCACCAGTTGCCTAACATTAAACCCGAAACCATTATCCAGTTTAGTGGTACACCTTTGTTTAACAAACCCGTGCCTTTTGAGGTTTGGCCCGAAAATTTCCCGGCGCAAAACTTTACCGACGATTATCTAACTATCGATAAGGCTGATCCAACCAAAGTGGTGCCCTGGAACCAGACTTCACAATACCTGAATGCAGTTGATGAAAGTGTAAATGTGGTAGCACCGTTTGCTAAATCGGGTTTCCCTGACGATAAAACTGCTAAGCTAAACAATGATGTAGTAGTTAAAATGGGGCGTATTAAACCCGGAAGTACAGAAACCATGTGGAGCTTAACAAACGAAAACCGCGATGCCAGGTGGAAAGCCTCTATCATCAGCGATTCGACCCGTTTTTATGGCGAATTGTTTACTACTGGTTTAAAAGGTAATTCTGGCCGCTTTTTAGGTACCATTAATGGTGGTGGTTACGATTGTACTTTAAGCAATATGTATTGGCGCAAAGGCTTGTACACCAATGTAAGCCCATCGTACTTAAATAGTGTAAGTACCGATTATCATTTTGTATGTATGCGTTTGGGCAGGGTATATTTAAACCTGGCCGAAGCCTATTTATTAAAAGGCGATTTAACCAATGCTTTACTAAACCTGAATAAAACAAGAACCTTTCACGGAAAACTTCCGGCCTCTACAGCAGGAACGCTGGTTGCTGCCTGGAAAGATTATAAAATCGAAAGAAGGGTAGAACTGGCAGAGGAAAATGATCATTATTTCAGTTTATTACGCTGGGGAAGATTTGGTGGCGATGCCAATGATGGTACAGCTCCTAATGGTACCATTAAAGAGTTAACTGAGCCTATGCGTGTAATGGACATATCAAAAGACCGTAAATCGTTTTCTATTGTAACCGGACCATTTGGAAGACAATATAACGACAGGAAATTTGATGCTTCCAGAAGATACCTCTTCCCTATACCGCAAAACTTAATCGATAACAATCCAAAATTTGGTCCGCAAAACCCAGGATGGTAACCCTAAATCAATCAAATTATGAAATTTAACATAAAACATATATCCTTTCTGATGATGCTCGTATCATTGGCTTTATTTTCCTCTTGTTTAAAAAAGGATTTGAAGGATTATCCCTTGTACGACACCAATGAAATCACATTGGTTAATGTCGAACATCGTTTCAATGGTTCGGCTACAATGAATGGACAGCCTATTGTTGCCTATCAGAAATTGAATGCAACCCAAACAGTTGATAAAACAAATGCTATTATTAATGTAGCTATATCAGTACCTGCTGCTAATGGGCAGTTTACCGCTGCCGAAAAAGCTAATGTAGTGCAAAGCAAATTGTGGTTTTATATGAATATCTCAACCGCAGCAAGCATTGCACCAACTGGCGGAACAGCTACACTTGGCGATCCAACCGATGCAACCAAACCACTTAAATACGTGGTAACGGCAGCAAACGGAGCGAGCAGGGTGTGGACGATTAATATAACCTCGTTTACAAATAATTAGGTTTAGTTGGTTTAGTTTAGAGTCGCTAAAAATTTTAGCGGCTCTTTTTTTCACACACACATTTGAAATTAATTAAGATGATTAAGGTAAAAATACTTTTATCGGGCCTGCTTGCATTTTTTGTATCGCTTTTACAAGCGCAGGTTTACCAGATTGATATTAAAAATAAACCGCTGCCAGAACGGAGCAATATCGCTATGTCCGCGATAAACCCGGGCGGTATAAAGCTTGGGGTAAACAGTCAGTACTTCACTAAAAACGATCAACCCTGGTTTCCGATGATGGGTGAGTTACACTATAACCGCGTAAGGCCCCAGGATTGGGAAACTGAAATTTTAAAGATGAAAAGCGGCGGTTTATCTATTATTGCCACTTACGTTTTTTGGAACGAGCACGAACGCGTGAAAGGGCAATGGGACTGGACAGGCAACCGGAATCTTCGCCAGTTCATTCAGCTCTGTCAGAAACACGATATGTATGTATGGTTACGCATAGGCCCCTGGAGCCACGGCGAACAGTTAAACGGTGGTTTCCCCGATTGGATTCAACGCCTCAAAGGACACCGTAGTAACGATCCCGAATATTTAAAAGCATCGGCTGTTTTGTTCGATCAGATTGCACAACAAACCAAGGGTTTGTTTTTTGCCAATGACGGACCAATTATCGGTACTCAGTTAGAAAACGAGTATGCCAGCGGTCAGGCAGCACACATTAGTACGTTGAAAGAAATGGCCCAAAAAGCGCAGATTAATCCCGTTTACTGGAGTGTAACTGCCAATACCGTATTCGACGATCGTAAAATGGAGGTAATCCCGTTACAGGGCTCTTATGCTTACAGAGGCTGGGAAAGGGCAGGCGGAGGGGCTACAAAAGACTTTTTGTACGGTAACGACCAATGGATCATGACTGACGCGTTAGGCAAGGTTTTTTATGATGTAAATAAATTTCCGCGAGGACTTTGCGAGCAAGGTGCGGGTAGCCAGATGACTTACCGCAACCGTTTTGTTGTAAAACCTGAAGTTATAGCTGCACACTTGCAGAACCAGATAGGCCGTGGAATGAACCTCGTAGGTTATTACATGTTTCATGGAGGTACACAAACTCCGGGTTTAAAAGAACCTGGCTACTCCGAAAGTTACGATTTTCAGGCGCCGATTGATGAATTTGGTTTGCTGCGGCCTTCCTATAAACAACTTAAAGTATTACATACTTTTGTTAACGATTTTGGAAAAGAACTGGCTCCTATGGAGGTTTATGAACCTGTAAATCCCGTTCGTGACGAAAAGAATACCAGCGATTTAAGGTATGTAGCCCGGGCAAATGGCAATAGTGGCTTTCTGTTTTTAGGTAACACGCAAGTACGCATTACCATGCCCGATAAAACGGTTTCGATGCAGGTAAACCTGGCTGACGAGACGATCCATTTCCCTTCATTATTACTTAACGGACAAACTACAGCCATTTTACCTTTCAATTTAAAAGTGGGTTCAGCCTTAATTAAATATGCAACTGCACAGCCCTTTGCCAAATTGGTGAACGGTAAAAATATCAGCTTGTTTTTTAAACGCTTAAATGGTGTAAATCCTCAACTGGCAATCGATAGCCGTACGTTAAAAAGTAAGGATATTGCAGGCTGGAAAGTTACCCAAACCGGCAATCAGTTACAGTTAATTGCCGGTAGCCGTACCGATTGTAGCTTGACCGATATAGATGGAAACCAGGTGAAAATAATATTTATTACCACTGCACAAGCCGAAAATGCATGGCGAACCCAATTGAATGGACAAGATGCACTTTTAATTACCCAGGCTGATGTTTTAATGCAAAAAGGCCAGCTTACCTTAGCACAATTAAACAAACCGGTGTTCGACATGATGGTTTATCCTAAGGGTTTGAAGGCTTTTAATGCCGCTGCTACAAAGTCTGTCAGTACACTTTTCGATACCTATAAATGGCAATCACCGGTTTACAAACCACAAATTGCCATCAAATACCCTACCCATAAAACCGCTGAAATTACTTTGAACCCTGCACTACCTAAAAATGTAAATGATGTTATCTTAAACGTAAATTACCGCGGCAATGCCTGTGAGCTTGTTCAACAGGGAGCAATTAAAACAGATAATTTATTTAATGGCGAAACATGGCAAATCAGCCTCAATAGATTTTGGAAAAAGGGTAATATTAGCCTTAATTTACAAGATTGGGATGATAAAACTACTGGAGTACCAGCCAATTTGGTGCAGGAAATAAAAGCCAAAGGAACAGGTTTTACGGCTATCACTGCAGTTCCACAATACAAAACAATTATAAATTTGAAGCCCTAACCATAAATATACCAGCTTTTTTAAGCAACAAGACTACACAAGATAGATTTTATGAATAGGTTAAAGCTATATTTATAACCACACAATGAAAAAATACATTACTCTCTTACTTTTGTGCATAAGCCATCAGCTCTATGCCCAAACAATAGATGTTACCCAATTCGGTGCTCAGCCCAATAGTTTTGCTGATGCTACTGCCAGTGTGCAAAAGGCAATCGAAAAGGCAAAAAATCAAGCCAATCCGGTACTAAATTTCCCGAAAGGGAGATATGATTTCTGGCCCGATAGTGCTATTGAGACTCATTATTACATTTCAAACAGTTCATCTGAAGTTGAGTTCCCGGTTAAAAAACAACGGGTGGGGCTGTACCTAAAAGATTTGAAAAACCTCACCATTGAAGGCAACGGATCTGTTTTTGTATTTCATGGTAAAATGATTACCTGGGTAATTGATGGCAGCGAAAATATCCGGATCCAAAATCTTTCAGTCAACTATGAGCGCCCGGGTATGTCTGAAATGACCCTGCAGGAAATTACACCCACCTCGGTTACGGCTAAAGTACATCCTGATAGCAGGTTTGCCATTATCGATGGCCGTTTAGAATGGTATGGCGAAAAATGGATCACTAAAAATCATCATGCAGTGCTGGTTAGGCCAACTACAGGCACCTTGTTTTACAGCAATTGGGATGTTTTTGCCAAAAGTAAAGCTGCACAAATTGCACCAGGTGTAGTGAAATTTACCGGCGATTTCTCCAGATTTAAAGCCCTGCCTGGCGATGTGCTGACCGTTAGAGATCGTTACCGCGATTACGTAGGGGCATTTCAAAACCGCTCTAAAAACATCAGTTTGCAAAACGTTAACATGTTTTCGATGCATGGTTTGGGTATCGTATCTCAATTTTGCGAAAACCTGCATTACGATAATGTTGCCGTTGCACCAGAACCCGGGAGCGGCCGCGTAATTGCCTCATCTGCTGATGGTATGCATTTTTCGGGCTGTAAAGGGCAGATTACACTTAATAATTGCCGCTATAATGGTATGCATGATGATCCTGTTAATGTACATGGTACGCATTTAAAAGTAAGTGAAATAGTATCGGCCAATACTTTAAAGTTAAAATTCATGCACCACCAGACTTATGGTTTTAATGCCTTTATTCCTGGCGATACTGTGGCGTATGTGCACAGCGCTGCATTACAGATTTTTGCACAGGGGGTAGTTAAATCTGCCAAATTAATTTCGGAACGAGAAATGCTGGTAGAGCTCGAAAAACCTTTTCCGGCCGAATTGAAAGCAGGTGATGCCTTAGAAAATGTAACCTGGACACCGGCCGTAAAGATTACCAATTGCACGTTCGAAGGCACCATTTCGCGGGGTACGTTAATTACTACCAGGCGCAAAGTGCTGATTGAAAATAATGTCTACTACCGCACTGGCATGCAGGCTATTCTGATCGAAAATGATGCCATGGGTTGGTACGAATCTGGTCCGGTAACCGATGTAACCATTCGCAACAATCAGTTTATCGAATGTGGGTTTAATAGTGGGTCAGATAATTATGCGATCAAAATTAATCCCGAAAACAACGAGTGGGTTAAAAATTACTATGTCCATCGCAACATCAGGATTGAAAATAATATCTTCAAACAATACGATTATCCGGTTTTATCGGCAAAGAGCACAAATGGAATCTTTTTTATCAATAACAAAATAGAAAAATCTGATTTTATGCCGGCTGGTAAAGCACGTGCAGCGTTAAATTTTTGGGGATGTACAGGTGTACAAATTAAAGGAAATCAATTTGTCGATGAAAAACCTGCGATCCAATTGAAAGATATGGTTAAAAGCGATATCAAATCGGATATTAAGTTCGAAGTTCCTTTAAAAAAGAATTAACTAAAGGCGTGATTTAGTTTAGCGATTGGCTAAAACTGTTGAAGATTAAAATTTTGTTTTTCTTTAACTTACGCCTTAATTCAACAGATTAACCAAATGAAAATAAGATTTTTACTGAATTTACTTTGCATCGGTGTGTCCCTGAGTGTACATGCACAGCAAAATAATGCGCTTAAACTCTGGTATACCAAACCGGCAACTCAGTTTGAAGAAGCTTTACCACTCGGTAATGGTCGTTTGGGCGCCATGGTATATGGAGGTGTTGAAAAAGAGCGGATTTCGCTCAACGAAGCAACATTATGGTCTGGTGGACCAATAGATGCCGCCAAAATCAATCCAAATGCCCACCAATACCTACAGCCTGTACGCGATGCTTTATTTAATGAAGATTATAAAAAAGCCGATTCGCTGGTGCATTTTATGCAGGGGCCATATTCTGAAGCTTTTATGCCAATGGGTAACCTGTTTTTTAATTTAGCCCATAGCGGCAAGGTTTTCAGTTACAAGAGAGAACTCGATATTCAAAATGCCGTGTCAAGAGTTAGCTATCAGGCCAACCAAACTACCTACACGCGCGAAACTTTTGCCTCACACCCACAGCAACTTATCATTTTCAGGTTAACCGCTTCCGGAAAGGACAAACTCAATTTCTCCTGCAATTTCGATAGTAAACTGTTAGCTAAAAGTTTGGTTAAACAAGGTATGCTGGTACTTAAAGGTTGGGCGCCGGTACATACTGAGCCCAATTACCGCGGCAATATAGCTAACGCAGTAGTAAACGATACAGTAAATGCCATGCGCTTTGTTTCCATGCTGAAAGTGTTAAAAACTAATGGTAAACAGGTTTTGAAAGATAGTACTTTAACTATTAAAGGCGCAACAGAAGTGGTTTTAGCCCTTTCTATGGCAACCAGTTACAACGGTGTGGATAAGAATCCGGGAACAGCAGGTAAGGATGAAAATGCGATAGCAGCTGCTTACCTTAAAAACGTTGCCAATCGCAATTACGAAAGCATAAAAACTGCTCATCAGGTCGATTTCAGGAATTATTTTGACCGGGTATCGTTACAGCTGGGAGATACCGAGAACGAAAAATTAAGCACTGTAGACCGGCTTAACCGTTTTGCCTCTGGTAAAACCGATAACAGTTTAATTGCTTTGTTTTACCAGTACAGCCGTTATTTGTTAATCAGCTCGTCACGTATGGGCGGCCTTCCAGCAAATTTACAAGGCATTTGGAACGAATCGGTACGACCGCCCTGGAGCAGTAATTACACCACCAATATTAATGCACAAATGAACTACTGGGGGGCAGAAACAGGTAATCTATCCGAAATGCATCAGCCCTTGCTTGATTTTATTGGTCGTTTGGCTGGGCCAGGTTCCATTACTGCAAAAAACTTTTACAATGCCGGGGGCTGGGTATGTCACCACAACAGCAGCATGTGGGCCATGACTAACCCCGTGGGCGATAGTGGTGAGGGCGATCCCTGCTGGGCCAACTGGCCAATGGGAGGTACCTGGTTAAGTACCCATTTGTGGGAGCATTACGCATTTACACGCGATCAGAATTTCTTAAAGCAACAGGCTTATCCCTTAATGAAAGGTGCGGTACAGTTTTGCCTCGATTTTTTAACTACCGACAAAAAAGGTTATCTCGTAACGGCACCTTCCACTTCGCCCGAGAATGTTTACATCAACGATAAAGGCTACGCAGGTCAGACTTTGTACGGTAGTACTGCCGATATGGCCATGATCAGGGAGCTATTTACCGTTTATTTGAAATCTGCCGACTTATTAAAAGTTGATGAAGCGCTTCAAATCAAAGTAAAACAGGCCATGGCAAAGCTTTACCCTTATCAGATTGGTAAAAAAGGAAATTTGCAGGAATGGTATCATGATTGGGAAGATCGTGAGCCACACCACAGACATTTATCGCACCTGTTTTCGGCTTATCCGGGTTATAGCATCACCACTTCCGAAACACCAAAACTGGCCGATGCCGTACGTAAATCGCTCGAATTGCGCACCAATGAAGGTACAGGCTGGGCCATCACCTGGCGGATAAACCTATGGGCAAGGATGCAAAATGCCGAACGGGCTTACGATGCAGTGAAAAAATTAATGCGCTTTGTAGGTAAGGATGCAGCCATCAAATATGGGGGTGGCGGTATTTATGCTAATTTGTTTGGTGCCCATCCACCTTTCCAGATTGATGGAAACTTTGGTGGTGGGGCAGGCATAGCCGAAATGCTGCTCCAAAGTCATCAGGGCTACATTGAACTATTGCCAGCCTTACCTATAGAGTGGAAATCTGGTGCCGTTAATGGTTTGGTAGCGAGGGGGAATTTTGTAATAGATATGAGTTGGAAAGACGGAAAATTAACAAACGCCAGCATACTTTCGCGTAAAGGTGGTAATTGTAAAATCAGCTATATGGGTAAAACCAAAGTATTGAGCACCCAACCCGGTAAAAATTATCTGGTGAAATTTTAAAGCTGGGGCGGTTAAAAAACTCCGGCGAAATAACATCGCTTTGTCCCGGCTACCGTTTTGAAGAAGCTTTGTTTAAATTTAATGATGTTTAAATAATTAGGCATAAAAAAGCCGGGAATATTTCTATTTCCGGCTTTAATTTTTTCCTGCGGAGCTAGGGTTATGCGTGTTGCACTCCAGTGGTCTCCAAAGGGGAGGTTTCACAAAACGAAGCATTCGTTACACTCATCTTATTGTTTCCCGGTTTTCCATTTAAGGCTGCGCCTTGGTGAATAGTCCGGAAAACAAAAAACCCGACTATCGTCGGGCTTCGTTTTTTTTGGCGGAGAGCGAGGGATTCGAACCCCCGGACCTGTTACAGTCAACAGTTTTCAAGACTGCCGCATTCGACCACTCTGCCAGCTCTCCGCTGCAAAAGTACGAAGTTGAAGCTAATCTGCAAACCTTTTATAACTTATTATTGATATTAATTTTTTAAGTTCTGCTAATCATTTAGTTAGCTCTAATATTTTTTTTGAAAAAATGATTTAGCTGGCTAAAATCGGCAATTTTGAGCAATTTTTAATTGTGATTTTTATTTAAAGCCGCCTTGCCGGGGTAAGGTTTCTGCCTGTCGACCGATAAAATTCCGTTCCCTTCAATTAAAAAACAGACTAACCCAAAGAGTACGGCGCAAGAAAACCAAAATTCAGAGTAAGGTTTAAATATGCCTGCCGAAATATTGATGAAAAATACCGCACCAATCAAAATGGGTAAATTTAAGAGACAAAATAATCGCGTATAGGTGCCTAATGCAATGGCCATGCCGCCAATAATGTGCATCAGGATAATTAAATGCGCCAGTAAACTGATACTAATGGCTGTACCCAGAAAAGCGCCACGCATCAGGTTACTAAAAGCCTGCATGTTGATGTAAAAATCTACACCTTTCCAAATTAAAACCAGTCCGAGTAAAATTCTGAAGTAGTCTAACCATTTTGGGTGGTGGTGGTCACCCCAGTTTTGGATTTTCTTAAGCATATTCATAACTTCTATATTTTGGTTAGAACAATTTACGTAAAAATAACCGCAAAACAAATTGATAATGACTGGATTAAGATTTCTTTTTCTCGGCCAGTTTACTGTTCAGGTAGTCGGTTGGTGACATGCCAAATTGCTTGGAAAAATTACGCCCAAAGTGCGATTGCGAACTGTAACCTACCATTTCCGAAATCTCGTATATTTTTAAATTTCCTTCGTTTAAAAGCTCTGCAGCCCTTTTTAGCCGCGCCAGATTAATTAGCTCGTTGGGGCTCAGGTTCGAAATCGATTTAATTTTTCGATACAGAGTAGGCCGGCTCATGTTCATTTTCTCGGCCAGGTGTTCTACATCCAAATCCTGGTTGTGGATGTTTTTATTGATGGTATCCTGCAATTTCTCTAAAAACAGCTCATCGGCCTTAGAGTAGGCAATACTTTTAATGTGTAAAAGCGGCGAGCTCGAGAAATATTCTTTGATTTTGTTGCGGTTTTTAATCAGGCTCGAAATCTGCACCTGTAAAAACTCTGGCGAAAAAGGTTTTTCTACATAAGCATCGGCACCGAGTTCTAAACCTTCAATTTTAGATTGCAGTGTGTTTTTTGCCGTAAGCAGGATTACCGGGATGTGGCTAAACTCCAGCGTAGATTTAATTTTGGCGCAAAGCTCAAAACCATCCATTTCGGGCATCATTACATCGCTGATAATGAGCTGTACAATTTCATGTTGTAAAATTTCAAGCGCTTCAAGGCCATTGCGCGCCTGTAGTACCTGGTATTTTTCTTCCAGGTCGTCAGAAATGAAATCGAGGATATCTTCGTTATCATCAACCAGCAATACCACCGATTTTTCGACATCTTTCGAGGCTGGCGCCGTTACAGTTTCTTCCATTTTCCGTTCAGGTTAAATTCAATAAGTTGATGGATGGGGAGCGCCAATACAAATATATTAAAATCAGGGTGATTAAAATCAACATACAGTTCGCCGCTGTGCAGCTGGGCCAGCGATTTGGAAATGGATAGCCCAATGCCCGTGCCTGCTTTAATTTCAGTTTCTTTAGCCCTGAAAAAGGGTTCGAAAATTTTATCTTTAAGTTCCATGCCAATCCGGTTGCCATCGTTTTTAACCAATACCTTAAACTGATCTTCGCCCTCAGGTTGTTCTAAAACAAGTTCTACCGTAGTTTTACTGTATTTAATGGCATTATCGAGCAGGTTGCTGATAATTTTATAAAAGGCCTCTACATCAATATAGGCTAGAAGTGGTTTATCTGGCAGGTTAATGTGGTAGTTGATATTTTCCTGCTCCGCTGCGGGCTGAAACTGCAGGAATACGTCTTTCAAAATCTCCTGGATATCGGCCTTTACAAAGTTAAGCGAGAAATCACTGGTTTCTGTTTTCCTGAAATCGAGCAGCTGATTGGTTAATTTCAGTAACCGATCGGTATTGCGCCCCATTATTTTCAGGTTTTTTTCGATGGTTGGCACTGCATGTGCCTGTTTAATCAGTTTCTCCATTGGGCCAATAATCAGGGTAAGCGGCGTACGGATTTCATGCGCCACATTGGTAAAGAATTCGATCTTGGCCTGATATACTTCTTTCTGCTTTTCGTGTTCAAAAACTTCCATCCGGCGACTGTTTTTGAGCGCAATTTTAAGGTGGTAACGGCGCACGAGATAAAAGATAATGGCAGCGGCGCTAATCACGTAAATGAAATAAGCCAGCGGACTCAGGTAAAAAGGCGGCCTGATCCTGATCAGCAATTTTACATTCTTGTTGCTCCACTTGTTGCTGCCCTCTACCATGGCTTTTACCTCAAAAGTATATTTGCCCGGAGCCAGTTTGGTAAAGTAAACCTTTCTGTTTGTTTTTAAATGCTCCCAGTCTTTATATAAGCCGGTCATTTTATAGGCATACTCAGTCATGGCCGGCGAAAGGTAGCTTAATGCGGCAAAATCGATACTGAATGAAGACTGGTCGTAATTGAGATCAATGGTATCGGTGTATACGATTGATTTGTTTAACACCGAATCGGCACCTTTTACCCCAATTTCGGTACTGTTTACCTGAAAACCGGTTAAAAAAACAGGTGTTTCGTAAGAATTGGTTCTGAAATTAGTAGGGTTGAAGCTTACCAGCCCCTTTACGCTGCCAAAAAACAGGCGGCCATCGCTATCCTGAAAGGCCGAATTATAATTAAACTGATCGGTTAACAGCCCGTTTGCTTTGGTATAGGTTTTACTAAGCCCCGTTGCCGGATCGAAATGGATGAGCCCACGCGTACTGCTGATCCAGAATCGATGGCCCGCGTCTTCAGCGATGCGGAAAAGGTAATTGCTCGGAAAACCATTTTTACTGCCATAGCGCTTAAATTGCTGCGTTTGGGCATCAAACTTACAAAGGCCGCCGCCATCTGTAGTAACCCAGATATTTTTACGGCTGTCTTCAAAAACACTGTTAACCGTATTGTGGCTTAAACTTCCCGGATCGCTTGCTTTGTTTCGGTAATTTTTAAAACCAGGTTTTGATAAATTGAAACGATACACGCCATCGTTAAAACTGCCAGCCCAGATATTGCCTTGGTGATCTTCGATAACCGAATCGTAAAAAATAAAAGGCAAATCGGGGATGGGTTCAAAATCGTCTTTTTTGCGGTTATAATGGTAAATGCCGTTAATGGTGGCTACTATAATTTCTCCACTGCGTGTACGGCAAAAGGTAACAATAAAGTTGGTGCGTAGTGCATTGCCCATGCCCGCCTGGTAGTGTTTAATTACCTTTTCGCTTTTCAGGTCAAAAAGGTCTAAGCCATGTTCAAAAGTACCCACCCAGAGTTTATCGCCATCTACGAGTAAGCCGTGTATGTTGGAATAAGCAATGCTGCCTTTTTTTCCATCGGGCAGAAAATGCTTGAAGGCACCGGTTTGGGCATCAAGTTTATTTAAGCCTGCATCTTCTGTTCCGATCCAGAAATTGCCTGCCTTATCTTTGGTAATCTCACGCACATCGCTTCCACTGATGGAATTACGGCCTTCCTGCGGGAAATATTTGGTAAAGAAGGAGGTATGGCTCGAATAATAGTTTACGCCACCAAAATAGGAACCCGTCCATACGCCCCCTTCACGATCGGCACAAATGGTGTAAATGGCATTGTCACTCAGCGAATAATCGTTATTGTACTGCTTGGTAATATGCGTAATCTGATTGCTTTCATCGTTGTACACGTAAATACCCGATTCAGTTCCAATCCAGAATTCATGATCAGCTACCTGTTTAATGTCGCGCACAAATATGGGTGTTTGATCACTGTTCAGCCTCAGCAAATCTTTCGATTGCAAGGTAAGTGGATTAAACAGTTTAATCCCCTGGTTGGTGGTTCCGATTAAAAGTTCTCCTTTTGTGGTTTCTGCAATTTTGGCAACCCAGCCGTATTCAGGCTTTTTACCTTTCCCGTTAATGTTAAAACTCTGGAAGTTGTTGCGCTCTGGGTTATACTTTTCAACCGTACCTCTGCCTGTGCTGATCCAGATGCTGCCGTTTTTAAGCACCGCTACAGATGAAGCATCGAAAGGAGCATTCGTGGTAAAAGCGGTAGTTGTTTTATTTTTTTTGTTGTAGAGGTAGATTTTAAAGGAGGAAAGCACCCATAAATTACCTTTATTATCGCTCCCCAGATCAATAATGCGCATGCCTTTGGTCGCTTTAACCGAAGTAAAACTTTCTTTTAGCGGATTGTATTCATAAACGCCATCGTTGGTACCTACCCAAAGGGTTTTATCATCATGATGCAGGGCGTAAATCAGGTCGTTACCCAAACTGCCAGGCTGGTCGGCATCATGGCGGTAGGTTTTAAAGCTATAACCATCAAAACGGTTCAATCCGTCTTTGGTACCAAACCACATAAACCCGTTGGCATCTTGTACGCTGCAAAACGCGGTGTTGTTCGATAGGCCGTTCTCTACCTGGTAGCGCCTGAAATAGTAAGGCTGGGCCAGCAAAATCTGGGCGGTAAAGAGGAATAAAAAAAGGATGAAAAGTTTTTTCAATTGGATATTGGTCAGCAAGATCAAATATATTAAAGATATACCTGGTTTTAAGCCAAAATTGAATTTGAGCAGATAAGTAGAAAAATTGAGACAGATCGGTTTTGCGCAGTGGGGCAAATGGCATTATTTGCATGCCACTAACCAAATCAGTTTCAAATTGAAAAATATTAAAACTTTCGGCTTATTTATCCTGCTCATTTTCTCGCTTGAAGCAGGGGCACAGCAAATGCGTATTGCACCTTCACCGCTATATCGAGATCCGATTTACGATGGCGCCGCCGACCCGGTAATGGTATATAACCATGCCGAAAAAAGCTGGTGGATGCTGTACACCCAGCGCAGGGCCAATGCCCAAACCAGCGATGTTGCCTATTGCTACGGTACCCATATAGGTGTGGCTACCAGCACCGATAACGGCCAGACCTTCGTCTACAAAGGGGCGCTTGATCTGGATTTCGAACCTGGCTTAAATACCTTTTGGGCGCCCGATGTAATTTACGAAAAAGGTGTGTACCACATGTTCCTGGCTTACATTGAGGGCGTTCGTAACCACTGGGGAGGCAAGGCAAGAATAGCGCATTATACCAGTAAAAACCTGTGGAAATGGCAATATAAGGGTTTTATCTCCCTGAATTCAGAAGAGGTAATTGATCCGACTTTGTTAAAAATGCCTGATGGCAAATGGCATATTTGGTATAAAGACAGCTCGAAAGGCAGTATTACGATGACGGCCGAAAGCAACGATTTGCAGCACTGGACGGCACAAACCGAGCCGGCCATTGGTGGCGCACCACATGAGGGGGCAAAGGCTTTCTTTTTTAACAACTGGTACTGGATGATTACCGATGAGTGGCATGGGCAGCGCGTATACCGCTCAAAAGATGGTAAAAGCTGGGAAAAACAAGGACTAGTGCTCGATGTACCCGGTCATAGGCCTGAAGATACACCAACCGGCGCCCATGCCGATGTACAGGTGATCGGTAATAAGGCTTATATCTTTTATTTTACCCATCCCGGAAGGAAAGTACATTTTGAAGGCACGCTTGATGCAGATGGTGCATTTTCTTATTCGAACAAACGGACCTCCATACACGTAGCCGAACTCGAGTTTAAAGATGGCACACTGGTTTGCGACCGTGATAAACCATTTGATTTCTATATGGGGCAACCTTAATAAGGGGGACTTAATTTTTAACCACACCTGCCCAGCCGGTCAGGCGGGATGCGCACAGATAAACGCAGATTAGCATAAATAGCTGTATCCTGCCCCGCCTGAACGGCAGGGCAGGATTTTTATCTGTACGATTTGTTGCTTTTCTATATGGGGCAACCTTAATGATGGTGACTTAATTTTTAACCACTGATGCGCACAGATAAACGCAGATTCGCATAAATACATAAATATCTGTGTTCATCATTTTTATCTGTGGTTAATTTTTGTTGTTAAACACAATGATTTGTTGCCACCCATGGCGGGAAGGTTTCATTGCCACAATGATTTGTCGCCACCCATGGAGGGAAGGTTTCATTGCCACAATGATTTGCTGCTGCCCATGGCGGGAAGGTTTCATTGCCACAATGATTTGCTGCTGCCCATGGCAGGAAGCTTTCATTGAAATTAAAGCAAAAGCAAAGATATAGGCGCTGAAATTAAACCTGATTGCATAAGTACAGTAGTTAAAGTATTGTACTAAATCGATAAAACGAGACAAATTGAAGAAAGATTGATACAAAGTGTTAGCCCACCCGGTGCCTAAAAAGCCAATCTTTGAAATAGATAATTGGGTGTACACACCTTTATCACAAACTAACCAAATTTTAAACCTTTATGAAAAGAAGTCTACTCTCTTCTGGCAGCATGGCCTGCCGCGATTGGTACCTTTTTCAAAAGCTATTTTTGAAATATAAGGTACGCGCAGTTATTTTCGCCTCATTTACCCTGGTTTTACTTTCATTGCAACTCAGCGCGCAGGAGAAAGCTACCGTTACCGGTACGGTAACCGACGAAAAAGGTGAAACCATTATTGGTGCAAGCATAAAAGTTAAAGGAACTAGTACTGGGGTAACCACTGGTAGCGATGGAAAATTTAAAATTCAGGTAGCGGATAAAAACGCCACGCTGATTTTTATTTACATAGGCTATATTAACCAGGAAGTTGCGCTTGCAGGCCGTTCGCAGGTTAATGTTAAACTTAAACCCGCTGATAATGACCTTTCGGAAGTGGTAGTGGTGGGTTATAACACACAAAAGAAAGAAGCCATTACCGGTGCTATCTCGTCTATCAGCAGTAAAGATTTAGAAAAAGTACATGGCGGCTCTACCGTAAGTACAGGTCTTGCAGGTAAATTGCCCGGGGTATCTTTCCGGATGCCCGATGGAAGACCAGGTGCATCGGCCAATATTCAGATTCGCAATATGGGTAACCCTTTGTATGTAATTGATGGAATTCAGCAGGATGCGGGCCAGTTCAACAACATTTCGCCAAACGATATCGAATCAATCAGCGTGTTAAAAGATGCATCAGCCGCTATTTATGGTAGCCGTGCAGCCAACGGGGTAATTTTAGTAACTACCAAAAGAGGTAAAAACGATACACGTAATACTTTTAGTGTTGATGCCTACACCGGCTGGCAAAACTGGGTGCGTTTTCCGGAAACTACCGACGCTTACCAGTGGATGCTGGGCAAGGCAACTGCCGAAATGAACCAGAACGGTTCAACCAATATTACCCAGGCCGAGCTCGACAAATGGAAAGCCGGTACCGAATATGGTTACCAAAGCCAGAACTGGAAAGACATTATCATTGCACCCAATGCCCCACAAACTTCGGTTAATTTAAGCGCATCTGGCGGAAGTGATAAGGTAAACTACTACTTTTCTGCTACCCGTTTAGATCAGAAAGGCGTGTACGGGACTGCACGCGAGTTCGAATTTAACCGTACCAATATCCAGAGCAATATCGAAGCTAAAATTACCAACCGCTTTAAGGTAGGGATGCTAATTAACGGCCGTATCGAAAGTCGCGACCAGCCGGGCGTACCAGGGGGCGATGACTACTGGGCTGCACGTTTTGCACTTTTGCGCAACCGCCCAACCGAGCAAGCCTATGCCAATGGTAACCCGAACTACCCGAACGATATTGGCCACAATACCGAACAGTTTGCCGTACAAAGCAAAGCTTTAAGCGGTTACTGGAAATCAGACTGGCGCGTATTGCAAACCAATTTATCGGCCACTTACGATACCCCGATAAAAGGGTTGGAAATAAAAGGTTTATACTCTTATTACATTGCCGATAATATCATTAACGGGCACGAGTACACCTACAATGTATATACTTATCACCCTGAAACTGGTGTTTATGAAGAGAAGGTGGGTAGTTCAAACCCTTACCGCGAGCGCAGGAACGAGAAAATTTACACCAATACTTACCAGCTTCAGGCCAACTATAACCGCACTTTTGGCAAGCATACCGTTGGAGGCGTGTTGGTGGCCGAACGTTTAGACCGTTTCAGAACCTACACCTTCCAGCATGCGGTACCACAAACCAATATCTTACCTGTACTGCAGTTTGCCGATATGGACGGACAGGATTTTGCCGACATACAGGAAGAACAAGCCCGTATTGGTTATGTAGCCAGGTTAAATTATAATTACGACAACAAATACTACCTGGAGCTTTCGGGCCGCAGGGATGCTTCATGGAAATTTGCACCAGACAGACGGGTAGGTTATTTCCCTTCAGCATCAATCGGCTGGCGCATTACGCAGGAGCAGTTTATGAAATCGCTTCTGGGTGAAAGCAATGTGCTTACCGATCTGAAACTCCGCGCTTCTTATGGGGTATTGGGAGATGATGATCTGGGTATCGATCCTTTTGCTTACATCCCGGGTTACAACTACAATCAGGGTACAGCAATTCTCGACGGAAAAACCATCACGACTTCAAGAGATAAAGGTCCGATTATTAACAACCTGACCTGGTTTAAGAGTAAAATAACCGATATCGGTTTAGACTTTACCCTATTCGGAGGTAAGCTATCGGGAACAGCCGATTACTTTTACAGAAAACGTACCGGCTTAATGGCGGTTAAAAATGATGTGTTGGTGCCTATCGAACTGGGCTATCCCTTGGCTCAGGAAAATTTAGAAAGCGATGCACAATATGGAGGTGAGTTTTCTTTAAACTACCGCGATAAAATTGGCGAGTTTAATTACAATGTGGGCGGTAACTTCTCTATCAGCAGAAGAAAATTCTTAGAACAATATAAACCACGTTACGGAAACTCGTGGGATAATTACAGAAATAACAGTACCGACCGCTTTACCAATATTTTCTGGGGATACGAAGTAACCGGACAGTTCCAAAGCTTTGATGAGATTAATAACTACAAAGTGAATATCGATGGAAAAGGAAACCGTTCTTTATTGCCTGGCGATTTAATTTACAAAGATCAGAATGGCGATGGTATTATTGATGGACTTGACGAAAGACCAATCGGTTATACCACTACCGGCCAGCCAAACATTGGTTTTGGTTTTACACTGGGTGGTTCTTACAAAAACTTCGATTTTACAGCCGATTTTTCAGGCGGTGCCATGTATTCTTGGAACCAGAACTGGGAACAGCGCTGGGCATTCCAAAACGGAGGGGCTTTATTGCAAAATTTTGCTGACGACAGCTGGCACCGTACCGATCCGTTTAACCTGAACAGCCCCTGGGTAGCAGGAAAATATCCGGCACTTCGTTTTAACGATCGCGATCACAGTAACAATAACCGCAACTCTACTTTCTGGCTGCACAATGTACGCTATTTAAGGGCGCGTACACTCGAACTGGGTTACACCCTGCCAAAAAGATGGGCCGAAAAAATCAAGATCCAGAATGCACGGGTATATGTAAACGGATATAATCTTTTCTCTTTCGATAACCTGAAAGATTATGGCGTAGACCCGGAAATTGCTGATGATAATGGATTGCAATACCCACAAAACAAGTTTTTTAATATCGGTATTAAATTAACGTTGTAACATGAAAAAGACTAGTCAGATGAAAAAATATATATACGCATTTGTGGCCATAGCCTGTTTAAGCTTTGGGCAGTCGTGCAAAAAAGATTCAGAATTTTTAGATAAACAACCTACCAGTACCTTACCTATCGATGCGGTATGGAAGGATCCCAACCTGGTACTTACCGTGGTGGGCGATTTATATGATCGTTATCCTGATTTTCAACGCATAGAGTCGTGGTGGCTCTTTGCCGATTTCGACGAGGGTTTTGCCTCGGCAGGGGGGGATTATTTCCGTCACCAGAATTTAGAATATGGTTACGATGCCTGGAGATATTGGGATATGGGCGTTTATGGTTACATCCGGGATCTGAACATGTTTATTAAGCGTGGGCAGGAATCAACAGCTTTGAAACCCGCAGACCGCGACCGTTTCATGGCCGAAGCACGCTTTATCAGGGCAGGGGTATATTTCGAAATGGTAAAACGCATGGGCGGTGTACCCTTGATCACCGTACCTTTAGATTACGATTATAGCGGCGATCCCAGCTATCTGCAATACCCGAGAGCAAAAGAAGCCGAAATTTATGATTTTGTAATTGCCGAACTGGAAGCTGTTAAAACCATACTGCCTGATGATGCAACCGTAAAAAGCAGGGCAACCAAAGCTGCCGCTCTCGCAATGGAGGCCAGAGCAGCACTTTATGCAGGCTCTATTGCCAAATACAGCAACTCTCAGTTAAGTTTGCCAGGTGGCGAAGTGGGTATTTCTTCAAACTTAGCTAATGGTTATTTTACCAAAGCATTAAACGCAGCCAAACAGATTATTGATGGCGGTAAATATTCGCTTTACCAAAAGAATCCGAACCTTTCTGATAATTTTGCTGCGCTATTTACCGATAAAGGCAGCAACCCTGAGGTCATATTTGTAAAGGATTTCAAATTGAAAACCAACAAAGTGCATGGCTTTACCATCGATAACCAGCCCCGTTCATCAGCAGAAGAAGCACAGGGTGGCAGGTTAAACCCATCGTTAAACCTGGTGCAGTCTTTCGAAAAACTCGATAATACCTATGCTTCACTCGCTTCGGTTGATGCAGGTGGAAATCCGGTTTACTACACCAACATTACTGATATTTTTGCAGGTCGCGATGCCCGTTTAGCCGGTACCGTAATTCTTCCGGGAACACAGTTTAAAGGTAAAACCGTTGATATCTGGGCAGGTTACCAGTTAGCCAACGGCACCATTATCACCGGCGATAATTTTGGGCAGACTAAGGATAAAGTTTTACCTGATAATCCGGCATCGGTGCAGGTGGTTGGAAAAGACGGACCTGTTGATGGTTTGGAATTCAGCGCCCAATCTGGTTTTTATGTACGTAAATATTTAGATCCCGCAACGGGATCGGGGCAAATTGGTACCCGTAGCGATGTTTGGTGGATTCGTTACCGCTATGCAGAAGTATTGTTAAATGCAGCCGAAGCCGCTTTTGAATTGGGCGATTTTGGTGCTGCTGCAGGCTATATAAAACCCGTAAGAGATCGCGCTGGCTTAACTACAGCTTTAACCCCTGCAGAGATTACTTTCGACAGGATTGTACATGAACGTAAAGTAGAGTTTGCTTTTGAAGGGCAGCAGCTTTGGGATATGAAACGCTGGCGACTGGCCGATAAGGTATGGAACGGCAGTAACATGTCGGCGGCCGATTTTATTAATGCCACCAATATTGGTAGTGCAACACGTACCAGTACCCAGGTATTTGGTATATGGCCTTATAAATATTACAACCCGGGCAACGCCAATCATTTAAAGTATGTTTTTAAAGTAATTAAACCCAGCCGCGTTACTGCAGCGCACCGTTTCCGCATTGGCAACTATTATTCTTCAATAGGCCAGGATGTATTAAACGGCAATCCAAAAATTATCAGAAACCCTAATCAATAATCAGATAGAGCGATGAAAAATAGATTTTATTTTATAATTGGGGCCATTATAGCCGTATTATTTTCTGCTTGTAAAAAAGATAATTACGATGCGCCCCAGGCCGATTTTACAGGTAGAATTGTATATAAAGGCGAGCCCATAGGTGTGCAATACGGGCAGGTGAATTTCGAACTCTGGCAATCGGGTTTTGGTAACTATTCGGCACTAAACGTAAATGTAAACCAGGAAGGAAGTTTTTCTGCCAAACTATTTGATGGTAACTACAAACTGGTTTTCTCGGTTAACCAGGGACCATTTTTGTGGAAAAAGAATGCAGCTGGCAAACAAGATACCCTTGCAGTGAACATTAGTGGGAGTAAAACTATGGATATTGAAGTAACACCCTATTATATGATTCGCGGCGCTACCTTAACAGCCGCTTCGGGTAAAGTAAATGGCTTCTGCAAGCTCGAGAAAATTATTACCGATGCCAATGCAAAAAATGTAGAAAGTGTATCGCTTTACATCAATAAAACACAGTTTGTAGATGGGGGCAATAATTTTGGTGGAGCGGCAGTGCAAACCCTTTCAGGTGCTGCAATTGCCGATTTAAACAACCTTAACCTTTCGGTAACCATTCCGGCTATTACCCCGGCGCAAAATTATGTTTTTGCTCGTATAGGTGTAAAAATTGCAGGAGTAGATGATATGATTTTCACACCGGTAGCCAAAATTACCTATTAATAACAATCAGCAGGCATACGGATTTAAATCCTATGCCTGCCTTTATTCATTATCTTAGTTAAACCAATTTAATCATTTTGAGATACCGCTCTATATTTTTCCTGTTGTGCCTGTTTGTGTGGGTGCAGCTGGTTCGCGCGCAGCAAAAAACGGCGGATGCGAAACCTATTTATTTGGCCGATCCAACAATCTTTTTTGATAAAGGAAATTATTACCTCTATGGTACCAGTGGCGATCAGGGTTTTCTCGTGTATCGCTCTGCTGACCTTAAAAACTGGATTGGCCCTGCCGGGATCAAAAATGGCTATGCATTAAAAAAAGGCGATGCCTTTGGTACAAAAGGTTTTTGGGCTCCACAGGTTTTTAAACGCGGGCAAACCTATTACATGGCCTACACAGCCGACGAGCAGATCGCCATTGCGCAAAGCAATAGCCCTTTAGGACCTTTTAAACAGGAAACATTAAAAGAGATATCGGGTAATGGTAAACAAATCGATCCCTTTTTATTTACCGATAGCGATGGTAAAAATTATCTTTACCATGTGCGCTTAGATCGTGGTAACCGCATTTTTGTTGCCGAAATGAAGCCCGATTTTTCTGATATTATACCCGGCACTTTAAAAGAATGCATTTCGGGTACCGACAATTGGGAAAATACCGCCAAGACTGACTGGCCGGTTACAGAAGGGCCGACAGTACTGAAAAAGGATAATCTTTATTATCTATTTTACTCGGCAAACGATTTTAGAAATCCCGATTATGCAGTGGGTTATGCCACTTCAAAATCGCCCTTTGGCCCCTGGATTAAATACAGCGGAAATCCGATCATCAGCAAGGCTAATATCAAACAAAACGGTACCGGGCATGGCGATTTTCTGGTCGATGCCAATGGTCAGTTGCAGTATGTGTTCCATGTGCATTATTCCGATCAGAAAGTATCGCCCCGTGCAACAGTAATTGTTGCAGCTAAATTTGTAAAAGGTAAGGATGGAAAGGCCACGTTGCAGATCGATCCGAAAACCTTCAGGGCATTAACGGTACAAAACGGGCAGTAAAAATGATCGGTTTTGTAGAAAAATTGAAACGATAAGGGGCATCCGGGAAAAAGAAAATCGCTTTTTTAGCGCTGGAGAATTTAACCGGAAAATGCCTAACCAAATAAATGGTATGATTAAAAAATATTACTTAGTTTTTGCAGGTCTGCTACTCGTTTTGGCTACCCAGGCACAAAATTTTTCCAACCCCTTGTTGCCTTCCGGAGCAGATCCTTATAATTTTTATAAAGATGGCTATTACTACTATACCAATACCACAGGCAACCGCATCGATTTGTGGAAAAGCAAAAGCATTGATGGCTTAAAAAATGCCGAACGGAAAACCATTTGGAAAGCACCTGCCGGTACCGCCTACAGCAAAGAAATATGGGCACCCGAAGTGATGTTTTTAAGAGGGAAATGGTATGCCTATTTTGCTGCCGATGATGGTAAAAACGATAATCACCGCATGTATGTGCTCGAAAATGCTTCGTCCGATCCCATGCAGGGCGAATGGGTTTTTAAAGGTAAAATTGCCGATGCCACAGATAAATGGGCAATAGATGGCGATGTGATTGATTTTAAAGGTCAGTTATACATGATTTGGTCGGGATGGGAAGGCGATACCAATGGCAGGCAGGAAATTTTCATAGCCAAACTGAAAAATCCATGGACAGTAGATGGACCTCGTGTTAAAATATCTTCTCCAAAATTTGGCTGGGAAAAAAACGGCGATTTAGGCGGAGGCGAGCATGTGGATGTGAACGAAGGCCCTCAGTTTTTGCCTCATGGCGATAAACTGTTTATCATTTATTCGGCCAGTGGCTGCTGGACAGATTTTTATGCATTGGGCATGCTAACCGCATCGGCCAAAAGCAATTTGCTCGATCCTGCTTCCTGGAAAAAATCGGAGAAACCGGTATTTGAGCGTTCAGTAGAAAATGGGGTGTATGCTCCCGGGCACAACTCTTTTTTCAAATCGCCCGATGGTAAACAAGACTGGATTTTGTATCATGCCAACGATAAACCAGGGCAGGGCTGTGGTGGTTTCCGTTCGCCACGGGCACAGCAATTTACCTGGAATGCCGATGGAACACCAAATTTTGGCATTCCCTTGAAAACAGGTACACCACTGGCAGCTCCCTCAGTTAAAAAGTAAAAATAATCAGATAAAATACCAATGAACTTAAAAAACTATCTTCTTCCTTTCGCTTTTGCGCTTTGTTTAAGCACAGGTTATGCGCAGAAAAACAAAAAAGCTACCGAACCAGCAAAAGTATGGTCGGTAGAGAAAGCCAATGCCTGGTATAAAGAGCATAAATGGCTTACCGGTGCAAATTATATTCCGGCTAATGCCATTAATCAGTTAGAAATGTGGCAGGCAGATACCTTTTCGCCCCAGGTAATTGATAAAGAACTGGGATGGGCCGAAAGCATTGGCTTTAATACGCTGCGCGTATTTTTATACAGCAAAGCCTGGAGCCAGGATCCTGAAGGTTTTAAAAAACGTATGGATCAGTTTTTAACCATCACCCAAAAACACGGCATTCAACCCATGTTCGTATTTTTTGATGATTGCTGGAACAAAACTTCTGCCATAGGTAAACAACCTGAACCAAAAACAGGTATTCACAATTCTGGCTGGTTGCAGGATCCGGGCGATCCGGCTTTTAAAGAAGAAGCCAATTTCCCCGAGCTGGAAAAATATGTGAAAGATGTATTGACCCATTTTGCGCATGATAAACGCATTTTATTGTGGGATTTATACAACGAACCCGGCAATAGCGGCAAACTGGAAGCAACCATTCCATTGTTAACCAAAACCATTAGCTGGGCACGCGAGGTAAACCCCGATCAGCCGATCAGTATCGGGCTTTGGAGCTGGGGTTTCGAAAAACTAAACGAAATACAGCTGGCCAATTCAGATATTGTTACTTACCATAACTACGAGGCGCCAGACTGGCATCAGCGCACTATCGATTTGTTAAAAGCAAGCGGCCGCCCTTTAATTTGCACCGAGTATATGGCACGCCCGCGTAACAGCCGTTTTGCTAACATTTTACCGATGTTAAAAGCAGAAAACGTTGGCGCCATTAACTGGGGTTTTGCAGCAGGTAAAACCAATACCAAATATGCCTGGGATACCCCTCTTGCCGATGGTTCTGATCCTATTGAGTGGTTTCACGAAATTTTTCAGCCAGATGGCACACCTTACCGTCTGGACGAAGTAAACCTGATTAAAAAATTAAACAACAAATAAGCAGATCATACAGGGCTGAGAATCCATATTGTTATCTGTTATAAACACACCAATTGAAACCAAAATGAAAAAAACGTCTATTTTATTTGCGCTGCTGGGGCTTTCGCTGTCCCTTTCTGCACAGCAGGGCAGCAAAACATGGTCGGCGGTGAAGGGGAAAATATCATCACCCTGGGCCGATGAAGTTAACCCTGCTGCTGTTCTTCCCGAATATCCGCGTCCGCAGTTTGAGCGTAGCGGAAACTGGAAAAATCTGAACGGTTTATGGGATTATGCCATTGCCGAAAAATCGCAGCGTCCGGCCATTAACCAGGGCAAAATTCTGGTTCCCTTTGCTGTAGAAGCTTCGCTTTCGGGTGTAGGCAAAACGGTTGGTAAAGATAGCCTGTTGTGGTACAAAACATCTTTTACCATCCCTTCAAACATGAAAGGAAAGGATATTTTGTTGCATTTTGGCGCGGTTGACTGGCGCGCAACGGTAAGCATTAATGGTAAAGAGGTAGGTAAACACGAGGGTGGTTTTGATCCCTTTAGTTTTAATATTACCCCTTTCTTAAACAAAAGTGGTAACCAAACCCTTACTGTTGAAGTTTGGGACCCCACTGATGAAGGGCCACAGCCAAGAGGAAAACAGGTGAAAAGACCTGAAGGAATCTGGTACACTCCGGTTACCGGTATCTGGCAAACGGTATGGTTAGAAGCGGTAAACAAAGTACACATCGACCACATCAAAATTACACCTGATCTCGATCAGCAATCTGTTGAGGTTAGTTCGTTCGTTGAAAATGCAAATGCCGGCGATCAGGTAAAAATTTCGGCCTGGGATGGCAGCAATAAAGTAGCCGAGCAAACTACCGATGCTAAAGGCACAGTGCGTTTAAAAATTGAAAACCCTAAACTGTGGAGCCCCGATAGTCCGTTTTTGTACGATCTGAAAATCGAACTGCTTTCCAAAAATAAAAAAGTAGATGAGGCTAAAAGTTACTTTGCCATGCGTAAAATTTCGATGGGTAAAGATGCCAACGGAATTGAACGTATGCTCTTAAATAATGCTTTTCTATTTCAGTATGGTCCTTTAGATCAGGGCTGGTGGCCTGATGGTTTATATACCGCACCAACTGATAAAGCCTTGAAATTTGATGTAGATAAAACCAAAGAAATGGGTTTTAACATGATCAGAAAACACATTAAGGTAGAGCCTGCACGTTGGTACTATTACTGCGATAAAGCGGGTATGCTGGTTTGGCAGGATATGCCAAGCGGCGATTTGGGTAACCGTTGGGAAAACCGTCCGGGGGTGTTGGATCATCAAACCGAGCAAAAAAGAAGTCCTGAATCGGAAAGTTACTACAAAACTGAGTGGAATGCCATTATGGAGAAACTGCATAATGTGCCTTCAATTGTAGTGTGGACACCATTCAACGAGGCTTGGGGGCAGTTTAAAACGGTAGAAATTGCCAAATGGACCAAAGAAAAAGATCCTTCGCGTTTGGTAAATACCGCCAGTGGAGGTAACTTTTTCCCGGTTGGCGATATTATTGATTTGCATAATTACCCACATCCTGCTATGCCTAGTCCAGATTATTTTGGAAAAGATTATGTGCTGGTATTGGGCGAGTTTGGTGGTTTAGGTTTACCTGTTGATGGCCATGTTTGGCAGCAAAAAAACAACTGGGGCTACCAGAGCTTTAAAAACAAGGCCGACTTGTTTAAAAAGTATTCGGAGTTTGTTGGCCGTTTGGGCGAACTGATCAAAGTAGGTTTATCGGCCGGGGTTTATACACAAACTACCGACGTAGAAGTAGAAACAAATGGCTTTATGACTTACGACCGTAAGGTGGTTAAGTTTCCGGAAGCTGAGATGAAACAAATTCATCAAAAACTCTATCAGATACCGGTTGAAGTAAAAAAATAGTATCTTTTTGTTTTAGCAATAAGCCAATGCCTGCAAAGGTGTTGGCTTTTTTTATGTACCCATACGCTGTCCGTAGAGTTAAGCGTAGCGGCTCTACGGATTTTTTAAATAAGATTGAGTTTTCAAACTCATGGAGTAAGAAGAACGAGTCAGAGACTCTTTTCCATTAATTATTCCGTAGAACTCCTGCGGAACTCTACGGACAGGCGGGGGGCTTCACAGACTGATCTGGTGTGATTGACTACCGGTTTGTGCAGACATGAACCAATGCAGTTGTAGCTTTTGATTTTTTTGTTTTGGTATTATTGATAACTTTAAATTCGGCTTAGCCCTATCTTATGAGACCATTTGACTTTTCAACCTTCCCGATATTAAAAACAGGCAGATTTACCTTGCGCAGGCTCCTATTAACAGATGCCGCTGTAATCTATGAACTCCGCTCGGATGAAAAAGTAGCCGTGCTAACCGGAAAAGAGCCCTATCGGAGTATGGACGAAGCTATTGCCTATATCAACAAAATCGATAATCTGATTAATAACAACCAAGCTATCTATTGGGTTATCGCTGAGCACGAGACCGCACCCATGATTGGGGCCGTTTGCCTTTGGGATTTCAGGAACGAAAATAAGACTATCGAAATGGGTTACGAACTCCTTCCTGAGTTTCAGGGTAAGGGGATTATGATCGAGACTGTTCCGCATGTGATTAAATATGCGTTTGAGGTAATGGAGGTAGAAACAATCATCGCCTGTCCGTCAAGTGATAATCCGCCTTCTGTAAAACTGCTCGAAAGGTTAGTTTTTAAACTCGCTTCTCAGGAGTATGAAAATACGCATGAGGACGTGCCGGGTATGCTAACCTATACATTTTCTAAAGCATAATCCTGATCGGAATAATTGGTTCGTGCAGACACGAACCAATGCGATGGTGGATGATTACAACAAACTTCCTTCAGGCAGTTCGTAAGGTGCTTTACCTGGTTCAAAAATGCGGGTAAGTTGGGTGCCTTCAACAGTGATTTGATCGCCTTTTCTTCTGATCCAGTTTCCTTCCCTGAGCCCAATCACTTTGATATTGTTTTGGGTTAAAAACTCTTTAATCCGGGTTTCTCTGGTTTCGCCATTGTGCTTTAGCGTTGGGTCTGGGTCTAAATAATGCGGATTGAGGTTGAAAGGAACCAGCCCCATACATTCAAATGATGTTGGATAAACAATCGGCATATCGTTGGTGGTTTTCATGTTCAACCCACCGATGTTACTTCCTGCACTGCAACCCAGATAGGCTTTGCCACTTTCTACATTTGACTTTAAAACCTGCATCAGCCCCTTTTCATGTAAGGTTTTTACCAGTAGAAAGGTATTACCCCCTCCGGTGAAAAATCCTTTAGCTGAGTTGATTGCCACTGGCTGATCCTCGAATTCATGTAATCCACGTACTTTGATGCCAATAGTCGAAAAAAAATCGCTCGCTTTTTGGGTATATTCTTCATGGGAAATACCACCCGGACGGGCAAAGGGGATAAATATGATTTCATCAATTCCCTGGTAAAGGTCAACGATTTCTGTTTTTAAATAAGCCAGGTATTCGCCTCCGAAGAGGGTAGAGGTTGAAGCAAGGATAATGTTCATCATAATTGTTTACACAAGTTAGGGATAGTTAAGTTAGCTAATTGATATTCAAAAGTAATCATTGATCGTATACACACAAAAATAACATAGCCAAAATAAACTGGCTAAAGCGTTACTCCTTACAGGATGCAACAGGATAGTTTCATCGCTCATATTCTATATCTTAACCGCAAAATAAGCAGCCCCGATTAGCATATAGGCTGTATGGTTAACCAAATGTATATACCCGATTTATGAGAAGCAGATCTGTTTTAATGCTTATGGCTTTTATATTTTTTACAACTGCAGTTTCAGCACAGTTTAAAACGCCCGAATGGGTGAGTAAGGCTGGTGCCCGAAAATTCAGTTTTAAGCAAAAAAACTATCAGGCTAACCAATACGGAGCTGTAAATGATGGCAAAACCTTAGCTACCAAAGCCATTCAACAGGCTATTGATGATTGTGCCGCAAAGGGGGGAGGCACCGTTTCTTTTCTGCCCGGCAAATATTTAACAGGCTCTTTATTTATCAAAACAGGTGTAAATTTCGAAGTGGGCAAAGGTGTGGAGCTATTGGGTAGTCAGGATATAAAAGATTACCCTGAAATTGATACACGTGTGGCCGGCATCGAAATGAAATGGCCTGCAGCGCTGATCAATATCCTGAAGCAGAACAAAGCAGTTATTTCGGGTTCAGGATTGATTAATGCCCAGGGCAAACCTTTTTGGGATTATTACTGGAACCTCAGAAAAGATTACGACGCCAAAGGCCTGCGCTGGATTGTTGATTATGACGCCAAACGCCCGCGGACAGTATTGATCGAATCGGCGAGCGATATAATGGTTAAAGATGTGAACTTACAGCAGGCAGGCTTCTGGACTGTGCAAATTCTTTACTCGAGCTATGTAACGGTCGATAAAATTACCATCCGAAACAATGTTGATGGGCATGGCCCGAGTACTGATGGCATTGATGTAGATTCATCGCTCTGGACTTTAATTCAAAACTGCGATATCGACTGTAACGATGATAATTTTTGCCTAAAAGCTGGCCGCGACTGGGATGGCCTGCGCGTAAACCGGCCAACTGAATATGTGGTAATCCGCAATTGCATTGCGCGTAAAGGTGCAGGTTTACTAACTTTGGGTAGCGAAACTTCGGGCAGTATCCGCCACGTATGGGCTACTGGTTTGGTAGGTTATGGTACCGGAAATGCTTTAAACATTAAATCGGCCAAAACCAGGGGCGGTACCGTAGAAGATGTTTATTTCGGTAATATTACGATGGAAGGGGGAGGCAATGTAATTCAGGTTAACCCCAACTGGAACCCGGCTTACAGTTATTCTACTTTGCCAGCTGGCTATAATCCTGATTCGATCCCTGTACATTGGACTAAGCTATTAACCCATGTTGAACCAGCAAGCAAAGGGATACCCCAAATACGCAACATTAATGTTTTCAACGTGAAGGCAAAAGACGTTAAAAAAGCCATCAATGCTACCGGCTTTAGCGAAACGATCTTAAAAAACTTCAATTTTAAAAATCTGGATATTGCCACGGCCACAGCTGGGAATATCGAATTTGCCGAAAACTGGACATTCGACCAGGTGAAGATTGCGGCTGGCGATGGAAGCACTTTAAAAGTAACAGATGCAACGAACGTAAAGCCTTAGTGCAGCATAGGTTGTGTTTGAGAAAAGTTAGGGCAATAAAAAAAGGTACAACACTCGCTGTCGTACCTTTTTATCTAAATTAACGCTCTCAATCTATGATTGATGCAGGGCTCTCACCCCCTGCGGTGTCAAAGGTATTATAATTTTTTGTTTTTTCACAAAATCTGAATTTAATTAACAAATTATTTTCTCAACACCCGCTAAACTCCGGTTGGACTCGAGGGCTAAAAATGTCTGGTTCAGCAGGCTATTTGCCAAACTGGGGCTTAAACAAATTCATCCACATCAATAGCATGGCTACCTTTAAATCATAATCGGGCGGCAAATTTCATTGTCCCTCTACAGAATTTAAAACCATGAAAAAATATCAAAAAATTATTTTTAGCAGCGCTTTGGCTTTCGCATTAACAGCTTTTATAGCACTTGCAACTTTTGCCCAGCAAACAGGCATTACCAGAACAAACCATCAAAGGCACGACATTAGCGTACCAGGTTACGAAACTATACAGGCAAGTATTGCCTTTGAGCCCGGCGTTCGCTTTGGTATGCATTCACATCCGGGCGAAGAGGTAATTTATGTGCTCAAAGGTACATTTGAGTATCAGATTGAGGGCGAAAAACCGGTGAGACTTAAAGCTGGTGATGTACTTTTTATCCCCGCAGGGAAAAATCATCAGGCCAAAAATGTAGGCAAGAATAAGGCTGTTGAGCTGGCTACCTATATTGTAGAAAAAGGAAAAACACTGGTGGTAATGAAACCTTAAATGAGGAATTACCGAAAGGGATTAAAACATATCTCTTTCGGTAAAAGGTTGTGTGGTTTTATAAAATCTCGATTCCTTTCTCTTCAAGGGCTTCAAAGATATGTGCATTCACCATGCTTTTGGTTAGCTCGGCCTGCGAGATATCCTTACACCAGAAAAATATCCTCACATCGCTACTTGCACGGCTAACCGGGCTAATCATGATTACCGGTTCTTTAGTAGAAAACACATTGGCATTTTCAATAATGACATTGCGGATCAGGCCAGTTACTTCCGAGGAGTTGAAAGGTTTGGCAATAGAAAGTACCAGGTCAACGCGCATCTGGTTGTTGCTCAAGGTCCAGTTGATGATGTTGTTAGATAAGATGGAGCCATTTGGGATAATAATTTCCGCACCTTCATCACTCAGCAGGGTGCTCGATCGTACACCGATTTCTTTTACCCTGCCTTTTTTATTGCTGAGTTCAACCACGTCGCCAATGCGGATGGTTTTATCGAAAATGAGGATGATACCCGAAACAAAATTGCTTACAATATTCTGTAAACCTAGTCCGATACCCACACCTAAAGCACCCAATATCACGGTTATTTTATCGATGGGTAAGCCAGAAGCTGCAACTGCAATTAAAAAACCACTGATAAGTAAAACCAGACGGGTAACCAGGAGTTTAGAGCGTTCGCCTTTATTATCATCCAGAGCATCATCGCCTACATCGCCAAAGAAATAGGCAATGTATTTTTGTAAGAAATTGGCCAGCCAGATAATAGCCAAAAATAGCACTACGCCGCCTAAAGTAAATGAAAAGCTGCCTACAACTCTTCTTTGGGTAAGCTCTTCGGTAATGGCCGAATAAATGCTGTTGAATATATTTAGGTTCGTGGTAAAAATAACCGCCCAGATGATAATTGCCCCTGTTTTGGCGATACGCTTTAAACCTGTGGTTACCGGAATCCAGTCGAAAAACTCCGGATAGCCTTTTCTGATCCTGCTGCTTTTCATTTGGAGTAAAAAGGCTTCGACAAACATTTTGGCCAATACGATTAATGAGGTCGCATTCAGGAATGCACTTACGCCGGTATTGTAAAAAATCTGCGTAAGCGTAAAGCGGCCAAATAGGTTGCAAAAAGTGGCAATAAAAGCAAATATGATGTAAATAAAGCCTGTTGATATCAGGAGTTTGTACTTTTTATATTGTTCTTCGAGTGTGCGCCAGACCATAATACCGTAAGTAGTAGCTCCGAGACTTAGTGCTAAAAGCAACCAGCGTTGATAACGTGGCGGCATACCCAAAATACGGAGGATTACCGGTGCAAAAAGAAACAGTACAAATACGCACCACTGAAAAAATAACTTTTTAGGTAGTTTTTTGCGGAATAAAAAGGTAAGGCAAATGGCCAGCAGAATGTGTACCGATTCAATATATAAAGCAGGTGCTCGCAAATCGAAAACCGGTGCAAGCGCAAAAAGCATAATTAAAGTAACCAGATAAGGCCTTGGAGAAAGCATTGAGAATTTAAAATCCTCTACAGCTTCGAGCCGGTCGCGTTGCTTTAAGCTCCTGAAATTAAAAAACACCCAGCAAAAGAAAACCAGGCAGGTAAAAAGGAGTAGGGCACGGCTGCTTCGGGTATAAACGAAATAGTAAGCAGATATTTGCTGCTCACTGTTCATAAACTTCCTGAAACCCATGCCTCTGTTGGCACGTTTATTTACCGATTCCCACAGGTAGCGTCTTTCTTTACCAAAGGCCTTGATGCTAACCGCATTCAGCTGGCTATCGGTAAGGTACATCAGTTCCTTAATGTTAATCAGGTTGGCCGAGGTGCGTGCCTGCTGGTTATTGATGGTTAACGAAGCATTTTTAATCAGGCTATCCATAACCACGCGCTTTTTCTTAAGTTCGGCAAACTGTGCCTTAAACATTTCGCGCAGGGCAGGCGTAGTAAATATTTTTACCAGCACTGTATCTTTGCGCAGGTTAAGTATTTCTGTTTTTAACTTGCGAAGCTCTTTTTCATATTCATCTAAATCAGCCAGACAATCGCGGTTATTACTTTGAAGTTCTTCGAGTAAAGTTTCGTCCATTTGCAGGTTCTGCAGGTTTAGATTCCGGTCTGCGTTGGTTAACCTGCTTTTTAAGAGCGCAAGCGCAGCCTCATCCTGCGTGAGGTGCTTGTCAATGGGTTTAAGTTTGGTAAATGAATTAACGGTAACAGGCACCTTATTTACTACTTCGAAAACTTTTTCCAGGCGGAATAAGTAATCGCTTTTGGTCAGTACCGCAGAGTCGGCCAAAAAAGCAGTTTCAGGATTCTTATCAGCAGGTTTGCCGCTTTGGGCAAAAGCTGAAAGGAAAGAAAGGGTAATGCTGGCCATTACCAGAAAAAGTATGCGCAAATGGGAATAACTTTTTGTAATCATTTTCTTTTTGACGAAAGATTTTGTAGCCAAAAATAAATAATAGAAAATAAAAAAGCGCTCTCCCTTTTTAAGGAGAACGCCTGAGCGCTAAAATTCAATGTCTTACTTTTTAGCAGTGTTGGCACCAAATTTCCTCGGATAATAAGAAAGCGTTACCATAAAATATTGCTGCAATACGTTTTTAGTACTTGTAGTAAAGCTGTTCACGCTTGCATAGTTAAATACGCTTCTATTTTGGCGCAATAAATCGAGTGCCGAAAATTTCACTTCAGCATTATTGCCTTTAGTAAAACGGTAAGTGGCATTTGCATTCCAGATAGCGAAATTAATAGTTTCGCCTACCGATGGATTGTTGTTATTGAAGTTAATGTTGCTGCTAAGCGAAAACTTTTTGGTGAAATTATAGTTGCCGCTAAAAGAAGTGGTCAGTGTAATGTTTTTATAGGCTGTTCCCAATGCACTTTGTTTAGCAACACTAGTAGCAATGCCTTGTGAGGCTTCAAGGCCTAATTTATCCTTATAGGTGTAAGTGGTTTGAAGGCTGTTGTTAGTCGAAAAGTTGTTCGAAAAATTAAACAAAGTATTGGTATAAGTTGGGTTTTTACTAAAGTTAAACGAGGTATTAAAGCCCAATTGCAATTCACTGGTTTTTAGTTTAAACGACTTACGGATATTTCCACTCAAATTGGCGTACCGATTGCCATTTGCATTGGTTAAGTAAACTGTTCTGCGATTCTGTTCATCGATGAAAGTACTATCCACAATTGCATTATCAACTATTCCTGCCGAACCATTGATATTAAAATTCAAAGTATTTTTACTTTTCATATCATAATGATAAAAATTAATATTGATCGATCGGTTCAATTCCTCTCTGAGATTCAGATTACCCCTTTGCAAATTATATAAATTTGTACTGTCTGTTAAGGGGGCAAGCTGGTAAATAGTAGGGATTTTTACCTGGGTACGATAGCTGAGGTTTAAGTTCTCCTGATAGGTGCCAGTTTGATAATTGGAGGCGTTTACCGAAATTACCGGTACAAAATTCCGATAAGCACGTTTTAAATTTTGGAAGGAGCGGTCGGATGTATTGTCCTGATTAATAAATTGCTGAGCAGCAGTAATTTTAATGTTTAGCGATTTATAATAACGGTTGCTTAGGTTTTTGGAAAACGTTTTGCTAATCGAGATACCAGGAGTAAAATCGGTAACATTGGTTTTTAGGTTATTAGAGAGGTAATTGTTTTGCAGATAACTACCATTCGCAAAATCTTCAATAAAATTATGTTCCTCGTTATTGGTCAACGCTAGTTTACCTGTAATTTCTGCATCAAATCCACTGAGGTTAGCATTGCCAAAAAAGATAGATTTCAGATTAGTTAGGCCTAAATTCATCGTTTGAGATAAATTCTTGCTATAGGTCTGGTATTTACGGTTAAAATCACGGTTATTGGCACTATTCAATAAATCTCTGAAAGCGGTTATTTCTGTTCTATCGTTATTGCGGTTGTTCATGCTAACATCATAGCTGGCATTAAGTGATTTAAAGCGCTGTTTCCAATTGTTGTAGTTTTGGTAGTTGTAACTTGCCCTGAAAGTGAAATCGGTATTGGTATAGTTGCTTTGCCCCATGCTGTTATTGGTACTGGTAAGCTGACCTGCATTATTCTGAGCACTTCTGACACTGGAGTTATTGTTATCACCTCTTTCGGTATTGAATGATTCACTCAAGTCTAAGCGATGGCTTTTCTTATAATAATTATAGATGGAATTAAAGCGGTGCCTGTCGCTGGTATTGGATGAAGTGGTACTGCTGTTTGCATAAAGCTGGTTATTATCGGCAATGGTAGTAATGGTTTGTGAATCACCAATGTTTGATGATTCGAGGTTTTTAAAATAATAATCGGCCGTTAACGAGCTTTTGTTGTTCCAGTCTTTACTATCGGGAGTAAAATTGTAAGTCATTTGTGCCCCGGCCACATTACCTTTGTTTAGGCCGGTTTGCCTGAAATCTGATTGGTATTCAACCGAAGTGCCAACGCCTTTATAGGTACTGTTTCTAATCAGCGTATTAATATCGTTGGGGATTTTGTTAATATCGTTAGATGCACCAATGACGGAAAGCTGGAGTTTGGGGGTGCTGAAATTTAAATTGCCATCAAACTGGTAATGCTTGTCGGTTCCATAGCCCGCACTTATTTTGCCGAAATAGGATCGGTCTTTGCCTTTCTTTAATTTCAAGTTAGCTACCAGATTACTATCTAATGGTTTTTCTCTATCGGCAGTATTAAAAATCTGTATTTTCTCCAGTGCATTTTTAGGGATGTTTTGCAGGGCAATTTTATTATCGCCCCCAAAAAATTGTTTTCCGTTAACAGTAAGTTGTTTTACCTCCCGGCCATTAACCGTAATAATACCATCGCCCCACACAGTGATGTTGGGTACTTTTTTTAACAGATCTTCAACGGTGGCATTGGTATCGAGCTTAAATGCAATGGCGTTAATTTCTAAGGTATCGTTATTGTAAGAGATTGGAGGAACTGTTACGGTAACCTCTTGCAAATTTACATCCTGTGGGTTAATGATCACATTTTTAAGATCGAGCAGCGTTTGTCCTTTGGGGATAGTGATATTTTTCTGAATGGTTTGATAACCTACATTACTGATATCCAGTCGCAGTGGTTTATCAATGGGCAGGTTACTAAATTTAAACTCGCCATAATTATTGCTCAACTGATAATTAATTACAGTATTATCGGCTTTGTAAATAGAAACTGTAGCTGCTTTAAGTACGTAGTTGTGCACCGTATCGCGCACTATGCCTTTAATGGTACCCGTTGTGGCTGGAGGTGTAGTTTGGGCAAAAGAATAGCCTGTTCCTAAGCAAAAAATGCTTAAAAGGAGTAAGAAATGAGCGCGCATGAATTTAGATTTGCTTCGGTTTTAAGATGATGATTACAGGGTTACTTTTTCTATCGCCAGTTTTGAAGTAATTTTCGAGCAATGGCGGGTATTTATTGGTTTTACCAGCACTACGCTCTTTAAAAGTAAACATGGCCAGTGCAGAATAACTCGTGTAGAACTTTTTATCTTCATAGGCTAGAAATCCGCGATTCTCGAAATCGTAGGCAAAGCCTGAATCGGTTACCGGTAAAAAGCTCGAAAGACTATCTGGTTCCAGATCCTGGAAAGATAACAGTTCAGTAGTTTTGGTATTATAAATCAAGCTTTTCTTCTGGTCTTTATCCCAAAAAATGTTTGATAATTTGAGGTAGAGCTGATCGCCAATTAAATAGCTGCTGCCAATACCGTGAATGGTTTTCTTGTTTTTCTCGAAATATTCGAACCTCTTTTTAACGTATATGGGATTGGTAATAAAATCTTTAGGCAATGTATTTATCGCAGGAAAAATGAACTTGTAAGCCAGTTCCATTTTTTTTGCCGTAAGCTTATACAACCGGTAATCGTAGTAATTGGTGTAAAAAGCTTCACTATCATTGTATTTGGTTATTGGGTCGTCGCCATACCAGTCGTCTTTTTCGAAAAACTTCGGATCCAGCTTAAAGTAACCTACGGTATCTTTTGTTTTTTTATCGATGGTTACAACCGAATATCTGGTACTATCCTGGCCTTTTTTGATATAGGTATAGGGCCTGATTACCACATCGCTGTTTGCGAAGGATAACTTGGGCGAGTAGTAATTGAAGTTTTTGGTTTTTTTTACAAAATTACCCTCCAGGGTAAAATACTGCACATTGTTTGGCGTATAAACAGCAATATATTCACTGTTTCCTTCTCTTACCAAGGTAAAACCATGCGTCACTGCTTTTTCCTTATCGGCCTTTTCTGTTTGTAGTTTGGCCGCATCAATTTTGGTCAGGTATTTTCCTTCGTTTGTAAAGACTAAAACGGCCTTAGTATCGTAATCGTAAATTAAAAATTTGTTACCCGAAATTTTAAGTTCAGAAATATTTCCGAACAAACTTTCCCTGGTTGTTTCCAGTGGTACAAATTTAACTTCATCGAAAATCTGCGAAACAGCGGCTCCGCGCGCACTTTGCGGATCAATTCGTAAGGTAACAACATGTGAGCTGTCGATTACGCCTTCTTGCGAAAAGGCGGTGAGAGAGGATAGGCAGGTTAATGCCAAAAAGCATAAGCAATGCTTGAAGCGTTTCATACGTGTGTTTAGATTTGGTTTGCCACAATAGCGGTTAACAATAATAACTATAAAATACGTTAGCTACAACTCAATGCGTTTGAATTTAACATTTTTTAAGAGTTAGAGAAAGAAAATTTTATTGTTTAATGGTTTGATTGTTATGCTGTTGTGGTCTTTTGTTAATTAACCGGGCAAACGTTTGTTCGAATTTTAGGGAAGGAGGGGGGACTTTAATGGCCAATGATTAGATATCTATCTGACCATTCAATTTTAACAAATCCGGCAGCCTACTTTTTTATGTCATAGTTAGATTGCCGACAGTTCGGCAAGGCATATTCCTGTTTTAGCCGTGTTAATATTAGATGTTTCAATTATAATATCAGTTTATCGATTAAATCAATCGTTTGCGCATTGTTTCTGCACCGATTAGAAGAGTTTATTTAATAGATTCATGAAAAATGTCTCTCAAAAGTTAATCCGCTCTTGCATGCTACCAAAATTATCTGATACCCTTTTCCTGCTGTATTTTTGCTTATTAGGCTGCTTTGTTCAAAATATTCAGGCGCAAACTGTTTCTGCACAGCAGTCCAGCGTCGATATTCAGGAGCGGGTTCATTTGCATATGGACAAGTCATTTTACCTGCCTGGTGATACAATATGGTTTAAAGTTTATGTGGTTGATGAGGCGAACCTGCCTTCGAAAGCCAGCGGAATCCTTTATGTAGAACTGATTAATGCAAAAGATTCGCTCATTAACCGGCTTACGCTTCCGGTACTAAATGGGATATCTTTTGGTAATGTTCCTATTGATATTAAAAATAGCAAAGGTATCTACAGCCTCCGTGCCTACACCAGGGTGATGGATAATGCCAGTCCTGCCTCATTTTTTGATCAGGTAGTTAAAATAGGTGATGTTGCGCTAATAAAAAATCAGATAACAACGATACAAGACCTGGATATCCGCTTCCTACCCGAAGGAGGAAACCTTTTACTTGGGTTACCTTCAAGGATCGCATATAAAGCAGTAAGTAATAGTGGCCGCGGAATAAACATATCTGGAAAAGTGGTAAGCAGCAAAGGAACAGAAATGTGCCTGATTGAAGGTAGCTATTTTGGCATGGGCTCTTTTTTCCTTACCCCCGAAGCAGGGATAACCTATAAAGCCATTATTACTGTTAACGGAGCTGAGCAGGAGATCGAATTACCGGTAGCGCAAAGCAGTGGCTATTCACTTAGTGTTTCTCAGCGCGATACAAGTGAGCTTGTTGTGAAACCAATGTGTACCAGTGATTTGGTTGATAAAGGGGAATTGAAGTTAAGTGTACAAAAAAACGGTGTTGAATTTTTAGGTATTCCATTTGTTATGGATAGCCAGATGGCCAGAATGACGATCGAAACTGCCAAATTACCACAAGGCATTGTGCAAATTTCTTTGCTTGCAGCTAACGGAGATCTCTTGTGCGAGCGGCTCGCCTTTATTGGTCAGGGGAGAAATAACGATGTTATAAAACAAGGTGGACTTATTGCGCAATATCCAAAAAGAAGCGAAACCAAAATCGAATTACAAACCCTTATGGATGGAAAACAGGTTACAGATTGCTCATTTTCAGTTGCTGTAACCAATAGTGATGTAAGCATACCTGATCTGGATAATGAGGGCCATATATTGACCGATTTATTACTTTCTTCCGATCTTAAAGGGCATATCGAAAGCCCAAACCGCTATTTTATGGATAGCTCCGATTCGACAAGGATGCATTTGGATAATCTGATGTTAACCCAGGGGTGGCGAAGAATAAGCTGGCAAAAAAAACATAGCCCCGAAAAAACAATTAGGGTTAGCGGTAAGGTTACTGACAAGAAAGGCGCAGTAGCGGCTGCAAAAGTTACTTTAATGCGTACTGGTAAGGAGATGGGGATAGAGCAAACTGTTACTGACAGTGAAGGGAGGTTTTCTTTTGATCTGGAATATGCCGGACTGGGGAATTTCATTGTTCAGGCAAAAAGTGATCAATCAAAGTGGTTAACAGTTAAACTCGATTCGCTGCCAGCTATGCCCATTTTGCCAAATAGCTTTGTCAAAAACTATCTCAGCGATACTTTATCTTTTTCTTCAAAAGAGGTAATGCAGAAAAATGTCCAAAAACACCTTAAAATGGAAGGAATAAAACTAAAAGAGGTAGAAATAAAAGGAAGCAAAAGGTTAGAATATGGCCCTTCAGGGGCACCGCTTAATTCCGGGCATGTTTTTCAGGTAATTCTACCAAAAGACCTGGTTCATGTTGAAGATATTATGGATTACCTTTCCCGGCACCTGGGTGGTGGGGCGGTTATTGCTACGAATGAATCCGGGGTGATGAAACCAATGTTTTTTTCTCCAGTAATGACCGGGGGAAAATTAACTGGTAAAAGAGTACTGGTAGAACTTGAGGTATTGATAAATGGCTCCCCCATAGATGAATATTTTGATCTTTCAGTACTGCCCGTAAAAGAAATCGAAAAAATACAAGTATATATGGGCGGGTTTCCGGCACATCCAATATTGATGACTATTACAATGAAGGACAAAAACATCCTGTATCAGAATTTCAGAAAAGAAACACCTCCGGGTACGGCTTATTTGAAACAGGAAGGCTATACCATAAGCAAAGCATTTTATGAGGTAAAGTATCCCTTGAAAAAGCAAAGTAATGAGCAGGATTTGAGAACAACATTATACTGGGCGCCTAACCTAATTCCCGATAAAAATGGTAAAATGAGCTTTAGTTATTTTAATGGCGATTTAACCGGCAAACACCGGATCGTGGTGGAAGGTTTTGACGGCCAGGGAAACCTTTTTAGAAAAGAATGGAGTTATAAAGTGGAGGAATAACTTGTCGGTAATAAGTATTTTGGAACATCAGAAATAAAAAAGCGCTCTCCCTTTTGAGGAGAACGCCTGAGCGCTACATATTAAAAATTTAGTCCCTGCTAAGCAATGTTTTGCAGGTAGCGGTGTACTTCTTCTTTCTTCCGGCTCGAAACCGGTATTTTTTCGCCGTTTTCCATTTGTAAAAATCCCTCCCTGAAATATTTTTTTACATATTGGAAATTAATCAGATAGGATTGGTGGCAGCGTAGAAAGCCAGAAAAAGCCAACATATTTTCATATTCTTTTAAGCCTTTTGAAACCACTATTTCGCGCTTGTTTTTTAAACAAAAAGTGGTGTAGCTTTTATCGCTTTTGCAATAAATAATGTCATCCAGATCTACGATCTCAATATACTCGAGGCTTTTTAAAGCAATCCGTTTAATGCCTTTAACACCCTGGGCCAGGTAATGCTCACGGGCAATTTCCAGCTGTTGCCTGTCAAATTGCTCTTGCTCGCGCTGGCGCAGGTATTTGCCCAGTACTTCACCTAACGATACTTCATCAACCGGTTTTAAGAGATAAGCAAAAGCACCCATGTTTAGTGCCTGTATGGCATACTGATCGTAGGCTGTAAGGAAAATGACCTGAAAATCTTCCATACCAATTTCGTTAAATAGGCTAAAGCTGTCTCCATCTTTAAGCCGGATATCGGCGAGGATTAGCTCCGGTTTGAGAACAGGTATTTCGGCGGCTGCCCTGGCTACTTCGCCCGAATGGCCAACAATCTGGAAAGCGCTTATTTTCTTCACAATCTGCAAAATGTGTTGCATAATGTGTACCTCATCTTCTAATATGTAAATCTTCATATCTTTAATCTTTTACCAGCGGGATATTAATTTTTACCATTACACCACGGCCGCCTGTATTACTTTTATCTTCTAGTTCGAAACCTGCCTGCTGCTTTGCAGTATTGAAGAGTACATCGAGCCTTTCTTTTAAAATAACCTGCGCCAGCGATTTTTTGGTTTGTACTGCTGCTTTGGCACTCACACCACATCCATTATCGTCTACAATGATCTGCAATTGATTTTTTACCGTTTGAAAATTAATCGTCAAACTACCGTGGTAAGCAATATTCCTAAAGCCATGTTCGATAGCGTTTTCTACAAAAGGTTGGACAAGCATTGGGGGAATCAGGATGTTTTCACCTTCAAGATGATTTGTTGAAATCTGATAATCGAATAATCCCGCAAAACGCATTTGCTGCAATTGCAGGTAATTATGTAAGGAGGCTATTTCTTCATCCAGCTCAATAAATTCTTTGGTGTTTTGTTCCAGAACATTGCGCAGTAATTTAGAAAAGGTACTGAGATAACGCACTGCTTCTTTCGAATCGCCCGATGATATGAGCCCCTGCAGGTTAGCTATGGCGTTAAAAATAAAATGCGGATTAAGCTGCACCTGCAATAATTTCTGTTCAATATTTAAACGTTTATTTTCTGAGGCCAGCAGCGTATTTCTTCCTTTCAGCCGTTGCTGCCGGTAAAGGATAAATAGAAAAAAAAGAACACTTAAAAATACAAAAAATGCCAAACCTAAAGTCCACTTCTGCTGCGTGATGATTTTTTGGTAAAGTTCGTTCCTGCTATTCAGTTCGGTAATGTGCTGGTCTTTTTTTTCCACCTGATATTTTTCATGCAGTTCGGCAATTTTTACCGCTTCTATTGCGGCAACATCACGCATTTCTATGGTGTAGGCTGAATCTGCAGCCTCAAGTGCCTGGGCATAAGCTCCCTTATTTTTATACGCGCTTAGGAGCCCGTTATAAAACATGCTTTTTCTTCTTCCTGCCGGGTTCTTTTTCTCGAAGGCAATACCTTGACGGTAGTAGTAAATGGCCGAATCGGGCATTTGGTTATGTTCAAAACTGGTAGCCAGATTATTGAAAGCGATATCGTTGAGGTTGTTGCTACTTTTAAGGTAACTAAAATAAATTTTACTGCAAGCCAGTGATTTAGCATACTGGCCCTGGCGGTCATAAATTTGTGCCTCATTATCGTACGTGCGGGCCAGGGCAAGGCTATCGTTGATGCTTTTGGCCAGGATACGGGCTTTATTATTGTAAAAGATCATTTTGTTAAAGTCGCCGAGTTTGGTCGCGAGCAAAAACGAAATGTCGAAATACCTTTGCTCAATAACCCTGTGTGACTTATATGGATGGCTGTTATAGTAGCGTGTGGCGTAGCGTAATGCCTCTTTTGGTTTATTGTTTTGGTAATAAGTTTTGGCCAGCAAATCATAAAAAAGATAGGTGATCTTGCTTTTCAACAATTCAGCCTTTTCTATTTTAGCCAGGGTTTGTTTCATAAGATTAGCACCTACAGCTGCGCCTCCATTGGTTTGTGCGCTTAATATGCTGTAATCGCTAAGCAGGTCAGTTTCTGCATTTGTACCCTTGCTATCCATCTGTTGATAGGTGAAAATGGCACTATCGCGATGCTTTTCCAATACTAAACGTCTGCCGCTAAAATAGTAGCGGAAAGGTTTATCTGCCTGGTTTGATGAAAGATTTAGCATGCTATCTGCCCTGTAAATCGCTTTTTTATAATCGTTCGGTGCTAAGGTGTCCATGGCTATAATCTGTGCCAGGTAATCAGTGCGCGAACTGTTTTCACCTTTGGTATCAGCTACCTTGTTTTGTTGCCTGTTTTCCTGTCTGCAGGCGCTAGACAATAAAATCGCCATGCAGAAAAAAACAGCTGAAACGGATTTGGTATTGTTGGTTTTAAATGTTTGTAACAATTGAAAAAACATAACTAAGGGACAATTATTAATACATGTCTGGGGTAAATACGACCTGGTTTAAATATAGCTAAAGCCTTGTTGTTAAAAACAGCTAATGCATATACACCCGTTTCCATTCCATATTCGTAGCATTTAGCTTCATATTCGAAATCGGGCATAAAAAGGCGCTTTTTAGCAGATATCGGCGCAAAGGCTACGAATATTGGAAATCATGTATCAAATATAAACTCTCGCTTGTGAGATTTATAATTTGCCGCTAATTTTATTTGATAGCAGTAGGCTAAATGGCTTTTTCTGCTGATGAAACGATCAGTTTTAATAAAGTATAAACCCAAACGCCAGGGTAAGATGGCGGAATTATCTATCAATTTTAAATTTTATAATTATGAAGACAAGCAAAAGTTTATTCGAAAAAAGAATCAACTTAAAAGATTGCCAAATTAATGGTGGTAAACTTGGTTTAAGCAACCTTGTATCTGTTGCAGAAACAGGAACAAGAGAAAACCCTGATACTTGCACAGACATTGGCTTTGACCAACCTGGAACTAATGTGCCAATAGGTTTCAACCCGACATTAACAGGAAAATAATACCTGCTTATTTTAAGATTTGACACAACGGACGGGGCAATCGAAAGCAAATTAATGTATAACCTTAATCAAAAAAGGAAATGAAAAACAGCAACAAACTGTTCGAGAAACAAATCGAACTGAAAAATAGTCAAATTAATGGTGGACGTGCTTCAGGCGAGAGTTATAAAAACCAACACCACACCTTTACCGATCAACATGGTTGTACGGTAACCGTTGCAGTAGTATTGACCGATAACGACGTAAAAGTTGAAGAATGCTTTTTCACAAACTGCCCGTAATAACCATTTTTCTAAAAAATATAACTTATAGGAAATGAAAAACATCAACAAATTGTTCGAGAAAAAAATCGAACTGAAAAATAGTCAAATTAGTGGTGGACGTGCTTTAGGCGAGACTTATAAAAACGTAAACCATACGTATACCGATCAACATGGTTGTACGGTAACCGATGCACAAGTAAGGACCGATGGCAACGTGCTAGTTGAAGAATGCTTTTTCACAAACTGTCCATAACCATCCTTAAAAAATTAAAAAAATAAAAACATGAAAAACAGTAAAAAATTGCTCGAGAAAAGAATAGCCCTAAATGACAGCCAGGTTAACGGTGGCCGCGCTATGGGTACTAACGCATTATGTACCCAATATACCTATGGTGATCATTGCGCAGATAAAACAACAACCATGTACGACGATCAAGGCCATACCATTGGTACCCCTGCTTCTTCTGCATGGCAGGTTTAATTCATTAGATTAATTAACCATCGGGCGATAATAAGCTCGATGGTTACCTTAAAAACTTAAAGTACACGCTGATATTACTGCGCAAATAAAATACAACAGGTAAAACATAAGTGGCTGGATAAGCTATAAAAAATTATAACATCAGGTTTCCGTGATATTAATATTCTCCATAAACAGCGATTATTCTACCAGCTCCGTAATCAGTTGGCTTATACGGCTCAAAAAGCCTTTTATCAGAATCAATGAGGATACCTTATTCGAATTGCTTTGGCTTACTTCGTCAGATTTTGCCATCTCTGTAAATGGGGAAACAATTTTGGGCAGCCAAATTACTAAAATGTGGTATAGAAGAGGTGGATTGGATTTGTTTGCTAAATTCAAGAACGCTTTAATTAAAAACTACTTACGTACTGAACATAATGCCCTGATAGAATATTTTTATCACAGGCTGGATAAAATTCCATCGGTAAACAAAATCAAAAACAGCGATATCAACAAACTCTATTTAATGGATCTTTGCCAGCAATATGGCATTTTAGCTCCAAAATACATAGTTACTGGCTGCAAAAACGCAGCTTCCAATTTTTTTGAGCAGGAAAAACATATTATATCTAAGCCTATTAGTACACCGTTTTCATTTCAGGACGATGAGGATTTCTCGCACATGGCTTACACATCAATGGTTAACCGTGAAGATATTGATGCTTTGCCGGAGAAATTTGTACCGACTTTTTTTCAGCAGGCCATTGCAAAGGCTTATGAGATCAGGGTATTCTATCTGAATGGTAAATTTTACGCCATGGCTATATTTTCTCAAAACAACAGCAATACCCATGTCGATTTCAGAAATTATGATAGGGATAAACCAAACCGGGTTGCGCCATACAGCTTAGCAAAAACATACGAAAAAAAGTTAAAAAGAATGCTCGATGCATACGGTCTTAACTGTGCATCCTTTGATGTGATTTACGCTGCTGATGATGCTGAATATTATTTTTTAGACTTAAATCCCGTTGGCCAGTTTGGTATGGTATCAACCCCCTGCAATTACAATTTGGAGCGCGAGATTGCATTGGCACTTTAATTTTAACTAACCCGATTTGTATTGTTGTCAGGGCAAAACGCCCTTTCGAAACTTAAATTAAGCCATATCTATAAAACCTATGAAAAACATAAAAGACCTGATAGATACCGGAGAAGCACCAGTACACATAAAATCATTGGTAAAAAAGCCTAAACCTACATATCTTATAAAAACAAGGGTATCTAAAATTTACCATACCAATAGCTTACAGCTCGACCTATACTTTAAATCGCCGATATGAATAAATTATTCCTTAGAAACCAATTGTGTATTCCGGTAATTGGATTTAACAGGGCTATCGTTTACGATTTGGGCCGCAAAGACTATCATTTTATTTCAAAAAAGCATTATCATATTTTAAACACCGATGGCTTGATAAATTTCAACAGGATTGCTGATCAATCTGAGCGCAGTGAGCTGATAGATTTTCTTTTAAGTTTAGAGATTATTTTTGAGGTTGCATCTGCTCAGGAAAAGAAAAGATTTCCGAAAATATCCAAGGCATTACATCAAACTAACGAGCTAACCCATGCTGTTATACATACTAATATTAGCAATAATTTTATTGATTTAATCAATCAGAATCATCTTCAAAACTTAAGCATCATTTCACCACAAATAGACGATGAACTCATCAATTTGGTAGCGTCATTTGCCCATCTGGAAATTGATGGCATATACCTGTATATTGAAAAATTTGATGCGGAATGCCTCGAAAAATATGAGCGTAAATTAGCCCGGCAACCTATCCTATTCTCAGTTAATTTTTTTGGAGTGGATAGTTCACATACAGAATTGAAAGACAATATTTATTATAATTTTTTTACCGAAAGTTTTGGGCAATACCAACAGCTGCTAAGCCTAGATAAATTGTTTGTAAATCAAGAGTTTTTTATGGAAGCTTATAACAAACACTCGTATTACAACGGCAAAATCTATATTGATCAAAGTGGCAATATTAAAAACGGACTCAATAGCAAACCAGCTTTTGGTAATATCAATTCAATGAGCGTTGATGAATTTCAGCAGACAATTAATAGCAAACTATTTTTGGAGCTTGGAAACATCACTAAGAGGCAAACCCTGGTTTGCCAGAATTGCGAATTTAGGTATATGTGTACCGATGTACGGGTACCGGAAAAGGAAGCTGAACAATGGTTTCATCAGGTAGAATGTGTTTACAATCCTTACATTTCTAAATGGAATAATGAAGAAGGATATCTTACTTTAAAAGAATCCGGAGTAACTGTTTCTGCATCAGGTTGCACCATAAATAAAAATAAATTGTCGAAAACCTTTAATAAAATCTGGTCAGAATAGAATGAAAAAATTCCCGTTCTACAAACAACCCGATTCTAAAGACTGTGGACCAACCTGTCTGCGTATTATTGCTAAATACTACGGACAGAATATTCCTTTGCAGCAGATTCGTGATCTTGCCGAAACCACGCGGGAGGGAAGTGGCTTGCAGGGTTTAAGTAATGCAGCAGAAAATTTAGGGTTCAGAACTTTAGGTGTGCAAATAGACTTTAACACCTTAATGGCTGAAGTGCCTTTGCCCTGCATGGTACATTGGAACAAAAACCATTTTGTTGTTGTCTACAAAATTGATAAATCAGGAAAGGTTTACGTGTCTGATCCTGCACACGGTTTGATTACCTACACAAAAACTGAATTTATTAAAAGCTGGATAGGTGAAAATGCGGGTGAAGATACAGAAGAAGGTATTGCGCTTGTTTTAGAAACCAGTCCTGATCTTTTTAAAGATGATTTCAACCAGGCTGAAAAGAAAACCAGTTTTTCTTTCCTTTCCAAATATCTCTTCAAGTATAAATCGCTTATTTTTCAATTGGCCATAGGTCTGCTGGCTGGCAGTTTATTGTCGCTGGTTTTTCCTTTTCTTACCCAGAGCATTGTAGATGTTGGGATTCAGAACCAGGACCTTAATTTCATTTACCTGATTTTGCTCGCGCAGGTAATGCTCTTTGTGGGCAAAACGGGTATTGAAGTGATTCGCAGTTGGATTTTATTGCATCTCTCTACCCGGATAAATATTTCTATTATCTCCGATTTTTTTATCAAGCTCATGAAACTGCCCATCAGTTTCTTTGATACCAGAATGACCGGGGATATTATGCAACGCATTAACGATCATCACCGGATTGAGCAGCTGTTAACCAGTTCATCACTCAATACGCTTTTCTCGCTGGTTAATTTGATCATTTTTAGCATTGTATTGTTGTGTTATGATTACCGCTTGTTTTTGGTTTACCTAACAGGCGCAATTGTGTATGTGATTTGGATCAGTTTTTTCCTGAAGAAAAGGAAAGAGCTCGACTATAAAAGGTTTTCGCAGGTTTCTCAGGAACAGAGCAAGGTGATTGAGCTGATTAACGGCATGCAGGAAATAAAAATGCACAATGCCGAGAGGCAAAAACGCTGGGGTTGGGAGTTTTTGCAGGTGAAATTGTTTAAAGTGCAGATCAAGTCGCTGTCCCTGGAGCAGTGGCAATCAGTAGGTGGAAATTTTATCAACCAGATGAAGGATATTCTGGTCAGTTTCCTTGCCGCAAAATTGGTGTTAACCGGGAATCTAACCCTGGGAATGATGCTTTCGGTGCAATATATCATCGGGCAGCTAAACAGCCCCTTGATGCAATTGATTGAATTTATTAAACAGAGTCAGGACGCTAAAATTTCTTTAGAAAGATTAGGCGAAATTCATGAAAAAGAAGATGAAGACAGGCTTCAGGAAAGCTACGTGACCGAAGTTCCACAAAATGATATTGCCCTGAATAATGTATCGTTTCGCTACACCGGTTCAGATGCTTTTGTGTTTGAGCATTTAAACCTGACCATTCCGTACCAGAAAACAACAGCCATTGTGGGGGCCAGTGGTAGTGGAAAAACTACCTTGTTAAAATTGTTGATGAAATTTTACGATCCGAATAGCGGTGAGGTGAAAATCGGAAATACCGATATGAAAAACATTTCTTCGAGGCTGTGGCGCGACCACTGCGGCGTGGTGATGCAGGAGGGCTATGTCTTTAATGATACCATTGCCAATAACATAGCCATTGGTGAAGAAACGGTTGATAAACAGAAACTGAGAAAAGCAATTGAAATCGCTAACATCAAAGATTTTATCGAGAGTCTACCTTTAAGCTACAATACCAAAATCGGCAACGAGGGGGTGGGAATTAGTGGCGGCCAGAAACAAAGGTTGTTTATTGCAAGGGCTGTGTATAAATCGCCCGATTTTATTTTCTTCGATGAGGCAACGAGCGCACTGGATGCCAATAACGAAAAAATCATTATCGAAAACCTCGAACAGTTTTTTAAAGGAAAAACAGCAATCGTTATTGCCCACCGCTTATCAACAGTAAAACATGCGGATAAAATTGTGGTGCTCGATAAAGGAAAGGTTGTGGAAGAGGGTAGCCATGAACAATTGGTCGCAAAAAAAGGAGAATACTACAGGTTAATTAAAAACCAACTCGAACTTGGAAACTAAGAACGATATATTGGATCGCATAGAACTGCGCTCAGAAAGTGTACAGGACGTACTTTCGCAACCGCCTCATTGGATGTTCCGTTGGGGGAGTGCCATTATTTTGCTTGTAATTTTAATGGGACTGCTGATGAGCTATTTCATTAAATACCCCGAATTTGTGCCGGCTCCCATTGTGGTTACCTCACAAAACCCACCCGAAAAACTGCAGGCCAGGATTGATTCTAAAATCGAGAAAATATTTGTCAGCAACCACCAAAAGGTAAAGAAAGGAGCAGTGTTGCTGGTTTTGCAATCTACGGCAAACTACCTCGATTTGCTCGAACTTAAGCAAATAGCAGATTCAATTTCGCAAGATCAGCTTTCATCGTTCCCGATTCATCAAATCTCGAAGCTGAAATTAGGCGAACTTCAGGCCGATTACAATGCTTTTGCCAAAGCCTTTCAGGATGAACAATTGTTTAACAGGTTACGCCCTTATGCTCCTGAAAATTTGGCTGCCGACCAGAATATATCGGCTTACAAGAGCAGGATTACCAACTTAAAGCAACAAAAAGAGCTTGAGCTGGCTAAATATGAACTGGTAAAGAAAAGTTATCAGCGTTCGCAGAAACTTTTCGGTCTCAGCGTTATTTCGGCAAACGAGCTCGAAGCCGAAAAAATTAAGTTCCTGCAGGCACAGCAAAGTCTGGAGAATATTAATATTACCCTATCTCAAACCGAAGAGGGCATTGCCAACCTGAGCAAAACCAAAAGTGGTTCGACAATCAACGCCGAAAAAGACAAAATTAATTATGCTTCGCAAACCCAGCAGTTGTTTGAGCAGTTAAGAAAATCGCTGCGCCAATGGGAACAAGATTATCTCCTGATATCCTCTACCGATGGGGTAGTTAGTTTTCAGCAGTTTTGGGGCGAAAATCAATTTATTAAAAGGGGCGATGCCGTTTTATCTGTTTTGCCTGATAATAAGCAGGCACTGGTAGGCCGCATGTCAGTACCGGCCGGAAATTCAGGGAAAATTAGCCCTGGTGAAAAGGTTTTAATCAAATTAGATAATTACCGTTACCAGGAATACGGCATTGTAGAGGGAAGGGTGCAAAATATAGCCTTTGCACCCGATGATAAAGGAAATTATTATGTAGATGTTACGCTGCCTAAAGGTTTGAAAACTTCTTATCACAAAAACCTTGCTTTTGATAAAGAACTTAAAGGTAATGCCGAAATTGTTACGCAGGACCTAAGGTTGATAGAGCGGATTTTTTATCAGATGAGGAAGCTTTTAAGGTATCAGGGAGATTAAAATTAATCACTTACTTTTTTTGCGCCATAACCACATTAAAAAACCGGTTACGGGAAGGGATGCGGCAATTAACCCAGCAATAAAGGCCAGTATTTTTCCCCAGATACCAATTACGGTTCCGGTATGCAAATCGTAGTTTAAACTTTTGATCTGATCACTGAGGGGCAGGGCTTCAAAATTCTTTCCCTTTAAAAGCAGTTTTCCGCTATATCTGTCGAAACGGTATTGAATGCGCTGGTGTATTTTATCAGCGTCAAGGTAGGCGGATACGTTTACGGTACCACTTTTGGCAGCCGGGATATTGTACAGATAAAACGCAGTATTCTTATTCAATGCATTAACTTTCGATAAGATCTGGTTATGTGATGCGGGTTGCATGGTTCCGGTGGTATCGGAAGTGAGTTTGGTTTTCTTTTCTGCAACCAGATCGAATGACCACATTAGTCCAGTTAGGGCAATAATCAGCAACACAATGAAAGCGTAAAAGCCGAAAACCTGGTGCAAATCGTAGTTTAAGCGTTTCTTTTTGGCTTCCCATTTTACTTTGAACTTTGCCTTTAGCACTTTAGCTTTCCATTTGGAGGGCCACCAAAGGGCAATGCCCGAGAGCAACAACAAAACAAAACCAATTACCGACCAGCGGATAATAAAATGGCCAACCTTATCGCCTAATAAAAGCGTGCGGTGCAGCGATAAAACAACGTTAAAAAACTCCCGGTTGGCATCCTCATGAAAAACCACCTGGGCAGTATACGGATTTACATAAACCTTTTCGAAATATACACCCGATTTCAGCGACCTGAACATGCAGGTTCGGTTCGGGGCCGCCTGAATTTCTACCCTCGAGATTTTTTTCTTACTCCCAAATTTAGCTTGTGCTACATTGAGCAGCTCATCGAAAGATTTTGGCCTGACACCAGCCGGTACATCAACATACAGCCGGTCGCGGTAAAATACGTCCTTGAGCTCATCAGAAAAAGAGTATATCGCGCCGGTAATACCCAGAATAAACACCACCAGCCCGGTGCAGAGTCCGAGCCAGAGGTGTAAGAGATAGAGCGCTTTTTTAAAATCTGTACGAAACATTGGCTACAAAAGCTCGTGGCATTTGGGCACTTAAAGTACCTTGACCTGTAAAATATAACTGATTGCTTAGGTTATCAACTTTGATACCCAAACGGTATTTGCCTGTATCGTAAAATGCCGTAGCATTCATCATTACATATGATGGCAGTGTAAATATGCCAGTTGCCAAAGCGTTTGAAGTCAGGTGATCGCCTACGTAATTGGTGCCCAGGCCAAGTCCAAGACCTTTAAGATTGCCATTTGGCAGGGTGTAGCTGATCCAGCTGTTAATCAATGTTGCAGGTCCTGCCGATGCCGGTCTTCTTCCTTCAAGGGCAGCAGTAGCTTTGGTAAGCTTGCTGTCGTTATAGCTATAGCCAGCAATAATATTTAAACCTGGTAAAGGATTGGTAATCAGCTCCAGTTCTACACCTTTACTGCGCTGGGTTCCGTTTTGTACAGTAATGTTGTAGTTAACTCCGTTAACCAATAGATCTTCTGTACGGGTCAGGTTTTCAACTTTAATGTGGTATACGCTGGCGGTAAAGCTTAGTTTTCCATTAAAAAGATCAGCTTTTACACCTCCCTCAAACTGGTTGGCATGTTGCGGTTTAAAAGTACCTGAAACACCTGCCCCTTCTGGTTGAGCTACCGGAGCGACATTGGCAAAGCCATTCATGTAATTTCCAAATACCGATATTTGGTCTTTAACCACATGGTAAACCAGGCCTAGTTTAGGCGAAACAGCGGTTTGCATATATTGGCTGTTTGTTACAATGGTGTTGGTAGCCTGGTTTAATGTTCCCTTGTTCTGAAAACGATCAACACGTAAACTCAACATGGCCAGTAAACGGTCAGTAATATTCAATACATCCGAAGCATAAACACTGTAAATGTAGCTTTTGGTTGTGTTTTTAGTTGGTGCTGCGGTACTTGCTGCAAGTTTCGCTTCAACAGCCGATTTAGAAATTTTTACATAATTCGGATCTGATGGATTTAGGCCACTTACGTTATCAAATACGATGTAGGGCGAATTGTTGTTGTTAATGGTCTGGCTCAGGTAATCAAGTCCAAGCACTAACCTGTTTCTTAAGCCCAGAACTTTAAAGTCGCCGATAAAATTCTGCTGGATATCGCTTGCGGTATTGGTCGAGTTCTGCAGGCTGATGTTGCGCTCAAGCATCTCGTCACTGGTTGCACCACGAATAAACTGGTATTGGTAGAAGCCTTCAGATTTTCTGGAGTTGTTTGAATAGATGGTTTGCGAACGCCAGTTTTCAGAAATTTTATAATTGGCCTGCGCTTTAATGTTAACTGTTGGGTTTTTCATGGTCAGATCGTTAGCCGTGTAAGATCTTTTCCAGTCAAAATTTAGTTCCTGGGGAGTGGTGGCGATAAATTTCCTTACCCGGTTTAAAAAGATTACCGAAGGACTAGTAGCTTCAGATTGTAAGAAACCGGCATTCAGGCTTAGTGTTAACCGGTCGTTTACGCGGTACTCAGCCGATGGCGCAAAAAAGGTTGCCCTTCTGAAACCTGCATCCTGGAAACTACCCTGATATTGGTAGGCCGCATTCATTCTGAATAAAAGTTTCGATCCTTTTTTGGCCGGGCCATAAACATCGGCAGTTAACCTGTTTAATCCGAAACTTCCGGTCAGGTAGTTAATCTCTCCGCCAGCAGTATCAATAGGTTTTTTGGTTACGATGTTAATTAAGCCACCGAAAGATATAACTGCTCCACCGAAAAGGGTTCCGGATGGGCCTTTAATCAGCTCTACACGTTCAATGTTCGATGGGTCAATTTCGCCATTCGTTTGAGCGGGTAGCCCGTCTACCAGGGATGCTTCAGTTCTAAAACCGCGCATGCTGTAATATGAGGCGCCATCAGAATTGATGCCACGTGCCCCCTGGATTTTATACACCCCCGGCGAGTTTTTTAGTGCATAACTAAAATCGGTAATCATCTGCTCGTTTAGCAAGGTTTTTGGGATGGTGGTATAGACCTGCGGATTATCAAGATTAGCTAATGGCATTTTAGCTGCGGTAGTAGTCTTTTTTACCGAAAAACGGTTGGTTTCGCCACCGTTAATTACCACTTCATCCAATTGCGAGTTGCTCTCCCTTAAAGTAAAGTTCTCCTTTACCGTAGCATCGCCATCTACAGTAATTTCTTTAGATTGGCTTTCCAAACCGATGTAACTTACCGATAGGGTATGCGAACCTGCAGGAACATCTTTAATGCGATAATTTCCGTCTGCATCTACAACGGTATTCCGGGTGCGGTCGATGCTAACAGTTACGAACTGTGCAGGTTTTCCTTCAGCTGTGCTTACTCTTCCCCTTACTTCTCCTCTTTGCTGAATTTTAATGGTAATATCCTTTCCGCTGGCAGTAAAAGCGAGGCCACTTTTTTTCGAAAGTTCCATTAGTATTTCTGAAACGCTATTGGCAGATGGACTTAGGGTTATTGTTTTATCGAGTTCGGCACTCAAACCGCTATAAATAAAGTTAAGTCCCGCTTTTTTTTCCAGTTGCTCCATTACCGCCTTAACTTTTAATGTTCTCGGATTAATGGTTACCGGGGTGTTTTGGGCATAACCTGTTTGAAATATCAAACAGCACAGTAAAAGGGCACAGCCTGTTAGAATAGGCTTAAAATTCATAATTTTGTAATTGATCATTGATTGTGAGAATTGATGGTAATATTAACTATCGGGGTGTTGGCGCACTTCCGGTAGTTTATTGTTTTGATTTTATTTATAGATTTCGATACACTTTCCTACATTTCTGAAACGGTAGTCAGAGGCCCGTTGGATCAGTTGTAAAACCTGGGTTACGCTTTGCTTTTCAAACTTCCCGCTAATCGGATCATTGAGTACACAGCTTACTTTAAAACGTAAGCCATACCTGTTTTCCAGTGTTTCCAGCACTTGTGGCATAGGGGTATTACTGAATTTAATCAGTCCCGATTTCCAGGCCATAACGGCATTGGTATCTATTCTGGCAACTTCAGCAGTTCGCTGCAGTGCTTTGTTAAACAAAAGTTTCTCGCCAGGTAAAAGCACAGTAAGCGGGCTGTTCTTCGCCTGAAAACTTATTTTCCCCTGGGTCAGCGTAACTTCCATTAATGTAGCAGATTTTAGATTACGCACGTTAAAGCGTGTGCCCAATACTTTAATTTCTCCACCGGCGCTTTTTACTACAAAAGGTTTTGTTACATCGTGTTTAACGGCAAAAAATACCTCTCCCGATAAAAGAGTCACCGGTCGGGTTTTTCCGGTAAATTGGCTTGGGTAGGCAATGCGGCTTCCCGGTTGAAGTTCAATTTTGCTGCTATCTGGTAAAGTAATTAAAGTAGGCTGCCCGTAAGGCGCATTAAAAACAATGTTTTGGGGAGAGGATTGCTTTCTATTTAACAGGAGGAAACCAATGGCCAGCACCGTTGCAGCAGCAATAGAGCTATACACCAACAAACTTAGTCGAATTTTTTTGGGCTGTGGTTCTATTCTATCAAGTAAGGCAGATAGAATTTCCTGTTTAACACCTTCCGGTTCAATGGCTAAAGGTTCAGGGAAATCATCCTGCTCCAGCCAGGCTTCTACCTTTGCACACTCTGTGGGAGTACATTTCCCCTGAGCGTATTTATCCAGTAGTTCGCCATTAATATCTTCCATATTAATAACTACCATGAAGGTGCAAATACCCTACGCAAAAAGTAAAAAATATTTTACTGCATAAAAGGTTAAGCTGGGTGAAGGGAGCTTTTTAGCTCTTTTAGTGCTCTTGAAATGTGTTTTTCGACGGTTTTTACAGCAATACCCATCTCATCGGCAATTTGCTTATAGGTGAGGTTTTGTTCACGGCTCAGCATAAAAATACTTTTCGAGGGCTCTTCAAGCTTGGCAATCATCATCTCCAGCTGTAAAGCAAGTTCCTTGTTAAGCAATATCGATTCGGGATTGTAGCGGCGAATTTCTGTATTGTCGCTATAATTGAGATCGCTAATCTCCTCAACATTCTTTTTGTTTCTGAAGTGGTTTAAAATCTGGTATTTGGTAGAACGCGCCAGGTATTTGGTCGCTTCCAGGTCGTTTTCAAAAATTATACTTCTGGTCCAGATGGAAAGAAAAATATCCTGGCAAATGTCTTTTGCTACAGCCTCATTAGCGCACATGGTAAGCGCAAGGCTATATACTTTGGCCCAGTGGAGATTAAAGAAACCTACAAATTCGCGATGATTCATGCCTGAATAAGGATATGTTGCAAATATAATCTTATTTAGACTTGTTACAAATAGTAGCTTAAATTTGTACTTAAAATCCATTTATTTCACTGGAAATGCTGAATCTTTTTTGAATATAAAAAGCAACTTTTCTGACAGACCTTAAACAAAAATTACTTTCGTATTAATCTGGAATAAAGTAATCATTACATTTGTTTCTGTTCTTAACATTAACTTAACCTTTTCGCTCTTTCTTTGTTGAAAATTACTTTTCAGCATGATGAAATACCTTTGTGCATTCCTGATATTTTTTCAGTTGTGCGCTGCTGCCGGTGCGCAGGAAAAAGAACCCGGGCAGTTTTTTGATCAACAATCTAAAAAACCAATCGAATCGCTTATCGAATTGAAGAAGATATATGCACAATCTATCGAGAACAACGATGCGATTTTAGAAGGGAAATGTTTGCAGCAAATGGGGAAGGTTTGCTACAGACAAGGCCATTTCAGACAGGCGCTCGACTTTTTCCTAAAAGCCGAAAAGATATTCAACAGTAACGATAAACCTTTGTTGCTCGGCGCAAACCTGAGCGATATTGGTGTACTGTACTATTATCTAAAACAGCCAGATAAAGCCATGAAAAATTATCTCCTGGCCTTAAATATTTATAAAAAGGAGCATAACGTAAAGGGACAGGCCGCTATTTTCGGGCAGATTGGCCAGCTTTACGAAAAACGTACCCGTTACGATAGTGCTTTTCACTATCAAAACCTGGCTTTAAAAGCAATCGAACAAACAAACGACATTAGTGGTGCTGCTAAAATTTACGAAAACTTAGGGAGCATTTACGAGGATTTAGAGAAGTACGATCTGGCTTATCAGCATTTTAGAAAATCACTCGATTTATACCAGAAAGATCGTAATGAACTGGGCAGTATAGAGGTAATTAATAACCTGGGCGATATTTTACGTAAAACAGGTAAATACCAGGCGAGTATTACAGAAACACAAAAGGCGATGAAACTTGCCAATAGAATGGGAAATATTTATCAGCTCGCTTCCTGCTGTCGTGATTTGGGTAAAGCTTACGAATTACTGAACCAAATGGATAGTGCTTACCACTATGTTAAGCTGGGTTACAAATATACCATCGATTTATATTCAGAAGATGGCGCCCGTCAGGTTGCCTTTTTGCAGGTGCTGTACGATATCAATAAAAAATCGGATGAAATTACCAGGTTGCAAAGCGATAAGAAGATCAACCGGGTTATTGCGTTTTCAGCCACCATTGTGGTGGTATTAACCATTGTTTTGGGCTTTGTTATTTTTAGCAGGCAGCGCTTAAAATTAAAAGATCAGCAAATGCTGGCTAAACAAAAAGATATTCAGCACGATTTAACCAGTCTTGAGCTTAAAAACCTGCAATTAGAAGAGCAACAGCTCAAACAGCAGCTCGAAGTAAAGAGCCGGGAGCTTTCTACCCATACCCTAAATCTGATTAAGCACAACCAGTTTCTTGAAAATCTGCGCAATACGCTGCAAGCCATGGTTAAAGATGATAAACGGGATCAGAAGAGGCAAATGAACCAGATCCTAACTGAGATTAACCAAAGTTTTAACCATGAGCGTAACTGGAAAGAATTTACACAAGCTTTTGAGCAGGTTCACCATCAGTTTTTAGAACAGCTTAAAAAGTTCAGCAGCGAACTTACCTCAGCTGATATGCGCTTAATTGCCTTGCTTAAAATGAATCTCGATTCAGCTGATATTGCCACCTTGCTGGGCATTTCTACCGATAGTCTGAGGGTTTCCAGATACCGGTTACGTAAGAAGCTGAACTTAGCGCAGGGCGATAATTTATCAGCTTTTATACAGGCACTTTAAGCGTTACAACCATGCAAATAAAATTGCTTTTTTATGTGTATTTGCCTGCTTAACAATTTGTTAATGTAACGGTAATAAAAGCATAATGGCGCTTCTGTTGATGTTTAAGCATTTGATTTACAGTATTTTGTTATTTCGTGTTGCTTTTTGATATATGCCCTTTGTAACGGTGTTGCCTTTATGTAACCCCGATAATTTTTGCATATAAACTGGCGTATACATCTTTGCCCCGTCAGTTAATAAAAAGACATTACCAAACAAAATGAACAAACTTTTACAAATTCTGTTTTTTCTTGTTTTTTGTGCAGGCACAGCCAACGCTACAAAAATAAAAGGGCACGTTTACGATAAACAAACCGGCGAGGCCATCGTTGGCGCGACCGTAGTGCTCGAAAATCCCAGATGGGTAACCAACACCGGTCTTGATGGAACTTTTGAATTCAAAGGGGTATCTACCGGTTCTGCCAAAATCAGTGTAAGTTACATCACTTACAAAACCATCACTAAAACCATTACGGTGGCAAAAGAGGACAATGATCACCTGAAATTTTATATGGAAAGTGATTCAAAAAACCTTGATGATGTAACTATCCAAACCAATGCAGTAGCTTCAACAGATCAGGGAGCACGCCGCCTGGAGAAAAATTCGACCCAGATTATGAATATCGTATCAGGAAAAGCCATTGAAATCTCTCCAGATTTAACTGTGGCCAACATTACGCAGCGTGTTTCTGGTGTTTCTATCGAGCGCAATAGCAATGGCGACGGACAGTATGCCATCCTGCGAGGTATGGATAAAAGATATAACTACACACTGGTGAATGGTGTGAAAATTCCGAGTCCGGATAACAAATACCGCTACGTACCGCTTGATTTATTCCCGGCGGATTTATTAGACCGCCTGGAAGTTTATAAAACCCTTACACCAAATCTGGAAGGCGATGCCATTGGTGGCGCCATTAACATGGTGATGAAAAACGCACCAGGAAAATTTCAGGTAAATGCGAATGTTTCAACCGGTTACAGTCAGTTGTTTATCGACCGTAAATTTGCCAACTACGATGCCTCAGCCATTCAGTATAAATCGCCTTACGAGCTAAATGGGAAAAATTATAACGCTACGCAGAACGATTTTACCAAAGGAACGCTGGATTATAAATACAAAAGCCCTGCACCAAATTTAATTGGAAGCTTATCAGTAAGCCAAAGGTTTTTAGACAATAAGCTGGGTGTGGTTTTGGCCGGAAGTTACCAAAATACTTATCGTGGCAGCAACAGTACTTTTTACAATAATGCAGTAGCAGGTACCGATGCTTATGCGGTAATTACCAGTAAAAGCTACCGTGAGTTTTCTGAGCAACAGCAACGTACCGGCTTACACGGAAAGGTTGATTATTCATTTAACAAAAACCACCAGTTAAGCCTTTACAATGTATACGTTAATTTAAAAAACCAGCAGCTTAGAGATGCCGTAAGCACTACTTATAATGGTGTTTACAATCCTACTGCCGGAAATGCAGAACTGGTTTACGATACCCGTAGCCGCTTAACCGAGCAGCAGATTTACAACAGTACGCTGCACGGCGATCACAAATTTTTCGACGATAAATTCAAAGTGCAGTGGTCTGCAGTTTATTCATCTGCTAAAAACGATGTGCCAGAAAATACCAGCATCAGCTTAAACGGAATTGAACAAAATTTCCAGCGTACACGAACCAGTTTAGTGAATACCAATCCGGTAACACGCCGCTGGGAACGCAACACGGATGAGGATATGGCTGGTTATCTTGATCTCACTTATCGCTTTACTTTGGGTGAGAACAAACTCGATTTCATGGCAGGTGGTTTATACCGCGATAAACAAAGAAGCAGTTTCTTTAACAATTATAACCTGGCGCCAAGTGCTGCTGATGCAAAAAAGCTGTACGGAGTAGATTTTCAAAGTTATACAGATTTAAACCTGGTGGTGAGCAATCCAACGGGTGCAGTAGCCAATTCACTTACCTATGATGCATCAGAGAAAATTGCCGCAGGTTATGGTATGTTTAAATACAGCTCGGCAAAACTTGAGCTAATTGGAGGTGCACGCGTAGAACATACCAATCAAGGTTATAATCTGCTTTTCCCGGCCGGAGAAACTTACCCGAAGGGAAACCAGGTATATACTGATGTGTTGCCAAGCTTAACCGCTAAGTATTTTTTAAGTGATAAGGCACAGTTACATGCCTCGTATTACAAAGCATTAAACCGTCCGGGTTTTTACGAAATTGTACCTGGCAAAGTGGTTAACGAAGAGTTTCAGGAGCGTGGAAATCCAAACTTGCAGCGTGCGTTGGCCGATAACTTCGATTTGCGCTACGAACTTTTTCCAGGTGCATCCGAGCAATTGTTAATCGGTACTTTTTACAAGCGTATCAAAAATCCAATCGAATATACTTTCCAGGCTGATGCCGTTCGCGGACAGGATATTTATTATACTCCGGGTAATTTTGGTACAGCCAATAATTATGGTGCTGAGGTCGATTATATCAAATACTTCAGTAAAATCGGTATTAAAGCAAATTATACCTATACCCACTCGCGGATTGTAACGCCTAAAACAACCCGCACCATTAATCCGGCAACTGGCGATATTCAGGCGCTTTCTGTTGATCAGGAACGCCCGCTTTATGGCCAGTCTGAGCATATTGCCAATGTATCGGTTTTATTTAAGGATACCAAAAAAGGCTGGGATGCACAGCTTGCAGCAGCTTATACCGGTTCGCGGATCAATACCGTTTCACAGTTCTTAAATAACGATTTGTGGCAGAAAGGATTCGTGCAGATGGATGCATCTGCAGAGAAAAGATTTAAAGGTGGTATCAGTGTTTTTGTTAAAGCCAATAACATCTTAAATACACCAGCAAAATTATTCATTAAAGGTACCAATCCGGAAAATAACAAAATCAACGAAGATTTGGTAAAAGACGGTAACACCTTGATCAGAAGCGATTACTACGGCCAGAATTATCTTGTTGGCTTCCGTTATAAGTTTAATTAATTGAATTTTAAAAGATAAAAGATATGAAATCGAATCAGATTTTTAAACTACTTGTGCTTGCCCTGCTTGCTTTGGCAGGATGCGAAAAAGCCAATATTGATGTAGATACTACTGCGGTAGATGGCTCGGCCATTGGAGAAGTTTCGGGTATCTGGGCAAAAGGGAGCACGCAGGTTATTAAAGGCGATATTATTATTCCTGAAGGAAAATCGTTGACCATTGAAGAAGGAGTTACCGTTTTAATGGATACCCTTGCCAAACCCGAAATTATTGTAAAAGGTAATTTATATGCCCTGGGAACTGCTGAGAACCCAATTAAATTTACCGTAAATGAGTTTTATAAAACTCCGCAAAAGAAATTCGGTAAACTTTGGGGTGGTATTTTGGCCGGGCCAACATGCGAAGAGCTGGTTTTAGACCATGCCATTATCGAATATGGTGGTTCTACCACTTCCGATGCATCAACTTCGGTTAAAATGGGACTTTACAAAGCTGTAGCCGGCGAAAATCTTCCGGCACTCTGGTTTGCCAATGCCAAAGGCAGATTAGTGGTACAAAACAGCATCTTCCGTAATCTGCAGGAAGATTGTACCTATATTGAGGGTGGAAAGATCATTTTTGCCAACAATGTATTTTATACTACAGGTGTAACCGGTGGTGAGGCCATGAACTTTAAATCGGGTTGCTTAGCTGACATTGCCTATAACCTGGTTTACAGCACCAATACCAATGCACTCAAGCTATCTAATACCGGCGATAAAACACCACAAACTTATATTATCGCTTACAACAATACCATGGTTAACACAGGCTGGAGAAGGCCAACTGCAAAAGGTGGATCGGTATGGATGGAAAGCACTGTGCGCGCCGATTTATACAATAACCTTTTTGCCAACACCCGTTTTGGCGTGAAAAGAGATCCTAAAAAGCCAGAGGATGCCCGTTCTGCCTACAGCAATAACTGGTATTACGGATACGATCAGGCTACTGTTAATCAGTTTCAGCCGGGTGGCGATATTATTGGCGGTAAAAATGATGTAATTGGTACTACTGCTGGTGCCAACGATCCTAAATTTGTTAATTATCCGGTAAATACTGCAGTTAGCAATGCCGATTTTAACACCGCCTGGGATTTCCACCTACAGGGAAATTCGCCGGCTTTAGGTAAAGGCATCACCAACTTTACCCGCCACCATGCAGCTGGCATTGTAATGAAAAATGGTATTACTTACATCTCTCCAGCGCCAGCTACATTTGTAGGCGCTTACGGTACTAAAATTTAAAATGAAGAATAGAATAATTATACCCTTTGCAGCAATTGCAATTTTAACCCTGTACTTTTCTTGTAACGGAACAGCGCAAAAAGCAGATAGTACTGCAGTAAAACCACTTTACGTTTCAGAGCCTGTTGATTTTGATACCGACGATCCCGCCATCTGGGTTAACCCGGCAGATGCCGCACAATCTTTGGTAATTGGTACCGATAAAGATGCAAACGGAGGATTATATGTTTTTGATCTGAAAGGAAAAATCATCAAATCGAAAACAGTTAAAGGTTTGCAAAGACCAGATAATGTAGATATTGCTTACGGATTAAATCTGGGAGGCAAAAAAACAGATATTGCCGTTACTACCGAAAGGTTGAGTCATAAACTCAGAATTTACTCCTTGCCAGATATGAAACCGATTGATAATGGGGGTATCCCGGTTTTTGTTGGAGAAACCGGTGCAGAGTACCGCGACTTAATGGGTATTTCCATGTATACCGATCCCAGTGGTAAAATATATGCCATTGTTGGCCGTAAAACAGGACCAAAAACAGGTTACCTTTGGCAATATTTGTTAAGCGATGACGGTAATGGCCATGTTAAAGCCGATTTAGTAAGGAAATTTGGAAGTTACAGCGGCAAAAAAGAAATTGAAGCCATTGCTGTTGACAACGAACTTGGCTATGTGTACTATTGTGATGAGCAGTTTGGTGTACGTAAATACTATGCCGATCCGGCTAAAGGCGATAAAGAACTTGCCTTATTTGGTCAGGGCGACTTTGCCGTTGACAACGAAGGTATAGCCATTTATAAAACTGCCGGAAACAAAGGTTATGTATTGGTATCTGACCAGGGAGCCAGGCAGTTAAAAGTGTATAGCAGGGAAGGTAAGGCTGGTGCTCCGAATCAGCACCCTTTAATAGCTACCATAAAATACACTGCTAATCAAACCGATGGAATTGATGTAGTATCAGTGCCTTTAAATGCCGATTTTAAACATGGTTTGCTGGTAGCGATGAGTGATGATAAAACTTTTCATTTTTACCGTTGGGAAGATATTGCGGGTAAGAAATTGGCGATTAATCCATAATTAGTTTAGGAGAATGCAAGCTGTGTTTACCGAGTAATATTCAAATTAAATTTGAATATTACTCGGTAAAACTACATGGACTGTTCAGAAGGATGAATAATTGTAAAACTTTTCATCATTAGGAAGATATCGCTTGCGAGAAATTAACTGTAAACCTATAATTGTTTGCATAAGTAATTTCAAAGTTATTCTGTCCACTTTTTCTTTAATTTGCAACATTATGCTGTTGTTTTGTGTGTCAAAATAATAAACGATAATCGTTACATTATGTTAAAACAACACTTTTGTGTTGTTTTTTTATTTTTCTGCTTTCACCAAAAGTGACGATGATCTACTTTCGCTGAAATATACAGTCAAGGCCTATAATAACTGTAAGTATTAATCATCAGGTATGCTTAAAAGGACATAAATATTAATCCTATTATTTATATTAACTTTGAGGCCTTAACGCAATCGTAATGTATCTGAATAAACATCCTTATCATTCTTCCAGGCCAGCAGTCTGCAAAAGATTAGTAATCCATTTTTTTTGCTGCTTTTTTCTACTTATGGGGACAGCAGGTTTTGCCCAGACTTTTATTCCCGATAAAGACGGATATATCAAAGACCCCGCCTTCGGGAAAATGATGAAAGCTAAGGGCTATAAAATCATTACAGCTTTTTCGGCCGAAAATAATCCCGGAGGAAAAGTGCTGGCCAGCGCATTAAAGGATGGGAAATTCGTCCATGTAGATACAAAAGGCAAGGTGATCTCTGGCTATGGACCTTTTGAGGTCAATAGTTCCGCTCATTTTGGGGATGATATCGCCATACCCGGAGGTTATTTTAAAGAAGATGAAAGTTATATCCAGGTCAATATCAACGGAAAATACGGGACGGTGAAAAAAGGAAGCGAACAGGTAGGCCTCCCAGCTTCCTACGATGCGCTAAGCTATATTTCAGATGGCTTAATGCGCATTGAGCTTGATAAGAAAAAAGGGCTTGCCCGCGCAAATGGAACGATATTGCATAAGCCTTACTACGATGAGATAAGGCTTATCTACAACGATGGATTGAAGAATCCCTCACCGCTGTTTACCGCAGTGATAAATGGGAAAGCGGGCCTGTTGAACGCAAAGGGACAGCAATTGCTACCGGCAGAATATGATGATATAAATTATTGCCAGCGCTGCGATATCAGCCAGAGGCTTATGATCATAACAAAACACGGGAAAAAGGGCTTGACCACAACTACAGGTAAAATGCTGCTTGAACCCGTTTTTAAAGACATCTTTTCCCTGTCATCAAACGGACCGATTGTAATGAGTGTGGAATCTGCAAAGGGATGGTTATACGGCCTAATAGATTCTACCGGTAGAACACTGATCGAGGCTAGCTATCCAGTTCTTCCAGAATACATATCCAAAGAGAAATTGCTAAAATGGAATGCAGGCAGCGGAAATGATCCATTATTTGGATTCTCCAGCCTTAGCGGTAAGGTATTGGCCGAGGCAAAATATCATCGGCTAGAGCCATTCATAGGGGGGCTTGCAGAGGCAGAATTGGATGGTAAGTACGGTGTTTTAGCCCGAAACGGCGCAGTTATAATGCCTTTTCGGTACCAGCAAATCGATATTCTTTCAGAGCTACCCTTTATAATTGCCAGTGAAAATAACAGTTGCCAGCTATTTGATGCCAACGGACAATCGGTGCTCAAAAATAGCTATGAGCATATTATTCCAGTTAATATCCAGGCTTTTGTGATATCCGATGGCGGAAAATGGAAGAAAATAAATAGCAGCGGTACAGTTCTCTACAGTTTCCCCTATGAAAACATCCGAATAGCGAATAAGCTGTTAATTGCGGTTCAAAACGGTAAAACAGGCGTTGTTGATCTCAACGGTAAAGTGATTTTCCCCTTTAAATACGATAAAATCCTGGGATCGGCCCAGAACTTAAAAGAAGGGTTTATCTATGCAGAGATAAATAAAATAAAATACCTTGTGGATCGTTACGGCAATGAGGTACCAGCCTCCGATGCCGGCCTTTAATTTTTAAAAAAAAGCAGACCCTTTTTATTGGCATAACCTAAGATAGCTCCTTTTGAATCCTTAAGTTCAAAGATGGGATATTTACCAAAGCTGAGCTCCCGGTTTATCCGGTAGGGGAAGGTAGGGAGCAAATACTTACCATAGGAGTCTATATAACCATATTTTCCTTTATCGTAAATCGAAAAGTCAAGAAAGCTTTCTGTTGCCGTAATTTTTTCAAATTTCGGAGGGAAAACAGTCTTTCCAAACCTATCGGTGATACCATATAAATTGTCCTTTTTCAATATCCAGCGGGTATTGGAACCGTTGCTACGGATGATCTGATCATAAACTGGAGGTTGGATTTCTTCACCATCGGAGCCGATAACACCCCATTTGAGGGTATTTGTTATCGGATCAAGTTTGGAGGCTAGAAATAGCGGTTTGCTCTTAAGGTATCCAACGAAATAGATCAGATCATTATAAACTGCCGGGACAATATTCTTTTCAACTACGATGCCTTTTTTTTCATTTTTAGTATAGATTACATAATTTTGATAGGTATAAAGGGTATCAGTTTTAGCAACAAAATTCATATCAGATGTATGATAAGGCCCAAATTTCCCGGAGCTGAAATCCGAGATAATGCTACTTTCAGCATCTAGCTGGATTTTCAGGGTATCAGATTTGGAGCCGCCTTCACGGTAATGGCTTTCTTTTAAAATGCGAATGATATCCCCCGAGGCAGATTTAACGAATTTTGAATCCCTTGAGAGATTGTTCCCAACATTGTCCCTAAAACCAGAAGAGCCAGAATAACGCTGCGGGTCATCATCCCATAAATTGCTAGGGATAGCGCTTGGTTTACTTTCAAAAAGATTGGTAGACTTGTTAAAGGTAAGCCTGTATTTTTTTGCCCCTCCGTCAGTTTCCCTATAGAGAACACTGGCATAAAGGTTTTGCCCGCGGTCTCCCCGGACACCGATACTCATTGCGCCTTTAAACAACCACTGCCTGATCTCTTGTTTTTCCGCGTCATACCAAAAGGCCCCGGAAGTATTGTTAGGACTGAAAGTATAATAAAGCATATGTGTTCCTTTATACTGCTGGGCTTCATGAATCTCCATTACCGAGTCCCGAAAAAGCACCTTCCCGTTTAAGTTTCTGATTACTTGCCTTGAGCTACCAACCATGGGTTGGCCATCGGTAGAGTGAAACTCCCTGATGAAGACAGAATCTAGAAAAATACGTTCAGCTTTTGGTGGCAATAGTAGCTTGGTACCCCGCATCAACCCTTCGCGTCCTTTTTTCTTTACAATATAAAATGGTTCAATATTTTTCGAGCCGGCAGGTCTTATGTTTTGCACCTCAATTTCATCAAAAGTAGGAGGATATTTCACTATAGCGTTTGTATCAGCCAGCCCCCATAGCTTTCCAACTCTGTAAGGAATTAACACGGATTGGGAAAATGAATTAAAGGCTAAAAGGATAAAAAAGATAAGCGAGAGTAATTTTTTCATAATCTGGAGATATGGCTTTGCCATCTTAAGCGTTGGTTAAAATTGCATAAACTTAGATGTTTTGAACGACAATTGGTAATTTTAGATGAAAAAGTGTACTCTCCTGCTACCGCCTTGTCAGCTGTTTTGTTTCACTGTGGTGATTTTACCCCTAAGTAGTGCAAAGTCATCCAATGTCCTAGATTAACTAATTGCAGTGGCCAGGTAGGGAAGATATACCCGTTTTACATACAATGCGCATACTAAAAGCAATCTTTTTTTGATCTACATCCTGTCGCGAAAGTTAGGTGACAATCGTTTAAGCTATCAGTAAAACCAGAAACCAATTAAGCTTAATCAATTGTAATGAGCCACTTTAATAAATGTCTCTTAAGTTTAACTTTCGCTGCCCTGAGTTTTGTTTCACTCAGTTGCCGTAAAAACAGTCTAGACACCCCAGCTTGCGCCAATATCGTCGCTGAACGCGCTCCCGAGCGAGTAATAATCAGGTTTGAAGACAAACTTACCGGCAAAAATCTGATTGGTCTGACAGGATTAAAAATAGCAGATATCAAGGTTTTATCAATCGCCGGAGATCTACCTTTAAACAGCTGGAGGATATTGCCAGACGCTCAAAAACCACCACTAGGCAGCGCCGTTGAGATTGCGCTTTTGGATAATAAACCAGGTAAATATACCTATAAGGTAATCTTGGGAAGCTTGACCGAGGTCAGTTTTGAATTCAGCCTTACCCAACATAAAGCCAGCAGTCCTTGTTTGACTGCTTATCTTAAAGCCCAGGACTTCAAAGTTAATTCTCATGAATTTGTTTTCTTTGAACTTAATGGCAAAGCCTACCCTGAAATACTGATTGTAAAAATATAAGCCTAACCCGAGACCGGAATTGGCCTCAAGATGAAAAGGATAATGCAAAAAGACAAGCTACTTCAAGGCAAGACTATCTGCCATTTTTCAAAAATAATTACATCTTTAATAGTATGAAAATGTGCTTGTTGATTTTACTCATGATCTTCTCCAGCCTGCATAACATTGTTCAGCACAGGGAAGTACTATGGGGTCAAATTTTTTAACGGTAATTGGAAATCGCTGATCAAAGAAGCGGCCAAGGAAAGGAAACTGACATTTGGTAGATGTATATACCGACTGGTGCTTGCTTTGCAAGCATATGGGAAAGGAAATCTTTAACCCTAAAGGAGGTCGCGCAGGTTTATAACATATCATTATCAGTTACCGTTTAAATGCAGAGCAGGGAGAAGGTAAAAAGCTGGGCCCAAGATTATGCAGTTAAAGCCTACCAACCTATCTTTTTTGGTCACTGAAGGCAATCTTGTTTACAGAAGCGGAAATTATCTAAAGGCCCCTGAGTTTATTGCTGCAGGGATGCAGGCATTAATCAGTTTAAGGTGCAGGATCTTACCCGCCTAGAAGCGCGTTTCAGAGCAGGAGAGCGGCAAAGGGATTTTTTGGAGCAGCTGATCGCAAGACACAGCCAGACAGGCCTTTATAATACAGCAGCACTCAATGCTTATGTATTGCAAATCTCCAGGGCCAGCTAAGTACTACTGGCACCCTGAATTTTCTTAGTGAGCATATCGGAAGCACTCCCTCGGATGTGCTCCCGCTTATTTTAAAGCATCTTAATGGAATCTCCAAAAGCGATCAGCAAACACAAAAAAAATAGGATAAACTGCTTTACTATGCAATTCTTTATTTGTTTACACATTTAATAAGCAAACAAATGTTCAAAACTAAGAGCGATAATCTAAACAACAAAAAAAGCGGCCAGGGCCGCTTTTTTTGTTGTTTAGATCTTAGGGTACTTATTTAGCTAAAGCTGCGGTTCTTACAGCAACTTCTGGTGTATTCATTTCTGTTTTTGCAGCTGCAAAACGATCTAAGTTTAATTTAGGAGTGCTTCCCATTACCAGGCTGTGGTTTTCGGTTGTTCCGCTTAATTTTAAATCTGCGTGATCTGAAATTACAGTGTAAAGGCTTTCAGTTTTCGAATCGATTTTGGCTGTTGCATTTCCGCTTAAGAAAACCTGAAGGTTGGTTACATTTAATTTACCGGCTGTTTTTACTACTGCATCGTCAGATGCCATTACGCGATAGATGCTTTTTACATAAACAGTAACTTTAGCTACCTCGTTATCTGCGGAAGTAATTTTTAATGCGCTACCATCCTGAATTACTTTTACTTTTCCGCTATTGTCGTCAGCATAACTGATGCCTTCTTTACCGTTCTGGATCAAGGTAACTTCTACATTTCCGCTTACCACTACTTTATCAAAGTTTTTAGGAGCAGAGATTTTAACAGGTTGTTTTTCGGTAGCCATTACTGGTGTACTGAAGATTGAAGCGCTTAAAACAACAGCTGCCATTAATGATTTTGCTAGGGTTGAAATTGAAGTTTTCATAATATCTTGTTTTATAGTTTTAAATAATAATTTGTGAATGTTTTGATAATAAGACGTCGCTTTTTGGCAAACGTTTCACGGGTTTTGGCCGTATTATACCAACGGCTGTAAGTTCTCGACGAACGCCCTTTTAAACCGCGTGAAAAAAGACTTGTCTGATGAAAAAATACACGCCGTTTAATCACTTTTTGCCTCCGGTTAACCAATAAATGCATAAAACCAGTAAAATAATTCGCATTTTTATAAAGAGAAAACAAGCAGGTTTATTTACCAGTTAAAAATATAGGTTATGGAATTTACAGTTCGTATTAACGCGATTTCGCAGGTAACACACAATGTAAAATGTCTTCGTTTTGATAAACCGGAGGGCTACCAATTCGTTCCAGGGCATGCAGCCGATGTATCTATCAATAAGCCAGAATGGGTTGAGGAAAAGCGGCCGTTTACCTTTACAGCTTTAGCAGATAAACCCTATCTTGAATTTACCATAAAATCTTATACTGATCATGATGGGGTTACCAATCAGATCGGCCAGCTTAAGGTAGGAGATGAATTGGTGATTTCCGATTCATGGGGAGCCATTGAGTACAAAGGTGAAGGTTGCTTCATTGCTGGGGGTGCCGGGATTACACCTTTTATCGCTATTCTGAGACAGTTACATCAGGAAGGAAAAGCAAAAGGCAATAAACTCTTTTTTTCGAATAAAACCGAAGCTGATATCATTTACAAAGAAGAGTTAACAGAAATTCTTGGCGAAGACGCTGTTTTTTTAGTGAGCAGCGAGACATCGAATCGCTATCAAAACGCACGCATTAACGAAGCTTTCATCGATGCCAATATCAAAGATTTCAATCAACCATTTTATATCTGTGGCCCGGATTTAATGATCGAAGAGATTTCGGCCATTTTGGTAAATAAAGGGGCAAACCCTGATCGGGTGGTGTTTGAGAAGTGAGAAAAGGCGACAGAAAATTTACACGTCAGGCAAGTCACTTGCCTTTTTCGTAAAGTGAATTTCTGTAAGCGGTTCCCCATTTGGCAATTTCATCTATAATGGGTTTTAGTGTACTGCCGTACTGTGTAACTTCATATTCTACTGTAATGGGCTTGGTATTTAAAACAGTACGACTAACCAGCTGGTTCATTTCCATATCCTGCAATTCTTTTGAAAGCATTTTCGCCGCAATACCATCTACTTCGCGCAGTAAATCCATAAAACGCATTTTGCCACCCTCGAGTAAAGTGCCCAGGATGTGAAACTTCCACTTCCCCGATAAAATCTCCATCGTATCTTTAATGGCTGTTATCCGTACTTTACAAATACGGGTATTATTTACAGTCTGGTTCTTTTTCATCAATTAATTTGCCTCATTCGGTTATGCCATAAAACTAGCGAAACTCCAGATAGTTTCCAATGGGTAAGTAGTTTCCAACAGGTAACTGATAACGTTTGTAAACCAGGGCTGTTTTAACTTTGTATTCAGAAAACGGATAAGAAATGTCAAACGATAACACGAAAATCAACCCATTGTTGTGCAATCCTGAAGCAGGTATTTGCGAAATGCCAGATTTAGGCAACGAAAAATTAACTTCAATTGAATTTCAGTCGAATACCAAGCCAGTTAAGGTGGTATATTTTACTGATCCGATTTGCTCTACCTGCTGGGGGATTGAACCTCAGCTTAGAAAGCTAAAATTGGAGTATGGTAACAGTATTGAAATTGAATATCGCATGGGGGGATTATTGCCCGATTGGAGTTACAACAGTGGTGGAATCAGCAAGCCATCAGATGTGGCGCACCATTGGGATGAGGTAAGCACCTATTATGATATGCCTATTGATGGAGATGTCTGGCTGGAAGACCCATTAAATTCATCTTACCCACCCTCAATTGCTTTTAAAGCGGCACAATTGCAGGACAACAAAAAGGCTATTTTGTTTTTGCGGGCGATGAGGGAAATGGTTTTTATGGAGAAAAAGAATATTACTAAATGGGAACACCTGGAACTGGCGGCTACAAAATCAGGATTGGATACTGTTCAGTTGAAATTAGCTATGGAAGGGCAGGCAAAGAAAGATTTTGAGGAAGACTTAAAATTAGCAAGGGCTTATGGCGTAAGAGGCTTTCCTTCTTTGTTTTTCGAAGCCGATCAAGGTGAAAGAGAATTTATTTATGGTGCTAAACCCTACGCCTATTATGAGCTGGCTGTGTTAAAGTTATTCCCAAATGCTGAAAAAACAGTTTACAGCAAAAACTGGGAAGCACTTTTTGGCAAATATGTTTCACTTACTGCTAAAGAATTTTCTGAACTTTCAGGAACGGCCCGAAGCGAAAGCGAACAATTGTTGGACAATCTGGTTATAGCAGGAAGTTTAGAAAAATTAACAACCAAAAACGGCAGTATCTGGAAGCTAAGAGCTTAATTGCTTGGATTAAAAGTATAGGATACATAGAAACAAAAAAAGCGGCTCATGCCGCTTTTTTTTGTTAAATCTTCGGGTGCTTATTTAGCCAAAGCTGCGGTTCTTACAGCAACTTCTGGTGTGTTCATTTCTGTTTTGGCAGCTGCAAAACGATCTAAGTTTAATTTTGGGGTGCTTCCCATTACCAGGCTGTGATTTTCGGTTGTTCCGCTTAATTTTAAATCTGCACGGTCTGAAATTACAGTATAAAGGCTTTCAGTTTTCGAATCGATTTTGGCTGTTGCATTTCCGCTTAAGAAAACCTGAAGATTGGTTACATTTAATTTACCTTCTGTTTTTACTATTGCATCATCAGATGCCATTACCCGGTAAATGCTTTTTACATAAACAGTAACTTTGGCTACCTCGTTATCTGCCGAAGTAATTTTTAATGCTGTTCCGTCCTGAATCACTTTTACTTTTCCGCTATTGTCGTCAGCATAGCTAATGCCTTCTTTGCCGCTCTGGATCAGGGTAACTTCTACATTTCCGCTTACTACTACTTTATCGAAGTTTTTAGGTGCAGAGATTTTAACAGGTTGTTTTTCGGTAGCCATTACAGTTGTAGAAAAGATTGAAGTGCTTAAAACAACAGCTGCCATTAATGATTTTGCTAGGGTTGAGAATGAAGTTTTCATAATATCTTGTTTTATAGTTTTAAATAATAATTTGTGATTGTTTTAATAATAAGACGGCAAGAGATGGAAAACGTTTCAGCACTTTTAGCCGTATTATACCAACGGCTGTAACTTCTCGACGAACGCCCTTTTAAATCAGGCGAAAAATGACTCGTCTTTTCAGAAAATATGCTTATTTGATAAAATTGCAGGCAGTATACCTCTTCAACTTCAGAAAATGTAAATAAATTATTGCCCGCTGAGCGAAGGAAAGGTGGTAAACAAGAGTATGAAAACGCTAAAAGGCATATCCTGCAGTTAAACCCTTACCTGATATGCCCTATATAAGTGAGGTTTTATTTTTTTAGCGGTCCGATGTGTTTATAGGTATTAATAAGTAAACCCGTAGGGGTAGCTTTTGAATCAACGAAAACCAGTTCGCGGGCATCAATGGTATCGGCCAGTAAACGTTTTCCATGACCGAGTAGAACAGGGTACGTGATGAGGATCACCTCATCAGCAAGGCCCTGGTCAAGCAGTAATGAAGTGAGCGTAGAGCTGCCTACCACAATCAGGTCTGGCCCTTCTGTCGATTTCAGTTTACCAATGGCATTGATCACATCCTCACTAAGACCTTCCACCGGCCCCCACTGCAGACTATCAGGCCTGTGGGTTACAATGAATTTGGTTGCGGCATTTATTGCATTTGCCATGGGGAAATCTCCGGCATTTGGCCAGAAATTGCTAAATATATCGTAAGTGGTACGGGCAAGTAGCAAATCAAACTCTGCTCCATACGCTTCTAAAAGCATTGCTGCACCTGCAGGGCTACGGTATGCTGTGGTCCAGGCGCCGTAGGTATAGTCTCCGTCGTGTTCTATTACACCATCAAGCGAAATATGTTCGAAAATCCTGATCTTTCTCATGTTGTTTAAATTAGGTTAAATCCTAATCCAAATTTAATGCGGATTAAAGGACACCCGTGAGGTGGAATCGCGACAATATCAGGTGTAAGATTGTCCGGATTTAGCCGGTGATTATAAAAATCGATTGTACCGTAAAATAAAACAGGGTACAATTAATTTAAAATATACCCTGTTTTTTATCTTTTCTTTATTGCTTTTAATTATTTCGAAGGCATTTTAAAAGACGGCGGTAAGGCGCTTTCATCAGCAGCCCATAGTTTGTTAGGCCGTTTGCCCATAGTTAGTTCCAGTTTTCCACCCTTCATTAAATCGTCGTGAGAAAACCAGGATTTATTCCATACTTGTCCGTTCAGTTTTGCCGATTGGATATATTTATTTTCAGGTGCATAATTTAAACAGGCTACTTCGAATTTTTTACCATTTCCGATATCCAGTTTTACATTGGCAAATGTTGGGCTGCCGATAACATACATTGGGAGGCCTGGGGTAATGGGATAAAAACCCATTTGCGAGAAAACCACGAAAGAAGTTAAACCGCCTCCATCTTCATCTCCCGGAATGCCCATCAAATCGTTACGGAACCATTGTGTAAGTAAACTACGCACGCGTTTTTGTGTACGCCACGGTTGCCCTGCGTAATTATATAAGTATGGGATATGCATGGCCGGTTCGTTCCCCATCGAGAACTGGCCTACGTTGCCAGTATGGTCTGGCAGTTGCGCATAAAAATCGAACCTGCTTTTGCCAAGCGGGGTATTGTACATTTTCTCCAGTTCATCAACAAAAGGCTGCTTGCCACCAATCATGTTCACTAAATCACCTAAATTGTGCAAAACATCCCAGCGGTAAAGCCAGCCATTGTTTTCATCGTAGGTTTCGCGTGCACCCAACCCGCCAGAAAAACGGTAATCTAAGGGTTGAATAAACTTGCCATCAATATCTTTCGGGTGGAAAAACTTAGTATCTGGATTAAAAACGGTATGGTAACTTTTGCTTTTCTCTAAAAAATCTTTTGCTTCATCGGTTTTGCCCAATTGTTGCGCAATATTGCCCAGGCACCACTCATCGTAAACGGTACCCAATGTAACGGCTATTGGTTGACGCTTTTCAAAACCATGTACTTCCGGGGCAGTTTCCTTTTCGCCTGCCGGCAGTGCCGGAAAATATCCTTTGTCTTTAAAGAACAGATCCAATACACCAGCTTTTTTAGCCGACCATGGCGCTAAGGTTTTTTCGGTAATGCCTGCTTTACAATATTGGTAGGCTTCTTCGAGGTTAAAAGTTCTTAAGCCTTTGTTGTAGGCATCAATAATGGTAGCCACACCATGATTACTGTTCATCCTGCGGCTATCGCCCGTAACTTCCGGAAAGGTTGGCATCCAGTGATCGTCCATTTGCTGGGCCATACGCAAATAAGAGTTAATCATATTGCCTTCCATTTTTGGCTCAATAATTACACGTAGCGGGTGTGTTGCACGGTAAGTATCCCAAATCCAATCGTCAGTAAAAAAAGGTGTGCCGTTATCATTGTGGATTTTCCCATCAAAAGCACTAAAATATTGTCCATCTTCAGATAAGCAGATCATGCGCTCGTAAGTACGGTAAAGCGAGGTATAAAAAATAGTCTTGGCTGTTTCATCCGTTCCTTCAATCGCAATTTTGCCCAGTGTTGCATTCCAGATACTTTTACCGTTTTGTGCTACTTTAGCCAGATCGTAATCCTTTATTTCCCGGTTAAGATTTCTTTTGGCTTGTTCTACACTGATAAATGAGATCCCGTAATGTGCTTTAATCTGTTTGGTATTGGCCGGATATTTCAAAACCAGGTAAGCGTTTTGTCCGCTGGTGGTAAGCGCTTGTGTATCTATCGTTTCGCCCTTATGTGTACCTGATTCAATCGGCAATAAATCAGTTTCAAAATAAATATAAACTTTGGTGTTGTTACTCAGTTTCTGAAAACCACTTACCACATTCTTGTTTACCACGAGTTCGCCGTTTCTGGTATTTAAAACCAGGTATGCCGTAGCGTTTTTTGAAAAATTGAGGTTGTAAATGCCTGATTGATGCGCAGGGGCAAATTGGACATTCATGCCATAATCATCCAGGTCTACTTCATAATAATATGGTTTAATTACCTCATTATCGTAGCCATAAGCCAGGGTGTTTTTAATGCTTTTTAAATCGCCTTGAAAAGGACTCAGGTTAAATGCTGAGCTGCCCCGGTGACTGGTAATTACCAGCGGTAAGCCGTGGATTGTATTAGCGGTGAAATTATCCCTTTCCGGATAAACCCTCAGCAAGCTATTGGGTAAATGCACTGTGGGGTAGGTGGGTACCAATAAATGACTGATATTGCCAATATAGGGATTAGCGTAATCGACAGGTTGTTTTTTTTGCTGAGCATTTGCACCACTGATAAGAAATGGAACTGCTAAAGCAGAACAGAGTAACGAGTATAAGTATTTTTTCATATTTAAAATTTCAACAGAAGCCGGCAAACGAAGGTGATATTTTCATCATCATTCAATAGTAAGTGTATCATTTGCAGGTAGAATATTTAATTAGCCAAGCAAGTTAGTAAAACGATTTATTAATTCATTAAAAATTACTGCAATTTGCCTGGTGTAACTTTTAACTTACGATAGGGATAAAACAATTTGATAAATCAACTAATCTTTTAATGTTTTTTCTTTCGGAGTAAGATTCATTTGGTATTTTGCAGCCCCAAATAGATAAGGATATGGCTTCAGGTTTTTTTGCAATTTTAGACGATATAGGTGCTTTAATGGACGACGTGGCGGTAAGCGCTAAGGTTGCCGCAAAAAAAACAGCCGGGATATTGGGCGATGATCTTGCCGTGAACGCAGAAAAGTCGACTGGTTTCCTTTCCTCTCGCGAACTTCCGGTACTCTGGGCCATTACCAAAGGCTCTTTGGTAAATAAACTCATTATTGTGCCTGTTGCACTTTTATTAAACGTATTTTTCCCTGTAGCCATCAAGGTAATTTTGGTGTTGGGAGGCATTTACCTGGCTTACGAAGGTGTTGAAAAGGTAGTAGAATATCTTTTTCACCGTCAGGCAGGGCCGCATGAAGCTGCGGCAGAAGTTATAGAAGAAGACGAAAACGCAGAAAAAACTAAAGTCAGATCTGCTATCACTACCGATTTTATTCTTTCCATAGAAATTGTAATTATTGCCCTGGGCAGTGTGCTTGAAGAAGGTTTATGGTTACAAATTGCAACGGTTTCCATTGTGGCGCTTTTGGCAACTATTGGCGTTTATGGCATTGTGGCACTTATTGTCAGAATGGATGATGCGGGTTACAGGTTAATTCAACGTTCAAAAGGAAAGGGAGCATTTGCATCTTTGGGCAAGTTACTTGTTTCGTCACTTCCGGTAGTAATAAAAGTTTTAAGTGTTGTGGGCACAATTGCTTTAATCCTCGTTTCAGGGGGAATTTTTGTACACAATATCGATTTCATACATCATCTTTTACCTGGTATTCCTTCCATAATAAAGGAATTTGGGGTGGGTTTGATTGCAGGCCTCTTAGCTGTTGCCCTTGTCATGTTGGTAAAAAAGGTTATTCAGCTTTTTAAGCGTAAAGCCTAAAACTTCCAAATCCCACAGCCTGCCTAAAGGCTGTCTCCTTATTTATTCTTATCATCAAACAAAAGACCTCAATCGGCTATGCTAGCAGGGATGGCATTATGTCTTTCATTTGCTTTAGCGTATGGCTTAAAAACAGGCATTTAAGTACTATTCTTTAGTCTAGCTAATAACTTTTACAGCTTAACTTCCTGGCAGAGTACGCAATTTGTAATGCTTAATGTATTAGCCCTCACCTGCTAAAGCTGATCTAAAACGCTTTCAGGATAGGTTTCTCTCTTTAAAAACCACCAAATCAAGCCGCATTTTCATTATTTTTTCACATTGATAATTATCAAAAACTATCTATTTTTTGTAGTATTTATAATGCATTTAGTTTTATTTTTGTTCAAATGAAAAATGCAGTTTCCATATTTTGTCTTTCTTTATTGTCGTTCTGCGGCCTTAAAGCTGTAGCACAAGGAACTGTGGCAGGCTGCCTGGTGGCTGGTGCCCAACGGGTGTACATAGTTGATGGAGGTGGGAGTGTATATGACCCTCGTTATTTCACTGATCTGTCGGCAAATTATTGCTCCTGGACTCCGAGTACTGGTACTACCTGCAATATTTGTAGTACCGCACTAAACGGCGGAGGTAATTGCCCGGGCCATAATTATCAGGCACAAGGAGTAGAGGGCGTTTTTACGATGCTTCCCTGCCCAATAGATCGTTCTATTTTACCTTTAATTTTATCCATATTGGCCTTTGGTGTCTTCGCCATTCGCACAGGCAATTTCCTAGCGGTTTAACGCTTGTCTGTAATTTTAGTAATTTTGGCTGTATGTTGTCGCTACAATAACTTGATGCATGCTCACAGTTTGCTCAGATTTTCAGTGATGCGAACGAAATACCGGAAATAATCAGTTGCTTTTACGAAATGGCAGTAAAATCTTTATACACAGATAGAATCTACAGTAAAGTCAGAAATATTCTTCACAAAAAGTTCTTCTGGCGATATGGTCTGGGAAACCGGGTGCCCAGAAGTATATGGGAAAAGCAGTTTAACCATGGTATGTGGGATTATTTGTACAATGAAGCTGAAGCGGCACATTATCAAGTAATTTCACGTAATGTACAGCAATATGCTCCTGGAAAATCGCTATTGGATATTGGCTGCGGACAAGGGGTTTTATACCATTACCTTAAACAACATGAGCATCTCCAATTAAACTATTCGGGTATTGATCTTTCGGCCGAAGCAATAACTATAGCTACCCGGCAGTTTCCTGAAGCGAATTTCTCTCAACTTGATTTCGACCGTAAAAAACTGGATAAAAAATTTGATGTGATTGTTTTCAATGAAACGCTTTATTATTTTGACCGGCCACTAAAAACGATAGAAAAGGTAATCAGACATAACTTATCTCCAAACGGCTATCTGATCATCTCGATGTGCGATTACCTCGGACATGATGTAATTTGGGGAAAATTAACGAAGAATTACAAGCCTTTAAAAATGGATACAGTAGAAAACCAGACCGGACAAAAGTGGAAGATAGCTGTATTTAAACCCTAATGAGATTGTAGAGCTGCAGTAAAGGATCACCAATGAAACGCAGTCCCCTGTAAATATGACCAAGTTTAAAGCTCATAGATTGCTTGGTATCGCTTTCATGGATGCCAAATCTTCTTAAGGAAAGCTGGGTTTGGAACGGCGTGTAAATGCTTGTTGCGAATTGATAGCCGGCACTTTTTAACAGCGCAGGATAGTGTTTGGGTATTTGGCCATAGGGATAGGAAAAAGAAATGATTTTTTTACCCAGTAATGCTGTTAGTATGGCTTTAGATTGATGGGTTTCGTTTTCAGAAATCTTATGGTTTGGTTCAGGCCTTTTATGGTTGTCTCCGTGGCTGCCAATTTCCATACCATTTGCCGAAAGATATTGCAATTGATCGGCAGACATGAGTCTGGTTGGTTCAAATCCCTGCTCCTCAACATCCCAGGAATTTATGCCTCCAATTTGGGCCGTCGGAATAAAAAAAACAGCTTTCATTTCACGTTTTAGCAGCTCGGGTACAGCATGATCAAATAATGATGCCGGGCAATCATCGAAAGTAATGATGATTTTTTTATGCAGGTTAACATTCGCCCCCATTAGGTTAATGGTTTCGAAAGTAATGGTTTCATAACCGCGTTCGGTTATACAATCCAGAAAAAGGTTAAATTGCTTTGTACTGATAGTCCAGCCTTTTAAACTGGGGTGTGGGTTATCAGCAATATGATGAAACATGACAACAGGCAAATTCATTTTAGCCGGAAATTAACCTTTCTTTGATTTTTATTGCCGGGTTACCCTGGTAAATACTATATGCTTCAAGGTTTTTGGTCGCTACGCTACCCATCGTTAATACGGCATGGCTGTGCAAAATTACCCCGGGACCAACTTTAGCCGAGGCACCAATCCAGGCACCTTCTTCCAGCGTGATGGGAGCAACAATTAAATCGAAACCGATGCTACTGTAATTATGATTTCCTGTTATCAGCACTGCCTGCTGGGAAATACAGCAATTTGAGGCTATACTAACTACGGCTAAATTTTCGATATAACAATCAGCAAGCCAGCTGTAATCTCCAACAATAAGCCTCCAGGGATATTTGATATGAATCCCCGGCTTAACCCTAACCTGTTTGCCGATTTTTGCGCCAAACAATTTCAATAAAAACACAAGAATTGTACTAATGGGCATCATTCTGCTTTTAAAAAAAAGTACATCGGTAAAGTACCATAAAAATTGCTTTATGGCTGATGCTCCTGTTTGAAAATCTCCGGTGTCGAAATTTTTATGTAATTGTGTCTTTTTCAAGATCAAAATGAATCTGATTCGGATGGAGTGTTTACTGCCGTTTTTATTTTGGCTGCCCCTTTAGTATTTTTTCTTATCCAGAAATAGAGTTGTGTAAAAACACAGATATAAACAATGATATTGAATATTTCGTGGTGGTAGGTGAAATTCTGTCTTTGCGACTGGAAAAAGCCGAGCAACACACCCAAGCCTGCAATTCTGCAAACATTTAAGAGGTAAATGCTAAGCAATCCTATAGCCAGCATTCTGAAAGTAGATTTCCACGGAGCTGGAAAAGCGAGTACAAAAGCAGCTAAAAAACTCATTACGCCAAGGCCCAGACATGAGTAGTTAATACGTAAATATGGGCCTGCAACCACCATTACATCGGTTTCATTGTAAATTGCATAAAAACCAAATGCTTTAATAATCCATACTGCAGGTATAATCAAAATCGTTCTTAAGCCTTGTATATAATTAAAGTGCTGGGAAATGTACGCGTTATAATATTTTGCACCGGGTGTAGTTACACTGTTCATAAACAGGTTACCCTGACTAAACAATATGTACAATATGAAAAGTGCAATTACAAACTTAATTGCTTTTCTATCGGCTTGTTTTTTGGCTTCTTTATTAGGGATTTCGTTCATGATACCGGGATGTTTCGCAATAAAGGTAAGCTTTTCTTTTTTACTTAATATTAAACTTTAATGCTTCGGGGAACGCTGCTTTAGCGCATTGATTTTTTTATCTACTAACTTTCTGAACCAGAGTCCCTGCAAATAATGAAACTTTCTGGCGGTTTTATTATCAAAAATCCCCAATTTGAAAATCATGCGGTACCCATAGTATAAGTAAGGCCTTAAGCCCAGGGGGAGTTTCCACCAAAGTCGCTTTAACCAGGCTTTCTTTTCATCAGGGTTACCAAAAAGATCAGGCTTTAATGCCTGTACCCTAATGTTTTGCAAACGGTCTATTTCTTCCTGGGCAATCAGATCACTATATTTTTCATGTTTTTTAAACCAGAAGTCAATATCATTTTCTTTCAGGTTTTCTTCGAGGATATGCCCGTTTTTCCATATAGCGGTTTTACCTGGAGCAATAAAACGGTGATCCATATTTTCATTCAGGTCGGAATAACCGATTCCGGTTCTGAACATTTTTAAAAGGTAAATAGGGTAGTAGCCTCCGTAACGGATCCAGCTGCCCTGGAAAAAATTCTTGCGGTTAAAGTAAATACCGTTTATGCCTTCAAAATCATGAGCTTTAAAATTTTTAAGCCGATCAAAAAGTTCAGGTGTTACAATCTGGTCGGCATCGAGACCAATTGTCCATGGGGTTTTAACGTTAAAAATTTTCAGCGCAAAATCCCACTGTTTGGGGTGATTAATAAAAGGATTACTTTCTATTTCGGCCCCATAATCTTTGGCAATTTTGAGCGTATTATCGGTGCTGCCACTGTCGAGTATAAAAATTTTGGCATTCAAACCTTTAATTGAATCCAGTAACCTCGACAAATGAATTTCTTCATTAAAAGTTAACACAATAAAGCTAAAATCCGGATTCACTATATTAACTGTTTGTAAAGTTCAAGGTATCGGTTGGCTAAAACGTCATCGTTAAAATCTTTCCTAATAATCTCTCGAGCTGATGCTTTAATCATTTCCCTTTTTTCTTTTTGTGAAAAGGCTATCAGCAAGGTATCTTTTATGGCATTAACATCTAAAGTGGTAACCCAGCCCAATTGTTGACTGGTTACATAATCTGATAAGCCAACCTGATCGGATATTAAAACCGGTGTACCTACACTTAAGCTTTCAATCACGACATTGGCAAAATTTTCGTTAAAAGAAGTTAGTACTAGTAAATCGTGTTGGGCAATTATCGGGTATTTATCTTTGTTTTCAACCTGTCCAATCCAGTTTATATGCTTACAGATATTTAAATTTGAGGCTTTTATTTTAAGGTAATCTACATATTCTTTCTTGCCTGAGCCGGCAACGGTTAACTGCCAATTGATATTCAACAGGGATAAAGCTTCGAATAGCAGTTCTAATCCTTTCTTTTCTTCGATACGGGAGAGGAAGATCAGGCGGAAAACTGCTGGATCATTATCAAAATTCATGGATTTTGAACTGGCAACTGATGCTTGTAAATTAACCAGATTGGGAATTACGGTTATGCTTTTCGGATTAATAATTTTCTGGATATCATCTTTTTCCTGATCGCTGGTGGCATGGATATGGCAGTATTGTAATAATCTTTTTCCGATGAAATAATGCAGTATTCTTTTGGCGAAAGAATTACGGTTATTTTGAGTATAGGCTGTAAGCATACCCCTTGGCGAAAGCACCACAGGTATGTTATACCATTTGGCTACCCAGCAGCTTAAAACCGACACCAGGTTCCACCAGGCATGAATGTGGACGATATTTTTCCCCTTTACTGCTTGAAGGATGTTTTTGAGCTCCCACAGTAACTGAGGAGAAAAATGGCTATGGTCTTTGGTTAACCTTTTAAAATAAGTTACAGATACGCCATCTATTAAAACTGGTTTACCTGGGTTAACATTCAGTTCCTGATCCCCGTTTGCAGTGGTGGTTAATACTTGTAAGTCAAAATTACCTTCCTCTTTGCTCTCATCAATAATTTTAGTAGTAGCTTCGCATAACTTGGCCACGCTTTGTATAGGGCCACCATAAATGTAGGCAGGTTTGTAGGAGGCGGTAAGGTGAATAATCTTCAACTTAAATACTTATCTGTTTTAAAAACTTTTCCAGGGCGAACCGACGTATTAATTCGTAGATAATCAGATACATCAATAATCCGCCAATGAGTTTGTTTAATGCCGATTCGAACATGTAAATGAGTATAAATAAGGGTATAATCATTCCTGTTCCAATCAGCTTGTTCGGACTGCTTGTCATCACGTATTTATAAACTGTACCTATCAGTAAACCATAAATGAATAAGCTGATAAACATGCCCGGTGCTCCAAAATCGATATAATTTTCGGTAACATAACCTAAACTGATCGAAGTTCCCTGTTCGGTACCGGCAACAAATATTCCAGAATATTTTCTTGTTGTTTCAGAATCGTCAATTGCCGACTTATTAGGGAACAAAATGCGCGGCTGTAATACGCGCGTTATGGCATCGCCCCATAAACGGCCATGCGTATGTGGAATAACCCTGGGAACGTAGTCTATGGTGGCAGAGAAATAATCAATGTAAGCTAATCGATCTACGGTTTGTTTAAAGCCAACATTTATTGCGTTTTGATCTACCTTTCCAACTAAGTCGCCCAGCTTGCTTAATGACTCTCCTGTACCCCTTACTACATTTTGATTGATTTGGCCTCCGGAAAGGTATTTTCTATATTCTGGCTTTACATATTGCCATATAATGATCATATAGACTAGTGAAACTGTAATTGCTGCAAGCGGTAAAACTTGTTTGAATTTCAGCTCTTTACTGTAAATTAATAAAATACCCCCAAAAACAACGAGGAAATAATCCTTAAAGCTGGAGAAGAATCCGGTTAAACTCATGACTACTTCGGCAATTGCAATTATTGAAAAGAGCTTAAACTGCTTAGTATAAAGGCAACTTACCATGAAAATGAAAAAAATCATCCATTTAAAATCAGCCAGTTTAGAAATGGGTTGCTGAAGGCCGCCAAAACGAAAAGAGCCTTCGGAGATAAATGGATAAATTAAGGTAACAATAATATAAATAGGAATAATTCGTCTCGAATCGTATGATAATGCCAGAGACTTATATTCAGTATCAGGAAGCTCATAGTTTTTAATAATGAAATAAATGCCGAGTGCAACGGCGACTAAACCAATATTTCCAAGAACGAAAGCTTCCTGTATATTTTTATAATTGTCAAAGGTTTCTGCAAAATCAATCCCCTCAAAATTTGCATAAAATACCTTGATATTAACTGAAGACCATTGCAGCATAAGGCCCATGAAAAGGAATGGAGCTTCATTTTTTTTCCATAAACAAGAGAATAAAATAAAGGGAACAATAACTGCAAATGTTGTTTGTAAAGGATTGTGGCTGGTAATTGCGTATAGTATCAACAGGAAAAGTAAGATTTTCCCTGAGTTCCCTATCGATTTAAATTTATTCATTTATTGAAATACTGTTATATTTTATTTTAGAATCCTGCAAATATTTGAAATTCCGGTGTCATAATCGAAACTGGCGATAATTTCCTTAGAATTTCTGCCCATTTCAATTAATAAATTTTTATCCAGCAATGCTAAAATATCTTCGAGACCGGTCAAATCATTTGCTCTAAATATCCAGCCGTTAAGTCCGGTTTTAACCAGATCCAGATGGCATCCCACTTTATCAGAAGTTATTACGGCCCTGCCCGATGCCATAGCTTCATTTACTGCCAGGCCCCATGTTTCGCCCGGGCCTTTTGATGGTAAACAAAAAACATCGCAAGCCTGATATATGGAAGGGATTTCTTTTTGATTGACAAAGTCCATAAAGTGAACCTTTTTATTGGGGTGATTTTTTAATCCTTCATTGGCCAGAAGCCTAAGTTCGTGTTCAAGATTTCCGCTACCCACAAACAAAAGGTGTAAATCTTGTCGTTCTGATCTTAAAAATGCCTTCAAAAGCAATAGCGGATCTTTTTTTTCTTCAAATTTTCCTGCATATAGAACTAAAATTTCATTGTCAGCAATTTGTAGCTGCGATCTGATTTCTTTTGCATCAGTTTCCCTTTCCAAGTTAAACCTGTCGTTATCTATCGCATGTGGAACATAAATCAACTGGTTGTCTTTGATGCCAAATTCCTTATAATAAGCTTTATTAGCCGCTCCAACATACAGAGCAAGGTCGATTTTTTGGTAAATACCTGACAATAAGATTTTTCTGAGCTGTTTTTTTAACCAATTTTGATCATCAAGAAGAGTAGAATCGCCACGGAACCATATTGGAATTTTACCTTTAAAGTAACGCAGAACCTTTAAATGGCTAGTGTTAGCCCATCCGTAAACCAATATCGCCTGGGGTGAAAAATCTTCGATATCTTTTATTATTGTCGGGTTTTTAATCCCTGTAAATGAGTTTAAACTTTTATTTCTGGCAGAATTGTGGAGGAAGGTGTAATTGTAGCCCGTTAAAAGTGGGATATCCCATCGAATATTTTTTTTGAACCCACTGTCGAATAAGGTATTATTTTTAGGATCGCCATAAGTGTAAAATACCTTTAATTCGAATTTTTTCGATAAAATAGAAAAAAAGGGACTGTAATATTGGATAGGATGCGTAATAACTACAGCTAATTTATTCATCGTGGGATTTTATTTTACCAATAACCCTGTCAAAAAGATCGCACTGTTTTTTAGTCATAGATCTTGCCCTGTGTTTTTCGAATCTCGCCCAGTTTACTTCCTTTTTAAGGAGGGTACTGTTAGCCAGGTTTGATAGAAAGGAGAGAATTGTATTTTGTGCTTCTTTTGCATTTGAGATATTGGCAACATCTCCTGCATTACATTCTGTTAAGGTATGAGCAGCACTACTTTCCATATTAAAGATAGCTAAAAGAGGCTTTTCCAATAAGATATACGGGTAAATTTTAGATGCAGTGTAAGCCGGGAATTCATGTCCGGGAATGAATAATGCATCTGCTTGTTGAAGGTTATAGATACTTTCATAAAATGAAATACGATCTGTGTCTTCGTTTACATAGTTCTCTAAACCAAGCTTTTCGGCTATACAAAACAAAGTTTTATTTCCTTGCCCTAATGGTGCATAACTCGTGCCGATGAAATGAAACCTTAAAAGTCCAAAATTTTGAGGATCTGTTTTTAGTCCTTTTTTAAAGGCACTCAGTAAAAGATGTACGGCCTTCTGCATATCATAACCGCCCCGGCCAACATAAACGATATGTTTATAGGCCGGGTTATTATCAAATGCAATGCGTAATTGATGCTGGTTATCTTCTGCAATCTGCAAATCCTGTTTAAAGGCACCAAAGGTTATTACGTCATAAGGAACATGCCGGGTATTTTCATAGCGCTCTTGTAGTTCTGTAATGTAAGCGGAAGAAACTGCCATGATACCATCAACGCTTTTCATTGCAACGGGTTCCAGGTATTTATCTAACCGGTAAGAGAACCAAAATTTTTTAGGTTGCTGATGTTTAGGTTTATCTTTATAGTAGTCGGTAAACCAGGGGTCTTGCATATCGATGATATAGGGTATGCCATATTTCTTTTTCCAGTAAGCCCCTAAAATACAAACGGGATATTGTGTTGTTGAAAAATAGATTAGGTCAAACTTTTTGGTTTTCAATAGCCGGTTAATATAAGCCTTGTAGTACCATAAGGAGCGTAATGCAATACTACCCAATCCAATTTTACTTGTCCATTCTTTATTTAAGGCATTAACATGGTGAATTTTTATATCTTGTGGTACAGATTTGACCAATAGATAATCAAATACTGCATCAGTATATTTCTCGGCCACACATACAATTTCTGCCTCCCAACCGAAATCTTTATAAAAGGGCAAACTCATCCTGATCCTTTGCATATCTGCTGCGTTAGAAGGAGGGAAATATGGAGAAATAATCAGTACTTTTTTCATCGGTTATGCATGTATTTTCGAAAAAAACTTAGGATATAGCCCCATCGTCATGTGTATCCCGTAAGCCTGGGTTATTTTTTTCTTCGCTTTACTGCTTAAAGGAAGCCCAATTTTGAGATAATACAATAATCTTTCCCAGCGTTTATTTTTCCAGTTGTGCCAGCCAATTGTTTTGTCATAATAATCGATAACACACTGGTAATTCCAACGCCAATCTAGTTGATAAACCCTGTCATTTTTAAATAATATATGGTTAAGAATTGCCTGATCAAATGGGCCCCAAATGGTTTGTGAAGGATCCAACGGCTGATATTCACCTTCATAATAGGCCTGCTCTAAAAATTTCAAAGCAGATCTGTCACAGACAATAAAACCTGTGTTTCCAGTCCATTTTACGTGTGTAGCAGCTGTGTTAACCTGTACAGCATCCATACATAAGCCCACATAACCTTCTGGTACTTCTTCCATTTCAGGCGCATCGGTTCTCAATAGCAGATCGTCGTCAATGATGATATATCGCTCAAAACCTGGCAGGATTTTGTGTGCCATTAATTTGGTAAAATGCAGCGAACGATCAAGATCACTTTGATAAGGTTTTTTTAGCAAGCAGCTCGAGTAATGATGTTTAGCCGCCCATGCTGCGAGCCGTGGATAGGTAAATTTAGTTAAATGCTCCCTGTCGCCAACCGAAACCATAATAACAATTGTATTTGCTTCTTTCCTCAAACTATATGTTTAAACTATTTAAATAACTTTTCTTTAACATCGCTCCAGTCTATTACCTCATCAACAATATCGTAAAATCCATTTTGAGATTCGGGAAGATTATTCTGCTCTATTCTATTGATTAAATCTGGTAATCCTTCATAGAAATTTTGATTTCGGTAGGGCGGGTGTAAAGACCACATTCCAGTTCCACTTCCTAAAAAATCTATTCTCGTTAACTGGTGTTTGCTCATTAAGTCAGATAATTGATGCTCGGGTAAATCGGCATTTGGATTACCTCTGATAATGGCTTTTAGCTGATCTTTTAAATCGGGTCTGGTTAATTTTATTTTGTAACGATTTATCAAAGATTTTTTAAGCATAAAAATCCTCGTGCTAAAACCAGCTAATTCGTACATGAAAGGTACACCATCAATTTTTTTTATAATATGTTGGCCTTTTAATTGTTCATTTTCTACAGGCGGACCGGGAAGTGGGGCCACACACAATAGGTTACTATACTGGTTAAATAGGCTGGCAGCTTCTGCTATCCATTTGCTGCTGTGTCCGCCTAAAAACATATCAGCGTCTAAATGAAAAACCAGGTCATTTTTGCAATGATAAAGCCCATAGAAATAAGCATAAAAAGGACCACCCCTGAAATCTTTTTCAGGAATATAAGCACTGTTAAAAAAGTACTGTGCGATTTCACGCTTTTTTGGTTCCGCGTAATCTACATGGATTACTTTTACCTCAAATGTTTCTGCAATATCTGTTAATAATGATTTAAGGTTAGCTATATTCTCGGTCCATCCTGCAGCAAACCTGCCTTTACTGGCTTTAGATTCTACCGTTAAGATAATTTCATCTACCTGATTGGCCAATGCTTTTAACTGATGTGGCAGGATAAATTTAGCGGTGCGGAAGTCGCTTGGTGAAAGATTGATCTGTAAACTAACAGGTTCTTTATGATAAAGCATATTTGACCAAATTCAATAATTTTGTTTTCTGTATTTTCCAATCATAGGCATAGGCCATTTCCTGACTGTTTGTTTTCGCTGTATTTATCGCTTCGAGATTGTTGAGCCACTTTTCAAGCGCTATATCGTCAGGCTTGTTGAAATCTATCAAAATACCGGGATTAAATTTCTTGAAAATTTCCTGCTGACCGGCGGTATTTGTTGCAATAATAGGGAGCCCCGACTGTACATACTGAAAAAATTTATTGGTTATTGTAAATTCCCTGTTTTTGGGTTGATGCAATTCTATAGCAAGGCCCACATCAAACTTACTCAGTGTTTGTTCCATCTGCGCAGTAGGAACCGGAGGATGGAAAAAAGCGTTAAATCTCCGGTCTATAAGTTTTTGGATTTCCTGTTGATATGCTGGTTCTATTTCCCCTATCAGATGGAATTCAACAGCAACCCTCAACCGGTTTATTATTTTAATAAATTCTTCTAATCCACGACCTTTTCCAATATTTAAAGAGAACCAGACCAGCTTTAACGGGAATTTAATTTCTTTCTCCCTTTTTAATATTTGCTGATCAACCTGAAAACTATTGTAGATTACTTTGGGCTGTTGAACATGATACCTTATAGCCAGTTGTTGGGCTAATGCTTCGGAAGTAGTTGTACAATATTTGCCGTTTTTTAAAGCAAATGCCTCCAGTTTTCTTAAAAGTTTAACAGGCCTTGATGAGACTGCTTCCTTTAATAAATCTTCGGCATGCCAGTCTTCAATGTCGAAAGCAACATTTAATCCTGCCTTCAGTAGTTTTGTGCCGATATAAAGCGGTAATTCCTGATGGCAGATGTACAAGTCGGCTTTTATTTTTTTACTTTTTTGGATGTAAAGCTTAGGTGCATAACCAAGTGCGTAACAGGTTTCCCAGTTAAAATATTTGATCAGTAAATTCCCGGCTTTTTTAACAGCCCGATGGAAGAAACTGCGGAAATTATTTTCGGATAGATCTGCTATATGTTCGATGTGGACGGAGGCTCCGTTTAAAAGGGCCAGATCGGCAGCCGCCAAAACTTTAGCGTAAATGGAGTTTAAGAGGTGTACCTCATAACCGGCTTCTGCAAGTGCAAGCGCTTCTTTCAGCACACGCGGATTGCGGCTCAGGTGAGTATGGGTAATGATACAGATCTTAAACACTACGTTATTCATATCAGTGCAACATCGAGGTATTGGCCACTATTTTTAAGTTCATATTGGAAATAAATGTCTGCGTTATAAAGTCTACACTTTTTCATGGGCTGCTTGGAGAAAATTGAAGTGTTTCGAAAGTCTTTTTGGAGACTTAATAATTTTATAGCAGGTTAAAGGAGATTTTATCCAGGTTAATAAATATCTGAAGATATCGAATATATTAGCTTTAGTCCATAAAACCCTTGCAGCCTTTAACGATAATCCGGTATGCAGGAGGCTGGTAATATAAGGTTTGTTCCCATTGCGTGCTTTTAGCCAGAGTTCGTTGGCGAGATCTATGCGTGTTTTATCGTCATTACCCTGAAATATAGACGATATCAGTAAAACCTGATATGACCCCCACAACCATGGCTTTTGGGACCTTGCTGTATTCAATGTCTCAGAAAAATTAACCAGGGGTTCGTTTACCAAAAGGATTGGATGCGGGATGAGCCGCTCCCTGTAGTGTTCGGTAACATCTACGGGCAGGTCGTCAGGGGTGAGCCATTTATCCGCTTGACCGGTTTTCCAGAGCATAGCGCTATTGCATATTTTTGCGCTGCCACACCTATCTTTCAAAGTATAACCGTAAAATTCGGTTCCTGTTTTTTTATCCCATACGGTATTTCCAGTCTTTATCCAGCTACCACCTTTAGCCTCTAACCATATATTTTCATTCGATACGGCAAGCAAGACATCCGGCTGGTTAGCAAGTGTAGTGGTCATCTTATTCAGGAAGTCTTTTTCCCACCAATTGTCGTCCTCCAGTATGCTGGCGTATTTTTCTTCGGCTTTGCTGGCGAAAGCATAGTTGAAATTTCCTGTTGCTCCTCTTTTTATGCTGGGAACAGAAAGGTAAATTCTTTCATCTTGATAACTTTCAATAATTAAGGCTACATTATCATCTGATGGATCATCATTAATTACCTCTGCAATCCAGTTGGTATAAGATTGATCAATGAGCGACTCCAATGCCCTTTTTAACAGCTTTGGCCTTCTGTAGGTGATGACGAAAATCCTTACCCTATCATTCATGCTCATTTATAGATTTAAGGCTGATTTTATTTTTTTGGTCAATTTCCAGCCCAATAGTGTATTAAGAATACGGGTAATACCTCCTGATTCGGGTTTTAGGGCTGAACCGCCCAAAGCTTTTACCTGTGTTTCTATTTCCTTAATCAAAGCATTACTGTATGGATAAATCTCATATATACAGCTTTGCAACATATTGGCGCATGATGCTTTAACAGCCTCCTCATTATAGGCCTGTATTGCGTAATGTGTTGAAAGATATACCGACCGGTAAAGTGAATGATAAGCTTTTTGACCTTTTTTGCCAGACAAGCCGTTTATGCCCGATCTGTAGTACAATAAAGCTGAAGGGTTCATCACAATGTTATTGGCCTTAAGAAAAACCCTGGTAAAAAATTCCAGGTCATCGTTAAGGTTGAGTTCTTCATCCCATAAACCAGCCTCATCAATTAAAGATCTGTGCATGAGTATACGCCCGGGAGTAGTCATAGGATTGCAGGCGTGCCAGTACCGTAAAATCCATTGTCTAAAACTCAGCTGCTCATCTGGCGTAAACTCCGCTTTAAAGTTTTCGATGTTATTTTGATAAAACCTGCCCCATCCCGAAACTGCAACTACATCTTTTCTGAAATTGATGGATTTAAACTGAAGCTGGATGAAACTTTCGGGGATGATATCATCTCCATCAAAAAATACAATATATGCTCCGGTAGCTTTACTATAAGCTACATTTCTTGCCGCTGCTGCTCCAGATTGATTTATTGAAAACACAAAAATCCTGGGGTCGTTGATGGTATTAATCTGAGCTAAAGTATCATCTTCTGAGCCATCGTTTACCACAATGATTTCCAGATGTGGGTAGGATTGGTTACATAGTGATTTTAAGGTATTTGCTATGTATAAACCACAATTATGTGCCGGAACGCAGATGGAGATTAAGGGTAACATCTATTTTATGCCGTGCTTCTTTTTTAATTTTTCAAAGATAGAGGAAGTAGGATAGCGCTTATTCTTATCATAATGATAATTTTTCCATACTTCGTTCCATAAGTGCAGCGTATATGAATTTTGGGTAATCCTCCGGCCAGGCATCGTTTGTGGCTTAAAGATAGGCCTTACCAGTTCCTTGTACTTACTTAAAGCGCTTCTGTCTTCTAAAATCAGTTCCCCAACATTTTTCCAGTTTATTGGATTAAAGAAATCATATTCCAGTGCATTTTCTCTCAATTTGAGGTCTTTTATAGCCTCCTGAAACAGAAAAGGACCTGCCAGGCCGAAATCCATATTTATAAGGTCGATCTGATCAATTTTATCGAGGCAGTAATCAAAGAAAAAATGATTAACAGGTGCTTTAAAGATGCAATTATTGACTACTGAACCATATTCTCCCTCATTACTGGTGCAGAAAATAAGATCTGAGGTTAAATCTAGATATTTAAGGCAGATAATATCCATATCTACCCACCATCCACCACGGTTTTTAATCAGTAATAAACGAAATACATCAGCGAAACCTGAAACAGATCCTTTGGCCCATCCATCTTTATACCTGAAGATAGATTCTTCTTTCATGATCTCATTGGCATCAAAAATCTTAGTTCCTGAAGGAATATTTTTGATATCCTGATAGGTATATAAATGAAATTCGTGCCCGTGATCCAAAAAAGATTGTATACACAATTTTTCGACATTCGATAACTGCTCTCCAATCCATAGTGATTGGACATGTTTGGGGACTAAAATGTTTTCCATGCTTTTGCGAAATAGGCAATTTTGGATAAATCAACATAATGATGAAGTATCCCTTCTTTTTGGGTTACCTGATCAGGTGTTGGGTTTACGATGTATCTGTCTTTATTTAGGCGCACTGATTTGGTTTCCCCGATAATCATTGCGGTTAGTGCCTGCTCCAGGTAGTACGAAGTTTTTTCAGCTTCTTCGAGCCCGCTTATCCAGTTTTCAAGTGTTCTCCAGTCTATAGCATTGCTTTTTAGTCCTATAACGCCAACATTGATTAATGGCTGAATTTTTGACCCGGATAGTTTCTCCATTAGTGTGGTGGTATAGCCATAAGATTGTTCACAGTCTTGCATATAAACAGGACTTTGTGGAGATTTTAGCCAATTAGTGATATCATTGGCGCTTTTCCAGAACAACATATCCGAATCCAGCACAAGTTTCCAATCATTACCATCCTGAATTGAATGGATATCGGTTAGCTTTTTAATATGTGGATAAACACGCCTTTTATGGTGGAGAACAGGGAATTCGCCTTCTGGTAAAACCTGGTTTAGATTCTTTTTTATCTGTAATGCATCAACTATTTCGATGTTTTTTACCTGTTTATTGATTAGAGAAATAATTTCCTTATTAAAAGTACCATCGTCAACCAGTATAAACCTGAATACTCCAGGGTGGTATTTTACAGCCGAGGTCATGCAGAAAAATGTTTGGTAAAGGTATTTTTCACCTGTAAGAAAATAAACCGGTAAACCATCCGTATTGGAGCCGATTTCGGGAAGTGATCGGATCGCTCTTTTCATTTTAAGGTTGTTAAGCTGCATCTGCCAATACCTAAATATACCCCCATAGCGTTGGTACGTTTTCAATTTGCCTTTTGGGTAGCGGTATAGTATATCGATTATTTTTTGGTTAAACATAAAACCTTTAGCTAAGAAAGAATGCATCGCGCCAGAAAAGATGTCTTACATTGCTGGTGTAATGTCTGCCGGTGTATTGCTTTTTTGTTGGACTAAGGGATTGATTATCATCATTAAAATTGCCAATGATGTGCTGCCCCCATAGCACTCCAAGCGAAACACTTGCTATTTTTGCAAAAATGGTCTGCTCTGATAAGAAATCATAATTGGGATGAATAAGGTTTAAGGCCTCTTCTATTTTATGTTCTTCATATAAGTTTGTTCCATGGGCATAGATAAGACCAGCGTTAAAGCTGCCATATTTTTGGAGGCTGCCGTTAAAGAACTTTAATAATCTTTCATCATACGAGCCTTTCCAGTCGGCCGATCCACCACAGGCTGTTGTTACCTGGTTTTCGGGCCAATAGGGCACGAAATCCTTAAAAAACAGGATGTCGCTATCGATCCAAACCACGGGCTTTTCTTCTGCGTGGTGTAAAATGATAGCCAGCTTTTTACCGAAGGCATTTAACCGGGCATAAGCTGCAATGGCTTTTCTACCTTTTGTTAAATGGTAATTTACACTTTCTTCCCAATTGTTGATCTGGATTTTACCTTTCCAGAATTTTAAAGATCTGGCAATTTTTTCTGATGAAATAGAACCATCAGTAGCTATAATAAGCGTTGGTAGTTTTGACCAGTTTTTGCTTATGGTTAAGAGGCACAAACTTACCATTTCAATATGTGCTTTGCCCGTCATCATCAGGATAACCTGATCTGATGTATCCTTTTGGCTGGTTTTATAGGTTTTAAAGCGCAGTAAAAATTTATATATCACTGGCATCCGGTAGGCTAAAGATTTTTTTATCTTATCGATCATGTTGCCAGGCCATCAAAAATGCCACATGCACCTTTCCATTTAATGTAATTGGTTTTATTGCTCCAGGCTTTATAAGCAAACCATGCCTTGATTTTTCTGATTGGCACACTATATCTATGGATTTTTTTCCATGGACAGATGTTGTGAGATAAGAGTAGGATCACCCAGGATTTGCTGCTTTCGTTGGTCAGTTTGCTGATGTATTTAAAGGTTGTTCTTGATGCGGGAATAAGGTGTTTTAACACAAGCGATGGAAAATATCCTACATCCCAGCCTGCTTTTAAAACTTCTATAACGATATCATTATCACCTCCTGAGCTTAAGCTGTTACCTGTTCTGTCCAGCACAAGATGTTCTTTATTTAGGTAGGTTTTTAAGGCATCCATGCGCAAAATCATTCCTGCACCAACCGGTGATGGCTTAGGATAGGTATTGTCCCAACTGGCAAGTATTACTTCTTCACCAAGGTCTCTAATGGCCAGTAATTCATAAAAATCAGCAAGCCAGGCTTCGGGCTCATTGTCGAAAGCCGGAAGAATTTTACCGCCAGCTGCCCCTAAATTTAAGTTTACAGAAAAAATTGAAGCTGCATTGTGCAGATAATCTGGCATTAAGAGGTTATCGTCATCAACCAGAACAACAAGTTCGCCCTTTGCAGCCCTTATGCCGGCTAAACGCGCATGGGTAAGTCCCTGTCTTAGCTCTTTTACGAGCTGATAATTGAGTGTAGGAGAACAGTTCACTTTTACTTCTTCGCTGGAGTTGTTATCCACTACAATTAATTCCCAGTGGTCTTTAGAAAGGCGTTGTTCTTCAAGGTGTTTGATGGTTAAATCTAACTTCTCCTGATTGGGATTATAAGTGGGAATAATTACACTAATCAGTTTAATCATTTCTATAGCCGATAATTTTTGCAGGAACACCAACAGCGATTGCGTATGGTGGTAAATCTTTTGTAACTACTGCACCTGCACCAACCACACAGCCATCGCCTATATTTACATTACCCAATATTTTAGCTCCTGCGCCAATCCAAACATCGTTACCAATGTGTACAGGCAACAAAATGTCGCCCTGAGAACGGATCAAAGTGTGCTTTGATGGAATGTCGTGATTAGAACTCACAATGGTGGCCTGCATGGCAATAAGTACATTATCTCCAATCCAGACATTTCCATGCCCGTAAATCACCGCATATTCTCCAATGTATGTTTTTTTTCCAATGTTGATCTCTCCGCCATAAGCCTTCAATACGCTGCCTTTTAATAGCTCAGATCCTGCTCCTACAGTGATGGTTCCTTTTTTAGCTGAAAAGCCCTTTGAGATAAATACATTCTTGCCGATAGTAACAGAAGAGGGGATCGTGATGCCAAAGAGCCTAAAATAAATCCTGTAGCAAAAAGATATCAATCGTGTTTGATAAAGTTGCATAATGTTTCCTTTAAATAGCTGAAGCCCGTTTCCTGATTATCTGCATTGGAAAAATCGAGGTTTACAATATAATGGTTAAGACCTAAAATACTAGAAATGCGGCTGTAACAAGGCTGAAAACTTTTGCCGTTAGGTAATATTTCCAGCACTTTAGTGCCTTTTTTACAAAAAATAAGATTACTCAAACCCGCTCCATGAGCTGAAATAACATGTGTGGCTTCTTGCAGGGTATAAATGGTTTCTTCGGGCGTAAGCCGGTTAAGGTCAACGCATTTTATTTCCGGAAAAATATCCAGAATTTGCGCTTCCCAGCTGATGTGTCTTTCTTTTAATCCTGCTCTGGTTATCCAGATTACCTGCCTGTTGCTGCGTTCCTGATCTGAGGCAAGTTCGACTTTAAATAAGTTTAACAGCGCATTAATACACCATTTAGATAGTTGCTGATCTTTGATCAGTCGATTTGTAAACAGTAATTGCTCGCATGTGATATGATCCGTATCCATTACCCAGATTATTTTATCCAGATTAATATTTGCTTTTTCCAGCCAGTTTAACTTCCATTGGGTTGATGGTCCGTTGAGCAGAATATAGCTGGTAAAATCAATGATTTCGCGGCAGTAATAAAGTTTTAAAAGCGATTCAAAAAAATAGTGGTAAAAACCACCATCAGCACCGTTAGTCAGACAGGAAAGTACTTGTCCCGCTAAAGTTTTCTTTGCAGGAAAGTGAACCATGTTGGTAAATGGCGAATCGCCGAGTGCCGTGGTCCATTCTTTTGCCGATTCTTCAATAAATGATCTTTTTTTGGCATCGTAAACCAATCCGTTGTTGCCGATAATGCTACCGCCAGGTATTTTATATAAAATTCTGTCAGGAGCTTTAAAAATACCAGTCAATTCATACCGGTTTTGACCGCCAACAGTTCTTAGGATGGGAGGATGATTTAAAAATGATGCACCATTGGCATATACAATTGTATCGCCTGTTTCAGCCTTTAAAACCATTGGCCTTCCTTCAGGTACGTCAATTGCTTCTCCTTTTTTATTGCGATACAGTTGATCAAAAGACCTGATTTTATAGGGATAATTGGTAAAAAGAAATGTAATTATTTTTTTGAGAACCTTCATTTATTTTATCATCTTTTTAACCAGTGGAAACAAAATACCTGATGGAATTATTTTGCTTAACAGGTATAAAATGTAAATTTTATCAGTCTTTAAACGCAGGTTGTATTTGGTTTTTAAATCGATAATTTTTTTAAGTTTTGAGAAATTACCAGATAGGATAAATACATTCTGTACCTTTTTAATTTCAGACTCGATTGTTGATTTATTTAACAGATCGGAATAATCGCAAAGGTACCGCTCAAGAAATTTAAGTCTACACTCCCAGCACCAGAGTTGATCTCCGCTTAGCCCATGACTGTGCCGCATTGAAAAAGCGATGGTACTGTCAATGTGTTTAAACCTGGTTCCAGCCAGTGCCAATCTGATATGGATATCTGCATCTTCCCAACACTTTAAATCTTCATTAAATCCATTAATGCTGCGGAATGTATCGGCATGATAAGCGGTATTAATAATACCCAGTGGATTTGTCAGGAAGTAATCGACTGGTTTTGCCGAAAGTTCAGCCTGGTTGTAACGCCAGCGGATTAAAACAGTTTTACTCGCGATATCTATCCAATCGCAATTGCCAAATATAACTTCAGCATGGTTATTAGTAATAGCGTTTTTAACTTCTTCAACAAATGTACTGCTGAATTTATCATCTATATCATGAAAATGGATATAATTACATTGAGTAGCTTGAGCAAGAATGTTACGTGCCGCACCAACACCTTTATTGGTGTCAGCTGTAATATATTTATAACCTGTTTTTTTGATTAAGTTTAATGAATCGTCAGTGCTTCCGTCGTTGTAGAAAATGATTTCATCAAAAGGTGAAGTCAGATCCTTAAGATGTTCACAAAATTCAACAATATAATTTGCACCGTTAAAAACAGGGATTAATAATGCTATTGTTGCCGAATTTTCCATTAAAACCAGCGTGGTTATTACCTATATTTTAGCAGTGCTGAATCCATAAAAATATCGTTCAGAAAAGTATCCGCAATGAGAAAGTATCCGTTTCTTTTCAATATCGCCCTGATCTGGTCATTCTTTCTCAAGAATCCTGACTCGTCAGTATGAAGATTTTCGACACAGATGATTTTGGGTTTGGTGGTTTCGAAATTATAACTTTCGAGTACTGATTCATCTAAACCTTCTACATCTAAAGAAAGCAAATCGGGAAAAATGCCATTGCAATAAGTTTGAATAATGCTGGAGAGGCTTTGGCAGTTGATACCAATAACTTTTTTTATAGGGTAACCCTTAGCCGCAAGTTCTTCGGCCTGTTTCTTTACAAAAGTATTGAGCTCTGGCTGCTCCATGATGTAAAAATCCAGGTTTTCTGAATTTGACGCACTGATGCCAATATTGAGATTCTGATCCTGAGGACGGAATTTTTTGAACGCAGCTATAAGATCGGGGTTTGCCTCAATGTTGATCCCGCGGCATCCAAATTTATAGAATAATGCCGTATTGCTAAGGTGATAAGGATGATGTGCTCCAATATCGAGGTAGCTTGGTCTTTCAATTCCAAGGTATTCCCTAAAAATGGATTTTATAATCAGATCTTCGCCATATTGAGCATAAGATATTCTTTTATACCTGTTGTTTGGCTCTAAGGTATTTAATAATTTTCTAAGCAAATTTTTCATTATTTAACTGCTATTTGTTCCCAGCTATCAGGAATAATATTTTTAGGATATTCTGTATTGATATTGAAACCCAGCCAATATTCAGGGCAAAATATCTTTTTGGTTGATTTGGCATTTAGGTAAGCAGCCCACCAGGCAAAAGAGCTGTTGGATACGATACAAATGTCGGCATTCATCATAATCTGAAAATCTATAATCAGCTCATTGTTATGGAATTCGGCATTTTCGAGGTGTCCAAAATTTAATCTGGCAAATGCTATATCATCGCTGATAAATAATAATCGGTAGTTGTTCAGATTCTTTATCGCCGCAAAGCATTTTTCATAATAGGTAATTGGGAGGGTTAAGTTGTTGCCACCCAGGTTTTCTAACCACCAATCGTCCAGGTTAAGGTAATCGCCTCTTCTTAAATGAATTGCAATGGTTTTTTGTTTGGAGAAAGTTTTTTCGAACTGGTTATTAAAAGCATTTTTATGTTCTGGCCTGACCTTAATCAATTCACCGATATTATCTTTTGTCTCCTCAAAAAAGCTTTCCGACTGAAAATAACCTACATATATTTCATTGTCTTTTGCAGGAGTATTTTGGGTTATTTCGTAATGTTGAAGAGGCTTTAAGATATAGCCCTTTTTTATTTTCAGGATAAGCTTACGCAAAAAATTGAGTTTTGAACTGTATTGCGGAAGTTCGAAATAGTCAGGTAAAGTAAAGCGCTCTATTTTTTCGCTGATAAAATATTTTGTATTTAATTTTTTTGAAAGCGCGGTGATAAAAGCATATTGAAATAACTGATTGCCCAACCTGCATTGTATAGAAATACCAACCATTGTTATTAAATATACTTGTTTATTTTGATCCAGATCCTGTGTAACAGGTATCTCAGTTTCCATTGTGTTACGGGGCCATGTGCATCAGGGCTACAAATCAATTCATGGTCTCTTGCCCAGTTCTTACCCATTTCCGGGTTATGTGTTTTCGCTTCCTGATGCACATGAGCCACTGCCAAAGGCGCTTTAATTAGCTTTTTCTTTTTGCCAGGCAGCATTCTTAGCCACAGTTCATAATCCAAAGAACAAACCAGTTCTTCCCAAATTGGCTGATGTATTTTTGCCGACCAGAAAGTGGCAGGTTGTTGCAGCGTTGGCATCCTGATCAGGGCATCTAGCAAAGGGAGCGTTCTGGTAAGGCTCGTTTCATTCTTTTCAGCGTCAAAATTCTGCGAATAGCCATATACAAATTCTGTTTTGGTTGCCATAAAGGTGCTCATTACTTTATGAAACGTGTTTTCCAGGTAATAATCATCACTATTAATCCATGAATAATAGGCGCCGGAAGCGAGGCTGAACCCTTTATTGATGGCATGACCTTGCCCGTTGTCTTTTTTTATCTCCCAAAAGCTAATCCATGGTGCATATTTTTCGATGATCTCCTTTGTTCCATCTGTACTGCCACCATCCATAATAATATATTCGAGGTTTGGATAGTTTTGGAGTAATACCGCCCGGATGGTTTGCTCAATGTACTTTTCCTGATTATAAGATGGTGTTACAACAGTTAACTTTGGCCAGACTAAATTTTTCTCATAAATTTCGGCCTTTACCTGTACATCCCAGGGCCAGCCGGTAAGCTGGGTATTGGGTTTGGGCAATTGATCTAACTGGCCTCCATCAGGAACAACAACTGTTGGTAACGGGATATTAACCTGAGCGGTTAGATATGTATTTTTGTAATCTGAGAGCTTAGGCAGTTGTATCTTCAAAATTTTTAACTGTTTTTTTTGCAATAACCACGTAGTTCATAGTATTGGTATAATCGGTAACATGGTTATCAAGATGTTCGAATACGATATTGATAAGCTTTATCAGCCTCAGCGTTTTGACAATAAACCCAATGATTTTCCCCTTAAAGCCTTTAATATTATATAGGGTTGGGTAGATTGCATGCAATAAGGCTTGTCCGGCAAGGGCCCATTTCCCTCCACAAGGGCAGATGGTTTCAATTTCAAATCCAGCATGTTCAATGGTGTGTTTAAAACCATATTTTGTAAATCTATAAAAGTCGTAAGGTTCTTCGTGTAATGGCCAATACATCGGACCGCTGATAATTAAATATCCGTTAGGTTTAATTAACCTGTAAGCTTCGGCTACCAGTCCTTGTGGATTTTCGACGTGTTCAATTGTTTGTGTACTGATTACCGTATCAAAAAGGCTGCTTTCCATTGGTATTTCATCAGCGTTGCAAATGATATCGACAGTGTTGTTTTCACTTTGAACAATATCGCATCCCAAATAACTTTCAATCTGGTGTTCAATTAGCTGTTTGTAGGGTTTGTTACCACATCCAATATCAAGGAGTTTGCCTTTGGCACGTTGTTTTAATGCTTTGAATAATTCGTTTTGGTAAAATTTGTAATGGAGATACAGCGAATGATCGCGATTGATGTCCAAATCATTTAATCTTCTGATTTCCCTATCTTTCACTTTGAAAACTTCTGATGCAGTTCTTGAAGATTTCAACTTCACCTGCTGGTTGCACAGCGAGTGCTTGAGGCATGTTTTGCTGTCTTAACAAATTTATAAGGCCATCTAAATCATGATAAGTCATTACCCCAGGGTAATTATAAAAGCTTCTTGATGCCGAATCGTTGGCAATTATCGGTAATCCACAAGCTAAGAGTTCGGGTATGCGTGTAAGTGATCCGGAGCTAGGTTCCTGGTGGATGAGTGCATAATCTGCTTGCGCTATCGTTTCCAGCAATTCATCAAAATTTAAGGTTCCCAAAACATCAATATTTGCGCCCAATGCTGATGTTTTTAAACGTTCTGAACCGAAGCCGGCAACAGTGAGCTGAACAAAATCCAGGTTGCTTAAAGCCGCTATAATGGTTGAATAGCCTTTAAAAGTTGGTGGATTATGAAATGTGCCTAAGAGCAATAAATTTATTTTTTCAGCAACCTGATATTTTCGGGCTTTCCTTTTTTCGTTTACCTGCAGAAAATGTTTCATTAAATCCTGCGGTGGAAAGTAAGGCAGATAAGCCGAATTTAATCCGTAAATAGAAAGAAGCCAGCTTTCCTCTCTTGAAATGGTAAAAACCATATTGGCAAGTTTTAAGAATGCAACTTCTTCTTTAAACCATGATGGCGATTTTTGTTTGGAAAATGCACTCTCGTTTCCGATAACTAATGATTCGATATTATGCGGTATGGCAACAAATGGAATTTTATGCTTGCGTAAAACCTCGGCCAATAATAAATAATAGCCGGATGTTGATTCCCAAATAAATAATTCGGGTTTGCAGTTTTTAATAAAAGATTCAAATTTAAGGAGGTAGCGCCCTATAGCATAGGTAGTTTTTATCCCTCTTCTTAAGTTTTTGAGCCTCGAACTACCTTTTATAAAGGATTGGATATGATTCGGTTCGGGCTCATATTGATCAAAATCCACTTCTTCGAATGCAATACCTGCTGCATACAAAAGCGCATTGATTTGGGCCGTTCGTTTGTTTCCGCCATGTCCGTGCAAGTCGGCCTTAAAATGAGAATGTTTAAATACCTTGGTCATGGCCATAAATTTCCTCTTGTAAAACTTCCAGATATTGAAGACCAAACTTTAAATCGGGTTCCAAATGGTTTCCTTCGGCCCATTCGTTCCACGATTTTAGGAATATTATTCGCTTTTGGGGATCGCTATTCTTTACCAGATTGATATTATCTCTTAAATGAATACGGAACAGCTCTGGAGTAGATTCCCTCAAAATCAGCCCGTTTAGGCCACTTCGTGGCGAATTGTCCCAGTTGGGAACGATACAAGGAAAGGATTCAAAATCTTTGTTTTTAGCTCTGGTCAGAAAAGGTATCGCTTCAGCATATTTGTATAGCCTTAGTGGTCTTTTAATCCATTTGTGAAAATGATAGGCAAGGCCTGATTTATGTAACTGGTTTCTAAGTTTTTTATAAAGATAATGTTTGCTATTGGGAATTTTATGGTACAAGTTACCTAATAAATTAAGGTTTACTGCATCGCATCCGTTTAATTTAGGATCCCATTCTTCGTCTGACGTGTTGGCAACAATGTATAAACCTTTCAGGCCATTTTCTGTTGCCAGTTTTCTAAAAAGATCGGTGAACCCGATGAGATCAGGTATTTTGTCTGGCGAGTAAATAAAGAATAAAGGTTTATCATCAACTTTGATATAGCGTTCATCCAGAAAAGCTGTTAACAAATAATTAAAATGATCAATATAGTCCTGTTTTCCGGGATAAGTTTGTTCAATTAATATTTTTGAAGGGTTGCCATGCCAAATGCCCGACCAGCTCTCGTTTGCCCAACCAATGCAAAACGGGAAGTTTGGGCTGCCGCTGCTTAAAACTTCATTGAAAGGCCTTTCGAGTAGCCTTTTTCCATTTCCAAACCAGTAATGCCAATAGCAGAAGCCCTCTACACCGTATTGCTTTGCGAGATCGGCCTGTGCAACCCTGGCTTCGTTTAATCTTAAATCGTAAAAACCCAGGTTAGCAGGTACATGGGGTTGATAATGTCCTTTAAACAAAGGCCGGGCCTTTGCTACGTTGGTCCATTCTGTAAAACCCTTTCCCCACCATTGGTCGTTTTCGGGAATAGGGTGGTATTGGGGCAGATAAAATGCAATTGCCCTGATTTTATCTACACCTGCTCCCATTTATTATCTTTTATTTGTTCGAGGAATTTTGCTTTGGCCCATTTCACAAATGGGATGTCTTCATAACCTGAGATATCATATTCCGGAAATATATCTGCTGCAATATCTTCCCTGATGAAGAAGGCGTTAAAACCATATTTTTCTACACCCACGAGCCTATACCCCTTGTGTGAAGCCAGTTTTATAAAAGCATTCAGCGATGCACCACTATAAACGCCAAAGCCATCTATAAATTCAGTTTTAAAGTTATCGGCATAAGGTACAGTAACTGAATCGCCGGCCCCGAATATACATTGAACTTCTACTACTACAACACGGGGTTTTATCACCGTAATGCTATCCCAGATCCAATAATCTACACCATCCATATCGATAGAAAGCAGGTCTATTTCTCCGGTATAATCCTGGTTGGCAATAAGTTCGTTTACATTGTTTTTGGTGATCCAGGCATTTACAAAGATGGGGGGGAGGGTGAAAGTATCAGGATGTGAACGATAAAACTTTTTGCCTTTTTCAATAGCTTCCGTATTTCCATCAAACAGCAGTGCCTGCCAGCCGTGGTTGATAATCAGATTGGCCGCATTACATTCTATCCCATCAGAAGCACAAAGCTCCACAATTTTTTTGTTTGTAGTGCCAATTGCCGCGAAAATGAACAGCAGAATGCCATCTTCTGAATTTTGCGAATATTTTCTAAAACCAACCTCGTTAAAATCATATTTTCTTATTTCTTCTTTCTGAAGTGCCCTGTATTGGTTTTTAATAATCAATTGTGCAGTTTGTTCGCCTGCAAGTAGCTTTCCGGTATCTTTCAAAGATTCATCAACTCCATTCATCAATCTTTTTAGAAATCGGTTGAAATATGTTGAAATGATTTTTTTCATGAATAAATAGACCTTAAGGTTTTAGCCGGTTCATAATTTTCTTAAAGAAGCGTACGAATAATAATTGTTTTACTGCTGGTGCCTCTATTGGTTTTAATTGATGTTTTGCATTTACAATACCAAAGTTGGTATCCATCAAGTGCTGATTTCTCATCATGCTATTGTCGTGCAGGCGGATCAGCGTCCGGGTATCTGCTTCAGCATGGTGATGAAATAAATAACCTGATTTGAGACACCTGATGTGGAGATCCCAATCTTCAAGGGCAGTTAAAGATTCATCAAATAAGCCTATTTCTTTAAACAAATTTGCAGGGTAGAGTGGAGCAGATATCACAAATGGGTTTCTGAACTGGACCAGCTCTTTTTGGCTGGCCGCGCTATCTTCCAACTTCAATTCTACATGGCCAATAAAATTATTGCGGCCCAGCACTTTTAACTTTGCAGGGGCCTGACTTTCAAAATAACGCATACCCGAATAAATGATTATGCGGTTATGATCTCTGAGATAATGATATTGGGCTATTGCCTTTGCCAGTTTATCTTGCTCAATTAAATCGTCGGCATCTAATAGTTGAATAAAATCGCCTTTGGCAATGGAAATTCCCAGATTTCTGGCAGCAGATAAACCTTTATTCGGCTGAGCTTTGTATTTAAATCTTTCGTCTTTATTTAAGTAGCTAAATGCTATTTCTTCAGTATCGTCTTTAGAGCCATCGTTTATTATAATGCATTCCCAATGCGGATAACTTTGACTTAGACAGCTATCCAAACTCATTTTTAAATATTTACCCTGGTTGTAGCAGGGTATAATGATGGAAACAAGTTTCATCTGATTAAATAAGATAACAATCGTTTATGAAATCGATAGCCGAGCAATGCCGGATTAATTTTTAGCAAGAGCTGATATTTAAAATTATCCCGGTGCTGTAAAGTAAGAACATTTAAAAAATTCAGGTATGCCGTGCGGTCTTTAATGGTTTTTAGCTTTCTCCGGTACCATACTTTGAGATAATCGCCGAAAAGTCTTTTGTAAAGTGGATTAACGTTTTTATATAAGCCATAAATGACATCGATGTTCGCATCCATTGCAAGTTTATCCTGATGGGTTGTGGATTGGGCATGAACGCGGTAAGTGGCCAGGGCCTGGCTGGTTGATTTAAACTCAAAACCGCGCAATAATAATTTAAGCCAGAGTTCATAGTCTTCGCTTATGCCTCTGTTGTTAAATAGTTCCACTTCAAAAATTGCCTCACGTTTTACCAATACGGTTAACAGGGGAATCCTGTTATAAAATAAAAAAGATTCTAAACCTTTTGCACCGCTGTAGTTTGTATTGGTTACCCCGAAGCGTTTACTTTCTGCGGTGGCATCATCCTGTAAGTATGCATCTGAAAATACAAGTTCACATGCTGATTGGTGAAAAAAATCGACCATAACTTCCAGCTTGTGTACTTCCCAGAGGTCATCGGCATCCAGAAAGGCAATAATCTTTCCTTTAGCCTGTTTAATACCCTCATTTCTGGCCAGGCCCTGTTTTTTGTTGGTTTGATAAAAGCTCCTAATTCTATTATCTAATGAGGTAAAGTCATTAATAATTTTAGCGGTATTATCCGTCGAGCCGTCATCTACAATAATCAGTTCCCAATCCTTATAGCTTTGCTGAATAACAGAATTTACAGCTTCATTCAGGAATGCTTCCCCGTTGTAAACAGGCATAATGATCGAAACTTCAGGCAATTTTTTTAAAGAAAAGTGTATTCTGTGTTTTGGCTATCATCTGGTAACCAACACTGGTTAGGTAAGTAGATATTTCCCCCTGATAAGATTTCATAACGTCGGCAAATAAATCTTCTACAAGGATTAGATTTGGACGGAATTTTGTCCAATCGTTTGATTTTAGCACTTTTAAATCCAGACCTTCTACATCTACCGAGAGGAAATCGATTTCTGTTTCCCCCAGTTTAGGTAAGTTTTGTTCCAGTACTTTAGCTAAGGTGTTGGTTTTTAGTATGGTTTTGTTCAGCAGCTTAACGTTGGGATAGCTTGAAAAAATAGCTGCGTTTTGGGCATCGAATGTATTCAGCTCCGCACTGTTGAACATAAAATATTCAAGTTCGGCTACCTCGTCAGAAATTGGCTGCTCTATATTGATATCATAAGGCCTTACCTGATCGAAAAGCGCCATAGCGCCCGGCATGGCATCGATATTAATTCCTCTCCAGCCCATTCTATAAAAATAATAGGTATTGCTTATTGTGGAAGGGTGATGTGCTCCAACATCAACATAAATGCCATAATGTTTTTTGCCAAGTATCCTTTCAATTAACCGATCTTCTCCTTCCTGCGAAAAAGTGAGTATCCCTGAATCTGCAGATTGGGTAATAATCCTTCGTTTCAGGAAGTCGGGCATCAGTTTTAACAGCGTTTGTATTGTATATTCCTTTAAGCCCATTTCCCTTTAATCAAGAATGCAATTTTTGAGGATTGATGCCCTATACTATCTGTTTGGTAAAAATTACCGGATTCGATTACCAGTTCTCCGATGGGTTGAGCAGGCATATCAGCAATAATATTATCCGCTTTTATCAGCCCCCTGATAATATAGGTCCTGTTGCTCAGGTAATTATCAGGAAGTTCGAATGAGTAATGATTTATCCCCTTTTTAAGGTCGAAAACTTTGTTCTGGTAACTGCTATAAATAACCGATAACATATTTTCGTCTTCATCATGAATGGAAAAACCAATATCTACATTGGCAGTATCAGCGATAGCATTTAGGGTAAATTTAAAAACAATGCTTTCGCCATTAAGGAATACTGATTTTTCTTCAAGGTTTTTGTTAAGTATAGTGAAGTCGTAAAATTGAACAACGCCAGATCCTTCCCGTTTAGAAGCTGGATTTATTTTTACGAGACTTTCTTTATTAGCATGATAATAATGTTCAATTACGCGTTCTGTACGGTCGAATAGTTCTACACTGCCTTTGTTCAGCAGAATGCTATTACCACATAGCTTTTTAATAGCCGTCATATTATGGCTTACAAAAAGTACTGTTCTGCCTTCGCCTTTACTCACCTCACTCATTTTACCCAGGCATTTTTTCTGAAATTCTACATCACCAACAGCCAGTACCTCATCTACAATTAAAATCTCGCTTTCGAGGTGGGCAGCTACCGCAAAGGCGAGCCGTACGTACATGCCTGAACTGTATCTTTTAACAGGAGTATCCAGATAACGTTCTATACCCGCAAAATCTACAATTTCATCCAGTTTGCGCTGAATTTCTTTTTTACGCATGCCCAGTATAGCACCATTTAAAAAGATATTTTCCCTTCCCGAGAGCTCAGGATGAAAACCTGTACCAACTTCTAAGAGGCTTGCAATCCTGCCATTACCCGAAATTTTTCCGGTTGTTGGGGCAGTAACCTTGCTCAATATTTTTAACAAGGTGCTTTTTCCTGCACCATTTTTACCGATAATACCAACAGCATCGCCCTTTGCAATTTCAAAATTTATATTCTTTAAACTCCAAACTACATTACTTTCACTTCTGATATTTTGGTCGTTACTTTCTCCAACCAGTAATAAGGGGTCTTCTTTTCCTCTAATCCGGGCATACCAACGTTCGAGATCGCGGCTTATTGTACCTGTACCAATCTGGCCGAGTTGATACATTTTAGACAGATTTTCAACTTTTAAGATAGGTTTCAATTGATATGTTTATTACTTAAATGTTTAACCACTCTTTTGGAATAATCTTTACACCATTGTTTAAGTGCATATTTGAATACCACTTACTTGGAGATATTACTATTTTATCAGGGTTTATGTTTAGCCATGCTGCCCACCAACTGAAGGTGCTATTGGCAATAATATTATGGCTACACATTGACATTAAACTCATATCAACCCACATAGGAATGTTATAATCAGAAACATAGATTGCATTGGTCAAAACAGACCCTAAATTTCTCTTACACCAATCAATATCATCAGAAAAAATATAGAAAACAGGATTTTTAACCCGGGATTGAATTTCTCTTATTCCTTTTAAATAATAATCCAAATCTAATATACCATGTACCTCATTCAGCTTTGCTTTTAAATAATCTCCTCTTCTAAAATGAATGCTTACAGAGTTATTTTTTAAGATAGCTTGATGTAAGTCAGAGACACAAGCGGGTAACTCTGGGAACTTAAATTCTTCTAAAATTTCATCCCGAAAATTACTGAATAGATGTAAGTCTTGAAAATCTCCTTGAAATAACTGCACGCCATTTGAAAATTTCACGTCAAAATGATTAACATTCGAATCTGTAATAAAATCAATTTTTTTTAAAGATTTAGGCAGCAAGAACTTTAAAAAATGAAGCTTTTTGTTTTTAGAAAGTATGAACCTTAGAAAATAAGTATTAATTTTTTTTAAATTTAATGATCTAAAGAAACCAATTTCATAGGAACGTGCAGTAATTTCTTCTGTGGAAATATTATGATAATTTAGAAATGAGCAATCAAAACTAACACGAGTTTTGGTTAAAGCTCTCACTGCTGCATATTGAAACATTTGATTTCCTAATCCTCCTTGCAGTCGGATGATTATTAACTTCTTAGAGTTAGCCAATTCGATTCTTTAACAAAAATACTGTTGATGTATGTGTCAGCGTATAAAAAATAACCCTTACTTAAAATATAATCTATTAGTTCGTGATTTTTGAGCCCATTACCTGAAGTAGAGAAAGAAATTGTTTCAATGCAAATTACTGTCGGAGCATTTGACTCAAAATCTATAGATTTGATAATCAATTCGTCAACACCTTCTGCGTCTATGCTTAAAAAATCAGGAAATTTTCCATTTGCATATTTTGCGATGACATCAGGAAGGGTATGGATATTTATCTTGATCACATTTTGAATATGGAAATTTCCTTCCAACTTATAATTCTCAGCCTCTTTCTTCGAGAAAGTATTTAGGGTGGGATCTGAGATTATGTAAAAATCTGCTTCCCCCGTATTTTCTCCAATTCCGATATTCAAATTGATATCTCTTTTCCTATTCTTTACAAATTGTGGAATAAATAAAGGGTCTGGTTCTATATTTATACCTTGACTCCCCAAACTGTAAAATAAAGCGGTATTACTTAAGAAAAATGGATGGTGGGCTCCAACGTCTATATAGCTTGGTCGAAAATTTCCTAATCTGTCAAAAATAAACTTAATTATCAAATCCTCACCGCACTGAGAATAAGAAGGTTTTGACCAGTTCCTTCTATTTCTCAAGGATAAAAGGGTTTTTATCATATTATTTTATAATAGTTTTGATGTGATATTGAACAGGAAATAATAGATGTTATTTGTTGTTATATCTATGAAATTTCTCTTCGATTTATTAAAATTACGATTCCCGAAGGAAATACCCTTCAAACTCCACACTACACGAGTCTCACTTTTGCCATATAACTTTTTTGCTTTTTTCACAGTACCTTTAACAAGCTTGGACGGGTTATTATATATTTTCACAAATAATCTAAACTTATTTTGTATTTGATTTAACCAGCGCTGTAAGTTTTAAAAACTTTTGTTTGTAATCTCCTTTGCCTTAGCACCTCAATTTTTCTTGATATTACTTCATGTAATATTATTGAAAAGAACAAAGTAATAAATGTTAGTTTAATCCCTGAATTCTTCACATGAGGTATATTAATTACTCGTACAACAGAATAGATAAATATATGTGAGATATACATTGGATAGGAAAGATTACCTATATAAGAATCTAACTTTGAACTCTTAGTTAGAATAAAAACAAAGGGAATGCAAATTGCAAACAGCAAAAGATAGATATAACTACCTATGTAACTAATATGCTGGTAATTCAACGAAGTTAATACGATGGTGCCAAAAAATATACTTAGTACTTTCTTTGAGATTTTAAATGTTTTAATCTTGATGTAAAGGTGATAAGATAAACCTCCCAATAGAAAATAACCCAATTCAAAAGGGAAAAATCTATAGCTCCAGGGATCTTGATTAAATCCATTTCGGTAGAATAAAAAGCGAACCAGAAATGTGAGGACTAATAATGCTGAAATTAAAATGAAATTCTTTCTGAACAAAAATGGGGCAATAATATAAAACATGATTTCAATACTTATGGACCATGCCTGTGGCACAAATAGAAAAGTCCATAACATAGGATTAGATGTGTTGAAATTCGAGGTGAAAACTAAATTCCCATCTGTATTTATTCCAAGAAACATAACAGCATCTTGAAGTAGAATGAATACATTCGAAAACGCTAATAATAAATAGCTAGATAAACCTAAATTTTCATTGTATTTAATATAGTTATACAGTACTGAATTACTATTATCAGGTGCAAAAATCAATACTATAACAAAGAAAAGTATCGTTATCGCCAATACTGTCCAGTATAACGGATAAAGTCTTAATAGTCTATTTGTAATAAATAATTTATAAGATCTATTTTCACCTATATATTTTTCATTTAAAACTAAGGCCATATAGAACCCTGATAATATGAAAAATGCTTCAACTGCAATTTGTCCTCCAACTAGACTTATACCAAAAATTGGTGTTGAATGTGATATAATAACTGATACTGCTAAAAGAAATCTAATTATTCCCATGTTTCAAGTGCTGCTCCAAAACTTAAACCGTATCTACAAAATTCCGTTCTACTTTATTAAATATGATAATTCCCAAAATCAATACTGCAAATGTAATTCCGCTGGCATAACCAAAACTGCCCCAGCTAAAACTTCCTTCACCCAAAAAACCATAGCGAAAGGTTTCAATGATAGGCGTCATGGGATTGTACATGATAATCCAGGCATATTTTGGGTATTTTTCAAGCGCCGCTGACAGTGGATAGATGACGGTGGTTGCATACATTAAAAGTTGTACGCCAAAGGTTACTAAAAATGCCAGGTCGCGGTATTTTGTGGTCATGGCCGAAATAATCATACCTCCGCCCAAACCCAAAAGTGCCATTAAAATGATGAGCATAGGGAACAGGACTAGAGCCCAGCTGATAGAGAATTGCGCCCCTGACAGATGGTAATAGATCATCAATAGGATAAAAAGTAACAGTTGCACAGCAAAACGTACCAAATTACTCACCACAATGCTTAGGGGCATAATTAAACGCGGAAAATAAACCTTGCCAAATATGCCTGCATTATCTCTGAATACTGTTGATGTTTTGGTCAGACAATCGGAAAAATAGTTCCATGCGGTAATGCCCGCCATGTAAAACAATGGTTTAGGCAAACCATCGGTAGAAATACCAGCCAGGTTTCCAAAGATAAAGGTGAAAATAATGGTGGTAAACAAAGGCTGGATAAAGAACCAAAGGGGTCCAAGTATGGTCTGCTTATAAAAGGAAACGAAGTCGCGCCTTACCAACAGCCATAACAGATCGCGATAGGCCCAAACCTCATTTAATTTGAGGTCGAATAAAGAACTTTTAGCTTCTATGGTCCAGGAATGCTCTTGCTCGCTCATGAAATAGATAATAATTGCTGTGTTTTATGCAGGTAATTGCTGAAAGCAAAGTGGTTTAGGGTTTTCTGCTGCTGTAAATCTCGGACAATGGGCAAGGCTAATGCTTCGAGGATAGCTTTGAGTAGCTCTTCCTGGTCAGTTGGATCAATCAGGAAACCCAGTTCTCCATTTAATAGTGCGTCTTTACTGCCATCCCTATTGCCGGCAATAACTTTACAGCCACAGGCCGCTGCCTCAATAAAGCTAATCCCAAAACCTTCAGCTTTGCTGGGCATCACAAAAATATCGGCCAATAGAAAGTGTGGTGTAATTTCGCTATCCTCAATAAAACCGGTTAAAGTAACACGGTGCTGCAAGCCATACTGATTAATTAATTGTTGAATCCGTTTTTGTTCAAGTGCATCTGCTTTTCCACCAAGAACGTAATGAATTTCTTCAGGTAAATGCTTTAATACGGCCAATACCTGGTCATAACCTTTATATTGCTCGCGGGATGATAATCTGGTTAATGTGTACAATATTTTTTGATCAGCATTCAGACCATACCTTTCTAATAGCTCAGTGGGTTTCTCAAAGTTTTGAGCTACATCGAAAAAAGGGTCGAGGCAATTGTTCAGGATATTGATTTGATGTGGTGCAATACTATGTTGTTGCTGAACGCGGTTAGCAGTGTATTTACTGACTGCCCATATTTCGGTTTTTTGTTGCAAAAACCTCTTTTTCCAGTTTTTTAAAGGATCCCAGATTTCAATACCATGTGCTAAAAGGATAATTCTGGTTTTAGGCTTTAATTTCTTGATCAGCCAGCCGAATACCAGCAGGTTAATGTGGCTAAGCAGGATAATGTCCGATTTCAGACCTTCGCGGATGGTTTTCTGCCCAAAGGCAATTCGGTTTCCGCTAAAACCTGTAAAATGTCCGGCATCTGTATATCGTGGATCTGGATTTCCATCATACATGCTCAGGCAATGATACTGACTAACAGCATCCATATTTTTTAACTCATGCAAAGCCCTGGTTAACGATCTGCATACCTTTTCGATCCCACCCGTTAACCCGAAAGTATATAAAGATAAGAATAAGATACGCTGTTGTTTATGCATTGTTGATATCGGTTGGTATAACCCGATCCAGATCAGTCCTGTTCTTCAGCCTACCATTTTCCCACCTTGCTAACTGATACAAGGCAATTGCTTTAGACCAATGCAATTCTCCCTGCACAAATGCTGCTTTCAGTTCTGTTACCTTCGGATTTACAGTAGTTAGTGCTTTCAGGAAGAAATTATTTGTCTGCAACCAGGTTTGAAAAGGAAAAGTAAAACCCATTTTTTCCCTGTTCCAAATGGCTTCAGGTAAGATATTCTTAAAGGTATCGATAAGAAAACCCTTTGGTTTAGCTTGTTGATATCTGATAGCAGCTGAAGTATAATCAAGTAGCTGGATTAGATCTTTGTCCAGAAAGGGTACACGTACTTCTATCCCATGCTGCATACTCATTGCATCGGTATCTTTCAGCAATTGATTTTGCATATACAAATTAAACTCCAACCAACCTGCTTCCTGCTCAGCGGTTAAATTAAGGGGGATAACAGGCATTAGCATGGATTGAAGTATCTCATCTACCTGCTCAATTTTTATATTCAATATCGATGCAATTTCGGTGGGAGCATATATTCCACGTAAGAACAGATATTTACCAGCTGTATTTTTGTAACTGAGATAGTAGGCGCGCTTTAAATATGTTTGTTTAAAATGAATGCCTTTTTTGAGGATAAAACGTGGAAGCTTTGACAGCAGTCTTACCATTTTCATTCTTTTGAAAGCAGGATAGCCCCCAAATAATTCATCACCTCCTATGCCCGATAATACGGCTTTTAGGCCTTTTTCCTTCGCAAAATAATTTACAAACCAGGAGTTGATCCCATCTGTTGTGGGTTGATCCATTGCCGCCAATGCAGTGGGCAGGTGCTTTTCAAAGCTATCCTTATCGATCAGGTATGCAGCATGTTCACTCTGGGTTTGTTTTGCAATCCGGTCCTGATAAACCTGCTCAGAAAATTGTTGCTCAGAAAAATTGATGGATATGGTTTTCAAATGCTGGCCATTCCCCAGGCTTTGTGCTGAAAGCAGTGTTAAAAGGCTTGAGTCAATCCCGCCACTTAAAAAAACACCAATTGGCGCATCCGAAATCAGGTGTCTGGCTATAGCCTCCTTAAATATTTCACTGAGCGCAGTCTCTGCACGCTGCTGATCTTTACAGTATTCTTTTAGATTGCTTCTATAATAAGCGGTAATGGAGGCTTGCTGAAGTTGATGATCCCAACTCAAATAGCTGCCTTTAGGTAGCATTTTTACCTGAGCAAGGGTGGTGTAAGGTTCGGGAAGGTGACCAAAAGCTAAAAAGTAAACTTTCCATTCCGGAAGTTCTGATAGTTGTAAATCGGTTTCACTGAAAGCCTTTACTTCTGATGAAAATATCAGTTTGCCATTTTCATTATAATAGTAAAGTGGTTTGATCCCTGAGGGATCACGCACCAGGAAAGTTTTAGCCTCCAGCTGATCATATAGTGCAAAGGCAAACATGCCATTTAAGCGACTAAAACTGGCAACTCCCCAACGTTGGTACGCGGCGAGAATCACTTCAGTATCGCTATGCGAAACAAAATCGAAGCCTGCTTCAACCAGTTCTTTTTTCAGCTCCTGGAAATTATAAATTTCACCATTATAGGTGATGGTTAGGTGGCCATTATGAATTGACATAGGTTGTTGGCCAGCAGGAGAGAGGTCGATCAGAGCCAGGCGCCTATGTCCAAATACCAGCCCTTTTTCTTCATCAAAATAATAGCCTTCGCCATCTGGTCCACCGTGCGCCATTAAACTGCACATAGCTTTCGCCTCCTGTTGAAGTTCTGCTACAGGCTTGTTAAGGTCAATAATTCCCGCAATGCGGCACATGGGATATGGGATGGGATGATTTTTTGTTTGTGGCCGGGCATAGCTTCGCCCTCTCAGTCACATGTTGTTTAAAAAAATGCGACTGTTAACCTCATTTTAGGATTGAACCTTACACTGGTTCTATAAATGCAACAGAAGTGTTAATCTCTATTGCATAACCTATATTTTGTAAGCGTAAAATAATACGCTGTTTATTTTGTACCGATACCAGTTCGGCCATAATGCCTTTAAATGGTCCTGCTTTAATCAACACGCGCTCACCGGGCTTAATATCGTACTCCAGTACTTCCAGATCTGCATCAGTAGCAAGCAGTAACTTAAGGTCGGTAATCTGCTGCTCGGGTATTGTTGCAATCTGGCTTGAAAAGTAAATGAACCTGGCAATACCGTTCGTCATTAAAACTTCTGCATACTCTTTGCCCGAAATATACACAAACAGGTAAGACTTAATTAAAGGCTCTTCTACAATTTTTTTACGATCGCTCCATTGCTTTACTGCTTTTCTTAATGGAAGATATGCCAGTATTCCTTTTCGGTTTAGCTCCTCATATGCTTTTTTTTCTGCTCTTGAGCGGGTATAAACCGGATACCACCTGTAATTTTGATCGATCATAACTTACCTGCATCTACCATAATCCTGAATTTTATTTGTCAAGTTCACTAAGCTGCTAATCTGGCCTGCTTATTTTTTCTTCCAGAACATCCACCATTTGTGATTCTCATCGTCGTAATAGCCAGAACCTGAGTATCCGGAATAATCTGAATAATAATAGGTGCTGTTACCCCCTCCGCGACTGTAATCGGTAGTATAGTAATTAGAGTATAGGGCATCATCGCCAAAGGCGTTAAGTACTATGGCTATATTATTAAGCCCGTATTCCCTCGATAAACGTTCTGGAATATTGGCTGCCCGTTGCTTGGATACGCCCGATCTGATAACGAAAAGGTTAACATCCGAATTTCTGATCAATGGAATGGCGTCAGAAACCAGACCCACAGGAGCGGTATCAACCAGTACGTAATCGTAACTTTTTTCGAGCCGTTTCAATAGGTTTTGCATGGCTTCTGTGTGTAAAAGCTCTGAAGGGTTTGGAGGAACAGGCCCCGAAGGGATGAAATCCATATTGTGTACTTCATCGTGAATAAGTACATCTTCCAGTTGGTGCTGCCCGGAAAGTAATGAGCTTAACCCTTTTTTATTATCAACGCCAAAAGCTTTATGTAAACGTGATCTGCGTAAATCGGCAGCGATCAAAATCACTTTTTTTTCAATCAGGGCCATTGTACCTGCCAAGTTAATGGTTACGAACGATTTTCCTTCACCAGAAATCTCTGAGGTAATACAAATTACTTTACTTTGTTTATGGCTGGCTAAGAAACTTAAATTGGTACGTACCGAACGTACAGATTCTGCAAAGACTGATTTTGGTTTGGCGATAGACAAAGCTTGTCGGTTATCCTGATCGATATAGTCAGGGAATTTCCGGATTACGCCAATGATTGGTGTTTTGGTTAAACCTTCAACGGCTTCTTTATCATAGATGTAAGGGTTTAGAAAACGGACCAAAAGAATCAGTCCCATGCCCGCACCCAGGCCAACCAAAAATGCAAACGTATAAGTTTTATTAGAATCGGCTGCTATAGAATAATAAGATGGATATGCCATATTAACGATTGCGGCGCCGGCAACAGTCGCAGCCGCATTCATTTCGGCTTCTAACTTTTTTTCAGACAAATAAGATCTTACTTTATTATTTACCTCAAAATTGGTGCTCAGTTTAATAAAATTCTGCTCTTTAACCGGAATGGTGCTGAAGCTTCTATTTACGCCAGAAATCTGTTGATCGATATATTTAACAGTCTGTTCATTTCCTTCGCGCATTAAACGAATACTGTTTCTGATGCTGGTTTTTACGTTGGAAATCTGTTGTTCAATCTGTTTAACAGGTTGCGACTCAGAAGTAAATTGGTTCAGTTTGATTTCCCTGTTGGCAAGAAGGGTGTTTAGCTGTGTAACCAAGGCGCCCAGGCCTCCATTCAGTTCGCCCTCTAAATCCAGACCGATTTCTACTTTTGAACGGTTATTATTAACCTGTTCTTCCAGTTGTTTAATTCCTAATAGTTTAATGTTTAACTCGGTTTTTTGTTTTTCAAATTCGGCTAATTTCCCAACCGTCATATTGCTGGCCGAATTGATATCTACGATTTTGTTCTGTGTTTTATAATTTGCCAGGCTACTGCCTGATTTGCCTGCCTCGGTGTTGATGAATCCCAGCTGATTATCGATGAACTCCACGGTTTGTTTAGCAGAACGCTGGCGTTGAATAAGGTCGTAACGGACATATTCTTTCATGATGGCATTGAGCATATCCGCCGCAAATACCGGATTGCCATCTGTTAAACTTAAGCTCATTACATTGGTAAACCTGGCCGCTTCTGCCACATTTACGCCCATTGCCCGGCCGATAAAATCTTCCTTCACATTAAATTTAAAGCTGTAATCTCCATTTGGGATTTGCGATTTGATACGGAACTGCATATTGCCCAAATTTAAAACCTCGCCATAACGATGGGTGGTTAATTTTGCCTTTGCATTATTTGGGTCGCCAATTTTAAACGTGTTTTTATCTACTGCTTCGACACTGTATGTACCTCTGCTAAAATTGGCCGAGTCTTGTTTAACAATCTCAATCTGGAAGGGAATAGCCGGATAAAGTTCGGTGGTCCTGATTCTCCCTTTAAGATAATAGGATATTTTATAATCCAGATTGCTAATAGCATTTAATACAACATCATTACTCCTGATCACAAAACTTTCGGCCTGTATTTTATCGGTATAGTTGTAAACCTGGGTTGGCATCTGATTGCTGGTATTAACACTCGGATTACTATCCTGTAATTTAAGCGAAGCAAAAGTTTGATAAACCGGGGTTGTGTATAATACTTTAATTTTTGCAACAATCAATGCAATTACAATGCAGCCTGCAATCCAATACCAGCGGCTCCAGAAAACCCTGAATATTTTATAAAAATCGATCTGTTGGCTAACCGCCTTTGCCTCTAAATTCTGTTCCTTTTCCATTAGCGTGTTAAAGCAAAAATTAATGTTGCAAGGTTGATTACAACAAGAAGAGGTTGTACTATATTATTGAAACTTTGTAAGCGTTCGCTTAATGCCTGGTTTTTAGTTTGTTGAAGAACGATGATGTCATTGTTCTGCAGAATCAGTTTTTTACTCGCCAGGCTATTGATATCATTAAGGTTGACATAGATAATTTCCGGGTGGCTGCGGTCGCCTCTAATGATTTTTAGTGTTTTAGGGTCTGCTGCTTTGGATATTCCACCAGCTTCGCCGATAATTTCGATAAGATCAGTATTCTCTTTTTCCAGGTAAAAATTTCCCTGTTTTGCAAATTCACCCAACAAGGTAACTTTTAGATTAACAATGGTTAATTCAATAATCGGATCTTTTAAAAGTTTGCTTTTATAAATATCCTGAATTTTGTTTCTGGCTTCTCTTCTTGTCAAACCGGCAACTTCAACCTTGCCTATGGCTGGTAAATTAACGGTTCCATCAGGTTCAACAGCATAAGCAAGTACACCCTGAGCCGATCCGTTCTGACTATTACTTGAAACGCTGGTAGCTGAGCTACTTGTTGCGCCAAACTCAGGGTTTTGAACATTCCTTACGGCTAGTTGATCATTTATTTTGATTTTGTAGTAGATATCACCCAATCCCTGATCATTAACCACATATACCTGTTTAATGGTATCTGTAACAATATCAGTAGGCGCATTAAACAAACTATGTTGTTTGCGTACAGAGCAACCCGATAGGACCAGAATTGAGAAAATAAAGCTAAAGAGTAGGAGTGGGATGAAATTAAAACGGGCCATAATTTTAAAGATACGTTTATGCATTAAACTTTCCACATATCTATGCCAAAAATACATTTTCTAAATGCTTTTTTAAAAAAAGTAGCTTTTATAAACCCTGTTTTTTTTGATTTTATCTGATAGCTATTGCGCATCGTCTAATGTACGTGGTTGTAATTTTTATTCTGATTTATTGATAATCAATTTGATGGGATATGTATGATTTGTTTTGTTAAAAAAAATAATGACCTTGATAATTGTCAATGTTGGTTATTTTTGTAATATTTATTATACGTGTTAGGGCTATTTTTGATGATTATTTATGGTTGTCATGTATAAATTATCCCTTCTCTTTTTGCTCATTACTTTTGGAGCTGTTTCATATTCATTTTCTCAAGGTACTGCTACAGGATGTTTGTTGCCCAATAATTCTGTTTATGGAAATGATTTCATGGGCAATGCAACATATTACGAAACAAGTGCACCTGTAACTACACTCTCCAACAACTATTGTTATTGGACGCCCAGTTCGACAGGTGTAAGCTGTAGTGTGTGCACAAGCTATACTTATGTTTGGCCATGGGGGTACTTTCCATCAGGATGTACAACTGGTGTTAAAGGAACTTTTAGCATGGTTGCATGTCCCATTGATGATCATGCAATAATAATGACAGTTTTTACTGCTTTTATTGCCATGGGAATAATAAGAAGAAAAAATACTGGTATGAATATTGAGTAGTTACGGCTAAAAAGATTTTGTATTATTAAGCATGTTTTTTTGTGTTTTTATCATACGGTATCTATTTTTGCAATAACAATTACCCTGTATTTATTATGAAGCTTTTCGTTTGTTCAGTAAGTTTATTGTTTTGTTTTCTTTTTAGTCAGTCGGCGCAGGCTCAGGGAACTTATACCGGGTGTTTTCTTTCATCCACCAATACTGTGTATACCAATGAACTTTATCCGACATATTTTCTTGGTGTAACAGGCGCACGTCCGCTATCCCCAGGTTATTGCTACTGGACACCTGCCACTGGGACACCAACTTGTACCGTTTGTACTGGTGGAATTACCTACAATACCACTACTGGAGCGTTTATTAGCTGTAATTCACCTGTAGCTGGTGTTAGAAATACATTTTCAATGATATATTGTCCGCTTGATGATAATCTTTGGACTATCTTTTTAGTGGGTGGGTTTTTAGGTTTTTTACTTATTAGGAATCAAAAGGCTAAGGATCCAGATTGTGTAATTTAGCTCTTAGCTATAACAAAATCTCCCGAACGTTACCTCTTATAATATTTTCTTAGTGATATTTGTCAACATTGTGAGTTGGCTTTTTGTGTCGCTATAACTATATTTTTCCCCTTTCAAGTCCCATTTAACTGTTTTTATCTGCTTTTGCCTAGTGATCTAGACTGTCATGTATTCATCACATTCATTTTGTTCATTGTTTTTGTTTTTCATTTTTTTATAATTTTGTAATATTAATCTTACGGTTATTTTCACTTTTTGATTTTTAATGGTGCCGATTTCTGTTAAGGCTGTGAAGATATTACAATAAAAATGTGATGGGAGCCTAAGGTAGCGCCCGGAAACCAAACAAAAATGCTAAAGCATCTATCCCTAACTGTCTTGTCAACAGTTTTATTTTTTTCTTGTTCATTCGCAGCTACGGGTTGCAGAACCGGCGATTTTATTTATACGGTTCAAAACGGAACCTACCTTAACGGCTCCGTACTCATACCTAAATTTACTGCATCAGATCGTATAGCCAAAAGAAATTGGGCGCAGGACCCTGTTTGTGGAATTGACAGGAATACGGCGGATGCTTACCCAAAAATTGTTTCTCCATCCAATCCCAACGGTCAATGTACCTCAGATACGAATACTGGCGATATTGGTACTTTGGTAAATTATAATCCTTCCGACAGTACGTGTGTAACGTTGCCTTTAGATGACTATACACCATATTGTGTAGCGGTCGTTGGTGTATTCAGTTTGCTGTTTATCCGTAACAGATGCCACCTTGTTTTTTAAGCTATATTGTGTAAATCTGGTTTTTGTTCATTTTAGAGCTATTGGTTGTAAACTAATTGTTTAGCTATTGAACAAAACGAACGATAAACAGGCCTCTTAGTATGCTTAAGTTTGTGTTGAACCTACCCGGATTCGACCATGAAAAGCCTGCAAATAACGTTATTTGTTATATTTATCTGCATCTCGAAAACAGCTTTTGCTGCCGAAGGTTGTATGGTGGGTACTACAGTTTACCCAAATTTTGCCGGCTATAATACAGTAAGCCTTATTCCATTATCTTTAGGTACAAAATCATTTTATGTTACTTCTCCGTTATCAACAGTTATTGGTACTTGCCCTGGTTATGTAAATATTAACAGTAGTGGAGGAAGTTGTTTTTATGGGAACCCAACGCTGGGTGTGAATTTAGGTGGTTATCAAATTGCGGTATGCGTAGGGTGCCCATCTGGTACTTTAGTTGATTATACTTATGTAGAATGCAACCTCGACGATCATTCCTGGCTTTTCGGTGCTGCGGCAGGTTTATTCGGTATCCTCATCATCAGAAAAAGGAATAAACCCTGAACTGCTTTCTTTACATTATCTCTTCTGTGTATCCTTACTTAATTTTATATTTACCCGGGCTTCAGCTTTAGCATCTATACAAGTTGATGACTGATTGGTTAATTATGAAAATATCCCTCATCACTGTTGTTTATAATGGCGAAGATTTTCTGCAGGAATGTTTTAATTCTGTTAAGTCTCAAACTTACCCGGATGTAGAATATTTAGTAATTGATGGCGGATCGAAAGATAATACCCTTCGCATAATAGCCGAAAATCAGGCACACATCGATTATTTTATTTCCGAAGCTGATCAGGGACTTTATGATGCCATTAATAAAGGGATCGAAAAAGCTACCGGCGATATTATTGGTATTTTAAATGCTGATGATATGTTTTCGGGACCCGATGTATTGGCAGCAGTAGCTGAGACTTTTAAAAACCAACCAGAAATAGGTGGTTTATATGGCGATTTGCATTATATACATCCAGCTACTGGCAGAATCGTGAGAAAATGGAAATCCCGAAACGCAAGTTTTAAAGATTTGGAAAATGGGTGGATGCCTGCTCACCCGACGCTTTACTTAAAGAAATCATTATTCTCAAAATACGGATGTTACGCACTGGATTTGGGTACTACTGCAGATTACGATTTAATGCTGAGGTTCCTTTACACTCATCAAACTAAAACGGCTTATCTACCCATGCTTATGGTTAATATGCGTGTGGGGGGAGTGAGTAATAAATCGCTGCATAGCCGCTGGCTAGCTTTTGTAAATGATTATAAGTCACTTAAGAGGAATAAAATGCCGCATCCATTCCGGGTATTGGTAAAGAAAAAACTAAGCAAGTTAAAGCAGTTCTAAGCTTAAATGGATTTGAATCTGATCATGTCTTTTCTTCAGGATACTTGATCTATGTCATGTTAATAGCTTGTTACTAATGTAGTTCATTCTGCAAATTTTCCTACATTTGAACATAAATCATCCCGTTTTGTTCAAAGATATACTGCACTCGAATCCCGCCTATTTTTACGGTGCCATATTTATTTTGGCATTTTCAGCTGTAATTTTAAGTGTGCCAAGTGTGATTTATACTTCGTTAAAATATGGCCTTTTCGATAAAAATGACCTTTACCGTAAAACCCATAAACACGACATTTCACGCCTGGGGGGACTGGCCATAGTGGCGAGCTTTACCATTAGCATTTTACTTTTTTCGTCAATTATTAATTTTAGGGAAGCCAATTTTGTTATTGCATCCTGCATCATTCTTGCTGCACTGGGATTGAAAGACGATGTATATGGTACCAATACCAGTACCAAGTTTATTTTACAGATTGTAGTTGCTTTTATTCTTGTATTCTTCGGCTCGTTCAGGCTATCTAGTTTGTACGGCGTACTCAATATTGGAGATATGCCTATGATCTGGGGAAGCCTGTTCTCGATTGCCCTGATTATCTTTTTAAACAATGCCTTTAATTTAATAGATGGCATTGATGGATTAGCAGGTGGGATTGGGATATTTACAAGCATGGTTTTTGGTGTTTTGTTCGCCAGTATGGGGCAGATTCCTTATGCCTTTATTGCTTTTGCACTGGCAGGTGCTATTGCTGGTTTTTTAAAATATAACTGGTTTCCGGCTAAGATTTTTATGGGGGATACCGGTGCCCTGATTATCGGACTCATTTCTGCAGCACTGGCAATTAAATTTATAGAGCTTAATAAATTTACCGGTAGCAACCAGCCGGCCTTTTATTCGGCGCCTGCTATTGCTGTAGCGATACTAATTGTGCCCATCTTCGATTCGTTAAGAGTGTTTTGCATCCGGATTTTAAATGGAACTTCGCCCTTTAAAGGAGACCGTAACCATATTCATCACCGATTAGAATTGCTCGGATTGAAGCCAAACCAGATTGTACTTGCTTCTCTGATGCTTAATGCGGTTATTCTGCTTGCCACTATCTCATTGCAGCGACTGGGGAATTTTGTGTTGATTTTCTTTATTATAGCGATCTGCGCAACATTTAACGGGGTGCTCACCTTGAGTTTATATAAAAAATCGACAAAACAATAGCTGTCCAGGGAACTGAAAACGCTGTTTGATCACCCCATTTCCATCTTATCATATCATCCTGTTCAATTCATAAATTAATACTAATTTTGCGCTCTAATTTTTAATAACATGAGGCTGGCAATAAATGGTTTTGGTAGAATAGGAAGAACATTTTTACGCTTGGCATTAGCTGAGGGTTTTGAAGTGGTAGCGGTTAATGATTTGGCAGATGCCAAAACAATGGCACACCTGTTTAAATACGATACCGTTCATGGGGTTTTTGCTGGTAATGTTTCTGCAAAGCCCGATGCTTTAGTAATCGATAACCTTTCTATTCCGGTTTTTGCCATTAAGGAAGCTGATGAATTACCATGGTCGGCATTGAGGGTTGATTTGGTTATTGATTGTACTGGTAGGAATTTAACCCGCGCATCAGCCGAAAAACATATTGACTCAGGCGCTAAACGTGTATTGATTTCTGCTCCTGCAGCTGATGATATTCCCATGGTAGTACTGGGCGTTAACGATGATCAGATTGATTTGAGTAGCCCTATACTTTCTAACGCAAGTTGTACCACCAATAACATTGCACCCATGATTAAGATTTTGAACGATAACTGGGGGGTGGAAGAGGGTTATATCACCACAATTCACTCCATGACGGGCGATCAGAACCTGCACGATGCGAACCATAAAGATTTAAGAAGGGCCAGAGCTGCCTCATCTTCAATTATCCCGACAACAACTGGTGCGGCTAAGGCCATTACCCATATTTTTCCCGAACTCGAGGGCCGTTTGGGAGGGGCTGGAATCAGGGTGCCGGTCTTAAACGGATCACTTACCGATTTTACCTGCCTTTTAAAGAAAAAGACAACCATTAAGGAAATTAATACGGCTTTTAAAAAAGCTGCAGAAAATGAGCTTAAAGGGCTGATACAATATACCGAAGATCCAATTGTTTCAATTGATATTATTGATAACCCTCATTCCTGCGTATTCGATGCATTGCTTACCTCGATTGTAGGCGATATGGTTAAAGTAGTGGGCTGGTACGATAACGAATATGGTTATAGCAGCCGTTTAATCGATGTGGTAAAAAAAATAAACTTGTTGCCAAAAAACTGATCTTCTTAGTTTGGTCTTGTCCAAATACTTGGTGTGCTTACTTGTCTGAGTTGGTAAATTATTGACCGCTATATTCACTACGGTTATTTCAGTCGCAGGCAGGAGATCTTTTCATCTTATCAAATGCTCAGGTGTGCTTAGGTGTCTAAGGTGGTAAATTTTTTACTTGCTTTAATCTGTCGATTTTAGCGCCCAGTATACCAGCACCGGCTGAAAAAACAGGCGCAAAAACCTTTTGGTGTCTGTATTCAGGCCAAAGGCACTTCTTTTATGGGTATACTGCGAAATATTTCCGGGAAATACACCGATAAACAGGCTTGCCGCAATTTTACCAACCAGCTTTTCATGCCTTTTCGGTGCCAGTAGCATGGCACTACCCAGTGCTATTTCGACCAGGCCAGAGTAAACTACTGTGTCATCTTTTTGGAGTGGTACCCAATCAGGTACTTGCGCCTGGAAAGCTTTTCGTGCAAAAGTTAAGTGAGCAGTTCCTGCAGCAATTAAGCCTGCGCCCAGTAGTAGTTTAGCAGCCGTTTGGATGTTTTTCGCTTTTATCATATCACTTGATTTTATCAACAACTAATGAACAACCGTCACCCATATGTGTTTTATTTAATTGCATCGTTTCTTTTCTATCCAATTCATTACATTTTGCTTAATTTCAGAAGGCTATATTTGGTTAATCTACTGAAACTAAATACGGAAACATGAATAAACTGGCCATAGCCCGCGCCTTGCTGGTACTTTTGAATTTAACAATTGGTTTAAATGCAAACGCCCAGAAAAAGATAAACAAAACGAAGGCCCCCAACGTAATTGTTATTTTAACCGACGACATGGGTTTTAGTGATGTAGGTGCTTTTGGAGGTAAATTTGTACCTACACCCAACATCGATAGGATTGCGGCCAATGGTTTAAAGCTTACCCAGTATTACAGTGCGGCACCAATTTGTTCACCCTCCCGCGCAGGGATGCTTACTGGCATGTACCCAGGCAGGTGGAATTTTTGTACCTACCTTGACAATAAAAAACACAATAAAAATGCTGAGCAGGCTGATTTTCTGGATCCCAAAGCGCCAAGTATGGCCAGATTTTTTAAGGATGGGGGCTACGCGACAGGGCATTTTGGTAAATGGCACCTGGGGGGCGGTCGCGATGTTAAAAATGCACCAGGCTTTGAAGCTTATGGGTATGACGCACATGCCAGCACCTACGAAAGCCCTGATCCCGATCCGGCAATTACCGCTACCAACTGGATCTGGTCAGATAAGGATAGCATTAAGCGTTACGACCGCACAAAGTATTTTGTAGATAAAACCCTTGCCTTCTTAAAAGCACATCAAAATCAGCCTTGTTTTGTAAACCTTTGGCCAGATGATGTGCATACCCCTTGGGTGCCAAGAAAGGAAACTGAATATACCGGGCAATATCCAATGAATCCTGAAGAAGAAGCTGCTTTTAAACTGGTTTTGAAAGAATATGATAAACAAATCGGGCGGCTTTTGGATGGGTTGAAAGCACTCGGCATGGATCAGAATACCATTGTCATTTTTACCAGTGATAACGGTCCGCTGCCGAGTTTCAAAGGAAGCAGGGCAGCAGGCTTGAGGGGATCCAAGCTTTCGCTATACGAGGGAGGTATTTGTATGCCTTTTCTCATTAGCTGGCCTGGGCATATTGCCAAAGGTAAAACCGATAATCTGTCTGTAGTAACGGCTACCGATCTTTTGCCTTCGCTAACCAAAATGGCTGGCATTAGTTTGCCTAAAAGCTATCATAGCGATGGTGTTGATCGAAGCGCTGTTTTAACAGGCAAGCCATCATCAAGGAATAAGGAAATATTTTGGGAATATGGGCGGAATGATATTGCTTATAAATATCCCCGGCCAGTCGATAAAAGCCCTAATCTGGCAATCAGAGAAGGAGAATGGAAATTGCTGATGAACAGTAACAACACCGATATGCAGCTGTATAACATCGTTAAGGATAAAAAGGAGACAACCAATCTTGCTGCAAGTGAGCCTAAGATAGCTGGCGGTTTAAAAGATAAGTTACTGGCTTGGTGGAAAACCCTTCCAAAATTGGAAGCCAATTAATGAGCCAGTTATAAATAAGGCGTCCGGTTTTAACCCAATGTTTTGATGTGTTTTCTTTAGGCTAGTTACTGGATTTACCACGAAAATGTTAAAACTTTATGCTTGATATTATAACCGCGTTTCAATTGCTTTGTTAACTTTGCAAACCTGAGCGGAGCTTCCATATTGCAATATATGGTTAGTTCGCGCTAAATTGTTGCTAATAAATATGGTTAAATTTATTCTTCCCGAAGAAGTTCTGCCTTTAAGAAGCCTCGTTTTACGCAATGGCAAACCTTTAAAAGAATGTGTTTTTGAAGGCGATGATGCCTACGATACTTTTCACCTGGGTTTTTGGGCAGACGGGGAAATAAAGTCAATAGCCACATTTATGCGCAACGATTTCTTCCCCGAAGAAGGTGAAGGTTATCAGTTACGCGGAATGGCCACACATCCCGATGCCGGAGGCAAGGGATATGGCGCAGCGCTGGTTAACTTTGCTATCGAATACTTAAAAGAATATAAAACCGATTACTTGTGGTGCAATGCACGCTCTACTGCAGCAGCATTTTACAAAAAGATTGGCTTTACTACCGAATCGCCCGAATTCGATATTCCCGGTATCGGTTTCCACTACGAAATGAAATTAAACTTAAATCAAAATAATTAAACATGAACACCATTGACCAGTTTGACTTTAAAGATAAAAAAGCATTAATCAGGGTAGATTTTAACGTGCCTTTGGATGATGAATTTAAAATTACCGATGATAAAAGAATCAGGGCTGCATTACCAACCATCAGCAAAATATTAAAAGATGGTGGCGCAGTGATTTTAATGTCGCACTTAGGCCGTCCGAAAGATGGACCAACTGATAAATATTCTTTAAAACATATCTTAGCTGATCTTTCTGCATTAACCGGTGTTGAGGTTAAGTTTGCCGACGATTGCATTGGCGAGAGCGCTGCAACCCAGGCGGCTGCTTTAAAACCAGGCGAGATTTTATTGCTTGAAAACCTGCGTTTTTATAAAGAAGAAGAAAAAGGCGATGTAGCTTTTGCCGAAAAATTATCGAAATTGGGCGATGTTTATGTAAACGATGCTTTTGGTACTGCACACCGTGCACACGCTTCTACATCGATTATTGCGCAGTTTTTTCCTGATGCAAAATACTTCGGTTACTTAATGGCATCTGAAGTTGAAAATGCAGAGAAAATTTTAAACCACGCCGAAAGACCTTTTACTGCCATTATGGGTGGTGCTAAGGTTTCTGATAAAATTCTTTTGATCGAGAAATTGTTAGAGAAAGTAGATAATTTGATTATCGGCGGTGGTATGGCTTATACTTTTGCTAAAGCACAAGGTGGCGAAATAGGTACTTCGTTATTAGAGGCCGATAAACAAGCACTTTCTTTAGAACTACTTGAAAAAGCAAAAGCGAAAGGGGTAAACTTGATTTTACCGATCGATACCGTTATCGCAGATAAATTTGCTAACGATGCTGCTAAACAAGATGTGGCTGCAGGCCATATCCCGGCTGATTGGATGGGATTAGATATCGGTCCGAAAACTGCTGAATTGTTTCAGGATGTAATTAAAAACTCTAAAACATTATTGTGGAATGGCCCAATGGGTGTTTTCGAAATGGAAAGCTTCCAGGTAGGTACCAAAGCTGTTGCCGATGCGGTAGTGGCTGCAACTAAAGACAATGGAGCGTTTTCATTAATCGGAGGTGGCGATTCGGCTGCGGCTATTGCTAAATTCGGTTTGGAAGATGAAGTAAGCTACGTGTCTACAGGTGGTGGTGCTTTATTAGAATATATGGAAGGTAAGGAATTACCAGGCGTTAAAGCCATTAATGGATAATTAATAGCATTAATATAAAATAGGCCCTTGCAGATCTGGTTTGCAAGGGCCTTTTCGTATCTGCACGTAATATGTGTTTGCTGCAAAAGAAAATAAATTATACCTTTCTTAAATTATCTTAACAATAACCGATAGCAGAAAGCAGATAAAAAGCACTGCTTGATAAATGAAATTACACTTATGAGAAAAAAAATCTGTTTGCTTGGTTTAGGTTGCCTCTTAATTGCAGGTTTACCCGGAAAAACATTTGCATCAGCACCGGTTAAAGCTGAATATAGTCGTTTGGTTGCCGAGCCCGCTGCGCTTATTGGCCGCTGGGATATAACCGTTGAGGTAAATGGTAGGCAAGCACCATCCTGGCTCGAGGTCAAACTATCTGGTACCAAAACATTAGTAGGTTACTTTGTATCCGTAGCTGGCAGCGCCCGCCCGGTATCCGAGGTAAAGTTTGATGGAAAAAGTTTCAGATTCGAAATTCCACCACAGTGGGAGAGTGGAACAGCAAATTTGGTTATGGAAGGCGAATTAACCGACGCTGGAATTAGCGGAACAATGACCGAGTGCAACGGTAAAAAATACAGCTGGAAAGGTGTTAAAGCACCTTATTTAAAAAGAACTGCTGCGCCGGCATGGGGTAAAGCAATCAATCTGTTTAATGGTAAAGATTTAACCGGCTGGAAAGCAAGTGGCCAAAACCAGTGGATCGTGAAAGATGGTATTTTAACCAGTCCCAAAGCAGGCTCAAACCTGATTACCGAACAGAAATACAACGATTTCAAACTTCATGTCGAATTCCGCTATCCTAAAGAGGGCAATAGTGGTGTGTATTTGAGAGGTCGTTATGAAGTGCAGATTGAAGACAGCAAGAAAGATGCGCATCCAAACAGTGTACTGTTTGGTGGGGTATACGGGTTTTTAACCCCTAACGAAATGGTTACGCTTGGGCCAGATGAATGGCAGAGCTACGATATTACCCTGGTAGGTCGATTGGTAACCATAGTAGCCAATGGTAAAACCATCATCAGCAATCAGGAAATTCCGGGTATTACAGGTGGGGCTTTAGATAGCAATGAGGGAGAACCTGGGCCGATTTACCTGCAAGGTGACCACATGCCGATTGAATACAGGAAGATTGTGATTACTCCTGCTAAATAATTACCAATAAAAGGCCTGGATATTTCCCAGGCCTTTTTGTTATTAATTTATTATTCAATGAGCTGAGTGCGTAATACCGCAAACTGATCAAAGGTGAGGCTTGGGGTTTTATCCATAAAAAGAAAATGTGTATCTGTATTTCCCTTTAGGTATAATTTAGATTTATCGTGAATGGCCGTATAAAGTTGCTGACTGGTTGTATTGATATCGGCATTTGAATTTCCCTTTAAGATGATCTGCAGGTATTTGAGTGATAAAATTCCATCTGTTTTTACAATAGCATTTTCGCTGGCCTCTATTCTGTAAAGCTCATCTACATAAACACGTATTTTGCAGCGCATGGTACTGGTGCCCGTAATCGAAAGTATTTCTCCCTGTTGTGTTACCATAGCGTTTCCCTCATTGTCATCAGTGTAAGATATGTTAAGGCCAGGTTTTTGGATCAGGAGCACTTCAACATTTCCTTTTATTAAAATTTTTCTGAAAGGGGAAATTCTGCTGGTTTTTATAGGCTTATGCACTTTAGCGTTGGCAAGAGTTGGGCAGAGAGGTATCAGTAGTAGAATGATAAATAGTAGTGCAATTTGGGTTTTGAGGTAACGTTTCATAACTTAATTTTATTTAATAAATGTTTAGCCGATAACCGAGCTGCTGTTTCTTTTTGCATTCGTATCGTTTGATTGCATGTTAACGAAGGAAGTGCCAAAACAATTATTTCTGATTATATTACTTATAGTCAGCTATTTAAATAAGTGTTTGAATTGGTGGGTGTTCGTTATCGAACAGTTTGGCGTACGGGACCGAACAGATGGAATAGGTGGAATTGTATTGAGGTATTGAATCGCCTTAATGTTTATCGCGCTATGAATCCCCGACAATCGCAAGCCAGATGTCGTTTGGTTAAGAAGTGATGTTATAACCCTATTTTCAGTTTATGGCAATATTTTAGAAAATCTCCATACCTGTATTCAACAATACCATATAAACTGCCAGGTAGCAAACTAAAAATGCGGCAGATAAGGCAAAATATCTGGTCACACGGTGACTGCCTTTCTTAAAAGGGAGTAAAAATAAAATGTTAAACAGTTCGGCCAGTAATGCACATATAAAATTAAGGCAGACCATAACTGCGCTGAAGGCCACTACAAAAACAGCTGGGTGGATTATAATGCCCGAGGGCAAGCCATAAAGTGCGCCCATTATAAAACTTACAAGCAAAATAACAGCTGCATATTTAAAACCCGCTTTAAAATTGGTTATGAAATATCTGCCCAACTTTGGGAGCGGTGTTTTGATTTTTGCTGGTTTTAATTCTTTTTCAGATACCTGAGTTTCTGATGTTTCATTCAAAGCTGCTTCAGTCGTTTTCTGCTTTTTACCTCTTTTTTGTTTTTTGTAGCGGGGCCACCAGATAATAAAACCCGTAATAAAAAGAGCCAATGGCATCAATCCGGCAATAATGGCTATAACTTGTGTCGGCCGGCCACCAAAGCTACCGTAGTGGATAGGCGTGAGCCAGCTGAGATAAGCATTGCCCACATTCGGGAAATCGCTGCGGCTATTCAATAATGTTTTAGCGGTATACTGATCAACAATCAGCATTTCCCTTTTTCCGACTTTGGGCAGGTCGCCGCTTAGCATATCTAAACGGTAGGTACCGGTTTTATCGGCCGGAAAAGCAATTCCGCCGATATGGGCATTGGGCATTTTTTCTTTAGCTGCTGCAGTAATTGCCTTAAGCGGGAGCGGCACTGCTTGTGCATGCCAGGCCGATTTTGCACCCAGTAACTTGGCTACACCTTGCGGCGATTTCCCATTCAACAGGAATAGGAAAGGAATAACAAGCGTAGAAAAGGTAATACAAAAACCTGTTAAGCTCAAAATGGCCACAATTGGCGAGGAGTAAAAACCCAGCGAATTGTGCCAGTCGTAATTTTGGCGTTTAAACGAACCGCTAAACCTTACCGTAAGTACCGATTTAAGTTGTTTCCATTTCTTGGGCAACCATAAACGCAGCCCCGAAATCGTTAAAATTAAAAGGCAAAGCGAAGCCAATCCGCAAATGTAACGGCCGGCAACCGGGATGAGCAATGTCCGGTGCAGTTCGGTAACCACATGAATAAAGGAACTGGTATGTATTCTTTTACCACCTATCTTTCCCGTATAGGGGTTAATAAAGGTTTCATCACCACTTTTCAGATCCAAAACACTGTAAGCTTCATTGGGGTTTTTGAAGTTGTTCAGCATCAGGTAGTCGATTTTTAGCTTTGGGTAGTTTTTTTTGATTAGCGGTACAATCTCTTCAACCGGCATTTTTTGCTTTTGAGCAATAACCTCAAACAAATTTGGGTTTAAAGCGCGGTCAATTTCATCCTGAAAAACCAGAATGCTGCCAGTAACACCCACAAAAGCCACTATTGCACCAGCAATAATACCCAAATAAAGGTGCCATTTACCAAACCATCTTTTTTGGTGTTTTGCCCAACTGATTTTTTTAGAATTGCCTGCAGATTTCATTTAGCGGAGATATACCCTTGACCGGGAACGTATTTCAGAATTTGTTTTGCTACAAAGAAATAGTTTTAATCCCGCTTATCCAAATTATTTTTAATAAGTCTAAATAAGTAAAGTTTATGTTTGCTAACACTGATTAGAAAAGAGATGGCCTTTAATCCCAATATGCACACGAATTCATGCACATATTGGAAACATGATTTATTATTTGCTTTCTACCACATTTAGCCGGTCGGCCGGGCTCAGGTTATAAGTAAAGTTGCCGTAGCTTTCAGTTCCTTTAATGCCCTTAACTTCTGCTCTCAGTTCGTACTTCGCCTTCGGATTATAATGATTAAGCTGCAGGTGATACAAAAAGGTTTTTACCTTATTGGTGCCTCTAAATTTATCAGCTATCCCAACGTGTTCGTCCTGCGCTACTACCTTACCATCCTGAAGTAGTTCCACCTTTCTGATTTCCATGAAATTAGCTCCGCTGGTGTAAAAGAACCCTGCGGTAATGCGGCCGTTTGCATAGGTTTTTTTGGTCACATCCCAGCTAAGGGGCTGGTATTCGCTGCCGATTTCTTTAGCTGTCCATTTGCCCGAAATATAGCCACCCGGTTTATAATAATCTATTTTGAGCAAGTCAAGGCGCTTTAGGTTATTGGCTAAGCGTTTCCTGAAACCGTCCAGGTCTCTATTCCCTTTTGGTATCCAGGCTATTTCGGCAAGTGCGAGTAAACGCGGGAAATTCTGCACGTTCATGTCTTTAAGATCCTGGGTGATGGCAGTCCATTGATTAGCTTGTAGGCCTAAAATAAATTTTGCCTCATCTTTATTTAAGCCTGTTTCCGGCTCGTAATTATATACCTTTTCTAAAGAGTTGATGTTGCCGTAAGCCAGATCGCTCATGGTACCATCGTTACGGTCGGCCTGGGTAATATCGAAGTAAAGCGGATCGGTAGGTGTGGCTACTGCATAAAAGCCATTCTTTGCGGCATCGGCAATAGCCTCATCGCCCAACCACGACATAATTGCTGTTTCTTTGGTCAGATTTTTCGCATCGCTTAAAATATCGTTCCAGCCAATTGGTTTTTTGCCTTTACCTTTAATAATGGTAGAAATGCGCTGTACAAAATAACTTTGCAATTCGTTGGTATTCTTTAGTGATTTCGCTTTCATGAAGGCCTGCACGTGTGGCTCTTTTTCCCACAATACATGCCTTACCTCATCTCCACCGAAATGAATATAAGCCGCAGGGAAAAGGTCTGCTAGTTCAGTAAATACACCATCCAGGAATTCGTAAACCTTTTCATTGGTTGGGTCGAGGGTATTTGGGGTAAACTGGTTGCCCCAATGCGACCATGAATCCAGAAACGGAAATACATAATCAGGTTTACGGTTTTGGTTTACGCCCAGTTCGGGATAGGCCAACACGGTAGGCCAGGAGTGGCCAGGCACATCAATTTCGGGAATAATGGTAATATTTCGTTGTGCTGCATATCTAACCAGCTCGCGGATTTGCTCCTGTGTATAAAAACCACTTCTTTCGGCAGGTTGGTTGGTGCTTTTATCAAATAAAGTAGTTTTGGTACTGGTTAGCAGCGGATACTTTTTAATTTCAATCCGCCAGCCCTGGTCGTCGGTTAGGTGTAAGTGCAATACATTTAATTTATACAATGCCATCACATCCATATATTTCTTCATCACCTCTACCCCATAAAAAGTACGGCTAACGTCCTGCATGTAACCTCTCCAGCCATATCGCGGTTTATCAGTAATTTCACCGCAAGGAATGCTCCATACTGAGTTGCCATTGGTTTTGCCTTCAATCTGTACTGGCAATAACTGTCTGATGGTTTGGGTGGCATTAAATATCCCTGCGCCAGTTTTGGCATAAACGCTGATGGCAGTTGGCGCAATCCTGATACGGTAACCTTCTTCGCCCAGGCTGGTCAAGGTATCTGATACCATAAATAAAATGCCCTGGCTTTGGTTGGTTAAGGGCGAAGTTTTAGCTTTTACACCAGTGCTACCGGCTAGTTGAGCAATGAATACGCTTATTGGTGCCTGCGCTTGCGGCTGGTAATAAATAGGTGTGGTAGGTTTGAATTCAAATTTACCTGTATGGGCGCTAACTGATACCGGTTTAGGGATGATACTATTTAAAGCGAGATTACCGGACTTGCCTGTTTGGGCAAAACCGATGGAAGCGCTTAAAGTCAGCGCCAGCATCATTTTCAGAATTTTGGTTTTCATTTTTAGTGTTTAGGGGTGAGTTTAATCCCAAATTAGAGATAAACAACCGATAAAGAAAATGCAAATAACGGGCAAACGTTTGCGTAATCGCTATCTCCCATGAAATATTTTGGAAGTGGGAGATTTTCCCAAAAATTGAATAATTAAACTTAAAAAATGGGAGTGATGGGGAGGTTTTAAAACCTATAAATGAGCGCTTTTAGGTAAATCTTCGAAATTTATGGGCAAAAATGGGCCAGCGTGACACTTTTGGTTAATTTGTTTTTAATTGCCTTATTATCAGTGTATAGTGGTTTTAAGGGTATGCCGATCTATATATTCTGGCTATATTGCATCCTCCAAATTGTAACAAAAACGATGTGGAAAACTTTTTTGTGGTAAAAAGTGGTAAAAAGTGGTAGAACTCTTTACTTTTACACTAGATAAAAAGTGTAGATACCACTATGACCCAACTTTTAGGAGAATTTGATTGTAAACTTGACGCAAAAGGTCGCCTTATGGTACCTGCTGCGCTTAAGAAACAATTGCCTAATGCCGAGAATGATGGGCTCATAATTAACCGCGGTTTTGAAAAAAATCTGGTTATCTATCCTAAAAATGTTTGGGACGCTGTTGTAGCCGACCTTGCTAAGCTTAATATTTACGATCAGGAAAACCGTGCCTTTGTCAGGGCTTTTACGCGTGGGGCAACCGAGCTTTCGCTTGATGCTGCTGGTCGTGTGTTGTTGCCGAAATCTTTGGTTGAATATGCGGGCATTGGTAGTGATCTGGTTTTGGCTTGTCAGTTAGATCGTATCGAGGTATGGGATAAAAAATCTTACGAAGATATTTTTGATGATGTGCCGGCCAATTTTGCCAGTCTGGCTCAAAAAGTAATGGGCGATAAGAAAGGAGGCTCGGATGGAGAATAATTACCACGTACCTGTAATGCTGCAGCCTTGTATTGATGGCTTGAATATTAAGCCTGATGGGGTTTATGTTGATGTTACTTTTGGTGGCGGCGGTCATTCCAGAGAAATTTTAAAGCATTTAGGGCCGAAAGGTACTTTAATTGCTTTTGATCAGGATCCAGATGCGCAGGCAAATATTCCTGCTGATGATCGTTTCGTGTTTATTGATCAGAACTTCGGCTTCTTGAAAAATAACCTGCGTTTAAAAGGTATCAGACAGGTAGATGGTATTCTGGCTGATTTGGGGGTTTCTTCTCATCAGTTTGATGTGCCTGAGCGTGGTTTTTCAATCCGTCATAATGCCGATCTGGATATGCGCATGGATAAGCACCGTAATTTAACTGCTGCCGAGATTCTTAATACCTATACAGAAGATAAGTTGCATAAAATTTTTGGGATTTATGGTGAGGTGAAGAATGCGAAGTCTTTGGCTCGTGCTGTTGTTACTGCGCGTTTAGAGAAACCCTTTACTGATATCGATAGCTTAAAGTCGGCTATATCGGCCAATATTCCTAAAGGAAAAGAAAATAAATACCTGGCGCAGGTTTTTCAGGCGCTCAGGATAGAGGTGAACGCAGAAATTCAGGTGCTTGAAGATTTTTTACAACAAGCGGCTGAGGTGTTGAAACCTGGTGGTCATTTGGTGGTGATGTCTTATCATTCATTAGAAGACAGGCCGGTTAAAAACTTCATGGCCAAAGGAAAGTTCCAAGGTGAGGTAGAGAAAGATTTTTTCGGGAACCAGCAGAAGCCATTTAATGTAATTACACGTAAAGCGATTGTGGCCACTGACGAGGAGATTGCAAGAAACAATCGGGCTCGTAGTGCGAAATTAAGAATTGCAGAAAAAATATGAACAGGTTTAGAGAGGAGATAGAAGAAGAGGAAGCTGGACCTGAGCCGGAATTAAAGGCTGCGCCCAAAAAGCCAAAAACTGCTGAAGAGAAAATGGATAGTAATTCCTTTATCAGCAAGCTTTTTAATGATGGATTAGTAAGTAAAGAGGCGGCAACTGATGCTTTGCCTTATTTGTGTTTTTTGGCCTTTCTGGGGATGGTTTACATTGCCAATAGCCACTTTGCGGTAAACAATGTGCGCCGCATTGATAAGTTAAATAAAGAAGTAAAAGAATTACGATGGGAGTATAAGTCGCTAAAGGCCGATCTGATGTTTAAAAGTAAACTGACAGAAGTAGCCAAAAAGGTTGATACCCTGGGGATAAAAGAACTGATTGAACCACCAAAAAAAATAATTGTTAAAAGCGATGAATATTAGAGCAAACATCTTGCTTCGTGTATATCTGGCATTTGGCTTAATTGTGCTTTTTGCTTTCGCGGTGTTTTTACGCCTCGGTCAGGTGCAGTTTGTACAGGGAAAAAAGTGGAAAGCTATGGCAGATAGTCTTTCTACGCGATATGTGAGTGTGGAGGCAACCCGTGGTAATATTTATTCTAATGATGGCAGTTTGCTAGCTACTTCAATTCCGGAGTACGAGTTGCGCATGGATATGTTTGCCGGTGGTATTGCAGAAGATAAAGTATTTAACGAAAAAGTAGATTCGCTGGGTTATAAACTGGCGCAGATTTTTCAGGATAAAACAGCAAAGGAATATGCGCGTTACCTGCGTAAAGGTCGTCAGGATAGCGCACGTTATTTATTAATCCACCGCAAAGTGGGTTATGCCGATCTTAAAACGATCAGGACTTTCCCACTTTATAATATCGGTAAGTTCAGTGGTGGTTTAATCGCTGTGCAGCAAAATAAACGTATTCTCCCTTTTCAAGCTTTAGCAGCCCGTACAATTGGTTATAAAAATGAAAATGTGGCCAATGGGGTAGGTTTAGAAGGTGCTTATAAAGAATATATCAACGGTGAAACCGGAAAAAGACTCATGCAGCGTATTGCTGGCGGGGTTTATATTCCGGTGAATGAAGAGGCGGAAGTTGCACCAAAAGATGGAGCTGATATCATTTCTACCATCGATGTGAATATGCAGGATTTAGCGCAAAGTGCCTTAGAAAAGCAGTTGATTAAATCGCAGGCCGATCACGGTACAGTGATTTTAATGGAAGTGGCAACAGGCGAAATCAGGGCGGTAGCGAATTTCTCTAAAGTAGAAGAAGGTGTTTACAAAGAGAAGTTTAATTATGCCATTGCAGGTAACCAGGATCCGGGTTCGACTTTTAAGCTGGCCTCTTACATGGCACTCTTGGAAGATAAGCTGATTGATACCAATACCATGATTGGAACTGGGTATTATCAGATTCCAGGTAAGCTGATTACAGATTCGCACCCTAAAATTGAAACAGTTACCGCAAAAAAAGCATTCGAAACCTCTTCTAATGCTGCAATTGCAAAGCTGATCAATATGCACTACGGTAGCGATCCGATGAAATTTACCGATCACCTGTATGATTGGCAGTTGAACAAAAAAATGGATCTGCAAATTCCAGGAGAGGCAACGCCGGTAATTAAAAATATAAAAGCGAATAGAAGCTGGAACAAAAACATGACCCTGCCTCAAATGGCTTATGGTTATGAAATGAATTTGACACCATTAAAAATGCTGACCCTGTATAATGCGGTGGCTAACAATGGTAAAATGATAGCGCCGATTTTCGTAAAAGAGATCAGAAGGCTGGGTAATCCGATTGAGCAGTTTAAGGCCAGGGTAGTAAATGATAAAATCTGTTCGGATGTTACTTTAAGCAAAGTAAAGAAAATGCTTGAAGGGGTGGTAACCGAAGGTAGTGGAAAGCAGATCGTTTACAATCCGCTATATCCGATTGCAGGTAAAACCGGTACAGCGCAGGTAGCTGATGCGAATAAGGGATATAAAGCAAAAAAACAATATCAGGCATCTTTTGTAGGGTATTTTCCTGCAGATAAGCCAAAATATTCGATGATTGTGGTAATTAACGATCCACAGGGAGGCTATTATGGCGCTACGGTGTCAGGACCAGTATTTAGGGAAATTGCCGACCGCATTTATGCCAGCGATATGCAGATGTATAATGATGTGCCAACGCGTTTAGTGGGTAATACCGGTACTCCACCAACAAAAGCAGGGCAGAGCAAGGCTACACAAAAAGTATATAAAGCATTTGGGTTTAAGCCGCTTTTCGCGTCGAAATCTGAATACTACAATATAATAGATACCAGTGCTGGAACCATTTTTCAGGAGAATAACGAGCGTAAAGGGGTAATGCCAAACGTAGCGGGAATGGGACTTAAAGATGCTTTGTATCTTTTAGGGAATGCAGGGTTAAAAACAAAGGTTTTCGGATCAGGCAAAGTAATCAGTCAGTCGATAGCTGCTGGTACAAAAGTGGGCAAAGGGTTAGGTGTACAAATAGAATTGAATTAAGGTGTAAGGTAAAAGGTGTAGGGATTAAGGTCTTGATACTTGATACTAAATACTTGATACTAAGAATAAATAAAATGCAATTACAAGATTTACTTTACGGTGTAACGATTAAAGAATTGGTTGGTAAAACCGATAGGGAAATCAATGCGCTGAATTTCGATTCGCGTAAGGTAGGTAATGGTGATGTTTTCTTTGCAGTAGTAGGTACACTGGCCGATGGGCATCAGTTTATCGATCAGACTATTGCCCAGGGAGCTACCGTGATTGTTTGCGAAAACCTGCCCGAAAATCCAAATGCAGAGGTAAGCTACATTAAAGTAGATAATACTTCGGTTGCTTTAGGTGTTATGGCTGGTAATTATTTTGGCAACCCTTCGGCTGATTTAAAGCTTGTAGGTATTACCGGTACAAACGGGAAAACCACCATTGCAACCATTCTATTTAAGCTATTTAAAGCGCTGGGGTATAAAACAGGATTATTATCAACGGTTGAAAATTACATTAATGATACCGTGGTGCCTGCTACGCATACCACACCAAACCCGATTGCGCTTAACCAGCTTTTAAGGGATATGGTAAATGCGGGTTGCGATTACTGCTTTATGGAGGTAAGCTCGCACGCAGTCGCTCAGCACCGGATTGAGGGGTTAACTTTTGCAGGTGGGGTATTCTCGAATATCACACATGATCACTTAGATTTTCATAAAACTTTTGATAGTTACCTCAAAGCTAAGAAAGCATTTTTTGATGGCTTGCCTAAAACGGCCTTTGCATTAACCAATACCGACGATAAAAACGGCATGGTGATGTTGCAAAATACCAAAGCACATAAAAAAACTTATGCGCTTAAGCAATTGGCCGATTTCAAAGCTAAAATTATCGAAAATCAGTTTAGCGGTTTGCACCTGGATATCGACAATGAAGATGTTTACTTTAAGCTGGTTGGCTCTTTTAATGCTTATAACTTACTTGCGGTTTACGGTACAGCTGTTTTACTGGAACAGGATAAATTAAAAGTATTGACGCTTTTAAGTAGTTTGTCTGGAGCTGAAGGCCGTTTTGATTATATCACTTCGCCAGATAAAATTATTGGTATTGTGGATTATGCGCATACACCAGATGCTGTGCAGAATGTGCTGAGCACCATTGCCAATATCCGCAAAGGTACCGAGCAGGTGATTACGGTAATTGGCTGTGGTGGAGATCGCGATAAAACGAAACGTCCGGTGATGGCGCAGGTGGCTTGTGATTGGAGCGATAAAGTGATTTTGACTTCTGATAACCCCCGTACTGAAGATCCGCAAACGATTATCAGCGAAATGGAAGCCGGCGTATCGCCAAGCAACAAGCGTAAAACATTATCCATTTTAGATAGAAAAGAAGCCATTAAAACAGCTTGTCATTTGGCTCAGCCAGGCGATATTATTTTAATTGCCGGAAAGGGACATGAAAAATACCAGGAAATAAACGGTGTTAGAAATCATTTCGATGATAAAGAGATTTTACTTGAACAATTAAACCCAATCAGCTAATGTTATATTTATTATTCGAATACCTGCATAAGCATTACGACATTCCCGGATTGAGGTTGTTTCAATACATCACTTTCCGTGCTTCAGTATCCATCATCTTGTCGCTGATTATTACTACGGTATATGGCCGCAGGTTAATTGATTATCTGCAGAAAAAACAGGTTGGCGAAACCGTAAGGAATTTAGGTCTGGAAGGGCAGATGCAAAAACAAGGTACGCCAACAATGGGTGGTATCATCATTTTGCTGGGTATTTTAATCCCTACATTGCTTTTTGCCAATATTTCCAATATCTACGTCATCCTGATGATTATTACCACCATCTGGATGGGAGCAATCGGCTTTTTGGACGATTATATTAAGGTTTTCAAAAAGAATAAGGAAGGTTTGGCCGGCCGTTTCAAAGTTGTGGGGCAGGTTGGTTTGGGCTTAATCGTGGGTACCACCATGTATTTTCACCCGAATATTGTGGTGCGCGAAACCGTTCAGGATAATGTTAAAAATACCTCCTCGGTGCCGATGGTGCTGCGTCAGAAAGGTGAGACATTTTACTATACGCAAGATGTAAAATCGAGTAAAACCAATATGCCTTTTTATAAGAACAATGAGTTCGATTACGCGAAAGTGCTGAAGTTTTTGGGAGGCGATTACCAGAAATATGCTTTTATCATTTTTCTAGCCTTTACTGTGTTTATCATCACTGCGGTTTCAAACGGCGCAAACATTACCGATGGTATAGATGGACTTGCAACAGGTACCTCAGCAGTGATCGGAATTACACTGGGTATTCTGGCTTATGTTTCGGGTAATACCATCATGGCCGATTACCTGAACATCATGTACATTCCCAATTCGGCCGAGCTGATGATTTTTGCCGGGGCATTTGTAGGGGCCTGCGTAGGTTTTCTTTGGTACAACTCTTATCCCGCTCAGATCTTTATGGGCGATACCGGAAGTTTAGCCATAGGAGGTATCATTGCTGCTTTTGCACTCATGATACGTAAAGAGCTGTTGATCCCGATTTTATGTGGGGTATTCCTGGTAGAGTTGGTGTCGGTAATTATGCAGGTTTCTTACTTCAAATACACCAAGAAAAAATTTGGAGAAGGACGCCGGATTTTCCTGATGTCGCCTTTACATCACCATTACCAGAAAAAGGGATATCACGAAGCTAAAATTGTTACCCGCTTCTGGATTATTGGAATACTGCTGGCCATTATGACCATTGTAACACTTAAGCTAAGGTAGTTTAAGGTGCAAGGTTTAGAAGTTGAGGGTGATTAAATAAGGGAAAAAAATATACTTGAATGCCCCAGGTGTTTCAGGTAATAAAAAAGACCGAAGTCGGAAAGTCGGAGGTCAGAAGACATAAAGATTAAAGAAAAAAATAAAAAGTAGTGAAGGTGAGATGGTGTCTTGATACCTGATACTAATTACTTAATACTAAAAAGATAAAAAAAATGAGCACAAGTAATATCACATCAAGCAATACTACGTCAGCAATGACCGGGCAGGGCCGTGTGGTTATTCTTGGTGCCGGCGAAAGTGGCGTTGGTGCTGCTAAGCTGGCGCAGGCCAAAGGTTTTGAGGTTTTTGTGTCCGATTTTGGCGTAATTACCGATAAGTATAAAGCTGCTCTTGAAAAAATGGGTGTTCCCTTCGAATCTGAGAAGCATACTGAAGAATTGATTCTGAATGCGACAGAGGTGATTAAAAGCCCGGGAATTCCATCTACAGCGCCTATTGTAAAAAAACTGGTTGCTAATGGTATCTCCGTGATTTCGGAAATTGAGTTTGCCAAACGCTATACCAATGCTAAAACCATTTGTATTACAGGTTCCAATGGAAAATCTACCACCAGTTTATTAACCTACCACATTCTAAAAAATGCAGGTTTAAACGTTGGCCTGGCAGGCAACATCGGGCAGAGCTTTGCAGCGCAGGTAGCTACAGATCATTATGATTATTATGTGCTGGAAATTTCGAGTTTCATGCTCGATGATATGTTTCAGTTCAAGGCAGACATTGCGGTTTTATTGAATATCACACCCGATCATTTAGACCGGTACGATTATAAAATGGAGAACTATGCTGCATCAAAAATGCGCATTACCCAAAACCAGACAGCTAATGATGTTTTCATTTACTGTGCAGATGATGAGGAAAGTTTAAAAGCGATAGCTATTGCTCAACCTCTTGCCAAAACCTATCCTTTTTCAATTGTTAAACCGGTTGAAACAGGCGCTTATTTAGAAGAAACAACTATACATATCCTTACTGAACCAAATAATCAATTAACCATGTCTATTTCAGATTTAGCCTTACAGGGCAAGCACAACGTTTATAATTCTATGGCTTCTGGCATTGTAGCTAAAGTTTTAGAGTTAAGAAATGATTCTATCCGCGAAAGCATGGGTAATTTCAAAAACATTGAACATCGCCTCGAGCATGTAGCCAAAATTTCTGGAATCGATTTTATCAACGATAGTAAAGCTACCAATGTAAACTCTACCTGGTACGCCTTAGAAAGCATGACCAGCGATGTGGTGCTTATTATGGGCGGTGTTGATAAAGGCAACGACTACAACATGCTTAAAGATTTGGTAAAAAGCAAGGTTAAGGCTATAGTTTGTTTGGGTAAGGACAACAAACGTATACACGATGCTTTTGAAGACGATGTAGACGTGATAGTAAATACTTTTTCGGCTGATGAGGCTGCGCAGATCGCATTCCATCTGGCTAAGCGTGGTGATACGGTTTTGCTCTCACCAGCTTGTGCAAGTTTTGATTTGTTTAAAAATTATGAAGACCGCGGTAACCAGTTTAAAGCGGCAGTTAGAGAATTATAATAGGAGACTCAGTTATGTTGCAGGCACTACTTGATAAAACAAAAGGCGACAGGTGGATCTGGTTGATCATCATCCTGCTTTCGCTTATATCTGTAATGGCGGTGTACAGTGCAACGGGAACTTTAGCGTATAAAAAAGGCGAAGCTGTTGAAAAGCTTTTGCTGACCAAGCACCTGATTTTTGTGTTGATGGGTATTGGTATGATTTATATCGCCCACCTGCTCGATTACCGCTATTATGCTGGTATTTCGAAGGTGTTGATGATTGTAACCATTCCTTTGCTGTTTTATACGCTGATATTCGGAACGAACTTAAACGATGCATCGCGCTGGGTGAAAATCCCGGTAATCGGTTTAACGTTTCAAACTTCCGATTTGGCTAAGCTTGCATTAATTACATTTTTGGCGCGGATGCTCACCAAAAAACAAGAAAATATTAAAGATGTAAAAGAATCATTTATACCAATTATGGGATCGGTTTGCGTAGTGTTTGTGTTAATTGCACTAGCCAACCTCTCTACAGCATTAATGCTGTTTGGTGTAAGTATTTTGCTGTTAATTATCGGAAGGATCAGTATTAAGCAGATTGCCATAGTATGTGCAGGTGGCTTTATCCTGTTAATGTTTGTTTTCTTTTTAGGTCCAAGAAGGAAAACCTACATGTCGCGTATAAACTCGTTTATGCACCCCGAAATGCAGCATTCAGATAAAACTTTCCAGGCAGATCAGGCAAAAATTGCCTTGGCTACTGGTGGTGTTTTTGGTAAAGGACCAGGTAATAGTACACAGCGCAACTTCCTGCCACACCCGTATTCCGATTTTATTTTCGCCATTATTATTGAAGAATGGGGAACACTGGGAGGAATTGTTATTATGATACTATACCTGGTACTTTTATACCGATGCATCAAAATTGTAACGCGGGCACCCAAGGCATTTGGGGCATTGTTGGCAGCTGGGTTAAGTTTTAGCCTCACCATTCAGGCTTTTGCCAATATGGCCGTAGCAGTTGGTTTGGGGCCTGTAACAGGGGTTCCGCTTCCGCTGGTTAGTATGGGGGGGACCTCGATGATTTTTACCAGTGTGGCCTTTGGTATTATTTTGAGTGTAAGCCGTGATGTGGAAGAAAATGCAAAACTGACTTCGAAAGAAGAAAAAACAAATAATAAAATCATCGTAGGTGAGATTCCAGCGATAGCTTAAATAGATAGATCGTCATTGCGAGGAAGAATGACGAAGCAATCTGTTTAGCGAACAAAAGTTAAAATATACTTAGCGTGCTTTGCGAAAACTTTGTGCGCTTTGCGGTTAAAAAATAAAACTCAGTGCCCTTTGTGAAAACTCAGTGCACTCGGTGGTTAAAATATACTTAGCGTGCTTTGCGAAAAACTTTGTGCGCTTTGCGGTTAAAAAATAAAACTCAGTGCCCTTTGTGAAAACTCAGTGCACTCAGTGGTTAAAATATACTTAGCGTGCTTTTGCGAAAACTTTGTGCGCTTTGTGGTTAAAAAATAAAACTCAGTGCCCTTTGTGAAAACTCAGTGCACTCAGTGGTTAAAATATACTTAGCGTGCTTTGCGAAAACTTTGTGCGCTTTGCGGTTAAAAAATAAAACTCAGTGCCCTCTGTGAAAACTCAGTGCACTCGGTGATTAAAATATACTTAGCGTGCTTTGCGAAAAACTTTGCGCGCTTTGCGGTTAAAAATATAATTAAACAGTAAATGAATAATTCCCCAAAAATTATCATATCAGGTGGTGGCACCGGCGGGCACATTTTTCCCGCCGTAGCCATAGCCAATGCGCTCAAACGCTTGGTACCTGCCTGTGAAATTTTGTTTGTGGGTGCAACAGGCCGGATGGAAATGGAAAAAGTTCCTGCGGCAGGATATAAAATAATTGGTTTAAACATTAGTGGGATGCAGCGGGGCTCGATTGTGAAAAATCTGGCGCTTCCATTTAAGGTAATCGGCAGCGTACGCAGGGCGATTCAGATCATTAATGATTTTAAGCCCGATGCCGTAGTAGGGGTTGGTGGTTATGCTTCCGGACCTTTATTGTATGCCGCATCACTGAAAGGAATTCCCTCCCTCATACAGGAACAGAATTCTTATGCCGGTGTTACCAATAAATGGTTGGGTAGAAAAGCAGCAAAAATTTGTGTGGCTTTTGATCACATGGACCAGTTTTTTCCTGCAGACAGGATTTTGAAAACCGGTAATCCTGTGCGTCAGGAAGTGGTAGATATTAAAGGAAAACACCATGCCGGTGCCGAACTGCTAAAGCTCGATCCTTTAAAGAAAACCATTATGGTTACTGGTGGAAGTTTGGGAGCCGGTACACTGAACAAAGCAATTGAAAAACATTTGCCCGAAATCATTGCTCAGGATGTGCAGGTGATCTGGCAAACCGGTAAATATTACTACAAGGGGATTATTGAGCGATTAGGGGAGGACTATCATCCTAATGTTCGGATCCTGGAGTTTTTAAATAAAATGGACCTGGCTTATGCTGCTGCAGATGTAATTATCTCGCGAGCTGGAGCTGGAACCATTGCTGAGCTTTGCCTCATTGCCAAACCGGTAATCCTGGTGCCTTCGCCAAATGTGGCTGAAGATCATCAAACCAAAAATGCAATGGCCCTGGTAAAAAATGGAGCTGCGATTTTAATTAACGATCGCGCTGCAGAAGATACCCTGGTTAAAGAGGCCTTAGCCTTGTTGAACAATAAAACACAAAGTGAGCAACTCTCAGAAAACCTGGCTAAAATGGCATTGCCACAGGCAGATGAGATTATTGCAGGAGAAGTATTAAAGTTGATAGGATAAGCTTAAAGACTAAAGCAGAAAGACCAAAGCAAAGGCAAATCGTCATTGCGAGGCACGAAGCAATCTTAAAGTGATAGAAAATAAAAAATAAAACAGTAGAAAGACAGCTTTGGTCTTTTTGCTTTTAGCTTAAAAAAATGGAATTAAGTAAAATAAACAGGGTTTTCTTCGTGGGTATCGGTGGTATCGGTATGAGTGCGCTTGCCCGTTATTTTGCTAAACGCGGACAGGTGGTTTGTGGTTACGATAAAACCAGGACCAAGCTGACCGAAAAACTAGAGCAGGAAGGTATTTTAATTACCTACTTGGACGAAGCTGCTTCGCTGCCTTGTGCATTTTTGGATAATGAAGATGATACTTTAGTAGTTTACACACCAGCTATACCAAAAGATTCGAAGATTTTAAATTACTTCATTCATAAAGGTTTTAGCCTGAAAAAACGCTCAGAAGTATTGGGGATTATCAGTAAAGGTATGTTTTGCATTGCCGTAGCCGGTACTCATGGTAAAACAACCACTTCGTCAATTGTAGCACATATCTTAAAAGATACCGGCTACGATTGTACTGCCTTTCTAGGAGGTATTACCAGCAATTACAACAGTAATGTGCTTTTTGGCGATAATAATGTGGTGGTAGTAGAAGCCGATGAATACGATCGCTCTTTCCTTACATTACATCCAGATGTTGCTGTGGTAACCTCTATGGACGCCGATCATTTGGATATTTATGGTGATAAAAGCCATCTGGAAGAATCTTTCCGTCTTTTTGCTGCACAGTTAAAAGATGGCGGAAAACTTTACACGCACGAGGGGCTGCCGCTGGCTAATGGTATCAGTTATGCTGCCAGTGCAACTGCCAGCGCAAGAGCGGAAAACCTGAGGGTAGAGGGGGCAAAATTCGTGTTTGATTATGCCGATGACGCTCATAGCATAAAAGATATCAGCTTAATGCTGCCCGGAAAGCATAATGTAGAGAATACTACAGTAGCCATTGCAATTGCGCTGGCTTTGGGTATCGATGAAGATAAGGTAAAACAAGCAGTAGCTAATTTTAAAGGTGTTAAACGCCGTTTCGAATATATTGTAAATAATGGCAATCAGATCTATATCGATGATTATGCACATCATCCTGAAGAGCTGAGAGCCTGTTTTGATGCAGTAAGGCAATTGTATCCGGATAAAAAGTTAACGGTTGTTTTTCAGCCGCATCTGTTTACCCGCACAAGAGATTTTGCTGATGAATTTGCAAAAGTTTTAAGCACAGCCGATGAATTGTTGCTGCTTGAAATTTATCCGGCCAGAGAATTGCCTTTGGAAGGTATAAATTCACAGTTTTTGCTCGATAAAATTACATTGAGTGATAAGAGAATATGTGGAAAAGATTTTGTGATTCAGTATGTTAAGGACACAAAACCTGAATTAATTTTAACTGTAGGTGCCGGTGATATTGATACCATTATCGAACCTTTGAAAAATACATTAAACAATGCTTAAACGAATAAACTGGAGCGCAATTTTTACTGGCTTCGCCTGGCTGATTAGTCTGGCAGGGGTGGTTGTGCTTTTGGGTTTTATCAACGTTAAAAAGCAAACCGTTAAATGTACCGATGTTAAAATTATTATTCCTGGTGCCGACAATTTTATTGAGCGTGAAGAAATTGATGAGATTTTAAAACAGGATCAGGGGGTACTACTGGGCAGAAACCTGGAGAATATCAACATCCACCAGATTGAAAAGAAACTGCAATCTAATCCCTACATCGGCTTTGCTAAAGTGTATGTAGATATGGATGGGGTATTGCACATTGAGGTAAAACAGCGCCAGCCAATTGTACGTATTCTAAATGAAAACGGGCAAGATTTTTACATCGATAACGATGGCTTAAAAATGCCGATTTCATCAAACTTTACTGCTAATGTTTTGGTGGCTACAGGGCACATTAGCGAAGTTTTTGGGAGTAGGGTAGATACCTTGCACACGCAATTGGCGCGCGATTTGTATAAAACGGCGCAGTATATTAAAAAGGATACGCTCTGGGATTCGCAGATTGAGCAAATTGTAGTCGATCAGAAAAACGACATTACCTTGATTCCAAGAGTGGGTAACCAGCGTATTATTTTGGGTAATGCCGATTCGCTTGAAAAGAAAATGAAGAACCTGTTGCTGTTCTATAAAAAGGCGATGCCGCAGGTAGGTTGGGATACTTATAAAACGATAAATATCAAATACACCAATCAGATTGTATGCGAAAAAAGAGATTCGACCGAGTTAGGTAAAAAAGGCAAAACATTTTCTCTGGCCGATAGTTTGAGGATACAACGCAGTGTAGCCGATTCGCTGATCAGAAGTACAATTGGAGATGCAATGGATGACAGGCCTGAAGCAGAAGAACCCGAAAAAGAAGAACCTAAAAAGGTAGTGGTAGCTAAACCAGAACCTAAAAAGCCCGAGCCGAAAAAAGTGGAACCTAAAAAGGTCGAAGCCAAAAAAACGGAACCAGCTAAAAAAGAAGAAAAAAAGCCGGCAACAACGCAGGCAAGCAAACCGAAGGAAGTAAAACCAGCGGATAAAAAAGAAAAACCGAAGCAAACGGTAACAACACAGCCAAAGCCGGCAAAATCTGCGGCAGATTTAAAAAAACAGAGAGAGGCGAGAGAGAAAGAAATCAAAGCCCTGGAAAAATTGTATAAAACTCAGCAAAATTAACGAATATGGACAAGGCAAAATTTACCAGTCAGTCGCCCATTGTAGTAGGATTGGATATCGGTACTACAAAAATTTGTGTTATCGTTGGTCGTAGAACACAGCACGGTAAGATAGAGATCTTAGGAATAGGGAAAGCAGAATCGGCGGGAGTAACACGTGGAGTGGTTTCTAATATCCAGAAAACCGTGCAGGGCATTGCTCAAGCAGTTGAAGTAGCAAGCGGACAATCCAATGTAGAAATACAGGTGGTAAATGTGGGTATTGCTGGTCAGCACATCAAAAGCTTACAGCACCGGGGGATTTTAACAAGAAGAGAATTAAACAACGAAATTGGTAAAAAAGATATCGATAAGCTAATCGACGATATGTTTAAGCTGGTAATGCCACCGGGTGAGGAGATCATCCATGTATTACCGCAAGAATTTACCATCGATAACGAACCGGGTATCAAAGATCCGATTGGTATGGCGGGAGTACGTTTGGAAGCCAACTTCCACATCATCTCTGGTCAGGTTACGGCAGTAAAAAATATCATCAAATGTGTAAACAATGCAGGGCTGCAAACTCAGGATTTAATTCTTGAGCCATTGGCTTCGTCTGAATCGGTGTTGAGCGAGGAAGAAAAAGAAGCTGGTATTGCCTTGGTTGATATTGGTGGTGGTACTACCGATATCGCTATTTTCCACGAAGGTATTATCCGTCATACTGCGGTGATCCCATTTGGTGGCAATAGTGTTACCGAAGATATCAGAGAAGGCTGTTCGGTAATGCGCAACCAGGCTGAGTTGTTGAAAACGCGTTTCGGTTCGGCACTGGCTGAGGAAAACAAAGAAAACGAAATCATTTGTGTCCCGGGACTACGTGGTCGCGAACCGAAAGAAATTTCGGTTAAAAACCTGGCTTATGTAATTCAGGCCCGTATGGAAGAAATCATCGAGCATGTTTACTACGAGATCAAATCTTCAGGTTACGAGAAAAAACTCATTGGTGGTATCGTAATTACAGGTGGTGGTGCTTTATTAAAACACTTATCGCAGGCGGTAGAATATGTAACCGGTTTAGATTGCCGTATTGGTTATCCAAATGAGCATTTATCTAAATACGAAGATATGCCTAAAGCCATTTACGACGATTTGAAAAGCCCGATGTATGCAACCAGTGTTGGCTTGTTGATTAAAGGAATCCAGAAAGCTGAAGAGCTGATTGAAGAAATGAAACAACCTGGTGTTTTTGTAGAGAAACCAAAAGCTGCAAAGGAAAAGGAAAAACGCGGACCTGGTTTGTTCGATAAATTATTGGCAAAAACAAGGACTTTCATTCAGGATGATATGAATGTGAGCGATGAAGATTACTTGAAAAGCTAATTATTTTTCAACAAAGAAAGAGTTTTCCACATTCTTAACACTTGTGGAAAACGTCTGTTGAAAAAGTGTTAATATTACATTGAGTAATGAACAGAATTTAAAAATTTTTAAACAACTGATTCATAAAGATATGCAGTTCGAAATGTTAAAAGATAAGTCTTCAATCATCAAGGTAATTGGTGTTGGAGGCGGTGGCGGCAACGCGGTGAACCATATGTACCTGTCGGGTATTACTGGTGTGGATTTTATTATTTGTAATACAGATGCCCAGGCTTTGGAATCTAGCCCTATCCCTAACAAGGTACAATTAGGTGCTAGTTTAACCGAAGGAATGGGAGCTGGTTCTATTCCTGAGGTAGGTAAAAACTCTGCAATAGAAAATATAGATGATATTAAGGCAATGTTGGGTAGTACCACTAAAATGCTTTTTATTACGGCAGGAATGGGTGGTGGTACCGGAACAGGTGCTTCGCCAATTATTGCTAAAGCTGCTAAAGAACTAGATATTTTAACCGTGGCTATTATTACCACACCTTTTTCTTTCGAAGGGAAAAGACGTAGGTTGCAGGCCGACGAAGGGATGGAAGAACTGAAGAAATATGTAGATTCTTATCTCGTAATTTCTAACGACCGCCTGCGTGAGATTTTCGGAAACTTAACCTTAGGCTCAGCTTTCGGTCAGGCCGATGATATCTTAACCACTGCTGCCAAAGGTATCGCCGAAATCATTACTGTTCCGGGTTATATCAACGTGGATTTTAAAGATGTGCGTACGGTAATGAAAGATAGCGGTGTTGCTATTATGGGTAGCTTTGCTGCCGAAGGCGACGAACGTGCATTACAGGCTGTAGAAGGTGCTTTGGCTTCTCCATTGTTAAAAGACAATGAGATTGAAGGCGCCCGTTACATTTTATTAAACATCAGTTCTGGTTTACGTGAAGTAACCATGGATGAAGTTTCGATCATTACCGATTACATTCAGGAGAAAGCAGGTTTATCTGCCGATTTAATCTGGGGTAACTGTACCGACGAATCTTTGAGCGATAAACTTTCTGTAACCATTATTGCTACAGGTTTCCAAACTTCAGAAGAACGCGTTTACGAAGAAAAAAATAAAAAGAAAATATCACTGTTAACACCAGAAGAAGCGCCACTAGTTCGTCCCGTTGAACCAGTAAATTCTTTTATCCAGCCTAAAGCTGCTCCATCATACGAGCCGGTTTTAAAAGCTAAAGAAGAGATTTCGCAAGTAGATCTGTTTGGTGGTATGTTCAATAAGCCCGAGACTCAGAAAGTTCAGGAGCCTGAAAATAATATCGTTCGTCATACATTGATCGAGGAAGAACCTCGTGGTGTGGAAGAACCTCAGGAAACTGGTTTCGAATTTGAAGTGAAACTGGCAGAAACCAATTTCGTTTTCGAAACCCCGGTTGCAGAAGTGGCTCAAATGCATGTACCTGAGCCAGAACCAGAAATGCCGGTTGTTGGTTTAGACGATGATAAGAGCGACGAATCGATGGAAGAGCAATTGAAAAAATCAAAAGAACGTATTTTACGTTTAAAAGATTTGAGCATGAAATTGCGTACTACCAATGGTTTACAGGAATTGGAAAACGAACCAGCCTACAAACGCAAACAAATGCAGTTACAGCAGGTTCAGCATTCATCAGAATCACAGGTTAGCCGCTTTACGCTAAGCAACGATCAGGATGGAGGTACAGAAATCAGACCGAACAATTCTTTTCTGCACGATAACGTTGACTAAATCGACCCGAAATAATACCTTTAAAAGCCCCGAAATAAAAACCGGGGCTTTTTTGGCATAAAATTAGCACATTGAAAATGTTAATTGACAGCCAGCGGATGAATACGGTTGATTTTAAGCTGAATAAAGCGTAAATTCGCAAAATTTTATAATAAAAAAACAGGTAATACATTGGATATATTTGATAAAATAGCAAAACACATGGGGCCAATTGGCCAACACCAGAAATGGTCTCATGGGTACTTCTCGTTTCCAAAATTAGAGGGAGAAATTGCACCACACATGCAGTTTAAAGGAAAAGAGCATTTGGTTTGGAGCTTAAACAATTATTTAGGTTTGGCCAATCACCCCGAAGTAAGAAAGGCAGATGAAGAGGCGGCAGCGCAGTACGGTATGGCTTACCCTATGGGTGCCCGTATGATGAGCGGTAACTCTAAGTTTCACGAGCAGTTAGAGCAGGAATTGGCTGCATTTGTAGGAAAGCCTGATGCATTTTTATTAAATTATGGTTATCAGGGTATGGTATCGATTATTGATACCCTGGTTGATCGTAACGATGTTATTGTTTACGATGCTGAATCGCATGCTTGTATTATCGATGGTTTACGTTTACACATGGGTAAGCGTTTTGTGTACAAACACAATGATATCGAGAGTGCCCGCAAACAATTAGAGCGTGCTACCAAATTAACACAAGAATCTGGTGGTGGTATTTTATTAATTACCGAAGGTGTTTTCGGAATGAGCGGTGCTCAGGGTAAACTGAAAGAAATTGTAGAGCTTAAAAAAGAATTCGAATTCCGTATCCTGGTTGATGATGCGCATGGTTTTGGTACCATGGGTAAAACAGGGGCAGGAACACATGAAGCTCAGGATTGTATCGATGGGATTGATGTGTATTTCGGTACTTTCGCTAAATCTATGGCGGGTATTGGTGCTTTCGTAGCTTCTACCGAAGAAATTACCAATTTCTTAAGATATAACATGCGTTCGCAAACTTTTGCCAAAGCTTTACCAATGCCAATGGTAATCGGTTTATTAAAACGTTTAGAGTTATTGAAAAGCCGTCCGGAGTTAAAAGATAAACTTTGGGAAATTGCCATGACCTTGCAAAAAGGTTTACGTGAGCGTGGTTTCGATTTAGGTGTTACCGATTCGGTAGTTACGCCGGTTTTCTTAAAAGGAGAACTTTCTGATGCGACTGCACTTACTTTCGATTTGCGCGAAAACTATGGTATATTTTGTTCAATCGTAGTGTATCCGGTAATCCCTAAAGGAATGATCGAGTTGCGTTTAATTCCTACGGCTGTACATACTTTAGAAGATGTACAACGTACTTTAGATGCATTTAGCGAAGTAGCCGAAAAATTAGAAAACGGTTATTACAAAGAAAACCAGTTTGCTACTGCATAAGCAGCAAATTAATCATAAAAAAACCGGTTATTGATAAAAAAATAACCGGTTTTTTGTTTTTTTAAGCTATTTAAGATTTAATAAAAGCTAAAATATCTTGATTAATGGTTTCAGCTTCGGTAGTTGGCATACCATGTGGAAAGCCTGGGTAAGCAATTAATTTTCCGTTTTGCAATAGGGCTGCAGCTTTAGGTGCCTGGTGGAAAGGAACAATCTGATCGTCTTCGCCATGAAGTACCAACACAGGTACTTTGATGCTTTTAAGGTCTTCAGTTAAATCAGTCTCAGAGAAGGCTTTAATGCCTTCGTAGTGCGCTTTAACCGAGCCCATCATGCCCTGGCGCCACCAGTTGTTTTTAACGCCTGCATCCGCTTTGGCACCTTCGCGGTTATAACCATAAAATGCATCTGTAAAATCGTGGTAATATTGTGCACGATTAAAGCCAGTACCCTGACGTATTCCATCGAAAACAGCAAGAGGCACACCCTCAGGGTTTTGTTCGCTTTGGATCATAATTGGTGTAATGGCACTGATTAATACAGCTTTCGCAACGCGGTCGCCATTTTTTGCTACGTATCTGGCTACTTCACCACCACCGGTAGAATGGCCAATGTGTATCGCATCTCTTAAATCTAATGCTGCAGTTAACTCTGCAACATCTGCCGCATAGGTTTCAATGTTGTGTCCTTCAGAAACCTGGCTCGAACGGCCATGTCCCCTGCGGTCGTGCGCAATTACACGGTAGCCCTGGTTAACAAAAAACATCATCTGGGTATCCCAGTCATCTCCCGATAATGGCCATCCGTGGTGGAAAACAATTGGCTGTCCTGTACCCCAATCTTTATAATAGATTTCGGTTCCGTCTTTTACTTTAATAGTACTCATAGCTGTAAATAAATTTTATGATTTGTTTGTAGGGCGTCTGCTGCAATTTACATCATAAGCTTTAATTAATTGTTAACGCTTTGTTTGTTTATGCATTTGTTTAAAGATTTTATTGGATCATTAGTCGTTAGTTTATTGTTCATTGGTCATTAGTTATTGTTCATTGGTCATTAGTTCATTGGTTATTGTTCATTGATCATTCGTTATTGTTCATAATCCAACTGAAAACTATTAACTGATAACTATCAACTGAAAACTGATCATTTTATCACTCATTCATTATTGATACATAGCTCCCCCTCATTCATGATGTTTATGTATGAATAAAATTACATATAGCCGTTTTAGGCCGTTTTTAAGCGGTGTTTTCGTTTTTATGTTTGTATTTTGCTGATATACAGCTATTTGTTTTATTTTTTTAATATTATAGATGTTTATAATTATCGTTAATGTGGAAAAAAAAGGCCTTTAATGGGCTTTTTTTATCGGGGCAAAAGTTTTTTTATTACACTAAACCGTCTAAATTAGAGTTAGATAATTAAAAATCAAACCTTTAAAATTATAGGAGCCATAAAAAATGAAAAAATTCGAAGAAGTAAAAAGTTTAGTGGCAGCTTTAGAAGCTGATGCAGACAAGTTTTATAACAAAGGCAACAGCGCAGCCGGAACCCGTGTGCGTAAAGGTATGCAAGATTTAAAAAACCTGGCCCAGGCTATTCGTTTAGAAGTACAGGATACTAAAAACAAAGGCTAAGCCCTCAAAATATTTAAACAAAGGTCTCTTGAAGTTTTCAGAGGCCTTTGTTGTTTTAAGTACTATTATCACACGATAGTTGTGCTCCTGTTTCTCTCTCTTTGTAAAAATAATAAGACGATTTAATAAGCTTTATGCTATTCTGCTGTTAAGTCTCATTTGTTTTTTATTTTTACGTTCATTAAAAATTTCTTTACAAGCTGGCCGTTGATCGCATAAAGACTTGACTATTCCCCGTTTTTTGCCGTAATACCGGGTATTTACTTAAGAAATAATCTCTTCTGCTTACAAGCTGAAGAAAAAATCTAATCAATATTGTTGTTGTGAGTTAATTTAGGCTGATATGGATAATACACCAGTAATTCAGGATATAAGATGTCGGGATATTTAAAATACAATCGTTCAAATCAGGCAGATATTAATCACATACTTAAGATTATGTCGGTTGTATACCCTATCAGTAATGGGTTGGTTAAAGAGCTTGAAGCACATATACTTTCATTAAGCATTAAAAAAGACCAGATTCTTTTTAACGAAAATGAAGTGTGTGAATATATCTATTTTATTAAGAAAGGTGCATTAATGGGATGCACTACTCATAAAAAGCAACAGATTACCACTTATATATCTATCGAAAACGAATTTGTAAGTTCGATATCGGGATTACACGGCTTAGCCAATTCTCAGGAATATGTTGTAGCTGTTGAAGATACCGATTTGCTTGCCCTGCACAACCAGGAAATAAACCGGTTGTTTCTGCAGTATTTCGAACTGAATTATATCTTCAGGGTAATTTTAGAGAAATATTACAAGCATGCACAGCAGCGCGCGCATATTATCCGTGTAGGGAACGCCAAAGAACGGTATGAGTATTTTGCCCAAACCAATCCGGGTTATTTAGACCGTTTGCCGTTCGAACTGATTGCTTCTTTACTCAATGTGAAACCCTCTACATTATTGAGTGTAAAGAAAGATTTCGCCGCACAGGAAGAGCAAAATAAAGAACTCGACATGTGGGAAGAAAAGTTAAGCGCCCATATGGAAACACAACAGTCTTTTAGAGATAAGGGTCTCAGATTGCAATCCTTAGCGAAGGAGATAGGATTGAGCAGCCATAAACTCTCAATTGTGCTCAACAGTTATCTAAACAAAAGTTTTATCGATTACATCAACCAATATCGCATCAACTGGATTAAAGAAAGTCTTCGCAACCCGGAAATTGTTCAAAATTTTACCTTAGAAGCACTGGCTTACAGTGCTGGCTTTTCGTCGAGAAGTGCCTTTTACAACGCTTTTAAAAAGCTTGTAGGTATGAGCCCGGTTGAATATACCAAAAACTACTGTAAATAAAAGCGTTATCATAACGTTTTTGTTACGAACATACACTTTCGTGCAACTTTTTCAGATATACTTGTGTTGATTTATAATACAGGACAAACTTGTTTTCTTAAACAGATATAAAAGATACTGTTTTGGGTACTTTTGTAGTATAAACAAGATAGACTATAGGGTATATGGGTTATTTTTTTTGACTCAAAATTTGATTAAACTATGATAAGAGCAATGCGTGCAACGGATTGGGATGAGGTGAGTAGAATTTATCAGGAAGGAATCGAAACCGGTATGGCAAGTTTTAGAACTCCGGATTTGTCATGGAAAGACTGGGACTCATCGCACAGTAAAGTATGCAGGTTTGTAGCCTGCAAGGATAATGAAATTATTGGCTGGATTGCTTTATTGCCTGTATCGGCTAAATATGACAGGGCAGGCGTTGCCGAAATAGAAGTTTATGTAAAGCAGGAGCATAAGGATAAAGGTATTGGTTTTTTGCTGTTGGATACCTTAATTAAAGAAAGTGAAAAAGTTGGTGTTTGGATGCTGCAGGCAGGAATTTTTCTGCAAAATGCAGCAGTATTAAAAATTCACGAAAAAGCTGGTTTCAGGGTAGTTGGTTATCGGGAAAAGATTGGTAAAGTAAATGGGGTATGGCAGGATAATTTGCTCATGGAACGCAGAAATAGGTTAATTGCTTAAAACGAAAAAATCCCTTTGAATTAAATAATTCAAAGGGATTTTCATTTATGCCATTCTCAGTTTGGATATTTTATCCATCAGCAGGCTTTTTTAAGCTGTAACACTCAGTTTTTCGATTTCTTTAACAATCAACTGTTCAAGTTGCGCAGAAGCTTTGATTAATGGCAATCTAACCGTATCGCCACAAACACCAATGTGCTTTAACGCAGCTTTAATGCCAGCAGGGTTTCCTTCAGCAAAAGCCAGACGGGTAAATTCAATCAGGTTTAAGTGGGCAGGGGTAGCGCCTTTAAAATCGCCGGCTAAACATTGGTTTACCATATCAGAAAGTTGTTTAGGCAAAGCATTTCCGATTACCGAAATAATACCCGATGCACCCATGGCGATCATAGGTAAGGTAATTGGATCATCACCAGAGATTAAAAGGAAATCTGCTGGTTTATCTCGCATAATCTGATTGAATTGATCAAAACTGCCCGAAGCTTCTTTTGTTGCAATGATATTTTTGAAATCGTGCGCCAGTCTGCAAGTAGTTTCCGGACTCATGTTGCTCATGGTGCGTCCAGGGACATTATATAAAATCAAATCTAAAGGAGATACTTCAGCCAAATGTTTGTAATGCTGGTAAATACCTTCCTGTGTAGGTTTGTTGTAATAAGGGCTAACCGATAAAATAGCACTATAGCCAGCTATATCGAAAGCTTTCATTTCTTCGGCTACAGCTAAAGTATTATTGCCACCAATTCCGGCAACTAAAGGTAATCTGTTATTGTTAATTTCAGCAGTATAGGCCCACACCTTCTTCTTCTCGTCCTTGGTCATAGTGGCTGTTTCGCCGGTTGTACCTAAAGAAACGAGGTAATCTATCCCTCCGTCTACCAAATGATTAATCAGGTTTTTTAAACCATTATAATCAACTGATCCATCTGTGTTGAAAGGTGTAACCAACGCTACACCAGTACCCTGAAATTTGTTCATTATATAATTTACTTTTTTGTTTTTACCACGGAACCACAAAGGTAGCGAGGTTTTATTCTTTTGTTATAAGTTATTTTTTATAACACGTTTTTTTACCACCAAGTCACAAAGACACGAAGATTTTATTTATTATAAATAGCCGTTTATAACCCTTTTTATGCCGCCCTTTATTTTTTTAAGTTAATTTTAAGCAGTTAGGATGTTTGTTTAAAGAACTTTGTGTTTTTAGTGCCTTTCTGGTTAACTATTATTTTATCATTTCTAAAAGTTCTGTGTCGCTGATGATGGGCACATTGAGCTTATTGGCTTTTTCCAGTTTCGATGGTCCCATATTGTCGCCAGCTACCAGATAATTTAATTTGCCCGAAATACCACTTAAAATCTTGCCTCCATTGGCTTCAATCATATCTTTTAGCTCATCGCGGCTATAGTTTTCAAAAACGCCCGAAATTACGAATGTTTTTCCAATAAGTCGGTCACTATCAAGCGTAATTACTTTTTCTTCAATTTCAAACTGCAATCCGGCTAATTTTAATAATTCTACCTGCTGTAAATGCTCCGATTTTCCAAAATACTCAACAATACTCTCTGCAATTCGCTGTCCGATTTCATCAATGGCAATCAATTCCTCTACAGTAGCTTTCGATAGGTTATCGATATTTTTAACGCCGGCAGCTAATTTTTTAGCTACAGTTTCGCCCACATAGCGGATGCCGAGGCCAAAAAGTACTTTTTCGAAAGGCATTTCTTTCGATTTTTCAATACCTGCAATCATATTGTCGATAGAACGCTCACCAAAACGATCGAGGGTTTTAAGCTGATCGGATTTTTGATAAAGCGTATATAAGTCGCTGATGTGGTTTACCAGGCCGTTTTTGTAAAAGGTTTCAATGGTTTCATCTCCCAGGCCATCAATATTCATCGCTTTGCGCGAGATGAAATGTTGTATTTTTCCTACAATCTGCGGCGGACAACCTTCATCATTCGGGCAATAATGTACCGCTTCGCCTTCTTTTCTAATGAGCTCGGTACCGCACTCAGGGCAGTTGTGCAGATAATTTACCTTAGCTGCATCTGGCAAGCGTTTATCCAGATTAACCTTAATAATCTTCGGGATAATTTCGCCACCTTTTTCTACAAATACAGTATCGCCCAGATGCAGGTCTAAACGTTCAATCTCATTGGCATTATGCAAAGTAGCGCGTTTAACCGTTGTGCCTGCCAGTAAAACGGGCTTTAAATTGGCTACAGGGGTTACAGCTCCGGTTCTGCCTACCTGATAGGTTACTTTTTCTAAAATCGTTTCAACTTCGGCAGCTTTGTATTTGTAAGAAATAGCCCAACGTGGCGATTTGGCCGTAAAGCCAAGCTCCTGTTGCTGTGCAAAACTGTTTACCTTAATTACAATGCCATCTATATCGTAGCTGAGTTTAAAGCGTTCTTCTTCCCAATGATGAATAAAATCGAGCACAGCATCAATATTGGAAACCAATCTGTTGTGTTCGCAAACATGAAAACCCCATTCTTTTACCGCATTCAGGCTATCCCAATGGTTTTTAAACTCATGCTTATCGGTGTATAAAAAGTAAATAAAGCCATCTAATGGGCGTTTGGCTACTTCTTTACTGTCTTGCATTTTTATGGTGCCCGAAGCAAAATTGCGCGGGTTGGCATAAGGAATTTCGCCCAGTTCTTCGCGCGCAGCATTTAAACGTAAAAAGGCTGCTTTGTGCATAAAAATTTCACCACGTATTTCGAAATGCTCGGGTGCAATAACTGATTTAAGCTGGTGCGGGATAGTGTGGATTGTTTTAACGTTAGCTGTTACATCATCTCCTTTGGTGCCATCGCCACGGGTAACCGCTCTTACCAGTTTGCCGTTTTCGTAAGTCAGACTGATGGATAAACCATCAAATTTTAGCTCGCAAACGTATTCGAAATTATCGCCGATGGCTTTACGGATCCGCTCGTCAAAATCGCGCAGATCTTGCTCATTATACGTATTACCCAGCGAAAGCATGGGGTATTTATGGTTAACGGTAACAAAATTTTTGGTCACATCGCCGCCAACACGTTGGGTAGGAGAGTTTGGGTCGGCAAACTCAGGGTTTGCTTGTTCAAGCTCCTGAAGGTGTTTTAATTTTTTATCAAACTCGTAATCGCCAATGGTAGGCATGGCCAGTACGTAGTAATTATAATTGTGCTGGTTGAGCTCGGCAACCAGGGCATCCATTTCTTCTTGTATCGCTGTTAAGGGCATTTACAAATATAAAAAAAGGATGAAAGGGTTTTTAGGTTTCGATATACAAAAATGATTGTTAAACAAAAAAAGCAATTTTTGTTGTTTTTTGCTTTCTATAAAAAGCAATTTTAACCTCTATTGTCGATAATGGCCTCCAGATTTCTTCGTTCTTAAAACAAAAATATTAGTTAAATTGATATTTAAAGACGGATAATACCTTTGATGAGTCGTTTAGATTTTTAAAATCGAAATAGGCATACCAGCCATTGCCAACTGGTAAATAGTAGCCCCAGCCGGGATATAATTTAGCCTCCTGCTTATTTTTGAAATCAGATAGTTTAAAGCCAATGTATTTGTTTTGCCCTATTTTGAAATTTTTGTCATCGGTGCTGATGAATTTTACTTTTTTACTTTCTGCTACAACCTTAAAGTCAATTCCATCTACCTTTAAAATCGAAAGTGGATGCAATCCAGAGGGTATAAAAAAGGACTTGCTGGTATTAGCTGTCCAGGGATCACCAAGGGCAGGTAATTTTTGTGCAAATAAACTAACGGCTAAAAGAATTAATGAGCAGGTTAATACAATTTTTTTCATGAGCGTTATTTTTATCTAAAATATAGAAATCTCAGCAAAAATGCGCCATGCTTAATTTTTAAGTTTCTCCTCAATCTCCTCAAAAATTACCATAAAATCCTTTTGCAAAATCTCTTTAAAAACCACCAGTTCAAAAGTAAGTTCCTGTAGCTGCTTTTCGTGTAAGGTTTCTGGCCATAAACGCATGCAAATCCGGTTTAGGGCGTAACTGATATTGTCTAGTTTTTGATAGCTCAGCAAGTACTTACTGCTAATAAAACCTTCAAGAAATTTAAAAAAAACGGTTTGGTCTTTTAAGCCGCAATGTTCGAGAAAGCTGGTTAGCGAATCTTTTTTAACTGCACTCAAGTGGTCGTAAAAATAGTTTACCTGAATCAGGTTGTGTTCAATCAGCAAATGATCGAGCAACAATTCGAGTCCAATATGCGCCAAAAAGGAAGGGCGGATGGGCGTATTTTCTACAATGGGTTTAATCAGCTGTTTCAGCACCGCTGTTTTTTCAAAAAAGAAAGTAGAGGAGTGGAAATATAAGTCGACTTCCAAATGCCTTTTCCATCCCTTAAGTAGGCTTTCCTCTTCTGGATTACCCTTAAAAAGAAATTCGTTTTTCTGAGGATACAGGTTGGCATCCTTAAGGGCATTTTTAATTAAATCGGGTAAAACCGTTCCCATTACCACATTGGCATCCTGATTAGACCTGTCGAAATAATAATGGGATAAAAAGTTCATATTGCAAGGTAATATTTTCTGGTCTGTTGTAAAACCCGAATTGGAAATATTGACTCCAAAACCATATTGTTTTGCAGCTTTATTATGCCTAGCTTTAAGTAACCTTAAACTGATGCATCATGCCTAATGCTAAAACTTACAGGATCTTATCGCTAGATGGCGGTGGTTCCTGGGCACTTATCCAGGTGAAATGTTTGCGTAAGCTGTTCGCCGAAACTTTTAACAATCCCGATCCCACCGGGCATGAAGTTTTAGCTGAATTTGATCTGGTATCGGCCAATAGCGGTGGCAGTTTGGTAGCAGCAGCAATGGCAGAAAACCTCCGGCTTTCTGAAATTGAAAAAATATTTGATGATGCTAAACTCAGGAACAAGGTGTTTTCGAGGTTAAGCTTCTTTGAAAAAAGTTTATTGTCCAGTATAGCCAGGATATTTAAAATCGGAGCGAAATATGCCACCAAACGAAAACATCTCGCCCTAAAAGAAATTTTACCCGGAATTGCCAAAATCGATATGATGGATATCCCGGCGCATATTGCATCAAATGGAGCCATTAAAACCCAGTTTTTGATTATTGGTTACGATTATTATCGCAACAGGGCAGAACTATTCAGGTCTGATTGTGATAGTATGGCTGCGACATCAGTTATTGAGCGTAAACTGAAAAAGCTGCCTGCTCAGCCTGCAAGCCCTTCTGATTGTATGGTGACATTGGTTGATGCCATTCATGCCTCAAGTACTGCGCCGGTTAATTATTTTAACGAACCAGCTACATTTTTGGTTAACAATAAGCCCAAATACTATTGGGATGGAGGCGTTACAGGTAATAATAATCCGGTTTTAGTTGCCGTTACCGAAGCGATTTGTAACCGGGAGCAATATCAGATTGAGCAGGTTCAGGTCCTCTCTATCGGTACCGGATCGGTTTCGCAGTTACAGTATGATGAAGAAATCCCGGTAAAATACGATGAACTTAAAGCTAAACACGAATCGCCGGGCCTGATTAAAGATATCCAAAAAATGGGTACCAGTATTTTAAACGATCCACCAGATACGGCAGCTTTTGTGGCTTATATGATCCTGAACCCGTCTATGCCTGCACAGCCGGTTGATTTTATCCGCATGAACCCTGCTTTAAGACCGGTGTTGATTGACGATGCAGCAGGTAAACATTGGGATTTGCCTGCAGGAATTAATCAAGATGAATATGCAAAGCTAAATGCAATGGACATGGACGCGGTTGCAGATGATGAAGTTGCCCTGATTAAAAAGCTTTGCGACAACTGGTTAAATGGGCAAGGGGTTCCAAATCAATCTATTCGCAGTAATTCCAGCCTCAACTGCCTTATCGGTCATGCAAATTTTGAGACCGCAAAGGCCGATTTTAAGAACTGGTTTACCAAAACCAACTAATTTGCTTTAAACTAAGCTAAAATTTTATCTTTGCACGCACAATTATTAAAGTGTTTGTACAATGACGAATTTTGTTGAAGAGTTAAGGTGGCGTGGCATGCTACATGATATTATGCCGAATACTGAAGAAAAGTTAAACGAAGGTATGACTTCTGGTTATATCGGTTTTGACCCTACGGCAGATTCATTGCATGTTGGTCACCTGACGCAAATCATGACCCTTATCCATTTTCAGAACGCCGGCCATAAGCCTTTTGCTTTGGTGGGTGGCGCTACGGGTATGGTTGGCGATCCATCAGGAAAATCTGACGAGCGTAATCTTCAAACGCCTGAAATGATTGAGCATAACCTTAAGGGAATGAAAAAGCAACTGGCTAAATTCCTGAAGTTTGAAGAAGGCGGCAATGGAGCAGTAATGGTTAATAATGCCGATTGGTTTAAAGATATGAACCTTTTTACCTTTATCAGAGATGTTGGTAAACACATTACCGTAAACTACATGATGGCCAAAGACAGCGTTAAACGCCGTTTGGAAGGTGATTCCGGTTTATCCTTTACCGAATTCTGTTACCAGTTGATACAGGGGTATGATTTTTACCATTTATGGAAAAACGAAAACTGCCTGGTACAAATGGGCGGATCAGATCAGTGGGGAAATATTGTTACCGGTACCGAGTTAATTAGAAGAAAAGATCAGGGAACAGCCTACGCCATTACCACTCAGTTGATTAAAAAAGCTGACGGTACTAAATTCGGTAAAACCGAGAGTGGTGCCGTTTGGTTAGATCCGGAAAAAACTTCTCCATATAAATTTTATCAGTTTTGGCTAAATGCATCAGATGATGATGTGAAAAAATGGATCCGCATTTTTACGCTTAAAAACCAGGCAGAAATAGAGGCACTGGAAAAAGAGCACGATGCGGCTCCGCACCTGCGTATTCTGCAAAAAGCTTTGGCAGAAGATATTACCATTAAAACACACTCAGTTGAGGCTTTGGAAGCTGCCATTAAAACCTCAGAGTTTTTATTCGGTAACGGATCTTTAGAATTTTTAAAAAGCCTTTCAGAAAAACAGGTTTTAGAGATGTTCGAAGGCATACCGCAATTTAATATTTCGAAAGCTGAACTGGCTGCTGGAATTGATGCAGCTACTTTGCTTGCAGAAAAAGCTGCAGTTTTCCCTTCAAAAGGCGAAACCAAGAAATTGATTCAAGGCGGCGGTGTTTCTGTGAATAAAGAAAAAGTAGCAGATGTGACACAGATTTTTAACACTGATAACTTAATTAACGATAGATTTATCGTAGTGCAGAAAGGAAGAAGAAACTACTTCCTTTTAATTGCAGATTAATACTGGAAAATAATAACAAAAAAGCCGCTTTTAAAGCGGCTTTCTTGTTATGGTATTATCTGGTTACGTAAAACTTATTAAAGCATTTATAACACTTGAAGCGCTTAACCGATACCCAAGGCATAAGTGTTTTAAACAGAAAACCTCTGGGTACTCTATATGTCTCGAAATTTTTGCATTTCGGACATGGCGGACAGCCTGTAACAACAGTTTGGTCCTTGGTTGATGTCATGATATTATAGTTTGTTTGGGATTAATCAAACTTACACAATATCCTGATCGCGAATACCATTAATAAACGACCATTTTGTTCATTTAATCGACTAATTATGGTCGGTTTTTATTCTTTCACGCATCCTGGGCATAAAAAAGCGCGATTTCTAATTTATAAGTTGAATTAATCTGATAATTACTGGTATGGAATTACCCGTTCAAACGGATTTTCGAACTTGGCACCAATTTTATAAGCTGCGATCTCTGCCGGGCTAAGTAAACAGGTTTCAAGCGATGCTTTCAATGTTGCACTATCCATTTCCTGACCAATAAAAACCAGTTCGTTTTTGCGGTCGCCAAAATCGTTATCCCACTCTGCATGTATCTCTGCTTCGTTCTCCAGGTAGTCTGTATATTGCATTCTTTCGCTTTTGTTCATGCTGGCCCACCAAACACCAGCCAGATCGATGCGTAAAGAGCCACCAGCTTGTGAGAAATTAATGGCTTGGTCTGGCATGGTGGCTAGGTAAAAAATACCTTTCGAGCGGATAATATGTGGTGGAAATTCATGGTTAATGTAATCCCATAATCTTTGCGGGTGAAAAGGCTTTTTCGAGCGGAAAACAGTTGAGCTGATTCCATATTGCTCTGTTTCCGGTTGGTGAATTTCTTCAAGCTCTTTTTTCCAGCCCGCCCCTTCGGCCGCTGATTCAAAATCGAATAAGCCGGTATTTAAAATTAAAGCCGGATCAAGTTCGCCGAAAAGGGTTTGGTAAATTTTGGCACCAGGATTTAATTTCGAAATTAAAGCTTTTAAAACCCGGATGTCGTTTTCGCTTACCAGATCTACTTTGTTTAAGAGAATAACATTGGCAAATTCTATCTGATCGGTAAGCAAGTTTACAATCGTACGTTTGTCGGTTGCATCATCAGCCATGTTCCGGTCTGCGAGTTTTTCGGCAGAGCCGAAATCCTTGTAAAAGTTATAGGCATCTACAACAGTAACCATAGTATCTAAGCGGCTGAAACGGCTTAAGTCAATACCTGAAGTTTCATCAATGAAAGAGAAAGTCTGCGCAACAGGTATGGGCTCAGAAATTCCGGTACTTTCAATCAAAAGGTAATCAAAACGGTTTTCTTTAGCCAGCTTTTCTACTTCAACCATCAAATCTTCACGCAAGGTGCAGCAAATGCATCCATTGCTCATTTCTACCAGTTTTTCTTCCGTTTTAGAAAGGGTATGCTGGTTTTTAACTAAAGCAGCATCAATGTTTACTTCGCTCATATCGTTCACAATTACAGCCACTTTTAAGTCCTGTTTGTTTTGCAGTATGGCATTGAGTAAGGTGGTTTTTCCGCTGCCTAAAAAACCGCTTAATACGGTTACTGGTAATTTCTTTATCATGTTAATGCAATTATGTTGCAAATATAGTGTTGAATATTTTAAATGCAACTTTATTGCTTTTATATTTGTCGACTAAATTTAAATTGATGAAACAGCGGAGCTATAAAATTAACCTCGACAGGTTGGGGATCACTGCCTCAACACTTTGTGCCATACATTGCGCGGTACTTCCATTTGTAATTACGGTTTTACCCATTTGGGGGATGGGCTTTTTAGCCAATGAAGCTGTTGAAATTACCATGATTGCCGTTTCGCTGGTGTTGGGCGTGTGGAGCTTAAGCTCGGGTTATAGAAAGCAACACCAGCGTATTATGCCCATACTGGTACTTATTTTAGGTTTTATTTTTATTGCTTTCGGGCATTTCTCGGACCTGGAGGCATTGGAACCTGTTTTGATTCCACTTGGCGGATTTACCATAGCATTGGCACATTATCTTAACCTCCGGCTACTCAAAACCTGCCCCGTAAACCATAACCATTAAATCTTTTACCCTTTGCGATATGTTCAAGCACCCTAAAGTCTTTTTCATTCCGGCACTGTTATTTATTTCAGTGCTCAATCCAGGCTGTAAGCATGGTACTAACGATGCCATGACACTATACAGGCACTATGCCATTAAAAACCTGGTAATTAAAAACCTGGAAAAAGCTACCCGTCATGATTAACATCACATCGCTAGCCCATAATTATGAGCAGGGAAGAAGAATTGTTTTTCCCGACTGGGAAATTGCTGATATGGAACACTGGCTTTTACTGGGCGCTTCGGGAAGTGGCAAGAGCACTTTGCTTAACATCATTGCCGGATTGCTGAAACCTAGCCAGGGGGAGGTTTTTATTCATGACACCAATTTGTATACTTTGCCTGCACGCAGGATGGACCAATTCAGGGGAAAAAATATTGGTATTGTTTTTCAAAGGCCACACCTGATTCAGTCGCTCAATGTACTCGATAACCTTGAGCTTGCAGCTGTAATGGCGGGTGTACCTGTTGATGCCGAACATAACCTGGCGCTGTTAAACGATCTTGGCATTGCTGATAAAGCGCAAAACTATCCTGCCCAGTTAAGTCAGGGGCAATTACAAAGGGTATCAGTAGCACGTGCACTGGTTAATAAACCCGATTTGCTGATTGCTGATGAACCTACCTCGAGCCTTGATGATGTAAATGCTGCACAGGTAACTGAAATGCTTACCACTCAGGCCAGGGCAAACGGGGCTGCCCTGGTTATTGCCACACACGATCAGCGGGTGTGTAAATACATTACTAAAACCTATTTACTGTAATGAATATCTTTAAAATAAGTAGCCAAAACCTTTACAGAAATAAGTTGACTACACTTCTAAACATCATTTTGGTGGCCTTTGGGGTAGGTATTTTAACCATACTTTTTTTAGCGGCGAATCAGATTGGCAATAAGCTCGAAAAAAATGCAAAAGATATTGATTTGGTGGTAGGTGCAAAGGGAAGCCCGCTGCAATTGATCATGAGCAGCATTTATCATATCGATTTCCCGACTGGAAACATTCCGGCGGCAGATGCTTACCGGTTAATGAAAAACCCGATGGTAAAAAGGGCTGTTCCGCTGGCACTTGGTGACAATTACAACGGTTACCGCATTGTGGGTACCGATACTACTTTTACGGGATTATATGGCTTGTCGCTTCAAAGTGGCAATTTCTGGAAAAAAGATCTGGAGGTTACTATCGGTAACACGGTAGCATTAACGGCTAAACTGCATATTGGTGATACCTTTTTCGGCGCCCACGGACTTACGGGTAACAGTGATATTCATAAGCAGCATGCCTACGTGGTAAAAGGCATTTTAAAACCACAGGGTAATATAACCGATAACCTGATCTTAACCAATATTGGCAGTGTTTATAAAATGCACGAAGCGCCGGAAGAAGCGCATGAACATTCGGCTACTGAAAGTAAAGAGATTAATAACAAACAGATTACCTCAATTTTAATCCAGTACCGCTCACCCATGTCGGTTATTGTGTTTCCGCGGATGGTGAACCAGAGTACCAATATGCAAGCTGCATCGCCAGCAATGGAGAGTGCCAGACTGTTTTCTTTAATTGGAGTGGGGGTAAATACGCTAAAATGGTTTGCTGTTTTGATTATGGGCATCGCTGCATTGAGCATTTTTATCAGTTTGTACAACGCCATGAAAGAACGTAAATACGATTTGGCTGTAATGCGCTGTTTAGGGGCATCCAAATTTAAACTGTTTTTGCTGGTATTGTTGGATGGTTTGCTGGTTACCGCTATAGGTACCTGTTTGGGTTTGTTGATTGGCCATGCCGCACTCGAACTAATTGGCGCTTTTCAGGAATCATCGCAGGCCAGGCTTAGCGGAATGCTAATCGTGCCACAAGAACTGTATTTAATTGCTACAGGCTTTTTTACCGGCGTATTGGCTTCGGTAATACCAGCATTGCAAATCTATAAGGTAGATATTGCTGAAACGCTTACTAAGGGGCATTAAGTAATGAAAAAAATAATAGGACTGGTTGTTTTATGTTTAGGTTTCCAGATAGTGGCTGCGCAGGTTCGGGTACATACCGATATGCGCACGCCAACCTGGAATTTAATTGGTCTGCGTTACGATGCAGAAATTGCTCCCGGAAAATGGGGAAGTGTTTTTCCGCCGGCACTGAAGCGGTTAAACAATACGGTGATCGAATTGCCAGGCTATATTATTCCAACCAAAGTAGGCCAGCGGTTTAGCGAGTTTATGTTTTCTATTGTACCCATTGCTTCATGTCCATATTGTGGCTCTGGCGATATACCAGCCATGATACAGGTTAAAATGTTAAGCCCTATTCCGATAACAGAAAAACCTGTAAAGCTGCGGGGACTGTTTCTCATTAACGATTCGGGTGATGATAGAAGTGAGTTTTTTCTCTTAAATGCTAAACAGTTGTAGTATGAGAATGGTGTTGATATGGGTATTTTTATTCATTTCTTTTGGTGCAAAGGCACAGGTTAAGGTACATGCTGATATGCGTACCCCAAATTGGAATCTGATTGGCCTGAAATACGATAAGCAGGTTAAACCATTGATTTGGCAGGCTGTTTTTCCACCAGCGTTAAGAGCCATAAACCATAAGGTGATTGAATTGCCCGGCTATATTATTCCAACCAAAGTAGGCAATAGTTTTACTGAATTTATGCTCTCTATTGTGCCGATTGCCTCCTGTCCTTATTGCGGTACTGGCGATATCCCATCTATAGTAGAGGTGAAAATGCTCAGGCCTATCAAATGGACTGATGCACCCGTTTTAATTAAAGGGAAATTCGAAATCAATGAATCTGGCGATAGCCGGTCTACATTTTTCCTGTTAGATGCTGTACAAAAATGAAAAACTTATTACTGTTCATCTTCTTGCTCACGACCTGTTTCGTAGCCGAAGCACAAAACCCAAAACACAATCCTAACGATCAGTTACGTTCGCTTAACTGGGATGTAATTGCCTCTGTTAAATTCGAACTAACAGAAAAGAACGAGCTTTTACCTATATTTTCAGAGTCGATAAAACGTTTTCAAAACCGTGAATTTGAGTTGAAAGGTTATCTGATCCCCATTAAAAGCGGAGCAAAGCAGCAACAGTTTCTGTTGGCAACTTTACCCATTAACCAATGTTACTTTTGTGGGCAAAACGGAATTCCGGTAATGATCATGATTGAAATGGAAAGTGCCATACCTTACAGCGAAAAGCCCATTAAGGTAAAGGGAATATTAAAATTAGAGCAGAAAGATGCCAGCTATGCGCCGCCAATCACAATTAAAAATGCCAAACTCGTTATTTAATTGTTAATTTTGTATTGCTATGGAAAATAACACAGAGCGTTTCGAAAAACTTTTGGTTAAAAACGGTTTAAAAAGAACCGCCCCGCGCTTGCAGGTGCTTGAGATTTTGAGTAGCCGCGATTCTGCAACCTCACAGCCTTATTTAGAGCAGGTAATGGGTAAAGATGCTGACCGCGTTACGCTTTACCGTGTTTTGCAGGCTTTCGAAGAAAAAGGAATTATCCATAAAGTACTCGACCAGCAGGGAACAGCTAACTATGCCATCTGTTCAGAAGGTTGCAGTGCACACGAACACCATGATGAGCATGTCCATTTTAACTGCGACAACTGCCATAAAATTTACTGTTTGGATAGTGTTAAGATTCCGGCGTTAAAGGTGCCTGCAGGTTTTAAAGTAGAACACCTTAACCTGATTGCTACAGGCCTTTGTGCCAATTGCTCTAGTAAAGTAAACTAACTTACTGCACCAAAAGGTTGCAACCCCTGATATCGGCATGGTCGAACCTGCCCAGCACTTCAAAACTCTGATCAGGATTAATTTTCCCTAAATCCTGCGTAGCAATAAAACTGCAGGAATTGAGGTTGGCCAGATCAATTACATTAATACCACCTGTGCGGCCTTGTGCTACCAGGCTTAAAGGATCGTTGGTATCGCGGATTAAAACCTTCATCCAGTTTGGACAGTTAAATACCCCATCGCCTAAAGAATAAGCCTGAGAAAGCAATTCAGTCATTCCGTACTCACTGTGGATCGATTTTACGCCAAAACCTTTGGTTAACTGCTCATGTAATTCTTCACGTACCATTTCTTTGCGCTTGCCCTTCATGCCACCTGTTTCCATTACAATTAGCTCAGGGAAGTCGATATCATGCTGCTCTATAAAATCGAGCAGTGCATAGGTTACGCCAATTAAAACTGTTTTTTGCTTTTTTGATTTCAGGTTGAGCAGGGTTTGCAACAAATCATCGTGATTGTATAAAAAGTAACCACTTTGCGGGTGCCCGCTTTTTTCAATCAGGTCGTTAACCATGTAAATTAAAGATGAACCCGATCGCTGTTGATAAGAAGGCAATAATGCCAGAAAGCAATATTCCGTTACATCGCCATAAAATTGGGCAAAGGCCTGCAGATAACTCTGTTCGTATAATTTAACATCGGTTACATGGTGGCTGCTTTGAACCATACCTGTTGTACCCGAACTGCTAAAGGTAATTTCTACAGGAGCCTCGCTGCTTAAAATAGCATGGCTTTTAAAAAAACTAATCGGCAAAAATGGAATCTGCTCAATGGTTTTTACCTGGTCAATATCAACACGTAAATGGTGGATGTACTCGCCATATACCTTGCAATTTTGGGCCTGAAACCTGAAAATGTTTAGCGCGAGTGTTTTAAATCCATCGCCACTTTGTACAGAAAATATATCTTCAGCTGTTAAATTCACGCCGCAAAAGTACAAAGCATTATGCTATTTTCTTGTCAGTTTTTTTGGCCAGCATAGCCATTCTAAAATGATAACCACAATAACCGCTGATTCCGGCAACCAGGCCACTTAAAATACCGGTGAGCAAAAGCAATATCCACCAGATTTTAACTCCGGTCATTACCGCAACACGGCCGGCCAGCAAATTATCGTTGGGCAGGCTTTTAAATAAAGCATAACCAATCCACAATAAGAATATAGCGAGGAATGATTGCCAGAAAGCTATTTTCCCTGTTTTGCCAATAATGCCGCAAGTGGCAAAAGAAATTACAATAATTACCCACCATGGGGCGATCATTTGTAAGAAAAAACAGATAACTGCGATAACGATGAAAACCATTTTTGATTATTTAGAAATTTTTAAACGTGAGATTACTGTGCCCGATTTATCATCGGCGCTTTGCATGTAAAACAGATCGTAAAGCTGACCATTGGCCCAGGTATCGATCATGTTATCATAAAACTTACTGCCCGGGTTGCCCGATTGCCCGCCAGGGTAAACGCCATGCCCTTTAGGTTTTTTGCCCAATTCTATCACCATGCGCCATGATGGTCCGTTAGTTTCGCCTAAAGCATTAATGGTGCTTTTAGCTCCGCCTATTTGCAAAATTTTTGAACCAAAGCCAGGTATTTTAGCTAAATGGGGTACATTGCTTTGTTTTACATTGGCCCAGTTCCAGTCTTTATTGATTGGCCCAAATCTTCTCTCCAAACTATCGCAGCTGTATTTAAAAGATTCGTTTACCAAATCTGCCAGGCTTTCTTTTTTACTGGTATGGATGTTATCATACCATGGGGCATTAGGCTCCTTTAAAATCATTTCTACCATGCGGTCTCTGGATGGGTAACGCATCGGGATACCTTTTACTTCAAATTCATCTGCCCAAATGTCAAAGCTTAAGCGTTTGGTCCATATTTCGAAAACACTTGCTGCAATCTCATTGGCATCATAGTGCTTATTCCACTTATTTACATAGCTTAATGCTTCTTTCTGCGTAGCGTTCAACTGTTCGTTATTCAGCAGTGGGAGTAAAGCCGGAAGGAGGTTTTGCGCCAGAATACTGTAATTATCGGTCTGCATCAGCCGAATACTGTCCATAGTGGCTTTACTCATGGCAGTTAAGCGGTCGTTAATCCTTTTTCCCCTTTCGTAAGGTGAAAATTCCCAGTTAATATAGTATGGATAGGTGGTATCGGTTGAAGATTGATTTGCCGAGCTCACAAAACCCCGTGAAGGGTTTTTAACGGTCGGGTTCTGGGCCGCCGGAATCCAGCCTTGCCAGTCGTAAGCTGGATCGGTACCATCTAAAATGAATTTACCCTGGTCTTTCCATTTGAGCGGGAATTTTCCGTTTGGCGTAATGGCGATATCATTATCTACACTGGCAAAAACAAAATTCTGTGCCGGGGCGGTATAAAAAGTTAAGGCTTTGCGGTAATCGGCATAGTTTTTACCCCGGTTCAGGTAATAAAAAGTCATTAGTTCGTTCGATTGGTCGTGCGCAATCCACCTTAAAGCATCGCCAACAGGTACGTTGTTTGCGCGGCTGTATTTTGGTTTCTGAAAATAAACCACCGGCCCATGGTGTGTGTAGTAAACGGTATCGATTTCATCTTTAGCACCACGGATTTTAATCACCTCCATCCGTTTTGTTGTTGCTTTCCATTGGTTGTTGTACCAATATTCATTGTGGCTGCTGTCTTTAAATTTAATCTGGTAAAAATCGAGTACATCGGCTGCAACATTGGTTACACCCCAGGCAATTTTCTGGTTAAAACCAATAATTACGCCCGGTGCACCCGGTAAAGAAACGCCATAGGTATTTACACCCGGGGCGTGTAACTGAATCTGATACCAGATAGAAGGCAAAGTTAAATCCAGGTGCGGGTCGTTGGCCAGGATTGGGTATCCGGATGCGGTTTTAGCGCCTGATAATGCCCAGTTATTGCTGCCAATACCTTCAACTTTCTCTTTCGTTTTTACCTCACCCGTTAGTGCCTGAGTAAAACTTTCTGGTGTTTTTGGAACCGGTAGTGGAGTAAAATCCCACTTTGTGCCTACCGGTATAATCGGATCTTCACGGAAAGGATAATCCGGGAAAAGATCTTTGGTTACTTCCGGGCCGAATTTTTTGAGGATATTGGTCATGTAGAACTCGTCAGACCCCATGGCCAAAACCGCCGACATCTGTTTCAACAGCAAAGCACATTTAACCGGAGTCCAGTTTTCGGGTTTAAAATCCAGTATTTTATATTCTAAGGGGTAATTGGCTTTAGATAAGGTTTTGATATAGGCATTAATCCCTTCGGTGTAAGCCTCGATCATTTCTTTCGCTTTTGGATCGGCCATCATGCCTTTTAATGAGTTTTCTGCCCCATAAACCATACCCATGCGGCGCTGGTAACGGTCTACTTCAATGGCTTTATCGCCCACTACTTCACTTATTCTCCCGGCAGCAAAACGGGTTTGGAAATCCATTTGCCAAAGGCGATGCATGGCGGTAACATAGCCCTGGGCGAGATAAAGATCATGATCGTTTTGCGCAAAAATGTGCGGGATCATGCGGTCGTCGAAAACGATTTCTATTTTATCGGTTGCGCCTTTAATTTTGGCTTTATGGTTAAACATAAAATGGTTGTTTTCGGCATTTTGCCAAAAACCCATAAAAGGATCAAGGAATTTGAGAAGAGGTGGTGTATTGCCTAATTTGGTATTAAATAAAAAAGCTAATGCGATTGGCACAACGACGCAGAACAGGGCTTTAATTTTATTCATAATGGTTAGTAACAAGTCTTTTGCGAAGATAGGGCAAAATGACGGTTTATGTTTACTGCAAAATACAACAAACTGTATATCAATCAAAATTATAATTTGAATTGAAATTATTATGCTTACATAATTTGTTTAATTCAAAAAAAGAATTTAAGTTTATGTAACTAATAATACAAACAACCAAATTAACAATCGCGTATGAGCAGAATTTTTACACAGATCTTTTATGTGTTATTATTTGTGTTTGCTGGTAATTTAGCAGCACAGGCACAGAATACTACAGTAAGTGGAACCGTAAAAGACAAGCAATCTAAAGAAGGATTGGCAGGGGTAAGCATAACCATCAAAGGCCAGTCGGGTGGTACAGCCTCCACAAGCAATGGTAGTTTTACGTTTACGACATCGGCTAAAGTTCCTTTTACACTAGTAGCTTCTTATGTAGGTTATGGTACGGTAGAACAGCAAATTACCGGAAGTACTACTGGTATTAATTTAGAGCTCGAAACTGCGGTTGTACTGGGTGGTGATGTGGTAGTTTCGGCTTCACGTACCCCTGAGCGAATTTTAGAATCGCCGGTTTCTATCGAGCGCATGAGTGCCGCAACCATTAAAGAAATTGCTGCTCCTTCGTTTTACGATGCACTGAATAACATGAAAGGGGTAGAAAGCAGTATGCAGAGTTTAACTTTTAAATCGATCAATACCCGTGGTTTTAATTCAAACGGTAATACGCGTTTTAACCAGTATATTGATGGAATGGATAATCAGGCGCCGGGACTGAATTTCTCGGTAGGTAATATTGTAGGTATAACCGAACTGGATGTAGATAATGTGGAGCTATTACCAGGTGCTTCATCAGCCCTTTATGGTGCAGGGGGTATTAACGGTACGCTGTTAATGACTTCAAAAGATCCGTTCAAATACCCAGGTGCCAGTTTTCAGTATAAAACAGGGGTAAACCATGTTAATGATGATAACAGCACTGTACAACCATTTAATCAACTGGATGTACGTATGGCTAAATCATGGAATAATAAGTTCGGGGTAAAAGCAGCTTTCTCATTTTTACAGGCCAAAGATTGGATGGGAAATAATTATTCAAATTTCGATCGTATTGCAAGAACAGCTAAATCCGGAGACCGCAACAGCGATACCAATTATGATGGTATAAATGTGTATGGCGATGAGGTAAGTCAGAATATGCGTAATGTGGCTTTGAGTGTTCAGAATGCTACAATTGCAGGTATTAATGCGGGTACAGGAGGTTTAATTCCTAACATCAAAACAGCCATGGATGCTACCTTTGGTGCAGCTATTCCAACTCCTATCCAACAGGCAAATTTTCTTGCTGGTTTGCCTGCGGCATTACGCCCTTCAGTGCAAAACTACTTTCCGTTTTATGTAGGCTTAAAAGCAAATTTAATTCCTGATCAAAATGTATCGAGAACAGGTTATAATGAAGAAAATCTGGTTGATTACAATACCAAATCATTAAAAGCTTCGGGTGCATTGTATTATAATATCAGTAACACCGTGCAAGCTGTAGCGCAAGCCAATTGGGGAACAGGTACTTCGGTTTATACCGGATCTGATCGTTATTCTTTGCGTAATTTCAACATTGGTCAGTACAAATTGGAGATTAAAGGTGAAGATTTCTTTGTTAAAGCTTACACTACTCAGGAACGCTCTGGCGATTCGTATATTTCTTCTATTCTTGGTAGTTATATTAATGAGCTTTCAAAACCTTCTACAACCTGGTTTCCGCAATATATTGGTAATTATGTAGGTGCAAGGGCTGCCGGTCAGGGCGATGCTGCGGCACATGCTTTAGCCAGAACTGCTGCTAACCAGGGCCGTTTTGAGCCGGGTTCTCCTCAGTTTATACAGGCTAAAGATCAGATCATGAACACGACTATCAGTGCTTCAGATCCTTCAAAAGGTATTTATGGTGCTAAATTCGATGATAAATCAAACTTATACCATTACGAGGGAATGTACAACTTTACCAATCTTTTTGATAAAGTTGTAGAGTTTCAGGTTGGTGCTTCTTACCGTCTTTATGATTTAAACTCTGCAGGAACAATTTTTAATGATTTAATTAATTCAATCGACATTAAAGAATATGGTGCATTTGGACAGATTGGAAAGAAATTCTTTAACGATAAAGTTAAGTTTACCGTTGCCGGCCGTTATGATAAAAGCCAGAATTTTGAAGGTAGGTTTACCCCAAGGATCACCGGTGTATTTACGGTAGCTAAAAACAATAACATCAGGGTTTCTTACCAAACCGGTTACCGCAATCCAACTACGCAGAACCAATATATCGATTTATCTGTTGGTGGTGGTTCGCAACGTTTAATTGGTGGTTTGCCTGAAATTATGTTTAGCAAGTATCATTTGGATACCAATAAACCTTATACTGATGTAAGTTATCGTGCATTCTTAGCTTCAGCTGCCGCTACAGGAACTCCAAATCCGGCACTGCTGCAACAATATAATTTCGATGTCAAAGGTGTTCGTCCTGAAAGCGTACAATCTTATGAGTTAGGTTACAAAGGCTTATTGTTGCCGAACTTACTGGTTGATGCTTATGGCTATTATAACATCTATAAAGATTTTATCACCGCGGTTGATGTTTACCAGAATGTAGGTGGAAGCTTTGTTAAATTTGGTGTTCCGGTTAATGCCGAGGGCGAAGTAACTTCTTACGGTGGTGCTTTAGGTCTTGATTACCTGGTAGGTAAGTGGAACGTAAGCGGTAACGTTTCTTATAACCAGATTGGAGATTTGCCTGCTAACTACATCAATGATTTCAATACCCCAAAAATCCGTTATAACCTGGGCTTAGGCAATAAAGAAATTATTAAAAACTTTGGTTTCAATGTTTCTTATCGCTGGCAAGACCAGTTTTATTGGAATTCATCTTTTGCCTCTGGCCAGGTACCTGCATACAGTTCTTTGGATGCGCAGGTTAGTTTGAGAATCCCGTCAGTAAACTCGGTGGTAAAATTGGGTGGTTCGAACGTGTTAAATAAGTATTATATCACTTCTTATGGTAATCCCATGGCTGGTGCAATCTACTATGTTGGATTGACCTTCAACCCATAGTAAATTTATTGAGTTTTGAGCGGCCCTCTGTATACAGATACAGGGGGCTTTTTTATGTTTTTTACCTTCGTTGTAAACAAAAAAACAGCATTTTGGTTAATAGTTAGTGTTAAAAATACACTTTAATCAACAGGCCTTGAAAAAAAGCTTGATTTCTTTTAATAAAATATTTGTATTATAGTACTTTCTTAAGCACTATCCCAGTTTAAGAGCTATTAATTTTAAATTATAGATATAAGGATGGAAGCGCAAAATAACAAAACCAACGAAATTAATGAGCTGATTGAGAAGGAGCAAGAGATACAGCACCTCAACAATCCAGTAGATATATCGGTAAAACCAATTGTAAAACAATATCTTGGTGCGGTAAAAAAAGTAAAGAAAGAGGGCAATCGTTTTTATTTCTCTGACGGTGATGCAAGGGTAGAAGTTCGCGTGGTAAGCGACGACATTATCAGGGTGCGTTTGGCACCACATGGAGTTTTTTTAGATGATTTTTCTTATGCTGTACCTGAGGTAGATCAAAAGGTATCGGTATTTAAAATGCAGGAGCACGAAGATCATTACAGCATTTCCACCCATGCTGTAACCTGTAAAATCGACAAGGAGAACTTTCATATTTCCTTTTCAGATAATATTACCAATATAGAAATGGTTGGCGATGCCAACGCGATGCACTGGGAAGAAAACGTAGATTTTGGGGGCTATTACATTTATGCCACCAAAAAATGCCATCCCGAAGAAAACTTCTTTGGTTTAGGCGATAAATCAGGAAATTTTAACCTTCGTGGCCGCCGTTTCGAAAACTGGAATACCGATGCCTATTCTTTTGGCTGGAACCAGGACCCACTCTACCGTACCATACCATTTTATATCGGTTTGCACAATCAGGCTGCCTATGGTATCTTTTTCGATAATACCTTTAAATCGTACTTCGATTTTGGATCAGAAGATGTAAATAAAACCAGTTTCTGGGCCGATGGTGGCGAATTGCAGTACTATTACATACACGGGCCGCATATTATGGATGTGGTTAAACGTTATGCAACTTTAACCGGTACGCATCCAATGCCTCCAAAATGGACTTTGGGCTATCAGCAATGCCGCTGGAGCTATTATCCCGAAACCAAGGTTAAAGAAATAGCCAGGCAGTTCAGGGAGCGTAAAATTCCATGCGATGCCATTTACCTGGATATCGATTACATGGATGGCTACCGTTGCTTTACCTGGAACAAAAAATATTTTCCGGATCCGAGGCGAATGATCAAAGAACTTTCTGATGATGGTTTTAAAACCGTGGTGATGATAGATCCAGGTATTAAAGTCGACGATGATTACTGGGTGTTTAAAGAAGGTAAAGAGAAAAGATTTTTCTGTCGCCGCAGCGACGATTATTATATGGAAGGGCACGTTTGGCCCGGCCGCTGCCAGTTCCCTGATTTTACCAACCCGAAGGTTCGTACCTGGTGGGGTAATTTATACAAAGAACTGGTAGATATGGGGGTTGCCGGTTTCTGGAACGATATGAACGAACCTGCTGTGTTTGGTTCGGGCACTTTCCCGAACGATGTACGCCACAATTATGACGGTTACCGTGGTTCGCACCGTAAAGCGCACAACGTTTATGGTATGCAAATGGTTCGTTCTACTTACGAAGGACTAAAAAAACTGATGCGCAACAAACGTCCGTTTACCATTACCAGAGCAGGGTATTCGGGTATGCAGCGCTACGCAAGTGTGTGGACAGGTGATAATATTGCTACCTGGGAGCATTTAAAGATCGGAAATATCCAGTGCCAGCGTTTATCGGTTTCTGGTGTGCCTTTCTGCGGAACAGATATTGGTGGCTTTAGCGGTGAGCCCGATGGTGAATTGTTTACCCGCTGGATTCAGCTGGGTACCTTCTCGCCATTTATGAGAGCGCACTCTGCCGGAGATACTGCTGAGCGTGAACCCTGGAGCTTTGGCGAGTTTTTCGAAAATATTAACCGCAAGTTTATTGAATTAAGGTACCGTTTAATGCCTTATTTATATTCGGTTTTCTGGGAGCATCACCGCTATGGTTTCCCGATTTTAAGGCCACTGGTAATGCTTGAGCAGGAGAATATCAGCAACAGTTTCCGTCAGGATGAGTTTTGCTATGGCGATAAGCTTTTAATCTGTCCGGTATTGGAACAGGGAGCTATTTCGCGCAAAGTTTATCTGCCTAAAGGCACCTGGTATAATTTCTGGACTAATGAGATTTTGGAGGGTGGTACCGAATATACTGTTGATGCCAAGATAGACAGTATGCCAATGTTTGTGCGTGCAGGTTCTGTTTTACCAGAATATCCGGTAATGCAGTATGTAGATGAAAAATCGATTACAGAAGTAGTGTTAAATATCTACCATACCGATTACGAAGTAAATTCGTATATGTACGAAGATCATGGCGATACTTTTGCCTACGAGCAGGATATTTATCTCGAGAAGAAATTTACTGTAAAAGGCGATACGCAAGCCATAAAAGTAAATCAACGTATTGAAGGCTTGTATACACCGAACTACGAGTTTTATGTTTGCAATATTATCGGGGTAAAATTCCAGGTAAGAAAAATCATTATCGACAATAAAGAGGTAACTGATTTTTATACTGATGATCAGCACGTATTGCATTTCAAATGCAATAAAAATTTCTCTGAGATTCAGATTTTAAGTCTGTAAAATTTTCAGCCCCAAATGTTGCTTAGCATTTGGGGTTTTATCTATCTAACCAAAAAACATCTATGCCAGCAAACAAAAAAAACACTGCGAAAAAAGCAGCTTTAACCAAAACTGACCACACCAAAGCGGTTTGGGTACACAGTTTATTTACCGATTACGATATTGATCTTTTTCTGGTCGGAAAGCATTTCAGGCTTTACGAGAAAATGGGTTCGCACCTCATCAGTGTCGATAATACTGCCGGAACCTATTTTTCGGTATGGGCTCCCAATGCCATCAATGTGGCTGTAACGGGTAACTTCAACGATTGGAACAATGTTTCTCACAGTTTATATAAGCGATGGGATAAATCGGGTATTTGGGAGGGTTTTATTCCGGGTATTGCCAAAGGTGAGGTTTACAAGTATTTTGTAAAGGGATTTGATGAATCGGAACATTTAAAAGGCGATCCTTATGCCCGCAGGTGGGAGCATCCGCCGCAAACTGCTTCTATTGTCTGGGATACCGATTATACCTGGAAAGATAAAACCTGGTTAAATAAAAGAGCCAAGTTAAATGCTTTAGATCAGCCCATATCGGTATATGAAGTACATGTGGGCTCCTGGGAGCGTGATCCGGATAATCCCGAACGTGTTTTAACCTGCCGGGAAGTTGCGAACAGGCTGGTGCCTTACGTAAAAGAAATGGGTTTTACGCATGTAGAGCTCATGCCCGTAATGGAGTTTCCGTTTTTTCCGAGCTGGGGCTATCAGATTACGGGTTATTTTGGCGCAAGTTCGCGCTATGGTACCCCACAGGATTTAATGTATCTTATTGATGCCTTGCATAAAGCCAATATTGCTGTAATACTCGATTGGGTACCTTCACATTTTCCTGGGGACAGGCATGGCCTGTATGAATTTGATGGAACGCACCTCTACGAGCATGCCGACATGCGCAAAGGATTCCATCCTGACTGGAAATCGTATATTTTTAATTACGACAGGAATGAAGTACGGTCTTTCCTGATTAGTAATGCGATGTTCTGGCTTGATCAGTATCATGCCGATGGGTTAAGGGTAGATGCAGTGGCTTCGATGTTGTATTTTGATTTTTCGCGCGAAGAAGGAGAATCGGCCACCAACGAGTACGGTGGAAGTGAAAATTTAGGTGCAATACAGTTTTTGCAAGACCTGAATGTTGCTGTTTATGGCAATTTTGAGGGTGTACAAACTATAGCCGAAGAAAGCAGTACCTATCCGGGCGTAACCCATCCGGTACATGCAGGTGGGCTGGGCTTTGGCATGAAATGGATGATGGGCTGGATGAACGATACTTTAAAGTATTTTAAGGTCGATACTTTGGGTAGAAAGCATCACCATAACCAGTTGAGCTTTAGCATGACCTATGCCTTTACCGAAAATTTTATGCTTCCTTTTTCTCACGATGAGGTAGTGCATGGTAAATCGCCTATGTTGTATAAGATGCCGGGCGATGACTGGCAGAAATTTGCTAACCTGAGGGCTTTATACGCTTACATGTTTACCCATCCGGGCGCTAAACTGCTTTTCATGGGCAACGAGTTTGGTCAAACCAATGAGTGGAATTTTACCCAATCACTGGATTGGCATCTTTTGCAGTATGCACCGCACAAAGGGATGCAGGAAACTGTTAAGGCCTTAAACTTCCTTTACAGAAAAGAGCCTGCCTTGTATCATTTTAATTTTAGTTACGAAGGTTTCGAATGGCTGGATGCCGATAATGCTAACGAATCGGTATTTGTGTACATGCGCAAAGGACCTAAAGCAAAAGATACTTTGGTAATTGCCATAAACCTTACTCCGGTAGTGCGCGAGCACTATAGAATAGGTGTGCCTTTTAAAACAGGGTGGACTGAAATTTTTAATACCGACGATATTATCTACTACGGAAGTGGCATCAATAATAAAGGCGTTATTACGCCGCATGAGCAAGGGCATAATAACCAAAAATATGCCGTAGATGTTAATCTGCCACCTTTGGCAGTAATTGTGCTAAAAAGTAAATAACATTGCTTTTTATCGGTAATTTGATTTTATATCACGCCAAAACTACTCTTTAAAACATGTTTTTGGCGTGATATAGTTTTTTATATTACGCCAAAACTTATTTGATTCACTTCAAAATACCCTTAAATAAGAAAAGCCTCTCATTGCTGAAAGGCTTTCTTAACTCCGGAGTGGAAGCATCCGGAGCGGCTGCAAAGGTACGATAATCTAATGCACCTGCAAGTATTATTTTTTATTATTTCATTTTTAGAGCTTTAACTTTATCCCTGCATTAAAAGTTCTGCCTTCGGTGTGCGTCCAGATATCGTCGAAAGTAGGGTTGAGGTGCGACCCGTTTACTACACTTTTATATCTGCTTTGCCTGGTATCGGTAAAGTTTTCTGCATTAACAAATACCGATACCTTACCGAAAACCTTTTCAGCCATAAAACCAAATTCCCAGAATGGGTTGGTTTGCTGGTTATTGTACAGGTATTGCCTGTCGGTAAAGTAACCTTCCAGCCCCATTTTAAAGTTCCTTTCCTTTTCGTAAAGCAAGGCCAGGTTTAATTTGTTTTGAGGTAAAAGCCTGATATTTTGTATAACAGGAAGGTAATCTGCTTTGGCACTGGTAAAGGTATAGCCTGCAAAAAGCTTAAAATACTCTTTAAAGATTATTTTAGCATTGGTTTCAAAACCTTTGCTTTGTACAGGCAGACTGGTGTTTTCGAAATGAAAGTTACCGACAGCATCTTGTAGTAAAATTGTCGAATTGCTAATCCGGGTATAAAAAAACATCTGGTTCAGGCTAATCATCCAGTCTTCACCAATATTGGTTTTATAATTCACATCTGCTGTACCTCCATAGCTCCGTTCGGCTTTGACCTGGTTTAAAGGAAGCAGATTTTGATATTGGAAAGTTTCGGTTTGTTCGGTAAATAAGGTAGGCGTTTTATAACCTAATCCACCACCAATGCGCGAGCTCCATTTATCGTTAAATTTGTATAATGCTGAAATTCTGGGGAGTACAAAAGCTTCGTTTTTGCTGTAATTGGCATTAAAATAATTTACAAAATCGATACGCATGCCACTTTCCAGCTTAAATTTTGGGGTAATGTCCCAGGTTTGCTGTGCATAAACGCCCGCTGTTTTCGTGGTGAAGTTTTTGGCTAGGCTTAGGGTTTGGTTTTGTTCCTGAAAGTCGTCGTATACCAGGTTAGCCCCAAAAATTAAACTCTGGTTCTCGATATTTTTCAAATAGCTGATATCGGTATAGGCATTATAGTTAATACCATCAAAACGATAATCCGGTATAGCAATACCGCGTTTAAAATAATTGAAACTGGTTTTAAGCTTCAATAGATCTTTTTCGTTGGTTTTGTAGCTAAAATCGAGTGTTGAAGTATTCCGGATGCTGTTATTGGTTTCGAAATAGCGGTGATTGGCATCTGCGTTACTGTTCACAACAAATATGTCACCTCCGGTGCGGTCACTTTTGGTAAAAGCATTGCCAATAACTAAAGTGGTGCGTTCATTAGGATAGAAGAATAGTTTAGGGTGGATCGTAAAATCTTTCGTTTTAGGTAGTTCGGTAAAATCATCATCATCTACATCGTAGGCTTTTTGAAAATTAGCCAATGCTAAAAGACTGTAACCAAATTTTTTATTGCGTTGCATACCAAAGCCACCGATATTGGTTTGCCCCACATTTGATTGGTTTACAATAAAGTTAAATTCGGCCTTTTCTTTTGGGGTTCTCGAAATGAAATTCACTACTCCGGCTATGGCACCTGCACCATACAAGGTAGAAGAGGGGCCTTTAATAATCTCTACCTGACTTAAATCCAAAGGCGGGATTTCAAGTATACTCAGCCCGCTGGCAAAATTGCCAAAACTGGCATAACCATCTTTCAGTAACTGGGTATAACGACCATCAAGCCCCTGTATGCGGATGCTGGCATTGGCACTGGTTGCCGAGGTCTGCTGTACCGAAATTCCGGTGCTTTCATGTAAGATCATCGAAACGTTGGCTGGCCTCATGTTGCTTTTTTCATCAATTTCTTCCAGTTCTATAGTTTCTACCCGGGTAGGTGTATTTTGAATGCTGCGGCTGGTTCGGGTAGAAGAAACAATTACTTCTTCGAGCTCATCTTCTGAAGCTGCTAAAAGGATTTCGAGCGGAACAGTTTGTTTTAAAGGAAAATTTAAGGTTATCAATTGTTCTTCGTAACCAACATTCCTGATAATCAGTGTTTGTTTGCCTGCCGGAATGTTATTAAGGCTTGCTGTTCCGTTTTCGGTAGTTTTAGCAATAATACCGGTTCCTTTAACAAGAATGGTTACGCCCTGTAATGGCGAATTATTCCCCTTGTCTTTAACCGTTATTTTAAAATTATCTTGTGCGTAGGCACGTGTTATGCACAAAACTGCGCATAGCAATATTATTATTTTTTGCATGTGTTTTAGTGAATTGTTGAATAAATAGATTGTAGCGTTTACAATCGTTGTTTACCGGTTAGCCGATAACTGTTTTATTCAATTTAGGCGGTTGCCAGATATTTTGGATGTAAGCAGAAATAAAGCGGTTGCTGTAATGGATTTTTTGTTTTACAGTTGTTTCGCGTTTCAAAAAAACAAAATCGGCAAGTATAGCGTGGCCCAGTGTTGGTTGCCCGCAGCAGTTGCAGGTACACATGGGTGAACAATCGTCTTTATGCGTGCTGCTTTCTGTTTGAACCGGCTTTACAATGGAGATCTTTAGCTGATTATTGCCCACAAAATCCGGTGCATCTTCGCAGGTAATGCAAGAGATGAACAGGATGCTTAAGCTTAAAAGGTAAACTAATATTTTCATTGCTGGCTACAAATGTACAAAATGGGCTTAGCATTACACCGTATTCTTAATTTTTTATCGTATACCAATCCAGGGTAAAGTGCTCTTTATCTTATATCTACTGGTGATTTTGTTTTGCGGCGAAAAAAAATAATAAAATTCGCATTTTAAAAAACCGCCCATTGCTTTTTTACGTAAGGAAGAACAATAACACTGAATTTTGCTCTCCCAAACAAATTGAAGTGGTTTTTTAGTCTATTCTTATTAATAGGGTTGTTTTTGGCCCTGCCAGGAGCTTCGTATGCACAGTTGTGTACGAATCAAAGTCGCGTATACGCTGGTTTTCAGGATTCGCAGGAGGCGGCTGGCCCCCTTGGCTCTTCTGTTTCAGTAACCAATAACAATTTAGCAGTGGATACTGATCCATCTACTGCCGCTACCTTATCGATAAATAGTTTACTAAGTTCATCATCCGTTACCCAATACCTCGAATTTACTAACAACGGAACCCATTCAGGTAAAAGGGTAATAACTGCAGGTACACCATTTGTGATAAAGGTTTCGATACCAGCCGCTGCCTTAAGTGTAGCAGGTACCATCGAGATAGGGACTTTTACCGGTTTAAATACAAGTACTAAGGCAGCCGTAAGAACTTCGCTCTATTCGGCATCTACAGTGGGTTTGTTAAGTGGTGCTGGCGCCATCGAAATTACATTAACACCTGCACAAGCCTATGAAGGTGTTTATGTTAAGCTTTCTGCAAGTTTAACCATAGGGGTAAAGGCCGAAATTTATGGTGCTTATATTTTAGAAGATAACCCGCTTGATATAGACTGTGATAAACCTATAGATGTACTAACAGGAGTAAATGGTGCAGGTTTGTTAAACGCCACTGCTACGGTAACCAATCCGTATGCAGCAATAGATGCCGATCCGCTTTATGCTACTTATGCCACGCTAAATGCCGGCTTGCAGGCAGCAAATGAAGTGTATCTTACTGCTTTATTCGCTAAGGCAGGTCAACCGCTCGATTCGGTTAAGATCGTTTACGATGGTGGTGGTGGACTAAATCTGCTTAGTGGCTTTAGCATACAGCCTTATTTAGGCACGGCTACTGCAGGTGGGGCTTTCAATAATGGAAATGTAACCATTAAACCTGTTGCCGGTACCACAAAATTCGAGGTTTCATTTCCGGTAGCCGCAGCATTTGACCGGGTTAAAATATCATGGGGTGGTTTGCTGGCCATAGGTGCCGAACTGCATATTTATAATGTAACCAAAGTAATTCCGAAACCTGATCCGCTTATTGATGGAGTGCCGCTGAGCTTTAAAAATGTTTGCTTGGGTAATGCTACAACCTTATCTATCAATAACCTGCAGCAATGTACTACGTATAACTGGTATGCCGATAAAACAACAACAACCCCGTTATTTACCGGTAGTACCTATAGTTTAGGAGTGCTGGGGCTGGGCGATCATGTATATTATGTAGAATCGCGGCGCAATAACTGTATTTCATCCATTTCCGAACGTGTAAAAGTAACAATCCGGGTTAATCCACTCCCTGTTGTTTCAGTTAGCAATGTTACTTCCTGCAGTGGTTCTACAGTTAATTTAGCTGTAAATACTCCACAGGCCGGCATTACTTATAACTGGTACGATGCCTCAACAAACGGTACTTTAATCAGTACCGGCAGTACCTATACTACTCCTGTACTTACCGCGGTTACCACGTATTATGTTGAAGCCATAGATCAGGTAACCGGCTGTGCCAGTAGTAGTCGTGGTGCACTCACGGTTAATGTAAAACCGCTGGCGATTGTGCCTGCTTCTACAGGTTTAGCCAATATTTGTGTTGGAGAGGTTACCACGCTAAGCAATTCGGCTGCGGGCGGTACCTGGAGCAGTTTAAACCCACTAGTTGCAGCTGTAAACGCTACAACTGGTGAAGTAAGTGCATTAGCTGCAGGAACAGCTACAATCAGATACAGTATTCCTGATGGACTTACTCATTGCGCCAATGCTGTTGATTTTAACCTGACTGTAAATGGAAAACCAGGTTTAACCCTGGGTACTGATCCTGAAATATGCGCAGGTTTTACTGTAGCATCGCTCACTTATAGCAATCCTGTTAATGCCCCGGTTACTTACAGTATCAGCTGGGCGGCCAGTGGCTTCACAGCTGTAACCGATCAGCCTTTACCCGCTGCAAGTATTCCGCTCACTATTCCGGCTAACGCAACACCGGGTATATACAATGGCATTTTAACCATTAAGAACGCCAGTGGTTGTAGCAGCCAGTTCAATTTTAGTATTAAAATAAATCCAAAACCACCGGCACCGCATGTGCTGGTGACTACTAACTCACAATATTAACTCAAAAACAAAAATTAAATCCCATCCCCATGAACAGTACCATTAAAAAAACAGTATTTGCCATTGCTATTCTGTTAACCTGCAGTTTTTTGCGTGCATCAGCGCAGGTTACACCAACTACCACTGATGTAAGTTTATTCTGTAAAGGATCTGACCTTACATTTCCTGCCCCCGCACCAGGCGAAAACTGGATTGTAAGGTTTAGCACAACAGCAACTACTACGCCATCAACGGTAATTACGCTGGTTGGCGGAAATAAAATTGCCGCTGCCGATTTACAAAACGGGTATTATTATCTGAGCTCAAAAGCAACAGCAGCAGGATCCTGCGAATCGGAAATGCAGCAAATACCCGTATATGTGTTAAAACCGCTTGTGCCCGACTTTGCTGCCGCCAATTTTTGTGTGGAGGCACCTTTAACGCAGGTAGGAACAATTATCAATCCCGAAGATCCAACCATTACTACTTTAGCTTACCAATGGTACACTGTTACAGGTTCTGCTGAAACTGCAATTGCTGGTGCAACCAGTAAGGATTATACACCGGTTTCGCCAACGGTAGGTACAACTAAATACCGGTTAAAAGTAGGTTATGTAATTGGTGGTAATAAATATTGCCCGCAAACAGTAGATCATGATGTTGTTGTTAGCGCTAAGCCGACCAAGCCAACGCTTACACCTGCACAAATTTCAGGAACTGCCAATGCAGTTACCTTTTAAGTAATCAATATTTTATTTGTAATTCTATAAATGAGGCTTAGGTTTTACACCTTCCTGTTTATGGCATTCCTGTTGTTTTTATCTGCACCAGGTTTTAGCCAGACCGTACCCAATGGGCGGCAGAAAATCACGATCAAAAAAGGGTCGTCGGTTTCGTTGCGCGCAAATTCGGGAGGGGCCAGCACATACATCTGGTTCAAAGATGGTGTGCTTATACCTGGTCAGAACAAGGCAAGCCTCATTACTGCCACTGCTGGTATTTACAAAGTAGCCTCTGTTAACAGCTTTGGATGTACTTCTGAACTCTCTGATGAAATAGAGGTCGAAGTTATAGCAGTTCCGGTTGCTGATGTGGCCATTACGAAACGATCCGAAAGCCGGAATATACTCAGCAATCAGCTGTTCGATTATTACCTGAATGTACGCAACAACGGAGTCGACGATGCAAGCTCGGTACAAGCAAAGGATGTACTGCCAGATAATCTGATTTTTGAAAGCCTGGGGCAGCCCACAGATGGAACAGCTGCCTACGATCCTGTTTCGAGAACCGTGCAATGGGATATTCAACTCCTGCCCAATGGAAGGTTTGCTGAGCTGAGTATAAAAGTGAGGTCGAAGCAACCCGGCATGGTAACCAATACGGCTACTGTAAGGGCTTCAGAGCACGATCCGTTGTTGGCAAATAACACTTCAACCGATTTAAAAGAAATTTCGGGCTTAAGGATTCCAAATGTATTTACACCCAATGGGGATGGGAAAAACGATACATTTTATCTGGAAAACCTGGGTTCTTTTGAATTTAACGAAGTAACGGTAATTAACCGGTGGGGCAGTACAGTTTATCAGGCTAATGGTTACCTCAACGACTGGACAGCACCTGGTTTAAGCGATGGAACTTATTTCTACGTGGTTAAAGTTAAAAACGGCTCAGCCAGCTGGATAGAATACAAAGGCTATGTTACAATCATCAGGTAAAATGGAAAAACATAAAGCGATATGATAAGGTTAAAAAAGATCAGCATTGTTTTAGTAATCTGTTTGGCATCGTTACGTACATATAGCCAGCAGGATGCGCAGTATGGGCAATATGTTTTTAACGGGATGTACATTAATCCAGCTTATACAGGATACAAAGAAGAGCTTTATTTGCAGGCATTTGCCCGCGCACAGTGGACAGGTGTAAAGGGGGCTCCACAGAGCTTATCAGTTTCTGCCGATGAAGCTATCAATGATGAAAGCATGGGGATTGGTGGCATCATTACAAAAGATAAAATAGGTGCGCAAAGTGCTTTAAACATTTCGGCAAATTTTGCCTATCGCATTAAGTTAGATCGTACCGAAACCAATGTACTCGCATTTGGCCTGGGGGTGGGCGTAATGCAACTGGGTTTAAACGGCAGCTTGCTTGATCCGATTGAGCAGGGCGATAACCGCATCCCTACCGGGAATGTAAGTCAGATAATGCCCGATATCCGTGCAGGTATCCATTATTCTAACGAGAAATTTTTTATCGGCTTTGCTGCAAACAACCTTTTGTCGAAAACCTTATCCGTATTTTCTGATTACAGTATGCTAAATGTAAAGGTGCAGCCGCATTTCTATTTAAGCTCAGGCCTTGCGCTGCCGCTTACCGATGATTTTGTTTTTAAACCAACATTTTTGATTAAAGACGATCTGCATGGGCCAACTTCTTTAGATTTGAATGCATTTCTTTTAGTAAAAGAACGATTTTGGCTGGGGGCTGTTTATCGTACTTCAATAAAATTATATCCCAAGCAGAATCTGGAAAGCAACACCAGAGATCGCGCAGCCATCGGTTTAATTTCAGAGCTTTTTGTACGTCAGAATTTACGTATAGGTTATGGCTATGATTATAGCCTGAATAAACTCGGTAATTACGATTACGGATCGCACGAAATTTCAGTAGGATATTATTTAGTTACCAAAAAAAGCAGGAGGCCAAAATGTTATTTTTAATCGTATGAATGGAGAAAAGGTTGTTTAATAAACAGAAACAGCCAAAACAGGGGAGGGTCAGAATAATGATCCGTATGTTGCTGTTAACAGCCTGAATTGTGCCCCGAAAGTAAAATTGAAGCTTAGTTGTTGACTTTAATCAGCAAATCAGACGCTCCAATGTACTTTATTTTTGTCGTTTAGTTTTATTCGCTATAATTAAAGGTCTAAAGTCTATCCCAGTTATTGTATGCTCGAAACACGTAAAGTTTTTTTGGTAAACACCATGTTAAATTATCTCAGCAATTTAAATCCTGTAACAGCTGGTTTCATTCAGGAGGTAAAGAAACATGCAGCGCCAATTTTGATTAAAAAGAATAAATATATCCTGTCGCCAATTGATAATAATGATTATGTGTTTTTTATAGCCTCCGGACTTGTAAGGGGATTTGTAAAAGACGAAGGTAAAGAAATTACGACCTGGGTAAGTCTGGGTAACGAGTTTATCGGTGCCATTCAGCATCCTGAAGATATTCAGCAACCATCTATCGAATACCTGCAAGCCTTAGAAAAAACAGAAGTGGTGGCCATGTCAAATGCTTTCATCAATAAACTTTACGAAAGCCATATGGAAACCAATATTATTGGCCGCAAAATTCTGGCATTACAATATTATGCTGCAGCAGAACGTGCAATATTGGCACGCATTCCCTCGGCCGAAAGGCGTTATGAGAAATTTCTGGAATTAAATTCTTTCGAAATCAACAGAGTGCCCTTGCGTTGTGTAGCTAGTTACCTGGGTATGCGTTTAGAAACACTGAGCCGTATACGCAGCAAACTGATTAAGGAATTGGTTTAACCTGCTGTTTCTGGTCATTTACAATAAGATATTGTACATGTTGATCAGCTTTGAGACATTATGTTTACATAGCATTATACACATTTTACAAGTTGCTGTACAAGATCGTATTTCGGGTTGCACGTGCATAAATAGTGGCTATATTTGGGTAAGTAAAAATTAAATCAACGGGACGATTTAGATTACACTCATAAGCCTCTCTTACAAGGGAGGCTTATTTTTTTGCCTCTTTAAAAAAAACATCACTTATCAAATCTTGCACAAAATTGCATAGCCGGTTAAAGCAGTTGAGGCACATCTCATTTCTTTTGAGAATTATCAAAGAAAAAAGTATTTCTTCATGAAATCTTAATCTTTCTGCCGTAATATTGTAGGCATAAGGGGTGAGAGCCTTATATCAACTTCATAAGTTGAGAGCGTTAATTTAGATAGGGGATGTAACCAATGGTTGCATCCTTTTTTTGTTCAGTAAGGACGTTATGCTATGGCCAGGTTTTCCAGTTGCTCTTCTTCCAATCTTTTTAAGAGATCAGGTACTTCATTCCAATGGTTTACCCTTTGATGATGATCTTTTTCCACGTTGTGAAATGCGGTAAACATTAAAGGTTTTCCTTTACAGAAATCGAGGTTTTTGCAATGATCATCAATTAAATAATCGGTATCGATAATGCTTTTATCGCCACAAAAAATAATATTTCTCCAGCCAATAAAAGGGAAGTGTTCTGCCAGCCATTCGCGTTTTTCAAATAGCGATAATGGGAATTCCATTGCAGCCGAAACAATGTAAACTTCGTAATCTTCCATTAGTTTTTTTACGGTTTCAACAGCACCTTCCATCAGGGGTAAGTTTCTGAAAAAGCCTGCTTTATTGCAGATTTTCATCACCATTTCGCGGTCAGGAAAAAGCTCTTCTTCCGATTTGCCTTTAATTTCATCGCGGCTAAGTACAATGCCGGTTTCAGCAGCGTACGATTGTAATATGTGGTCTTCTATATCGGCGAGTACGCCATCCATATCAATGCCTATTGTTCTTTTCATGATTTGCTATATTTTGCAACAAAAATATTTGATATTGCAATATATTGCAAATTTGTTTTCATTTAAAATCTTATATTTGCAGTATATTGCAATAATATGGTAAAAGAAGAACGCCTACAGGTTATTATCGATACTCTTGAGAAAGACAATAAAGTACGCCTTGACCAATTGAGTAGTTTACTCAATGTATCAGAAGATACGGTGCGGCGCGACATTAAAGAGCTCGATACGCAAGGTCTGCTTAGGGCAGTGCGGGGTGGTGCTATTGTGCGCTCGCCAAGTCCGCAGCATTACCGCGAAAGGGAGAAATATAACCAGCAGCATAAACAGGCCATCGCTGCCAAAGCTTTACAGTTTTTAAAAGATGGCCAGGTGGTGTTTTTTGATGGCGGAACCTCGGTTGTGGCGCTGGCAGCAGCATTGCCAAAAGATTTAAAAATTACCATCATTACCAATAGCTTTCCGGTAGCCAATATTTTAGAAGATCATCCTGGTGCCGAAGTGATATTTGCCGGTGGAAAATTACATAAAACCGCATTTACTACCATGGGACAGGAAACGGTCGATACTTTTAGAAAAGTACGCGCCGATATTTGTATGCTTGGAATTTGCAGTTTGCACCATAGCATGGGTATTACTTCTATGATTTACGAAGATGCACAGCTGAATAATACGATGATTAGCCAGGCGCAGAAAACCATTGCGCTTTCTGCTTTAGAAAAAATCAATACCGTTGAGCCTTATTACGTATGCCCTGTTACTGATGTGGATGTAATTATAACCGAAACCGAGCCGGATAATGCGGCATTGGATGCCTACAGGCATTTGGGGATTGAAGTGGTTTAAGTAATTGTCTTTTTAGCATCGTTTGCGTTTGTAACGCGAATGGAAAGATATATGTTTGCAAATGGCGATACAATCGCCAATCTCGCTTATCCTCGTTGCAAACATGGGCAATCAATGTTCCGCATGACGATTATATTGTGCTAATCCGTAACCGGCAGGCTTTCCAGTTTAGGTAATGAAATAAAAAACGAACTGCCCAGATTTTTCCCTGCGCTGGTAGCCCAAACCTTACCACCATGCAGCTGTACCAGTGTTTTAACAATATAAAGGCCAATTCCGTTCGAGCGCTCCTTTACAGTTGGCACAGATGATAGTCTGGCAAACTTGGTAAAAAGCCTGGTGATGTCTTCTGCCGTCATCCCTACGCCATTGTCTTTAAATTCGAAGACAAAATCGTTTATTTCTGTACTGCAATTTATGGTTATTTCTGCGCCAATTTGTGAGTACTTAATGGCATTGCTTAACAGGTTGGTTAAAACATCAGTAATCCGTTCCTGGTCTACCTGGATATAGCCACCCGTTTGACAATTTATTTGGAGTGTTTGTTGTTTTTGTTTTAAGGCAAAATCGAAAGTTGTGGCAACGGTATTTAGCAAATCGGTTACTTTAACTGTTTCAAATTTCAGATCAATAGAGGCATTCTCATTTTTGGCTTCATTTAGCAGGTTATTCATTGTTTGTTCGATGTTCCGGCCCGTTTGTTCAATTTTGTTGCCTAATGATACAAGTTTTTCCTGGCTAAGCAAGCCTTTGCCTAAAAGTTGTCCGTAGGCAACCAGTGAGGTTGCCGGGTTTTTCATGTCGTGGGCAAGGCGATGCAGGCGGTCGTCGTAAGCGCGTACCGATACACGGTTAATGAGGCGCGATTCGAGTTTTTCGAGCGTAATGCGCGCCAGCCATTTCAGTATGGTTAACTGCTCTTCTTCAATATCGTAGCGGGGTTTATCGTCCATTACACTTACAGCTCCGATTACAAAACCTTCCATCGTGGTAATGGGTGCAGCAGCATAAAACCTGATTCCGTTATCCATTTCAACATAGGGGCAATCTTTAGCCTCAACAGAAGTTTCAGTATCTTCGATCAGGGTAATTTCTGCCGATTGTGAGGCGATGGTACATAAGCTGTCTTCTTTTTTAATTACAGTAACCTGTATAGGGCTGGTATTGGCTTTAAAATAAACCTGTTTGTCATCAATAAACGAAACAAATGATCCCGCAGCTTTAAAAGTGATCTTTGCAATTTCTGCAATCAAATCGAAAAGAAGTTCAGGTGGGGTGTCAATAATATCATAACGCCTGAGCTTATTAAGGCGCTGAGATTCGTAATAAGATGAAGTATTTGAGGGTTTGCTAAACTTACTCATGCACGGGTACAGTTTTTAAAAATTTACTATAGCTAAGGTCTCTAACAAATATAAAGCAAAGAAGTTTTGTTTGCCAAATTTAGCTTAGCCCGATGGGGAATGTGTCGAAATTGTTAATCCAGGTGTGAAGGTTTACAGTTGGGGTGGCAGTGATATTGAGCGGTGTTACAAATTTGGCCTATGTACGTAAATGCTTGGTGAACTTGCGTTGTTCGCAGGTGAGGGTAATTTCCTTCGAAAATAAAAACCCCATATAAAAGAAAAGAGATACTCCATCCAGACGTATCTCTTTTTTCTAACCAAATATAAACCTGTTATGAGCCAGGCTTTGTCTTTAACCTTCTTTCTAAACCTGGGCTTATCCAGAAAGTGATTTATCTTTTTCTATTGATAACAAACATCGTTCCGTTTATTATGATACAAATATAGGAAAAAATTTGATAGTGTAAAAAATACACTAAGAAAATTTTAAGTATTTTTTTTGTCATTTTTTATTTCCTGTTCCTTTTCTGTAAGCTTTTAGGATTTAAAATGATCGTACCACAAAGATAAGGCAAAAAAGTGTTAACTAATTGTTAAATATTGTCAATTTATAGCGCGATTTTAGTCAAACGTTTGTTTAAACTTTAGTGAAAATTATATTTTCTTGAAATTTTGGGTCTATTTTTAGATTTTTTTGGTGCCTAAAGTCGGTTTTTGGTTTTTAAATTAAATAAATTGCTTTTTTAGCTTGATTTTGAAATAAAATTTATAGGTGAAAATGCTGTTTAAAATAAAAAGGCAGCATTAAATTAATAATGCTGCCTTTTTTTAATATAATGCTGCGCTTAGCGCTTTTTTTTATTATAAACTAGCGTAGTATTCTACGAATTTAGCCAACGCTGAAGAATATCCCCACTCGTTATCGTACCAAGATACCACTTTTACGAAATTATCGTTCAAAGAGATACCTGCTTTTGCGTCGAAAATAGAAGCATGGTCATCGCCAATAAAGTCAGAAGAAACAACTTCATCCTCAGTATAACCTAGCACACCTTTTAAATCACCTTCTGAAGCAGCTTTCATTGCAGCTTTAATTTGCTCGTAAGTAGCTGGTTTTTCTAAACGTGCAGTTAAGTCTACAACAGAAACGTCAGCAACAGGAACGCGGAAAGACATACCTGTTAATTTTCCTTTTAATTCAGGAAGTACCATACCTACAGCTTTAGCAGCACCGGTTGATGAAGGGATGATGTTAGAGAAACCACCACGTCCACCTCTCCAGTCTTTAGCTGATGGGCTATCAACAGTTTTTTGAGTTGCAGTTACCGCGTGGATTGTACTCATTAAACCTTCAACAATACCGAAGTTATCGTTTAATACTTTAGCAATTGGTGCTAAACAGTTAGTAGTACATGATGCGTTAGAAACGATAGTCTGGTCTGCAGTTAATTTATCGTGGTTAACACCCATTACGTAAGTAGGGATGTCGCTATCTTTAGCCGGAGCAGAGAAAACTACTTTTTTTGCACCTGCAGCGATGTGTTTCTCAGCATCAACACGGGTTAAGAATAAACCGGTTGATTCGATTACCACTTCAACACCTACAGCATCCCATTTCAAATCAGCAGGGTTTCTTTCTGAAGTAACACGGATAGTTTTACCGTTTACTACAAGATTTCCGCCAACTACTTCAATCGTACCATCAAATTTACCGTGTGTTGTATCATATTTTAACATGTAAGCCATGTAATCCGGATCAATTAAGTCGTTAATGGCTACAATATCTAATCCTCTTTTTAATGCGGCTCTGAAAACCAGTCGGCCAATACGGCCAAAGCCGTTTATTCCAATTTTGCTCATTGTTTTTGTTAATTAATGTAATGTTTTAATAAATTCTGTATTGGTTCTTTAATAATGCTTTTAATTTCAAGGTTGTATTTACCTGCTACTAACCTTAAGCGGTCTTCGAGCTCGGCAGCTACTTTGCCTACAATATGCAGTTCCTTGTTAGGGTATTTCTCCACTGTTGGTAAAATATAGGTTTCAATATATTTTACAAATCCTTCGTCAATCAGCTTACGGATGTATTCGTGTTTGCTGTTTTGTGTAACGAAATCGAAAAACGAAGTTAAAAAAATATTCGCCTGCGGCTTATTGTAAATGCGTTCTAAAATTTGAGGGCGGTCCAGATTGTGTGTTAACAAGAATTTGGTTTCGATATCTTTAGGCAGTTTATGGCTTAAAAATTCTCTGAGTATCATTTTCCCAAAGTAATTTGAAGAACCTTCGTCACCCAGTATATAACCCAATCCAAAGTTATTGTTAAGCGGCTTTTTTCCATCAAAGTAGGCACAGTGTGCACCACTACCCAGCATACCTACAATACCCGGTTTGTTGTAACAGGCTGCTTTGGCTGCGCCAAACATATCATTTTCGACTACAACTTTGCTGTATTTGAAAAACGAAGAAAGGGTTTTGGCCAGCTCTTCTTTCCTGTCGGCCGATGATGCGCCAGCGGCAAAGAAATAAATTTTCTTTATGTTCTCTGCGTTGTTAACCAGGGCTACCTTTTTATTAAGGATCTGCAACATCGTTTTCGGATCAACAAAGCAAGGGTTTAGGCCCGTAGTATTGCAATGTGCCACCACTTGTCCATTCTGGGTGATTTTCCAAAATGCCGTTTTCGATCCGCTGTAAACAACCGCTATCATATTATATAGAAAGTACTTCGGTCATTTCCAATAAATCGGGTTCGAGCTTGAAGGAATGTGCCGTTAAAGCCTCCTTAATGCTGGTTAATTTAATTTCGTTTCCTTTTAATCCTACCATTTGTTCAGTTTCTCCTGCAATTAACGCATTTACTGCGGCAAAACCTAACCTGCTGCCTAAAATACGGTCATAACTGCTCGGACTACCACCGCGTTGCAGGTGGCCGAGGATGGTAACTTTGGTATCGTAGTGATCAAAAGCTTCTTTTACCCGCTTGGCAATATCGTAAGCACCGCCTTGTTTATGCCCTTCGGCAACAATTACAATGCTCGATGATTTTTTAGTTGCTGCACCCAGAGCAAGTTTATCAATCAGATCAGTTACACTGGTTTCTTTTTCTGGTAATAAAACAGCTTCAGCACCACTGGCAATCGAACTTCTTAAGGCAATACAACCCGAATCGCGACCCATTACTTCAATAAAGAATAAACGGTCGTGCGCATCGGCAGTATCCCTGATTTTATCAATGGCTTCAATTACAGTATTAATTGCTGTATCGTAACCCAATGTAAAATCAGATCCTACAAGGTCGTTATCAATTGTGCCGGGTATACCGATTACCTTCACGCCAAAATTTTCAGAAAAACGTTTGGCGCCCGTAAAGGTTCCATCTCCGCCAATCACAACTAAGGCATCGATATCATTTTTCTTTAAATTGTTGTAGGCAATCTGCTGACCTTCGTCTGTTTTAAACTCTAAACAGCGTGCAGTTTTTAATATGGTACCGCCCAGGTGTAGTATATTACTTACCGAACGGGCATCCATTGGTTTTATGTTGTCGTTAATTAAACCCTGGTATCCTTGCATTACACCATACATATTAATGCCATGGTAAATACCGGTACGAACAACAGCTCTGATCGCAGCATTCATTCCGGGGGCATCACCACCAGAAGTTAATACAGCTATATTTTTAATATTTGGCTTCATCATTATATTATACGAATATAGTGTGTAATTTTTACACTAAGTAATTTTTTTTATTTTTTTTACTTAATATTGAAAGTCATACCTTTATCTGCTTAAAATAATTAATTTTTACTTTGGAACAAATTTTACCTCACTTAGATTCTGTATTCTCGATAGATTGCGTTTTGTTTGGATTTGATGGTAAGGAATTAAAAATCCTGCTAATTGAAAGGAATGAAGAACCGTTTAAAGATTGGTGGGCTTTGCCCGGTAATATTGTTGGTCCAGACGAGAGTTTAGATCAGTCTGCCTCTCGGATTTTATACGAACTTACGGGTTTGCGCGGCATATATATGGAGCAATATTATGCTTTTGGCGATCCGTACAGGCACCCGCAGGGTAGGGTAATTACCCTGGCTTATTATGCGTTGATCCGTTTAGGGGGTGATAAAGAATTACGTCCGATCAGTACCTACGCCAAACGTGCCAACTGGTTGCCGATTACCGATTTGCCAAAACTGGCTTTCGATCACCAAAAAATATACGATAAAGGTTTAGAAAAAATAAAACGCCGGATTAAACACCAGCCCATTGCTTTTGAACTTTTACCCGAAAAATTTACCCTTACCCAGTTACAGCATGTATATGAACTGGTACTAGGCAAAAAACTGGATAAACGAAATTTCAGGAAGAAGATTGTAAGTTTCGGTGTGCTGAAAGAATTGGATGAGAAACAAAAAGGCGTATCGTATCGCGCAGCTACATTATACCGTTTCGACAAAAGAAAATATGCCAAGCTTTTTGGTAAGGAGATTTCGTTCTAAGCTGAAAGACCAAAGCTAAAAGACTAAAGCTGGAAATGCTTATAAAAGAAAACCCGGGTTTGAATTTCAAATCCGGGTTTTTATTTTTTTTGGTTTCAGTATTGTTAACTTCAAACTGAAAACTGCCAACGCTAAACTATACTTTAGGCGCTAACTCCAGATGGTAGTGTACCAAATCATCTATAGGTGAACGGATAATTTTACCCACGCCCATTTCGTAACGATCGGCAACAATACTTAAAATATCGCGGAAACTATAACCTACAGAACCTACGCAGTTTAATTTGTGGTCTTTGTAGTTTGGATAGTGGATAACCAAAGCTTCGAAAAATGCAGTAAAGGCATAATCGATAGTGCTGAAAGCATAATCTTCGTAGTTATCTTTAAAATCGTATAAGAATTTACTAAAGCTTGCGCAAAAACGGTTTGGCAATGGTTTGTTGTAAATGTTATCGAAAATATCTTCGTTGGTTAATGCGTAGTTATCATAAAAAGCTTCACGTAAACCTTTTGGCATGTAACCTTTCATGTAATCGCTTAAAATACGTTTACCAATGTACGAACCGCTACCTTCATCACCTAAGAAATAACCTAAAGAATCGATGTTCATGGTAATTTCGCTTCCATCATACAGGCATGAGTTGGTACCTGTACCTAAAATAGCTGCAAATCCTGGCTCGTTTCCAAGAAGTGCCCTGCAAGAGGCAAGTAAATCATGGCCTACAAAAACGCTTGCATTGGTGAAAATCTGTTTCATGGCATCGGCCACGATTTTCACATTTGCTGGTGTAGAACAACCGGCACCGTAGTAATAAACCGCTGTTAGTTTCTCTCTTTCCAAGTGGTCTGGAAGAGTCTCATTTAAAGACTTTACAATGTACTCTTCTTTGGAAAAATATGGATTGTAACCTTCAGTGTTAAAGTAAATTTTTCTGCCGGCCTCGTTAATCAGACACCAATTTGTTTTGGTCGATCCGCCGTCTGCAATTACTATCATTTTTATTTATTTTTGGTTTTAGCACGATAAAAGTATAAAAAGTCTTATATTTTGTATCCTTTTTTTTAATAATTTTTTAACAATTTGTTGTTGCTGAAAATTAAGTGTGTAAAAAATACACTATATAGCGCGCTTAATGGCCGAAAAACCTTAAAATTATACCAGAAAAGGCATTGGTCTTTTTTTGAACATCACGAATTTTTTTACAATCGAATAGCGAAATGAACAACAGATTTTTAGATTTCAGGAGTGATACCGTAACCAAACCAACCGCCGGAATGTTGGAAGCCATGATGACTGCCAAAGTGGGAGATGACGTTTTTGGAGAAGACGAAACGGTGCATGCACTGGAGACAAAACTAGCTTCGACCTTTAACATGGAAGCCGGATTATTTTGTCCGTCAGGAACGATGACCAACCAGATCGCCATCAAGTGTTTTACCCAGCCCATGGATGAGGTAATCTGCGATCAGACTGCGCATGTTTACCGCTACGAAATTGGTGGCATTGCTTTTCACTCCGGCGCATCGGTAAGGTTGCTGCATGGCGAGCGTGGGATTTTAACACCCGAGCTTATCGAGCCTGAAATTAACGATGACAATATTCATTATCCCAATTCGAGTTTAGTTGTTTTAGAAAATACGGTAAACAAAGGCGGTGGAAGCTGTTATACCTTATCGCAAATTGCGCCAATACACCATTTGTGCAATATTAAAGGGCTGAAATTGCATTTAGACGGTGCTCGCATTTTTAATGCTTTAGCGGCAACGGGCGATCACGCCAGTGAGTACGGTAAATATTTTGATGGCATTTCGGTATGTCTCTCAAAAGGTTTAGGTGCTCCCGTTGGTTCGGTGCTATTGGGCACCAAACAAATGATCAATAAAGCGCGTAAAGTAAGAAAGGCATTTGGTGGCGGGATGCGCCAGGCAGGTTTTTTGGCTGCAGCAGGTATTTATGCACTAGATCATCATGTGGCCAGACTAAAGGAAGATCACGCCCATGCTAAAGCCCTGGCTATTGCGCTGGCGCGCACTTCTTATGTAAAATCGATTATGCCTGTTGAAACCAATATTGTGGTTTTTGAAGTAGAAAAAGGCACTGCAGAGAAAATTGTCCACCAATTTAAAGAAAAGGGCCTTCATTGCAATACCACCAGCGATAGTACTGTTCGTTTAGTTACCCACTTAGATTTGACCTCTACGATGATTGATCAGGCTATTGAAATAATTTTGCACCTTTAAGCAGAAACTTATATTTGTTCCTAATAACCAAGTGTAATAATAATATAATGAGCAAAGACAATCAATCACCTTTGGATGGGTTTTTAGGAATCTTAAAACAACAGCACGAAAAATCAGCTGAAAATATTAACACGGCTTTGTATGACGATATCGTTAATACTGCTGAGGTTCTTAAAAAGACCGAGGATGATGCTGTTAGTACAGAGGCTGTAGCTAGCTTGCGTAATCGTTTTAAAAATGAAGATTTGAATCAAGTCACAGATATTTTTATTTACTGTCAACGCTTTTTATCGGAGAATGATGACCCTCTTCCAATGGCTTCACAACTATGCATCTCAATTGGTAAATTATTTACTAACGAAAATCTACACTATGCCGTTGGTAAGGTTTATAGTGGTGATGAAACAGAAAGTGGGGCAGCTTTATCATTTTTAGGTTACCTAGCTTTAATTGAGCAGCATACATTTTATGTGCTTAATTTCATAAAAGAAAATTTTGCTGGTTTTTCTCAAAATAACAAAACAACATGCGTATTTCAACTTAAAGAAATACTTCCCGATAATGAAATTGCGAAGCAGATCGTGGTCAATAGCGGCATTACAAGATATGAACTCAGTTTTAGTACAGACATTGATTCGTCATCAAAACCCATTACATTTCAAACCGGGAAAGTTGATGGAAGCTTTAATGCTGGGATGGAAGAGTTAAAACCCAAACGTCCATGGTGGAAGTTTTGGTAGAAAAGTAAATTAAATAGCCTTTTTTAAGTTTATCCATTATTTAGATGGAGCATCTGAAAACAATGTAGCATACTAAATGAATGATCCAACAAACCAAAATGCCCGAAAACTCCAAACTCCAAACCCCAATCTCCAAACTCCTGGTTGCTAATCGTGGCGAGATTGCTTTGCGTATTATGCGCTCGGCAAAAGAAATGGGCATTAAAACAGTTGCCGTTTTCTCGGAGGCTGATCGCAATGCCTTGCACGTTCGTTATGCTGATGAGGCAGTATGCATCGGACCAGCACCTTCCAATCAGAGTTATCTGGTAGGAGAAAAAATTATAGAAGCCTGTAAATTAACCGGTGCTCAGGCCATTCACCCGGGTTATGGTTTTTTATCTGAAAATGCCGCATTTGCACAATTGGTAGCTGATGCTGGTTTAATTTTGGTTGGCCCTTCGCCACAGGCAATGGAAACCATGGGCAATAAACTATCTGCAAAAGCCGCAGCATTAAAATATAACATTCCCATGGTACCCGGTACTGAAGAGGCCATTACCGATGTAGAAGAAGCCAAACAGCGCGCCATTGAGGTCGGTTTTCCGATTTTGATTAAAGCTGCTGCCGGTGGCGGTGGTAAGGGGATGCGCATTGTAGAACAGTCAGCTGATTTTGAAGAGCAAATGCAACTGGCCGTTAGCGAGGCAACCTCTGCTTTTGGCGATGGATCGGTTTTTATCGAGCGTTATGTTACCTCACCCCGTCATATCGAAATTCAGGTGCTGGGCGATACGCATGGTAATATTGTGCACCTTTTTGAGCGCGAATGCTCGGTGCAGCGCCGTCACCAGAAAGTGGTAGAAGAAGCACCTTCATCGGTATTAACAGCAGAAATCAGGCAGCGTATGGGCAAATGTGCGGTAGATGTAGCCCGTTCGGTTAATTACACCGGTGCCGGAACCGTTGAATTTATCCTGGACGAAAACCTCGATTTTTTCTTCCTCGAAATGAATACCCGTTTGCAGGTAGAGCATCCGGTTACCGAACTGATTACCGGAATCGATCTGGTAAAAGAACAGATTAAAATCGCTTCGGGAGAAAAATTAAGCTTTAGTCAGGATGATTTAAAAATTAGCGGCCATGCTATTGAGCTTAGGGTTTATGCCGAAGATCCTGCCAATAATTTCCTCCCGGATATTGGTACGCTTCAAACCTATATTACCCCGCAGGGAAATGGTGTAAGGGTTGATGATGGCTTTGAACAGGGAATGGAAATCCCCATTTATTACGACCCGATGATTGCCAAACTGATTACTTACGGCAAGGATAGGGAAGAAGCTATGCTACGTATGGTGCGGGCAATTGAAGAATATGATATTACCGGGATAGAAACTACCTTAGGATTTGGTAAGTTTGTCATGCAACACGAAGCTTTCAAAACCGGAAATTTTGATACGCATTTTGTTGCTAAATATTTTAAACCAGAAAGTTTAAAGGTACAAGACCAAACCGAAGCTTTAATTGCTGCGGTAATGGCTGCTAAATTGTTCCAGAAAAAGGATGTGCAGCTTAGCGATACTACAAAGCAAAGTACTTCTGACTGGAGGAAAAACAGATTAAAATATTAACACATTTTACGATTGCGCGGATCGTCATTCCCAACTTGATCCGATAGCTATCGGATGGGATCTTAGCCAATAGCTTTAGGATTCCTGGCTGCTCAGGAATGACGGTTTACAGAAAAAATAAATACCCATGTTCACAGGAATTATAGAAACTTTAGGCGAAGTTACCGCCATTAAAAACGATCATACCAATATCCATTTCACCATTTCATCGGCCATTAGCCACGAGCTTAAAATAGACCAAAGCGTAGCACACAATGGCGTGTGCTTAACGGTTGTAGCTTTAAATGATGGTACACATACTGTTACTGCAATAGATGAAACATTGAATAAAACCAATCTGGATGCGCTAAAAGTAGGAAGTAAAGTGAATCTGGAACGTTGTATGCAAATGAACGCCCGCCTTGACGGCCACATTGTACAGGGGCATGTAGACCAAACCGCAGTTTGTGTTAAGCGCGAAGAATTGGATGGTAGTTGGGAATACCGCTTTAAATACGATGCTTCGGCTGGTAATGTAACCGTAGAAAAAGGCTCGGCCTGTGTAAACGGCATTAGCTTAACTGTGGTAAATTCTGCTGATGATGAATTTTCGGTATTTATCATCCCATATACTTTCGAGCATACCAATTTACAGGAAGTAAATGTTGGCGATACCGTAAATCTGGAGTTCGATATCATTGGCAAATACGTGGCCCGGTTAATGAATAAATAAAATTATTTTCAAAGTATTGATTTTGTTTTAAGTGCTTGTTAGTGAGTTTTTTGTTTTATTTTAGGCGTTGTTGTAACGCTTAATTTTTCATAACAGTGCAGGATAGTTGGGCGGATATAATTGCTGATTATTACTGTGAAACACAAAAAACCTAACACTAACCATTTATGAACAAAATTCCGCGTATGCAAGGCGTAGTCTGTACCCTTGCCGTACTATTTTCGATTGTTACCCATACCTTTGCACAGAAAATTTCGGTAAAAGATTTAACGGTAGAGCATTTGGTGAATCCTTTAAATTTGGATAATCCCCAGCCTCGTTTTAGCTGGAAACTGGTTTCAGCAATTAAAAATACACATCAAAATAATTACGAAATCAAATTAGGTACTACAGCCAAAATTGATAAAGCAATTTGGAAAGCCAATGTAAGTGATGATCAATCGGTTTTGGTTACTTACAAAGGTCCCCAACTCACATCTAAAACCAGGTATTACTGGCAGGTAAGGGTAAAAGATAACCATGGCAATACTTCGGCCTGGTCGCCGGTTCAGTATTTTCAAACGGGTTTAAAAGCAGAAGACTGGAGTGCCAAATGGATTACGGTTGAAGGAAAAGATACAGCCCTGGCCAGCCCGATGTTCAGAAAAGAAATTAACCTGAAAAAAGCTGTCCGCGCGGCAATGGCTTACATTACGGCAAAAGGATTGTACCAGGCCGAGCTAAATGGAAAGCGTATCAGCAATGCCTATTTTGCACCAGGCTGGACAAGCTATAAAAATCACATCCAGTATCAGGCTTACGAACTGGGCCAAACACTAAAAAAAGGTGCCAATGTAATCGGCGTATCATTGGGCGATGGCTGGTATAAAGGTCGTATTGGTTTTGGCTGGCAGAAACGGTTTTATGGCGATACCCGTGCTTTGTTATTACAACTTGAAGTAGAATATACCGATGGAAGCAAAGAAACTTTTGTTACAGATAATAGCTGGAAAAGCAACTACGGGCCAATTCGTGCCGCAAATATTTACGATGGAGAAAATTACGATGCCCGATTAGAAATAGCTGGCTGGAACAATATTGGTTTTAAAGAAACGGCAGACTGGAAGCCTGTGCGCACACTCGAAAACGGACCTGAAAAACTGGTAGGTATGAGCGGGCCACAGGTAACCAAACACGAAGAATTTAAAGCTTTAAAGATTTTTAAAACCCCTTTGGGTGAAACCGTTGTTGATTTCGGACAGAACCTGGTAGGCTGGGTGATGCTAAAAGCCAAAGGCCCTGCAGGCACTAAAATTACCATCAGCCATGCCGAGGTTTTAACCAAGGACGGTAATTTTTACACCACCAATCTGCGTACTGCCAAACAGCAAAACAACTATATTTTAAAAGGAGATGCAGAGCAGGTTTTCGAGCCACATTTCACTTTTCAGGGTTTCAGATATGCTAAAATAGAAGGTTATCCGGGCGAATTGAAGCTGGAAGATTTAACCGCTGTTGCGGTTTACTCAGATATGCAAACCAGCGGAAAGTTCAGCACTTCTAACCCTTTGTTAAATCAATTGCAGCATAATATCAGCTGGGGACAAAAAGGCAATTTTGTTGATGTACCTACCGATTGTCCGCAGCGCGATGAGCGCCTGGGTTGGACAGGCGATGCGCAGGCTTTTGCCAATACTGCCGCCTATAACATGGATGTTTCGGGCTTTTTTACCAAATGGTTAAAAGACGTAGCGGCCGATCAGTTACCAAGTGGTAGCGTACCTTTTGTAATACCTAATGTACTGGGTAAGAACGATGCCGGTTCGGCAGGTTGGGCCGATGTGGCCACCATTATTCCATGGGATTTATATGTGGTTTACGCAGATAAAGGCTTGCTCGAAACCCAATACGGAAGCATGAAAAAGTGGGTCGATTATATTTCATCAGTTTCTAAAAATAATTTGTGGAACAGTGGTTTCCATTTTGGCGACTGGCTATTTTACCGCCCGAATGATGATAATGATGGCCGTGCGGCCGTGACAGACAAGTACATGATTGCGCAAACATTTTATGCCCACTCTACCCAGTTACTCATTAATGCAGCAAAAGTTTTAGGTAAAACGGATGACGTAGCTAAATACAGCGATTTGCTGGCCAAAATAAAGGACGCATATATTAAAGAAAACATGACGCCAAGCGGCAAAATGATTTCGAATACACAAACAGCCTATGTATTGGCTTTGCAATTTGATATGCTGCCCGAAAACCTGCGTGCACAGGCTGCACAACGTTTGGTAGATAATGTACGGGATTATGGCAATCACCTTACAACAGGTTTTCTGGGTACACCATATCTCTGCCATGTATTAAGTCGCTTTGGGCATGAAAATGTAGCTTACGATTTATTGATGCAGGAAAAATATCCATCGTGGCTTTACCCGGTAAAAATGGGGGCGACTACCATTTGGGAACGCTGGGATGGAATTAAACAGGATGGTTCTTTCCAAACCGCCGATATGAATTCTTTTAACCACTATGCTTATGGCGCTATTGGCGATTGGATGTACAAAAACATTGCAGGCATTAACCCGGTTATATCAAAGCCAGGCTATAAAGCTATTTTGATTGCCCCAAGACCTGGAGGTAAATTAACCAGTGCTTCGGCCGAGCTGGAAACCGTTTACGGAACAGTAAAATCTTCCTGGACATTAACCGATGGAATCTTTAAGCTAGACGTAGTAGTTCCGGCCAATGCAACAGCTACGGTTATACTACCCAATGGAGGTAAAAAAGAAGAAATCGGCTCCGGAAGTTACCATTTTGAAAGTAAATATTAATCGCTTAATATTGCAGCACGGTTAAAAGGGTGGCTGTATCATTTATATTGTTTGTCATCCTGAGCCTGTCGAAGGAGTATAGTAAAATATATACCTAAAACATTTCGACAGGCTCAACCTGACAGATATAAAAAGTTCGATTAAAAGATTCAGTCTCCTGACCCGGGAGCCAATATTACATGTACAGCAAAGAAGAATCAGTAAGGTTACGCCAACAATTTTGGATCAGTTTCGGACAATACATGAAACCCGTTCCTTCGGCCAGCGGCTCGACGGTAAACTGGACCAATTATAAAACGGGCGTTAAAAATATCTTCTTTAAAATGGATGTAGACAAGAAGGAAGCCTTTATCAGTATTCAGCTTTCTCACCCCGATGCAGGAATCAGGCATTTAATATTCGAGCAGTTCGAAGAGTTTAAAGCCATGTTCAGCAATGAAATGGGCGAAGAGTGGGACTGGATTAAGGATGCAACCGATGATTTTGGTAAAACCGTGAGCCTGATTTCAACGAGAATTACTGGCGTAAGCATTTTTAACCAGCAGCACTGGCCCGAGCTCATTTCTTTTTTCAAACCCCGTATCATTGCACTCGATGAATTTTGGGACAATGTAAAGCCGGTGTTCGAAAGTCTGGTTTAATCGGCCAGGTTCAGTTGTGCTACCCGGTCTTTAGCAAACTTAATTTCTTCCTTATTATCTGTTAGGTTTGGCTTGCTTTTTAAATACAGGTTGTAATATTTTAAGGCATTGCCACTTTGCTTAAAGCGGGTATCGTAAAGTATAGCCAGGCGATAGTACAGAGTAGGGGTGGCATCAAATTGCAAGCCTTTTTTATAGGTGGCATTGGCCAGGCTAAACTGATTATTTTCTTCATACACAAGGCCCAGCAAAGAATAATAGCTTGGGGTATTGGGTGAAATGGCCTCATCAATTGTTTTCTTTGCATAAATGGCTGCCTGCGGATAGTTTTTTAAAGCCCGGTAACTTAATGCCGTATAATACAAAGTAGCTTCGTTTTGCATGACCATTTTCTCCAGCATTTTAAATAGATCAATGGCTTTCTGGTATTTTTTGGTATAGTAGTAAGCTTTGGCTACATCTTTCACTACCCCAGCATCGGCACCATCCTTTAATAGTTTTTCGCCAGCTGCAATTACCTCATTGTATTTTTTTAACTGGTTGGCTACCGGCAATTTTTCTTTTTGTAAAATCAGGTTATCGGTATCTGCCTTGCTGGCGATGTCGAGTATCTCATAAGCTTTTTCATAAGCTTGTTTCAGGGAGTAAATACCCGCCAGGTCTGAGGCTACATCACCTTCTGTAGGGTTAATTTTATTGGCTTTTAACAAATACAACAGTTTAAGCGAATCGGTAGGCAGGGGGTAGAGATTGGCCAGGAGTTTATACACATTAAAGTTATTACTGTCTATTTTAGCAATTTCACCATAATATAAACGGGCTTTTTCAGTATTGCCCCGCCGGGTATTAATGCTGCCCAAACTAAACAATATGGGCAGGCTCTGTGGTTGAAGGGCATAAGCTTTGGTATAAAATTTTTCGGCTTCAACATTGTTCCCTGCCATTAGAAAGCAGTAACCCATCTGATTAAGTGCCTTAACATCGCTCACATTTTCGCCGTAAACCGTTTTCAGGTATTGACCGGCATCAGCATAGCGTTGGGTTTGGTATAAATCGAAAAGTTTTTCTTTATCTACAGTCACATCCTGACTGTAAGTTACCTTAACAAGGCAGTATAACACGAATACTAAAAATAGCTTTTTCATAACAAGGAATTATAAAACTAATTTATTAGTTGTTTGTGTCAATTCCAAATTTATTTTGGATAAGGGTGTTGAAAAACCTGAACTAAAACAAAATAAAGCTTAATGGGTTTATAAGGAATAGTTTAACTAAAAATAAGAACCTATGAACACTTTAAAAAAGTTTGAATTAATGGAAAAGATTGTGCGTGAATTGGAAGATCTACAAAATTCTCAGCAGGCCCTTATTCAGAAAATTGGTAAAATTGAAGTAGATAACATCGAATTGGGCGATAGCCGTTTGGAAAAAGATTTACCCGATATTCATCAAAATTTAGGCGATAACTTAGATACTATTTCGGGAATTTTAGATTACTTTGCAGGTAAAACACAAAACTTTGGTGATAAAAACAATGTGGAAGCCTTAAAAGAACAGGAAGCCATAAACAATGCCACCAGCTAAATTTAATCGCATATGAAATTTTTATCTTTAACCGTTGCTTTCTTACTTGTAGGCCTGTTCGCCAGTGCACAAGTATTACCTTCATTCCAGCTAGGCATTAAAGCTGGTGCAAATTTTTCGAAATTTGATAGTGAAAACACTTTTAACAGTGAAAACCGCGCAGGTTTTTACGGCGGGCTATGGGCCAGGCTAGGAGCTGCAGGCATTTACTTTCAACCGGAGCTGTATGTTTCTGGTAAGAAAACAAGTTTGGTGAGCAATACGGGAGAGGTAAATAAAGTAACCTTTACCAGTTTAGATGTGCCTTTACTGGTAGGTACCAAGTTTGGTGCCGCAGGTGTTGGTTTACGTTTAAACACCGGACCTATGTTTTCGTTAATTTTAGATGAAAACCAAAGCTTCAGTCAGGCAGCTGGCAGCGTTTTCAAAGCCGATTTTAAAAATCAGGCAGTTGCCTGGCAATTTGGTGCAGGTTTAGACCTTAAAAAGCTAAGCTTCGATGCACGTTACGAACTTGGTTTATCTAAAATCAACAAAGCAGGTTATCCGGGCACTAAGTTAAACTTATTTACAGTTGGCTTAGGGTATAGGATTTTGTAACAAAAATTATCTAGATTTAAAGAGGTGTTCATTGTTAAAATGGACACCTCTTTTTGTATATGACAAAATCTATGTTAAATGTGAAAGCTAATTTCTTTTTGTTAATGGCTATTTGTGGGATGATTGCGTGCAATGCTCAACAAGAGCATGCCCGACCCAAAAATTTGAATGAAGCCATATCATATTTAAAGGTAAACAATTCGAAGGCTGAATTGGATGATTTTAAAAAGACTGATGAGACGGAAGCTGCGTTAAGATTGCACTTTACAAAAGGGATGTGGATAAGAAATAAATGGCTTTGGGGAAATAGAAATCCTCCTTTGATTCTTTATTTTAAATCTATGGGGATCGGCCGTCCGGATGATATTTCGTCAATAATCTTAACATCACTGCACCGGGATTTAAATGGGAAAAAAATTGATCTCGAAAGTCAGGTAAAGGAATATTTGGATTATACTAAAACCATATCCGATTGCGAGACCAGGCTTAGTGAGAGGGCGCTTTCTGCTTTTGAAAAGTTTAAAGTTGGGGATACAATTTCTGTTTACATGCCTGTTCCGGATTATATCGAAGGCCGCAATGCAGTATATTACATGTGCCCTAAGGAAGATTGGAGTTTTAATCCAAAGCAGGACTTGAAAATTAAAGGCATACTCGTAAAAAAGTATAATATCAATTCAGTAAAAAATGTATTTTTCAAAATAAAAATAACATCACTCAACCGGACTGACACACCAATTCTGATGGAAAAAGTTAATGTTGGAGATAAACATGATTTTTCACTACAAGGACTTAGAGTAGAAGCGCATTAATGCTGCGAGCTGAGAATAATTTATAAATTCCTTGCCACTTTCTATTCCCCTTTTTCCAGCTCCACCTCGGTAAGTTCGTAAGCAAACGATCCTTTTTTAGGTACAATAGGCGTTGCCCTGCCTATGCTGAGTGCTTTAATAAACGAAGCACCAAAATAAAAAATCAGCGAAGAGTAAAACACAAAAAGCATAATTACTATAATGGAACCAGCCGAGCCGTAAATGTTGCTGATATTACTCAGTGGCAATAAAATCCTTAAAATATACTTACCTGCAGTAAATAAACAACCGGTTAACAAACCACCCGAAATGGCTGCGCGCCAGGTTGGCCTTCCGTTGGTTAAAAACCTGAAAAGCATGGTAAACCATGTGGTTACAATAATTACAAAAACCAACTGGTTAATAATAGAAGTCAAAACCAACCCGAAAGAAGGTGAATTTGTTTTTAAATAAGCACCAATAAAGGCCTGTACACTATCGGCCAGTAAGCCAATAAAAAACAAGATGCCCGCCAGCAGGATGATGATAACCGATACCGCCCGCGATTTAAGGGTATAAATAAGATCCTTTTTATCTTTTTTACCAATGTTCCAGATTTGCTCTAAGGAGTTTTTAATTACATTGAAGAGGGTAGTGGCTACGAACAGAAAAAATATAAAGCTGAACAACGTAACATACCAGGCCTGATCGATCCCCCTGATGTTCCTTAAAGTTGTTCTGATTTGGGTAATACTGTCGTTATCCAAAATATTGGCCAACCGCTCGAACAAATGGGTTACAAACAGTCTCCTGTCGGTAAACATGCCAAATAACCTGATCAGGATGATGAGGATAGGTGGCAAGGCAAAATTGGTGAAAAAAGCAGTAGCGCCGGCTAAGCGTAGCGGATCATTTTGCTGAAATAAATTAAATGCTTTTCTTATGGTAGAGAAAAAAAACTTCAGGTCTTCTATTGTCGATGGCATCGCTACTGCGTTAAACTAAAAGGCGCGAAATTAGCAAAAATACTTTGTTGGTGCCTTTTGTATCGTTAAAGTTTCTAATTTGTTTTGGTAAAAACAAGTAGCGTTTTATCGCCATTTAACAGATAAAGCTTGTTATCAGTTACTTTTGCACTGTTTACCTGGTTTAATGCATGCAAATAAGCCCGTTCTGCCGCATCAGTTTCCTGGCAAAACATTTTGGTGCTGAAAACATTTTTTACCGAGATTTTATTGTCGGAAACTTCAGCCTGCCCACCATAACTATTGCAAAACGATTTTCCGCTAAGTTTTAAACTGTCGGCAATGTTTAGGGTTGCCTTTGCAGCCGCCGGAAGTGTTAAGCCAGGTAATTCAGTTAATTCCCATTGGGTATTGGTAAATTTTGCGGGATCTATTTTTTCGTTGCAGGCACTAAATAGCAAAAGGAACAGGCCAATAAAGATCAGATTTTTCATGTTTTTTAGTTTTTAATGATTCGCTATTTCGTATCAAAAACTAAACCAATTGTTTTTAAAAGGGATTTTTCATTTCCATCCAGTGATGTTTTATCCCCTGATAATCGAAAAGCGAAATGCGTTTTAGCCCTGTTTTTTCTAAAACATGGATAGAACCGAGGTTATTCACATCCGCTATGCCGATAATTTCTGATAGTTTTAAGACATTGAAAGCGTAATCTCTTGCTGCCATAGCAGATTCGGTAGCATAGCCCTTTCCCCAGTATTTTTTGCTAAACCTGTAGCCCAAATCGTGATAATTAAACCGGTTATTTATGGGCTCAGTAATCAGTTTCAAACCTGCCCAGCCTACAAAATTTTGGCTTGCCTTTTCAATCACTGCCCAGCGGCCAATGCCATTTTCTACATATTGCCGGCGGATAAATTCGATATTGGCCTCGCTCTCGTCAATGGTATTGAAAGGTTTATTTCCCAGATAAAGGTGTACTTCCGGGTCGCTGTCCATTTCGAACATGCCAGCAGCATCGGCAGGTTGTAATTCTCTTAATATCAATCGTTCCGTTTCGGCAAAAATCTTCATCGTGGGGATTTGTCAGTTAAAGTTGCCCTTCAATTTAAGCAATTTTTATTGATTACCACAGACTACATTGAATCTGTTAATCTGTGGCTTAATGAGTTTAATAATCGTTACTAAATTGCCTGTGCAGTGAATGTTTGCTGCGGTTTCCTTTTTAAAATTAAAGCTGCGATTAATGATACCAAAATGCCTACAGGTAAAATTTCCATATAAGTAAATAATACCACCATAAGCGGATTTTTGTACAATTTCTGGTTATAAGCCAGCTCTTTGGCTTGTTTGGCCAGTTCTGCAGCCGATGCGCCACTATCTTTAGCCTCTTTTAGCATGTGGGCCACATATTTATCCATAAAATCGGGAATAAATACATAATAATCAACCAGCCAGGTTAGTACGTACATGGTCGAAGCAATTAAGCTGATGTAAAGTCCGGTTTTAAAGGCTTTACCAAAGGTAATCGAACCATTATTGTACTTATCTCGGTAGTTCTTTATGCCTACAAAAATAAAGGAGAAGGCCAACACCATTGAAGCATAACCAATGAGCATGCTATGTTCGAAATTGGCATCGCTGTTACATCTGGCCATCGAAATTACCATTAATACGGATGCAATTACGCCAGCAATTAATCCGAATACAATTACATTCTTTTTCATCTTTTTTAGTTTAAGGGTTTATGCCTCAAAGTTGCTTCGATTATTTGTTTTAGCCCTCATACTTTAGGGTGATTTTGAAATCAGGCCGTTTTTTAATACTAAAGTTGTATGCAATTAGGGGATGAGGCTCAATCTTTTTGCGGTTTCTATAGCCTGTGTCCGGCGCTTTACTTCCAGTTTTTCGAAAAGCCTGGCATTGTGTGTTTTTATGGTATTTAACGAAACAAATAATTTTGTTGCAATTTCCTGGTTGCTCAACCCTTCCGACATAAGCTGCAAAACCTCCAGTTCCCTTTTGCTGATGTTGAGTTTGATTAGCTCTTTTTCATTTAGCACAAAGGTTTCGGGTTTTTCGGTGAAAACCTCTTTTTCGATCAGGATGGTTTTGGGTTTACTTAGTTTTAGTGCCAGCCAAATGCCCAGGGCTGTAAAAAGTACCGCTATTGCCCCTGCATAAATTTCGAAGGCGTGGTTAATGATGATGAAACGCAGTTCGAGCCATTTGAGTAAAAAAAGTAATGCCGCCAGGAAAACGCCATAAAGAATGGTGCTTTTATTCTTCACTAAAAAATTAACTGCGTTTGGCATGGGAATGATTCTTCAGCTCAAAAATAAGGAATTAAGCCGTAAGTGCGGAAGCCCTGACTGAACGTATTGGAAGTCATGTGATTAATAGTTAATTTTTAGTTAAAGTGGTAATTTTCTGGTGACTTTGATAAATTAAACGCCCGAAAGATTTTAAATTCGCAAAAAATAAATTGCTATATCTATGAAAATTACGCTTTATGCACTCTTTCTTGCTGTTGTACTTTTTGGCTGTAAAACAGAAAGCCCGGAAAAAACTTACAAAGCCAGATCAATTAGTGCCAACGATGATTTTAATGTTTTTCCTGAATCGAAGAAAAATATCCTCAGCATTGTAAAAACCGATTCTGGTGCTTTAGCTTATGCCGATCGTTTTGCCATTCGGTATAAAGATACTACTATTAACATTGATGATGCACCAAACCCTGCAACTAAGAAATTTTTAGATGCCATCTACATCAATACGCAGAAAACTGCTGTTTTGGTGCAGGTAGCTAACGAAAAGGGCAGAAAAGCTCCTTTTTATATTATTGCGGTAAATAACGGTAAAACTGAAGTGGTAAGCCTGAATAAACCTTCAAATGGAGCCAATGATAAAAAAAATACCGTTGGTGCTGAGGCGATTAAATTGACCAGTTTGCTAATCAATAACGATTATTTTATCAATACAGTTAATTCGAAGGTTTACGAGGTTAAGCGCCAAAATGAAGCAGAACGGATTCAGGGTAGGTTTTTTATGTACTCAAGAGACAAAAGAACGCTTGTTTTTTTAGTTAAAAGTACCTTGTACCAGGTTAATGTGGCTACCGGCGAAACTTTCATACAACCGCTACCTGAGGGGCTTATCAACGAACCAGATACCTTAATACGTACTGTACAAAGTGATTATAGCTGGGTGCCGAGCGCTAAGGGAACACTGTTTTTAAAGAAAAATGCCGATGATAACCGCATTGTAGATATTAAAGAATTTAAGCATTAACATTCAGATAATTATTTGAGCGAAAGCGGCTACAATGTCAGTTGTAGCCGCTTTTTTTACGTGTGCTGTTGTATTAGTCCTTAATTGGGATCGCAGAAATATCCATCGTCCTGAAAGTCAGGTTTACCCTTGGTCGCGTTATCTTTTTGGTTGGTGGTAGCCGATGCAACCAGTTTGTTTGGGTCTCATCCTTCATTACCAGTAAACTGCCATGTTCTAAAAACAGGGTAACGGTTTCTTTGCTTTGTTTGTGTTTAAAAAGAAAGCGTCTTTCTGCCCCAAAACTTAACGATGCTATGGCCGAATCTTTAGCTAAAGCTTTTTCATCGTCGCTATGGTAAGCCATACCTTCGTCGCCATTGTGGTAAAGGTTAAGCAGGCACGAATTATAGCTGTGTCCCGTTTGCTTTTCTGCCATTGTTTTTAACTCCAGCAATTCTGGTGTCCAGGGTAAGGCTAGTTTAGAGCGGTTAGAGTAAGTGTAAGAATAAGCTTCGTTACCATACCAGGCCACTTTTCTCTTGGTTATAATGTGTTTGCCCATAATAAAGGCCTCATCGTTTTTCCATTCAATGGTATTCATCAATACCTCGAAGTAATGATCGGCTTCCTGTCTGCCAAATAATTTCCCATAATAATTTACAGTTCCGCCGTAAGGAAGCAGGTTTTGGTTAATGTTAAGTTCTGTGCTGAATAAATCCATGGTTACTTATTTAAACTGTACATCCATTTTTGCAGCTTCCCAGCCAATCATTGCCGTTTTTCTGTCAAGCCCCCAATGATAACCTCCTAAAGCGCCGCCCGATTGGATTACGCGGTGGCAGGGGATCAGGAAAGCCACGGGATTATCGCCAATAGCTGTGCCTACTGCTCTTGACGCATTTGGATTTTGCAGTTGTTTGGCCAGGTTGCCATAGGTAGCCAGCTTACCCATCGGGATTTTTAACAAGGCTTCCCAAACCTTTAGCTGAAATTCGGTTCCCTTTAAATGCAGTTTAACCTGGCTGAGCTTGCTCCAGTCGCGACTGAAAATGTATAAAGCATTCTGCTGCTGCATATCGAACATCTGCTGATATCTCGCTGCGGGGAATTTGGCTTGCAAATTAGCCAGTGCAGCCGGTTGATCATCGTAAAAAGCCATGTGGCAGATTCCTTTTGGTGTAGCTGCTACAATAATATTACCAAAAGGACTTTCAGCAAAGCTGTAGTTAATCTGCAGGTTCTCGCCTCCGTTTTTATATTCGCCGGGAGTCATCCCTTCAATGTTCACAAACAAATCGTGCAAGCGACTGGTTCCCGATAAACCGGTTTCTAAAGCCGTGTTGAATAAACTCTGGTTATCTTTAAGCATTTCTTTGGCATGGCTGATGCTAATGTATTGCAAAAAACGTTTTGGGGTAGTTCCTGCCCAATCGCTAAATAAACGCTGAAAATGGAAAGGGCTTAAATTTACCCTTTCGGCAATTTCTTCTAAACCAGGCTGTTTTTTATAGTTGGCCCTGATATAGCTTATGGCATCTGCTATGCGGTTGTAATTAATTTCTTCTTGTGCTTTCATGGTTTTGAATAATTATATCCAAAGGTACCTGGTAAAGAAAGGGCAAACTACCCGAAACTTGCTGAGTTTAATTTATTGATCACAGCAAAGATGGAGCTTTCCTGTAATTGTTTAGTAATTATACGGGCAAAATTTATGGGCTTAAAAGTTTTTTCGCCAGTGAAATAGTTAAAGAAGACTGATTTGAAAGGAACAAAAAATATTGCGTTTGCCATTGCTGCGATTTCAGCGCATGCTTGTTGGTTACAGTATCCCATGGCGGATAAACCCTGATTCCTCTTTTGCCAGTATTTTTATGTTGGGTTATTATTTTTTGCGCAATCAGTATCTCTTTCGGGAAAATAAATTGCCCCTGTCGCTCTCCATTACATACTGAAATAATCAACAGATCGAAATCGTCTGAAGCATCGAAAGGTTCGGTAATTCCTTTTTCACTGCGTTTCCAGATGGTTACAAACTGCCCCGTTTTGGCTGGGGTAATTTTAGCCTGCCGGTGTTTAATCTTTAACTCGTTCAGCTCAAAAGTTGCGGCATAATATTCCTGACTTTCCGGTTCCTTCTGGTAGTTTTTAATCTGGTAGCCCGAAGGATGGTAGCAATTTTTTATTGCAGCCAGTAATACGGGTGGCAGGTTTGCTAAATTTTGAGGCAAAACTGTGGTTGATTCAGACATCCCTGATTTTTTATTGCTCTTCAATAACAGATTCGCCTCTGGATTGATCGCCGGAAGTCCATTGCCAGGTTTCATGAAGCCTGATTTTACCATTCGGTAATTGCTCGGGTTTCGAATTGCAAATGCCTGTCATTAATATACCGGCATCATTTATTTGATGATAACGCATATCAATATTCCCCTGTTCATCAACCAAACCGATTAAATGGCCATAGTTAATCTTTCCTCCGCTATATTCGGCAGTTAACAGATTACCCTCTTGTTTGTATCGAAAGATAGTTTCATCCGATGTTTCGCCGTTTTCCGTATTGCTAACTGGTTTAAAAGTTTTATTGTTGTAGTTTACCATAAGTTATAAAACTAGCAATCTCTTTCACAATAACGAAATTCAATACATCAGGCCAGCCAAAGTTTTTCCTCCCGTTTTACCAGCAGGTAACTATCTTCACTTAGCAACAGATAACCATATTCATAACAGAACACATACACATTCCCGTTCTGGGTAATGTAGCTAAAGGTATGATAATCGAAATTAAAACCAGCATTAATTAGCTTCTTCTTGCTAACTTTTGTTTTTCCTTTAGGGGTTAACTTTGCTAAAATTGACCTGTTTTTTCTTAAAATGCTGTTTATCCGCCGAAGAACAAAGTTTTCTTCAACTTTTAAACGGTTGTTGTGGTTGTTGCGACAAGAATCGTCGCAAAATTTTTTATCGGCTCTTCCCTTTATAGAATTGCCGCAATCCAGGCATAAACGTTCCATAATAATTTTCTTCTTTTTATTATGGGATGATTGATCCTAATTTATAAAATAAATCGTGGGAACAAAAAAAATAAAAAATGCTGTTTAGAGGCGTTGAGCGCATATTATCCGTGTATAAACGTTTATAATCGACTATAAATATTTAGATTCCGACTAATTTTCCATTCCGACTGCAATTTTGTGTTGTCGGTTGCCGCGGTGGCAGCTGTTCGTTAAAAGATTAGAAACTTAAATTTTAAAGATCATGGAAAATGTAATTAACAAAGTTGTATTGAGTGGCTATGCTGGTGCTGATGCCGAGGTGAAAACATTTGGTAGCCAAAAATTAGCGAGAGTTAGTTTGGCTGTACACGATGCATATAAAAATGCAGCAGGAGAAGAGGTTAAAAATACCAACTGGTTTACTTTAACTTTTTGGAATGCGAATGCTGATCTTGCAGAAGAGCAGATTAAAAAGGGTACAGGCTTATCAATTGGAGGCCGGTTGCGTCAAAGCAGTTACGATGCTAAAGATGGTTCGAAACGTTATAGTACCGACATCATCGTAACAGAGCTGGCTATTAAAGACACAGGTGCAAAAACTGCATTTTAATCATGGATTTCCAATTAGCATCATGTAGTGATACATGATGCTATTTTTATTACAGTTTTACAGATAAACCCGTATAGAAGTTAATGCCTGCCGCCGGATTGAAATATCTTCCGTTAGCGGCATTTAAGTCATTACCCAGGCTGTACTTTACATTTAGCAGGTTATTTACTCCGCCAAATACTTCAAAATGGGTTTTGCCTACCTTTAAATTTCTGATGCCTGCTTTTGCTTCAATCAGATGATACCTTTTTGCAAATACTGTATTGGCATCGTTTAAAGGAATAGCAGAAGTATAGTTGTGTTGTACAAAAAGATAAAACGCTTTCGGAAAGTTAAATTCCAGGCTGTTAATCAAGACGTGCTCAGGTACACCTGTGAGTTTATTGTTGCTGTAATCTGATGTCCCACTGATGAAATTTTCAAACCGGAAATGACTGAAAGTATAATTGCTTCTGAGTTGTAAGCTGGCTAAAAATGAAGTTTGGTTTTTGATTATCCAGATTGCTGTTTCCAATTCAATTCCCTGTTGTTTAGTACCGCCGGCATTAATAAAGTATTCTGCATCGTTCTGGTTCAGTCTGCGCACAATGGCATCCTGTAATCGATAGCTGAAGATATTACCATTGGCGTAAAAGCGGTTGTTTTTGGTTTGATAGCGGAGGCCAAGCTCATAGTTCCAGCCACGTTCGGCCTGCAGGTCGCTATTGATGTTATTGTCTGACGAGCGTACTTCGGCAATAGTAGGTGGCGAATAACCCTTGCTAACCGAAGCCCGGGCCGAGAGATTTTCGCTGATTAAGTAGGACAGGGCTAACTTAGGCATAAACTGCGGATCAAATTTCCGGCTTTTAGTTGCAATGGAGACAGGAAAATAACTTTCGTAGTTGTAATTGAAGAAATTTAAACTCGAAGCAAACTCAAGCAATAATTTATTGTTGAGGTCGAAATTTAAGCGGAGATAAGCAAAATTCTGATTGGCTTTTAAACGATCAGAAGCTTGCATACCTGCAGGTTCTCCGGCATTATTGTTGAAATTCTTGATCTGGCTCTTGGTACCTGAACTTTCTAACCCAATTTGTGCTCCATATTTAAAATGTTCTTTTACTTTATCGTAAGCTAAAAAGGTTCTTAGCCCCAGGGTGCTTTCGTACCGTTGTTCGTAATTGGTAATAAACGGATTCTTAAAGTCGGTATAAGTGGTGAACAATGCGATTACATGTTTTAGTACAGGTGTAATCTGGTAGGTATTAGACAGTCCTCCGAAAACGGTTTTGTTGTAAATAGCGGCCTGCTGTGTAATGGCGCCGGGTAGGGTAGGCGTTGCCGGCCGGGCCAGTTGAGGATCTTGTTCCAGTTGCGCAGCTGTTAAACCTCCGGGCGTTTTGTAGTTCAGATCGCTGTAGAAAATAAATGCCTTTAAACTGCCAAAAGCATTATAATCCCACTGTTGTTGTGTTTGGATATATTTCCGGTTTAAGGCACTATTCTGGCGGAAACCGTTACTTTTTTGGTATCCTTCGCTAATACTAAAACTGTAATTTTTAAAGCGGCGCTGAATGGCTGCCGTTTGATGGAAAAGACCGTATGAACCTGCCTGCACAGTAGCATTAATTTCGTTGCTTTTAATATCCGGAGGTGTAATGAGTAGTGCACCGCCTGTATTTGCGCCAAATATGCTGGCATCTGGACCTTTATAGATCTCCATGTTGCCCACAGCGGTTACATCCAGCGCATTTAAATAGGTATTGCCTCCGGCATCGGTTAAGGGAAAATCATCTACATAAATCTTAATGTTGCGGATGCCAAATGGCGAACGAAGTAAACTCCCACGGAGAGATAAGCGGTAACTGCCAGGCGAGCGCTCTTCCATGCGTACACCAGTTACGGTATTTAAGGTACTTACCAGCGAATTTGCTGATTGATTTTTAATCAGGTTGCTGTCAATCAGGCTCACTGCCGATACAGATCTTAATAAAGGTTGGTGGTTATAATAACCTTTAACAGTTATTTCTTTAAGTTTTTGGCTTGTATCTGGTTTTAACGTTTGTGCCAGGCTGGTAAAAGAAATTAAGCTTAGCAATAAGATAAGGTTCAGTTTCAATGGGATCGGTGCTTGAAGGTTTAGCCACAGAAGGCAGATAAATTTACGGCATATTCTGCTAATCTGTGGCTATTTTATAAACTATTTTGCAGCAACTCTCCAGATAATTCCGCTTACATCATCAGCTACGAGTAAGGCGCCATCGGGTGTTAAGGTAACCCCAACCGGACGACCATAAACTTCAGCTTTATCGGAATCGGCTACAAAGCCAGTTAAGAAATCTTCTGGTTTTCCAGCCGGTTTTCCATCTTTAAAAGGTACAAATGCAACTTTATAACCCGAAATTACCGATCTGTTCCACGAACCATGCTGCCCGATAAACGCACCACCCTGATATTTTTGCGGGAACTTAGTGCCTTTGTAAAAGGCCAATCCCAGTGAGGCGGTATGTGCCCCAACTGCTACATCCGGAGCAATTGTTTTTTTAACCATTTCAGGGTTTTTCCCTTTTAAACGGGGATCTTCATTCTGACCGAAGTATGAAAAAGGCCAGCCATAAAATGCGCCTTGTTTTACACTGGTAATGTAATCGGGCACTAAATCATCGCCCAAACCATCGCGTTCATTTACGGCTGTCCATAAAGTGTTGGTAACGGGTTCCCAATCTACTCCTACGGGGTTACGCAAGCCACTGGCATAAATTTTTTCACCTGTTCCATCCAAATTAACTTCTAAAATATTTGCCCTGCGCACTTCATTTTCCAGCCCATTTTCGCCAACATTACTACCAGAACCAACGGTAATGTAAATTTTGCTTTTATCGGCATTGGTTGTCAGGTTTCTCGTCCAGTGGTTATTATAGCCTCCGGCTGGCAAGCTTAATATTTTCTTTCCGGTTGCTGTAATTTTGGTATCGCCCGTGTGGTAAGGATATTGCCATAAACCATCGGTATTGGCCACATAAAACGATTGGCCAATAATGAGCATGCCATATGGTTGATTAAGCCCGCTTAAAAAAGTGGTAACACTTTCAGGTTTGCCATCGTGGTCGGTATCGCGATACAATAAGATAGTATTAGCACTTTTACCCGGAACTTCTGATTTGGCTTTACCGGTAACAGCATTGGCAACAGCTTCTACACTGCTTCTTTCTGAGTTTGAAAGTGCTACCAGCACATCGCCATTAGGAGCAATATAGGTATTGCGTGGACTTTTAATATTTGCAGCAAACCTGGTAACCACAAATCCTGCAGGCGCCGTTGGGGTTTTACCTTCAGGCCAGTCTATTACCTTACTGAATTTAGTTTTAGAAGCTGTAGTATCTGGTGCAGGCAGTTCTACTGCACCATTTTGGGTTGTTACAGTACTGTCTGTACCTTGCGGCTGATTTTTAGATGAATTAGACTGACAGCCTAAAAAAACAAAAGCAGCAAGTGTTGCGGTATAGAAAAATCTGTTTTTCATGTTAACTGGTTTTTGGTGTAGCAAATCCTTTCAGGAAAATATAACATCAAAAACAGACAGAAGTTTTCAATAACCTGTAAACAAAAAAAGGAAAGCATCGTGAGATACCTTCCTGTGAGAGCGTATTATAGTGATTAGATATGGTTTGTACGAATAAACTAACTGTTTACTGATATTATAACTCAAAACGGCTGAATTGATTGACTGTTCAGGTGCGTAAACGATTAGTTAAACTAAATTATGGCTTATAAACCAAATATTTAGTTAACGAAATGTTAAAACTCCAATTTTAGTTTAAATACCAGAAACTTATGTTATTTCACCAGGTTTTCGAGCACTTTTTTTTCTATATCCTTATCGTTTAGTAAAAGTGCCGAAAACTGCGGATCGGATTTCACCAGGAGGAATTTTCCGGTAGGAAGGATAATGGCAGAGGTACCGCAGGTGGTTACCTCTTTAAAGAACATCTTTTTTAGAAAGCCTGAATCGGTTTCTATTTCGAGGCCTTTCGATTTTACCTGACTAAAGTTTTCGCCCACCTGGCGGTATTGATATATGGCCACTTTAGGCCTGGCCTGTGCTTTTTCCTGAATGTTTTTCTGGAAAGTCCACCTTACATTGTTTAAAAACTCGGCATTTTGGTAGCTCAAATCTCTCCAGCAGGCATCGTTATTAAAATCGTATTTAATAATAATGGTGTCTTTAAGGGCTACACGCTGGTTTTCTTTAAGGTAAAGATGAAGCGAATCTACTTGAGCATCGGTTAATGATCCGGCTTCGTAACGTTTACTTTCATCTACATAGAGCTTGGGTGAGCAGCTGTAAATTAACAGGCAAAGGAGGAGCAGTGCGGCTGATAATACGCTAAATTTGTTAATCTTCTTCATTTTGTGTGAGTATTAATTTGAAATTCCATGATCAACGGTATTTATTGATCATGAAACTTCTAATATATTAATTTTAAAACTAAAAGATTAAGCGTTTGCTATCCCTTTTTATATCAGCTTTTTAAAATTTTGGCTTTTTCAGCATCAAACTCCTCCTGCGATAAAATTCCTGCATCAAGCAAATCTTTTAAATCCAATAGGGCCTGCTTTTTTGCTGCCATATCGTTTTGCGGAGCAGCAACGGTTGCTGGCGGTGAGGTACTTGCCTGACTGCTTTGACTGGTTTGGTTTGAAGGGCCAAATTTGAGCAGAAGCTCCGTAATTTCGTTATAACCTTTAATGTTGGAATAATCTATAGCTTTCTGCTCTTTCACATTCACAATGTTAGCATCGGCTGATTTTTCAAGCAGGAATTTAACCGCATCTTTTTTCCCATTCGCAGCAGCATAATGCAGGGCAGTATTACCACTTTCATCCTGAATATTCACGTTAGCGCCCTTTTCCAGCAGCATTTTCAGCATACTTAAATGCCCGCTTTTTGCAGCCACGTGCAACATGCTTTCACCACCATAATTATAACTGTTATCGAAAGAGAAACTGGCTGAAATGGAAATATTATTGGCGGTTTCAACCCATTCCAGGTACGAATACATAGAGTCGTCCTTACCTGAAAGCGGCTTGGCATAATTTACATCTACGCCGTTAGCCAAAAATAAATCAACAATTTCTTTCTGGTTATTGGCGCAGGCATACCATACCGGCGATAGACCATCTTTTGAGGAAACTAATACATCAGCACCTTTTTCGACTAAAGTTTTGGTGAGCATGCGGTTGGCATCGTAACAGGCAATGAGCAGTGCCGATTCTCCTGCATGGTTAATGTGGTTAATGTTGGCGCCTTTATCCAAAATCAGCTCAACCATGGGGCTGTTTTTAGATTTAACAGCAAAAATCAACGGCGAATCGCCGTGTTTGTTGGTGGTATTGACATTGGCCCCAAATTCGATTAATTTTTCTACCACTTCCTTGTTTCTCCAGCCGGCGGCAATTAATAGAGGGGTTTCGGCTTCGTTATTTTCGCCATCTACTTCCAATCCTTTCTCCAGCAGTTTTTCAAGTACTTCAATTTGCCCGTTTTGCGCAGTTAAGTGCAGCAGGCTATTGCCTTTAAAATCTTTAATGTCGGTTCTTGCACCTTTATTTAACAGAAATAGCGCGGTTTGTTTTTGCTTTTGCAGGCAGGCAAAATAAAACGGGGTTTCGCCGGCATGGTCTTCATAGTCCAGGTCTGCGCCTTTATCAATTAAAATTTCTACCAAATCTAAATAACCCCGGTGCGCAGCATAATGTAATGCAGTGCGCCCCTTCTCGTCAGTATAGCCTACTTCTACTTCCTGGTTGGCCAGCAACAGCTCGGCTATTTTCCGTTTGCCGCTTTCGCAGGCAATTATAAATGACATCGACATATTATTAAGCGTTTTTCATCAAAAGTTCAACAGTTTTTATTTTCAGGTTATCGTCTGATGCGAGCATTAAAGCAGTCTGGTCCTTATCGTTGGTAGCAGTAAGATCTGCCCCGTTTTCGATCAGCAATTTTACCTTCCTGTAGGTTTCTTTAGCTTTATTGGCTTCGTAGTTTACGTTGTAAGCACATACATTATGCAGCAGGGTATTGCCCTGGTCGTCTGGCCGGTTTACATCTATTTGTCCGATGTCCAAAACGGCTTCCAGAATGTCGGCATCTTTTTCAGCAATTAAATCTAAGGGAGTAACCTGCCGACTGTACCATTCGCTACCTTCGTATAGGTCGGCACCATCTTCAATGAGTTTTTTAAGAAAATTAATGCCTTTTTCACTATTCGACATCATGCGTACATATTCGAATAAAAGCGTGCTGCGGTCTTTACTTAACTGATCGAATTGTGGAGCAGCAAAATTGCGTAGAGCATCATATATTTCTTCGCTTTGCAGGTTTGCTACTACATAAAAAAATGCCGATTTCCCCGTGCGGTCGGTATGATTCGGGTCGGCACCGTGCTCGAGCAGATGGGTGATTAAGTTTTTCTTGTTAAAGTTTATGGCTGTAATTAAAGGTGTTTCGGCTACAATATTGCCCTCGTTAATATCAACACCTTCATTCACGAGGATATCGATATAACTTTTTAACAGGTTGGTAGTTTGTTCGTCATTTAAATTATACCTGCGAAAATTACTTTTAACCACCCGGTGGATGTAATTCTCGTCTGCATTGTTTTTAAAATTAGTACTGCAACCGGCATCAATACAGGCTTTAATTATGGCTAAATCCACTCCGTTTTCGAAAAGATAACCCAATAGCGTTTGGGTGTTAACCTCATCATTCAGGTTATCGAAGCGGGTAATAAGTTCATTAAAGAAACTGATGTCGGCATCTTCATTGCCCAGATTGCGCACAATGCTTTGAAAAATACTTTTGTCAAAACTGTCCAGTTCGTAAATGTCGGTTTCGATGGTTTTATCTTTCACCATCAGGTTGATAATTTCGTATTGTTTTTCTCTGATCAGGTTATCCAAAATTGATGATTTTTGATGTTCCTGGATATTTTTTGAGAGTTTTTCGCCGTTCAGCATGGCGTTTTTGGCATCATCGAACTGGCGGGCGCTTAACTGTTGATCTAAGGTAGTTTCGGTCATTTCAATTAAAATATTTAAGATAGATATATGCATTTCCCGCAACAAAAGTTTAGCCAAAGAATAAACTTAATTGAAAATTATCCGGAATGTTGCAATAAACCAAGTGATAAAATAGTGCCTTTTTATTGTCCTGATTTTTGGAAAGCAATTGCAGTATTCCATTGGTTAATTTCTTCCTGCTCTACCTTCTGCCATGAAAAATGGCATCCGTTCGATCAGGTTTATTAGTGTTATTTTTCTGCAATCAAGCCGGTTTTCCGTGCCACAGGCCTAAGTTTATAGCCCTGATCGGAGCGTCATCCCCGATATTTCATCGGGATAAAGCGGAGAGCAGGAGTAACATTAAAAGAAGCGTATAACATTGCGCTCCAAAAACAGCCGGCAATCTTATTATTTACTTTATGTATTATAAACCTGCATGACAAATAACATTACGATGTTCCTTAATTCGGCTGATTATTTTATCTTTAGGCGATTTTAAAAAGACTGGTCTGCAAATCTGCAAAAACGGTCAGATATTTAACCTTAATAAGCAAAATCAATATAAACATGTCAAATACATCAAAAATTATCTACACCAAAACCGATGAGGCGCCAATGTTGGCAACCTACTCACTTTTACCTATTGTACAAGCTTTTACCGCGTCAGCAGGTATTGATGTAGAAACCAGAGATATTTCTTTAGCAGGAAGAATTTTGGCCAACTTTCCTGAGTATTTAAAAGACGACCAAAAAATTGGTGATGCTTTAGCTGAGCTTGGTGCACTGGCCACCACTCCGGAAGCAAATATTATTAAATTACCTAATATCTCGGCTTCTATTCCGCAGTTGGTAGGTGCTATAACCGAGTTGCAGGCACAAGGTTTCGCCGTGCCAAATTATCCTGATAACGCACAAAGCGAAGAAGAAAAAGCAATTAAAGCTAAATATGCAAAAGTTTTAGGTTCGGCAGTAAACCCGGTTTTACGTGAGGGTAACTCTGACCGCAGGGCACCTAAAGCGGTTAAAAATTATGCCAAACAAAACCCACACTCGATGGGTAAATGGTCTGCAGATTCAAAAACCAGAGTAGCCAGCATGACTGAAGGCGATTTTTATGGTTCAGAAAAATCGGTAACTATCGATGCTGCAAGCCAGTTTAAAATTGAGTTTGTAGCTGCTGATGGCGCCGTTACTGAATTAAAAGGTTTATCACCGTTAAAAGCAGGTGAGGTGATTGATAGCTCTGCTTTGAGTTTATCGGCCTTGAAAGCTTTTGTTGCTAAAGAAATTGCTGAAGCTAAAGCGGCTGGTGTGCTATTATCTGCTCACTTAAAGGCAACCATGATGAAGGTTTCTGACCCGATTATTTTTGGTGCCATTGTAGAGGTTTACTTTGCCGATGTTTTTGCAAAATATGCTGATTTATTTAAAGAACTTAACATCGATACACGCAATGGTTTAGGTGATGTATATGCGAAAATTGCAGGCAACCCTAAACAGGCTGAAGTTGAAGCTGCGTTAGCGCAAGCGATTGAAAATGGTCCGGCATTGGCTATGGTTAACTCTGATAAAGGGATTACCAACCTGCACGTACCAAGTGATGTGATTGTGGATGCTTCGATGCCAGCCATGATCCGTACTTCGGGCCAGATGTGGAACAAAGAAGGCAAATCGCAAGATACCATTGCTTTAATTCCTGATCGTTGTTATGCTGGTGTTTATACTGCAACAATTGACGATTGTAAAGCACACGGCGCTTTTGATGTAACTACCATGGGTTCGGTACCTAACGTAGGTTTAATGGCACAAAAAGCTGAAGAATATGGTTCGCACGATAAAACTTTCCAGGCTACAGCAAGCGGAACAATCCGCGTAACGGATGCTGATGGTAAAGTATTTTTCGACCAGAAAGTTGAAAAAGGCGATATTTTCCGCATGTGCCAGACTAAAGATGCACCAATTCAGGATTGGGTTAAATTAGCAGTAACAAGAGCCCGTTTATCTGAAACACCAGCTGTTTTCTGGTTAGATGAAAAAAGAGCGCATGACAGAGAGATTATTGCTAAAGTAAATACCTATTTAAAAAACTACGATACTACTGGTTTAGATATCCGCATTTTAGCACCTGTTGAAGCGACTAAATTTACTTTAGAACGTATCCGCAAAGGGGAGGATACCATTTCGGTTACCGGTAACGTATTGCGCGATTATTTAACCGATCTTTTCCCGATTTTAGAACTGGGTACTTCGGCTAAAATGCTTTCTATCGTTCCATTAATGAACGGTGGTGGTTTGTTCGAAACCGGTGCTGGTGGTTCGGCCCCTAAGCACATTGAACAGTTTATTGAAGAAGGTTACCTGCGTTGGGATTCATTAGGCGAGTTTTTAGCGCTTCAGGCTTCTTTAGAGCATTTATCGCAAACACAAAACAATGCAAAGGCACAAATTTTGGCCGATGCTTTAGATGAGGCCAATGCTAAATTCCTGGCTACTGATAAATCTCCTGGCAGAAAATTAGGTACCATTGATAACCGTGGTTCGCACTTCTACCTGGCTTTATATTGGGCTGAGGCTTTGGCAGCGCAAACTAAAGATGCGGAATTACAAGCCAGATTTGCTCCACTGGCAAAAGCTTTAACTGAAAACGAAGCTAAAATCAACGAAGAGTTGATCGGTTCGCAAGGTAAGCCACAAAACATTGGCGGTTACTATAACCCTAATGATGAATTAGCTAGCAAAGCGATGCGTCCTAGCGGAACATTAAATGCTGCTTTGGCATCGCTATAAGCATTGTAAATAGCTAAAAACAAAGCTGTATCATAGTGTGAGTGTCATCCTGAGCCTGTCGAAGGACTTAGGTTACTCTTTATCACTTTATGATACAGCTTCTTTTGTTTAAAAGAGGATTGTAGCCGTTATAACAAGTTTATTCAAACCACACTCCCCCCTTATCCAATCGTGTTAGGAAATCGGAAAATGATATGCCAATTTCGATATGATATTGTTTATCTAAATCTATAAATGGTGAAAGTACAATACGATATTGTTCATTTTCATCTCTTTCAATAGCAATAAATTCACCGCCACCGTTTCCTCCAATTACCAATGTATTTGGTAAGTTTTCAAAGATACCATAACCAAGGTTTTGATCCAGTAACTCATCTAAATCCCATAGTATCACAAACTCTTTTCCAATGTTTATCTCAAATCCTGAATAGCTATTGAGATAATGTCTGTAATCCTGTGGTATTCGAAAATTTGTAATCCGTTCTATTTCGGCAATCGCTTCTGGTGATGGAATTGACCTTTTGGGCCAATTATATTTATGTAGTATTTCTTCCATTGTGGTTCAGCTTATTCTAAAATATAGAAAAGATGTATTGCTGGCAAATTAAAAATTTTTGTGAGCAGGCATCTAAAATTACCCGCTTTCCCAGTTATATGTTAATCAAATATTTTCAATATTGTGCAGGCATTCACAAACCAAAGTCCTGTCAATTTGTTATATTCATATTAAATTATAGGAGATTCATCACATGGCAAATAATAAACCTTCACGCGATAAACTGCACAGCACTACCGAAAATGGTGGCATTAATAAAGAAAATTTATCCTACAACGAAAGCAAGCAGAGTTATGAACTTGACGTAAAAGGTACGGATGAAGATTATGATCACCCGATGGGCTACGAAACAGTGGCCGCAGGTGCCCGCGATGATGATTCTACTTATGATGAAGCCAACCCATACGTAGGCGACGAATACGCACGGAATGAAGAAATTGCAAACGACGATTTAGAGGAATTAGGTATGCACGTAGATAATGGTGAAAGTGTAAAACTAAGTGCTGAAGATGAGATTCTGGCCCGCACGCCTGAAGATAACCGCGATGATTTGGATGAAGAAGGATATCCGGTTAATGATACGCCCCAAAAATAGTCAATAGCACACCGTCGGGAAGATGGTGATTTGACGAAACAATCATATAAATGGAAAAGCAGGGTTACATTTGTTGTAGTCCTGCTTTTGTTTTATACCTTAATTTTAATTGCTTTTTATGGATTGATGTCCAGGTTAAATCTCCTGCGCAGCTCGTCCAGTTTAGGATTTTTGTTTACCAGGTAATCGTATTTTTCGCGATTACCATACAACCTGTTTTCGAGCTTACGCTCTACCTGTTTATAGGTTACCAGTACCCCAAAATTTTTAAGCTCGTTTCTTAAGTAATTTAAAAGTTCAACAGATTCCTGCTGAATAAGGTGTTCCTGGGTTTTACTTTCTACTGAAATTTCAATCAGCTCGGGCTTTAAAAGTACCGGTGCAAAGTTGTTCAGGATGGTGAACAGGTTAATTTTATCGGCAGCTTTAAGAATTTGCACATAATTGCTCCATACTTCAAGCAAACGGTCATAACTAAAAACTTCGCGTGCTTCGCCGGTTATAGCTTTTGGCTTACCGTCGTCGTTGCTATCTGCATTTCGTTCAAAATCGTTTAGCGAAGGAATTAAGGTGCCCGCTGTTTTTTTGGGTATATTGATGCTGATTGAAGTAGCCGTAGGCATGCTTACAGGCCTTGGCGCTTCGCTCTGTGTATTTAAAGGTATACTGGGCGGAACTTCTGCCTTTGGGATATTTACTGTTGCCGGTGCTGCGTTTTCACTTTCTGCTTTTGGCTTTATGCTTTCGGCCTGCACTGCCTTTTCGGCTACGACATTAGTTTTTTTTTTATCCTGATCTCCGTCAGTTGCTGTGTTATTGGTGTTTAAAGGCTGTTGTGCTAAATTGACGACGGACCGGATATGGCACATTTTGATCAGTGCCAGCTCTACCTGTAAACGTTGGTTTTTAGAGTTTTTATAATTTAAATCGCAGGTATTGGCCAAATTTAAGGCCGTTAACAAGAATGATAATTCTGTTTGCCTGCACTGCTCTAAATATTTTTGTTTAATGTTTTCGCTTACCTCTAAAAGCTTAATGGTTGCATTGTCTTTACCTACCAGTAAATTACGGAAGTGACTTGCCAAACCATTGATAAAGTTGTTGCCATCGAAACCATTGTTCAATATTTCATCAAACAGGAGCAGGGTTTGGCTAACTTCGGCAGCGGTTAAGAAAGCGGTAAGTTTAAAAAAGTAATCGTAATCTAAAATGTTAAGGTTGTCGATTACTGCTTTATAGGTAATGTTCTTATTGGCATAACTGGCAATCTGATCGAACATCGAAAGGGCATCGCGCAAACCTCCATCGGCTTTTTGCGCAATAATGTGCAAACCATCACTTTCAAAAGCAATGTTCTCGCGGTTGGCAATGGTCGAAAGGTGATTGGCAATATCTTCTACCTGGATCCGGTTAAAATCGAAAATCTGGCAACGCGATAAAATAGTTGGCAGGATTTTGTGTTTCTCAGTGGTAGCCAGAATAAAAATAGCATATGAAGGTGGTTCCTCGAGGGTTTTCAGAAAGGCATTAAATGCACTTTGCGATAACATGTGAACCTCATCAATGATATAGATCTTGTATTTCCCGGCTTGTGGCGGTATGCGCACCTGCTCAATTAAACTACGGATATCATCAACCGAGTTGTTTGATGCCGCATCGAGCTCGTGCACATTAAAAGAATGTCCGTTCTGAAAAGACTGGCAATTGTCGCAGGTACCACAGGCTTCCATATCGGCTGTAGGGTTAGTACAGTTAATGGTTTTGGCCAGGATACGCGCACAAGTGGTTTTACCCACACCCCGCGGACCGCAAAACAAAAATGCCTGTGCAAGCTGGTTGTTTTTGATGGCGTTTTTTAAAGTACCCGTAATGTGCTGCTGACCAACCACAGTTTCGAACGTGGCCGGGCGGTATTTACGGGCAGAAACAATAAAATTTTCCATCGGCACGAAAATAGGAATTTTTTATGAGTTGAGCCCTGGCGCAACTGGAATGTGGAAAAGTTATAAATTGTATAACAAAACCGTTAAAATCAAAATAATGAAATTAAACCATTAATGATGGTAGTTGTAAAATAGCTTATAGCTTTGCTCAAAGGATTCAAAACTACCAAAAACCTGTGTTATGGCTTTTTCTGTATCATAGCCCTGATTGGTAAGCCTGATGATTTGTTTTAAATTTTCGGTTCTTTTGCCTTTAATAAAAAAGTAAATCACGCTGTAAGCGGTGTTATAATTGTCTTGTACCTCATGACCATAAAATGAGCCATTATAAATGCCGAAAAATTTTTTTAATCGTTCAGCATCCTTTAAATCTATACCTGCTTTTATGCTTTTAATACGGAAATCTTGTGGAGCAGCATATAAGTTGCCTTCGCTATCAAAATCGAGTGTTTCGAAAAACTCTGCCAGTCCTTCATTTAGCCACCTTGGCGATTGTTTAAAATTAAACTGAAAAATGCTGTGACTTGCCTCGTGTAAGGTAATGGCAATGAAATCGCGGTTTTTATACACAAAAGCCTGGTTAATGTTTTCAATATAAAAGCCATCACTACTTGCGGGTGCATTATATTTTTTCTGCTCCAACCGGTAATCTTTGTTTTTGCCGTACAAATTTATTTTTACCGGAGCGGTAATGTTCTCACGGGTTTCGAAAATTTCGTTGCAAAACATACGCTCGTAAGCAATTAGTTTTTCAATTTTCTTCTGTTCGGTATCGCTTATTTTGCAGTTTATGGTATTAATCTCCACATATTGGGCAAAGGATGTAAGCCCAACCAAATTAATCAATAAGCATAGTAAGCGCTTTTTCATATTGCAATATACTGATATCGTAAAGATTAGAAGTTAACCTGAGTCGGAGATGTTGCATTTTATTTATATCTTTGTGTTATAGCGTTTAAGGGATAGCTGAAATGTATTTATAGATTTATTAAACTTAAATTGCTTAACATAGTAACAACCCATGAGTAACAAGGATAATCAGAAATTAATTGAACTCGCTAAAAGGCAAAGAAGTATGGAATCTTCAAAAGAAGAGGCTATGGCTCGTCTTGTGGATGCAGGAATTTTTGATAAAAATGGGGAGTATACCAAGCATTATCCGGCACTCGCTTCTTTTTCCAGACGTAAGTAAATTTCATACACATGTACGATCAGCGGCCTAATCTCATTCTGGGCTTTCACGGATGTGACGAATCGGTGCGTGACCAACTTCTGCTGGATCTCAACAAATACAAGACAAGTAAAGAAGATTATGATTGGCTTGGCCATGGAATTTACTTTTGGGAAAATAATTATGAACGTGCGCTGGAATGGGCAAAAGATAAAAAGAAGCGTGGCACAATTAAAAAACCTGCGGTAATTGGGGCTGTATTGCAACTTGGGAACTGTTGCGATTTGACTGACAAAAAATCTATTGAAGTAATTAAATACTATTATGATAATTTAAAGGCCGATTTTTATGATGTTGGCATTCCTTTGCCAGTTAATAAAGATTTAAAGGCCGATAAACATAAAGATATGTTACTGCGGGAGTTGGATTGTACTGTTCTTGAATATATGCATTCGAGGATTTTAGATGGCTATAAAAAGGATATGGCTGCTAAAGGCTTTAGCGAGTATGTTATTTATGATTCTACCAGAGGTGTTTTTACCGAAGGTGGCCCAGCTTACGAAGGTGCGGGGATGTTTGATAAAAGCCATATTCAGATATGCATTCGCAATTCTAATTGCATAAAGGGCTTTTTTATGCCCCGAAAAGAGATTAGTTGGCCAGTTTAGCGGATTGAATCAATCAAATAATTTATTTCATAATTGCTTTTAGCTCGTGCCTGTACTCTGATGCACTTTTACCTGTAAACTCCTTAAACAGCTTATTAAAGTGACTAAAATTATTGAAACCGCTTTCGTAAGCAATATTGGCAATACTTATCGGTTTTTCGGCCAGTAGTTTTGAAGCGTGTACCACACGATACTCGTTTACGAAATGTGTAAAGGTTTTTTTGGTAATCTTTTTAAAATACCGGCAAAAAGAAGGTACGGTCATGCTCGACATTTCTGCAATATCATGCAGGCTAATCGGTTCCTGGAAGTGATCTTTCACAAAGTTGAAGATCATGTTAATGCGGTCGTTATCCTGCACCTGCATTTCCATAGAAAAACCTCTGGCATTTAAAATTTTATAATCCCTGGCGTTTTCGAGTACCTTTAATACATATAATAAGGATAGTAAGCGCTCAAAAGGAGGCTGGTCATCCATTATTTCTATTTTATCACCAATCAGGGCCTTGGTTTGGTTGCCAAATGCAATGCCACCTTTTGCTTTATCAAACAATTCCTGTATCCCTTTTGTCTCTTGCAGGCTTAAAAAACCGGTGCCCAAAAAATCGGGTTTCATCTGGATTACGGTTTCGTTCTTATTGCCCGTATTGGTATCGGTAAAGCCGCAATGAGGCAAATTACTGCCAATTAAAATCAAATCGCCTTCGGTATAATAAGAAACGTGACTACCAATTTGCCTTTTACCTGCACCGCCGTTTACAAAAACCATTTCAATCTCGGGATGGTAATGCCACAGGTGCGCCATGTTATTTTCGTTGGCTATGTATTTCGAGTAATAAAAAGAGCTGCCAAATGAGGGCTCTACTACTTCAAAACTTGGCTTCATATTGATTAATTTTATATGCTAAAATAGGTTAAAAATATGTTAAATTATGTGTTTTACCAAAATATGACTGAGTTAGGGGTAATATAGCATAGATATTGGCCAATATGCAATCGTCTGGGTATTTAAGCTATGCCTACCTTAGTACCATCATAAAGTAATTAACTCTTTAAAATATTTGGTTATGAAAAAGTTCTTAAAAATCGGTTTAATAGCAGCGTTATTTTTTACTGCTACGGGTGTACACGCTAACGATGATGATTTTACTTTAAAAGTAAAAGGTGAAAAAGAAAAGTTTATCCGTTTTTCTGCAGATAAAGCAGAAGATCTAAATTTATCATTAGTAGGTGCTGATGATGAAGTATTGTTCGAAGAAACCATTCATGCTTCTGCTACAACAAGCAAAGTATATGATTTAAACGCACTTCCTGACGGAAAATATGTGCTAAAGGTAGAATCGGAAGCTAAGCTTGCAAAATATAATGTAGTAATTGAAAATGGTGAGGCAATTGTTTCTGAGCCAAAAATTGCTAACGTTTTTAAACCAGTTTATACTAAAACTGATGATGTGGTTACCCTGAGCTTAAACAACCTGGATAAAAGCCCGATCGAAGTAAAAGTTTATAACGAATACAACGATGAGGTTTATGCAGAGTCATTTAAAGATAAAGCGCAGTTAACTAAGAAATTCAACATCAGTAAAACAGATTCAAGATCGTTAACTTTCGTAGTAAAGTTTAAAGATGAGAGTTTTGTTAAAACGATCGAAACTTACTAAAAACTAACAGCTAATTGATTAGGGAGATTATCGGATAGGTAATCTCCTTTTTTATTTAATGTAAAGGGTAAATGTAAGATGGACAATGTGGCTTTTCATCATTATCTTCCATTTGTCATTTCCCATTTTACATCATGCATTAATATATTCTGATTAATCGTTTGATTTTAAGAAATATATTGTTACTTTTGCATCCCCGTAATATACCTCGGGATTAAAAAATTAAAAACATAATTAATAACAATGAATCAGTACGAAACTGTTATCGTTCTAACCCCGTTGTTATCTGAAGACGCAGCGAAAGAGGCATTAGCTAAATTCAAAGCGGTTCTTACTGATAACGGAGCCGAAATTATCCAGGAGGATAATTGGGGTTTGAGAAAATTAGCGTATCCAATTGACAAAAAGTCAAATGGTTTCTTCAACTTAACTGAATACAAAGCTTCAGGTGATTTGATCGCAAAATTAGAGCTTCAATTAAAACGCGATGAGCGTGTGTTACGTTTCTTAACTATCCGTTTAGACAAACACGCTGTTGCTTACAATGAGAAAAAGCGTAGTGGTGCTTTTAACAAAAAAACTAAGGAGGTTGCAGCGTAATGGCAAGAGAACAAATTCAATACGTAACTGCCCCTAAAGTAGAGGATAACCGTAAAAAATATTGCCGTTTCAAGAAAAACGGAATTAAATATATCGATTACAAGGATGCAAACTTCTTGTTGAAATTCATTAACGATCAAGGTAAATTATTACCAAGACGCCTTACTGGTACTTCGTTAAAATTCCAACGTAAAGTGGCTCAGGCTGTTAAACGTGCGCGTCACATCGGTTTGTTACCTTTCGTTGCTGATCAATTAAAATAGGAGGCTAGAGATATGGAAATTATTTTAAAACAAGATATTAAAGGCCTTGGTGAGAAAGATGATGTAGTTACAGTAAAGCCAGGTTTTGGCCGTAACTATTTAATCCCTCAAGGATTTGCTGCATTAGCTACTTCTTCTGCTAAAAAAGTATTGGCAGAAAACTTAAAGCAAGCTGCTTTTAAACAAGATAAAATTAAGAAAGATGCTGAAGGTGTTGCTGAGCGTTTAACTGCTGTTAAACTTTCAATTGGCGCTAAAGCTGGCGAAAGCGGAAAAATCTTCGGAGCGGTTAACACCATCCAGATTGCTGAAGCATTAAAAGCTCAAGGCTTTGATGTAGACCGTCGTCGTATTACTTTCGAAACTGAACCTAAATTTGTTGGCGAATATGTTGCTAACTTAAACTTACACAAAGAAGTTAAAGTTCAGGTTCCTTTCGAAGTAGTTGCTGAATAAGCATTCTTTAAGAATCATAAAAAAGTCCTTTCAGTTTACTGAAAGGACTTTTTTATGCTTTAGATCTGAGACGTGAGATGTTAGATATGAGTTTTGAGACCTGGCAATGCTACTAAATTTTTAATCTCAAATCTAATGTCTCAAATCTCATATCTAATGTCTCATATCTTTCCTATCCCTTTGGCGTGGTTGGTCTGATTTCTACCTTGCTTGGCAGTGTTCTTGCCGGCATGGCTAATAAATCTACCAGCAGTTTGCCCATGTCTTCGGGCTGAATTTTCCAGGCATCGGCCTCGGCATCAGGATTGTGGTCGTTAAAATGACTGGCTACAGAACCAGGCATAATGGTACTTACTTTTACACCATATTTTCTTAAATCTAACATAACGGCCTGTGTAAAACCTGTTAAACCAAATTTACTGGCATTATAAGCCGAGCCTCCGGCAAAAAAGTTAGTGCCTGCCAGACTAGAAATGGTGAAAATATGCCCTTTCGTTTTTTTGATCTCTTCTACAGTAGCTTTAATGCTGTAAAAGACACCGGTTAAATTGGTATCGATGATCTCGTTCCATGAATTAATATCCAGCTCATCAATTGGTGCGAAATGCCCCACACCTGCATTGGCAATCAGTACATCAAGCTGTCCCCATTTCTGAATAATCAGGTCTACTGCTTCCTGCTGCGATTTAAAATCTTTAACATCCGCTTCAATGGCCAAAACATCGCCATACGCTACTAAACCGGCAGCGGCCTGGTTGGCTGCGTCAATCGTTCTGCTGGTGATGGCTACTTTATAACCGTCTTTTAACAGGGCCTCGGCAATACCGAGCCCAATTCCTTTACTTCCTCCTGTAATTAGTGCAACTTTCATGTTCTCTTAACGTATATCTGTTAAAAATGTTTACTTAGATTTTGAGCTGGCAGGGATGGGGAGCTGTTTAATTTCGATATCTTTAAAATCAACAGGCTGACCTTCGCTTTGCAAGGCAATAAATCCCGATTTAAGCGCTTTGCCGTCTATTTTAATTTTGGGGTCGAAACGGTTGGCTACGCCTCCACCTATTTGTGGTTTGCTGTACTGTAATACGGTATCGCCATTAATGATATGTGTAACCAGCGAATCGCCCAATACAATCAGCTCTGCCGATACCCACTGGTCGCCATCGTAGGTTTTTGATCTTGAATCTAAACAGTGTCCGGCATACATTTTACCATTGTAGAAAATTTCGGTACCTGGTGAGCACATGTTACCGGTAGGGCGTGGTCTGCCATCGCTCAAACCACCTAAAAACTGCATTTCAATTGAAATTGGCCAATCCTGCTCTTTAGGCATGGTTTTCGGATCCTGCGAATGGAACATCACACCGCTATTGCGTAAAGTATAACTTGGTGCGCCTTTTTGCAGCTCACCAACCATGCGGTATTTTAACTTTAGGTGATAGTATGAAAAAGGTGTTTTATAGTAAAGGTGGCCAAACTGATCGTTAAAATCGCCATATTGATCGTAACGTACTTTGATGATGCCATCTTCTACACGGAAAGTGTTTCCGAAGTTTACATTGTAATCGTGGTGGTGGATTTTAACATTCCAGTCTTTAATGTCTTTTCCGTTGAAAAGTGAAATCCACTTTCCATTGCTGGCGGTGTTTTTTGTGGTGCTGCAACCCCATAAAAGGACCAGCATAAAAAGGTATCCGATTTTCTTCATCTGTGTAAATTTGAAACCCCAAAATACAGAAAATCGGAGCATTTAATTTTATTTCATTATTTAATTTACAAACCAGCTAATGATTAATAATTATTTTCGCTTGCATTTTCCTTTTCCATCGCTTTAATTACCTTTGCGCTATGGCGAAAACCCGGACAACCAGAACGAAAAGTAAAGCAAAACATCCGCTTTTAAAGAAGATTACCAATATTGCATCGAAGGTATTTTTATACTTTCTGCTGGTTTCAGTTTTGTGGGTAATCGCGCTACGTTTTATTAATCCGCCCATTACCTTATTGATGGTTTTGCGTAACATTGAACGCAAAGCTGATGGAAAACCTTTTAAAACCGAGAAAAAGTGGGTTGATTTTGATGATATTTCGGATAACATGAAACGTGCTGCGGTATCGGCCGAAGATCAGCTGTTTTTAAAACATATTGGTTTTGATATGAAGGCCATCGAAAAAGCATTTGCCAGCAATGCCAAAGGGAAAAAAGTAAAAGGTGGCAGTACCATTTCGCAACAAACTGCTAAAAATGTTTTTTTGTGGCCAGGCCGTTCGTGGATCAGAAAAGGCTTTGAGGCTTACTTTACCTTATTGATTGAACTCTTCTGGAGTAAGGAACGTATTCTTGAGGTTTACCTCAATGTAATCGAAATGGGAGATGGTATTTACGGTGCCGAGGCTGCAGCACAGGAATACTACGGTAAATCGTGCACCAAATTAACCAAAAAACAAGCTGCCTTAATTGCCTCTTGTTTCCCTAATCCATTGCGCTGGACGCCTAAAAATGCAACACCATACATCAGACACCGCCAGTATCTGATTTTAAGAAATATGAACAGGCTGGGACCGCTTGATTTTTAGTCAACAGTCTTTAGTCTATTTTTATTAATAGATAAGGGGACTCGGGACTAAAGACTTATGACTCACGACTAATCATGATCCTTATTCCATCTGATTTTGATCCCACCTTTTTCATCGTCAACTGCTTTCAGGTGCAATACAATACCACGCATGCGGGCTTCGCGCTTTTCCTGTTTGGTCAGGTTTTCATCTCCTTTGGGGTTTCTGAGTGGGATATCCATCGCTACATTGGTACCCGGACCCAGGGCATAAGTTCCTTTTACATTAAAGTTCAGTACGCTCGAGCTTACCTGCATCGGACTGATTTCTACTTTATCGCCATTGATATTTAAAGTACCATCGAGGTTTTTAATTTCTACGTTGGATAAATTCCGGTTGGCAAAGGCAAACTTGCCTACTTTAACCATAGGTTCGAAATTAACCAGGGCTGCATTATTGAGGTTAAATACCACTTTGCCATTGATTGAGCGTGGAATGATTTTACCAGTATGCGAAATACGACCAGAAATATTCACCAAAGAAGACAAATAGCCTTTCAGGTTTTTATTGGTAATGGTGTTCTGCCCAAAATTATCAAAAGAGTAAAAGAAATCTTTAACGCTTACATGGCTGATTTTTGAATTGATTTTAAAGCTGTTTGAAGCGGCCTGCTGGATAATATTTCCGTTAAGCGATAACTGACCACCTGCATGGGCCACGCTGATTTTATTAAAGAAAATGCCTCCACCACGAAGTGAAATATCAGCATCGAGGTTTTTTGCCATAAACTTCTCATAAATGGCTTTATTCACGGTAAGGCGGATATTCATCTGCGAAAGCTCTAAAACATTACTTAGTTCTTTCGAAACTACCTGCTTACTTCCACTTGATTTTGTTTTTTTAGCATTGCGCGGGCCTAAAAAAGGTAAAAACTCTTTTAAATAGAGTTGCGGACTGTTCATTTTAAGATTTACCAATATTTTTTCGGGGGCGGTATAATACAAATTGGCAAAGTTGGCAATGTCGCAGTTTACATTTAACTCGCTCTTACCCAGTTGGAAATGTCCGTTTCGGATGGATAAGTTATTTTGATTGAAATTGATATTCAAGGCACTTTTTACGAGGTGCAGATTACGCGGAATGTAAAGGATATCGGCATCGGCGATCTTTATTTCGCCTGAAACTACTGGTTTGGTAAACCTGAAGTTATCAATATCAGCCTGGCAATACAATCTTAAATCAGCTGTTCCGTTCTTGAATTCAAAATCGTTTGTGCCCAATGAATTGTTAAGGTTTGAAAGTGGAAACTGTGAGGTAACAAGTCCTGTTGCAATGGGGCGCGATAAATTGTTAACCGTAAAGGTGTCGATTTTTAACGGTGCGTTGAAATATTTTGCGGTAAGCTTATGAAACTTGATAGCCGAGTTTTCATCGCCAATAATACCGCCAACAGTATCTCGGTTGGTAAACGAGCCATCAAAATTACAAGCGGTTAATTTACCTGCGGGAATGGAAACCACATTATCTCTTACGGTTATCCCAACTTTAATCAGTGGGTCGCCGTATTTACCAGATCCATCGTCGATAATATTTCCCCTGATATCGATTGGTTTCTCTATGCCAAATTTCAGGAGTTTAGAAGAGATGTTAGGTGCAAGCAGCAATGCAACATCTCTAAATAAAATGTCATCAACGGCAATGCTAATGGCAAAGGCCGATTTATCCAATTCTATTTGGGCACCAATTTTAAAGGGATGACCACCGATGTTTAAGATTTCAGGATCTAAAATTACCGCATCCAATTTACGGCTGTAGTGGGCAGAGAGCGTTCCGTCTAAGGTTTTATCTTTCAAAAAGCTGCCTTTACGGGTGTTGAAGGCGAAACTGTTAACCTTTGTTTTCAGTTTGATTTTTCCCGTCCAGCCGCTATCAGGATATTCCATGCGCCCTTGTACCTGGTCGATATTGAAATTAAAAAGCTTGTGGCGCTTTTTGTTATCAAGTACAAGATCTACCTTGTTAAAATCTATTTTCTTAATCTCCAATGCAGAAGATTTAGGTGATGATTTCTTATCGCTGCCTGCTTTGCTTTTAAAAATACTGGTATTGCTATAGCCGGTAGAATCGGTATAAATGTAAATGGAGGCATTGTTAATGGCAATTTGTTTAATATTTACATTGCCCACAATAAGCGAAAGCACATTTAAAGATACATCAATATCCTGCGCTTTTAGAAGATCGTGTTTATGTTGTGCCCACAAGCTATCTCTCAGCAATACGCCATTTAGCGATACCGAAACACCGGGGAAGCTTTTCAGCAGGGTAGGTTCCATGCTGGTTGCGGTTATTTCACCATTCAGGTTTTTGTTCAGCTGCGAGAGGATAGAAGTAAGCACTTCTTTCTTATTGCGGCTAATGTAAAATGCGCCGGCAAGCCAGGTTAAAATAACCAGCACCACCAGAACAGCTAATATCTTTAAGGAAATTTTGAGCCAGCGTTTCATACACATTATTTTGGTTTAACCAATATAATGCTTTTTGGCTGCTAATTGTTTGGCGGTTAACGAAAATTAACTAATAATAGAGTTGTAAGTTTTAAGAATTTTAATCAAAATTTTTAAAGCAGGTGCGCAAAAACAGTAGAGTGCCAGCTATTTTTAAATGGAACTTCCCATTTGCTATCCAACTCGGCCAGTGTTTGTACCATGTTATTGAAAACAATCGTTTCGGGGGTAACCTGTTTAATGTTTACCAGCGTTTCGAAATCTTCTTTACCCTGAACTTTCACTTCATCATCAACCCGGTAGGCGATGTTAAAGCGGTTAAAAAGATCGACATGATACTCATTTTCGATTTCTTTGATTAGTCTCACCGAACTATCAATAGAGCATCCGGTAACGCCAGCCTGACTTTCATCAACGGTAAGGATAATAAAAAAGCCATAACGGATTTCGGCCTTTGCCAGCAATTCATTACCATGTGCTTTCCATTGGTTGGTAAAAGCAGCTAATTTATTCAGGATCTGGTTTTCTTCAACGGAAGTAAACTTACGATCGCTTTGGTAGATCCAAACTCTTGATTGTGGAGAAAAACTCATATACAAATTTATGATTTTAATTAATTTGGTGTGTTTAAAACGCTGGCCATATGAAAAAGTTTACACTTTGCTTGAAAATGTCGTTTATTTCGGCGCTTTGTGTGTTTTTTTATGCTTTTTCCAATCCCGACCCCTTAGAGCAATGTGCTGGTTTTCTTCAAAAGACCTTTATCGATCATTACGATTCGGGGCAGGAAAGTAGCCAAATCAAACGCTATGAGTTGAATGTTACTAACAATGGCTTCTGCCGTTACAAACGTTACTTTAATAACGGAAAAACGGAGTATTTCGCATTTAAGTTGTCGAAATTTAAAGATATGGATTATTATGGTAATACAGCGAGCGGTAAACTGTATCTGCATACCAAAGGCGATGATGTGATTGTGCAGACGTATAAAGACAGGGGAGGTGATGTAGATTCGATGGCCACGCAGGTTATTATTCCCCTTAAAAATATTGAGGCGGAAGATTTAAACCAGATCAGGGATAATTTAGAACAGATTGTTAAGATACCTGCTCAGCCGGTAAAGGAAGTGGCGAAAGTGGAGGAGTAGGAAACTGATTAGTTAGGGGTTAATTTCAAAATAGTACGCAATATTCCTTCGACAGGCTCAGGATTGACAGACTACGCAGAAAAATCATCTGTCTGTAGAGTTCCGAAGGGCTCTACGGATTAAAGAATGAATAAGAGTCTATGACTCGTTTGTAATTATTGAGTTATAAACTCATCTTATTCACCATCCGTAGAGATGCTAAGCTCAACTCTACGGATAGAAACCTGATTAGTAGTTTTCCATTTCTGCGCATTCGGGGTCGTTGTGTATAAGCTTTAAGATTCCCATCCGGTAGCTATCGGATCAAGCTGGGAATGACGATCTTGTTGTATGCTTCTGCTGCGAGAATATTCCTTTCAATAAAAAAGTCTCAGCAATATGCCAAGACTTAAATTTCTTAATTGACTTATATGGTTAATTTATAGCTACAAACCATTCGCTCTTGCGGTGATCTCAGCAATATCCAATACTTTAACTTCCTGTTCTTTATCTTTCAGTTTAACACCATCACTAAGCATGGTCATGCAAAAAGGGCAGCCTGCTGCAATAACTTGTGGATTGGTTTGTAAGGCTTCGTCAATACGCTCTACGTTAATATCTTTGTTGCCTTTTTCCGGCTCTTTAAACATTTGTGCACCACCTGCGCCACAACATAAGCCGTTACTTTTGCAACGTTTCATTTCTACCAGCTGCGCATCTAACACTTCGAGGACTTTGCGTGGCGCTTCGTAAATGCCGTTGGCACGGCCCAGGTAACAGGGATCGTGGTAAGTTATTTTTTTGCCTTTAAAGCTTTCGCCACCTTCAGCTTTCAGTTTACCTTCGTTAATTAAATCCTGGATAAGTTGTGTATGGTGAATTACCTCGTAAGTGCCACCCAGACCCGGATATTCATTTTTGATGGTATTGAAACAGTGCGGGCAACCGGTTACGATTTTTTTGATATTATAGGCATTCAAAACCTCAATATTGGTCATGGCCTGCATCTGGAATAAAAATTCGTTACCTGCACGTTTAGCCGGATCGCCTGTACAGCTTTCTTCGGTGCCCAAAACAGCATATTTAATGCCTACATGGTGTAAGATTTTGCAGATATCGCGGGTTATTTTTTGAGCGCGCTCATCGTAACTTCCTGCGCATCCAACCCAAAATAAAATTTCCGGTTCTTCACCAGCAGCCATTAACTCGGCCATTGTAGGTACTTTAAATTCCATTTATTTAGTATCTAGTATCAGGTATCGAGACCTGATGTTATTATTATTTTAATTCATTGCCAACTGGAAACTGCCAATTGCTAACTTTCCTGAGCCCAGTTAAAGCGGTCGGCCGGAGAATATTTCCACGGTGCCTGGTTGTTTTCAATATTACCCATCATGGCATTAATGCTTGCAGGTGCCTGCGATTCTTCCATCACCGCATAGCGGCGCAACTCTACAATAATCTGTAATGGATCTATATTAACCGGACAGGCTTCGGTGCAGGCATTGCAACTGGTACAGGCCCATATTTCTTCCCTGCTGATGTAATCATCCAGTAAAGATTTACCATCCTGATGCTCAGCGCCATGTTTATCGATGTTTTGACCAACTTCGGTAATCCGGTCGCGGGTATCCATCATGATTTTACGTGGCGATAAAAGCTTGCCTGTAATATTTGCCGGACAAACCGAAGTACACCTTCCGCATTCGGTACAAGTATAGGCATTCATTAAGTTTACCCAGGTCAAATCTGTCACATCTTTTGCCCCAAATTTTCCCGGTTCACTTTCTGCTGGTACAAAAGAAGGATCGAGCATGGCTTTAACCTCATTAGTTACCGATGCCATATTGGTAAATTCACCTTTCGGCTCCAGATTAGAGAAATAAGTATTTGGAAAGGCAAAAATAATGTGGAAATGCTTAGAATAGGGTAGGTAATTCAGGAAAGCTAAAATACCAATAATGTGGAACCACCAACAGCTGCGCTCAATAATTACCAAAGCACTTTCGGTAGAAGGCAACAGATTGATTAAATACTGGCTTACCGGAAATGCACCTGCCTGTACATAGTGGCCTACACCCAGGCTTTGTAATTTTGCGTCAGCGGCATTCATCAGTAAAAAGGCGCTCATTAACAATATCTCGGTAATGAGGATGTAATTGGCATCTGATTTTGGCCAGCTTTTCATTTCCACACCACTGAAACGCTTCAGTTTTAAAACATTTCTGCGGATCAGGAAAATAGCGCAAGATACCCATACGGTAAGCGCAAGAATCTCGAAAGAGGCAATTAAAAAGTTGTACAGGCCGCCCAGACCATTGAAAATACGATGTGTACCGAAAATTCCATCGATCATGATTTCGAGCACCTCAATGTTAATGATAACGAAACCAATATATACGAAGAAATGGAGGAAAGCCGGGATAGGGCGTACCACCATTTTTGACTGACCAAAAGCTACACGTAACATCGTTATCCAGCGTTTTGCAGGCTGATCGTTGCGGTTAACTGCTTTCCCCAACCGGATATTACGGATAATTTTACGGAGGTTAATTGTAAACAGCGCAATTGCTGCAAGCGTAAGTACTAGAAAAAGGATCTGTGCTACCATGCAATTATTAGATTGTTAACGCTAAATTAGGATATTAATCTAAATAAAATACTATGCATGCATAAAAAAATAGATAAAATTGTTTGTTTGTATTCATTCTAAGCAGTTATGAAGGCCATTTTTTAAAAGTGCTAAAAATTAATTCGCTGATAATCAGTTGAGCAGTGAAATAATCGAAAAAAAGTTTTGCTTTTGAAAAAAGAACACTACATTTGCAATCCCAAACGGATGGTGCCATAGCTCAGTCGGTAGAGCAAAGGACTGAAAATCCTTGTGTCCCTGGTTCGAATCCAGGTGGCACCACTTCCAAAAGCCTTTCAGAAATGAGAGGCTTTTTTGGTTTTTAATCATTTTTAGCAGAATTGTGTTGGTTCGATATACCTGAAATAGCTTAAGTAGTTCTTAGCATCGACGAATATCTGAGCCCATGTAAACTTCATCATGTTTTTAGATCAGCACTAAAATCTTTAAATCTACAGGAAAGTGAAGTAAGGGCAAGTTTGCTTAATAAAATGAAAATATTTTTTTTCGGCGCATCTTGTTGCTTATCAAAAAGATGTAACTTAATGGTGCCGTTTTGAAGAAAAAAACTGAAAACCTTTTTTGGAATTGTGAAAAAGAACACTACATTTGCATTCCCAAACGGAGGGTGCCATAGCTCAGTCGGTAGAGCAAAGGACTGAAAATCCTTGTGTCCCTGGTTCGAATCCAGGTGGCACCACTTCTAAAAGTCTCGATGAAAATCGAGACTTTTTTGTTTTAAAGCTATTTTATGTTTCTACATGATATTCGCTTTCTGACATAGCTTTTACCTTTTTTAAGGCCGCAGGCCAGGTTTCGTTAAAATAATCCTTCCATTCTTCAACAATGCTCATATCAATGATAAGCTCAGTTTGCCCGTCTTTTTCTTTTAAGGTATAGTTCTCCAGCGATTCGCCCCAGTCATGCAATTCTTCTTTACCATCTTTTATCTCGCCTATATGCTTGATAGACATAAATTCGTTGGGGATATTTTCTGCAATAACTGCTACCATTCCTGATCCTTTGCCATCCCCGAACACTGCCCTGCTTCCTTTTTTCCAATCGGTTTCTACGCTCGATCCTTCTGCAAAAACCGAAGTCCATTTCGGGTAGCTTTCTACACCAAATAATACATCCCAAACCTTTTCGGCACTGGCGTTAATACTGGTTTTAAATTCAATCTTTTCCATGGTTTTGATTTTAATTGTTTTCCATTATTACTTGATTAAACAAATTTGTAAAGTATTTGATTGATTTTTAAGGTGTAAAGACGACAAATTATGGGGGCAGAAGAGCTGAATATTTGTATGAACTTTGAAATTTGGGTTTTTGAACCATAAACCGTAAATCGACTGATTAAACCTTGCATTAATATTTAACATATTTTCACGATTATAATCTCAGGATTAAGTAATTTAATCGGTATATTTAGGTAATTCAACGATACATGTACTAAGCTGCACAATATTTTGGATTAAATTTAGTTGTTGCTTGGTGGGTTTTCAGTTAACAGTTCTCAGTAAAGCGTTTTTCGGGACTGTTTTCGGGCTTGACCATAAAACAATAAAACAACTTTATTGCATCCCTTTACGTATATACAACACCATGTTACCAACTTCCATGAGAAATAATAAATTTAACAGGCTGTTACTATTTGGCTTTTTGGGCCTCATGGCAACTGCTGCCTGTAAAAAAAGTAGTATTACCCCCGATGAGCCAGTTACGCCGACCGAAGTTACACCTCCAGGCACCCGCGAAGAGCTGACTAAGGATTCGATCTTTTTATATGCCAAAGAGCTGTATTACTGGAATACCTCTTTGCCCACTTACGAGACGTTTAAACCGCGCAGCTTTAGCTCAAACGAGGCCGAGCTATATGCTGTAACCCAATATTCGAACGATCCGACTACTGGGAAACCTTACGAGTACGTAAGCGGTTCTGCAGAGCCCAAATATTCGTTTTTTGATTACACGGCAGCTACTACCGGAAAAACCGGCGCTTTAAAGGCCGATGTGAATGGATCGGCAAATGATTATGGTTTTTCTATAAATTACAGCTCTACCGACGATTTAAGGGTGAAATATGTATATCCCAATTCTCCGGCGGCGCTGCAAGGGTTAACCCGTGGCTGCAGGATAACCAGCGTAAATGGCCGTACCAGTCTTACCTACAGTACTGCCAATGTTAGCTTCTTATACGATGCTATTTTTGGAACCAATCCTAGTGTAAGCCTCAGTTTTACCGATTTAAACAATAATACTAAAAACGTGGTGATCACAAGTACCACTTATACAGTCAACCCAATTTTATATACGCATGTGTATACTGTTGGGACTAAAAAGGTAGGGTATATTGTTTTTAACAGTTTTACCAACAATGCAACCGCTGGCTTAAACAGCGCTTTTGCTAATTTTGCCACACAAGGGGTAAGTGAGCTTATTGTCGATCTACGTTATAATGGTGGCGGATATGTATCTACTGCAACCCAAATCATTAACCTGGCGGCACCAATTGCGCAAAACGGTAACATCATGTTTACCTCGTATTACAACAGCTATTTACAAAATATTACTACCGCGCAGCGTAAAGCTTCTATTCTGGCGCATCAGCCTTTGCTGGATGATGCGGGTAAACTACAGACTTTTACCTCGGGAGTTAACGGGAAATATGCTACATACGCCGATTTAAATTACTCGGCAAGCTCTGCCGATAATATCGAGCGATTTGCAAAATCGGGTAACCTGGCATTAAGCCGGATTTATTTTATTGTAACCGGCTCTACAGCTTCGGCAAGTGAGTTAACCATTAATAGCTTAAAGCCGGTAATGGATGTAAAACTGATTGGTAAAACGACTTATGGTAAACCAGTGGGTTTCTTTCCGATCAGGATTGATAAGCTGGATATGTATATTCCCGAATTTGAAACCAAAAACCAGGCCGGTGTTGGCGGATATTATTCTGGTTTAAGTGTGGATAAAGATGCTTACGAAGACTATAAAAAGGATTGGGGTGATGAAACCGAAACTTATTTATATTATGCATTGGCCTATGCCAACACAGGTGCTTTCCCGCTTACTGCGCCAAAAACGGCCAGTTTAAAAACAAGCACTTTGCCGCTTTCTTCAACCTTATCAACCGAAGAGATTAAATCTGTTGATATGCGTTTAGACCCGAATGGGTTTAAAGGAATGATTATGACCCCACACGGAAAATTGTAAAAGATTGATTGAAACAATAAAAAAAGCGCGGTTAACTTAAATAATTAACCGCGCTTTCTTTTTGTAAGCCCAAAAGCTACAACAATATTTTACTGCTGATATCTTTATTGATGGTAATATATCCGGGGTATTTAAATGGTGTGTTGCCTAACATAAAAGTTGGCTTAATTTTAATGGTTAATAAACCCAGTTTTTCATCTTTGGCTGATGATCCTTTTTGCGCGGCTTTTACAATATCGTTAAATACATTGCCGTTTGATACCAGGCCATAAATATTGCTTACCAGTTGCACCGGAACGGTTACAGTCTGGCCTTGTGCAATACTTACCGTTTGATTAACCAAGCCTTCGGCTAAATCGGTATTGTTTACCAGTATTTTATATTCGAACTGGTTTATAGCAGCTAGGTTGCTGGATGGATTGCTGATTTCTAAATTAAGGTTGGCTTTTAAAGGGATATCTTTACGCAATAAACCCAATGCCACGCCCGGCAGGCTGCCAAGACTAAAACTTTGCTGGTCCATTAATTTCTTTACATCGGTGCCCGCAATAGATACCTGCTGAACGCCGGTAATTTTGTAGGTGCAGTTTTCCAGCGCTTTTATTTGCTGCGCCTGTTTATTAATGCCACAACCGAATACGGTAGTTACAAACAGGCAAATCATTAGTATGTTTTTCATGTTAATCATAACGCCAAAATAATAAAACTATTTTATTTGGCTTAATTGTTGAAACGGTTAAATGGAGTAACTGTTTTCTTCCCCTATACAAAGAGCCGGTTGTCTGATTTTTATACTACATATGAATTAACCCTATTTACAGTAATTTTGAAAGAAAAACAGTTATGTCCATTACAGTGAGGAAAATTGTTGCAGAAGATGATGCGGCTGCGGCAGAAATGATCAGAACAATTTTGCGCGAATTTAAGATAGACCGTCCGGGTACGGTTTATACTGATCCGACAACTGATCACTTATCCAAATTATTTGAGCACCCTGAATCGGCTTACTGGATTGCCGAAGAAGATGGAGAAATATTAGGTGGCTGTGGCATTTATCCCACCTCAGGTTTGCCCGAAGGTTGTGTAGAGCTGGTGAAACTTTATACTGCGGCATCGGCCAGGGGAAAAGGGATTGGTAAAATGCTGATGCAAAAAAGTATCGAATCGGCGCAGCATTTTGGCTACAATGAAGTTTACCTCGAATCTTTTCCTGAATTAACTACAGCCATCAGCATGTATAAAAAAGCAGGCTTTATAACCCTTCCAGCTCCTCTGGGCAATTCAGGACATTTTGCCTGCAATGTATGGATGCTACTGGTATTGTAATTGGTTAATCGTTGAAACTGGTTAACTGTAGATACTCATACAATTAACCAGTTAACCGATTTATACAGTTAACCAAATAAACCAGTTAATCAACTAATTTAGTTGCCTCCCACACGGTTTTCCTCCTCACGGGTACCGGTACTTCTGTTGCGTGCGGTTTTAATTTTCATATTGCCGAATTTGTAAGTGAAACTCAGGTTTACCCTGCGACTTTCCCATTCATTTTTCCAGTAGGTTTTAATGTTATTGTATTCGAGGTTAGCCCTGAAGGCACTGGTGTTAAAAATATCATTCACTTTTAAGGCCAGCGTTGCATTCTTGTTCCAGAATAATTTTTTTGCCCCGATATTGAGCTGATAGCTACCTAAACTGTGGAAAAGACCGGAAACGGATGGCGAATCGTAATAAGCATAGGTGGTTAAGCTATAATTTTTAGGTAAAGTAATGGTGTTATCCATCATCACCGACCAGTTCCACGAAAAAGCATTAAAGCCATTGCCCTGCACAGCAGATTGTGTGCGGTTAAAACCAGCTGAAACTTCGGTATTGTTGTTCCACCATTTGGTGATATCAATCGGGCTTCCGGTTGCCATGTAAAAATTGGTGGTGCGGTTCAGGTTTTCCGGTCTCGAAATACTTTCTTTAGTAGCATCGTTCTGATAAACCACTTCCCACATAGATCCGTTATTTACCGAATAACTTAAAGTTAATACCCTGAAGCTTTTGAGCGAATAATTCAATTCGAAACTATTGGCATAAGACGGTTGCAGCAGTGGATTGCCCTGCAAAGCTGTATATGGATCGCTGTAAAAAGTAAATGGATTTAAACTGCGATACGATGGCCGGTTAATGCTTTTGCGGTAAGCAGCGGTAACCAGGTTGTTCGAATCAATTTTGAGGGATACAAAAACGGTTGGGAAAAGCTTCCAGTACTTTCTGTCAATTAAAGTGCTGGTGCCCGAAGATATACCCTTACCCAATGTTTGCTCTGCCCGAAGACCTGCTTTAATCTGGATGTTTTTAAAGCTTTGATCTAAAGAAAGGTAAGCCGCATTAATGTTCTCGCGGTATAAGAACTGGTTGGTACGACGGGGATCGTTTATCCATCCAGCAGTTTTTAACGAATCGAAACGCACATCGCTTTCCGATTTTACCCAGCTGCTTTTCCAACCGGTTTCCATTTTAAAGGTTTTGTTAAAGTTTAGGGTATAATCGGCTTTTACCGAATAGATAGCAACATTACCCATGCCCATATTGCGTAAATCGATGGGATTGCCCATTATGTTATCATTTACATCAAAATAGGTGTTGGTGAAAGTTTCGTTTTTGCTGTTATCGTACCGAACGTAATCTGCATCGAAGCCAAGTTCGCCACCCAGACTATCGGTTTTATAGCGGTAATTCAGGTTTAAAGCATGGTTCTTCTCTGTGTTGGATTGTGGATTAAACATTTCGGTGGACCCCATTTTTGCACCTGTAGCACTGTAATTAATGGAGTTGCTATTTACTTTGGTTTCTTCGGGTGCAGTAAATCCCTTCACCATTACGCCTAAGGTATGTTTATCATTGATAAAATAATCGGCACCGGTAGAGTAATTAAGGCTATTGGTAATGGGATGCCAGAAATTAAGCTGGTTATATTGTTCGGCGCCAATGGTGCGGTTTAAGGTTAAGCGGTTGTAAGAATTATAATGTCCGGCGTTTAGGCGCAGGTAGGTACTCACCTTACCGATATTGTAATTGAGGTTGGTACCGGCGTTCACTTTCTCGTACCTGCCGTAGCCACCGCCAAGGTTCATGTTGCCGTTAAAACCCTGCATGCTGTTTCTTTTCAGTTTAATATTGATAATTCCTGCCGTACCTGCCGCATCAAAAGAAGCAGGCGGGTTCGAAATCAGTTCAATTTTGCTCAGTACCGTTGCAGGTAGCGATTTCAGGTAGGTGGTTAATTCCTGACCACTCATATAGCTCATTTTACCATCAATCATTACGTTAATGCCGCTTTTACCTTTCAGTACAATATTATCATCCTTATCCAGCTTTACGCCAGGCGACCGGCTGATGACTTCCAATGCATTGTCGCCGGCAGTATTCATCTGTTCTACATTTACAATAACCCGGTCGGCTTTTTGGTCGATAACCGGCATTTTGGAAATGATATTCACCTCTTTTAAATTCTGGCTGTGATCGGCTAAAATAAGTGCAGGGATCCGAACAGCAGCTGCCTTTACTTCAAAAGGAGCCGATTGGTTTTTATGGTACCCCATCATCAGTGCCTTAATCAGATAACGGCCCGCTTTAACATTGCTAAATTCGTATACACCTTGCTGATTGGTGGCCTGTAATCCAACCGAAGCCGAATCGGGCAGGCGGATGAGGGCAACTGAGGCATAATCCAATGGCTTATTGCTTTTGTCGGTTATCGTTCCTGATATTTTGGTGTTTTGTGCCCAGGCTGTTTGAATGCCTGAAATCAGTAATATAAAAAGAGCAGTTTTAAATAAGCGGTTCATCATGGGGTTTGTTTTATAATTTGATGTTCCAAAGATGCGGTGGCTGCGTTGGCCAACAAATTATATCATCCCAACCACCCGAAATATTATCCCAACAGGTTTTAGTGCCTGAAACAGCTTTCGTACTAAAAAAGCAAGGTTTGGGATAAATATTTACTGGTTTGGCATAAGAAAATAGGTGGTTAAAAATGCTTTGTATAGTTTTAGGGCATGAAAACATTAAAAACGGTTGCACTACATATACTTTGCTGGGTACTGGTTCTGGGTTATTTTTACGGTGGCTCGCTCATACAAGGCATTACTTTAAGAGAATCGGCCTTTAGCATCTCCATGAACTTTATACAGATCATTGAGTTTTACATCTGCTATCTGTGGGTATATCCCCGTTTTTTGAAAAAAGGTAAAACCCCTCAGTTAATTGGGGGCATTGTACTTACCATTGCCATATTTATTGCTTTAAGGTATCTGATAGAAGAAGTTTTGTATTTAAAATGGTTCGGTTTTCATAACTATGCAGAAGGTACAACGGCATGGCACTATATTTCTGATAACATTTACTGGAGTTTGGCCTTTATAGTGGTGCCCGCTGCGGTTTATGGTATAGAGCAAAGCTTTAAATCGGAGCAGGTAAACCGGAAACTTAAAGAAGAAGTGGTAAAAGCCGAACTTTCATTCCTCAAATCGCAGATTAATCCACATTTTTTGTACAATACCTTAAATTATGTGTATTCGCTTGCTATTCCGGTATCGGATAAACTGGCCAATGCAGTTTTGCGTTTATCTGATTTGATGCGCTATACCTTAAACGATAGCCCGGACGGAAAAGTAAGCTTAGATAAAGAAGTAGGCTATTTAGAGAGTTATGTTGAACTCTTTAAAATGCGTTTCGAGCCCAATTTCTTTGTGAGTTTTACCTCGGAAGGGGTTAGCGATCAGAAAATTGCTTCGCTAATATTGATTCCATTTGTAGAAAATGCTTTTAAACACGGTGTGGTAAATGATGAAAAGCAACCGGTGCGGATTAAGCTTAAAGTACAGCAAAAACGCCTGAGTTTTGAGGTGAGCAATAAGATTAGCCATGCACAAAAAGACCATAGCAGTGGGGTGGGCATGGTAAATGTACACCGCAGGTTAGATCTCATTTACCCTGACCAACATGAGTTGCTGATTTCTAATAACGGCAATACCTATAAAAGCACGTTGATTTTGAATCTCTAGCAGATAATTAGTATCATTGAAATTATTACCCTAAACCCTAAGCCCAACATGATCCGTTGCCTTGCTGTTGATGATGAATCGTACGCCTCAGATATTATTGCGGCCTTTATCAATAAAACCCCTTTTCTTGAATTGGTTGGAACTACTACCAATGCCTTTGAGGCGCTGAATATGGTGCAGGAAGGAAAGGTTGATCTGGTTTTTCTTGACATCCAGATGCCTGAATTAACCGGGATCCAGTTTTTAAAGATTTGTGGAGGCAAATGCAAAGTGATTTTAACTACAGCATATCCCGAATATGCGTTGGAGGGCTTTGAACTCGATGTGGTTGATTACCTGCTTAAGCCCATTTCTTACGAGCGGTTTTATAAAGCAGCCTCAAAAGCGCAGCAAATTATAAATCCGGTACCAGTGGTTCAACCTGAAATGATACAACAGGTGGCACCAGGCAACGACTTTATTTTTATTAAAGGCGATACCAAGAATAAATTCATCAAAGTAAACTACGATGATATTTTGTACATAGAAGGACTTAAAAACTACGTTTCTGTGTACACTGCCACACAGCGGATTATTACCTACCAGGCCCTGCGCGAGCTGGAAACACAATTGCCCAAGCCACCCTTTTACCGCGTTCATAAATCGTACATCATATCGATTGAGAAGATTAAAATGATTGATGGTAATACGGTTTTTATTAATGATGAAGCCATTCCTGTTGGCGAAACCTATAAAGAAGAGTTTTTTAAGGTGATCAGGGAAGGGAAGAAGGGTTAGGTTAACTGTATAAATCGGTTAACTGGTTAATTGTTATGATGAACTTACAGTTAACCAGTTTAAACAATTAACCGATTAACCAATTACAATTGTTCCATTGCTAAATTGTTCGATTGTTGGGATTGACCTCCAATTCAGTATTTCTACCTTAATTTTCTTAATCTCTTAATGGTAAAAATCTTTAATATTATCTCCAGTTAACCAGTTTAAACAATTAAACGATTAACCCCAGGAAGTGTGCATAAAATCTCCCGATTATTTCTTTCTATTTTTTTAAGTTTGCTGCATAAAGATTAAATAGAACATGAGCATGCAAGAAACCAATTCGCTAAACCAGGTTGCCGAATTCCACACTACTTTTAAACATCCTATTCTCGAAAATCCGGTTATCCCTTCAAAGCAAAGGGCTAATTTGCGTATTTCGCTTTTGGCTGAGGAGTTAAAAGAATTGCAGGAAGCGGTAGAAAATGATGATTTGGTAGAAGTTGCCGATGCATTGTGCGATTTGCAGTATGTTTTGGCCGGTGCAATCCATGAATTTGGCTTGGGTGGAAAGTTTAAAACGTTATTTGACGAGGTACACCGCTCAAATATGAGCAAGGCCTGCAAAACCATCGAAGAGGCCGAAAATACCATTCAGTTCTATTTAGATAAAGACGGAACAGAATCTTATTATAAAGAAATCGACGGATTATTTTTAGTATTCCGTAAATCAGATGACAAAACGTTGAAATCCATCAACTATTCGCCTGCTGATTTAAAATCACATTTAATTTATTAAGCTTTGAAAAGGCTAAAGCAGCTAATTGGCGATTTGAAGCAGCAACAGGGTAATCCCGATGCTGCTTTAATGCGCGAGTTTATTTTTTACTCGCCTAAAATGCCGCTACGCCTGCATCAGGAGCAGCTTATCGCCGAATCGAAGCAATTTAGTCTGCCCGTTTTCGATACCTATTTTACCCGTTCCGAAATCAGCATCAATTGTTTTAGCTGGGGCAAAGGTAAAAGGAAAGTGTTGCTTACCCATGGCTGGGCTTCAAAAGCACTCGATTTTTACGAGCTTATTTTAGCCCTTTTAAAAAATGATGACCTGGAAGTGATCGCTTTTGATGCGCCGGGCAATGGGAGTTCTGTTTCGGAATTTTCGAACCTGATGCTCTATGCCGATTCGGTAAAATCAATTGCACTTAATTATGCACAGCCCGATGTGCTTATCGGGCACTCGCTGGGCGGAATGGCCAATGTTATTGCCGTGCAGGAGCTGGCTATACAACCACAATTGCTGGTTAGCATTGCTCCTTTAATCCGTCTGAAAGAGAATTTTGAGCAAAGCCTGGAATCGGTTAACATTGATGTTAAAGACCAGGCAATTTTCTTTGCTAATTTTGAGCAGGAGTTCCCCGTTCCGGCCAGTTATTTTAACCTGACGAATTTATATCAGCTAAAAGACCAAACCAATCACTATTTGGCTTTCGATCCCGAAGACCATATTTCGCCCTATCCGTTTCTGAAAGAATTTTTAGATAAACACCCTGCTATCACCTCCAAATCATTCGAAGATGTAGGGCATTATAAGATCCTTAAATCGGTTGACGTAATTGAAGATATTGCGTACCAGATTCAAGTATTAAGTTAATTTTTCTGTTTTTACTTTCATTTGGTGCCACCCATGGTGGGAAGGTTTCAAAGTAACTTTGATTTGTTGCCACCTATGGTGGGAAGGTTTCAAAGTAACTTTGATTTGACGCCACCCATGGAGGGAAGGTTTCAAAGTAGCTTTGATTTGGTGCCACCTACGGAGGGAAGGTTTCAAAGTAAATAAGCTGAATTACCTAAAGTAAGGGCCTTTAAATTAATCTTATCTGTCTTTAATTGTGCTGTCAGCTGTTTCCAGCTGACAGTCTTGTACGCTCAGCACCTTCGTGGTTATTAAACAAAATTAAGACCTTAGCTGTTCTAAGGTGTCTTAGGTGGTGAAAAAAACTTTGTGCTTTCAGGTTTACCATCTGACAGTTCTCAAATATTGCTTTTAATCCAGTTGGTTTCACGAACTCCATCTACATATTATCTCCCGCTGATTTCGCGGATCACCGCAGAGATTGAATAATCTTTCTTGAATATCCTCATATGTCTTAAATGGTGAAAAAATGTCCTACCCTTTTTAAATCCATAACAGTGCATGACAGTTAAAGCTGCTGTAAATTCTATTTTAGAGCAACCAAATATTAATTAACAGCATGCAGGCAATTTTAGGCGTTATTTTTCATTTCTTCGGTGGTTTCGCCTCCGGAAGTTTTTACATTCCTTATAAAAAAGTTAAAGGTTGGGCCTGGGAAAGCTATTGGATCGTTGGCGGGATATTTTCCTGGCTTATTGTTCCGCCGTTGGCAGCTTATTTAACCATCCCGAATTTTAGCGCGATCATCAGCAGTACCAATGGCAGCATTTTATGGCTCACTTATTTTTTTGGTGTGCTTTGGGGTATTGGTGGCCTTACTTACGGCTTAGGTGTTCGTTACCTGGGCGTATCACTGGGGAGCAGCATTATTCTGGGATTATGCATGGTTTTGGGGTCTATTTTGCCTTCCATCTATTTCGATTTTTTTCCGCAAGCGGGTAAAGATACTTTCACCATGTTTTTGCAAACCGATTGGGGCCGCATGGTTTTACTGGGTTTACTGGTATGTGTGCTGGGGATCGTGATTTGCGGTAGGGCCGGAATGATGAAGGAAAAGGAAATGAAAACCGATATTACCGATCCGCATGGTATGGAGGTAAAAACCGAATATAAATTTGGTCTGGGTTTATTTGTAGGGATCGTTTCAGGCGTGTTAAGTGCTTGTTTCAATTTTGGTATCGAAGCCGGTAAACCCATGGCCGATGCAGCCAATGCCATCTGGAAAGCCGCTAATCCAGCTGAAACAGGCAATTTTCTTTTTCAAAACAACGTTACTTATGTAATTGTGCTTTGGGGCGGACTTACCACCAATTTTATCTGGTGTATGGTGCTTAATGCCCGCAACAAATCATTTGGCGACTATACCAATAAAACAACCCCGCTCTTAAAAAATTATATTTTCTCAGCCCTGGCTGGTACCACCTGGTTCCTGCAATTCTTTTTTTACGGGATGGGCGAAAGTAAAATGGGTAACGGTGCCAGCTCGTGGATTTTACACATGGCCTTTATCATCTTAATTGCAAACGTTTGGGGGCTGATATTAAAAGAATGGAAAGGCGTATCGCGCAAAACACTGGTAACGGTTTTGGTGGGTATTGTAACCATCATTCTTTCAGTGCTCATTGTGGGTTATGGCAACTCAATAAAAGGTTAATCAAATAGAAAAATTTAAATAGAATAATATAATGTCAATCGATACGAAAAGTTATAAGCATGTAAGCTACTTGTGGGATGAAGAAGAAGCTGCAAAACTGGCTGGTGATGAAGTTGCTTTGTTAATCTACCGCTCAAATTTATTGGGTGCAGATTTACGCCTTACCAATTATGGAGGTGGCAATACTTCTTGTAAACTGTTGGAAAAAGATCCGCTAACCGGCCTTGAAACCGAGGTGATGTGGGTAAAAGGTTCGGGTGGTGATTTAGGTACCTTAAAGAAAAGCGGTTTGGCTGCTTTATATGTAGACCGTTTACGCAGCCTGAAAAACATTTACCGCGGGGTGGCTTACGAAGATGAGATGGTTGAATTGTTTAATCACTGCATTTTTGATTTAAGCTCTAAGGCACCGTCAATTGATACACCTTTACATGGTTTCTTACCTTTCAAACATATCGATCACCTGCACCCTGATGCCGCCATTGCCATTGCAGCAGCAAAAGATGGTAAGCGCATTACGCAGGAATTGTTTAATGGTACCATTGGTTGGGTGGAGTGGAAAAAACCAGGTTTTGAGCTGGGCTTACAGTTAAAGCAGTGCTTAGATGAAAACCCGGGTATCCGCGGCATTATGTTAGGTTCGCACGGGTTATTTACCTGGGGCGATACCGCTTACGAAAGTTATTTAAATACTTTAGAGGTAATCGAAATTTGTTCAGATTACCTTAGCCAGAATTATGGTAAAAAAGGTCCTGTTTTTGGCGGACAGAAAATAGAAAGTGCAGAAGCAGATCAACGTAAAAAACAAGCTGCTGCATTGGCGCCGGTTTTACGTGGTTTATGTTCTTCAAAACAACACATGATTGGTCATTTTACCGACGATTCACGTGTATTAGAGTTTATCAATTCGAACGATTTGGGCCGTTTAGCGCCAATGGGGACCAGTTGTCCCGATCACTTTTTGCGCACCAAAATCAGTCCGCTGGTTTTAGATTTAGCCAGCGATGCCGATTTATCGGATGTTAAAGCCTTGAAAGAAACTTTGGAGCCTGCTTTCGAAGCTTACAGATCTATGTATACCGATTATTATGAAACCTGTAAGCATCCAAACAGTCCGGCTATTCGCGATACCAACCCTGTTGTAATTTTATATCCGGGTATTGGTATGTTTACTTTCTCAAAAGATAAACAAACGGCAAGGGTTGCTGCAGAATTTTACATCAATGCCATTAACGTGATGAAAGGGGCGGAAGCCGTTTCTGAATATACTTCTTTACCACACCAGGAAGCTTTTAACATCGAATACTGGTTACTGGAGGAAGCCAAATTACAGCGTATGCCTAAACCTAAACCGCTTACCGGTAAAATTGCTTTAATTACAGGCAGTGCCGGGGGTATTGGTAAAGCTATTGCTAAAAAGTTTGTGGCAGAAGGTGGTGTGGTTATTTTAAACGACATGAATGCCGAGCGTTTGGAAGAAGCAGGTAAAGAATTTGCTGCGCAGTTTGGTAAAGATTCGTACAGTACAGCCACTTTGGATGTAACCAGCGAAGCAGACATTAAAAATGCTTTTGATGCAGCTGCATTGGCATTTGGCGGGGTAGATATTATTGTAAACAATGCAGGTTTATCCATCTCTAAAACCATTGCCGACCATACTGAAAAAGACTGGGACCTTTTATATGATGTTTTGGTAAAAGGACAATTTTTCATCACCCAGGCTGCAACAAATACGATGCAAAAGCAAAATATAGGTGGCGATATTATTAATATTGTAAGTAAGAATGCTTTAGTTAGCGGACCAAATAATGCAGGTTACGGCAGCGCGAAAGCAGCGCAGTTACATTTAAGCAGATTAAACGCTGCTGAATTGGGTGCCGATAACATCCGGGTAAATATGGTTAACCCTGATGCGGTAATCAGCGATAGCAATATCTGGGCTGGTGGATGGGCCGAAGGTCGTGCCAAAGCTTATGGAATTACCGTGGCCGAGTTGCCTGCTTACTACGCAAAACGTACATTGCTTAATCAGATTATATTACCGGATGATATTGCGAATGCCTGCTTTGCCTTTGTTGGTGGCTTGTTGCAAAAATCAACCGGCAATGTGCTTAATGTAGATGGCGGTGTAGCCATGGCATTTGTAAGATAAAGAATAAGATCGGTGGTCTGTGAGACACAGACCACGGCGATAAAAATGTAACCACAGATAAAAAGGATGAATATAGATGAAATTTGATCTATCGGTTGAGGTCCCCGCCAACCGAAATAAATGCAGCAATACAAATGTGTGTTTATCTGTGTGCATCTGTGGTAAAATAAAAAATAGTGGTCAGTGTGGACACTGACCACGGCGATTTTAAATTCAGTTTTAGTAAGTTGTTTCATCGGTCTGTGTTTAGGCACAGATCGAAAATGACTTTAAATTTTTGTTATCGTCCTCGTTTTTAACGAGGATGAACGAGAAAGGCGATTGTATCGCCAAAATAATTAACCTAATAAAACCAAATATCCTCATGAATATCGGGCAGAACCAAATAGAAAAACACAACGACTCATTGTTAACCGCACATCAGCGTAAGCTTGCTTTTTTAAAAGAAGACTGGGCACACGTTGATCTTGAAGCTGTAATTCAAAAACTGGTCGATTTTCAGATTGCCATTCCAAGCTGGGCTTTGGGAACAGGTGGTACACGTTTTGGTCGTTTTGCCATTACCGGTGGAGAGCCACGTACCATTGAAGAAAAAATTGAAGATGTGGGTTTATTGCATGCCTTGAATGGTGCAAGTGGAGCAATTTCGCTTCATATTCCATGGGATATTCCTCAAAATGCAGCAGCACTAAAGCAATTGGCTGCGGTTTATGGCCTGAAGTTCGATGCCATGAACTCCAATACCTTTCAGGATCAGGCAGGTTCGGCACACAGTTACAAATTTGGTTCCTTACAAAATGTAAATAAAGCCATTCGCAAACAGGCGATTGAGCACAATATAGAAGTAATTAAACACGGTATCGCATTGGGGTCCGATGCTTTAACGGTTTGGCTTGCCGATGGGTCATGTTTCCCTGGCCAGCTTAACTTCCGCAAAGCTTTCGAAAATACACTGGAAAGTTTACAGGAAATTTATTCGGCCCTGCCTGATGACTGGAAAATGTTTGTAGAGTACAAAGCTTTTGAGCCTAACTTTTATTCAACTACAGTAGGCGATTGGGGTCAGTCGCTATTGTATGCCAGCAAACTGGGCAAAAAAGCCTATACACTGGTTGATTTAGGTCACCACCTGCCTAATGCCAATATCGAGCAAATTGTAGCTTTATTGTTAATGGAAGGTAAGTTGGGTGGTTTCCACTTCAACGATTCTAAATATGGCGATGATGATTTAACCGCCGGAAGCATTAAACCTTACCAGTTGTTCCTGATTTTTAATGAGCTGGTTGAAGGAATGGATGCAAAAGGCATGAACCATGCTAAAGATCTGGGCTGGATGATCGATGCTTCGCACAATGTCAAAGATCCTTTAGAAGACCTGCTTCAATCGGTCGAAGCGATTATGATTGCTTACGCGCAGGCACTTTTGGTGGATAGAAAAGCATTAAATGCAGCACAGGATAACAATGATGTAGCCAAAGCACAGGAAATTTTACAACATACTTTCCGTAGCGATTTAAGGGCATTGGTTGCCGAAGCGCGTTTAAGAGCCGGAGCGGCATTATCGCCAATCGGTTTATACCGCGATTTAGATGTGCGTAATCATTTAGTTAATCACCGTGGAAAAACTGTTGCTACAGGTTTGTAAAGAGGAGAATAGAAATGCCAAAACCTGTTATTGCCATATTTGATGTAGGGAAAACGAATAAAAAACTCTTTCTGATCGACGAAAATTATCAGATTGTTTACGAGCGTTCAGCCCGTTTTGTAGAAACCGTTGATGAAGATGGCGAAGTTTGCGAAAACCTGGAAAGCCTGCGTTCATCTGTGTACGATTCCCTGCATCAGGTTTTGCAGTTAAAAGAGTTCGATGTTAAGGCCATTAATTTTTCTACCTACGGTGCCAGTTTTGTGTACCTCGATGAAAATGGTGAGCCTTTAACGCCACTTTATAATTATTTAAAAGCCTATCCAGAAGCACTTAAGCAGCGCTTTTACACTACGTATGGCGGTGAGGATAAGATTTCTTTAGAAACCGCTTCACCAGTTCTGGGTAGTTTAAATTCGGGTATGCAGTTGTACCGTTTAAAACATGAGAAGCCAGCGTTATTTGATAAAGTAAAATGGGCTTTGCATTTGCCTCAATACCTGAGTTATCTGATTACAGGTAAAGCTGTAGCCGATATTACCAGCATTGGCTGTCATACCCAGCTGTGGGATTTTAACAAAAACCAGTACCATAATTGGGTATCGACAGAAAAGATCGATGGCAAGTTTGGCGCTTTTACACCCGCCGATTCGAGTCTGAAAACAGATTTTGAAGGCAGCAGCATCAAAGTAGGAGTAGGCCTGCACGATAGTTCAGCAGCTTTAATTCCTTATCTGGCTAATTTTAATACCCCTTTTGTACTCATTTCTACCGGTACCTGGTGCATCAGTTTAAATCCTTTTAACCAGGAACCTTTAACAGCCGAAGAACTGAAACAAGATTGCCTGTGTTACATGCATTACAAAGGTAAGGCTGTTAAAGCTTCGCGTATTTTTGCAGGTTACGAGCATGAGGTGCAGCTTAAACGCATTGCCGAGCATTTTGATCGGGCAGCTTATCTGTTTAAGCATTTGAAGTTTAACCCTGCTATGATTTTGAAACTGGCCAATAAGATTCCTGAAAATAAAGAGGCGCAGACGGGATTTTTGGCGAATTCAGCATTTCCAGACCGCGATCTGAATATTTTTCAAACGGCAGAAGAAGCTTACCACCAGCTTATTTTTGATCTGGTAAAACAGCAGCTCTATTCGTTAAAACTGATTTTAAACCCGGGCGTAAAACGGATTTTTGTAGACGGAGGTTTCGGTAAAAATGCCATTTATATGCATTTGCTGGCTACCGCTATTCCGGATATAGAAGTCTATGCTTCGTCGGTTTCGCAGGCTACCGCAATTGGAACGGCTTTAGCCATTAACGATGCCTGGAACGAAAATCCGGCACCTACGGATATGATTCAGTTAAAATATTATTCGGCCATACAACGTACATTGGATTTTTAGGAATTTCCTTATATTAGAAATCCTAATACCCTAACCATTTTGAAACCAGAAGATCTAATACCTTATCTCAATGTTGATGAATACTCGTCGACACCCAAATACAAACAGTTAACCAATGCCATTTTGGCGGCAATAGAAAGTGGTAAATTGCTTAAAAATAGTTTGCTGCCTTCTATTAACGAGCTCAGTTTTAGTTTGGAAATGTCGCGCGATACAGCAGAGAAGGGATACCGGAACTTACGGAAATTAGGGGTGGTAGATTCGGTTCCCGGGAAGGGCTATTTTATCATCAATACCGATTTTTCTCGTAAACTTAAAATCTGCCTGCTGTTTAATAAGCTCAGTACGCATAAAAAGATCATCTACGATTCTTTTACCAAAACCATAGGCGAACGGGCAGCCATCGATTTTTACATTTACAACAACGATTATGCGCTGTTTAAAAAGATGATTGTAGCCAAGCGTGATGATTATTCGCACTTTGTAATTATTCCGCACTTTCTGGAAGGGGGCGAAAATGCACATGAAATTATCAATACCATACCTAAAGAAAAACTGGTGATTTTGGATAAATTGTTACCAGGGGTAACCGGAAATTATGCTGCGGCCTATGAAAACTTTGCACAGGATATTTATGCAGCGCTTGAGCAGGCCTTAGACCGTCTTTCCAACTACCGCACTTTAAAAATTATTTTCCCCCGAAACAGCTATTTCCCACACGAAATACTAACCGGTTTCTACCGTTTTTGCCAACAGTATGCTTTCGATCATAAAGTGATCCACAATATTAAAGATGAAGAAATTAATCCGGGTGAGGTTTACATCAACCTGATGGAAGACGACCTGGTGATGCTGATTGAACGTTTGATTGCACAAAAGCTCAAAATTGGTAAAGATGTAGGGGTAATTTCTTATAACGAAACGCCATTAAAAAGGATCATTTTAGATGGCATCACCACCATTTCGACTGATTTTAGTGAACTGGGTGCCCAAGCCGCTGAGTTTGTATTGAGTGGCAAAACCGAAAGGGTAGAGGTGCCTTTTTATCTTAATTTGAGGAAATCGCTTTAGCGCTTAGCTGTCACCCTGATCCGATAGCTATGGGGTGCAACGTAGTCGAGAAATCTTGCTAGACAAGGCTCTCTCCCTACCTGTACGTGCAGGCGTTTCGCTGCACTAGTCGAAGATCCTGTTTAAACCATCTGATCTATTGAATGATAATTTGAATTTGTTATCTAAATAGCTAACTTTGTGTTGGCTTATACTTGGTTAATGAACGAAGGATTTATCAGAGACATTTTCTATTTTGAGGAGTACTATTTGGATTTTTATGCAGGGTTAAAGCCTAATGTAAAGAAAAAGTTCAACTGGACTTTGCAGTTAATTGCTACCCTCGAAAAAGTCCCTGAAAAATATTTTAAGCACATTACAGGTTCAACAGGACTCTTTGAAATTAGAGTTGAGGTTGGTTCAGATATTTTTAGGGTGTTTAGTTTTTTTGATAAAGGAAAATTAATCATACTCGTAAATGGTTTTCAAAAGAAGACTCAAAAAACACCTAAGAATGAGATAGAGCTCGCTGAGAAACTTAAAAGAAAATATTTCGATGGAAAAGAATAAAAATAAACTAATATCATTTGCTGATCATTTAGATAATGAATACGGCAAACGTGGAACTGAAGGCAGGGAAACTTACGAACAAGAATTTGAAAGTTTTAAGCTAGGTGCGATGCTTCAAGAATTACGTAAGGAAAAGGGCATGACTCAGGAGCAACTTGCTGAAAAATGTGGCACTACCAAAACTTATATTTCCAGGATCGAAAATAATGCCAGCGACATCAGGCTCTCTACCTTAATGAGAATTATTAATGTAGGACTTGGCGGCCATTTAAATCTGAATGTAAGTTTATAGTCAAAAATATCTTTTTAGTTTAAATGAGTGAAACGGTAACCACACAGCTGCGATCAGAAGAAAACCCTTACGATTATATTTTACGGGATTTTAATCTCAAAGATCTCAGCGAAATTGTTATCCTCAAACATTTGGGCGGGCTGGTACATACCGATGTAAAAGGTTTTTATCATTTGCATCCCGAACAGATTGAAGTTGATTTTGCTGCGTTTAGTCAGGGAGATGCGGTTGAACCTTTTCCTGTGGTAATGGTTCAGCAACAAAACAATTCGGTAAAGCTTTCCTGCCGGTGCGCTACGTCAAAAAACAAACTCTGTACACATCAGGCTCAGGTTTTATACAATATTCTTCAACGCAAAGCGCTACGTATTTTCTTCGATGCTAACCTGCGCAGAGAAAAATTGATTAAAACAGCCATTGATTATGGGCTGGAAAAGGAAGAAAACCCCGATCTGCTTTTTAACCTCACTTATCACCAGGATGAGGTTGAAATTAAACCCAAAATGGAAGCCTTGCAGCCTTTTAATAAAGAAGCTCAGCAGAATCTGGCCGATTTGCTGCTACCCAGAGCAAAACCGCAGGTTAAAGCCCGCGATAAAGGTGATTTAAGTAAAATGATCCTGGTATTTGGGCAGCACCGCTATTACAACCATTTAACCATCGAACTTTTTGAAGCAGCCATTACCAAGACCGGAAAGGTTAAAAATCCATTAAAAGGTATTCATCCGGCAGATTTAATTTTTAAAACAGAAGATACCGATCTGCTGAAATTTTTTAGCGGCATTACCACCTTTCAGCAAAACTACAATACCGACCAAAACGACGTAGAAATTGAAGCTTTAAAAGCAATTGTTAAAAACCCGGCAAAAATTCCGGTTTATTTGCAGGATGCGCAACAATCGTCGGTTATTCAGCCATCCAGCATCTCGGCAGTTGATGTGCAGCCACTCAATGTCGATTTAAGGCTTGCGGTAAACCAGCGCGAGGATTATTATGAAATTACGGGGCGTTTAATCATCGAGGGTAAATCGTACGAATTGGATAACCTACAATTGGTACACCAGTACTTTGTTAAGCTCAAAAATCAGCTTTATCTGATTGGCAGACTTGATTTTTTAAGGGTGATCGGATTTTTTAAAAAACAAAGCAACCGCCTGATCCTGCATAAAAGTAAATATCCAGAATTTCAGAAAGCCATTCTGATTCAATTGGAAGGCAGCATACATGTCGATTATTCTTATTTAAAGCCTGCCACCAAAAGCCAGATCGAAGAGAAAGGTTTCGACCTCGAAAACGAGCAGTTAATTTATCTGTCCGAATCCGAAGATTTTATCCTGTTAACCCCGGTAATGCGCTACGGAAATTTAGAAATTCCGGTTTTATCGAAAAAGCAAATTCAGGCGCAGGATAAATTGGGGAATGTTTTTAAGCTGAACCGCGATGAAAAAGCTGAACTTCAGTTCGTTTCTAACATCATCAGGTCGCACCCCTACTTTTACGAACAAATAGAAAACGATTTCCTCTTTGAGCAGAATAAATATGATTCCTTTTACCTGCACCGGAAAAGATTTTTAGAAGAAGCCTGGTTTTTAGATGCCTTTGAAATCTGGCGGAATAAGGGTATTCAGGTTTTAGGTTTCAATCAGTTGAAAAATAACAAGCTGAGTGAATTTAAACCTGAAATAAACATTGAGGTAATTAGCGGATTGGATTGGTTTGAAACAAAAGTTGAGGTAAAATTTGCCCGGCAGGTGGTACCCTTAAAGCATTTGCATAAATCAATTCGCAATAAGAGTAGGTTTGTCAAGCTCGATGATGGCACCGAAGGTATTTTGCCACAAGAATGGGTAGAGAAGTTTGCGGCCTATTTTAATGCAGGCGAAATTACCGAAGATGCAATCCTCACACCGAAAATTAAATTTGCCACAGTAAATGAACTGTACGAAGATGCCCTGCTGGATGGCGAAGTTAAAAATGAGCTGCAGCTTTATAAACAGAAGTTCGAGGGCGCAAATGCAATTGAAGAAGTAGAAGTACCTTCAGCTTTACAGGCAACCCTGCGTCATTATCAGAAAGACGGACTGAACTGGCTTAACTTTTTAGATGATTTTAATTTTGGTTCGTGCGTGGCCGATGATATGGGGCTGGGTAAAACCATACAGATTTTAGCCTTTATTTTATCGCAGCGCGAAAAAGTGAAACACAATACCAACCTGGTTGTGGTTCCGGCTTCGCTGATCTTTAACTGGAAAGCTGAGGTAGAAAAGTTTGCTCCATCTATTCAGGTTAAGACCATTTATGCCGGTGAAAGGAGCAAAACCACTGAAGATTTTGGCCAGTATGAAATTATTTTAACCTCTTATGGCACCTTGCTTTCTGATGTTCGCTTTTTAAAGGATTATCGTTTCAATTACATCTTTTTAGATGAATCGCAGCTCATTAAAAACCCTGAATCGCAGCGTTATAAAGCCGTGAGGATGCTGCAATCGCGCAACAAAGTTGCCATTACAGGTACACCCGTTGAGAACAATACCTTCGATTTGTACGGGCAGTTATCTTTTGCCTGTCCGGGCCTGTTTGGTAGCAAGCAACAATTTGCCGATTTATATTCTACCCCGATTGATCAGTTTAAAGATAGCCGTAGGGCAGATGAACTTCAAAGAAAGATAAGGCCATTCATTTTACGCCGGACTAAGGAACAGGTAGCGAAAGAACTTCCGGATAAAACGGAAATTATAATGTACTGCGAAATGGGCGAGGAGCAACGCGAAGTATATGAGGCCAATAAAAAAGAAATTCAGGATTATATTTTGGGTAAGCAGGAAGATGAACTGCCTAAAAGTTCGATGCACGTATTGAAAAGCATTACCACGCTGAGGCAAATTTGCAATTCGGCTGCTTTGCTGGCTGATGGAAAATCTTATCTGCAGGCTTCATCAAAAATTGATGTCTTGCTGGAGCAAATTGAAAGTAAAGCCAGTAAACATAAAATTCTGGTTTTCTCGCAGTTTGTAACCATGCTCGATCTGATTAAAAAAGAACTCGACAAGCGGCGTATTGGTTATGCTTATCTCACCGGCCAGACAAGGAACAGGGAAGAAGCAGTGACTTCTTTTCAGCAAAATAAAGATATTCCGGTTTTCCTGATTAGCTTAAAGGCAGGGGGAACGGGACTGAATTTAACTGAAGCAGATTATGTTTACCTGGTTGATCCCTGGTGGAACCCTGCAGTAGAAAACCAGGCCATCGATCGTGCTTATCGCATTGGCCAGCATAAAAACGTAATGGCAGTGCGGCTCATTTGCCCCGATACCATTGAAGAAAAAATTATGAAGCTGCAGGCCACTAAAAAGGATTTGGTCAGCAACCTGATCCAAACCGAGGGTAGTTTTTTCAAAAATTTAACCAAAAAAGAGTTGCTGGGATTGTTGGATTAAGACTATTCGTCATTGCGAGGAACGAAGCAATCTTACTACTATGGGTGGGTAAAAACATTAATTCAATTTTCAACTAGCGATCGTTGTAAGATTGCTTCGTCGTTCCTCCTCGCAATGACGGAATTATTTAAATCTCCACCTCGAAATCGTAATCCAAATATTTCGGTACATGCAAACTCTCTACAATTTTCCAGTTTTTCTTTTCGGCAATAAACTCGGGCAGGGCTAAACTCGATGCTTTAGCCGCTTCCATGTAAAAATCCATTTTCGCGGGGTGCAATGGCGAACAGGCATGATAAATGCGGCCAAAGGCTTGTTTTTCCAATAACCGGATCGCAATACCAACCGCATCTGTTTGATGGATGAGATTTACCGGAGCTAGACCATTGGGAACGCCGGTTTTGCCTGCAAAGAACCTTCCCGGGTTACGCTCGGGGCCAATTAATCCTGCAAAGCGGATGATGGTAAAATTGGGCGTTTCGGCTTTTAAAATTTCTTCGGCAGCTACCACAACCCTGCCCGAATCGGTATCCGGACAAGTTGTGCTTTCTTCGTTTATCAACTGGTTTTCATCTGCAAAAACACTGGTCGAACTTATGAGTACAATTTGTGTTGCTTTGCCTTTGGCAGCCGCTATAATCGACTTAATTTTTGCCGGATAATCCTGCAGCTCGGCGGAGTTTCTTTTTGGCGGGATACAAATAAACAAGGCATCGCATTCAAAAAAGGAAGGATCTGCTTCAATTTTTGCCGTTGTGAAATTAACCAGATAAGGCACAATTTGTGCATCGGCCAGCGCAGTAAGTTTAGTTTCGGTGGTGGATGAACCATTAACTGAATAGCCGCTGGCAACCAGTGCCTTGGCAAATGCAAAGCCAAACCAGCCACAACCTAAAACCGAAACCTTTTTAATTGCCTTTTGATGCATCTTAGAACCTGAAATCATAGTGCTTAAAGATAGTGTTCTGCCCGTAATTTATTTGTCAATTCTGCTTCTTGTACAAGGTTTTTGATAAGGCTAAAATGCCATCATGGTAACTGGTTGGTTTAAAGTTAAAAGCTTTTTCAAATTTTGTAGAATCGAAATGATAATCGTGATCGTATTGGTAATACATTTCAACAGTACCCGCTACTACTTTTTTAAATAAGCCAACCAAACGCAGCATCAGTTTATTAATTACCGAATAACGGGCTTTAGTGCCGTAAATATGGGCGGCCATTTCAATAAAAGCTTTTCCTTTTAAAGGGGCTGCGGTTGGTAAATGCCAGATCTGGTTGCCCGAATCGGGTGTTTGGCCCAAGAGAAACAGCGTTTTGCCGGCATCTGGAATGTAAGTAAAGCTATGTAAGGTATTGGGATTTCCAATCCATTGCCCGCTGGTATTTTTGGCAAATTTATCCAGTATCATCATATCGAAAAAACTGTTCATAGAGTCGGTACCATAAAAATCGGCTGCACGGGCTATGGTTGCATTAATGTGGCCTGCTTTGCTCTCATCCATTAATTGCTGAGCTATTTTTGCCCTCACTTCGCCTTTCAGGCTGCAAGGATGGTAAGGTGTATTCTCCGTCATTGGTCCTTTTACCAGCCCATACATGTAAACGTTGTCGAAAAAGATTAATCGTGCGCCGGTTTGCTTGCAGGCACTAATCACATTTTGAATAATAACCGGCCACTGTTGCTGCCATATTTGGGCATCGTAAACTAAACCGGCGCACAAATAAATGATGGTCGAACCTGCTGTTGCGGCAAGTACTTCCTGTTCGTTCAACAAATCAGCCTTTTGCCAGATTACATTGGGATTGTTAGTAGCCACCGGTTTACGGCTTACCAGCCTAAGGCGTTGGTTATGGGCAATTAATTCCTGGGTTAATGCGTTTGCTGTTGGCCCGCCGGCGCCTAATATCGTGTGCATAGCTTTTCTTTTTTTGATTGACTCAAAGTTAGTTGAGCTTTGATGCAGAAAACGTTAACAAAAGATAATGATTACAAAAAGTATAAGAATAGGCTTAGTGCTGTAGTAAGGTTCTTTTACGAATGCGTGAAAGTGAAACAGGTGTTATGCCCAAAAAATTGGCAATAAAATGCTGCGGAACCCGCTGAAAAATATCGCCGGCAGTCTTCTCGAGTGCAGTATAACGCTCTTCGGGACTTTGTGTAATAAAAGCGGTAACCCGGTCTTCGTAACAACAGATGTAATATTCGGCTATTAAACGGCCAAAACGTTCCATTTTTAAGGCCAATAGCGGGTGGTTTAACATTTGCTGCAAATGCTGGTAAGAAATCATTACCAGTTCGGTTTCTTCAAGGGCTTGAATGTAATTGCGGTTTGGGGTACGTTTAACGAAGCTTTTGTAAGCGCTCATCAATTCATTTTCAAAGCTAAAGTATCCGGTAATTTCCTGCCCGTCTTTGATATGGTAATAGCGTACAGCTCCACGGGTAATAAAGGCCATATAGTCACACACTTTTCCTTCTACAGCAAAATGTTCCTTTTTGTTTAGACTCGAAAAACTGAGGTAAGTGGTAAAGATCTCCCACTCCGTATCGCTAAAGGTTACAAATTGGGTAATTCCCTTTCTAAATGCTGCAAGTTGAGACTGTTTATCCATACCAGAAGTAAAATTCTGATTAAAGATACAGATTTACGATCAATAAGGTTAACCCTTGCCCAGGTTATAACAAGCCCTGCAACGGGGTTCGTAACTTTCTTTTTCGCCAAGCAATACGGTAGCTTCATCGGCAGCCGTGCGGTAGCTGTATAGGGCAGGGTTACCACAGCAAACGCAAACCGCATTTACCTTAGTTACATGTTCGGCAATAGCCATTAGCGCGGGCATAGGGCCAAAAGGCTTGCCGGTAAAATCCATATCCAAACCTGCAACGATTACGCGGATACCCCTGAGGGCTAATTTGTTGCAAACATCAGGCAATTCATCATCAAAAAACTGGGCTTCATCAATGCCTACTACCTGGGTGTTGGTACCCAGTAATAAAATGGCCGAGGCACTATCAACAGGTGTGGAGTTAATCGAGTTTAAATCGTGCGAAACCACAGCAGTTTCGTGGTAACGGGTATCGGTTCTGGGTTTAAAGATTTCGACATTCAATTTAGCAATCTGGGCTCTTTTTAGCCGGCGGATCAGTTCTTCCGTTTTACCCGAAAACATGGAGCCGCATACCACTTCAATACTTCCCGAAAATTCGCCCCTTCTTCTAAAATTTTGTTCGCTAAATAACATGCTTTATTTTTTATTCCCCAGTATCAGCCCGATAATTTTTAAACCGAACAAATATGAGAATTATGTGTTATTTTTGAAGAGATAGTTACCAACATAAATCGATCAGAAATTCGTTTTAACTTTATGATGAACCAACAAGATATTTTCAAAAAGATAGGCAGTATTTTAACAGAGTTGAATGAGCAATACCAGTTTTTAGCTCAAAATCCTCAGCAGCTGAATGATTTGGAACTCGAACTTTTCCTGGCCAATGCACATTTTCTTTCCGATCACGTTAATATCGTAAAAAAACTAAATACCATCATTGAAGATAAAACACCTGAAACGGGCAATCACCCACGTTTAGCTGAACAAAATACAATTATTCTGCCCGAAGCGCCTAAAAGCTATGTAGAAGATGATGAGTGTTTTGATCCGCAGGAACTGGAAGAAGTGGCAACTGCAGAAGAAGAGGAGGCACGCGTTGATATTAAGCCTGCACAGGAGATTATTGATGAAGAAGCGGCTGAAGTAGAAAAAGCCGTTGAGGTAGAAAAAACAGCTTCAGCAATAAATAACGATTTCTTTAAACCCGATCAGGACGATCATACTTTTGAGTTTGTGCTGGGTACGCACGATGAAAATGCACAGTTTGATTATGAGGTGAAATCTGCCGAAGAAATCTTTGACCGGCCTTTAAGTAAGGAAGAAGCAGAAATTCTGGCTCAAAAGAAAAGAATACACGAAAAAGAAAGAGCATTACCCGCTGATGAAACTCCTTTGCCTGCCGAAGAAGATGAAATTGGTCCGGAACCTTTTTTAATTGATCATGAAGCGGAAGAAGAAGTAGTAGTGGCTGTTACACCTACACCGAAAGAAGAACCGGTAGCTGTCGCCACGAAGCCTATCGAGGCACTTAAGGATGTAAAATTGGATGAGCCTATTATTTCGCCACCTGTTGAGCATGAAAGACCATTGTTTACACCAGAGGCTATTCCGGTAAAACCAACACCAGAGCCTGTGGCAGCAAAACCTGTTCAAAGTTTAAATGAATTATTGGCGCAAACAAATGGCAAAAACGAGGAGCCTGTAAAAGCACCAATAGCCGATTTAAAGCAAGCGATTAGCTTAAACGAAAAACTGTTGTTTATTAAAGACCTTTTCAACGGCTATAACCTGGCTTACTCTGAAGCGATTGATATTGTAAATAAAATGAACAGCTTTGAAGCTGCTGATGGCTTCCTGCAAAACAACTATGCTGCAAAGAACAATTGGGCCAGTAAACAGGGCACAGTAGATCAGTTCTACGAATTGTTAAATAGAAGGTTTAGTAAGTAGGTTGCGTAGCGTTTGGCGACAGGCGTTAATTGCTGATCGTCATCTCGACTGAAGCGTAGCGGAATGCCTGCCCGTACAGGCGGGGAGAGATCTAAATCAAAAATTCTTTCAAAATAGATTTAGCTTCGCTGAGCCTTGATCGTCTGCGTTTGTAACGCGGATGCAAGAGCCTGGCATTTGCAATGCCTCTTGATACTTAAATAATCCCATCTGGGTTGAATCGAGCTTTAAGATAAATTGCAAGATGGTAAAATCTAAAGATCGTCCGCGGTTGTAACGCGGATGCCGGAACCCGGTATTTGCAATGCCTCTTGCTCCTTAAATAAATCCCATCCGGTTTGAATCTAGCTTTAAAAAGATAAAAAGCAGGATGGTAAAACTCCAAAGCGACGATCCTCCATAACTAATTAAAGGTAGCGGAATTCCAATAACCGGAATAATACCAATCGTCATCCCGATATTGATAAATACGTGAAAAAACAGGATACAGGCCACACTGTAGCCATACACGCGCGAAAATGTAGAACGTTGCCGCTCTGCCAGGTTAATTAATCTGAGCAGTAAAAAGATGTACAAGCCAATCACAACAGAACAACCTGCAAAGCCCCATTCTTCGCCAATGGTTGAGAAGATAAAGTCGGTACTTTGTTCGGGTACATAGCCATATTTGGTTTGTGTACCCTGTAAAAAGCCACGTCCTGTTGCCTGACCGGAGCCAATAGCAATCTGCGACTGTATTACATTATAACCGGCACCTTTATTATCGGTTTTAAGACCAAGCATCAGCTCAATACGACTGCGTTGGTGTGGCGCCAGTACTTTATCGTAAGCTACTTTAATGAGAAACAAATAGCCAATTGCAAAAACGGTTACTAAAATGGTAGAGAAAATAATCTTTTGTTTCCGTCTATTGTTGTAAATAAAAAGACCCGCAATAGTGGTTATAATGATGATTAAAATATAGGTTGGCACTAAAAAGTCTGCCACAAACAAGACAATCATTCCCAAAAATATCAGCAGGAAGTAGCCTGATAAACCTTCGCGATAAAGTGGAAACATAAAAGCAAGGAAAACCAATGCCGAACCGGTATCGGGCTGGAGCATAATCAATAATAATGGTGCCCCTACAATTAAACCTGCAATGCCAATGGATTTGATATCCCTGAATTTTGGATTAAAGGCCCCCACATACCGGGCTAATAGCAAGGCTGTTCCGAATTTAGCAAACTCAGCGGGTTGTAATTTAAATGAACCAATGGCAATCCAGGCCTGGTTACCTGCAACCTTATTTCCGATCAGCAATACGGCCATCAATAAAATTAATGTACCACCGTAAATAAAAGGAGAAAAGACATTGAACAACCTTCCGTCAAATAGCAGGATTGACAAGCCTAACACCAAGCCCGTAATGATGTAAATTAGCTGTTTGCCATATAGCGTACTAAAACCAAACACGGCTGTTTGTTCAGGGGGAACTGAAGCGTAAATGTTAATAAAACCAATAGCGCATAAAGAGATGTAGATTAAAACAGTAATCCAATCTACGTTAAAGAAAAAGCGGTTTCCCTGTTGCTGCTGCATTTTATTTAATTATTACAGGTTTATCGATGGTTACAGTTTTAAGTTCTTTAGGTTTGGTTGCTACGCTTTGTTTTAGGGTTGCCGAATTAATCCTCAAACTATCCTTTATTCTTTTAGTAGAATCTGCTTTCTTAATTAACAGGCTGTCTGCTTTTGTGAGTTTAATGGCTTTGGCTTTGTCTTTTAAAACAGGTAACAGATTTTGGCTTTTCATCCACTCAATTTGAGCAGCCCTTTCTCCGCTAACTGTACCTTTAAGATATTTTTCAATCATGTAACTGGCAATTGGTGCAGCATAAGTACTACCGTAACCCGCATTTTCTACAATTACCGCTATGGCAATTTTTGGATTATCGCGGGGGGCAAAACCAATAAAAACCGAGTGGTTTTTGCCGTGCGGGTTTTGTACTGTTCCGGTTTTTCCACACAATACTACATCGGGAATACGCGATAATATAGCTGTACCCCAGCTGCTGTTTACGGCATCCTGCATGCCATCAATTACTGGTTCGAAATGTTTGGCATCTACACCTACATAATTTTTAACCACATATTCTTTTCTAACCAGGTTTTTATCGCCAATGCCTTTAATCAGGTGTGGTTTAATGTAATAGCCACGATTGGCAATAATGGCCATCGCATTAGCCATTTGTAATGGGGTAGCTGTAATTTCGCCTTGTCCAATGGCTTGCGAGATTACGTTGGTGTAACCCCATCTTTTACCGTAAACTTTATCATAATGGTCTGCGGTATAAAAATAACCTTTTCTCTCGTAAGGCATATCTATACCCAGTTTTGCACCAAAGCCAAATTTGGCAACCTTATCGCGCCATTCCTGATAAGTTTGCCTTTGGTTTTTCATGCCATTCTTTGTGATTAATTTTTGAAAAACATAGCAGAAATAGGTGTTGCAAGAACGGGCTATACCTCTTCTAAGCGAAATAGGGCCATCAAAGTGCTCGCACTTGATCCTCCTGTTACCAGCCTGATAATAATGTGGACAAAAGAAAGTGGTGTTGGGATCAATCACGCCTTCCTGTAATCCGATTAAGGCATCAACAGGTTTAAAAGAAGAGCCTGGAGGATAATAACCCATTATTGGCCGTACTAACGACGGGCGGTAGGGGTTACCCACAATAAACTCCATATAATTATTTCCCTGATTGCGGCCAACTAACAAATTTGGATCATAGCCCGGGCTACTTACCAGCGAAAGAATTTCGCCTGAAGAGGGTTCGATGGCAACAATGGCACCAACCTTATTGGTCATTAATTGCTCACCGAGTTTTTGGATTCTCATATCAATGCCAGAAATAAGTCGTTCTCCGGAAACTGCATTGATATCATATTTTCCATCAGCATAACTTCCTTGCGGGGTATTGTGGGCATCATAAACTGTGTTAATCACTCCTTTTTCACCCCTCAAAGTTTCTTCGTACGAAAATTCTAATCCACTTTTTCCTTTATAATCACCTGGTTTATAAAAACCTTCCGATTTTTCAATATCTGTAGGACTTACTTCTTTTACATATCCAAATAGCTGTCCGCCAACACTATCCGGATAATGCCTCACGGTACGATCCTGAGTTCTGAAGCCAGGAAAACGATAGAGCGTTTCCTGCAGACGTGCATAACTTTGAACTGAAATTTGTTTAAGAAAAGGTGTAGCCTGATACGTTGATTTTCCCCTCGCTTTACGCAGGTTTTTCCGTACATCCTCAAAGCTAATATCCAGAGCTTGTGCAAGAGCTAAAGTATCGAAAGGCTGTACTTCGTTTGGTGTAACCATTAAATCGTAAACCGGCTCATTCTGCACAATAACTTTCATGTTACGGTCTAGAATGGCACCACGTGCGGGAAATTTATAAATCTTTCTGAGTACATTACTCTCGGCCGAAATAAAGGCTTTGTCGCTAATAATCTGGATGTAGAAAAGTTTGCCCAGTAAAATGAGGGCAATAACAATAAATAATCCCTGAACGATGTATTTTCGATTAAATAACTGATCCATTAGCGTGGTGTTCTTCTATAGAATATAAACTCTACCAATAAAATAATAAGCAGTGTAAAGATACAACTTAAGCCGCATCTCATTAAGGTATAACCAATTTCGGTTAGCCTGAATGTTTCTAAGAAGAACAACACCAGATGGTGTGTGATAACGCAGAGAAAGGCATAAAGTGAAAACCATTGGAAACCCATGTAACTTAACGATGGTTCAGGATCGTCAATTGCGTCGCGGTTTAAACTGATGGATATAAATGAAATCCTGACAAATGCCAGCACTACACAAGCGGTTGCATGTACACCCATGGTATCGTAAAATGCATCGAGCGTTAAACCCGTTGCAAAGGCCAATGCGTACAATAAAATGTTAGGGATACCAAAAGGCAGGAGCAGCAAAAATAATACGTAGATAAAAGGGGTAGACAGATCATAAAAGCCCATATTTTTGAGCAGAAAGATCTGCACAAAAAGCAGTAAAAACCACCTGATCACATTTACAATTATGATTCTACTATTCATTGGGCTTAGCTAGGCTTTCTAAAGCTTTTTGCTCGTCAGCGAGTTTATCTTTAACCACATATACATATTGCAATGTGCTAAAATCTGTAAATAAATTCAATTCTCCCGATAAGAAATTATCGTTAGTGGCCACATTGGGTTTGGTGATTCTACCTACCAAAATCCCGGCAGGGAAAGAAGCAAAACCGGAGGTAACAACTGTATCGCCCACCTGCATTTTAATGTGGTTGGGTACTCCCTTAATAAGTGCTTTCTTAATGTCGAAATTGCCATCACCCCAAACTAAAGAACCCAGGGCATTGTTCTTTTTAAGCACAACACTAATTCGGGTATCTTTATGCAATAGCGATTGGATGGTGGCTAAATGGGCCGAAACATCGCGAATAAAGCCTACAACACCTTTTTGCGGAGCAATTACAGCCATACCACTTTTAATGCCATCAACAGTACCTTTATTAATGGTCATTACATTGTTGCGAAGGGTAACCGAGTTTTTAACCACTTTAGCCGCCAGGTACGAATACTGTTGATTGGTAACGGTATCAATAACTTTAACCACTTTAGCGCTATCAACGGTAGTTAAACCCAATAAGCGGGTTTTAAGTTTGGCATTTTCTGCTGCAAGGCTATCGTTTACCATTCCCAGGTTTAAATAGCGTTTAAAAACATTAAGCCTTTCGTATGCGGTACCTACTACTTCGTTTGAAGAATTTAAGGTTACGCTACGCTGGTAGGCATTGTTTTTCACCGTTAGGTAAATCCCTATCGTAAAAAAGATAATAAACAGGAAAAATGCGTTGTATCTGCTGATGAAAATCCAAAGGTTACGCATTTGAGCTTGGAGTTAAAAGCTTGGAGTTATGAGTTAAAAGTTTGATGTAGGAGTGGAAAACTCCAAACTCAAAACCCTCAACTCCAAACTAAATGTTATTGCATCAAGAATTTATATCCGCCAATATTTTTTAAGGCGATACCAGTACCACGAACTACGGCACGAAGCGGATCTTCTGCTACGTGTACAGGTAATTTTGTTTTTGCGGCCACACGTTTGTCTAATCCTCTTAATAAGGCACCGCCACCTGTTAAATAAATACCGGTTTGGTAAATATCTGCAGAAAGTTCTGGTGGAGTAATCTCCAATGCTTTTAAAATCGCTTCTTCAATTTTAGAGATCGATTTATCCAGACAGTGCGCAATTTCGGTGTAAGAAACTGTAATTTGTTTAGGTACACCGGTCATTAAATCACGGCCCTGAACAGCAAAGTCAGAAGGGGCATCCTGTAACTCAGGTAAAGCTGCACCAACTTCGATTTTAATTTTCTCTGCAGTACGGTCACCAATCATGATGTTGTGCTGGCGACGGATATAGTTTACAATGTCAGAGTCGAAGTTATCTCCTGCAACGCGGATTGATTGATCGCAAACAATACCAGACAAAGCAATTACCGCAATTTCTGTGGTACCACCACCGATATCGATAATCATATTACCCATAGGTTCTTCCACATCGATACCAATACCTACAGCAGCAGCCATTGGCTCATGTATTAAGTAAACTTCTTTAGCGCCGGCAATCTCGGCCGAGTCGCGTACTGCACGTTTTTCTACCTCGGTAATACCAGATGGGATACAAATTACCATACGTAACGACGGGAACATCCAGCCTTTACCACCGTTAAGCATGCGGATCATACCTTTAATCATGGCTTCAGCAGCGTTGAAATCGGCAATTACACCATCCTTTAGCGGACGAACGGTTTTAATATTATCGTGGGTTTTACCCTCCATTTGCATGGCCTGGCGACCAATTGCAATAACTTTGTTTGTAGTGCGGTCAAAAGCAACAATTGATGGCTCATCCACCACCACTTTGTCGTTATGTATAATTAGGGTATTCGCAGTGCCCAAATCAATGGCAACTTCTTGCGTAAACCAGTTAAATAATCCCATGTATGAGGTATGTTTCTTTAATTTTAATAAATGTATACTATTCCTAATGTAAAAATAGCTTTTTTATTGTTTTAACTTCTATTTTCTTTAAGCATTAAATTGTTTTTTAGGCAATTAAAATGTTTTAGGAAATTAAAGTTTAAATAAATTCAAAAAGACTAACGCTTATGCAGGGTGCTTTAAGCTTTAGTCTTTCAGCTTTATGCTTATATTAGTGTTTAAAGTGTCTTACACCAGTGGTAACCATAGCAATACCTTTCTCGTTTGCTTTTGCAACAGAATCGGCATCTTTAATTGATCCACCTGGTTGTAAAACCGCGGTAATTCCTGCGTCGGCAGCAATTTCAACACAATCAGGGAAAGGGAAGAAGGCGTCAGAAGCCATTGCAGCACCTTGTACACTGAAACCAAATGAAGCCGCTTTTTCGATCGCTTGTCTTAAAGCATCCACACGTGAGGTTTGGCCAACACCGCTTGCAATTAACACGTCATTCTTAACCAAAACAATAGTGTTCGATTTAGTGTGTTTTACAATTTTATTAGCGAAATATAAATCTTTTAATTCTTGTGCAGTAGGTGCTTTATCGGTAACGGTTGTCATTTGGTCCGGGCCCTCGATAATTAAATCTTTATCCTGCTCAATTACGCCGTTTAATAAGGTTTTAAATTGTTTTTTGCTCAACTCAACCTCATTGCGTTTTAAAATTACGCGGTTTTTCTTTTTGCTGAACAACTCAACAGCTTCTGGCTGGTAGGCAGGAGCGATTAACACTTCAAAAAACAGGTTGTTAATTTCTTCAGCAGTAGCTAAATCAACTTCAACGTTGGTAATTAAAACACCGCCGAAAGCAGAAACCGGATCGCAGGCTAAGGCATCAATCCAGGCTTGTTTTACAGTTGGGCGTGAGGCAATGCCGCAAGCATTAGTATGTTTTAAGATCGCAAAGGTTGGATCCTGGAATTCGTCAATTAAAGCAACAGCCGCGTCCACATCAACCAAATTGTTATAAGAAAGCTCTTTACCATTTAATTTGGTGAACATGGCTTCTAAGTCGCCATAAAATACAGCTCCCTGGTGAGGGTTTTCGCCATAACGCAAAGTTTTAGCTTCAGTTACGCTTTGTTTAAAAACATCAAGTGGCTCTTCCTGGTTAAAATAGTTGAAAATAGCCGTATCGTAGTGCGAAGAAGTATGGAATGCCGTTTTAGCAAACGATTTACGTTGTGCTAAAGTAGTTTCGCCATTTTGCGCTTCTAATTGTGCCTGTAAAGTAGGGTAGTCGTTTTTCGATGCAATGATAACCACATCGTTAAAGTTTTTAGCCGCTGCACGGATTAATGAAATACCACCGATATCGATTTTTTCGATAATCTCTTCAGGTGTGCCGCCTGCTTTAACGGTTTCTTCAAATGGGTATAAATCAACAATTACCAGATCAATTTCCGGAATTTCATATTCAGCAATCTGCTCCTGGTCGCCGGTTAAAGCCCTGCGGTTTAAAATACCGCCAAATACTTTTGGGTGTAAAGTTTTAACACGTCCGCCTAAAATAGAAGGATATCCTGTTAAATCCTCAACCGCCGTAACCGGAAGGTTTAAATCTTTGATAAATTGTTCGGTTCCACCTGTAGAGAATAACTGTACTCCCTGTGCGGCTAACAATTTTACCAATGGTTCTAAACCATCTTTATAATATACTGAAATTAAAGCGTTTTTAATCTTAATTGGCTGACTCATTTTACTGTAAATTTTGAGCCGCAAAGGTAGTAAAACAGGATTGTTTTTTTATTATGTTTTATTGGTAAAAAATTACCTGCCAGATTAAAAAAACAAAAAGAATATTTTGATCTGTTAAATGTTGCTAAATTGCTAGTTATAAATGTTTAAGTAGCCGCCGATATGATGATTTTAAGTAATTAAGCAAAAATTTGTTTTTAAGGTTGACAGTTGAGTTTAAAACCGGCTTACACTATTATATGTATATGCTTTGCATTATAAGTATAAGGTATAACAAAAAATACCTGCATATAGTCAGGCTAATGCAGTTGAACAATACCAGTTATAATCTGCGGATGATGGTTATTTGCTGATTTTCTTTACAATGCTTTCAACAACGCGCGGATAGTGCTGATGCTCCAGTTGTTGCCCCTTAAATTTAACCATCTCCAAACTGTCGTTTTTGTCGATCTTATAACGGGCCTGGTAAATGTATTCGCCTTCATCGTAATTTTCGTTAACGTAATGAATGGTGATACCACCTTCAGGTTCGCCGGCAGCAATTACAGCATTGTGTACATGGTCGCCATACATGCCTTTGCCACCAAATTTGGGTAAAATGGCAGGGTGTATATTAACAATGCGGCCAGGGTAGGCGTGGATTAAGCTTTTAGGAATTAACCAAAGGAAGCCTGCAAGCACAATGAAATCTATTTCCAGATTCTTGAGCAGTTCTATTACCTCATCGGTTTTATAAAACTCATTTTTATCGAAAACATGGGTAGGGATTTCAAAATTATCGGCTCTCTGTAATACATAGGCTTCGGCATTATTGGTTAGTACCAAAGAAATTTCTATCTCATTACTCCGCTTGAAATGCTCCATCAGTTTTTGGGCATTTGAGCCAGAACCTGATGCAAAGATGGCTATTCGTTTTTTCACTCAAAAAGGGTTTTGCCCAAAAATAGTATTTTTAGGGCTGTTTTCTTAATCGAAATTAATTTTTATTGTAAGCGCTTAAAGTATTATTAATGAATAAATTTAGTGTATTTTTGCGCTTCGGTAAGCGGACTGAATTTTAGTGAATAAAAAAGTTAAAAGTGTTTTGTATTTTTAAAACATTAATTCTATATTTGCAACCCGAATTATAGGAAACGATTAAGAAAAATAAAAGGCTAAATAGAAATGGCAAATCATAAATCTTCATTAAAAAGAATTAGAGCAAACGCAACAAAACGTTTACGTAACAGATATCAGGCAAAAACTACACGTACTTTCATTAAAAGATTACGTGCTGCAGAAGACAAAAAATCTGCTTCTGATTTATTGCCTAAAGTAATCTCTATGTTAGATCGTTTAGCTAAAAAGAACATTATCCACAAAAACAAAGCGGCTAACAACAAATCAAAATTAACGAAATTCGTTAACGGTTTAAAATAAGCCAATTTTTTTACGATATTAGTAAAAGGCATCCCAACCAAAAGTTGGGATGCCTTTTTTTTGTCGAAAAAAATGGAAAACAACAAACAAAAGTTAGGCATTAAGCTATGGGCAGAGGCAGACCGGCCACGCGAAAGGCTTTTGCAACATGGCAGAAGGTATTTAACAGATGCCGAATTAATTGCCATTCTAATCGGTTCTGGCAATAAGAACGAAACGGCCCTTGATCTCAGTAAACGGATTCTGGCTTTTTACGATAACAATTTAGTTCGGCTAGGTAAGGCTTCTATTCAGGAACTATCCAGGTTTAAGGGAATTGGTGAAGCAAAAGCACTTACAATTATCGCTGCACTGGAATTGGGTTTGCGCCGCAAAGAGACCGACGATGAACAGGTTGTTCAGGTTACTACAGCCAGGCAGGCCTATAATTATATGCACCAGACTTTCGAAGATCTTCATTACGAAGAATTTTGGATACTGCTTTTAAACAGGTCAAATCACGTAATCGGTAAATTCCAAATCAGCAAAGGCGGGCAGGCCGGAACCATAGCCGATCCGAAAATCATCTTTAAAATCGCCCTCGAAAATAATGCAGCAAATATCATATTGGCCCACAACCATCCGTCAGGTAATTTAAAGCCAAGCGATAGCGACAATAAACTTACGCGCGATCTTGTTGCATCGGGCCGTATGCTTGGGCTCTTTGTTGTCGATCATATTATTTTTGCCCGTAACAACTATTATAGTTACCGGGATGAAGATTTAATTTGAAAATATATCGAACGGTTAAGGTAGAATTAATCTTAAATTGTTATCATCGCAGCTTATTAAATTTATGCGTCGGAATGGCGACAGTGATTAAGCACAATTATACACAAATGAAAAGATTATTAATTCTTCCTATTGCCCTGTTGTTAACTGTGGCAGCTTTTGCCCAGAAAAAGGGTACACCTGTTAATATTATAACCTATAATATTCGGTTAAATGTTGCGTCTGATGGGGTAAATGCCTGGCCTAACCGTAAAGATAATGTTAAAGCCCTGGTGAAATTTCACGATGCCGATATCCTTTGCGTTCAGGAAGCCTTGCCCGAGCAATTTGATGCTCTACTGGAAGATTCAAATTTTGATGCGGTAGGTGTTGGTCGTGATGACGGTAAAAGAAAAGGGGAATTCTCTGCAGTTTATTATGATAAAGACCGTTTTACTAAAAAAGATGGCGGAACTTTTTGGTTATCAGAAACACCTGATGTGCCATCAAAAGGTTGGGATGCTGCGCTTAACCGGGTATGTAGCTGGGTAAGGCTATATGATAAACTGAATAAAAAAGAGTTTTTGGTTTTTAATACCCATTACGATCACATTGGCGTTCAGGCCAGAATTGAATCGGCCAAATTATTAAAGCAAAAAATACAGCAAATTGCCCCAACTCTGCCTGTTGTTTTTACAGGCGATTTAAATGTAACGCCAGAAACTGAAGCCATTGCGACGATTAAATCTTTCCTGATTGATGCAAAAGAAGTTTCGGCCGAAAAACCTTACGGGCCAACCGGTACTTTTAATGCTTTTCACTTTGATAGTGATTTGAAAGACCGTATCGATTACATTTTCGTAAACAAAGGATTTAAAGTGCAGAAGTTTGCTGTACTATCAGATAGTAAGGACAAAAGATATTACTCAGATCATTTACCTGTTTTTGCCAGACTTTGGTTTTAGGAGGGTTAGAGTTGTCGACTTTTAATAGCAAACAGGCAATTAAAGTCGACAACTCTTCAAAAGTAGGTTGATATCAGGTCTACGTTGATATGGACCACGTAACATCAATGCGAGGTTCATCATAGCTCTTCCATTTTCCATCATTTATTCCTGTTTGGTTTTCTCCTTTTGCCTTTAAATAATATCTTTGCGTTTTAATAAATTGATTATCCTTTGGGCTTGTCCCAATACCCGATACTCACTACTTGATTCTCTAAAATGAAAATATCATATAACTGGTTAAAACAATTTGTACAGATAGACAAAACTCCTCAGGAACTTTCTTTAATCCTCACCAATGTAGGTTTGGAGGTAGAAAGTGTAGAAAAGGTGCAGCCTGTTGTGGGCGGCTTAGAGGGTTTGGTTATTGGCGAAGTATTAACCTGTGTGCAGCATCCTAATGCCGATCGTTTGCGGGTAACAACTGTAAATGTGGGCGGAACTGAAAACCTTCAGATTGTTTGTGGCGCACCTAATGTAGCTGCCGGACAAAAAGTAGTTGTGGCTACCGTGGGTACAACTGTTTATCCTTTGGAAGGCGAACCTTTTAAAATCAAAGAATCAAAAATCAGGGGAGAACTTTCGCAGGGGATGATCTGTGCTGAAGATGAAATTGGTTTGGGTAAATCGCACGATGGAATTATGGTTTTAGCTGAAGATACCGAAGTGGGAATCAAGGCTAAAGATCATTTCAAAATGGACGATGATTATGTTTTCGAAATCGGGTTAACACCTAACCGTGCCGATGCGGCTTCGCATTTAGGTGTAGCCAGAGATTTGGCCGCTTATTTCAGAAGCGAATACGAAATTCCTGATCTTACTGCTTTTAAAACAGACAACGAAAATCTGGTTATTCCGGTAGAGGTTGAAGATTTAGAGGCATGCCCGCGGTATAGCAGCGTTACCATTTCTGGCGTTACGGTTACCGAATCGCCTGAGTGGTTAAAAGATAAACTGAAAGTAATTGGCTTGCGTCCGATTAATAATGTGGTAGATATTACCAATTATGTATTACATGGCTTAGGCCAGCCGTTACATGCTTTCGATGCCGATAAAATTGCCGGCGGAAAAGTGATTGTTAAAAAAGTTGCCGAAGGTACACCTTTTGTAACGCTTGATGATGTTGAGCGTAAATTATGTGCAGACGATTTAATGATCTGCAATGCCGAAGCGCCAATGTGTATTGCTGGTGTTTTCGGTGGCAAAACTTCGGGTGTAGACACAGAAACTAAAAATATCTTTTTAGAGAGTGCTTATTTCAATGCGGTTTCTGTACGTAAAACAGCTAAGAGACACGGATTAAAAACCGATGCTTCTTTCCGTTTTGAACGTGGTACCGATCCTGAAATTACGGTTACTGCTTTAAAATATGCTGCTTTATTGATTCAAGAACTGGCAGGTGGCGAAATTTCTTCTTCAGTTTCTGATATCTATCCAAAACATATCCGTCCGTTTGAGTTCGAGGTAAGTTATACCAATATCAATAAATTGATTGGGGCCAATATTCCTTCGGCAGAAATTAAACATATTATTACCGCTTTAGGTATCTCAGCTACCAGTACTTCTGATGATACCGTGGCTTTAAGAGTACCTTCGTTTAAAGTAGATGTAACGCGTGAGTGCGATATTACCGAAGAGGTTTTGCGTATTTATGGATATAATAATATCGAGATCCCGGCTAAGGTAAATGCCTCTTTATCTTATAGCATTAAGCCAGAGAAAGAGAATACGCACAATACTGTTGCCGATATGCTTAGTGCTAACGGTTATGCAGAAATTATGTGTAATTCGTTAACCAAGTCGGCCTATTCGAAAAAGATAGATGAAGCTGTATTTATTTTAAATCCGCTCAGCAGCGATTTAAATGTAATGCGTCAGAATTTGTTGATGCCTGCGTTAGAAAGTGTAGCTTACAACCAGAACCGTAAAAATGCAGATGTGAAGTTTTACGAGTTTGGTAAAACTTATCACCTGATCAACGGACAGTATGTGGAGCGTCCACGGTTACTGTTGTTGATTTCAGGTGCAAAACAAGGCGAGCAATGGAACCAGAATTCGAAACCGGCTACATTTTACAACTTAAAATCGGCTGTTGATGCCATTATTGCCCGTTTAGGCATTTCGACATACCAAAGCGATGCTTTAACGAATGAAGATTTTGCTTATGGCATTAAGTATTTCCGTGGTGATAAAACATTGGTAAGTTTCGGGGCAGTTTCAAAAGCCGATCGTAAAGTGGCTGATGTAAATGCTGAAGTTTTCTATGCTGATTTTGACTGGGCCGTTATACTGGATATCGTTAAGAAAAATAAAATCGTTCACAAAGATGTTGCAAAATACCCGCAGGTACGCCGCGATCTTTCTTTATTAATCGATCAGCAGGTTACTTTCGATACTTTAAAAGGTATTGCCTTTAAAACCGATAAGAAGCTGATTAAAGAAGTTGGCGTTTTTGATGTGTATGTAGGCGATAAATTGCCAAATGGTAAAAAATCTTACGCATTAAATTTCATTTTACAGGATGAGGAGCAGACCTTAACCGATAAGCAGATTGAAAATACCATGCAGAAATTAATCGCGAATTTAACTGCACAAGCTGGCGCAGAAATTAGGAAATAAAATATAAATTCGTATTTTTAGAAATAAATTCATGGCTTCTGTTGCAGATCAATTAGATAAAGTATTACAAAAAACGGCTCAGGTATTGGAGTTATGTAATGCGCTACAGGAAGAAAATGATTTATTAAAGCTTGAAAATCAATCGTTAAAAGTTGCGGTCGATACGGCGAAAGGCAAAAATGTAGAACTTGAAGAGAAATTAAGGGTTACAAAACTGGCCAAAAGTATTGAGGGAGCAAGTGAGAAATCGCTTGACATTAAACAAAAAATTAACGATTTTGTGCGGGAGATTGATAAAAGTATCGCATTATTGAAAAAATAAATGATGCGGAGAAATCAGAAACTAAGCTAAACAAATGGGAGAAATCTCGATTAAAATAACCATTTCCGACCGTATTTATCCACTGAAGGTAAATATGGAAGAGGAAGAGATTGTGAGACGGGCAGCAAAAATGATCAATGAGCGCATAAAAGATTATCAGGATAATTATGCGGTTAGAGATAAGCAGGACCTTCTTTCTATGGCTGTGCTACATTATGCAACGGCTGTATTAAGAACAGAAAATAAAGTACAAAACCAGGATACTGCTGTTGCCGATAAAGTCGAAGAATTGGATGTTTTACTCAATAATTTCTTTGCAAAATAGGATCGTTCTTTATATTTTTTGTCGTACTGAATGCAATGAAGGAACTTGGGCGTTGTCTCCGGTTTCTGGAGTAGTTTTAGCGCCATGCGCCATGCTCTATTCGCCAGTTCGACAGAACACATATTAGCACAAAAATATAGCCGCAGCTAGTTTTTGAGTTTCAAATTTTATAAAACTTAACACTTCAATATCTATAGGGTTAAGAGGGCGTATTTCATTTGCTTTGCACCTGAAAATGGCTTAAACCCTAATTATGCTTAGTTGAGGTTTAAAATGTATGAGACTTTAAAAATTAGTTGCGGTTTTTTTTTACTTAAAAAACAAAATGGAAATAGTTGAAATATTAGGATACGTGTTTGCCGTAATTGCAGGTATCGCTATCGGAGTAGTGGTGGGAAGATTCCTCCTGCGTAACTTACTGAAACAGCAGGAAGTGGCTGCTCAGAACAAGGTAAAGAAGATTTTAAAAGATGCAGAAAATAATGCCGAAATCTTAAAAAAGAACAAATTACTCGAAGCCAAAGAGAAATTTTTACAGTTAAAAGCTGAACACGAGCAGGAAGTAAACGCTAAAAATAACACCATAAACCAGCGCGAAAACACCATTAAACAAAAAGAGCAATCGGTGAACCAGCGTATGGAAAACTTCAATAAGAAAGAGCAGGAGCTGGACAGGCAAAAAAGTAACCTCGAAAAGCAAACTGATCTTGCCCTTAAAAAACAAGACGAAGTTGAAGTGTTGAAAAATCAGCACCTTAAACAACTGGAAACTATCGCAGGTCTTTCAGCCGAAGAGGCAAAAGAACAATTGGTAGAAAACCTGAAACAGGAGGCCCGTACACAGGCCATGATGCAGGTGAAAGATATTGTGGATGAAGCCAAATTAACAGCAAGTAAAGAAGCTAAAAAGGTAGTAATCCAAACCATTCAACGTACAGCTACTGAGGCGGCGATCGAAAATTCGGTTTCTATTTTCCATATCGAAAGCGATGAAATTAAAGGTCGCGTAATTGGTAGGGAAGGTAGAAATATCCGTGCACTGGAAGCAGCTACAGGTATCGAAATTATTGTAGATGATACTCCTGAGGCCATTATTTTATCTGGTTTCGATCCGGTAAGAAGAGAAATTGCCCGTCTGGCTTTACACCGTTTAGTAACCGATGGTCGTATTCACCCGGCCCGTATTGAAGAAATTGTAGCCAAAACCAAAAAGCAAATCGAAGATGAAATTGTAGAAATTGGCGAGCGTACCGTAATTGATTTGGGTATTCATGGTTTACACCCTGAGCTGATCAGAATGGTTGGCCGTATGCGTTACCGTTCATCTTACGGTCAGAATTTGTTGCATCACTCACGCGAGGTGGCTAATTTCTGTGCTACCATGGCTGCTGAGCTGGGCTTAAATGCAAAGATGGCCAAACGTGCCGGTTTATTACATGATATTGGTAAGGTGCCTGATGATAACCCTGAATTGCCACACGCCATTTTAGGTATGCAACTGGCCGAAAAATATAAAGAACACCCTGAAATTTGTAATGCCATTGGTGCTCACCACGATGAAATCGAAATGACATCGATGATCTCACCAATTATCCAGGCTTGCGATGCCATTTCTGGTGCACGTCCTGGTGCGCGTAGAGAGGTTGTTGAAAGCTACATTAAACGTTTGAAAGATTTAGAAGAACTGGCTTTATCTTATCCGGGTGTAGAAAAAACTTTCGCCATACAGGCAGGTAGAGAGTTACGTGTAATTGTAGAAAGCGAACGCATTACCGATGCACAGGCCGAATTACTGGCAGCTGATATTTCTACCCGTATCCAAACCGAAATGACTTATCCGGGTCAAATCAAAGTTACAGTAATTAGGGAAACCCGTTCTGTAGCTTTTGCGAAGTAATACTTTTAAGACCTTATAGGTTTTAAAAACCTATAAGGTCTCTTATATAAAGCGATGGATATTCCGTCGCTTTTTTTTATTTTTACATAATGAGCAAGCAAACCATACCCTTAACACCTAAACGTCCGGTTGATGTACTTTTCGATAAATATGCCGAAAGTCATCAAAATCCTACCAATAAAATGGTGCACTGGATTTGCGTACCCTTAATTGTATTCAGTTTGCTTGCGCTGGTGTGGCAAATCCCTTTTCCACATATCGGTTTTTTAGGGAGTTACAATGGCTTTTTTAACTGGGCCTCTTTTCTGCTGGCCTTTAGCTTATATTATTATTTTACCTTATCACCTGTATTGTTCTTCTTAATGATCTGGGTTGTGGGTATTATGAGCTATTTTATTGTTAAAATAGAGCAGGCTGTTGGCCTGGGTAGTGGAACTGCTTATGGCATTTATGCAGCAATATTTGTAGCCGCCTGGATCGGGCAGTTTATAGGACATAAAATTGAAGGAAAAAAACCATCCTTTCTGGATGACGTTAAATTCCTGTTAATCGGCCCGATTTGGTTATTGCACTTTATTTGCAAGAAAACCGGTATTAAATATTAAACCGAGTGCGGTTAACATTAAATTAACCTTTAAATAAACTAAGCTTAATTAACATCTAACATATAGCTAACATTGTGGTAATAGCTTTGCCTAAAATTAAATACAGGCAAATTGGACTTAATCACAATTTTTAGAAGAACAGCACTGACTGTGCTGGTTTTATTTCTTGGCATAACAGCTTATGCACAAACAGGCAAAATTTCGGGTGTTGTATCAGATAAAAAAACAGGTGAAACACTAATTGGTGTAACTGTTAAGATTAAAGGTACTACCAAAGGCGTTTCAACAGATGTTGATGGTAAATATGTCCTTCAGGCCATGGCCAATGGCAAGCATACCCTTGAATTTTCTTACGTAGGGTACCAAACCAAAGAAGTATCTGATGTAGAAGTAAAAGGGCCATCAGTTACCAGTTTAAATATTGTGCTGAGCGAAGCCGGTGGGCAAAACCTACAGGAGGTTGTAGTAAAAGCAAGCTTTAAACAAGAATCAGTTAACTCTTTATACGCACAGCAAAAAAACAGTGCTTTAATTTCTGATGGTATTTCTAGCGATCAGATTAAAAAATCGCCGGATAAAAATACTTCTGATGTTTTAAAGCGGATTAGTGGTGCTACTATTCAGGATAACAAATTCGTAGTTGTTCGTGGTTTAAGTGACCGTTATAACACTGCCACTTTAGATGGATCTACACTACCAAGCACGGAAGCAAATAGAAAAGCTTTCTCTTTTGATATTGTTCCTTCTAACCTGGTTGATAAAATTACCATCAGCAAAACAGCTACTCCTGATTTACCTGCCGACTTTGCCGGTGGTGCGGTTCAGATTTTAACTAAAGATATCCCAGATCAGAATTTCTTTTCTATTGGAGTTGGTTACGGTTACAACAGTCAATCTACATTTAAAGATTTTCTTGGTACTAAGAAAAATGCACTGGCTTATTTAGGTTATGAGGATGGTTCGAAGCAACTTGCCGAAAACTTTCCAAGTCGTGAAGCAATTTCAAAAGGGACATTATCACCTTCAAAGAACATTGCTGCTTTAAAATCATTACCAAATGATTATGCTATTAAGAATACAAGTGCTTTACCTACACAGAATTATCAATTTAACTTAGGCCGGGTAAAACATTTTGAAAGTGGAAATAGCTTTGGTGCAACATTGTCAGCAACTTATAGGAATTCACAAACTATAAATCAAGATGTTGAACGTAATTTTTACGTCTATGATTATAGAGATAACCAGTACAAGTTTTCTACAAACTTGGGCGCTTTAGCTAATTTTGCTTACAGTTTCGGTAAGAATAAAATCAGCTTTAAAAACATCTACAATAAAAATTACGACGATAACTACACTGTACGTACTGGTTTAAGGGAAAAAACCGTATTAAACCAATTTTATGCTTATGATATCATGCAGAAGTCGCTTTTTAAAACAACTTTAGAAGGTGATCATCAAATTGGCGAAGGAAACAATAAGTTAAAATGGACGGCATCTTACAGTAATATTGGAAATAATCAACCTAATCAGTTAAAAATTAATTATCAGAAACCGTTATCTGCTCAGAATGATCCATCTGTTCCTTACCAAGCAAACATAACTTCTTTAGGAAAAGATAACACCAGATTGTTTTCAGATCTAAATGAAAATATCTACTCGGGCGATGTAAATTACAACACACCGTTTAAACTGTTTGATGCATCAACAACAATGAAGGTTGGTTTAGGTTCACAATACCGCGAGCGTACCTTTGATGCCCGTTTTATTGGTGCTCAGTTAACCACAAATGATCCACAATTACAACCAATGATTAGAAGTTTACCGATTACGGAAATATTCTCTCAATCATTGTTTGAATCGGGTGTATATAAAATTGATGAAGTAGGATTAGAGTTGGATAGTTATAAAGCTAATTCTTTTACCAATTATGGGTACTTAATGCTTGATCAAAAGTTTGGCGAAAATTTTAGAGCAGTTTATGGAGCCAGGGTAGAAAACTACAATGTACAATTGTTAAATACAATTAAAACATATGTAGACGATACACAGCTAGATGTTCTTCCGTCTGTTAATTTAACATATAGCTTAACAAAAAAGGCAAATTTACGTGCTTCATATTACCGTACCCTAGCGAGACCAGAATTTAGAGAGCTTTCGTTATCGTCATATTATGATTATGAGCAACTAGCAAATATCCAGGGTAATCCAAATTTAAAAAGATCGCTCATTGATAATGCCGATTTAAGGTATGAAATCTATCCGGAGGCAGGGCAGTTATTCTCAATTTCAGCATTTTATAAGCACTTTACCAATGCAATTGAGTCTTATCGCTATGACGTATTATCAACACCCGATATTTCTTTTTTCAATACGCCAAAAGCATACGCTTACGGTCTTGAGTTAGAGGCGAGGAAGAATTTGAACTTTATTAACGAAAGTGATTTCTTTAAAAATACAACTGCATATTTCAATTTATCACTGATCAAATCGAAGGTTACTAACCCTACAGATCAGGATTATATAGATAAAACGCGTCCAATGGTTGGTCAGTCACCTTATTTGATCAATGCTGGTTTGCAGCACAGTGCACTTGATAATAAATTAACTTTCAATATCCTTTATAATAAAATAGGAAGAAGAATTGTGCAAGCCGGTGGTATCCGCTTTCCTAGTACCTGGGAAAATCCAAGAGACGTGTTAGATCTGCAGGTAAGCTATAAAGTGCTGAAATCTAAAGGTGAGTTTAAGTTAAATGCTGGTGATATTTTAAATCAAAGAAGCATAATCTATTTCGATTACAATGGTGATAAAAAATATAATGGAAGCGTTGGTGATGGTGGAGATGAGACAATGATGTCATATAAGCCGGGGACAAACATTTCATTATCATTTAACTACACATTCTAGTCTTTAACAATATGTTAACAGGATATTAATCCACAAGAAAAATTAAAAATCTCTATTTGTAAATAAAAATATTAAATAAGAAAAAATGAAAAACCAATTTTTACTACTTGCTTTGTCAGTAGTTTTATTTTCAACTTCTTGTAAAAAGAACGTAATTGTTGAAGGCCCTTCAACCGAAACTCCAACAAACAATACAAACGTTGTAGAAGTTTCTGGCGAGATCTCAGCTAATACAACCTGGTCTGCAAGTAAAATCTATTTATTAAAAGGCTTTGTATTTGTAAGCGGCGGTGCTACTTTAACAATCGAACCAGGTACAATTATCAAAGGTGATAAAGCTTCGAAAGGTACTTTAATTATTACCCGTGGCGCTAAAATCAATGCAACTGGTACTGTTGATAAACCAATTGTATTTACATCTGCTTTAAATGCTGGTGCACGTAGTCAGGGAGATTGGGGTGGTGTTATCTTATTAGGTAAAGCACCGGTTAATCAAGGTACTGACGTTAAAATTGAAGGCGGTTTAGTACAACCAACTGGTAAAGACGAAAAAGCTTACATTTTTTACGGTGGAACAGACGCAGCTGATAACTCTGGTACAATGAAATATGTACGTATCGAGTTTGGCGGTATTGCTTATTCAGTTGATAACGAGATTAATGGTTTAACCATGGGCGGTGTTGGTTCAGGTACTACTTTAGATTATATCCAGGTTTACCGTTCAGGTGACGATGCTTTCGAATGGTTTGGTGGTACAGTAAACGCAAAACACTTATTAGCTATCGGTACCTGGGATGATGATTTCGATACAGATTTTGGTTATTCAGGTAATGTTCAGTTTGCTTTGGCACAACGTGTTGCAACTGTTGCCGATCAATCTCAATCAAATGGTTTCGAATCTGATAACAACGGAACGGGTACAGATCAAACGCCTAAAACTTCTGCTGTTTTCTCAAACGTTACGATTTTAGGCCCGATTAAAAAAGCTGGTGATTCATATAACGCAAACTATTACCACGGTGCTCAAATCCGTCGTAACTCTTCAATCAGCATTTTAAACTCTGTAATTTCAGGTTTCCCTATCGGAATTTATGTTGATGATACTAAAGTGGTAACTGCTGGTTCTACTTCTACCAACTTTATCTCAGGTTCAGCTGTTTTTGCTAACAACCTGGTTTATGGTAGCAAAACTGATATCAGTGTAAGTACAGCTACTGCTCTTACTCAGGTTACTGACCTTTTAAAATTAACCAGTACTTTTGATGGTAGCAAATATGCAAGTTCATTATTTGCAAATCCTTATATCTACGGAACAGACTTCGCTGCTGCTGGTGCTGCCGGAAATGCTGATTTCACATTATCTACTGGTTCTGCTGCTGCTACTGGTGCTGCATTTACAAATGCAAAAGTATCAGGCGCATTCTTTGATAAAGTAGATTACAAAGGTGCTTTTGGTACTACTAACTGGGCTGCTGGTTGGGCACAAGTAGATGCGCAAACTTTAGCTTACACTACTCCAGGTGCTGTTAAATAATTTGAGTTAAAAACTAATATTAAAAAAGGCCGGAAGTAATTCCGGCCTTTTTTTTGTTTTTATTTAGCTTCTGCTTCTACTTCCTTTACGGGTGCTTTTGCTTTTTTTGTGGCAACCACCTTAACTGGTTTTTCTTTAACCGGGGTAACAACAGTTTTTTCTTCTTTAATAAACGGGGCTATTGAGTCATCCGTAGCTGGGATAGTTACTTTTTTAGCTAATTGTTTGGCAAACTTCTCGATCACTTTATCTGCTTTTTTGGTTTTGCCGTAAGCAAGAACCACCTCGCTAAAGGCTGTTGCTAATTTAGATGCTAATTCTTTACGTACTTTTTTGCTTGCTGAATGGTTTCGGGATTTTGCTTTATTTTTTTTCATCGAACTTAAAATGGATATCCTCAAAGATATGTTAAGAAAGGATGAAATCAATATTATCTTTCTGTTAACTCATTAGTTATGAGTTAACACATAAAATATTTATAGGTATATTTAATTAGTACGGATGTGTTAAAGCTTAAGGTTATGAATATAAATTATCCAATTTTAATAGGCGTTATTGTACTGGTGGTGCTCCTGGTTGGTTACCTGATCTGGAAAAACCAAAAGGATGAAAAGAAATTTGAAAAGGATACTATAGATGCCGAACTACCTCCTGAAAAAGACGATAAGGAGAATGTTTAAAAATTAACTCCCGGGGCTACATCACCACCCAAATCTAAAGTGTTTTGAAAAGCTTCGAGGTAGCCAAGCAAATGGCGCTCTGCATTGGCATACGAAGTAAATGTTGAGGCCGGTACATTGGCTTCATGCTCGCTCGTGTTTTTAAAATGCGAGCTCACCTGAAAGGTAAAGGTTTTATCGTTGTTAATTGGCGACAGGATCCGGGCCTTAACCGGATGGCCATGAATTTCAACAAAAAACTCTTTGATAACAGTATAGATGATAGCAGCCATGGGTTATTCTCCTTTAAGGATAAAAATACTGTAAATAAGCTGTTAATCTACTTGTTATTAATAAGATAATGTTTTTTTAATATTAATTTAACTTAAGCTTAACCTTTGTGGTGCTTTAACGCCTCGTAGGCTCGTAGGCATAAACAACCTCGTATTTAATGTTTTTAAGCTTATCGGCCAGCTGACCGATTTTTAAATCCTGAGCCTGCGGGGTTGGTTCGCAAAATGAATATTTTTTGCCTTTATAAGTAATAAAATCGCCAACAGGTTTATCAAACTGCACCGCCATGGTGAGGTGAGTGGGGTAGAGCAGGGCCACCATGGGTAAATTATAAATTTCTTTAACCAGGTAAAAAAACAACGCGGCCCGGTCATCGCAATCGCTGTATTTGTTTAACAGGGTTTGCTCTGGAGATAATCTTTTTTCTGCGCCAAAGTTTTGCTCGTCATTCTCGTATAAAAAGGCATACCGGGTAAAACGCATTAAATAATCAACTCCTTTTTTCTGATCCATACCTTTTAAATTATTCTTTAAAATCGGAATCAGCGAACTATAGGTTTCGCGGCTTAGCGGAATGTTAAAGTAACTTTCAAAATCAACGCCCGGATAGTTTTTAAAAATAGCTTGAACATCTTCGTTCACCTTTAATTTAAAGTGGTAAATTTTTTGACGGTAGCTAAACTCTACATCTTTTTCGGCATAATTTTCAGGCTTAAAATCAGGCATGCGGGTAACTTTGTACGAAAAAGCATTTTTAGCTTCAGGAATGGTGATGTTAAGCGGCTTATAAGCATCAGCTTGTTTAAACAGCTTTCCGTAATCATGGTAATTGAGGCACATGTACTTTTCGCCATCGATCATGAAAAAGGGAATATCGCTGATGTTCTCTTCATTCCTCACATAAAAAATAACCTGATTGTTACCCACTGCAAGCCTCGCATCGTAACCACATTTACTTAGTAAAAACCATTTGTACAAAGTATAACGAAAATAGTTATCGGCTTTTGGGCTAATCTGTTCGGCTGTTTTACGAATCAGCTGGTAATAAATCCAGTCGTTAAGGTCGTACTGCTGCTGGTATTTTTTTAACGCACTGATTAAAGGTTCGTAATGGCCGGCCGATACATACTTATAAAACTGTGTGGTTTCGGCAGCGGTTGCTTTTTGTGCAGTTTGAAAGACAATTGTAGAATCGATACTAAAATTGAAAGTGCCATTATAAAAATCAAAAGAGTAGTTCTGTCCCTTTGCCGTAACCGCATTTAACGATAGGCAGGCGAACAAAAACGCACTCAAAAAATATGTATAAATCCTTCTTTTCAAACCACCTTAATATTTGGTTACATTAAATTTACTTATAATTAACATAAAAGCAACAATTTCTTTATGTTAAGCTCAATAATCAGCTTAATGAAAAATTAACACTGCTGAAGAGTAATGCTGTTGGAGTGGTGGAAAAAAATCGTTTTAAGAAAGCTTACCAGCGAACGGGGGAATCAGTAAAAGAAAATTTATTTATAACATTTCATTAATACCGGCTTAACAAGCTACCTGTACTTTTGTGGCATAAATATTTGGTTAGTATTTATAAAGTTTAGGTTAGTTGATAATAAAAAACCCAGATGGATGTCTGGGTTTTTTTATTGCTTAAAATTATAAGTTCTTGCCAAGTTTTTCCAGCATCTCTGGTGGAATGTTGTGCGTATCTACCACTAAGAAACCATCCAGGCAATCAGAAAATTTCGGGTCGATATTGAAAGAAATGATCTTCGCATTCAGGTTCATGTACTGCCTTAACAGTACCGGTATTTTAATGTGCGAGTTTTCGATATCGCCAATAATACTATCCAGGTCTTTAAACGACTCGCTGCTATCTACCAAAGTATCGGTAGCAATGGGCAACAAATCGGCCTTGAATTTATTTCTCGGTTTAACATATTTGGCCATTTCGTAATCGAAGTGGTTTTTGGTAATGTAATCCACAATCAGCGCTTTACTAAACTTCGAAAAATTATTGCTGATACTTACCGGACCAAACATGTAGCGGTATTGCGGGTTATCAATCAGGTATTTCAAAATACCTTTCCAAAGTAAGAACAAAGGAAGTGGCTTACCCTGGTACTCTTTTCTGATCCACGAGCGGCCCAGTTCGATTCCTTGTCTCAACATTGGGTAAAACTGGTCTTTCATTTTAAACAACTCCGAAAGGTAGAAACCACGGCGGCCCATGCTTTCTAAAATTTCGTCGCCTTTACCAATACGGTAGGCACCTACAATATTTTCAAGATCCTTATCCCAAATAAAGAGGTGATTATAGTAAATGTCGTAGTTGTCGAGGTCGATTTTTTTGTTGGTACCTTCGCCTACCTCGCGGAAAGTAATTTCACGTAAACGGCCAATTTCCCTTAAAATGTTCGGGATTTTTAGCGTCGGAACAATATAAACCTCATAGTTTTTCTCGGTCCAAACCTTAAAATCTTCCAGCTGGTCTACTTCTCCTTTAATCAGCACGCGCGAAGTTTCTTCAATTACATCAGCTGCTTTCTTTTTAATTTTAAACAGATTAAGCGGGTTGAAGAGTTTTTTCTCGGTATCTAAACCAATTCCCAGCGCATAAGTACGGGCCCTTAAAAAGTCCATTAGCTTATTGCTGCTGTTCATATGCGAAATTTCGGAAACCGCAATTGGTTTACCAATTCTTACTTTAATGGTGCGGCCATGCTTATTTAAAAACTCAGAAGGTAATTTGGCTGTCCGCAGGGTAGGGTGTATGAAACTAAGAATATTGAAAAACACACCATTGTTACCATGGAAATAAATAGGAACCACAGGTACTTTTGCTTTCGCAATCAGTTTTCCAACCACAGGATGCCACATCCTGTCGGTTACCTGTTGTGCATCCAGCTTAAAGGTCGAAACCTCACCGGCAGGGAAAATTCCAATTGGCGTTCCGTTTCTAAGTAAATCGAAAGTTGTTTTTAAACCACTGATACTTGATGAGTGCTGCACATTTTCGAAGGGGTTAACCGCAACAAAAAATTCGTCGAGATTCGGGATTTTCTTCAAAATGAAGTTTACCATCACCTTTGCATCCGGGCGTACCGTGCACAAAAGCTTAACCAGGGCAAGGCCTTCAACACCACCGTAAGGATGGTTGGCAATGGCAATAAACGGACCTGTTTTAGGGATACTGTTTAAATCATCTTCATCAAATTCGATAGAAACGCCAATGGTTTCTAATATTTTATCTACAAATTCTAAACCTTTAAAGTGCTGGTTTTGAGCAAAAACGTCATTAATGTCGTTCAGTTTCATGATCTCCATCATCAAACCTGCCAAACCCGGTACACCCAGCTTATCAATCTTGGTTGCTTTCGCAAATTCAGATGTAGTAATAATCTTCATATAAAATTCTTTGTGGCGTTGATAGGCAAAACCTATACTGTTTTGCAATCCCAAAAATAAGATTTATATTTATAATACACATGTCATATCACATCTATGAGAATTTGGCTCAACAAACATTTCGGTTTTAGTAAAGGCGAATTCAATGGTTTGTTGTTGCTGATCGTGCTTATTATTGTAATTAAAGCCATACCTTTTATATATGGTTACTATAAACCGGTTGAAAAAGACGACCCTTTACTTCTATCGCGGATTCAGCAATTAAAGGTAGTAGATGAAGAGCGCCAGGCCTATGCCGGCGAACGGACTGAACGTGGCAATACACCGAAAAATATTCGTTTTTTTGATTTCGATCCCAATACTTTACCCGTACAAGGCTGGCAGCGTTTCGGTTTATCGCCCAAGCAGGCTGCAGCTATTGTAAACTATACCCGCAAAGGTGGACGATTTTATAAGCCCGAAGATCTTCAGAAAATGTATACCATTTCGCCAGAGCTTTACCGGAAATTGTTGCCTTATGTTCAGATTGCAGAAAAGCCAGCTGCTACCAATAAAAGTTTTGTCCCCTTTGAAAAGAAAGCTTATGTGAAGAAAACGGTAATTGTTGATATCAATACCGCCGATTCTGCAGAGCTTGATGAAATAAAAGGCATAGGTGGTGCTTTTGCCAAAAGGATTATTAAATACCGGGAGCGTTTGGGTGGATTTTACAAAATTGAACAGTTAATGGAAGTGTACGGCCTGGATGAGCAAAAATATACCGAAATTAAAGATCAGGTTTCAATTGGTAAGGTCAGTCTTAAAACCATCAACATCAATACTGCAGTTTTTAACGATTTAAAAAGTAATCCCTATTTATCGTTCAAACAGATTAATGCCATTATCCAATACCGCAAACAGCATGGTAATTACACCGGAATTGACGATTTAAAAAAGGTTGTGCTTTTAAATCAGGAAGTGATTGATAAGATAAGCCCTTATATTTCTTTTTAATTGTAGTTGTTGCCGGCAGAAGCAAATTTAAGCCAGACTGGAATTTTATCAAAAATGCCCTATGGTTATGAAAAAAATAAAAAAAAGTTTTTCGGCTAATTTGAAGGTTTAAAATTTAAAGGCCTAACTAATTGAACCAAATACCATTTCATTCTGCAATTGCGCAAATATTTAATGGTAATTAACTATCAAATAAATGTTTATCATTGCTGCAACTAACTATTAAAAATATAAACCTGATGAGCGTGAGCTTTGATTTTTCGGAAACAGAAACTCAGCAAAGTGTGCGGACAATGGTCAGCGATTTTGCAGAAAAAAACATTCGTCCATATATTATGGAATGGGATGAAACCCAGCATTTCCCCGTTGAACTGTTTAAGCAACTTGGCGAACTGGGCGTTATGGGTGTTTTAGTGCCCGAAGCTTATGGGGGAGCCGGATTGGGTTACCAGGAGTATGTTGATGTTATTGTTGGGGTAGCACGGGTTTGTGGCTCAATTGGCTTATCGCTGGCAGCACACAACTCCTTATGTACGGGGCACATTTTGGCTTTTGCCAACGAAGAACAAAAACAAAGATGGCTGCCAAAACTGGCAAGTGCCGAGTGGATTGGCGCCTGGGGCTTAACCGAAGCCAATACAGGTTCGGATGCTTTAAGAATGATGACTACCGCTGTTGAGGATGGCGATGACTATATTATTAATGGTGCTAAAAACTGGATTACCCACGGTAAAAGTGGTGATATTGCAGTTGTAATGGTTCGTACTGGCGAAAAGGGGAGTTCTAAAGGGATTTCTGCCATTGTGGTTGAACGTGGCACACCGGGCTTTTCGGCCGGAAAAAAAGAAAATAAACTGGGCATGCGAGCATCAGAAACTACCGAAATGGTTTTTGATAATTGCCGTGTACCCAAGGCCAATTTATTGGGTAATGTCGGGGAAGGCTTTAAACAGGCTATGAAAGTTTTGGATGGCGGTCGTATCTCGATTGCCGCATTGGCACTTGGGATTGCCAAGGGAGCTTTTGATGCTGCTGTAGCTTACTCGAAACAGCGCCAGCAATTTGGTCAGCCAATTTCGAGCTTTCAGGCCATTAGTTTTAAGCTGGCCGATATGGCAACTGAAATTGAGGCGGCCGAATTATTGATCCGCCAGGCGGCAGATTTAAAAAACAGGCACCTGCCCATGACTAAAGAAGCGGCCATGGCTAAATATTTTGCCTCGGAGGTTTCGGTAAAAGTAGCAACAGAGGCCGTTCAGATTTTTGGCGGTTATGGTTACACCAAAGATTTCCCGGTAGAGAAGTTTTACCGCGACAGTAAATTATGCACAATAGGCGAGGGGACATCGGAAATACAGAAGATTGTGATTGCCCGGGAAGTTTTAAGTTAAGCAGAAAGACTAAAGCTTAAAGACCAAAGCAGCTTCACACTATAAAGAAACAACAAACCAAATATATTATGAGTAATCCGGACGGTTTAACCACCTCCGGATTTTTTTATTTTAAATTTATAAAACCAGCCTGCTTAATCTTATGTTTTTTAATGACCAATGACCAATGACCAATGACCAATGACCAATGACCAATGACCAATTAGAAATGATCAATGTACAATAATCAATAACCAATGGACAATGGGCAATGGACAAATTAACCAATGGCGAATAAACAAATGAACCATTGAACTAATGACTAATGAACAAAGCACATGGCAAAGTATTCAGAAAAAGCTGGTGAGAAAGTAGAAAAAACCATGCATGAAATGAAAGAAGGGAAATTGAAAAGTGGATCAGGTAAAAAAGTGACCTCTAAAAAACAGGCTATAGCGATCGGTTTATCAGAAGCGCGAAAAGAAGGCGCGAAGGTACCGAAGAAGAAAAGCTAATTTTTAAGCGGAAAGACTAAAGCTTAAAGACCAAAGCTGCCGGGCATGAGGCCAGTTTGAAGCGTAAAGCGCTTAAGTCTTTTTCACCACCTAAGACATTTAAGGGCATCTAAGCTTTCCGCTTTGGTCTTTGCGCTTTTAGCTTATTTCAGGATCTTGCTTTCTGCTTTAGTCTTTGGACTTTCAGCTTACTTCAGGATTTTGCTTTCTGCTTTAGTCTTTGGATTTTCAGCTTACTTCAGGATTTTGCATTCTGCTTTAGTCTTTGGACTTTCAGCTTCTTTCTGCTCATTGAATATCCTTACTTGTTAAAATACTATCCACTACGTATACGCTAAAGCCGCGCCATGGAAGGGTATTTTTATATTCTTTATAATGTAGCTCGTAAAATTTACCGCTATTGGCCATCATTTTATCGGCGATTGCTTTATTGGCAATAGAAAATTCGAATTCGTTGTTCTGTACGGTTCCTGTTTGGCGCGATTTAATACCGCTTTGGATCAGTTTGCCTTCATAGGTTTTAAAGATGTAGCCTTTTTTAACTACGTAATTTAATTCGCCGGCTTTAACACCTTCGCCAAATACAAAGAAATAGCGATAATAGCAGATTGCTGCCAGTAGGAGAATTATTATGACTGCAATAATGGTGATTGCTTTTTTGCCTGTTGTCATAGTATAAATAGTTTAGTTAAATGTAAGTAAAGAACAGTTTAATTGGGCTAATGATTTTAATAAAAATTCTTTTAAAAAAGCTTTCTCATTTTCAATAATTTACTTACATTTGCAGCCCCCGATAACACGGATAAATTTAAAAACCACGAGAGGAGGTATTTCAGCGTTATGATCATTATCAACATTAAAGACGGCGAATCATTAGATAAAGCCCTTAAACGTTTCAAGAAAAAGTTTGAAAAAACTGGTGTGTTAAGAGAACTACGTAGCCGTCAGGCATACGAGAAGAAATCTGTTACTCGTCGTACTGAAATTAAACATGCTGTTTACATTCAGAATATGAATCAGGATACAACTGCATAGTTGTTTACGATATAATATATAAAAGCTCTCCGGATGTAAATCGGGAGAGCTTTTTTGTTTTTAAAGGAATCGAAAACTTTACAATAAACAATTAATTAATGATTTCTTTATATCAAAACTATTTGTAACTTCATATCAGTACCCGCTCAAAATGATATGGCATGTTGCTAAAAAGTTTTATCACATATTTAACTCACGAGAAACGCTATTCTCAGCATACCGTTACTTCTTATCAAGCCGATTTAGAACAGTTTGAAGGGTATATCCAAAATACATTCGAGCTTCAGTTTTTAGCAGTAAAACATACCCACCTCAGGAGCTACCTGGTTGATTTAATGGAGCAGGAAAATGCCGAAACCACTATCAACCGTAAAATATCGGCCATACGCAGTTTTTACAAATTTTTACTTAGGGAAGGGAAGATAGATCAAAACCCTACCGTTTTAATTAAGGCACCTAAAATTCCCAAAAGACTGCCAGTATTTGTTGATGCACAAAAAATGGATCATTTACTGGATTCTGACCATTATTTTGATGCCAGTTTCCCTTCCATACGCGACCACGTAGTGATTGAGTTGCTTTTTGGTACTGGGATACGTTTAACTGAATTACTACAATTAAAGGATACCGATATAGATGTTTACTCGGGCACGATTAAAGTTTTGGGTAAAAGGAACAAGGAGCGCATTATCCCAATAAATAAATCGCTTATCAATCAGCTAAATACCTATATCGAACAAAAAAAGTTGCAAAACTTTAATAACAATTTGCTTATCTTAATCGTTACCAATACAGGTGCCGCGGCATATCCGAAATTAATATACCGCATTGTTACCGAATACCTAAAACACGTATCAACCCATGAAAAGAAAAGTCCACATGTGTTGCGGCATAGCTATGCAACAAGCCTGTTAAATGCAGGAGCAGATTTAAATGCAATAAAAGAATTATTAGGCCACGCCAGTTTAGCGGCCACACAGGTTTACACCCATAATTCGATCGAAAGATTAAAAACAATTTATAAACAAGCCCACCCAAAGGCGTAAAAAAAGGAGGAAAAATGAAAATCGGAGTTCAATCAATCCATTTCAATGCAGACAGTAAGTTGTTAGACTTTATCCAGAAAAAAGCAAATAAACTCGATCAGTTTTTTGATCAGATCATTAGCGGCGAAGTGTATTTAAAGTTAGAGAACGTAGAGGATGAAGCCAATAAAATCAGTGAGATTAAACTTATTGTGCCAGGAGGGACCTTATTCGCTAAAGAACAATGTAAATCATTTGAAGAAGCCACCGACCTGGCTATCGAATCTTTAAGAAAGCAAATTACGAAACACAAGGATAAAACGCGTGCAAAACTAAGTGAGCACAAAGCCATCTTAAGCGAAAGCGAAGCGGCAGATTATTAATACTAAGTAGAAAATTAATAAAAAAGGAAGCAGTGCAATTTAAAATGCACTGCTTTTTTTGTGAAAAAGTGGGGTGATTTTTTTAAAATGAACAGTTTTTGATCGAAAGAAATGTGTTCAATAAGCATGATTTACTAAGAATTGCATTTTTTTTTACCCTTAATTTCACTTTTTTGGTTTGACTTTTGAATAAAAAACGAACTAAAAAGGGCCCATTTTATTTTTTTTGAAAATTATTTAGCTGTTTATTTCAGGTGAGTATTGCGGTTGTTATTCGTAAAGCCTGGTTTTTTAGAAAATGGAGCAAAAAAAAGTGAAAAAAATATTCAATTTTAAGCGGTTGATTACTAAGCCAATTCGGCTTGTTTATGGAAATACACGAAAAAACTTAGCCATTTTTTTTAAAATTTATTTTGAAGTGAAATATAAGTGTGTATATTTGCATTCCCTTTCGGAAAGGGCGTTACGCCAACAAGAAAAGGGTTGTTCTTTAAAAAGATAAAAGTTTTAAAAATACACGCTAATAGTATGAAAAATGAAGATTTTTCGTATCATTGCACAAAATTTAAAGCCTCCTTAGCTCAGCTGGTAGAGCAACTGACTTGTAATCAGTAGGTCATTGGTTCGATTCCGATAGGAGGCTCTTTTTATTTTAAAGTGTTAGCATTTTAAGATAAAGTTGGGGAGATACCAGAGCGGCCAAATGGGACAGACTGTAACTCTGTTGTCGTAAGACTTCGAAGGTTCGAATCCTTCTCTCCCCACACTTTAAATGAATGAATGACCAAATGTTTTACTGATCAGACCGGTCATTCATTCGTTCAATCAATCACTAATTTTTTAAAAGCGGAAGTAGCTCAGTTGGTAGAGCGATAGCCTTCCAAGCTATAGGTCGCGAGTTCGAACCTCGTCTTCCGCTCCAATAAATTAGAAAGTGGGCAGTTAAGGAATAAGGTTTTGAAATTAAAGCCAAATGCTGAAACTGAAAACTAAAAGCCGACTTAGCTCAGCGGTAGAGCACTTCCTTGGTAAGGAAGAGGTCGTGGGTTCAATTCCCATAGTTGGCTCAGGTATAATAAAGCTTTGTTAAATCTGTTTAGGCAGAGTAACAAGGTTTTTTGTGTTGAAAAAACAATAAATAAGAAATAATAAAAAGTTAACCTACTAATTAGTTATAAATAAAATGGCAAAAGAAAAATTTGACCGCAGTAAACCGCACTTAAACATCGGTACAATTGGTCACGTGGATCACGGTAAAACAACTTTAACAGCGGCTATTACAAAAGTTTTAGCTGATGCTGGTTTAACTGAGGCACGTTCATTCGATTCTATTGACTCTGCTCCAGAGGAAAAAGAAAGAGGTATCACTATCAATACAGCTCACGTTGAGTATTCAACAGCTAACCGTCACTATGCACACGTTGACTGTCCAGGTCACGCGGATTACGTGAAAAACATGGTTACTGGTGCTGCTCAAATGGACGGTGCAATTATCGTTGTTGCTGCTACTGATGGTCCAATGCCACAAACTCGTGAGCACATCTTGTTAGCTCGTCAGGTTGGTGTGCCTTCATTAGTTGTATTCATGAACAAAGTGGATATGGTTGATGATCCAGAATTATTAGAACTAGTTGAAATGGAAGTTCGTGAATTATTATCATTCTACGAATTCCCAGGTGATGATATTCCAGTAATCCAAGGTTCTGCTTTAGGTGGATTAAACGGAGATGCTAAATGGGTTGGTAAAATCATGGAATTAATGGATGCTGTAGATAGCTACATTCCAATTCCTCCACGTTTAACTGATCTTCCTTTCTTAATGCCTGTTGAAGACGTATTCTCAATCACTGGTCGTGGTACTGTTGCTACTGGTCGTATTGAGCGTGGTGTAATCAACTCTGGAGATCCTGTTGAGATCTTAGGTATGGGTGCTGAGAACTTAAAATCTACAGTAACTGGTGTTGAGATGTTCCGTAAAATCTTAGATTACGGTGAGGCTGGTGATAACGTAGGTTTATTGTTACGTGGTATTGAGAAAACTGATATCCGTCGTGGTATGGTAATCTGTAAACCAGGTTCAGTAACTCCTCACACTGATTTCAAAGCTGAGATCTATGTATTATCAAAAGCAGAAGGTGGTCGTCACACTCCATTCTTCAACAAATATCGTCCTCAATTCTATTTCCGTACCACAGACGTAACTGGTGAGATCTCACTAGCTGAAGGAACTGAAATGGTAATGCCAGGTGATAATGTTACAATCACTGTTAAGTTAATTAACGCGATTGCAATGGAAAAAGGTCTACGTTTCGCTATCCGTGAAGGTGGTAGAACAGTAGGTGCTGGTCAGGTAACTGAAATCTTAGCTTAATTTTAAGCTGCAACAATACAAAAAGAGCTGGTTCAGGCTAGCTCTTTTTAAAATACACGGGAATAGTTCAACGGTAGAATAGAGGTCTCCAAAACCTTTGATCAGGGTTCGAATCCTTGTTCCCGTGCCAAAATAATGATTGAATTAGTGAATTTTTAATGATTGAATGTATTTTACATCCAGTCTCTCACTAGCTCAATCATTTAATCATTATAATAAATATGGCTAAAGTAGTTGAGTTTATAAAAGAATCGTACGATGAAATGACCCAGAAGGTTACCTGGCCTACATGGGGCGAACTGCAAAGTTCTGCAATTCTGGTATTGGTGGCTTCTTTAATTATTGCATTGGTAATTTTTGCAATGGATAAAGGATCTACATTTGTGTTAGATACTTTTTATAAATCACTTTCTAATTAATATTTACGAATGAGCGATCTAAAGTGGTACGTTGTAAGGGCGGTAAGCGGTAAAGAAAAGAAAGTAAAACAGTACATTGATGCTGAGATCAGCCGTTTAGGTTTCTCTCATTTGGTTCCTCAGGTGTTAATCCCGATGGAAAAATATTACCAAATGAAAGATGGTAAAAAAATTGCCAAAGAACGTAACTTTTACCCTGGTTATGTGTTAATCGAAGCCACCTTAGACGGTGAGTTAGAGCACATCATTAAAGGTATCAATAGTGTAATTGGTTTCCTTGGCGATAAAGCCGGTAACCCAATTCCAATGCGCCAGGCAGAAGTTAACCGCATTTTAGGTGTGGTTGATGAAATGAGTGAGCAAGGCGAAACCATGAATGTTCCTTACTATGTTGGCGAAAACATCAAAGTAATGGACGGACCTTTCAACGGTTTCTCTGGTATTATCGAAGAGGTAAACGAAGAGAAGAAAAAACTGAAAGTTATGGTTAAAATCTTCGGCCGTAAAACTCCGCTTGAGTTGAATTACATGCAGGTAGAAAAAGAGTAAGCAATTAATAAGATATTTAGAAACCCCGGTTAATCCGGGGTTTTTTTATGCGATAACTTTAGAATACTAACAATAACACCCTTCTTGTTGGTAGTTAAATGCAGCTTACTTATTAACCTCAGTCTTTCAGGAAGATTGATAATTTAACAGATACGAAATAATTAAAATTATTTTTTATCGATACTATTGTTTTACTGTAAGTTAATCCATATCTTTGCAGTCCTTTAAGCTTTATAGGAGCTCTAAGGAAATAAAATGTTACATGCTTCCACTATTTAACATTGAGTTTTAAATAAATAAAAAACACAAAATGGCAAAAGAAATCAGTGCGATGATCAAATTACAGATCAAAGGCGGAGCTGCAAATCCATCGCCACCGGTAGGACCTGCATTGGGTGCTAAAGGGGTGAACATCATGGAGTTTTGCAAACAATACAATGCTCGTACCCAAGATAAAGCAGGTAAAGTATTGCCGGTTGTAATTACTGTTTATGCTGATAAGTCATTTGATTTCATCATCAAAACCCCTCCTGTAGCTATTCAGTTGAAAGACGCGACTAAATTACAGAGTGGTTCTGCTGAGCCTAACCGTAAAAAAGTTGGTTCAGTGACTTGGGACCAAATCAAAGTTATTGCTGAAGATAAAATGCCGGATTTAAACGCATTTACAATCGAGTCGGCAATGAGTATGGTTGCTGGTACAGCACGTAGTATGGGAATCACCGTATCTGGTGATGCACCCTGGAAAAATTAATTAAAAAACAGTTTACAACAGTGGCGAAATTAACTAAAAATCAAAAAAAGGCGCATGCTAAAATAGAAGCTGGTAAAGCTTATACTTTGAAGGATGCTGCTGCTTTGGTAAAAGAAATCACTACTACTAAATTCGATGCTTCAGTTGATATTGATGTATCTTTAGGCGTAGATCCACGTAAAGCCAATCAAATGGTACGTGGTATTGCTACTTTACCACACGGAACAGGTAAAACTGTACGTGTTTTAGCTTTAGTAACTCCTGATAAGGAAGAAGAAGCGAAAGCAGCTGGTGCAGACTTCGTAGGTTTAGACGAGTATGTAGCTAAAATTGAAGGTGGTTGGACCGATGTAGACATTATTATCACTACACCAGCTTGTATGGCTAAGGTAGGTAAATTGGGCCGTGTTTTAGGTCCAAGGAACTTAATGCCTAACCCAAAATCAGGTACAGTAACTAACGAAGTTGGTAAAGCTGTAACTGAGGTTAAAGCAGGTAAGATTGATTTTAAAGTAGACAAAACGGGTATCATACACGCCTCGATAGGAAAAGTATCATTCCCGGCAGATAAAATTTATGAGAACGCACTTGAAATTATTCAGGTGATTTCAAAATTAAAACCATCTGCTGCAAAAGGAACTTATTTTAAGAGCATTCACGTGTCTTCTACAATGAGTCCTGGGATTGCAATTGAAACCAAATCAGTAGCGGGGATCTAATCATGAACAGAGAAGAAAAAAACGAAGTAGTTTTAGAACTACAAGGACAAATGCAAGAGTTTGGCAATTTTTATATTGCTGATACTTCTAGCCTTTCTGTTGAGCAGATTAATAACATCCGTCGCAAATGTTTTGAAGGCGATATCGTAATGAAAGTTGCTAAAAACTCTTTAATCCGCAAAGCGATTGAAGGTTTAGAAGGCGACGCTTCTGAGATATACGAAGCATTAAAAGGTTCATCATCATTATTATTCTCAAAAACAGCTAATGCTCCGGCTAAGTTGATTAAAGCTTTGAGAAAAACATCTGATAAACCAGTGCTTAAAGCAGCATTTATAGATTCATCAGTATACGTTGGCGATGACCAATTGAATAACTTAGTAAGCTTGAAATCAAGAGAAGAGCTTATCGGAGATATCGTTGGATTATTACAATCACCAGCTAAAAATGTTCTATCTGCACTTCAATCAGGCGGTAGCAAAATTGCAGGAATTGTTAAAACTCTACAAGAAAGAGAAGGTTAACGAACACCTTAAGTTCGCAAATTAAACAAAATTATTTTTACGTAAATTTTTAAAATCTTAATAAAATGGCAGATTTAAAAGCGTTTGCTGAGCAATTAGTAAACTTAACAGTTAAAGAAGTTAATGAATTAGCTCAAATCTTAAAAGATGAGTATGGTATTGAGCCTGCAGCTGCTGCTGTAGTTGCTGGTCCTGCTGCTGGTGGTGATGCACCTGCTGCTGCTGCAGAAAAAACATCTTTTGATGTAATCTTAAAAGAAGCTGGTGGTCAGAAATTAGCAGTTGTAAAACTTGTTAAAGACTTAACTGGTTTAGGTTTGAAAGAAGCTAAAGACTTAGTAGACGGAGCACCAAAAGAATTAAAAGCTGGTGTTGCTAAAGACGAAGCAGAAGCTCTTAAAAAACAATTAGAAGAAGCTGGAGCAGTAGTTGAGATTAAGTAATCACTTAACTTAGCTAAGCTAAAAATGTATTAGACACCGACTGAAAATGTCGGTGTCTTTACCTGTTTATAAACATCTCATTTTGTTTGGTTAATGAGCCTGTTTGAAATTCGAACCAAACAAATAGTTTATTCTTAAACTAAAATCTTTTAGTCCATTGGCAAAGACAGTCGAACAAAGAGTAAATTTTGCAACTAGTAAGCACATTATAGACTATCCGGATTTTCTGGATGTGCAATTGCAATCATTCAGAGAATTTTTCCAGATAGATACCACATCAGACGATCGCTCTAGCGAGGGTTTGTTCAAAGTGTTTGCTGAAAACTTTCCAATAACAGATTCGAGAAATATCTTCGTATTAGAATTTCTTGATTATTTTGTTGATCCGCCGCGTTACGATATACACGAGTGTATTGAGCGTGGATTAACCTACAATGTTCCATTAAAAGCAAAGCTTAAGCTTTCTTGTAATGATGTAGAACATGAGGATTTTGAAACCATTATCCAGGATGTGTATTTAGGTACTATCCCGTATATGACACCAAAAGGTACATTTGTTATCAACGGTGCAGAACGTGTTATCGTTTCGCAATTACACCGTTCTCCGGGTGTGTTCTTCGGCCAAAGCCGTCACACTAACGGAACCAAATTGTATTCTGCACGTGTTATCCCTTTCAAAGGTTCATGGATCGAGTTTGCTACAGACGTTAACAACGTAATGTATGCTTACATCGATCGTAAGAAAAAATTCCCGGTTACCACTTTATTACGTGCTATCGGTTACGATTCTGATAAAGACATTTTAGAACTTTTCGATCTTGCTGACGAAGTAAAAGTTAGTAAATCAGGTTTAAAGAAATACATCGGTCGTAAACTGGCTGCAAGGGTATTGAAGAAATGGGTTGAAGATTTTGTAGATGAAGATACAGGTGAGGTAGTTTCTATCGACCGTAATGAAGTGATTCTTGAAAGAGAAACCGTTTTAGAAGACGAACACATCGATATGGTTATTGAAGCAGGTGTTAAAACCATTATCCTTTCTAAGGAAGATGGTGCTAGCCAGGCCGATTATACCATTATATATAATACATTACAAAAAGATACATCAAACTCAGAGAAAGAAGCTGTTGAAAACATCTACCGTGCTTTGCGTAACGCAGAACCACCTGATGAGGAAACTGCCCGTGGTATCATTGACCGTTTATTCTTCTCAGATAAACGTTACGATTTAGGTGATGTTGGTCGTTACCGCATCAACCGTAAGTTGAAAATGAATACCCCTGATGATGTAAAAGTATTAACGAAAGCGGATATTATCGCGATTGTTAAATACCTGATCAAATTGATCAACTCTAAAGAAGAGGTGGATGATATCGATCACTTATCAAACCGTCGTGTACGTACGGTAGGTGAGCAGTTATACGCACAATTCGGTGTAGGTTTAGCCCGTATGGCCAGAACTATCCGTGAGCGTATGAACATCCGCGATAACGAGGTGTTTACACCAACTGATTTGATTAACGCCCGTACGTTATCATCAGTAATCAACTCGTTCTTTGGTACAAACCAGTTATCTCAGTTCATGGATCAAACCAATCCATTGGCAGAGATTACACACAAACGCCGTTTATCAGCTTTAGGTCCGGGTGGTTTATCCCGCGAGCGTGCTGGTTTCGAGGTACGTGACGTTCACTACACGCACTACGGTCGTTTATGTACAATTGAAACTCCAGAGGGACCAAACATTGGTTTGATTTCATCACTTTGTGTGCATGCAAAAATCAACAATTTAGGTTTCATTGAAACACCATACAAACGCGTTGAAGATGGTAAAGTAGTTGTAGATTCAGACGTTATCTATTTATCGGCTGAAGATGAGGATGGTAAAACCATTGCTCAGGCTAACGCTGAGTACGATGATAAAGGTGTGTTTTCTACTCCACGTGTTAAAGCACGTTACGAGGGTGACTTCCCGATTATCGAGCCTGAGAAATTAGACTTGATGGATGTTGCACCTAACCAGATTACTTCAATTGCTGCTTCGTTAATTCCATTCTTAGAACATGATGATGCGAACAGGGCGTTGATGGGATCGAACATGCAACGTCAGGCCGTACCATTGTTACGTCCTGAAGCACCAATCGTTGGTACAGGTTTGGAAGGTCGCGTTGCCCGCGATTCAAGAACTTTGATCAATGCAGAAGGTGACGGTGTTGTTGAGTATGTAGATGCAAACGAAATTACCATTAAATACGAGCGTAACGAAGATGATCGTTTAGTTTCATTTGAAGGTGATAGCAAAACATACCGTTTAATCAAATTCAAAAAAACCAACCAGAATACCTGTATCAACTTAAAACCAATCGTTAAGAAAGGTCAGAAAGTTAGTAAAGGTCAGGTACTGTGCGAAGGTTATGCAACTGAAGATGGTGAATTGGCATTGGGTAGAAACTTGAAAGTGGCATTCATGCCTTGGCAAGGTTTCAACTTTGAGGATGCGATTGTAATCAACGAGCGTATTGTTCGTGATGACGTTTTCACTTCATTGCATATTGAAGAGTTTGAATTAGAAGTACGTGATACTAAACGTGGAGAAGAGGAATTAACACCAGATATCCCGAACGTTTCTGAAGAGGCTACAAAAGACCTTGATGAAAATGGTATTATCCGTATCGGTGCTGAAGTAAAAGAAGGTGATATTTTAATTGGTAAGATTACCCCTAAAGGTGAGTCTGATCCTTCACCGGAAGAGAAATTACTACGTGCAATCTTTGGTGATAAAGCAGGTGATGTTAAAGATGCATCTTTAAAAACTCCTCCTTCAATCCAGGGCGTTGTAATTGATACTAAATTATTCAGCCGTGCTAAGAAAACTACCAAAGCTGAAGAAAAATCGGCAATTGAGAAGTTAGATAAAGGCTATAACACCGTAACTGATAAGTTAAAGAACGAATTGGTTGACAAATTATTCGCTATTGTAAACGGAAAAACATCGCAAGGTGTATTTAACATTTACAAAGAATTATTGGTTGCCAAAGGCGCTAAATTTACTCAGAAAATTTTAGCAGAGCTTGATTATAACCACATTAGCCCTAACAAATGGACTACTGATGATGATAAAAACGAGCTGATTAAAATGTTGCTTCACAACTACGGTATCCGTGTTAACGAAGAACTTGGAGCTTACAAACGCGATAAATTTGCGATCAGTGTAGGTGATGAGCTTCCATCGGGTATTGTACAAATGGCAAAAGTTTATGTTGCTAAAAAACGTAAGTTAAAAGTAGGTGATAAAATGGCAGGTCGCCACGGTAACAAAGGTATTGTTGCACGTATTGTACGTGATGAAGATATGCCTTTCTTAGCTGATGGTAGCCCGGTTGATATCGTGTTGAACCCACTGGGTGTACCTTCACGTATGAACCTTGGTCAGATCTACGAAACCGTATTGGCCTGGGCCGGTAAAGAATTGGGTGTTAAATTTGCTACCCCGATTTTTGATGGTGCTACGCACGATGAGGTTGAAGAGTGGATTGCTAAAGCGGGTGTTCCTGCTTCAGGAAAAACCTACTTATACAATGGTTTAACAGGTGAGCGTTTCGATCAGACCACAACTGTAGGTATTATCTACATGTTGAAACTAGGTCACATGGTTGATGATAAGATGCACGCCCGTTCAATCGGACCATACTCATTGATTACACAACAACCATTGGGTGGTAAAGCCCAGTTCGGTGGTCAGCGTTTTGGTGAGATGGAGGTTTGGGCATTAGAAGCATTCGGTGCTGCTAATATTCTTCAGGAGATCTTAACCGTTAAGTCGGATGATGTAATCGGAAGAGCCAAAACTTACGAAGCCATTGTTAAAGGTGAAAACCTACCAACTCCGGGTGTACCAGAATCGTTTAACGTATTGGTACATGAGTTACGCGGTTTAGGTTTAGATATTACGTTAGACTAAGTATTGAGTATTAAAGTATCAAGTAGCAAGACGGGTAATCCGATCTTGATACTTGATACAAGTACTTGCTACTAAAAACAAAAAGATATGTCTTACAAAAAGGATAATAAATTAAAAAGCAATTTCACATCAATCACGATTAGCTTATCGTCTCCGGAAACTATTCTGGAACGTTCAAGTGGTGAGGTGTTGAAACCAGAAACCATTAACTACCGTACTTACAAACCTGAGCGTGATGGTTTGTTCTGTGAGCGTATTTTTGGTCCGGTAAAAGATTACGAATGTCATTGCGGTAAATACAAACGTATCCGTTATAAGGGTATTGTTTGTGATCGTTGTGGTGTTGAAGTAACTGAAAAGAAAGTACGTCGTGAGCGTATGGGGCACATCGCTTTGGTGGTTCCTGTTGCACACATCTGGTATTTCCGTTCTTTACCAAACAAAATCGGTTATTTATTAGGTTTACCTACTAAAAAATTAGATTTAATTATCTATTACGAGCGTTACGTAGTTATCCAATCAGGCTTAATGGCTGAGGAAGGTATCAACTATATGGACTTCTTAACTGAGGAAGAATATTTAGATATCTTAGATAAATTACCTAAAGAAAACCAATACTTAGACGATAAAGATCCTAATAAATTCATCGCCAAAATGGGTGCTGAAGCATTAGAAGATTTATTAAAACGTATTGATTTAGATACTTTATCTTACGACTTACGTCACCAGGCGGCTAACGAAACTTCTCAGCAACGTAAAAATGAGGCGTTAAAACGTCTTCAGGTTGTAGAAGCTTTCCGTGGTGCCAATACACGTATCGAGAATCGCCCTGAGTGGATGATTGTTAAAATCGTTCCGGTTATTCCACCAGAATTACGTCCGTTGGTGCCATTAGAAGGTGGTCGTTTCGCTACTTCAGATTTAAATGATTTATACCGTCGTGTAATTATCCGTAACAACCGTTTAAAACGTTTGATCGAGATTAAAGCACCAGAGGTAATTTTACGTAACGAGAAACGTATGTTGCAGGAAGCTGTAGATTCGTTATTCGATAACTCACGTAAAGTTAACGCGGTAAAAACTGAAGGTAACCGTGCCTTAAAATCGCTTTCAGATATTTTGAAAGGTAAACAAGGTCGTTTCCGTCAGAACTTATTGGGTAAACGTGTGGATTACTCAGCACGTTCGGTAATTGTTGTAGGCCCAAGCCTTAAATTACACGAGTGCGGTATTCCTAAAGATATGGCTGCTGAGCTTTACAAACCATTCATCATTCGTAAGATGATTGAGCGTGGTGTGGTAAAAACAGTTAAATCAGCTAAGAAAATTGTAGATAGAAAAGATCCTTTAGTTTGGGATATCCTGGAGAACGTATTAAAAGGTCACCCGGTATTATTAAACCGTGCACCTACGCTTCACAGATTAGGTATCCAGGCTTTCCAGCCAAAACTAATCGAAGGAAAAGCGATCCAGTTACACCCATTAGTTTGTACCGCATTCAACGCCGATTTTGACGGTGACCAGATGGCTGTTCACTTACCGTTAGGTAACGCAGCAATTTTGGAAGCCCAGGTATTAATGTTGGCTGCACACAACATCTTAAACCCTGCAAACGGTACGCCAATTACTGTACCATCGCAGGATATGGTTTTGGGTCTTTATTACATTACGAAAGGCCGCAGAACTGATGAAACAAGAGTGGTTAAAGGACAGGATTCTGCTTTTTATTCTCCGGAAGAAGTAATTATTGCTTATAACGAGAAAGAATTAGACTTGCACGCATTTATCAAAGTAAGGGTAAATGTGAAACAAGCTGATGGCACTATCGCTAACAAATTAACCGAAACTACTGTTGGTAGAGTATTATTCAACCAGTTGGTTCCGGAAGAAGTGGGTTATATCAACGAGTTATTAACTAAAAAATCGTTAAGAGATATTATCGGTGAAGTAGTTAAAATGACTGGTATGGCACGTGCTTCTCAGTTCCTTGATGATATCAAAGAATTAGGTTTCAAAATGGCGTTCCAGGGAGGTTTATCGTTCAACTTACAAGACGTAAACATTCCGGTAGAGAAACATACATTATTAGAGCAGGCTGCAGCAGAAGTTGAAGAGGTAAGAAACAACTATAACATGGGTTTCATTACCAACAACGAACGTTACAACCAGATTATCGATATCTGGACCCGTATCAACAACAGGTTAACTACTTTCGTTATGACTCAGTTATCGTCAGATAACCAAGGCTTTAACTCAGTTTACATGATGCTTGATTCGGGAGCACGTGGATCTAAAGAGCAGATTCGTCAGCTTTGCGGTATGCGTGGTTTGATGGCTAAGCCTCAAAAATCAGGTTCAGGTGGCGATATCATTGAAAACCCGATCTTATCGAACTTTAAAGAAGGTTTATCGGTATTAGAGTACTTTATCTCTACTCACGGTGCGCGTAAAGGTTTGGCCGATACGGCGTTAAAAACTGCCGATGCGGGTTACTTAACCCGTCGTTTGCATGACGTTGCTCAGGATATGATTGTTAACGATGAGGATTGTGGTACTTTAAGAGGTATGTACACAACCGCATTGAAAGATAACGAAGATATTGTTGAACCATTATACGAGCGTATTTTAGGTCGTACATCATTACACGATGTGTACAACCCTTTAAATGGTGAGTTATTGGTAGCTGCTGGTCAGGATATTGATGAAGATGTAGCTAAAACAATCGAAGAATCGCCGCTTGAAGGTATCGAAATCCGTTCGGTATTAACCTGCGAGTCTAAACGTGGTGTTTGTGCCTTATGTTATGGCCGTAACTTAGCGTCTGGTAAACGTGTTCAAAGAGGTGAGGCTGTTGGTGTAATTGCAGCACAGTCAATCGGTGAGCCGGGTACACAGTTAACACTTCGTACTTTCCACGTGGGTGGTACTGCATCAAACATTGCTGCAGAATCTAACATCGTAGCTAAGTTTGATGGTGTGGTTGAGTTCGAAAACATTCGTACTGTAGATACACAAACTGAAGATGGTACCGTACAGGTTGTATTGGGCCGTTCAGGTGAGTTTAGAATTGTTGAGCCAGGAAGCGGTCGTGTTATCGTAACCAACAACATTCCTTACGGTGCATATTTATTCGTTAAAGAAGGCGATAAAGTAACTAAAGGCGATAAAATTTGTTCGTGGGATCCGTACAACGCGGTTATCCTTTCAGAGTTTGCCGGTAAAGCACAATTCGATGCCATTATCGATGGTGTAACTTACCGTGAAGAATCTGATGAGCAAACTGGTCACCGCGAAAAAGTAATTATCGATACCCGTGATAAAACTAAAAACCCTTCAGTTCAGATTGTTGACAAAAAAGGTGAATTTATCAAAGGTTATAACATTCCGGTAGGTGCACACGTTTCAGTTGATGAAGGCGAAGCCATCCAAACTGGTCAGATTATTGCTAAAATCCCGCGTGCAACTGGTAAAACCCGCGATATTACGGGTGGTTTACCTCGTGTAACCGAACTATTTGAAGCCCGTAACCCATCTAACCCGGCTGTAGTAACCGAAATTGATGGTGTGGTAACTTTAGGTGGCGTTAAACGTGGTAACCGCGAAATTACAATCGAATCGAAAGATGGTGAAGTTAAAAAATACCTTGTTCCATTGTCTAAACACATCCTTGTACAGGATAACGACTTTGTGAAAGCAGGTATGCCATTATCTGATGGTTCAATTTCTCCGGCTGATATCCTTGCAATTAAAGGCCCTGCAGCAGTTCAGGAGTACTTAGTAAATGGTATCCAAGAGGTTTACCGTTTACAAGGTGTGAAAATTAACGATAAGCACTTCGAGGTAATTGTTCACCAGATGATGCAGAAAGTTCACATCGAGGATCCGGGAGATACTATTTTCTTAGAAAACAACGCGGTAGATCGTTGGGACTTCTCAGAAGAAAATGATGCGATGTACGACAAGAAAGTTGTTGAAGACGCAGGTGATTCGACTGAATTCAAACCAGGTCAGATTGTATCGTTACGTAAATTAAGAGACGAAAATTCTCAGTTAAAACGTAAAGATTTAAAACAGATCACGGTGAGAGATGCAAGACCGGCAACTGCCAGTTCAATTCTACAAGGTATTACCCGTGCATCATTAGGTACTAAATCGTTCATTTCTGCGGCTTCGTTCCAGGAAACTACGAAAGTATTAAATGAGGCAGCAATTGCAGGTAAACGCGATAACATGTTAGGCTTGAAAGAAAACGTGATCGTTGGTCACTTAATCCCTTCAGGTACTGGTGTACGTGGTTACGAGCGTATCATTGTAGGTTCTCAAGAAGAATACGACAAATTATTGGCTTCGAAACAAGAAGAAGTAGAAGCTTAATATTTAAGCGCATGATAATTGAAACCCCGGCATTTTGCCGGGGTTTTTTTGTTTACCGGCCAAATTAGATTCAGAGCTATACCATTACAAAAAGAAATTATATTTGTATCGTTTCACTTTGCAGGTTAAACCCAATTATTCCCCATCCCCATGAAGAAAATTCTAGTACTGTTGTTCCTGTGCATTCATACAATTGCTTTTGCACAACATAAGCAACCCAATATTATTTTTATCCTGTCTGATGATCATGCATACCAGGCTATTGGTGCTTATGGCAACAAATTAATCAGTACACCCAACATAGACCGTTTGGCAAAATCAGGCGCCTTGTTTAATAATGCAATTGTATCCAACGCCATTTGTGGACCAAGTCGTGCGGCATTTATTACCGGGCAATACAGTCATAAAAATGGTTACAAGGTTAACGATGGGGTTTTGGATACCAACCAACGTTTTTTACCCGAAATTTTAAGCCAAAATGGTTATCAAACCGCCTGGATAGGGAAATGGCATTTAGGAAGCCTGCCCAAAGGTTTCGATTACTGGAATGTGATGCCGGTTCAAGGGCACTACTTTAACCCCGATTTTATTAACCAAAAGAACGATACCCTGTTGTATCACGGTTACGTAACAGAGGTGATTACCGAACTCACCAAAAAATATTTAAAGGATAGAAATCCCGATAAACCTTTTTTTCTGGTGGTAGGCGAGAAGGCCACACACAGAGAATGGCTGCCTGATTTGCAAGACCTTGGCGCTTACGATTCGATCAAGTTTCCGCTACCTGCAACTTTTTACGACGATTACAAAGGAAGAGCAGCTGCTGCCAAACAGTTAATGAGCGTTGGAGATGTGCTGACGCTTAAAACCGATTTAAAAATTAATCAGCCTTTTGGCGAAAAACAAAAAGTAAATAACCAACCTGCGAAACCTGCTGTTAAAGGTAAAGAGATCGAAGAATCGATGATGCGCTATTATCAGCAAGGCGAGTACGCGCGGATGGATAGTGTGCAGAGCAAGGCGTACCGGAATTATTATGGTCAGCTTGCTAAAGAGTTCGGACAACTGAATTTAACCGGCAATGCGTTAAAGGAATGGAAATTTCAGCGGTATATGAAAGATTATTACGCCACAGCTAAATCTTTAGACCGGAACATTGGCGAGATATTAGATTACCTCGATAAAAATGGGCTGAGCGAAAATACCATTGTGATTTATGCATCCGATCAGGGTTTTTACCTGGGCGAGCATGGCTGGTTTGATAAGCGGTTTATCTATGAAGAATCGCTTCGTACACCATTCATCATCCGGATGCCGCAACTACCGGCACTTAAGGACAAAAAAATAAACCAGATCATCTCCAATGTAGATTGGGCGCCAACCATCCTTGATTTTTCGGGCATTGCAAAACCTGACTTTATGCAGGGCAAATCTTTCCTGCCGGTGTTGAAGAATCCGCAAATTAAAAACTGGTCAAAAGACGGCGCTTACTACCATTATTACGAATACCCGGGGCCACACTACGTATCGCCGCATTTTGGTATCCGCACAGAGGATTATGTACTGGTTCGCTTTTACAAAGGCACCGAAGCCTGGGAATTATACGATTTGAAGAAGGATCCCAGCGAGTTAAATAATATTATCAACGATAAACATTATAGCACAATCAAAACCGAACTTAAAAAGAAACTGAATAAACTAATTGTTGCTTACGATGATCAGGAAGCTTTAAAAGTTTTTAACCAGGCTTTACAGGTCAATTAACCATTGTTTTTGTTTTACACAATAACAAAGCTCCTTAAAAAGGGGCTTTTTTTGTTGTTACAGGAACTATCCGTTTTGTTACAATCTATCAACCGTTTGCGTAGGCGCTGGTTATCAAATCTTTAATTTTATTGTATTTCGTTTAATTAACTTAGTCAACACAAGTTTATTTAGCGTCTTATTGCCGATTAGTATGTTCATTGTTGGGTAATTTTTGGCTGTTTATTTATAAGGCTAAATTGCTTGCCCATTAACTATTAACCAAATTTTAGATCCTGAACCAGATATATGAGATCCATTATTTTTTTAGGTTTGCTGGCTACCTTTGCTACGCTGAACCAGACCATGTATGCCCAAACCGATGCCGGTTTGAAGTGGTTTAACCCCAGGTTAAGTACCGCTGTTACTGTAAAAGGCAAAGCCTGGCAAAATACCGATAGTGCCAATTATTATAACCGTTTGCCGGTCGCAGCAGAAAAAGATGTACGCAAAGAGGTCTGGAACTTAGCCAAGAACACTGCTGGCGAATACATTGATTTTACTACCAATGCGAAAAAAATTGTAGTGAAATACCAACTTAACGGGGCGAAAAGTTTAGATAACATGCCAACATTAGGGGTGAGCGGAGTAGATTTATATGCGCAGGACACTGAAAATAAATGGCACTGGATTAAAGCTGCTTATAGCTATAAAGATACAGTTACGTACAGCTATGAAAATTTTAATACCACCGTATCAATCAAAAAGTTTCGTTTATACCTCCCACTGTACAATAGCCCGAAATGGTTAAAAATAGGTGTAGCGGCTAATGATGATTTTACAGTCGAAAACGTAGAAGAACAGCCTGTTTTAGTTTTTTATGGTACTTCGATTATGCAGGGTGCCAGCGCCAGCAGACCGGGAATGGCCTGGCTTAACATTTTAGGCCGACAGTTAAATCAACCGGTAATTAACCTGGGCTTTTCGGGCAATGGAAGATTAGAAGCACCACTTATTGATTTAATGAACCAAACCAATGCCAGGCTCTTTGTACTCGATTGTCAGCCAAACCTGCATGATAAAAATGTTTATCCACCAGAAGAAATTGAGAAACGAATTACCAGCTCGGTACTAAGCTTAAAAGCAAAGCATCCCAATATGCCCGTTTTGTTAGTTGAGCACAGCTCCGGTTTACCATCAGTTAACCTCGATTCGGCACTTACCGGCAGATACATCTGGACTTCCCAAATACTGAATAATACTTACCAAAAACTAAGGAAATCGGGTATAAAGGGGCTTTACCTTTTAACAGCAAAAGAGATCGGCTTTACTGATGATAGCACCATTGATGGCACCCATCCAAATGATTTGGGGATGAAGCAATATGCAGATGCCTATGAAAAAATAATCAGGAAAATTTTAAGCACAAAAAGATAATTTAAGATGAAAAAAATGAGCTGGCTGGCTTTGTTGCTGGTTTTGTTGTATTCGTGTTCGGTTAATAAGGCTTATCGTGGCCGGGCTTCGTGGACAGAAGATTTTAATCAAAAAGACACTTTCGATAGTCAATATTGGTCTAAGATACCAAGGGGTGGGGCAGACTGGAACAGGCACATGAGCAATAACGATACTTGTTATGCCTTACATGATGGTAAAATGATCCTCAGGGGAATAAAAAATAATGATTTAGCTAAGGATACTTCCCGGTATTTAACTGGTGGCATTTATACAAAAGATAAAAAGAGCTTTGGTTTTGGCCGTTTAGAAATTAAGGCGAAACTAAATGGCGCAAAGGGTGCCTGGCCAGCTTTTTGGTTGCTGGCCGAAAACAGCAAATGGCCCGATGGTGGCGAGATTGATATTATGGAACGTTTAAATTTCGACTCCATTGCCTATCAAACCATTCATACCTATTATACGCTTACACTCAAAATAAAAGATAAACCCAAATCTGGCGGTATTGCTAAGATTAATCCTGCCGAATTTAATACTTATGCCGTGGAGAAATATCCCGACAGTTTGGTATTCTTCGTTAATAATAAAAAAACTTTTACCTACCCCAAAATAGCTACTACCGCGCAAGGACAGTTTCCTTTCGGTGTAAATCATTACCTGTTGCTTGATATGCAACTGGGCGGAAGCTGGGTAGGCAAAATAAAAGATGCTGATTTGCCCGTTGAAATGGAAATTGATTGGGTTAAGTTTTATCCTTTTAAAGAAAACCTTCATAAATAACCATTAGCCGCTTACGCGATTTTAGGCAGGAAAATGATAATATACATGAATAAGCGGCCAATTGAGTTTATGAATTAACCTGAACCAAACGATAATTTTAAACACACAAACGATACACACAAAACGTCAATGAAACGAATATTGATAACATCGGCTATTGTAGGAGCATTTACGGCTCATGCACTTGCCCAAAGCAACACTATCAAGTTGCAAAATACCATTGCAATTGAACCAACTGATAGTAAAGCGGCCATTATAGCTAAGGCCAGCCATGTAGTACCAACACCCAACCAGTTAAGTGCTTTAAAAAACGAATTTATTGCGTTTATTCACTTCGGTCCCAATACTTTTACCCGGATGGAATGGGGAAATGGCAAAGAAGACCCTAAAATTTTTGATCTGAAGGAGCTGCATACTGATCAATGGTGCCAGGCGATGAAATCAGCGGGGATGAAAATGGTATTGTTAACCGTAAAACACCATGATGGTTTTGTACTGTGGCAAAGTCGTTATACTAAACACGGGATCATGTCGAGCGGTTTTGAAGATGGCAAGGGCGATATTTTGAAAGAACTTTCTACCTCCTGTAAGAAGTATGGCTTAAAACTGGGGATTTATTTATCGCCGGCAGATTTATTTCAAATGGAAGATGCAGCAGGTTTATATGGCAACCTAAGCAAAACTACTACACGCACTATTCCCAGGGCGGTAGCAGGAAGGCCTTTTGCCAATCGGACAAAATTTCAATTCGAAGTTGACGATTACAATGAATACTTTCTCAACCAGCTATTCGAGGTGTTAACCGAGTATGGGCCAATTGATGAAGTTTGGTTTGATGGCGCACACCCTAAAACAAAAGGAGGACAGCAGTACAATTATCTGGCCTGGAAAAAACTGATCCATACTTTGGCTCCTAAAGCGGTAATTTTTGGTCGTGAAGATATCCGCTGGTGCGGAAACGAAGCCGGAGGAACACGCAATACAGAGTGGAATGTACTTCCTTATCCTGAAAACCCGGATATGGCCACGCATTTTCCAGATCTTACCGATAAAGATCTGGGTAGTGATGAGCAACTGTACAAGGCCAAATACTTACACTACCAACAGGCAGAAACCAATACCTCTATCAGGGAAGGCTGGTTTTACAGAGATGATGATAAACAAAAAGTACGCAGTGCCGACGATGTTTTCGATATTTACGAACGTTCGGTAGGTGGAAATTCGACCTTTTTGCTCAATATACCACCAAACCGGAATGGAAAATTTTCGGATGAAGATGTAAAGGTGCTGAATGAAGTAGGCAAACGTATTAATGAAACTTATGGTAAAAATCTGTTTGCCGGAACAAAAGGGGCTAAGCAGGTGTTGGATAACAATTTGAATACGCATGTTTTACTTAACAACCTACAAAAAAGTATCGAAATTACCACCGTTAAGCCGGTTACAGTAAACCGGATTGTAATACAAGAAGATATTGCCAGCCATAGCGAGCGCGTAAGGCAGCACCAGCTAGAAGCCTGGATTGGTAACAAATGGCAGAAAATTGCCGAAGCTACCAATATTGGATATAAACGTATTCTGCGTTTTCCTGAAATTACCACTTCGAAATTCAGGCTAACAGTACTTTCGTCAAGAGCAAATCCGGCAATTGCTACCATTTCGGCACATTATTATCGCACACATCCACCACAATTGCAGTTTAACAGAGATGCAAACGGTTTAACTACCATTTCTCCTAAAATGCACGAATTTGGCTGGAAACCACATGGCGAAAATGCAACGGCTAATCTGAATAAAGGAGTAGCAATTTATTATACCACCAATGGTAGTGTACCCAATGCAAGCGACAATAAATATACTGGCCCTGTGCAGATAGCAAAAGGCGAGGTTAAAGCAATAGCAATCATCAAAAATGAAAAAGGGGCCATAGCTTCTGAGACTTTCGGGATAGTGAAAAAAGACTGGAAATTATTAGCTGCCGACAGCGAAATGAACAGACATACCGCTGGCATGGCTTTCGATGCCAATAAACAGAGCTATTGGCTATCTGCTTCTAACGATGCTGAACACAAAATAGCATTAGATTTAGGTACCAGCTATAACTTAACCGGATTTATCTATACGCCACCTGCGCAATTTTTAGACGGTATGATGGAAAAAGGAGTGATCCAAATTAGCAACGATGGCCAAACCTGGGCTGATGCTGAAACATTTGAATTCGGGAACTTAATTAACGACCCTACCCCAAGGACACACTATTTTAAAAAGGCAATTTCGGCCAAATATATACAGGTAAAAGCTACGCTTATTGCCGGAGGTAAAAAAGCGCTGGCCATTGCAGAGTTAGATTTTTTAGCGAAATAGCTTTTAAGTAAGGTTAACCTTTTAATTAATTTCGAACATTATATTTTAAATTCCGCCATTAAGCAGCGGAATTTTTTATTTTTGAGCTATTATGGAAGAACAACAAAACGAAAACCAGTTAAATATAGAGTTATCAGAAGAAATTGCTGAGGGGATTTTTTCAAACCTGGCCATTATTACCCATTCGAATACCGAATTTGTATTGGATTTTATCCGTGTAATGCCTGGTATTCCTAAAGCAAAGGTAAAATCGCGCATTATTTTAACCCCCGAACATGCAAAACGCTTATTATCAGCACTAGAAGATAATATACAGAAATTCGAAGCAGTGAATGGCCGCATTAAAACCCAGGAAGAGCCGCCATTCCCGATGGGCTTCGGAGGACCTACTGCTCAGGCCTAAGTATATTAAGATTCTTACAAACAAATGTTTGTTTGCTATGTTAGCATAATATATATTTGTGCTACAACCATCTATAATGAAAAAAATCTTATTGAGCGTATTACTTTCTGCCCCACTATGGGTTCTGGGGCAGGGCTTTCAGGTTAATTTACAAGGTCAGAAGCAAATTGGTATGGCAGGTGCAGGTTCTGCATTGGCTTTAGATGAAGCTTCTGTCTTTTACAACCCTGGTGCAGTAACTTTCTTAGAGAAAAACTCAGTTTCAGCAGGCGTAAACCCACTATTGTTCAAATCGGCCTTTAAACAGGCAGGATCGGATATCACCGAAAATGTAAAGAACAAAATTGCTCCACCTTTCGAGTTTTATGCCGTTTGGGGACCAAAATCCAACAAGTGGAAACTGGGTTTGGGCGTTTACACCCCTTTTGGCGGTTTGGTAGATTGGGGCGACAACTGGTCCGGTAAGTATGCTTTAACTTCTTTGAATTTAAAAGCCATTTATTTTCAACCTACGCTGAGTATTAAAATAACCGATCGTATTGGTATTGGTGCAGGTTTTGTGTATAACCATGGCGAAGTAAATCTGCAACGCGCACTTCCTGTTAATTTCCCTGATGGCCACTCTGGTCACGCCACTTTAGAAGGTACCGGAAAAGGTTACGGCTGGAATGCGGGTTTATATATCAAAACACTCAGCAACATCTCGTTCGCTTTGGTACATAAATCGAAGGTTATTACCAAACTCGATGGTGGTTCGGCCGAATTTGACGTGCCAAACTCCTTACGATCATCTTTTCCGGCCGGCAATACGTTTAGTGCTGAGTTACCATTACCAGCGACAACCAGCCTGGGCGTAGGTATTCCATTATCACAAAGCACTGTTTTGGCATTTGATGCAAGCTGGGTACAGTGGCATATTTATAAAGACCTAACTTTTGATTACGCATTGAATACTCCGGTATTGTTGGATAAGCCATCTGCTCGTAATTACCGCGATGGTTCATCGTTTAAATTAGGGATCAACCACCAGGCTTCAGAAAAACTGGCACTGAGGGCAGGTGTGGGCTATGCCTTCTCTCCGGTTCAGGATGGTTATGTAACACCTGAAGCACCTGATGCCGACCGTTATATTTTAAGTGCAGGTTTAGGTTATACGCCTACCAGTCATTTCGAAGTAAATGCTTCATTTTTCTTTGAGGATGTGAAATCGCGTAAGCAAAAGAACATCGAAACCGGCTTAGACGGTACGTTTAAAACTTTGGTTTATGCGCCAGGTATTTCGTTAACTTATAAATGGTAGGAGAGATCATAAATGAAAAAATATATATTAAATAGTTTCATTGCTGCTGCCATCCTTTTTACAGCAGCCTGTAAACCCGAAATAGAAACACCAGCAGGTTCAACCGCAGGACAAGCTAATTTTAGCAAATACATTGCTATCGGTAACTCATTAACTTCAGGGTATGCCGATGGCGGATTGTACCTCGAGGGGCAAAAAGTGGCTTACCCGAATTTAATCGGGGCTAAAATGGCTACGGTTGGCGGTGGCGCCTTTACCTCTCCGTTTTTTACTGAGGAGCATTCAAATGGTTCAGGCTATATTGCTTTAACAGCATTGGTTAACGGTACACCAACATTAACACCTGTTACAGATAAATTGGCCTACAGAGATGCTGCAAAACATCTGGATAAATATGCTGGTGAAATCCAGAATCTGGGTATTCCGGGTATGCGTCTCGATTTATCTTTCGATCCAACTTTAACTTTCAGTGCTGCCAACCCTTTCTTTGAGCGTTTACTGGCTGATGCACAGGTAGGCAAAACCAATTATTTTCAGTTTATTCAGGGAAGAAATCACACCTTTTTCTCCCTTTGGCTGGGTAATAATGATGTGTTGGGTTATGCCTTAAATGGTGCAGTTGCAGTTACCGGCGATCCGACTACTACCTTAACCGATAAAGTTACTTTTGCATCATTGTACACCAATATGTTGAATGCTTTAACTGCAAACGGCCAAAAAGGTATTGTAGCTACCATTCCGGATGTAACGGCTATTCCTTATTTTAACACGGTAACGGTACCAGCTTTATTGGCCGCGGCAAAGGCTATTAATCCGGCTGCTACAGCGGTATATATCCAAACCGGAACCGGTACAGTTAGGGCAGCAACTGCCGAAGATTTAATTCGCTTACCATTCCAGTCTGCCGGCTTATTCGGTCAGGGAGCTATTCCTTATGGTTTACATCCACTAAATCCAATTGCCAACAACTGGGTGTTGGATAAAGACGAAGTAGTTAAAGTTAAAGACTATGTAAACAGTTACAACAGCAGCATTAAATCGTTAGCTACCAGCAAAGGTTTGGCTATTGCAGATACGTATAATTATTTTAATCAGGTGGCCAGCACAGACGGTATTAATGTTCAGGGGGTCAATTTAAAATCATTGTTTATTAGTGGTGGAGCATTTTCTTTAGACGGGATCCATTTAACCCCACGCGGAAATGCCATAATTGCCAATGTATTTATTGAGGCAATTAATGCCAAATATGGCGCTACTATTCCAACTGTCGATATTACCCAGTATAGGGGAGTGAAATTTCCGAATTAATTAAGGGGATTACACAGAGAAAAAGGCTATCTTCTAATAGATTGTTATCCTGAGCCTGTCGAAGGACTTGTCTAAACATCTTAAAGCGTTTCGACAAGCTCAACGTGACAAACTCATTTATACTTTCTTTATAAGTTAGCCTTTTTTGTTAATCAGTTTTTCGCTTATCAACTCAAGCACTTTCTCCTTTTCATTAGGCTCAAACCAGTTAATTTCCTCGTCTCTTCTAAACCAGGTTAGCTGACGTTTGGCAAAACGGCGAGTATTCTGCTTAATGGCTGCTATGGCTGCCTCCAAAGAAATTGTTCCGTCTAAATAGTCGAAAATTTCACTGTAGCCAACCGTGTTAAGCGCGTTGTATTTCCTGAAATCAGTTAATCCCTTCACTTCATTTAAAAGCCCCATATTTATCATTTGATCAACCCTGCGGTTAATCCTATCGTACAAAACAGCCCTGTCGGTATTTAGCCCAATTTTAATAATGTTAAATGGCCGTTCTTTTTTAGTGGCCGAGAGCATAGCAGAAAGTTTTTGTCCGGTTGATAAAAACACTTCGAGTCCTCTGATCATGCGCTGCGGATTTTGCTGATCTACCTTTGCATAATATTCAGGATCAAGCGCTGCCAGTTGTTCCTGGATAGCTGTAATGCCTTCCGCTTCAAATTGTTTATTCAGTTTTTCGCGGATGGCCAGATCAATTTCGGGCATTTCGTCTAAACCGTTAATTAAGGCATTGATATAAAGGCCCGAACCGCCAACCATAATAGCTATGTCGTGATTTTCGAAAATCTGATCCAGTACTTGTAAACCTTCAACTTCAAAATCACCAGTGCTAAACAGTTGAGCAATCGAATGTGAGTTGATGAAATGATGTTTAGCTGCGGCTAGTTCCGTTGCGTCGGGCTTGGCGGTACCAATTTCCATCTCCCTGAAAAACTGGCGCGAATCGGCAGAAATAATTTCAGTACCAAAATGTTGTGCCAGCTGAATAGCCAAAGCAGTTTTACCAATTGCAGTAGGACCTACAACAGAGATTAAAGTTTTAGTTTTTTGATTGGAGCTACTTGCGGCAGTCATCATGTTATTAAATGAAAAAGTCAGATGTAATACACCTGACTTAATATGAATTAGATTTTATTGCTAGGATTAATAGTCATCTTTGTGGCTATCATCATCGTAATTGTCGTTGTCAGAAAACTCATCTCCAAATTCGTCTTCTTCGTTTTCTTCATCTTCATCGCGTTCTTCTTCATTAATACCCATGTCGCCCATGGCTTCCAGCTCGTCGGTATCTTCTGGTACAAAATTCATTTCATTTAAGAAATCGAATTCACCTGCAGCAGCGCCAGCGGCTAAACCCGGATCGGCAACAGGAGCGTTGCTGCTTTCGAAAATTTTAGGCGCTTCGCCGGTACTTTTGGCTAAAAAAGGATATTCGATATTCGGATCGGCATCTAAAATAATTTTAACCAGTTCCACGTGAAAATCGTACGGACGATCGAAATTATAGATGTAATAAAATTTTTGGTGCGGATCTTCGATAAAACCGCTTAATTTCGAATTTTCCATTAAAACTACGCGGTCTTTTTTACGCTCGCTTGGTAAATAGGCAATTTCATCGCCCTTTAACCAATTGTCGGTACTTACATAAAAAGACGAAGATTTTTCGGCATTGTAACCTGTAGATCTGTGAATAGCCTTGTGCAGGTCTTCAAATGTCTGATTTGATTTAATGTCGATCTCTCTCACAACATCATCATAATCTTCGAAAGTAATTCTAAATTTATAAATAGCCATTATTGTATTTTGGAACCGTAAAAATAAAGTTAATTTGCATTACCACAAAACATCAAACATTACAAAACAAGGTAAGAGGGGATGATTCAGGCAATTAAATGATTATTTAACAGGATTTAATCCCATTTGTTTTGCCTGATCTAGCATAAAGTTGAACGCTTCGTTGTAATCGTTTGTGATTTCTCCCTCCAGTATGGCTTCGCGGATTGCATTTTTAATTAATCCTACTTCTTTACCGGCACTTAGCCCAAAAGTTTCCATAATATCGTTACCTGTAATGGGAGGCTGCCAGTTTCTGATTTTATCGCGTTCTTCTACATCTTTGAGCTTTTGTTTAACCAGTTCAAAGTTGTTGCGGTATTTGGTTTTTTTGTACTCGTTTTTGGTTGTTACATCGGCGTTGCACAATAACATCAGGCTTTCTATTTCCTCTCCGGCATCGAAAAGCAATCTTCTTACAGCAGAATCGGTAACGGTTTCCTGGGCCAGTACAATGGGACGTAAATGCAGTTGAACAAGTTTTTGCACATACTTCATCTTTTCGTTTAAAGGAAGTTTTAACTGTGCAAAGATTTTCGGTACCATGCGTGCACCCTTATCTTCATGACCATGGAAAGTCCAGCCGTGGCCTTCTTCAAAACGTTTGGTGGCTGGTTTAGCAATATCGTGTAAAATAGCTGCCCAGCGTAGCCATAAGTCATCGGTATCGGCGCAGATATTGTCCAACACTTCCAGGGTATGGTAAAAATTATCTTTATGGCCTTTGCCTTTTATAATTTCCACTCCATAAAGCTGTGCCATTTGTGGGAAAATGATGTGGAGTAAACCGGTATCAAAAAGGTGTTTAAAACCAATAGAGGGTTTAGGTGACAAAATGATTTTATTCATTTCGTCGGTTATCCTTTCTTTAGATACAATGCTGATGCGTTGTTTCTGCGATTTGATCGCATTTATGGCGGCCTCATCTATACTGAAGTTAAGCTGTGTGGCAAAACGGATGGCACGCATCATGCGCAGGGGATCGTCTGAAAACGTAATCTCCGGATCGAGAGGGGTACGGATCAGCTTGTTTTCCAGATCTTCCATGCCATTAAAAGGATCGAGCAATTCGCCAAAATTACCGGCATTCAGGTTAATGGCCAGGGCATTGATGGTAAAATCGCGGCGTAACTGATCGTCAGCTAAAGTACCATCTTCTACAATGGGCTTACGCGAATCAGAGCGGTAAGATTCTTTTCTCGCCCCAACAAATTCTACTTCTAAATCCTGGTATTTAATGTTGGCAGTACCAAAGTTTTTAAACACTGCCACTTTGGTGTTTAACTTTCTGCCTACAGCCTCGGCATACTCAATGCCACTGCCTACTACTACCACATCAATGTCTTTCGATGGCCGGTTTAAAAATATATCGCGAACAAAACCGCCGATCACATAAGCTTCGGTATTGTGCTTATCGGCTATTGATGATAAGGTTTTAAAAATCGGGTTTTGTAGGTGTTGCTGCATGCAGTTGATAATTATTATTTAACCATATAAGGCATTTAAGCTTCGCAGCCTTATATTTCTTATATGGTTATTTGAGTTGTTAAAGCATCATATCTTGCAAAGAAAGTTATGGATAAATTAACCTTTAGGATAACAATAAGAATTGCAAAATTAAGAAAATATTTGGTGCTCAAAGCTTTTTAGGCTTTTAAAGCCCTTTTACTCCAGAGTGTATTACTTTCTAATAAACTCAAACTGTCCGGATGGACCCAGTTTAACAATGGTTGATGGTTTTTTATTAGTCCGGTTTTCCTGTTCGAAGTCTACCACATAATCAACCGCTTCCAGTATTTCGGGTGCTATATCATCAAAGAATTTAGGCGATGGCTGACCGCTTAAATTAGCTGAGGTAGAAACAATCGGTTTTCTGAAACGTTGGATAAGCGGGGTGCAGAAATCGTGTTTTGCAATCCTGATCCCTACGCTGCCATCTGCATTAATCACATTTGGCGCCAGGTTTTTTGCCCCCGAAAAAATTACCGTTAAAGGATTTTCTGCATATTCAATCAGATCGTAGGCTACATCTGGTATTTCGGTCACATAACTTTGCAGTTTGCTATCTACATCCAATAAAACAATCAGGCTCTTTTCAGCCGGACGGTTTTTGATTTTCAATACTTTATCAACCGCTTCGGGATTGCTGGCATCGCAGCCTAATCCCCAGATGGTATCGGTTGGATACAGGATAACCCCGCCTGATTTCAAAACTTCTAAAGCCTTATTAATTTCGTCTCTAAGCATGCTGCAAAGGTATTTATAAATAGGAAGTTAAATTATGTTAATGTTTATTTTTTTTAAGCCTGCAATATTTAGTTTTACAGCCATTTCTGTATTAAAAAAAATAATCAGGTTTTACAGAAATCAAATGGATTTGTAAAATTTATATCAATCGTAACCTTTTCATTTTAAAATTGTTATATTTATTACAGGTTATTTATATAAAAAACGCACGATGAAAACAATTCAAAAATTATTAATGCTTTTTACAGTGGTATTGGCATTAACTGGATGTAGCACACTCCGCACCGCATCCGATTACGATAAAAACGTAGATTTAAACAGTTACAAAACTTATAATTTTTACGATAAAGGCATAGCAAGGGTTAAATTAAATAACCTCGACAAGCGCCGTTTAATGGCTGCTGTTGAAGCCGAAATGAATGCCAAAGGATTTACCAAAGCCGATAAACCCGATTTATTGGTGAATCTGGTTGTGGTTGCCAGAGAAAAAACTGACGTTTACGGTCCTGCCTACTACGGTGGATGGGGTTGGGGCGGCGGCTGGGGCTGGCGCGGAGGTTGGGGCTGGGGAGGTCCGAACTACGTAAACCAATACATAGAGGGTACCATCATTATCGATTTCTTAGATCCTGCTAAAAAGATTTTATTCTGGCACGGACAGGGAAGTGGTTTTAACTTAGATAATTTTAGCAAACGCGAACAACGCCTGTACACCGGTGTTAAAGAAATATTAGCACAATACCCACCAAATGTGGTAGCGGCAAGGTAAGCCTTAATTATTGGCTAAACATATTTAAATAGCAATCCATTAATTGCTGCGTAACTACAGGGCTGTTGAATTTTTGAACAAATTCCAGCCCTTTTTCTTTCATTTCTTTTTGTAACTGTGGCGATTCAATAATCCTGTTGATGGCTTTGGCTAAATCGCCGGCATTGTTAGGCGAAACATATAAACTATTTGGCCCACCGGCCTCTTCTAAACACGAGCCTGTTGCTGCTACAACCGGTACGGCAGAGTACAAAGCTTCGATAATAGGAATGCCAAAGCCTTCGTAAAACGAAGGATAAGCAAAAACATCGGCCATTTGGTATATGCCCGGTAAATCGGCAAATGGAATATTTTGTAAAAATAGAACCCTGTTTTTTAAACCCAGTCGTTCAATCTCTTGCTCAACTGTTTTAAAATAAGGCGTATGCTTGCCAATTACCACCAGTTTGTAGGCTTCATCTACCTCTTTTAAAGCCTGTACAACCAGTTTCAGGTTTTTACGCGCTTCAATCGTGCCTACGCTAAGGATAAATTTCTCAGGTAGTTTATAAGTGGCTTTAATGCGACTTAGGTTTTCTTTTGCAAAAGGGCTTTTGAAACTATCATCACAGCTTTGGTAAATCACGGTGATTTTAGCCTGGTTAATGCTATATAGCTCAACAATATCTGCCTTTGTTTTTTCGCTGATGGCGATAATTTGGTCGGCACGCTCGCAGGCCGATCTGCTTTTCCATTCGTAAAGCTTACGGTCGATAAATTTGTAATACTGCGGGAAACGCAAAAATATTAAATCGTGTATGGTAACAACCGATTTAATGCGCGTATGCTGTATTGCTAACGGAATTTCGTGACTTAAGCCGTGAAAAATCTGAACAGCATCTTGATTAAGATCTTTAAGGATGTTCAGGCTTCGCCATAAAAACGGACCTGTTTTAGGAAGTTTTAATTCGATGTTTGGCTGCTCAAAAAAAGCATCGATCTGTTTGGCAGCTTTAACTTTTGGCGTGTAAACCAAATATTGATTGTCCGGAAACTGATGCGCCAGCTGCTCGATTAAAGAACGGCTGTAATTGCCAAGTCCGGTTAAATTATTGGCTGCACGCTTGCCGTCGAATCCAATTTTAAGCTTAAAGCTTAAAGCCGAAAGACCAAAGCTTGATTGATCAAGTTCAGTACTTTCGGCTTTTGGAGTTTGTGTTTCGCTTTCAGCTTTCACCTTTTTGCTTTCAGCTTAAACTGCTACATTATTTTCTCTCAACGCATCGTTAAGCGAAGTTTTCTTATCTGTACTTTCTTTACGTTTACCGATAATTAAAGCACATGGCACCTGGAATTCGCCAGCAGGGAATTTTTTGGTATAGCTACCCGGAATTACTACCGAACGTGCTGGTACGATACCTTTATATTCAACCGGGGTTGGACCGGTAACATCAATAATTTTGGTAGAGGCAGTTAATACTACGTTAGCACCCAGTACAGCTTCTCTTTCTACTTTAACACCTTCTACAACAATTGCTCTCGAACCTAAGAAAGCATCATCTTCGATAATTACCGGAGCAGCCTGAACGGGTTCTAAAACACCACCAATACCCACACCACCACTTAAGTGAACGCGTTTACCAATTTGTGCACAAGAACCTACAGTAGCCCAGGTATCAACCATAGTACCTTCATCTACATAAGCACCAATGTTAACGTAAGATGGCATCATGATCACACCAGGAGCTAAAAACGAACCGTAACGGGCGCTGGCCATAGGCACAACACGTACACCAGTTGTTTTATAGTCGGTTTTTAAATCCATTTTATCGTGGTATACGAAAGGTCCGTTTTTAATCTCTTTCATCTCGCGAATCGGGAAATATAAAATAACCGCTTTCTTTACCCACTCATTAATGCCCCAGGAGTTTAAAACTGGCTCAGCAACGCGGATTTCGCCTTTATCCAAGCCCATAATTACGGCTTCGATGGCTTCGCAATAGTTGCTATATTTTAAAAGGGTTCTGTCTTCCCAGGCGGCTTCAATTAATTTCTTTAAATCTGAATACATGATGTTTTTAAATTTTACGCAAAATAAGTCAATTTTTGTTTATTAAAGGGCTAATTGTTTAAATTGTTTTGTTCTTTGGTTAACTGCTGAATTACGCTCGATACAATTAACCGGTTAACCAGTTTATACAATTAACCAACGTAGCGATTTACCAGTTTATACAGTTAACCGAATTACGTACTTTTGTAGCTTTATGACAGAAACAGAAAAACTCAGGATCGATAAATATTTGTGGGCGATCAGGTTGTTTAAAACCAGGAGCCTGGCTACTGATGCCTGTAAAGCGGGAAGGGTAAAGCTTAATGGACAGAATATTAAACCATCGGCCATTGTAAAAATCGGCGATGTTTATCAGGTATCGAAAGGGATTGAAAAGAAAGTGATTGAAGTGGTAGAATTTTCTTACAACCGAACTGATTCGCCAACGGCTTTAACTAAATATAAAGACCTCACCCCGGTTGAAGAAACGCATGCCTTTAAATCGGCTTTCCATGCACCAACGCTTAAGCGCGATCGGGGAACAGGCCGCCCAACCAAAAAAGACAGAAGGGAAACCGATGATTTGTTGGGTGGGATGTTTGAAGAGGATTAGTTAGTTTTCAATTACCAGTTTTCAGTTCGCAATTACCAGTTTTGAGTTACCAGTTTTCTGCACACATAATGCTAACTGCCAATTGAAAACTGAATCGCTATTTTTCTCATTTACCAGTATTCAATTTAGGGTTTACTATATGCGTGCTGTTAACTGTTTACTGCTAATTGAAAACTGAATCGCTATTTTTCTCATTTACCAGTATTCAATTTAGGGTTTACTATATGCGTACTGTTAACTGTTAACTGCCAATTGAAAACTGAATCGCTATTCTATTCACTTGCCCGTATTCAATTTCCGGTTTTCTTCTTGCGTACTGATAACTGCATATTGCAAACTGAAATATCTCAAACGGTAACTCATCATTGCCGTTTTGCCCAGTTTTTCAATCAGTTTATAATTGGCTACAGCGCCGACTGCCGCACCTACAAAGGGGAGCATTTGAGCCAGTTTGGCCAGATCGATATAATCGCGGTATTGCTGCTGGAAGGTTAACCAGTCAAATTCATCAATATTGGTTGGTAACTGGTGGGCTTTATTGTCCCAATCCTGCATTTTAATAAAAACCTGCTGACTTTCTTCTTTGCTCGAAAAGGCAAGCTGAAAAATGTGCAGGATAAACAAACGTTCGCGGTAATCTTTTACATCGTAGCCATAAATTGCAGCGATATCGAAAAGCATTTTCATTTTTATACCCAGTAGCAAGGGGAAATCGGCCAAACTCATTAAAAAGCCACCAGCACCGGTAATACCGCCTTCTGCAGCACCAGTATTCTTGTAATTTTCTATCTTTTGTTTAATTAATGCCTCGCGATGCATCAGGGTTAAATCAGTAACCGGTTTCGAAGTGGTAAAAGTAGAGCCAAAAAGAACCGCTTTAACCATTTGTTTAATGGCGGTAGTAATGGCCTGGTGTACTTTATCAGGAATAACGCTGTTTATTTTCTTTTGTACCTTATCGGTTACCTTACTTAAAAGTGATGGTTTCTGTAAGATTTTAAACTTCCAGAACTCCAGTTCGCTCGCTATTTTTTGTTCATAGGTCATGCAAAATCTGCTACAATAATTATTCCTTAAAAATTAACACAATTTAATGATTGAAAATCAATATAAAACGATATATTTAGTTACCTAAAATAATATCTAAACCTTTCATTATGAAAACATTAAAAATCTTGTCGTTATTGGTGCTTGCTGCTGGAGCAGTGCAGGCACAAGGCGTAAAATTTGCCGTTAATCAGCCTGCTGCGGGTAGTAAAGTCAAGTTTACCTATACGCCAAAGGGAACCAATCTGGAAAACCTGGCTGATGTTAAATGTACCAGCTTCACTTTTTTTTCGGGTACAAACCCAAAGAATGCAAAGGTAGACCTGGTTAAAGATGGCGAAATTTACAGAGGCGAAATTGCTACAACCGATAGCGCAACCGTTGTAGGACTGGCCTTTTCGGTAGGCGATCAGAAAGACGAAGCTCCTGCCGGCTATGTTTTAGCGCTAAGCAAGGGTGGTAAAGTAGCTCCTGAAACTTATATTAACCAGGCTTTTTTATATGGCCTGGCAGGTAATTATTATCTGGGGCTTACGCTCGATCCTGAAAAAGCTGAAGGGCTTTACAAACAAGCTTTTGCCTTAAAGCCTGCGCTTAAAAAGAAAAATTTATACCAGTATTTGTCGCTTGCCTATAAAACCGATAAAGATAAAGGCACCAAACTGATTAACGAAAACATTCAGCAACTGGCTAAAATAAAAGAACCTAAAGAGGAAGACCTGAGCACTACTTTAAACTTGTATAATTTGTTAAAGCAAAAGCCACAGGTTGATTCGGTTAAAGCCATCCTGCTTCAAAATTATCCAAAAGGTAATTATGCTTACGGACAGGACATGAATGCGCTTTACACCACCAAAGATTTTGCCGGACAGGAGAAAAAGGCTCAGGAGATGATTGCCAAATACCAATATGACCCTGCTAAAAAAGCCGATGAAGGTAAATTAAATTCCATTTACAATGCTTTAGCTGGTTCAGCTGTAAAAGCCAAAGATTTTGATAAGTTTGAGTTGTACAGCAGCAAAGTAACCAATAAACAGAGTAAAGCTGGTTTATACAATAATTTTGCCTGGTCATCAGCCGAGAAAAAAGAAAACCTTGAACTCGCTGCCAAACTTTCTAAACAGTCGCTTGATTTGATTGAAGCAGCTAAAAAAGATGAGGTTCCGGCTTATTTTTCTTCAAAAGAAGCTTATCTAAAATCACTCGATCAGGCTTATGCTACGTATGCAGATACCTATGCGCTATTGCTTTACCACCAGAATAATTTTAAGGAGGCGTTAAGCCTACAGGAAAAAGTTGTTTTAGATAAAGATATTAAATCATCGCCTGATGTTGTTGCCCGCTATGTAACGTATTTGATTAAAGATGGTCAAAACGACAAAGCCTATACCCAGGCCGAAGGTTTGATAAAAGATGGAAAAGCTTCAGATTCGTTAAAAGCAGATTTTAAAAGGTTATATACCACATTAAAAAAAGCAGGTTCTTATGAAACCTATATTGCCAATTTAGAAAAGGCTGCCATTGCGAAAGAAAAAGCAGAGTGGACCAAAAAAATGATCAACATTCCGGCACCGGGCTTCTCTTTAACCAATTTAAAAGGCGAAACCGTTAGTCTGGCCAGTTTAAAAGGTAAAACGGTAATCTTAGATTATTGGGCAACCTGGTGCGGGCCATGTGTGGCTTCTTTCCCTGGTATGCAAAAGGCGATGGCTAAATATGCAACCAACCCGAATGTGGTATTCCTGTTTGTAAATACCTGGCAAACTGAAGATAACAGAGAAAAACTGGTAACTGATTTTCTGGCAGAAAAGAAATACAATTTTAACGTGCTTTACGATACCAAGAATGCAAAAGACCCTTCAAAATTTGATGTGGTGAGTGCCTACAAGGTAGATGGCATTCCAACAAAATTTATCATTGATGGCAGCGGAAATATCAGGTTTAAAGCTGTTGGCTTTTCGGGCTCAGATGACAGCGTAGTTAAAGAAATTGATGCAATGGTGGGCTTGCTGACAGAAAAGGAATCGAGTAAATAGTTATAAATAAAACGATCGTCATCTCGACTGGAGTATAGCGAGTTAATTTCTCAGCTTCGTTACGCTTCGTTCGAAATGACGATCTCTGTTAATAGGTAATCCGCAAAGGCGAGGTTTCCCAAAGCTTAAAGGCTTCCAGGGCCTCATCGCGCATCAGTTGTACCACGGGCAAAGTTCTTTTATCCATGGGTTTTTCCAGTTCATCGTAAATAAATTTATCGCTGAAACCAATGTTTTCGGCATCTGCTTTGGTGTTGGCGTAATAAATGGTTTCGATCCGGGCCCAGTAAATAGCGCCTAAGCACATGGGGCAGGGTTCGCAGCTGGTATATACCACACAACCACTCAAATCGAAGGTGCCTAATGCTTCACAGGCTAGCCGAATGGCCGATACTTCTGCATGTGCAGTAGGATCGTTGGTTGATGTTACTTTATTGGCCGAACCGGCAATAAACTTGCCATCTTTTACAATTACTGCACCAAAAGGGCCGCCTATATGTTCGCTTACATTTTTTACCGATAGCGCTATGGCCATCTGCATAAATTCTTCGTGTTGTCTGTTGTTTTCCATGGTAAGGGTAAGGTACAAAAAAAATGCCCCGATTTTGTTTCGGGGCATTCCTATTCAGTATTTTAATACTTATTTTTTGCTGTATTCGGCATTTAAACCTTTAATTACTTCTGAAGTTACATCTAAGCTTTCGTCGGCAAATAAAATAGCGCTGTTACCTTTAGAATAAGTTAATACCATTTTGTAACCTTTTTCTTTGGCATAAACTTTTAAGTAGGCAGCCACTTTATCGTAAAGTTTCTCGTTTTCAACGGCTTGCTCGTTTTGTAAAGCACCACCTGCATTTTGCTGGTAAGTTTGCAATTCCTGTTGTTTACGGGCTAAACGCTCTTCGGTCGATTTACGTTGATCGGCTGATAAAGTTTGTGCTGATTGCTGGTACTGAGCTACTTCGCGTTGAAAAGCCTGTCCTTTAGCTTGCATATCGGCCTGTGCATTTTTGGTTTTACCCTCAAATTTCACCTTAAGATCTTTGAAATATTCGTATTTTGTTAACAAAGAATCGGAGTTAACATATACAATTTTCTCACTTGCAGCAACTGCTGCAGTAGGGCTATCTGTTTTTTTTGTTTCAGTAGTTTTAGCTTCTTTGTTCTGGCAGGCAGTGAAAGTTGTAATCAAAGCTGCTGTTGCAAATAAACCAAAGGTTTTGAAGGTTCTTCTTTCCATTATTGTTTAATAAATTTTAGCAAACTTATATAAATTAGTTTTTAAATGCAATTTAAAGGCAATCTGGTAAATAAACGATTATTAAACGGTTAAATTTTAATGGGTAAAGCAATTAGTGGCATTTCATTTTAAGGTTAGTCCCGCTGTCCGTTTTATTTCATGCCCACTACCATCGGGTTTAGGTGGCCAATTGCTACTACTATTTAAAGTTGCATAGTGCAAATGATCTGCGTACCGTTCCATGGGAACGACTGCCGGGTAGCCAATTGTATAATTGGCATTTTCGTTCCGTAAGAACGGTTGGTGGGTGTTTCCGTTAATTTTAGCAAGTTGTTGGCAAGCCAAACCCGATTGAAATGGAAAGCGCCCGGTTCTTCACCGGGACTTGTAATGTAAAGCGGGGAGTAACGCTGAAATGGAATGCAGGTTTTGCTTTTCAAACCCGGTTTAAAGGCATTAAAAAAGTGCCGAAAATAATCTCCTAACAGCCTAAAACTTATCCACATATTAGCTTAATTGCCAAAATTTCCGTATTTTTGATACTTATAGTTTTTAATTAATATATGAGCGAAGAACAGGATTTAAAGTCAAATTATTCGGCAGATAATATACAGGTTTTAGAAGGTTTAGAAGCGGTGCGTAAGCGCCCTTCGATGTATATAGGTGATACGGGTGTTAAAGGATTACACCACTTGGTTTATGAGGTTGTAGATAACTCAATCGATGAGGCATTGGCAGGTTATTGTACTGATATTCTGGTAACTATACACGAAGGTAACTCCATTACAGTAGAAGATAACGGGCGTGGTATTCCAACCGGCATTAACACTAAAGAAGGCAAATCGGCATTAGAAATTGTAATGACGGTACTGCACGCCGGTGGTAAATTCGATAAAGATACTTACAAAGTTTCCGGTGGTTTGCACGGTGTGGGGGTAAGTTGTGTGAACGCCTTATCAACCCACGTTAAAACGGTTGTACACCGCGAAGGAAAGATTTTTACCCAGGAGTACGAAAGAGGTAAGCCTTTGTTTGATGTAAAAGAAATTGGTACATCAGACCGTACCGGGACAATCCAGACCTTTCAGCCAGATGCTGAAATTTTTACCCAAACTTTAGAGTATAAATACGATACACTTGCAGGTCGTTTACGTGAGCTTGCTTTCTTAAATAAAGGCATTAAGCTTACTTTAACAGATGAACGTGAGAAGCTTGATGACGGAACGTTCTTATCAGAAACTTTCCACTCTGAAGGTGGTTTAAAAGAGTTTGTTGCCTTTTTGGATGGTACACGTACCTCGTTATTGGTTGAGCCGATTTATATCGAAGGTATTAAAAACGGTGTGCCGGTAGAACTGGCTTTCCAGTACAACGATAGCTACTCAGAAAATGTACACTCGTACGTAAACAACATCAATACACATGAAGGTGGTACACACATTGCAGGTTTCCGCAGGGGTTTAACCCGTACGTTAAAAAACTATGCCGATAAAGAAGGTTTGTTAAAGAACGTAAAAATGGAGATTACCGGCGATGACTTTAGAGAAGGTTTAACTGCAGTAGTTTCTGTTAAGGTGGCTGAGCCTCAGTTTGAGGGCCAAACCAAAACCAAACTGGGTAACAGTGAGGTTATGGGATCGGTTGATGTTGCAGTAGGAGAGGCGCTGGGTAATTACCTCGAAGAAAACCCTAAAGAAGCTAAATTAATCATCAATAAGGTTATTTTAGCGGCTACAGCCCGTGCAGCGGCCCGTAAGGCCCGCGAGATGGTGCAACGTAAGAGTGTAATGGGCGGCTCGGGTTTACCTGGTAAGCTGGCCGATTGCTCTGATAGTGATCCGGAAAGATGTGAAATTTACCTGGTAGAGGGTGACTCGGCGGGTGGTACCGCTAAGCAAGGTCGTGACAGAAACATTCAGGCTATTTTACCTTTAAAAGGTAAGATTCTGAACGTAGAGAAAGCGATGGAGCACAAAATTTACGAAAACGACGAGATCAAAAATATGTTTACCGCAATTGGGGTAAGCATTGGTACGCCGGAAGATGATAAGGCTTTGAACTTAACCAAACTGCGTTACCACAAAATCGTAATCATGACGGATGCTGATATCGACGGTTCGCACATCACGACCCTGATTTTAACATTCTTCTACCGTTACATGCGTGCATTAATCGAGGCTGGTTATGTTTATATTGCATCGCCACCACTTTATCAGGTTAAAAAAGGTAAAGATTTCGAATATTGCTGGAATGACACGCAGCGCGATGCAGCTGTACAGCGTTTAAAAGGTGCAGGTAAAGAAGAAAGCGTACACATTCAACGTTATAAAGGTTTAGGTGAGATGAACGCCGAGCAGTTGTGGGATACCACTTTAAACCCGGCTACACGTACTTTATTGCAGGCTACTATTGAAAGTGCTGCAGAATGCGATCATACGTTCTCAATGCTGATGGGCGATGAAGTTGCTCCACGCAGAGAGTTTATTGAGCGTAATGCGAAATATGCTAAGATTGATGCTTAAGTGAGCTAAAAGCTTAAAGCAAAATATATAACCCTCTTCAAGTTAAGCTTGGGGAGGGTTTTTTGTTTCAAATGATATTTATTTTAAAAATTATATACATAAATTTCTTATGTATATAAAAAACGTATACATTTGTTTATGGCAGTTAACAACGAACTATTTAAAGGCACCTTGCAAACTATTATCCTAAACCTTTTATCAGAAAATGAACGGATGTATGGTTATGAGATTACCCAAAAGGTAAAATCGATCACGCAGGGAGAATTACTTTTGAAAGAAGGAGCACTATATCCTGCATTACACAAATTAGAAGCTGAGGGTTTGCTTGAAACCACAACAGAGGTGGTTGAAAACAGGCTCAGGAAATATTACTCCTTATCTAAAGATGGTGAGAAAGAAGTTGTGAACAAGCTCCGGGAAGCAAAAGATTTTATTGCCCAGTTACAGTTATTATTAAACCTTAAACCAAGCTTTTAATGAAATTAACAGCAGAACAGCAGCAAGAAGTAGCAAGTTTAGTTTCGGGAACGACGAAATACAGAGAGACTTATGATGAAGTTTACGATCATGTATTGAATCGTTTAATGGCTGAGAACCAGGTTTACAGCTTTACTTTGGTTGATGAAATTTTAACAGAAGATTTTGGCGGGGGAACAGAAATTTTAGCTAATGAAACAATTCATGCTAAGCATATCACCAAACGGTATTTTAGGCTATTTAAAGGAGAAATTATAAATGCTTTTAAGTGGCCTCAGTTACCTGCAAATTTGGTAATGATAATGAGTTGGGGATTCGTATATTATAGTACTTTAAAAACCGGATTTAATACCAAACCAATCAATGCATCAATTGGTATTATTGCAATACTAATGTGTTTGTTCTATTATTTAAAAAGATATTATTTAGATAGGAAATTACAGAAACCATCAATAAAGTATTCTTTTTTACAAGCATCGACCTCAATCGGCGTGTCCCTTTATGTGTTTATGTTTTTTTGGTTTCTTTCTCCTGATAGTATATTGGAAATCAGTCGTAATTTAAAAACCATTATCGTACTAAGCCTTTTCTGTTGTACATCTATTTATTTAAGGGCCTTTATCAAACTTTACAATAAAAAAATCAAAGTTTTAGCGGTTTAATTATGACACTTAATCAAGAGCAGTTATTCGAAATTAAAGCCTTTATCGAAAAGAAAGGATTTGCCTACATTGATGTGCAAATAGAAATTTTAGACCATATTGCTTCATTAGTTGAAGAAAAATTGAATGCGAATCCCAATCTGAGCTTTGCAGACGCTGCAGCTGAAACATACAAATCATTTGGCATAACGGGACTTCATAATATCTCCAATGAAATCATTAGCTCAATAAATAAAAGATATAGTCGCTATTTCTGGAAAAGTTTTGCTTCACTTTTTGGCTTTAGGTACATTTTAATCAGCTGTTTTTTTGTATTTGCTGCCTATAAAATGCTTGCCTTTACAGGAAAAGATGATTTTTATAAGTTCAATATCATCTGGATGCTTGTTACCACTGTTGGGGGCTTATTCGCTGGTTTTCTGATCAAAGATTATAAAAAATACCTATCCTTTAAATCGGGAATTTCTTTTCTTTCTTTTTTAATGAGCGGATTATTTTTTACCAATTTATTGATAAATAAGGTACCTGCAAGTATTACAGTTTTTTCGCTTAACGCCTGGCAGTTAGCAGCAGCGGCATCGGTTGTGTTGTTTGCAGTTTATTTTATTTCTGCCTTCAAAACTGCCAAAACTGGCATGAATGAAAGCAAATCACTAATAGAAAAATATAAAATATTATATGCCTAATTAGGTAGGGTGCCGATACGCAAAAAAGCCATTCAAAAATTTCGAATGGCTTTTATTATTTGTACACTTTACTATAGCCGCACCTCATCCAAGGAGCAAACTATAGTACATAACTAACCGCTATCAAACGATTTTCTTTATTAACCGGCACTATAAGATGTAGTATGAGCCTACAGGCGCCAGTTCTGTCTGAGGTTTATCCTCGTATATTTTATTGTCATCTAACATCTGACAAAGATCGCGTTCAATGTTCCTGCAAATGGTAGTTGTAGGGGTATCAGTCGGTTTATTCTCGAAAGGATCCTGAAGGTGTACGGCCATTTTCTCTACCAAAAGGAAAAACGCTGCAATAGCTACTACCAAAGGAACCTCCATGTAGCCGAAGTATTCGATTAAACCAAAAGGAAGCAATACAATAAACAAGTGGATAGACATATTGATGTATTTACTGTAGGTAACCGGAAAAACCGTGTTTTTAATCCTTTCCGATCCGCCCATGTGGTTACATAAAGCCGTAATGGTTTTATCAATCTCTATCTGCTGGTATTTGTTTATCCAGCCTTCTTGTAAAGCTTTTTTAAGGTCCATTGCATGTAACTCCAGTATAGATGTGGTTACATTTTTACGCTTTTTAATAAAGGCCATTTCTTCGGCACTCAAATATTCTTCCAGGCCTTTGCGCGCATTAAAGCCCCTTAACGACTGGCTTAAGGCGTAACACCAGGCAATTTGCCTTTTAATAAAGCGTCCTTTAAAGGCTTCAATTTCTTCTGAGCCATAAGGGTTTTCTACAAATGATAATATCTGGCGGGATATAGACCTCGAATCGTTAACTATGGCTCCCCATAGGATCCTGGCCTCCCACCATCTATCGTAAGCCTGGTTAGAACGAAATGCTAACAAAAGGGAAATAATGGTTCCCAATAATGCCGGTACTGCAACTGGAATAGAGATGCGTGTAACATGGAAGTTCTCGTACAGCACTACAATACCAATTGAGTAGCCTATCACAAACAGCAGTTCTTTTTTGATCTTCCCGAATATATAAGTGAGCGGAATATTATTTCGTAACAGCATATGATAATTTTTTTAAGTGATTTTTAATTAAGCACTTGCTTCCTGCAACTGCGTTTCCTGAATCTTGGTGTCGATTAAATTTTCTGTAGCAAGAGGCGTGGCCGATGTTAATTCAATTACCGTGCAACCTGCACGTCCGGTTAGAAACTTCGGATCGATGCTGTATTTATTGATCGGTGTAAAATTGTAGCCTCCCAAATAAGCAATACAGTCTACATCAAAAGCTTCGATAAAGTTTTTAAAGGCAGCAACGGTACTCCCGTAAAAATATTCAAGGCCAATGGCTTCAATGCGGCCGGCATGTTTAGCTTTTGCCTGATTTAATTGCTGGTAAAACTCATCACTGATGTTTTCATAATCGCGGCTGCGGCGACTCAACATCAACATATCGGTTATCGAATCTGATAACTTAAATGCATGAACAAAAATGATATGGAATGTTTCGGTTGGCTGATTCTGAACAAGCACATCGATAATGTTAATGCTTCCTAATTTAAAATCGGTAGGTACTAAAATTGTTTTCATGGCTTTCTCTTGTTAAATGAATTAAATATTTATACAAGTTTAGCCCGATGTTATTACAGCGAAATAAGAACGGTATTAGAATGAGATTAGAATTTAATCTAGAAAAGCAATAATCAATAGTTCTCAGTTGACAGTTTTCAGTTGGATTCAGCTATGGACTAATCAGTTTTCAGTTGGCAGTTTTCAATTTTCAGTTAGATTAGGCTATTAACTATTGACCAATGAACCAATAACGAATGAACTAATCAGTTCTCAGTTTTCAATTGGATTGGCTATTAACTATTGACCATGAACCAATGACTAATGAACGATTGAACTAATGAAACTTACACCATGGTTGGCAACAAAACCTTAATCTCTGTACCAACGCCTTCCTGCGATTTAATGGCGATACTGCCGCGATGCAGGCGGATAATGTTTAAAGAAAGTGGAAGGCCTACGCCATAACCTTTAAAGTCGTTGGTGTTAGATGCCCGGTAAAAGGGTTCGAATATATGTTGTATATCGGTTTGAGGAATCCCGATCCCTCTATCGGTAACAGCAATAGAAAGGGTGTGTATGTTGCTTTCTATACTCACACTTACCAGCTTTTCGTTCGAATATTTGCAGGCATTGCTTACAATATTGTTCAAAGCCAGTTTCATCAGGTTTTTATTTGCCCTTAAAGTAAGCAGGCTTTCATCGTCAGGAAGTTTGCTGAAATCGATTTCGATTTTGCTGTTTGGGTGCACCTGGTTAACCGAATCTTTAATTTCCCAGAGCAGCTCATCCATTCTAACTTCTTCCCAGGGTTGGTTTTTACCATTAAAACCCGATTGTGCCAGCCCGAGCAAACTGGTTAAAATGTGTTCCAGCCGCTCGGCTTCGTCTTTAATTTTAGCCAGGGCCTTTCCCTGTTTTTGCTCATCATCAATGTTTTTCATGGCCAGCTCTACTTCTCCACTGATAATGGTTAGCGGGGTTCTTAATTCGTGCGAAGCATTACTGATAAAGTTATTTTGTGTTTCGAAGGCCGTTTCCAAACGGTTAAGCATGTTGTTAAAGGTCTGAGCCAGTTGCGACATTTCATCGTTTCCGTCTTTAACATCCAATCTTAAGTGTAAATTTTCTGCCTTAATTCTTTTTACGCTTTTAATGATATTACGCAAAGGCATGAGCATGTAGTTGGAGAACTTCCAGCCGACAATGAACGATAAAATAACAGAAAGGAAAAAGCCTATGATCAGGATTCTTTGGAGATCTTTCAATTCGCGAAAGCCAAAGGGGTCGTTTGCCGAAACAATAACAATGTAGCCGTTGTTGTTATTTTTAAAGAATTTGCCCGCATAGAAATGGTTTTCTATCCGGTAACGGGCCATAGCACCTGTGTTTATCCGGTTGTAAAAACTGGCTGGTAACTGGCGGTCGAGGGCTTTAACTTCGCCGGTCCGCATAATATACTCTTTTTCTGAAGGTAAGCGCTCCAGGTACTGGTTACGCATTTTGGCATAGGCCTTATTGTTAACATCTTCGGTTAGTTTAATCTGGGCAGCAATTTTAACCCTGGCCTCCAAACGTTTGTAAAAATCTTCGAAAGCAAACTCGTTAGAGAAATACCATACAAAACCACTGAGCAGCGAGATGATAACTGCCGAGAGAATGGCAAAAAGTAAAGTGATTTTTTTTGCAATCTGCATCTATTTTTCTTTTAGCACATAACCAAGACCTACCGCAGTGTGAATCAGTTTCTGACTGGCATTTTTATCTATTTTTTTGCGGAGGTAATTTACGTAAACATCAACTACGTTGGTGCCCAGGTTAAAGTCGATATCCCAAACATTTTCTAAGATATCAATCCGCGATAAGATTTTAGATTTATTTTTGGCCAGGTACTCCAACAGCCGGTATTCGGTGGCCGTGAGTACAATTTCCTGCTGATTGCGTTTCACCGTTTTGGCACTCAGATTAATTTGCAAATCGGCAATGGTTATGATCTGGTCTTGCGTAGTAAGGCCACTGTACCTCCGGAGCAACATCCTGATTCTTGCAAAAAGTTCGGCAAATTTAAAGGGTTTAATCAGGTAATCGTCGGCACCGTTATCAAGCCCGTTTACTACATTTTCGGTAGTGCCCAATGCGGTAAGCATAATGATGGGCGTTTGGGGCTTATGCGTTTTGATGATTTTGCAAAGCTCCAGTCCATTTATTCCAGGTAGCATAATGTCGAGAATGATAAGATCGAAATCGTGTTCCGTAGCCATCTGTTTCCCGATTAATCCATCGGGGGCAATACTAACCGTAAAGCCTTCTTCCGTAAGCCCTCTCGATACTACAGAAACCACACTCGGTTCATCTTCTACAAGTAATAAATTCATTTAAGCAGCAAATAATCTAAAAAATAGCGAATTACAAAATATTTAGCACCAGAAGTTGTTTTTTAATGCTTTTTTAACGTCAAAGCGACACAATTGTTTGCGTTTATGGCTTAAACAAAAAAGAAAGCTCCTCAATTTTGGTTGAGGAGCCTGTAATATTGGTGCCAGTGAAAATTAACTTCCTTTTTCTGACTTTTCTTTTAATGATTTTAAGCCATCTTCGAAGTCTTTACCGATCATTTTATCCATGCTTACAAAAACGCACATCCATTTCGAAATCATGTTGTTTTCACCGCTCATGGTCCAGGTTACTTTTTGTCCGGCTCCATCAGGCTGAATGTCGAATTTAGTATCGGCTAAACTCTCGAAAGGTTTAATGAATTTTAGTTCGATATCCACATTGGTACTTGGTTTTGCGGTTAATATCGTCATCGATCCCTGTCCCGTTTCTTTACCTTCCCAGGTGTAAACGTGGCCAGGCTGCTCAGGCGTGCCGGCATAGGTGGTTTTAGCACTTGGCTCCATTTTGGCCCACGGGTTCCATTTGTAAAATTCTTTAAAATCGGCAATGTTTTTATAAATAACACTATCAGGAGCATTAATTACAGTGCTGCGACTAACAGAATAGGTTTTTGGTAATACCAGTCCGCCTATAACAAAGATGATTGCCAGTACGACAATGATACCTACTAAGATTTTCAGAAATTTCATGTTTTGATTGTTTTGGTTAACTTAAATTTAGAAAGAAACCGGTATAAATCAAAACAAAATTTGTTTAAACGATTTTGATCTTTGATGGTGGTGCATTCAGTTTAAAGTGCATCAAATCAGCAATAGACTGCGCTTTTTGTTTAATGGTTTCGGCATTAGTGCCTTCAAATAAATCATTAACGGTTTGATAGAAAAGGTTCTTCCAGGTCTCAAATTCTGCGGTTTGTAGTGGTTTTTTATCATTCAGGGCAAAATGGGTAAGCATCGGGTTGCCTTTATAAATGGCTTTACCAAAAAGGATGCTTTCCCAGAAATCGTACATTTTAGGCAGGTGGTGCGCCCAGTCTACTTTCGCGATTTGGGTGAAAATTGGCCCGATTTTATCATTCAACTGAACCCTTTGGTAAAAACTATCGACCAAAAATATGATGTCTTCTCTGGTGTTAATATCGTTTTTCATGACGCAATGTATTTAGGTTTAAGCCTCCCAGTATGATGAGTAATAGCTGTTTAATGCTTTCGATAATGATGTACAAAATATGGTGATGGCTGGCCGGTGGAGGACTGCCTGCCAGTACCAGTTTAGCCCTTGCATCTAACAAAGGTAGCAGCCAAAAAGTATCGGCCAGTAAGATAATTGTAAGGATAACAAGTAGCCTGGTTTGAATGTTTTTGAAGGGTGCCGGAAAGGAACAAATCAAAATAATAACCAAAAGTACAATTTCGATTTTGTTAAGTGCCTGAAAAACCAGCTGGCCGATACCTAAACCTAAGGGGATGGTAATACCGGGCGCCTGAAACTTGAGTGGCGCTTCTAAAAAACTGATTCCGGCAATTAAACCGGCCCAGAAAATGAGGCAAAAACAGGCAATTAACTTCTTCATTTGATACAAATATCACCTAAAAATGAGCGGTAAAAAATGATTACCGTCATAAAAGATGAATTGTTATTTGTAAAGCTTTAAAATCATTTTGTTGTAATCGATAACGGCTTTATGTCTCATTAAAATATCGCCACCAATAATGCCCGAAATAGGCGGGTGGCCAAATTGCTCGTAGGTATCGCTCACCGATTGCAGATCGAAAGCAACGGTTTCGTAGTTTTTGATTTTTAGCGAGCCTATTTTCAGCTCGGGGATAGTAGCCTGAATGGTGGTTGTGGTGGTAAAAAGGGTAGCTGCATTAATTTCTTCAGAGACCTGTAAGGTTTCGGCCAGGTGTTGTTCAATTAAATCTTTATCGAACACGCTGCGCGATGCTCCCGTATCGAGCACCACTAAACGGGTTGCTTTAAAAACCAGCACTTCTACTAAAAGATGGTAGCCATCATCTTGCAGGTTAATGAGTTTAAGCGGTATTGAAATTGGTCTCATTGTTTATTGGTATCTGTTGCCCTCTGGTAAGCTGGGGCAAGCCTATTTAAGTATAAAAAAATGCCACAGAAACACTGATTATACGGATAATAAATCTATTCCGTGCTTCGGTGTTTCCGTGGCAAAAAAGAAGTGATGCGCGTACTAAACCAGTTTCATTTCTGCCAGTACACTGTTCATATTTCTAACGGCATCGGCACTTTTGTTAAATGCAGCCTGCTCATCGTCAGTTAATTTAAAGTCGATAATTTTTTCCCAGCCGCTGCGGCCAACAATTACCGGTACGCCTAAACAAATATCATCCTGTCCGTATTCGCCTTCTAAAGAAACGCAGCAGGTAAACAGTTTTTTCTCATCGCGTAAAATGGCTTCAACCAAGGCAGCGCCTGCAGCACCCGGGGCATACCATGCCGAAGTGCCGATCAGGCCGGTTAAAGTTGCGCCACCTACCATGGTATCGGCTGCTACTTTATCTAAAGTTGCTTTATCCAGTAAATTGGTTACCGGTAAGCTCTGGTAAGTAGCCAAACGGGTTAGCGGAATCATAGTGGTATCGCCGTGACCGCCAATTACAAAGCCTTGCAAATCGTTAGGGTTGCAGTTTAAGGCCTGTGATAAGTAAAACTTAAAGCGCGAGCTATCTAAAGTACCACCCATACCAATGATCCGGTTTTTAGGTAGACCTAACGATTTTAGCGCCAGATAAGTCATGGTATCCATTGGGTTGCTAATCACGATAAAGATCGCCTCCGGAGAGAATTTTAATATATTTTCGGCTACGCCTTTTACAATGCCGGCGTTAATTCCAATCAGTTCTTCACGCGTCATGCCGGGTTTACGTGGCAGGCCTGAGGTAATTACCACCACATCCGAACCTTCGGTTTTACTGTAATCGCCGGTTACGCCGGTAATTTTGGTGTCGTAACCCAACAGGGTTGCGGTTTGCATCATATCAATGGCTTTACCTTCGGCAAAACCTTCTTTAATATCTAATAATACAAGCTCGTTAGCCAGTTCTTTACGTGCAATATTATCTGCACAAGTTGCGCCAACTGCGCCTGCTCCTACAACCGTTACTTTCATATATCTAAAATTTTATGGTTTGCTGTATAAATATCAATCGAAGGTATAAATAAATATAAGGTTTAAAAATGCTTTTCAAAACTTTATAACAACTGCGGCTGTAACGAATCAATTGATGCTGTAACTCCGAAACTGATCAGGTATGCCCCGGCAATTGATGCGATAGTCCTGGCAATTGGTACCGGCAGGGCAGAAATTGAGGCTATACATGCTGCAATTGATAGTGGAAGGGTAGAAATCAATACTATACGGCTAACATTCAATACTGGTACTGAAACATAGGATATTGTATGCTGACCAATTGACAGTGGAAGCGAAGCAATCGATACTGGAGGCCTAACAATCTATACTGTGCACTGACCAATTGACAGTGGAGGCCAAACAATTGATGCTGTACACCAAACAATTGATCATGGCAGGCAAACATTTGATTTATTAGCTAAAACTTTATTTCTGTTACGCTGGTTAATTGATTAAAGCCTGTTATCATGGAAAATAAACCTATTTCGGATATCGATTATAAAGCCTTTGAAGGGAAATGGTATTCTTTATATTCGATACCAACCTTGCTGGATAAACATTGGAAACAAACCACCGAGACTTATACGCTTGCAGCCGACGATCATTTTGATGTATACACCACCTACCATAAGGATGGAAAACCTGAAGAAAAATCGATCACCTCGAAACTGTTTTTCGATCAGGATAAAGCGGATGGAGATATGAAAGCCCAGTTTTTATGGCCCTTTAAAATCGGTTACTGGATTATCGAACTAGCCGATGATTATAGTTATGTAGTAGTAGGCCATCCTGATGAAAAGTACCTGTTTATTATGGCCCGCGAACCCAAAATGGAAGCCGATTTACTGGTGCATATTATTGAAAGATGCAGGCAAAAAGGTTATGAGGTAAGTGATTTGGTTAGTCAGGAGCATTTTTGATTTAAACCTCGCAGGTTTTAAAAACCTGCGAGGTTTGTTTAGTCAAGCTACTGACATTGTAAAATAACCCCGATAGGAGTGGTAGCTGCCGGCTTCATGCCGGCACTACAAACGGATAGCGGGGCTGAATGCTCCGATGAAAAACAGGACCAACCGTTTCAAAAAAATACTAACCATTTAAGCCACCTTAACAGCTATTATTTTTATTTTTAGACCTATAAGGTTTCAAAAACCTTATAGGTTTGTTTAGGTTAGGTCTGTTTCGTCATTTTTTGTTGATAATTTACTGACAACTTCCGCTATCAAATTCCTTATTTTTGAAGAACCGTTATTATTCTTAAACGGCTAATTCTTTACCGCACTATATGTACTTAATTTTTGATACCGAAACCACTGGTTTGCCTCGTAATTACAACGCGCCCATTACCGATACGGATAACTGGCCACGTTGTATACAGATTGCCTGGCAGCTGCACGATGAGATGGGGAGATTGGTTGAACATCAGGATTATCTGGTAAAACCGGAGGGGTTCAACATCCCTTACGATGCAGAAAGAATTCATGGTATTTCTACCGAGCTGGCAGCAGAGCAGGGGATTGGTTTTGATGAAATGCTGGCCAAATTTAATGAGGTTTTAAACAAGGCTAAGTTTATTGTAGGGCAGAATGTTGGCTTCGATGTAAACATTATGGGTTGCGAGTTTCACCGCTTTGGTGTAGCCAACCGCCTGGCCGAAATGCCGGTGTTAGATACCTGTACCGAAGTTACCGCACAGCTTTTACAATTGCCGGGAGGTAGGGGCGGAAGATTTAAATTGCCTACGCTAACCGAGCTGCATTCTTATTTATTTGGCGTTCCGTTTAGCGAGGCGCACAATGCAACTGCCGACGTTGAAGCTACCACACGCTGTTTCCTGGAGCTGGTAAAAAGAGAAGTTTTTAAAAAGGAAGAGTTACAGGTAGATGTTGAATATTTTCCGCGTTTCAGGGAAGTAAACCCGGGCTTAATTGAAGGTGTTGGTTTAACACACATCAACTTAAAAGCGGCATCTGATGAAATCCGCAAGCGCATTCAAAAAGCCGAAGGTGGTGGTATTTCCAAACAGGAACTTGCCGGTAACAGACAGGAGCTTGCTGCTGCAACCTTTGTGCATTTACACAACCATACGCAATTTTCGGTATTGCAAAGTACCATTAGCATTTCCGATCTGGTAAAAGCGGCTGCAGCACAAAAAATGCCTGCCGTAGCCATGACCGATCATGCCAATATGATGGGGGCTTTCCACTTTGTAAACAACGTACTTAATCATAATAAAGCAGCTGAGGCCAAAAATGCTGCGGCAATAGAGGCCGGCGAACGCCCAACCGAGGTGGTAATGACACCCATTGTTGGGGTAGAGTTTTTTGTTTGTGCAAACCACTTAGACCGTACCGCAAAAGACAATGGCTACCAGATGGTATTGCTGGCCAAGAATAAAAAAGGTTACCATAACCTGGCCAAAATGTCGTCTATAGCCTATACCAAAGGGTTTTATTATGTGCCGCGTATCGACAGGCAGATTATTGAGCAATACAAGGAAGACATTATTGTTTTATCGGGTAACCTGGGTGGTGAGATTTCGAACAAGATCTTAAACATGGGCGAAACCCAGGCAGAAGAAGCACTGATCTGGTGGAAAGAAATGTTTGGCGACGATTTCTACCTCGAGGTGATGCGCCACAACCAGGAAGATGAAGACCGGGTAAACGAAACATTAATTGCATTAGCCCGTAAACATGCCGTTAAGCTGATTGCAACCAACAATACTTATTATGTAAGTAAAAAAGATGCCAATGCACACGATATTTTACTTTGCGTAAAAGATGGCGAAAAGCAGGCCACACCAATAGGCCGTGGCCGGGGTTACCGTTATGGTTTACCTAACCAGGAGTATTATTTCAAATCGGCTGATGAAATGAAGGCGCTTTTTGCCGATCTGCCCGAGGCGATTTTAAATATTCAGGATATCCTGAATAAGGTTGAGACCTATAAACTCGCCCGCGAGGTACTCTTACCTAAATTTGATATTCCGGAAGAGTTTCTGGTTGCCGAAGATGAAACTGATGGTGGCAAACGTGGGGAGAATAAATTTTTAAGGCACTTAACCTACGAAGGAGCCAAACGCCGCTACGGAACTTTAACCGACGATGTAACCGACCGACTTGATTTTGAGCTGGCAACCATCGAAAAAACGGGTTATCCGGGTTACTTTCTGATTGTACAGGATTTTATTGCCGAGGCACGAAACCTGGATGTATCGGTGGGGCCGGGCAGGGGATCTGCTGCCGGATCGGCGGTGGCTTACTGTTTAGGCATTACCAATATCGACCCGATTAAATACGATCTCCTTTTCGAGCGTTTCTTAAATCCCGACCGTGTATCCATGCCCGATATCGATATCGACTTTGATGATGAGGGCCGTGGCCGGGTAATGGATTATGTAATTAATAAATATGGCGCCAATCAGGTAGCACAGATTATTACTTACGGTACCATGGCAGCCAAATCCTCTATCCGCGATACGGCGCGTGTGTTAGATTTACCATTGTTTGAGGCCGATAAGATTGCCAAGCTGATTCCGAATATGAAGCTGGCCAAAATCTTTAACCTCGACGAGAAAAGTTTAAAAGATGCTTTACGGCCTGATGAGTACGAGAAAGTTGTAGAGCTGAAAAACCTGGGCAGCCAGAAAGATTTAAGTGCTGAAACCATTCAGCAGGCCCAGGTTTTAGAAGGATCGTTACGGAATACAGGTATTCACGCCTGCGGGGTAATTATTACGCCGAGCGATATTACCAACTTCGTTCCTGTATCGGTAGCTAAAGATTCTGATTTATATGTTACCCAGTTTGATAACTCGGTTGTAGAGAGCGCCGGTTTATTAAAAATGGACTTTCTGGGGTTAAAAACCTTAACCCTGATTAAAGATACTGTGAAACTGGTAAAGAAAAGGCACCAGATTGACCTCAATCCGGATAATTTCCCGATTGATGATGTGATGACCTATGAGCTTTTCCAGCGTGGCGAAACCATTGGTATTTTCCAGTACGAGAGTCCGGGTATGCAGAAGTACATGAAAGAGCTTAAGCCAACGGTTTTCGACGATTTAATTGCCATGAACGCTTTATACCGCCCGGGACCGATGGAGTACATTCCGAGTTTCGTTCGCCGTAAAAATGGCGAGGAAGAAATTAAGTACGATTTGGATGCCTGTGAGGAATATTTAAAAGAAACCTACGGGATTACCGTTTACCAGGAGCAGGTAATGCTTTTATCGCAAAAGCTGGCCGGCTTTACCAAAGGTGAGGCCGACGTTTTGCGTAAGGCCATGGGTAAGAAACAGAAAGATGTACTCGATAAAATGAAGCCTAAGTTTGTAAAACAAGCTTCGGAAAAAGGTCATGATGCTACTGTTTTAGAGAAAATCTGGAAAGACTGGGAAGCATTTGCATCTTACGCCTTCAACAAATCGCACTCTACCTGTTACGCCTGGATTGCTTACCAAACCGCTTATTTAAAGGCACACTATCCGGCCGAATACATGGCTGCGGTACTATCCAACAACATGAGTGATATTAAGCAGGTAGCTTTCTTTATGGAAGAATGTCGCCAGATGAGTGTTACCGTATTAGGGCCTGATGTAAACGAATCTGAACTTAAGTTTTCTGTAAATGCAAAAGGCGAGGTCCGTTTTGGAATGAATGCGGTAAAAGGGGTAGGTGAAAAAGCGGTAGAAAGTATTATCGAAGAAAGAACCAATAATGGTACATACGCCAGCGTGTATGATTTTGCCAAACGTTCCAATACCCGTGTTGTAAATAAAAAAGCTTACGAGAGTTTTGTATACAGTGGTGCTTTTGATGCTTTTGGCGGGCATAGGGCACAGTATTTTTATATTGGTCCGCACGATAAAATGAATGGTATTGAGAAGATTATCAAGTTTGCCAACGATTTTCAGAACAATGAGAGCACTTCGCAGGCTTCGTTGTTTGGTGGTTCGAAGGCCGATCTGATTTTAGAACCTTCGTTACCGGTTTCGCCGGAGTGGGCACTAATGGACAGGCTGAAATATGAAAAGGATGCCATCGGGATTTTCCTTTCAGGGCACCCATTAGATAATTATAAGTTAGAACTCGATAAATTTTGTACCCATAACGTTAAACAGTTAAGCATTATTAACAAAGTACGTATGGGCGATAGTAACGAAGATGTGCTGGCCGAATTTGATAAACTGAAAAACCGCGAGCTTTGTGTGGGTGGTTTAGTGGTTACCGCATCGCAGCGGATTACCAAAACCGGTAAACCCTTTGGTACCTTTGTTTTCGAAGATTATGATGATGCTTCGGAAATGGCCCTTTTTGGCGAAGATTTCCTGAAGTTTAAATCATTTTTAACAGAAGGATATTTCCTGCAGATCAGGGGCCGGGTAGGCGAACGTTTCGGTAAGGCCGGCGATTGGGAATTTAAGATTACCGCAATTAACCTGATGTCTGAACTGCGCGATAAACTAGCCAAGAGTTTAACCATACAGCTGCCTATTGAGCGGGTAAACGATCAGCTGATGCGTGAAATTGAAGCCATATTAGCAGACAATAAGGCAAACTCTGAGCAGCAAAACTGCCAACTTAACTTTGCCGTTTTTGATAGCGAAAAACAGATTATGTTAGATCTTCCATCAAAAAACCTTAAAATAAACCCGAACAATAAGTTCCTTGAACAATTATTGGGTTTACATGTTGTTAACTATAAGTTAAACTAGCGTTTAGCGTTAGGCGCTTAGCGTTTTGGTACATCTAAACGCTAAGCGCTTGTCGCTCCACGCGCTACGCTTTGCTCAAAGAAATGTCAAATTGGCATTACAGAATTGGTGGCATTACAATTGAATACATATATTTGAACATAAAAAAAATTAATTATGGCATTAGAAATCACAGATGCAAACTTCGAGGAGCTTGTATTAAAATCAGATAAACCCGTATTAGTAGATTTTTGGGCAGAATGGTGTGGCCCTTGTCGCATGGTTGGTCCAGTAGTAGAAGAGATCGCTAAAGAATATGATGGTAAAGCGGTAGTTGGAAAAGTAAACGTTGATAACAACCCTCAAATTTCAATGCAGTTTGGTATCCGTAACATCCCTGCTTTATTATACTTTAAAGGTGGCGAAGTGGTAGACAAACAAGTTGGTGCTGTTCCAAAATCAGTATTAGCCGAAAAATTAAACAAGCAACTGGCTTAATAAAGGTTGAAGGCAAAAGGTAGAGGGGTTAAGGAAAACCCAAAGCCCGGGTACTTCACTAATAATATTACAAAAACCCAAGTTCATTTAATGGATTTGGGTTTTTTTATGCAGACTTATTTTTGTTTCTTTAATAAAAAACTAACAATCATGACTATTAACTTAATAAATAACAAAACTTTAGGCGTTTTATTAACGGGTTTAGCATTAAACTGCGTAAATATGGCCTGTGTTTCGGCACAAAACCCGGTCGAAACCAATGCGCCATCGGCCGATTATAAGCCAGCCTTTGCCGGACAAACCAGAATTGCCGGTGTAAAAACCAAAGCCGCACTGGATGTTTCGGTAATTAACGAAAAATTAGAAAACCCATGGGCCATATCGGTACTTCCTGACGGTCGTTTTTTAATTACCCAAAAACAGGGTACCATGGTTATTTTAAATGCCGATGGTAAACTGAGTAAAAAGATTACCGGTTTACCCAAGGTAGATCCATCAGGTCAGGGTGGTTTACTGGATGTAACTTTAGATCCTAACTTTGCCAAAAACAGGATGGTTTACTGGGCTTATTCAGAGCCTCAGGATAAAGGTGTTTTACTGGCCATTGCGAAAGGAAAACTGGCTGCAAGTGAAACTGCAATAGAAAACCAAACCATTATTTACCGGGCTACACCAGCTTATAATGGTAAACTGCAATACGGATCGCGTATAGTTTTTGATAAAAACGGCAACTTGTTTGTGAGTACCGGTGAGCGCTCAGGCAACGATATCCGTATGCAGGCACAGTATTTAAATTCTTCGCTGGGTAAAATTTTACACCTTACAACTGATGGTAAGGCAGTAGCCAACGGTCCGTTTGCGGGTAAGGCAGATGCCCGCCCCGAAATTTATGCTCTGGGCTTGCGTAACCCTGATGGTTTGGCTATTAACCCACAAACCGGCGACTTATGGGAAGCAGAATTTGGTCCTAAGGGTGGCGATGAGGTAAACATTATTAAACCGGGTAAAAACTATGGCTGGCCGGTTATTACTTACGGTACCGAATACAGTGGTAAGCAGGTAGGCGACGGCATTCAGCAGAAAGAAGGTATGGAACAACCGGTTTATTATTGGAACCCAAGTATTTCGCCAGGTTGTATTGCATTTTACAACAGCAACAGCATAGCCGAGTGGAAAGGTAATTTATTTGTAGGTGGCCTGGGTGGTTCGCACATCATTCGCCTGGTGATTAAAAACGATAAAATTGTGGGCGAGGAAAGGTTATTAGAGGGTAAAGGCGAACGTTTTAGAGATATGGTTGAAAAAGATGGCGCACTTTATTCGGTAACCGATAACGGGCATTTATACCGCATCGCGAAGAAATAGTACTTAGCAAAATTGTTTGATGAACGAATTGTTTGGTGAGCCACCAAACAAGGAATACATGTTACCCCGCAGGTTTAAAACTTGCGGGGTATTTTTTATTCCTTTGGATAAACCTCAGGTTTTTAAAAAAGTAATTAGTTAGGTCTTTTGATAAGCTACCATTAATGCTGTTGTGTAAGTTGTTATTATTCATTTCTTTAAGTTTTTTGTTGTTTCCGTCCAGCTAGGCCATAGCACCGTATCTCCGTTCTACTTAAATTCGGCCTAACAAATTTTTCGGGCTGCATTACCTCGGCAATGCCACTGGCTTTGAAAGAAAAATTTTCAGCCGACGTTTTTTGGTTCTTTTTGACGCCAAAAAGAAGGAGCCCTTCGGCGGCGGCGAGCCGAGGCAAGACTGCGCTGTAAGACAAGAAATAAATTACACCTCAGAATGACAATTCTTATGATGGCATTTCTTTTTATAAATCTTTTATTAGCTTTACGCAATGCAGGCAGTAAACTACGAAAATGAAACAAGCTATGGTAATTTAGAATTGCTTGCCCGGCAGGTAGTAGAGGGTTTTATTACCGGTTTACACAAAAGTCCTTTTCATGGTTTTTCGGTTGAGTTTGCCGAACACCGCCAGTATAACAATGGCGATAATGTTAAAAATATCGATTGGAAACTCTACGCAAAAACCGATAAACTGTACAGCAAGCGTTTCGAAGAAGAAACCAATCTGCGTTGCCAATTCGTAATCGATACTTCCTCGTCGATGTACTTTCCAGAGCCTAAAAACAATAAGCTCATTTTTGCTATACAGGCTACGGCATCGTTAATGTACCTGCTAAAAAAACAGCGTGATGCTTTTGGACTGAGCCTTTTTACCGACGAGATCTTGTTAAATTCTCCGGCAAAATCGACCACCGTACACCAGAAGTTTTTATTTGCCCAGTTAGAAGAACTGCTGCAAAAACCTAAAGTAAACGCCAAAACCAATTTAAGCGAATCGTTGCACCAGGTTGCCGAGCTGATTCATAAACGTTCGCTGGTAGTTATTTTCAGCGATTTGTTTAACACCGAAACCAGCGCCGAAAAAACCGATCAGTTTTTTGATGCCTTGCAACACCTTAAGTTTAATAAGCATGAGGTGGTGGTTTTTAATGTGGTTGATAAAACCAAAGAAGTAAATTTTGAATTCGAAAACCGCCCATACCAGTTTATTGATATGGAAACTGGCGAAACCATTAAGGTGCATACCAATCAGGTTAAAGAAAATTATACTGCTGCGGTAGCTGCTTATCGCCAGCAAATTGCTTTAAAGTGTGTTCAGTATAAAATTGATTTGATTGATGCCGATATGAATGAAGGGTTTTACCCTGTGTTGCAGGCTTATCTGATCAAAAGGCAAAAATTAGGCTAATTAGCTTGTACTTAGCAGCAACAGGTAAGGTATAGCCCTGTTAATCTCACAAATGATTTAAATTTAAACGCTATAATATGTTAGAAAAAGGCACCATAGCCCCTGATTTTGAATTGAATGCCAGGCCAGGTGAGAAAATAAAGCTTAAAGATTTTAAAGGAAAAAATGTAATCCTGGCTTTTTATCCTGCCGATTGGAGCCCGGTGTGTAGCGACCAAATGGCGCTTTACAACGAGGTGCTCAGGTATTTTACCAGGCATGATGCAGAGATTTTCGGCCTATCGGTAGATAGTATGTGGTGCCATGCTGCCTTTGCAGAAAACCGCAATCTGCATTTTCCTTTACTGGCCGATTTTGAACCTAAAGGCGCTGTAGCTAAAGCTTATGGTGTTTACGATGAAAAAACCGGAACCAGCGAAAGGGCACTTTTTGTAATTGACAAGGAAGGCAAAATTGCCTGGAGCTATTTATCGCCCATAGCAGTTAATCCCGGTGCCGATGGCATATTAGCGGCTTTGGAAGCACTTGAACAACAATAATTATGAGTACATTAAAACCCGAAGTTAACAGCAACGATCATATCCAGGGCAACGATACCGCCAGTGTTACCATTGTAGAGTTTGGCGATTACCAATGCCAGTTTTGTGGAGATGCGTACCCCATTTTAAAAGAAATTGAGGAGGCTTTTGGCCGTCAGATTAGGTTTGTCTTTCGGCATTTTCCATTAGCCAATGCACACCAGTATGCTGTTCCTGCTGCGCTGGCAGCCGAAGCAGCAGGCCTGCAGGGTAAATTTTGGGAAATGCACGATGCCCTTTTCGACAACCAGTACCGGTTAGATGGCGATTTATTTGATGAACTGGCCGAAACCATTGATTTAGATCTGGAAAGGTTTCAACAAGACAGTGTATCTGATGCACTCAGAGAGAAAGTAGATAATGATTTTGATAGCGGTGTACGCAGTGGCGTAAACGGAACCCCATCATTTTATGTAAACGGAACTAAGTTTGATGGCGGTGTAACCGATCTGTACCAGATGCTTAAAGACAGTACAACGTAACAATTTTTACTGTAACCTCCAGGACCCACTAGGTATTCCCTTTCTTAAGAATACCGTTATGCTGAACTTGTTTCAGCATCTTTTCAATTTAAGAGAGCCTGAAATACCAGTCCGACTGACCGGGCGGAATCTGATAGCTATCGGATCAGGGTGGCGATGAAGAGCTATCTTTTAATCAAGGGTGAAGTTAATATTCATTGTATATTTGATACGGATATCTTTGATCTCATGCACTTCACAGTCATTTGTAGCTAAAAGCTGGGGGATAGTGATCGTGTGATTTGGTTTAAGGTTTATCTTTTGCTTGATCTCATAAGCTTTATTGCAGCCCTTAGCCGCATCACCATCCAGGCGAAAGGAAATGTCGGTAATTATTTGTTTGGTTGTGTTTTTGAATGTGATTTGGGCAAATGTTCTTGATTTACTATCTCGGGTGTACTTAAGCGTTTTTACATAAACAGTATTTCGCTTGTTAAGGGTATCACTAAGTAATGGTTTTAAAGATTGATGTGTTTGGGCTGCTACCTTATCCTTCTTTACGGGATTGTGTTGATTGCTTGTTTCCTGTAATGGCATTTTCAAGGCTCCGTAGCAGAGTATTATCAGGATTCCTAATGCTTTAGCGATCATAATTTGAGCTGTAGTTATTTTAGTAGCTGTAAGTTATTGCTTTTTTTTAAATAAACCCACTGCGGCGTTTGAAATAAAAAACCTCATGTATTTTGCAATACATGAGGTATCAGATAAGGGTAACCGGAAAACTAAAAAACTAATTATGAGTTTTTAGAATTTAACAAAATAGAAATCGCTTCGTGTTTTGTTATTCCAAAGGTGCACTTCAATTATGAAGTTTTAGTGAAGAAACCTTTACCCATCTGTATTGCATTATTGATGTTACAAGTTATTGATTGGTCTTGTATAAAGTACGGTTAGCCTATGTTGTCACGTTGAGCCTGTCGAAACGCTTAAGATAATTTCGGCAGATCCTTTGACAGGCTCAGGTGACATCCTATGGGTTATTACAGGTTTCCTCTCAACTCTTGTTCTCGCTCTAACGATTCGAAAAGTGCTTTAAAGTTACCTGCACCAAAGCTTTGTGCTCCTTTACGCTGAATAATTTCGAAGAAGAGGGTTGGCCTGTCTTCAACCGGTTTGGTAAAAATCTGTAACAAATAACCTTCTTCATCACAGTCTACCAAAATACCAAGGCTTTCTAAAAGGGCAATTTCCTCATCAATTTTACCTACACGGGCGGGCATCATATCGTAATAAGCTTCTGGCGGGGCACTTAAAAACTCTACGCCACGTGCCTTAAGTTCTTTAACCGTTTTAACAATATCTTTTGTGGCAACCGCAATATGCTGAACGCCTTCGCCTTCATAATATTCAAGGTACTCTTCAATCTGCGATTTCTTTTTACCTTCGGCAGGTTCGTTAATCGGAAATTTGGAATAGCCGTTACCATTACTCATTACTTTACTCATTAAAGCAGAATATTCGGTATTGATTTGTTTGTCATCAAACGACAGGATATTTACAAAACCCATTACATCTTCATACCATTGCACAGCCTCGTTCATGCGGTTCCAACCCACATTACCCACGCAATGATCGATGTATAAAAGACCAGCATCTGTAGGTTGATAATCGCTTTCCCATACACGGTAACCCGGCATAAAGGTTCCGGTATAGTTTTTACGCTCAATAAACATGTGTACGGTTTCGCCATAAGTGTAAATACCACTCATTTTTACCTCACCATATTCATCGGTTAAAGTTTTAGGCTCCATATAAGGCTTTGCACCACGTTTGGTAGTTTCTTCGAAAGCGCTGTAGGCATCATCAACCCAAAGGGCCAGCACTTTTACCCCATCTCCATGTTTTTTTACATGTTCTGATATGGGGTGGTCTGATTTTAATGCGGTGGTTAAAATCAACCTGATTTTGCCCTGTTGCAATACATACGAAGCCCTGTCGCGCACACCAGTTTCGGGACCGGCATAAGCCAAGCTCTGAAAACCAAATGCTGTTTTGTAATAATGTGCAGCTTGTTTGGCATTACCCACATAAAATTCGATGTAATCTGTTCCATTTATCGGCAAAAAATCCTGTGCCTTGGCTATCTTTTCTGCAAATGTTTGTGTTTCCATTATATGCTTGTTGTTCTAATGTTTTAAGGTTTGAATGTTGTAATACCGTTCAACCATTTTATATTAATCTATTTTTAGCTCTCTTGATTTTAGATTCCGAACTCCTGACTCCAAACTCAGTTATCCTTCCTGCCAGCTCTTATGATAATTTTCGTCTTCAATCTCAAGGGCATCTTCGGTGATCATTAAAGGCTGAAAAGGATCGATCATTACGGCCAGCTCATCGGTTTTTTCTTTTCCGATCGATTTTTCTACAGTACCTGGGTGCGGGCCGTGAGGTATTCCGCCAGGGTGAAGTGTAATTTGTCCTTTTACCACACTTTTGCGACTCATAAAATCGCCATCCACATAGTACAACACTTCATCGCTATCTACATTGCTGTGGTTGTAAGGTGCGGGGATTGAATCAGGATGGTAATCGTATTTGCGTGGTACAAAAGAGCAAACCACAAAATTATGTCCTTCAAAAGTCTGGTGAACGGGTGGCGGTTGGTGTAAACGACCGGTAATAGGTTCAAAATCATGTATTGAAAAGGCGTAAGGGTAATGGTAACCATCCCAGCCTACGTAATCGAATGGGTGAGTGCCATAAGTGTAGGGATAAATTAGTCCCTGTTTCTTAATTAGTACTTTGAAATCGCCATATTCATCATGCGTTTGCAGGTTTTCAGGCAGGCGTAAATCGCGTTCGCAATAGGGGGCATGCTCCATTAACTGGCCATACTGGTTTAAGTATCTTTTTGGTGATCTTAAGGGGCTAAAACTTTCTACAATAAAGAGGCGGTTTTCTTCAGTATCAAATTCCATCTGGTAAATGGTTCCACGGGGAATAATGAGATAATCGCCGTAACCAAACTTGATTTCGCCAAAGCCGGTTTTCAGCTTACCGGTACCCTCATGGATAAAGATCATTTCATCAGCCTGGCTATTTTTGTAGAAATAATCTGTCATTGATTTTTTAGGCGCCGCCAGAACGATATGCAAATCGTTATTGACCAAAACCGGCTTTCTGCTTTTTAGAAAATCATCTTCCGGTTTAATGTTGAAACCAATTAAACTGGTATGTTTAAGGTGCTTTGCACGGGCAATTTTTGGCTCAACACTATAAGGTTCGCCCAGGTGTTTTACAATTGTTGGCGGGTGACAGTGATAAACCAGCGAATACACACTCGAAAAACCTTCGGTTGATACCAATTCTTCGGCATAGAGATTCCCGTCGGGTTTGCGAAAAACCGTGTGTCGCTTAGCTGGAATCTGCCCCAATTTATGATAAACAGGCATAATATATGATGTTATGGTTAGAAAAAAATCCTAAGAAATAAACAATTCAAACGGCAATGCGTTTCAATTAAAAAAAAGAAAGGGGGGATAAATTACAGAGAATACTGAGCCATGATCAGCTTGGATAGCATCTTATAGCGACGGGCCGCAATTGCGTCGTTTACTAAAGTAATATGTAATGCTTTTAAGATCATAGTTTTAACGCAGCCAAGGTAAGTATTTTATTTAAAATTTGAAATTTTAATTACCTTTAATAACTCAACAAATCTCCCGCACATGAAATTTATTCTTACGATCCTCTGCTGCCTGGCCTTTGCTTTTGGCAGTTTTGCGCAACAACAGCATTCAACACCAAAAGCAAAATATAAAATTAAAATAGTTGATCGTAAAGGAAATGTAACCCGTGGATTGTTTTATGCAGCCTATGATGATGGGTTAACGTTAATTAAAAATCGCAGAGATACTGTAAAATTAAGTGCCGATAGCATTTCTGCATTGTATATTCACCGCAGGGGTATTGTAGCTCCTTTGGCTATTGCGGGTGGTTTAACCTTTTTTGTGCTGGGTGCAACAAGCGATAAGCTTGCCGAATCGTTTCTGCTCATTGCTGCAGGAGTGCCCGCCGGAGTGGCCGGAGGTTTACTTATTGGCGAACTTTTTGCTAACAAAAAATATTATAAACAGCTGGAAGCAAAAGATTTTCCGCTAATCAAACCGAACCTTCAAAAGTATACTGCAATAAAATAATAGCGCTTAAATTTTATTTTGAGCAGCCTAATTGCTTAGCTTTGTCGGGTATTTAACCAAATGATATATGAAATTAGTATCCTATAAAACCGAAGACAGAGAGCATCTTGGCATATTTATAAACGGACATATTTATAACCTGAACAGCTGCGATAAGCTGTTGCCAGATAATATGAACGAGTTTTTGCAGGGCGGCGAAGTGTTGATGGAAAGGGCTAAAAGGGTAGACGACCAGATAAAAGAAGGCAGTTTACAGGCCAAGGAAGAAATTTTTTATGAGCTTTTGGCTCCGGTTCCGCACCCTACCAGCTGTCGTGATGGATACGCTTTCAGACAGCATGTTGCTGCAGCCCGCAGAAACAGGAAGGTTGATATGATCCCTCAGTTTGATGAATATCCGATTTTCTATTTTACCAATCATAATGCCATCCAGGGAACAGGCGAAATTGAATGCATGCCCGATCATTTTGATAAACTCGATTTTGAATTGGAAATTGCCGTAGTTATTGGTAAAAAGGGCAGGAATATAATTGCTGCTGAGGCCGATAGTTACATTGCCGGTTATATGGTAATGAACGATATGAGTGCCCGTACTTTGCAAATGGAAGAAATGCTTTTAAACCTGGGCCCGGCCAAAGGAAAAGATTTTTCGACAGTTATTGGCCCATGGCTGGTAACACCAGATGAATTGTTGCCTTATAAAGTGCCTGCAAAAGAAGGTCATGTTGGTAATACTTACGATTTAAAAATGACCTGCAGGGTAAATGGTATCGAAGTTTCGAGAGGAAATGCCGCCGATATGGACTGGACCTTTGCAGAAATTATTGAGCGTTGTGCCTATGGGGTAGATATTCTTCCTGGAGATGTAATTGGTTCTGGTACAGTAGGCACAGGCTGTTTCTTAGAGTTAAACGGCACAGGTTTGCTTAACGATCCGAACTACAAAGTACAATGGTTGCAACCAGGTGATGTAGTAGAAATGGAAATTACCGGATTGGGTGCATTAACCAATAGAATTACGAAAGCTGATACTGATTTTTCGATACTTGCGTTGAAAAAATAGTTGAAACGTTTTTTAATAAATAGTTGAAACGTTTTAACGTTGGAATGTTTTAATGTTGCAAATTGCATAGCTGGAATCGAAATGCTTTAAAACATAAGACCTGTACTTTAAGCCAAATTTATATATTTAATTAAAAATTATATAAATGGCAAAGGTTGAGCGGTTTGAGGATTTAGAAATATGGCAATTGGCTAAGCAGGTTGGCGTTGAAGCTTACCGGATTTCGGATATAGAGCCTATGAAATCTGATTTTGGTTTAAAAGATCAGTTTCGCAGAGCTGCCATGTCAATGTCGGATAATGTTGCAGAAGGCTTTGAATATAACAATAACGCCGACTTTATTCGGGTTCTTGTATATGCAAAAGGATCGTCAGGTGAGTTTCGAAATAAACTGATTATTCTGGAAGAGGCGGGGAAACTCAGCACTACAGATTATAAGTTACTTTACGAAAAATGCATCGAATTTTCGGCTAAAACTAAACGTTTCATCGATTATTTAAAGGATTTTGAACAGAAAAAGAAAGCACTTAAGAAGAGAAATAACTCCATTTAAGTGCTTTTAGCTTTTCGCCAGGTGCACCCAAAACATTCCAACTTTCCAACATTTGAACCTTCCAACATTATATAAACAATTTTTTTACTTGTGCTAACTTTAAATACCTCCGATTTAACCCCCGTACAACTGCAAAACTATCTGCAGTACGCCATTGCGCCACGACCGATTTGCTTTGCATCTACGATTGATGCCGAAGGGAATATTAATTTAAGTCCTTTCAGTTTCTTTAATATGTTTAGCACTAATCCGCCGATTTGTGTTTTTTCACCTTCAAGGCGAGTACGTGATAATACCACTAAACATACTTTAGAAAATGTGCTCGAGGTTAAGGAATGTGTAATCAACATTGTTAACTACGATATGGTACAGCAAATGAGTTTAGCCAGTACCGAGTATGCCAAAGGCGTAAACGAATTTGAAAAAGCAGGCTTTACCATGTTAAAATCCGATCTGGTGCAACCTCCGCGTGTAGCCGAGGCACCGGTTCAGTTAGAGTGTGTGGTAAATGAAGTAATTGCATTGGGTGATGGTCATGGTGCCGGAAACCTCATTCTGGCGGAGATTAAACGCATACACATTAATGAATCGATTTTAGATGCTGAAGGGAAAATAGACCAGCAGAAAATAGATTTGGTAGCCCGTTTGGGAGGCGACTGGTATTGCAGGGTAACCGCCAATAATTTGTTTAAAGTGGCAAAACCTCTGGCTAAATTGGGAATCGGTATAGATAGTTTGCCTCATGCGGTGCGTTATTCAAAAGTATTAACAGGTAATGATCTAGGCATGTTGGGTAATGTAGAGGTTTTACCCAGTGATGAAGCTGTTGATTTGATTAGCAACCATGCAGAAGTTAAGGAAGTGCTTGATGCTACCATTGGTGACGCCACAAACCGTGAACGTGAACTGCATGAACTTGCCAAAAAGTTTTTAAATAATGGCGATGTAGAATTTGCTTTAAAAATTGTTTTGCTTTAAATTTAGTTTAAGACTTTAAGCTATGCATACAATTGTTCAGGTAGACCAGTACATTATTAAATCGGCCGAATTTGCGATTCCAATTCTGGATCATTTACGCAACCTGGTGCATAAGGCCGATGCCCGCATTGAAGAAAAAATAAAATGGGGTATGCCCAGTTTCGATTATAAGGGTATTGTATGCCAGATGGCGGCCTTTAAGCGCCATTGTGTTTTCGGTTTTTGGAAAGCTTCTATCATGGAGGATGAATATGGTATTTTCAAAGATAAAGGAGATGCTATGGGTGGTTTGGGCAGAATTACCTCTTTTGATGACCTGCCTGCTGATGAGATCCTGATTGCCTACATTCAGCAAGCGATTAAGCTCAATGAGGATAATGTTAAATTACCAGCAAAGCCAAAGCCAACTGAGAAAAAAGAACTAGTTGTACCTGAATATTTTATCGATGCCCTAAGTGAAGACCCAAGAGCGCTTGCCGTTTTTCAGAACTTTAGTCCATCGAACAAAAAAGATTATGTACTGTGGCTCGAAGAAGCCAAAACTGAAGCCACCCGCTTAAAAAGGTTAGCAACCGCTGTTGAATGGATAGGAGAGGGTAAGAGCAGGATGTGGAAATACCAAAAGTAGCTCTTGAAAGCAGGATTAAACGTTGTAATGATTGAAGGTTGGAATGATTTAATGTTTTAAACCGGCAATTTATTCAATCATTTAAAGTATACTCACCACTTTCATGAAACGATTTTTATAGTGCCCGTTAAAATCGGTAATGGTTACGCCGTGAGCCTTGCCTGACGAGGCGTGGATAAATTTAATCCCATTCTCATCAATAGAATAAATAATGCCTACATGGCCAATTCTTCTAATGCGCGAGTTACTGCCGGTAAATATCAATACATCGCCAACTTTGGCATTTTCGAGTGTAGTTTCTGTACCGGTATAGCTAAACTCTCTTGATGATCGGGGTACCTTAAAGCCAAAATTGCTGAATACATAACTCACAAAGCCCGAACAATCGAAACCAACTTTTGGATTGCTGGTGGCATAACGATAGGGAATGCCAAGCATACTTTTGGCAAAATCGATCAAACTCTCGGTTTGTTTCTCAGGATCCTTATTAGTTGATTTATTTTCTTTTGGGAGGCTGGCAACCAGCTTTTTTACCAGCTCCTGGTATTGGGCCGGTATTACTGTTTGGGCTTTTCCTGCGGTAGCAGACAAAATGAAAAACAAAATCGGGACTATTATTTTCTTCATATGCTGGCGCCAAAGATATAAAAAATATCTAAAGGCCATTAAAATGTTGAAAATGAGTGGAAACAAAAAAGTCTGGATAACTTACCCAGACTTCAATTCATATATTTGGTTCGATTAAATACCAGGGAACATGGTTTGAGCCCGATCGCCAATTAGTGGAATAGCTTTTTTCTCACCTTGTGCAGCACCAATTAAGCCAATAATCCACAATATCAAAAGCCCGATTTGTACAATGCGGACAATATAAATACCTGTTTCGAAACCTGTGGTAAACAGTAGAGGAATCAGGAATAAACTTAAACCCCAGCTCAATACAGTTGATACCAAATGGAACAGCAATGTTTGTTTTAAATGATATCTGCTTAATTCGGTCTGGTTATCTTTATACATGGCAAAATAGGCTATAAGCCAGCCAATAAACCAGAAATAGCTTACAATTGCCGCATTTTTTCCGCTGTCGGCTGTTCTAAAAGGGGTATTTGTTTCCATAGATTTTTAGTTTTTAATGTAAATTACTAAAAAAATAACAACTTATGGAGTAGTTACTGCTACCGGTAAAATTTTTCCGTTAAAGAATTTATGTCCTGTTTTAGCAAAATCACATACATATTTGCCCATTTCGAAAGCCATAACCGGACTTTGATAGCCTGGAAAAGCTGCTTCGAGCATTTCGGTTTGTGCAGAACCCAGGGCCAGGCAATTAATTTTGATACCTGTTTCGGCCAGTTCGAAAGCTAAGCATTCGGTAAGGGTATGTAATGCTGCTTTACTGGCCGAGTAGGCCGAAAGGCCAGGGAATTTAACGCTGCCCTGAAAACCACCCATACTGCCAATGTTTACAATGTGGCTTCCGCTTTGCATTAATGGGAGCACATTTTGGATCATCCTGAAGTGCGAAATTACGTTGCTTTGCAGCATTTCGCCCAGGTCAACCTCGGTAGTTTCTAAAAACGGTTTATTAACTAAAGCGCCTGCGTTGTTAATGAGTATATCTACGCTACCTAAGCGTTCTTTTAAAAAGGGAACCAATGCAGCATAGTCATCGTTTACAATATCGAACTCAACTGGTAAAAGGGTACAATCGGGGTTAATGCCTCTGGCAATTTCTAAAAGTTTACGCAGTTTATCCGCCGAACGGGCAATGGCAACAATTTTATTTTCTTTCTGTAAGCTAAATTCTAAAGCAGCTTCGAAACCGATACCGCTACTTGCACCTGTAATTATAATGTTCATTAAAGTTGTTTAAAATTGTTGTAAAGTTAAAAAGTAGAAATAATATGGATCACTTTTAGATCAATATTAATTCAATGTCTGGAATTGATTTGAAATCTTTATCGGATATAACTAATGGAATCTGAAGAAATTTTGATGTGGCTGCAATGATTGCATCCGGTGTTTTGATTTTAAATTTTTGCCTTATCGAAATGGCTATTCTTTTTATTTCTGAATTTAATTCAATAATTACGCAATCATTTAAGAGGGATTCCAGTGATATTTTTTGTTCTTTTGATAGCAAGTGCCATCCCAGTAATTCTATTTCCGAGATTACGGATACTATCGCAGTACCATCAAGAAATGGCTCAGTTTTCTCTAATCCCTGATGAACATCAATAAGGAAATTCGTATCGGCTACAAAACTAAATGAACTCATCCCTCAACCTCTTTTGGTAATCTACACTATCCAGGTTTCGTTTTAATTTCCCAAAATGTTTACGTAAGTTTTTTTTACAACGCCAGAAGATACCTTCTCGATTGCTTCGAGAACTTTTTCTTTTGTAACAGGTTGCTTGATTTCAATTACCATACTCAAATCTATTTAATTATTTTTCCATTCATCTCTTAAGTCACTTTGCCATTTGGATGGATCATCTATGTCACGAAAAACTTCATTGTCAGTGTTATCAAGAACTTCTTTCACTTTTTTATAAGTACCTCTTGGCTCTTCTGCTAAATAAGAATGCTGCGTACTGAAATTCACATCTTCAACAAAAGATAATGCCTTCAGCATCTTTTTTAAAAGTGCTGCATTTTCTTCATTATCGACTTGTACTGTGAGGGTTGTCATACTATAAAGTTAAAAAATAAAATTCAAAACCTGACTAGTCTTCAATAATCAACTGGCTTACCGGGTTTTTAATTACATGCAATCCGTCGTTAATTAATTTTGTATGATCGGGTTCTTTACTGGCTTTTATTTCTAAATAAACCTGTATTTCTTTTGCTAACTGCTGATGGCTTTTTTTGTGATAAACTATTTCGAGTACCTCTAAAGCACAAAGCCAGTCGTGCCTGTGGTTGAGTTTTAAATCCTCAAAAATACGGGCAAGCTGGTCATGATTTTCATCACTTTCGCGTATCTGGCGCACGGTTTGGTAAAGTTCATGCAGTTTCAGGGTTTTAGCATCATAGGTAAGCTGATGAGTTTTCTCTTCGCTCATGAGGGTAATGGATTCAAAAGCATCTTTATCGGCAGCACCATTAAAAACAGAAGTAATTTTAGCACCCACTGCCATATCGTAAGTACCCCACTCAGGTCTGAATAAAATGTTGCCATTACTTTCGGTTACCGTACAGTTGTTAAAGGCAATTAAAATAACTTTGTCGTTTTCTTTTAAAATCGCTTTAACAAGGCCAACAACTTTAATTCCGCTATCGAACAGGAGTTCGGTTTGGTGGCCAACAATAATTCCTGCGTTTTCGAGGTCGGCAGGAGTAAAATCTTCTAAAAGCTGACTGGCATTTTTAAGCTTACCTACCGGCGATGAAAAACCATCTGCATGGTAATCTTTGCCATGCCCTTGAAGCTGCTTACCGTTAAAAGCCAAGGCTGAAGGGCCGATTGTTTTAATAAACGTAACCTCGTCGGTGGCGCTAATGCCCATGTCGGTAAAAATACCGCTCACCTGTAAGCCCGAACTGTAAACAGCTGTAGCCACATTTTTGCAGGCAATGGCTTTCATAACACTTTCTGTTCCGCCGCGTCTGAAAGCCATGGTATCGGCAAATTGTTCTAAAACATCGATCAGGTTTTGAAAGGTTTCGGTAACAAAAAGCTGTGGCTGTGGTTTGGTAATATCGTATTGGTAATTTACCGTATCGATATTGTACCAGAGCTTTTCTACATCTTTTTGCATGCAAGTGGCACTTTCGCCAATTGATGAAAGCAAACCAGCCCCATAAATTTTAGGGTTTTCTAAGGTGCCAATGAGGCCGTATTCTACCGTCCACCAATGTAAACGGCCCAAAAGTGCCATTTCTGAAGGCTCGCCCATGTTCTCGCTAATGTAACGCAGATTTTTTTCGGCCTGGGCAATTTCTGCAGCATCGGCATCTACTGCTTCTTTTAAAATGGAAAGCTTCCTGATGGCCTCGTAAAGTTCGAAATCTTTTGCCGAAAACATGGCTTTTGCGCCAATTGAACCGAAGTAACTGAGGTAATTGTTGTAATCGGTATCGGCTATAATTGGGGCATGTCCGGCGCTTTCATGTATAATATCGGGGGCAGGAGTATATTCAATGTGGTTAATCTGACGGATATCGGCCGCAATAACGAGTACGCGGTAAGCCTGGTATTCCATAAAAGCAGCAGGCGGAATAAAGCCATCAACGGTAACGGCACCCCAGCCAATTTTACCGAGGTTATCGTTCATGGTTTGCAAATCGGGAATGTGCTCGATACTTAAACCTGCCCTTTGCAAGCCTTTTATGTAAGGGTAGTAAGCTACATTTTTAAGGTAACTGTAGTTCTGGCGCATTACATAACGCCACACAGCCTGATCTATAGGGGTATATTTTTGGTAGTTCTGCGCTACAATAAATTGCTTTAAATGGTTGGGCAATTTAGCAACCTGCACATTATTAAAATCGTTAAAATGGCTCATTGGGTCAAGAAGAATAAGTTGGTTGGTAACAAAGTTAGGTTGTTGTTTTTACCTAAGCAAGAATGCTGCCGCATAAATTAACAGGTTAAGGTAATAAAGGTAAAACCAATTTTTGGGTGGCTTGCCCTAAACCGAAAATAGCAGCAGGTTAGCGGCAAAATAAACCCGACTTAGTGAAAAGCCCGTAAACCGAAGGATGAGGTGCGGACTTGTAACGAGGGCGGGAGTGTACCTGCCGAAAGGCTACCAATTTGCTTTTCGGATAAAAAATCAGTGCTTTTTCTTTTCTTTTTTACCCCCTATTTTTTTTACGCTAAAGGTAAAGTAATGTTGATACAGATAGCTAAAAAGGGCCATTAAAACCGAAACCAATATACGTGAAAGTACGGCAAGGGTTGGATAATCTCTTAGCAACTCGAGTAAAAATTTTAAGAGCACGTAGTTGGCCAGTATGTTGATAAACTGCAGGTTTAAGAACCGAAACAGCTGTACCCTCCCTTTTAACTCGCTATGCGTAAATATGATGTATTTGTTGAGTAAAAAACTGGTTGGGATGGCAATGCAATAATCGACAAAAAGCGAAGCCGTTTCGCGCTGAACCACCAATAGTCCAAAATTTACTTCCTCGGTTTTGAAAATGAAGAAGTAGGCAAAATAATAGCTTAATATACCCAGTAACAATGTGCCACCACCTGTAGCCAAATACCTGAAATTATGCAGCGAGATATATTTTTTAAAGGGTGGGTGAAAAAAATCGATGAGGGCTAATATGGCTACGCGCATTGTTGTTTTTAATGGTTACGGCTGCAAAGGTAAATTAATTTTTAGATTGTAGGTTTTTGCTCAAACTAAAAGCTCTGCATTTTGTAAAAAACAGGACCAGATAAATTTATGGGTTGTTGCTGTACATAGGCTGGGCAACAAAATCGATTACGGTGCAATAATTAAAGGAGGGGTGGGGTTGTATGCTCACGCCAACAGTATTGAGTTTGTACTTTTGATCCAATATGTTGAAACGATGCCCCAATGATGGCACGCCACAATCTAACAGCAGGTGACAAACAATATCTAAACTTTTGCTGTAGCCAAAATCGATATTCTCGCTCATGGCCTTATTGGGGAAATATCTGGAAAGGCGTTTAGAAAATTTATCGCCATTGCTGCTTTCGTGCGTATCGAGGTTGTTGCGGTTTAAATCTACAGCATGGCCACGGCTTAAGGCAGTTAATCTTTCATCAGGGTAAAACATGGGTAGGTTTCTGATACCCTGCAGATGTTTGTATAACGAGGTGTAATAAGAATTGCTCCATGTTATTTTAAGCTGGTTGTAATTGCGGTACTGCCTTACATTGTCGTTGTATTTATTGATGTAATCTTCTAAGAAGGTATTGTAAAACCTTGGGCCATCCAGGCGAATGAGGTTCATGAGCAGGATTACGTTTTTCTCTTCGTTAGTAAGGTAACTGGCGTTTACAGCAGTATTGGCCTTTCTGATTTCGGCATCAGACCACTCTTGGGCCAAAACTTTGTTGTAGCATAAAACTGATAATAACAGGGCGAAAAAAAGGCGATGCATCCGGGTATGTTTGTCTGTGTAAGTGGATAACGCCGATTGAAACCTTTTATTTTTCGGAAGGAAAAATTTAAAACAAATTTAACCGCAAAGTGAATCTCTACCCAATGTTTTGCTTCGGGTACATTTCACTTTGCAATTAAAAATATCAGCACTTATAAAAACATACCACCTGATGCTTCAATGCGTTGGGCATTGATCCAGCGCGCATCTTCGGTACATAAAAAGGCTATGATGCCACCAATATCATCGGGTAAACCTACACGGCCTAACGCAGTGTTGGCGGCAATGCCAGCATTTAGTTGTTCGTTATCACGTACTACGCCACCGCCAAAATCGGTTTCGATAGCGCCTGGAGCCACAATGTTCGATCTGATTCCTCTGGTGCCCAATTCTTTAGCCTGATATTTGGTTAAAGTTTCCATTGCACCTTTCATCGAGGCATAAGCAGCATAACCTGGGGTAGAGAAACGTGCCAACCCGCTTGATATGTTAATGATAGCCCCACCATCGTTTAACACCGGAAGTGTTTTTTGGGTTAGAAAGAACGGCCCTTTAAACTGGATATCTACTAAGGTATCAAACTGGTCTTCGGTAGTTTCGGCAAAAGAGGCATGGATGCCAATACCGGCATTATTGATTAAAAAATCGAACTTATCGGTATTAAAGGTGTTTTTTAGTGTCGCTTTTACTTCGGCCACAAAACTATCGAAGCTTTTGGCATCGGCTACATTGAGTTGTAGTGCTGCAGCCTGTACGCCAAGTTGCTTAATTTCGGCTACAGTATTTTCTGCTTCTTCTTTTTTGGATTGATAAGTAAGGATAACATCGATCCCTTTGGCTGCGATTTTTAAGGCCGCATTTTTTCCCAGTCCGCGGCTACCACCGGTTACCAGGGCAATTTTATTTTGTTTTTCCATTTTCTTTTAATTTGTTAAACAAAATTAGATCGAAAATGGCTGAAAAAATGGTGACTGCTTAAGTTAAAATGGTGACAGTTTAAGTTTTATATGGTGACAATTTCCTTATTGGCCAGCGAAGCGAAGTAAGTTTCGCGGTATTGTTTAGGTGTTTGGCCAGAAAAGTGTTTGAAAAACTTGGTGAAATTAGAGGGATCGTAGGTTAAGGTCCGTGCAATTTCGGCAATAGGCATACTGATGTTTTGTAACATCGATTTTGAAATATCCATTAAGCGTTCTTCAAAAAAATAGCAGGGCGAATGACCGGTAGCCGATTTAATGGTATTGCTTAAGTGTGTAGGGTGCACATGAATCAGTTCGGCAAAATCCCTAACCTCAAACATTTCTGTAGCACGGCCAGATACCACATCATCCAGATGTTTGTCCAGTTCCCTTAAAAAATCGGCTGCAATTTCGTGTTGGCGGGCAAAAAATTTTTGTGGAATTTTCATGTCGTAGCTTTTGATGTTAAACAAATATAATATTGCAACAAACAAAATGAAAATTTGAGTATGGCATAAAGCTTTTATGACTTCGCTATTATTTTATTTTTTTGGCCGTACCCAACCACAATAGGCTATTTATAATCAGTTGGTTTTGGTTTTCGTTTGCAAAGGTATAGGAAAGTGTTTTGTTGGTGTTATCGTATTTGTGTTCGTAATCCATATCGTTGTGGCCCATGTTTACATAAACCATTTTGTAGTTTTTGTTGCTCCATACTACAGGGTAATAACCGCTGTGCCAAATCTCATGTGCTTTGGGACCCGTACCCAGGGGGAAGCTGGCAGAATCTATCGCCAGCAGGATTTGAATGTCGGGGTTTTTACGGAGATCGTTTTGCCAACGGTACCATTCGTTGGGTTGCGATTTAAAAGTTTGCTGCAGGTTTTTGGTAACCGGGTGTTTGTTGTTTTCTACACGCAATATTGCTGAAGTTGGTCGCCAGGTATTGCTGCCGTAGCCACCCGAGCCTAAAAAAGTATTGTGGTACCAATCCCAGTTCTGATCGAAAGCCGATTTGGCTAATGCAAAAGCCGAAAAATGAAAGCCCATCCAGCCGCCGCCATTTTCCATATATTTTTGGAAAGCTTCGCGCTGTTCAGCTTTTTCGGGGCGGGTATCGAGAAACAAAACGACCTGATATTTAGCCAGGAAAGCTGCGTTGAGGTTATCCCAATTGGCGGTCGAATCGTAACTGAAATGGTATTTATCGGCCATCTCAGGAAACCATTTATTGGCCTCGTGTACAAAGCTAATGTGCGCCAAATCGCTCTTGGCGGTATAAAATGCAATTACCCTGAATTTGGGCTTATGCTGTGCATTTACGGTAGCAGCGAAAAGCACGATTAAAAGAAAGGTAAGTATTGATTTTTTAAGGCGATACATTTGGTTAGATTTAGCGATGTAAATTAAATAATGTAACCTTAATTAAATGAACAGAAACTGCCCATAAAATCAAAATGTGGCTTGATTAACCGTTCAAACGATTGATAATTTTGGCTGGCTTATGCAAATGAAGCATTTAGCCTTGCTCCATTGAAAACACATGCAGTTTTTGTACAAACCTTTCACGCTGGTACCAGTCGTTGTAAACCAGTTCGATCTGCTTTACCTCAAAGGTGCCAAAATCAAAATCACGGTACTTTTCCATTAAGCTAACTAATACGGCAGGGTTTCGCAGCGGGTTGTTAAATCGCACAATGGTAGCATGTGCCGTTTGGATGGCATATCGCTTATCGATGCTTTGCTGTAAAGCTGAATTTTTAAATACTTTTCTCAAATCATCGCGAATCTCGTTCAGTGTTTCTGTTAAAAAGCCCTGCACTAAAATACACGATGGTGAGGCCGTAAGCCCTTTAAACTGAATTTTGAATGTTTTCTGCTTAGTTAAAACTTCCTGAATAAGGCTAACATAATCCTGCACATGAATATCCTTTAAATCGAAACCAGTGTAGCAGGAAATGATAGACATGAGTGTGATGTGGATATCACTGTTCTGGTAAAAATACTGATCGGGTTCAATGGCTTTAACCTCGGTTAAAAACTGCTGGATTTGGGCATTGGTGGCCAGGTCAGGTCTGATTACCAGGGTAATCCCAAAACGCTTATCAGTTTCATCATTAATCAATGGGTCTGTTTCGTAATCGCCTGATGCAATTTTTGTAACAGAATCGGTGTAAAGTTTATCGTAGTGTTCGGCTAAATTCATTTTATTTTGTACAAAAAAGTCGCAGGTTTTAGCCTGCGACTGAATATGATCGAATAAACAAGCTTTGCTTAGCTGCTTAAATTGGTAAAATTAAGCCAACAAAGTTTTCCAGCTGGTTGCTTTGCCAATAATATCGCCTAAATCGGCAATGGCAATACGCTCTTGCTCCATGCTATCCCTGTGGCGGATGGTTACCGTGTTATCTTCTAAACTCTGGTGGTCTACCGTGATACAGAAAGGTGTACCTACTGCATCCTGACGGCGATAGCGTTTACCAATGGCATCTTTTTCTTCATAAATACAGTTAAAATCGAATTTCAGTGTACCCATAATTTCGCGTGCTTTTTCTGGCAAGCCATCTTTTTTAGTCAGCGGGAAAATAGCCACTTTATATGGTGCCAAAGCAGGATGTAAGCGCAACAAAGTACGGCTATCCTGTTTATCTTCGGTACTTAAATCCTGTTCTTCAAAAGCATTAATCATGGTTAAGAGGAACATACGGTCTAAACCAATTGATGTTTCGATTACATAAGGAACGTAATTGCCGTAAGGTTTACCATCTTCGTTTAAATCGTTATCGAAATACTGCATTTTCTTGCCCGAGTATTCCTGGTGTTGTGTTAAATCGAAATCGGTACGGCTATGGATACCTTCAACCTCTTTAAAGCCGAATGGGAATTCGAATTCGATATCTGTTGCAGCGTTAGCATAATGCGCCAGTTTAACGTGGTCGTGGTAACGGTATTTCTCTGGCGAAGTACCTAATGCCCTGTGCCATTTTAAACGTGCTTCTTTCCAGTACTCGAACCACTTTTTATCTTCACCCGGGCGAACGAAAAATTGCATTTCCATTTGCTCGAACTCGCGCATACGCATAATAAACTGGCGGGCAATTACCTCGTTTCTGAAAGCTTTACCAATTTGGGCAATACCAAAAGGGATTTTCATCCTGCCCGATTTTTGTACGTTTAAAAAGTTTACAAAAATACCTTGTGCAGTTTCCGGACGCAGATATACTTCGTCACTACCTTCGGCCATGGCACCAAACTGCGTGCTAAACATCAGGTTAAACTGGCGTACATCTGTCCAGTTTGAGGTTTTAGAAATCGGGCAGATTACTTTATAATTTACAATTAAATCTTTTAGCTGAGCAAGGTTTTCAGATTTCAGCGCCAGGTTCATTTCTACCTCCAGGGCTAAACCTTTTTTAACAAATTTCCAGCTTGCTTCTTCAACAAAAGGATATTTGGCAGCGTCTAAAATTGTTTCCTCTTCTTTAAAACCCGGAACCCATGCGGCCTGACCTTCATCGCTTAAGCCCAGTATTTCTTGTTGAAATGCTTCAAATTTAGCTTTGTTTGCTTCGCTGAAATTGGCCAGTTCCGAATACAATTCATCAATTTTATTTTCCAGTAACTGATCGGCACGGTAACGTTTTTTCGAATCCTTGTTGTCAATCATCGGGTCGTTAAAACCATCTACGTGCCCGCTGGCTTTCCATACTTTAGGGTGCATAAAAATTGCAGAATCGATACCTACAATATTTTCGTGCATTTGCACCATGGCTTTCCACCAGTAAGTTTTAATGTTGTTTTTTAACTCGGCACCCAATTGGCCATAGTCATAAACGGCACTTAAACCGTCGTATATTTCGCTGCTCTGAAATACGAAACCGTATTCTTTAGCGTGTGAGATTACATTTTTAAATTGTTCGTCGTTATTCTTTTGAGCCATAATGGAGGCAAATATAATAAAAAGGTGGAGGGTTTAAAGCTATAAGGCTTAAGGTTTTTGGACAATGGTAAAGGAAGTGCAGATTTTCGAATTTGGCAGTTTGCCGTTTCAGTTAAGCAGTTAACCGATTCAAACAGTTAACCATTTTTTTCCATTTGAAAAGCAATACTCGTGCTAGTCGGTTTCGGAGTTCCTGCCTTCCGCTTTACTTCTCCCGATGAAAAATCGGGATCGTGCCCGCTACAATCAGGTTTAGATGGCCAGCATGGCAAAGCTATTTATGTTTTTTAATTAACGTATAAAAAACCGGTACCGCTAAATAATTTTAACGGCACCGGTTTAATTGAGAGACTTTATTTTTTCAGGCTTAAATGCTGATATCCCTTTCCTCCTCAACACTTAACACGCCATCAATTTTCTTAATATCTGCAATTTTATGATTACCCGGAACAATGAGGATTACACCAATTGAATCAAGGATTTCGACCTCTTGTATGCCTGTTTGCTTCAATTTGCTCACAACGGCATCCAAGGCACCATCCTGCACAGATATTAACCATTTTGTTTTCATCTTATTATTTTTTCTATTGGGCCAATTGGATCGATAGGGAATTTTGGATTAACCAAAATCGGAAGTTTATCAATCGGGAATTTAATCAATCTGTTTTTGGTAGGTGCCTGTACCAAGCCGGCACCTACATCCCTGCCAGGTAAAGGTAAAGCTTTTGCAGTTGAAGTTAATTTTCGCCATAAATTAATCCCCCTAAGACCCGATGCCTGAGCCCAAAGTGCAGCAATACCTGCAACATGTGGGGTGGCCATACTGGTACCATTCCAGCTGGCATACTTGGTTGGCAGTTTGGTTGATGAGTAAACATTAACGCCAGGGGCTGCAATATCTACCGCGCCGTATGTTGGGTAAAGCCCTCCGTTAGAGAAATTTGCTACATTCATATTCACATCTACCGCACCAACAGCCATAATAGAAGGACAGTTTGCAGGGTGCATTACCTGTTTTACAACACCTGGACGGGCTGAATCATTTCCGGCTGCGGCAATAATTAAGGTACCCTGGGCCAATGCACGGGCAGCAGCAGTTTCGAACACGGCCGAATAGCCTGCACCGGTTACATAACCTCTTAACGACATGCTTACCACATCGCAACGGTTGGCAATAGCCCAGTTAATACCGGCAAGAATGCCTCCGTCGCCACCAGAACCGCCATTGCTTAACACTTTGCCAATATAAATGCTTGCTGCATAAGCAATACCATATCTTTCAGATGCTGCGGGAGAGCTTAACGGACCACAGGCAGTACCAGTACAGTGCGTACCGTGGCCATGGCCATCTTGTGTGCTTTCGCCACTAATAAAACTCTGGTGAACGATGGGACGGCCAGCAAAATCAGGGTGGCTAAAATCGAAACCCGTATCCAGTATGGCCACTTTAATGCCGGCACCGTTGTAAGGGTTGTATCTTAAAAAGGTGGTAGGTACCACATTAGTGGCTTTTAAACCCCAGGTAGCGCCAACCGATTCTACTTCCGATTGTTGTTCCTGGTATTGGTAATCTTCAGTTTCAGTTCCCACCAGTGCATTTGTTAACTGGTTTACCGCATCTCTGTAGCCTTCTACGTAATTTTGGGTGCTTTCTTCCAGCATACCGATAGCATAAACTACCCTTTCCTTTTCAACAATCATTTCGTTGTCGCCGAAACTGCTGATCGAATTTTCAGCTTTGGGTTTTTCGTTTACAATGGCGATGCCCAGTTTATCTAGAACAATACCATCTGTTTTAGCCAGATCTTTATCTGTAAAAAATTCGTTTTCAAACTCTAAAGAGCTTTTTAAACTCAGACCACTAATGCTGTTAATCTGGTTAATCGAATCTGAGGTGTTAGATCCTTCTGGTAGCAGTACAAGGTATCTTCCGGTGTACTCTACTTTTTCTTCTTTTTTCAAGGTTTTTGACATGGTTTAAGGTTTTAAAATTTTGCCTACTCTGTTCAGGATTTTCGGCTTCTTCCACTTTGTGTTTTGGTTTGAAACACTAAGCCAAAGTTGGAACAGTTGTGGCAGAAAAATCTTAGCTAAACCACTATAAACCAATAGTAAAAGCAACAAAATAAAACGCCGTAAAAACAACGGTAAAATATGGGGAAAACCCCATCTGCTTTAAGCGAAAGTTTTATCACATTTGGGAATAAAGCTTAACTTTAATCAAAACTTAAAAATTATGGAAACACAACATTTACCTGTCTATGCCATTGTGTTTATATGTGGGGCGCTGGCATACTATCTTTTGCAAAAAATAATGGATCTCCTAAAGGGCAGTGAAAGGCGTGGTAAACCTACCACCATGGATCCGGCAATTATTCAGCAAATGGTAGATAATTACCGGAACAATCACCTGGAAGCCATTAATAAGCTAATAGGTATAAAAGATGCACATTCAGTTTCGTTTGGTTTAAAAATCCTGAAAAAATTTGTTGGCGATATTGAATTTTATGCCAAAAAGGTAGATCCACGCATTACAGATGGTGCTTTAGGGGTTCGTTTCTACTATGCAGCCTACCCGAAAGAGAACGAATGGAGCGGCTTTGAAAACGAAATCGGAAAAGATTACGCCCAAAGGCATACCCTGATTATGATCCCTACTTTAAAAAAGAAAGCCGGCAACGGGAGCTATCTCGATTATGATTTTAATCCTTTAGATAGGAGTACTTTCCCGCTTAAAGAAAGAAGCAAAGAGCAGCCTGTTACTTTAATGGCCATGAGTTCTGATACCAGCGGTGGCCAAACCCGCGAAGTAATGGCCCAAAACCATGGTCAAACCATTCCGCCGGCCGATTCAGCAATAGAAAGTTATTAATCCTTATATAAGATGAGTCCTGAACAGCAATTTCTGAGCGACAGTTTCCTTTGGGTAGAAGGAGGGGCGGCATTAATTGCGTTGTATTATTTCAGACGTTTAAAAAGGCAGCATTGGCGTTATTTTATCTATTACCTGCTGCTTATTTTTGCCTGCGAAGTAATTGGTAAATGGGGCGGAGAATGGATCAGTTTTTCAAAAACAAAGTATTACAATTATATCGTTATTCCCTTTCAGTTTATCTTTTTTTACTGGCTTTATGCCGTAAAATCGTTCAGCAATAAAAAATTATTCTGGCTAATTGCTGCATTGTATGTGCTTTCGTTTATGCTAAGCCGGCTATTTTTTAAAGAAAGTAAAGTATATTTTTCTTTCAACTATACGCTGGGCTGCTTATTACTTATGTTTTTGGTGATCAAAGAGTACTACAATCAGGTTAATTCTTTAGATATCCTGAATTTTCAGGCAAACCGGATGTTTTACATTAATCTGGGCGTTACCTTATTTTATATTGGCACATTACCCTTTTTTACTTTTTATTCGCTATTGCGGGCTTATATCCAGATTTGGGATATTTATTTCGATTATTTCCTGATTTCGGGCATTGTAATGTATATCTTATTCTCAATTTCATTTATATGGGGAAAACGGAGCTCTTAATTACGATTATCCTTTTTAATCTGTTTTTTGTACTGTTTGTAGTAGCCATTATGGTTTACATTAAAAAATATAAGCAACGCAAAAGAGAATATTTGAATGAGATTGAAATCGCTAACGAAATACACCAAAAGGAATTGTTAAATACCCAACTGGAAATACAACAGGCTACCATGCAGCAGATTGGTCGCGAGCTGCACGATAACATCGGCCAGAAATTAACTTTGGTTAGCCTTTATGCACAGCAGCTTGTGCACGAAAATAAAGTACCCCAGGCCAGCAACCGGATCGAACAGATTTATCAGATTATTAATTCATCGCTGCAGGATTTAAGAAGTTTATCTAAAAACCTGACAAATGATAACATAAATGAAAATGAAATTGTAACTTTAATACAGGAAGAAGTAGACTATATTAATGCTTTAAAAAGGTGTGAGGTAACTTTTGAGCATAATTTTGAGCACATCGATCTGGAGTTTGTAAAAAAGAATGTTTTGTTGCGGATTACGCAGGAGTTTCTTCAAAATAGTTTAAAACATGCACAATGCAGTAACATTAGCATTCATTTAAAATCATCTGCAGCTGTTTTTTTAACCTTACAAATACAGGATGATGGGATCGGATTCGATTTTGCGCACATTACTTCTGACGGTATCGGATTAAAAAACATGAAAAAAAGAGCCGAAATTATTGGCGGAGCATTCAATTTAGCAAGCAAACTCAACTCAGGCACCACACTCACTATTATTTTAAACAGCCCGGCATGAAACCATCATGATTTACCAAAATCCGCAGGGAAATGAATATTTAAAATCATGATAGCTTCATCACCTTTGAAAACAAACTCTATACTGATGAAAAAAACGATAGTTATTGTTGATGATCATATTCTGATTGCCAAGGCACTTCAGGGCATTATCGATAATTTTGCAGCTTTTGAAGTGATTTATGTTTGTGAAAACGGAAAGGAGCTGATGCAAAATTTCGAAAACAGCCATAAAATTCCCGATATTTTACTTTTGGATATCAGTATGCCTGTTATGGATGGCTTCGAAACCGCAACCTGGGTAACTGCAAACCATCCCGAAGTAAAAGTGATGGCCCTGAGCATGCAGGGAGAAGAAAAAAGTGTTATAAAAATGGTAAGCAACGGTGCAAAAGGCTATTTGCTCAAAAATGCCCATCCGGTTGAGCTGGAAAATGCATTGACCAAATTAGATATCAACGGATTTTTTTATCCCGATTGGGCATCAAAAATTATCTTTTCCAGTTTGAATAAGACGAAGGATGCAGAAATCAAAATTTCCGACAGGGAAAAAGAGTTTCTGAAATATACCGTTACCGAGCTTAATTATAAAGAAATAGCCGATAAAATGTTTTGCAGCCCCCGTACAGTCGAAAGTTACCGCGATCAGCTATGCGAAAAACTGGAACTCAAAACCCGCGTTGGTTTGGCTGTTTTTGCCATTAAAAACGGATTTGCTTGAGCAAGTTTGGAGCTTGGTGTTCGGAGTTGAGAGACAGCTCGCGCGAATACAGTTTGCAATTAGCAGTTTGTAGTAACTAATGAACAAATGACCATTGAACAAGTCCGCAGACAATTAACCAATTTAAACAGTTAACCGATTAACCTCATATCTTCAATTAACCAATTTAAACAGTTAACCTATTAACCCACTAAAACGCTTCCCATTTTTTCCTACTTTTGAAGCATGAAATTCCATCATTTGCTATTTGTGGCTATTGCTGTGCTTTTTGCCTCATGCAAACCAGAAGAAAAGAAGCATCAGTACATTAAATTTAATACAACTCAAGAATTATATCAATTCTTAAACTGGTCGCCTGAGGGGCGTTTCCCCTTAATCAGTGCCCATAGGGGTGGGCCCATGTCCGGTTTCCCGGAAAACTGCATCGAAACCTTTGCAAATGCTACCACTTATAACCCCATGGTAATCGAGTTTGATATTGCGTACAGCAAAGATTCGGTTATGGTGATTATGCACGATGATAACCTGGACAGAACCTCGACAGGTAAAGGGCCAATTGGTAATTATACTTACGAAGAGTTGAAAGCTTTTAACCTTAAAGATGATGCGGGCAAGGAAACCAAATTTAAAATCCCGACTTTAGATAGCGTATTGAGCTGGAGCAAAGGAAAAGTATTGTTAACCATCGATTTAAAAAAAGGGGTTTCTTACGCTAAAGTAATCGAAAAGGTAAGGCAGTATAAAGTAGAAAGCAATTCGATTATCATTACCTATACCGCTAACCAGGCTCGGGAAGTGCATCGTTTGGCACCCGAGTTAATGATTTCTGCTTCGGTACAGAAAAAAGCAGAGTTAAAACGCTTAAACAGCATGGGTATCCCAAATAACCGCATTGTAGCGTTTGTTGGCGTTACCGCACCTGATAAAGAGTTGTACCAGTACCTGCACAGTAAGGGCATTACCACCATTTTAGGTACCATGGGTAATATTGATAAGAGTTCGATTGCTAACCCGGCTAAAATGGTTTATTATCATCTTACCAACAATGGCGCCGATATTTTATCGTCAGATAATATTGAACAGGCCGCAGAACAATTGGATAAGTTTAGGTACAATAAAAAGTTAAGTTCATCACATACATATTAATAACACATTAAACACATTGATTGACTGATAAGATGAAAAATCTGTGTTTATCTGTGAAATCTGTGGCAAAAAATAAATAATGAGTATTTCAGTTAAAAACCTTTCCAGGCATTACGATAAACAAAAAGCCGTCGATTCGATTAGTTTCGAAGCCAGGCCGGGGCGTATTTTGGGTTTTTTAGGGCCAAACGGTGCAGGTAAATCTACTACCATGCGTATGCTTACGGGTTATCTCGAGCCAACATCGGGTACAGCAGAAATAGCGGGTAAAAATATTTTAACCGAGGCCGTTGCCGCGAAAAGGCAAGTTGGCTACCTGCCAGAAAATACTCCGCTTTATGCCGATATGTATGTAAAGGAATTTTTAACCTTTGTAGGCCAAACCTATGGTTTAAGCCATTTGGCTGCAAGGGTAGATGAGGTGGTTAAAATGGTTGGCCTTACGCCCGAACAGCATAAAAAAATCGGAATGCTATCAAAAGGGTATCGTCAGCGGGTAGGTTTGGCACAGGCCATTATTCATAATCCCGAAGTTTTAATTCTCGATGAGCCTACATCTGGTTTAGATCCGAATCAACTGGTCGATATCAGGTTGCTAATCAAATCGCTGGGCGCTGCCAAAACAGTGGTAATATCGACACATATTATGCAGGAGGTAGAAGCCATTTGCGACGATATCATCATTATTAATAAAGGTAAAATTGTGGCTAACGATTCGCTCGAAGGAATAAAGAAAACATACGGAGGCCTTTCATTAGAAGATATTTTTAGAAAACTTACTGCTTAATTTCATGCCTGTAACCAAAATCAAATTAACTTTAATTATAGTATTGGGCTTGGTGCCTGCAGTATTAATGGCTCAAAATACCCCGAATATCGGTATTGGTGGCGAAATTGGATTGCCTTCGGGTAACTTCGCTGGTGTATCGGCAGTAGGATTGGGCGCATCTGTAAAGGCTGATTTGCCGCTTGCAAGCAACCTGGCCTTGAGCTTAAATGCCGGGTACATGAACTTTTTCGGTCGACGAAACCAGATTCTCAAGGTGCAGGATTTAAGCTATGCACCTGCAAAGGCAGGGTTAAAATATTGGCTGAGCGAAGGTTTTTATGCCGAGGGCCAGCTGGGTGCGGCATTGCCATTAAGCAGCGGACTAAAAACATTATTGGCATGGTCGCCTGGAATCGGAACCCAGTTTAAATTATCGGGCGAAAATAAACTCGATTTGGGCATCAGATACGAAGGCTGGTCGGGTAAACGCGATAGTAACCTGATTAACACAAGTTCGGTCAATACGAAAGGCTTTGCCGGACTAAGATTTGCCTACGTTTTCGGACTCTAGTGCGATCGTTCTTAATTAAATCTCTATTTTTTTCTCAAAAATATACACTGAGAAGTATTATTAAACCTAATTACAACTTTTTAGAATAAAAATTATTGTGCTGTAAGTTGTTTGTTGTCAGCTGTTTGTGTTTTGTTTTTCGCCTTTTTAAAATTGTTTGTAACGTTTTTGGCGTAATTATTGTCTATAACAGCAAAATAATTAACGAACAAATAATCTAAAAAAACACATGAAAAAGTTATTACTTTCTTTAGTAATGGTTGCAGGCTTAGGCTTTGCAGCTTCAGCTCAAACAGAAGGAGCGGTTAACAAAATTAGCGTAGGGCCAGAGTTTGCATTACCAATTGGAAATTTTGGAGATGTTTACAATTTAGGCTTTGGCGGCTCAGTTCAGGGAGAGTTAAATGTTGCCAAATCTTTAAATTTAACAGGATCGGCTGGATATTTATCTTTTTCCTACAAAAAGGAATATAAAGATGCTTTTAAAGCACTAGGTGCAGATCTTAAGAATGAAGGTGCTATTCCGGTAAAGGTTGGTGCTAAATACTATTTTGGTGGCAATTTTTATGGCGCTGGTGAATTAGGTGCTGCCTTTGGTACTGGAGAGGGAGCAAGTACAGCTTTTGCATACGCGCCAACTTTAGGTGCATCTTTTGCTGTAGCTGATAAATCAAGTATTGATTTAGGCATCCGTTACGAAGGTTGGGCAAGAAATGGCTCTACTTCATCGTTTATTGGTATCCGTGCTGCTTTTGCATTCGGTTTATAGTAAAACCTATAACACATTTAAAAGCCTCCAAGCAATTGGGGGCTTTGTTGTTTACAGAAATTTATTCTGCTAAATATTTTAACTGTTAAATTAGTTTGTTTATCATTGCAGCATTTTGTTTGTCAATCAGGCAAATACACGGAAAATTAAAAACAATTCTAACAAACAATCTCAAAAAATCAGATGAAAAAATTAGTATTATCTTTATTAACAGTTGCAGCATTAAGCACTGCAGCTTTAGCTCAAAACAGTAATCCGGTTAAATTTGGCTTAAAAGCAGGTGTGGCTTTTCCAAATATGACTTTCTCGGCAGGTAGTGCATCATTTAGTTATGGTACAAAAACCTCGTACTATATTGGTGGAACAGTAGAGTTCGAATTATCCGATCTGGTTTCTATTCAGCCCGGATTAACCTTTATTGATAAGGGAACAAAAATTAACAGCAGTAGCTTTGGTTTCAATAATGACGATTTTCTTACCGATGTTGATGCCACGCTAAACTTTAAATATCTTGAACTTCCGGTTAACGCCCTTGTAAATTTCAAAGTGGCCGATGCAGGTAAAATATTTGTTGGCGCTGGTCCTTATTTTGCCTATGCTTTAAGTGGTAATGCTAAAATGGGATCGCAGAAAGAGAAAATAGAATTCAAGGATTCTGGTTTCAGACGTACCGATTTCGGATTAAATTTCCTGGCTGGTTTTCAATTAAATAATGGCTTAAATATTCATGCCGGTTATGGGCTGGGCTTAGGTAATATGGCTAACGATGAAGAAGCACAGGATTTTGATGCTTCAATTAAGCATAAAGTATTTACCGTTGGATTAGGTTTTTCTTTCTAAGTTGTAATAAAAAACTTTAAGCCTCTGATGAAAATCAGGGGCTTTTTTGTGCCTTATTTTTAGCAATCAGACCATTAAGGATAAACCATCAACTATTAACCACCATCCATTTACCATTCAAACGAAGCAGCCAACGAAAAAAATATTTCTTAACTTCGGCATTTAAATTTAACTATGTACGCAGTTTTTAAACGCGAGTTATTCAGTTTCCTCAGTTCGATGGTGGCTTACATCACCATTGGCATTTTCTTACTCGTTTCTGGACTTTTACTTTGGGTATTTCCCGATACTTCGGTGCTCGAATACGGTTATGCCGAACTTAATGGTTTTTTTAGTCTCGTGCCTTATCTGTTCATGTTTCTCATTCCGGCCATAACCATGCGTGCCTTTGCCGAAGAAAGGAGAGAAGGCACCTACGAGCTTTTGGTTACACGCCCCGTCCAGCTCTGGCAGATTATTGCAGCAAAATACCTTTCCAGTTTGGTATTGGTTCTTTTGGCGCTTATCCCCACTATAATTTATTACTATAGCATTAGCAAATTAGGCTTTCCTGAAGGTAATATTGATTCTGGTTCGGTTATCGGATCGTACGTGGGCTTGTTTCTGCTCGGAGCGGCATTTACCGCCATTGGCATTTTTTCTTCATCGCTTACCAAAAATCAGGTCATTGCTTTTGTGATTTGTGCTGCTTTATGTGCGTTTGCTTTCCTGGGCTTCGATTATACCAGTCAGATTAGTTTATTTAAAGCTATCGAAGGCCCAATGATGAATTTGGGGATTAACCAGCATTACACTGCCATTAGCCGTGGTGTTTTAGATACCCGAGATCTGATTTACTTCATTACCTTTTCGGCTTTGTTCTTGTTTTTCACCAATTTAATGATGGGAGGGAAGCGATAATGAACCTGAAAAATAAATGGATCTCTGCTGCTTTGTTTATTGCAGCATTAGTTGTTTTAAATGTAATTGGGCAATATGCTTTTAAACGTTTTGATTTTACGGCCGATAAAAGATTTACACTAAGTGAAACAACAAAATCGCTCCTGGCCAAAAATGATAAACCTGTTATTATCACGGTTTTTTTAAATGGCGAATTGCCACCTGCTTTTAAACGTTTGCAAGGCGCTGTAGGCGATATTTTATCTGATTACCAGGCTTATTCGAAAGCAGATGTAAAAGTGGTTTTTGTTGATCCACTGGCGGGTTTAAGCCAGGCCGATCAGGATACGGTGGTGAATAATTTGTACGAAAGCGGGATTGAAGCCACCAATTTAAGTGTTAAAACTGAAGCCGGACTTACGCAAAAACTGGTATTCCCGATGGCGATGATGGAAAGTGACGGAAAGCAATTTCCGGTTAAGCTTTTCCAAAATCTCGATACCCGAGGAAGTTACGAGGATAACATTAACCGGGCGATTGAAAACCTCGAATATATTTTTACTTCGAGTTTAAAAAAGGTAATTACAGGTAACAATCCACGAATTGGTTTCTCCGAATCGAACGGGGAATTGTCTGATCTGCAGCTTAATGATGCCATGCATAGCCTGGCAAACAGCTATCTGGTAGGTCGCGTTGATTTAAATACAATTGATAAGGCAGGGCTAGATAAATTAAAAATGCTGGTGATTGCGAAGCCAACCAAAGCCTTTACCGAGACCGAAAAGTACAAGATCAATTACTTTGTCATGAATGGTGGACGCATACTTTGGAGCATTGACCAGGTGCGTGCAGAACTGGATAGCCTGCGCGGACAAGGCGGACAAATGGCTACCAATAGCAACCTGAACCTCGATGATATGCTCTTTATGTATGGCGCAAGGGTTAATTACAACATCATCGCCGATCCGGCAAACAGTGCCGAAATTCCGGTTTCTACAGGTGTAGTTGGCGGTCAGAACCAGATGCAGCTCATGCCCTGGAGTTACTATCCTGTTTTATTGCCCGATACGACTGAAAGCGTAGTGAAAAAATTGGATGGCATCAGGTCTGAATTTCCCAGTACAGTTGATACCATTGGAGCCAGAAACATCAAAAAATCGTATATTTTAACTACTTCGGCCTTTAACAAAGTATTTAATACGCCTAAATTGTTTAGTCTGCAAATGGTTGGCGAACAATTAGATCCGCGTTCATTTCAAAGTCATCCGCAAAATGTAGGTTTAATGTTAGAAGGGAATTTTCCTTCGGTTTTTGTCGGCAGGCCTTTGCCAGCAGGTATTACGCAAGCCTACAGCGTAGAAAACGTGGGTAAAGCTGCCAAAATGATTGTAATCGGCGATGGCGATATCTTTAAAAATCAGGTATCAGCACAAAATGGAACACCATTTCCGCTGGGTTACGACCGTTATTCGCAACGTACTTTTGGCAATAAGGCGCTATTGCTCAATATTGTTGATTATTTTACAGATGAAGACAATTTAATTGCCCTGCGCAATAAGGAAGTGAAGATCAGATTGCTTGATAAAGGCAAAATTAAACTCGAAAAAACTAAATGGCAGCTCATTAATGTTGCGGCGCCCATACTATTGTTAATATTCTTCGCAATTTTTCAACATTATTACCGCAAATACAAGTACGCTAAATAATTTTTATATTTTTGAAGAAGACTAAAAGATATCATGAGATTTATTGTATCCACATCAACGCTGTTAAAACACTTACAAACTGTAAATGGTGCTTCGAGCAGCAGTACAGTTTTACCCATATTAGAAAATTTCCTTTTCGAGATTAAAGATGGAAACTTAACTATCTCTGCTACCGATTTACAAACAAGCATGACAACTGCTTTGCCTGTAGAATCAAAAGAAGAAGGTAAAGTAGCTGTTCCATCTAAAATTTTATTAGATACACTTAAAACCTTACCCGATCAGCCAATTGCATTTAATATTGATGACAGTACTTTTGCCATCGAGATTAGTGCAGGTGACGGTAAATATAAACTGAGTGGCGAAAATGGCGACGATTTCCCGAAGATTCCTGTTGTAGAAAACGCTTCTTCTGTTAATTTGCCAGCATCGGTTTTAACCGAAGCCATTACTAAAACTATTTTTGCAGTAAGTAACGATGAACTTCGTCCGGCAATGACCGGTGTATTTTGCCAGTTATCCCCACAGCACATTACTTTTGTAGCTACCGATGCACACAAGCTGGTACGCTATCGCCGTATGGATAGCAAGGCTGATAAAGCAACTTCGTTTATCCTGCCTAAAAAAGCTTTAACACTTTTAAAAGGTGCTTTGCCTTCTAACGATATCAATGTATCTGTAGATTATAATGCAACCAGTGCTTTCTTTAAGTTCGAAAATATCAATTTAGTGTGTCGTTTAATAGACGAACGCTATCCAGATTACGAGGCAGTAATTCCGACAAACAACCCAAATAAATTAATTATTGACCGGATTCTGTTTTTAAATACACTGAGGAGGGTTGTTATTTTCGCCAATAAAACCACACACCAGGTAAGGTTAAAAATCAGTGGCAGTGAGTTAAATATTTCATCAGAAGATTTAGACTTCGCCAATGAGGCACACGAGCGTTTAAGCTGCCAGTATGATGGCGAAGACCTCGAAATCGGCTTTAATGCCCGTTTCTTAATCGAAATGCTGAGCAATTTAAGTGGCGATGAGGTTACTTTAGAGCTATCTACACCGAACAGGGCAGGGCTTTTAATTCCGCAAACCAACGATGAAAATGAAGATGTTTTAATGCTGGTTATGCCGGTTATGCTAAATAATAGTTATTAGTCTACTAATTTTTTAGTTTTTATACAAAGAATGGCTTGGTTTTTGACCGAGCCATTTTTGTTTTCAACCAACATAACAACTAACCATGAAAATCTTTAACAATCTCTCAAAGGTACTATTCCTGCTTTTTGCAGTTTCCATACTGGCTTTATCGTCCTGTAAAAAAGATGATCCCGATGTGGTTGTTAAGGGCGAAGCTAAAATTAAAGTGGTTAATGCAACGCTGACAGAAATTGAGCAGGATGTTTATTTAGATAATGTTAAAGTTACCGGCGTAGCCCTGGCCTTTGGCGAAACCAGCGATTATATTAAAATACCTTCCGGCAGTCGCAGTGTAGCCTACATTGGCTCAAATAGCGCCAATAATACCAACGCTTCTTTTAATTTTACTCCTGCTATTACTTACACTGCTTTTTTGGTCGCCAATAAGAGTAGTGTACGCGAAATTGTAAGTTATGAAGATAACCTGAGCAATAGTGAGATGGATAAGGCCAAAGTGAAGCTGATTAACTTAAGTCCAAACTTCCCAACAGGTATTAATGTAAGTGTACAGGCTGGTTTGCAGTTTGTTAATGGGCTGGCTTATAAAGAAGCATCAGGCTATTTTACAGTCGATGCCGGTTTGAATTTAAGGTATTCGGTTGTTGGTTCGGGCAACATTAAAACAATTGATAATTCGAATTTTGTGGGGGGTAAAATATACACCATCTGGTTTAGCGGTACAACAGCTGCAAACTTAGAGGCGCATATCATTACCGATAATTAATTTGGGGAAATTCATAAGCTTTCTGCTATCTTTACGTTTTATTAGCATCAGCAATTTTATATGAAAAATAGTAATTTTTTATGGCCTAAAATGTTTCTTCTTGTGCCGGTATTAATGATTTTTTCCTGCATCAAGAACGATAACTTTATTAAAGGAGATGCTAAAATCCGGTATTTTCATTCGGCAGTAACAGATACTATTCAAAATTTTTTCCTGCGTGGTGTTCAGTCAGGTGCTTCTACAGCTTATGGTTCAAACAGTAATTACATTGTTGTGGCCGGCGATTCAAGTTACACCATTACTTCCAGAAATATCAATACAACTACAGATGTAGCCAGCACAACCAATAAATTTGATATTGGTGCCAATTATTCGATCTTCTATACCCGTAAAACAACTACCAGTCCGCCCGTGCTAACCGTTTTTCAGGATGATGTAAAGCAAAATTTAGATTCAGTAAAGCTAACCTTTTTAAATCTTGGTTATACTTTAGGCTCTAACGTAATTGTGAAAGATGATGGAGGAGCATTTGCACAATTTACGATGAAGTATGGTGACAGGGTAAGTCGTACGATCAAATTAACCAAGACTACCAGGATTTCTTTTGCACTGGAATCTCCCATCGCAACACAGCCAGATGTAAATGCTTTAGATTCGCTTCCAACCACTACATCAAAATCAATTGCCATTACAAAAGGATTGGTTTATACGGTTTTGCTTGATGGAACAAAAAAGAACGAGCTTCAAATGCGTCTGGTTTCTACCAACTAATTATTATTGCATTTCACTAGCATTAAATCCCTTTGATATTCATACTTTTGCCCAAAATTAGATAAATGGAATTACTACAGCAGCTTTTAGACTTTATCCTTCACATAGATGTCCATTTAGCCGAAATTGTTAAAGAATACAGTACCTGGACTTACCTGATTTTATTTCTGATCATCTTCGCTGAAACCGGCTTTGTGGTAACACCATTCCTTCCGGGCGATTCGTTGTTGTTTGCAATGGGGGCTTTAATTGCCGGCGAGCACGAAACAGGTTTAAATATCTGGGTGATGATGGTTATTTTAATTGTTGCCGCCATTTTAGGTAATACTGTTAACTATAAATTGGGAAGCGTTTTAGGTGCAGGCGTATTTAAAGAAAAGAACAAAATCTTAAAGCTTAAATATTACCACCAATCGCACGAATTTTTTGAAAAACATGGCGGTAAAGCCATTATGTTGAGTAGGTTTTTACCTATTTTCAGAACCATTGCGCCATTCGTAGCGGGTATTGCTAAAATGCCTTTCGGCAGGTTTACTTATTATAATATTATTGGTGGTATAACCTGGATTTTTGCCTTATTAATGGGCGGCTATTTATTAGGCCAGATTCCGGTAATTAAAAACAACTTTGAACTGGTGATTATCTTTATTGCTGTGGTTACTTTTGTACCTGCGATATGGGCTGCCATTAAAAGCCGTTTACAATCAAAAAAAACTGAAGAAGTACTTTAACAAGTAGTTTAAACAAGATAAATGAAAGAGACTTTAGAAATAAGGTCTCTTTTTTGTTATAAAAGGTTTACAGTAAATAATAAATCAAGTCTATAATTATGTTTTTTGGCTTGTAGCTATCTGTATTGATTCATCGGGAGGCTATCATTGACGTTATTATGTAAATAGCTGTTTATTGAAAAACTTAAGTGTTTTTGCATTTGCATCCAGCTAGGCCATAGCAGGGTATCTCCGTTCTACCGAAATTCGGCCTAACAAATTTTTCGGGCTACAGTATCTCAGCCATACTACTGACTTTGAAAGAAAAATTTTCAGCCGACGTTTTTTGGTTCTTTTTGACGCCAAAAAGAAGGAGCCCCTCGGCGGCGGCGAGCCGGGGAAAGACTGGGCTGTAGGGCAAAAGATAAATTACATGTCACTCATATTGATTTTTATACAATTATTACCACTCAGAATGACAGTTCTCTAGCGAATTCTTTAATACCTCCCCTAAATCTCCCTACCCAGCGGAATGCCTTTCTCAAATTTTCGTTCTGTATCAGCTTCGGCTTTCTTTTCATCTGGAGTTGGTTCTTGTTTTACCAGATTTTTAAGTACGGGCTGTCCGGCATCAACCCATGCCGAGTACCAGAAAGAACCAATTTGGAGTATGGCGCTGCGCATCTGTTTTTCTACCATATTATTAATCCTGTCGTGGTAACTTTTTGAATATTCAATGGAGTATTGCTTTAAAATGGTGTTATTCCTTTCTGAGAAACTGTATTTCTGATCGGATGGAAAAGATGCACTGAGGGTAGCTTCGAAGGTTAAAACGGTATCAACAAGGCTATGGGTATGTTTTACGATCTGCCAGGCTGCTTTTAACGGATTTTCGATATAATTGGCTTTACCTACCACAAAATTATAACGGGTAGAAAAAAGCTCGGGCAAGCGGCTTTCCCAAAAAGCATGGATACCTACCTGATTGGTGAGCTGCCCGTTGTGGTTGGCTGTGGTATGCAGTGGCACATGCGCATCGCCAATGTAGTGGCCTAAATCGGCCGAGTATTTTAAAATTTTAACTGAATCGCGGGTTTTAAAAGCTTTAACCAAACTGTAATAGGTGCGCTGGATTTGCCAGGGTAAGATTCCATCCGAGTTGAGTTTTTTCAGACCATATTTGTCCAGCGCATCGTTCCATTTTTCAGGAATGCTATCTATGTTTTTTTCGTAATTTTCTACATCGAGGTAATGCCTTGGCGCTTCCAAAGTATCAGCATACCTGCGTTTATCGGGATCTACAGCATGTTCGGTAATGTACTTTACATTTTTTTTGTAAAACCCGATCATATCAGCCGGAAGTGTGAAAATAGCAAGGTTATTGATTCTTTGATGTGCAAAGAACCCCCAGGAGGTACAAAGAAGAATAGGGATGATTAACGCAATTAAAACCGTTAATCTTTTCATTGTTAAAAATTGTATTCTTACTTAAATCTATCATGATTGATCCAGGTTAAAGGTTAACCATGATAGATTTTTATTCAATATATGAAAAATTTAGGCATTTTCCATTTTTTCCTTATCTAATTTTTTCATTTGCATTACTACGGCCATTACCCTTTGTGCCCTTTCAGGATCGGCCATTAACTCGCCAATGTTAGATGGGATGATTTGCCATGAAAGGCCAAATTTATCTTTTAACCAACCACACATGCTTTCCTGACCGCCATCTTTGGTTAATGTATCCCAGTAATAATCTATTTCTTCCTGGCTATCGCAATTAACCATAAACGAAACGGCTTCATCGAACTTAAATTGTGGTCCACCGTTCAGGCCCATAAATTTACTTCCATTAATCTCGAAAGTAACCACCATAGGCGTAACCTGGGTAATTTTCGAATCTTTAAAAACACTACAGTAATAATTTGCTGCTGCTTCGGCCTGTCCGTCAAACCAAAGGCATGTTACAAGTCCTTTTGTCATTTTGTTTTGTTATTGGGTTTTTGTTGGTACTAAGTTCGGCAACATATCCATAGCATATAGGGCGTAAAAGAGACTTTTTAAGGGGGCAATCATACCAAAGCTTAAAGCATAAAGACCAAAGGATAAAAGACTAAATCCCGGTTCTAAACTCCGAATTGCGATAAATGATGGTCTAAATGTTTATAAAACATGTTATTCCATTCGGTTTTGTTGAGTACACCAAAAGAGTGCGATTCTTTTCCATCAAAATGATCTTCGCCTAATTGTTGTGTTTTGTGCAGGTATTCAATCAGGCGGGCTTTCTCTTTTTCAAAATCTCTTTCATCTTTAATAACGAATTGCGGAGCCGTTGGGTTGTTTTTGGGATAGCGCTTTTCGCTTACCACCTTACTTTTTACCATGTTTTTTAAGATAAATTTCATAAACATACCTGGCTTAGGGTGGATATTATCGTAAACCATTTCGTAGGTTACATTGCAATGTGCCAGCATTTGTACCACATCCATTTTACCCCAAAGCTGTGGTGTAGTGGGGGTAAGGTGATTAATTCTATCAATGATTTCAGCGGTTACTTCGGGTTGAAAAATGTTTTTCATGGTTTGTTTATGTTAATTGTATTATGTGTACGCTAATTATGAAATGCTTGTTGAAGTTATATTGTAGCACTTGCATTACGATTCCCAATCAAGTTGGGAATGACGATCCTCTAAATCTAATTCCGCAACATTTTAAACGAAAACCAGCCCAGTAATACAATAATTACAGCCATTAAAACCCATAACCAGGCTTTGTTTTCGAATAAAGGTTTGGTTACTTTAATAGCGTATGCTGGGTTTTGCTGCTCTTCACCGATGTTAAGTGAGCTTAAACCTGCAGGTATTTTATTTTCAAATTTATCGATTTCATAACTGGGCGCTGTAGCTTTTTCGTTGCCATAATATAAAGCGTAAGGGAGCTTTGGATCATCAAAACGGGCAATTAACTCGTACACATTGCCTTTCAGTGCTAAACCACTTAAACGTAATGGCTTATTATCATTGTTTTGAATGGTAATCTTCAGTTTTGAAGTGATGGTATTAGGAAAACTAAATACCGGTTTTTCTAAAGAACTGATGGTGCCGGAGTAAAGTTCCATGTAGTTGTACTGCATGCCCTGATCGGTTTTAAAGCTATCGGTTACGTATTCGATTTTAAACGGGCGATAAAAATCAAAGTCGCTTTGGGCATTTAAACTTAATTGCGCTACCGGCACCGGATCGGTTAAATTAACATCGACAACCGTTTCTTTGTGTTCAGCATCGTTTTTAATGTTGTACGACTGATATTTGATGTTCTGAAAAACACCCTTTACGGTATCTGCCTTTAAAATTTTCGTGCCTAAAAGTTCTGGCTGGGTATTACTTTTTACCGCAAGGCGAAAATAGCTGTACTTTGCATCCGGAAAATTGAGCCTGGTAAAATGGTAGTTGGTGTATTGATTTTTGATTGATAAGATCCGGTAATCTTTTGCGATGGTAAACCAGCTTTGGTTATCGTTACTGCCTTCGAGGTTAACCTTCCAGTCGAAATTTTCTTGTTTGAAATTCAGGTTAATCTGGTTGATTACAGTTGCTGCAGAAGGCTGAAAGGTGTAATAGTAAACTTGGTTTGCATTGCTTTGGTTCAATTGTTTGAAAGCAATTTCTTGTGTGCTAACCTGATCGCCACGTTGCTTTAACAGGTATGGTACTTCAACGGTATCTTTGCCGTTTACACCAAAAATACGAAGGTCTTCAAAGCCCGGTTTTAACTTTTGGTACATGGGGTTAGGCAACACAAGGCTGTGCCAGTTGGTCTGTACTCCAGTAATCTCTCTTTTTAAGGCGTAAGGGGCAGTTTGCGCATTTGCAGCTATTGTGCAAGACAAAAGCCAGAAAAACATTTTATTTTTTAGTCTCAACATCATCAATAATTAAATGTTTGTACTTGTTGTAAAGGAAAGAAATGATGAGCAGCAACACGCCGAGCGATACGAAAACAATGGTTTTCGAAATGGTACTGAGGTAGGCAATATCGTAAACAAAAAGTTTGATGAGTGTAATGCTAAACAGCACCATTGCCCCAATACGCAGGTGTTTCTTGTTTTTGGCCAGACCCAACCCAATCAAGAAAAGGGAGTAGGTACCCCAAAGGATGCTCAATCCCAGCTTATAACTGCCATCTAAACGGGCAAGTTCTAAAATATTAATCAGCTCGCTGCTAATTACCCATAAAATGGAAATATAAAGCAGGTAATCGAAAAGGGTTTTAAAGTTGCTTTTAAACAGCTCGGAATTGATTAATTTGTAAAACATTACAATTAATAAGCTAAAGCAGGCAATAGCAACATAGCGGATGCCGATATTGAAAGCACCAACTTTAAAGTAGTTATTGTCTGGAAATAAATATTCATCTCTAAGCTCGCTTAAATTATAAAGGCCATTGGTTAAAAATAAAGCAATAACCAACAGGTTAAAGGCCAGGCAAGCAATGGCCAATTCGCTGCTTTTTAGTTTTTTCAGGTTGAAATAAGACAAAGCTGCAGCAAAACATAAGGTATAGATATAAAGCCAGGCTATTTTTAGCTTTTCGTAATTGTAGTTATAGGCATAACTGGCATAATCGGCATTTGTTTTAGGATGTGTATTGATTTTAGTGCTTTCGAAGAGGTTATTAAAATGCTTCGAAATTTCCATGGCGAAGGTAATGTACACCACAAATAATAAAATGGAAGGAATGCTGTAACTCAATATCTGACGCATCCAAATCCACTCTGCTGGTTTTTCAGTTTCTTTTTTGCTGATGCTAAACATCCAGGCAAAGCCCGCTATAAAGATGATGGCGGTTAAGAACCCTACATTGAATATTGGTTTAACGATCAAATCGCTACCATAGTAACCTGAATAACTCATCCAGTCTTCTAAAAGGCTAAAAAAGGCCAGAAAAATGAGTGGAAAGGAAAGCTTTTCGTAAATGGCAATCTGCTTAACCCTGCCGAGATAAAAGAGTATAGCTGCCTCAACTGTCCAGAATATGGTTACCCAGCCACCATCCAGTTGTACGGGTACGGCCATGGTAATAAAGGTAATCACCAGTGCCAGAATGAGGTAAAACAGGTTTTTATCTGCCAGTTTTCTTTTATAAATAATCAGGCTTACCATAAAGTGAATAACCCCGTTAGCCAGTGTAAACAAGCCTAAAAATGCTGTACTGTTTTTATTGTCGCCTATAATTAAATAGCCAAGACCATAAAAAATGAAAGCGTTTAACAGTATAATCACCACATCACTTAAGCCAAATATTTCGCGCTTAAGTACCTTATAAGCCAAATTGGTGATGTAAAAAGTGATGAAGAATATGGAAGCGAATAGCAAGGCTAAACCAAAATACTGGTTATTGCTACTTAAATCTAAACGCCAGGCCGAAAAAATAAGCCAGCTTAGTCCGAAAGAAGCATAAAATAAAGGTTTCCAGTATTTTTTAAAGCTCAATATCAGAATGCCAATATTGATGATGGCCATGTAGCTAAATAAAACCGCCACTTTGCCCGAACCATCGCTTAATAAAAAGGGCACGGCATAAGCACCTACCAGGCCAATGTGCGCAATAACCTGTTTATTGTATTGAATGGCCGCAACCACCGTAAAAGAAGTGAAAATCACCATCAATCCAAAGGCCATGGCCTGAGGAATCAGGGCATAAAAATCGTAAGCGGCATAGGTGATAAAATACATAATGGCAATGGCACCACTAACCAAAACTGCCGAAAAGTTTTCGTATTTGGCCTTTAACTTAATAGCAAAGCCCATTAAACCAGCTCCTACGGCGTAACCTAACACAATCCGCGTTAAGGGACTAATCATATCGTGATCGATAGCATATTTGGCGCCAATGGCTACACCGATAATGAGAATCAGAATACCGATTTTGCTGATCAGGTTTTCGCCAATAAATTTCTCGAAATCTGATTTAACCATGTTTTCGCGCTTAAATCGGTCGGCAAAATTAGGCTGTACAGGATTTTGAGGTTTGGGAAAAGGTGAAGGAACCGGTTGTGGAGTAGCCGCATGCGGTGTTACCGGGCTTGGTGGTGTATTTCTGGCTGGCGGTACAAAAGCAGGTTCTGCAACTGCCGGAGTAATTGTAGAGCCCGGCGATTGCAAAGCTTTAACTTCTTGTCGTAAAGCCTGAATTTCGGCTTCGAAGCTTTGTTGCCTCAGCAATAAATTCTCGAGCTTAACTAAAAGCAGGTTTAATTTTTCCGAATTATCCATCCGATATCTGGTTTGCGTAACTTATTTGATTAAATATAGGAAATGAATTTTGATCAGGTTAAGAAATTATTGATCAGGCAGGTAACAGTTCTGTATAAAATGCCACAAATTCGCGAACAAGCGAATAACCATCGCGCCATTCGAAATAGTTAGGACTGGCTCCAAATACCTGATCGAAGCCATTTTTTCTGAACAGCATTTTGCTACGCGTAATGTGGTAATATTGCGAAATCACTATAATGCTTTCAATGTGGTAGTTGCTTTTGAGTTTAGCTGTGTTTTGCACCGTTTTTAAGGTGTTTTCGCCCTGGTTATCAGTAATAATTGCACCAGCCGGAACGCCTTGCTTAATCAGAAAATCACGCATTTTATTGCCTTCGTCAAAACCTTCTTTACCGTGTCCGCCACTTACCAGCAACATTTTAATACGACCATCCTGATAGAGGCTTAGGGCGCGTTCCAGCCTTTTTTGCAACCTGGCTGATAAAGTTCCGTCTTCGTTTACCTTATTGCCCAGCACAACGCCTAAATCAGCATTTCTTGGAGTATTGTTCATTCCATCGATAATGGTAACGCAGGTGTGGATGCTAAACCAAAGTACTAAAAGGATCAGGAAGGTTTTGGTTAGCAGCCTCATTTTCAGTTTAGCGCTTTTAAAAACTGGCTGATGTCTTGTGTCCATTCGGGTTGATATTGGGTTAGGTAGTTGTCGTGGCCAGCTAAAGGATAAGTGCGAAGTGTTTTCTTTCCTTTGAGGTTGTTAAAAATTTCATCGATTTCATTTCTTGAAACCCGGCTGTCTTTTTCGCCGTATAATAACAAAACAGGGCATTTTATATTTTTTGCATCATCAACCGGACGGAGATTAAAACCATTAAATTGATGTTGAAAGCCTCCCCAGAACACCAAAATATTGGCCAGTGGGAAGCTGGGGAGATGTAAAATTTTAAACCGGGCCTCAGTAGTTTTCAACAGGCTGCTGTATGGACATTCAATAATCAGTGCATCGGGATTGAGCTTAAAATCGTTCAGCGCTTTCATTGCCGCTACAGCGCCCATAGAAGTGCCAAACATAATGATTGGGTTCTTTTCCTTTTGTTTAATATACTGATAAACGGTTTTAACTTCTTCTGCTTCGGTAAAACCAATGGTGGTTTCGTTACCTTCTGAGCCGCCAGAGCCCATAAAATCGACCAGCAGGGTACTGTAGCCTAACTGGTAAAAAATATTGGCCTTGTTGATCAATCCCGATTTGGACGCACTATAGCCATGAAACATGATTACCGTGCCTTTTGCCTGGGGATGTTTAATGAACCAGCATTCTAATTTTTTATTGCTTTGTAATGTAACGGTGGTATAGGGTAAATCGGGTTTCTTTCTGTTCACCGGACGCGGATTTGATACCCCTGTAAAAAGCGTCTTTAATTTTTCAGCCAGCGAAAGTTGCTCTGGTTTAGCTGTTTTAGTTACCTTTTGCGTAGTATAATGCGTGAGTTGGTAAGCCTGGTTATAGGCGATTATGTTTACGAGTATAAATGAGGTTAGCAGCACCCAAAATGAGACTTTGATTAGTTTACGAAGGGGCTTCTTATTACGACGACTTTGTGATTTAATGTACATACGGTAGAATTAAATTTTAATCAACGTTTTAAATACGCCATCAATTACTTTGCCCATTCGGTTTATATCAAGGGTTTCCATAGTATCGGTAACCTGGTGGTAGTTTTTATTCCGGTAAAAAGAGGTATCAGTAATCATTAAGGCACTGTAATCAAATTTCCAATAGTTGAGATGATCTGAAAAATCGATGCCTGGCAAGGAAGTGGGGCCGCTAAAGGTTTTGGTAAGAATGGTATTTGCTTTTTTAAAGCCCGAAGTAAAGCTGTTGGCAAACTTGCCTGCGCTAAACTTTTTAACCATGGTAATGTAATCGCCTTTATTACCATAAAACCACGATAAGATGCCCACTGGATAGGATTGCGATTTCTTTTCCGTTTTAAAGTAGCCAATCATTTCTAAAGAAACCATGCCGTAAACCTCAATTTTATTAAGTTTGAGCCATTTGGCATGCACATAGCTTCCCATGTATTTGGTACGGAAATAGGGCGGCTCTTCTAAGGTATAGGCCACTAAATCTATGCGGTGGTTTAACTTTTGATCTTTTAGCAGCCTGGCCAGCTCTAACAATCCCGTTACTCCACTGGCATTATCGTCAGCACCTTCCTGTTCGCCACAACTATCGTAATGGGCACCTACAATTATCCGCTTTGTGTGTGATGTACCAAAAGAGCAAATTACATTTTTATAAATTTTCTGATCGACCTTATATTCCTGGATGTAAACACTGTCAGCATATTGCTTAAATACCGAACGGATATAATCGGCTGTTTGGTTGAGCTGATCTACATTTTGATGCGTGCGGTATTTAGGAGTTTTAGTTAGGGCTTTTAAATGCGCTTTTATAATGGTTGTATCGGGTTTCCCTGCAGCATTACACCAGCTTGCCAATAATAAACAGAAACTGAAAACTATGATTTTTGAGCGCTTCATTTGTTGAGTTATCGGATACGAATATAACAAATTCGGAAATTACCAACAGGTAGAATTAAGTGTTTTATGGAATGATATGACTTTAGCGAAACCCAATCGATATAGATTTTTAATACTTTTACGGCAAAAAACAGTTGCCATGGAATTATCCTGCCCGATATCTGCCGAAAGAATAAATGAAAATGTGGTGCGCATTATTGCCTTTATGGTCGCCGTAATTGCTACCGCCTGTTTAATATTTGGCAATTATTGGGCCATTGTATTTTTGATTTTGCCAGCAGGGCTTTTGCTTCAGGGAAATTCAGTTTACTGAGGTTCAGCGCCATGAAGATCGACCAGAAACTGGCACTGCCAAAACAAATGAAAGATCTGGCTCCAAAGAAATTCGCCGCAACCTTAGGCTTTGTATTTTGCCTGCTGATTACGGCGATGTTCTTATTCGATTTTCCTTTAGCAGCAATGGTTTTTACCGCTGTGATGGTGCTGTTTGCTTTGCTTGAAAGTTTGTTTGCTATTTGTGTGGGCTGTTATGTTTACAGTTTCCTGCAATTGTTAAAAGGCAACAAAGCTTAAATTATGGCTGTAAAGCCTTTTTAACTGCCGGTGCAATCCGGGTACCATAAATTTCTATAGCTTTCATCATAGCTGCGTGTGATGGGCCGCCAACATCCATGTGGGCCGAGAAGCGGGTTAGGCCGAATGTTTCCTGCAAAGCCAGGATTTTATCAATGGCTTGGTTGGCATCGCCAATAATTAAAGCTCCATCTTTGCTCATTCCGGCATCGAACTGGTTGCGTTGATAAGGCGCCCAGCCACGTGTACGGCCAATCCTGTTCATTTGAGCAGAATAAAGCGGATAATAATAATCTGCTATTTCGCTGGTATCCTCTCCAAATAAGGAATGCATGTGTACGCCAACTTCAAATTTACTCATATCGTGACCGTAAGCCTGATATACTTTTTTGTAATAATCGAACAAGGGCTTAAACTGTATGGGCTGACCACCAATAATGGCAAACATAACTGGTAGACCTAGTCTTCCGGCACGCTCTACCGATTCTGGTGTACCGCCAATGGCTACCCAGATTTTTAAGTTATCGTTTACTGCCCGGGGTAAAATTTCCTGGTTATTGAGTTCCGGTCTGAATTTACCTTTCCAGTTAATTTTGGATGAGGCATTGATTTTCAAAAGCAAATCCAGTTTCTCTTCGTAAAGCGCGTCGTAATCTTGCAGGTTGTAGCCAAATAACGGGAATGATTCGATAAAACTACCGCGACCAGCCATTAATTCGGCCCTGCCATTCGAAATTAAATCGATAGTGGCAAAACTTTGGTACAGCTTTACCGGATCTGATGAACTCAAGACAGAAACCGCACTGCCCAGTTTGATGTTTTTGGTTACAGTGGCTGCTGCAGCCAGAATAATTTCCGGACTCGACACTGCATAATCGGGCCGATGGTGCTCGCCAATTCCATAAAAATCCAAACCCACTTCATCCATGAGTTTAATTTCGGCTATAATTTCCTGAAGTCGCTGTTGGGCGGGTTGAATTTCTCCATTTGCGTTGACTTGCAAATCGCCGAACATGCCAATACCTAATTCCATACGTTAAAATAATTTTAACAAAGGTAATGGCTTTGTGTTTGCCAGTTTTTGATGTATGGTAAGAAAATGGTTAACTGACTTTGGTTTCGTCGCTCAATTTGCCTAACGATTTTAAAATAGAAGCCAATTCCTCAAACTGATAGTCAAAATTGGTAACATCGATATTGAATTGCTTCCCACTTTTTAAGGAAACTGATAGATAATAATGGGGGTGGCGACGTATAAAGATATTGTTATCGTTAATCGTTTTGAGGCTATTTATTTCTTCCCATTTAAAAGTACCGCGGTCTAGAAACGTAACTTCCTCCTGGTTAGCTACTATGGCATAAATCTCTTCGTTTTTCTGTAATATTTTTAAAATGAAGATCATGTAAAGGACGTAAAGGCAGAACATGATTGCAAAAGTGATTAAATAACTCAGGTTAAAAACTCCTGCTATCGCTAAAAAAAATATGGGGAAGAGACAAAAAGGAATGATAATAAAGCCAATGTTACTATTGTCTTTTACTTTAATAGATGTAACCATTTTTTGAGCGATTGTGCGGTTAATTTAGTAATTCTTTTTAGAAATAGCTAACCGCTCATAGGTCAGATGGTAACATCTGACCTCACTTAAAGAATGCCTGGTATAAAAAGGGTTATCGTCAACTGATTTAATGGCATCAATTTCTTTCCATTTAAAAGTGTCTATCCAGGAATATTAATAATGGATTGCGGAAATTCGTCATTGCGAGGAACGAAGCAATCTAATGCGCTCGCTAAGTAGCGATCGTTGTAAGATTGCTTCGTCGTTCCTCCTCGCAATGACGAGGATTCCATGTGATCTGTCATTAATAGCCTGCCGAATGAATTTGGCAAACTATTTTGCCTATTGCGCAAATAAAAATCTGCAATAAGCTGATGCAAATTCTGTGAGACCCTTAAAGATCCGTCCGGTCGGGCGGGTCTTTTAGGGTGATAACCGGCTCAACTGAAAGCGCCAGCTGAGAACTCGCAGCTGAGAACTGCTAACTGTAAATCGCGAACTGAAAAACTACTCTATCTTCTTACCTTTCATCGCTGTCGAAATAGCAGCATCCATTACCCGTTCGGCAAATGGACGGGTAAATTCGTTCAGTTCATCAGCTTTTTTGAGGATGGTATCTTTATCCTGACTGGCAAGAGCTGCTTTAAGTGCTTCGATATGTGTTTTAGTTTCTGCTATTTCTGCTTCGGTTAAATGTTCAGCATGTTTTTCGATAAAGCGCTCAGCTGTATATTGCAGCTGTTCGCCTTCGCTTCTGGCTTCAATGAGCATACGTTGTTGTACATCACTTTGTGCGTGCTCAATACTATCCAAAAGCATTTTTTCTACGGTATCGTCACTTAAACCATAGCTTGGGGTAATTTCGATTTCCTGCTTTACGCCCGAGCGCAGCTCAATAGCCTGTACCGTTAAAATACCATCGGCATTAAGCAGAAAATTGATATCTACTTTCGGTAAACCTGCAGGCATAGCCGGGATTCCTTTTAAATCGAACTCAGCGAGTTTACGATTTTCTTTTACCAGATCGCGTTCACCCTGATAAACAGAAATTTTCATGTTCACCTGACCATCAACAGAAGTGGTGTACTGCCTGCCGGCTTTGGTAGGCACTTTGCTATTGCGCGCAATAATCACATCCATTAATCCGCCCATGGTTTCGATACCTAATGAGAGGGGAGTAACATCAAGCAGTAAAATATCCGAACGGTTTCCGGCCAGTACATCGGCCTGGATGGCTGCACCTAAAGCTACTACTTCGTCGGGGTTAATATTGTCTTGCGGGGTTTTGCCAAAGAAATTTTGAACTTGTTGCTTTACATACGGCGTGCGGGTAGAACCACCTACCAAAATCACTTCGTCGATATCAGCAGCTGTTAAATCAGCATCTTTTAAAGCATTTTTGCATGCCGTAATGGTTTCTTCAACTTTAGCAGCAATTAATTGTTCGAAAGTCTGCTTATCGAGTGTACACCAGATTTCGCCAACTTTTTCATTGTACAAATTCTGGCCCGATAATGCTTTTTTTGCTGCCTCGGCCTGTAGCCTTAGCGTTTGCATCAATATATTATCCTGAGCCAGGGCAGTTACATCGAGTTTGTTTTGAGCAATCCAATAATCCAGAATTGCCCTGTCGAAATCATCACCACCCAAATAGGTATTTCCGTTGGTAGCCAACACTTCGAAAATTCCGTTCTGGATTTGCAGAATGGATACATCGAAAGTACCGCCACCTAAATCGTAAACAGCAATGGTTTTCTGTTGCGTAGGATCTAAACCAATGCCATAGGCCAAACTGGCTGCGGTAGGTTCGTTAACAATACGCATAACATCCAAACCTGCGAGTTTTCCGGCATCGCGTGTGGCCTGGCGCTGACTATCGTTAAAATATGCCGGAACGGTAATTACTGCACGGTTAACCGGCGTTTTTAGGGCGTGTTCTGCTCTGGCTTTAAGTTCTTTTAATATTTCGGCCGAAAGCTCAATAGGGGTATAGAAACGATCGCCTGCATGGATTTTTACCAATGCATCCGTATCATCGTCGATAATTTTATAAGAAAAAGTAGCGGCGTGATCGGCCACATCTTTATACGAACGGCCCAATAATCTTTTAACCGAAAATATGGTGTTCGATGGATCGGTTGTTAAAAATTCTTTAGCCTCGTTACCTACAACGGCTTCGTTCTGGTTGTTGAAATAAACTACCGATGGCACCAATACGCCCTTGCCCGAATCGTTAATTACCTGCGGGTTTTTATCAGGATTAATAAAAGCAACCAGGCTATTGGTGGTACCTAAATCTATTCCGACGATAATTTCTTCTTTTTGAAACGAACCTGTAGCAAGGTTAATCGATATTTTTGCCATAGCCGCAAATTTACAATAATGTTGTAAGGTTTTAGAGTTGAAATGTTTTAATGTTGTAAAAAGACTGAGGTCGGAGGTTCGAAAGTTGGAAGATAATAAGCTTTATTCGTACCCCCATATCTTTGGACCCAGGACTCCCGACTTCGGACTAAAGACTACGCTTTATTCTTCTCTTCAATCCAAAGACTCATGTATTTAGTGCTCTGAACAGTGTGGTGATTTAAAATCTGACCGATGAAATTGCTTTGGCGGTGCTTGGTTAAATCTGACAACAATTGGTTTACCTGCTGCATAAAAGCATTAGCAAAAACAGAGGAAGCATAACGTTCGTTAATAATTTGAACACCATGTTGTTGTGCGGCAAGCCATGCAGTTTCGTTCTGATATAGCTCAGCTGCCTGCTCCGCAAACAGGGTTAAATCATCTTCAATAATGCCGTTCCAGGCCAGGTTACCTTTCATGGCTTCGGCACCAACAGTTGTGGTTACGGATGGTGTACCGGTTTGCATGGCATCAATAAATTTGCCTTTAACACCAGCTCCAAACTGGATAGGAGCAAGTAAAATTTTGTGTCTGGCAATTGTTTCCTGTGCGTTTATGGCGCGACCCTTAATGAAAAATTTTTCGGCTTTGTTTTCAAGCTGCAATACCTTTTGCGAGGGATAGGCACCATAAATATTCAAGCTGGCTTGGGGTAGTTTTTTGCGGAGTAAAGGCCATACTTTGGTTTTCAGGGTTTGAACGGTATGCCAGTTGGGCTCATGCAGAAAGTTGCCAATGAAAACGAAATCGCCCCTGTTTGCAAAAGGAATCCAGTTTTGAATAGTATCTGCAGTGATTTTCGGCTCTAAAAAGGGTAGATAATACAGTAAGCTAGCATCAATTTTAAACCGTTCTTCGAGTAATTTAATTTCTGCTTCCGAAATAATCAGAGACAGATCGCAACGAAGAATTGCTGCAATTTCGCGCTTGGCGGTATCAGAAAACAGGTTTAATCCCTCCTGCTTTTTGGTGCTTTGCTGGCGTGCCTGCCGTAAAAAATGTAGATCTTCGGTGTCTAAAATCCGCAAAGCACCGGGACATTCTTGCTGCACGCGCCAGCCGTACTGTTCTTCGATCATAAAACGATCAAACAGCACAATATCGGGGTTTAGTGCTTTTAAAATGGTATTGAAACTTTCGTCGTTTAATTTAATCTCCTGTTCAACAACGTTTGTGTTGCTAAAATCGTAACTGAAATCGCTTTTAGATGCTGCTGAGGCAAAAGTAATGTGATATCCCTGCGTCAGAAATAAATCAACCAGCTGGATCATCCGGGTACCTGCTGCCGATGAACCAGGCTCAGGCCAAACCAATCCGATAATCAATAATTTCTTAGCACTCATGTTTTAAAATTTATGCAAAATAAGCTGTTTTTAGCTCACAATTTTAAAAGCGGGCGATTATTTCTAATTTTGCGGTTCGAAGAGAGAAACCACATGTTAGGATTAAAATTATTGACAGACCCGCGTTGGGCAAATATTGCTGAATCGAATTTAGAAGAAATTTTATCTGACCATGCCTGGTGCGAACAAAAAGCGGCCAGTAATGCCATTACCTTAATTACGCAAAACTCCGAGCACCAGGATCTGGTTGATGAGTTAACCGCTATTGCCATCGAAGAAATGCAGCATTTTCAGATGGTGATCAATATTATTAAAGAACGAGGCTATACTTTAAGTCGCGAGCGTAAGGATGATTACGTAGGCAGGCTGGTAAAATTCAGTAAAAAAGATGGTAGCCGTAATCAGGCCTTTATCGACAGGCTTTTGTTTGCGGCCATGATCGAAGCCAGAAGCTGCGAACGTTTCCGCGTACTTTCTTTAAACATTAAGGATAAAGAATTAGCCAAGTTTTACCATGAATTAATGGTTTCGGAGGCTGGCCATTATACTACATTCTTAAACTTTGCCCGTAAATACAGCACCGATGTTGATGTTGAAAAACGCTGGAAAGAGTGGCTGGATTTTGAAGGCGAACTGATTCAGAGTTTCGGTACTAAAGAAGCGATACACGGTTAGATCAGTTTGCAATTTTCAGTTAACAGTTTTTAGTGGTCTGTGCTAACTGGCAACTGCTTATTGTTAACTGTTAATTGCCAATTACCAACTCTTTTTTATGGATGTTCCACAGCCAGATAACGATATCCTGATAGCTGTCTATGCCTTTTTGCTGGTTATTGAGTTTTAAAAAACGATCGAAAGCGGCATCCATGTAACCGAACATTTGCCCGTTGTATTTGCGCCAAAACTCTTTTTCTGTTTTAAAATCGGCCAAAACCTGTGGCAGCAGCTTGTCGTGCAGTAGTTTGTAGTCATCAGGCGATTTCATTCTGATTTCGAAAAGAATATACCTTAACATTTCATAATTTGCGGAGTACTGGTAATTTAAATCAGGACTGTTGCTTGCGGTTAGGTAACCTAAAAGATTCGCTTCATCTTCGTAAGCAATACCCAGCTGATGGGCAATTTCATGACAGGAAACGTAAGGTTTAACAAAATCTGGTAGATTGGTATTCATATTGGCTTCGCCAGAAAGCGGTGCATAATAGCCTTCAATACCAACCTTGCTAATTACCCACGGGCTTAGTACGGCCTTTAAACAAGGATTGGAATACCTGAACAAAGGGTTTTTCTTTTCCATTAAATTGTAGGCCTGGGCCGAAGTTTTTTCGAGCTCGGTCACCTGATAAGCGGGAACTTTGCCCTGCTTTAATTTTAAAGCATTTGTTTTATCTACAAAATAGCTGCCCAGCTGTACCAGCTCTTTAACATTGTATTTTTCATAACCAATGCCCAGCTCTTCGCTAACACTTGGCCGGCTGTAATTTAAGCCCCACACCATTTTGAAAATAATATAGAGCAGCAAAAAGAAATTGAATACCCGTAAAGGAATAATAATGCGGTCTTGCTTTTTGAACGTTTTGCGCCTTTTATAAAACCGTACAATTTTATACAGCACAAAACCGATCAAAATGGCGTAAATGATATCGCCTATGGCGAAAGGAAAAATACCCGAAATAAATCTTAACGTGGCAGAGATATAGGGATAAATGCCAGTTGAGTAAAGTTTTTGGACTGGATTTGGGAAAGAGCCAAAAACATAAATCAGGACAGCTAAACCAAGAAGTACCGTTGATTTAATAATTACAGCACGTTTAGTCATAGCTTCCTGAACGATTATCTGGTAAAAGTTAAACGCTTGCCTATCTGGTCGGTAGTAAATTTTCCTTTAACGTAAGCCAGGTTGCCTGATACAAAAGTGTGTGTAATACTGGCTTTAAAAGTATCGCCATCAAAAGGGCTCCAGCCGCATTTATAAAAATTATTCAACTTGGTTACTTTCCATGGATCGTTTAAATCAACAAGGACTAAATCTGCCCAATACCCTTCGCGGATATAACCACGTTTCTCGATATCGAAGCATATAGCCAGGTTATGCGCTGTTTTTTCTGCGATTTTCTCTAAAGAGATTTTGCCCTGTAAATGCATTTCCAATAATGCGGGTAAAGCATGCTGTACCAGCGGACCACCCGAAGGTGCTTGAGCATAAGCTTGCTGTTTTTCTGCTAAAGTGTGTGGCGCGTGGTCGGTAGCAATTACGTCAATATTATCATTTAAAACACCAGCCAAAACACCTTGTTGGTCTGCTTCGGTTTTAACGGCAGGGTTCCATTTAATGAAATTGCCTTTTTGGGCGTAATCTTTATCATTAAACCAAAGGTGGTGTATGCAGGCTTCGGCTGTAATTTTTTTATCTTTTAAAGGAATGGTATTGTCGAACAATGCAATTTCTTTAGCAGTAGAAATGTGGAGGATGTGTAAACGCGTTTGGTAACGTTTGGCCAGCTCTACTGCCAACGACGACGATTTATAGCAAGCTTCTGCACTGCGAATCAGCGGGTGCATTTCGATGGTTAAATCGTCACCGTATTTAGCCTTAAACTCAGCCAGGTTATGACGGATAGTGGCTTCGTCTTCGCAGTGTGTGGCCACCAGGATAGGTGCCTTGCTGAAGATGTGTTCAAGGGTTTTTTCGTTATCAACCAGCATGTTTCCGGTTGATGAACCCATGAAAACCTTGATTCCGCAAACATTTTTCGGATCGGTTTTTAAAACCTCTTCAATATTATCGTTACTGGCCCCCATGTAAAACGAATAGTTGGCCAGCGAGGTTTGCGCTGCAATCTCGTATTTATCGGCAAGCAATTCTTGCGTTAAGGTATTGGGAACAGTGTTGGGCATTTCCATAAAAGAAGTAATCCCTCCGGCAACGGCAGCCATACTTTCGGTAAAAATATCGGCTTTGTGCGTAAGGCCAGGCTCGCGGAAATGCACCTGGTCATCAATCATACCTGGTAAAAGATATTGCCCCTCGGCGTTAATTTCCTGCGCACCAGGTGCACTAAGGTTTTGGCCAATTTTGGCAATAAATCCATCTTTAATTAAAACATCGGCAACAATTTGCTGTCCTTCGTTTACAATTGTAGCAGCTTTTATCAGGTAAGTATTCATGGTTTCAAAGGTAGTGATTTAGTGATAAGTAGTTAGTATCAAGTATCAAGATTTTGATGCTGTGGATAAGGGAACTGAGTTTAATGCTACTGTTTTTGGTTAAATAAACCTGATAGTAGTGGACACGGAGTGTAACGAAGTAAAACGGATAGCAGGGCAGGTGGAACCAAAGCATTACTGAAACTGTTTTTCTGAACATAGTTGTGTTAAATAAAATGGTTTTGCGCAATTAAGGCTTTCTGCTTTGGTCTTTAGGCTTTCGGCTTAAAAAGCCTATCTTTGTGCGCTATGGCAAAATCGTTCGAAGACTTTAAGTTAAACAGGCAAATTTTAAATGCTGTGGCCGATGCGGGTTACACCGTTGCAACGCCAATACAGGAAAAAGCAATTGCGCCGATATTATCCGGACAGGATATTTTTGGCATTGCCGAAACCGGAACCGGAAAAACAGCAGCTTTTGTATTGCCGATTTTAATGCAGCTAAAGTATGCCCAAGGCGAAAATATTCGCGCGCTGATTTTATCGCCAACCCGCGAATTGGCCATGCAGATTGAAGAACAGGTAAAACTGTTTTCTACCTATACTGATTTGCGTTCGCTGGTCATTTTTGGTGGTATTGGTCCTAAAACGCAAAAAGAACAACTGGCGAAGGGTGTCGATATTCTGATTGCCACGCCGGGGCGTTTCCTTGATTTGTATTTAACGGGTGATATTAAAACCCAAAGCTTAAAATTTTTGGTACTGGATGAAGCCGATAAAATGATGGATATGGGTTTTATTGGCTCTATACACCGCATTTTAGAAATTGTGCCCCGCAAGCGGCAAAACTTACTGTTTTCGGCCACTATGAGCGATCTGGTTCAGAAAATTGCCGGCGATTTCCTGAAAAATCCAACCATTATTGAAACGGCGCAGCAGGCAACTCCTGCGGCAAACGTAACACAAGCCTTGTATTATGTGCCGAATTTTAAAACGAAACTGAATTTATTGCAAACTTTGTTGAAGAACGATGAGGCATTTACACGTTTAATCATCTTCTGTAAAACCAAAACGGTTGCCGACAATATTTTTAGTTTCATGGAACGTAAATATGGTGCCGATAATGTTCGGGTAATCCACGCCAATAAAGGCCAGAACACGCGGATTAACTCCATTAATAGCTTTAAGGAAGGAAATGTAAGGGTTTTAGTGGCAACAGATGTAGCCAGCAGGGGGATAGATGTAAGCGATGTAAGCCATGTTATCAATTTTGATGTGCCGATTATCATCGAAGATTATGTGCACCGTATCGGGCGTACGGGTAGGGCTTTTGCTAAAGGTGATGCCATTACTTTTGCTACTGAAGGTGAAAAATATTATATCCGTAAAATCGAAAAGCTGATCCGTCAATCCATTCCGGTTGAGACCATACCGCAGGGTGTTTTTATTGAAGAAACTCCTTATGAGGAACGCCAGCAGATAGCCAAAGAAATTGATTTGCAAAAACGTAAGGAAGATCCTGATTTTAAAGGAGCTTTTCACGAAAAGAAAAATGCAAAGGCTATTGAACAAAAAGCGAGAGATAAGGCCAAAGCAAAATCGGGAAAAGAAGTTAAAAGCTTTAAAAAGGGTAAACGTTTCGATAAAAAGAAATAACTATGAAACTGCGTGTTACTCCGTTAAATATTGTTGGTGCAATTGGTTTAAGCTTATTGGTAGTTGGTATTTTTTCTGAAAAAAGTACCGCACCAAGGCAGATTAACTTTAGTGGCTTCTATTTGCTTATTTTGGGTTGTCTGGTTGCTGTTACCTTTGTAACCGATCTTATTTTTCGTTTTACGTTAAAAGAAATTAAGCGAATCTGGATGGTAGAACTGTTATTTATCGTTATTGCCGCAATCTTGATGCTAATATTACAAAAAGTAGTATAATACAAGGGCGAAGTATTTGGTAAAATCATCATCTTTGCCCCCGAATAAAATACCCATAAACCGGTGCAATCCGTTTATTGGTGATATCCATTTTTAAAATATGAGAAAAGCAGAAATTAAAATTACCGTTGAGTTAGACGATAACAATATGCCAGAGAATATTCTTTGGGAAAGTACCGATGCACAAACTACAGATAAAGTACCGGTTAAATCGATGTTTCTGGCCCTTTGGGATCACAATTATAAAAACTCAATGCGTATCGATCTTTGGACTAAAGATATGCCTGTTGATGAAATGAAGCGTTTTTTCTACGAAACCCTGCAAACAATGGGCGATAGCTTTTTAAAAGCAACCGGCGAAACCCTGATTGTGGAAGATTTACGCGATTATTGCGCTCACTTTGCTGATAAAATGGGCATTATTGAAGGTCAGTAGTTTAGCTGACAATTTTCAGTTCGCAGTTTCTAAAATATTAACGCAAATAATAAGATGTTAGTTGTAAAAAAAATAAATGCCTACATCGGCTTAATTCTGGGTGCTATTGCCATAACCATTGCACCAATGTTAAAAGTGCCTGTTAAGGGTAACTGGAATTTATACCAGGCAGATCCACGTTTGCTTTATATCTCTCTGGCTATTTTTGCCTTGGCTGCTTTATTCCTATTTGTAAGGGCCCTAAGCATGTTCAGGCTCATGGCTATTGTAGCGGTAATCTGGACTGCGGTAATGGCTGCTGCAGTTTGGTTTAAAGTAAACAATTACTTTGGCTCTAAATTTTTTGATAAAATGCTATCCAAAACCATCCATTTCCAATGGGGCTGGATTGTGTTGCTGGTCGCGGTAATTTTACTGGCCACCAGTGTTAAGAAAGAACGCCTGGAGATAAAACCATAAGAAATAAAACGCCGATAGCTTAAAGTTACCGGCGTTTATTTTTAAAAGGCAAGGTTATGCCGGATAATTAATTGTTCCCTTTTCTTCTATTAATTTGTTCCAAACCTTGTATCAGTATATCGCCTACCTTTTGAATATCGGCGGATGTTTTTGCATCTTTTTCGGCCTTTATGCGTGCCTTTTCTTCTGCCTCTGCTTTTTCTCTTCGCTGCTGTGCTAGCAATGCCTCTTGTTTTTTACGTTTGTTTTCAATGTCCTTTTCTTTCGAAAATATGGTAATGTAATACATCCGCGTTTTATCAAATTGCTTATCGCTATAGTTTACAATAACTTTCGATTTAGGATCTTCGGCATTCTTTAATAAATCTGTTTTCATCTTTTCGTAATAAGCCTTATCGCCGGTACTGAAATAAATAATGCGCGACCAGGTATCACTCAGCTGGTATTCGTAACTCACATAACAAAGCGAATCGGCCGGCGATTTGAAATAAAAATCGTGCGGGAAAGCCGCTGCCTGATAAGTCATATCTCTACCTGGCCAGTTAACCTTAATCGATGTGAGATAATTTTCTGCCAGGAAGGTTTTTAATGTTGCTTTTTCCATATTAAGGTAGTAGCTTACCAGCGAAGATGCATCTATGGGGTCGGTGTTTTGATAGCGGGTAGCAATATCAGTAATGTAAGGGGAAATAGCAAACCTTATGTATTTCTCTTTGTCGTTATTGGTACATTTCAGGTTATTTTTGCTGTAAATTAGATCACCTTCTTCATCTCCTTCACCATCATCCGTCCAATTATTTAGGCGGAACCATTTTTTAATTTTGTTATGTACCAGCGGATCGGTAAAACTGAAATCTATTGCATTTAGTTTTTGATATTTGTTGCTCGAAACAGTTACAGAGGTGCCTTCAGCAAACATGTAAGTTGTAGTATAACCATTAATTTTCGAAATTCCTTTACCTTGATAACTTGTTAAAATATTAGATGACTTATAAAGAAATTTGTTGCCCTGACCTCTTAAAAACTGAACTACGCTTTGTCCGGATTCTTCCGGGTTATTATGAACCGTTAACGTATCAGTACTGAAAACTTTAGCCATTACCGGTAAAACAAAAGGATCCGTTTTGGTTAAGCTAATGGCATAAGTGAACTGATTTTTATCTTCTCCGCTACTGCCCATTTCCGTTACTTCGGCAATTAAATTGTTGTTTAAGAAAAGGTTTGGGCTAAGGGCCTGCCATTTACGGTATCCCAGTACTTTTTCAAGAGCGAAAAAACCTTCCTTCGGCACATCGTTAAGATACCAGTCGATACGTTGTATCTGATCGTTTGCATTGGCCCGTATGTCTACCTGTATTTTATGACTGCAAATGAGTGATGTACGTACCTGTAAAAGTTCGCCACTTTTTTGTCCGTTTTTCGGATTATTGTATATAGATTCCTCGTCTATACTTTCCATTTGTACGCCCAATGCTTTCAGTTCGTTGCTAATCATTCGGCTGGCCTGCTCCGTATTGGCCCGAAGCAGCTCAATGCCAATGGTTTTTGTTACTACCGGGGCTGTACTGGCTTTTTTTGTTTTTGCAGGCGCTATTGGTTTTTTAACCTGTGCGATGGTCTCTGTTGCTATGCAAAATAGCATGAATATAAGGCCTTTTTGAATGAAACTTTTCATGGCTTTAATTGCTTGGTTGTTGTTTTTGTACACTATATAATCCTATCTTATTTTTAAAAGTCCGTAAACAATTTTCAGCATGGCTAACTGCTCATCTTTATGGCCATTTTCGGCCTCAATATTGATGTATGGAATTTTGTTTTTGGCACAATAAACAGATAAAGAACCATCATCTGTCGGATTCTCGCTTTGCAGCACCACGTTTTCGTTTAATCCTTTAAAGTAATTGAAGTCGTTTAGTTCTGTTACCAGAAAAAAATCATCCAAATCTTTCCCTTCAGCTGTAAAAACTGCTTTAGCTTCCTGATGGTATTTATTGGGTTTGATGTAATCGGTTATTGAAAGCGCACCCTCATTGGTATTATTGTGGATGGAAATGGTGTATTTGTTTTGCTTCCGCTCGTTATAGGCCTTTAAAAGATCGGTAGAAAAGGCTTTGATTTGGGTAATTACAGCTTTTGGGAATTTAGTTACCCCGGAGTTGTACTTTTTTAAAGTGCTGTCAATCCCGCTATCAGAGAAAATACGGTTAGGATCAAACTCATAGTTTTTGTTGTTAACGTTGCAGGATAAGGTGCGTACATTATTCTGGTGAATTTCAAAAAGATTGAAGCTGGTGTCTTTAGGTAAGCCATTAAAAGCATCAATCGCTGTATTCTCATTGTCGTGCAGCGACAGGAGCGTGGCAATGCCTGCTGTATTTTCTTTATATTTTACTATGCAGGTTTTGGTGCCCAACCGAAAAGAAATCTCGGTTTTTAAAGTAAATGCGGTTATCGAGGCCAGATTTAATAAGAGGGCGCTAATTAAGATCTTCTTCATAATAGTATGATTTTTATGGCAAAGCGTTAATCATCATTTCTATACGGTTACTGAATTAGTGGTTTTTTGTACGATTTGGTTTACAATTCAAATTTAAGATAAGCATTTTCTCTTACGGGGGTAATTGAGTGAAGTATCTGATTTTTGCTGTGAACTAAGGCTTATACCATGTGTAGTTGAAAATGTTATGGCAGCAACTGCAATCAGGAGTTTAAGAATAACATTTAAACATGAAATAGCAGGTTTCGCAAGACTAAAACAACAGCTCACTCATTTTTAATGTTTATTGTAGTTTTTCTAATTAACTTTAAATTTAGGTATCCGTTTAGGGTTTTTAGCAGGATGATTATAAAAAACAGCTCTTTAATCACTTTCTTCATTTTTGTATATGCCATTTTGGGTAACAGCTTTTCTGTAATGGGGCAGCCTGTTGTAAAACCTGTTGTGGTTAATTACGAGACAAAAAAAATCAGCCTGATCAATAATTCCTTTTATGCTGTTTCTAAAAAGGATAATAAAACCATCAGGCAACTTAAAACCTTAAAATGGCGCCTGCTCGATACTACTTTGCAGGAAGGTGAGTTTGCCGATACTGTAAGGCAATTCTGGCTACATTTTAGTACTGTAAGTGCCTTAAAGAAAGATACCACCCTGATTTTAAAACTTGGTAACAAAAACGAAGAATCGTTGCTGTACGAATACAAACATAATCAACTGGTGCTGGTTGGGCGAACCGGCTTTGGCTCACGTATTCATGATTTATCAGTTAAAGGCGACTACTGGCGGCTTAACCTGCCCATTAAGCAGCAAAGTGTACAGCAATTTTATCTGCTGATAAACAAATATCAATACAATATCGCGTATCAATACCCTTATTTAGAGGCTTTTGATACTGCCTATCATGAGAAGGTAGAAGAACTGATCAGCGCTCCAGCAAGTTTTAAAAACTTAAAATTATGGGTTGCAGGCTTTTATTTTGCGGTATTTGTTTATTGTTGTTTAAAATATTATTTGCAACGCAGACTTAAATCATACCTGTACTGTGCTTTAGCCTCTGTTTCGTTGTTTTTAAGATATTCTTTGCAGGTTGATGCTTTGGTTTTTGAAATGGATTGGCTACCCTGGCTCAATAATGATTTTATATTCCTGTTGTCTTTTATTCCGCAAAGCATTTTCTATATCCTCTTTTTAAGCGAGTTTTTACAGGTTAAACAAAGCAAGTGGCTAAATATATACCTGAAAATCTGCCTGCTGCAGTGGTTATTGATGCTGATTATCATGCCCGTTCACTTTGTATGGCCCGAGCAAAGTGAAATAACCAAGATATTTTGGAAATATAATGCACTGCCCTTTATAATATTATTGCTTTGGTTAAGCTATTACACACGTCCAAAACCCAATCGGGGATATTTGAAATTTGCTTTTATTGGTCTGGTTACGTTAGCTTTAGCATTTATTTTCGTGGTTGTACCCAAATGGCTGTTTGCCTACAGTTACTTGCCTGGCTGGTACCATCATCTAAATGCGCAGTACGATTTAATCACCCTGGCATTTGTGGTCGATACCATTTTGTTTTTAACCGCCCTGGCTTATAAAGACAGGCTTGATGAGCTGGAACTCATTAACCTGAAAATAAAAAATACCGAAAACGAGCATAAAATTTTACGCTTGCAAATGAACCCGCATTTTATTTTTAATTGCTTAAATTCAATCAATTTATATATCGAACAAAATGATAGTAGCTTAGCATCCGATTACCTCAGTAAATTCTCTCAACTCATGCGCTTATCGTTAGTACATTCACGCAAAGAAAAAATAGTGCTTACAGAAGAGATTATTAGTTTAAGGCTATACCTCGAGATGGAAAGTATGCGCTTCAAAGGCAAGTTAAACTATGTTTTCGATATAGATGATCATGTTGATGCCGACTTTATAGAAATCCCACCCATGCTGATACAGCCTTACATTGAAAATGCGATCTGGCACGGCTTAATGCATAAAAAGCAGGGCGGTAAAATTAGCATTAAAATTAGTCAGGATTTTAGCGCACAAACCTTAAATATTACCATTGAAGACGATGGGATAGGACGTGTAAAAGCCGGCGAGCTCAAAAGCAAGGCAGCAGAAAAAGATAAATCGTACGGTACTTTAATTACCAGCGAACGCATTGCGGTTTTCAATAAAAAATTTAACGCTAATACCCAGGTTCATATTAAAGATTTGTACAACGAAAATAACGAAGCTACAGGTACCCTGGTCTCCATTAATCTCCATTTGGTATGAAACGCTTAAACACCATAATTATCGACGATGAGGAAGATAGCGTTAATCTATTACGCATCCAGCTTCAGCGGCATTGTCCCGAAATTGGCGACATACATACTTTTAACAGCCCATTAAAGGCACTGCAGGAAATTGCACAGCTAAAGCCAGATCTGGTTTTTCTGGATATCGAAATGCCCGAATTAAATGGTTTCCAGTTTTTAGAGCAGCTGGCACCGATAAATTTTAGTGTAATTTTTATTACGGCCTACAACGAATTTGCCTTAAGGGCGTTTAGGTTTAGTGCTTTAGATTATCTGGTAAAGCCGGTTTACATTAACGATTTAATTGATGCGGTAAATAAGGCGGCTGATCTGAGCAAACCCTCAGAGGCACAATTTGATCTTTTTCAGAAGCAGTTTTACCTCGAGCGCATTAATAAAATAGCTGTGAGCTCCTTAACGGGGATTACTTTTGTGAATTTGGATGATATTTTATATGTAGAAGCCAGTAGCAATTATTCTATTTTGGTTTTACTGGATGGAGAAAAAGTAATTATTTCCAAAACGTTGAAAGATGTACAGGAAATTCTGGAAGAGAGAAATTTCTTTCGCATCCACAGGCAATACATCATCAATCTGCATAAGGTAAAGCATTTTAATAAAAACGATTGCCTGCTCACCATGGAAAATAATAAACAGTTACAGGTAGCCCGCATTCAAAAGGATAAACTGATAGAAAGATTTGGCCTGGTTTAAAGCTACTATTTAAATTTTTTCGTGTTGTTGCGAGGTAAGTTTAGCTACTTCATAACCCTTAGCCTTGCACCTGGCTACAATTTCATCATAGATTTTCTTTGCCATTGTCTGATGGCGGCTCATGATAAATAAAAATTTGTGGTCGGGGTGGCCAACCACAACGTACGAGTAATCGTCGGCGAGTTCAATAATCCAGTAATCGACCTTTATGGGCCATATAAACTGTGCCTGCAATTCGCCGTTATTTCCGTCTTCAGATGGAAACATTTTTGAATTCCGCGAATAAATTTTTTCATCGCCAGGCTTTTTGTAAGTGGTTAAAACATCGTAATAACCAGATTTGTTTAGGGTGTACTTTGTAGTGGTTTCTCTGCTGCCCTTATCAAAAATGGTCGGAATAGAATATAATGAGTACCAGGTGCCGGCATACTTTTTCAAATCCAGTTTGTTCACAGGTATATTTTTTTCTGCAGGTAAATGGCTGAGTAATACAAGCAATAAGGCACAAAACGTTTTCATGATAAGCGGGTTTTCTATAATTTACGAAACCCCATGCAAAACAGATTTGTCAGAACTTATTTTTAGCCTTCCAGATAAAACCATCCAGTACGTAATGTGTAGCCTGTGGTAATGCCAATAACGGAACGAGGAGTGAAAGGAGTTCGTTGCTGGTAATTTGTGGTAAAGTTGAAAATGGTTTAAATACAGCCTGGTGTTCTTTCCATACCAGGCCATCCCATAAACCTTCTTCCAGATAGGCAAATAATACCAGAATTAACAGAAAGTAAAAGATTCCCCATTTGCCGAAACTGAGGGTCATAATCTTACTTTTAACAGTGGCTCCATTTAGTTTTTTCTTTTCGAAAAACCAGATAAGGGCCATGTATGGGATACCATGCGAAACAACATTGAGCGTAGTAAAAGCCATGTCGCCATTAAAATAAACAATGCCAAAGTACCAGGACAGGAATGTTCCGGCTACCAGTAAATTGCGCGGGATATTCATCCACCTTTGTTTAATAACGACCAATATTTCTTTTATAAGGTATAGGGCAATGATAGCGATATATATGAGCGCTGAAACTTTTAATAAAGCATCGTTTTTGAAAGAAAAGAAATCGCCTGCTATAAACCAGTTAAAATGTCTTGCTATACTAAGGTGCCAGAAAAGCAGTGGATATAAGGTTGCGGTATAAATGGCTACTTTATCGATAAACTGCCCAGCAAGCGAAGCGCTTTCATTACGCGAATACAAGCGCATAAAGCCGTATTGCTGTCTGATGAAATGGTAAACGGCCAGGTAGGCCAGAATCCTCCAAAACCATAGGGCATCAAAATGGTAAATCATTACTCCTGCAATATAACAGGCCAGCGGAATGGCAATGAGCAAAGTATATTGTTTTTTAAAATTACCCGGATTAAAATAGGTGCGGTACAAAGTGCTGTACACATGTGCAACATCGATAAAAACAATTAAAAATACCCAATAGGCCAAAGGAACACCCACTGCATTTTGAAATTGAGACGGAAAGAGCAAAACCAGCAGCAAAGCAAAAAACGGAGGCGAAAGGATGAAAATAACATCACTTGCACGCGAATTTAACCAAGGCTGATTTGAATTAGGATGTGACATTGAGTACTTGTTTTGCTGCATTGATGCCCTGATGAAAAGCTTCTTCAAAAATAGATACCCCACTTAAATCGCTATGAGCAAAGAAAATTTTATCATCAACAGGCAGTTTTGCTTTTGCCAGGTTTTCACTCCAGATAAAATCTTTTGCAGGCGCGATCATGCCATGTCCCCAAACCCAGAAATCGATATTTTCAATGGCTTTGGTAATGCCAGGATGTATGATTTCCAGTTCGGGGATAACGATATCCAGCCATTGCCCATAATTTCTGGAATAAGCGGCCAAACGGGCAACTGCAGGCTCAAAATCACAAAGGGGGAGATAATAGGTAATTACCTTTTTATCTTCCGAAAGTTTTAAATGTTGTTGCGCCGAGTTTACGTAACCGACTGATGGTGTATTGTAGGCCACATTATCCCAGCAAAGGTTTATTCCTTTCGATTCTGGCAATTCGTTGATGGTAATGTTCGCAATAAGCCATGGCGAATAATTAAAAGCTTTATAATCAATATTGCGGTTAAAATTTTTCAGCAAGCGGTTGTTTACAAACTGCGGTGCGCATAAAATGATTTTTTCGACCTCAATATTTTCGGTAAGTTGTGTTTTGGTGTTAAATACGGTTACCAACGTATTGCCATTGGGCATAGGTTTTAAATCGTAGCACAGGCTTGAGGTTTTGATATGCTCCCTGAGCGGGCCAGCCAATTGTTTCATGATCCAGCCATTGCCTTCAGGCCAGGTTAAAATGGTGTTCTGCTCGGCATTGGCGGCTTTTCCCCTGCGCGAAGCGAAATAATGCAAGCCAGCCCAAGCCGATATATGTTTAATTTTTTGACCGTAATCGTCTTTACTGGCATAATTTAAGTACCAGAGCAGGTATTTGGAACGATAACCCTTTTCTTCCAGATAGGCCTCAAAAGTTATTTTATCCAGCCTTCTGTAGTTTTCATCAGCAGAAGAAGAACTTAAAGGTATGTTGAACAAAAATTTACCATCGTTACCTTTGGTGTTTTTAAGCTGATCTACTTCTGATAAAAAACGCCTGATCTCTTTTTTATCGGCAACTGGCACACCAAAATCCGGAATTAAACCTTCCTGCCATTCGCCGTTTATTAATAACCTTTCTTCCGGATCGAAAGTTAAATAGTAATCGTTGTAGTAGGGTAACTGCCCCTCAAAATGCGTGATCACATCAATTTCCTTTAAAAAATCAATCAATAAAGCATCGTCATTATTGGCTATGGTGATATAATGTGCACCTAAGGGATATGAAGCTATTTTATTGCTGCCATAATAAGAGTTTCCGCCCGTATGGTTTTCTAGTTCCAGAATTTCGAAATCAGTTTCGCCATTCTTTTTTAACCATCTTCCTGCCGACAAGCCAGAAATGCCACTACCAACAATAAGTGTTTTTACTTTTCTGGTACTTTTTACTTGTGGCAACTTCACCTTATCGCGTAAAATATGGCCGGCTTTGGCATCAGGGCCTTGTAAGGTACCAGGGATGTTGTAACCATTCGACCTGATTTTTTTATAGCAGCCGTTTAAAAAAATGCCCCCGGTAATTAAGCCGATCCGCAACAAAAAAGAGCGACGCTTTAAATAAGCCGATAATTCATCTTTATAAAACGTTTGCCCACTCATCTTCAAAATACTTGACCAAAATTTGGTTATTAAGCTTATTTACATCAGTTTCTACCTTGCCCATATCTTTCGGAAAGTAGAGCATTAAATCTAAACTTTCTTTCGAAATGAATTTCAGTCCCGGTAAATACTGCTGCGGTTTTTTATATACATTATCGGGTTCGGTAGCCATAATGTAGCCCCATTCGCCAAATGATGGTACATAATTGTGGTAGGGGATGGTTTTTAAGCCAACACTTTCTAATGTTTTGTTTACAGTCCAAAAAGATTTTGGCGCAACGAAAGGTGAGGTAGACTGGATTACCATTAAGCCTTTTGGGGCAAGAATACCTTTAACCAGTTTATAAAATGCATTGGTGTAGAGTTTTCCGACAGCGTAATTGGATGGGTCGGGGAAATCGATCACAATAAAATCGAATTTTTTGCGCTGTGCTTTTACCCAGCTAAATGCATCGGCATTAATTACCTTAACCTTTGGCGATAAGAGGGCATTTTTATTGAGCCCAAGCAAAATCTTATTCGATTGGAACAGGCCTGTCATTCCTTTATCCAAATCAACCAGGGTTACCGAATCAACATTTGGATATTTTAAAATCTCCCTAACAGCAAGTCCATCGCCACCTCCCATTACCAAAACGTGTTTGGCAAAAGGTAAAGCCTGTAATCCGGGGTGCACCAAAGCTTCATGATAGCGGTATTCATCATCAGAACTGAATTGCAGGTTTCCGTTTAGGAAAAGCCGCAAAACCTTATTCTTTTTGGTTAAAATAATCCGTTGGTAAGGCGTACTTTTCGAGTAGATAATGGTATCGCTATAGGTCTGGCTTTCAGAAAAGCTGGTTATTTTATCGGCATAAATAAAACCTGCAAGTAAGGCGATGATACTGATAAAAGAAGCACCCTGCAGATATTTTGAAGCCCTGATTTCCTTTTTAAAGTTCAAGCAAACAATTAAGGCTACTGCAACATTGAGCATTCCAAATAAATAGGCTGTTTTTACCAAACCCAGATGCGGGATAAGCAGTAAGGGGAAAATTAAAGAGGCAAGTAAGGCACCAATATAATCGAAGGTAAAAACTTTAGAAACCAGGTCTTTAAATTCATAGCGGTCTTTAAGGATACGCATAAGTAAAGGGATTTCTAAACCAACCAAAATACCGGTTAAGCTTACAAAACCATACAGCACTATCCTGAAAGAGGCAATGCTTTCAAAAACAAGGAACAAAACCGTTGAGCTGAAACCACCAACCAGCCCAACCAGAATTTCGATTTGTATAAACCACGAAAGGATATTTTTCTCAAAATATTTGGATACCCAGGAGCCTATGCCCATCGAGAAAAGGTAAACCCCAATTATAGTCGAAAACTGGGTAACCGAATCGCCAAGCAGGTAACTGGCCAGGGTGCCGGCAATTAACTCGTAAATTAAACCACAGGTAGCAACAACAAAAACAGAAATTAATAAAAGCGCAGGTAACTTTTTGTTCATGCTAACTGTGAATGGCTGAGCTTATAATAATTGCAATGGCAATAATAAAGGCTGCAAAAACAATGGCTAAGGCTAAATTTTGTTTTTCGAGTATTTCTTTCCAAAGGTTTTCGGGAGTAATTTTTTCGATAATCCAGAATGCGATTAAAAGTACAACAATACCCAGGATAGAGTAAACCAATGATGCGATAATGTACTTGATGTTGATTAGTTCGTTTAAGCTCATAATTTTTTATTTATGGTAAAATCTGTTTACATGGCCTCCATGACGGCTGGTTCCATTAAATTCGGTGTTCTTTTCTACATTATCCTGGTAATAGGCGTGCCCTCGAAGGCCGCTGTAACCGTAAAAGCCCAAAATAACGAGTAATACAATGAGGTAATATTTAATTGGCTTCAAATCCATTTAATCTCCGTTTACAAAGGGTGAAAAATCGCTGTTGTTCCATCTTCTTTTTTCATAATTGCGCATTAAATACCAGCAAATGGCCGGGAAGATACAAAGCAGCAGTATAGTAATCAGGGTATTGCGGATCATACTCACATTAGTAGTAGCCCTGATATACAGGTTGTTCCGGTAAATATCTCCTGATGATGGATATACATTTAAGTGGTACTTGCCTTTCGGTATGTCAGATAAAAGAACCGATTCTCTGGTTGAACCTTCCGACCAGCTTTCGCCATCTTCTACACCATGGTAATATTCTATGCCCTTGCTTACTTCCCAGGTTCGGTTATCGGCCTCGTTAACCAGTACAATGGTAGTTTCCAGCCAGTTGTTGTCAACACCAGAAGCAATGTCGAATTCAATATTGGATGATTCATCTTCAATAACAAATGAAGGCGTAATGAAAGATTTAAAAGCATCGGCACCGGCCTTGGCATCGTAGGTAATTAAAAAATCGTCGTTAATTAATTCCTTTTCAGGTTTAACCGCGCCAAAAAGTAAATGCAAAAGCAACACCGCAACTATAGCAATGCCAGTTATTTTTAAAGAAGCCATCCACCTGTCGTAAGCTTTAGATGGCTGATTGGCGCCAATACCAATCTGTTCAGGAAGGCTGTTTTTATCGAGATTAAAAGCGGCAGCAATTTCATCCTTGGTCAGGTATTCGCCAATGTAGTAATTGGTAAGGTTTTGCGATTTATTAATTACCTCTTTTACAACCATAAAAGGCGGAGCGATATATTCAGTAGCCTTAACCTTTTCATTTACCACATTCCAATCCACTTCGCCAAGCATGGCTGTTACTTTTGGGCTGTACCTGTTAAAAAGCTTGTACTCTACATCTTTGTAACTGACGCTAAATGAGTAGGAAGTAGGTTGTTTATAATCGGGCAGAAAATCTTCGCCTGCGATGAAATTCCAATGGCCATTAAATTCGGATAAAGTAACATAGCCCTTATCGTGGCTGGTTAAAATATATTCCCTCCAGCAGTATATTGTTTCTGCTTCTTTTTTTTCCAGGTACGCAATTACTTTTAAATCTACACCGTGGATATTGGTAGTTGAGCCAAGTTTTAAAACCGGAGCGTTTTTAGGCTTTTCTAATTTTCTGTTCAGCCTTGTTTCTGCCCGGGTAAAAATGTGTAAATACGAGAAACAAGAAGGGCAAACCACGTATTCGCTTTTGGCCGGTTCGTACAGTACAATATCTTGTCGGCATACCGAACAAGCTATAGTTTCTGACAATTTGAAAAATGATTGAACTGATTTTTCCATTAACGTACAATTTCAGTTTTCTGCATTTCCTTACCTTCAAAAAAGTGCAATACAGCATCATAAATATCCCTTACCTTTTGGGTATTGTCTTTCTGGTAATTGGATAGAAAAATATCGAAGGTTGCCAGTTTAAACTCCGGCCAGGTATGGATAGATAGATGCGATTCGGTTAAGCAGATAACGGCCGTAAAACCTCCGTTTGGAAAGTCGTGATAAACTTCGCCAACTTTTTCAAGGTTTTGATTGGCAATTAATTCGTTAAAAAGTGCTTTACAAGCCTGAAAAGAAGAGAGTTGTTCCGTTTTTTCAGAAGAAAATTCAGCTAATATGTGTAATCCCGGTTTATAGGTCATTGAGCGTTTAGTATCTTTCAAAATTAGAAAAGTATTTCTAATGTAAGTATTAGCAAGCGAATTTTAAATTCAGATATTTTTTTCTGCTATAAAATGATCTTCAACATCTTCTTCAAGCGGAATATAAATTCTTTCCCATTCGTTGCCATCTACAATTTCCCAGGTGTGCCCAAGGCCCAGGGTGTCGTTAGCAATTAAGATAATGCCTGGCTCGATGATAAAAGTTTCGCCATTACTTACTGTAAAACGAAGTTTACCTTTCAAGGTAAGTACATATTGCCGGCGTGGGGCAGGGTGTGGGATTTTCTCCAGCGTTGATACATCGGTTTGTGCAAAGAAATGACTGGCTTTGATGTGCTGGCGGATGGGGATTTTGCCTGTTTCAAATGAACATTGTTCGTTTGTGGTGTTAATTAAGCGAATGGCTTTAAGGTAATTGCTGGTATCGGCTATTTCGGTATTCATCTACAAATAAAAGGTATTGATTTTAAAATTTTAATTCAGTTTGTCCACGTTGCATTACTTCACTTTCGTGTTGTAGCAACCATTTTTTACGCCACAGGCCGCCTGCATAGCCTACGAGCTTACCGTTGCTGCCAATAACCCTGTGGCAAGGTACTACAATGGCAATGTTGTTTTTGCCATTTGCCGCAGCTATTGCCCGGATAGCCAGTGGCTGATGTGCCGAGAATTTAGCATAGGAGGTGGTTTCGCCATAGGGAATAGCCAATAAATTTTGCCAAACGCCTTGCTGAAACTCTGTTCCTTTCTGTTTCATCGGGAAATCGAAACGCTGTAATTTCCCATTAAAATAATCGGTTAATTGTTGGGCAACCTTTAACGTTAGCGGGTTCTCGGTAAGGCCTGTAATAGCTGTTTCGGCAAAAGTTACGGCATGAACAAATTCATCATCGGCAAGGATGGTAATCTGGCCAACAGGCGATGCAATAACTGATGCGTAGTTCATATTTTTTCTTTTTTGCCAGAGATTTCCATTTTCTTTTTGCCACAGATTTCACTGATTAACACAGATTTTTGGCCTAATTTTTTTGCGCTTTCAGTGCCTCCATGGCTGATTAAGCTTAGCATACGTACTAATTTTTTGCCACAGATTTCACAGATTGACACGGATACTGATTTCTCTGTGCCTGCGTGGCTAATTATGCAATTAAAAACCATCTGTGTTTTTAATCTTTCTGCGCCTTCTGTGCCTCCGAGGCTATTTTCTTTTTGCCACAGATTACACTGATTAACACAGATTTTGGTTTAATTTTTTGTGTCTTCTGTGCCTCCGTGGCTAATTATGCAATTAAAAACCATCTGTGTTTATCCTTTTTATCTGTGGTTTTAATCTTTCTGTGCCTCCGTGGCTATTTTCTTTTTGCCACAGATTGCACTGATTAACAAAGAATTTGGTTTAATTTTCTGTGTCTTCTGTGCTTCCGTGGCTATTTTACTAATGGCCCTGATCTCAAACAAAATTACAACAATACAACAATTTAAGCACGCAATATTTATCAATAAAAGTATCTTTGCGGTTATGCAATTGGCCAAAGAGGTTAAATATTTAATTCACAAGGAAGTATTGTTAGAGTGGCGCTCCAAATATACCATTAACGGTGTGCTGTTATACGTAGTTTCTACCATTTTTACCTGTTATTTATCGTTTGTGAGTTTAGGAGATAAATTAACGTGGAATGCGCTTTTTTGGATTATTATGCTTTTCGCTTCCATTAACGGTGTATCTAAGAGCTTTTTGCAGGAAACCAAAGGTCAACAGCTTTACAGTTATATTTTAGCAAGCCCGGCAGCGATTTTGATCTCCAAAACGGTGTACAATACCTTGCTCATGCTTGTGCTTACTACCATCGCTCTAGGATTTTATACCCTCGTATTCGACTCGTTTACACCACCTGACCTGATGATGTATTATATAGCCGTGGTATTGGGGAGTATTAGTTTTTCAACGGTATTTACCATGGTTTCGGCTATTGCCAGCAAAGCGGGTAATGGAGGTATGTTGATGGCGATTTTAAGTTTTCCGATAATTATTCCCGTATTGATTCTACTGATTAAGCTGGCCAAAAATGCAGTAGATGGCTTGCCCTGGGAGAATAGCTATGACGAAATTGCAATGCTTTTGGTGGTAAACGTACTGGTGGTAGCAACCTCTTTATTGTTATTTCCTTACCTTTGGCGCGATTAAAAAATGAATGAGAGACGGATTGAACGATAGCATTCAATTATTCAACCCCAATAATTATACACATATATGAAAAAAAACTGGTGGAAAATTTTAGCTTCGGTGCTGGTTGTTTATACTGCAATTGCAGGTTTATTACTGGGCGTACCCCGGCTGGCTATTTTAAACGAGACCATCCGTAACCTGTACTTCCATGTGCCCATGTGGTTTGCCATGATTGTACTTTTCTCCATTTCTGTTTTTTACAGCATCAAGTCGTTGAGCACCAAAAGTGAAATTGATGATATGAAAGCGGTTGAGAGTGTAAATGCGGGCATTATTTTCGGTTTATTGGGGCTGGTAACAGGGGCTATTTGGGCAAAATATACCTGGGGGCAATTTTGGAGTTTTGATCCTAAACAGAATTTCGCGGCAATTTCGGTATTGCTTTATTTTGCTTACCTCATTTTGCGCAATGCTATAGATGAGGAGCAGAAAAGAGCCAAAATTTCGGCTATCTACAATATTTTTGCTTTTCCGATGATGGTCGTACTGCTTTTTGTACTGCCCCGTTTAAAAGATTCGTTACATCCCGGAAATGGTGGCAACCCAGGCTTTAACAGTTACGATTTAGATAGCCGCATGCGGATGGTGTTTTATCCGGCATGTTTAGGCTGGATATTAATCGGTTACTGGGTATATACCATCCGTTTCAGAATACGTTCAATAGAAAACAAACAACAACATAACTAAAATGAAGAAGATATTTTTCTCCCTGATATTAATGATGGCTACCCTGCAGTTATTTGCACAGGATAATGGTGTAGAAATGGCCGATACCTTACGCAATAACGGAAAGATATACGTAGTGGTAATCTGTATCGTAATTATCTTGCTGGGCTTATTGGCTTATCTTTTTAGTATCGATAAAAGATTGAAAAAAATAGAAAAAGAAAGCAATAACGGAAAATAGGTCTTTCTGCGCAATAAGTTTACAACTTATTTCGGCTCTAAAATCAATAAAATGCAATAATCAGGCCTGTTTGCTAATTATGCTTTTATCCTTATCTCCTTGGAATATAGCTTTTTGTATTTTTAAAAATCGCTAATTAAGTATACAAAACAGTAAGTATGTAAATTACCTACTACATAGTATTGTTTCTTGCAAATTAATTGGTGATGTTTGATTAGTTATAAATTAAATCAACGGGACGATTTAGATTAACTTTAAAGAGGTGATCAATTTTATATTGATCACTTTTTTTATGCAAAACTTTCTTCAAAAAGGCCTTGATTGTGCCGTAAATCCAATTGTTTTAAGTATATTTAAGGGTGTTAAAATATTTTTTTAACTTTTTTTTATACTTGTTTAACGCTTCATATTCCAGCTAAATGTTTCGTTTTGTTTCGGATTTAAGCAAGGCATAACTGCCTTAAAACAGGTTTAAATATTGTTTTTGTACAGTTTGCTTAAAACGGTCTAAAGTGCCCCCAGCGGCCAGAAAGTGTGGTGTTTGCTGTACACTAAGTATTTTTGCATTTGGATATGTGCGGTTTTTTTAGGCAATTTTGCAGCGAAAACTTATTCATAAAAAAAATAAATAATGGCTAATCTAGCAGACGAGAACAAGTTCTTTGCAGATGTTTGTAAGAACTTTGACAGTGCGGCTCAATTCACCAATCATCCCGAAGGTTTATTGAACCAGATTAAAACATGTAATAGTGTGTATCGTTTCCAGTTCCCTATCCGCCGCGGAAACGGTTTTGAAGTAATTGATGCCTGGCGCGTAGAACACTCTCACCACATGAGCCCTACAAAAGGCGGTATCCGTTACAGCGAAATGGTAAATGAAGATGAAGTAATGGCGCTTGCGGCATTAATGACTTACAAATGTGCCATTGTTAACGTTCCCTTTGGTGGTGCAAAAGGTGGTATTAAAATTAACACCAAACAATACAGCGTTGCCGAGCTTGAAACCATCACGCGTCGTTATACTACAGAATTAATTAAGAAAAACTTTATTGGCCCCGGTATCGACGTTCCTGCACCTGATTATGGATCGGGAGAACGCGAAATGAGCTGGATTGCAGATACTTATATGACCATGAACCCTGGTCAGCTTGATGCACTGGGTTGTGTTACTGGTAAACCAATTGCTTTGCATGGTATCCGTGGTCGTAAAGAGGCTACAGGCCGCGGTGTAGCTTACGCTGTACGCGAATGTGTAGAAGTTGCAGAAGATATGGCTAAGCTGGGCTTTAAGGCTGGTTTAGGCGATAAAAGGGTAATTGTACAAGGTTTGGGTAATGTGGGGTATCACTCTGCTAAATTCCTGGCCGAGTTTGGTGCAACCATTGTTGGTCTTTGCGAGTTTGAAGGTGCTATTTACAACCCGAACGGATTAAACGTTGATGAGGTTTTTGCACACCGTAAAAACACTGGTTCAATTTTAGGCTTCCCTGGTGCTAAAGATTTCAAAAACTCAATGGAAGGTTTAGAGCAGGATTGCGATATTATCGTTCCGGCAGCATTAGAAAACCAGTTCACCGAGCAGAATATCCGCAACATTAAAGCAAAAATTATTGCCGAAGGTGCTAACGGTCCAACTACACCGGAAGCAGAAGCTATTTTTACCGAAATGGGCGGTATCATTATTCCTGATATGTACTGTAATGCCGGTGGTGTTACGGTTTCTTATTTCGAATGGTTGAAAAACCTTTCGCACGTGGCCTTTGGTCGTATGGAAAACCGTTATGCCGCTAACTCAAATGCCAACCTGATCAATACATTAGAAAACCTGACCGGAAAAACCATTCTTCCTGAGCACCGTTTAATGATTGTGAAAGGTGCATCTGAAATGGAGCTGGTTAACTCTGGTTTAGAAGATACTATGATCCACTCGTACCACGAAATACGCGAAACTTTGATGACCAAACCTGGTACCAAAACATTAAGAACAGCTGCTTTCGTTAACTCGATCGATAAAATTGCCGTTTCTTACATGAATTTAGGTGTTTGGCCATAAGAATTCAAAGCTGAAAGACTAAAGCTTAAAGCGAAAATCCTTGCAGATGTAAAATTTGCAAGGATTTTTTTTGTTGGCTGCTTTAGTTTCTGTTCGTTAACTGTTAAACTGTCGCTGATGCCATGTTTGAGTTTTCTATTTATTTAGATTTTAAAACAGGGCCTTAAGATGTAACACTCAACTCTTCTAGATCCAGCCTCCATTCTTCTTTTCTGATCACTTCATCATCATATTCTTTGTTGCGCTTTAAATGGTGCAACTCGTCCCGTTGAAGGTGAATTAAGGTCAGCACTATTTCCTGATAAGCTTTCAAATCTTCTTTATCAATATCACCTCTTTTAAAAGCGTGGATATTATCCTTTTTTTCTTTCAAAGTATGGTGCAGTTCTGCCTTTAGGTTAACCATTAATTCATTGTGCGTACATTGGTGCTGATAATCGGCATTTAACTTATCTAAAGAAAGATCGATCAATTTTAGTTTAATCTGATTAGTCTGCTCTTGTTCTGTTAATTTACTTTTGGATTCAGGGATTTTAAGCAGTTTAATCACCAAGGGAAGGGTTAGGCCTTGTAAAACCAGGGTAATGAAAATCACCACAAAGGTGATGAATAAGATCAGGTTTCTTAAAGGAAAAGCCACCGAATCAGAAATCATTACCGGAATAGAAAGTGCTGCAGCTAAAGATACCACACCTCTCATTCCGGCATAAATAACTACCACATAAGAATGCCAGGTCATATCCCGGTAACGTATTCTCGTTCTTTTGTTAAACAGAAGTGTAATCTGGGCTGTTGAAACTAACCATACCATGCGAACGATAAGCGCCAGTATACTTATTCCCAATCCATAACCAATAGCTTTGATGATTGGATAATCGGGGCCTAAACCATGAACAATATCGGGTAGGGCCAGACCAATTAATATAAATACCACGCCATTAAGCATAAATATTAATGATGACCATACATTAACCGTTTTGATCCTCGAATTTGAAGTTAAGATTACATGCGATTGGCTGGAAAGTAATAAGCCACCTGATACTACTGCCATTACGCCGGAGGCTTCGAAATGCTCGGCAATGATATACATAAAGTATGGCGTAAGTAAGGTAAGAACCGTATCGATATTATCAGTTGTGGGTAACCAGCGGTGAATAACATAAAATATACCACCAATGGCAAGGCCGATTACAATCCCCAGTCCAGCAACAGTAACAAAACTTACTGCGGCATTCTGCATTACAAACGTACCGCTAACCACGGTAGCTAATGCAAATTTAAACACAATTAAACTGGAGGCATCGTTTACTAAACTTTCACCTTCCAGCAAAGCACTTACTACCTTCGGAATTTTCATGCCTTTTAATACTGCTGCTGCGGCAACGGCATCAGGTGGTGAAACAATGCCGCCCAATAAGAAGCCTAGTGCCAGGGTAAAACCTGGTATAAATGCCACAGATGCATAAGCAACTGCTACAGAGGTAATAAAAACCAAACCCACGGCCATTAAAAAAATGGCACCCTTATATTCCCAGAAATCTTTCCACGAGGTAAACCAGGCAGCTTCATAAAGCAGGGGCGGTAAAAAAAGCAGGAAAACAATATTTGGGTCTATTTTGATATGCGGAATACCAGGAATAAAGCCAATAAGTAAGCCGGCTAATACCAAAAAGATAGGATAGGAGATTTTTATCTTCTGGCCAATCATCACCAATAGGGTTACACCCAAAAGTAGAACCAGAATAAGAATCAAATTATCGTGAAGCATTTAAGAAGTTTTTATATTATCGATCTACGAATATACCAACGTTTAGTTAAGAAAATAAAGAACAAATATAACAGCGCGCATTTCTGTTTTTATTTTGGAAATGATTTTACTTGCTTGCAGGAATATCAAAAGATAAATTAAAATCCAGGGAGCTGTTGAAGCCATTTTTAAACAATTTTAAAAGTTGGATGAGGGCGTTGGCATCCTTACTTAAAAATAAAAGTTCCGATTCAAGTTTAATTTTGTCTTTTGCCATGCTTTTGGCTTTAATCTCCAATTGACTAAAACTACCCAGTTTTTCTGCAATCAGGGGTATTGATGTTTGTTTAATCAACTTGTTAAAATCTACCTTAAAATAAAAGAAATGAGCAGATGATTCCATTTTAAGGTCAGGTTTAGCGTTTGGCAATGTGCTCAACTGAATGTTACCATCGTTACCCTTAAAGTAAAGCTGGTATAGCGGAATCATAGTAGCACTAATCTTTCCAGTCGATTGATCCAGAAAGCCCGACGATTTAAGATAGTTGCTCACGTCCTTATCGTTTGCAGTCATATTTATAGAAATACCTGGAGTTTTCCGTTCTCTGGCGACTTTTTTTTCCACTTGCTCAAAGTCATCATTGTATTCGTAAGTTATTACCGTGTCAACTTGTTTTACCGTATTGGTCCACTCAAAATCCAGATAGCCTTTATAGAATTTTAAAAAGTTATCTTTTGAGAAAAAAGAAGAACTTGCAGGTGTGTTTTTTGGAGACGAAGCAGATTTAAATTTCCCGTTTAACCACATACTCACTGTACTTTCGGGATTTAGCTTCCTATGCTTGGGGTAGGCAGCAGGTTCTATCCATTTATTCTCGAATTCACTGCTAAAATCAATTTTTCCATCTCTAAAATTAATTTTGCTTAAATTTTCTGCATTTTGAAAGGACAGGTGATCGGAAAGGTCGGCCATTTGCTCAAACTTACTATCACTAATTTTAACCATGTTTTTCTGTGATAATATTTCTTCCAGAGCCGTTTTTACTGATTCCTTTTTGGGGGTAAATGCTATGGCTACAGTTGTTTTGTTAAACAGGAGGCAAAGTGCCGAATCTGCCGACTGAAAAAAATGAGCATCCTTTTTTATTAAGGAGAGTTTTTTCAGGATAAAGCGATTAAATGCTAAGCTATCTGCGATTTCCAGTCGCGAGAAAAGAGTATTTTTTACCTTTCCTTTTAAGGCATATATGTAAATATTTGCAGGGATTTTCAAGCCTGTATTTAAATCTTCAACCTTTTCTTTAAGCCCTTTCTTGTCTGCCCCAACATATTGACTGGGATGTTTCAGATAACTAATGGCTATAGTTTTGTAGAGTTCATCCACATTTATTTTAAGCAAAGTTTGGGTAGTGGCAGGAATTAATACTTTGTTGGCCTGGATTTGCCTGTATTTAAAAAAGCCAAAATAAAAAACAAGCAGCAATATGACTATCGCTGCTGTTATTTTTAAAAATTTTATCATAATTGAGGTTAATCGGTTAATTGTTTAAATCGGTTAACTGCCAATTGAAAACTGTTAACTGAAAACTGATCTACTTAGCTGCATTTTCAATTAACGAGAACAAATATTTTAAAGCATTCTCATGGCCGTTCGGAATTTCTGCGCTAATATCAGCCGATACCAGATTACCTTTAATCGGGTTCGATTTCATGTACACATTACCCATTTTCTCTAAAGTACTGTTGAATTTTTTAGCAGTTTCTTCGCCACCAATTTCAGAAGCAGGTACCTTGCCTGCCAGGTTTTTAGCATTAAACAAAAAGCTGAAATTGTTTTTGCTCAACAGGTTTTTATGTGTTTTGCTAATCTGGCTTTTTACCTGGTTACTGTTGATTGCCTGTATTTCAGTTAGTGAATTGCCAAAAAATACAATACCATCTTTAATCAGGAAATAAATATCAATCGGACTTTTCTTTTCTATTATTTTATAAATGTTGCCTTCGGCGCTCACAAAGTTTTTGTTTACCCCATACTTAATGAGCTTGTTAATTAACCTGGTATCATCGGATGAGAACATAAAAAGAAAATCAGGTAAAGTTTCATTTTTAGTTTTTACTACTTCTTTCTGTTTGTAATCGTCGTCGTAATCATAAGTTGTATAAGTTACCTCTTTGCTGTTCAAACCATTAATTACAAACAGGGCGTCTCCTTTAATTACTTTACTAACCGCTTCTTCATCCAGTAAAAGAGATAGCAGATCAGCACCTAAGTCCATTTCTTCATCCATTCGGGCGCCAAGAAATGAGCCATAAGTTTGTTTCATCAGTCTGGGTAATTCTTCCAGGTAAGCTTTGGTATCAATGGCGTAGCTCATAAAACCAATTGCTTTTTCGCTGTTTACATACTTTAAAAAGTTTTTGTTCAGCTTTTTGTTCATGATTTTTTTGTATGATTCAGCCTGTTCTTGTGCCAGTTCTAAACCGGTAGAAATGCGGAAACTCTTGTTATCCATAAACAATTTAGCATTTAAATTGCCGTAACCTTTCATTAAACCCGATTTGCCGTAAGTGCCAAATTCAGGAGCAACCGCATTATAAACATCCTGCAGGCTCGAAACCCAAAGTTCTGCAATCGCTTTGCTATCTAAACTGCTTGTGTAGGATTTGTTATTTTCAATAGATTCGTAGTTGCCGTTAAAAATTTGTTCGGCTTGTGCAGCCATCCAGGTAAAGGCCAGTTTTTTTTGCTTGGCTTCCTGTTCGGCACGTTCCTGCTGGTAATGGTCATAGTCTGCGTTTGCCCTTTCTGTTGCAGGTACTGCTTCTGCAACATCCATGGCAGCATCAGCTATAACTTCTTCTTCAACTTCTTGCTTTGGTTTTACTGCAGCTTTTTTCTTTGCCGGCTTTTTCTTGCCTGAGGCTTTTTTAGCAGTCTTTTTCGAAGCTGTTTTTTGCTTTGCCTTAACCTTTACAGGTGGTGCAGGTACAGCTTCTACCATAGGCTCGTCGGTTGTGGTTACGTATGCCGAATCTACCGCAACAGCAGCGCTATCTGCCAAAGTAGCCTCATCATTTTGAAACCTGATATCCTTAATACCATAACGCGCCGATTTAGCCGAATCAGCAAAGAAAGAACTTTTAATGCTGCCGGTAACAAAATACATCATGTTATTGTTCCACTTAATAATGCTGGTACTATCGGGTAGTACCATGGTTTTGGTATCGCCGGTGGTTTTAATTTTATTGTCTTTGTTTTTAATCAGGCTTTCAAATTTAGTGGCATCTTTTAAGGGAATCAGAAAACAGTTGTAGGTGATGCTATCGGTTAACTGGTTAAAGTAATACATGTTTTTATCCAGGTTAATCCCGTAATCTTCGATAGTAGTAAAGTTTTTATCGAGCGATTTTGAAGTGCCTTCCAGTAATTTTTTGCCAACAAAAGATTCGTTAAAATCTTTTACAAACATCAGTTTAAAAATATTATCGCCTTTAATTGTGGCCACAGTAAATGCGTTTGCGGGTATTTTTTTTACCAGATCCTGGGCTTTGGCTAAGTTGAATAATAACAGGAGTGAGAAGGAAAATAGAATTTTTTTCATTGGTAATTTTTGTTGTTTGAGCATTGCACCTGCGTAATTACAGGTAAATGGTTGTGTTATTTAGCTAGTTGTATAGAATTGGATACGTTAATTTTTCCGTTTATTAAATCGCTAATGTTGCTTCTAAGCATCACTGCTTTTTTCGATTTCGATACATTTGATGCCGGATTGGTGCTACTTGTTACAAGCGATTCGAAACGGTAAATGCTGGTATAGGTAGCGCCGTTAAAAACAGCCTTGTCTTTTGGCTTTAATTTGTTGAATTCGGTTTTAGCCGTGCCAATAGCCTGGTACTGTCTGTTAAAAGTTTTAGAGGCCTTGTTGTAACTGTATAACGAGGTATTGGTGGCCTTAATTTTTTGTTGTGCCAGGATGTTTTTGGTGATGTTATTGATATTGGAAACATCTTTAAACGAAAAACTGATGGTCGCAATAAAGTTGTTAAAATCGGTAGTGCTTTTCACGTTAGTGATCCCTTCCGATTTTTTTAAATAGGCTACAGCCTCATTTAATTCCTGCTGTATTTTTTGCTTGCTGGGCACTTTATAGCCCTGTACGCTATCCAGCAGCATTACCGAGGCTACTTTGGTTTTACTTTGGCTCAGGTTTATGGTCAGTACCACATCGCCGGTGCCGTCGTTTTTCATTGAAATTTCTTCAACTACTTCAAAACAAGAGCTTAAAAAAGGTAAAAGGGCAATAAAAAATAAAAGTTTATAGCATTGGTTGAGGCGCATATTCGTCGCAGGTTAGGTGTTCGTTAATCCGTATTAGTTATCTGGCACCAAAATTAATCATTTAGGTGATGAAATTTTACCTTCACTGGTAGTTTAAGGTAGAATTAATAAGAACCGATATAAATAAGAACCGAAATTAAAACAAGGTCTACTTAAAAATCAGTTAATTGTCAATATAAAGACAAGAAACCTGTAAAAGAATGCTGGCTATCCCTATTTTTCTATCTTTGTTGCCAGCTTTTACAATATAGATAACCATGAAGAAAAGTGCCATCATTGGATTGATTACCATCGCCATCTCGGTAGGGATTTTATTTAGCTTAAATGCAAATACCGATACCTATTCTAATTTTAAAGAAGCAGCTACTTCTAACAAAGAAGAGCATGTGATGGGGTATTGGGAAAAATCAAAAGGCATGTATTACGATGCGGTTAAAGATGCCAACCATTTCTCTTTTTACATGAAAGATGAAAAAGGCGAAATACGTGAAGTAATTTATAACGGAACCAAACCGCAGGATTTTGAAAAATCGGAAAAACTGGTACTTATCGGTAAAATGGATAAGGACAAATTCTACGCATCGAAAATTTTAATGAAATGCCCATCTAAATATAACGATAACCTGGTAGAGGTAAATAAAGATGGTAAGGTAGACACCGTAGGGAAATACGGCGAAAAAAAATATAACTAAATTTAATGGATATTCAATTTGTAGGCGAAAACCTGCTGCCGGGTAAAATCGGACAGTTTTTTATTGTACTGGCTTTTAGTGCATCGTTATTATCAACCATCGCATATTTTTATGCCAGTCGCGAGAAAAATTTAGAAGACAAATCTTGGCGCAATCTCGGAAGAATTGGATTCCTGGTTAACTGGGCTAGTATTATTGGTATTGGTGCTACGCTTTTCTATTTAATTTTAGGACATTATAACGAATATAACTACGTTTATTTTCACTCATCAAAACAACTTCCAATATATTATATTGTATCGGCCTTTTGGGAAGGACAAGAAGGAAGTTTCTGGCTTTGGGCATTCTGGCAATCGTTTTTAGGTGCATTACTCATCTGGAAAGCCAAAACATGGGAGCGTCCTGTAATGACAGTGGTGGCTTTTTCTCAAGTGTTTTTAACTTCAATGATGTTGGGCGTTGAGATTTTTGGCGAGCGGATTGGCAGCTCTCCATTTATCCTGCTTAGAGATGCAGTTGACTTAAAGTCAATGGCACCTGTGGTTTTTGCTAACCCTGAAAATTTTAAAGATTATCTTAAATTCATTACCGATGGCAGGGGATTAAACCCATTATTGCAAAACTACTGGATGGTGATTCACCCGCCAACCTTATTCTTAGGTTTTGCCAGTATGGTAGTTCCTTTCGCTTATGGCATTGCAGCCCTTTGGCAAAAAAGATATAAAGAGTGGATTAAACCAGCCATGCCATGGACGCTTTTTGCGGTAATGGTTTTGGGTACAGGTATTATTATGGGTTCTTTCTGGGCTTATGAGGCACTGAATTTCGGTGGTTTTTGGGCCTGGGATCCGGTAGAAAATGCTTCTTTAATCCCGTGGTTAACGCTGATTGGTGCAGTACACGTAATGATCGCTTATAAAAATACAGGCCATGCTTATTTTACAGCTATAGCACTAGTGTTTTTAAGCTTCCTGTTGGTACTTTATGCATCGTTCTTAACCCGGAGTGGTATTTTAGGCGATACCTCGGTACACTCGTTTACCGATATGGGGATGTTTGGCCACCTGATTTTATACAATGTAGTATTTGCTGTTTTGGCTATTGCATTAATTGTGTGGAGATGGAAAGAACTGCCGATTACCACAAAAGATGAGGAAACCTATTCGCGCGAGTTCTGGATGTTTATTGGTGCTTTAGTGGTAACGGTTGCCTGTATTCAGGTAATTTTCTCTACTTCGGTTCCGGTATTTAACAAAGCATTTGGTACAAATTTTTCTCCGCCTGTTGATGCGGTAAAATATTATAACCAGTGGCAGGCACCTTTTGCCGTGCTGATTACCCTGATATCGGGTTTTTCACAATATTTAAAATACAAAAGAACCGATCCGCGTAAATTCTACAGCAGCTTAGTTTCTGCAGTTATTTTTTCGGTGGTTTTAACAGCGGGTTTAGTGTATGTAACAGATGTGTACACCAATACCATGTACATCTTAATTACGTTCAGTTGTTTGTTTGCAGTACTTTCAAATGCTGCAGTTTTATATCAGGCATTTGGTGGGAAAGCAAAATTGGCAGGTTCGGCCATTGCGCATATTGGTTTTGCACTCCTGGTTTTAGGTGCATTAATATCAGCAGCTACCAATAAGCCAATTTCAATAAACGCCAACAATTTTATTCCGGTAAAGGATTTTGAAAAAACGGAGAAACCTGGCGAAAACATCATGTTGTACAAAAATGAGCCTAAACAAATGGGCAAGTACACCGTAACTTATGTAAGCGATACCACTCAGGCTCCGAATACTTTTTATACACTTAACTTTAAGGTTGTAGATAAAGAGGGTAAGGTTAAAGAAGATTTCAACTTGCATCCACACACGCAGGATAATGAGAAAATGGGATTAATAGCCTCGCCTGATACCAAACATTATTTAACTTATGATGTGTACACACACATTACAAGTGCTGCAGTTAAACAATCTGCCCACGATGATCATGAAGGTCATTCGGATGATGAAAATTACAAAGCACCACGTATTGTTAAAGTTTCAGTAGGAGATACCATTCATACTTCGAGCGGTGTGGTTACAGTTAAAGATTTAAACAGAAAACCTACTGCTAAAGATTTGGCATTGGCACAAGGCGATTATGCTGTAGGCTTACCTTTGGAAATTAATGCTGCAGGCAAAATTTACAACACGGAACCCATTTTCTTAATTAAAGGAAACAATACTTTCGATTTTGCACGTAAGGTAGATGAGCTGGATCTGAAATTCCGTTTCTCGAGGGTTTTACCTGACGAGAAAAAAGTAGAGTTGCAGATATTTGAAAAACCGCAACAAGCTAAAGACTGGGTAGTTTTCAAAGCAATCGAATTCCCTTTCATCAACTTATATTGGGCAGGTACCATTGTAATGGTGGTTGGTTTCTTATTGTCTATTTTTAGAAGAAGAAAAGAAGCCAGGATCGGATAAGCACATGGAAATCGTTTTATTAGGTTCGGGTAACGTTGCTACACATTTGGCAAAAGCTTTAAAAGCCAAAGGCGAAAATGTGGTGCAGGTGTACAGCCCAAACCTGGTTAATGCGAAATTGCTGGCCAACAGCATTGCAGCCGAAGCAATAAATGATTTAAGTGAAGTTAAAACCGATGCCGATTTGTATATCATTTCGGTAAAGGACGATGCCATTGAAAGCATAGCTGAAAGATTAAAAGCAGTAAGCGGTTTGGTGGTGCATACTTCTGGCACAACAGATATTAAGGTACTATCGGCTCAGGTTAAAAAAGCAGGTGTTTTTTATCCTTTGCAAACCTTTTCTAAAGCGAAAGAAGTTGATTTCGATCGCATTCCGCTTTGTATTGAAGCTACAGACGCTGACCAATTAGAAGTTTTACACAAACTGGCAGCTAAATTAAGCCAACAGGTTTATGAACTCGATGGCGAAAAAAGGAAAGTTTTACATTTGGCGGCTGTTTTTGCCTGTAATTTCCCAAACCATTTATATACTTTAGCCAACCAGGTATTGCAGCAAAATGGATTGGATTTTGAAATCATCAGGCCTTTAATAGCCGAAACGGCTGATAAGGTAATGACTAATCTGCCCGAAAATGTGCAAACCGGACCAGCAGTCAGGGCCGACGAAACCACTATGAATAAGCACTTAAGCATGTTAAAAGATATGCCTGAGTTGCATGAAATTTATCAAACATTAAGCAATAGCATAAAATTAATGCCGAAATAGCATTTTTACGGCTTTTGCTTATTACTTTTGCAAAATAATTATGAGCATTTTTAAACTAAAAATAAATTTTGAAGAAGCAGATCACGAACCGGTAGAATTACCTATTGCTGCTGGTGAGTCTGTTTTAGATGTTTGTCTGGATAACGGAATAGAATTACAACACAATTGTGGTGGTGTTTGCGGTTGCAGTACCTGCCATGTGTATGTAACCAAAGGGATGGATAATATCGAAGAGATTTCTGATAAAGAAGAAGATTTTATCGATAGGGCAGTACGTCCGAAAATAACTTCGCGTTTAGGCTGTCAGTGCATCGTAATTGATGGCGATATCGAAGTTACCATTCCGGATCAGTCTGGTTTTATGGGGCACTAATTTAGTCCTGAGTTCGGAGTCTTTAGTCGGAAGTCCGGAACTTTCTAACATTAAACATTTCAACTTTACAACAAGTTACAACAACAAACAAAACATGAACAACGATAAATTTGCCTTACCTTTTTACTGGAACGATTACGAAGATATTGCCATGTCTTTATATGAGAAATTTGGCGATGATTTTTCTGAGACCAAAATTTACCGTATCCGTTTTACCGAATTGATTGATTGGGTTTTAGAACTACCTAATTTTAAAGGCACACGCGAGGAAAGCAATGAAGGTCATTTAGAGCAAATTCAATCGGCCTGGGTATACGAGTGGAGAGATAATCAGTAAGTAGTCCTGAGTCCTCAGTCTTGAGCCAACCCTAAACGCTTACCGCTAAACGCTAAACGCAAGATGTTTCTCCAGAAATTAAAAGAAATCACTACTTTCATTTTTGATGTAGACGGTGTGCTTACCGATGGAAGCGTTCAGGTTACTGATAACGGCCAATCGCTGCGTACCTTTAACATTAAGGATGGTTACGCCATGCAACTGGCTGTTAAACGCGGTTACAATGTCTGTATCATTTCTGGTGGCGATGGGATAGCCATGGGCAAACGCTTTTTTAATCTGGGTGTTACCGATGTTTTTTTAGGAACCGGCGATAAAGTTGCCGTTTTCAATCAATACCTGAATAATAAAAATATTACTGCCGGAGAAGTGCTTTACATGGGCGACGATATTCCGGATTTAAAAGTAATGAAACTGGTTGGGCTCCCAACCTGTCCGGCTGATGCCGTTGAAGAAATTAAAGCCATTTCTACTTTCATTTCGCCTTATAACGGAGGCAAAACTGCAGTACGCGATATTATCGAAAAGGTAATGAAAGTACAGGGTAGGTGGCACGATGAAAATCCTAAAGCTTCCGATTCGGGAGTATAGGTTCAATAGTTCATTGGTACATTAGTCATTTGTTCATTGGTAGCGGCTAAACGCCAACCTCCAAACGCTTATTGCATTGTTCATTGGTTAACTGTTTAAATCGGTTAACTGTCTCCCAACTCCAAACACCGAACTCCAAACTTTTTATTAGTATTAGTCATTCGTAACTGTCAACCGCCAACTGCAAACTGTATTAGGTTAACTGTCTCCTAACTCCAAACACCCAACTCCAAACTAGTTTATTCAATCAGTATTGACCTTCTCATTATAATTCTAGTTCTTCAAAATTTGCAATCCATTAGATTATATCCGAAATTTACATTTATAAATTAATCAATCGATTGATTAATTTATCTTCATAAAAAACATTAACTTTAATTATATGAGCACTTATCTCGTACCTGTCGATTTTTCTAAAACAGCAGATCATGCCGCCAAATACGCTGCCAGGCTTAGTTTTGCCATGACCAATGCCAAAATAATTTTGCTTAACGCTTACTACGTTTCCGAATATGAAAGTATTCTGCCAACGCCCGATATGTTGATTACAACCGACGATCGCATTGCCGATGAAATTTCGGAGAGGTTAGCTGCCCTTGAAAAATTAAAAACTAAATTGCTCGAAATCAACCCTCAGGCAGAGGTAGAAGTTTATTTAACCCGCGATACCATTTTAAGATCGGTAATCGATCGTGTAAACCGCGAAGAAATAGAACTGATTATTATCGGCAGCAACGGTAAAAAAGCAAAAGACGAAAGCGATATCGGCTCTAACGCCATTAAAATCTCCAAGTCAAGCCCGGTACCTGTGCTGGTTGTACCACCTAAAGCAGATTACCAATCGATCAGAAAAGCTGTTTTAGCCTGCGATTTTAAAAAAGTTAAAGAGGTTATCCCAATGCGTACGCTTAAAAATATTCTGAGCAAACACGCACTCGAACTTTTGGTGCTCAATATCCATTCTGGTCATAATATTGATCACAATGAAGAGCATTTTCTGCACGATATGTTAAAGGATTTTTCGCCAGCCTATCATTACTCCGACCATCCTGATACGATTAAAGGCATTGTGAAATTTGCTAAAAATGAGGGTGCTCAACTTATTATTGCATTACCTAAGAAGTACAGCTTTTTTGAAAGTTTACTGCACGAAAGCGTGTCGCAGAAATTAACCATCAAATCGCATGTACCGGTGCTGCTGCTTAAAGATTAAAACTTTTAATCTGCAACAGCTAAGTTACAATTCGTCATTAAACTATTAATTTGTTTTCTACTCCAACCAGTCAATTTTCAACCAAAAACAACAAAAAACATGAAAAAATTATTAATGATCTGCGGATTGATGCTAGGTATAGCTGGCTTCGCTAATGCACAACAAGGCGGCGGACAAGGTAGAATGATGATGAAACCTGAAGACCGAGTAAAACAATTAGACGAAAAATTAAAACTTTCTGACGATCAGAAAACAAAATTGACCACTGTTTTTACTGAGCAGGCAGAAACCATGAAAAAAATGCGCGAAGAAATGCAAGGTGGCGGAGACAGAGATGCAATGAGAGAAAAAATGCAAAAAATGCGTGCTGAAAATGATGCAAAAGTTACAGCTGTATTAACCGACGATCAGAAAAAAACATACGAAGCCTGGCAGAAAGAAATGCGTGCCGAAATGGAAAAACGCAGACAAGGTGGCGGAAATAATTAATCTTTGAAAAATATCAAATAAGGAAAGCGGCTTTAGGTCGCTTTTCTTATTTTAGCGGAAAATTAAGATATGTCAGTTCAATTTCCGCCCATCATTTTAGCCTCTAAATCACCACGCCGTCAGGAACTTTTAACCCTGATGGGACTCGATTTTAAGGTCGAATTGAAAGATGTGGATGAAAGTTACCCTGAAGGCTTGAGTCCTGCTGAGATTGCAGTTTACATATCTGAACAAAAAGCCAAAGCCTTTACTGGTGATGGCGAAATTGTAATTACTGCCGATACCATTGTAGCTTTAAACGGCGAAATTTTAGGCAAACCTGTAGATCGTGCGCACGCACAAGAAATGTTAAGTAAATTATCAGGAAGCAAGCACGAAGTTTTTACGGGGGTAACGCTGGTTAAAGGCGACAAGATGTATTCTTTTTATGATCGTACTGCAGTTACCTGTAAAGCCGTTACCGCAACAGAAATAGATTTCTATATCGATAACTATAAACCGTTTGATAAAGCAGGCAGCTATGGCGTGCAGGATTGGTGGGGAATTGTAGTTGTTGAACGCATAGAGGGCTCTTATACCAACGTAATGGGGCTACCTACCGAAAAGCTTTATAACGAGCTGCTAAAATTTATTTAAACTCCTTTGTGGAATTCTGTTAAAACTTTCATCATCTAACAAAATTAGCAAGATGAAAGTTCCGTTTAACGAAATCACCATAGCCGAACCCTGCACACAAAACTGGGAAGAAATGCAAAAAGGATCAGGCTTTAATTTCTGTGCCGCCTGCAGTAAAAATGTTATCGATTTTTCAGGCTATACCAATGCCCAGATTATTCAAACATTGGCAAGTGCCAGTTCTAGCGTGTGCGGCCGGTTAAGCCGGGCACAATTAAACCAGCTCAACTATCATTTAACCCTTGTGCCGGCAACCAATAGGAACTGGATGAAATACCTGGGCGTACTGGCCATTGGCGTAAGTATTTTTGTGCAAGATGCAAAAGCTGAAAGTTTCAAAACACCCGTTGAAACTTCTAAAACTATTCAATACAAGTCTGACGATAAAAAGCCTGCGATACCAAAAAAAATATATGGATATATAATTGGGATTGACAACAAACCTGCTGCTGGTGTAAAGATATCGATCTTCGATACCCAATATTCGGTATTGACTGATAAAAATGGGCGTTACGAAATTGTTTTAGACCATAAATTTGATACCACTAAGAACCAACTGATGATTGAAAACGCGAAGTATTCAGGTTTTTTATTACTCAACTTTTCTAAAGCGAAACAGAATGACCTTAAGCTTAAAAAAGCCGAGTCAATGATAATGGGTAAGATCATCATGACTACAAAAAAATAAACTAAGTAAATTACGCTTCAATCTCTCCATGATCTGTACATTTTTGTACAGGTCATTTTTTTAGATCTGACTGGCCAAAACACCCATTTTTAAATCGTAAGTAGAAAGTGTAAGCCTGTTTATTTTACAGCGGCCTAAAACATAATTGGTAATTAAGGTTGCAATTACAATCATATCAACCCGTAGCGGAATAATGCCCGGCATTTCTACTCTTTGCTGGTGGGTAGAGTTGATCAGCTTTCCAGCTATTTCAATGTAATCATCGTAGTTAAACGGATAGCTTTTGATTTGTGCAATGTCTGCAAACTGGTTTTGTTTTCTGGTAACCAGTTCAGCAAAGGTTTCGAATGCACCAGCCGAGCCAATTAAAATTTGAGGTTTATATTTTTCGCAGATTTCGAAAAGATCTGTCAGCTGTTCCTGCACGTGAAAAAGAATGGCCTGTTTATCTTCGTCAGAAAGGGGATCGGATTTAAAGAATTGCTGCATTAGGCGTGCAGCGCCAATGTTGTAACTTTTTTTCCAGATCAATTGCTCCATATCGCAGAGAATAAATTCTACACTGCCACCACCAATATCCATAATTAAAGATAGTTCTTGTATGGCTCCGCTCAATTTTACGCCCTGGTAAATCAATTCAGCTTCCTCATCGCCGCTTATGGTTTCGATATTGATACCGGTTGCTTCCTTAACCGCTTGTACAAAATCATTACCATTTTCAGCACTTCTAACAGCCGAAGTTGCCGTTGCCCTTATGCGATCAACTTTATACTCCGAAATGGTTTGATGAAAGGTTTTAATGCAATTTACCCCCCTTTCAAAAGCGGTTGGGATAATCAGGTTATCGTTAATCCGACCTTCTCCCAGCTTAACGGGAACGTTGGTTTTGTATAAAATTTCGGGATCACTTCCTGTTGCTTCAGCAATAAGCAGATGGAAGGTATTGGTGCCCAGATCGATAACAGCAATGCGCATAATAATCAGGTTTGATAAAACAGCGGTAACATTTTGATGCTACCTTGCTATCCATTAAAATTCGTTATTGTTAACGCTAAATTAAGGCTCATGCAACAAAATACCAGTACTATTGGGTTTATTTATTTTAACTGATACTTTTTTGATGAGATTTTTAGCATCAGCCAGGCCAGCATTTAAAACTATTTAGAACTTTTTGGTTTAAAAATTGCTTTAAGGTTGAAATTCGATTACTAAAAACTTAAAAACTATGAAAACACCGTTTAAATTAACTGCCCTGATGCTCGCACTATCATTTGCAGCATGCAAAAATGATGGTAAAAAAGACACTAATGCCAAAACAGAATATGCTGAGGCCAATGATAATGATGCCAATGCCATTATTGAGTACAATAATGTAATGGTAAGTTTCACTGATAAAAACAATGACTACATCAAACGCATTGAAGGCAATATTGTTAAAATTGAAAAAGGTTTAAAAAACCCTAACGATCATTTTGCATTTATTGGCTTAATTCCGCCTTTTTCTATAAATACGATTAGTAGCCGTAAGGTAAAGCCAGATACTCCACCATCAGCTTTAAGCAGCGATGATCAGAAATTCTTCAAGGAAAATGTAAAAGCGATGAATACTTCTCTTGATAAAATTAAGGAAACTTATAAATCTTTAGATGAATATATTAAAGCTGAAGACTGGAAAGATGATAAAGGAGTGAAGGGGAACGCGCTTGTAGATTCTATTTATGCCATGGGCAAAAAATATTATGCCTACGATGATCTGGTATTGGCAAAGCTGGAAGTGATTGGCGATGATGCAGAGCGGATTATTTTAAAAACACATCCTTTAAAAGATCATATATTTGCTTTAAAAGATGATCGCGCTGCTGTTGCGCAGTTTACTAAATTATTGGCCAGTAATGTGAATTATAAAGCAGTAGAAGCAAAAGCTAAAACAGCTTATCAGGCGCTTGAAGATCAGAATAAAAAACATGTAGGAATGACCGCACCCGATGCTGCAAAATTTCCGGGGAAAGATGGATATTTTAAGAACTTTAACGATCGGGTAAACGAATATCTGATTGCTGCCAGAAAGATGATGCGTGATGCATCTGCATCAGGTAAACTTACCGAATACAACATCGAAGAACTGATCAGGAAACAAGACGATATTAGATCTGCCTACAACAATTTTGTAGATTAGTAGAAAACAAGAAAGCCGATGTTTGTAGCATCGGCTTTCTGATTATATGGAATTAATTACTCAAAATACTCTTTCATTCTTTCGAAGAAGTTTTTGTCGTTTTTGCCTGGTTGAGGCTTGAAGTTCGGAGATTCGCGTAGTTTCTCTAAAGTACTTCTTTCTTCGCTGCTAAGCGCTTTTGGTGTCCAGATGTTGATGTGTATAATTTCATCACCTCTGTGGTAAGAGTTCACCTCTGGTAAACCTTTGCCTTTTAAACGTAATAATTTTCCGCTTTGCGTACCCGGATCGATTTTAATTTTGGCTTTGCCATCAATTGTAGGTACTTCAATGCTCATGCCTAAAGCCGCATCAACAAAACTTAAATGTAAATCGTAAACAATATTATTGCCTTCGCGTTTTAAGGTTTCGTGTGGAACTTCTTCGATCAGGATAATTAAATCACCCGGAATACCGCCATTTGGTGCTGCATTTCCTTTGCCGCTCATGCTTAGCTGCATGCCTTCGCTTACACCTGCAGGAATGTTAATGGTAATGGTTTCTTCGCCACGTACAACACCATCGCCATGGCATACATTACATTTAGAAGTAATTTGCTGACCGCTTCCGTTACAGGTAGGACAGGTAGATGCAGTTTGCATCTGGCCTAAAATGGTATTGGTTACCCTGCGCACCTGGCCGCTACCACCGCAGGTACCGCAAGTACTTACCGATGATTTATCTTTTGCACCAGAACCATCGCAGGTTTTACAAACAATTAGTTTATTAACCTTAATTTTCTTTTCGGCACCATGCGCAATTTCTTCAAGCGTTAATTTAACCTTAATGCGCAGGTTAGAACCTTTAGCTACACGACGGCCACCACGTTGCTGACCACCGCCACCGCCGCCAAAAAAGCTTTCGAATGGGTTATGTCCACCAAAAATATCCCCAAAATTACTGAAGATATCATCCATGTTCATATTGCCGCCACCATAGCCACCAGAGGCACTGCTGCCTACACCGGCATGGCCAAACTGATCGTAACGCTGTTTCTTTTCAGGGCTGCTTAAAACTTCGTATGCTTCTGCAGCTTCTTTAAATTTATCCTCAGCGGCTTTATCTCCCGGGTTTTTATCCGGGTGATATTTAATCGCCATCTTACGGTAAGCCTTCTTTATCTCGTCAGCAGCTGCGCTTTTGGTTACGCCTAGTACGTCGTAATAATCTCTTTTACTCATTTTCTTTGTAACATGTTGAAATGTTTGAAAGTTAGAACGTTCGATGTTCCTATACTCAAACAAACATTCCCTTTATTTTTTTATTGACTGGAGATCATTGCTGAAATTGTTGTTTACAACATTTCAATCTTTAACCTTCCAATTTTTCAATTCTTTTAAGCGCCAACTACTACTTTAGCGAAGCGAATCACATTATCATTTAAAGTATAACCTTTTTCAACCTCGTCAATAACTTTACCTTTTAAATCTTCGGTAGGGGCAGGGATATTGGTAATGGCTTCGTGGAAATCGGTATTGAAAGGCTGGCTGATGCTTTCAACATCTTTCAAACCTTTTTGTGCCAAAGTATTTTTCAATTTGGTACTTACCAGTAAAACTCCTTCTTTAACCGGGGCAACTTCGCTGGCACTTTCCATGGCTTTTAATGCACGGTCAAAATCGTCTAAAACTGGTAAAAGCGATACAATTACATCTTTACCAGCAGTTTGCAACAACTCTACGCGTTCTTTTTGTGTACGGCGTTTGTAATTATCGAACTCTGCATATAAACGCAGGTATTTATCGTTAAGCTGTTGAACTTCTGCCTGCAATTTCTCTTCGGCAGTTAATTCTGGTGCTTGTTCAGTTTCATTTGCAGCGGCATCAGTATTTTCTACATTTTCGGTAGTGTTTTCTGATGTATTTTCAGTATTCATTATATTTTCTTCTTTATCGTTATTTTTCTTCTTATTAAACATAATATCGGGCTGAATTTTTTTGTGTTAATCTCAACTATTTTGCCATAAACGTAAATCAGCCAAGCTGTCAGATTTATTTGTAATTATCTGAACAGTTTGGCTGATTAGCTGACGGATGTCAGAATTTTTTATGCTATTTGTGCACTTTCGTGAACAATGCCATTTTCACATTTGATAATGCGCGATGGGAAAGTGCGGATGATGTGATAATCATGTGTGGCCATTAAAACCGCTGTTCCGGCTTGACTAATTTGTTTCAACAGCGTTACAATTTCTTCCGAAGTTTCGGGATCTAAGTTGCCTGTCGGTTCATCGGCCAGGATAATTTCGGGGTCGTTAAGCAAAGCCCTTGCAATTACAATACGCTGCTGCTCGCCACCCGAAATTTCGTGCGGCATTTTTTTGATCTTAGAGCGTAGGCCTACTTTATCCAAAACATCTTTAATACGCTCGTTAATCAGCTTTTCGTCTTTCCAGCCGGTAGCTTTCAGCACAAATTCGAGGTTTTTTTCAATTGTCCTGTCAGTCAGTAATTGGAAATCCTGAAAAACCACGCCCAGTTTACGGCGTAAAAAAGGTACCTGGCTTTCTTTCAGGTTTTTAAGGTCGAAACCTGCAATATTACCCTCACCATTGCCAATATGAAGGTCGCCGTACAATATTTTAAGCAAACTACTCTTGCCCGAACCGGTTTGCCCGATTAAGAATATAAATTCGTCTTTTTCGATGTGTAAATTTACGTTTGAGAGTACCAGATGTTTCTGTTGAAAAACATCAACATTGCTTAAATGAATTACTGCGTTACCTGCCATATATTATATTTCTAATTTTGCAATCTGCCCAAAAGGCAGGTCTTTAACCATTTCCATAATGTAATCCTGCTTGTCGCCAAGCCCCAGTTTTTCCAGCGATTTATCGGGCCTGTCTACCCTGAAATAAGCTAAAAGTGTAAACTTATCGTCTCTTAACTGTACGTAATCCGGAATTTTGGCTATGCCTTTAACTTTAACGATATACATTGTGCTCAAAAATAGCATTTCCAAATGATAAGCGGAAGTATGAATCCCTTTTTATCTGACTAACATGAGCCAGCCGGTGTAAGTTTGGAAATCTTCGTTTAAATAAACAGAATAATAATACACCGCAGGTGGGAGGTCTTTTCCATTCATTTTGCCATCCCAGGGCTTATAAGGGCCTGTACTTTGGTACACCAGATTGCCGTAACGGTTCATAATTTTGACAACGGGGTTAGGAAACGATGCTGCTGCAGGGATATTCCAGGTATCATTTACATTATCCCCATTTGGGGAAAAAGTATTGGGGATAACTACTTTTGGGTAAACAGTTATGTTAACCTCATCGCTACTACTGCTACAGCCAAAATTGGAGGTAGCCTGTAAGGTATAGGTGATATCGTGTGGCGGTGTGGCAACAGGATTCAGTTTGGTCGGATCATCAAGATAATCGGAAGGCGTCCATAAATAAGTAACATCGCCCGAAACCTTACCATTTAAAGTTATTTTTTGTCCGGTTACGATCTTTTGGTCAGCACCGGCATCTGCCATTGCATTTTTATTCACATTAACAGTTATCTGTGCTGTTTCCGAACAACCATCTTTAGTAACAATAACGGTATATATGGTGGTTTCGGTTGGGCTAGCCACAGGATTGGGGCTTTCGGGGTCGGAAAGTCCGGTTGCAGGTTGCCAGAGGTACTGGGTACCGCCAGCTGCCGCTAACTGGATTGATTTGCCCTCACAAATAGCAGCCGTTTGGATGTTGGTGGTTATGGCTAGCGGATCACTGACAAGTACCTGGGTTGATGCTGTTGCAGTACATCCGTTTGCTGTAACCGTTACAGTATATTCACCTTCCATGGCTTTGGTTGCATTAATGATGGTAGGGCTTTGGGCTGCAGAGGTAAATCCGTTTGGCCCGGTCCAAAGATAACTTGTACCACCAGAAGCATTTAACTGGATGGTGCTGCCATTACAGAAAGGACCGAAGTTTTCGGCCCTGGCAACTGGCAGGGGATTTACCGTTACGGTAATCGGATCGGATACAGCCCTGCAATTAACTTTATCGATATTCCCGTTAATGGCTGTAATTAAGCGGTATTGATAAGTGCCAGCTGGCTGATTTGAAAAGTTGATTGTCGCTTGTTTGGTAGTTAAACCAGGGATATCAACCCAGCCAGCACCTTTGTTTTCCTGCCATTGGTAAACGGGATTTGCATATTCTGGTGAAATATTGGCGTTTACGGTAAAGCTATTGGTATTCCCCTCACACATATTTAATGAACTATTATTGAGGTTAAAATACGGAGTGATTGCAGGGCCGCAAGCTTGTACCGTAATGTCGTCCAGAGCAAAATCGTTACCGCTATTGGTTTGTGTATCGTTTATCAGTTGCAACGTTACAGTAGAATTGTTTCCGTTGCTAAAATCAAGTGTATATTGATGCCACCTTCCATCTGCCGTTACATTTCCGGTTGAGGCATTACCTAAAAGGTTACCATTAGGATCAATTACCTTTAAAATCATATTTGGGGGCTGGGCATTTGCTGCAGCCGAGTTGGTATTAAGTACCCAGATAGATAAACGTAAAAGTGTATTTGGGCAAAGATCATCCATTTTTTGCTCAAAAAACACAGTTTTGGTCGCAATACCATCAATTAAAAGCATTAAGCCATTGGTATCGCCGGTATGATCTGCATGAGGCTGCCAGTAAATAGGATAGGGGTTGCCTGGGGTAGCAGGTGTTTTAACCAAACCCGATTGATTGGGTGCTAAAGCGCTAGGATTTGGCCCCGGAGGTCCCATAAAAGTTGTAAAAGTAGTCGCGCTCGGAGCATATTGGGCTAAAGGACCATACCAGTTATCGGTGTTGTTGCCCTGTCCAAATGTCTGGTTAATTAAAGGCTGCCCAAAAGTACCTGTGCATACCTGCGCTTCAGCAAAATCTGCAAATAGCAAAATACAAACAAAGGATAGCGCTTTTATTAAACGATACATCGACTGGCTCAGGTGAATTAGCGAATATCCAAATAAAAACTTATAATCCAATTGCTTAGCGTCATCAATTTAGTCCGTTCAAAAACTCAATTGTATTTACATTATCGGCATAATCCCATAGTTTTGGGTGCTGGCTTTGACCGAAATCAAAACTGGCTATGTTAATTGGCGATTTGGTAACCACACATTGAATATCTGCTGCTTTATCTTTCAGTTTATCTTCTACATCCTGCAGGTTTTCATACTCCTCATAATAAAGCACTGCCAGTGGTGAAGCTAAATTTTCATCTTCTTTTAACAACAAAAAGCCGTTATCGAAATGTTTGGCTGCATTTACCAGGTAAATAGATTTATTGTAATCGTAATTGTTCTGGTATTTAAAGTGGTTAATAATCTGGTTATGGCTTTCTATACCTTCGTACAAATGGGCCACATCATAACCTTTCGGGAAATAAATTTTAGAAACATTGCGGCAGCCCAGGCCAAAATAATCGAAAATATCTGCAGCCAGGTTTTGGAGATCTGCATTACTTTCTGTCCCATCCAAAACAGCAACACTGTTTCTGTTTTTGCGGATGATGTTGGGTACTTTACTAAAATAGTAATCGAAGTACCGCGAAGAATTATTACTTCCGGTGGCAATTACCGCGTCAAAATCTTTTAAACGCTCCACATATTCAATTTTATCTGCAAAAGCAGGTTCAATATTAATCAATTCGGCAATTACTGTTTTAATCAGTTTATCATCTGATGAAGAAAGTTTGATTAAGGCAATGTTTCCTGTCGCTAAAACGCATAAAACATCATGTAAGCCTACTAAAGGAATGTTCCCGGCCAGGATTAAACCAACCTTTTTAGGCGATGTACTAAACTTTACTGACTGGAACCAAATGGCTAAATCTGTCTCATTTAGCATGGCCGAAAAAGATAAAACAGATTTTTTTATATTTTCCTGAGTGAACCAGGCATTGGCACTTTCTGCACTATAAAGTGCATTTCCTAGTATGTCAGTAGGGTTTGTAAGCTTTTTGCCGAGTTCACCAAATGCGTTAATTGCTTTTTCTTGAGTTAATGCTGACATATTTAGAATTATTATTAATTGATTATATCTTATATTTGCAGCGCAAAGGTAAACTAAGCAAAAGAATTAGACGAAAACATGGCAATTAAAATAACAGATGAGTGTATAAATTGTGGGGCATGTGAACCAGAATGTCCAAATAACGCAATTTACGATGCCGGAACTGCATGGCGTTTTTCTGATGGTACCAATTTAAACGGTATCATTGATTTTGGTAATCAACAAATCGAAGCTGATGCAGCTCAGGAAGCAGTTTCAGATGAAGTATATTATATCGTATCAGATAAATGTACAGAATGTAAAGGTTTTCACGATGAGCCTCAGTGTGCGGCAGTATGTCCGGTTGACTGTTGTGTAGACGACGAGGATATCCGCGAAACAGAAGAAGAATTATTGGCTAAGAAAGCCTGGTTACACCAGGAAGGGTAGGCAAAAGATATTAAACAAAAAAAGTCTCGGTTATTAAATCGAGACTTTTTTTTGCCCTATGGGTAGGATTTTATATAGTAATCCATTGGGAATGAACAAAAATCAATGACCAATAATCAATAAACAATTATCAGATAGTGAAAACGCTGAAGGCAATATTTGGTCATTTAAAAAATAATTAAAATGTCCATTTAGGAAACTTGCAGGGTTTGTTCATTGTGATTTGGTCATTGGTCATTTCAGATTGTGATTTAATCACCTAATCCACCTCACATTTATTAGGGATAATCAAAACCGGGCAAGCCGATTTCCTGGCAACATGCTCAGCTACACTTCCCATTAAAAAGTGGTACAATCCGGTGCGGCCATAGGTCCCGATAACAATCAGGTCTGATCCCCATGCATCTGATTGCTGGATAATACCGTGCGCGGCGGTATCTACCACACTGAGATAAGTTGTTTTAATTTCCTTACTGTACTTAGCTTCCATTTCTTTAAGTAAAACATGACTATTCTCTTCGCTATTATCGTAAGTTTCTAAGAATACCGGCGCCAATGTTAAATCGGGGTTTACATTGGCAGGTATGGGCTCGATAATATTAACCAATGCTACTTCTGCTCCAAATTTTTCTGCCATGTCGTAACCGGCTTTTGCCGCCTTTTCTGAGCAGGTACTGTTATCAACGGCAATTAATATCTTTTTAAAGTTCATAGCGTGTGTATTTAAAAGGTTATCATCATAAAAATAACAAATTTGCAGGCAAAATGTTAGGCAATGGATGTATTTTATTAGTTTTACTCTACTAATTTACAGGCACATTAAATGGAAAACCAATATGGTATTTGCAGGGTTGCAGTAGCACCTTTGCGGGCAGATGCTTCAGATCGATCAGAAATTGTATCGCAACTCTTATTCGGCGACCATGTCGAAATTATTCAGAAAACAGAACGCTGGTGGCTGGTACAAAACGGATATGATGGTTATGAAGGCTGGATGGATTTCAGACAGCTGGCCCCCATTAGTCAGGATCAGTTTGCCCAAATGCACGATTGCCATTTGCTTGCGCCTTTAAGTTTTAACAACACCTTAACCGCCGAAGACGGGAGTTTATATCATTTATGCCCAGGTAGCAACCTGCCGTTTTTAAAAGATAGAATTTGCTATGCTGGGGCAGAGCAATATAAACTGGGATTTGAAGCACATGATAACCAAAAAACAGATTTTAAAACTGATGTTACGGCTACAGCTAAATTTTTCCAGAATATACCTTACTTATGGGGCGGACGGAATTTATTTGGTTTAGATTGCTCTGGTTTTACACAATTGGTGTTTAAAATGCTGGGTATTAAACTCAACCGCGATGCTTCCCAACAGGCCGAGCAGGGCGAACTGGTAGGTTTTTTGGCTGAATGCCGGCCCGGTGATGTTGCTTTTTTTGATAACGATGAAGGCAAAATTACCCATGTGGGTATTATGTTGAGCCCTAATGAAATTATCCATGCCTCGGCCAAAGTTAAAATAGACCCGATTGATGACCAGGGAATTTTTAACAAAGAGTTGGGTAAATACTCACATAAACTTAGAATTATAAAACGTTTTGTGGAATAATGGACTGAAATGTATCTTATCTAAAAAGAAGATTTTTTTATGCCAGCTAAGTTTAAAATTCAAATCTCTAATCCTTGTCAGGAGAAGTGGGGCAATATGCAACCCGATACAATGGGTAAATTTTGTAGTTCATGCCAAAAGGCTGTAACAGATTTTACTCAATTTTCTGATAGCGACTTACAAAATTGGTTTAGCAAAAACCAGGGGAACAGCTGCGGCAGGTTTAACCCCGATCAGCTGGATCGGTTGATTCAGGGAAAATCAAATTATACGCTAAACAAATTTAAACCAAGCCTGGCTGCCGCTTCCTTACTGGCTTTTTTAAGCTTTCCGAAATTGAGTAGAGGAGAAATGATAAAGCCATCAACAGTACAAACTGAAAAGAAGCTAACCGATTTTGACAACAAGACTCAGGATAAGGAGTTATCAGATTCGCTGAGGGTTTTAAAAGGAAAAATTACAGATAAAGATAAACAAGCATTGCCAGCTGTAAGCATCCGTATTTTAGGCGAAAAATATGCATGTTCAACCAACATAAATGGTGAGTTTTCAATTACTTATACCGTTCAGAAGGGAAATGATTCAAAAAAAATGGAGTTAAGTTTTATTGGTTACGAAACTAAGAATGTTAAATTCAAATCAACCGATGCATATCTTAACATTACCTTAAACGAAGATACGACACCGCTTATGGGGGATGTTGTTATAATTAGAACTCCATTTTGGAAAAGAATCCATTATAAAATGCGAAATCATCTAAGAGATATTAACCCATTTTATAAGAAGCTGAATTAATTTTATAAAGACGCCATCGTCATGCTGAACTGGTTTCAGCATCTCTAATTAGAGCCCCTGAAATGAATCCGATAGCTATCGGATCAGGGTGACGCCTGCTCCTTACTCCATTTCCCAAATCATCACCTGCTTATCATCACCCGTTGAGATGAGGTATTTGCCATCATTGCTCCAAACAATTTTATTGATAGAATGCGTATGGCCAATACCGGCTTTTTCCAGGCTTAATATTTTATACAGTTTAAAGTTCTCAGCATCCCACAGTTTAATGCTCTTATCCTGACTGCTGGTTGCAAAATAGGGCAGGGTAGGGTGAAAAGCAATGTCGTAAATGGTAAACATATGGGCCGGTACAGTTTGTAGCAATTCATAATCCGGCAGACTCCAGATTTTCAGCTGTGCGTCGCGGCTACCTGAAATTAAATACTTGCTTTCGGGGTGGTAGGCCAAAGCGGTAACCGGGAGCTTATGTCCTTCGAGGTTTTGTTTCAGGCTATAATCAGCCAGGTTATAAATTTTAATCAGGTGATCTTTACAGCCAAATGCAATCTCTGCTTCATCCGGAGATAGGGCAATGGTACGAACGGTATCATAAGCTGCCTGAAAGCGGTAAATCTCTTTAAAATCGGTTAACGACCAAACTGCGACTGTGCCATCTTCGCCTGTGGTAATGAGCTCATTTTTAGATTGTACGGTTTTAATGTTGAAAATAGGTTTCAGGTGCGCATTAATGCGCGTAATTACTTCCTGTTTCTTTAAATCGTACACACTAAAGGCACCGCTTCTTTCGCCCACAAATAATTGGTTGTTGTAATAATGCAGACAATAAACAGAGCTTTGTACCGGCATTTTAACTTTAACAAAGGCCATTTCGGCTAATGACCATTCTACAATACCTTTATCGTTACCCGCACTAAAAAATAATTCATCCTGATCAGAATGGGCAAGGGCGTAAACCGGGTTTTGGTGGCCAGGAAGTGTTTTGATGTGTTTGAGCATTTCTGGAGGTTTAGGGTTTATGGTTTGGGGTATAGGGTTTTGGCATCTAACGCCTTACAGCCTATACCTTTTTGCCTTCCACCTTACTTATGCCTTTTCTCTAAATTCTTTGCAATATCCTGAATAGACAGGCCTTTTTCTTTCAATAAGAACATTAAGTGGAAAAGCAGGTCTGATGCTTCGCCAATAAATTCTTCTTCTGTTTCAGCCAGGGCTGCAATTACCGTTTCAACCCCTTCTTCACCAACTTTTTGTGCAATTTTATTTAAACCTTTAGCACGCATTTTATTGATGTACGAGCCTTCAACCGGGTTTTCGTACCGATCGTTGATGATGTTTTCCAACTCGAAAATGAAATTCTGATTGAAGTCTGTTTTAAAACAGCTGCGGCTACCGGTATGACAGGTAGGGCCAACGGCATCTGCTTTAATCAGAATGGTGTCGTTATCGCAATCCACAAAAAGTTCTTTAACAAATAGAAAGTTGTCGCTGGTTTCGCCTTTTGTCCAAAGGCGGTTTTTTGTACGCGAAAAGAAAGTCACTTTGCCTTCGGCCTGAGTTTTTTCCAAAGCCTCGGCATTCATATAGCCCAGCATTAAAACTTCTAAGGTTTTATAATCCTGAATGATTACAGGCAATAAACCTGCAGTTTTATCCCAATCAAGTGATGATGTATTGATATTCATTTTATTTCTTTATTTCCGAAAAACAGACTCATGACTATGGACTGCCGACTCCGGACTAATTTATATTCTTACCGGAATCTGGTTTCTTTTCAATTCCTGTTTTAAATCGGGGATCAAAATTTCGCCGTAGTGAAATACCGAGGCGGCTAATGCAGCATCTACATTGGCTTTCTGGAAAACTTCAGTAAAATGATCCATATTACCGGCGCCGCCCGAAGCAATGATCGGAATATTGATCATTTGGTTTACCTTACTCAATAAGCCGCAATCAAAGCCTGCTTTAGTCCCGTCGTGGTCCATAGAAGTTAGCAAAATCTCACCTGCGCCTAAATCTTCGGCTTGTTTAATCCAGTTTTCGGTTTCCAGTTCGGTAATTAGCCTCCCACCATTCAGGTGTACCCTATTTTGACCATCAACATGTTTGGTATCCACTGCTAAGACCACAAATTGTACACCAAAGGCTTTGGCTAGTTCCTCAATCAGTTTAGGGTTGCGAACAGCCGCCGAGTTGATACTGATTTTATCAGCACCAGCGTTTAACAAGGCCTCAGCATCGGCAATTTCGGTTATTCCACCTCCAATAGTAAATGGAATGTTTAATTGCCTTGCTACCGATTTAACCATTTCGATCATCGTTTTGCGGCGCTCGTGTGTGGCGGTAATATCCAGGAAAACCAGTTCATCGGCACCTTGCTGTGCGTATTGGGCTGCCAGTTCAACCGGATCGCCGGCATCGCGTAGGTCAACAAAGTTTACACCCTTTACGGTACGACCATCTTTTACGTCAAGACATGGTATTATTCTTTTTGAAAGCATGTTTCGTGTTTGGTTTCGTCATTGTGTCGTAAGGGAGGTAAAGCATTAAGTTTTACCTCCTTTACGATCTGCAACAACTATTAATATTATTGCTAAAATGAAGGTAGGAACACATAAGATAAAACTATAAAATCCAGTTATGCTCATGAATTTTGTATAGTCACCTTTATAGGTAAACATATATATTCCCCAAATAAACATGCAAAAGCTGGATAATAGTAACAATAGACCAGTAATTAGCATGTTTTTAGATTTCATTACGCTTCTAGATTGAACTCAAAGCCTTCAAATTCCACTCTTTAATCTCTTCAATGGTAATCCGGTTTTCGTAAATGGCTTTTCCAACTACCACACTTCTGATCGGGTATTTGGCCAGTTCATAAATATCGTCCATAGAACTTACTCCACCCGAAGCAATTAATTTGATCATTGGTGAGTGTTCCAATAGTTTTTGGTATAATTCAATCGCTGCACCGCCTAATTTTCCATCTTTGCTGATATCGGTACATAAGAAACGGAAGAAACCCAACGAAAGGCATTTATCCACGTAATCCATCAGCTTAATTGGCGAGCTCTCCATCCAGCCCGAGTATTTAATTACTTCATCCAAAACATCAATTGCAATAACAATGCGGTTGGCATAATCATCTTTTTTGGCAAAAGCTTCGCTCAACTGAGGCAGGAAATCGGGATTGGTGATGGCTTGTGTACCCACAATTACGCGGTGAATACCTGCATCAAGCAGATTGGTAACCTGCTCAATGGTACGGATTCCGCCGCCATACTGCACGCGCATTTCTGTTTTTTTAATGATTTCGAAAAGTGATTTCTGGTTGCTGAAATCGCCTTTTGCACCATTTAAATCAATAATGTGGATGAAATCGGTACCGTTTGAACGGTATTTTTCGATCATTTCGGCAATAGAAACATCGTATTCCGTTTTCTGGTTGTAATCGCCTTCACGCAAACGGACAACTTTTCCATCTAAAATATCAATAGCAGGTATGATATACATTTTATATTATAAGCTTAAGTTTGAAAAATTTTTTAATATTAATTCGCCGGCTTTCCCTGATTTCTCGGGGTGGAACTGAACGCCGTAAAAATTGTCTTTTTGTACTGCTGCCGAAAACTTTAAACCATAATCAGCAGATGCAATGTCAAAAGTAGGGTTATATTCAATAAAGTACGAATGCACAAAGTAAAATTGTGTATTATCTTCAACACCTTCAAACAGCGAATTGTTTTTAGGCTTCACGGCATTCCAGCCCATGTGTGGGATTTTGATATTCAGGTCTTTATCAAATTTTTTGGTCTTTACTGGCACGATGTTCAAAAGGGTAGCATTACCCTCTTCCGAATGTTCGGTAATGAGTTGCATGCCCACGCAAATGCCCAGTACAGGTTTGGTTAGCTTTTTTATGGCTTCAACCAGGCCGGTACCCTTTAATTTTTCCATGGCCGCACCAGCATGGCCAACACCCGGGATGATGATGTGGCTATACTTTTCGAGGTCAGCTTCAGTATTAACCATACCGTATTGGAGGTTTAAACGATCTAAAGCTGCGGTTAGCGAGAAAATATTACCAGCGCCGTAATTTACTATTCCAATCATAATTAGTATCAAGTATTTAGTATCGAGTATCAAGACAAGACACTTTTTTATAAAATTTGAAAATGAATGTCAGTTTTTCATAGGTTCTGTAGTCCCGCTATTCGTTTCAAGCTTTTATTGGTCTTCGACAAGCTCAGACTGACAATAAAAGCTTTCCACTACTATCGGGTTTATTTAACTGCGTTAGTGTATCAAAACCCTCCGCCTTAAACCTTTCTGCCTTCCACCTTTTTTACAACAAGCCTTTTGTGCTTGGCAGTACCATTTTCTCTGCATCGCGTTTTACTGCCATTTTTATGGCTTTGGCAAATGCTTTAAAAATAGCTTCAATTTTATGGTGCTCGTTGTCGCCTTCGGCTTTAATGTTCAGGTTGCATTTTGCGGCATCGCTAAACGACTTAAAGAAATGGTAAAACATTTCTGTTGGCATGTCACCTACTTTTTCACGTTTAAATTCCGCATCCCAAACAATCCAGTTTCTACCCCCAAAATCGATGGCTACCTGCGCCAGGCAATCATCCATGGGTAAACAGAAACCATAACGCTCAATTCCGAGTTTATTGCCTAAACCTTTGGCAAAAGCTTCGCCTAAGGCAATTCCGGTATCTTCTATGGTGTGGTGCTCGTCAATATGTAAATCGCCTTTGGCAATTACTTCCAAATCAACACTGCCATGTCTGGCAATCTGATCAAGCATGTGATCAAAAAAGTTAAGGCCTGTTTCAATTTTTGCTTTTCCAGTACCGTCTAAATCCAGGTTAATCGTAATATCGGTTTCGTTGGTTTTGCGTACGTGGTTAATTTTTCGGCTTCCTGCTTTTAGCAAGTTATAGATATCTTCCCATTTCTGGGTTTCTAAAACAATAATATCTAATAAGGTCTCGTGTTTATCTAAAGCCTCGGTCGATCCCAATGCATCATTTTGACGAAGGAAGATCGCTTTTGCGCCTAAGTTTTTAGCCAGGATCACGTCGTTTAACCGGTCGCCAATTACGTAAGAGTTTTTTAAATCGTAGTCGCCGCTAAAATATTTGGTAAGCAGGGCCGTGCCGGGTTTGCGGGTAGGGGCATTGTCTTTGGCAAAAGTACGGTCGATTACAATCTCGCTAAAGTTAACGCCTTCACCTGCGAAAGTGTCTAACATGAAATTATGGATCGGCCAGAAATTTTCTTCCGGATTGGAGGGAGTTCCCAAACCATCCTGGTTAGTTACCATTACCAGTTCATAATCCATTTCGCTGGCTATTTTAGATAGGTAATACAGTGAGCGCGGATAAAATTTTAACTTGGCAAAACTGTCTACCTGTTCGTCATCTGGTTCGATATTTAACGTACCATCGCGATCGATAAATAATACTTTCTTCATTATAAATTTTTTAATACGGTTAACAGTTTATCATTCTCTTCTTTTGTGCCCACAGTAATGCGTAAACAGCCTTCGCATAATGTTACTTTTGAGCGGTCGCGCACAATGATTCCTTCCTCCACCAGATCATCATAAATCTTCAGCGCATCGGTTACTTCTGCAAGCACAAAATTGGCGTCAGAAGGGTAAACTTTTGTTACAATATTCAGTTCGTTTAAAGCTGTAGATAAACGCTGTCTTTCGGCAACAGATTCTTTAATCCATTCGTTTACCTGTGCAATATTTTTTAGCGCTTCGAAAGCTAAATCCTGAGTGGCCTGATTGATGTTGTAAGGTGGTTTAATTTTGTTTAAAACATCGATCACTTTTGTTGAAGAAAATGCCATGCCCAAACGCAAAGCTGCAAGCCCCCAGGCTTTCGAAAATGTTTGCAAAACTACCAGGTTTCCGTACTCGGTTAATTCTTGTATAAAGGTCTTTTGTCGGGCGTAATTAATGTAGGCTTCATCTACCACAACAATGCCATTAAAGTTGGCCAAAATCGTTTCAATATCTTCGCGGTTTATCGAATTTCCGGTCGGGTTATTTGGCGAACAAATAAAAATTAATTTCGTGTTTTTATCAATCGTTTCTGCAATCTTTTTCATGTCTAACTGGAAGTTTGGAAGCAGGCTAACTTTGCGGATTTCTACATCATTTATATTTGCCGAAACTTCGTACATGCCGTAAGTTGGAGGCAAAATAATCACATTGTCTTTACCCGGATTACAGAAGGCCCGAAACAATAAATCGATGGCTTCGTCGCTACCATTTCCTAAAAAAGTATTCTCGATTGGAACACCTTTAATTTTGCTTATGGCGTCTTTTAAATCGAGTTGTAAAGGATCCGGATAACGGTTATAATTGGCCGGCAAAGGCGAGCCATAACTGTTCTCATTGGCATCTAAAAAAATCGATGCCTGGCCTTTAAATTCGTCCCTGGCAGTAGAGTAGGGGCGAAGGTTTTTTATATTTTCTCTTACTAAATCGTTAATGTCCATTATTTGAGGTAAAAGGTAAAAGGTAAAAGGTAAAAGGTAAAAGGGATTGGCGATTTGCCTAGAGCTTTCTACGTTATACTTTCTACATGTTTTATTGAAATGATTTTTTCTTTCCTTCGGTCTTTTATGTCGTTTTATCTTCTGACTTCGGACTTCCGACTCCAGACTCAAAATTCAATCTTATACTCACTGCATTTTTATGTGCTTCCAATCCTTCAGCTGCTGCAAGTGTTTCAACAGTTGTACCAATGTTGTTTAAACCTACGGTTGACAGGTGCTGAAAAGTGATTTTTTTAATAAAAGCATCAACAGAAACGCCGGAGTATGCTTTTGCAAAGCCGCTGGTTGGCAAAGTATGGTTAGTACCTGAGGCATAATCGCCTGCGCTTTCGGGCGTAAGGTTACCTAAAAATACCGATCCTGCATTGGTAATTAGGGGGATAAGCTCCTGGTACTGCTCAGTAGCCAATATTAAGTGCTCAGGCGCATAATCATTTGAAAACTGCATCGCGAGCTCAATATTATCCGTTAAAACTGCATAAGAATTCTCGATTGCTTTGGCTGCAATGTCCTTTCTAGGTAGGATAGCAAGCTGCTTTTCAACTTCTTTTAGTGTTTCGGCTATGATTTTATTCGAAGTAGCAACCAATATGGCCTGACTATCAGTGCCGTGTTCTGCCTGTGCAAGAAGATCTGCAGCAACAAATGACGGAATGGCAGTTTCATCGGCTACTACCAAAACCTCAGATGGGCCCGCAGGCATATCGATAGCCACCTTGTTTTGTACCATGGTTTTGGCAGTGGTTACATACCGGTTACCCGGGCCAAATATCTTGTATACCTGTGGCACCGATTCGGTTCCGAAAGCCATTGCGGCTACGGCTTGCGCACCACCAATCATGAATATTTTTTCGATACCGAGCAGCACAGCGCAGTAGGCCAGATAGCAATTTGTTTTGCCGTCTTGCTGTGGTGGCGAACATACAATTATTTCTTTACAGCCTGCAATAAGCGCCGGTGTTGCCAGCATTAAAAAGGTACTTGGTAACACTGCAGTTCCACCCGGAATATAAAGTCCAACCTTTTCAATTGCCCTGGCTTCGCGCCAGCAAACCACACCTGGCATTGTCTCTACTTTATCTTCTTTTTTTAATTGCGACAGGTGAAAATTTTTGATGTTTTGGTGCGCTGTATCGATAGCTTTTTTTGCTTCAGCCGGAATGGTGGCTGCGATAGCTTTTAATTCTTCGCTATCTAAAAAAAGTTTTTCCAGTTCAACTTTATCAAAGGTTTTTGCGAAGTTGAAAAGGGCTTTATCGCCATCAGCTTTTACCGATTTTATGATGTCGGCAACACGGCTTTCAATCAGTTTATCGTCTTCAATCTGTCTTGAACAAAGTTCTTCAATTTTTGATTTAGATAAATCTGTATAATTGTAGATTTTCAATGTTTTATGTTTTAAAATTAACTAATAGTTAATATGAAATTTTACGATTTTACTTGATTATTTTCTCAATTGGCATGACTAAAATGCCTTCTGCTCCGGCTGCTTTTAAGTTGTTTATTTTATCCCAGAAATCAGCTTCGGCAATTACCGAATGTACGGCTACCCAGTTAGGTTCGAAGAGTGGAACTACCGTTGGACTTTTAACACCCGGAAGCAGATCGACTACTTTTTGAAGGTTATCTTTCGATACATTCAGCACCACATATTTGTTCGATTTTGCACTAAGTACAGAGCGGATTCTTTGCAGTAATTCTGCTACCTCCGGATTGTCGGCTATCGATTTATTTCCGATTAAAACCGCTTCCGATTGCATTACATCTGCAAATGGTTTTAGTCCGTTGCTCTTTAAAGTTCCACCGGTAGAAACGATATCAAAAATGGCATCGCTTAAGCCTAAACCCGGACCAATTTCTACCGAACCCGAGATGGTTCTGATATCAGATTTAATGCCTTTTTCTGTTAAGAATTTTTCGAGGATTACCGGATAAGATGTGGCTACTGCTTTACCATTTAGCTCTTCTAAATTTTGGATAGTACTGGTAGCCTGAACGGCAATTTTTAAAGTGCATTTTCCGAAACCCAGCTTCTGAAGATAATCAACTTCGGCTTTGGTTTCTACAATTACATTTTCACCAACAATACCCAGATCGGCAATGCCATCCTGTACGTATTCCGGAATATCATCATCGCGAAGAAAAAGAATTTCTAAGGGGAAATTGGTAACCGTTGAAATGAGTGAACTTTTGTAGTTTTCGAATGCTAAACCACAGTTTTTAAGAATTTCTACAGATTTTTCGTTTAACCTACCCGATTTTTGGATAGCAATTTTAAGTGTTTTCAAAGTATTGAATATAGAGTGGACAAGAAATTATTTTACGGAAAAAACGTTTTGAAGTACAAAACAAACATATATCATCGCCTATCGGCGATGGTGAAGATGTAAGTGATGGTTCAAAGTTAAGTTCATAAATTTATTTCTGCCTATATCAATGCTTTAGCTGATTAGCGCTGGCAAATATAGTGTTTGAAATGGTAAAACAAAAAATAATGGCACTTAATTTGCCATTATGCTGTTTTTATTGCCAATAACCGTTATTTTGTATTAAATTTTTAACAAATTGAAAAAGTTTCGCTTTCTAATATTGCCCTTTATTTTGTTCGTTTCTGCCTGCGGATGGTTTAAAAGCCCACCCGAGATCGGGAAAGTGCTATCTGAGCATTTTAAGAATAAAATGTACAAAGATTTTGATACTGTAGCTTACGACAGCATTTTTGTTAAAACAATGGATAGTCTTTCGGGCAAATTCATCAATCCCAAAACAATTAAAGCATTTTATAGCAATAATTATAATCAACCTAAACTCATTACGCATTTTTACATTAATGGTGAGCTCGATTCGCTTGTCGCTTATTTAAATGAAAGTGAGGTGCATGGTTTCAATCCAAAGATTTTTAAAGGCGATGAGATAAAAGGTTTATTAACGGAATTAACTGCTAATAAATTTAAAAAGGTAGATGAGAGCTATCCAGTTATTGCCAGGCTCGAAATTTTATCGGCTAATGCCTACTTAAATTACACCAATTATTTGAAATATGGTGTGGTAAATCCACGTAATATTTTCTCGCGTTATTACATTAAAGTTGGGCGTCCGGATAGCGCTGGTATGCTTAAACTTTTAGATGGGAATAACCTGGTTGAAAACCTCAAATCAGCTCAGCCAAGATCGGCACAATATAAAGCTTTACAGTCGGCATATTTGAGTGCAAATTCCGAGAGTGAAAAACGGATTTTATTGCTAAATATGGAACGCTTCAGGTGGCAGATGCCCGCTACCGGAGATAACTATGTTCAGGTAAATATTCCCGACTTCAGACTCACCTGGCTGGACAATCTGGATACCGTAATTTCGATGAAAGTTTGTGTTGGCGGGAAGCGCGAAAATGGTTACGAAGAGAAGCTAAAAGCTTTTGCAAAATCGGGCAATCTGGATGATAAACCAAAGAACCACGAAACGCCATTATTGTTTAGTAAAATTAATTCCATTCAGGCCAATCCAATCTGGAATATTCCGGTAAGTATTGCCCAAAGTGAAATCTACTGGATGGCCCGGAAAGATCCTTTTTATTTATCGAACAGTAACATTAAAGTTTACTATAAAGATAAGCTGATTGGCGAGCCCGATACCATTAACTGGAACCGTTATTCGAGAGATAAATTACCTTTTAAATTTAAGCAGGGATCGGGCGGTGGAAATGCCCTGGGTAAGTTTAAATTTATTTTCGATAACAGCTCGAGTATTTACCTGCACGATACCAATAATAAAAATGGTTTTAACCTAACCAATCGCGCCATTAGCCACGGTTGTGTGCGCATTGAAAAACCTTTAGAGTTTGCCGAGCTTTTGGTAAAAGATACTTATACTTACGATAAGTTGAGGGCCGAAGTAGATTTGCCTCCAATTGATAGTACCCATGTGAAGTGGTATAAAAAACGAATGGCGCAAAAGGCTGATACGCTTAAAGCTTTCCAGTTAAAACCGGCCTGGTTTGCCCCAAAGAAAAATGTTCCTTTAATCATTACCTACATTACCGCCTGGTTTCAAAATGACAGGATAGAATATCGTCCGGATGTTTACGGAATGGACGAAAAACTTTGGGCTGCCATGAAAAAGTATCGATAAGAAACCTTTATTTTGCATCATGCAAGAGAATCCAACCTTTAACCATCAGGCCGATTTGGTAAACAGCGCAATCCGTTTTATCAACTCGTGGTTTAGGCAATCTAAAACCATCACTGCAGAATTAAGCAATTTCTTTATCCTTCCGGGAAATAAAGTAATTGGTGCAGAGGTAATTGTTGCCCGGTTAAAAGGGATTTTTGGCCAGTCAGACGAGTATGTTGGTGGACGTTATGATATCATCGATGTAAATTTCGAGCTGATGGGCGAGGAAAAAGGAATGGGGTTTGTGGAAGGAGTTGCTGGTTTCAGGGCGGTGCTGAAAGATCAGTCGAAAATTATCAGCGGCCCGTTCAAACTTTATTTTGCCCTTCAAAATGGCAGCTGGAAAATTGTAAATATCGAGTTTCCCGGCTTTGCTTATTAAATATTCTTCATTTCTGCTTAACAGATATCTTTTTTAGATTTGTGTTCCCTTTACACAAATCTTTTATGATCAATCAGAATATTAAAATTGCTGTAGATGCTATTGTTTTTGGCTACGAAAAAAATGTGCTTTATGTTTTGGCTGTGCAACAAAAATACGGAGTGTTTAAAGATCGGTGGGTTTTGCCGGGCGGCTTTATTAAAGATGATGAATCATTAATTGATGCCGTTAAACGGGAGTTAAAGGAAGAGGCAGGTGTTGGTGTAAACTATTTAGAGCAACTCAGTACTTTTGGCGATGATGTTAACCGTGATTCAAGAGGAAGGGTAATTTCAGTTGCTTACTTTGCACTGGTTAATCCACAAAATTTTATACTTAAAGCTGATACCGATGCAAAGGATGCCAGGTGGTTTCCGGTTAATGAGCTCCCGGCACTGGGCTATGACCATAATGAAATGGTAAAGTTAGCGCACGCCAGGTTAAAGGCTAAGCTAACTTATCAGCCCATCGGTTTCGATCTGTTGGATGATGAATTTCTTTTCTCCGATCTCGAAAATCTGTATTGCTCAATTCTCGAACGCGATATAGACAGGAGGAATTTCAGAAAAAAAATCTTGAGTTTTCATATCCTCAAAGAAACAGATAAACTGGTTAAAACAAGCTCAAGTGGTCGTCCAGGTAAGTTATTTAAGTTCGATAAAGCCAAATACGACCAATTGTTGCAAGAGGACTTTCAATTTGAAATTAAGTTTGCGTAAAAATAACGCAAATAATTCTTTGACTTTTAAAAAGTGTTTTTATATTTGTGTAATTAATACGCAAATATATGATCAACTTAGATAAAAATTTCAGTCCGTTCGGTACAGAAAATGCTGTTCAGTTTCAGTCTTTCGTATTTGCCGGGGGCGAACCGCACATTAAAATTGGCAGCAATTTCGATCCTGCATCTGTTGTACAGCTTACACATCGCATTAATTCATTTAATGATCTGGGTTTAATTTGTACCACGGTCGATGCATTGAAGCGTATGGGAGTTAAGACCATTAAATTGTTTATCCCTTACTTTCCAGCTGCAAGGCAAGACCGGGTAATGGTACTGGGCGAACCTTTAACCGTTAAAGTTTATGCTGATATCATTAATGCACTTGGTCTTGATAACGTAACTGTTTTCGATCCACATTCGGAAGTTACACCTGCTTTGTTAAATAACTGCACAGTAATTACGAACCATGTTTTTATTCAAGAAGTTGTTGCACAAATTGGCAAAGGAGTTAAGCTCATTTCGCCAGATGGCGGTGCGCTGAAGAAAATTTATAAAGTTTCCGAATTTTTGGGTGGTGCAGAGGTGGTAGAATGCTCGAAAAGCCGCGATGTTAAAACGGGCAGGCTATCGGGTTTTAAAGTTTATGCTGAGGATTTAGAAGGAGCAGATTGTTTAATTGTTGATGATATATGTGATGGCGGAGGAACCTTTATTGGTCTGGCAGAAGAACTTAAAAATAAAAATGCTGGTAAACTGTATCTGGCCATTAGTCACGGGATTTTTAGCAAAGGTTTTAATGAGCTGGCTAAATATTTCGATCAGATTTTTACCACAGATAGCATAAAAGAAATCGAAGAGGCGGGGGTAACGCAAATCAAATTGCAGGATATTTTAAGATAATAGGTATAGAAAACTAAAAATGAAACCAACAATTGTTCATAATGGAATATTCGGATTCGTGGTAGGCGATGCCCTTGGTGTGCCTGTAGAGTTTAAAAGCCGTGATTATTTAACCAGATTTCCGGTAACTGAAATGCTCGAATATGGAACCCATGAGCAACCTAAGGGGACCTGGAGCGATGATAGTTCGCTTACATTTTGTTTAGCTGAAAGTCTTTGCAATGGTTACAACTTAGATGATATTTCGCAGAAATTCCTTCAATGGTTCAATGCTCAAATTTGGACACCCCACGGAATAGTTTTCGATATAGGTATTGCAACAACTGCAGCCATTAAGCTGATAAAGCATGGAATTGATCCTGTTTTATGTGGTGGGGCATCTGAGATGGACAATGGGAACGGATCTTTAATGCGGATTTTGCCTTTGCTGTTTTATTTGCAGAATGAAAGCGATTTGAAAGTTATTTTTCAACATGTAAAAGAAGTTTCATCGATTACCCATGCACATTTCCGTTCTGTTTTTGCCTGTTTTATTTATGTTATATATGGTTTAGCATTGTTAAAAGGACAAAATAAGAAAGAAGCATACCTTACAATGCAATTAAAAATTAAGCATTTCATACAGGAAAATAATCTTGATGTTAATGAAATTAAATTGTTTAATAGGGTGCTGGTAGATGATATATCAGCAGTTCCTGAAAATGAGATCTATTCTTCCGGTTATGTGTTACATAGTCTCGAAGCTAGTTTATGGTGTATCCATACTACGGAATCTTATAAGGATGCCGTTTTAAAAGCTGTTAATCTAGGCGATGATACCGATACAACAGCTGCAATTACAGGAGGTTTGGCTGGTTTAATATATGGTTTTAATGCAATTCCTGAAAGCTGGTTAAATGTGATTACTAAAAAAGAAGAAATTGAAAAACTTTGTTTAGAAATGAATGCGACATTAATGAATCAACAAAAATATACTGTTAAGGATATTAAAATCAGTGATAAATTCCTGATGTTCTGGGGACATCAGCCTGCTCCAAATGGTGAAATAACTAAAACCTGTTTTAGTCAGTGGTGGCTTTCAGCTTTCGTACACGAGGGTATTAATTATAAAACCGCCGAGCATTGGATGATGGCCAAAAAAGCAGAATTATTTGGCGATACAACAATTTTAGCCAAGATTTTAGATGCCAAAACACCAGCCGAAGCTAAAAAGCTTGGGCGAGAGGTAAGCCATTATCATGATGATATTTGGGTTAAAAACAGGTTTGAAATCGTAAGACAAGGCAATTATTTAAAATTTAGCCAAAACGAAGCGCTTAAGGATTATTTACTCGCCACTGAGAAACGGATTTTAGTTGAGGCGAGTCCTGTTGATTCAATTTGGGGCATAGGTTTAGCTCACGATCATCCAGATGCCGCTTACCCCGAAAAATGGAAAGGGCTTAATTTGTTAGGCTTTGCTTTGATGCAAGTGAGGGATGAATTAAAAACAGTAGATCATAGAAATGAAAATCTCATAAAATTAATATCATGAATGAGAAAATAACAAAAGGAATCAGCAAGTTTTTGAGCTTTGTACTCAGGCATTCGCCCGAAATCATCGGACTCAGTTTAGATGAGAACGGTTGGGCCAATGTGGATGAACTGCTGCAAAAAAGTAGTCGTGACGGAAAAATACTTACCATCGAAATGTTAACCCATGTGGTAGAAAGTAACGATAAAAAAAGATTTTCTTTTAATAACGATAAAACCAAAATAAGGGCCAGCCAGGGACATTCTATTGAAATTGAACTTAACCTGACGGCAGTAAGCCCACCTGAACACTTATACCATGGCACAGTAGCAAAATATCTGGAGGATATTAAAAAACAGGGACTACAAAAAATGAGCAGGCAGCATGTTCATTTAAGTAAGGATAAAGAAACCGCTGTAAAGGTAGGCAGCAGGAGAGGGCTGGCACAAATACTCACCGTTAGTGCAGGAGAAATGCATCGGGCCGGTTTTCAATTTTTCTTATCGGATAACGGTGTTTGGCTTACAGATTCGGTTCCAGAAAATTATATTGCATTTTAATTATGAGCAGAGTATTGGTTATAGGCGATATACATGGCGGTTTAAAAGCATTAATCCAGGTGTTGGAACGCGCTTCGGCAACTGAACAGGATCGACTTATTTTTTTAGGCGATTATGTAGATGGCTGGAGTGAATCGGCACAGGTAATTAGCTATCTTTTAAAACTGAAAGCAACACATCAAAGTATTTTTATCAGGGGAAATCATGATGTCTGGTGCGAAGATTGGTTAAGGAACGGTACAATTGATGAAGTTTGGTATCAGCATGGTGGAAAGGAAACTATTGATAGCTATGCCCATATCGGTGCTGATGAGCAAAAGAAGCATCTGGCCTTTTTTGAGCAGATGGAAGATTATCACGTAGATGAGCAAAATAATTTGTTTATCCATGCCGGGTTTTCGTCTATGCATGGACCGGCTAAAGAGCGTTATGCCTCCAATTATTCCTGGGATCGCACCTTATGGGAAGTGGCGCTTACCATGGATAACCGCATTGAAAAAGATTCTGCATTGTATCCTAAGCGGCTTTTACTCTTTAACGAGATTTACATTGGCCACACACCAACACTTTATTACAATGTTGATGTGCCCATGAATGGTTGTAACGTTTGGAACATCGATACAGGAGCTGCATTTACAGGTAAATTAACCTGTTTTGATATTGAAACTAAAAAATTTTGGCAGAGTGATACTTTACAAAGCTTGTATCCAAGCGAAAAAGGAAGAAATAAATGAAAGATATTGAATATAAGAAAGGCGACGCAACAAATCCTTCAGGTAACGGAAATAAGATTATCGTTCATATATGTAACGATATCGGAGGCTGGGGAAAGGGCTTCGTCTTAGCGATTTCAAAAAGATGGAAAGCTCCGGAAAATAGTTACAGAACATGGTATCGATCCAAAGATAATTTCCATCTGGGTGAAGTTCAGTTTGTACAGGTGGAACAAGATTTATGGATAGCTAATTTAATTGGTCAGCATAAAATTAATAAGGCTCAAAATGGTACTGTTCCAATTAGATATGCTGCCGTTGAAAAAGGCTTAAAGAAAGTTGCAGATTTTGCACGTGATATTAATGCCTCAGTCCACATGCCAAGAATAGGGTGTGGTTTAGCAGGAGGAGAATGGGGAATGATTGAGCCAATTATTAAAGAAACAATTTCAAAAAAAGATATTAATACAACAGTTTACGATTTTTAAAAGCCAGAACCTATGAACCCATTATTATTAACAGATGGTTACAAAGTTGACCACAGAAGACAATATCCTGAACATACCACATTAGTATACTCTAACTGGACGCCAAGAAAAAGCCGCTACGATGAAATTGATCATGTGGTTTTATTTGGCTTGCAGTATTTCATCAAAAAATACATCATCGAAGAGTTTGATAAAAACTTTTTCAGTCAGCCTAAAGAAGAGGTTTTAAGAAAATATGCCCGTCGCATTAACAATTACCTTGGCGAAAACCTGGTAGGTACAACGCATATCGGTGCTTTGCATGATCTGGGGTATATTCCAATGGTATTTAAATCTTTGCCCGAAGGTGCTAAAGTGCCCTTGCGCATTCCGATGTTTACTATGTATAACACGCTGCCTGAATTTTTTTGGCTGACCAATTATTTCGAAACTTTGCTTTCGGCGGTGGTTTGGCTGCCTTGTAATTCAGCAACGCTGGCCTTGCAATATCGGGGTATTTTAGACCGTGCAGCCAATGAAACATCATCGGTACCCGAATTTGTAGACTGGCAGGGCCACGATTTTTCCATGCGTGGTATGGGCGGCATTGAAGCTGCGGTTACTTCGGCAGCAGGCCATTTGTTAAGTTTCACTGGTACAGATACCATTCCAGCCATTGATTTTCTGGAAGAATATTACAATGCCAATTCAGATCAGGAGTTAATTGGTGGTTCAGTTGCCGCAACCGAGCACTCTGTAATGTGTATGGGCACCAATACCGGTGAGCTCGAAACCTTTAAAAGATTAATTTTGGAAGTTTACCCTAAAGGGATTGTTTCCATTGTATCTGATACCTGGGATTTATGGAAGGTTTTAACTGAGTATTTACCTCAGCTCAAAAATGAAATTGTTAACCGCGAGGGTAAAGTGGTTATCCGCCCCGATTCTGGTGATCCGGTCGATATCATTTGTGGTAATCCGAATGGTAAGCATGAAAACGAACGAAAAGGTGTAATAGAATTGCTTTGGAACGTCTTTGGTGGCAAAGTAAATGATAAAGGTTTTAAAGAACTGGTTCCGCAAATTGGCGCCATTTACGGCGATAGTATTAATTTAGAAAGGGCCACTCAGATTTGTGAACGGTTAAAAGCCAAAGGTTTTGCTTCTACCAATGTGGTATTGGGTATTGGTTCTTTCACTTATCAGTACAATACCCGCGATACTTTTGGTTTTGCCATGAAAGCTACTTACGGCGAAGTAAACGGCCAGGGTCGCGATATTTTTAAAGACCCGATTACCGATGACGGAACCAAAAAATCGGCGAAAGGTTTGTTGCAGATTTTTAAAGATGCCAATGGCGAATATCAGTTAAAAGATCAGTGCACCTGGGAAGAAGAGCGGGGAGGCGAGTTGAAAGAAGTGTTCAGGGATGGGGAATTGTTGATCGATCAAACGTTGGCTGAAATTAGAGAAAGATTGAGGAAAAGTTAAATGCTGTTTTAAACCAGTTGGTATTGATACTGGCTGGTTTATTTAATAAATCACTACGCAAAACATGAGATTATCAGGTTTTTAAAGCGCTAAAATTTATAGACCCATTACATATTCATTAAATTATTCTTGTATATTTGTACCATATTGGTACGCATTAAATTAAGGTTATGTTAGTAGTAAGTAGTAGAGAATTCAGGGAAAAACAAGCCGAGTACATGGATATGGCTGATAATGGAGAGCAGATTATTGTTCAGCGGGGAAAAAATAAAGCTTATTCAATTACTCCAATAACCAACGATGATATTTATTTTTCGAAAGAAATGGTTGAAAAACTTGAAAAATCACTTTCTCAGGCAAAAAATGGTGAGGTGACTAAAGTGACAGGGAAAGAGGCTTTGGTAGAATTTCTTAAAGATTTATAATGTATCATCTGGAGTTTACCAAACAGGCAATTGATGATCTGAAATGGTTGAAAAAGACTGATCAGGCAGCCTACGGTAAAGTTCAGAAGCTATTGTTAGAACTTATTGATCATCCGGCTACCGGAACTGGTAAGCCAGAATTGAAAAAATATGATTTGGCTGGTTTGTATTCAAGAAGGATAACACAAAAGCATAGGCTGGTTTATCAGATAAATGGTGAAACTATTAGTGTATTGGTGCTATCTGCTGCAGGTCATTATGATGATAAATAATGCCAAACTTAAATTTTGTTTTGGCGTTTTTTTATATGATGTATCCGTAGCTAATTAATATTATTAATAATAAATGAGGAAATTTATATCCTCCTCCATATTTTTTCTATCTTTGGTTTTTAATGAATTTCCTGTATCCGGTCTTTCTTTTCGCACTAATATCGGTTGCTATTCCGGTTATCATTCATTTATTCAATTTCCGTAAGTTTAAAAAGGTTTATTTTTCTAATGTTCAGCTTTTAAAAGAGGTAGAACAGCAAAATTCTTCGAAAGAAAAACTTAAAAATCTGTTAATCCTTTTCTCGCGGATTTTAGCTTTAATTTTTTTAGTATTAGCCTTTGCTCAGCCCTATATTCCTGCTGATAAAGCTAAAACCAATACGGTAGGCAACATCGCCAGCATTTATATCGATAATTCGTACAGTATGGAAGCCATTAACAAAGATGGTAACCTGCTGGATGAAGCCAAACGAAGGGCGAAAGAACTCGTTAAAGGTTTCGGTATAAATGATCGCTTTCAATTACTAACCAACGATTTTGAGGGTAAGCACCAGCGTTTGCTCAATGCCGACGAATTTTTAAAAGCCCTGGATGAAGTGAAAATTTCGCCAGTTAACCGTAACCTCCAGCAGATTTTAAACCGGCAGGGTAATATGTTAACCGGCCCCGAGAATAAGTATAGCTTTGTAATTTCCGATTTTCAGCAAAATATTTCAGTTGGGAAGATGCCTGAAACCAAAGCAGATATCCAATATTCGTTTTTAAAATTAAATGCTACAGCGCTACCTAATGTGGCGGTAGATAGCGTTTGGGTACTCTCGCCCAATCACCAACCCGGTGCTAACGAACGCCTGGTGGTTCAGCTGAAAAATTATTCGGCAGAAGAAGCGAAAAATATTCCTTTAAAGCTAAGCATCAACAATCAGCAAAAAGGCCTTGGCTCCGTAACTATTCCTGCCGAAAAGGTTATCCGCGATACTTTAAATTTTTCGGGATTAAAAGCAGGCTGGCAGAAAGGAGTAATCAGCATTAAAGATTTTCCGGTTACGTTTGATGACACCCTTTCGTTCAGTTTTAAAGTAGAAGAAAGTTTTCCGGTTTTGAGCATTAACGGACCTACTGCCGGTAATTACATCAAAGCCCTCTTTGCAGCCGATAGCTATTATAAACTTACCGAAAATTCAGAAAATAATGTGAATTACAGCGGTTTTGCCAATTATGGGCTTATTGTGCTAAACGGATTAAAAAATCCGTCGAGCGGTTTGGCACAACAGCTTAAAACTTATATCAATGCGGGCGGAACGATTGTGTTGTTTCCCGATCTGGATGTTGATATTAATACTTACAACACTTTTTTAAGTGCCTTATCGCTGCCATCCATTCTGACTTTAAATACCGGCGAAACCAAAATCGATAAAATCGAATTGCAGCATCCTGTTTTCAAAACTGTTTTCGAAGAAATTCCAAAGAATCTTGATCTGCCTGCAGTGAACCGCTATTTTACTTTTGCCGAAACGGCTTCGGCCAATAGAGAAAATATTTTATCGCTGCCGGGTGGCAAAATGTTTTTTGCCAAATACGGTATTGGTAACGGATCAGCTTATCTGTCGGCCAGTGGCTTAAATGAAGCTGATGGAAACCTGGCGCGCCACCCGGTTTTTGTACCTTTAATGTACCGCCTGGCCTTAAGCGGAGGTACTGAAGTGCCTTTGTATTATAACCTTGGCAATGATAATGCGCTGGCCAGCAAAAAAATAACTTTGGGCAAAAACCAGAGTCTAAGCATTACTGCCAATAATTTCGAAGCTACGCCAGAAGTTAGACAGGCCGATGGCAAGACATGGATTTATGTAGCCGACCAGATTAAACGGGCAGGTTTCTACAACCTGAAACTGGCCGATTCTGTTCTGGCTGTTTATGCTTTTAACAACGGCCGGTCAGAGTCTGATATGCATTATCTGAATAAAACTGAGTTAGATCAGCTGGCTGGAAAAAGCAATGTAAAAGTATTCGATACCGATAAAGATGCCGTTAAATTAATTGCCGGTGCCAATAAAATCGGACAGACTTTATGGAAACTTTGTCTAATTTTGTCGCTGGTTTTTATTGCAGCCGAAATCCTGCTCATCCGATTTTTTAATAACACAAAAAAAACAATATGAATATCCTGGTTAAAAATGTAACCATTGCCGATCCGCAAAGTAAATTCAATAATCAACAATGCGATATTCGGGTAGAAAATGGTAAAATTAAGAACATAGGTAAATTAACTGCCGATAAAAATGAAACGATTTTCGAAGGGCAGGGCGCTTTTTTAAGTCCGGGATTTTTTGATTTAAACTGTGCTGCAGGCGATCCGGGTTTTGAAACCAAAGAAGATATACAAACCCTCACGGCCGCTGCACAAGCGGGTGGTTTTACAGGCCTGGCACTTTTGCCACAAACCAGCCCGGTAGTGCAGTCAAAATCGCAGGTAGAGTACATTGTAAATAAAGCCAAAAATAATCTGGTTGATGTATTGCCTGTAGGTGCCATTAGCCAGAACCGCGAGACGAAAGAACTTGCTGAGCTGTTTGATATGCAACAGGCAGGAGCTGTGGCTTTTTCTGATGGTGATAAAGCTTTACAGGATGATGGTTTCATGAGCCGTGCCCTGCAATATGCCAAAGGTTTTGATGCTTTGTTGATGGTGTATCCCGAAAATAAATCTATCGCCGGCAAATCGCAGATTAATGAGAGTAAAAACTCGGTTCTTTTAGGTATGAAAGGCCTTCCTGCTTTGGCCGAAGAAATGCACATTGCCCGCGATCTTTTTTTAGCAGGTTATAATGAAACCAAAATTCACATCAGTAATATTTCTACCGCTGGTTCGGTTGCACTTATCCGCAAGGCTAAAAAAGATGGCATTCGTGTTTCTTGCGATGTAACTGCACACCACCTTGTTTTTACTGAAGAATTGCTGGGCGATTTTGACAGTAATTATAAAGTTAAACCACCATTGCGTGGCAAGGCTGATGTTAAAGCTTTAATTGCGGGCTTAAAAGACGGAACAATTGATGCCATTACTTCACAACATCGTCCTGAAGAAATCGAATTCAAAAATGTAGAATTTGAAATCGCGCATTACGGTATCATTGCTTTACAAACTGTAGTGCCTCTATTGTTAAAAGCTGGTCTGGATATCGGCCTTATTGCAGAGAAGTTGGCGATTAATCCACGTAAATTATTAAATTTAGCTGTTTCGGTAATCGAAGAAGGGGCAGAGGCTAACTTTACAGTTGTTAATACAGGCGAAAAATGGTTGTACAATGCAGCAAGTAACTATTCAAAATCAGCCAATAATCCTTTAATGGGTACGGAGCTTACTGGTAAAGTAAAACTGGTTTATAACAATAATCAATACTGGGGAAGCTAAAAGACCAAAGCCGAAAGTTAAAAGCGTAAAATGTAATATGGATGATGGAAAAGTTCTTGTAACCCAATAATCCTTTTAAAAACATAAGAAAACTAACTATGGATAATAGAGTAAAACAGGCGTTAAGCGCTTCAATCAATAAATATGCTGAAGTTTCGGCAACCAATGTAGCCGGTTTTGAAACAGAATTACTGGCTGCTTTTGAGCTGGATGTAAACTTTTTGGACAAAGTAACTGCTTTCGATGCTGTTTTTGATTCGCATCCAAAATTCGAAGAACTGCGCGAAGTATTTTTCGATTTGCTGATGGTGAATTTCTTCAGCAACGATGTGCAGAAGCTGGAAGACGATTATTTGGAGAGCGATGAATGGGCTAACATTGAAGAAGAGACCATTGAGCGCGGAACTGAGTTATTAAACTTATTGCTTTATATCAAAGAGTGTAAAGATGAAGATCTGGACCCTGAACTGGGCGATTTCTTAAAAGAATTCTTATTGGTAGAAGATGATGAGTTTCAGGACGAGTTTGAGATTTACGAAGAGTTGATCAGCAACCAGCAACTAGCCGAAAGCAGCGTAGAGGAAATTTGCAAAACAGCAGCTAAATTAAACATCAGTGAAGAGATGCAGGAGCTGTTTGTGCCGTTTATGGTTTTCTTCCTGGATGTTGAAGGTAGCAGGGAAACTGAAAAAGAATTAATTCAGTTTAGCAGTAACAAAGCTTTCGATGCTGCATCTTATACATTGATCACAACAATCAATAACTAAAATTATAATGGAACAGCAGATACTTCAGGAAGAAAAGAAGCCTAACGCACTGGCGTTTAAAGTAGCTTTGGGTTTTGCCTTATATACTTTGGCAATGATCTATATTTTTAAACTTATTGGAATTGATACTACCAGTGCCGATATTCCCGTATTTAATAAAATTATAGTTTTTGTCTTGTCGTATGGGATTTTCATATTGGCTATATATTTTACCCAGGCTACACACAAAAAGGAACTTGGCGATTATATTACTTACGGAAGGGCGTTTTCAACTGGCTTTAAGGTCGCTGCGTACGCCGGCCTGTTTATTGGCATTTTATATGCGATATATTTTAAGGTATTAGATGCATCAGCTATTGATAAAATTGCCGATGCCGCAATAGAAAAGGCAGGCGATAACGAGCAGCAGATTAAAGGAATTGAAACCATGAAACCTTACATGTGGATTTTTGCAACCTTTACAGCGGCTATAAGCTATACCGTATTTGGTTTAATCGTGAGTTTAATTACTTCATTGGTCTTAAAAAAAGAGCGTAAATTCTAAACTTATTACAAAAATTTTGAACGTGCAGGTTTTATCATTTAATTTGATGAAATTTGCACGTTTTTAATAACGCGTCATTGCGAACGAAGCATGGAAAGTGCGTAGGGGTGCGGCAATCTTTTATGATAGATTGCTTCGTCGTTCCTCCTCGCAATGACGATAATACTCAAAAATGGATATATCAGTTGTAGTACCCTTATTTAATGAAGACGAATCGTTGCCTGAATTAACGGCATGGATTGATAAAGTGATGATCGAAAATAATTTCAGCTATGAAATTATACTCGTTGATGATGGTAGTACAGATAAATCCTGGTCGGTAATTGAGGATTTAAGACTTCAGAATCCGGCTATTAAAGGAATCAAATTCAGACGTAACTATGGCAAGTCTGCAGCCTTAAATGTGGGTTTCGAAGCTACACAGGGCGATGTGGTCATTACCATGGATGCCGACTTGCAGGATAGCCCGGATGAAATTCCGGAGTTATACCGCCGCATTAAAGAAGAAAAACTCGATCTGATTTCGGGCTGGAAGAAGAAACGTTACGATCCAATTACAAAAACCATCCCAACCAAGTTATTCAATGCCGCTACCCGTAAAATGAGCGGTATTGAGCTCAATGATTTTAACTGTGGTTTAAAAGCTTACCGCAACGATGTCATTAAAACCATCGAAGTGTATGGCGAAATGCACCGTTATATTCCGGTTATTGCCAAATGGGCCGGTTTTAATAAAATTTCGGAGCAGGTGGTAGAGCACCGCGCCCGTAAATATGGTACTACCAAATTCGGTTTCAGCAGGTTTATAAATGGCTTTTTAGATTTACTATCCATATTTTTTGTTGGCAAATTTGGCAAACGCCCCATGCACTTTTTTGGTTCATTGGGGGTTCTAAGCTTTTTTATCGGAATCATCATGGCCTTGTATATTCTGTTCGAAAAGAAATATTTAATCTGGCAGGGATTACCTTACCGCGACGTAACCGACCAGCCATTATTTTATTTATCGCTGGTAGCCATTGTTGTTGGCTCACAAATGTTCCTGGCAGGCTTCATTGCCGAACTTTTATCGCGCAATGCACCAGAAAGAAATCAATATTTAATCGAAAAAGAACTTAAATAAGCTAAAAGACTAAAGCTTAAAGCACAAAGCTTTGGTCTTTAGTCTTTCTGCTTTCAGCTTCAAGACATGTTTTTCTCCATCATAATTCCGCTTTACAATCGTCCGCAAGAGATAGACGAACTGTTGAATACCCTGACTAAACAAACTTATTTACAGTTTGAGGTTTTGGTAATCGAAGATGGTTCTAAAAACGATGCCAAGGCTATTGTCGATACTTATGCAGATAAGCTCGATATCAAGTATTATTTCAAAGAAAACGCCGGACAGGGTTTTGCACGTAATTTTGGTTTCGAAAGGGCTAAAGGCGATTACTTTGTTATTTTTGATTCAGATATCCTGGTTCCGGCCAATTACCTCGAAATTGTTAAAAATTACCTCTACGAGCATCATTTAGATGCTTACGGTGGTCCGGATGCTGCTCATGATAGCTTTACACCCGTGCAGAAAGCCATTAGCTATGCCATGACCTCTCCTTTTACCACAGGGGGCATTCGGGGCAATAAAAAACATGTAGGGCAGTTTCACCCACGCAGTTTTAACATGGGGGTTTCGCGCCAGGCCTGGGAAAAGGTTGGCGGGTTTATTCTAACCCGTTTAGGCGAAGATATTGAATACAGTATCCGTATTCACGAAAATGGCTTTAAGATAGGATTGATTCCCGATGCCAAAGTTTACCATAAACGCCGCACCAGCTTTAGTCAGTTTTACAAACAGCTGCACTTTTTTGGCAGGGCGCGGATCAATATTTATAAACATTTCCCTAAAGAATTAAAACCGGTACACTTTTTCCCGGCCATATTTACACTGGGTTTTGGTTTCACTATTTTGTGTAACTTTATATATCCTCCATTGGCATATGTTTGTAACTTCTTGTTATTGATTTACTTTATGTTGATATTTTTTCATTCATGGTCAGTAAATAAATCGTTAAAAGTTGCATTTTTGAGCATTATATCGTCCTTTATCCAATTAACTGCTTATGGTTTAGGATTTATACAGGATTTATTTAAACGTGTGCTATTAAAACAACAATGATAAACTATTTAAAAGAAAGTACATTCGCCGTTAATGATGTGATCCAGAAAGCCTGGAGCATTACCAGGAAGCATTATTTCTCTATTGCAACGTTGTGCTTTTTGATGTTTATTACAGCAAGTGCATCAAGTTTGATGGCCTTTTTTATCAAAGATGTAAGTAAAGCTTTGAGCATCATTATGGTTATCATTTTTGTATTGCTGTACTTTACCATTAACCTTTCGCTGTTTAAGTATATTTTCCATTTGATGGATGATGAAGAAGGCGATGTTAAAATTGTAGATACCCTGCCAACCCGTCAGCAGATTATTCGTTTTCTGGTGGCTACTCTTTACTTTGTGGCTTGTATTTTTGGTGTATATCTGGTGGTAATCCTCGTGGCTTTTCCCTTTATTTACACCGGTATTAATGTAGCAATAGTTAAAAATGTGGCCGTTTCGGTAGGTATTATTGCCATTTTTATCACCTGGCTAAGAATTTCTTTCTTTCCGTTTTTTATCATCGATAAAAATGCAACTCCTTTCGATTCTATTAAATTAAGCCTGGCTACTACCAAAGGTAATTTCACTAAAATTTTATTGTTATTGGTGGTTTTAGGTGGTGGTTATTTAATTTATTTGTTGTTGAACTACTTGCAATGGCCTTTAGTGGCATTTATTGTAAATATATTGAGCTCTTTTATCATTGTTCCGCTATCAAGTGTAGCCTTGACGGTTGCTTACCGCAAAATTTCGGGCGAGTATAAAGGCGATGACCACCCTGATATTTTGCATAATATCGTTTAGAAAAGGTATTCACCATCAATCATTTCGAATTCAATTATTAAAAAATGGGATTAAAAGCAGCATTAAGTAAACCCTTTGCAGCATTTGCAGTCTGGCAAATTAACAAGTGGAAGTATAATGCCGTAAATGCCCAAAATAAAATCTTTAAAAGACTTATAGAGGAGGCTAAACATACTGCATTTGGCAAAGACCATCGTTTTGCTCAAATCAAAAGTTACGACGATTTTAAAAAGTATGTTCCTGTTCAGGATTATGAGGGGTTAAAGCCTTATGTTGATCGTGTGGTTGCCGGAGAAGCCGATGTGCTTTGGAAGGGTAAACCCCTTTACTTTGCTAAAACTTCGGGTACTACATCTGGCGTAAAATACATTCCACTTTCTAAAGAATCGATGCCCGAGCACATTAAAGCTGCCCGTAATGCCATTTTAACCTATATTAACGAAACAGGAAAGGCTGGCTTTGTAAATGGTAAAATGATCTTTTTACAGGGAAGTCCGGTGCTGAGTGTAAAGCATGGCATAAATGTAGGACGTTTATCGGGTATTGTAGCGCATCATGTGCCTGCTTATCTGCAGAAGAACCGTTTACCATCTTACCAGACCAATATTATTGAAGATTGGGAGCAAAAAGTTGATGCCATTGTTGAGGAAACCATTAACGAAGACATGACCCTGATTTCGGGTATTCCGCCATGGGTACAAATGTATTTCGATAAACTTTCAGAGAAAACAGGAGGCAAAAAAATTGCGGAGATTTTTAAAAATTTTAGCCTGTTTATTTATGGAGGGGTAAATTTTGAACCTTACCGGGCTAAAATTGAGCAAAGCATAGGCAAAAAGATAGATGCCATTGAAACTTATCCGGCTTCGGAAGGATTTATTGCCTATCAGGATTCTCAAAAAGATAAAGGTTTATTGTTATTGGCCGATGCTGGTATTTTTTACGAGTTTATCCCGGTCGACGAGTATCATAAACAGCAGCCTACACGTTTATCGTTAGGAGAAGTTAAACTGGATACCAACTATGCCTTGGTTTTAAATACCAATGCCGGTTTATGGGGCTATAGCATTGGCGATACCATTAAGTTTGTATCTAAAGACCCATATAAAATTATAGTTACCGGGCGTATTAAACATTTTATTTCGGCATTTGGCGAGCATGTAATTGGCGAAGAAGTAGAACACGCCCTGTTAAGTGTGGCCAACGAAGAGAAGGTAGAAATTACAGAATTTACAGTTGCACCTCAGGTTAATCCAAAAGCAGGAGAACTGCCTTATCACGAGTGGTTTATCGAGTTTTCATCGCCACCTAAAGATATGGCTGCTTTTAGTAAAAAGGTAGATTTGGCCTTGCAAAAGAAAAATATTTATTACTTTGACCTGATTGAAGGTAATATTTTGCAACCTTTAATTATCCGACCTTTGCAAAAAGATGCTTTTGTAAATTACATGAAAAGCCAGGGAAAGCTGGGCGGACAAAATAAAGTACCACGCCTGAGTAATGACCGGAAACTGGCAGAGGAGTTGGAGCGATATATAGGTTAAACAATTCGTCATTGCGAGGAGGAACGACGAAGCAATCTCATTAGACAAATCAGATTGCTTTAGCTCGCTCAGGCCCTGCTTCGCAATTACGGAGCTATACCAGAAGTGAATAATAAAGCTTAATTAATTTAAGCGTTACGATATTAAAAAGATTTGAAAAGAATAACCATATTAGGTTCTACGGGAAGTATCGGTACACAGGCTCTTGAAGTAGTTCGTGATCATCCTACAGTTTTTAAGGTGGCGGTATTATCTGCACTTAAAAATTCGGAGCTATTGATCCAACAGGCATTGGAGTTTAGGCCAGAGAAAGTGGTCATTTGCGATGAAAGTAAATACAACGAAGTTAAAAATGCCTTGTCTGCCGCTAACATTAAAGTTTTAGCCGGCGAAGCAGCTTTATCCGAAGTTGCGGCTTACGATGATAGCGATATTGTGCTCACCGCCTTAATGGGATCGGTAGGGTTAAAACCTACCATTGCGGCTATAAAAGCAGGTAAAAACATTGCTTTGGCCAATAAAGAAACTTTGGTGGTAGCCGGCGAATTGATTACTCAACTGGCTGCCGAGTATCAGGTTAAAATTTTACCGGTAGATTCTGAACATTCAGCTATATTTCAATGTCTGGTAGGGGAGGAACATAACCCAATTGAGAAAATTTACCTCACTGCATCAGGCGGGCCATTTTTAGGCAAAACAAAAGATTTCTTGTCGACCGTAAAGAAAGAGCAGGCTTTAAAACACCCCAACTGGGTTATGGGTGCTAAAATCACCATCGATTCGGCCTCGCTAATGAATAAAGGCCTTGAAGTGATCGAAGCCAAATGGTTGTTTAACCTCGAGGCCGATCAGGTTGATGTAATTGTGCATCCACAGTCTATCATCCATTCGCTGGTGCAGTTTACCGATGGATCGATGAAGGCGCAAATGGGCGTGCCCGATATGAAATTGCCCATTCAGTACGCCATCAATTATCCCGACAGGCTAAAAAACAATTTTAAACGTTTTAATTTTCTGGATTATCCAAACTTTAGCTTTCAGCAAGCCGATATGGAAACCTTCAGGAATTTAGGCTTGGCTTATCAATCGCTAAGAAAGGGCGGTAATATGCCATGTATTTTAAATGCGGCAAACGAAATTGTGGTTGCGGCATTTCTGGAAGATAAAATTGGCTTTCTGGAGATGAGCGATGTGATTGAGCAATGTATGGAGGAGATTGGTTTTATTGAAAAACCGCAATTGAGCGATTATTTAGAAACTGATAAACATAGCCGTATCTTAGCCGGCGAATTAGTAACAAAAAGTATAGTTTAACATCTAACCTAAAAATTTTATAAGAAAATATGAATGGATTGATTATGGCGGGGCAGTTGCTGCTCGGATTGTCTTTATTGGTTATTTTACACGAATTAGGACATTTTCTGGCAGCCAGGGCATTTGGTATTAAGGTAGAAAAATTTTATTTGTTCTTTGATGCCTGGGGTTTTAAACTTTTCAGCTTTAAAAAAGGAGATGTTGAATACGGTGTGGGATGGTTGCCTCTAGGTGGCTATGTAAAAATTGCCGGTATGATTGATGAAAGCATGGATACCGAGCAAATGGCTCAACCCGCACAACCCTGGGAGTTTCGTTCTAAACCGGCCTGGCAACGTTTAATTGTAATGCTGGGTGGTATTATCGTCAATGTAATTGTAGGTATTGTTATTTTTTGGATGCTTACTTTTAAATATGGTCAAAGTTATACCGTTAACGGCAAACTTACTGATGGTATTTCAGTAGGTACACTGGGTAAAGAAATAGGCCTTAAAAACGGCGACCGTATTCTGGCCATCAATGGAAATAAATTAATCCGTTTCGAAGATGCCATTTCGAGTAAAGTATTGTTTGATGGCGCACAGTTAACCGTTTTAAGGGGGAATCAAACCCTGTATGTATCTATTCCGGATACCATTTTGAACAAGCTTTCTAAAAACGATAAAGAGAATTTTATCACGCCAAGATACCGCATGGCCAGCGTGGCTACAGTTTTGGCACCTGACGAAAAAGCAGATCAACCTTCATTTTTTGATAAGCTTTTCAAAAGGAAATTCGAAAAACCAGTTTATCCGGCTTATGCAGCAGGCATAAAACCTGGCGATAGTATTTTGTCGGTTAATGGTAAACCTGTTACCTTCTTCGATCAGTTTAAAGAAGAAGTTTCTGGCAATAAAAACAAACAGATTTCAATTCAGGCTTTACGTAAAGGACAAACTGTTGAATTTAATTTAAAAGTTGGTAAAGATGGTACCATTGGTATTGCTCCTAACTTTAAAATGCCCGAAACTGCACATGTTGATTTTGGATTTATAGAGTCATTACCAGTAGGTGCCGGCATGGCCTGGAGTACTTTTGTTGATAATGCAAAAGGTATTGGTAAAATGATTACCGGTAAATTAAGTGCACGTAACATCAGCAGCCCGATTGGTATTGCCAAAGTATATGGAAGTACATTTGATTGGGTTAAATTCTGGACATTAACCGGATTAATTTCAATGGCGCTGGCATTTATGAATTTATTGCCTATCCCGGGCTTAGACGGAGGCCACGTAGTGTTTTTATTGATCGAAATGGTACAACGTAAGCCGGTGAGCGAAAAAGTGCTTGAGCGTGCCCAGATTGTAGGTTTCGTAATTCTGATTTGTTTAATGGTATTTGCTTTTGGAAATGATATTTTAAAATCATTCGGTAAGTAAAACCACATTGATCATATAGCCACAGTTATGCAACTCTTTAAGAAAGCATATCTGTGGCTTTTTAATTAAATATCCGGCATGAGTACACAACAACAACCCGATTATTTTGAGTTTTACGGGCTTCCCATACAGTTTAATCCAGATCAGCAGGAAGTGAAAGCTAAGTTTTATGCTTTCAGCAAGCAATATCATCCCGATTTTTATGCCAACGAAAGCGAAGAAAAGCAGGAAGAGGTTTTGGCACTTTCTACGCTTAATAATAAAGCCTACCAAACTTTAAGCAATGCAAAGAAGCGTTTAAAATACGTTTTAGAGTTAAAAGGCATAGTAGAAACCGATGAAGGCTATCAGTTACCACAGTCATTTTTAATGGAAATGATGGATATTAACGAGGCTTTGATGGATTTGCAGTTTGAACCCGATGCAGAAAAACTGACCGAAGTGCGTAAAAACATCGATGTGATAGAAGGAGACCTGAAAAAAGAACTGAGCGATTTAATGAACCAGTTTGACAGCAATCCAACAGCTGCATCTGAGGCTTTATTGGCTGCTGTAAAAGATAATTTTTACCGCCAGAAATACATCGACCGGATTAGAGAAAAGCTAGCTTAATAAATATTTACGCAGGCTCACGCTTTAGTCTTTGTGCTTTAAGCTTTGATCTTTAAAACACCCGATTGTAAAATCATTTCTTAGTTTTTGAAGGCTAAATACTTTGTTTTACTTTCGGAACAAACAATCAGATACATGAACAGTTCACTTTCTATTTTTCGTAAGGTAGCCGTTGCCGAAGGGATTTCATACCTGCTTTTATTATTTGTAGCCATGCCCTTAAAGTATTTCGCGAACATGCCCTTGTATGTAAAATATACAGGCTGGGCGCATGGTTTGCTATTTGTGCTGTATGCAGCTACTTTAGTAATGGCCTGGCAAGAACAAAAGTGGAAATTTGGTAAAGCAGCACTTATCTTTGTAGCCTCTTTACTGCCTTTTGCACCTTTTATTGTAGATCGGAAGCTGAAAGATGAAAGGGCTGAAAATGCAAGCCGCATACTGTAAGCCAGTTGCAGGTTATTTTAAAATATTTTTTGCATTTTAAGTTACATTATCTACATTTGCAACCCCGTCCAAGACGAATGCCCAGCTGGCGGAATTGGTAGACGCGCTGGTCTCAAACACCTGTGGGAAACCGTGCCGGTTCGACTCCGGCGCTGGGTACACTTTTTTTAAGCCTAACTATTTGATAGTTAGGCTTTTATGTTTTGAAAAAATCCATAAATATGATTGTTTTATGTGTTTTTTAAAACATTTAAAATTCGTAAAAGACTGTTAGATAGTTGCTTAATAATTGTATATTAATTAATGTAAATAATATGGTTTTTTATTATCTATTGATTGTCAATTAGATATGAAGGAACGCGTTTTTTTTTGATTTTGTGTCAATAAATACACCCCTTTACCGGATAGTTTTGAACCACTTTGAACCGCATTAATAATTATTTCTTCTTTTTAAGCTCTGATTTTAAGATTTCAAATATTAGGCCTGATAGCAGATCAAATAACTGTTGATCTGTTTGAAGATTTAAGGTTTGAGTTTTATCTCCTCTTCTCCGGGCCTTTCTCGTTGGCTTAAACATGTTGCTGTGATTTAATATTTTTAATTGCTTCTTGAAAGGATAATAACTCAATGACGCTTTTTTTCTTTAGGTTGAACGCGAGTGTTTCATGAAAGTAGGATGCAGCGAATTTGTCATCTTCCCATTTGAGTGTGTCTCTAAACAAGATTTTAATTAATAAATGTTTTTGTAGGGTGCTGGACTTATTGTAAAGCATATAGAGATTAAAGCGCACTTTAAGTAACTTTATGATTTTTTGCCCAGTTTTATCTTCATCAAATGCTTCTCGTATAAAATTTTCTTCAACGATTTTCCTTTCCGAGTTTATTTTTTTCTGCCATTCTTTATAGACTGAAAAGGTAATTTGATCAGATATGAACTTGTCTTCAAGCTTTTCCATCTTGTTTTTTAAATGCCTTATTGAACTCATTTTGCTTTTTTTTAGTTCATTTTGCTGATTTATTTGTACTTCGAAATTTAACATTACAGCATTTTTCAACTGCTGTAGTTGTTTTACCCCAAGTGTGATTTTTTTTAGCAATTCCTCAAATCGATCGTGTATCTGTGCTCCTGGTATGTTTAAATTGTTGTGAACAGGGCATTTGTAATACAAATAATAATTGTTTCTTCCTTTGGTCCATCCTGCAGTTAGGTTGTTTCCGCAGCTACATTTTACCACCCCCCTTAGAGGAAAATCATCATTTGGCCTATATTGTTGCCGCCGTTTGTTTTTTAGAAGCTTTTGGACATACCAAAAGTCTTTTTCAGGAATAATTTCATTATGAATTCCTTTTACATACTTTTCTGGCATCTCTTTGAATTCGGGAACTTTTATTAGTCCAGCATACACACAATTTTGGAGTACATTTTTTATCGCACTATGCCCTTTGTTTTTAAATCCAATTAGCCTTACCTCTTTATGAATGTCGCTTGGAAGCTTTCCTATCTCATAATCGCGAAAGATTTTCTTTACGATAATTGACTCTGCATCATTAATGATTATCGTACTATCGCCAGAAGAATTTCGAATATTGCTATAGCCAAATGGAGCTTTTCCTAAATATCTGCCATTTTCTTTAGCGTTACGGATTCCTTGTTTAGTTCTGTTCTTAATCGTGAGGAGCTCACGGTTTGCAATCAAATATTCAAATGCTCTTTTCATAAAAACATCTGAATCGTTTGGGTCTAAGTCTATTGGCTCATTTGTAGAAATAACCTTTACTTTATGCTTTTTTTCGAGTTCGGCAATTTTTAGGAGGGCCTCCGGAAGATTTCTACTGAATCTATCATGATCAAGAACGACTAGATATTGGCATTTGCCTTTAAACTTCTTTATAAACGTCTCTAGAGCTATATAGTTAGGTCTGTCAAACGAAAAACTGCTTTGGCCATTGTCAGTGAAGATCTCTAATATTTTTAACTTGTTCCTTGTACAATATTCTCGAACGATTTTTTCCTGATATTCTAGGGATTTTGACTGGTCTTTAGTGCTTAGTCTTAAATAGGCAACTGCATTCATATTAATAATAATTAGCTCACAATTAACCTAGAATAGCCAAATATTCAAGATATAATTTGAATTTTATTGCGACGAAACGTTCAAAATATATACTTGTGAACACTTATAATATCCAGGTCCAAAAATGTTTTAATGTTTCATTACATGGTGTCTCGCCTAGCTTTACTCGTTATTAAAAACAAAAATTTCAACTAAGTTGCATACCAAATAAAAAGGTGACCAAGGCAAAATTTAGAATAATTAAGCGTGGATCTCAAATAAGAATTGTTGATGAATTCAAATCTGGCCTTCAAAATGGCTTGACTCTTAGTTTATTAGGTTGACAGTGTGCATTTTGAATTATGTCTTCGCTGGTATAGGTGAATTTGAATCAGATGTCCCCAGGGAAGGTATACAACTGCTAAAGGGTGGGATTTGGAGCAATTATGATTACTGGATCACCGATAAAAAGTTTTTGGGCTTTACCAGTTACATGGAAGCAGGGGTGAAGTTTATCGGAGAGAAGGTTTCCCCTGTATTTGTGCCCTCGCTGGGGGGACAGTTAGGCCCGCTTTTCAACATCAATTATTATAATATGCCTTTGTGGCGGAGGACCGGCGCATTTAATCTTGCCACTGGAGGTGTGGATAGGGGGGCGGAAAGGGGAGGCCAGGTATGTTTTCAGGGCTGGATCTGAATTATGTGTTTTAGGAATAATGGAAGCTGTTAAAATATACTTAGAAATAAGTATTGCTTCGCAGGCATTTATTGGCTTTCTTTCCAAAGATTAATTCCCAGTGATAGCCTGCAATAAAAAACGCCGTATACGGTAAACCGTAATGTCCACTGGAAAGAAATCAGCAATTTGGTCCTCACTGCGGTCAACTTGACGGTACGGTTTGCATTGAATTACTGGTTTAAGGCATATGCCAGTTTGTGAAGGGGGATAAGCGAATTTTATTAATACAACAAATAAATATGTTCAGAAAAATATTTGCCTGGTACAGGAAACGCATGCGGGCAAAACGGATCAGGAGATACCGGAATGCCCTTCCTCCTTACCTGCTCAAGGAGTTCGAGACAGAGCTTAATTATAAACTTTGGAGTACGAAGGGGGCAAGGTTTGCCGCAGGCCACCGGACCGAAACGCTTCAGCGGCTCTCAGGTCAGTGTGTCGGCTACCTTTCGGCTTATTTGATCATCGTCGGCCTGGTGAATGTTTATGGATTGAGCTTCTGGTTGATTAAATTGAGTGATACCGAGGTGAATTTTGCTTCAGTTTCCCTATCTGTGATGATTCTGCTTTTTAGTCAGCTTGAAAGCGCTGAAAATTTTGTGCTTAAGTCGCATCGTTACCACGATTGTGCGCTGGATATTGCCGAATTATATAATAAACTGCGATATGCCAAAACCTACGAAAGTGAAAACCCGGAGAAGCGGAAGATTATGCAGGATATCAGCGACAACTATGATAAGATTCTAAAGCGGTATGAAAACCATAAACCAATTGACTATGAATGTTTTCAACTGGAAAAATCGGGATATTTTAAGCTGACTTGGGGCGACCGTGTTTGGATCAATCTGAAATGCTATTTGCAGGTACGCTTAAAGTACCACCTGCTGATGTACGGCCCGTTACTGCTGTTTGTACTGGTGAATGTGAAAAAACTGCTTGTTGGATAATCCCTAATCTGCATTTAAAGCATTATATTATCAAATCTAATTTGCGCTTCTTCTGGTTAATTTCGACCAGTGGAAGACCTGAATTTTTATTATGAAGATCTCTCAAATCAAAATCAGCAACTTCAGGTTGTTGAAGAATCTTAGTCTTGACCTCGAGGCAGTACTATCACTGGTTATAGGCAAAAATAATTGTGGTAAGACTTCGTTGCTCTCGCTCCTCGATAAGTTCCTGAATGAAAGATCCGGAAAACCCAGTTTTGAAAGCGATGATTTCAATACCCAGTTCCAGGAGGAGCTAAAGGCATATGCCACTGGAAAAAAAACATATGATGGTACGCAATATCTTGGACTTTGCTTAAAGCTGTTTATCGACTATGATGAGGCCGATAACCTCTTGCCAATAAGTAACCTGATTATGGACCTGGATCCGGCAAACAAAAAAATTGTGTTACTCTTTGAATACGTAATGGATGAGGAATCTTTTAAACGTTTCCGGTTTGACTACTATAATTTTGTTATCGAAAAAACGAGTAAAATTAAACAAAGTATTAAGCAGCGTATAGCGGCCAAGCGCATCGATAGGGTCTCGGCCAGGGTGATTGAGAAGGATAAAATCAACAAGCTTTTTTCTGTCTTTCTGGCTAAGCATCATAGCGCTTATTTTACTTCCGATAGGAAGACCCTGCATTATGATCATTTGCTCGAAAAAGAGGATGATACAAACTTTATTAGCCTCAAAAAGGAAAACATAAAAATTGATAAGCTTATCAATTTCAAGGTAATCAATGCAAAAAGAGAAGTGTCCAACAATGGAAACGATCACACGCTTTCCACTCTGTCGTCCAAATACTATGAGATCCGGGAAGCACAGTCTGCCGACAGTGCAGAAATTTTGCAATTTAAAGAAGCGTTGGAGGAGACCGATGACCATCTGGATGGGGTCTACCCTGGAATGTTCCGGGATATACTGGACACGGTAAGCCGATTTGGTGGGACCAAAGCAGGTGAATCTGTAATCAAGATCATTTCGACACTTCAGCACCGAGAGTTGCTCAAGGGCAATACCACAGTAATGTACGACCACAATAAGGAACATTCGCTCCCTGAACATTATAACGGCTTAGGCTACATGAACCTTATTGGCATGATCTTCGAGATCGAGGTACTTTTAAGCGATTTTCGAAGGACAGGGAAAAAAGGTGAGCTACCAGCAGCTATTAACCTGCTGTTTATCGAAGAGCCGGAGGCTCATACCCACCCACAGATGCAGTATATATTCATAAAGAATATTAAGGATATCCTTGCAAAGGCATCCAAGGGCGGGGGAGATAAGCTACCGTTTTACTTGCAGACCATTATCACCACGCATTCATCACACATCACAGCTCAAAGTGATTTTGATGACCTTAAATATTTTACGCGTGCAGAAAGCAATTGTGTGATAGCAAGAAATGTTAAAGAGTTGAAGGATATTTACGGAAAAGATAGTGAACGCTATGATTTTTTAAAACAATATCTGACCATCAACCGTACAGAGCTGTTCTTTGCCGATAAAGTCATTTTGATAGAAGGGGATACAGAAAGGCTTCTGTTGTCCTCAATCATGCGCAAGCTTGATCTGGCCAATAAGGATGATGGATTGGTGCCGTTGCTGTCCCAGAATATTTCGGTAGTTGAAGTTGGTGCTCATTCCCAGATCTTCGAAAAGCTCATTGTTTTCCTGGGGTTGAAAACCCTTGTGATCACCGATATCGACACCTATAAAATGGAGGTCAGTATAGATAAAAAAACAGGAGCCCCGAAGATTCACAAGCAGACTGGAAAAGAGATATTTAAGCCCAAGGCCTGCCGCGTGAAGGAAGCAGAGGGATACGGGAATAATGCTATCACCTTTTATACCGATAAGATAAGCTTCGATGATCTCAAACTTCTATCGCCAGGAACTACCATTTGTGGGTATAAAAAAGGAAAATGGAAAGTTGACCCGAATGGCACCCTGTTTCTCGCCTTTCAGCAAATGGAAGAAGGTTATCATGCCCGAAGTTATGAAGACGCATTTTTTTCAATCAATAGGCAGTTTATCCTGGATAACCTCAGCAAGTTTCCAAGTCTGAAAAATAAGGAGGACATCGAAGAGCTCGATCCATTTGACTTTGCCAAAGAGTGTATCGGCCACAAGACCGGATTTGCGCTCGACATATTATATGCAAGTGATGAGAATTATGCTAACTGGCAAATTCCGGGATACATTAAATCAGGACTGGAATGGTTGAAGAAATAGTATTGGTGACGGAATTGAGCCAGGTAATGGATCTGGTAGCCAAAAAACGGAATTTCCTGCTTAGTGGCGGAGCGGGTTCGGGAAAGACTTATTCGCTGGTCGAGGTTATTGGCAGCGTGATGGAAAACGATCCCGGTGCGAAGATCGCTTGCATGACCTATACCAATGCTGCTGTGAGGATGATAGAGGGGCGGGTAGGTGCTAAAAATTTGCAGGTAGGTACGATCCATGATTTTTTTTGGGACTGCATCAAGCCTTATCAGCTCGACCTAAAGCGCTCACTGGCTGAACTTATTAACACTGAGGGATCAAAGATAAGCCATCCTCTGGGAAGTGTCGATGCTGACTATTATTTAAAACTGGATGGGCCGATCAAGTATAAACAAACAACTCGTATAGCCGAAGGCATTATTTCCCACGATGAGGTGATTCAGTTGACAGCGTTCATGTTCAAGAAATATCCGAGATTGGTGGATATCCTTAAAGATCGGTTTGATTTTATCTTTATCGATGAATACCAAGATACTGATCCCAAAGTTGTAGAAGTGCTGTTGAAAGACTTGAACAATGGTGACCGGCAGTGCATCATCGGTTTTTTTGGAGATTCAATGCAGGGCATCTATGATGATGGCGTTGGTGATATCAATGCTTACCTCGAAGCCGGGTTGATTACCGAAGTGAGAAAATTGCAGAACAGGCGAAATCCACAGGCAGTTATCGATCTGGCCAACGCGCTACGGAATGATGGGCTGGTTCAAAAACCATCAGAGGACCTTACCGCACCAAATATGAGAAATGGTGAGGTCAAGCCAGGGGAAATTTTATTTGTACATTCCAAGAGTGATGACCTGGATCACATCAAAAGCGTGATCGGTTGGGATTATAGGGCAGGCCGCTCTATGCGGGAGCTGAACCTAACGCACAACCTGATAGCTGGAAAAGCTGGTTTTGAGCCGCTGATGGAGATTTTTGACAAGGATCCTGTGATTGCACTAAAAAAGTCTGTTTCGGAGAAGCTCAAGGCGGCCGACAAAAAAGGGAGTCCAATTCCGGTGCCAGAGGGGGCAACCTTTGATGACGTAGTGCTGTTGACCGCTCCGGCGGACAAACAGAGGAACCTTAAACGGGATTTGATTATGGTTGAATACCCGGATCTTTATGCCCAGGTTAAGGATCGCAGTTACGAAGAGGTAAAAAAAATATACCTGGATAAAGACCAGTTGGTTGATGATAAAAAGGAAAGTACTTCGGAGGAAAACAGGACGGGGTCAAAACGCGGAACGCTAATCAAACACCTGTTTAAAATTTATGATATCGTAAAGTTATACGAGGACAAGAAATACAACGAATTCATTCGGAAAACCTACTACCAGATTGGTAGTATCGAAGATAAAAGGATATTACAGAGGCTTATGACAGAATTGTCGAGGGCACGAAATAAGACCATTTCGGAAGTCATTGAGCTTGCACATCATACAGGTATCTGTCCAAAAGACGACCATATAGACGAATACATAATCAATCATGATTATGCTTATGGTAGGATCGGATCGGTAGCCTTTTCTGTATTTATAAAGCTTTATGATTACCTGGAAGGATTTACACCTTTTTCCACCCAGCATAAGATCAAAGGGGATGAGTTTACCGATGTTCTGGTTGTGCTGGAAGATGGTGGTTGGAACAAATATAATTTTGAATACCTTTTCAATAAACAGATTCTCAGTGGCCTGAGCAAGCAGAAACAGGAAAGCTTTCCGAGGATACGGGAGCGCAGCCAAAAACTGTTTTATGTCTGCTGCACCAGGGCTAAGGAGCGGTTATTTGTCTTTTACCACGATCCTTCTCCAGAGGTGATTGCCACTGCAAAGAAGTGGTTTAAGGGAAATGTTATGGAAATATAACCATATTCGTTTCTACCCATATCCCTGGAAGGATATACTAAAACGGCTTAATTTTAATCGAATTCATTATGAGTAAAAAGCTAAAAGTCGGAGAAATTGGTGAAATAGTTGATACTGCGTATCTGGACAGGTATTTCAGCAAGAGTAATTTTTCGGACTTTGATGTCAGCAGATTGAACGTTAATACGAATGGGGATTTTGATAGCACGTATTTACGTAAGGCGCTAAACAACAACAACAACAAGGTATTCAGACTAACAGAGCTCTACAATCAACACAAGGATATGGTTATAGAAATGATTCAGACAGCACGGATTTATAATGATGAATATATCGACCAATTGTTTCAAACCTATGGCGGTCAACTATTCAGGAGCCGGGAAGATGTATTGCGGACAGTAACCAGAAATTATCACCTTTTAGATCAGATGCCAAATAGACCATTTTCCAAATTAACAAAAGACATATTTGAAGAGCTTGGGTTAACTTACATTCAATCCTGAATAATCTGTATTTCGTGAAGTGTTATCTAAGATGGAGCTTCTCAGCCTTATTTATTAAGTTTAAATGCAATTGTTGTGCTTAAGTACTGTCTCGAGATCCTGGCTTTCTTCCTCAATCCACTGATCGACTTTAATAAGTTCATGGATCAATGTACGTTGATTTCCAGTGAAAGCGTTTTCATCAAGCCCTGAAAAGGGTTTTTCCGCTTTCCATTTGCTGTGGTGGTAAGGGGAATTAACCGGTAGTCGCCTGGCGGTATCGGTTGGTTCCAGCAGGGTAATGGTTTTGTTTTTTTCGGTAAGGATTTGGGTGATGGTGCTAAAAATGCGCAGGCCATCGTAGTCCCAGTCACAGCGGTAATAAATGGGCAGCTGGAGTTTGTCTTGTGATAGGTTTTTGAGAATGCCGGTGTTGTTTCCACCAACATACCAGAGTTCGGTGTGAAGTGCTATGGCGGTATCGGGGATTTTCAGGGTGTCTAGGTTTTCACAAAGGAGAACCATTTTAGGGTTAGGGCAATCCACGGTAAGCCGCCAAAGGTAATTTTTGGGGTCACTATTTGGGAAAATAGTGATATTCAGAATTTTCAATACCGCATTTCTGATACTGATGTTGTTTTCCAGGTACTTAGAGCTATTAAAAAGCTGATTGGCGAATGTACGTTCGGTGGTTAGGTTCGCTCCGAGCTCTGCCCTGTTTTTTTGGATATAGATCAAAGTTTCCAGATCATACAGTCGGTAAGGCCGCCTGCCATCAGAGATGACACCACTTTGGGTGAAGAAGTCTTCATACCGATGATATGCCTTAAGGAAGTGTTCTTCATAAAAGCCTTTGAAAAAGTTGCTGCCTTCGATAATATTGTGGTTCCCACCTTTATATCGCAACAGGCGCTTTTCCTTCCTGAGCCGTTCGAAGTAGGCATTGGCAAAAAGGTTTGATCGGGTGCTCCCAGTTTTGTAAACCTGATGAAGGGCTTTGAGTTGTGGCCAGGTGATATCTGAATAAAGCAGGTTCATGCCTTTGCTTGTTTTTCTTTGTTTTTAATTATTTAAAATTGCTGGTCTGCTTCGCAGAATATGCCGTAAGGTTGGTAATTGACGTCTTCCGGTACCTCTTTGTTGTTGCTCAACATGTAGATATATTGTTCGCCTTCCTTGAAACGACCAAGGGGTTTGATGCCCATGGTAAGGATCTGGTAATCGAAGTCCCGAGCGATTTCGTAAAGCAGATCGAAATTGCTACCTAGTCCCTCCGCTTCATCAATAGGCATAAACCTGATTCCTGGTGGCGGGTTTTTATTAAATGAGCTTTTATTGACCAAGGATAGGCGGGCGATGCAGAGCAGGGCAATGGCGGCATATACCTGGCCTGTACTGCCGATATTGGTTTTGCCCGAGGCGTGGGATTCCATTTTGAAGGTAAGGTCAAAGTAGGAGTTGGGATCGAGCAGGCTTTCTATCCGTGGCTTTGCGCCTCGGTGGCCGCCAAAGGCGTGGAATGCGTTAATCATTTTTTCCTCCAGGCTTACACTGTCGCCGAGCAGTTCATGCAGGGACTCGCCTTCCGCAAAAAGTGTGTTTTCAGTCGAGAGTTTGTCGCTGTAGTTATTGATCCAGTTTTTGGGATAACAATGCAAGTTATTGGTCTTAAGTGATACCCTGTGCCCACCGGTGATTTCGCGATCGCCATTGTCCAGAAAATTGTGGATCTGACGAATGGTATCTTCCCGTTTACTCACTTCGTCACCTACTTCGTCCAGGATATCACGGATTTTATGGAGCTTGCGGTTATTCAGGTCCTTATTTTTATCGTTGATTTGCGAGAGGTAGTTCCAGATTACATCGATAGAATTCTCTTTATCGATTTTTTTGTCCAGAAATGCATCAGGAAGTACCGTGGTACAGAGCTCATCATAATTCCTGAATTGGACGAATCGGTAGCTTTCACTAATGGCATATTGGCCGACAATATCGTCAAATTTGTTTTTGTACAGGCTTTTGCTGATTTCATAGGCCTGCTGTTCCTGCTCTGGTTTTGCGACGGCCTGCTGTTGATAGGGGCTGAGGTCGGGTTCCTTTTGCAACAACAGCCGAGCTTCCTTAAAAGCTTCTTTTCTCTCTTCTACGCTATTGGTATATTCCTCGTACTGAAGATTGATATCCTGAAGGTTTATGTTATGCTGCTTCTCCTGCAGTATGTCCCGGATGAAAGCGTCTTTGGCGTGAGATTTTTCAAAACGGGACTTCAGATAGGTGAGTTGTTGTTGCTGAGCTGATTCATCCTGACTCAGCTGAGGAAAAGTTTCGGTCAGTGTTTTGATAATTTCTATCGTGATGCTAGCGGACAGCAGGTTTTTAAGGCTGGTCTGACTTTTTCGCAGGTTTTCCAGTACAGTATTGTAATTGGTCAGGGCCTGGCGTTTTTCATTCCAGTCCAGACTTGCCTCCCGGTAATCAGCCTGGATCTGATCGGCATCATCCAGTAGCAGCATTCCTTCTTCGAAGGACTGTCGGCTGAGGTCCAGTGCGGCTACGGTCTGAAAATCAAGTAGTTCATTTTCTCTGTGGCGCAGACTCAGGTAAGAATTGAAGTTTTCGGTAGATACGATAAAGGTTTTTAAGGCTCTTAGATCATCAATATTTGCTTTTAAGGTGGAAACCTGCTGGTGAAGATCTTCACTTAAGCTCGCCAGTAGCTTTTTTAAAGCCTCTGGGTCAGTAAAGGCAAATAACTGTTTGGGCTGGTAGGGAATGTATTGGTTAATTGCGCCGGTTCTAACCCAGAAGCCCTCTTCGCCAATAGTGAAGGTCAGATCGTTTTTCAGCATCTCTTTTGGGTTTGGAATGTATTGGTCGAAGTTTTCATCCGGCGTGTTAATTGGCAGATCTTTATAATGCATCAGCAGGGATTCCACTTCCAGAGAGTAAGATTGGTAATTCTGGATCGCCCAATAGCCCAGGGAACCTTCGTTATTGAGGCTTGCAAAATCCAGCAATTGTTCTTTTTGGCGCAATTGCATGATCATACTATTGATGTCCTGCTCAACTCGTTCCAATATAGTGGCCAGATCAGCCTCTACCAGATAAGTTTCCAGTGCTATTTTTAATCTGCTTTTTAATAGTGCCTCCTTCACTGATTTAAATATCTGAAAATGTGTTTTATCCTGTTGGTATTGCCTGTAAATTTCATGAAGTTCAGCTACAGCACATCCGTTAGATTCCAGTAGGGCGGTGAAAGGTGCCAGCTTTTCCTGAAGGGAAAAGCTTTGGTTATAGCGCTTTTTTGCGGCTTCCTCGCTTATACCAAGCTGATAGGCGGTATCTTCTGAAAAGTTGAGTTCTTCGTCCACAATCTGCCGTATGTTGGAAAGAGTATTGTAGGCATCGATGTAATCCTTGCCGCTTTCGCGTAAGCTCTCGCGGGTTTCTGTTTCAAGGTGGCTGTAATATACACAACGCTTGATAAGAAAGTCCTCTTCGTTCTCGTGTAAAGTTTTCTTTAAATCCCCAAGGCTATTTAGTGCCTGGTATTTTAAAGTGGCCAGCTTGATTTCTTCCCGGTTCTGGGCATGTTCTTTCAGGGTGAGCTGCAGTTCCTCTACCGCAGCTTTGAATTTCTGGGTGATCTCTTTAGCCTTTTCCTCACCAAAGAGAAAGCGTTTGAGGCTGTTGCTCTCACTGATATCAAGGCTTTTACCCCGGGAAAAGGACTGGATGATCATTGCATAGTCTTTCAAAAGACGGCTGCTTTGACTCAGGTCAATGGACAGTAATTGGTGGCGGAACAGAAAGCCGTGGAATTTTTTTCTTAGGGCATAGCTGTGTAGGATAAAGCCATTTCCCTCCAGATTTTCCCTGAAGGTATCCATAGTGGGGATCTGGTCATCCACATGGATATCTGCAACGGTTAATGGACGGTTCAGCGGTTTAAGGTCTGCTTCCTGATAACCATGCTGAATGATAAAGGACCGGCTCTGGCGGTTGGTGGATTCCAGATAGGCACCTATGGTCAAAAACTGGTTGGTTCCCAGCTCAATGTTCAGCAGTACGTAGGCCATGTCGGTTCCCTTAGCGCCTGGGGTACGCAGGACCATTCCTTCGACCTCCCGTTTGTCCATCGAATCAGTTCCGGATGCGAATACCTCTGAACCGACAAATACCAGTTGCACCAGATCAGCAATCATACTTTTGCCACAGCCACTATCGCCAACAAAATCTGTTCTGAAGCCGTGGAACTGGTAATCAAATTCCTGATGCTGGCGTATGCCAATGGTACAAAGACTGTAAAGTCTGGGGAATTTTTTCATGTATTAGTTTTTTAGCAGGTCTTCCAGGTTGTTGATATAGTCGCCGTATACTTTTTGCAGGCGGGAAAATGAAGGCATGATGTCGAAGAAATCTTCGTTCATAATTACCCACCCCAGTTTTTTGAATTCTTTGAGGGCATCCAGCACAACATCACGTACCTTTTCATTTCCAAAGGTTGTGGCGTTGGCTTTTCTGAGCTTGGCGAGTAACCGGTAAATATCCTCCATGAGTTCTTCATAATCAGTCAGAATCATGGACTGCAGACAGGACACTGAGGTAAGTTCCAAGTTACGGTCGATAAAGATAATTTTGTAGATCATAAATCCAATGATCACAAATTCCGGTCGTAGAAAGTACCGGTGATCCCCATCAATACTGCCACGGTCGGATCCGTTGAAATCCAGGTAGTAGTAACGTTCTGAGCCTTCACCACCATAACTCAATACCAGCTTGTGGTATTTGCGATAGTATTGTTCAAGGCTACTGTAGTTTTTTTTGATGAAGTAATACTGGGCGTACTGGTGCTCAACCTCCTGGAAATGCATACCATCCTTTAGGTGCAGGTCTAGTTTACCGATAAGCTCTTCCGCATCGGGATCCAGGTAAAAAGCTAAAGCGGCTAGTTCAGGTAATTGATCTTCATTTCCCATATAGCTATGTTATGTTGTGGGTGTTTTACACGTTTTGTTACTATTTTCAGGTTGAGTTTGGCATCTGCTTCTGCCCGCCTGATCAAGGAATAGGCAATATTAAGGGCTAGGTCAATTTCGCCTTGTTCCTGGTCGATGATTTTGAAAAAGTAAACAGAAAAAAGAACTTCTTTTACTGTGGCATCATTGAGGATATCTGTTATCCAGCCATCAATCTTCGTGTACATCGTGAGCTGTTTTTTGGCAATAGCTAAACCTTTCTCTTTTTCCTCCGGATTTTCAGCAGGGCGTATACGGGGTTTCGGTTTAGTGGGAAAAAGATCTTCCCGGCGCTCGAATATGCTGAAGTTTGAGGTTCTACGGTGAAAATCCACTAAGGGCACGCCATCAGGCAGGCTCACCTGTTTCAGTTCGTTCAGGGTGGAATGGCTGAGCAGGAATTTTAAAAATTTTTCGATACGGATATTGAAGGACGGCTTATTGAGCATGCTAAAAAACTGGCGCAGGCGTGGCTGTATGCGGTCAAGCCTTTTATCGATCAGGTTTAGGGTGTACTTGATTTCCGGGAAGAATTGCCTTACCTGTGCAATGCTATCAGCGATGGCGTGGTCATATATCCCTGGTAACTGGGCTTCCAACTCAGCATTTATCGTCTTCATTTCCCGGAAGGCAGAACGCAGTTCTTCATTTTGCCTGCGCAAACGGTCAAGTTTTTCATCAATGGTTTTTAACACCTCAAGTATTGACAGATCAGAAAGCTGGGTAGTCTCCCTGATTTCCTGTACGGTTTTATCTACCTGTCTTTCCAGGCGGTCAACCTGGCTTTTCATTGCAGGACGAAAGGCGTAGAAATAGGTGTCGATCCATTCCCTGATTTCCTGCTGGTCCTGGCACGCTTCAAGTTTAATGCGTAAGTCATTGCAGATGGTTTCGATCTGTGTGGGATTGAAATTGGCGAGCAAGGTATCCTCCGCGTGCCTGCAGAAGGATTCAGCATAGTCCTTCAAGGTGTAAACCTCATCATCGGTGTCATAACGCAGGAAATAAACCTGCAGGTTACTGATAATCGCATTGAATTTTAACTGTGGCAGTCTATTGTATTCCTCTTCATTAAGGATGAATTTTGAGCCCTCGAGCGCGGCATAAATATCACTTTCTTTAAAACGGTTATTCTGGAAAAGCCCTGAACGGACTTTTTGATAAAGGTTAAGTATTGCAAGGCCTGCCTGTAAAGGTGGAAAAAGTAGGTGGTATGTACCTTCTTTTCCGACCTCTTTAAGTAGGTCAAATGGTGGGATATCTGGGTAGTCGGAGCGCATTTTGATTTGTTAAAAGACTTTCAATATATCGTTTTTCTAACAAAATCAAAAGCACGCTACTGTGAATTGTGTTTTTAATCGGTTATAAATAAGGAAATAGTAGCAAAATGTGAGATGCAGCAAACCACGCAATCAAAAAAAACGGCCGAACTAGATGGTAATACCGGTGGCGAAGTCCCAAACGAAACAATTTAATCATAATCCTATCGGGGCAAAAAGGCGTTTCTTTACCGTGCTAGTTGCAAAAAAAGACTTTTATAATATTGTTAATTCGGGGTAATAACTACTTGGAACAGATGTTATGGCAAATATTACCCTTTCCTGTATAGATGTAATAAGCGTAAGGGACGCTATTGCAGATGTATTGGCCAGTTTTACCCTACAGCAAAACCACAGGGACAGGCTAGTCTATTGGATGGACTTTGGAAACAAGCAGGTATTCAGGGCAGGTACTGCTATCCACGCTAAGGGAGATCAAGCAGCCCGAATTCAAAAAGTTTAATACTGTGGCAGAACTACCGACAATTATTGGTGAATATAAACAGATGCTCGAAAACATCGGCGAGGATGACCCCTGAGCTGTTCATTAGCACGGATACTGGACAGTCAGAATTTATTTATTAACTCTTCGCTTGCCGATTTAGGGGCATCGCTACTTTGGACGATGTTTTCCGGGGGAGTGATGTACCGCGGCTTCTTTTTGAACGTTGCAGGATTTAAAGCTTCGGGCATAAAAATATAAGCTTATAGAAATTATAGATTTGGATAGCAAAAACATAAAGCTATTCGTCAGGTGCTTCCTAAGGTTGGGTAATCAATTTTTGGCCATTGGAAAGTTTATATTTCCAGTAGTCTAACTGATGCCCTTTGCTTTTCATTAGTTATAAATCCTGTTTTTATCCCTATTGTTCTAATCAAATTTTTTGAGCTGTTTTTTCAAGGCAACAAAACAATCATCGAACATGAAAAACCTTCAATCAAAATAATCAGTATTAGCCTTGGCATTGGGCTTAGGAATTGTATTCACACAAAGCGCATTCACGGCTGCCCATACCCGTACAGATGAGTATGGCTACCTTAACGGCGCATGGCATAAATTTTCGGATCCAAATCCTGGAACAAATGATTTCTCAAGATGCAGCGAAAACACTTCGGTGAAATGTACCTATTTTTTTGATACGCCACCAACACCGGAAGATACGCCTGAGAACTCAACTGAATCTACCAGGACTGGTGTTTACAGCATGGTAGAACCTTAATCTATTCTAGTGATTAGCTTCTTGGGTAATAAGCAGGGTCCTGCTTATTACCCTCAGTTTTCGTATTTGTTTATTATGTTATTACTACTCGTCATTTGAAGAGTTAAAATCAAGCAAAATTTGTGGGTTAATTTTTGGTACTCCACCAAGCTGTTGATTTAAATATTCTTTATCTATTTGAGCATCAGCACGTACACTCGGATTGCTCATGTATATACTGCTAATGGATGATTCTCCATATTCGTTTTTATCAACCAAGATAAGTTGGTCCCTCCTGAGTTTCTTAAATAAATGGGTATCATGACTAGAAAAAATTACCTGACCGTTATTGAAACTGTATTTGGGCGAATTTACAATCTGGGTGAGCAATTGCACCAAATGAGTATGCAATCTGGAATCTATTTCATCAATCCATACAATAGAACCATCCTTAAGGGCTTTAATTATTGGGCCGAGAATAGAGACAAATTTTTGGGCTCCGGCAGATTCATTTTCCCGGATATCAAAATAGATAATTTTAGTTGATGCCTGTTTTTCATTATATTGGATGTGTTTGGTTCTTATTTTAAATTTATCCGGTTCATCATCATACAATGAATTTAACAGTAATGAATTATGCTTCTGTTTTTCAATCCTTCGTTCGAGCTCCTGTTCGATTGTGGAGAATCCTAAATCCGAGGCTTTAATGATTTCATAGATAAATGGCTTATATCTTGCATCAGCGAAAAGTTCAGCGGTTAAATTCAGGTTTTCATCAATATGCTGATCCGTGTATACCCTGGTTTGTTCAAACCAGGAAGAGATTTCAATGGCGGTGCTGACATTGAATTTGGTTAGTACCGATAAAAACAATATCCTTGGTTTTGCCAGTTTTTGCAGGAACTTTATCTCACCTTTTGTCTGGATCTCCAAGTGTTTCCCAAAAGCAAATTCATCCTCATGCCTTAAAAAAAGCATTTCTTCTTTTCGCTTATAAATAGAGAACAGGCTTTCACTTACGATTTTATCCTTGTCGTATACAACGCTGTAGCGATAATATATCTGATTAATCAAAAAGGAAACTTCGAAGCTTGTAGGCTGAGAAATGGTAGTTTCGTTTAATAAAAAAGGATAGCAGGGCAGGCTAGCCCCAAAAAAGGTTTCGTCAAAGCTATGTTTAATGAGCTGTTTTAAAAGATAAAACCCTTTGAAGAAATTTGACTTGCCGGCAGAATTTGCCCCATAAACTACAGCATTCCTGACCAGCCTTAAATCCTGGGTGCCCAATTTTGTGTTTATCAGCGATTTAGAAAGTTCCCGTATAGATCCAGCTTCCATGTCTAGATAGGCAGAATTTCTGAAAGATAAGAAGTTTCGGAGGCCAAATTTTATTAACATTCTTATGTGCAGGATTAAACTTATTCTAATATACGAATTTTGATTGTTTTGGAGTGTTTTATTCAGTATTTTTTATGTTGATAAGTTTTTTTAATAAAAAATGAATGTTTCTGTGGAAAATCCGTAATTTTAATCGTTTTCTGGTTTGTTCATTTGTATACGGCTCTCGTACAGTTAATTGAACAAAGTGTTATTAAAGGAGAATTGTGGCAGGTGCGGTGTTAGCGCATATACTACAGCTTTAGTCCTCAATCTTCTAAGACAAATGGAACCGAAAAAAGTTTGAACAGTTCAAACAAATAGCTTGGTTAAGTTGCCTTAAAGTTAAAATCCCTTCAAAGCACCGGAAATTTTTGTTTGCTTTTCGATGTTGAGTTTACTCAGCATATTGATATAAAAAATAAAGTTTGCCGGATCTGACTCCGGCAAGCTTTAGAAAGTATCTTTCTGAAATCAGGAGCCGGTGTAACCGGCGGATACTTCGTGGCAATAAGGGGTGTTTTTAGCGGAACACTTCGTAAAGATATAAAAAGACGGCAGGTCTGAAATATTTTTACACGAAATCCCCTCAAAAGCCGTAAGATACCTGGTCCCGTGTATGCTGAAACATGTTCCAATTCAGGAGTTAATTGTTCGCTTGAACAGCATTTCTAACCAAAAACAGTATCATGAAAAAGAACATGGTGATGCCTGTAATAGGGCAATGGGAGTCTTTAAACTTCCTTTTGAGGCTTTTTGGAAGCCTGGGTGATGATATTTCGGTAAGGTCCGCAAATGTCCACAAAATTTTAATTCAGGTCATTGGCCATCAAAAAAGGAGGGGGTTATGTTAACACCGGAACAAAAACAATTTTTTACACAACTACTGATTAACCTGTCAGATGCGGTAAGTTTAACGGAGGCACAATACGGGTTTGCAAATTCAAAATTCAAAACCGTTGGAGACTTTCTGACACTGCCCGACTCTTTATTGTCGAGGTTTAATCCTAAAGTGTTTCTTCAGGGCTCTATGCGCTTGGGAATTGCTATACGGCCGTTAACAGAAGATGAAGAGTTCGATGTTGATATGACTTTACTGCTCATGATCGAACAGGAACTGGTTTCTGCCAAAGATGTTAAAAACCTGGTGCGGCTAAGGTTCGAGCAAAGTGAGGATTATAAACGTATGCTTGATGAGCACCGTCGCTGCTGGAGGTTGCCTTATGCCGAAGCTGCCCGCTTTCATTTAGATGTTGTGCCTGCGATACCGGCCGGGTTTCAATTTATTATTCAGCAAAATGTTCCGGAACGTTTTGCCCGGCATACAATTGGCATAACCGATAATAAAACCGTTACCTATGCTATTAAGGGCGCAGAGTTTCCCAAAAGTAATACTGAGGGACTTGCCCTATGGTTTTTAGACCGCATGTCTGAGGATATTTTGGTAGCCAAAACACGTATTTTTTCAGCGACCGGAAAGTCGCTGGAATCCATTCCCGATTATCAGGCACGCACACCTTTGCAGCGGGTCATTCAGCTAATGAAGGCCCACCGGGACGTTATATTTGCCGAGGATAAAGATGATAAACCTGTTTCGGTTATTATCATGACCCTTGCTGCCAGGGCTTATATCCAGGGTGAGAACCTGTATGACTCCTTAATTGGGCTGTTAGATCGGATGCCGGCGTGTATCACTACCAAATTTGAGGGTGGCAAAGCGGTCAAATGGGTGGAAAATCCGGTAAACCCTCTGGAAAATTTTGCTGATAAATGGAAAGAACACCCTATTCGGGAACAAAAGTTTTTTGCATGGTTAAATAAATTTAAATCAGATATACTCAAAATCTCAGTGCTTGAGGGCCTACCCGCAATCGGCGCAGAAATGAAATCAATGTTTGGCGCAAGGGCCGTAAATGAGGCTTTAAACAAGGTTGGGGAAGCTACTTACCAAGACCGGCTTGCAGGCAATCTTAAAGTTGCCTCCGGAACTGGTTTGTTGGGCACGATAGGTAAAACCATTCCAGCACACAATTTTCATGGCAAAAAAAGCTAATGTAAAACTCCCGCTGCAGGTGCAGCGGGATGCTTTAAAATCGTTCATGAATAATTCCGAAGTTAAGATTTCGGCCAACAGGCTGACTTGGAAAGGGCTGATTAGACCGCATCCCTATGCCTTGCAGTACCTGGTGGAAATTGTCTACCAGGCAGGGAATAGTCCGAAGATATATGTTTTACAACCTGAATTGATATTGAGGGCGGAAAGCCTCCCACATGTATATTCTGTGGAGGAACAGAAACTTTGTTTGTTTTTTCCGGACGGGAAGGAATGGAGGCCATCCAAGTTGATCGTAAATACAATACTATTATGGGCCTGCGAATGGCTGTTTCACTATGAAATCTGGGCAGTAACCGACATCTGGAATGGTGGCGGTACTGTTCATTAAACAATTAAAAATTATGAATTTAATCATTAAACATACCGTTCACGCGGAAATAACAGATAACGAATGTCTGGATGCATTACCTGGGCTTAAACAACCCGACGTTAAATTTATTGAAATAAACCCCAAACGGATTCCCCTGGGAGAGGAAATCGAAGATTGGGGACAACTGTCACTCATGCAGCAGGTACAGTTGGAAAACGAGTTAAGGCCATTGCTGAATGAATTTGCTGATGCAAAAATATATTATTTCGGTTTTGCACCAATTCCTTTGATTATGCATTTGGGGGCTTTTATCGACAATTACAGATTGGTAATCCCGGTGTTCAGGCATCACCAAACAAAGCAATGGTTCCTCAAGGGCGAAAGTGAAAGACCTTTCGAGTTTATCGATTCACCTTTACCCGCTGATGAGAACCTGTCCTCGAGTGATGTTGCGCTTAATGTGAGTGTTTCATTACCCGTTGACCAGGCGTTGACTGCTACGGTTGTAGGACCGAATTTAATGAAAACGATATCCTTTGGACTCATAGAACCGGGGTATGACCTTATTTCAACCCAGGAAGACTTAAGAGAATTTGCAAAACGTTATGATGAGGTTTTTAATGTGCTGGTTGCCAAATATCCTAATATCGGTAAAGTGCATGTTTTTGCATCGGTGCCTCCAGCTGTTGCTTTTGTGATGGGGCATAAAATACAACCTAACATTTACCCTGTAATCCAGACCTATCAGTATAAGGCTACTGCAACATACAAACATATACCGGCAATTGAACTTAACAGTCTGGTTCAGGAACGTGTTAATTTTACCCCGGAGCAGCAGCAACTTGCCTCGGAATACCGGAAGATTTATAACGAAATGTTGCAGGGGAATATCCATTCTTTTATCCGCTCATTTCAGGGCAAGGATGTAAGTAAATGGTTTACAGTAATCAAACCTGATGCGAACTGGTTACCCATGGATGTTCCTTATTGGTCTCCTTTAGAAGCCCTATATGACAATCAGTTATTAAAGTCAGATAGCATCGACCTGGAAACCCTCGCAGTGTCTGATGGTTTTGAATATGATAGGAGCAAACACAAATGGTGCATTGATACCGGTTTTTTTGTAGCCCTTTCCAACCGTTTGAAAGAGCCTGAAAAGATTAAAAAAGCCGGACGGTTATTTTTGTTTCATGAAACGCTACATTATAGTCAACATGGATTAAATTCGAGCTTAGCCGATGGAATCGGTAGTTTTCCTAAGGTTATCGAGGAATCAGATTATCATGCAGACGTGTATGCATTGCTTCATGAATACGCTTATGCCAGCTTGTTTGAGACGCGCACCGTAGAGAACTTTAAAACATGGTTCCTCTCTACAATTGACATAATGGTTGAAACCATGTGGTCTTTTGATGATAACAACAAGATTTTGCAGCAAATGCAAATCCGCAGGGTTAACAGGTATTTGATCTGGTATTGGCAAATGGTACGCATTCGCTATGCCACGGGTTTTGATGATGTGATCCGTATTCTTTCCGAAAAACCTGTAATTGAAATTGCGGGACTGCGCATCCTTTCCTCGAATCAGCGGACATTTTTCGATTTGGAACCTACCCAGACTGTAAATATTGAGCTTGGCCTATATACCAATGGAAAAGTTAGGCGGCAGGGTCCAGCAAATGCCCAGCGTTTGGTTGAAGGCTTCAGAACACTCAATGGAAAAGAGATAATGGAGGTTATGGAATTTGTATATTCCAGTCTCAATTAATGGAAAGAAATAACCGTAGCGATGTTGCGTATTTTGCATTAAGGTTGTGTTTTCAAGTTAAGGATTGTCAGTATTAGGTAGTCCACGCATTAGCATTGCCGTTTTTTCTGACTTCTTCCATAGCAGCAATCATAAAGAAGGGCGAAGTGTGTTCTAACCAATCCTCATTGATCCGTACTAACCGGATTCAAATCCGACTTTCGAAAGGGTTGCTCATAAAATATCAATCCTTTCTTTTTGATTTTAAATAAGTTATAAATAAACATCGGGTCGGCAAAAGCGGTTCTAAATTGTTAATTTCTGCTTGTTTATGTATGAATTCTAGCTCAGCTTTTTCTTCCTTATATTTCTTAAACCAGGTCTTGTAGATTGACCCTTCGATTTCGTCGTTCATCAACCTTTCCTCCAACGTAAGGATTTTTTGTCAATTTTTTGGATAGACTCCGCACGTTCCCTTTCTTCTTCGGCTTTGTGTTTTCTCGGCGCGTTGATCAATGCCTGTACCGCTCGGTTGATGAAGTCGACCTGATGTGGTTGGAAGCTAAGGGTTTTTTATAATCTCATCAAATTCTGCATGAATCGTTTTTCCCGGTATGTTGACACTGTTATGGATATTAAGGCTATAAAAAGTAACTAGATGAACTTTTATTTACCATTTAGATATTCAGGGGAAATTGCTATTATTGGACATGAGTTTTGAGAGCGTTATCGGTAGGTTGCAAGAAGGCCCTGCTATATTATTTCTAGGACAGCGATACCTTTCGTTAGAGTTAGGTACAGATTTCATCCTGCAGAAAATTGCAGCCAAATACGGTAATGGAAAGGCAATGGATACCTCTTCGTACAAAATGCTGGTGCATCAAGGTCTAGCAGGTAATAGCCCTGAAATATTTCAGTGGCTTCAAGGACTTTGCAAATCGATTTCCAATCCTTTCTGGTTGGAAGAAATTGCCAAGTATCCCTGGTCCGGCGTATACACTTCCGCCTATGATACTATATTGGAAAGGGCATTTACAACGGAGAGCCGGAGCGTTCAGCCAGTAGTGAACCAAAGATATATCATCAACGATCCTCGCAATAAGAACAAACTGCATATCACTTATTTGCTCGGCTACATCGCAACTGCCGAGGAGGCTGACCGACCGCCTTTAAGAGCTTTCGAACTGAGCAAGCGTAATGCCGTCATGCGGGAGTTATTGACTAGAATCCCTAATCTGGTTACACCAAGGGGCATATTGGTAATAGATGGTTATGACATCGATGATCAGGTTACTACAGAGGATCTGTACGTTTATGCGTCTCAATTGGGGCAACATCAAACGTTGATATGCAGTGCCTCAGAGGAACTGCTTGCCGATGAATGGGTAATGGAGTTGATTAAGACTGAAAAGGTGATTGTCAGTAACGATTCCTTTGCCGTTTTACTCGGAAAATGGGAAGCAGATGGAAAAGTAACTTTTAAACACCGAACGGATAACGATTATTACGGGAAATGGCTAACACTTCCGCACGAACGGATTAAGATACCTGAAGAGCTGATTAGCAAAATGGCCAAGATTGGTTTCATACCCGATGACACAACATTTTACGCGGATGAAAATCGGAGCTCAACTGACCGTTATACGGATTTTAGAAGGTTTCTTTCATCATCGGAGGTGTTACCGAATTGGGATGGATATACACAAGGCTTTGCCTTTAAAAGAGATTATTATGAAAAGTTGAAAACCCAGGTAGTAAATTCCTATACTCACCGGGAGCGTACTGACAAGCCAATTTTTCTTTACGGACAGACCAGTAGTGGGAAAACAGTTTCATTAGGCCTTTTAGCTTATGAGTTGAGAGTACAATACAATTACCCAGTTCTTTTCATTCCAAAACGTTATCAACGTAGTGATGATATGAGCATCGATAGTTTTTGTCGCTGGGCAGAGGATAACAAGGCGAAATATACCGTCATTATATGGGACGGTATGCTCGACCCAGAACCCTATTATAAATTACTTCGATTTCTAAATTCTCGCGGAAGGAATGTAATTCTTGTATGCAGCTGCTACGTAACGGAACTGGATGTAGCAAAGGCCAGGCCGTCTAACTATATTGATGCTCCAATTGAGCTGACGACGGCAGAAAAGTCTAGGTTTGTGGATTATCTCAGATCCGTAGACAATCTGCTAGCCAATGTGATACAGAGTGTTGAGGAACCGAACCTGCTGGCCTTACTTTATCGATACCTTCCTGCAGATAGAGGGCAGCTGCGCTCCGGCGTCCACGATGAATATAATTTCTTCGTGAAGTTGCTCAGCAATCTGAAGATATCAGAGAACCGACCCAAAGGTGAACTTTTTGAGCTGTTTGTAAAGGCGGGTATAATTAGCACCATAGAGGAAGGTGAATACCTTTCTAAACCCCTGCCCATGGCAACCGAAACGGTATCTATGGCAGATTTTCTTATTTTTTCGGTTATGGTTCCAGGGCAATATGGATTAAATGTCCCTTTTGAATTGTTACTGGATGCAATTGGATATGAAACATTCTCTTCGCACATCTTCAAAGCCATGAAACAGGTTGATCTTATCAAATGGTATGATGACGAAATCGGAAATATCGAACTCGGTGCGAGGACGACGCTTGAGGCGGCAATTCTGGCAAAATATGCTGGTGGCAAACGAGCTGAAATTTCTTATATCCTTATGCTTTTGGAACGCATCAAAACTTCCCCTGGTGAAGAATTTGGATCTTTTGATAGGCAGATTGAGTTTGCAGTACAGTTACTGAACGAAATCGGACCCAATTCTACATTTAGCTATATTCATTCGTTTTACGAGGTTGCTGACACATTACGTATCCTCAGGGAAAGCCGTGTAGCCTATCATCCACGACTTGTCCTTAAAGAAGCACTGTTTTTAAGGGGAATAGTAAAAAAAAGGAGAGAGCTTCCAGAAGTTATTGAAACTGATCTGGAGCTTCTAAAACGTGCAGAGAAGATGGTTCGCCAGGCGCTGGATGATATGGGGATGGATTCAGAGCGGATGATTGCAGCATATTTGCGGGGCGAATTAGCTACAATATCAGGCTTTTTGGTTCAACATTATTTAAATGATCCAGAAACAGCGAAAGACTATTATTGGCAAGTTCGGAGGCTGAATAACTACTCGTTTGCTACCAATCCGGGCAACTACCTAGCACTCGACATCGCTGCTTGGGTAACCGAGAAAATGCTGGAAGCAAAAATTTTTACTGAAGATGAAAAGATCGAGGCGGAAACAGACTTGCTAAATCTTTTCGAGATGGTAGAAACAGAAGGTGTAAGTGATGAGCATCTGGAGGAATTCCAGTTGAGAAAGATCAAATTTTATGAGATGGTCGGCAAGACCCCATTAGCGGATGAAGTCTTTGAAGCCATGAGAGAAAAGGGCTTCACCTATGGAATTTACCTGAGGGCAAGGAAGAAGCTTGGTCTTGATCCAAATAGTCTGTTACAAGGTGAAAGGCTTGTACAGAAAAACAACGAAGCTTATAAGTACTTGATGAAGTTTTTCGACGAAATCAAGGGAGATGGCAGATGTCTTTTTTTATTGCTGAAGACCTGGTGGATTAGCAGGTCTAAACAAAGCTTTTTCTTAGAGGAAAAACAGGCGGTACCCTTCAATGATTCGGATTGGGATTTCTGTTTGCAGATTACCGGTTTGTTATTGGATAGTGGAGAAAAGTTTCATTCCGCTACAGTCTACTATCTGCGTGCATTGGCCCAATTCCATCTCAATGCTTTTAAACCTGCAATGGATACTTTCGGAGAGTTACAGGAAGAATCCAATTTTTCATATGGGAGAAAACGGGTGGTTAAATTTTATATGTTTTCTACCCCTGATGGAAAGACGCGCGCATTTTCCGGCGAAGTGGTGGAGAATGTCTCTCGTTTCCGGCACGATAAACGCGGTGAGATTTACGTTTCGGAGCTTGATCTTTACATACCTTTTTCACTTTTCGAATTTGGAAGAAATGCCTATCAGAAAGGAGATAAGATACCCGCTTTTTATATTGCGTTCAATTTTTTAGGGCCTATTGCTGTACCAGTCAAAAATTAAGAGATGGACACTATTCGCGCTAAACATAAGGAAATGATACAGTTGATCGAGGATATCAATAGAGTCACAGAACAGTTCAATGGTTCGGTGTTCTTTATGCCACCTTCTCTCAAAGTAAGCTTCAATAATTTTGAAGTCTGTTTCACTGACTATATATTTTACCTTTTCAGTCTATTTGTAGAACTTCCTGGCGCAAACCTAAAATTTGTGGATGCTAAGATCAAAGCATTTGGAATTCCCTTGGATGAAAATGCGGCAAAGGTTTCCCGACTCGCGCTGGATCTTAGGACAATCAAAGGACATGTCACTTCAATCGAAAAGCCCAGCGACCGGGACAAAATCTATGCTTGTGAAGATTGGTTTACTAAGATATGTGGAGATAAAGAGCCCCAGAATGGAGAAGATTTTGGGAAATGTACCCGTGCACTGCTCGATGACACCATCGCTTACCTAAAGACCGTACTCGTTTGCATACGGGAATTTAATAAGGTCGAATTTCCCGATATCATAAAAGTTGAGTGGGAAAGACAGATCAGGCGGAATTTTACGAAATATCAGTGGCAGGTGGAACTTTTAACAACCCTGGAGCTTTACGGTATGGATCACTATGACACTAAAGAAATTGTAGATAAACAATACGATAACTGGAGTGGTCAATTGAAACTTTTAAAGGACGGATTTGTATTTAGCGAGCAGGCGCGTATTATTATTCAGCGGTATTTGGACAAACAAGACTTGTGGCCTGCTAGTGCAGAAGATATTCATGCGTTGGGCATCCCTAAAGGACCAGGGATGGCAGAGATGGTGAGAAAGGCCAAAGCAATTTATTACAATTCACCCTGTAGCAAAACCGAGTTGCTAAAAAAATTCAAAGAACAGGTGCTTGACCAGCTCGAGAATGAAAATGAGCAGACCTCTTTCATAGATGGCAATATTGTCGCTGGAAAAACCGAATAGAAGGACCAAAAGATGGATAGGCATAATTGCACCATCACTTTACAGGATGCTGTTGAGTTGAGGGTCTTAAATCAAGAGTAGAATCATTGCTGGCTTTCTCTTTTTTAAGCATAAAATGGTGGACTTCGAAAAAATAAGGCGTAAAGCCGTGGGTATGCTATCGAATTTCAAACAGATACATCAAAATATTTGGATACAGACACCCTTGCGGAAGTTCATGCTTGTGAGCTACTGGCAGCCTATTGGACTGATAGAACCGACCGATCTCAAGTGCCCAAGGGAAATTAATTGGCAGAAAAAACATCATAAGATATTTACTTGAAAAAAGTAAAGAAAAATGTTTTTTTTCTCAAGGTTCTTCAAATATTTATTTTAAATATGCCAACTTTTTGTGTTCAAAAGTTGGCACCTTAAGGGTTTGGCTATAAAATAATGGCTCTGTTTTTAGATGAAATTTTTTCTTTTCAGATCGTCAATAATCGGCTCCATTATCATAATGAAGCGTGAAGTGTGTTCTAACCAATCATCATTGACCGTACTGAATAAGCCTTAACAATCTGATTGTTGAGGCTTTATTTTTTTATGTCATATGTGAATGGCGTTCCACTTATGTAATTAAAAATTTACAGCCAGTTGCCATGCTGTTTTGGCCAGATCGTTTCGCAGCAAAATATAATACCTTATGTTTGTGCTGCACATTAAAATCGGAATAAGCCTTCGGTTGAAAATCAGAAATAACAGGTAGATTTCAGGTAGTTTTACAAATTTACTGTTCTGTTTAACCTTCAATCCGGTTTGCTTATCCGTTCGAGATTTAAATGTGCTTTGACCCGTTTCCCGGTCAGTTTATAACTTTAGTAATTGAATCAAAAAAGATAGCCAAATGCACTTAAAACGAATTTTTTATATTAGCCTTCTTATCCTGGTGATTAGTGGTTGTGGAACCAACAAAAATGTTAGTCGCCAGCAAACCTCTTTTGATAAAGGAATTCAGCAGATTAACCATGTGGTGGTTATCTATATGGAAAACCATAGTTTTGATAACTTATATGGAGAGTTTAAAGGGGCAAATGGTATAGAAAACGCAAGAAAGGGAAATTATATTCAGGTAGATAAGGATGGGAATCCCTATAAATTCCTTCCCGAAATTCCAAGAAACAATTCTTTCCCAACCAATCTGCCCAATAATTTCTTTAACATAGATCAGTATGTGTCTGCAGATAAGGCCAGCCCTGATGCCACCCACCGTTTTTATCACAATCAAATGCAGATTAATGGAGGCAAGATGGATAAGTTTGCATTGTATAATGATTCCAAAGGCCTGGCAATGGGTTATTACAATACAGAAAAACTGCCTTTGTATCCTTTTGCAAAGCAGTACACTTTATGTGATAATTTTTTTCAAAGTGGTTTTGGTGGTTCCTATTTTAACCATGTTTATTTAATCTCGGCTGGCGTAGCGGTTTGGCCTGATGCACCAAAATCAATGGTTGCACAACTCGACGCATCGGGCAAACTGATTAAAGATGGTGCTGTTACCCCTGATGGTTATGCTATTAATACAGTGTTATCCAGAAACAAGCCTTATCCTGCAAAATCAGACACTACTCAGTTAATGCCTGCCCAAACCATACCAACTATTGGCGAGGGTATGACCGAGAAAGGTGTTTCATGGGCCTGGTATTCTGAAGGGTGGGATGATGCTGTTGCAGGTAGAAAAAATAACTTTGCTTATAACCATGAACCTTTTCTGTATTTTGCTAAATATAAGGAAGGAACAGAAGGGCGGAAGCATTTAAAAGACCAGAATGATTTCCTTAAGGCCGCAAAAGAAGGAAACCTGCCGAACGTTTCCTTTGTGAAACCAGGTGGTGGTAATGATGAACATCCGGGTAGCTCGGCAGTATATTCTTCAGAACAATTAGCTGTAAAATTAATCAATGCTGTACTCGAAGGCCCTAATGCAAAAGATGCATTGGTTATTTTAACCTACGATGAGTTTGGTGGGTTCTATGATCACGTACTGCCGCCAAAAATTGATAGATGGGGACCGGGAAGCCGCATTCCGGCAATTGTTATCGGACCATTTGCTAAAAAAGGTGTGGTAGATCATACGCAATATGAAACTGTAAGTATTCTCTCTTTTATCGAGCACAGATGGGGCATTAAGCCTTTGGCTGAACGGGATAAAAATGCAAACCCGTTCCGGAATGCCCTTGTGTTCAAATAGTCAGGGCCTGTTAATCCGGTGAAAGTGGTATGTTGAATAAGGTTGGAATTATAGCGTTACTGTTTGTAGCAGTGTTTGCCACCAGTTTTAGTTCGGTCGATTCCGGCAATACTCCACAAAAACCGGCCAGCCAGCGTGAGCTAAAAGTTCAAAAACAGGTTTTAAGTGAGATGCTGTCCTTTCGCAACTATTTAAGGGATACCCTTTTTTTTGAAGTTAACAAAGCGCAGCCTGATGAGCAAAAGCTTAAGCAGGCCTTCCTGCAATCCAGGTTATTGTATAAAAAATTCGAATGGGCGGCAGCATATTTTAGTGCCGACCTTAATAAAAGATTGAATGGTCCTCCTGTAAATGAGGTCGAAAATGCCGATTTATTAGATGCTTCCTTCATCCGTAGCGTAGATCCGATGGGGCTGCAGGTGGTCGAAGGGTTTATCTATCCCGGTTACGATGTTGCCAGAAAAAATGAGCTGATTAGCGAAATAAAGCATTTAATAACCAATACAGAGTATGTGATGTCTTATTTTTCTGCCCTTTCATTGGCAGATTGGCGAATTTTAGATGCCGCAAAATTAGAAGTATTCCGGATTATTACTTTAGGGATTACCGGCTATGATAATGCACTTTCGTTAAAAAGCATGGAAGAATCTTCCATGTCCTTAAAAAGCTTACGTCCTATACTCAGCCTTTACCTCAAAGGCAAAAACAGCACTTTATTAACTGATCTCGACGGCTCGGTCAGCTATCTTGATACCCATGCTGATTTTGATTCTTTTGACAGGGCTGTGTTCATTAAACAATTTGGCAATAAGATTAGTGCCGGAATTACCGAGTTGGAACAAGCATTGCCGGGGCCTAAGATTAAATATAACCGGATGCTGAACCAGGAGGCCGCAACATTATTTGATGTTGATGCGTTTAACGTAAATGCATTTGCTCCCGGTCCTGAATTTCAGGCTACACCAGCGAAAGTAGCATTGGGGGAAAAGCTTTTTTACGATGTCTCACTCTCTGGTACATTGAAAAGAAGTTGTGCTTCCTGCCATCAGCCTGATCTGGCTTTCACAGATGGGCTAGCCAGAAATACAGATATTCATAATGCTTCGAAATTATTAAGCAGAAATGTTCCAACCTTGCTCAATGCAGCCTTACAATCAAATTATTTTTATGATAACAGGTCTTTAACTTTGGAAGACCAGGCCCTCGAAGTAATTAAGAGTAAGCAGGAAATGGATGGCTCAATGGAAGCTATCCTGAAATATCTTTCAGCCAATAAATCATATCAGCTATTATTTTCAAAGGCTTTTTTTATAAAAGATAAACAAGCAATTGATGCCGGACAGGTAACAAATGCGCTTGCCAGTTATGTGCGTAGCCTGACTCAAATCAACAGCCGGTTTGATGATTATATGCGTGGGACAGAGAATGCACTATCTGCACAGGAAGTGAATGGTTTTAATTTGTTTATGGGGAAGGCCAAGTGTGCAACCTGTCATTTTATGCCTTTATTTAATGGGGTAACCCCGCCAAAATATGTGCAGAGCGAGGTAGAAGTGCTTGGTGTACCAGTTTCGCTAACAGACCCCACTTTGGATGCTGATTTAGGTTATTACAATGTAGTTGGAGTGGATAGTTATAAAAACGGTTTTAAAATTCCCACGATAAGGAATATCAAAAAAACTGCGCCTTACATGCATAACGGGATATACCAGACTTTAGGTCAGGTTATGGATTTTTATGATAATGGCGGGGGTGCTGGCTTGGGGATGAAACTGCCTAACCAAACCCTTTCGGGCGAGCCCCTTCACCTTACAGTGAAAGAAAAAGCAGCAATCATCGCTTTTATGGAAAGTTTGGAAAGTAAGCCCATTACCCAAAGTAAGGGAGCAGCCTCCATTTTACCTGAAAGATAGCACCATTGATCTTAAGTTTTCCTTTGTTTTTTACCGCAGTATATGCAATTACTTTTGTGGGGGCTGTTTATTTTTTGTTTAAAGGCGAAAGGCGTAAGTAAAACACCTGAAAACAATATAATTGCTCAGGCGAGTAACTCATACTATAAATGTATTCAAACAGACGAAAAAAAGACCGATATTAGGCTTACTAAGTGCCAATGAGATTATGTTCCTGTGCTTGCTACTCAGTACTTAATACTTCAGTACCTACAAGCACTACTTTCAACTTACTACTCAATCACCTCTATAATCCCATCTCTTTCCCTTATCTTTGCGGCAATTCAATATTTTCATACTGTGATTAATGTAAATAACATCTCCGTTTCATTTGGCGGAACCACTTTGTTTAGCGATGTAACCTTTTCGATAAACGAAAACGATAAGATTGCCCTGATGGGTAAAAACGGTGCAGGTAAATCGACCATTTTAAAAATTATTGCCGATGTAGCCAAGCCTACCACTGGTAATGTAACTGGTCCGAAAGAGGCGGTAATTGCTTATTTGCCCCAGCATTTGCTTACCCAGGATCATGTTACCGTTTTTGAAGAAACGATGAAGGCTTTTGCAGAGGTTAACCAGATGCAAAAAGAGCTTGATGAGCTGAATGAGCAACTGACTATTCGTACCGATTACGAAAGTGATGATTACATGAAACTGATTGAGCGCGTATCGGAGCTGAGCGAGAAGTTTTACTCAATTGAAGAAACCAATTATGACGCAGAGGTAGAGAAGGTATTGAAAGGTTTGGGTTTTGAACGTAAAGATTTTACGCGCCAAACTTCCGAGTTTTCGGGCGGATGGCGTATGCGCATTGAGCTGGCTAAAATCCTGTTAAAGAAACCTGATTTAATTTTACTGGATGAGCCTACCAACCACATGGATATTGAAAGTATTCAGTGGCTGGAAGATTTTCTAATCAATTCGGCAAAAGCGGTGATGGTTATCTCGCACGACCGTGCCTTTGTTGATAACATTACCAACCGCACCATAGAAGTAACCATGGGCCGGATATACGATTATAAGGCTAAATACAGTCATTATCTGCAATTGCGTGCCGATCGTCGTGTACATCAGTTAAAAGCCTACGAAGAGCAACAACGTTTTATTGCCGATAACCAGGAATTTATTGACCGTTTCAGGGGAACTTATTCTAAAACCTTACAGGTACAATCGCGGGTAAAAATGCTCGAGAAGCTCGAAATTATCGAAATTGATGAGGTAGATACTTCTGCCTTACGCTTAAAATTCCCGCCATCGCCACGTTCAGGGCAATACCCGGTAATGGTTGAAGAGTTAACCAAAACTTATGGCGATCATGTGGTGTTTCAAAAAGCATCGATGGTGATTGAAAGGGGAGAAAAAATAGCTTTCGTGGGTAAAAACGGCGAAGGTAAATCGACCATGATTAAAGCCATCATGAACGAAATTGATTTTGAAGGCAGTTTAAAAGTAGGTCACAATGCCAAAATTGGTTATTTTGCCCAAAATCAAGCTGCCTTGTTAGATGAAAATTTAACCGTATTCGAAACCATCGATCAGATTCCGCTAACGGATGGAACCATCAAAATTAAAGACCTTTTAGGTGCATTTATGTTTAGTGGCGATGATACCACTAAAAAGGTTAAGGTACTATCGGGAGGTGAAAAAACCCGTTTAGCCATGATTAAGTTGTTGCTTGAACCCGTGAATGTGTTAATTCTGGATGAGCCGACCAACCACCTGGATATGAAAACCAAAGACATTATTAAAGATGCTCTGAAAGATTTCGACGGGACTTTAATTCTGGTTTCTCACGATCGTGATTTCTTAGATGGATTAGCAGAAAAAGTATTCGAATTTGGTAATAAACGCGTACGCGAGCACTTCTCAGATATTAAAGGCTTCCTGGCTTACAAGAAAATGGACAGCCTTAAAGAAATAGAACAAAATTAATCTAAAATTGCAGGCTGTAATGTGTGTACCTTACAGCCTGCATAACTTATACCTTTGCTAATTTAACACTGCTCTGGTACCTGCCTTGTAATATAATTCGGCCAGTGCTTTCTGGTAACCTGCCACCATACTTTCCTGCTTAATTTTCATCTCTATCAGTTTGGTTTCTCGACTGTTGATTAAGAAGAGTGTACTTTCTCCTAAATTAAATTTCTGGTTCTCGCCATTTACAAGCACCTGCTGGTTTTCGATACTTTTTAACTGTACCGCAAGCTGTGCAGCATAGGCCGACAGATCATTGTAAGAAGCCATTACCTGGTTTCTGATTTCCCTGCCCGATTGTTGAAGATCGTAATCCAGTTCCTGCTGTTTAATTTTTACCTCACGCAGCTTACCGCGTTCGGCCCTTAAAAAAAGCGGGAAAGCCAGTTCGACACCAACTTTGTAATTGCTCCAGTTAAAATCGTAATAGCCCGGCACATTGCTGTTAAAGCCGGTACGGCTGGAGATCAGGTTGCCAATAACATTCAGTTTAGGCTTCAGCATTTCCTGACGGTAACTTTTTTCAACGGCCAGTTGCTCACCCTTACTGCGTAATTTTAAAATTTCAGGATGCTGATTGGCGGCCTGGCCCAATAAGCTATCCAGTAACTGTGAGTTTGGGCGAGCTGCTTTGTTAACCATACTTTGGGGCAGTGCATCTGCAGGCAGTTCCAGTGGGTTGCCCGCTTCGTTCCACAAATGGTTGGAAAGTATCAGTCTGGCATTTTGCAGTTCGATAGCTGTTTTTTCCTTCTGGATAATCCGCTCCTGTACCGTAATATAAGCCTCAACTGAGTCAATCCCCGGTTTATCGCCTATTAGTGTTTGCGCACTCAGGGCTTTAAACCGGCGTTGCGCCAAATCCAACCCTTCGTTAACCAGTTCAAACTGTTTGTGGGTATAGTACCAGTTCCAGTAATCTTTAACAATACTGTACCAGGCGCTGTTAATCTGTTTCAGCTGGTCGGCCTCTGCATATTGCACCATGATTTTCGATTGGCGCAGCGTGCTTCTCCGCGCATCAATAATTAAACCTTGCCCCAAAGGGATGCTCAGACCAATGGCCGATAAACCTTCTCCGTTTGTACGGCTTTCGGGATTAACATAAGTGCCCACATTGCGCTCGTAACCCACTTTTAAATCGGCACCGGCAAGCCAGAGCGGTATCTTTAATTCATTGTTCCAGCGGTTGTAATACTCGGTGTTGCCAAATAATTTACGGCTAAACCCGGCTTTTAATTCAGGATCGAAGTAGCCGAGCGATTGCAGCACCTTTGTCCGGGCCGATTCGCTGAGCAATGCCGCCTGCTTAATAATGGGATGGTACCTGAAAACCATCAGCTGCAGATCATCAAGAGCAAAAACTTTGGTGCTATCTATGTGCTTAGTTACAGGAAGCATGTCTGTTTTTTGCGCAAAAGTAAGTTTAACCGAAAGCAAGACGAAGAGGAGTACGCCAGATATTTTTTTCAAAACAATATTCATAACCTTATCTCCCAATCTATTTCTTATCCTTAGCAAGGCCTGCAGGCTCTTTCTCCAAACTAGGCGGAAAACCATTCAGCTGACGCCATATCTCATACCAAAGGGGAACAGAACGCAAAATGATGCGGCCGTAAACCCCCGAACCCTGCCTTAACTGTGCTGGCCATGGCTCGTCTTTTGATGGAACCGGATTGGTTTGGCTCACCAGTAAACGGTATTTCCCGCCTGTGCTGCTCATGCGATCGATAGAAAAAACCTTGCCTGCAAAGGTACCCACAGCTACCGATGGCCAGCCAGAGAACTGTACCGATGGCCAGCCTTCAAACTGCAGGCGCACATCGCTGGTATCCAATATTAGCGGCACATCCATAGCACTTACATACAATTCTGCAGCTACCATGGGCGATTTTGGCTGCAAAGTAGCTACCGATTCACCTTCTTTAATATTTTCGCCTATACCGGCTTTTAAAGTTTTAACAATAAATCCGCTTTGAGGCGCACGCACTACATAAAGCCCGCGCCTGATACTTACATTCGAAATATCGTTACGCAATTTGGCGATATCGCCTTGCGCACTGGCTTTACTCGATATGGCCGAACTCATATCTGATTGTGCTTTCGACATCGATTCCTGGTACTTTGCCCTAATGTTATCGAGCTCAATCGAAGCGTTTAATAAGTTCTGTGCCGAGTTGTTTAGCTTATTGCGCTGGCTAATTACCTTGGCATTATCTTCCTGCAGCTTAAGCCGGCGTGTTTCAATATCTGTTAACGAGAATAGACCATTTTTATAACCGGTTTCGTATCTTTCTAAACGTACCCTCGTGGTTTCGTAAAACTTTTGAACGGCAAGCAGCTCAGCACTATCAATGCTCACATAGTTTTTGGCTTGTAGTACCTTATTTTCGGCAGCTTTCATCTGAAAGCGTAAACCATCACTCAAAGCCTTCATCTGGGCTTTGGTGGCATCAATCTTTTGTACTGCAGCAGTTTCGCTACCTCGCTTGGCATCCAACTGTTCGTTTAGTCTTGTGGGTAATTCAGGGTCGAAATAAGATTGACTAGTTTCTGAAATCACCAGAATAGTATCGCCCTTTTTTACTTCCTGCCCTTCGCGTACGGCCCAATGCTCTATACGGCCCCCAATCTGGTTCTGAACGGTTTGTGGCCGGTCTTCAGGTCGAAGTGCGGTAACTGTACCACGCCCCGGAATAGTTTGGCGGTAGGGGAGAAAAAGTAACAGTACAAAAAAAGCCATAATAAACAGGAGGATTCTACCCAATCGCTTGGTTCCCCGTGCATCGATAATTTTGCTGTTGGCATGTACTGAAAGTGTTTCCCAGTTTTGTATTTCAGCCAGGTTATTATTTAGCTTACCCATGGTTAAACTCTCCTTCCTCCAACTCCAGGTCGGTTACTACCGCAAGTTTCTCGCTACCGGTTATCATATCGAATACCGTGTTTAAATTGGTCATCAGTTTTTCGATGGCATAACTAATCTGAACAATAATTACCTCGGCAGCTACAAACTGGCCAAAAGTCATTTGTCGTTCTACAACGAAATAAGAGCCTAAAAGTAGCAGGGCACCCATCAGCATGGTACGCATGGCCACTGCACTAATAAAGAACTTTTTAAGTATACCGAAATGATCATTACGGGCCTGGATATAGTTGGCCGTAATTTTATCCGTACGCTCGATAATTTCTTTGCGCTTTGCAGAACTGTTTCTATAGGTATCCAGATCAGAGGCAATATCTTCCAGATAGCCAACCACTTCGTATTTATAGCCCGATTCTTCAATGCTGGTTCGTACAGCCTGACGATAATACAATACCAGGATTAAGGCGATTACAATCAGCACAAAAGTACCAAAGGCCATAAAAACCGGGTGATAAAATGAAAGCAGAATTACACTGAAGAAGATCAGTACAGCTGCGGCAATAATATCAACCAAAAGTTTGGTCAGGCCTTTCTGAATGGTCAGGATATCGAAGAAGCGGTTGACAAGCTCAGTAGGGTTTTCGCCTTCGAGTGCTTTCTTTTTAATTCTGGGCAGGCGAAAAGCAAATTCCAGCGCTGCTTTGGTAAAAATCTTTTGCTCCAGAAACTCAACCAGGGTGAGTTGACCAATAAGCAACAGGCCACCTACAACAATACCCACTAAAATTACGGCGATAAGAATGTAGGTAGAGCTATACATGGCCCCGTTGGATAACAGGTTGAAAACGGCACTGGTACCCAGGGGCAGAGAAAGGCCGATTAAGCCAATGAGTATGGCATAAATATAAATGTAATTGATGGTTTTACGCTCTAAATGGAGCATACGTACCAATCTTTGCCATGGCGACGGAGCGCCGGCAACAATATGATTTTTCATTTTTAAATTTTAAAATCAGGCACAAGCAGGTCGCAGGGCAACATTATGGGCCTGGGGTAAATTTGAATGTGATTTTTAAAGACAATAACTAATCTTCAGGCTGGCTTAAAGAAATTATTGTATTGGAATTGGAGCTTATCTAAAATTAAGCAGCCAGATCCGGAGGCGGCGTGGGTACATTTTTAGCCGGCGAATTGCATGGACGCAAGCCATAAAGGTATTGGTTAAGGTTCTGGCAGTTGGTTGGAATTGGGTTTAAACAAGCCAGATCTGAAGATTCGTAAAGCATGAGTTTCTTTTTTAACTTTTCGAAAGATTCTTCTTCCTTAGCCTTATTTTCTTCGCTGCTTTTTTCGATGGCATAAACGCAACCCGGAGACAACAAGATGGTTATTGCACTGGTAAAAAATTTAGTGGCAAACAGGACCAATACCAGCATGCCAAAAATCTTTTTCAATAAGTTTTTTCTTAATAACCTCATCATCTGGATACAAATATAGGGTCAGAAAAAGCTTCCGGAGGCATCTGGAAGCTAAAATCAGGTACTTTTTTAAAAGCCTGACACAAATGTTATACTAGTATTAGAACGGGATTAGAAAATGCCGAAAAACAGATTTTTTTAAAAATAAGGGTGCTTAATGTGGTGAATAAAGAAAGCGTTTGTTAGCATTCAGCAATAAATGAGCTGCATGCCAACAAACGCTAACAGAGGACGTTAATTGGTGTAAGTTTAATTTGGAATAATATCCAGTATCTGCATCAAATGATCGATTACCGCATTTGGTTTGGCATTTTGCAATTGCTCGCGGGTATGTGCACCTGTTGTAATACCAATGCTCAGGCTGCAACCGGCATTCTGGCCTTCTTCAATATCGATGCTCGAATCGCCAACCTTCATCACTGCGCTGCCATCGGCAATTTCGTATTGTTTCATGGCAAGTAAGATCATATCTGGTTCAGGCCTGTTCTGGCTAACTTCTGATGCGGTAATCAGGGCATCAAAATCTTTGCCTGGTATCCATCCAAGCCTGTTTAGTATGGCTTCGGCAGTAGGACGGTCGTAACCCGTATTCAATACTGTGCGGATGTTTTTTGCTTTAAGTTTTTCGAAAAGATCGGTAGCGCCTGGTTGTGGCAAAATGGGTTCAACCTCATAAGCCAGTTTTAACTGGTTAATAAATTTTTCGTAAATATTGTCTACCAGTGTTTCATTAAAGTCTGCTCCGTAGGTTTTAAGTACCGATCTGATGGCCGCTTTCTTTTCTTTTCCGGCAGCTACCGCTAAAACCTGGTCAAGATTGTAAGCAAAACCTGCCGCGTTAATGGCATTCATCAGGGTTTTATAAACCAGGTTATCTTCATTTACTGTGGTGCCGGCCATATCAAACACGACCATTTTAATTTCAGGGTGCATCGCTATTGTTAAATAGAGTTAATTAAATAAGATTGTAAATTCAACTTGCTGTAAGTATTTCGGCAGCAAATATAATCATGTTAGTAATGCTAAACAAATGTTTAGTAAAAGTTAACATTTAAATTAACATTTGTTTACCTTTGTTAAACATTAGATGTTCACTTTTGTAGCGTTGGCCTTAAAAAGGCAGGTAGTGCTAAATTAGTGTAAATAAAATAGCGCTAAGAATAAATTGTTTATGGATAAAGCAACACTTGTTGTCTTCAATGGAGCTGGTAAAGCCCTCGAAGAAATAAAAACTGATATTCCTGAATTAAAACCGGGAGAAATACTTGTTAAAAACCTGTATACCACCATTTGCGGGAGCGATCTGCATACCTATTGCGGCTTAAGGCAGGAGACTGTGCCAACTGTTTTAGGACACGAAATTGTTGGCGAGATTGCAGGTTTTCATCCCGGTCATAACAGGAAAGATTATGCAGGTACAGTACTTGAAATTGGCGACAGGGTCACCTGGAGTATTTTTGCTTCTGATGCAGATTCAGTAAAAGCAAAGGCAGGAATGCCGCAGAAAGCTGAAGGTCTTTTTAAGTATGGTCATGCGCAGGTTACGGCTACTGATGCCTTGCATGGAGGCCTTTCTACCCATTGTGTGTTAAAACCGGGTACAACTGTTTTAAAGCTCAGTAAAGAAATTCCGCTTAAGGTTGCTGCTACTATTAATTGCGCCGTGGCTACTGTTGCAGGTGCTGTGCGCCTGTCAGGAAGTTTACAGGGTAAAAAAGTTTTAATTTCTGGCGTGGGTTTACTGGGGCTGGTGTGTGCCGCAATGTGCAGTGCAGATGGGGCAACCGAAATTCATGTAGCCGATTTAAACAGCGACCGGCTAAAATTAGCGGAATCATTTGGTGCCAATGTAAAGCATCTGCTGAATCAAAATCCGGTTTTGCCTACTAACATTGATGTAGCTTTCGATATGAGTGGCTCGCCTGATGCGATGGAGATGGGCCTGGAAGCTTTAACTGTTGGGGGGATAGCTGTGTGGATAGGTGCAGTATTTAAAACGCGTAGTGTGGCTGTTAATGCCGAACAGGTGGTAAGGAAACTGAATACCATTAAGGGACTTCATAATTATAATTACGATGATTTTGTGCAGGCCGTAAAATTTATAGAAACAAATTATTTAAAGTTTCCTTTCGAAGAACTGGTTTCGGCTGAGTTTGCATTGGCAGATGCCGAAAGTGCCTTTAATTTTGCCGTGGCTGATAAGCCGGTGCGTGTTGGTGTTAATATAGCTCATAATTTGTAATGAACAACGAAAAGGCAATAAGCCAAAAATGGAAGATGTTATTGGTGACCATGCTGTGCTACCTCTTCTTTTATACCGGCAGGCACAATTTTGGCTGGGCCGTAAAGGGAATGGTGGCTTCGCTGAACATTCCTTACAGCACCATTGGCTGGATTAGTTTTTGTATGCTTATCGGCTATGCAATCGGGCAGTTCATTAATGGTAATCTGGCCGATAGGTTAAGCCCAAAACTCATGGTGGTATCTGGTGCCTATCTTTCTATACTAACTAATATTGCCATTAGTTTTTCGAACAGTGCAGTGGTAATTATGATATTATGGGGGCTTAACGGCTTTTTTCAATCAATGGCCTGGGCTCCCGGTGCAAAACTGATTAATAACTGGTGGGATGAGCATGAACGCGGTAAGGCTTTTGGTTTTTATACCATGGCCGCAGGACTTTCGTCAGCAGTGACCTATTTAATCTCAATCATTCTATTACAGCAGGGAATTGAATGGCGTATGCTTTTCAGGTTACCTGTACTTTTATTGCTGGTATCGGCGACTATTTTCCTCATTATTGCTAAAGATCAGCCGGAAGAAGCGGTTGATGAAAACAAGCAGGTAACAGATACCCCGCAAGCTGATTGGCTCGACCGCTACAAAGAAGCATTTAAAAACAGAAAATTTCTTTTTACCTCACTGGCCTTTGGTTTTGAGAGCATGGCCCGTTATGGATTAATTTTCTGGGTGCCCGTACATTTTCTTGGTAAAAACTGGAAAGATAATCCCGGAAACATTTGGGTAACTTTTCTGCTTCCCATTGGTATGGGGATTGGCGCGCTTTGTTTCGGGATTCTTTCTGATACTCTTTTTAAAGGGAACCGTTTAAAAGCCATTGTAGTGGGCATGTCGGCCAGTGCCTTGCTATCGTTGCTTATTTTCTTTGTCCCTTCACATCAACTTGTACTCAGTGGTATACTGATGTTGTTAACCGGTTTCTTTGTTTACGGCCCTCAGGCTTGTTTCTGGCCCTTAAGCCCTGACATGTTGGGCAGCAGGTTAACTGGTACCGGCGTTGGGATTATGAATATGTGTGGTTACCTTTTTGCTGCAGTAGGCGAACCTTTTTTGGGATACGTGATAGATATTACCGGTGATAGCAATAATATTTTTATCGTAACAGCATTGGCTTGTCTGCTTTCGGCTACCATTACGTTTTTTGTTTCGCGAATGGGTAAATCCATAGTTAGTAAGCAGCCGAAAATAATGGAGACCGCGTAATTTTTAAGATAATTATGAGCCTAAAAGGGATAAATAAACGAACAGTTGCCAATTTACTGGGCTTGCTCGATCAGCTGGAAGAGCTCGACCGCGCATTGGGCACCAGCGAAGAAGAGTGCAATCAGGTTAGGGCATTTAAACAAGATCTGAACGAAGCCTACCGTCAGTACGAACGCATGCTTTGCGAAATAGCGGTGCATGTTGGCATTTGTCAGGATATTTACAATAAAATCAGGTTAAGGTTTGTACCCGAAAAACTAAAAAGATTGCGGCGCGAAGTTCCCGAAGATAGTTTTGAGTTTATTCTGCTCAGAGAGAGTATCAGGAAAAGCCATTTGTAGGCATGTGCGCATTTTCAATATGAATATTAGAGTCTGAAATTTATTTTTCAGACTCTTTTTTATTTAATTTAAATTGCCTAGCTTCATATCAGCCACAAAAAAAAACGTATTTGAGTGAAAGTGCATTGTTGCTCATAACCAGTAAATTAATTTAAAACCAAACTGCTTAAAACTGGTTGAGTAGAAATGCGTAGGTGCTAATTTTTAGAAAAATGCTCTCTTTGTGGTTCGCATCTGCGATACAAAACGTTTATCCCGAATTAACTATCTTTTCCCTCCATGAACTTTACGTATACCTGGACCATCTCAAAGAAAATATTATTCATATTTTTAATCCTCACCATTATTTCTGCCGGGGCTGCTTTTTTTGTGCTTAATACCATAACCGGTAAACTGGGCAGTGTTTCTAAGCTGGCTACCAATATCGAGCATGGCCAATCAGAACCTGAGCAGATTTTGTTACTCATTCACCATGCAGAAGGCGATTTCCAGGAATCGATGCTCAATGCGGGCAGTAAAAAGTATACCGCTTACAATACCAAAATATCGAAAGTATTTCTGATGATCGATACTTTGCTGAAGGCGCAGGCTGATACCTCGCAGCTTACCGCTTTGCAAATCAAAAAGGTTAAATTCTGGTATAACAAGAAGTCGGCTTTGTCCGATCAGCTTTATTCGCTTAAACACAGTTTCGATTCGCTCTTAACCATTTATGCCGATTATAACAGGGCAGCTACGCAAGGGGTGCAGGGTACAACCGTAACAGAGCATAAGTTTGACCGGAATGTAAAGGTAAAAGTAGATACGGTGCTCAAAGCCAAACCTGTAGCCAAAAAAGGGTTTTTTAAACGGTTAAAAGATGCCATAAACAATAAAAGTGAGGTGGCTACGGTCGAAATTACCAAAAAAGAAAGTACGCAGACTGCTACTGTAAGCAAGGAAAAAGAAACTGCCAATAACGACCGTAAAGCCTATTTAAATAAGCTAAAGCTCCTGCAACGCGAAAATGAAAAACTGTTGGGCATGCAGAATGAGCTGATTGTACTGAATAGTCATATCAGCAATGAGCTGGAGAATATTATAAACAACGTGAAAGACATCAATTACCAGATGATTGATGAATTTAAAGTGCTTGCTCTTAAGAATTACCAGGAAACAACAGCGCTGTTAAACAAATTTTATCTGGCAGCACTTGTCATTATTGTGGCATTTGCCATCCTGCTGATTGTTTTTATCATCAGGTTAAACAAGGCAGAGCTGTTGTTGCGTGCAGAAAATGAAGAAGAGGTGAGTAAGGCGCAGCAAAAAATTGATGAACTGGTTAGAAAGATCGAATTGAATGAGCAAGACCGTTCGCCGGTAAAAATGGAGGAGTTAAAAGAAATTGTACAGCTTGCAGTAGAAAACAATCCTGCTTTTTTAGTTAAATTTAATGAGTTTGACACCGATTTTAGCAAGAAATTGCTCGAAAAAGCGCCTACTATGGTTGCTGCCGAAATAGAATTTTGTGTGTTGCTCAGATTAAATTTCGAAACCAAAGAAATTGCCCGTTATACCAAAACTTCAGTACGATCAGTGGAAAGCCGTAAATACAGGATCAGGAAAAAACTGGATATTCCATCAACAGCCGATATCAATGTCTGGATGAGCCAGATTTAGGATTTGTTGGAATGTAGTTTAACAAGGCTACCTCTAATAATAGTTTGTCGCCCTAAGCCTGTCGAATGAGCTTTCTAAAGCGTTTCGACAGGCTCAACGTGACAACCTCGTTAATACTTATTTAGCCAACTCAATGGCTTACAGTTGTTAATTGCCTGCTTTTGTGCTTATACCAAACCCTGCACATTTGCAGGCCGAGCGAGGTAAGTATTAAAAACAAACCGATGTAAAAACTGGTTGAGAGTACCTTGTTTTCTTTATAAATAACAATAGCCAATAAGATAGTGTAAAGTGGCTCAAGGTTAAAGGTTAAGCTTACCGTAAATGATGAAATGTGCTTTAAAGCATTGATGATGAGTAGATACATCACTACTGTACACAGGATTGCCAAAACCAAAAGCCAGCCAAAATCGTGTAGCGAAGGTAGTAGCGATGTGGTAGGAGTAAAATACAGGAATGCCGGCATAATTAGCGTTAGGGCAATAACGCCCCCTATCATTTGGTAAAGAATAATGGTTTCGCCGCGATAATTGCCGGCCAATCGCTCGTTGTAAACGGTATACAGTGCTGAGAATATCGAAGATATAATGCCCAGTATAATACCTGTTCTAAAGCTGATATCCATCCCAAATATTAAGGCAATGCCACAAAGGGTAAGACCGCTTAACAACAGTTCTTGTATGGATAGTTTCTTTTTGTTAATGGCAGGTTCGAACAAGGCGTTGAAAAAACTGGTGAGTGCAAAACACACCACGCCAACTGATATGTTTGAGTATTTGATACTACCGTAAAAGAACAACCAGTGAAAACCCAGGATCGCTCCGGCGGCTCCCATCTTAATTTTTTCGGATAAAGTTATTTTTTGGAACTTGCCGGTTAATGTTAAAACAATCAGGATAAATACTGCTGAAATAAATGTTCGGTACCAGCTGATTAAACCTTCATTTAAAGTAATTAAGCGGCCAAATATGCCTGTAAAACCCGCAAGTACCAATGCCAGGTGAAGTTGTATATATGCTTTTTTCATTTTGTTAAGAAAGTAATCTACCCAGCGCAGGTAGTAATTGATAATGTGTTAAAGCTCCTTTAAGGACTTTTTTAAGGTGGATTTAACCGTAGCTGATTCAGCCCGATAGTATTCCGTATCCGGTAAAATTGATTGAAAATAGGTTTATTGCTAGGATTGACGCCTTTGCTCAGGCAAAGCACATCATGGCAATAAATTTTTTACTAAGGCGCTGGAGGCGAAATTACGTTTCTATTCATGATGTTTAGCATTATTTGCCGGTTTAACGACTTGCTGCAAGCGAAAGTAATCAATTCAGGTTTGGTATCAAAATTAAAATGCGAAAAGAGGAGTAAAGCGGAATCGGCAGATGGTGTTAACAATAGAGGCAATTTAAAAAAAAAGTAGCCTGTCGATAACGCTTTAAAATGGTTAGCTCGCGTGCTTCGACAGGCCCAGTATTGACAATTGTAGGGGATATGTAGTCTTTATTTTAAACCCTTAACGAACCACGGAAACCACGGGCGGCATAATAAGATTCAGCACCATTGTGGTATACAAAAACGGTATTGTATCGGCAATCGCAGAAAAGCGCACCACCTAGTTTTCTGATATCGGCAGGGGTTTGTACCCAGCTCGAGGTTTTAGTGTCAAATTTCCCTAGTTGTTGCAAAGCCCGGTATTCGGTTTCGGTTAAAAGTGTAATCCCCATGGCTGCGGCCATATTTACGGCGCTATCAGTTGGCTTATGCTCCTTTCTGGATTCCAGCGCTTCACGATCGTAGCAAATGCTCCGGCGGCCTTTCGGACTTTCAGCTGCACAATCGTAAAAAATGTACTCACCTGTTTTTTCATCGTAGCCAACCACATCGGGTTCGCCACCGGTTTGCTCCATATCATCCAATATCCATAATTTGGCTTCGCTGGCTTCAAGTTTTGCTTTTACTTCTTCCCATTTAACGGATTTATGGCGGTTTGTGTTCTTTTCGAAACGGGTTTGTAAAATGCTTAGTAATGTTTCGCGTTGTTCGGGTAAGAGTGTTTTGGTTTTCATATTGACAGATAATTGGTAAATGTTTAGTCGTCTAGTCCTTTTCCATTCATAATTTGAGGCATGTATTTTTCTACCCTGGCTTCGCGGGTTTTGGCCTGCTTTGCTTGCGAAAAGTAGAAAAGATAACCCCGTTGCCGGCCTGGCGTTAAGGCTTCGAAAGCGGCTTTTAAGTCTGGAATGCTATCTAATTTATGCTGAAACTCTGCAGGAACTGTAAAATCTTCGGTCTTTTTAAGCGCTACTTTCAGACCAGCCTTTTCAACTTCAATGGCCTGGTAAATGTAGCTTTTTAGGGTAGCCGTCATTTCTACAATATCAAGTGCATTGGTAAAGCGGATTTGTCTTGCCGATTGCACATGTTCGGTTTGCTGAATCAAAATGCCTTCCGGATCGCTCAGTAAAGCTCCTTTAAAAAACAAAAAAGCGCAATATTCTTTAAATACATGGATTAAAACAACATTGCCTTGCTTGTAGCTATAGCATGGACAGCCCCATTTTAATTCTTCCGTAAGACCACAGTCCAGCGCAATTGTTCTCAGTTGTTCTGTTGCTGTTTGCCAGTTTCCGGCTTTGTTAAAGTAAAAATCAACTTTAGGGTTCATGCTGTACAATTTTAAGTTCTGTTAAAGAATTAGACTTTTGGGTAAAATGGGCTGCTTATGGATTAAAATTAGCAAAAATAATTTTTCTGTCAGCAGGTCTGAAATACCACGATACCGCTGTAAGTACAATGAGTAATACCGGGCCAAAAAGATCTTTAGCTGCATCGCCCACGGCCAGGTGAGAGAAAACAGCGCCCGACATGGCAAAGAAAAAGCCTGCATAAGCCCATTCTTTTAGCAATGGGAATTTGGGGATCAGGATAGCAATTACGCCTAAAATTTTCCAGATACCCAGTAAGGTTAGAAAATAAAGCGGATAGCCCAAATGTGCCATCATAACGGTTTCTTCTTTCATTTTCATCAATTGCACTATTCCGGTCGAAGTCATGCCCAATGTCAGCCAAACCGTGGCAATCCAATAAATAATTTTGTTTCTCTTTGTCATGGTTGATTATTTTAATTGATTAACGATTTGTTGTAATCTGTTATGTGCCATGTTAATGCCCTGAGCAAAAGGCATGGCCAGGATTTGATCGCGTACCTCAACTGAAGGGTAGATCACGTGCATGGTGAGTTTGCTGGTATCATCACTAAGTTTTTCAAATTGTAAATACTCCAGTTGTACACCAAATGGGGTATTTTCCATTTCGAATGTGCGGGTAATGCGCTGGTCGGGTGTAAATTCGTGAATTACCCCGTTAAAGCCATGTTTGTTACCGCGGGGATCTGTAGTTTCGAACTGATAGCCACCGTGCTTCCGGCATTCGAGTTTTAGCACTTTGGTACCCATCCATTGTTCAACAATTTCGGGCTCTACGTAAGCTTTAAAAAGGAGTTCAACCGGAAGATCAAATGTTCTGGTAATGTGTATTTCCTGTTTGCCGTTTTGGGCATCAATCTTTGTTTTTTGTTCCATGTTAGTCTTTCTTTTTGGCTTGATAAGCTTTCATTACTGATTCGAGTTTGTTAAAGCGTTCGTCCCACATCTGGCGGAAAGGTTCGATAAAATCGGCTACTTCTTTCATTTTTTTTGCATTAATGTAATAGAAAATTTCCCTGCCGTTTTGCTTTTGCTCCAGCAGTTCGCATTCGGTAAGGATTTGCAGGTGTTTAGAGACCGTTGGGCGTGCGGTATCGAAATTTGCTGCAATGGCGCCGGCTGTCATAGCCTGCGAGGCTACCAGCAAGAGGATTGCCCTGCGGGTTGGTTCTGCTATGGCCTGGAAAACATCTCTTCGTAAATTCATTATGTAGCTATTTGACTACAAATATATATGTAGCTATTTAACTACGCAAATTTTTATTCATTTATTTTTGATAATGTGCGTTTGCTGTCGTTAAATAAGGATTTTTTGGTTGTTAACGATAGTGGTGTATTGTGCAACAATATCTTTAATGACAGATAATTGTTTGAATTTTATAATCAATTATTTGAATTGCGTAATTTTAAGAAACAAGTCTGCCTTAAATTTGTAGCAGGATAATACTTTAAAATTTAAACTTATGATAGCAACAAAAGGATATGCGGCGCAAAGCCCAACAACAGATCTTGCACCATGGAACTTCGAACGCAGGGAAGTTGGGCCACATGATGTGCAGTTCGAGATACTTTTTTGTGGTGTTTGCCACTCCGATTTGCACCAGATTAAAAACGACTGGTTTCCGGGTATCTTTCCAATGGTTCCAGGGCACGAAATTGTAGGTCGCGTGGTTAAGGTTGGCGATCATGTTAAAAACTTCAAGGTTGGCGATTTAGCCGGAACCGGATGTATGGTAGATGCCTGTATGGTTTGCGAAAACTGTAAACAGGATTTGGAACAATATTGTCTTGAAGGTAACACCCAAACTTATAACGGTTTGGAACGCGATGGTAAAACACCTACTTATGGTGGTTACTCAGATAGTATTGTGGTTAGAGAGGAGTTTGTACTTAAAATTGCCGATAACTTAAACCTGGCTGCGGTTGCACCTTTGTTGTGCGCCGGTATTACCACTTATTCGCCATTACGCCATTGGAAAGTAGGTAAAGGACACAAACTGGCGGTTTTGGGCTTAGGTGGATTGGGTCACATGGCCGTTAAATTTGGTGTAGCCTTTGGTGCTGAGGTAACGGTGTTGAGTACTTCGCCTAAAAAAGAAGCAGATGCAAAAAAATTAGGTGCACACCATTTTGTGGTAACTACCGATCCGGAGCAGATTAAGGCCGCAACCGGAACTTTTGATTTTATTCTGGATACTGTTTCGGCAGAGCACGATTTTAACATGTACCTTTCGTTGTTAAGAACCAACGGAACACATATTTGTGTAGGTGTGCCGCCAAAACCGGCTGAAATTGCTGCTTTTAGCTTATTAGGTGGTAGAAAAAGTCTTGCGGGTTCGGGTATTGGTGGTATTAAAGAAACTCAGGAAATGCTTGATTTCTGTGCTGCAAACAATATCGTTTCGGATATCGAGATGATTGACATGAAAGATATTCATAGCGCGTACGAACGCATGGAAAAAGGTGATGTACGTTACCGTTTTGTAATTGATATGGCTACACTGTAGGCTGCTTTTGATCCTTAAAGAAAAACCGGAGCATTTAATGTTCCGGTTTTTTTGTTTTACTGGAATTAACAAAACAAATAGCCAATGACCAATAATCAATGTTCAATGGATCAATAAAAAATAATCAACGAGCAGGTTGGGAGTTGAGTGTTTGGAGTTGGGAGACAGTTGATCAATTAACCCGTTAACCGAATAAGCAGCCATAGTTAAAGCGCATAAGCCGTTTCGGCCTTTGATTGAGACAGCACTAAAAAACTCTGGATATTACCTACATAAGCCAGGGTGCCAATATTATCCCTCAAAAAATTATTGTAAGAAACCATATCGGGCATAGCCACTTTGAGCATAAAATCGAAATGACCGGTAAGGTGGTAACATTCCATTACTTCGGGGTATTTTTCCATTTCGGCTTTAAAAGCCCTGATTACATCTTCTGAGTGGTGATTAAGCTGTATGTGGGGGAAAGCAATGAAATGCGATCTCAGTTTGTCAATATCTACCAGCGCAACAGTCGATTTGATATAGCCGTTTGTTCTCAGTTTTTTAATGCGCTCTACAACGTGTGTCATGCTTTTTCTGAGTTTCCCCGAAACTTCCTTGTAGGTTAATAATCCATCGCGTTGTAGGAGGTTTAGGATTTCAATATCGGTCTGATCAACTTTTGGCGGCTGCATGTAAATACTTAGTGTATAATTGTATATTTTTTGTTCGCTTTTGTGAAGCCTAAAAATAGGTAAAATAATTATATTTAAGTTAATATATTGTAGATGCTTGATACTTTGCTTAGTGTATTTATTACAATAATATACGCTTTTTACTGTAACCAATAAGAATTATATTCTGTTAAGCTCTTTTTAGAATTAGATAAACCAAATTTTTAGGATGTAAGACGGTTTGAAAAAAATAATTTTTACCAAAAAAAATGCTTGTTGCTTTATAATTTGCTTAACTACTGATCTTTATAGCATAAATTATTTCACCAAATATTGTTTCTCTTATGCTTAAAAAACACAACTTCGGCGCCGGCCCGTGCATATTGCCATCGGCTGTAATGGAACAAGCTGCGCAGGCTGTTATCAACTGGAATGGGATGGGCTTGTCTATTTTAGAGGTTTCGCACCGCTCACCAGAATTTGAGGAAGTAGTGCTTAAAACCCAGCTCCTGGTGCGCGAGTTACTGTCGGTTCCGGATAACTATTCGGTGCTTTTTTTACAGGGTGGTGCAAGTACGCAATTTGCCATGATTCCCATGAATTTTTTAAGCACGGAGAAAAAAGCAGCCTACCTGGATACCGGTTATTTCGCCCTGAAAGCGATTAAAGAAGCTAAATTATTTGGTGAAGTGGATGTTGTAGCGACTTCGAAAGATAAAGACTATGTCTATATCCCTGATAACTTTCAGGTGGATGCCGGATCTGCCTACCTGCATTTAACCTCAAACAATACGATAGAAGGGACAGAGATTTTTGATTTTTCGGCCACTGGCGTGCCATTGGTATGCGATATGTCGTCAGATATTTTCTCAAGAAAAATTGAGGTAAAAGATTTTGATCTGATTTATGCAGGTGCGCAAAAAAACATGGGGCCTGCCGGCATGACCCTGGTGATTGCCAAAAACGAATTTCTCGAAAAAGGTAAAAAGGAAATCCCTTCCATGATGGATTACCGCATTTTTCGCGATAACATGAGCATGTACAATACACCACCTGTGTTTTCTATTTATGTAGCCATGCTTAATCTTTTATGGCTTAAAGATCAGGGTGGGGTTAGCGGCATTGAGCGAAGCAATATCGAGAAGGCAAAATTATTATACGCCGAGATAGACCGTAATCCGCTTTTTTATGGTACTGCAGAGGTTGCGCACCGTTCGCGCATGAATGTTACTTTTCAGGCTATTGATAAAGCGGCAGAGCAGGCATTCTTAAAATTCGCTGCAGAAAAAGGCATTGTGGGGATAAAAGGTTACCGCACGGTTGGCGGCTTCAGGGCATCACTTTACAATGCGCTACCCTTATCGAGTGTGGCCGTATTGGTAGAGGCTATGGTTAATTTCGAAAAAATATACAGTGATAAAACAGTTCTTGAACTAGAATAAATCGATAAGAAGATGATAAAAATTTCTCCTTTAAAGGCATTGAGGCCAGGGAAAGGCATTTTTGATCTGATGATTTCTGACCAGGTTAATGGTAAGGGACATAAAAATGAACAGCTTTCTTTTGAAGATATCATTAATTTGTTTGGATGTGCTTTGGACGATCAACCGGCCATTTATATTTATGAAGTTCGTGGCGATGCCGGAATAATGCGAGGCGTTTGGGCCACTATCGATCTTTCTGAAACTACTGCGGAGGCCATTAAGCGCCACGAGGAAACAGTATCGTCGAAAGTAGAATCGCTTAAAGCCGACAGGAGGAGTAAGACAACTGAAAAGTCGCCTATTTTACTGGTGCACAAAAAAGATAAAGCTTTGGATGCGCTGATTGATTATGTGGTGCGTACCCGCAAACCTTTGGCTACTGAGTGGTCGCAAATGGGTCATTTTCTTTATCAGGTACTGGAAGCAGAGCTGATTGACAAATTTATTCACCAGTTTAAAGCCGTAGAAGCCGTGTATTTGGCAGATGGGCACCATCGCCTGGAGGCTGCCTGTTCGCTCCAAAAAAATATTCCACAGCAAATCAGCTCGCTTTTTGTTTCTGCTGATGTAATTTCTATAGCGCCTTTTCACAGGATGGTTTCGGCTACCGATATTTCCTGGCCTGTGCTAATGGAAAAGCTTGGCCAGTATTATTACATTTCTAAAATCCCGAATAATAAACCTTACAAACCCGACCAAAAAAACAGGCTTGGACTTTGTTTTCAGGGAGAGTGGTACCAGCTCGATTTAAATAAAACCTGGGGAGCACTTTCGGCCAAACCCGATACCGTGGTTTTGCAGGATATGATCCTTTCTGAAGTATTAGGCATACACCAGCCCAAAGTAGATGAGCGGCTAACCTGTTTCCCGGATTGCAAATGGTCACAGTTTGTGAGCGAGCTGAATAAAGATAACCGGTCAATCGGTTTTTCACTTTTCGCCATGACTGCCGATGCTTTTATTGCTGCTGCTGAAAAAGCTGAGTTTTTACCCCCTAAATCGACCTGGATTGCACCAAAGGTGCCGCAAGGTTTTATGGCCAGCAGTCCCGTAGCAATTACGGCAAAAGGCGAACAAATACGAATAAATTAACATTTAAAACCAGAAATAAACACAATGTTCGATCTCGATTTAGAAAGTATAGGACAGGTAAGCGCCACCGTATTAATTGTTGGCTTTTTTGTAGTGGCCTGGTACAAAAGGAAGTACTAAATCTACCAGGCTGCTGGCTAATTTATTCCCGCAGATTGCGCAGATCAACGCAGTGTTTATATAGAAGATCATCTGCGCGAAACTGTATGCTGGTATTGTTCAACAAAATCTGCGTGATTATTTTAAATCTGCGGGAAATGATAAGTTGAAATTTCAATCCAGGTTAAAAATGTATCAATGCGGTTGAAATTGAGTAACAACTGGACTGATTACCGGTAAAATTTATACTTTTGGTTTTCTAATCAACCCTTTTTTATGAAATTACTTTTTAGATTTTGCATAGCGGGACTTTTAACTGCTTCATCAGTTTTGGCCAGTGCGCAAACCGTTACACTCGATTACTTTTTTAACCGCGAAACCCGTAAGGATAAACAAGGCAAGGAAATTCGTTTCCATTACCTGTGGAGCGAGCGTGCAAGCAGTGGCTTCTCTATTTTTGGCAATACTTTTAAGAAAGAGGGTTTTAAATTAGATTCGCTCGAAACAGCACCTACTTTAGCCAATTTAAAAGGCAGCGATGTTTATTTAATTGTTGACCCTGATAGGCCAAAAGAAAACCCAAAACCTAATTATATAGAACAGGAGCATATTAAAGCTATTTCGGCCTGGGTGAAACAGGGTGGGGTGTTGGTTATGTTTGCCAACGATAGCGCCAATGTAGAACTGCCACACTTTAATAAACTGGCCAATACATTCGGCATGCATTTTAGCAATGAAATGCAAAACCATGTAATAGATGATGCCCATTTTGAAGATGGTGCTATTGTAACCAAAAATAACCCGGTTTTTAAAACCGCTTCAAAAATCTTCATGAAAGATGTGTGCGCCATCGAAACTAAGGGGGCAGCTAAACCAGTGTTAAAAAACAGTGCAGGTGCAACAGTTATTGCATTGGCTAAATACGGTAAGGGGAATGTTGTGGCTATAGCCGATCCGTGGTTGTACGACGAATATGTAAATGGCCGTTTGCCAAAAGAAATGGGTTTTGAAAACGATAAAGCAGCTGTTGACCTGGTTAAATGGTTAAAAAGCCTGGCACGTAAATAGTTAAAGTTTATCCAGCCTGAAATAACCTAAATGAATCTCATCTTCAGGTAAGCCTGAAGATGGTTTTATTTCGATGTGGTATCTTTGTTTCGACTCCTCGCTTAAAATATCTTCTATTTTATAAATATCATCTACATCAATACCATACTTTTCGTCAATATGCGAGTTGGCCCCTTTTATGGAATTGGTTTTAAAGAAAACCGTTTTTTTTGCTTCTTGTATTGCTTTGGCGCGTTCTTCGTGTACCGATAAGACAATATAATGCTGCTCGCTTAATTTGCCAGCCTGATATCCTCCGAGGTTGATAAAAAACAATTTTGATAAGGAGGGGGTAACATGACTATCTCTCATTTTAATGCTGATTTCGTAATCGCCAACCTTATTCACCTCACGCCAGGCATCAATGTGAAGGCTTGTGCCTGTACCGGGCCAGAATGCTTTAATTTCCGGAACAAGCGCTTTAAGTGATGAAGCAATCCCGAAAAAATAATCGTGCTGTTCTACATTTCTTTTAGGCGCCTTCGATCCCAGTAAAATCATATATAGTTTTAAGTCGTTCATTAGTCATTCGTTCATTAGTTCAATTGTTCATTGGTTCAATTGATCATTGTTAATTGGTTATTGAATATTGGTCATTCATTAAACAGCAACCACTAAAATTGGTTCTTGCTATTTTAGATTTGTGCCTTGCACTATATCTTCTGACTTCTGACTCCAGACCTCCGACTTTTTCTACCCTTTCAAAACAATTTTCATTTTTTTGGATTCTATCTTATCAATGAAGACTGGAACAACAAAAAAGAAGATTGCAATAATTGGTGGTGGCCCATGTGCCCTGTTTATGTACAAAAGGTTGGTTGAAGCAGGAGGAAAAAACCTGCAAATCGATATTTTTGAGCGCAAGAATAAGCTTGGTGCCGGAATGCCTTATAGTGCCGAAGGGGCAAATGAAGAGCACATTACCAACGTTTCGGATAATGAAATTCCGGTTATTTTTAATTCAATTGCCGATTGGGTTAAAACAGCTCCAAAGTCTTTGTTGAAAAAGTATAACATCAATGCCGATAATTTTAATGAATATAAGGTGCTTCCACGCTTATTTTTTGGCGAATACCTCACGGCGCAATTCGATTTGCTAAAGAAATTTGCGGACAAAAAAGGGATTACTACCAATATTCATTTCGGGGTTGTAGTTGAAGATGTAACCGATCATCCGCGCAAAAAGCGGGTATCGGTAAAGGTGCAGGAACAAGTTGCGCAAGAATTTGATGAACTGGTTATTTGTACAGGCCACAACTGGCCTAAAAAGTACGAAGGTAAAATTCCGGGGTATTTCGATTCTCCTTACCCTCCTAAAAAAATGTTGTTAAAGCTTAACAGTCCGGTTGGTTTAATGGGCTCATCGTTAACAGCCATCGATGCGGTTAGAACACTAGCCAAAGCAAATGGTAAATTTGTTGAAAATGCAAATGGTAAGCTCTGTTATGTGCTTAACCCTGCAAGCGAGGGCTTTAAATTGGTTATGCACTCGCGTAATGGTCTTTTACCTGCCATTCGTTTTCACCTGGAAGACCCGCATTTAGGTAAGGGTGGAACCTTAATTAAAGCTGAAATTCAAAAGCACATTAAAGAGAATGACGGCTTTGTAAGTCTTGATTTTCTATTTGAGGAGAATTTCAAGGTAAGGTTCAAAAAGGAAGATCCGGATTTTTACCAGAAGATAAAGGACCTGACATTAGAAGAATTTGTTGAAAGTATGATGGCTTGGCGGGAAAAAATGGATCCTTTTGAGTTATTTAAGCGTGAATATATAGAGGCAGAAAAATCTATCCGCAAAAAAGAGTCTGTGTATTGGAAAGAAGCGCTGGCCATTTTAAGTTTTACCCTGAATTATCCTGCCAAATATTTTTCGGCAGAAGACATGGAACGTTTACAAAAAGTACTAATGCCGCTTATTTCTATTGTTATTGCATTTGTTCCGCAAAGCTCCTGCAGGATTTTGTTTGCCTTGCACGATGCAGGTATTTTAGATATTATTGAAGTTGGCGACAATAGTTGGGTTAAACCACTTAAAAATGGCGGAGTAAATTACCATTATTACAACAACAAACAGAAAAAAGTGGTTAGCCACTTCGATACTTTTGTAGATTGCGTTGGTCAGCCTCACCTTTCAGTTAAAGATTTTCCTTTTAAAAGCCTGGTTAAAAGCGGTAAAATTAATCAAGCCAGACTGGCTTTTCGATCAGACGAGGCAGGTTATGGAGCCAAACAGGCCGGCAATAAACAAATAAGGAAAATAGGTGGTAAATACTTTTTAAATGTGCCCGGTGTTACCATAAACGATTATTTTCAGCCAGTTGATAAAAAGGGAAATAACTGCGAAAGACTTTATTTGATGGCGGTTCCCTACATGGGCGGTTATAACCCTGATTATTCGGGACTTGATTTTTGTGAGGCGGCATCGTTAGTAGTTAAAAACCAAATTTTAGGCTGAAATTTTTGATGTTTTTAACTAAAAATGTAGATTGAAATGTACACCGTTTTAGGTATAGAGTATATTCTTTTTTTGTTTTTGTAAAATTTTAATCATATGATTTTCAGTTAGTTATTTTGTTTTTTTTCTTGTTTGCCTCACTAAAAACAAACGTTTGCGCTCATTTTGTGCAGCATAAAATTTATTCAATTTTTTTTCGCACTCGCGACGGCATCAAAAATCTATAAATTAGCTAATTATCTTTAAGTTGCTCGTCCTTCTCAACTAAATTACATTGTTATTTTAACGTTTATTAATTTTTGTCCTTTGTTAAAAGGGTAACTCATTAAAAATCGACAAAATTTATAGGGTATTGTTTCATGTTTTAAAACTTTAATAGTGCTTTAATCTATTTTAAAGGCATTTTTTAAGCAAACGTTTGCGTTAAGAAAAATAAAAATTGGGTATTCTTAATCTATATCTTGCATTAACAAAATTAAAACGAGCCAAATATTTTATTAGTGCAACCAGCTAATTATGTTTCTTGCTAACCACCTGAAACACTATTAGTAAAAGCAAGTATATAAGCCTCTACCGGGGAACAACAGCAAACAAACAATAACTATGGTTTTTGTTACAGCATTTCTGTAACAACGATCAATAAATTAATCCTAATTAAATTCTATGGTCAAAAATTTTACACTTTGTCTCCAGCAACGCTTTTAAACTAACAAACAACAACTAATTGTTCTTACTGCAACTATTTGCGGTTAAGAATTATAACTAATCATCCTAATTCCCATACTATGTTCAAAAAAATTACACTTTGTCCCCAGGCATTGTTGTGCCCAAAATTTTCAGCCAGTACCAGTCTGTTACCGGTCTTTTAGCTATTGCATTTTCATTTAAACAAAAAATCTAATAAAAACTATTCAAATGGTTAAAATTTACACAAGCATTTGTTTTGCCTTGTTTTTATCTGTTTTTGGATCTCAAACTTTACATGCCAATACGGTTGTGGTAAAGGGAGCTAACAGTATGTATTTCGCTTTTCAGCAGGATACTACAAAAGCTAAAAAAGAGCCGGCAACATTTTCCGTAAAAACAGATACAATCGGGCAAATGATTAAGGCGTTGCAGAAATTTAAGACTGTGCGCGATACGATTAACATCCGTTCGGCAACACCGGTTCCCAATTTGTCGTTACAACAGGTTATTAAAGGAAATTTAGCTGGCGTTTATGTACAGGAACCCAATGGTGAGCCCGGAACCGAGCAAAGTATGATTGTTCAGGGAACATCTGGCTTATTGTTTAATAAGAAGGATATATACGCATTACAGCCAGCTGTATATTTAAATGGAGTGCCTTTAGTTGCAGATAATCCATTTGCTTTCGATGTACAGAAGTATGATTATAACAGGATTGGTCCTGCAACGAATCTACTATCGCAAATAGACATCAACAACATCCAGTCAATTACTGTAATTAAGGATCCTTTCGAGCTGGCCAAACTTGGCCCGAATGCTGTTAATGGTGCTATATATATAACTACAAAAAATGCTAAAGGCGGACTCCGCGATATTAGCCTGAATAGTTATTTTGGTTATGTAACGGCTCCGCAGGTAAATACCATTAATGGGGTTTACGAAAACAATTTCAGAGATCAGTTTTATAAAAAGTACAATCCGTCTGGCAGTTTAGCTTCTTACTTACGAGATTCTACTAACGTAGCTTATTTCGGGCCTTCGAACTGGACTGACCTTTATTATCAAAATACGCCAACATTTTCTGCCGACCTGGGTATTACAGGAGGTACTGAAAGAGCAAATTTCAGATTTTTTGGATCAGGAACAAAAAATGCCGGTAATGCCGATGATACTGGCATTGACCGCTATAATTTGTTTTTTGGCATCAATATGGCCCCCTTTAAGTGGCTTACGGTATCAAGTGCTGTGAATACTGCCCGTTTAGACCGGACACGAAACAAAAGTTTACGTGATCGTTTCGCGGAAACGCGTTACATCCCGGATTTAAGTAGCCCACTTTCTCCAAATGCCGAATCTTATGCCAGCTACTTAACTCAAAATGATAGAAATGTTGATAATAACCGCTCTACTGTTTTAAATGGAAGTTTAACACTAAGTGCTAAGGTTAACAAGTTTGTGATTTCAACTAGCGGTTTATTTAATTATAATGAAGGAGTAAGAGACTATTTTATTCCATCTACTTTATTGGCCGGCATCAGTTATATTTCTAACTATTTCGGTTATAGCCAAAGGGTATCACTTAACAATACCATTAGTTATAAGTATGACATAAACAAAGATCATGTTGTTGATTTTGAACTTGGTCAGAGTTTGCAGGGAGATACCTATAAGTATAATTATGCAAGAGCTTATAATGGTCCTAACGATTATGTTAAACTTTCTTTTGTTGATGGTAGACAAACTATTGGCGGTGCGGATAACCCTGACTATTTAAACGTACTGGCTAACAATAATTTTTATGTTTTCCGCTATATCGATAAAGAACGGAATAACTTAATGTCGTTCTATGGTTCAGCAAAATATGCTTATAAAAAATTGTTAACGCTGAGTGCGCTCGTTAGGAGAGATGGAGCATCCAATGGTCAGCCAGATAGCCGTTGGGTAACCACACCTGCATTTAGTGCAAACTGGAACTTAAAAGAACAGTTTTTAAAAGATAACAGATCGATTGATGCTTTACACTTAAATGCAAGCTGGGGCAGAACCTTAAGAATTTTCCAGGACGACCGCTTTGCAGCAGGACCGCAGTATCGCTCTGAAAATGGTTGGGAAGAAGAACCGACAATTCCGGGATACGGTGGGTTATTGGGTATTAACCGCCCATATAACAGCGGTTTCATTGGTTACAAAATTAGCTTGCCATTTGCTGACAGAACCAGTTTAACATTAGATGCATCATTTTTAAACAGCAGATTGAACACCGCTTTAACTGTATACAACCGTAACGATAAAAACAGTGTAATTGGTTTACCAGTACCTGTCGAAACCGGTTACTCAATTGAATATAAGTCTGGTATGGATATCAACAACAAAGGCATTGAGCTTTTGGTTAATGGTTCAGTTATACAACAAAGAAATGGTTTGAACTGGAATACAGGTTTAAATTTAAGCTATAATAAGAATAAGTTGTCGGCTTTGCCTCAAGGTTTAAATGAATTAATCTATCAAAACGATAATAAATTAGAGGTTGGGAAATCTGTTGGCAGTTATTGGTTGTATACCAATGAAGGTATTTATAACAGCGATGCTGAAGTACCTGCCGGCAGAACTTTTAATGGTATTCCGTTAAAAGCAGGCGATCCGAAATGGGTTGATTATAACAATGACAACCGGATTGACAGTAAAGATAAGGTATTAACCGGCGATAGGCTGCCAAAATTTATTGGAGGCTGGAACAATACATTATCTTATCAAAACTTTGATTTAAACTTCAATTTTATTTTTGCAGCCGGACAAAAGGCAATTAACCAATACGAAGCTACCCGCTATGGTTTTGTAAACCGTGAGGCTGGAAACGATATTAACTCTGTTAAAGAAGTCTCATCTTGGCAATCTTTTAGCAACGAGAAAAACTATCCAATATATAATCCATGGAGCCCAGTAGATGCTTACCGGACTGATCAGGACCTGTTTTTAGAGAATGCCGCTTATGTAAAATTAAGATCGGTAACTATTGGTTATGATTTCAGCAAATCAGGTTTGTTTAAAAGAACTAGTAGTAAAATTAGAAGGGCATATTTATATGCTACAGCCTTAAACGTATTTACGCTCACAGATTTTTCAGGTGTTGATCCGGAATTGATCAACTACAACGGAATATATGATGGCGCAAATATTACTATCCCAAGAACATTTGTTTTAGGCTTCAAACTGGATTTATAAAATATTACCATTATTGATATGAATTATTCTAATTATAAAATTAGTATTTACAGGTCGCTTACGCTTGCTTTAATATTCAGCCTTGTTGGTTTGAGCAATTTCTCCTGTAAGAAAATTGAAGATGTACAATCGACAAGGTTAGCCACAGAAGAAAGCAACTGGAAAACATTAGAGGATGCCCGTGCAAACTTATTATCGGTATATGGCTTGATGCGTTCGGCAACAGTTTCAGATAATACCCACTGGTTAATGGGCGATTTACGTCAGGGCGATTTTCAGATTACAAACCGTGCCGATCTTAAAGCGATAGTTACCGGACAATTAAACGCCCAATATCCTGTAATTAACAGAATAACCAACTGGCGCAGGTTTTATGCAGTAATTAATGCGGCCAGTTTATTTATTGAACGATCGAAACAAATTTTGCCACTCGATTCGCGCTATACGCAGATCAACAACAATGTAGATATCGCTCAAGCCAGAATTTTAAGGGCCTTTGCTTATTTTTATATGGTGCGGATTTGGGGTGATGTGCCTTTACTAACCTCATCGCACGATGGCGACTTTGTTAAACTGCCCAGAACAAGTAAAGACAAAGTTTTACAATTTGCAACTAGTGAACTATTGGCTGCTGCACAGGTGGTACCATTTAAATATGGCGGTGATGATCCAATCCTCCCAGGGCTTTATTATGGTGCGGGTTGGGCAAGCTGGAATGGCAATGTTTTTACCCGGTTATCTGCATATATCATTTTAGCACATATTGCAGCCTGGCAGGGTAATTATCTGGATGCTGCAACTTATTCGAAGTTTGTACTTGATAACTACACCAAATCTAACGGAAGCGGCTCTAACGGGATTGTTTACCTGGAGATGGATGCATTAACTGAAAATCTAAACTATTACAGTCCCTTTGCCTTTAAACGTGCAACAGTATTGGTAGGTTTCCCATTTGAAGCAGGAAATGGTCTTTCAACTGCAAATGGTCATATCGAGCAATTGACATTAGCTTCGCCATTTATTCCCAAGGCTCAGCCAGAAATGTTTGTACCAAAAGACAGTATCTTAAAAATATTTACTGATCCCCGTGATTTAAGGTTTAGCATTAACCCAACTACGGGATTATACCGTACAAATTATTTTTACAATTTCACTTCTGAACAGCCAATCTTTAACAAGATTAAGGTTATTTATACCGCTCAAACTTCTGGCGATTTAACCTTATTTAGCTCTACCATGCTTTTTAGCCGGATAGAAGAGATCACTTTACTAAGAGCTGAAGCCTGTGCTGTGCTTGGCCAGCGTGATGAAGCGATTGCCGCCTTAAATAAGGCAGCCAATTTAAGAGGCCCTATTACTTATGATCCTGCCTCAGGAAAAGATTTGATCGATGCGATTTTCGAAGAGCGCAGAAGAGAGTTAATGGGCGAAGGATGGAGATGGTATGATATCGTACGTTACAACAGGCTTAAAAATTCAACCGGAACTTTCATCAGGAAGAATGGTACTCCGCTTACTTTCAGGCAATTTGAAAGCGCCGGAGGGATATACTGGCCGGTATCACAGGATGTAATCAACGCCAACCAGCTGGTTACCCAAAATCCATATTGGCAATAATTATTAAGCAGATCATAATGGTACTTATGGCCATTAAAAAATATAATAATGAAAAAGAAATTATATAAAATTAACCTGTTATTGCTATCGGCAGTGCTGGGTATTTATTTAAGTGCTTGTAAAAAAAGCGATTCTCCTTATTACAGCTATACCAATACGGTGCAAAACTTTAAGGGGTCGGCAATAGATTATCTGAAATCTAAACCCAATACTTTCGACTCGCTGTTACTGGTATTGAATCGTTTTCCGGAGATTAAAGATTCTTTAACCAATAAGCCAGTAACCCTGTTTGCACCTGTAAACGAAAATTTTGCAGCAGCGGTTAAATATTTGAATCAAACCAGAAAAGCTGAGGGGAAAGCACCTATATATTTAAGTAATGCAGATCCTACAGAATTATTGTTTATGCTTTCAAAGTATATCATCAGGGGTAATAATTCAACTGATTCTTATGCTGGTAGTGTAGATGGTATTGCATTGAATACAGTATTATCCAACTATCCAATGCATATAAAAGCCATCAAGGAAAATGCTTCAGGTTTTGTTGGTGGAGGTGCAACCACGCTTGAATACAGTGATATGTTTGGTTCAAGTATTCAGCTGAATTGGGTAACCACCAATACCAATGCGATTAATATCAAAACCAATAATGCAACAATTAACATTTTAACTCCTCTGCACAATTTTGGATTTGATGAATTTACCTACAGATTAGATCAATAGCCTTATGAAGATGAAAACGAATAAATACTTATTTAGCACATTAATAATGCTATCGGGCATCATGAGCATATTGGTGTCGTGTAAGAAAAATTTACCCGATAACAGGTTGTCTATCGCTAACGATAGCCAGTATACTCAGTTCCTATATCAGCCAACCCTGGGAAGAAACACATTGTTTACCAACAATTTTACTTATGGTAACTCTAGCAGACCTCTGGATTTTAAGATTGTAAACATGCGCAATTTTAGTGGCGAACCTGCGCCCGAGTTAACCAAGTTGTATCCGGTAAAAGTGTGGAAAACCGCTTATGATGGTACAGAGAAATCGTTAGCTGAAATTGAAGCCAAACGCGTGATTGAAAATCACCCTTTGTTTGAAGTACGTCCGCATTCAGGCGAATTTCTAATGTGGGCTGAGGCAAACTCCAATATGATTAAGGCTCAACCCGATTCGGGCTATGTTTTTGATGTCGAAATGTCGAACTCAGGCGGACGCAAATATTTCCAGAACTTTCGCTTAAGGCCATTACGTGAGCGTCCTTACGATCCTTCGCCACTTGATCCGATAACAGGTCAGGGAACGAGTACTTCGGTTAGTCCTTCCGGATTGTTTATTACCGGACAGCGAACAGGCCAGGCTTTAACCTCAAGTGATGTACGTGTAGTATTCAATAAATTACCAAAAGGGTTGCCAGGTTACTCAGGGCATAGCATTAGTTTCAAGTTTGTAGATACCCTTGCCCAGGTGATCGATCCTAACAAATTTGCCTTAACGGATTGGGGAAATCTGCTACATGGTTTCAACATGGTAAAAGATGCTACTAAAGTAAAATTTGATGTGGCCTACCCGGTTCCTTTAACTGCGTATCCTACAAAATATACAACAATAGATGGCAGGGCGGCGCACGTTGTATTCAGATTCGACAGACAAGCTTTTGGAGCCGTTTTATATCACTGTTATGTGGCTTTAGATTTCAGGATTTATGAGGAGGGCGATTGGGAAATAATATTCCAATTTAAGAACGACAAACCAAAATTTGACAACGACTGATGAAACAAACTAAATCAAAACAAAATATATTTCCAATGAAGTATTTTTACAGCATAGTAATTTTATTGATCTTTGGTTTGCATAATCTTGCCTTTGCCCAGCAGCAAATTGCTGTAACGGGTACGGTTTATGATGGTGAATCGCAAAGGAAAGAAACCATGCCGGGCGTAAGCATTTTAAGCGGGAGCAAGGTTTTAGGCCAAACTGATGGCGATGGACGTTATAGGGTAACTGTAGCATCAAACGCAGAGATTACTTTTAAATATCTAAGTTATGTAACACAAACCATAAAGGTAAATGGCAGAACAACAATTAATATCACCTTACAAGGCGATAACAAAACCCTTAAAGAGGTAACGGTTACTGCTGGTTATCAAACCAAAACGCGGACTTTATCTACCGGTTCTACCGTAAGTATTTCAGGTAAGGATATTCAGGGACAGCCTGCAAGTGATGTAATGTCACTTTTACAAGGTAAGGTTGCTGGTCTTAACATCCAAAACAACACCGGAGCTCCTGGTTTTAGAGGATCTATTACCTTACGTGGTATTTCAAACATCAATGTTTCTGGTGCAGGAAGTTCGAGTTTCTTAACACCAACTTCACCACTTTTTGTAATTGATGGAGTGCCTGTTGATGATAACACCAATTATTCTTATGGTTTTCAGCAAGCTGGTCCGGGCATATCGCCTATTTCTCAAATCCCACCAGAAGATATTGAAGATATTACAACCTTAAAGGATGCTGCTGCTACTGCCCTATACGGATCAAGAGGAGCCTACGGAGTTATTTTGGTTACCACTAAACGCGGTAATTCAAAAGTCCCGATTGTGCGTTACAATGGCGCTGCGTTCTTTTCGATGGTACCTCAGTTACGGACTGTAATAGGCGGTAAAGGCGAGAGGCAATTGCGTATCTGGCAAATTTTGCAGAACGATAGTACCTATAACCATGCGGTAGATATGATCAACTCATCGCCAATTTTAGCAGATAGCTTAAATGCCTATTACAATAACTCAACCGATTGGCAATCGTATTTTTACAGGAATACTTTTAACCAAACGCATAATGTAAACATTTCTGGTGGTGACATGGCGTTTAACTATAAAGTTGCATTAGGTGCCTATGATGAAACCGGGATTCAGGAAAATACCGGTGTTTCTAAATACAACCTGAATATGAATATGCAATATAATCCAACACCTAAGTTTAAGTTGTATGGTCAGTTGCAAAATTCAATTCAGAAACAGCAGGTTGGAAGCGGTAATGGTCTGTTAAACAGTGGATTGGCGGCTACGGGATCGGCATCTACTTTATTGCCTTCGCCATCATTATATTCGGCGCAAAGTGGCTTACTTGCACAACTGAAAACAGATAACGACAATAAATCGTTACAAACATTTGCAACAATCAATGCTGAATACGAAGTATTTAAAAACTTTAGAATTGCAACATATTTAAACTATACCAATACTTCTAATACCAGAGATAACTTCTCACCTGCTGCTTTAAATGGCAATCAGTCTAAATACTATACCTATAACGACCGGGCAACAAAACTTTACAACCGTAACCAGTTTTCATATGTATATGGTTTAAAAGATGCTGCAGGTGAAGATTCGCATACCTTTAACTTGTTTGCATTTACCGAGATTAACTCCAGCTTTTTTAAAGCAGACGCGATTTTGAACGAAAAAGGTGTAAATGATCAGTTAAGGGGACCTTTGACCAATATGACCGATTATCTCACTTCTTTGGGAGGAACCATTGATTATTCTGATGCCAGAAGTGTAGCTTTTGCAGGTGCGTTTTCTTATAACTACAAGCAAAAATACGTATTAGACCTTAACTATCGTTTAGATGCGAATTCGGCCAATGGTGAAAACGCACGCTATATTGCTAATCCATCTATTGCTTTAAAATGGAACTTTAATAAAGAAAAGTTCATGGAAAACATTAAATGGTTAGATTATGGTGATATCCGTTTAAGTTACGGTTCAAATATCCAGCCTGTGGGCGGTATTTTTGATGCTTACGGAAAATACTTTGGTGGAAGCCGTTACAATAATGCCAATTCAGTAATCCTGGATCTGGGCCGCTTACCGAATTTGGATTTACAACCTACCAAAGCTACAACCTATAATGCAGGTTTCGATTTTAGTTTGTTCCAAAACCGTTTCTCATTTGTTTTCGATACCTATTACAAACAAAACGATAATATTTTCAGGTATAAAGATATTTCGAGTACCAATTCATTTGCATCAATTGCTTCTAACGAAATCAGTAACGTAAACTATGGTTGGGAGTTTCAGGCTACAGCCCGCCCTTTAAATCCTAACAGTGCATTTAAATGGACATTATCTGCAAACCTTGCAATTAACCGTGAGGTACTGGCACAATTGCCTGACGGATTGAGAGATTTAATTTATTACGATACAGGCTTAGGACAGGATATTTACTACCGTTTAGGTACCAACTCTCTATCTAACTACTTATTCAATACAAAAGGGGTATATTCAACCAATGCGCAGGTTCCTGTTGATCCAAATACAGGTTTACCTTATCGCGTAGGCGGAAATGGCCGTTTAAATTATTTCAAAGCAGGCGACCCGATTTTTACTGACCTGGATGGAAATTACGTGCTGGATGGTAACGACAGGGTAATTGCCGGTAATTCTCAGCCTCAGGTAACGGGTGGTATTACCTCTTATTTGCAATGGAAAAACTGGAGTTTAGAGGTTAACACTTCATTTACCCTAATCCGCGACATCATTAACAATCCATTGGCCAACCAATTACGCAACTATTACTCGCCAAATGGCTCAGGAGCTTTGGTACCATTGGATCAGCTTAACTATTGGGCATCAGCCGGAGATATTGCAACCTATGGCAATCCTTTAGATTTCGTACGTTCAAAGATTATTGATCCTTTCAGGTTAAACCAAACAGCATTTCAGGAGGACGGTTCTTACTTTAAACTGAACTCAATTAAAGTGTATTACATGTTGGATAAAAAATTCACCAGCAGGTTTGGTATGAACAGGGTGAGTATCAATGCTACTGCCGCGAACCTGGGCTTTATTACGCGTTACTCTGGTCCAAATCCAGAAAATGTAACCAGCTTGGGTAGAGATGATTCAGGAGGTTATCCTTCGCCAAAACAGTTTACATTAGGTTTAAACGTTGAGTTTTAAAATAAATCAGACAGATGAAAAATACAAAATACATAATTCTGTTTGCTGCACTGGTTTTTAGCACAGTGGGCTGCAAAAAGTTTCTAAATGTAACGCCTATCGAAGCACAGAGTGGCAATAACTTTTGGAAAACACGCGAAGATGTGGAAGGATTTACCAATGGTATCTATTCGAGATTAAGATCAAAGATAGCTGGTACACCACAGTTTTTTACTGGCGACGACCGCGCATTTTTCCCGGCCTTAGAAATAAGGGGAAACAGTGTTTCGGTAATTAGTCTGGATAATAGCGGTGCTAATACCTTTAACGCGCTTATATCTAATAACATGAATTATATGGTATTCAGTAATAACCGCTACGACAAGTTGATGAAAAATATTATGAACTGGAAAGAGTGGTATGATGTTATTGCAGCTTCGAATATCCTGTATCAGGAAGTAGATAAAGTGCCAACATCAAGTTTATCCGATATAGACAGAAAACGCTATAAAGCTGAAGCCGTATTTTTACGTAACTTAAGCTATATGTTTATCTGTAAGTTATTTGGCGATGCTGTTTATTATACAGAAGCATACCATAGCGCTCCGCTTCCCCGTACTTCACAGGTAACTGTAATGAATAAGTGTATTGCAGATATGAGTGCTGCCAAAGCAGATTTACCTGCTTTTTACAGCGATGTTAACGCAAATGGTTTCAGACCTACAAAGGCATCAGCTATAGCACTGCTAATGCACCTTAATATGTGGGGCGCAGCCTGGGATACCGGAGATAAAAGCAAATATTACGAATCAGTAAAAACGTTGGCTACGGAGCTCGATACTTATACTAATTATAAAATATTACCTGTTACAGCCGCTAATACGCTTAAGATTTTTAAAGGACGAAGCAGCGAAAGCCTTTTTGGTATTTTGCAGGATTTTAACTACGGTGAAGGATTTTCTTTACCGGCAGGCTTTTCTTATTACTTTTCGCACTATCCTTATCAGGGCAACGTGAATAAAACCGCGAGTTCAATGGCTTACCAGAGCGATTATATTAAAAAGCTTTACCCGGCAAATTCAACCGATGCCAGACTAACTACCTGGTTCGAGAATTATGATTCAGGCTCGGGTACTTTCCAGTTTAAAAAATTCGCAAATATTTATTCAACTGGATCTGGCAGTGCAATTACAGTAACAAGCGATGATAGTGCCATTATTTTCAGGTTACCCGATTGTTATTTGTTAACTGCCGAGGCACTTGCCGAGCTTGGTGATGAAGCCGGAGCAAGAGATTTCGCAAACAGGGTAACAGTAGCTGCAAATGCGTCATTGATTATTCAGAGCGGTCAGGATTTAAAAGATGAGATTTATAGAGAAAGATGTCGCGAGCTGATTGGCGAAGGTCAATATTTCTTTGATCTGGTGAGAACAAAAAGAGTAATAAATTCAGATTTCACGAAATCACCAATGTCTGTAGCCAACTTGAACGCTGGTGCATGGACATGGCCGCTCACCATTACACCTGCTGAACGTACTGCAAACCCTAATTTAATCGGTAATAACTTTTGGAATTAATAGATATGATGAAGAAAAATTATAAAACGCTGTTGTTTTCAATAATTGGTATATTATCAGTTTTAACCAGCTGTAAAAAATATTATGTTGAAACCGGGGTTCATGATGCACAATATAATGGGAGTATTATGCAATACATGGAAGCTAAGAAACCTTTTTTTGATTCAACCTTAACGGTTATCAAACTGGCGGGGCTTACAGATGTAATCAGCAAAGAGAATATTACTTTTTTTGCCCCACCAAGCGGTTCTATATTTAAATCTATAAAAAGATTGAATATTGAGTTGAGGGTAACGGGAAAAGATACCGTTTCTCAGCTGTCGCAAATTAAACCTGCAGTATGGCGAAACATTCTTTCACAATACATCTTTAAGGGGGCGAATCGCTTAAAAGATTATCCGCAACGCGATACTTTATCTTACCTGGCCTATCCCGGACAGGGATACACTTCTTATGGAGGTCGAATTATGAATGTAGGTGTTATTTTTAATGATGCGGTAGTTTACAATGATAAAGGCGGGGAGATTTCCAGAGTTGCTTATGCAGGTTATCGTCAGTTGTACCTGGCTTATATTCCCGATATGTCCAATCCACAGGTAGCATTGGTTAATATTCCGGTGGCTACTTCTGATATACAGCCTACCAATGGTGTTTTGCATGTATTAAATAAGATCAAACATAATTTTGGTTTCAATACCAATGTTTTTATTGAGCAGGCTATATCTGCCGGGATTGATCCGGCTACACCTTAAGTTTATTGTATCATTTATAAATTGAAAAAAATGTTCACAAACATACCATATAAATTTAAGCAGCTATTATTAGGGGCAGTATGCTTAACAACCTTTTTGGTTTCTTGCACGAAAGAGCGGGGGCTGACTGAAGACCCCTATGCAGGTGGTAAAAAGCCGCTCGACCTTACCTTCGTTTCCAAAACGCTCGATCCTGATGTGGTTAATCCTGGCGATGTGGTCACCGTAAAAGTAAGGGGATTGAATAAGTACATCAACGATTTTAAAGTTTATGTAAATGAGATTGAAGCTGAAGTAGTTAAGGCTACTACCAACGATACCACCTTGACCTTTAAAGTTCCGGTTACAGCCAGTACTGGTAGCATGTGGATTACTTCTCAAGGCCAGAGTTTTTTTGGTCCTACAGTTAAAGTTGGGGGTAAGCTAAGTGTAGATGCCGGTTGGAAAGTAGTTAATGGAGCTACGAATACAACAGGCTTAAGTACCGTGTTAGATATTGAAGCTTTACCAGGGGGGAACTTTCTGGTTGGTGGTGCCTTTAACGATTTCGAGTTAAAAGGAACAGAAAAACTGCCGATTGGGGGCATTGCACAAATTGCAGGCGATGGTACTTACACTACAAGTGGTTTTTCTTTTGGTAAAGGGGCCGGAGGTTCCGGAAAACTTATCTACTCTATTACCAGAATAGCCACTGGCTCACAGGCAGGTAAATTTATTATTGGCGGAAGTTTTACCAGTTTTAACTCTACACGTCCTAACCGTCAAACATTAAACAATGTGGCCCGGTTAAATACTAACGGATCACTGGATAGTTTAATTCTTAGAGATGTAATTAATCCTAAACCGCAGGAAACTTACAAAAATGGCGATACTGTAAGTGCCTTTAACGCAGGGGTAGATGGTATGGTTAGAAAAACCTTTGTATTTAATGAACAAGTTTATTTAGTCGGAAATTTCGCAAACTACAAGCGGATGTACTTGCCAAACTCCAGTTATGATGAAAAGGTTTATGATTTAACACGCATGCGGCAAATGGTAAGGGTAAATATGGATGGAACGATGGATTCTACTTTCCATTACAATAAATCGACCCGCCAGAGTGCTATTGGCGCCAATGGGGTAATTCTGGATGCAATGATGCAAACAGATGGCAAACTCATCCTGGTAGGTACTTTTACTACATTTAATGGCACACAAGCCAATCACATTGTACGCATAAATCTGGATGGTAGTGTTGACAATAGCTTTAATGCAGGCGCAGGTGCCAACAGTGATATCATTTCAATCCGCTATAATGCTACTACCAATAAAATTGTTATTGGTGGAACATTTACCAGTTTTAATGGCAAAGCAGCTTCAGGTATAAACTTATTAAATGCCGATGGCTCTAATGTAACCACCTTTAACGGACAAACTATATCTGGTGGCATAACTAGCTTTGTGGGGCAGCTAAACAATGGGAAAATAATTGTAAGTGGCTCTTTTAACAAATATGGAGACTATCTGCGCCAGGGCTTTATGGTTTTAGAAGCTAATGGCCAGCTGGCTGTAGGGTATAACAATACCGGTGGTTTTCAGGGCGAAATTTACGATATGGTAGAAACCTCAATTTCTACAGGTACACAGGTAATTTTAGTAGGCGATATTTTGCGTTTCAACGGTAATTTACCGCATAACTTACTGCGACTAAATTTTGCTAATTAATCAATATTATTTTAAATATAATAACAGATGAAAAAAGGATTTACATTTATGGCAACCTTAAAATACCTAAGCCTGGCTTTAGTATCAGGGTTATTCCTTATGTCCACCGGCTGTAATAAGGATTTTCAAAATACTTTACCACAAGGTTTTAAAAATGATACTGCTGGTTTGGGAGCTGGGAAAAAAGTGCTTTACATTATTTTAGATGGGGTAACGGGGGCAGCTGTAAGAACGCTTGCACCAACCAATTTAACGCAGATTAATGCTAAAGCAACTTATTCTTATGATGGTTTGGCAGATAATAAATATAATGTAATTACTCATGCTTCGGCATGGACAACTATGTTAACGGGATATGATTATACCAAACACAATGTAACAACTGAAGATTTTGCTGGTTTGAACCTGCAAAGCACACCAACCATTTTTACACGAATTAAAAGTTCGCTGAACAACGCCCGAACGGTTTCAATTGCATCAACCAGCCTGTTTACCGACAAGCTTGCAGGCGATGCTGTTGTAAAACAAACTGTTTCTGATGATGCGGCAGTAAAAACAGGAGTAATAGCCGAATTAACTACAAATAATCCTTCAATGGTGGTAGCACAGTTTCATAGTGCAGAAGTGGCTGGTGCGGCAAATGGCTATACTGCAACCACCCCGGCATATGCTGCAGCAATTAATAGCATTGATGGTTACATTGGCGAAATTATGACTGCATTAAAAGCCCGTAAAGGTTATTCTGGTGAAAACTGGCTGGTGGTAATTGCTTCTAATAAGGGTGGTGGTGCATCTGGTGGCGCTCCTGGTTCAAATATCTTTAACGATGCTTCGCGCAATGCATACATTGCTTTTTATAATCCGAGGTTTTCATCAGTAAAAATTACACAACCTGATCCTGCCAGTTATCCTTTTGTGGGTACTGCTCCTCGCTTTATTGCTACTACTGCTTCTAATGTTACAGCTATTCAAAATAATACAACCATAGGTAATTTTGGCACTACAGGCGATTTTACTTTTATGTTTAAGTTTAGAGATGATTACGGACAAGGTAATTACTATCCGATGTTTCTTGCCAAAAGAAACGCCTTTAACTCGGTTTCATCAACCGGATGGGGGTTTTTATTTGGTGCTAACTCTGCTCAGTTAGATTGGGGGGGAAGCCCTCGCCCTGGCTTTGGTATTGATATCCGTGATGGGCGCTGGCATACAGTAGCTTTCACAATTGGATTGTTAAATAATGTAAGAACGCTTACGCTTTACGTGGATGGGTTGACCAGATATTCAGGTTCAATTAACGGCAGAAACATAGATAATACAACGCCATTAAGGCTAGGAGGAGATATAGGAACAGATGGGAATACACAATCCAATCTCTTAATCAGGGATGTTGCATTGTTTAATGTGGCTATGTCTGCGACCGACGTTGCAGCTATCATGAGAACTCAGATAAAACCAGCTACTCCATTTTATAGTAATCTGTTAGGTTTTTGGCCGGGCAATGAAACCAGTGGTAAAGTTATGTTAGATCAATCAGGCAAAGGGAATAATTTTACTTATAGCAGTAATGTAGCTTTTGCCAACTTCGAGGAAATTTCACCTAATATCTCACCAGATATCTCGCCGGCTGCATACCTTTCAGTACCCAACGGAGTTGATATCCCGTTGCTAATCTATAACTGGTTAAATATTGCTGTTTCTCCTCAATGGGGTTTAACAGGTAGGTTATATAATCCAACAGTATCATTACCAACTAACTAACCTTAAATATTGATAAAATGAAATTTAATCAATTAACCAAAATATACGGTCTGTCGTTTTTACTGGCATTTACCGCCTGCAAAAAATATGGCTATGAAGTTCCGGACGGTTATCCGGACGATTCGCAGAATGTGGCCGAAGGAACAATCGATACCAATATGAAGGTAATCGATAAATCGATGTATGCCAAAGCAAGGGTATTTCCGGGCCTGGTAGATCAATCAGAACCCAGGGTAAAGGATGTGCAGTTTACACTCGATCTTAATTTTACAGATCAAACTGCTCAGAACTTAAGAATTTCTGTAGCCCCATCTCCTCAATATAGCACAGGTTATTATGCAGCCCCTGGTGAGCTGATTAAAATTGTTGTTCCGGCAGGTATAGATGGATTAACTGTGCAGATTGGTGCACATACTGATAATCTGGGAGGAAAATCTCCTTTATTACGCGATCCTGTAATTTACAATAGGAAACAGTTGGTTTCAGGGGTGAATTATATCCGGAACCTGTACGGCGGACATATTTACATTTTGGCAAGTTTTGCTTATCCTAATCCGGTAACATTTACCATTTCGGGCGCTGTAGTTTCACCGGATTTTATTTTAGGACAAACTACTGATGCTGAATGGGTAGCAAAGGTTAAAGCCTCTCAGGTGCCCTGGTTAGAATTAAGGGCCAAACGTGTTATCTTTACTATTCCAAGAGATAAAGTAATTGCAACTTTTAATTCAAGCGAACCATTTACAAATCCAACTGCAGTATTTACCAGATGGAATGATGTATTCGACCTGGACTATAACGCATGGATGGGCTTATCTGACAATGCTCCTGATATAAGAGACCGAAGTCCACAGAGCCAATGGCGGGGTATATTGGATATTCAGTTGAGCCTTGGTTACGGACATAATGGTTTTCCTTTTGTGGGCTTAAACGATTCTTATTGGTTTGCCAGTTTTACCAGCTTAAACTCACTTACAACAAGTGCTGGCCAATGGGGTACCTATCATGAATTTGGTCATAATTGCCAGCAAGGATCTGTCTGGAGCTGGAGTACTTTAGGCGAAACAACCAATAACCTGTTTAGCTTTAAAGTAGCTAACCGGATTGGCGCTAATTATAACATTCTGCACCCTGCAGTTTCGAGTGGTTTTCCTAAAGCAATTACATATGCCAGCAGCGCAGGAACTAAAAATTTCGATACTGACGCTGCTATGAATTCGGTAGATGAAGCTCCGTTTATGAAGATGACTCCTTTTGTTCAGATTTTTGAAAAATACGGTTATGATGCCATGACCTATTTATACTCAGAAGCCCGTCATGCACCTCGTTTAAATACTAACGATATTACAAAGCACAATTTTGTTTACGAAAAACTTTCCGATTACACTAAAACTGACCTGTCACCATTTTTTGGCGCCTGGGGAATCTTAATCAGCGATGCGGTTGTAGCAAAAGTTAATGCAAAGTATCCACTTTTGAAAACTCCGTTGTGGACTTATAACCCTTTAAATAAAACAGGTGGTACTGGTACCATTACCTATAACACAACGATAGTGTCGGTAAGTTCAGTACAATCTGGCGATGGAACAACAGCCGCATTGGTTGATGGTATTGTTTCATCAGCATCTTATTGGCATTCAAATTATGGTACTGCAACCTCAACCAATACTTTAGGCTATCCAATCAATATTGTATTGGGTACAGGTTCTCCGGTTCCGATTCCGGTAAAAGGGGTAACCTTTGCACAACGCCAAAATAATAGTGCAGGGTATGTTAAAGATGTAGAAATCTTTACAAGTACCGATAATGTGAATTTCACTAGTGTAGGTACTACTACTTTACCACAAAATACTGCAGTCTATAATTTTAATTTTCCAGGTGGCAATGTAAGCGCGAAATTTGTAAAGGTGGTGATTAAAAGTGGGGTAAATGCCACTTACGCCAACCTATCTGAGTGTAACCTGATTAAACCTTAATAGCCAATTATGAAAACGAACAATAAAATATATAACATACTTCTTGGTGTTTGTGCCATTGGCATATTGGGGTATACCAGCTGTAAAAAGTACCCCAATCCCCCGGCAGTTTACGAAGAATTAAAACCGCAAACCGGTGGACAGCGTAAGGTGTTAGTCATTAGTATTGATGGGGTTACAGGTAGCGAGATTAAAACTATAGCACCTCCCAGCATAGGTGAATTACAAAAAACTTCAAAATATTCTTTTGAAGTACTTAAAAGTGGTGTAGGTAACGACGTTTCTTCGTGGGTAACCATGGCAACAGGCGTAAGTTATGCTAAGCATTCTATAGGTACTGATAATTTCGAAAGGTTGAGAGATCCTAATGGTGATGATCATGCAGAAATAAAATCATACCGGAATGTTTTAGATTATATTACCCAATATAAGGCAACAAAAACTGCTGTTATAACACCTTGGGATAATCTGCGCAAATATTTAAGAAATGCCGATTTTTCACCTTTGGTTAGCACAGATTTAGCTGTTAAAGACAGTACTGTTAACATTTTAACCAAGCAAGACAACGTCGGCGCGGTTATGGTTAATTTCAGAGATGTAGAAATGGCAGGCGCTAACGGAGGTTTTATAGCCACAAATAGTAATTATAAAAATGCACTGTTAAAGGCCGATGAGTATGTCGGTAACATTATAACTGCTTTAAAAGCAAGAAAAAATTATGCTTCCGAAGACTGGCTGGTTATTGTTACTACCAATCATGGCGGTAGCAGTGTTAACCCGCAGTCGGGATTTTTAGTTGCTTCAAATAAAAATTTTAAACAGGAAGAAATAAAGAAAAGGGGATTTAATACTCCACTATTTAATGCGACAGCTATAGGTGCTGCGGTAAATAATGATAATGGATTGTATGATTCTGGCTCGAATAAAGATTTTACCGTACAAATGCAGGCTAAATTCAATACCGAAAACTATTACGTGGGTTTCCTGTCAAAAAGTACTTTAATTAGTGGTACTGCACATACCGGATGGATGTGGTTTCAAACCGATTCAAAAAAATGGAATGTTTCTTTTGGAGGAACAAACAATGGTTCTGGTGTTAACAGAAAAGAAATTGGTGCAGGAGGTATCGTTTTTGATGGTCAATGGCATACCTTAACCATGACAGTTAAATATGTTAATGCTACAACCAGAACGGCCACCATTTATACGGATGGAAACCAAAATACTACGCTAAATATTAGTGAACACAAAAGCTTGTCAACACCAGAAAAGTTAACACTGGGATACAAGCAGTTTTCAGGTGGTACCGGATTAAATTTTCAAGGTGCCGATTTAGCATACTTTAATACTGCACTCGATGCCGCAACAATTAAGGCAAATGTTGCTTTAAAAGATATAACCAAACACCCAAATTATGCCAATTTGATTGGCTATTGGCAAAATAACGAAGGAACAGATGCTTACCTGGTAAATAAAGCTCCCGGAGGATATGATATGTCACTTTATGGCCCTTTTACCTGGAAAGCGATGGGGACAGATGTGCCTCCATCAGTAACACCTGATGCAGATGCTGCTGGCAAATCTATTGCGCTTACTCCGGCAACTGTGAGTGCCAACATGTTGTATTGGATGAACATCAAAATCTTGGCTGATTTTGGTATCGATGGCAACCCTTTCTTAAATCAATTCGAAATCGAATTCTTAAAATAGTAGTTAGTTTAGTTAGTGAAACCCTTGCCTCCGGAGGAGGCAAAGGGTTTTTTCTGTTTAAAGGGATTATTAAAAAGCTGTAACAGCAGCTTTTGTCAGCGATTTCAATCAGTGGCCCTTTTGTTCAGTAACATATTTAAAACTCAAACGTTTGCGCTAAAACAATTTTACCATTATCACCCAATCATCAGTAATTTGGGGCCACAAAACCTAATATTATAAACACACACAATGAAGAGAAAATTAACCATTTTTTTTACCTCATTATTGGTAGCCGGGCAAGTGAGTGCGCAGCAGCTGCCATCCGAACTGCAAACACCTGAAGTAGTTTCGGTAAACCGTTTACCCATGCGGGCTTCGGCCTTTGCCTTCGAAAACCAGGAGCTCGCTGCCAAAAGGGCTAAAGAAAAATCGGCCTTATTTTTATCCTTAAACGGAACCTGGAAATTTAACTGGGTAAAAGATCCGCGTAAGAGACCAACAGATTTTTATAAAGTAGATTTCGACGATAAAGCCTGGGATAACTTTAAAGTACCCGCTAACTGGGAGGTAAATGGTTATGGTTTGCCCATTTATGTAAACCAGCCTTACGAGTTTGCCGGCCGTCAGCTTACCGGTAACCGCATGAACCCGCCTTTCGATATTCCCGAAGACAACAATCCGGTAGGTTCTTACCGTAAAAAAATCAATATTCCTGCCAATTGGGGCGATAAACAGGTATTTATTAGCCTTGGTGCAGTTAAATCGGCATTTTACATTTGGGTAAACGGCAAAAAAGTAGGCTACAGCGAAGATAGCAAGCTGGCAGCCGAATTTGATATTACCAAATATGTAAAACCGGGCGAAAATACCATTGCACTACAGGTCTACAGGTGGAGCGATGGTAGCTACCTGGAATGCCAGGATATGTGGCGCATTTCGGGTATTGAGCGCGAAGTTTATTTATATGCTACACCAAAATTGGATATCCGCGATTTTAAAGTAGCTGGAACGCTCGATGCAACTTACACCAATGGGCTTTTAAATGTTGATTTAGCTGTACAGAACTACAGAATAGACCGACGCACCAACCACAGCCGTCCTGATAGTTTTTATGTAGCGCTCGATCTGGTAGATGCCAAAGGCAACAGTGTTTGGAAAGATGCGACCAAACTGCAAAAAGTATTGGGTAATTATAAAACCAACCTTAGTTTCAAAACGCAGATCAGCAATGTTAAAAACTGGTCGGCAGAAGTACCTTATCTGTACACCTTGTACATTACTCTAAAAGATAAAAACGAAAAAGTAATTGAAGTGATTCCACAACGCGTAGGTTTCCGTTCGGTAGAAATTAAGGGGAGCGATTTACTGGTTAACGGTAAACGTGTATTTTTAAAAGGCGTGAACAGGCACGAACACAATGCTACTCAAGGCCATACCTTAACCCATGCCGATATGGAAAAGGATATGGAAATGATGAAAAAGCTGAACGTTAATGCAGTGCGTCATTCGCATTATCCTCCTGATCCTTATTGGATGGAGCTGTGTGATGAATATGGTTTATACGTAGTTGACGAAGCCAATATCGAATCGCATGGTCGTTATTACAGCCTGGAAACCACTTTTGCAAATGATAAGCAATGGCGCGTACCACACCTGGAGCGTATTACCCGCATGTACGAGCGCGATAAAAACCACACTTCGGTAATTACCTGGTCGTTAGGTAACGAAGCGGGTAACGGTGTTAACTTTTACGAAGGTTACGAGTGGTTAAAAGCAAAAGATTTCCGTCCGGTACAGTACGAAAGGGCAGAGAACGATTTCAATACCGACATGATTGTACCGCAGTATCCTTCACCAAATTATCTCCCACGCTATTCCAAACAGGAAAAAGAAACCCGTCCGTTCATTATGAGCGAGTATGCACACATTATGGGCAATAGTTTGGGTAATTTTAAAGAATATTGGGATGCCATTGAAAACAATCCAAAGTTGCAGGGTGGTTTTGTGTGGGAGTGGATTGATCAGGCTATTGATACCGTTAAAAATGGTAAGCGCATTATGGCTTATGGCGGCGATTTCCCGCTAAGTGGCCCGGTTGACGAAAACTTTAGCGATAACGATTTTTGTGTTAAAGGTGTAGTAACCGCATACCGCGGAATGACCCCAATGGCGGTTGAACTTAAAAAAGTGCACCAGTATATTAAAACTACTTTTAACGGTGCCAACCAGATTAATGTAAACAACAGCTATTTCTTTAAAGATATTAGCAATGTGCAGTTAAACTGGGAGCTGGTTGAAGACGGTAAAGTAGTACAAACCGGTGTGGTAAACAACCTGAATGTTGGACCACGCCAAACAGAAACCCTAACCATTCCGTTTAATACCAAATACGCTGCGGGTAAAGAATACTTCTTAAACGTTCGGTATCGCTTAAAAAATGCTGAACCATTTTTCGAAAAAGGTTACGAAATTGCTTACGAGCAGATTGCACTCGCTGGGGCACCAAAGGCCAACACTTTTGCTGCTGGTAAAAAAGCCTTAAAGGTTGAGCAAACTGCCGATCGCGCCATTGTTAAGGGCAATGATTTTACCATTACTTTCGATCTGAAAAAAGGAACTTTAATCAGTTACCTGTCTAAAGGTCGCGAATTATTGGCTGCCGGGCCACAACCGGGCTTTTACAGAGCGCCAACAGATAATGATATTGGTGCTGGTTTAAATACCAGACTAAGGATGTGGCGCAATGTATATCAGGATAATGATGCCGCAAACATCAAATCGACTGTAAATTCAACAGCTGATGGCTTTACCTTAACCGTTAAATCATCATTGTTAAAAGGCGATGCTGAAACTACTCAACAGTTTACTGTTTTGGCCGATGGTACGGTTAAAGTCGACAATCAGTTTAAAGCGGTTAACGGCAACTACAAAAGTTTAATGCGTATCGGTAACGATTTACAGTTGAAAAACGAATACAGCAATATCCAGTGGTATGGCCGTGGTCCGGGCGAAAACTACGTAGACAGAAAAACGGCATCATTAATCGGTACTTATAAATCTACTGTTGCAGATCAGTATTTCCCTTACGCCCGCCCGCAGGAAAGTGGCAATAAAACCGAAGTGCGTTGGGTAAATTTTACCGATAAAGCGGGTAAAGGTCTACGTTTCGAATTTGCCGATCAGTTATTGAGTTTTAACGCATTGCCATACGCAGTTGAGGATCTGGATCCGGAAGCAGAGAAAAAACAATACCACTCAGGCGAACTGGTAAAACGTAACCAGATTTATGTACACATGGATTTGCAGCAACTTGGTGTACAGGGGATTGATAGCTGGGGCTCTATGCCATTAATCCAATACCAAATTCCTTTCAAAGATTACCAGTACAGTTATTACATCAAACCAATTAAATAGCGGATCATGTAAAACGGATGATTTAATTACTCATATCATCCGTTTTACTTTTTTATAAAGAGTGTTCGTCATTCCCAACTTGATCCGATAGCTATCGGATGGGAATCCTAAGCTCATGAATTACGATTCACACCTGCAAGGGCAAGAGGAATTTATTTTAAGTATTCCTCATTATTAAAATAGAACTAACCAAAACAAAAATGAGACTTATCAAAATATGTATTGTGCTGTTGTTTTTCGCTCAGGCGGCATTAGCACAAGAAACCAAACTAGCCGCAACGCCGCCCATGGGCTGGATGAGCTGGAACATCATGTCAGAAAATCCGAACGAGAAAGATATTAAAGAAATGGCCGATGCCATGATTAGCAGCGGCATGGTAAAGGCCGGTTATCAGTACATTTTTTTAGATGATTGCTGGCAGGGCGGTCGCGACAATAAAAATAACATCATTGCCGACCCTAAGAAATTCCCCTCAGGCATTAAAGCGCTAGCCGATTATTTGCACAGTAAAGGCATGAAACTGGGTATTTACTCAGATGCCGCGCCTTTAACCTGCGGGGGTTACACCGCAAGTTTAAATTTCGAAGATCAGGATGCCAAAACCTTCGCCTCCTGGGGAATTGATTACCTGAAATATGATTATTGTAACGCACCTGAGGATGTAGAAACGGCTAAAAAAAGATATGGCAAAATAGCTCAGGCTTTGCGCAAATCCGGTAGGGATATTGTTTTGGGCATTTGCGAATGGGGACCGCGCGAACCCTGGAACTGGGGTGCACAGGTGGGCGGACAAAGCTGGCGAACCACTTACGATATCAGGGATAAATGGCTGGATACAGAAGGTAAGGGCGGTGTTGGTATTTACAACGTGGTTGATAAAATGGCCGGATTGGCAAGCTTCTCTGGTCCTGGTAAGTGGAACGATGGCGATATGCTGGTAGCAGGTTTGCATGGCACCAAAGGGCCTTCGTCTGCTTTTAAAGGCGTAGGTTGTACCAAAGCCGAATACCAGAGCCAGATGAGTTTATACAGCATGCTCAATTCACCACTGTATGCCAGTTGCGACATCCGTAAAATGGACGATGAAGCCAAAACCATTTTTACCAATGCCGAAGTTATTGCCTTAAATCAGGATGCTTTGGGCAAGCAAGCCGAACGCAAAATTAAAACCGATATCTGGGATGTTTTTGTCCGTCCGCTCGCTAACGGCGATTTTGCCATAGCCATCTTAAACAAATCGGCCTCAACACAGAATGCCAGTGTAAACTTTGCCGAATTGGGCTTAACCGGTAAATATGAATTAAAAGATTTATGGCAACACAAGGTTGTCGGCAAAAACAACAAATGGACCGGTGAGGTAACTGCTCACGAAACCAAAGTTTTCCGCTTGAAAAAAGTGTAATACAATCAAAAAAACTAAAACCATACAAATTAAACACCATGAACCAAATATCAATTAAATCAGCATTAACACTCGCTCTTGTGGCAGGTGGGCTGACTACTTTTGCCCAGGATGCTGCTAAAGATCCGGCAACTATTGTCATCTCGCCCGAACATACCCTTTCTAAAAGTGATACAGAGTTTAGAAAAGCGATAGCCAAATGGAGCGATGAAACCTTAAAAAGTACCGATTATAAAAGCATTAAAGCGCAGCCATCAGCCAATATCTTCCCGGGGGCAGTAAAAGAGGGTTTCGGGTTTATCAATAAAACAGTAACTATCGAACATAAAAAAATGGCCGATAGCCTGGTATCAATTGTATCAACCCTGGGCTATTCAGGCTACGATAATGCCACGATGTACAGCACGGGTTTATATGCCAAAGCCGGCGAATACATCGAAATTGATGTGCCTAAAAATACCGATGTAAACGAACTGGAAGTGCAGATTGGTGCACACAGCGACCGTTTGAACTACTGGGTAGCTGGTAAAGAAGATTGGCGGAGGATGCCAATTATTACCAAAAAACAAAAGCTGGTAGTGGGTAAAAACAGATTGGCTTCGCCTTTTGGTGGGTTAATTTACATCAATGTTAAGCCAAAGGCGGCCAGCAGAAAAATTGATTTCAAAATTAGCCATGCAGTAGCCGCACCACTTTTTATTTTAGGTAAAAGCACGCAGAGCGATTGGGAAAACCAGCTGAAGAACAATAAAGCACCATGGGGCGAAATGGCTACTGAAAATGTGATTTTAACCTTGCCTGATAGCGTATTGCAAACCATTAAAAAGCCTGAAGAAGTACTTAAGCTGTGGGATTTGGTTGTATTGGGCGAGCTTGATCTGGCCAATATGCCTGCTCCGTTTTATCGTGCGCAACGCATGGTGCCCGATGAGCATATTGGTGGGGGCTACATGCACAGCGGTTATCCGATCATGATTCACCATTCTCCATCAAGGCACATGCTTTCTAACGAAATTATGGCTAACCCTGAGTTGTTGATGAAACCGAGTAAAGGTGGGGCAAACTGGGGCTTTTTCCACGAAATCGGGCATAATATGCAAAACCTGAACTGGGTTTTTGGTGGAACAACTGAGGTGAGTAACAACTTCTTCTCCCTGTATATGTTTGATCGATTAATGGGCGGAAGAGACGATTCGCACACAGGGGTATCGAGTGCCAACACGCAGAAAATGATGAAAAAATATTTTGCAGAAGGTGCTGATTACGAAAAATGGAAAAAGGATCCTTTCCTAGGACTCATTATGTTCCGCCAGATGCAGGAAGGATTTGGATGGGAGAGCTTTAAAACTTTCTTTAAAGAATATCAGAAAATTGGTCCTTCTATTGGTGAACTTAACGACCAGCAAAAACGCGATTTGTGGGCAAAAACCTATTCGAATATTGTGAAACGTAACCTTGCACCTTTTTTTATTACCTGGGGCGTAGGTATCAGCGAGCAAACACAGAAAGAACTTGCAGGTTTGCCTGCCTGGAAGCCTTTCAATTTTCCGCCGGTAAACTAGTTTAAGTGCTATTTAATCAAAAACAATTAAGATTATGGCATCAGGCGAAAAAAGAACAACAAAAGCAAAGGAGCTAAATATTTATGAGGTTAATCCCATTATTTTCTATTCTGGCGAAGCCGATGAATTGAATATAGAACTGCTGGAATTTAATTATGGCGAATTGATTATCAAATCGTTATCAACAGCTATTTTCGAGGTGAAATCGCTGGTTATGGCCGATGAAGACTTTACCATCAAATGGAAACAGGATGCTAAAGGATTAAGAATTACCCTGCCTGACGGGCTTATTAATGACGAAAACAGGGAAAAATGCGTCTTAAAAATTAAGTTTTAAGCCCATTCTAAAAAAACAGACCTATGAGGTTTTAATGGGCATATTGCTCAGAAACCTCATAGGTCTTTTATAGTAAAGAGATCTAGCAAGCATATCGCTTAAAAAAACATAGGTTTTTAGTGTCAGCTATAAAAATTATTTCAGACCTATGAGGTTTAATGGGCGTATTGCTTAGAAACCTCATAGGTCTTTTATAATCAGGAGGTTTAACAAGTTATTGCTTAGAAACCTTATAGGTCTTTTGTAGCGTTTTTATTTTAGCCCCCGTTTTAGCATAAAATTAAACTGACTATGAAAAGGCTATTCTTTTTCCTTATTTCTGCAATGCTGGTTACAAGTTTCATATTCTCGTGTACTGACAAAAAAGAATCTATGCAAAGCGATGATCAGGCCGAGCTTGAAAAACAGTATCAGGAAATAATGACGCTGGCTAACAAATATAGCTGTGAAAATGCTGGTGATTGGAAATTTACGGCTATAGGTTCAAAAGCATGTGGAGGCGCATCAGGTTATATTGCGTATTCTGTAAAGATTGATGAAAGCAGTTTCCTTAAAAAAGTTGATCAGTTCACTAAAATGCAAGCCGATTACAATAAAAAATGTGCTGCTTACTCAGATTGCGCATTGGTTGTACAGCCTAAAGGCGTGACTTGCGATAATGGAAAACCTAAGTTTACTTATTAATTTCAGCAACCATTATTTCACATATTCTTTAATAAACACCTGCGGATTGTAAAACCGCTCATTCAGCTGTGCATTGGTAAAAGTTAACCAGCTGGCGCAGCCATAATCATCAAATTTCTTTCTGATTTCGAGGTGCAGGTGATGGTAATCGCCGCCATATTTTTTGCTTTCCTGTGGGGTAAACAAGCGGGCTAGTTTGGTGTTCTGATCAACGTTTTGACCATTGCTTACATACACCTCTTTTAAATGTTTATAGGTAGTAAACATGGTTGTGCCATTAGCTAACTTATGCTTTACCACTACCGTGCGCTGGTTTTCGCCTAAATGTACCGAACAAACGGTCCCGTTGGCCATTGCGTAAACACCAACCAGTTTACTTTTGGGTTGAGCAGGGTTAATATCAATCGCTGTGTGGATATGTCCTTTAACATAACTATCACGATGATCGCCAAAAATGCTGATGATCTTAATATTATTTACTTTTTTGCGGTTGGCCACATCAAAGGGCAGGTACCATTGATCGGCTGTTTTTGCCGGACTAACGTCACTGTAATAGGGTTTCCAGCGGTCACGGTCTTTTTCAATGGTGGGCGTTTCAAATAACAGCGTCGATAAAAAGATAAATAATAATGCTTTCATAATTACTCGATTGAGTAGGCAAGATAACACTTTTTTATTAATTAACTATTTTTGTAGTTTTAAATGGGGCGTCATCTCGGCTTAAGCGTATCAGTGGTGTCAGATGTTACCAGCTGACACTGATCGAAACATATATAGTAATACAGTCAGATGGTAACATCTGACTGCACAGGATTAAGTTATACTAAAACATCTTCTTTCAAAGCCTCAGCTGCCGGGTTCACCAGTGTACCAATCAGTTCCGGTACAGGAACATCGGTGCTTTCGCTGTAACCATGGGTAAGTAACCTTACGCGGTTAATGCATACGCGCGTAAATTCCGGTACAAAGAGATCGAATTTTTCAAATTTTGAAGCTAGTTCAGGGTTTTCTTGCTGGAAAGCCAAAATTACATCAGCAACCTGACGCCAGAACTGTTTTTCATCTAAACCTACATAACTGTGGAAAATATTGCCCAGGTACCTGAAAACAGCATCAAAAATGCCTGAAAGGATAAACAGGGGAGCCAGTTCATCGTTAATTTCCCTTAAAACATCAACCAGTTCTTCTGGTAATTTAGCTTTCGATTCGTCAGTGAGCACAATTTCTTCCACAAAATCTTTGATGATGATCCTTTCCGGCACACCGTTTTTCATTACGAGTATGGTATTCTCGCCATGCGGACTAAAGAAGAATGCATGTTTATAAAATATGCGTAAAATGGGTTTCAAATAAGCCGATAAATAGGCATTTAACCAGCTCGCAGCATCCAATCCCGATTTTTCGATCAGTGCCTGTACCATGCTTTTGCCTGCATCATCTACATAAAGCAAACTGGCCATCGTCATAATGCTTTCGCCTTCAATCAGGTAATTTTCAGCACTCTCGCGCCAAATGGCCCCTAAAAATTCCTGGTACTGGTATGGCGACCCAGGAATTTCGCTGTACTGTGGATGCTTGTAGGCTACTGTTGCCACCTCGCCCAAAAGCACTACGCGGGTCTGCTTTAAATATTCGTCGCCTTGTAGCATATCTTTTGCCCATTGTGTTACCCTTGGTGCTATAGCCAGTTTTTTAGGTGATAAACCCCTGAAAATTGAAGTGTTTAAGATGGAAATGGCTGTTTTAACATAATGCTTTTTAGGTTCGCTTACATTAAAAAAGGTGCGAATACTGTTTTGGCACATGTATTCATCAGTACCCAGACCAACAGGTACAATTAACTGATGGGCAATATCATGCGCCAGTTGAAGCACAATTTTATTGTTCCACTGCCATTCGTGTACCGGTATAAAGAAATAATCAGCTGGCTGTAGCTGTTGCTCTAAAAGTACCTGGTTAAAATCATGTACTTGTTTTAAGCTAAGCTCTTCATTGTAGAATGAAAAGGCCGAAATGCTTTCAATACTTTTAAAGGAGGCCCTGCTGTGGTGTACCGCCAACCAGGCCAAACGCGTTTTTTGCGCAGCTTCGGGCGCGTACTTGCCCTGATCGCTGTGGTTAAAACCGATGCGGCCTTTGTTAATAGTAGCCCAGGGGTGCCCATCCATCTGATGCTCAATAGTCTGGTAATCTGCATTGGCCAATTCATCAGCCGTTAACCGGCCTTTTTCGTGGATGTAGGCATCAGCGTAAAGTGTATTCAGTGTTTCTTCTATAAAATGAGCCAGCGTAAAGGGTTTAATGCCAAAAGTTTGTTGCAGTTCGGTATAAAATGCCGGTGCATTATTTATTGCAACACTTTCGCCGTTAACAAACTTTTTAATGCTCTTTTTATCAATATGGAGGTAATCAAGCGCTCGTTCCTGACCCGAAAAGGTGTAGTAGATATCGGCACTGTCAGTCGCTAAACGGTAATCGGTCCAGCCTGGTTTATGGTTACCAATCTGTTCCGGTTCTGCCAGTTTCTCGTGCATCAGTTCTACAATCGATTTGGCGATATAGTTTAGGTTAACCTTATCCCAAACTTCTTTTTTTAAAGGTTTAATATGATTGAAATTGTTGTAACTCATTGTATTTAGTTTTTTTAGGTGTTAGCCCAGATTTGTAATCTGGACTTTTCGTATTCCGGATTTTAAATCCGGCTCTCAATTATAGGTCTCTCATCCTGAGCCTGTCGAAGGATCTGCTAAATATTTACCTGGTGTTTCGACAAGCTCAACGTGACAATGTTGGATTTCAAATCCGTTTCTCAGTGATCGGGATTATAAATCCCGACCAACTGTAAATTGTATTTGCTCCTCGGCTAATTCAGGCTCTTGTTTTTCTGTTATGCTAAACTGCTGGAAAGCGATGCGTTTTTCTACCTTATAGATTTCGAAACCGAGCACGGCATTGATAATGGAAGCATTGCGGTAAGCGCCCATACCCAAATCTGGAGTTACGAAACCGTGGGTATGCAATTCGGCATTCTGAACAAAAATTTCATCTCCGTTTACATCAATGGCATAATTGCGGTGCACCTGAAAAAGCCCGTCGGCATTCCGGCCAATGCGATCTTGTATTGGCGTTAAAAATTTTGGCTCATTGTATTTGTAACCCGTGGCTAGTATCACAAAATCGGTGGCTACGCTGAAATCTTTTTCACTCTCTGTATGGTAAAAATCGAGTTGATAAGAACCGTCTTTTTCGATTAAATTGTTTAGCTGGCAGTTGGGCATCAATTCGGCATTTATTTTTTCGCCATCAACACTCAACTCATATAGCTTATCAAAAATCTGGTTAATCAGGTCGAAATTAATGCCTTTGAACAATGAGTTTTGCTTGCTTAACAGTTGTTTCCGTTTCGCATCAGTCAGGTTGTAAAAATGATCTACATACTCTGGCGAAGTCAATTCGAGCGTCAGTTTCGAATATTCCATTGGGAAAAACCGGTCAGGACGCGTAAACCATTTTAACTGTAGTCCGTTTTCTGTTTCAGGTAAAAGATCGTAAAAGATTTCTGCTGCACTTTGCCCTGAACCCACTATAGTTACCGTTTTTTGCTGTAAAATACTTTGTTTAAAGCGGAGGTACTCCGAAGAATGTATCGCATTTTTATGCAAAGCCGGTTTAACAAAATCAGGCACCTTTGGACCAGTTCCGGTACCCAGCACAATTTTTTTGGTGAAAATTGTTTCAGTAGTTCCGGTGCTTTGGTTAATTCGCTCGACCTCATAAATACCATCTTTGTAATGTATAGCGATAACTTTTTGCTCAAACTGGCAGTTAGGCAAGTGGCTAATGGCCCATTTGCAATAGGCATTATATTCTTTGCGCAGCACAAAGAAATCTTCCCTGATGTAAAATTTATACAAACGATTTGTTTGTTTCAGGTAATTTAAAAAGCTGTACGAGCTGGTTGGATCGGCTAAAGTAACCAAATCTGCCATAAAAGGTACCTGCAGGGTAGCATCGCTCAGCATCATACCGGGGTGCCAGTTAAATTCGCTGGCCTGATCTAAAAACAAAGTCGATAAACCGTTAATTGGTGCACATAAAGCGGCCAGCCCCAGGTTAAAGGGGCCAATGCCTATGCCTATTATGTCGTATATTTTCTGGTTCTGCATTAGGCTTCCTCCGTTTCAAATGGTGCTAATTTGGCCTGTGTGTAGGCTTTGGCTTCAGGGAATTTTTCCCAGTACCAATCACGGTAGCAAAAGGTTAGATTGGCTTTTTTATAAGGCATTTGAATTACTTTTTCGAGTTTAAAACCTAGTCTGGTGACGAAAATATGCATGGCGCGACTTTCAACTGCGGCTTCACCAATGCATTTACCTACTTCTTTCTGCTCAAAAATGAAGTCCATTAGCGCCTGACCGGTTTCAAAACTGTATTTTTTGTCTTTATCGGTTGGTGCAATGAGCAGGTGCGCGCCGTAATCAGTCGTTAATGCCTCATAGCAGGCGCCAACGCCATCGCGCATGGGCCAGTAAGGCTCAATCGTAAAGGTGGGTTCGCCGTTTATCTCGCCAATAAAGCTGTGCGAGGCATCGTTAGGCAATAAGGTCCGGTAAAAAAGTTCAAGCCCTTTAATTGGTCCATCCATTTTCCAGATGGGTTTGGCATGTTCCTGATTAAACCAGTCGTGTACCATTTCCAAATCGCGGTCGATATCAAAAGGCCGGATGTTAATTGTTACGTCTTCTTTAGGGAAATACCTGCTGTAAAGCACTTCTTTGGTTTGTGGTTTAATCAGATTTTCTGCAAAAAGATATTTAGATAGTGGATTTGGAAAATCACGGTAAATGGCCGGATTATCAATCGGGGCGCTCGCTTCATCAATATTGCAAAGGTTGGTGAGCAGATTGCCTTTTACTTCCCAGCTGCGGCGGTTAATGATGTAATCAACCAGGCCAGTGGTATCGCTGTTTTCGAATTGTTTAAATTCTAAATAAACCAGATCGATCAATGTTTTTTCATCGGCAAGACCATTGCTGGCCAAAGCATTTACTACACCTAAAATATTATTGATAAGCAAATAGTAGGTCAGTTTCGGAATAATGTATTCGTTAGGTACAATTGAACCACTTTCTGCCGCAATTTCCGGATATGCCTTTTGCAATGCTTCAGCTTTACTTTCGCTAAAAAAATAACCCTGGTTATCTCTGAAGTACAGTTTTGCCGGATAAAAATCTTTATCCAGCTCTACCATTACATTTTGCTGGTGAAATTCGAAAGCCATTCCGTAATTATTATACAAGCCTGCAATAGGTGCTACGCAAAGGTGCAGGTATTGTTTAAACCAGTTTACGGCAGTATGGGCAAGGCTTTTGTTTTTATTAATCGAGGCCTCTTCAATTACATGTACCAGTCTTGGTTTTTGGCCAAGCAATCCATCCTGACATAAAGCCGCAAGGAGGGTTACGTTTTTCTCAGCTTCTTCACCTTTAAACGGATTGTGCCTGATGCTGATGTTAAAACCATCGATGTTTTGGCCCTGATAATTCACCGTAATAAAAGCCGGGTCGGTAATGAATTCGATTTCGGGGAACTCGGCTTTGGCCGCTTTGCCTAAAGTAGTTTTTAACAGTTTGCTTACATCGTAACCCCGGTGCAGTTCTCTAACCAGGTTAACCCGTTGCGAATTGGTGATTTTAACATGCAATGAAAATTTAAGCATCCAATCGCTCGCCGCATTATATACCGTTCTTACTGATGAAGTTGGAGTATAAGCTTCGCCAAATTGCCCCAGGTAAAACAGTAGTTTTTCGGCTTGCATGGCTTGTACAGCAGGCTGATTTAACAGATAACCAGCTTCCCAAGGGTGCATGGGTACCACTTTATGATCGGGATATTGATCCATCAAAGCGATGGTTTCCGCATTAGCCGATTCTGAAAGTTCAATTCTGAATAAATCGGTAATATCAAAACCTTCAGCATTTTTCTCGGTAATGTTAGCTGCGGCAATTAAAAAATAACTGAGCTGAAAGCTGCCTTTTGTTTCGGGCGAATATTTAAAAAGTTCTTCATCGTTATTAAATCCTGAACGGCCTTTGGGTAGGGGGTGGGCATTGTGACCTAAAAACAGCGATTGTTCTGCTGCTATAAAATTCATTTTGGCAAAATTTACCGGCTTGCCGTTTTGCTGAAAAAAGGAAAGGAATTTTTGGAGGTTTTCTACGCTATTGGTTAAAAGTTCGTTAACTACACCGCTGGCTACGTCCGGAAACTCGCCTGCACTAAATTGTACAGTCAGTTCCATAAAACGGTAAATATCAATGGCTGCAATCGCGTCTGTTTCAATATTTCGTGCTATAACCGGAAAATTAAATACATGCCGGCCGCTATCGGCATAAAATTTTAATGGGGCATAAACTTCATAGCCAATGTTGCTAAAATCGAATCTGATGTGTAAACGATCAGTTGTTGTTACCATATAATCAGCCAGCGGAGCATCATATTTGGGGATGCCTGCATAGCGGGTCCAGTTGGTAAATTCGCGACAATAGCTGTTTAGGAGCGCATTAAAGTTAGTTTCTTCTGAAATCTGCTGAAGCTTGATTGAGTCTAACGTATTCGTTTCCATGTTTTTTAATGATTTTAATGATGTTTTCAATATCGCTGATGGTAGTAAGCGGGTTTAGTAGGGTAAATTTGAGGTAGAATTGCTGGTTAATCTTGGTGCCGGCCACCAGGGCTTTACCTTGATTAAACATGGCTTTTTTGATATACTGGTTCATCGTGCAAACATCCAGTTGCACGTTTTTAGGACGGTACCTGAAAACCAGCGCACTGATATCCGATTCGTTCATCAGCTCAATATCATTGTCGGCTTGCAATAAGCTGGCTATTTCGGCGGCGGTTTCAATAATGGTATCAAAATAGCCACCTAGTTTATCGCGCCCCATCATGCGGAGCGTAAACCAGAGTTTTAGTGCATCGAAGCGGCGCGTAGTTTGGATCGATTTATTCACCTGATTGGGCAAGCCATCTTCATCGTGGTCTTTAGGGTTTAAGTAATCGGCGTGGTGCGTAATCAGGTTAAAAAAGTGTTTGTCGCGCACCAGAAAACCGCTGCTGCTTACCGGTTGGAAGAAAGATTTATGGTAATCAACCGTAACCGAATGGGCCAGTTCGATGCCGTTAAGCAGGTTGCGGTATTTATCTGTCAGCAATAAACCACAGCCATAAGCTGCATCAATGTGGAACCAGGTATTGTATTTCTGGCTAAGTGTTGCCAGTTCTTTCAATGGGTCTACATTTCCAAAATCGGTAGTGCCAGCTGTGCCAACTATGGCAATCGGGATGTTTCCCTGTGCCAGTTCCCGTTTTATGGCATCTTCCAGCAATACCGTGTTCATCCTGAAGCTGCGGTCTGTTTTAATTTTGATGACTGCTTTTTCGCCCAGGCCTAAAAGAGAGGCATTCTTTTGGATGCTGAAATGTGCTTTTTCGGAAACAAAAATCCTGAAACGTGATGCTTCTGCAGGTAAGCCATTCACTTTAATGTTGTGGTTCAGCGTTGTGATGGCATAATGATCGCGGGCCAGTAAAAGCCCCATTAAATTGCTTTGCGTACCACCACTGGTAAAAATACCATCCGCTTTTTTGCTGTAGCCAATCTGGTCGCAGGTCCATTCAATTAGTTTTTGTTCAATTAAGGTACCGCCGGCGCTTTGGTCCCAGGTATCAATGGAGGAGTTGATGGCCGAAATCATCACTTCGGCAGCAACTGCCGGAATAACAATCGGGCAATTTAAGTGTGCAATGTAGGCCGGATGATGGAAAGCAACAGCATGACTGGTATACAGCTGTTCCACTTCTTTCAGTAATGCATCGTAGTTGTCGTGGGTTTTTTCAAACTCAATGGCATCGAACAAGGGTTTCAGTTGGGCTGGCGATACCCCACTAAAGGGCTGTTGGTTGTGGTTCAGGAATTTTTTTACCGCCTGCGTAACTTTGCCGACAGCATGCAGGTATTCTGCTTCGTTTTCGTGGTGAAAGATTTCCCTGGCCGGACTTTCGGTAAGGAAATCTAATAATTCGGGTTTTTCTAGGTCTGATGTAAACATTAGTTTTTCAATTTTTCAAAATCATTTAAGGTCAATTAGGCATTACAGTACCAGGCTTAAAAGCCGGTAATTTTTTTACTGATAAATTGGTTAGTTGGGTACTTAAAATAAGCGTGTATTGTAGACTATAATCTCGACTGCTAAGGTATATTTTTATTTAGATCGATTAAAAATAATATTTAAAATAATTTTAAATATTTGTTAATAAGTTAGTTATGGTCATGTTTTTAGCTTTGTTAAGCGGCTTTTTGTAGAATATTCGCTTCGTTTTATTTGGATTTAATCCAAATAAATGATTGTTTTGCAGAAAAATAAATCATTGAATGAAAAATCTATACTTAATTGCAATCCTGATCTGTGGATGTATCCTTACAGGTAAAGCCCAGACCATAACCGGCAAGGTTGTGGGCGAAACAGCCCCCTTAAGCGGAGCAAATATTAAAGTGCAGGGGAAAAATACTGCGGTAACCACCGGTGCCGATGGTAGCTTTGAACTTGCACTAACCGAAGGTGCCCATCAGCTACAGGTAAGCTATGTGGGTTATGTAACCGTATTACAAAAGGTAAGCCTGGCCAAAGGGCAAACCCTTAATTTAATTATCAACTTAAGTCCTACGGCCAACATGCAGGAGGTGGTAGTGGTATCGGCCCGTAAACCAACCAAAATAAGCGAGATACCAGGTACGGTTTGGGTGGTTGATGGTGCAAAAGTGCAGGAGCAGGTTAAGGCCGGAATACCGTTTAAACAAGCTTTGGCACAATTGATTCCGAGTTTAGATGCCGGACCTGAAGGCCGTACCAATTATGGGCAGAACCAGCGCGGCAGAGATGCTTTGGTGATGATTGATGGGGTATCGCTTAACAGTACACGTGGTGTAAGCCGCCAGTTCGAATCTATCGATCCGTTTAACATCGAAAGAATTGAGGTATTATCGGGCGCGAGTGCCGTTTATGGCGGTGGTGCAACAGGTGGTATCATCAATATCATTACCAAAAAAGGACAAGATAGTCAACCAAGTTTTACCACACAATTAGGTGTACGTAGCGGCTTGAAAGAAAAAAGCGATCACGATGTTCGCGTAGCCCAAGCCATTTCAGGTGGTAGCAAAGACTGGAATGGTCGGATTGGTATTGCTTTCCAGAAAAACAATGCGGCTTATGGTGCCGATGGAAAACAGATTTTTACCGACATTACCCAAACCGATTTGCAGTACAACCAGTCGTTCGATTTTTTTGGTAGTACTGAGTTTAAGTTAACTGATTATCAAAAGTTAACGGTAAACGCTCAATATTACAATTCGGGTTACCGTGGTAGTAAAGACCTATTTTTAGGAACCAACTATGCCGGATTATTGTCAAATGCAACGCTTTTGCAAATGAGAGACGGTTATTCTTCAGATGTTGATCCTAAAACAAGTCGTGCCAATATTAACGCGAATTATCAGGCCAGCGATATTTTAGGCGGGCAAACGCTTTATGTACAGGCTGCTGCCAGAAATGAGCAGTTTAGTTTTCACCCTTTTCCGGCGCAAGCTGCAATACCAGGCGTATTGTATAGTGGTTCGTCAATTCAGAATACCAACTACAGTGCTTTAAAACTGGTATTAAATAAAGACTGGAATAAATTAAACCTTACTTACGGTATTGATGCCGATAACGAAAATTTTAATGCTCAGCAAGCCCTATTCGATAGGGTAAAAGCTGCTACATCAGGTGGTTTAATCAATACTACGGTTGCTACTATTGCCCGTTATCCTAACTTCAGGGTAAATGGTTTATCCGGTTTTCTACAGGCGCAGTTTAAACTGGCCGATTTCTTAACCCTATCGGGTGGGGTTCGCCAGCAACGTATGTTTGTAAAAGTTGGCGATTTTGTTGGTATCGCAGCTGCTGTGCCTTTGGCTTACGGTGTTGGTCGTACGGCTGCTACAATTGCCGGTGGAAGCAACCACTACGATGTAAATCTGCTTAACGGTGGTTTGGTATTTAAAATCAATGCCCCTCAACAAGCCTGGTTTAACTATTCGCAAGGATTTAACCTGGCCGATCCTGCAAAATATTATGGTCAGGGAACTTATACTTTGGCTGGTACCAACTGGAATTTAGGTAATTCGATCAATGTGGGCAGTTCTCCTTTAACCGGTATTAAAACTGATCAGTATGAGGCAGGTTATCGCTATCGTACCGGAGTATTTAATGCTCAGCTTGCCGCTTTTTATGCCTTATCAGATAAAAACGTGAAAACCAACAGCACTTTCAATATCGAAGTGTATGATGAGCATGTTAGAAACTTAGGTGTTGAGGGATCACTTTCATTAAACCTGAAAAATGGTTTCGAGGCTGGTGCAAACGGCTTGTACATCAAAACCCAGAAACAAAATGCTGATGGAACCTGGTCATTGCAGGATGTAACAGTATCTAGTCCGTCTAAGCTGGCAGGTTATTTGGGTTACAACGGAAAAGTATTTGGCTTAAAAGCGCAGGTTTTCCACTCGTTTGATTCGAAAGGAATTGCCACCAACTTAAAAGAATACGAACTTAAAGGTTATACTACAGTTGATTTATTGGGCTCGGTTAAAGTATTTACCGGAAGCCTGTCTATCGGTGTTCAAAACCTGTTGAATAAAAATTACCAGACAGTTTGGAGCCAGCGTTCATCAATTTTATACGCTGCTTTGGCTAAACCAGAAACTTTTTATTATGCCGGTCGCGGCCGCACGTATAATGTAACGTATACGCTTAATTATTAATTAATAGAAAATCGTCATTGCGAGGAGGAACGACGAAGCAATCTTACCACTATGGGTTTGGCCAAATTCAGGTAAAGCTCAGCAAGCGTATTAGGATTGCTTCGTCGGCTGAAAAAGCCCTTCTCGCAATGACGATTTCTTATTCTTAGTTGCTCTAAGGTGGTAAAAAACAATTTTACTTCCGTTTCAACTCAATCACCGTAATCTCCGGCCAGATGCCAATCCGTCCGGAAAAGCCTAAGAAACCAAAACCCCGGTTTACATTTAAATACCTGTTATTCTCGGTTTTAATCCCGGCCCAATGTTTATAGCGGTATTTCACCGGGCTCCATTTTATCCCAAAAGCCTCAATACCAAACTGCATACCATGGGTATGGCCAGCCAGCGACAATTGTATGTTGGAAGGATAATTTTTTACCTGTGCATCCCAGTGTGAGGGATCATGCGATAACAGAATTTTGAAATCACCTGTAGCGGTGTTGGCCAGTGCCTTATTTAAATCGCCACGTTCCCCAAAACCAATTCCCCAGTTCTCTATCCCCGCCAGGATAATTTTTTCGCCGTTTTTATGCAGTTCTACATGTTCATCCAGCAAAAGTTTAAAACCAAGTGCTTTGTGGTAAGCTTTTAACTGATCGAGATTTTTAATCTTCTCCGCTTCGCTCGGCCATTTTACATAATCGCCATAATCGTGATTACCCAAAACCGAAAATTGTCCGAATGGGGCTGTAATTTGCGAAAAATGACCAATATAGGGAACAATCTCTGAAGCAACATTGTTAACCAGATCGCCGGTGAACACAAACAGGTCGCTTTTTTGCGCGTTAATTAAATCAATACCCTTTTGTACCGCTTTCGGATTGGTAAAACTGCCTGCGTGCACATCCGAAATTTGGGTTAAAGTAAAACCATCGAAAGCCTTTGGCAAATCGTCGAAATACAAGGTGTGTTTAATTATCCTATATGCATATTTACCCTGGGTAATGCCGTAAGCAAACAAGGCAATGGTTAAGCAAAACATCGCAAAAGCAAAATAAACCCAATTGTTACTGCGCGCTAAAAGATGAAAACCATTGCCATTGAAGCTCCCGGTTACACTGAACAGGAAACGGTATACATCGCCCAGCAGCAAAACAATTGCAAAAACAACCTCTGCAGTAAAAATGATCAGAAAAGTGTGACTTACAATCTGAAAAAATCGGTTAATACCCTGTATGCGCATTTGTTGTATCGCATAAAACAGTGCAAAGGTTAAACCTACTATAAACACCCAGAAAACCGGGCTAAGCCAGGTAGATTGATTTAAGGTGCCCAGACCCGATAAAACGTAGCCATTTAAGGCAAAAAACATAAATGCTACAATAAGGAGCGGGATAATATTGAGTTTTCTTTTCATTACAAATTGGTAAGAGGCATAAGTTAAATGTAGGGCTTAAACGCAGATAAATTACCTGCAGTTTGCAACTTGGATTATTTTTACGCTTCTTTGATTAATTGTATCCTAAAAGATTGAGTTTCTAATTTAAGATAAACTGCTTGCAGGTTGAAAACCAAATCCTGCTGAACGGCGTATTTTAATAATTTACTTTCTTTTATTAGCTTTGTGCGAATATGCTGTCGAAAAAAACAAAATACGCCATAAAGGCACTTGTTGCGCTTGGTAAAAATTTAGATAAACCACCTATGCAAATCTCAAAAATTGCAGAGGAGGAGCATATCCCAAAAAAATTCCTGGAGCAAATTCTGCTCGATTTGCGTAACGCCGGCTTTTTATACAGTAAAAAAGGAGCCGGAGGTGGTTACAGCCTGAATAAAAAGCCCGAAGAAATCCTTTTGGTACACATCATGCGCGTTACCGATGGCCCTATTGCCATGGTGCCCTGTGCCAGTTTAAATTTCTACCATAAATGCGATGAATGCGAAGATGAAAAAACCTGTGGAATCAGAAGTGCATTTATCGATGTAAGGGATGCTACACTGAAGGTTTTAAGCGAAACAAGCATTGCTGATGTAATTAGCCGTGAGGATACGCTGAAACTGGCAATCGAAAAACTGTAAGAAATTATTTTAATCATATTGTGGAAAGGTTGGTGTCTGCACCAACCTTTTTTTATTGGCTGTTCCGGTCGGTGAGGGCACCAACCGGTAAGATATTCTACTGGTTGGTGTCATCACCAACCAGCTTAGTCTTTACTCAGTCGATGAAATGCTAAGCACATTCTTCAAAAATAAATTTTCACTCATCAAAATACTTTAACAAACGATTGCGCAGTATAAAGAAGGCTAAAAATCAATAAAAAACTTTCGCTAAGGGTTTACAGATTAACACCCTATCGTAATTTTTTTCAAGAAAAATTACGACTATTCCTATATACTTTATATATTTGACGGATGAACCTAAATTTTATACTTAACAGAGCCGCTATCAGGATGATGTGCTATTGTTGTAAACAACAGTAACAGGGAGCCTATAGATAATTTAAGTATAAAATATTAGATGCTTCCCGGTAAAGGGGAGCATTTTTTGAATAAAGCTAACAACACATATGCAAACTTTCAGAACAGAACTCGAAAACAATATTGTCGAGCAGGACATTATCGATTTAGAGAATAAAATTAAAGCCTTTCGGGATGGTACCATCCACGACGAGAAGTTTAGGAGCCTGCGTTTAGCACGCGGTGTTTACGGACAAAGACAGCCAGGCGTACAAATGATCCGCATTAAATTGCCTTTTGGGAAAGTTACTTTTAAGCAATTATTGCGCATTGCCGATATTGCCGATGAGTACGGAAGCGGCAATTTGCACTTAACTACCCGTCAGGATATTCAGTTGCACTATGTGAGCTTAGACCGCACACCGGAGCTTTGGGCTAAATTGGAGCAAGATGATATTACCTTGCGCGAAGCTTGCGGTAATACCGTGCGTAACGTAACAGCATCGCCAAATTCGGGCATTGATAAAGATGAGCCATTTGATGTTTCACCCTATGCTCATGCGGTTTTTAAATACTTTTTGCGTAACCCGATCTGTCAGGAAATGGGGCGTAAAATTAAAATTTCATTCTCTTCGAGTGATAAGGACACTGCATTTAGCTACATTCACGATTTAGGTTTCATTCCAAAAATTAACGAGCAGGGCGAACGTGGCTTTAAAGTTTTGTTTGCGGGTGGTTTAGGTGCACAACCTTTTTTAGCTAGTGCTGTTCACGAATTTTTACACGAAGATCAGATTATCCCCTTTACCGAATCGGTACTCCGTGTTTTCGACCGTTATGGCGAGCGTACCAACCGCAATAAAGCCCGTTTAAAATACCTGGTGCAAAAATTAGGTTTAGACGAAGTTTTACGCCTTGTTGCCGAAGAGCGCGTTGCCAATAAAGTAAAAAGCTTTAAAATAGATTTAAATACCATCGCCGAACCCGTTTTGCCAGCTGAGCAAGATTATCCGGCGGTAGAGATATTAAATGAAACTCACTATAAACACTGGTCGGCTACTAATGTGGTAGAACAAAAACAAACTGGTTTTTATTCGGTTTACGTAAAAGTACAGGTAGGCGATATTAAAACAGATCGGGCAAGAGCCTTTGTTGATGCCATCAGACCTTATGTTGCCGACGAAATCAGGGTTACACAAAACCAGGGTTTATTGTTAAAGTATGTCCGTCAGGAAGCTTTACCGGCTTTATATGCTGCCTTAAATAAAATTGGTTTTACAACTGCCGGTTTCGATAGTGTTGCCGATATTACTACCTGTCCCGGAACAGATACCTGTAATTTAGGTATCGCCAACTCCATGACTTTGGCCGAGGTTTTAGAAGAGGTAATTTACACCGATTTCCCTGAGTTGATTTACGAGAAAAACATCAACATCAAAATCAGTGGTTGCATGAACTCTTGCGGTCAGCATGGTTTAGCCGAGATTGGTTTTCACGGCAGTTCGGTAAAAGCCGAAGGAAAAGTGGTACCGGCGGTACAGGTAATGTTAGGTGGTGGTACTGTTGGTGATGGTGTTGGGCGTGTGGCCGAACGTGTTATCAAGGTGCCATCTAAAAGAGCAACAAGCGTTTTACACTACATTTTGAATGATTTTAAAGCCAATAATCTGGCTGATGAGAATTTTCACCAGTATTACGATAGAAAAGGTAAAGACCACTTTTATCAGTTATTAAAACCACTGGCCGATTTAACCAACCTGCAAACCGAAGAATTTGTAGACTGGGGTCACGTTGAGCCTTTTGCTACCGCAATCGGTGTAGGCGAGTGTGCCGGCGTGGTAATTGATTTGGTTGCTACTTTATTGTTAGAAGCTGATGAGAAATTTGACTGGGCAAAACAAAACTTAGAAAAAGGTGCTTACGCCGATGCGATTTACCATACCTACAGTACGTTTGTAAGTGCAGCCAAATCACTATTGTTAGATAAAGGCGTAAACAGCAGCACACAGGTTGGCGTAATCCGCGAGTTTGACAATCATTACGTTGAAACCGGCGAATTTAACCTGACTACTAATTTTTCTGATTTGGTTCTTCAAATCAATAAAAACGAACCAAGTGCTGAATTTGCTCAAAAATATTTTGAACAGGCCGGTCAGTTTTTAAATCAGATTAAGGAAAAAAGGGCTGTATTGGTAAAGTGAGATTTGAGACAATAGATTTGAGATTTGAGAACTGCAAGGCTAAACGTCACGCACCAAACAACTCTTTATCCAGTCATTCAAAATTCAATAATTAAAAAGAAACATGGTTAATCAAAATAAAGAATCAAAAATTACCCTTCTGGGTGCAGGCCCGGGCGACCCTGACTTGTTAACCTTAAAAGGAGTAAAGGCTTTACAAACTGCAGATGTGGTGTTGTACGATGCATTAACCAATGAAGCTTTATTGGAGCATGCGCCTGAAGAAGCCATTAAAGTATATGTAGGCAAACGTTCAGGCGAGCATTCTTATCCGCAGGATACGATCAATAAATTAATGATCGATTACGCTTTAAACTATGGGCATGTAGTACGCTTAAAAGGTGGCGATCCCTTTGTTTTTGGCAGAGGGTATGAGGAGCTGGATTACGCAGCATCGTATAGTATTCCGGTAAGCGTTATTCCGGGTATTTCGAGTTCAATCGGCGTACCGGGTTTACAACAAATTCCGGTAACACACCGCGGCTTGAGCGAAAGCTTTTGGGTAATTACCGGTACAACCACTTCGGGTGAGGTATCGGCAGATATTTACCAGGCAGCACAATCGAATGCTACCGTAGTGGTGTTAATGGGACTTAAAAAACTATCAAAAATTGTAGCGATTTTTAAAGCCGCCGGAAAACACAACTTACCGACTGCAGTAGTACAAAATGGTTCGGCAGAAGACGAAAAGTTAGTAGTTGGTGTGGTAGAAACTATAGAAAGTTTGGTACAGCACGAAAATATTAAGGCTCCGGCATTGTTAATATTTGGAGAAGTTGTATCATTACATCCGTCATTTAAAAACATCATTAAACAATATGCAAGTATTGCCTAACCAACCCAATAATGCAGAATCTTTTTCTGAAGAGGAAAAAGGTAACCAGCTGTTTCCGGTTTTTGTGAAGCTGAATAAGCTGCGTACATTATTAATTGGTGCGGGTAATATTGGCCTCGAAAAATTAACGGCGATTGTGAACAACAGTCACCAGGCTAACATTACCATTGTAGCCGAAGTAATTTCTCCTGAGGTTTATACCTTAATTGCCAACTATCCGTTGGTTAAGGTGAAACAAAAAAGTTTTGATGTTTCTGATTTACAGGATATTGATATCGTTTTTGCGGCGACAAACAACAACATTTTAAACGAAGAGATCAGAAAAGTAACCAATGAAAAAGGTTTACTGATCAATGTGGCGGATAAGCCCGAACTTTGCGACTTTTATTTGGGCTCTATTGTTCAAAAAGGCGATTTAAAAATTGCGATTTCTACCAACGGGAAATCGCCAACCATAGCCAAACGTTTAAAACAAATTCTGAACGAAGGTTTACCAGCCGAGCTGGACGAAACTTTACAGAACATGAGCGCTTTGCGCCAAACCTTAAACGGCGATTTCTCTGCAAAAGTTAAAAAGCTGAATAAAGTTACCCAAAGCTTAATTAACCCTAAAAAGAGTTTTGCCGAGCGCAATATCAAATGGTTAATCTGGGTGGCTTCGGTTTTATTAATTGTGGCTATAGGCTTTTCATTGTGGAATACCGAGCCCGAGTTTCAGGCTTTCCTCATTAATATCGATCCATTATTCTACTGGTTTTTAGGTGCAGGATTTGTATTTGCCTTGATTGATGGGGCAATTGGTATGTCGTATGGTGTAACCACCGCATCCTTCTCACTGGCAATGGGTTTACCTCCCGCTTCGGCCAGTATGGCTATCCACATTTCGGAAGTAATGAGCAACGGAATTGCCGGCTGGATGCATTACCGCATGGGCAATGTAAACTGGAAACTGTTTAAAATACTAATCTTACCTGCCATTGTTGGTGCGGTGTTAGGCGCTTATATTTTATCATCTTTAGAGCATTACAGCGCTTATGTTAAACCAATCGTAGCTGTATATACCTTGTTTTTAGGTGGGATTATTTTAATGAAAGCCTTTAACATCAAGCGAAAAAAAGCCGATCAGAAAATAAAAAAAATTGGTTTACTGGGCTTTGGAGGTGGCTTTATCGATGCTGCTTTCGGTGGTGGCTGGGGTTCAATTGTACTTTCGAGTTTAATTGCCGGTGGCAGGCACCCATTGTTTTCTTTAGGGACGGTAAAAATCAGCCGTTTCTTTATTGCCACACTCAGTTCGCTAACCTTTTTTACCATGTTGGGTGGTAAACACTGGGAAGCTGTTTTAGGTTTAATTATTGGTAGTGCAATTGCATCGCCAATTGCTGCAAAAGTATCCAACAAAATTTCGGCGAAGACCATTATGGTTGCCGTTGGCATTATTGTAATGCTGGTAAGTTTGCGCAGTGTAATAATGTTTATTTTAAAATTAATTTAGTGATGGAACGTGTAGAAGAGATAAAAGAAGCACTAAAAGGCTTAAATACCATTGAAAAATTAAGATTTTTAGCCGATCGTTACGCAGATCGCATTATTTTTTCAACCAGTTTCGGTTGGGAAGATCAGGCCATCACACACCTTATTTTTGCCAATAATATTCCGATTAAGGTTTTTACTTTAGAAACTGGACGCTTATTCCCCGAAACTTATTACGTGTGGAACCGCACACTCGAGATCTATAACAAGCCTATTTATGCCTACTATCCTCAAAATGAACTTTTACAGGATATGGTAAACAGTAAGGGTCCGAGCAGTTTTTACGAATCGGTTGAAAATAGGAAAGAGTGCTGCTATATCCGCAAAATAGAACCTTTAAAAAGAGCATTAAAAGGTAATGAAATCTGGATTACAGGTATCAGGGCCGATCAAAGTGCCAACCGCGAAGATATGCACGATGTAGAATGGGATGAAGGCAACCAGCTGGTTAAATTTCACCCGATTTTCGACTGGACTTTAGATGATGTTAAGGCCTATATTAAGGATAACAACATTGTTTACAACACCCTGCACGATAAAGGATTTCCGAGTATCGGTTGCGCTCCATGCACAAGGGCCGTACAACCAGGCGAAGATTTCAGGGCCGGAAGATGGTGGTGGGAAGACCAAAGCAAAAAAGAATGTGGTTTACATGCAACTGAGGCGGAAGTGAAGTAGTTAAGTAAGAAGTGAGCTGCAACGGAAACGTTTCAACTGTACAACATTAAACTTTGCAATAATTTAACAACACAACACAAAACAAATATAAGCAGTTGAAAAAGGAACGGCGCTGGCATGCAACCTTCCAACATTTCAACAATCAATCATTTCAACATATTATAATGAGTACATATAATTTTGATTATTTAGATGAACTGGAGGCCGAGGCCATTCACATTTTACGTGAGGTTGCGGGGCAGTTTGAGAAGCCGGCCTTATTGTTTTCAGGTGGGAAAGACTCGATTACCCTAGTGCGTTTAGCTGAAAAAGCTTTCCGTCCGGGTAAATTCCCTTTTCCATTGGTACACATCGATACCGGACATAATTTTGAAGAAACCATTACCTACCGCGATAAAATGGTAGAAAGGATAGGCGAAAAACTCATTATTGGTTCTGTTCAGGAATCTATTGATCAAGGTAAAGTGGTAGAACAAACGGGTAAAAATGCAAGCAGAAATGCTTTACAAACCGTAACCTTGTTAGATACCATTGCCAAACACCAGTTCGATGCCTGTATAGGTGGTGCGCGCAGGGATGAAGAAAAAGCACGTGCAAAAGAACGTATTTTCTCTGTGCGCGATGAGTTTGGCCAGTGGGATCCTAAACGTCAGCGACCAGAACTTTGGAACATTTATAACGGTAAAATCCACAAAGGTGAAAACATCCGTGTGTTCCCAATCAGCAACTGGACTGAGCTTGATGTTTGGAACTATATCCGTCGCGAAAAAATCGAATTGCCAAGTATTTACTTCTCGCATGAGCGCGATGTAATTACCCGTAACGGACAGCTAATGGCTGCATCGCCGTTTTTAAATATGGACGATGAAGATGTTGTATTCCGCAAGCAAGTGCGTTTCCGTACCGTGGGCGATATGTCTTGTACCGCTGCGGTTGAGTCGGAAGCAACACTGATTGACGATATTATTGCTGAAATCAGCGCATCTAAAATTTCAGAGCGTGGGGCCCGTTTAGACGATAAAGTTTCGGAAGCAGCAATGGAAGACAGGAAAAAGGGAGGATATTTTTAAGAAGTAGAAAGTATTTAGTATCAAGACTGGATGCAAATTACAAATACAAATCTTCTAAATCGAAATAAGTTTGAGTTGAATGTGATAGACTTCAATATGTCTTGATACTTGATACTTTATCTTAATACTTAAAAACATGAACATATTAAAATTCTTTACAGCAGGCAGTGTAGATGATGGTAAGAGTACCTTAATCGGCCGTTTGTTATATGATACAGATTCTATTTTAGCCGATCAGCTGGAAGCTTTACAAAGCTCGAACCGTAAAAATGACGACGGAACCATTGACCTGGCTATTTTAACCGATGGTTTAAGGGCAGAGCGCGAGCAGGGCATTACCATTGATGTGGCTTACAAATACTTTCAAACCGAAAAACGTAAATTCATTATAGCCGATACCCCGGGGCACATTCAGTACACCCGCAACATGGTTACCGGAGCATCAACCGCTAATCTGGCCATTATTTTAATCGATGCCCGGAACAGTGTGGTAGAGCAAACCATCCGTCACTCGTACATTGTTTCGTTACTGGGTATTAAGCATGTGGTAGTTTGTATCAATAAAATGGATATGGTCGATTATAGCGAAACGGTTTATAATTCCATTATCGAAAAATATAAAGTGCTGGCTCAGCAACTTAAACTGGAAGATGTAACTTATATTCCGGTTAGTGCCTTAAAAGGCGATAACGTGGTGCAGAACTCTGGTAATATGGAGTGGTACGAAGGCGAGAGTTTGTTACATTTCTTGGAGCAGGTAGATACCGATCATTTAGACCGTTCGCAGCTGGCGCGTATGCCGGTTCAGTGGGTAGTACGTCCGCAAACCGATGAGTTGCACGATTACCGCGGTTATGCAGGCCGTGTGCTAAGTGGTACTTTTAACCTGAACGATAAGGTAAATGTATTGCCTTCAGGTGCAAGTTCTACTATCGAGAAAATTGAATTTTTTGATGAGGAATTGGATGCTGCACACGCAGGCGAATCAGTAATTATCCACCTGAAAGATGATGTAGACATTAGTCGTGGCGATACCATTGTAAATGCATCTGCCTTGCCGCAGGACTCGAAACTGATTGAAGCCGATTTATGCTGGATGGATGCACGTGCGCTGGATACTTCAATTATGTACAACATTCAGCATAACAGTAAGGTAACCAAGTGCAAAATCAGCGAAATTCTGCATAAGGTAGATATTAATACACTCGAAAAACATGCTGCTGAAGAATTTAAACTGAACGATATTGGTCGCGTAATTGTTAAAACAGCAGATGCTTTGGCTTTCGATCTTTATGATGATAACCGGGCTAATGGCTCAGCCATTTTGGTTGATAGCCGTACCAATTTAACAGTGGGCGCTTTAATGTTCAGGGCGGCAGTAGAATAAAAACAAGGGTGATGTGAGGTGGATGAATGATATAAATATCCGGCAAACCACAACCAAATATAAGATGAAGACGCTATGCTGAAAGGTATAGTGTGAAAGCAATTTCAGCGGGGCATCGTTTTACGGTAGCCCCGTTTTTCGTTTAGCAGCGGCTAATTTAGCTTTAAGTTTAGCAGCTGCTAATAAATTTTATATCTTAGTTTAACTCACTATCTCTTCATAACCGCTTAACTTATGCATGCAGGAAAAAAATATAGTTTTCTCGAATTTATTATCTGGACCAGGCGCGATCTTTACCGCTTAACTATTCTGGCCATTATTCCTACCGTACTTTATCATTATTGTGCTTTTACGTTTCTTTCTATCTCCTGGGTACCTGTGGCGCTTTTAGGTACTGCAGTTTCATTTATCATCAGTTTTAAAAATAACGCCAGTTATGCGCGCCTTTGGGAAGCCCGGCAAATTTATGGTGCCATCATTAACTCGAGTCGTGCCTTTGGCGTAATGGTTCGCGATTATCTGACTGCTCATGATAAAAAAACAGATGTTCAAACGATCTTTTACCGCCACTTTGCCTGGCTAACTGCTTTGCGCTTTCAATTAAGGGAGCCAAGAGCCTGGGAAAATTCAGATGATCCCCGTAACATCGAATATGCAAGACTTTACCGGGTTTCGGAAAAAACAGATAGTTTGGAAGATAGCCTGGCGGAATATCTTTCGGTAGATGAGCTAAAGTACATTTTGACTAAAAAGAATAAGGCAACCCAATTAATGGCTCTGCAATCGGCCCACATCAATAAACTGGTTGCTGCCGGAATTTTAACCCAACTACAATTGCAATCTTTGCAAAATTCGGTTACCAGCTTCTACGACAACCAGGGCAAAGCTGAGCGAATTAAGAACTTCCCTTATCCACGTCATTTCTCCTCAATAGCCACCATTATGTTAAATTTATTTGTGTTTTTGGTGCCTTACGGACTGCTAAACGAATTTAATAAGCTAGGCAACGGCACTTTAATTGAAGGCTATTCTATTTGGCTAAACATCCCCTTTGCGATTTTGTTAACCTGGGTTTTTAACTCGCTTGATATTGTTGGCGAAAGCTCTACCAACCCTTTCGAAGGAAGTGCAAACGATGTTCCAATCACAAATATTTCCAGAACGATAGAAATTGACATGCGGGATATGCTTGATGAAACAGATTTGCCGCCGGCACTTACGCCAGAGCATTTTATACTGATGTAATGGTTTTTCTGTTATGGAAATGCCTTAAATTCTTCATCATATTGGTATATTAGTATAAATAATTTGAATGCTAAAAACCCATGATATGAAAAGAAACTTTATTTACCTCGTTCTGGCAGCTCTTCCGTTTGCCTATGCTTGTAACCAAAATAAAAGCGACAGTAATTCGAAAACTAAAACCGATTCGGTAGTTAAAGAAGCTTGTTACGCAGCTGCATTTGAAAAAGATAGTGCTGCTATTATTGTTAACACCATGGCATCGGGCAAAGTAACGGGCTCGTTATTGATTAAATATGGCAATAAACCGCAAAATAATGGTAAGATTGATGGTAAATTTAGCGGTGATACCTTATATGTAGATTACCGTTTTAATACTGGTAAAGATAGCACGCGGGTATTTACCAATCCGCTGGCTTTCTTAAAAAAAGATGGTAAACTGATTATGGGAGTAGGGCAAATTGAAACTACACTTGGCCGTTCTTACTTTGTAAAAGGAAAACCGATTAATTATGAAGCCGGAAAATTTATTTTTACAGAAGTGAACTGTAAATAAGATTCTTTAAACGACTACTCTGTAGCGCGCACTGTGAGGTCAGATGTTCCCGTCTGACCTTATTTCCTCAATTTCCTGTCACTTTCAGATAGTAAGATCTGACAGCACTGTTATTTTGCCACGGATGCGCAGAAAACACGGTGGCATTTTTCTTTTTGTTTGCCATCCCGAATACAAATCGTTATCCTGAACTTGTTTCAGGATCCACCGTGTTATCAACCAATGATGTTCCTAAGCTAATCGCCATGTTGCGAATTTGAAGACTTTTTTCGAGGCAGGGTCTTCGTTTTTAGAGATTCTTCGCATCGTTAATCATGCAGGAAAAAATTATTTTAAAATAAATTACTACAATTCCTATAGACTTTATATATTTGTAATAATTAACGAATGTGAACCAGCATAAATTTGGTGTTATGATTTTAAATAAAGTAGAAAAAGCAAACATTGAACCACGAATTACTTTAATAGGTGCAGGTCCTGGCGACCCGGATTTATTTAGTTTAAAAGGTGTTAAAGCATTAAAAACAGCTGATGTTGTTTTGTACGATGCAAATGTGAACGAAGCTTTATTATGTCATGCGCCAGATGGTATTCCAAAAGTTTATGTAGGTAAACGCAGTGATGATGAAGATTTTTCGCAAGAGGCCGTAAACAAGCTGATTGTTGATTATGCTTTAAATTATGGTCATGTGGTGCGGTTAAAAAGCGGCGATCCGTTTTTCTTTGCCAAAGGTTACGAAGAAATTGATGCCGCCGAATCGTACAGCATTCCAACTGAAATTATTCCGGGTATTTCAAGTGCTACAGGTGCGCCAAGTTTACAAAAGATTCCGATGATTTATAAAGACCTGAGCGAGAGCTTCTGGGCGGTAACCGGAACTAACTCAAGAGGCGAAATTTCTGAAGATTTATACATTGCAGCTAAAACCAAAGCTACCATTGTAGTTTTAAACGGAATTGAGAAAGTAAAAGAAATTGCAGCCATTTTTCAGGCCGAAAGCAAAAATCTTTTACCGGTAGCGGTAATCCAGAACGGATCGACGCCGCAAGAGAAAATTGCAGTGGGTATTGTTGATACCATTGCTGAAATTGTTGAGGATAAAAAAATTACCGCACCTGCCTTATTGGTTTTTGGCGATGTGGTTTCGTTGCACCCTCAGTTTCAACCTATCCGCGATTTTTACGAAATTTTAGCGGAAGAGTACTAAGGTATTTTTAAACCAAAAATATATTTGTTTTGTTGTTAAAACCGCATGGGCGAGCCAGGCGGTTTTTTTGTTTAGGCTTATTCTCCGAGTCTATCAGCGCAATCCGCGGGAAACTATAATAAGTTCTCCCGCAGATTTAAGAGGATCATCGCAGATTAAATACTTAGGGTTATTAAAAATCTCTACGTGTATCAGCGCAATCCGCGGGAAACTATAATAAATTCTCCCGCAGATTTAAGAGGATCACTGCAGATTAAATACTTAGGATTATTAAAACCTCTGCGTGTATCAGCGTAATCAGCGGGAAACTATAATAATTCTCAGATTAAATGCATATTTCCCGGATTTTATTGCTGCTAAATTTGCACTTTAAACTGCTTTATAATGCTTACTTTTTTTAATGGAAAACACGCTTGCGTACTTTTGCGTAGTTATGGAAAATCAGGTAAAATACTGCCTTTCAGCACTGAAATAGGTGCACTGAATAAGAAATCCCCAAACCCTGAATTTTCACCTAAAAATATAATTTACATTATTTGCAATGCTCAAAACAATTAGTAACTTACTTAGGTTATCTACACCAAATATTTGATGGAAATTATACATATAAGTGCCGAGTGTTACCCTGTTGCAAAAGTTGGTGGTTTAGCCGATGTGGTAGGGGCCTTACCCAAGTATCAAAATAAATTAGGCCACATTGCCAAAGTGGTTGTTCCGGCGTACGACACTAAATTCATCCGCGAAAGCGAATTTGAAGTAACCTACGATGCCTGGTCTAACTATGGTAATCATCATTTTCATTACCGCATATTAAAAGAAAAAACCAATAAACTGGGTTTCGATGTTTACGTAATCCATATTAAAGGCCTTACCGACAGACCGAATGTTTACGGTTATGGCGATGATACTGAACGTTTTGTTGCTTTTCAGATTGCCACTTTAGATTGGATTGCCCAATGGGAACATCGTCCGGATGTAATTCACTGTCACGATCACCATACCGGTTTAATTCCTTTTATGGCATCGAATTGTTTAAAATACGAAAGCATTAAACATGTACCTACAGTTTTAACCATTCACAACGCCCAATACCAGGGACAATTTGGCTGGGATAAATTATACTACCTACCGGCCTTCGATTTATGGAAGGGTGGTTTGCTGGGCTGGGATGATGCCATTAACCCTTTGGCTTCGGCTATAAAATGTGCGTGGCGCGTAACTACAGTTTCGCCAAGCTACCTCGAAGAAATGATGAACAATGCCCGTGGCTTAGAAAGTTTGTTGAGACAGGAACGCTGGAAATCGGTAGGGATTTTAAATGGTATTGACAGCGAAGTCTGGAATCCGGAAACCGACCCTATGCTGGGCAAAGGTTACAATATAAAGACCGTTGAAGCCGGTAAGCAGGCAAACAAAACTGCTCTGTGCAATGTTTTTCAATTAGATGCGTCTAAGCCCCTCTTTACTTTTATCGGCCGGCTGGTTGATGAAAAAGGAGCCGATTTGCTGCCTGATATATTTTATACTGCTTTGCAGCAGCATGGCGATAACATTAATGTATTGGTTTTAGGATCGGGCGATAATTGGGTAGAAGGGCGTTTAAATCAGTTAAAGGATATTTTTCCGGGTAAGTATAATGCCTACATTGGCTACAATGAGCAGGTTTCGCACGAAATTTATGCCGGTGCCGATTTCCTGATCATGCCTTCGCGTGTTGAACCCTGTGGTTTAAACCAGCTGTATGCTTTAAGGTATGGTACAGTGCCCATGGTACGGCGTATAGGTGGGTTAAAAGATACCGTGATTGATATTGGCGATGGAGGTTTTGGTATTTGCCACGACCAAACCAGTATTTGGGATGTTACCCACGCCATTAACCGCGCAGTAGAACTGTATAACAATAAAAAAGCTTTTAAAGCAGTGCGTAAAACAATGATGAAGCTAGACCACTCGTGGGATAATGCGGCATTAAATTATATAGAATTGTACCAATTATTAAATTAAGCTTAAACATGACTGACAAAGTTTTAGGCGTTATCCTTGGCGGTGGCCAGGGCTCTAGATTATCGCCACTTACACAAACACGTTCTAAACCGGCAGTTCCAATTGCAGGGAAGTACCGGTTGGTAGACATTCCAATTTCTAACTGCCTTAACTCAGGCATCCACCGTATGTTTGTACTTACGCAGTTTAATTCGGCATCGTTAAATAAGCACATTAAGAATACGTATCACTTTAGTCATTTCAGTAAGGCTTTTGTTGATATTCTGGCAGCAGAGCAAACGGTACAAAATGCAGGCTGGTTTCAGGGTACTGCCGATGCGGTACGTCAGTGCATGCACCATATTGTTTCACATGAGTTTGATTATATTTTAATCCTTTCGGGCGATCAGTTGTACCAGATGGATTTTAAAGATATGATTGAAAAGCACATTGAGGCTGAAGCGGAAATTACCATTGCCACCATTCCGGTTACAGCCAAAGATGCTACCGATTTCGGTATTTTGAAAGCCGATGAAGAAAATATGATTACTTCTTTTATCGAAAAACCAAAAACCGGATTGGAAGAGTGGATTTCGGATACTGGTGAGGAGATGCAGGGTGAAGGCCGTAATTTTCTGGCTTCGATGGGAATTTATGTATTCAACCGCGAATACCTCATTAATATCTTAAACGAAAACGAAGAGGAGAAAGATTTTGGTAAAGAAATTTTACCGCGTGCCATTACCCAAAGCAGGGTTTTAAGCTATCAATATGAAGGCTATTGGACTGATATCGGTAACATTTCGTCGTTTTTTGAGGCTAATCTGGGTCTTACAGACGAAATTCCGAAATTTAACATGTTCGATAGTAACCACGCTATTTTTACCAGGGCACGGATGTTACCGCCTTCTAAAATTTCGGGTACCACTTTAAATAAGGCCATTATTGCCGAAGGCTGTATTGTACAGGCCAGTAAGGTAGAACATGCCGTTTTGGGTATCAGGGCAAGAATAGGGAAGAATACGGTTATTACCAATTCTTACATTATGGGTAGCGACAGGTACCAGACTTTCGAAGAAATACAGGAAGAAACAAGCAAAGGAAATTCGCTGATTGGTATTGGCGACAGGTGTTACATTAACAATGCCATTATCGACAAAAACTGCCGTATTGGTAACGATGTGAAAATTAATGGCGGCGATCATTTGGAAGATGGCGACTTTGAACTCTATGCCGTTAAAGATGGTATAGTGGTAATTAAAAAAGGAGTGGCTTTGCCTAGCGGAACTGTAATTTAGCAATCATTATCATTAACTATAGGCCAGTTTAGTTTACCTAGGCTGGCTTTTTATTTTGTATTTAACTGCTGTTGGGTAGGTTTTTTACATTCCTGCCAACATTTTGGGTACAGGCTTGTTAATTTATAAACACATAAAACAGCTTATGCCCGAACAGCATTTATATCAAACCGGAATAATAGGAAATTGCGCTTTTTTAGCCCACGTAAATAAAAACACCGATATATCATGGCTATGCTGGCCACGTTTCGATAGTTCATTCGTTTTTGGCAGTTTATTGGATAAACAAAAAGGAGGCGAGTTTTCTATCAGGCCACAAGGCGAATTTTCTTCCAATCAATACTATATCGAAAATACCAATGTATTGCGGACCGAAATTACCGCCGAAGATGGTACTTACCGGGTAACCGATTTTGCTCCCCGCTTTCACCTTTACGAAAGGTATTTCAAACCTTTAATGTTGATCAGGAAAATTGAACCTTTAACCGGAAGTCCCCGGATAACAATTAAGTGTAAGCCGGTGTGCAATTATGGCAAAAGTGCCATGACCGTAAGCCGTGGCAGTAACCATATCGATTATTTAGGTTGCGATGAAAATATCCGTTTGAGTACCAATGTTTCGTTAACTTATATTATCGATGAAAAAGCATTTGTGCTGAACGAAGCCAAATACCTGGTAATGACCTATGGCCAAAATCTCGAAGCCCCGATTGTAAGTACTTCGGAAAATTTCCTGCGCGAAACGATTGCTTATTGGCGCTTGTGGATTAAACATTCATCAATTGCTGGTTTTTATCAGCATTTTGTTATCCGCTCTGCGCTGGTGCTTAAAATTCACCAGTATGAGGATACCGGGGCAATTATTGCTGCCAGTACCACCAGTTTACCCGAATCGCCGGGTAGTACACGCAACTGGGATTACCGTTATTGCTGGCTGCGCGATTCGCACTATGTACTCACTTCGCTCAATCACATTGGTCATTTTGAGGAGATGGAGAAGTATTTCAATTACCTCTCTGATATTTCGCATGCAGAAGATACACGTTACCAGCCTTTGTACGGCATTGCGGGCGAAAGAAAAATTACCGAAAATACTTTAGATCATTTAGCGGGATATAGAGGCGAGAAACCGATCAGAATTGGAAATCAGGCTTACGAACACATTCAGAATGATATTTATGGTCAGGTTTTAATTTCGATGCTGCCGCTATATACCGATCACCGCTTTGTGTTTTCGGAGCGGAGCGACTCAGTAAAATGGATAGAAAGTGTTTTATCTAAAATTGAAAGTACCATTGATGAAAAGGATGCCGGAATATGGGAGTTCAGAAATATTGCCAATGTGCATTGTTACAGCAATCTTTTTCAATGGGCAGGGGCACAGGCCGCATTAAAAATGGCCAAAACTATAGGTAATCAAAACTTCGAAGATCGCGCTCAGGTTTTGATTGATAAAGCTGCAGCACATATCGAAGCCTGTTACGATCCGGAAAGGAGAGTATATACCAATGCGGTGGGTAGCAAGCATTTGGATGCGAGTACGTTGCAGTTGATTATGATGAATTACCTCGATCCGGCATCTGATAAGGCCAAAGATCATTTAAAAGCACTGGAAGCAGAGCTTAAAACAGAGGATGGCTTGTTTTACCGCTACCTGCATGCTGATGATTTTGGGAAACCAAAAACTACTTTTTTAATCTGCGCTTTCTGGTATGTGGAGGCATTGGCTTGCGTTGGTCGAACCGATGAAGCCATTAAAGAATTCGAAAATATCATTAAATACTGCAATCACCTGTTACTTTTTAGCGAAGATGTAGATGCCAAAACAGGTAGTCAGTGGGGGAATTTTCCTCAGGCCTACAGTCATGTAGGTTTAATGAATGCTGCTTACCGCATTGCAATTAAACTGGATAGGCCGATATTTTTGTAGGGATTGTGCATTAAAAAAAAGGATATTCGCAAGAAGCTCATTTTCGTTAATCGTCATTCTCAGCTTGATCGATAGCTATCGGATGGGATCCTCACACTTTATCGGTGCCTGTATTTCGCTTTAAGATTCCCGTTTTCACGGGAATGACGGATCGTATATTGGATTCCTATCGGTTGGTGTCACACCGACCGAAAAAAATAGCATAACATCCTTTGTTGTCTTTGATCGTCATTCCCAGCTTGATCCGATAGCTATCGGATGGGAATCCTCACACTTTATCGGTGCCTGTATTTCGCTTTAAGATTCCTGTTTTCACGGGAATGACGGATCGTATATTGGATTTCTATCGGTCGGTGTCACACCGACCGAAAAAAATAGCTTAACATCCTTTGTTGTCTTTGATCGTCATTCCCAGCTTGATCCGATAGCTATCGGATGGGAATTCTCACACTTTATCGGTGCCTGTATTTCGCTTTAAGATTCCCGTTTTCACGGGAATGACGGATTGTATATTGGATTCCTATCGGTTGGTGTCACACCGACCGAAAAGATTAACCCCTGTCTACAAATTCCTCTTTAACTAAACTCCACAATAACTTTCTCACCTCTTTATAATCATTGAGGTAATACTTGGCTTCTGAAATATTATTACCAACTTTAATGGTAAAAGCATCGTTGGGTAGTGCCTTAAAAATATCTTCGTCAGTATGATCATCGCCCAGGGCGAGTATAAAATCAGGATGTTTATCGTAAAGCCAGTTTAAGGCAGCCTTACCTTTGTTTACTTCCATGTTTTTAAACTCAATAACTTTGTTGCCTGGCATCAGCTGTAAACCTTTATCGGCCGCCAGAATCCTTAAATGGCTTACAATTTCATTTGCCCTTAACTCGCCCAGTCCTTCATCCGCTTTGCGGTAATGCCATACCAGCGAATAGCTTTTTTCTTCAATAAACGAACCCGGAGTACGGTCGGTGTAAGTCTCCAGAATGGTTTTCATTTCCTGCTTCCATTGGTCGGTTAACAGCGGCAGACAATTCCATTTTTCGCCATTTGTTTTCTGCCAGGCGCCATGTTCGGCAATCATATCAACCTTTAAATGGCCAAACCATTTTTCGAGTGTTTCATTTCTTCTGCCACTAATAATTACCACCTGATTGCTTTCATCTTCCGTTAGTTTTTTAATCAGCGCATACAATTCTTCATCGGGCGATGCATCATCGATATTGCCAGTAAAATCAACCAGGGTTCCATCGTAATCCAGAAATAAAACGCGGTTGGTACTTTGCTGGTAATGCCGGGTAATATTTTCATTAATCAGGTTTACGGCATGTTTGGTTAATAAGGATTGTTGAGAATCTTTCACTTCGTTTAGTCTTAAAATAAAATTGTTGACCCAATGTTTCACGTTAAACTTTTCTACAATGCCACGCATGGCTTTCATGCGGCTTTGCTGCTCTTCAAGAGGCATTTTCAGTGCCAGAACAATGGCCTCCATAATGTCGCCTACGTTGTTGGGGTTTACTATTACTGCATCTGTTAATTCTTTCGAGGCGCCGGCCATTTCGCTCAGAATGAGTACGCCATCATTGTTTTGCCTGCTGGCCACATATTCTTTACTTACCAGGTTCATGCCATCACGCATGGGCGTAACCAGGCAAATATCGGCTGCTGAATATAGGGCTGATAGTACTTCGATGGGGAAAGAGCGGTAGAAATAATTAACCGGAATCCAGTTAATAGACCGGTAGCGTGCATTCAGGTTACCCACAAACTGATCAATCTGTTCTTTTAAATCGCGGTATTGCGGAACGGTATCGCGTGAGGGGACGACCACCATATACAGTTCTATTTTGCCAATATATTCGGGGTGTAGTTGCAAAAGGAGTTCGAGTGCTTTTAAACGTTCCAAAATTCCTTTGCTGTAGTCGAGCCTGTCGATAGAAAGAATGAGTTTTAAACCTTCTTTGCCCTTACGGAAGTATTCCATTTCTTTTTGTACTTCATCACGTGCGGTGAGACTGGAAAATTTCTCAAAATCAATCCCCATGGGGAAAGCTTCAACCACAATTTGCCTTTCATTACTGTTTAAAACATTGGCTGATGAATTTACCGGAAGTAAGCGTGTGGCGGTACTTAAAAAGTGGCGTACATCATCGTAGGTGTGGAAACCCACCAAATCGGCACCAAGCACTCCATTTAACAGCTCATCGCGCCAGGGAATGAGTCTGAAAATTTCGTATGAAGGAAAGGGGATGTGTTGAAAAAAACCAATGGTTGATTGTGGCAGCTCACTGCGCAATATTCCGGGTAAAAGTAATAGCTGGTAATCCTGTATCCATATTTTATCTTTTTTGTGCAGTACTTTTAAAGCTGCGCTGGCAAATTTCTGATTAACTGATTGATAGCAGTCCCAATAGCTCTGTTCATAATGCGCATAAGTAACGAGGTAGTGAAAAACCGGCCATAAAACTTCGTTTGAGAAGCCTTCGTAGTAAAGGTTAATTTCATCCTGGGTTAAAAAAACGGGATAAAGGTTAAGTTTGGAAAGTTTGTCGGTTACTTCCTGTTGCCTTTCTTCAGGCACATCAATTCCGGGCCATCCAATCCATACCGAATTACCTGAGCGGTAAACGTCTCCCAGGCCTGTGGCTAAGCCACCTTCGCTGGGTATAAAGGTGTAATGACCATTTTCTTCAATAATTTTAACGGGTAGTCTGTTCGATATTATAACTGTCTTCATGCTTGTATTTAATGTATCTATACTAATAGAAGACAATCAAAACCATTTTTGTTTTGAATTTTTAAGTTACAAACATTCAGATGATTTAACTCAGGCAGATCATTCAGGTATTTTAATTGGATATAGGCTGTTTAAATGTAATTGAATACCAGCGAAAAAGTGGTCAGTTTATTGGGCTCAGATACCACTTCGATACTGCCACGATGCATTTTCATGATGTTGCGGCTAATGGTAAGGCCAATACCCGAACCATTTTTGCGCGTGGTATAGAAAGGCACGAATATTTTTTCAAGATCTGCCGCCTCAATACCTTTTCCATTATCGCTTACATCGATATACAATTTGGTGTGCTCTAACCGGTAGCTAACCGAAATATGTGGGTTTTCCTTCTCTTCGACAGAATAAATGCTATTGGTAATTAGGTTAATGAGCACTTGTTCTATCAATTTTAAATCGAGCTGAACGGTAATTTTAGAGGAGGTTTGTTCTACATCTAAAATCACATTTTTAACCCTCGCAAAAGGTTGCATCAACACTTTAATGTGCTTTAGGATTTCGCCAATGGTGTGCGATTCGAGGTTTGGTGTGGGCAGTTCGGCAATTAAACGGTAGTCTTTTACGAAATCGAGCAAACCGGCTGAACGTCTTTTAATGGTTTGCAAGGCCGTTTTAAGGTCATCCATTTCAGATACATCGAGGTTTTCCTTATCGCTTACCATGCTGTTAATGGTATCGGATAAAGAACTGATCGGGGTAATAGAATTGAGAATTTCGTGCGAAATAACCCCGATTAAGCGGTTCCAGGCTTCGGTTTCCTTCTGCTCAATTTCATCCTTTATATTTTGAAAACTGATAATGGTATAATTTTTACCATATAGGTTTAACGGAATAACTTCGGTTGAAAGCTGAATGAGTTTATCCTGAATTTTTAACTCCAAAAATCTTTTACCACCCTGTACAATTTGCTCTATTTCGCTGGCAAAAGCGGGTAAGTGCTGTTTTAACCTATGCCAGTATTTATAGGCTGGTATGCCCAGGAGGTTGGATGCGGCCTGGTTGAAAAAGGCAATTTCCTCGCTTTCTTCGTCCGTTTCCGTATTGTTGATCACGATTACCCCTACAGGCACTTGTTCCAGTATGGTTTTAATCAGTTGAAACATTGCTTCCTGTTCGAGCCTGATTTGTTTATGCACTTGCAGGATTTCGCCAAAAGACTCGTACAATTCGGGGAAACTGCCTCTTGTAGCCTTGTTTTTAAAATTTAAAGTATGATCGCGTGTTTTTACCGCCAGTATAAATCGTTTAATATCTGACCGGATTTCGTTAATGTAGTAATAAAGCGAAATAATGGCACCCAGTAGTAATAAAGCTGTGCCTGCAATGGTAAACCAAAGCTGGGTATTGCTGATAAGGTAATACAACAGGTAGCCCAGCAGGTTAATTACCAGTAAGCGGAATATTAAACGAAAGGTAAAGCGTTTGTAGAACATATTTTTTTAAGCTGAAAGCTAAGAGCTGAAAGACTAAAGCTTTTAACCTTTGGTCTTTCAGCTATCAGCTTAAATTCCAAATTTCTCAATTCTTCTGTACAGTGCGGCACGGGTTAAACCGAGCTCGGCAGCTGCTTTTGATATATTGCCTTTATGTTTGTCGATGGCTTTCTGCACCATCATTTTCTCCATATCTTCTAAGGCCATTTCATCAGGTAAGGTATTGTTCTGGGCAAAACGCTGCGGACTTAATTGCAAATCGGCTTCAGAAATTTCGGAACCATCGCTCATAATTACTGCCCGTTCTAAAACATGTTGCAGCTCGCGTACATTACCCGGCCATTTATAACTGAGCAGTACCTCTTGTGCCTTAGCGCTTAAATTACGGATTTCTTTGTGGTATTTGGTGCTGAAAACCTGCATAAAATGATTGGCCAGCAATAAAATATCTTCTCCGCGTTTGCGTAGCGGAGGCAGTAATAACTCAACGGTATTAATCCTGAACAATAAATCCTGCCTGAAAGTATTTTTAGCTACCATCTCATCAAGCGGCATGTTGGTAGCCGTAATTAAGCGCACGTTTACCTTACGTTCTTTACTTTCGCCTAAACGGGTAACGGTTCTGTTTTGTAAAACGCTCAGTAACTTGGCCTGTAGCGGTAAGCTTAAATTCCCGATCTCATCTAAAAAAATGGTTCCACCATCGGCCAATTCAAAGCGGCCTGGTTTATCCTCTCTGGCGTCAGTGAAAGCACCTTTGGCATAGCCGAAAAGTTCACTTTCGAATAAGTTTTCATTTAGTGAACCCAGATCCACATGCATAAATACCTGGTTTTTCCGTTGCGAATTTCCATGTATCTCGTAGGCAAAAACCTGTTTTCCTGTACCATTTTCGCCCAAAATAAGCACATTGGCATCGGTTGGCGCTACTTTCAGCAGTGTATTTTGCAATTGCTTAATCCCTTCTGCCTGACCAACAATGTTATCAAAACCACGGGTCATATCTTTTTGCAGCGAAGAATGTATTTTCTCGAGTTTCTTCACCTTGCGGGTCGATGCGCGAAGTTTGGATGCTGCAGAAATTGTGGCAAAGAGCTTTTCATTTTCCCAGGGTTTAAGGATAAAATCAGTAGCCCCGTTTTTAATTGCTTTTACGGCAAGTTCAACATTACCGAAGGCAGTCATTAAAATCACAACATAATCTTTATCAATCGACAGGATGTGCTCCAGCCAATATAAACCCTCGCGACCATCGCTGGCACCTTTCTGGTAATTCATGTCCAAAAGAATAATGTCGACTTCGTTTTTACTCAGTAAAACATTGATCTCTTTGGGCGATTTACAGGTAATCACCTGCTTAATCTGTTGTTTTAAAAATAAACGCGCACTCAATAGAATGTCGTCGTCGTCATCGATAATTAAAACTGTAGCGTCTAACATAAATAAATTCTTAGTACGAATGTAACTAAACTGTCCGTTCGCGCACATAAACTGTCCGATAATGAACATGTTAAAATAGTAAAAATATGTAAATATTTGATTTTTAGTTGTTTAAATGTGTTCAGTGCTTTTGGCACAAGCTTGGTTATTAGAGAAACCGAACAGTACAACCGAACACATGGACAAAAAAATAGAGAAAAAAAGATTTAACAGAAAAACGCTTTTGATGATAGGCGGAGCCCTTGCTTTCGTAGCAATTGTGATTTATGGCTACACCTTATCGCTAAAGAAAGTATACAGTGCCGATGCAGATAAATTAACCATCAGCAAAGTAGAATTTGGCGATTTTGAAGATGTTGTTTTGTTAAATGCCAGTGTGGTTCCCTTAACTTCGGTAATTGTAAGTTCATCGGAAGGTGGTACCGTAGCCGAAATTTTTACCGAAAATGGTGCTTCGGTTGTAAAAGGAACTCCATTATTGCGGATTGCTAACTCAAATGCCATGTTAAGTTACACTTCCAGCCAGACAGCAGCCACCGAGCAAATTAATCAATTGCGCAAATCGCGTTTGGACTTAGAACAAAATCAAAGAGTATTAAACCAGGATCTACTTGACGTAGAAAATAACCTGCGTACAGCCGCAAGACAGTTTCGTTTGGATAGTAACCTGTTCAGTAAAAAAGTAATTACCCTGCAGGAGTTCAATAAATCGAGCCAGGATTACGAATATTACCAGGGTAAACGTAAGATTGTCAGGCAGGCTATTGCCCAGGAAAACCAAAGCAGAAAAATGCAGCTGGCACAAATCGATCAATCGATGGCACAAATGAACGAGAGTTTGGAAATGATCCGCAAAAACATCGAAAATATGACCATAAAGGCACCTGTTTCAGGTAAATTATCTTCTTATGATCCGGTAATTGGGAAATCGTACAATTCGAACGAAATGATCGGAAAGATTGACGTTTTGCAGGGATACAAATTGCAGGCTGGCGTAGACGAATACTATATCAACAGGGTAAAAGAAGGACAAACAGCTAACTGTGAGTTTAATGGTAAAACTTATAATTTAACCGTAAGTAAGGTAATTCCGGAGGTTACTGCCGGACAGTTTCAGGTGGAGATGGTTTTTAAAACTGCTGCACCCGACGGTTTACGCCGCGGCTTATCGCTGCAAACCAAGCTAACTTTGTCTGATAACAGCAAATCGTTGCTTTTGGCTCAGGGCCAGTTTTTTCAGAGTACAGGCGGCTCCTGGGTCTTTGTGGTAAACAATGGCAAGGCTACCAAGAAAAATGTTAAAATAGGACGTAAAAATTACCTCTACTATGAGATATTGGATGGTTTACAGAAAGGCGACGAAGTAATTACTTCATCTTACGATCAGTTCACGCAATACGACCAGGTAGAGATAAGTAAATAAGATAAGCGCCTTGCGATGATCGTTTGGCGGAAGTTTAAAAAACAATTTTAAAAATATAATCAGGTCTGGCTACTAAATACTTGATACTAGTTACTAAATACTTGATACTAGTTACTAATTACTTGCTACTTAATACTTGTTACTAAATACTTGCTACTAGTTCCCAACACCTGATACTCAATACTCAAAAGCTATGATTAAAATAGAAAAACTGGAAAAAGTTTACAAAACTGAAGAAGTAGAAACCACGGCACTTAACGGGATCGATCTTTACGTAAAAGAAGGCGAATTTGTATCCATCATGGGCCCGTCGGGTTGTGGTAAATCTACGCTGTTAAACGTAATGGGCCTATTGGATAAACCTGAAAGCGGAAGCTATAAGTTTATCGATACCGAACTTTTAACGCTTAACGACAGGGAGCGCTCTAATTTTCGTAAGCGGAATATGGGCTTTGTTTTCCAGAATTTTAATCTGATTGATGAGCTGACCGTTTTCGAAAATATCGAGTTGCCGCTAATCTACAATAAAGTGCCGGCAACCGAACGTAAAAAGCTGGTTAACGAAATTATTGAGCGGATGAACATCGTAAACCGTAGCGGGCACTTTCCGCAACAATTATCAGGTGGACAACAGCAGCGTGTAGCCGTAGCCCGGGCATTGGTAACCAAACCTAAACTGGTTTTGGCCGATGAGCCTACCGGAAACCTGGATAGCTCGCACGGTAACGAAGTAATGGAACTGCTTTGCGAGTTAAACGAAACCGGAACTACAATAGTGATGGTAACACACTCAAGTCATGATGCCAGTTTCTCTAACCGGATTATTAACCTCAAAGATGGTCACGTTATTTCCGAAAAGGTGAACAAGAGCCGCAATGAGGAACTGATATAGAGGTTTAAGGTAAAAGGCGTGAGGTATAAGGTTATAGTATATACACCTTAAACCTTCAGCCCTAAACCTTACACCTTGTATAAAGATTTTAGTTTAGTTTAATGAGAGCCACCCAACAATCTTCCCGGATGGGGAGATTGGGGAAGGCAAAAAGCGGAAAGCTTAAAGACCAAAGCAATAAGCAGCAGTCTTGATACTAAATACGAATAAACCAATTGGCAGTTTTCAGTTGGCAATTTAACAATTAACCAGTTTAACAATTTATACAGTTAACCACACGATGTTCAAATTAAACCTCAAAATAGCCTTACGCAACCTTTGGAAAAACAAGGGATTCTCGCTGATCAATATCGGAGGATTGGCCATTGGTTTGGCGAGTTGCATGATTTTGCTTTTATACGTGGCTTACGAATGGGGCTATGATAAGCAGTTTAAAAATAGCGATAAAACCTATGTGGTGTACCAAAGTGTAGTAGCAAACGGTAAAACTTTCAGCTGGTCATGGACACCCAATGCTATGGCAGCAGATATTCAGGAAAAATTTCCCGGTGTTAAATATGCCTCACATTCAACGTATCCACGCCTAAACTTACTAACTGTTGGCGATAAAAAAATTAGCAGTAAAGTAGTATTCGCAGATCCGAATTTTCTACAAATACTGGATTACACTTTTATTAAAGGTAATGCCGCAGCAGTTTTGAAAAACGTAAACAGCATCATCTTAACCAAATCTATGGCTGAGAAATTGTTTGGAAATGAGGACCCTCTAAATAAAACAGTAAAATTCGAAAATCAGGATGTATTGAAAGTTGAAGGTGTAATAGAGGATACTCCTGCCAATAGCAGTATCCATTTTGAGTGCGTTATGCCATGGAAATTATTCGTAAAAAGAGAAACCTGGGCAAAAGAAGACAATTGGGGTAATAATATGTGTCTTACCCTTGTACAGTTAAAAGATAATAATGCATTTGCAACCGCTAACACTGAAATAAAGAACATTTATAAAAGACACGACAAAGAAATTGCTGCAGTAGCTTTACTTCATCCCTTAACCAAATGGCACTTGTATGGTGATTTTGAAAATGGAAAATCAATAGGCGGTAAGATAGATCAGCTTAAAATATTTTTGCTGCTTGCCTTTTGTATCCTGTTAATTGCCTGCGTAAACTTCATGAATCTATCTACAGCCCGGTCAGAACGCAGGGCAAAAGAGGTTGGTGTACGCAAAGCCATCGGCTCAACACGTAAATCGTTAATTAGCCAGTTTTTTTTAGAATCGCTGTTGATTACCTTTATTTCTACTGCTTTAGCCTTTATTCTGATTGAAGTTAGTTTACCCTACTTTAATAATTTATTGAATATCAAATTAAACATCGACTATTACAATGTTTCATTTTGGCTTGCCTTATTTGGCTTGATGATTTTTACAGGTTTTGTTGCGGGTAGCTATCCGGCACTCTATTTATCATCTTTCGAACCGGTTAAAGTGCTTAAGGGCTTAAGATTAAAAACCGATTCATCAGTTTCGGTAAGGAAAGTACTGGTGGTAGGCCAGTTTGTTTTTGCTTCGTGCTTAATTGTTTGTACTGCAGTAATTTATCAGCAACTTAATTATGTGAGGAACAAGCCTATTGGCTACAATCAGTCCAATTTGGTGCAGATCGCAATTGATGGAAAACTACGTGATCAGAGCAAGCTGGAAGTGCTTAAAACTCAAATGATCAAATCTGGCGCAGCCTCGAATGTAACTTTCTTTAATTCTGACTTTACAGAGGGCGGAAACAATACAACGAATATTGAATGGGAAGGTAAAAATCCAAAAGAACTTATTTCATTTAACCATAGGGGGATAGGTTATGATTTTACTGAAACTATCGGGACGGAAATCATCAGTGGAAGAGAATTTTCTTCAAAATTTCCAAACGATACCAGCAGTGTTATGCTTAACGAAGCAGCCGTGAGAATGATGAATTTAAAAAATCCTATTGGTGCCGTAATCACCTTTTGGGGTACGAGGTTAACCAATGTTGGTGTGGTAAAAGATTTTGTAGTAGAGAGTGCTTATCAGAAAGTGGCACCTATGATTTTTTACTTAAATACCAAGGATAATGCGACCATGATCATCGCCCGGTTAAATCCAAATCAAAATATCAGCTCATCATTGGGCAAAATTGAAGCCTTAGTGAAGGAAATGGAACCTAATTATCCTGTTAACCTTAAGTTCGTAAACGAGTCTTTTGAAGTAAAATTTCAGGATGAAAAGCTACTGGGCACACTTTCCAATTGGTTTGGTGGTTTCGCCATCTTTATTTCCTGCCTGGGTTTATTGGGACTGGCTTTATTCATGGCCGAGCAACGCAAAAAAGAAATCAGTATCCGTAAGGTGTTGGGAGCGAGTACAACCAATATCCTTACCTTATTGAATAAGGATTTTATTAAACTGGTGGCCATTGCCAATATCATTGCCTTTCCGCTGGCTTATATCATTATCAACAAATGGCTTTCCGCTTTCGAATACCGGATTAACATTTCGGCATTGCCTTTTATTGCTGCCATTACTTTATCAGTGCTGATTGCCATTTTAACCGTGAGCATCCAATCGGTAAAAGTCGCGAAAGCTAACCCGGTTGATGCTTTGAAGTACGAATAAGGCAGAAAGCAGAAAGACCAAAGACTAAAGCAAGCAAAGTCTTGATACTCAATACCTGATACTTGATACCAAAAACACTGAGAAATGTTCAAATTAAACCTAAAAATAGCCTTACGCAACCTTTGGAGAAACAAGGGAATTACCGCAATTAATGTTGGTGGTTTGGCCATTGCTTTGGCTGCGTTTATTTTGGTAATGTTGTATTTTACCTACGAAACCAGTTTTGATAAGACTAATCCGAACTATAAAAACATCTATGTAGTTGGGCGCATCTATCCCGATTTTAAAACCAATTATACCCCGCCGCCTCTTGGAAAAGCCATAAAGCAACATTTTCCGGAAGTAGAAAAAATGGGTATTACCAAAGGGATTTTTTTTGAACTGGTATTGAAAAATGGCAATAACACTGTTTTTACTAATAATTTTTTGCAAGCAGATTATACTGCAGCCGAAATACTCGACTTAAAACCTACCGGCGGACTTGAAAAACCTGCAGGTGATGTAGAAAGGCTTTCGTATCTGAGTAAAGAGAGCATGAAAGCGCTGTTCCCAAATAAAACAGATAATAAACCTGAAATGGTAACTGTGGGAAGTAGTTTAATGGGTATAAAGAATAAGATTAATGGTTCCATTATCAATAACCCACATTCAAATGTAACCTTTGATGGCGTTTCGATTGGGAATGAATTGGGGCAGGGCGAGAACTATGGACACAACAATTACACTACCTATTTGCAACTTAAACCAGGCACAGATGTAGCCAATCTGCAAGAGAAAATAACCAGATTATACCATGCTGAGTTGCTGAAAGGCGAAACTGACCGGGAAACCATTGATAAAATAAAAGGTATTTCTACTTTTTTAGACCCATTAGCAAATCAGCATTTAAAACCCAAAGCCGGTAACGATGCACCATACAAAATATTGATAGCCCTGTCTGTACTGGGGATTTTAATCCTGATTATTGCCTGTGTTAATTTTACCAACCTGAGTATTGCACAGGCTACCAAAAGAGCCAAAGAGGTTGGGGTTAAAAAAGTGATGGGCGCTTTCCGCTTCCAGCTGGCGTTGCAGTTCCTGACCGAAATTTTAATGCAGTGCTTTGCTGCCACAGTGTTGGCACTTATCCTCGCCGAACTTGTTTTACCGGGCTTCAATAACCTGTTCTTGCTCAAACTGTCTATCTGGCATGCCGATAACGGTTTGATTTGGCAATTGCCTTTAATTTTATTTTTAATCACAGTCATTGCAGGCATTTATCCTGCAATGGTTTTATCTGGTTTTAAACCTGCCCTGGTGTTAAAAGGTAATTTTGCTACCAGTAAACAGAGTTATTGGTTGCGCAATGGTTTGCTGGTTTTTCAATTTAGCATTGCCGTTATTTTTATCATTGGCTTGTTTATCATCAATGCGCAGTTAAAATATATGCGCAGTCAGGATTTGGGCTTTAAAGCCGAACAGGTAGTTTACATTAAAAATATTGCCTTATTCTCCGATCCCGACAAATTTGAGCCTGTCAGAGAAAAAATCCTAAAAATTCCGGGCATCAAATCGGCAACCGTAGCAACCGGAATCCCGAATGGCACTGCCAACGGAACCAATACTTATACTTCAAATGGCGTTCAGGCAAGTATCAATTACCTCGATGTTGATTTCGATTACTTTGAAACCCTTGATATCAAATTAAAAGAGGGACGCTTTTTTTCTAAAGCTTTTAAAACCGATACGGCCAATTCGGCTGTGATTAACGAAAGTGCGGCCGCGAAATATGGGTTAAGCAATCCGATTGGTCAAACCATTATCGGTTGCAATACCAATTATAAAATTGTTGGTGTAATTAAAGATTTTAAAGACCGTGGTTTCGAAAATGCAACCCAACCCACCATTTACGCGATCAAGGATCCCTGCGGAAATCCGAAAATGGAAATCATGCTTAAAATCGAAGAAAATAAAATGGCCGATGCCTTAGCTGCCTTAAAAGCACAATGGCCTGAAATTAATAAACTCGATGGCGAAAATTTCCGCTACGCTTTTTTAGATGAACTTTATGGCAAGCTCTTTAAAAAACAGGAGCAATTGCAATCGGTATTTTTCGCTGCTGCCGTATTAACCGTTTTTATTGCCTTGCTGGGTTTATATGCTTTTGCCAAATACATCACCAACGGCCGCTTAAAAGAAATTGCTGTACGCAAAATACTGGGTGCAACCGATGTGCAGTTGTTGAAACTAATCAACAGTTCGTTTTTTATCCTCGTGGTAATCGCCAATATCATATCCTGGCCGGTCGCCTACATTGTTACCAACATGTGGCTTAAAACCTTTGCTTACCGGATCGATTTCCCGGTGCTGCCATTTGTAACCACAACACTGATTACACTTTTATTAACCATTGTAACCGTAAGCATTCAGGCTAAAAAAGCAGTAAATGCCAATCCGGTTGATGCATTAAAATACGAATAAAGCTGAGAGCTAAAAGACCAAAGACTAAAGCAAACAAAGTCTTGCTACTTACTACTTGCTACTTGATACTAAAAAAACGGAGAGATGTTTAGATTAAACTTAAAAATCGCATTACGGAACCTTTGGAAGAACAAAACCTCTTCTTTCATTAATGTAATTGGCTTGGCTATTGGTCTGGCTGCCTGTTTAATGTTGTTACTTTACGTAACCTACGAATGGAACTTTGATAAGCAGGCGAAAGAAGCGGCCAATGTTTATACCACCATGACCAACATTGAGGGGGATAACCGTAAAATAAGCGGCACCTTTGAGGGTTCGGTTACAGCATTTGGTCCGGCAATAAAGGCCGCCCTGCCCGAGGTAATGTATACTGCAAGGATGGATTATGGCAAAGAAAATCTGATTGCCAACGGTACCAATGCTTTTAAATGTAAATCGAAATTTGCGGAGACCGATATTTTTAAAATGTACGATTACGAATTTATTCAGGGCAGTGCCAAAACAGCACTGAATAATCCCAATTCAATTCTCTTAACCGAATCTACCGCTAAACTGTTGTTCGGCAGCACCGATGTTTTGAATAAGGTTGTACGTTTTAAAGATAAGTACGACCTGAATATCACTGCAGTAATCCGCGATCAGGCCGAAAATAGCTCTAACAGATTCGATTACCTGATGCCCTGGTCGTTTTACGAATCTATTGATGAAAGTGCCAAATCCATCAACTGGGGCAATTACAGTTACATTACATTGTTTAGGCTAAAAGAAAATGCCGATTTAGCTGCTGTAAATCAAAAAATCATGGCTGTGATTAAAAATAATACCCGCAATGATTTTCAAACCCAGGCTTTGTTCCCGCTCAGTAAATTACACCTTTACGGAAAGTTTGAAGATGGAAAAAGTATTGGAGGGGCGATAGAACAGATTTACCTCTTTGTGGGGCTGGCATTTGGTATCCTGCTTATCGCCTGCATCAATTTCATGAACATGGCCACTGCCAAATCAGAGAAAAGGGCCAAAGAAGTGGGTATTAAGAAAACAATCGGAGCGAACCGCACCTCATTAATCATTCAGTTTTTAACTGAATCGATGGTATTAACCTTTATTGCAGTGGTTATTGCTATTGCACTACTCGAACTTTCCTTACCCGCTTTTAACCACCTGCTTAATATTAATCTGGGCATTTCATATTTCAATGCAGCAAGCTGGACAGGGATTTTAGCTATTGTTTTGGCTACAGGTTTAATTGCAGGCAGTTATCCAGCCTTTTATCTTTCTTCATTTAATCCGGTTCAAACCCTAAAAAGGAAAATTGGTTCAAAGGGCCAGTGGTCGGTTAGTTTAAGGCAGGTATTGGTGGTGGGCCAGTTTTGTTTTGCCATTATCCTCATCGTGGCTACCCTGGTTATCTATCGGCAAATTCAATACATTAAAAACCGGCCTGTTGGTTTCGATATCAATGCATTGGTCGAAATTCCGCAAGATGGTCAACTGAAGGGCAAATACGAGCTATTTAAAAACGAATTACTTCAATCAGGCGCAGTTTCTGCCATGTTTCAGTCGTCGGTAAGTTTATCGCATCACGGTTCCAACTTTATGGATGTAGCCTGGGAGGGAATGACCAAGCCAACCAACACAGTACTTTTCAATCAGGTAGCCACTACCTACGATTTTATCAAAACCAATGGAATTAAACTGACTGATGGACGTGATTTTTCGAAGAATTTCGCTTCTGATTCGGTTGGTGTACTGGTGAGTGCTTCGGCAGTAAAAGTGTTTGGCTATAAAAACGCAGTAGGAAAAACCATGAGTGCTTTTGGCGATAAATACCACATTATTGGCGTTTTTGACGATTACGTATGGGATTCGCCTTATAAATCGAATAATCCGATGGTGGTTTTCTTCGATCCGGGGAGGACCGGTTACATCACCATGCGCTTAAATGAAACCAACAGTTTGCAAAGTAATATTGAGACCATTACCAAGATTACCAAAGGCATAAACCCTGCTTTTCCGGTCGAAGTTAAATTCCTGAATAACCTGTATCTGGAGAAATATAATGCCGAAAAAACACTAGGCATTTTATCGAATCTTTTTGGAGGCCTGGCTATTTTTGTTTCCTGCTTAGGCTTATTTGGCCTTGTAGCCTACAGTGCCGAACAACGCACCAAAGAATTTGGTGTGAGGAAAGTTTTAGGCGCATCAGTGGCCAATTTAATGCAACTCTTATCGCTGTCTTTCCTTAAAATGATTGCTGTAGCCATTGTAATTGCCATTCCGGTAAGCTATTACGCCATGGGCAAATGGCTCATCAAATTCGAATTCCATACCGATATCAGCTGGTGGATTATGCCTGTAGCGGCTGTGGGCACCTTATTAATGGCTTTAATTACGGTAAGCTTTCAGGCCTATAAAACTGCGAAGGCAAACCCTGTTGATGCTTTGAAATACGAATAAAGCAAAAAGCCGAAAGACCAAAGACTAAAGCAAACGAAGTCTTGATACTTGATACCCGATACTAAAATACTGAAAGATGTTCAAATTAAACCTAAAAATCGCATTACGAAACCTGTGGAAACACAAAGGCTTTACGCTAATTAATGTTGGCGGGCTGGCCATTGGCATGGCTTGCTGTTTAATGCTTCTGCTGTACGTAAATTACGAGTGGAGTTTCGATAAACACTATAAAAATGCCGATAAAGTTTACTTTGCAGCCCTAAATCTGAAATTTAACGGCAAACTGGCTACTACTATGGCGGTACCCAACAAACTTGCCAATGCAGCAACAACAGAACTGCCAGGTATTAAAAGTGCTGCACGCATGTCTATGCCGGGCGGTCCTAAGTTGTATAGCCACGATCAGAACCATTTTAAACTGGAAGCTTTAAGTGTGGATCCCGATTTTCTGAAAATCCTCGATCACAAATTCATTTATGGTAATCCTGAAACAGCATTGGCCGAACCCAATAATGTGCTGATTAGCGCTTCTACAGCTAAAAAATTATTTGGTGATCAAAACCCGCTTGGCCAAAGCATTACCTACGACAACAAAAAAAGTTTGAAAGTAACAGCAGTGATTGAAGATTTGCCTAAAAATCAGACGATCCGTTTCGATGTTTTACAGCCCTGGACATTTTTAGAACAGGAGAACCCGGCCGAGAAAGAATATGGATGGGGCGCTATTACTTGTTTAACCTTGTTCCAGCTGAAAGATAACGCCAACTTAGAAGCGACCAATACAGCCATTAAGAACTTCGTGGTAAACAAAGAACCTAACTTAAAGGAAATGACTTACCAGATTTTTCTGTTTCCTTTAGCCAAATATCACCTGTACGATAATTTCAATAACGGAAAATCGGCGGGTGGTAAAATAGACCAGTTACGCTTATTTGTCTTTCTGGCCATTTGCGTATTGTTGATTGCCTGCATTAATTACATGAACCTTTCTACCGCTAAATCAGAAAAAAGAGCCAGGGAGGTAGGTGTACGTAAAGCTTTGGGCTCTACGCGTAATACCATCATGGGGCAGTTTATGATCGAATCGTTGTTGTTGTCGGTTCTGGCAATGGCTATCGCTTTTATTATACTCGAAGTTTCTTTGCCTTATTTCAACAACCTGCTCGATATTTCGATCAGGATTGATTACGGCTCTTATCAGTTTTGCGGACTCCTGCTGGGCATTGTGCTCTTTACCGGATTGCTTGCAGGAAGTTACCCGGCATTCTATCTTTCTTCTTTTATTCCCGTAAAAGTGCTTAAAGGTTTTAAGGGTTCTTCAGGCTCGCTGTCAATCCGCAAAACATTGGTGGTGGTGCAATTTAGTCTTTCTATCTGCATGATTATTTCAGCCATTGTAATTTACAGCCAGATTCAGCACCTTAAAAATAAACCATTGGGTTTTGATCAAACGGCGCTTGCACAGATAGATTTAGAAGGAGAGTGGACCAAGCCAGAAAAACTCAGCCTGTTTAAAAGCGAGCTGCAAAGGGTTGGAGCCATTACGGCAGCTACAGAATATGCAGGTTCTTTTACCCGTGGAGGCTCTATTACCGGCGATATTTCGTGGCCTGGAAAACCTAAAAACGATGTTTCGATTATTAACTACAGAAGCACTGGTTTCGATTTTGCTAAAACCACAGGAGTTAAAATTGTTGCAGGAAGGGATTTTGATCCTAAGTTTTCTGCTGATACGGCTACGTCGCTTTTGCTCAACCAAACCGCTGTTAAAACGATGGAATTAAAAAATCCGGTGGGTACCGTAATTCATTGGGGCGATAATCCTCCGCTTAAAGTGGTAGGCGTAGTGCAGGATTATTCAAACGAGTCGCTCGCTTCGAAAATACAACCCACAGTTTATTATTACAACATCAAAACCAGTCAGGTTTTATTGCTCAAATTAAACCCGGCGCAATCATTAAGCACTTCGGTTGAGGCTATCAAATCGGTTAGCAGCCGCTTAAATCCCGCTTATCCCGTCGAAGTTAAGATGGTGAGTCAGGGTATGGCCGAAAAACTGCGTAGCGAAAAATTGCTGAGCGTACTTTCCAATCTTTTTGGGGGCTTTGCTATTTTCATTTCGTGCCTGGGTTTACTTGGTCTGGCCTTGTATACTGCCGAACAGCGTAGTAAAGAAATCAGCATCCGCAAAGTTTTGGGGGCCAACCTTTCTGATATTTTAATCTTGCTGAACAAAGATTTTATGAAACTGGTGGTTATTGCCAACCTGATTGCCATTCCGGCAGCTTATATCCTGGTGGCTAAATGGCTCGAAAAATATGATTATAAAATTTCGATAAACCCATGGCCTTTTTTACTGGCGCTTTTAACCTCGGTACTCATTGCTTTAATTACGGTAAGTATGCAAACTTTTAAAGTAGCTAAAGCCAATGCCGTTGATGCACTTAAATACGAATAAACCAATTGGCAGTTTTCAGTTGACAATTTAACAATTAACCAGTTTAACAATTTATACAGTTAACCCTAAGATGTTCAAACTTAACCTCAAAATAGCCTGGCGCAACCTCTGGAAAAACAAAGGTTATACGCTTATTAATATTCTTGGCCTGTCGATTGGTATGGCCAGCTGTATTCTGATCTTTATTTTTATTCGCTACCAGATGAGTTTTGATAAAGATTTTAAAGATAGCGACCGGATTTACCGTGTGGTTTCATCGTGGGATTACAGTGATGGAAACCAGTTTTTTTCGCAGGGGGTTCCTTTGCCTTTAACTCCGGCAATGCGAAATGATTTTTCTCCATACATAGAAAAAATTGCGGCCATTGAACAAAGCACAGGAGTAATTCAGATAAATGATGCTGCTGGAAAAGAAAGGCTAAAAACTCAGGAAGATGTTTTTTATATCGAACCTGATTTCTTCGGAATATTTGATTACAAATGGCTCTCAGGCGATTATGCAGCACTCAAAGACCCAGGCAACATTGTGCTTTCAAAAGAAATGGCGGATAAATTTTTTGGAAGCTGGAAAAATGCACTTGGCAAATCTGTAAATTATGACATGGCCAGCTATGTCGTTATCGGCGTAATTGATGATGTGGCAGAAAACAATTCGGTGCCCTTAAAGATTATGCTCTCTTATAAATCTTTCAAAAGCAGAAATCTGGATCGGTGGGGATCGGTAGGCTCAAGCTCAGAGAGTTATATTAAACTAAAACCCAATGTAAACATCGCAGCCTTAAACACACCTTTACAAGCCTTTTTAAAGAAATATTACACCGAAAAGGCTCCCGGGAAAGAGGGTCATTTATTTCAGCCTTTAAACGATATTCACTACAATAGTAAGTTTGGCAATTTTTCGGGCCGGATTATGCCCAAAAAACAAATTTATGGTCTGGCGGTTATCGGCTTTTTTTTAATCATTACCGCATCCATCAACTTTATCAATTTAGCTACTGCGCAGGCGGTAAGTCGTTCAAAAGAAGTAGGTATTCGTAAGGTAATGGGCAGTCAGAGAGGGCAGCTGGTTGCACAGTTTTTAACCGAAACCTTAACTATTGTGCTTGTTTCGCTATTACTTGGCAGTGTTTTAACCGAAATTGCATTGCCCGGCATGCAAAATTTGTTTGGCTCCAAAATATCATTCAGTATTTTTGAGCACCCTATTATTTTAGCTTTTTTGCTATTCCTGGCTGTTTTTGTCAGTTTGCTTGCAGGTTTTTACCCGGCCATTGTCATATCAGGGTTTAACCCGGTTTTAGCCATAAAAAACAAGGTTTCTGCGAATACCGGTGGCTTAGGTTTACGCAAAGTTTTGGTGGTGGTGCAATTTGCCATCACAGTAACACTAATCATTGGCACTCTGGTTATTCTTCAGCAAATGAAATACGTTCGCGAGCAGCCACTGGGCTTTAATCCAACGGCAATTGCAATGGTCGATTTGCCAAACGATAGCCTGACCATGCAGCGTTTTGATACTTTTAAAAGCCAGTTGAAACAAGTTCCCGGTGTTGAGGAAGTAAGTCTGTGCAGAACTCCACCTTCATCACAAAACAATAATGGCAGCAGTTTCTCATACAATAGTTCAAAAGATGCCGATTTTCAGGTAAACACCAAAAATGCAGACGAAGACTACCTGAAAACATTCGATTTAAAACTGGTAGCCGGTAGAAATATCGTTAAGTCGGATACGATTAACGAATACCTGGTTAATGAAACCTTGCTGAAGAAGTTAAATGTTAACAGCCCACAAGAAGCGATTGGCAAAATACTATCCATGGGCGGAATGAAAGCTCCGATTGTGGGTGTAATCCAGGATTTTAAAAACAGAAGCTTGCACGAGAGTATTGATCCTATTTTAGTTGGTTCGTCAAGAGCAAGATATTTTAATGCTGCCATAAAATTAAATTCAGCGCAGATGTTAACTACAATGAAAAACGTGCAGAAAATCTGGCAAAAAACTTTTCCCGAATCGGTTTACAGCGAGTTGTTTTTGAATGAGCAGATTAAAAATTATTATCAGGGTGAGCAGGTAATGGGTACACTTTTCAAGGTTTTTGCCGGCGTAATTATTTTTATTTCCTTTATTGGCTTATTTGGGTTAATCTCTTTTGTTGCCACACAAAGAACCAAAGAAGTAGCCATCCGGAAAGTGTTGGGTGCATCAACCATCGAACTGGTGAAAATGCTTAACGGCTCATTCATTGTAATGGTTTTTATCGCCAATCTGGTGGCCTGGCCATTAGCCTATCTCTTTGTATCTAAATGGTTAAATGGTTTTGCTTACCGGATCGATCTGAGCATCTGGCCCTTTATGCTGGCTATGCTTATTTCCATGACTATTACTTTAATTACCGTAAGCTTCCGCTCGTATAGGGCTGCTGCTGCCAATACCATTGATGCACTTAAATATGAATAAACCAATTAGCAGTTTTCAGTTGGCAATTTAACAATTAACCAGTTTAACAATTTATACAGTTAACCCTAAGATGTTCAAATTAAACCTCAAAATCGCCTGGCGAAACCTTTGGAAAAACAAGGTGTATGCCGCCATTAATATTGGTGGACTAGCTTTAGGGCTAACTGCTTTTGTATTGATGCTTTTGTATATCAATTACGAAAAAAGTTATGATAGCTGGTCGCCGGAATTGAAAAATGTTTATCAGATCAGAGAAAAGCATGATTTTTTTACCCCTGATAACAAAGAACACTGGCAAGAAATCAGCAATTCGAGGATAGCCGGAATAATTAAAGAAAGTGTACCGCAATTTACTGCGGTTACTAAAATAGATCAGGAATGGGGAAATGGTTTTTCAGTAAAGATAGATCATGCCGATCCGGTAATGGTTAAAGGTATTAAAGATGCCGATTCTGCTTTTTTTAATGTTTTTCCATATCAATTTATCCAAGGTACCGCTGCAAATGCATTAAAAGAACCCAATACAGTGGTAATCAAGCAAAGCCTGGCCAATAAACTTTATGGCACTGATCATGTATTGGGAAAAGAGTTTAAATTGGTAAGGTGGCGCGATGATACAGGTAATTCACTTAAAATTACAGGAGTCATAGCCGATGTGAATACCCCTGAAAGTATTCAATTTAATGCTGTAAGCCATACCGGCGACCAGGATCATGATCCCGATCAGATTGGCAGTTCACATTACACGCAGATATATGCAAAATCGGAGGGTGATATAGATACTTTATCCGCTAATAAAAGCCTGCAAAAAGTATATGTAGATTTTAAGAAAAAATCTTTCGCAGCAGAAAAACTTAATTTTAAAGATGTTTATAAGGATGGAAAAAGTCCGGGTTTGAAAGCCATCAGCTTAAAAGATGTTCATCCAAACCCACCCTTTAGCCTTAACTGGCTGGATAAGTTAAAACCGGTAATAGGTATTTCAATCTTCTTATTGGTGGTATCTATCATCAACTTCATTAATCTGGCCACCGCACAGTCTGTTCAAAGGGCTAAAGAAGTTGGGGTAAAAAAGGTTTTAGGTGCATATAAGAAACAGCTTATTTTGCAGTTTTTAATCGAATCGACCTTACAAAGTATAAGTGCTTTATTTTTAAGTGTCATTTTGATTGAAATTCTGTTGCCTGCATTTAACCATCAATTTAACATAACCCTGAGCTTTTGGCACAATGAATACCTGTTTAGTATTGTTTTGCAGCTTATTGCTGTTTTTATCGTGGTTACCTTGTTGGCAGGTTGCTACCCTGCCTGGATATTATCCAACTATAACCCGGTTTCGGTACTTAAGGGCAATTACGGCAATAGTTTAAAAGGGATTACCCTACGCAATGTGCTGGTTATTTTTCAGTTTATCATTTCAGTTACCTTCATTATCGCCATTGGGGTAATGCACCTGCAAACCAAATATATTTCGGGGAAAGATTTGGGTTTTGACCGGGACAAGTTAATCAATCTGAGGACAGGCTACGACCAAAATTTCGCAGATAAAATCAGGCGTATCCCGGGCGTACAGTATGTTTCTACTACTACACAGGTAATGGGGAATGCCTTTAACAACAAAAGTAAAATTATTTACAAAGGCCGCGAAGTTAACCTAAATGGTGTTACCGTAACCATGGATGCCCTGCAAACGCTGGGCGTAAAATTAGTATCCGGCCGACTCTTTGCTAAAGAATATGTGCAGGACACCATTAACTCGGTTGTTCTTAACGAAGCAGCAGCTGGTTTGCTGGGCAAAAATATGGTGGGCCAAACTTATGGAAAGGTCGATTACCAGGGTAAAACCATTACCTTTCAGGTAGTTGGTGTGATTAAAAATTACCACAACGAGGGTTTTGATAAAGCCGTATTACCTACCGTTTATAAAGTAAGTCATTTGGGGGGAACTTCCAATACCAATAACCTGCTGGTGAGGTTTGATACTAAAAACTATAAAGGAGTGATTAATAAAATAGAAGGCGAATGGAAAAAACTTTATCCTGATTTTCCCTTTCAATATCAATCTATGGATGATGCCTTTTCCGAAATTCTTGAAGAAAACAAGCGTTTTATGAATATGGTTGTCCTCTTCAGTGTAGTATCAGTTTCTTTATCCCTATTGGGCTTATTTGCTTTATCTACCTTTGTGGCAAAGCGTCGGACCAAAGAAATTGCGGTTAGAAAAGTTTTGGGCGCATCAAACTTCCAAATTGTAAATCTTTTAAATAAATCCTTTTTAATTTTAGTCGTAACAGCTAATTTAATCAGTTGGCCAATAGCTTATATTTTAGTAAAAAAATGGTTGGAAGGCTTTGCTTACCGGATAGACCTGCCACTTTATCCGTTTTTGCTCTCCAGTATAATTTCAATTGTTATTGCGGTGTTAACCGTTAGCATCCAGGCCCGCAAAACTGCCATTGCAGAACCTGTAGCTGCACTTAAATATGAATAGACCTGCGGATAGCTTTTGGCGTTCATCGTAGATTTTTCGCTAACCGCTTCCCGCTTAACCATAAAAATATGATACAACTTACCAATATCGAAAAGTATTACGCCAATAAGGGCGTTAAAAATTATGTGTTACGCCTGGTAACCACTACCATTAACCAGGGCGAGTTCGTTTCCATTATGGGGCCCTCTGGCGCCGGAAAATCGACTTTGCTTAATATTATAGGCATGCTCGAAGAACCCACTTATGGCACTTATCATTTTATGGGCGAAGATGTAACCAGCCTAAGCGAACGTAAGCGCATCGAGCTATACCGCAACCACATCGGCTTTGTGTTTCAGGCTTACCACCTAATTGATGAAATGACCGTTTACGAAAACATTGAAGCCCCGCTTTTATACAAGAAGGTGGGCAGTGCAGAACGTGCCAGCAGGATCGCCGATCTGCTCGACCGTTTTAACATCGTAGCTAAAAAAGATTTATTTCCCAATCAGCTATCAGGCGGACAGCAGCAGCTGGTTGGCATTGCCCGTGCATTAGCTGCACAACCTTCTATCATTCTGGCCGATGAACCGACAGGAAACCTCCAATCGGCACAGGCCGAAGAAATTATGAGCTTGTTTAAAAAGCTCAATGAAGAGGAGGGGATTACCATTATTCAGGTTACCCATTCAGAAAAGAACGCACAATACGGAAACCGGATATTGCACATTGCCGATGGTGTGGTAAAAGAAGATGTGGCTGTATTAAGTTAGATCCATATCATTATTTAAATAACTTGCCGAGGATAAGTGCAGATTTGGAATGGTAACAATTTCTATCTGTGTTTATCCTTTTTATCTGTGGTTAAAAACTGACTGAGGATAAGTGCAGATTTGGAATGGTCACAATTTCTATCTGTGTTTATCCTTTTTATCTGTGGTTAAATTAACTTTGCTCCATGCAAAAAACATTTACCGATCAGATGGGGCGGGAGGTTACCATTAATTTTCCGCCCAAACGGATTGTTTCTGTGGTGCCTTCCCAAACCGAGTTGTTGTTTGATTTAGGGCTCGACACCGAAATTATCGGTTTGACCAAGTTTTGCATCCATCCGATAGAAAAGTTTGCTGCCCGTACCAAAGTGGGTGGAACAAAAAAATTGAATATCGATCTGATTAAAGATTTAAAGCCCGATTTAATTATCGGCAATAAGGAAGAAAATACGCAGAGCGATATTGAAGAGCTTGAAGTATACTGCCCGGTTTGGATGAGCGATATTTTTACGCTCGATGATGCCATGAAAACCATTGGCCAGATAGGGGAACTTGTGGATCGCGAACCTGAAGCTGCTTATTTAAACCATTTAATTTCTGCCGGTTTTAATGACCTGAAGATGCTGGCTGCGCAACATCGTATTGATAAAAAAGTAGCCTACCTGATCTGGCGGAAACCCTATATGGCTGCTGGAAAGAATACTTTTCTTGATAATATATTGCTAAGCAACGGCATGACAAACGTAATCACCCGGCAACGCTACCCTGAGCTAACGCTTGAGCAACTGAAAACTGCCAACTGCGAACTCATTCTGCTTTCATCAGAACCTTACCCTTTTGCCGAAAAACATATTAAAGAAATACAGGCTGCGGTACCCCATGCCAAAGTGATGCTGGTAGATGGTGAAATGTTTAGCTGGTATGGCAGCAGACTGGTTAAGGCTGTGCAGTACTTTTTCGAATTTCAGAAACAATTGTATTAAGACGCCTGTTAAATTTTCTTAAATTGTAGCGTATTGTAAATTAATCCGTTTAAACTATCATGAAAAAGATATTAATTCTATCCCTGTTTGTTGCAGCACTTTCTGGTTGTACAACAATGAATAATGGCAAAAGTGCTGGTGCTGTAACCGTAAGTGGTAAAATTGAAAAACTAGGCATGACTACTTTTCAATATGGTACGCATTTGCTAAAAACAGCAGATAAAAGCTATGCGCTAAAAAGCAACAGTATTAATTTTGATAATTACCTGAACAGGGAAGTTACGGTAAAAGGAAAAAAAGTGGCTGGCTACCCGGTTGATGGTGGTCCGGAGCTGATTGATGTGACCTTAATTAAATTCTAAACTGAAAGTTTAAGCGGGAAAACCTGAAAAGTCTGGGTTGAAATCTGGCTGCTGTTAAAAAAGATAAAATATTTTTTCATGGGGTTTGTTGCCGAAAAATTATGGAGTTCAATGCTATCTTACAGCAACACAGTACTTTCATTTTTTAGCTATACTATAGCAAAGGAAGACTGTTCATTATTTATACTTTCAGGCTGCATATTAAAGTTTGATTATTGAATCTAATTTCTATCTTTGCACGCATTAAACATCCTGAGATGCGGAAGTGGCGTAATTGGTAGCCGCACCAGACTTAGGATCTGGCGCTTCACGGCGTGGGGGTTCGAGTCCCTTCTTCCGCACTATAATTAAAACCGTTCTGCTAATCCAGAGCGGTTTTTTGTATAAGTCGTTCTATCGGCTGGTGTCAGCACCAGTCGAAACACAGAAGAACAAGCACTAAAGCTGGTTGGTGGGCCTCCAACCAGTGAAAAAAGAACACGATATCGAAAATTTTCTCCTTAAAAATTAGTGAGTTAGCATTTTTTTAAGAGAATAATGCATAAAATATGATCGATGCCTTTTGATTTTTGAATCTTGTTTCTATCTTTGCAGTCCTTACAACATCCTAACTGCGGAAGTGGCGTAATTGGTAGCCGCACCAGACTTAGGATCTGGCGCTTCACGGCGTGGGGGTTCGAGTCCCTTCTTCCGCACACAAGATAAAGGCCGTTTCGATTTAACATCGGAACGGTTTTGTTTTTTAAAACATTGATTAATAAAAATTGATGTGCTGTGCCGGGTGCGGTGATATATGGTTTGTTCTCAAATCTCATATCTCAATGCTCTGGTCTAATTGCACATCTCAATACTCATATCTCATAAAAATGAATATTACACAGGAAAAAACCGGCAACTTAAATGCTGTTGTAAAAATCAAAATCGCACCAGCTGATTATTCTGGCAAAGTAGAAAAAGCCATTAAAGATCAAGCTAAAAAAGCACAATTACCTGGTTTCCGTAAAGGGATGGTTCCTGCTGCCCACATCAAAAAAATGTACGGTAAAAGCATTTTGGTAGAAGAGGTTAACAATTTGTTAAACGATACCCTATCAAACTACATTGCTGAGCAGAAATTAGAAATTTTAGGTCAGCCATTGCCGCAAATGGACGATGAGCGTGAGTTTAAATGGGATAACACAGATGAATTCGAATTTGATTACGAGTTAGGTTTAGCACCTGCTTTTGATGTAAACGTTTCATCTAAAGATAAATATACCGAATACGTTGTTAAAGCTGATAAAGAAACTTTAGAAAGCCGTATCAAAAATATCCGTCGCAGCTACGGTAAAATGACTAATCCTGAAGTATCTGCAGAAGGTGACGTACTTTATGTCGAGTTAACACAACTAGGTGCTGATGGTGCTGTTTTCGAAGGTGGTATTTCAAGCACTGCAACCCTTCGTTTAGATTTAGTTAAAGACAAGAAAATCCTTAAATCGTTAGTAGGTTTAAAGAAAGAGGATGAAGTTACTGTTGATTTAGTAAAAGCATTTGATGATGCAGCAGTTGTAGCTAAAGCTTTAAATATTTCTGAAGAAGATGCAGCTGATTTAAAATCTAACTTCAAATTAGCAGTTAAAAATGTAAACCGTTTAGAAGAATCAGATTTAAACCAGGAGTTTTTCGATAAATTATTTGGCGAAGGTACGGTAACTGACGAAGCTGGTTTCAGAACTAAAATTACTGAAGAAGTAGAAAGCATGTTCAAGCAAGATGCTGAACGTAAATTATCGAACGATATTTACGAAGATCTTTTAAAGAAACACACTTTCGAATTACCTGATGAGTTTTTACGTCGCTGGTTAAAAGCTACAAACGAAAAATTAACCGACGAAGAATTGGCAGAAGGTTATGATGATTTCGCTAAAAACCTGAAATGGACTTTAATCGAAAACAAAATCATTAAAGATAACAGCATCGAAATTAAATACGAAGATGTTGTTCAGGCTGCTAAAGCTAAATTAGATGCGCAGTTCAGAATGTACAGCCCAAGTCCGCTTCCTGAAGATCAACTGGCACAATACGCTGTTCAGTTCTTACAGGAAAAAGAAAATGCAAACCGCGTTTTCGAAGAGGTTAAAGCTTTAAAAACTTTCGAACAAATTAAAACCATCGTTACTTTAGAGCAAAAAGACATCGATTACGATAAGTTTATCGCGCTAGACAAAGCGTAAGGCGGGAAGCGTTTGGCGTAAGGCGCTTGGAAATCGACTGTGCTATTTCTATATTTAGTGATGGCTCAATTTAAATTTCAATCGCTGGAAGTTTGGCAGTTATCAATTGAGATAACTGATAAATTACTTGATATAGCTGACCGATTGTCAGTTGATAAAAAATACAGATTTGCAGAGCAGCTCAATGGGGCTGCTCTTAGCATATCTAATAATATTGCCGAAGGCTCTGGAGCTGTTTCCAATAAGGAATTTGCTCATTATCTGAATATTGCACATCGTTCTACGTTCGAGAATGCAAATATTTTAGTAGTTTTAGAACGGAGAAAATATATTTCTGACACAGAGTTGAATGATTATCTGGAAGAATTAGATAAATTGGCACGGAAATTAACCAACTTCAGGAAATATTTATTAAAGTAACCCGCGTATTTGGATAGCCTAAACGCTTATCGCAAAACGCCAAACTCTATAATCATGAACATAGACTCACAAGAATTCAGGAAATTTGCCGTTAAACATCAGGGAATTGGCGGTTTACACGTAGATAAATTTATTGCACAGGCTAATCTGAACCCTCAGAACATGACGCCATATATCATTGAAGAGCGTCAGTTAAATGTTGCTCAGATGGACGTATTTTCGAGGTTAATGATGGACCGTATTATCTTTTTAGGTGATGCGATTTATGATCAGAATGCAAACATCATCCAGGCGCAATTGTTGTTCCTGCAATCGGCTGATGCAGAGCGTGATATTCAGATCTATATTAACTCGCCGGGCGGTTCGGTATATGCTGGTTTAGGTATTTACGATACCATGCAATATATTCAGCCGGATGTGGCTACAATTTGTACCGGTATGGCAGCTTCAATGGGCGCTGTTTTATTGGTAGCAGGTGCTAAAGGTAAACGTGCTGCTTTACCACACTCAAGAGTAATGATTCACCAGCCATCAGGTGGCGCACAAGGGGTAGCCTCTGATATGGAAATCAACTTAAGAGAAATGTTGAAATTGAAAAAAGAATTATACGATATCATTTCAGAGCACTCTGGACAGTCTTATGACTGGGTAGAGAAAGCTTCAGACCGCGATTACTGGATGACTGCCGATGAGGCAAAAGGATTTGGTATGGTTGACGAAGTTTTATCGAGAAACGCAAATAAAAATGGCGAAACAAAATAAAGAATCCCGCTGCTCATTCTGCCATTCTGGCAAGCATGAAACTTTAATGTTAATTGAAGGTATGGATGCGTTTATCTGCGATAAATGCGTTACCCAGGCCAATCAGTTGCTTGCGCAGGAGTTAGGAACCAAAGGGACGAAAAATATTCAGGAGGCAATTAATTTATTAAAGCCTCTTGAAATTAAACAGCACCTCGATCAGTATGTAATTGGTCAGGATGATGCGAAAAAAGTATTATCAGTTGCGGTTTATAACCACTACAAACGTTTAAACCAAAAGGTTGATAAAGACGAGATTGAGATCGAGAAATCGAATATCATGTTGGTGGGCGAAACAGGTACAGGTAAAACTTTACTGGCTAAAACCATCGCTAAAATTTTGCATGTGCCTTTCTGTATCTGCGATGCAACAGTTTTAACCGAAGCTGGTTATGTGGGGGAGGATGTAGAAAGTATTTTAACCCGTTTGCTGCAAGCTGCTGATTATGATGTGACTGCTGCCGAGCGTGGTATTGTGTATATTGATGAGGTAGATAAAGTTGCCCGTAAAAGCGATAATCCATCTATTACACGCGATGTATCAGGTGAAGGTGTGCAGCAGGCTTTATTGAAGATTTTAGAAGGTACAGTGGTAAACGTTCCGCCTCAGGGCGGACGTAAGCACCCTGACCAGAAAATGATCCCGGTAAATACCAACAACATCCTGTTTATTTGTGGCGGTGCATTTGATGGTATTGAACGTAAAATTGCCAACCGTTTAAGAACACAGGCTGTAGGTTATAAAGTAAAGAAAGATGAGACCGTTTTAGATCTTAAAAATCTTTATAAGTATATTACACCACAGGATTTGAAATCTTTCGGGTTAATTCCCGAGCTGATTGGCCGTATTCCTGTGCTTTCACATTTAAATCCATTGGATAAAGCCTCGTTAAGAAATATTTTAACAGCGCCTAAAAATTCATTAATTAAACAATATGTTAAGCTTTTTGCTTACGAAGATGTTAAATTAGTGTTTGATGATGAAGTTCTGGATTTTATTGTGGATAAAGCAATGGAATATAAGTTGGGAGCACGTGGTTTAAGATCAATTTGCGAAGCGATTATGCTTGATGCGATGTTTGATACGCCAACCCAGACCGATGTCAAGGAATTGCATATCAATCTCGATTACGCGATAGAAAAATTTGAAAAGGCCGACTTTAAAAAGTTGCAGGCTGCTTAAAAATGAATCAAATCCTCTCGCGAAAGCGGGGGGATTTTTTTTAATATCACATTTGTTAACGCTATGCGCCCGGCGCTACGCTTAAAGCTACAAGATTATGAACGAAGAAAAAGACGTAAAGAAAGACGAAGCTGCAGTAGAGAAAGCAAAAAAAGTAAAAGAAGTAGAAACTCCGGTTAAAGCCGGATTAAAATCTAAAGATGAAATTGTGAAAAACTGGTTGCCGCGTTATACTGGCAGACCATTAGATCAGTTTGGCGATTATATCCTGCTCACCAATTTCAGTAAATACGTAACCATGTTTTCTGAGTGGAACGATAACGCACCGATTATGGGTTTAGATAAGCCGATGCAGAGTGTTACCGCTAACGGCATTACTATCATTAACTTCGGTATGGGTAGTCCGCTGGCGGCAACCATGATGGATTTGTTAACGGCTATTAAACCGAAAGCGGTATTGTTTTTAGGTAAATGCGGCGGTTTAAAGAAGAAAAACCAATTGGGCGATCTGATCCTGCCAATTGCGGCAATCAGGGGAGAAGGAACATCCAACGATTACCTGCCTGCAGAAGTGCCTGCCTTGCCGGCTTTCGCCTTGCAGAAAGCAATATCGACCACCATTCGCGATTATGGCCGCGATTACTGGACTGGAACCTGTTACACCACCAACCGCAGGGTTTGGGAGCACGATAAGGAATTTAAGAAGTATTTAAAAACTTTACGTGCAATGGCAGTAGATATGGAAACGGCAACCATTTTTACTACGGCATTTGCCAATAAAATACCTGCAGGTGCATTATTATTGGTTTCCGATCAACCAATGATACCAGAGGGGGTTAAAACTGCCGAAAGTGATAGCAGTGTTACCGAGAAATATGTAGAAACGCATTTGCACATTGGAGTAGACTCGTTAAAGCAGTTAATTAATAATGGTTTAACGGTGAAACACTTGTTGTTTTAGAAGTTAATTCAAACATAGACGATCGTCACCCTGAACACGTTTCAGGGTCTCTTATTGAATTGCGTATACAAAGGAGAGATGCTGAAACAAGTTCAGCATGACGTATTGGAGATTTCTTTGAAACCGATATCGTACATATAAAATCTCGTCACCCTGATCCGATAGCTATCGGATTTATTTTATCTCGTCACCCTGAACTCGTTTCAGGGTCTCTAATCTAACTGGAGGGATGCTGAAACAAGTTCAGCATGACGTATCGGAGGATTTTTTTGAAATTGATATCGCACATATAAAATCTCGTTACCCTGATCCGATAGCTATCGGATTTATTTTATCTCGTCACCCTGAACTCGTTTCAGGGTCTCTAATCTAACTGGAGAGATGCTGAAACAAGTTCAGCATAACGTATTGGGAGATTTCTTTGAAACCGATATCGTACATAGAAAATCGTCATTTCGAGCGCAGTGCAACGAAGCCGAGAAATCTATAGTAAAGAACATAAATAAAAAGGTCCCGATTTTTGATCGGGACCTTTTTGGTATTGAAGATATCTTGACTATCCTAAATAAGATTTCAAAATCTTACTTCTTGAAGTATGACGTAAGCGTTGTAACGCTTTATCTTTAATCTGACGTACACGTTCGCGTGTTAAGTTAAATTTCTCGCCAATTTCTTCCAACGAAAGCGGGTGGTTAGAACCTAAACCGAAAAATAAAACGATAATTTCTCTTTCTCTTTCTGTTAGGGTAGATAAAGAACGTTTAATTTCTTCTGATAGAGATTCGTTAATTAATGAGCTATCGGTGTTTGGCTCGTGGTTTTCCAATACATCTAATAGCGTATTTTCTTCACCCTGAACAAAAGGGGCATCCATTGATACGTGACGACCAGAGTTACTCAATGTGTCCGAAATTTTATCCACTGTAGTTTCTAAAATGTCAGCAAGTTCTTCTGGTGATGGCTCACGCTCATATTCCTGCTCTAATTTAGAGAAAGCTTTACTGATTTTACTTAACGAACCTACCTGGTTTAAAGGTAAACGTACAATACGGCTTTGCTCGGCAATAGCCTGTAAAATCGACTGACGAATCCACCAAACAGCGTAAGAAATGAATTTGAAACCTTTGGTTTCATCAAAGCGTTTTGCTGCTTTAATTAAGCCCAGGTTACCTTCATTAATTAAGTCTCCTAAAGTTAAACCCTGATTTTGGTATTGTTTTGCAACAGATACAACGAAACGTAAGTTGGTTTTAGTTAATCGCTCTAATGCAGCCTGATCGCCCTCACGAATCTTCCTTGCTAAAATTACTTCCTCTTCTGCCGTTATTAAATCTACTTTACCAATTTCGTGCAGGTATTTATCTAACGATTGACTTTCACGATTGGTAATGGATTGCGTTATCTTGAGTTGTCTCATTTATACGTTTTGTGTGCTCTTTAATTATTGAGTGTGCAAAGTTACGAAATAGTATAGCAATCCGAAAGGATAAATTGCTGAAAATGTTATCGTTTGCACAAGATTTTTACAGTTTTACTTATAGCAAAAATCATTCCAAATTAAATTGTGTCATTAAAAATGGGTTATCAAGTGTAATAATTGATATTCGGATATTATTTATTGTAAAACGATAAAAATATTTTGATTTATAATAATTTTTAATTTATACTTGTGATGTAAATAATTAAATAAAAATGACGCTTTTAAGTTTGCAGTATCTTATATGGAGAAATACAAGCTTGTATTTTCTGATAAATAAAGCAGACGAGATTTTCTGTCAGTTAGGGTAATACTTTTAATATTTATTGTAATCAAATTAACGCAAGATGAATAAACTTCTCAAAATTTTCAGGTATGCTGGATTTAGTCTGATCTTTATTGCCCTGGTAACTATGGTCGATCATTTAATTAGCGCTGTAAGTAACTACAATGCCGGAGCACTTTCGATTGATCTGGTTGAAAATAATACTGCACAACAAGTAAAAACCATAGGAGACGCTAAGTTTACCAGTAGTCATTTGGGTACTTATCAATTTAAGCCCACTTTAATGCAGTCTGTTATTTTATCAGATAACGGGGGTGATGGCGTTGGAGCCAATGCTGCTTTTTATCTTGTTATTGGAAGCGTAATTGTTTTTATAGCTTATAACAGGCCAAAATGGCTTGAGAACCTTAGCGAAAACAGGTTGTGGCAATTTGTAGGTGCAGGTGCAATTTTGTTTTTTGCTTTAAAATTTCTGTGCTTTTTTCTAATAAAAAAGTACGTTGAGGATTTGACTGGTGATGCATTTAAATATCAGCGTGCAGGTGCAGAAAATATCAATTTAGGTGTGATCTCGCTTGTTGCGATACTTAGTATAATTTATGAGCTGCTTTCTTATTCAAGGAAGCTTAAACAAGAAAACGATTTAACAATATAGATATGAGATATAAAATATTTGCAAGGATAGTTAGGGCATTTTTAATGCTGGGTATTATCCTGATTGTTTTTACAGCGTTTTTACAAGTTGGCAGCAACCTTTTCGGTTATAAGAGTTACATTAAGGTTGGTAATGAAGGTATTACCATAGGCGACTTTGAAAAAGGTTATTTATTGCCTATGCGATTGAGTTTGTCAATACCCGATACTATTACAACATATAGAGGTAAACGGAATATCACAGCAACATTTAGTGTTTTTAATGATTTGGATAGGGCCAGCAACTTTAAAAAACCCCACGACTCTTTAATTGAACGAAGGGTAATAAATAAGTTAAAGGCTTGGGATGATCAATCTCCTGTTAAGATTTCTAATCGGATTGTTTTAAATGGTGATGTGATGATCAAAGCCAATTCACAAGAAAAAAGTCATACATTTTTTTGGGGTTTATATCATTTTATTCAGTTATCTTTTTATGTTATAGTATGTATCTTATTGATCAAGTTGATTAATAGCTACTTAAAGAATAGTTTTTTAAATGCCAGAAGCTTTAATCTGATATCGTGGCTGGGTATGTTGTTTATCATACATGAAATATTGAATTTGGGTTTTATTTGTTTTTTTAGCAAAATTATACCCGCTGTAACCTTAGATACAGCAGCATTAATTGGCCAATATTATCCCAACGGCATCAGCATGAGCCTTAATTTCGGAAGCCCTATAGATTTTTCTAAAATAATAATAGGCATCATAATTATCATCTTATCTAAAATTATCAAAGATGCGGTGTTAATTAAACAGGAAAACGACCTTACCATTTAGCTAAATAAGAGAAAATGGCTATTGTCGTAAATTTGGATGTAATGCTGGCCCGGCGTAAAATGTCGCTTACTGAGCTAAGTGAACGGGTAGAAATTACGATGTCTAATTTATCAATACTGAAAACCGGTAAAGCGAAAGCGATCCGTTTCGAGACTTTAGAAGCAATTTGTGTGGCTTTAGATTGTCAGCCTGGAGATATTCTTGAATTTAGCGCTGATTAACTTCCGAAGTCTGCCAGGGAATAGCGCGCAGGAAGTACTTCGGATTTTGGGGCTGGCCTGTTGCCGAAGTACATTTTGCCGCCCTTAATAAACCTGATAGAACGGAAAGCCCGGAGCGAAGTATGAGTAAGGACTTGGAGGGATAGCAGGGCAGGAGGCCGCCATAAAAACAGAACCATTCGTTTTCAAAATGATGTTGATAATATAACCTTATAGGTTTCAAAACTGTATGACACTCGATTTAAATCTGTGAGGTTTGGAAGTTGCTTAACATCAAATTAAGCCAGCATTTTTTTATCTGAAACAAGTTGAGGTAACACTCGCCTTGACACCCCGTCCTGCGGACACCCCTCTGGGAGAGGGGAATGGGAATAAAAAAAACCTTCCAGCTTGCACTGAAAGGTTTTAAATATGTTATTGCTTTAAGCTTTGGTCTTTTAGCTTACTATGCCAAAACTTTGGTTACTAAATCAGCAGCTTCTTTTAAAGCGATTGCCGAGTAAACCTGAAGGCCAGACTCATCAATTAGTTTCTTAGCTTCTTCGGCATTTGTACCTTGTAAACGGCAGATAATTGGCACAGGAATGTTTCCGATTTCCTTGTAGGCATCGATAACACCTTGAGCAACACGGTCGCAACGTACAATACCACCAAAAATGTTAATTAGGATGGCTTTAACGTTAGGGTCTTTCAAAATGATGTTGAAAGCGGCTTTAACGGTTTGTGCATTTGCAGTTCCACCTACGTCAAGGAAGTTAGCAGGCTCGCCACCAGCTAATTTAATGATATCCATGGTAGCCATGGCTAAACCAGCACCGTTAACCATACAACCTACGTTACCATCAAGGTTAACAAAGTTTAGGTTACTTGCACTTGCTTCAACTTCCATTGGATCTTCTTCAGTAACATCGCGCATAGCTGCATAATCAGGGTGACGGAATAAACCGTTCTCATCCAGGTTTACTTTAGCATCAACTGCAATTACTTTATCATCAGAAGTTTTTAATACCGGGTTAATTTCGAACATTGAAGAATCGGTAGCTTCGTAAGCTTTGTATAAAGCTGTAACGAATTTTACCATTTCTTTGAAAGCGTTACCGCTAACACCTAAGTTAAAGGCAATTTTACGTGCCTGGAAACCTTGTAAGCCAACTTTAGGATCGATTTCTTCTTTGAAGATTAAGTGTGGCGTGTGCTCAGCAACTTCTTCAATATCCATACCACCTTCGGTACTGTACATGATAATATTGCGACCTTTTGCACGGTCTAACAATACTGAGATGTAAAATTCTTTGGTTTCAGAAGCACCTGGATAGTAAACATCCTGAGCTACCAAAATCTTGTTCACTTTCTTACCTTCTGGTCCGGTTTGAGGAGTTACCAGTTGCATGCCGATGATATCGGTAGCACGTTGTTTAACTTCTTCAAGGTTTTTGGCCAATTTAACACCACCACCTTTACCGCGACCACCAGCGTGGATTTGCGCTTTAATTACAACCCAATCAGAATTATAATCAGTTTTCAGTTGCTTAGCAGCCTCAACAGCTTGCTCAGGCGTATCGGCAACTATTCCTTCTTGAACGTTAACACCGAAACTTTTTAATATTTGTTTACCCTGGTATTCGTGAATATTCATCTGTTTATATTTTTTCTTTATCTGTCAGATGGAGCCTTTTACGCTTCAAATAATTGTTTTAGGCGTATTGGGTTCATTTGCTACAAAATTTGCCCAAAGCTACAATTTCAAAGCCTTTAAACAAATAGAATTTACCGATTTTTTGAGAAAATGAACGTTTTATGTTAATCGGAAATTTTGACCCTGATTTTGTTGCTCCCATCAGCAAAACGGGAGCAACTTAAGGCTGGCAGATTTTAAAAATATAGCAAGAAAATGATCTAGCTACCGGCAAAGGGTGTACCGAAGATGCCCACAGCCAGCTCGGCCCAGATGAGGAATAGGACCAGTAAAATAACCAGCAAAATGATTGTTCTGAAAGTGCCGGTTTTTAAGTTTCTGATCACAAGCTCTATAGCAAGGCCCGTACTTAAAAGTAAGGCGCCGGCTACCATAAAATCGGTTAAATTCCACTTTACCTCACTGGTAAACTGCATGGCGATAAGCGGAATGCTTAAAATTAATGCCACAACCCCAAGGATAATTGCAATCCGTGTTGCCGGCGAGCTTAATGTTGACTGTAGATTTTTCATGATTTTAAATATTAATATAGTGTTTAATTGTTTAAAGTAAAAACCTTTGCTTCCCGGTGCGAAGCACCGGGAAAAACTAAATCCAACAAAAGTTAGCAAAGGCGAGAGGTTAATTATACAGGATTTTTAAAGCGAGATTTAAAGGTTTATGTAATAAATAATGATCATTTTTTGCTTGCTTAAGAATCCTATGAAGTGGTGTTTCCAGCTCTCATTAAGAACTTTACGTTCTTTCCAGGTAATTTCTTTGGTGCCTTTATTTGGATCTAGAATATCGTTAAGTGTTTCGGTATGGATGAGTTCAGTCTCTTCAAAATTTTTGCCTTTATTAATTTCATTAATGAGAATCTTATAGTCTGAATCCGAAAGCTTTATTAATGAAACCGAAGTGTATTTACCATGAATATCAGGGTAACTTGCCGATTTATCGATGATTTTGGCTGATTTGGGAACTTGTTTTCCAACTACCGTTACATATTCTTCAAAATAAAATGAATCTTCCGGGTAAAATGCAGTATAGATTGAATAAAAGATCCACAACTGTATAATGCTTAGTACTAAGATTGTGGCATACTTTAATCTTTTCTTTAATTTCTTTCTACTAATGAGCACAATCAGCAACAGCGGAAGCATTGCCACTAATACAATCAGCAGCAGAGCGATTAAAAAAGTAGCTAAAGAATAATCCATAATGAATTGTTAAGGTTATGATGAATATTAAATCTTTATTACTGTTTGCTAACCCCAAAATATTTCGCCGTATTCCAATCCTGCAGATTCCACGATAGCCAGCTTACGTTTTGATAGCGTTCTTTAAAATAGCCAATACGTTCATCCAGTAGTTCGCCATAAAATTGTGCGTTTTGGGGTTTCGCGATTTCTTTTCCGTAAAGATCTTTTGGAGGTGTGTAATGCAGTTTTGCACGGTTTTGATCTAATAGTGGCAATGTTTTATCAGATAACGATAACAGGTAACCGGCATCTACCGCAACCCGATCGCTGTGTGAGAGATTGTATCTGGCAATAAAAACATCCCAGTTTACCAGACTGAAAGCCAGCAGCAGCACAAACCAGATATTCCCGTTTATTTTAAACAGGTAGAACAGGGTTTTCTCTTTCACAACTTTGATATAAACGGTAGCTAAACCAATAATGCAGAGGATGGCGAAAACCAAAACGCCGATTCTTTTGTGAGTTAGACCATAAAATTCGATGTAGTAACCATCGCGGATAAAAACAGAAATGATGAGGATAAAATTTTGCACCATCCAGGCAATGGCCAGACTTTTTAAGGTTTTGCTTTTGTAGTAAAAGTTAAGGTTGCCACGGAAGAAATATAAAATTACCACCATAGCCAGTACGATGCTGAAAATTAGTGCATTGGTGCCATCGTGCAGGTCGGAAGAGAAGTTGCCTTCAGGTTTGTAACCGAACCAAAGTGTCGAAATATCGATCAGGTTTACACATAGGAGCAGGAGATTTAACGAAATAAATGAGATGAGACCAATGATATATTCGGTTTTCAATGCCATTTTTTTGGTGATAATCTGGCTGGTAAAGGTATGGGCAACTTCGTACCAGATGCTTCTTGGCTTTTTGCCCCGTCTGATCCTCAACAATTTTTCATTGCAGCTGGCTTCCAGCTTTTCGATGCTTTTGTTGTAAAAGGTAATGATTAAGGCAGCGGTTAAAAACAGACCGAAGCAGAAATGCATGAAGCGTGGAAGGCTTAAATCCTGGAAGATAAAACCGAAAATGTTATTGAAGAAATTGTAAATGCTTGTGAAAGTGCTTTCTAAATAATGCGCAAAAATTTCGTTAGCGCCTGTGTATATCGCGGTAAAAACAAAAATGATAAACAGAGGCAATAAAATGTATTTAATGGGCCTGAACACAGGCTTTAAGTCGAATTTACCAATTTTAAGCTCAGAAAGTCTTTTAATTATGGTGGCAGGTACGGTGATGAACTGGAGGGTTGTAGCCATTGCCGCAACATAAATGGTGCGTACTGCCTGGTAATGGGCAAAGCCTACAAAGAACAGCAAGCTAATGTTGTAGCTTACACTGGTTAGTACCGAATTGTTTATGACCACAAGCACAGCCGCAAGCAGGTGTGCCAGTGCGTAAATTTTAAATTTGTTGCTTTTGGCTACTTCGCTGTTAAAAAAGGTAACAGTTATAATGAAGATGCTGTAAATCAATTGATTTAAGGCCAGCCACTCTTCCCAGAAGATGTAGCTAAAAAGCAATCCGCCCAGTAGAGTAGAGAGGAGTAAAAAGTTGGATTTCGTTTTCATTTTGTTTAAGATTTATAAGTGGAAATAACTTAGGATGAATAGGTAGAGAATTACCAGAGGAATATTTAATAACATGCAAATGATGGTAACTACGGTGCTTCTCCAGTGCGTTTGATTGCAAATAAGTTCTATTAAGATTACTGCCAATACCAGCACATTTACAATACCAGCACCAAGGATAAAGACTACTCCTGCTATCATAAGAAATAATGATTTTGATAATAAGTAGGTTAGGAATATTAACGTGCCAATAAGTGCAGAATAGTAAGCTAGTTTTTTGCCTACATAATTCATTTGAGGTTCTAAAATTTCATCCATTCTTGTATTTTTAAAAGTGCTTTGAATTTCAAAGTAAATAGTTAAAAAAAATTGCTTACAGCTTCTTTATCATTTTTTCGAGTGCATCTAAGTGTGCCTTAAAGGCTTGCTTGCCCAATTCGGTAATGGAGTAGGTGGTACTGGTTTTGCGACCAATAAAACCTTTGTGTACTTTAATAAAGTCGGCCTGCTCCAAAGTATTGAGGTGCGAAGCCAGATTACCATCGGTAAGCTCAAGCATCTGCTTTAAATCGTTAAAGCCAATTTCGTCGTTCACAACCAGCACTGACATTACGCCGAGCCTGATCCTGCTGTCGAAAATCTTATTTAAATCTGCTATCGGGTTCTTCATCTTATTGGCCTCTCTCGTATTTAAAATACATTACCAATCCGTATATAATGTGTAAAACGCCAAAACCAAATGCCCAGAAAAACAGTCCGTAGCCAATATAAAACATGCACACCAGGCCCAAAATAACTTCGCAGTAACCCAGGTAACGGATATCGCTGTAGGTGTACTTGCTGGCATTGATTAACGATAATCCATAAAAAATTAAACAGGTTGGCGCTATAATGCTATAGGTATTGGGATGGTTAAGGAGTAGGGCAATGATGAACAAACCACCTGCTGCCAATGGCGTAAACAAATTAATCAACAAAGACTTGGAGGTTTTATCCCAGATGGGCAAATTGTTTTTCTGGCTTTTGCGGTAGGTAAATAAAATTCCACCGGCTAAAGCAATTACCAAAACAAAAATACCGAGCTTAATCAGGTTAAATTCCAGGTCCATTTCTCCGCTCACGCCATAACTGTAACCTTTTTTATTTACAAATTTTTCAATTTCATCATGTGCAAAGTAAGCGCCAATTAATGCAATAACACCAGCAAAAACGCCAGATAAACCACTTAATGAAATAAATCTCGACGATCTATCCATCATTTGTCTGATATCTTTTAGTGCATTTAGCTGTTCTTCTGAGTTGCTCATTTTAAAAGTGCTTTGTTTTTCAAAGTTAAATAAGAAAATGATAATTACAAATTTTATTTTTTTTGAGGGATATTTAGTAGAGAGTATCAAGTATCGAGTAACTGGTATCAAGATGAGATACACTGGCTTTGGTCTTTGCACTTTAGTCTTTAGTCTTTTGGCTTTGGTCTTTAGTCTTTCCGCTTTATCCTTTTTTACTAAATTTGACACATGCTAAAAGCCATTGGAATAAAAAAGTCGTACGGAAATCTGCAGATCCTGAAAGGAGTTAATTTTGAAGTGCAAAAAGGGGAGATTGTGAGTATAATTGGGCCATCCGGAGCCGGAAAAAGTACTTTGCTACACATTTTAGGTACTTTAGATAAGCCTGATTCCGGGGCAGTTGAATTAAAAGGATCGGTAATCAGCGGTTTAAGTGGCGATTTATTAAGCGCTTTCCGGAATAAAAATATTGGCTTTGTTTTCCAGTTTCACCATTTACTGCCTGAATTCAATGCACTCGAAAATGTATGCATCCCCGCTTTTATTGCCAAAACCAATAAAAAACAAGCCGAAAACAGAGCATTGGAATTGCTTGAGCTTTTTGGTTTGAAAGACCGTGCACACCATAAGCCTAATCAGTTATCGGGCGGCGAGCAACAACGCGTAGCTATAGCGCGGGCGCTTATTAATAATCCTTCAATTATATTGGCCGATGAACCTTCAGGTAATCTCGATTCTGAAAATGCAGCAGCCCTGCACCAGTTATTTGTGAGTTTGCGCGATAATTTCCATCAAACTTTTGTGATTGTTACGCATAACGAGCATTTGGCTAAAACAAGCGACAGGGTAGTGATGATGAAAGATGGTTTAATCGTATAGCATCACACAGTCATCCACTAATTTATTTATTCATTACATTTTATATTTTGAAAATACTTATTACAGGCGGGAACAATGCAAAAGCATTGAAGCTGATGAAGGCCTTTCCCAGTCATTTTGTTTTACTGGCCGATTATGGCGAAGTAGCAGCTATTGCAACCGAAAAATATGCTTTTACCTCTCTGGGGCTACTTAATCAAGACAGTATTGCACACATTTTATTAAATTTTTGCATTACCGAGGGGATTGATTGCATTATCCCTCTACACCAATACGAAGTGGAGCCAATGGCTAAGTCGGCAGTACTTTTTGGCGAATATGGTATTCAGGTTTTATTGCCTGAAGCCAGTTCAATAGCAGGATATCTGAACCACGAACTAAATACCTTTCAAAATTTCGCTGTCTTTGTAGGAGGCGAATGTGTGTTTGCCAGCGGGAAAGAAATTTTTGTGAGGACGGAAGAAAAATTAAATGGCGTGTTCGGGTACAATGTTGCCGATGATGAACTAAAACTTTTTACAATATAACATGGATACCAATCAATACGTAAAAGATAAGCAACTGGTTATTTTTGAACTCGACAATGTACTTTTTCCTGAAAAGGATTATTTGTTGCAGGTATATTATCTGTTTGCCCAGTTTATCGAATATAGCGAGCAGAAAGGAGCCGGACCAATTATTGATTTTATGCGTGCTGAATATGAAAAATCGGGTACTGCACATCTGTTCGAAAATACGGCCAAACAATTTGGTATCGATCCTAAATACCAATACAATTTTAATCTGTTGCACCAGAATGCACGTTTGCCGTTAAAATTATTGCTGTATAAAAACATGCTTTCATTCATGCAGGAACTGGTGGTTGACCGTAAAAAAATCTACATTGTAACAGCTGGAAATGCAGAGCAGCAGCTCAATAAAATAAAGCAAACCGAATGGAATGGTTTAGAACAATACCTCACTGTTTATTTCAGCGATGAACTGAATCAACCCAAAGCAGAAATTTTTCAGAAGATACTAAACGACAATAATTTATCGTCAAAAGAAGCGTTAGTTGTTGGTGCAAATAATTTTGATGAAGAGCAATCTAAATTGGTTAATTTGCCGTATATTGTGTCACTAGAAATTTACAAATAAATATGTTTAGAAAATCTTTCTCGCAAAATGTATTTTTGGGTGCTTTAATTGTGGCGGTTGGTTGTACTGTTTCCTGCAAAAAAAGCAAAACTGAACCGGATGCAGCTGTAGAATCGAACTTGTTGCAAACACCAACTACCGACAGGTCGTTACTGACTAAAGATTCGATTTTTTTATATGCCAAGCAAACCTATTTCTGGAATGTAGGCATGCCTAACTACGATACTTTTAACCCGAGACAATACAGCTCAAACAATGCGATACTTGCTGCATTTAAAGCTTTACCCAGCACTGGAGGGAAAGATAAATATTCTTTTATTGATGATGGATCAGTTGCCAGTCAGCTGAGTGGAGCAGGTGAGGATTATGGCTTTTCGGCTAATTTTGACGCAACTGATTTGCTAAGGGTTAAATATGTTTACCCTGGCTCTCCGGCAGATGCACAAGGGTTAAAACGTGGCTACCAGCTGATTAAAGTTAATGGCGGAGGTACTTCACGATCAAGCAGCGCCGATATTGCCAATTTAAATGCTTCTATATTTGGCGATAATCCATCTATTTCATTAACCTTTGTAAAACCAGGTGGCGGTACTCAGGATGTGGTAATTAACCGTGCCAGTTATAACATTAACCCTGTTTTATTTAGCAACACTTATACCATTGGTGCAAAAAAAGTAGGATACATTGTATTTAACAGCTTTACTACAAATGCCTCGACTGCCTTGGATGCTGCTTTTTCGAAATTTACAACTGATGGCGTTACCGAACTGGTGGTAGATTTAAGGTATAACGGTGGTGGCTCTGTGGCTACTTCCGAATTGTTTACCAACTTAATTGCTCCACCTGCCCAAAATGGCAAAATTATGTATACCACCTACTGGACTAAAACCATGCAGGATGGGAATGCAACGATTTTACAAAACCAGAAATTTTATGCCAAAGGTAACGATGGGGTAACCAGGCTTTATTCTTACTTTGATTATTCATATAAACCTACCATGGCTGCCGGAAATCAGGAGACTTTTGCCAAGCGTGGTTCTTTGAACGGATTAACGCGGGTTTATTTTTTGGTTAGCGGTGGTACCGCCTCTGCCAGCGAGTTATTAATCAATAATTTAAAACCGGTTGTAGATGTAAAATTAATTGGTAAAACCACTTATGGTAAGCCGGTAGGCTTCTTCTCTATCCGTATCGATAAAAACGATTTATACATTCCGCAGTTTCAAACCAAAAACCAGTTAGATCAGGGCGACTATTTTGCGGGTATGACGGTTGATAAAGATGTGGCAGATGATTTAACCAAAGATTTTGGTGATCCATCAGAAAAAATGCTGGCCCAGGCATTGTACTATTCTGCAAACAATAACTTCTCGGCACTGGCTAAAGATAATACCATTAGCAGCACTTCGGGTATAACCAGACAACAGATAGATGCAGCTAACGAAAAGCTCGATCATGAGTTTAAAGGCATGGTAGAAACCAGAAAGCTGAGGTTTAAGTAATTAGGAAATTCTTTCAAAAAAGCTGAATCGATAAAATCCTGATTCAGCTTTTTTTATTTAAATTATTACATAAAAGGAATAAATTTTGGTTGTTTTTTTTTGAAAAAATCGATAAGCTTGTTTAACATTAATCGTTAAAGAGATACCATGTCAGTAGAAATTGTAGAAAAGGAACATATCGGCTATTTAAATATCATCAATGCAAAAGAAGACCACACCAGCGAGCTAAAAACTAAGCTTGGTGAAGCACAACGGCTTGGAAACGAGTTTAAATCTAAAGCTGTAATTACATTCAATACCACTATCGGTCCGAAACGCGTAGATACTACGGTTTGGTCGGTTACCGATAATTATGTGCAGTTAAAAAATAATATTCATATTCCGCTAAAAAGCTTGATCGATATTGATTTTTAAGGCCATTGTAAGGAAATAAATCATCCCGCATTTATTTAACCTTATACTATGAGTACACTTCACCAGATTGCCTTAACATTTATTAAATCTATTGGCCCAGTTACGGCTAAAAACCTGCTGGCCTATTGTGGTAGTGCAGAAGCGGTATTTTCGGCATCGAAAAAACAATTACTGCAAATTCCAGGTATTGGTCCAAAAACTGTCGATGCTATTTTAGCAACCGATGCCTTAGTGCGCGCCGAAGAAGAGCTTGCTTTTGTACAAAAGCATGGCATTGAGGTATTGTTTTTTTCAGAACCGAACTACCCAAAACGATTAAAAAACTGCTATGACGCGCCCATATTGCTGTATTTTAAAGGCAATGCCGATTTAAACCAGCAAAGAATTATCAGTATTGTTGGCACCAGAAATGCAACAGATTATGGTCGTAACCTATGCAAACAACTTTGCGAGGTGCTGGCACCTTACAACGTTTTGGTGGTAAGCGGTCTGGCTTATGGGGTTGATGTTGCCATACACAAAGAATGCCTTGCCAACCAAATGCCAACAGTTGGGGTGCTGGGCCATGGCTTAGACCGTTTGTATCCTCAGGTGCATAAGGCAGTAGCACAAAAGATGGTATTAAATGGGGGGCTGCTTTCAGAATTTCCAATTTTAACCAATCCCGACCGGCAAAACTTTCCCCAGCGCAACCGCATTATTGCTGGCTTAGCTGATGTAACCGTGGTAATAGAAGCATCAATCAAAGGGGGCGCATTAATAACAGCCGAAATTGCCAATTCTTACAATAAGGATGTGTATGCTTTTCCGGGGCGCACCAATGATGCATATTCTGAAGGCTGTAATTTCCTTATTAAAACCAACCGGGCAGGTTTAATTAATCACCCTAAAGATTTGATTTATTATTTAGGCTGGGATGAGGAAATACCCAAAAAGAAAACTGAAGTACAGGCTACATTACAGCTAAGTCTTACTCCTAACGAACAGAAGGTAGTAGATGCCTTGCAAAACGGTCAGCTTTCTATTGATGAGCTTGCACTGGCCACCCAGATGCAGCAAAGCAAACTGGCCATTGTAATCCTCACGCTCGAAATGCAAGGCATTATTGTTTCCTTACCTGGCAAAATTTATAAACTGCTTTAATTTTTCGAAAAAGCATGTTTATTATGCTCATTTGAGCGCTGAAAAACTCAGATAAACCCTGTAAAATGGTTTGACTGAGACTGGTAATATTGCATTTTGCCCAATAATCAATCTATAATGCCTATCATAATTATAGATTATAGAATTAAATTTTTTGAAAATTGATTTTTTAAAATTATGTTTCAAATAAATATTAGTTAATAAAATACTTATTGCCTTTGCTTAGTTTTGTAACATGTGGTACAATAATATTTTAGAAACAATTGGCAATACGCCATTAGTGAAATTAAATACAATTACTAAGCATGTTCCGGGTACAATTCTGGCCAAAATAGAAACTACCAACCCTGGCAATTCTATTAAAGACCGTATGGCGGTTAAAATGATAGAAGAAGCCGAAAAAAGTGGTAAGCTAAAACCAGGAGGAACCATTATCGAAGGAACTTCGGGAAATACAGGGATGGGCCTGGCCATGGCGGCCATTATTAAAGGTTACAAATGTATTTTTACCACAACCGATAAACAATCGAAAGAAAAAGTTGATGCGCTTCGTGCTTTTGGTGCCGATGTTATTGTGTGCCCTACCAATGTTGAACCCGAAGATCCACGTTCTTACTATTCTGTTTCTTCGCGCCTGGAGCGCGAGGTGCCCAATTCGTGGAAACCCAACCAATACGATAATTTAGCTAACTCGCAGGCCCATTACGAGCAGACAGGTCCTGAAATATGGGAACAAACCGAAGGTAAAATTACACATCTGGTAGTTGGCGTGGGTACAGGTGGTACCATTTCCGGAACAGGAAAATACCTGAAAGAGAAAAATCCAGATATCCAGGTATGGGGAATAGATACCTATGGTTCGGTTTTTAAGAAATACAAAGAGACCGGCATTTTTGATAAAGATGAAATTTACCCTTACATCACCGAAGGCATTGGCGAAGACTTTCTTCCGGCAAACGTAAATTTTGATGTTATCGACTTGTTCGAAAAGGTTACCGATAAGGATGCTGCTTTAATGACCCGCGACATTGCCCGTAAAGAGGGAATTTTTGTAGGTAACTCTGCTGGCGCTGCCATTGGTGGCTTAATTCAGTTAAAAGATAAATTAAAACCCGAAGATGTGGTAGTGGTGATTTTTCACGATCACGGAAGTCGCTACATGGGTAAAATGTATAACGAAGACTGGTTGCGCGAACGCGGATTTTTACAAGACGAAAAACTAACAGCCAAATCTATCCTTGCTAAAAAGGAGAGTACAGAAATTGTGACCCTGGATGCGCAAAAATCGGTTCTGGAAGCGATTAATACCATTAAATCGATGAATATTTCGCAAATTCCGGTTACCCAGCAGGGAATGATTGTAGGTAAAATTGCTGAGAGTGATATTTTATCTGCGCTGCTCGAAAATCCGGGATTAAAATCAGCTCCGATTTCAGAAATCATGACGGCTACTTTTCCTTTTGTTGATCTAAATACTTCTATCGATAAAATTTCGTCTTTAATTAACAAAGAAAATTCGGCGGTATTGGTTGAAGATGAAACCGGTAAGATTGAAATTATTACCCAGTACGATATTATTAATGCGATTTCGGGCTAGAAAGATTTTGGTCAGTGGAGAAGCGGACCGATGGGAGAGATGCTGAAATAAATCCGATAGCTATCGGATCAGCATGACGATTCTAGTAAATTGTTAATAAAAAACGCCAGCATAATTTTTATGCTGGCGTTTTTGCTTTAAGCTTTGGTCTTTAGTCTTTAAGCTTTCCGCTTTCCGCTTTCAACCTTCCACCCTCAGCCTTTCAACCCTCTACCTTTAATGGCTTGGTGCATCGGCATTCACACGCTTAATCTGCGCGCCTAAGGCACGTAAACGGGTGTCGATATCCTGATAGCCACGTTCAATCTGTTCGATGTTGTAAATGGTCGATTTACCTTCTGCAGATAGGGCAGCAATCAATAAGGAAACTCCAGCTCTGATATCAGGTGAAGTCATGCTGATACCGCGCAATTTGTATTTTTTATCAATACCATTAACTGTAGCACGGTGCGGATCGCAAAGGATGATTTGTGCACCCATGTCAATCAGTTTATCCACAAAGAATAAACGGCTTTCGAACATTTTCTGGTGTATTAATACATTTCCTTTCGCCTGTGTAGCCACAACCAAAACGATACTTAATAAATCTGGTGTAAAACCTGGCCAAGGAGAATCGGCAATGGTTAAAATCGAACCATCAATAAAGGTGTCAATTTCGTAGTGTTTTTGCGAAGGCACATAAATATCATCGCCACGGCGCTCCAATTTGATGCCCAGTTTTTTGAAAACTTCCGGAATTACACCAAGTTCATCATAACATACATTTTTGATTGTAATTTCCGATTCAGTCATTGCGGCCATACCGATAAATGAACCAATCTCAATCATATCCGGCAACATTCTGTGCTCAGTTCCGCCTAAAACCTCAACGCCTTCAATGGTAAGCAGGTTTGAACCAATACCCGAAATTTTTGCGCCCATGCGGTTCAGCATTTTACAAAGTTGCTGCAAATAGGGTTCGCAGGCTGCATTGTAAATGGTAGTAGTACCTTTAGCTAAAACAGCAGCCATTACAATGTTTGCTGTTCCGGTTACTGATGCTTCATCAAGCAGGATATAGGCACCCTGTAAATTGGTAGCATCAACATTAAAGAAAGATTTTTTGCTGTCGTAAACAAACTTGGCACCTAACTTTTCGAAGCCGATAAAGTGGGTATCCAACCTTCTGCGACCAATTTTATCGCCGCCTGGTTTCGGGATTGCTGCTTTACCGAAACGGGCCAATAGCGGGCCAACAATCATAATCGAACCACGTAAACCACCACCTTTAGCTTTAAAAGTTTCCGATTCGAAAAAGTTTAAATCGATGTTTTTGGCCTCAAAAGTGTAAGTGTCTTTGTCGATACGTTCTACGGTAACACCTAAATCGCCCAGTAGTTCAATCAGTTTGTTTACATCTTTAATATCAGGGATATTACTGATGGTTACTTTCTCTTCGGTCAGCAACACCGCCGATAAAATCTGTAAAGCCTCATTTTTGGCTCCCTGAGGGGTAATTTCGCCTTTTAATTTAATTCCGCCTGTTATTTCAAATGCGTTCATATATTTTTTAAAAATTTAGAATCGAGTATCAAGTAATTATATTGGGCATCGATATTTTAACCTTTCGCCTTCTGCCTTTTACCCTATACCTTAATATTTGGGTTTGTTGCGTTGACGATTATTGTTGTTATTATTGTTTTGGCGGTTTTTGCCGTTGTTGTTATTGTTGTTGCTTCTGCCGCGGTTATTGTTGTTGTTATTGTTTTGACGAGGATTTTGCGCCCTGAATTCTACTTTGGCCAGGTTAACGCCTTCTTCAAGTTCCAATAAACCGCCAGAAAGGTAACGCAGGTCTTTAATAATTGTATCATCACTTACATTATCTTTATTCCAGGTAACGTAAGCCATTTTCATAAAGTTGGCAATGCTCTGTACCATGGCTTTCTTAATTTCAGGATTCTCCTCGCGCATGGCTTTTTCAATTAAGTTTTCAACGGTTTTACCATAGTGTTTGTAGGTAATACGTTGCTGCGGGTAGGCAAGCGGCTCTGGTTTAATGTAAGCATTTTCGATTAAAGGCTTCGGATAAGGGCTGTCTACATCAATCTGATAGCCAGAAATAATGTGCAGGTGGTCCCAAAGTTTATGCTTAAAATCGGCAACATCGCGTAAATGCGGTTGTAAAAAGCCCATCAGGTCAATAACCGCCTGGGCATATTTATTACGTTCTTCTATGGTTGGCAATTCGCAGATATACTTCACCATATTTTGTACGTTGCGGCCATATTCCGATAAAATTAAATGGCTACGCGTAGTATTATAATCAAAACTCATGTATAGATAAATTAATGGATAAATATTCCGGCGATACGAATTATGAAACAACCAGAAGAGTTTAGGTTATGAATTCACCGAAATGTCTAATTGCCGGACTTTTCGTTATTATGTATTCAAAGGTAATAAAATTATTTGATTTGTGATATCCGTATCTGATTTGAGATATTTTAAATTGATGCAATATTTTTTGGAAATGATTGTCAGTAATTCTTAGCCTCTTTAGCCCCGTTATTCGCTATAGTCCCGATGAAGGATCGGGAGCTGCCGCTACTACCGGGTTTATTTAAAAATGGATGGTAGTTCTTCGGCCTGCAAACGGCTTATTTAGGCTAAATCCGGTTATTCCACTATCGTCCCGATTGGCAATCGGGATGCAAGATCATGATGATTTTATAGCCATTAGGGACCTTTATTCGCATTAAAAATGCGGACCTCACTAATCCTCGTTGCTAACGAGGACTATTCTTTCTGTGTTAATCTGTGCATCCGTGGCTAAAATGCATAAATTGATTAATTGGAAATTGATGATTGAAACAATCTAAACTTCATCGCTATTCTTCGGGTAATCAAAAAACACCAAATCGCCGGTACCTCTGCTTACCAGCTGCCACGAGTCGAATGGGAAAGAAATTAATACCATCCCGGCAGTAGGGATATTGTAAATGTCGGCATTGCTAAGTTCGTTGGCAAAATCGGTAAATCCGGGGTTGTGTCCAAACATCAGTACTTTATCGGCACTATCGTCCAAATCATTAACTACTTTAAGTAAAGCGGTTGTATTGGCCTCGTAAATAGAGGTTTCGTATTGTATTTGCTCAAAACCATAGGCTTCGGCAAAGTATTTAGCGGTAGATTTTGCCCTTTTTGCAGGGCTGCTCACCAATAAATCGGGTTTAAAACCTTTATTCACCAGGCGTTCTGCCATTTCCGGTGCATTTTCTTTACCGCGTTTATTTAAAGGCCGGTCGAAATCTTTTAAGTCTAAATTTCCCCAATCCGATTTTCCGTGACGGACCAATAGTAATTGCTTAGCCATTTAGTTTCTCCTTAATTTTATTGACAATAGTTTCAGGTTCGATTAAATCTATACAGTTTTCAACACCACAAAGGCAGGGTTTGTTTCCATAAATAGAATTTGGCCGTGCCGGATGATCAATTTGAATACAATCGCGTTCCAATTGCCCGTAACCCAGAAAACCTGCATAAGGATGGGTAGGACCCCAAATGGAAACTACAGGTACACCAACCAATGAGGCCATGTGCATACCAGACGAATCCATGCTTAGCATCAAATCGAGGTTGGAAATAATGGCTAATTCTTCGGTAAGGCTGTAATTGCCGATTAAATTATGGGTATTGATATGCTTTTTTGCCCATTCTTCGGCAATTGCCTGTTCAGTTTTACCGCCGCCAAAAATAAAAAGCTGGTAACCCTGATTGCTCAATGAGGCGACTACCTTTTCCATTTTGGCCAGATCGTAAACTTTATACATGTGTTGTGCAAAAGGGGAGATGCCAATTTTTTTTGTGGCATTATTGGTAAACAGTATTTGGGCCTTAGTTGGTATAAGCTGTGCAGATTTATTGATTTGCTGACTGAGTTTCAGCGTAAAACCCAACTCCCTGAAAACATCGGCATAACGCTCTACTGTTTGTTTTAAAGGCTTAAAAACCTTATTTGTAGCACGTGTTAAAGCCTTTTTCTCAGCCCTGCCTTTATCTATGCGTTTAATCGTAGTGCCAGCCAGACGGAAAAAGGTAGAAATGGTTCTGCTCCTTAAATTATCGTGTAAATCGGCTATTGCTACAGGTTTGTAGCCGCGAAGTTCCTGAAAAAGTTTATAGAGACCATTAATTCCTTTGTGAATGGTTTTGGGTTCAATCGCATGAAAGATGAGGTTGGGTATGCGATCAAAAAAAGGTTTGAAGGCAGCTCTGCTTACCATAACCAGTTCAACACCTGGGTGCGCTGCTGTAAATTCCTTTAAAACAGAAGCCACCATGGCTACATCGCCCATAGCCGAAAAACGTAAAACGATAATTTTTTGGGTTGCGGCCATAGTGTTATTTTATCACAAAGACACAAAAAGCACCAGGTTTTCTTCGTGTTCTTTGTGTCTTTGAGATTGATTAATTTTTTATTTCGCTTTCGCCTTTCAGCTTTAGTCTTTATGCTTTATTATACAACACCGGATTTAAGCTCGGATCGTTGTACATTTTCATTTGTTTATACACTTTCATGTATTTTTTACCCGCTTCAATATCAGCCAGTAATTCATCTATGCTGGTCGATAAATCTTCACGCTGCGATAACAATACATTGAGTTTGGTCTGGCATTGGGCACGGTGCTCGGCAGATGCACTTTCGCGTTCTGCTTCTTCCTGCATGTGGTAAATTTTTAATGCCAGGATAGAAAGCCTGTCGATAGCCCAGGCCGGACTTTCGGTATTGATTTTTGCATCAGGCAAAGCCGAAACACCTTGATAAAGATTCAGGAAATAACCATCTATAAACTCTACCATATCGGTACGGACCTGGTTTTGCGCATCAATACGCCTTTTCCAGCTTAAACCTTCAACCGGATCAATTTGTGGATTGCGCACCACATCTTCCATGTGCCATTGTGCAGTATCGATCCAGTTTTTAACGTAAAAAAGATGCTCTAAACTTTCAGCATCGTATGGGTTTTCAACCGGATGGTCAATGTCATCAAACTTGTGGTAGTCTGTAATTACTTCATTAAATATGCGGTTGGCAATTTCACTTATCATGGGGCAAAGATATTAAAAGATTTCTTAGGGTTTGATTACACCGATTAAAACGATGGCACAGATTATTCGGTTGTACAGATTTTTTTCTTAAGGGTCGATTGAACAGGTTTATTTCTTAAAATTTAAAATAACATCATTTAGGCGCTGTTTTTTCGCTAACCACTAACCACTAACCGCTAACCCCTAACCCTTCTTACTATCAAAATACGCAGTAATCTCCTCCAGAGTAAAAGCATTTAAACATTTATCGGCGCTTAAACCACCTTTACGGGCTACCAGCATACCATAATGCATATCATGGAAACCTTCGGTACGGTGTGCATCGGGGTTTACCGATAATAAAACGCCTTTTTCGAGTGCATAACGGTGCCAGCGCCAGTCTAAATCTAAACGTAGCGGGTTGGCGTTGATTTCGATTACTACTTTGTTGGCTGCACAGGCATCGATAATTTTTTTGTAATCAATGGGGTAGCCGGCCCTGCTCAGTAACAAACGGCCGGTAGGGTGACCTAAAATGGTCGTGTAAGGGTTTTCAATAGCTTTTAACAAACGCGCAGTTGCCTTGGCTTCATCCATGCGTAAATTGCTGTGTACAGAGGCCACAACAAAATCGAAAGTTTTAAGGATATCATCCGAATAATCTAAAGAACCATCGCTCAGGATATCGCTCTCAATACCTTTAAAAATTTTAAATGGTGCCAGCTTTTTATTCAGTTCGTCAATTTCCTGGTGCTGTGCAAAAACACGCTGCTCATTTAAACCTTTGGCGTAAACTGCAGTTTTAGAGTGATCGCAAATCCCCAGGTATTGCAGGTTCAGGTTGTCTTTACAATAAAGAGCCATTTGCTCCAGTGTATGCACCCCATCACTCCAGGTAGAGTGGTTGTGCAAACTGCCTTTCAAATCTTCGTAGCGGATTAAGGTTGGAAGCCGATTGGTTTTGGCCAGCTCAATTTCGTCGAAATCTTCGCGAAGCTCTGGTAAAATAAAGGATAAACCCGCCTTGCTGTAAATTTCTTCCTCGTTGGCGAATGGTCCTTCGCCTGCTAAGGCTAAAACCTTTGCCACATGTTCTGCATTGCCGGTTAATTTAAACCATTGTAAATAGAAAACGGCTTTTTCAACAACATGTATTTTTATCCTGAAACCAGCTTCGGTAGTGCAGATAAAAGCATTTTCGGTTTCTATAAGTGTAAGTGGTTCAAAAGCGGGTAGGTTAAGTTTAACAGCCTCAATGTGATCTGCACCTATTACAATTTCGAGTTCATCAATAATTTCGCAGGCACGGCGATACTGGCCTGCAAAGCCTAAAAGCGAGTCTTTATCGGTTTTTCCCAACCACTCGGATAGCTGGGTAAATAAGGTTTGCGCAAAACCTTCAACCTGGGCATATAAAAAGCGCCCGTTGGCAGCCAGTTTAAACTCAATGGCATTTTTAATTTCTTCCTGGGTTTTTAAACCGAAACCTTTGGCTTCGATGAGGCGGTTCTCGTTACAGGCGTAATATAATTCGCCGATGGTTTCGATACCAAGGTCGCGCCAAATGATGAGGATTTTTTTCGGGCCAATGCCTTTAATCCCCAGCATTTCTACTACGCCCTCTGGCGTTTGCTGTACAATTTCGTTTAACTCCTTCAGCTGGCCGGTTTCGAGTAGCTCGATAATTTTTGAAGCCAGTCCTTTTCCTATCCCATCAATTTTATCAATTTCTGCTATAGGCTTATCTTTTAATGCAAAAGGCAGTTTATCTACCTTAAAATAAGCATTGGCAATCGATTTTATTTTAAAAGGATTCTCTTCATGCAATTCCATTAACTGCGATAAGAGGCGTAAAGTACGGGCGATGGTTTTATTTTCCATAAGCTGTAAAATTAGAAAATAAAGCCTCAAATTACGATCAAGCGCTGCTAATTTTATAAACACAATTTAGCCCGGGCATTGTTTAATAGAAATGAAATCGATAAAATTTATCCTTTTAGGCCTAAGTATAAGTGTTGTAGCCTGTCGGTCTGCTAATCGCAGGCAGGCCGAACAAAACGACTCGTTAACCCAGGTTTCTACTGTTGCCGGGCAAACTACAGATCAGCGTTTTTTAGTTGTAGCCGGGCGTTCGGTTGGCGAAATTGCTATCGGAGCCGATATGGAGCTGGTGGGGCAAAAACTAGGCAAGGCCGATGCCGGCGATGCAGCCATGGGTAAAGCCTGGGGAATTTGGTATGGGAATGATTCGACCGGAGGACAAAAAAATGAAATCGCGGTTTATTCAGCGTACCGCGATACCAGTATGCGTGTAAAGGAGGTTAAACAAATCAGAGTTACTTCCGATAAATTTAAAACCGCCGATGGTTTTGCGCTTGGCAATACGTTAAGTGCCTTACAATCGAAATTTCCGGATCTGAAGCAGGTTACAGGTTATTTGAATGCACAAAAAGATACGGTGATGGTTTACGATTCGAAAAAAAGCGGAATCAGTTTCGAATTTTTAAAGGGGAAAAGTGTAGCCTTAACAGTTCATGCAGAGAACACTCCTGTTAATTCCACTTATGTTACATTGCATCCGGAGTGGAAGATGATTGAGTAGTTAGCGCTGCTTTTTAAGTGAGACCTCGCAGGTTTTAAAAACCTGCGAGGTCTGGGTTTTACTTAATAACAGCTTCAAACGGCATCCTGGCCTGGATACCCGAGCTGGCCAATACCTTTTTCATTTGCTGGTAAAGGAAATAATTTTCGCCAAGTTCCTGTTTGGTGTAATAGGTTTTAACCTTATCGGTACTTTCGTCCATTAACGATTTCCATGGATCAATCACCTCAGGGTATTCTACTACTCTATAATCTTTAAGTTTCGCTTTTTTTGCTGCAGCTTTTATGGCGTCGTTAAAACTGCCAATTCTATCGGCGAGGCCAATTTGAACGGCATCGGTTCCGATCCAAACGTGGCCACCACCAATGCTATCGATATAAGCTTTACTTTTCTTACGGCCATCGGCCACACGGCTCACAAAACCACTGTAAATCCGGTTCAGTTCATTTTGGATAATAAAACGTTCTCCGGCCGTCATGGGGCGGTTAGTAGCCATAATATCGGCGTATTTACCGGTTTTAACGCCGTCGAAAGTAATTCCCAGTTTGTTGGTCATCAGGTTTTGAAAGTTCGGGATAATGCCAAACACACCAATAGAACCGGTAATGGTATTGGGTTGCACAAAAATGCTATCGGCAGCACAGCCGATATAGTAACCACCTGATGCGGCCACATCGCCGAAGGATGCAATAACCGGTTTTTCTTTTTTGGTCAGTACAATCTCTCTCCAAATCACATCAGAAGCCAATGCACTACCGCCTGGAGAGTTTACGCGGATTACAACAGCTTTAATGTCGTCGTCTAAACGCGCCTTTCTGATTGCTCTCGAAATACGCTCTGAGCCAATCTGATTATCGTTACCCTCGCCACCGCTAATTTCGCCATTGGCATAAATTACAGCTACTTTATCTTTTCCGGTGCCTGTATTCGTATTGTTTTTGGCGTAATCGTTAATGGTAACCGTACGGATATTTTCGCCACGTGTACGTCCCGAAAGGCCTTTTAATTCTTCTAAAATCTGGTCTTTGTATTTTAAAGCATCAACCATTTTAAAGTTAACCGCATCCTCAGGTTTTTGTATCCTGTAATTATCGGCAATGCTGTTCAGGCTATCTTTCACGATATTTCTGCTTTGGGCAATATCAGTTAAGAAAGTGTTATATAAGCCACCCACATAAGCAGTAACTTGTTTGCGGTTATAATCGCTCATTTTATCTAAAATAAACGGTTCTACAGCGCTTTTGTAATTTCCAACACGGATAACCTGCATTTCTACCCCTACTTTTTCTAAAGTTCCCTTAAAAAAGGTAAGTTCAGAGCTAAAACCTTTAAATTCTAAAGCACCTTCGGGATTTAAGTATACCTTATCGGCAACTGATGCCAAATAGTAAGCACCCTGGGTATAAACCTCGCTGTAGGCTATAATTTTTTTGTGCGATTTTTTAAAATCGATCAACGCATTCCTTACCTCGCGCAGGGTAGCAAAACCAGCATTCGGACTGCTTACATTCAGGTAAATACATTTAATGTTATCGTCGGTTTTGGCTCTTTGTACCGATTTAAGGAAATCGTTTAAACCAATACCATCTTTCTCTTCGCCACCTACAATAGGCAAATTGCCGAATGGATTTTTAGGGGTACGTTCGGTAATAGCCTGATCTAAATTTAAGAACAGTACCGAGTTGTTGGATACAATAACGGTTTTATCATTATCGATTGATGAAATTACGCCTACAACGATTACGAAGCAGATAATAAAGATAATTACCATCGATAAGAAAAAGCCCAACATAGAGGCAAATAAATACTTAAAGAATTCTCTCATTTAAATGTTTTAGTTTTGTGCTGTAAAGATATAAAAATACATGATGCTTAATAAGGCTTTAGAGTGCAGTACGGCTTATTTGTTACTGGGTGGAAATTTAGGAGACAGGGAAGCCAATTTGGAACAAGCCATTACGCTTTTAAGTGCGCAGGTAGGTGAGGTGATTTCGGTTTCGGCCTTGTACGAAACAGCCGCCTGGGGTAAAACAGATCAGCCTGCTTTCCTAAATCAGGCTGTAGCGCTCCAAACCAATTTAACTGCTTTAGAGGTTTTAACAAAAGCTTTGGCCATTGAGCAAGAGCTGGGTCGTGTAAGAAAAGATAAATGGGGTGAGCGCTTAATTGATATCGACCTGATTCTTTTTGGCGATGAAATTATCGATATTCCAGATAAACTGCAGGTGCCGCACCCGCACATGCAAAACCGGAGGTTTGTAATGGAGCCGCTGGCAGAAATTGCGCCAGAAGTGATTCATCCGGTATTGGGGCAAAGCATGTTAAGCATTAGCCAAAGCCTTAACGATCCATTACCCGTTAAAAGATTATAATCCATAAAGCTAAGCCGATGCAAGAACGTGTTTTAGATTTTTCGTATGTGATTAATATGGTAGGCGATGATGTTGAAGGATTAATCGAGGTATTTGAAACTTTTTTAAAGCAAATGCCCGTTTATTTCGAAGAATTGGATCATGCCTTAAACCAACCGGATTGGGATAAAGTGGCTCGTTATGCGCATAAAATTAAGCCCATTTTTGCTTATGTGGGTTGTCCTGATGTCAGGGATTTGGTGCAGGAAATAGAGCAAAAAGCACAAAACAGAACTGAATTAGCCAGTATACCAGCTGATATTCAAACCCTAAAAGCGCAAAGTGCCGAAATTAATAAATTGATTGAGGCCGAAAAAGACAGATTGGAAGCAAAAAGGAGCGAAGCTGATTAATTCTTTTCCGGCATCGGTTTATCTTTAAAATACAGCAGCGATAATGCAATATAAAGCACCAGTACAAAAGGGATTGCTGCAAATTTCAAGAAAGCAATTAACAAGGCCGATAATATTAAAAAGATAAACTTGATTTTGTTTTTTGCCCAGCTCAAATCGCTGAATTTTAAAGAGAATATCCTGATTTCGCTTACTAGCAGCAAACTGGTTATGGCAGTAATCGCAATCAGCAATATGCTTGAATAAACCACCTGCGGATAATCTACTGCGATATAGGGTAAAGAGCAGATAAACAGTGTATTCATAGGCGTGTTTAAGCCAATAAAATCTTCTGTTTGGCGGGCATCATTGTTAAATTTAGCCAACCTAAGCGCCGAAAAAACAGTAATAATGAAGCCCAGGTAAGGCAGGTATTCAGAAGGGTAATCGCTTAATTTTAAGAGTTGAAACATAACCACCCCCGGTAAAAAGCCAAAACTCACCATGTCTGCTAAAGAATCGAGGTCTTTGCCAATGGCCGATTTTACATTCAGCAAACGGGCCACCATACCGTCAAAGAAATCGAAAATACCCGAAAATACCACAAAGTAAGCTGCGGTTTGTAAATCGCCTTTAAACGCAAAAACGATTCCGATACAACCCGAAAAAAGGTTTGCACAGGTAATCGCGTTAGGGATGTTTTTTTTTAGCATGGCGGTAAGCGCTAAGCGTTTGGAGATTGGAACGCGTAACGCCAAACTCCAAACGCTGAACTTTATTTAGCTATTCATCGAAATTAAGAATTCTTCGTTGCTTTTTGTGCCCTTAATTTGCGATTGAACAAATTCCATCGCTTCCTGGCTGTTCATATCGGCAAGGTGGTTGCGTAAAATCCAAACACGTTGCAGGGTATCCCTGTCGTGTAATAAATCGTCGCGACGTGTGCTCGATGCAGTAATATCAATTGCAGGGAAAATACGTTTGTTCGATAGTTTACGGTCTAACTGAAGTTCCATGTTACCCGTACCTTTAAATTCTTCGAAGATTACCTCGTCCATTTTAGAGCCGGTATCGGTTAAAGCGGTAGCCAAAATGGTTAACGAACCACCATTTTCGATGTTACGTGCCGCACCAAAGAAACGTTTTGGTTTGTGTAAAGCATTGGCATCAACACCACCCGATAAAATTTTACCAGATGCAGGAGCAGTAGTGTTATAAGCTCTGGCTAAACGTGTAATCGAATCTAAAAGGATTACCACATCGTGACCACTTTCTACCAAACGTTTCGATTTTTCCAATACGATATTGGCAATTTTAACGTGGCGCTCTGCCGGCTCATCAAAAGTAGAAGCAATTACTTCTGCTCTTACACTGCGGGCCATATCGGTAACCTCTTCCGGACGCTCATCAATTAAAAGGATAATTAAATAAACCTCAGGGTGGTTTTTGGCAATGGCATTGGCAACCTCTTTTAATAAATTGGTTTTACCTGTTTTAGGTTGCGCAACAATTAAACCACGCTGACCTTTACCAATTGGTGTAAATAAATCCATAATACGGGTAGAATAGTTGTTCGTATCCGTAAACAGGTTTAATCTTTCAGTCGGGAAAAGCGGTGTTAAGTAATCAAAAGGAACACGGTCGCGTACATCTGCAGGAACTCTGCCATTAATGGTTTCTACGCGTACCAATGGAAAATATTTTTCGCCTTCTTTTGGCGGACGGATGCTACCTTTTACCGTATCACCTGTTTTTAAGCCAAAAAGTTTTATTTGCGATTGTGATACATAAATATCATCAGGAGAAGTAAGGTAATTGTAATCTGCCGAGCGTAAGAAACCGTAACCATCAGGCATAATTTCCAGTACACCTTCGTTTGTAATTACGTTATCGAAATCTAAGTTAGAATAACTGTTTTCGTTTTTGTGGTGGTTACCTCCGCCAGGCTGTTTTTGCTGGCGGTTTTCATCACGTTGCGGTTTTTCTGGTTTCTCCTGCTTTTCCTTCTGCTCGTGCTTTGCCTTTGGTGCAACCGGAAGTACTTCTGCACTTTCTTCAATTAAAGCCGAAATTGGTTTTACACTTTCTTCTGCTTCAAAAACACGGTCGGGCTGGCGTTCTGGTTGCTGCGGCTCGTCGAAAAGTGTCACCGATTCTCTTTTTCTAGCCACCGGAGTTGCTGCGGTTTCTTCTTTAGGTAACCTCGCTCTCTTTTTTACCGGTTTTTCTGGTGTAACAGCAGCTGCTTCTGCTACTGCAGCTGCAATTTTTGGTGTTTTTTCTGCTTTTGCAGCTTTAGCTTTTGGTGCAGGTGCTGCTGCTACGGGTTCGCTATCGGCATAAGGGTCGCCGGCTGATTTAGCAGCATTTATAATTTCTTGCTGGTGTAAAAGTACTTCAACAAGGTCTATTTTTCTAAGGGAGTCGGCACCTTCGATGCCATAGGTTTTTGCCAGCTCACGTAATTCTGTTGTGAGCTTATCATTTAATTCTGTTTTGCTGAACATTCTAAATATATATGTTTCAAGAAATTTTTCATTTGCTTATAACGCACATATGCTGTTATAAAATCTGTGCAGGCCTAAAAATATTTCTGTTAAGGTAAGCCAAACTATTTCATTGTATATAAATTCTTGTGGCTATAAAACCGAATTGAGCCTGTTTTTAGAAAATACTCAAATTGTTTTATATTGTTTATAAGCTGAATAAAAAGCAAACCTTGCTTTTAAAAAATGGTAACAAAAAATAAATCTTGATAAATTTTTCTGGGATATTCAGATAAACGGTTGAGAAATTATGATGCAATTGTATGTATTTGAAACGTAATCTGCAAACAAAAGTTTAAAATGTTTATAAAAATAATTTGCAAAGGCCTGATTTTGTTATTCAGAAAGCTTAAAAATCTTCATATTTGCAGCAAATAAGCCCATATATGACCAAACAACAACTTTTCGAGCAAATTCAAAAAAAACGTTCATTTTTATGTGTCGGATTAGACTCTGCACTGGATAAGATCCCAAAACACCTCTTAAAATATGAAAATCCGATTTTAGAATTCAATAAACAGATTATTGATGCAACCCGGGATTTATGTGTGGCTTACAAACCCAATACTGCCTTTTACGAGTGTTATGGTAAAAAAGGATGGGAAACCCTGATCGAAACCTGGAAATATATTCCAAAAGATACTTTTTCTATTGCCGATGCCAAACGTGGCGATATAGGAAACACCTCTGCCATGTATGCCGAAACTTTTTTTAATGCAGCATCGTCTGAAATGAGTTTTGACTCGGTTACCGTTGCACCTTATATGGGAAGTGATTCGGTAACTCCCTTTTTAACTTTCGAAAACAAATGGGTTATTCTTTTGGCGTTGACATCAAACACTGGCCATGCCGATTTTCAGTTGCAGGAAATTGGAGAAGACAAACTTTTCGAAAAAGTGCTTAAAACTTCGCAGCAATGGGCTACTGATGAGCAAATGATGTACGTAGTTGGTGCAACCCGTGGTGCAGCCTTTGGTGATGTACGTAAACTGGCACCCAATCATTTCCTTTTGGTGCCAGGTGTTGGTGCACAAGGTGGCGATTTAAATGAGGTTTGCAAATATGGCCTTAATGCACAGTGTGGTTTACTGATTAACTCATCGCGAGGAATTATTTATGCCAGCCAGGGTGAAGATTTTGCCGAAAGAGCCAGAGAAGAGGCTTTGAAACTGCAAAAGGAAATGGAGCAGATTTTGATTAAGGCAGGATTGGTATAATTTTATTATCCGATTCCTAAGATTTATATCAACTTTATGAGATTGCTTCGCCGATGAAAAATCGGCTCGCAATGACGACTCACTCACGTTATTGCGAGGAGGAACGACAGCCTGCCCCGTTTTTCGGGGAAGCAATCTATTATAGTGTCACTATTTACGGATTTTCCAGATATCAAAATTTAAACTTATAAGTTAGTTATCGCCAAATAAATTCCTTATCTTCCATAATGAATTTTCCGGAAGATTTTCTTCATTATGTGTGGCAGTTCAGGTCGTTTGATTATAGCGAGCTGCAAACCTCTGCTGGCGAAAATCTGGAAATCATCCATCCCGGATTACTCAACCGAAATGCAGGTCCGGATTTTAGCCATGCCAAAATTAAAATAGGAGATACCCTTTGGGCCGGAAATGTCGAAATTCACCTTAAATCGTCTGATTGGTTAAAACACAACCACCAAAGCGATCAGAGCTACGAAAATGTGATTCTCCATGTGGTTTATGAGCACGATGCCGAGATTAAACGCATTGACGGGACAGTATTGCCCGTTTTAGAACTGAAAAGCCGGATTAAACAGGAATTAATCAACAAATATGAAAATCTCTTTTTAACCCTAACCGATTTTCCCTGTGCAGCGCAGATTGGGCAGGTAGACCGGCTAATTGTCGATTCTTTTTTATCGAGAACCCTCGTAGCGCGTTTCGAAGAGAAAACACTGGCTGTTAATGAAACTTTGAGCGAAATGAAGGGAGATTGGGACGAAACCTTTTACCGTTTTATGGCGCGCAATTTTGGCTTTAAGGTAAATGCTTTGCCTTTTGAGCTGCTGGCCAAGGCTGTTCCGCAAAATATTTATGCCAAACACAAAAATAATCCGTTACAGATTGAGGCCCTGGTTTTTGGTGCTGCCGGATTTTTAAAGGATAAGTTTACCGAAACTTACCCGCAAAAGTTGAAAACCGAGTTTGAATTTTTGCAAAAGAAATACCGTATTAAACCACTAGAAGCATCGATATGGAAATTTATGCGCATGCGCCCCCAGAATTTTCCAACCATCAGACTTGCACAATTTGCTGCTTTAATTATAAAATCAAACCACCTTTTTTCTAAAATTATCGAAATCAAAAAGGTAGCCGATTTACATACTTTATTCGATGCATTACCCGTAAACGATTACTGGAAAACGCATTACCATTTTAAAAAAGAAGCTGTTGGTGTAAAAACACAAATTGGCAAAACATCTGTCGATAATATTTTGTTAAATACGGTAGCCTTGTTTTTGTTTGCCTATGGCAAATACACCGATACCCAATTTTACCAGAGTAGGGCCATAAAATTGTTAGAAAGCCTGCCCGCTGAAGAAAATGCCATAACCGGGAAATTTATTGCTGCAGGGGTTCAAATTGAAAATGCATTTGCCTCGCAAGGTATTTTACAGCTGAAAAAACAATATTGCGATCAGAAAAAATGTTTAACTTGTGGTATTGGTATTAAGATTTTAAAACAGGCTTAAAAATGTTTATCCTAACCGTTTGATTATTATGGAATTTCCGCACGAATTAAAAGAACTTTATCCCGATCAGATTATCGAAGTTAGGGGCAATGCCGATGCCTTAACGGTTATTCTGGATAAGAATGTCGATCTGCATCAATTTAAAGCCGAACTGGTTAAGAAATTTTCGGGATTGGAAGAACAGCAGATTCTTTTCATTAAACACGAAGATAAACAGGATTTTGAAAAGCTGGTTTTGGAATAATTCAGCCAATAACTTGTGTGTTACCAATTATTATTTCTAAATTAGAATAAGAAAATCAATGTTGTAACGTTGGTTATTTATTATTTTATCTGTTGATATGATAATTAAAGCGTGTTAAAATAAGCTTAAAATGTTTCAAAGAATTATTACCTATTTTGAGCAGCAGAGTTTTGGTGTTTCTACTTATCTGGCTAATAAGCTACACATGAGTACGGCAAAAGTCCGTTTATTCTTTATCTATTCCTCTTTTTTAGCAGTGGGTTTTCCCATCTTATTCTATTTTTTAGCTGCAGTTGTGCTCGATATCCGCTCTTATATGAAGAGAATGCGGTTAAGGATCTGGGAGTAGGTTTCAGTTAACAGTTAGCAGTTCTCAGTTTGCAATTCACAGTTGGCAGTATTCAGTTTGCAGTTAGCAATTCAAAGTTGCAGTTTTAATTATAAATAACTGATTACTGAAAATTGTAAACTGACCTAATCGTCGTCTCTTAAAATTTCAGCAATTTCGTTAAAGCCTTTCTCGGCAGCCAAATCGGCAGGTAATTTACCGCCTTCCATGCGTAAAGTTACTTCTGCACCATGCTCCAGCAATAGAATAATCAGTTCAATATTACCCAATTGTGCAGCACTGTGCAATGGTGCCAAGCCTGCTTTTTGGCAAACGTTAGGGTAGGCCCCGGCATCTAAAAGCATTTTGGTAATGTTGAAATTGTTGGCAGCAACGGCCGAGTGGATCGGGAAAACATTAAATCCGTTTTTCGATGCTAAATTTACATCTGCCCCTTTTAACACTAAAAACCGGGCTAAATCTTCGTGCCCGAAATAACATGCCAGACCCAGAGGCGTAAAGCCATCGTCAGAGAAATCGTTAATGCTTTCGGGCTTTTGAAAAATCAATAAGGTAGCGGCATCAAATTTACCTACTGCGCAGGCTTCGAAAAGCGTAAGATCATCAACAAATTCTGCAATTAAATCGGCAATATCCTGTTTCTTGTAGTAGCAGGCCAATAATAATGGCGAAATATGGTGCGATGTATCGGTAACGGCCAATCTGGGGTTTTGTACCAAAATTTCCTTTACCGCATTTAAGTTGCCGGCTTCAATTTGTTCTTCTAGCTGCGCTATACCCATAATGTTGTATAAAAATCGACTTAAATTAACAAAAATTAAAGAATTGTAAACTTTAATGCCTAAATATATATAGTGTAGGGCAAATTAACAAAAATCAAAACCTGCAGACCATTATGAATATGGGCGTTACCCTTTCCGATGAAAAATCGGTAAAGGGTCGGGCTTTACAGGGCTGCGCTGCGCTCCGGTACCGATGAAGAATCGGTACTAAACCCTTTCAATCCCTAACGCAAAACCCACCGTTACAACATAAACCTCATAACTTTTAAAACAACATCGATACTGATAAACCTGTGCGATTTTTAAATCCTAAGCACAACAGGTGCAGGACCCTGCTTTTCAAAATAATATCGCTCACTAACTTTTCAGGTTTGTTCTATTATAAAAAAAAATCCCGTCTCACCTCTCCAGGTCAAACGGGATAAAACCTAAAACAAAATCCGTTTCATTTATGATAAAACGTAACAACTTGCGTGTTGTTAAAATAATAGACTCTATTTTGTGTTTAAGGTTTAATGCCCCAACGAATATTTTTATTTAATTTAATGGGGAATAGAAAACTCGTATCAGTTATTTTATATTTGTTGATCAATAATTATTTAGGATAGAAAATGTCGGCAAGGGGTAACCAGTTTAAAACCAATACATTCAGAGATAAAGGTGCTGAAAATGCATCGGGCAGGGGGACATCAAACCGCCAGCCAAAAGAAAAAAGGGAGTTTCTGCCCCAATTCGATCTATCGGATGGACGCGCAATAAAGATTTTGGGACTGTTTTTTGTAATCCTTTCCCTCTATTTTTTAATTGCCTTTACTTCTTATTTATTTACCTGGCAAGATGACCAGAGTTATGTAATTGATGCAAATGGCGGTTGGGGAAACTTGTTTAAAACCAGCGAAGAACTGAAAAATGCAGGTGTAACTACCCCGGTTGTACAAAACTGGCTGGGTAAATTTGGTGCCTTACTCTCGCATCAGTTTATTTACGAGTGGTTTGGTATTGCCTCCTTCTTATTTGTACTTGCCTTTTTTATTATCGGCTACCGCTTATTGTTTAAAGTTAAAATTCTTTCTATCTCGAAAACATTAGGCTATAGCTTTTTCTTTTTGTTATTTATTTCGCTAACCTTAGGTTTTGCACACAGTTTCTGGTCAGAGTCGCCGCATTATCTCGAAGGTGAATTTGGTTTTTGGACCAATAAATTACTGGCTGCACAAATTGGCGCAGCAGGGGTTGCCGGCTTAATTGCCTTTGCTGGCTTAACCATTTTAATTATTGCCTATAACATTGATTTTAAATTCCCGGAGCGCAAACAAAAAGAAGTTTATCTCGATTCGGAAGTGCCCGATTTTGTAAACGAAGTGAGAACACAGCACGCTGGCCGCGAAAATGTTTACGAAGAGCCTTCGGAACCTATTGAATTCCCGGTGCGCGATAAGCCTGTTAGCAATGAGCGCAAGCCACAAAATGTAACTTTACAGCCTAGCCGTTTCGAAGAAAAAGAACCTGAAGAAGAAGTAACCCCACCAGTTGTTTTATCGCCTTTGGCTACCAATTTGCCCTTGGCCAGTGCAGCAGCTGCGGCCATGCCTTTGGTAGTTGAGCCAACAGTGGAAGAAGAAAAAGAGCCTGCTTTTACCATCGAAAAAACCGAAGAAGAGGTTAAATCTGAAGATTTGGTTGAGCAGTTTGGTAATTATGACGAAAAACTCGATTTATCAGGCTACAAATATCCAACGGTTGATTTACTGGAAAACTATGGCACCAATAAAATTTCGGTAAATGCCGAAGAGCTGGAAGCCAATAAAAATAAAATTGTAGAAACCCTTAACCATTACAATATCGAAATCGATAAGATTAAGGCTACAATTGGTCCAACGGTTACACTTTACGAAATTATCCCGGCTCCAGGGGTAAGGATTTCAAAAATCAAAAACCTGGAAGACGATATTGCGCTTTCATTGGCAGCTCTGGGGATCCGTATTATTGCGCCAATGCCAGGTAAAGGTACCATTGGTATCGAAGTACCTAACCAGCATCCCGAAATGGTGCCAATGCGCAGCATTTTAAATACCGAAAAATGGGTGCAAAATACCATGGATTTACCAATTGCTTTAGGTAAAACCATCAGTAACGAAGTATTTATTGCCGATTTGGCTAAAATGCCGCACTTACTGGTAGCAGGGGCAACCGGACAAGGTAAATCAGTTGGGATTAACTCCATCCTGGTTTCGCTCTTATTCAAAAAACACCCTGCACAGTTAAAATTTGTATTGGTGGATCCTAAAAAAGTAGAGTTAACCCTTTTTAACCGTATAGAAAGGCATTTTTTGGCTAAGCTTCCGGGCGAGGCCGATGCCATTATTACCGATACCAAAAAGGTGGTAAATACTTTGAACTCATTATGTATTGAGATGGATCAGCGTTACGATTTATTGAAAGATGCACAGGTAAGGAATTTAAAAGAATACAACGATAAGTTTATCAAGCGTAAGCTGAACCCAAATAACGGTCATAGGTTTTTACCATTTATTGTTTTGGTGGTGGATGAGTTTGCCGATTTAATGATGACGGCTGGTAAAGAGGTAGAGGCACCGATTGCACGTTTGGCTCAGCTGGCCCGTGCCATTGGTATCCACCTGGTGCTGGCTACGCAGCGTCCATCGGTAAATATTATTACCGGTACCATTAAGGCTAACTTCCCGGCCCGTCTGGCGTTCAGGGTACTGTCGAAAATCGATTCGCGTACCATTTTAGATAGTGGTGGTGCCGATCAGCTGATTGGTCGTGGAGATATGCTATTATCAACCGGTAGCGACTTAATCAGGCTACAGTGTGCTTTCGTTGATACACCTGAGGTAGACCGTATTTCAGAATATATCGGTAACCAGCGTGGCTATTCTGACGCCTATCAGCTGCCAGAATATATTGATGAAGCAGGAGAGGGAAGCAAGACCGATTTCGATCCTAATGAGCGCGATAAGTTCTTTGAAGATGCTGCAAGGCTGATTGTGATGCACCAGCAGGGTTCAACCTCTTTAATTCAGCGTAAACTGAAATTAGGTTACAACCGTGCTGGCCGGATTATCGATCAATTGGAGGCTGCCGGAATTGTTGGCCCCTTTGAAGGAAGTAAGGCCCGTGAAGTTTTATATCCTGACGAGTATTCTTTGGAACAGTTCTTGAACAGTATGGATGATAAAGATTAGATAGATTAAACCAATACCAAAAAATCTACTCTAACGTTTCAAAGAAGATAATTAAAAAAGAAAAGATGAAGAAATTAATATCAGCATTTATGGTTGTGGCCGCTTTCGCCACATCAACCTATGCTCAAACTGATGCGAAAGCTAAAGCCATTTTAGCTGAGGTAAGTAAGAAATACAAATCGTACAATGTAGTTAAAACAGATTTTACTTTCACTTTGGATAACCCGAAAGCTAAAGTAAAAGAAACGCAGCAAGGTACTTTATATGTTAAAGCCAACTCTAACAAGTATAAAGTGGCCATGACCAACCAGGAGTTGTTTAGCGATGGCAAGAGCCAGTGGACTTACCTGAAAAAAGATAAAGAAGTACAGGTAAGCAATGTAGATAACAGTGGCGATGCGATTAATCCGGCTAAAATCTTTACCGTTTACGAAAAAGGATTTAAATATGTTTACACTGGTGAGGAAAAAGCAGGTGCTAAAACTTATCAGATGATCGATTTAACGCCTGTTGATGCTAAAAAAGCAATTTTTAAAGTGCGTTTAAGTATCGATAAAGCGGCTAAACAAATTGCCAATGTGGTATTGTTTGATAAAAACGGAAATAAATACACTTACAACGTAAAAACTTTTTCGCCAAATGTAAATGTACCAGAAACTACTTTCGCTTTTGATGCCAAAAAATATCCTGGTGTTGAAGTAGTAGATTTAAGATAATTGTTATTTCCGCAAATGCGGGATGAAACCTGGAAGGTTCAGCTGGCAACAGCTGAACCTTTTTTGTTGTTTTATATCTCCATCCCGCGCACTTGATTGCTGAAGATCTCGTTATTAAGTTGTCATCCTGAGCCTGTCGAAGGACATTCGTTATTTTCTTCCTCGATCCGTCATTTCCAACTTGTTGGGAATCATATTGCTTTCGCTGTTATGCCTGTGCACTGGCTTGCCTCCGCTCTCCGCCGCCGAAGGGCTCTTACTTTTTCCTTGATGAAAAAGTAACAAAAAATCAAGGCTTGGATCTTTTCTTGTAAAAACCTACGAAAACCTGAATGGCGGCAGTTTCTATGCGCTTGCCCGCGCTTAGCCCAGTACACGCGCTTGGTCCTGCCTTGAGCAGTGGGGGGATGAAAGGCAGTGCAAAGTTTTTCGTGCTTTTTCCTGCGAAAATCTCCTATGCCGGAGGGCAGGGTGCAGATCTAATGGTGCAGCCCCTTGCCGTCATGCTGATCCGATAGTTATCGGATTTATTTCAGCATCTCTCATTTGCTTACATATCATACAAGGAGACCCTGGATCACCCGCCCGACCAGCCGGAAGTTCAGGGTAACGTTTAAGGGGGCTTTCGGAGCCGAAACGTGCCGGAACCTGCTTTTCAAATAATTAACCTGCTAATGCCACAGTTAACCAATTAACCAGTTTATACAGTTAAGCAATAATCCCAATTAACCATTTCTTACCTCCAAACTATTGTTTACTTTTGTACCAATGTCATTACCACTTACCAACCATACTTTAGAGAAACTGGAGACCCTGCTTTTGGCGATGGGCTACAAGGTGCGTTACGAAAAAGGAAACTTTAAGAGTGGCTCTTGCGTGTTAGAGCACAACAAAGTAATTGTGGTAAACAAGTTTTCGAACCTCGAAGGCAAAATTGCTGCCCTGATAACACTGGTGAAACAAACCAACGCTGATGAAAACCTGCTCGATGAAAAGCAACGCCAGTTTTACCTCTCCCTGCAACAAACCGAATTATTTTAATTGAGGCACCGTTTTAAAGTTCCAATGTAAAAATATTATTGATTTGTTTAGTTTAGCTAAATATTGTTTACTTATTTTGTTTCTATTTGCTAGTTTTGGTATTCACCAGAACACAAGAAAATGAATTTCCTTAAACACACAGTTTTAGCCTTTTTATTAATTGCCATTGTGAGCGGAGCTTCTGCACAGCAAGCACAGCGCGTAGTCATAATCGGTTTTGATGGCTTTAGTGCCGAAGGTTTTAATACGATTAAGCATCCGAACATCGATAAACTATTTGCCGATGGGGTAGTATCGGTAACCACCCGGCCTGTAATGCCATCGGTAACCTTGCCCAACTGGACTAGCCATTTAACCGGTTCAGGGCCCGAAGAGCATGGTGTAACCAACAATAGCTGGACGGTGGCTAAACATGAACTGGAGCCAATAGATAAAGATGCAGAGGGGTATTATCCTTCGATATTTAAGGTGTTAAAAGAACAGGTGCCGAATGTTAAAACGGCCTACTACTGGAACTGGCTTGAACTGGTAAATTCGATGAACAAAAAATACCTGGACGAATCGGCTTTTGAGGAGAAAGATGCCTATACCCAAAATTATGAGAAGGCTATTAATTTTATGGATGCAAATAGAAAAGACCCTACACTGGTTTTCCTCTATAGCGTACATACCGATCATGCTGGTCATGGTTTTGGCTGGATGAGCCCCGAATATATTGCTGCGGTTGAAAAAGCAGATGTGGCGGTAGGCGATTTAATTAAAGCTTTGAAGGCGAAAGATCTGTTTAAAAATACCCATTTTTTACTGATTACCGATCATGGTGGCATTAACAAAGGTCATGGCGGTACCAGTATGCGCGAAATGCAGGTACCCTGGGCTGCGGTTGGTCCTAAAATAAAAAAACTGGGACTAACTGATTTTTACAACAGCAATAAAAACACGGCACTGGTTGTGGCCAGGCTATTTGATATTAAGGAAGATAAACTGCCAAAATCGTGGACAGGTGTTGTACCGAAAGTGATATTTAAATAAAAAGCTTTAAATTGCAGCAAAATAGCCCATTCACTTTTATAACTGCAAATTTGAAGATCACATTTTTAGGCACAGGTACATCTCAAGGCGTTCCCGTAATCGCTTGTAAATGCGACGTTTGTCGTTCTACAGATAAGCGGGATAAGCGTTTAAGGACATCAATTTTAATAGAAACGGCCGATAAAACCATCGTGGTAGATAGTGGTCCTGATTTTCGTTACCAGCTTTTACGCGAAAAAGTTGAAGACCTTGATGCGGTTTTGTTTACGCACGAACATAAAGATCACATTGCAGGTTTAGACGATATCAGGCCCTTTAATTATTTATTGCACAAAGTTATTGATGTATATGCCACCGAAAGGGTGCAAACTTCGTTGAAGCGGGAGTTCTACTACATTTTTGCCGAAAAGAAATACCATGGTTTACCGCAGATTAACCTGCATACGGTAACCAATGGCGAAGATTTTAAAATAGGGGAGACTACGGTAACGCCTTTTGAGGTGATGCACCATTTGCTGCCCATTAGCGGCTACCGCATTGGCGACTTTACCTACATTACCGATGCTAAAACAGTTTCGGAAGAGAGCTTTGCTAAAATTAAGGGTACAAAAACATTGGTGATTAATGCTTTACAAAATGAGGCACATATTTCGCATTTTACATTAAGCGAGGCGAGGGCTTTTGCCGAAAAGGTTGGAGCAGAAGTAACTTACCTTACGCACATTAGCCATAACCTGGGCAAACATGCTGATGTAGAAGGGAGCTTGCCCGATTCGATCCGTTTGGCTTATGATGGGCTAAAAATAGAATTGTAAATCATTGTTTCGGAAATCCAAAATTAAATTATATTTGCAGCATAAACCCAGGTGGCGAAATTGGTAGACGCACCATCTTGAGGGGGTGGCGCTGGCAACGGCGTGGCAGTTCGAATCTGCTTCTGGGTACGGAGAGTTTGGTTAAACCAAACTCTTTTGTTTTTTATGACAAACACAAAATCTAAATTAACGCTATGAAAAAAGAATCTCTCAATCTTGAAACTCATCAAAAGATAATTAGTGCTGCTGAATTATTTTTAAAGCGCGAGCAAGGTAAACAGGTAAGTCTTGTTGATGCAATGGGCTGGATGACCGAGGTCGCTGATAGTGGAAATTTAGATCGGGTTACCGATATTTACATATACGAAGAAGGGTATAGTGATACTAAAAAAGCACTAAAGGATACCATTTTTCATGCTATCCTGTCAATTGTCGCATTCGAATATCAAGAGCAAAATTTTACTTATCTTGAAAATATGATCCTCGCAGATCACAGCAAACAAAGTGAAGGTGCTTTAGAATATTTTTTAAAGATAGGCCGCTATCACGAGAAATTCAAGGACGGAGTTTTGACTTTTATCGAAAAAAAAAATGATGCTTTTTCGCAAAACCAACTTAATATTTCTGCTTTTTATTTACTGAAACTCTATCAAAAGGAAAAAAGGGTGACAGACCTCTTTAATAAGATACGTATACTTAATGATAAAAAATACAGAAATAAAGAAAGTGCTCCTAATGCTTCGGAAGGAATTGATGAGGCCTTAAAAGAGATTAAAATAGGTGAAATTTTTTCTGAAATATTAAAAGGAAGTAAAGTTGATAGTGTTAGTTTTTCTAAATACATCTACCAGGAAGAATTTGCTGAAGGATTACAACTATTTAAAAAATACAAAGACTCTGTTACTCAAGACCAACTGAATACATTTGTTCATATTTTGACCTTTCTGGCCGACGAAATGGCAAATTTAATACATGCTATAGCCAAAAAAGCGATGGAGGCAGGCTTTTACTTATCAAACTTCGATCATCATTATAAGTTTAATCCTGAAGTAAGGAAACAGTTACAGGAACTGATTAATTTGCTCAAAGTGAATAAATGGGATGTTGTGAATATTGCAAATCTTAGTTCAGCCAAAGCAAAAATCAGTACATCCATTCCGGATTTATTAAAAAAGGAGGAGATTGGGGAGGACATACTTCAGTTGGCTAAATCATTTGAAAACGCAGGATCTCATGATGCTGTAGCCATCAAACTTTATGAATCCATAATGAATGATTTCCAGCCAGAATCTTCAAGGTTATCTAGTGGTCTATTCCCCGAAATTTCTTATATTGATTCAAGAACCGAGCGAGAAATCGAAATATTTGAGGCAGCAAAAGCAGCTCATCAAAAGCTAACTATTCAAAATAATAACAAGAATATGTCTTCAACGGCTAAAAATGAAAATGCTGTGCTTGCGGTCGAATCCTCTGAGAGAGAAATAGAAAATACGGTTACAAAAACAGATAATAGTTTTTTCGCACGTCTAATGCGGATGTTTAAAAATTAGTCTAGTCTCAGTTGGTGCAAGCTTTTGAGATTTGGGTAAGTGAGAGGTTGAATAAGTATTCTAATTGTTGGCAGAATTTAATCTATTGATTTAAAAAAGGCACAAGTCTGGCCACTACATAAACCCAGGTAGCTAAGACTTGCGCCGGTTTTGTTTTTTTGTTGAAATATTAATTCAACGCGGTTTCTACAATTTTATTCAAAAGGTTTTGTCTCATTTTCGAATCTCTTTTATTGATCAGGATAATTAAGCCCCAATTTTTAATCCTGTTCTAAGCAGGTAATAAGTAGTATTTTATTTTCTTGAATGAACAGTTAAGAATTTTTATGCTAATAATTTTGCAGGCAAAGCCAAAGCTTGGAACCTATTTTTTAAATATTGATGATTTAGCGTATCAGCGGGCCAGCTTAATTGAAATACCCATTAAAAAAATGAAATTAAAGGCCAGGCTAATTGGTCAGTATAAATAATTTTGCTGTTCAGGCGCTTTTTGTTTGCACCAGAACTAGTTCTTCGGGTAGAAAGGTTTTGCGCAAGTTAACAATAGCAAGGCGTATAGCGGTTTTAACGCTACCGAGTGGCATGTGGAGCATTTCTGCAATTTCTGCGTGCGAATAGCCCTGATAATAGGTGAGGTTAATCATCAATTGGTGTTTCTCGGGCAGCCGTGCAACAAGGTTTTTTAAGCCAATGGCATCGGTATTAAAGCTTTGGGACGTACGGTATTGAATTTCATGCTGTACATCGTCCATTTCAAAAGTCTTTTTTTCGTTGCGCGATGATCTGAGCCGCATATGGTCAATGGCCAGGTTTCGGCTAAGGTTCAGCATCCAGGTAAACAGTTTGCCTTTTGCCGGATCATAACTATCAATGTTGCGCGAAATCCTTACAAAACATTCCTGTAACAAGTCTTCGGCGGTTTCCTGCTGGTTAACGATTTTGATCAGTATCCCCATTAAACTGGCCGAATACATTTTATAAATGCGCCTGAAAGCGAGGTTGTCTTTTTGTTTTAAGCCTTCCACCAGCTGGTTCTCGGTGATGGATTTACTGGCCGGGTGAGTAAGTAGACGTGTTTTCATCGCTATGGGGTTTATGGGAGCAACAGTATGGAAATGAGATAGTTTTATTTATTCCAGCCTGCTATTTTTTACTTTAGATTGGAGTAAATAGCGCAAGGCAAAGCCTCACGCTATCGGTTTTTTTGCTTATTTAGGCATTAATACGGTATCCACTACATGGATTACGCCATTTTTTTGGTACACATCTGCAATGGTTACAGTGCTCATACCACCTTTTTCGTCTTTTAGCACGAGTTTTTTTCCATCCATCCAGGCCCAAAGCTTTCCACCCTGTACGGTGGTGAGTTCTGCTTTACCTTTACCGGCTTTAATGACAGCTGCAATGGCTTTGCTATCCATTTTTCCTGCTACTACATGGTAGGTGAGGATTTTAGTTAATGCGGCTTTATTTTCAGGTTTAACCAGCATATCTACGGTACCGGCCGGAAGTTTATCAAAGGCGCTGTTGGTAGGAGCAAACACCGTAAAAGGACCATTGCTTTTAAGTGTTTCTACCAAACCTGCCGCTTTAACTGCTGCAACCAGTGTGGTATGGTCTTTTGAATTTACCGCATTATCAACAATGTCTTTGCTGGGATACATGGCTGCTCCGCCGACCATTTTAGTTCCTTTTTCGTTTTGAGCGAAGACTGTGGTAGAAGTGGCAATTGCGATAGCTACTAGGGCAAATGCACTGAAGAATAATTTTTTCATGGATTGGTTGTTGTTATGTGCTCAGTTACGAAGCATGTCCATTCCACGGATTTTGATTTTTCTTGCTTGTTTGTTAATTATCTGTAATACAGTATTTTATTGATACTCCTTTACGTGCTACTCCTGCAGTGTTTGGTTGTTTTTTGCTCAACCGAAGGTAGGACGGGTATTTACAAGCGTTAAACAGGACACTTTCTGATGAGGCATAAAACAATGTCTATGTTTTTTTTACAAAAGCTCAAAGCTCCTTTTCAATCAAAATATTCAATTTAGCGTTCTATAACAAAGCACACCCAATTTAAATGAAATCAAAGCAAAAGCAGGTTTATAACTTCTCCATTCTTGGCGTAGTTTTATGCTACCTGTTGATTTCACTTTCCAATATCTTCCTGCTACCTAATCTTTCGGTGCTGGGTATTGGAAATTCGCGCTTCGAAAAACAGAAAAATTTAGTGCCGGTAGGTAAAACTTCAGAGCTTAGCAGGCAGTTTAAATGTATTTTGGAAGAACGTAAGAAAGCTCCTGTGTTGGCGCAGGTAAGTTTACTGGTTAGCGTTTGTTTTGTTATGGGGCTTTTCATGCCCTTATTCCGTTACAGCAGAAAGCTGTTCAGTAGCCCGAATTTTACCCGGCAAATTCCAATTTATCTTTCCATTCAGGTTTTCAGGATCTGAGATCGTCCGTTTCTTATTTACAGTTATCGTTAACCGGGACAATTGATCCGATTGGTTAATGCTATGCTGTAGCCATTAATTTAATTTTTTCCGATTTATAATTTTTGAAATGAAACGAATTCAACAGGTTTCCTGTTTTATCCTATGCTTATGTTTTGGGCAACTGGCAAGTGCCCAGGATTTTTCCAAACCACTTGCCATCCCTGATTTACTTAACCATGTAATGGCCTTTTCGCCTAAACTGGCAACCGATTCTTCGGCTATCCAAATCAGCGAATCACTACTTAAAGAAACCAATGCAAATGCACTACCTAATCTGCGTCTGAGCTATCAGGCAGATTTAGGCTCTAATAACAATGTTGCCGGCCCTTATATGGCTTTTGGAATCGTGCCCTCAAATTCCAGAGGAGTTAGAACAACCAGTAATATGCAGGCCTCACTCAGCAACCTGGGCATTGTTTCCCTCGACTGGGAAATTTACAATTTCGGCGCTTATCAGGCTGCAAACAATGCCGCCAGGGCTACACTTGATGCTGAACGCTCGCGTTATGCACAAAGCCGTTTCCAGCTTAAAGCCCAGGCGCTGGACGATTACCTGAGCCTGATGAAAATCCAGGATCTACTCGAGATTCAGCGAAATAACATCACCCGCAATGGTCAGATCAGCAGATCGATCGGTTCGCTTGCCAGGAGTGGTATCCGACCGGGGGTCGATACCAGTATCGCTAATGCAGAGCTATCCAAGTCGCGGTTAAATTATATTGAGCTCGAAAATACCTATAAAAAGGTACAGCTTAATTTAGCTGCCATAAGCGGCATTGCAAAAGATAGCATCGTTGCCGATACTTCCCTGCTCGATAAGCTCCGTTTACTCGAGATCAGTTTATCGGTTAACCTTACCGATAGTTCTTCGCATCCTTTGCTCGATTTTTACCGTAAAAGTTATCAGGCCAGTATGGAAAAGGAGAGCCTGGTTAAAAAATCCTACAATCCTAAAATCAGTTTGCAGGCCACGGCATGGTCGAGGGGGTCGAGTATTGATGCCAATGATACTTTTAACCATTTATCGACCGGGCTGGAGTGGCAGCGTCAGAATTATTTTGTGGGCCTGGGCATCAGCTACAATCTTTTCGACCTTAAGCGCCGTCAACTTAAACTACGCACGCAAAAGGCCAACAGTACTTATAACCTGAAAAACCTGCAGCAAGAAAGGCAGCTGCTTAGCAATGCTGCGCTGCAGGCTGATGTAGAATTGCAGACTGCGCATAAAAGGCTGACTGAAATTCCGAGGCAGTTACAGGCAGCCCGGGCGGGCTACCGGCAGAAACTATCTCTGTATAAAAACGGCCTTACCGATATTATTTCGCTTGATGCGGCTTTGAATATCCTGTACCGGGCCGAAACAGATTATGTGAGTGCCAAATACCTCTATAGCCGGGCGCTTTTTCAGAAAGCGATCGCAACCAATCAAATCGATTCCTTATTGAACTCTTTAAAATAAAAAAATATGTCAATGGTTACCTCGGCTTTGAAAAAGCCGGTTACAACAGTGGTGATTGTGGCCAGTCTGCTCATTTTTGCAGTGCTGGGTGCTTTAAAAATCCCGATAGATATCTTTCCGCAGCTCAATGCACCAACTATATATGTGATCGAATCTTATGGCGGTATGTCGCCCCAGCAGATGGAAGGTTTCTTTTCAACGCGTTTACAAGATCAGTTTTTATATGTGAACGGGGTTAAGAACATCACCGCTAAAAATATTCAGGGGCTTACCATGCTTAAGCTCAGTTTTTATGAAAACACCAATATGGCCGAAGCTTCGGCACAGGTGGCCTTGCAGGTTAACCGTGCGATGAAGTTTTTTCCGCCAGGTGCATTGCCGCCGCAGGTGGTGCGTTTCGATGCCTCATCCTTACCTGTCGGTCAGCTCGTGTTATCGGCAAAGTCGCGCAGTTTAAAAGAAATATACGATATGGCGGCCACCCGCATACGGCCCATGTTTTCGGCCGTTGCCGGATTATCGGCCCCACCTCCCTTTGGTGCCAATTCGCGCTCCATTACCATCAGTGTTGATCCCAGTAAACTCCGGAGTTATAATTTGACTCCCGACGAGGTGGTTTCGGCGCTTTCAAAATTCAATGTCATGTCGCCTTCCGGTAACTTAAGACTGGATAATACCATGATGGTTACCTCCATGAATTCGTTGGTAAAGCAGGTAGACGAGTTTAACAATATTCCCATCGCCACCAAAAACGGTGTGTCTATATTGGTGCGTGATGTAGCCCGGGTGGCCGATGCGGCCGATGTAACGGTTGATTATGCGCTGATTAATGGGAAACGCTCTGTGTATATCCCGGTGGTTAAAACGGCCGATGCTTCTACCTGGTCGGTGGTACAGGCTCTGAAATCCAAAATCCCTGAAATGCAAAGCCTTTTGCCTGATGATGTGCACATTTCATACGAGTTTGACCAGTCTGTAGCGGTAATTAATTCGGTAAAAAGTCTCATTACTGAAGGTGGTTTGGGCGCGCTTTTAACCGGCCTGATGGTGCTACTCTTTTTAAGGGATTTGAGGAGCAGCCTGATTGTGGTAATCACCATTCCGGTATCCATCATGATCGGGGTTTTATTGCTGGGCATGTTTGGCCAAACCATTAACATCATGACGTTAAGCGGACTGGCCCTGGCCATTGGTATCCTGGTTGATCAGGCTACGGTTACCATTGAAAATATCCACCAGCATCTGGAAATGGGCAAACCCAAGCGCGAGGCCATTTACGATGCCTGTGAAGAGATTGCTTTCCCTTTATTGTTGATCCTGCTTTGTATTCTGGCTGTTTTTGCCCCTTCGTTTATGATGAACGGTATTCCGAAGGCCATGTTCCTGCCGCTATCGCTATCCATTGGCTTTACCATGATTGTATCCTTTATTGTAGCCCAAACGCTTGTTCCTATCCTGAGTAACTGGATGATTAAAGCAGAACGGTACCAGCATTATCATCATGGTCAGGTACATGCCCATGCGGGAGAGGCGCTTGACTCGCGGGAGCAGGAACAGGTAGAAGCGCACTTACATGCAGAACAGGAAATGCCAGAAAATAACGATTTCTTTGAAAAGGTTAAGATCCGTTTTATCGGTATTATCGAAAAATGGATGCCGAAAAAACGACTGGTGGTACTGGTTTATCTGGTTGGTGTAATCGCGCTGGCAGGAGCAGGTTTTGTGTTGATCGGGAAAGATATGATGCCCAAACTGAATAACGGGCAATTTCAGATCCGCATTAAAGCACCCGATGGAACCAGACTGGAAAGAACGGAAGAAAAATTTAAGCAGGTACTCTCCATCATCAACCAAACGGTTGATAACCATGTTGCGGTTAGCTCAGGTTACGTGGGGCTTATCCCGAGTAGTTACGGAACCAGTAACCTCTATATTTTTAACACCGGCACCCATGAGGCGGTGCTGCAGGTTAATCTTGACGAAGATTATAAGGTGAATATGGATGAACTGAAAGATGCCCTGCGGAAAAATATCGCTTATAAGCTTCCCGATTTGCGGATTACTTTCGAGCCGATTGATATGACGGAGAAAATTATGAGCCAGGGAGCGGCTACGCCGATTGAGGTTAGGGTAGCTGGTAAGGATATGGCCCAGATCGAAAATTATTCGAACCGGGTAATTGCCCAGCTTAAAAAGATTGACTACCTCAGGGATATCCAGATTTCGCAACCGCTACATATTCCTGTCGTTTCCATTACGCTCGATAGGCTTAAGGCGGCTCAGTTTGGGCTCAATGTGGTCGATATTGCCCGTTCGGTTACGGCCAGTACCTCATCCAGCCGTTTTACCGAAAAAAACCAATGGCTCGATGAAAAAACCGCTTACACCTATCAGGTGCAGGTTCAGGTACCGGAATATGTGATGAATAATATGGATGAACTGAAAGAAATACCACTGGTAAAAGGACAGAGTAGTCCGGTATTGGGCGATATTGCTACTTTCAATACATCCTATGTTCCGGGAGAATACGACAGAACGGGGCCGCGCAGGTTTTTAACTGTTAGTGCAAATATTTATAAAAAGGATCTGGGAACGGCAACTTCGGCGGTGCAAAAGGCGCTGAAAACAGTAGGTGCACCACCCAAAGGACTTACTGCCGAAGTAAAGGGCATGTCGAGCCTGCTCACCGAAACCCTTTCGAGCTTACAGGGAGGTTTAGCCTTTGCCATTCTGGTTATCTTTTTATTGCTGGCCGCCAACTATCAATCTTTCAAACTATCGCTTACGGTACTCTCTACCGTGCCGGCGGTAATATTGGGTGCGCTCATAGCCTTGCTGCTTACCGGTTCAACGCTGAATTTACAGAGTTACATGGGCATGATCATGTCTACAGGTGTATCGGTAGCCAATGCCATATTAATTGTAACCAATGCCGAAAAACTCAGGCTGGAGTACAAAGACGCCGGACGGGCCGCTGTTATGAGCGCAGGTATTCGTTTGAGGCCAATCTTAATGACCAGTTTTGCCATGATCGCAGGAATGATCCCAATGGCCTCGGGTATGGGCGAATCAGGCGAGCAGACCGCCCCTTTAGGCAGGGCTGTAATTGGTGGTTTATTGTTCTCTACACTGGCCGCACTCTTTATCCTGCCACAGGTATTTGCCTGGGTACAGCGTAAAAGCAGTTATCAGGAACCTAATTTAATGCCCCGTAAATCTAAAATTTAATCTTAAAAACACATGAAAATACAATTCATTCCAGCCATCATATTGTTATCTGTATTCGCTTCCTGTTCAACAGGAAATAAACCGGTTGATATCAGTCCCGAAGGCAAGGCCAAAGATGCCCGGTACGAAACCACAAAGGTACAGGAGCAGGCCCTATCCAGTTATACCCGTATCCCCGGGGTGCTTAAGCCATTTAATCAGGTTAACATCTTCCCTAAAGCAAATGGTTTTGTTAAAAATATCCTGGTCGATCTGGGCACGCGGGTTAAAAAAGGACAGTTGTTAATGACCCTCGAAGCACCTGAGCTCGAGTCGCAATTGCAATCGGCCAATTCGAGGTATTTGCAATCGCGCGAAAATGCTTCTGCCAGTGCTGAGAAATACAGAAGGTTAAAAGAGGCAGCACGCGAAGAGGGAGCAGTATCTCAGCTCGATCTGGATAATGCCCTTTCGAGGATGCGTGGAGATAAGGCCATAGCAGAGGCCGAGCGCTCCAATGTTTCGTCGGTACGTACCATGCAGGATTACCTGAAAGTATATGCGCCATTTGATGGGGTAATTGTTGACCGGAACATTTCTCCGGGAGCGCTGGTTTCGGCTGGGAAAAGCAGCGATTTACCCATGCTGGTACTGCAGGATCTTACCCACATGAGGCTCGAAGTTTCTATTCCCGAAGATTATGTAGATAAAGTAGATCTGGAGCAGCAGGTAAGTTTTCATTTTAATGCCCTGCCGGGAGAAAAGCGGAAAGCCCGGATCAGCCGTTCGGCCAATTCGTTAGGGAATATGCGGCAGGAAACCGTCGAAATTGATGTAGCGAACAAGGATAACCGTTTAAAAGCCGGTATGTATGCCGAGGTAGAAATTCCTTTAAAATCGGGATCAACATCTTTACTCGTGCCCAATGCAGCCATTGTACGTTCAACCGAAAAGAAATATGTCGTTACCGTTTCAGGCGGTAAAACACAGCTGGTAGACATCAAGGAAGGAATGAAAGGCAATGACCTGACTGAGGTATTTGGCGAGTTAAAAGCCGGCGACGAAATTATCTCTCCGGCTAACGACGAGATTAAAGCAGGCGAAAAGCTTTAACCGCTTGTTTTTGCATCTTTTTCGAATCAGTATTACCAGGATTTACTAGCCCGGTAATACTGATTGCTGTTTTAGCGCCAGCGGTTAATCGGTGGTAAAGCCAAATTTCCGGTAAATTTCTTTGGCTTTGGTACTGGTCATGAATTCCATAAAATCCTTTGCAGCCTGCGGGTGTGGGGCATTTTTCATTAAGCCGGCCACATAAGTTGCCTCGATATTCTCGCTATCGGGAATGGCTATCAGCTCAACCGGATGACCAATCATCTGCTGATAAAAAGCTTCTGAATACCATACCGGACCTGCCTGTGAAGCACCATAAAGGATACGCAGAGGCGTTTGGCGGTGATGGATCTGCGTTAGAAAAACGCTGCCGTCCTTTACTTTGTCGCGCATAATCGTATTTTTCAGCTTTTCTCCCCCGGCTTTTACATAAGCCTCTTCAATGCGCTTACCAATACCTTCCCATTTGGGATTGGGCATGGCAACTTTAACACCTGCTTTACCTAAATCGGTGAGCCCTTTAATGTGTTGGGGGTTACCTTGCTGCACCATAATGGCCAGTTTATTTTTGGCGTATGGTTTCGTTAAAGAAAACCAGTCTGCAAATTCGGTTATTTTAGATTTTCCTGCCGTATACACATCGGGTTGATGGGCGATTCGCATGTTGCCGATGGTAATCGATCCCGACTGAATTTGTTTGGCCAGGATACCCGGAGGTAATGTTTCGGCAAAAATGCGGGTATATTGGGGGTAGGCTTTTTTAAATTCAGCAAAAAGATCATCAATCACCATAAACTGGTTTCCGGCAAAGAATACCACCAGCTGCGGGTCTGTGATGTCGCCATAAATATCAGGCACATTATCAATACCTTTAACGGTGAAATGGAGCCCATCGTTAAAAGGTTTATTCCAGGGCGGGTCAAATTTCTGATCCTGCGCCTGGCTTTTCGTAGCAAACAGGCAAATAAATGCCATAGCCGCAGTAGAAAAAACAGCTTTCATATTAAATAATGGTGTGGTTTAAGGATGTATAATGGCCCAGCCTTGTTGCTGACGGATGATCAGTTCTCCATTCCCACTGGGAACAAAAGAGATAAAATCAAAGAGCTCATCTTTTGAAATATTGCGTTCCCTCAGGGTGTTTTCGCATTCGGCCAGAATTACGCCTGCCTTTTGCAGCGCCAGCAGCTGCTGCTCGTAAGCCGAACCTTTCTTAAATGCAGCTACGCCACCACCATGTACAACCAGTTCAAGCTCCAGTTTTCCTTTCAAACGCGGGTCTTCCAGTGCATTCGAGATATTCTTGAGTGTACCCTGTATCTTTTTGTCATCATCGGTGTTGAGCTGATAAACGGCTTTATAATGTTTAGCTGTGGCCACTGCACCGTGAAAGCTTTTCGGGTCGGTTTGCTTTTGCTGGGCAGATAGGTTCAAGCTTAAAAAGCTGAATACCACTATCGGGAGTAATTGGTAAGTTTTCATGTTATGGTGTTGTTTATAAATTTTAAAGGTGAGCCTTTTTAATGGGACTAAAAGGGCCGTATTTGTGTTGTATTTCTGTAAACTGATCGGTATAAGGCCCGAACGGGAAATCGATTGGCTTTTTCGAAATATCCGACCAGTCGCTGTGCTGATCTTTATGTGGCCGCGACTGGCTGTTTACGAAGGCTGCCAGGTCCCACGATTCTTCATCGCTGAGCAGCTGGTTTTCGTAACTGGCGCCATAAGGCATATTGTTTTTAATGTAGCCGGCAAAATTAGAAAGCCGGTAAAGACCTGCGGCATCATTGTAACTGTGCGGACCCCATAGCGGCGGGTAGGTGAATGTTTTTTTATCAGGAGCAGGCAGGCCCTCGCCATTGCTGCCGTGGCACGAAACGCATTTGGCCTGATAGGTGAGTTTTCCTTTCAGCGGATCGGCCGGGCGCGACAGGAAAGCAAGTTTTACAATACCGCTACCTTTAGGCGAACTTCCTTTTTTTACTTCTCTTCCCAAAAAGCTGATATAGGCAACCATGGCTTTCATTTCCCTGCCTGTACTATCGGGTGGGGTACCATTGAGGCTTCGCTCAAAGCAATCTGAAATGCGCTTAACAATGGTTTCTTTAGTGCCCGATCTGGCCCTGAATTTGGGGTAGGTAGAAAATACAGCTGAATAGTTGTTGCCAAATGGTTTGGTACCCGCATCGAGATGGCAGTTTTGACAATTCATGCCGTTGCTGAGCTTCCCAACCGTACCTTCTGGGCCGAGGTATTGGGCCGTACTGGCAATGAGCTCACGCCCATAACTTACCAGTTCTTTCTGCTGCTGATTGTTAATGGCTGCTACATCGGGTGATTTCCAGATAGCTGCCGTCAGGCTATCCTGCTTTTTTTCTTTCCCCTTCGCGTTTTTTTCTATCAGAAGCGATGCATGCTGGCCTGTTCTGCTCAAAACTAAAGCTACAATAAGGCCTAAAAGTATCACCGCAAGGGCGATCACAACAATTAAACTTTTTCTGATTTTTCTTAATGATTCTTCCATTTGCTGCCAGTCCCTTTTGATTGGGATACAAAACAAATATCTAATCTCTGCATCTTCGGTTAAAATTCCAATTGCTTATCTGCCATTACTTATTGTTATACGGCCAGATAGTCGATATATCCTGTCAGGTTAATGTTTTTAGCGATAAACAGCAGATAAAATAATCGTTACAATGGGTTTTTACCCGCAAGGGTGTTAAAAGTTAAGGTCATATCGTGCCATACTTCCCCGCCATGTACCGAGGAAGAGATCCCCAGATCTGCGAACCCAAATTGCTGATAGTAGCCAACTAAATAGGCTTTGCAGGTAAGCGTAATGCCCAGGCGACCCTGTTCCTTTGCTTTATCAATGAGGTGTTTGATTAACTGCCCGGCATAACCGCGTTTACGGTGTGCGGGAGATACAGCCAGGCCGAAAACAGCTTGCCACTTGCCCGCTTCATCATGCAGGTTGGCGTTTTGAAACATTTCATCTATAATGGTGCTGTTGTTGCTCACCATGCCGTTGATAAAACCTACCATTTCGTCATCAAGCATTAAAAGCCAGAAGTGTTGCGGAAAAACCCGGAGCCTTTCTGAAAATGATGCCGGAGAAGCGGCTTCATTTGGCGGGAAGCAGCTGTTTTCCATCTCAATTATAGCCGCCAGATCAGCCGGTGTTGCATTTCTAAATTTCATGATGTGTTTAAAGGTAACTATTTTTAGATGTTATGGAGGGAACTGTGGAACTGAATGGTACATCTTTATCAAAATCGTAGCAAAAAAAGTAGCGATGAAAACCTGCTATTTATTTTTACGCTGGAAAATATGATTAATACGGTTAATACGGAGTCAAAGACTCCTTTCTATTCAGTTATCCGTAGAACTCCTGCGGAACGCTACGAACAGCTGGGGGAACACGGCTAGGGGAACACCTTTTCACTATAGGTGGTTTCTCTAAATTCTGGTTTCCCGTATAATTCATATCTTCTTATACTCTAAATTAGCCTTCATGATACACTCTCAATCTTACACATTTCTGGGTATTGTGAATTCCATCCTAATTTCCTTAATTTAAGCCTTCATCCAAAAACGCTCATTATTGAAAACGCTACTCGTCCTTTTATTTGGCTTAAGCCTGTTTAACTTTACACCTACAAAATTTAAAACAAAACCACCAGTGGCTACCTGCTATGGCAATAACCCATGTTATGCCTGTTCAAATTGTAGCCGGTGCAAACACTGTGGAGCAGGAGGGAGCTGTGGGGTGTGTTCAACCAAAACTAATATTACAATCAACGCTTTTCGTAGTACAGTTAAAGCCACAACCAAAAAAGCTGCGAATTATATAGGCCAATGCAAAGCACTTACAAAAAAGGGGAGTAGGTGTAAGCGGAACGGAAATGGAAGCGGCTATTGCTGGCAACATGGAAAGTGATTGAATGTCGTTTACTCAACAGACAAATAAACACTAATCAAAAAAAATAAACCTTGGCTAAAAACTTAAGATATGCTGCAGAATATAGCTAATCAATTCAATGATCATCAGATTCAAATGTTATTGGAACAATTTGTTTTATATCTTTTAGAAGATGAAATTCAAATAGGTTGTGGAAGGGATGAAGATGGTTTGCATACTTTAATCAGTAATGATATATATGCCTCAAATGATCATTTACTGCATGTTAAATTTTATTCACAAAATCTGTTAATTCTAAAATATGATTTTATTGATGACAATGATATACCACAAACACAATCCTGCCAATTAAATGATGAACATATATTGATCATTCCAGACAAATTAAGGGCACTGATGAAAACTAAACTTGAGGATTTCATAGTTGAGTTTAATGGTTATTAGGAAATTAAAAGAAAAGGTATGACGGCTATAAAACCAACAATTTATTTAATCAAAGAAAATATTAGGGATTTAAAACAGATTTTTAAAAAAGGGTTTCGCATTCATCAGGATGAAAAAGACGGTGTTACCTAGCGTACGCGTGCCGTGTGTGCCAGCAGTGGGAATAGTTATCTAAAAATAAACTGTAAATAAAAAATGAGCGTTACCAGGAGCGCTCATTTTTTTATACTTTTTAAATAAAATCTACATTAGCAGTTTTTTACCAATTGAATGGATAATATCTGATTTTTTATTTGCTGATTAATAATAGCCATTTAGTATGCCATGTGATCTCCAATTCGGCTTATTGTTGTACCTTCAATAATCTTAACAGCACCACTGCCGTCTATATTGCATGAATATAGGCTTTCAATTGTCGTCATTGTTGGATTATAAGTTGATGCGGGACCTGCGGTAAAGAAAACTTTGGTACCATTTGGAGAAAGTTTAGGCGATGGGTTTTCGGAGAAAACAATGCCAGAAGGTAAGGCAACATTTATTTTTGTTTGTGCAGTACCATCATAATTAGCAGTCCATATTTCAGCACCTTTATAAGTTCCTCCAGAATCAAAGGTTATTTTCGAGTAAACTAATTTGTTTAACTGAGCGGTACTTGCATTTGCGGTAAGTGTTCCGTTTGGACTGATACTTAGGCCGCTTCCAACAATGACTCCTCCCAAAGTGGAGGTTGTTGCTGCTGGTAAAACATAGCTGCCAGTGTTTTGGGCATTTACTTCTTTCTTACAACTAATTTGAAACAGGAGGATAGATAAAGATAGCGTAGCCAGGGCGATTGACCCCATAAATAATTTTTTCATTGAAAACGTTTGCTGCCTACTCTTTCAAAATGCAGTTTTCGGCGATTCCTGATAGATTTACTGGTTAATCTACGTGCTAAAGATGCAAAATTTCAGGAATATTCTTTGTAAGAAAGCTTGTATTTAAGCTGTTTCATCAACGGTTTTCATTAAAAACAGGTAATAAACATTTTAGTTGAAATACACCTCAATGTATGCATTAAAATAACATCACTCGTTGGTCGGGATTTGTAATCCCCGCCGTTTTATCTATAACCTCTAGTTTGCCAACAAGTCAAGAATATCCGCTTTCGCATTACCTACAAACCAAATTTGATAAATATCTCAAAGTATATTCTTTTTGTTATTATTTTATCTATATTTAATTCATAATCACCCTAAAATTAAACCATTACCTCGCTAGCCTTCCAACGGCTAAATGGTTTCATATCCCACATTTTTATTTAAAATAAGCATAAGGCTAATGGAATGCCTGGATGGGTAATTTCTGTGGTTTATGTGCTTAAAAAGGATTTGATAATTAATTTTTAACGCTAAAAAACCATCTACTATGAGTTTAAGCAACAGGATTTCAGCTGAAATCACCCCAGACCAATTAGCAGCCATTGGCGCTGCATTTCAACAATTAAAAACGCTGTTGGACCCCATTTTAACCATCAATTTAACCGCCGACGAAAGAAGGTGGAACCTCAAAGCGAGCGATAAAACGGTGGCCTTTGTAAGCAAAACACTCGAGTATGCAACGCAAAACCCGGCATTGGTACCAGTTTATATCGATTTAAATGAAGCGAAACGAGACAATAAACTGGCTGCCGATTTGAATAGTGTTTCTCAGCTGGTAAGTACGCTATTGCGTGCCATAGAAGATACCGGCATGGTGGCAGGTGGCGAAGCTTACGAAGCAGCCCTGGTAATTTACCATTCTATTAAAGGCGCAAGCCGCTCCAATATGCCGGGTGTACAAACCATGTACGATGATTTGAAACAACGCTTTCCTAGTCGTGGCAGAAAGATTGAGCCTGGCGAATAAGCCGGAAATTTGATTAAATTACTTTTAGCATCTATTAATTACCTCGGGGCACCAAATCGGTGCCCCGTTTGCGTTAAAAGGCAATATCACAGCTATTAAAAGTCATCCCCCAACCCCCTTCAAAGGGGGACGGGATTTTCTATGGGGTAAATTGCCATTCTGATTTCGGTCAGCCCCCTTTTTAAAGCAGATCTTTCCCCCTTTGAAGAGGGCTGGGGGATGATAATGGAGATAATATAATTCTGGAGCGGTGCAAAAAGGCACCTCTGAACAAGATCGCTGGGGTTCGGAACGGGGTCGTCGGGGTTCGGAACGGCGTCGCCGGGGTTCTGAACGAGGTCGCCGGGGTTCGGAACAGGATCGCCGGGGTTCGGAACGAGGATCATTGGTGTTCGGAACGGAGTCATCGGGGTTCGGAACAGCGTCGCCGGGGTTCGCAACGGAGTCGTCGGGGTTCCGAACGAGGACTATTGGCGTTCGGAACGGAGTCATCGGGGTTCGGAACAGCGTCGCCGGGGTTCGGAACAGGGTCGCCGGGGTTCGGAACGGGGTCGTCGGGGTTCAGAACGAGGTCGTTGGTGTTCGGAACGAGGACTATTGGCGTTCGGAACGGAGTCATCGGGGTTCGGAACAGCGTCGCCGGGGTTCGGAACGGTGCCGCCGGGGTTCTGAACAGGGTCGCCGGGGTTCGGAACAGGGTCGCCGGGGTTCTGAACCGCGTCGTTGGGGTTCGGAACAGGGTCGTCGGGGTTCGGAACGAGGATCATTGGCGTTTGGAAAGTCCGAAGTCGGAAGTCAGGAGTCCGAAGTCTGGGTGCTTAATCTATCGTTCGCTGCTTAGGTGTGCTTAGGTGTCCGAGGTGGTTGAGCGAGTTTGGAGTTGTGAGTTTGGAGTCGGAGGTTCGCGAGGAGGAATGATGGAAGATGTAAAATAGTCGATAGCATGAAACACCCAACTCTGTGCCCTCTGCGTCTTTTTCCTTTGTGTGCTTTGTGGTAAAAAGTCGGAGGTCGGAGGTCAGGAGTCCGAAGTTTGGGTGCTTAATCTATCGTTCGCTGCTTAGGTGTGCTTAGGTGTCTGAGGTGGTTGAGCGAGTTTGGAGTTTGGAGTCGGAGCTTCGCGAGGAGGAATGATGGAATTAAACACCCGGCTCTATGCCTTCTGCGTCTTTTTCCTCTATGTGCTTTGCGGTTAAAAAGTCGGAGGTCTGAGGTCAGGAGTCCGAAGTTTGGGTGCTTAACCTATCAGCCACTACTTAGGTATGCTTAGGTGTCTGAGGTGGTGAGAAAGCTTAAAGCAAAAAGACCAAAGCAAAAAGCTTGGGTGTCTAGGTGGTTGAGCGAGTTGGGAGTTTGGAATCGGAGGTTCGCGAGGAGGAATGATGGAATTAAACACCGGCTCTATGCCTTCTGCGGCTTTTTCCTCTATGTGCTTTGCGGTTAAAAAAGTCGGAGGTCTGGATGAACTATAAGGTGATATGGGAATGCAGTATTCCAGTAAGCAGTAATGCCAATCAGGAAATCAGTTAACGCTCCGGCATTAACATATCTTAACAGTTTTCGAGGTAAATCTTCAGAATTCCTTCAGATTTCAGTTATAGTTTTGTTACAAAGGGGTATTATTGTTTTAAGTATCGGGCACCAAAGCCTGAACTACCGGAAATCAGGAATCTTTTTATCAGCTGGAATTTACCAATTTTTCCCGGATCCATCGATACTAAATAACCATCTATCGGTACATCTGGCAAATCGTGTAACGCACTGTTTATTTTAACTATAAAAAGAATTATGGACAGAAAGGAATTTTTAAACAGTATGGGCATGAGTGCGGCAGCCTTTGCGCTGATAAACTGCATGGGCTGTAAGAAAAGTGATGGAAGCAATGATGCCGATACCACAGGACCTACGGGAATAGATTTTACGCTTGATTTAAGCCTGGCCACCAATGCTGCACTACTTAATAACGGAGGTTCCTTAGCTATAAACGGCCTTATTGTAGCCAGAACAATGACCGGGAATTATATCGCTGTACAACGATCGTGCACACACGAAAGTTATACGCTTAGCTACCAGTCTGCAAACAGCAGGTTTTATTGCGCCAACCATGGTTCAACCTTTGCCGAAAGCGGCGCAGTAACCAACGGGCCGGCAACCCGATCTTTAACAGCATATCATACCCAGTTAACAGGTACTTCACTCAGGATTTATTCTTAAATTATGAAACTACTATTGATTTCCCTATTCGTGTATTTCGTAGGTACACTCAATTGGATGGGCGATTTTTCACAGGCACAAAAAGAGGCTAAATTAAGCCATAAACAGATCCTCATTAATTTTTCAGGTTCTGACTGGTGCGGTCCTTGTATTCGTTTGCGTAAAGAAATCTTCGAATCCGACAACTTTGAACGCTATGCTTCGGCTAGCTTACTGCTGGTACGAGCAGATTTTCCGAGACAGAAGAAAAACCAGCTTCCTAAAGAACAGGTGAAGCTTAATGAAGCATTGGCTGAGCGTTACAATAAAGATGGAAAGTTCCCTTATACCGTGCTGGTTGACGAAAATGGCAAGGTGTTAAAAGCCTGGGATGGATTTCCTGATGAAAGTGCCGAAGCTTTTATTGCTGAAATTGACCAATTGAAAAAATAGGGTATATGACCATACAGCCGACCATAAACAGGGTATTAAAACTGATGGGAAACCGTTTTGAGTTTACGGCCGTTGCAGAAAGTGAAAGCGAGGGCAATAAAGCCATTGATGCTGCTATTGCCGAAGTGAGCAGGATAGAACGCCTGTTAACCACTTTTAATGAAGCCAGCCAGACTTGCCAGATCAACCGCGCTGCGGGAGAAGCGCCAGTCAGGGTTGACCAGGAAGTGATTGGGCTTATTGAGCGGGCGCAAAAAATCTCTGAAATTACAGATGGTGCTTTCGATATCAGTTACGGTTCTATTGATAAACGCCTGTGGAACTTTGATCAGCATATGACCAGCTTACCCAGTCGCGAAACAGCCCTGGCATCTGTAGCGCTGATCAACTACCGCAATGTGGTGATCGATCAGGCCGCATCCAGCGTGATGCTCAAAAACAAAGGGATGCGCATAGGTTTTGGAGGGATTGGAAAAGGTTATGCTGCCGACCGGGCGAAACTCATTATGCAGGAACATGGCATCAAAAGCGGCATTGTAAATGCTGCCGGCGATCTCATTACCTGGGGCGCGCAGCAAAATGGCGCTTCCTGGACCGTGGGTATTGCCGATCCGGCGCAAACCAATAAGCCGTTTTCAGCCTTAAATATCAGTAATATGGCCATTGCAACCAGCGGCAACTACGAAAAATTCGCCACTATCGATGGCAAACGTTACTCGCATACCATTGATCCTAAAACCGGGCTTCCGGTAAGCGGGGTAAAAAGTGTGAGTATTATCTGCCCCAGTGCAGAACTGGCCGATGCACTGGCAACGCCGGTTGTGGTTATGGGCGTTAAGGTTGGACTCGAACTCATCAACCAGATTAAACAAGTGGCTTGTATCGTAATCGACGATGATGACAGGCTCTTTACCTCAAACAATATTAATGTGATATAGTTATGAAAATTTCCAGAACATTTTTACAGCTGTTGGGCATGGTAACTGTCATTTCAGTAGCCATGAGCTCCTGCAGCAGTGTAAAACCCTATCAGAAAAGCAAAATCAAAGATGCGGATATGATTCTTTCTGCGCGCAAGGTGCAGAAGTTTGAACAGAGTTTTCAATTGTATCGCGAAGGGGCATCGGGCGCTAACGGAGGTAAAAGCGGTGGTGGCTGCGGCTGTAACTAAAAGAGAAGAGCAGCTATGAAAAAAATATATTTCCATGTGCTTTTTATGTACCTGGGCATGTTCGGTGCCTATGCACAAACTACTCCTGTAGCGATAAAACCCGATAGCAGCAGTTATCAGTCCAGAAAATTAAAAATTGATGAAGTAAACCTGGTGTCTGCTTATTATAACCAGAATGGCAACAATTCTGCTGTAACCGGGGGTATAGGTACCGAAAAACTGAGCGATATCGCCAATACCATCGACCTGCAACTGTCGAGGTTCAACAAACGGGGAAAAAAAAATACCTTTCTTTTCGAACTGGGGATCGATCATTATACCTCAGCTTCATCAGATAAGATTGATCCCAGTACAATCTCTTCAGCATCTGCTGCTGATACGCGTATTTATCCATCGCTCAACTGGACACATTCCAATGAGCAAACAGGTAATGCTTATGGTTTTACAGGCTCTTATTCTACGGAGTTTGACTATCAATCGGTAGGGGCTGCTTTTAACCTTACCCGTTTATCCAAAGATAAAAATACCCAGTTTGACTTTAAGCTTCAGGCTTTCCTCGATCAGTGGACGGTAATTTTGCCTGTCGAGCTGCGAACGGGAAACACGGGTAAACGCGGCGAAGAATATGGAACCGCTCCCAGAAACTCCTTCAGCGCATCATTCTCCCTCGCGCAGGTCATTAATAAAAACTTTCAGGCGGCCTTAATTCTCGAGCCTTCCTATCAGCATGGATTACTGGCAACCAAATACCAGCGTGATTATTTTACAGATGGTTCACTGCGGGCAGAAACACTTCCCGATAAACGTTATAAACTGCCCATTGGCTTGAGGATGAATTATTTCCTGGGCGATCGTTTTGTAATCAGGAGTTTTTACCGTTATTATATGGATAACTGGGGGATAAGAGCACACACGGCTGAGCTAGAAATCCCGGTAAAGGTTAACTCCTTCTTTTCCATCAGTCCTTTTTACCGGTATAACAACCAAACCGGCACCAGGTATTTTGCAGCGTATGGTCAGCATGATCCAACTGCGCAGTATTTTACCAGCGACTATGACCTTTCTACATTGAACAGTGATTTCTATGGTATGGGGATTCGTTTTTCGCCTCCAAAAGGCGTACTGGGCTGGCAGCGCCTCAATATGCTTGAGCTCAGGTATGGCCATTATGCCCGTTCAACAGGATTAGCCTCGAACATTGTTTCATTAAACCTGAAATTTAAATAGATCGCACAAGCTAATCTAAAGGATGAAATATCATTGATAGCTTCAATATAGGTACAAAGCGTTTGGTAGAACCAAGCGCTTTGTTATTGAATAGCATTAGATTTCAGGGCGTTTAGGATGTCGCTTGCTACTCAGGTGTGCTTAGGTGTCTCAGGTGGTTGAGCGAGTTTGGAGTTTGGAGTCGGAGGTTCGCGAGGAGGAATGATGGAAGATGTAAAATAGACGATGGCATGAAACACCCAGCTCTATACCCTCTGCGTCTTTTTCCTCTGTGTGCTTTGCGGTTAAAAAAGTCGGAGGTCCGGGGTCGGAGGTCTGATGTCTGGGCGTTTAAGATATCGCTTGCTGCTCAGGTGTGCTTAGGTGTCTAAGGTGGTCGAGCGAGTTTGGAGTTGTGAGTTTGGAGTCGGAGGTTCGCGAGGAGGAATGATGGAAGATGTAAAATAGACGATGGCATGAAACACCCAGCTCTATACCCTCTGCGTCCTTTTCCTTTGCGTGCTTTGCGGTTAAAAAAGTCGGAGGTCCGGGGTCGGAGGTCTGATGTCTGGGCGTTTAAGATATCGCTTGCTGCTCAGGTGTGCTTAGGTGTCTAAGGTGGTCGAGCAAGTTTGGAGTTCTTTGTGGTTAAAAAAAATTAAAGCTGCTGCAAAGCCTTTTTTACCGTCTCCTTATTCGGTTTAGAAATCGGGATTTTTTCTCCCGTGCTCAAAAGCAGGATGCCGCCATCTTCCTTTAACCAGCTTTTTACATATTTCGGGTTCACCAGATGACTTTGGTGTGTTCTTAAAAAGCCATTGGGGCGCAGCAAATCGGCATATTCTTTAAGCGATTTAGAAACCAGTATTTTTTCGCCGTCGGCAAGGAAGAAGTGGGTATAGGTATTATCGGCTTCGCAACGGATAATCTCGGTTAAGCCAATGTACCTGATTTCGTTTTGCATTTGCAGGGCAATTTTGCTCACACTCGCTTCGGGCTTTTTGAGTTGCTGCAGTAAAAAATCGAGCTGGGCAGTTGGTGTTTGCGCTACCAGTTTCCGCCCGGTTTTATTTACGGCTTCTTTCAGTTCTTCAATATCAACAGGTTTTAGCAGATAATCTAAGGCTGCAAATTTTACGGCTTGTATGCCATATTGGTCGTAGGCGGTAACAAAAATAACTTCGAAATTACGCATTGGGAGCAGTTTTAATACTTCAAAACCGGTTTGTTCGCCCATTTGAATATCCAGAAATACCAAATCGGGGGTATGTTTTTCAATGGCAGCAACGCCGTTACTTACGTCTTGAGCTGTGGCCGCTACCGTTACCTGCTGGCAATGTTTGTTAAGCAAAGCCTGCAGGTTTTCTAAGTTGGATATTTCGTCGTCTATTAAAACTGCTCTCATCATATTACAGCCAGTCGGTTAAGGTTAATTATTTTTAGCCACAGATAAACACTGATCAACACTGATTCTACAGGTGTCGAATGACTTAAATAAATATTAATTTATTGTTACAGCCAATCGGTTAAGGTTAGGCTTATTTTAGTGTCACCAGGGTTTGTTTGTACAGCCAAAGTAAAGCGATTTTCTTTATAAATATCATTTAACAGGGTTATTCTGTTGTTACTCAATTGAAGCCCTAAACCGCTACTCTTTTTTGCAGTGTCGAAGCCATTTCCATTATCAGTAACCGTTAATACCAGATCCTTTCCCTGCTGCATAAAGGCGATGCTAATTTTACCCTCGGCAGCCTTTTTAGATATACCATGTTTTACTGCATTTTCTACAAAAGGCTGTAGCAGCATGGCCGGTATTTCGGTAATGTCTAAATCGAGGTTTTCGGGGTGATTGATTTCATAATTAAAACCAAAACGCAATTGCTCCATTTGGAGGTAATCGTCCAGTAAAGTTTTTTCCTGTGCTAAACTGATCAATTCTCTGTCGTGTAGTACATTGCGGGTTAAGCGGGCAAATTTAGACAGGTATTTGTTGGCGTTATCGATCTCGTTTTTGTTCATTAAGTTTTGAATGCCCGAAAGCGCATTAAACATAAAATGTGGGTTTAACTGGGAGCGGATAGCGTTAAGCCGGAGCTTTGCGGTGTTTTTTTGCTGCTCATTTTCTGCCAGCTTTTTTTGGTTTCGTTTTTTAATGAAGTAGAGGATAACAAGAAAGGCGAATCCGATAGCAAGTGCTGCAAACAGTACATACATCCAAAGTTCCCTTTTGCTGTAGTTTTCCTGATCCAAAGTGATGGCGAGGGTATACCTGGCGGTGTATTTCTCCATTTCATTTGCCGGCATTTTAAACCGTGAAAAGGTGGAGGGCTGAATGATAATTTCATAATCGCCCGATTTTTTGAAAATACTTTTATCAACCTGCAGGTAAGGCGAAAACTCATTGGCTTCATCAATATAGCCGCCATACTGCCAGGCAGTTGATTCGTAGATTATTTTTTGGGTTTGCTTATCTTTTATGGTGGTGTAGTAGAGGTAATCGATGGCCGATCTGTCTTTCACAAGGGTTAGTTCATCGTCTTTTTCAGTTAAAGTAAGTTGGGTACTTTCTTTAGGGTCAGTTATCGGGCTGTAGTTAACTCCTTTGTCTGTTACCGTGCGCTTTAAAAATGCTTTAATTTTTGCTTTAGGAAGTGACTTACCATATAGCACGGCTTTTTCAATATCAAGCGGCTTTTCGGTGCTGTATACCAAAGTAGTAATTACTTTGCCCTTTACCGGAAAAGTACCCAGTGTTGCAGAACGGAATATTTCTTCGTCGCCACCTGCGTGGGTATCTTCCAGTTGAGCTTCGTTAATCGATTGATTTACAATCGTTGGTTTGTTATCGATGAGTATAGTATACCTGTAATTTTGTATATGGACTTTTTCCCTGAAATTAATCTGAATATTAACCTGGTTAACCTCAGGTAAGTAACTAAAGGAGGTATTGGGTTGATTGGGGAATACATTAGCGTAGTAGATGTTTTTAGCCGCACTATCTACATGCATCAGCAGTCTCCCACCGGCAGGGTAGGTGCGGGAAAAATTAATGCCTTTTTGCGCCTGTACGGTTGATAGCGCAATGAAGAAGCAGAGTAAAGTAAAAAGTATTTTTTTCATGGTGTTAAGTTTAATATGCATCAAACTTGCCGCAATAATAGCAAAACTAAAACCATAAAACAGTAAAGGCAGGGGGCGAAATAGCAGGGGTAGGGATTGATGCAGTATTTGGATGGATGCACTTCGCTATTAATGCGTGCGGCATTAGAGAATGAATTAATGAAAGTCCTTCGACAGGCTCAGGATGACAGTCAAAAGAGGATTCTCTACACATGCTGCCAGCATTTTTTCCAGCGGCATAGGAGATGATGGCAGGAGAAAACGTTAAAGCTTCTGCACAAACGTTCAAATACTACTGCCCAAGGCAGCGTGTTCTTCCCGACCCTTCGGCGGGACTTGCGCTGCCGCTATAAAAGCTTTGGCGATTTTATCCAACATCAGATCCAAGCCTTTCAGTTATGCCATTTTTGTTGTTGTTTTCATCGGCTGGCATGCTTTCGCTGCGCTCAAGTTTGTTTCTTTTCTATCAAGAGAAAAGAAAGAGCGGTTCGGTGGCTAACCGAGGCAAGATTGAGCGGTGGGAAAGCAACCAGCGTTCGCATTAAGATTAGCTTCGCTGAGCACTTCGTGGTTCCCGCCTGCGCGGGAATGACGATCCCCTCTAGCCGTCACCCTGAATTTCCGCCCGGCTGGTCGGATGGGTGTTTCAGGGGCTCTTATTTACCAACGTAAACAAAAAAGCGTTGCTTCGCTGCGCTCAGCATGACAAAGAGATTATTGAAAGGCGTTACGAAGCATTAGCAAATGAGAGATGCTGATCCCGATGTATCGGGAGGCTCAGGGTGACAACCTTTAAACGCCATACTTCTGCACCCTGCCCTCCGGCATAGGAGATGATGGCAGGAGAAAACGTTAAAGCTTCTGTACAAACGTTCAAATACTACTGCCCAAGGCAGCGTGTTCTTCCCGACCCTTCGGCGGGACTTGCGCTGCCGCTATAAAAGCTTTGACGATTTTATCCAACATCGGATCCAAGCCTTGATCTTTTGTTTCTTTTCTATCAAGAGAAAAGAAAGAGCGGTTCGGTGGCTAACCGAGGCAAGATTGAGCGATGGGAAAGCAATTAGCAAAAGCATTACGATCCCTTCTAGCCTTCGGCCCTGTCCCGGTTTACCACTTATCCTGCTCAAAGTACTTTAGTATTTGTATACAAAAATATTTTTATACTTAACAAATTGTTAATACGCAGAGAATTGTATATTTAACATCAGAATAGTTTTTTTGCAAGAAATTTAGGACGGTAATGGGTGATTATAATCTGAATACTGATGATGAGCTTTTACTACTCCTGAAGGAGCGTAACCACCGTGCTTATGCAGAAATTTACCAGCGCTACTGGGCTATACTATTCCGCTATGCACGTAAGGTCCTTCAAAACGACGAAGAAGCAAGAGATGTGGTGCAGGATGTATTTGTAATGCTGTGGTCGAAATCTGAAGCACTCGAAATTCACACTTCCTTATCGTGTTTTTTATATGCTGCCGTGCGTAACAGTATCCTTAAACTGTTTCAACGCGGAAAAGTAAAAAACAACTACTTAAATTCGCTCGAGAAGTTTATCGAAGCCGGCAACAATACCACCGACCACCTGGTGCGCAACCGCGAACTGGCCAAACGGATTGAGCTCGAAGTGGCGCAGTTGCCTGCAAAAATGCGCGAGATTTTTGAGTTGAGCCGCAACGCACATTTATCACACCGTGAAATTGCGCTACGGATGGAAATTTCTGATAAAACGGTTAAAAAACAAATGAACAATGCGCTGAAAATCCTGCGCTTAAAACTGGGTAGTTTGTTCGTTTTCCTCTTCTGATTTTTCAATTTTAATTTTTTTTTATTTTTTTCTACGCCCAACACCCGGGCAAATGTTCATAACCATACATCAACCGATACTGTAAGTTATGAACCATAAACGAGCTGAAGCATTACTGGAAAAATACCTGGCCGGGAATTGTACACCCGAAGAAGCGGCTATTGTAGAGTCGTGGTACCTGAAGGTAACCGAAAACCAGGAGGCATTACCTTCCGAGCCGGATTATGCTTCGCTTGGGCATTCGATGTGGGCAAGCATACAGGAACGTAACCAGCAGCCCAAAAAAGTAAAAATGCCATGGGGTTGGGCAGCTGCAGCAGTCATTTTGCTGGCATTGGGTTTTGGGTTTTATCAATATCTGCATACCCCTAAATCCGGAGTTCAAAATACCGGATCATTGGTGCAAAATGATATCAAACCCGGCGGCAATAAGGCCTTCCTTACTTTAGCCAACGGCACCAGAATTGTGCTCGATGATGTGCAGAATGGTAAAATAGCCGATCAGGAGGGGGTAAGTATTACCAAAACTGCTAAAGGTGAGCTGGTATACACCGCTAAAAATACCACTGCCCAATTACTTGGCGGAAAACCACAGTTTAATACCATCGAAACGCCAAAGGGTGGCCAATACCAGATTAACCTGCCCGATGGTACCAAAGTCTGGCTCAATGCAGGCTCGTCATTAAAATACCCGACAGCATTTGCCAATACCGGTCGCGAGATACAGCTTACCGGCGAAGCCTATTTCGAAGTAGCTAAAAAAACTGACCATGGACAAAGGGTTCCGTTTAATGTAAAAACCGAAACCCAGTTGGTAGAAGTTTTGGGTACCCATTTCAATATCAACAGCTACGATAATGAAGACAATACCAAAACTACACTTGTAGAGGGATCGGTTAGGGTTACACCTGCAGGCGGAACCGGAAATCTGGCCAAAGTTTTAAAGCCTGGCGAACAGTCGGTGCTAAAAGGCACTTCGGTTAAGGTAAACGCGGTAGATACCGAAGAGGCCGTAGCTTGGAAGGAAGGCCTTTTTATGTTCGATGATGAAGATCTGGAAAGTATTATGCGCAAAGTATCGCGCTGGTACAATGTAGAGATAATATTTAAAGATAAAAGTTTGTTAACCAAAGGTTTTAGCGGTACCGTTTCCAGGTTTGGAAATGTATCGCAGGTGCTGAGCAAAATAGAAGAAACAGGATCTGTTCATTTTAAAATTGAAGAAAGGAGGATTGTAGTAATGAAATAAACCTTAAAACTGCAATCCAAAAAAAAAGTCAGCAATGCTACCAACATTACTGACCCTGAGCCGGCCTAAACCGGCGAATGTTTGGATCAGTTCAATATAAACTATGCGATAGAATAATAGAAACCAAAATCAAACAAACAAATGTATATAAATTCTGCTAATAATTTTTGCAGGCATAGCTCCTGCATGACCAAATTTTTGCGCGTGATGAAACTCTTTATAGTTTTAATGGTAACTGCCCTACTTCAGGCAAGTGCCGCAACAAGCAATGCCCAAAGCCTTTCTTTAGTCAATAAACGCATTACCATTAAGCAGGTTTTCAAAGAAATCAGAAAACAAACCGGCTATAATGTATTGTGGGAAGCCGATAAACTGCAAAGCAGCGAAATCATCAATGCCGTTTTTAAAAATGCCCCTTTAGATGAGGTAATGAAAAAATGCCTGGCTGGTAAACCATTAACCTATACCATTGATGAAAAAACAGTGATTATCAAAGCCACCGAAATTTCGGTATTTGAAAAACTGTTAAACCTGTTTAAAAACATCGAGGTGAGCGGTAAAGTGGTTGATGAGAAGGGTGGAGCCATGCCCAATACTTCGATTCTGATTAAGGGAACCAAAATTTTTCATAAGACCGATGAGAACGGAAATTTTAAATTTACCATAGCCGGAGAGAGTGCTGTGCTAGTGGTATCGTACCTGGGCTATAAAACCCAGGAGGTACCGGTAAATAAAAGCGGAAGTTTAACCATTTCGCTGCAACCTGATCTGGCCGATCTGGAAGATGTAGTGGTAGTGGGTTACGGTACGCAGAAACGCGCCAACTTAACCGGTGCGGTTGATGCCATAGGCGCCAAACAGTTAGAAAACAGGCCAATTGCCAATGTTGGACAAGGCTTGCAGGGCTTAATCCCAAACTTAAACATTTCTATTGCCAACGGCAGGCCCAATACGGCACCCGAATTTAACATCAGGGGCTTTACCTCCATTAACGGCGGTACACCTTTAATATTGGTAGATAATGTGCCTTTCAGCAGTTCAGATTTATTAACCCTTAATCCGGCCGATATCGAAAGTGTATCGGTATTAAAAGACGCGGCCTCATCAGCCATTTATGGCGCCAGGGCACCGTTTGGGGTTGTTTTAATTGTTACCCGTACAGCAAAAAGCAGTAAATTAAACGTAGGTGTAAATGCTTATACCGCCTACCGTACAGTGGGTAAACTGCCGGAAGTAGTTACCGATCCTTATCAGGTATTGAAAGCTAAAAACGAAGCTGCTTTTCCTTTATATAACCCGGCCTATAGCGCTGCACTGGTAGAAGCAGCCAGGTTACGTTCCTTAGATCCTTCGCTACCAGAGGTAATTCTCGATCCGACCGACCCGAATAAATGGTTCTACATCGGATCGACAGATTGGCTTAGAGAAGCTTATAATCAATCGGCACCAACCTACAATGTGGGCGTAACCGTAGCTAAAAAAGCCGATCAGGTAAGCTATTACCTTTCTGCCAATTATTACAAACAGAAGGGCATGATCAAGAACGCCGATGAGAACAACAATATTTATAACTTACGTGGAAAGGTAGATTTGAATGTAACCAAATGGCTTACCCTTTCTAACAACACCATGTTAACCTCTACCTATTACGAGGCGCCTACTTTTATAGATGGGAACTATTTCTGGAATATCAACCGGACCAATGTAACCGATATTCCGCGCAACCCCGATGGTTCGTGGACATCAGCCGGTGCTTCTTTATTGGGTGCGGTACAGGAAGGTGGACGCAAAACCTTAAGCTCGAATACGGTGCAAACTACTTTTTCTTTCGATGCTTCGCTGGTTAAAGATATCTGGAGTTTAAAAGGAGATGCAACTTTAAGGCGCGTAAATAACTTAAATAAATCATACGAAATTCCGGTACCCTATAAAACCGGACCTAATTTATCTCCTCCTTTATCTACTTCTACTTCAGCAAGCGATCAGCATGCCAATACCAAATACAATATTATTAACTTATATACCGAAGCACACAAAAAGTTAGGTAATCATTTTGTATCGGGTTTGGTAGGCTACAATCAGGAGGAATTGCGCTTCAATAGCTTTACCGCCTCGCGCAAACTGTTAATTTCCAATAGCCTGCCTTCTATCAATCTGGCTACCGGCGATCAAACTGTAACGGAAAGTATTTCTGAATGGGCCGTACAAGGACTTTTTTACCGTGTAAACTATAATTTCAAAGAACGTTACCTGTTAGAGTTAAACGGCCGTTACGATGGTTCATCACGCTTTGCGCCAGGTAGAAGATGGGTTTTTGTGCCTTCCGGATCAGCTGGTTGGGTATTGTCTGATGAAAAGTTTTTTGCTCCTGTGAAAGAATTTTTATCGATGAATACGTTTAAAATCAGAGGCTCTTACGGAGTATTGGGCAACCAGGCTGCGGCAGGTGAGTACGATTACCTGTCGAAACTAAGCAGTGGTAAAACCTCACAGATTTTGGGCGGTGCACAGCCAACCTATGTGAGTCCACCGGCAGCTATCTCGAGTACCTTTACCTGGGAAAAAGTATCGTCTGTAAACCTGGGTATCGACGCGGCTTTCTTTAAAAACCGATTGGAAGTAAATTTTGACCGTTACACCCGTTTCACCAAAAACATGCTGGTACCGGGTAAGCCTTTGCCGGGAGTTTTCGGTACAGCATCGCCAACTAACAATGCCGCCGATTTAAAAACCAAAGGCTGGGAGTTAAAGCTGGGCTGGAAAGATCAGGCTACTTTAGGTGGTTCGCCGTTTAGTTACAATGTTGTACTGGCATTAAGCGATAGCAGAACCTACATTACCCGTTTCGATAATCCAAATAAGCTGTTGAGCAACTATTACGAGGGTATGGAATTAGGCGAAATTTGGGGACTGGAAGCAGAAGGCTTTTTTCAGAATGCTGATGAATTGAAAAACCATGCCAACCAAACTGCAGTAGGAACTGATGACCAACGTTACCAGTATTTTGTGGGCGACATTAAATTTAAAGACCGCAACAACGATGGTAAAATCGATTTTGGAAACAAAACAGTAGACAATTCGGGCGATTATTATAAACTGGGCAACAACCGGAACCGGCTTCCTTACAGTATCGATTTATCGGGTGCCTGGAAAGGATTCGATTTACGTGTGTATATTCAGGGCGTAGCCAAAAGAGACTGGTATGCCAGTGGCAGTAACATTTATTTCTGGGGAATTTACGCACAACCCTGGACCAACGTTACGGTACAAAACTTAGATCACTGGAGCCCTGAAACCCCGAATGCTTATTTCCCGAGGATAAAAGCCTATGCTGCCGAAGATACTGGTGAGGAGTTGGGTATTCCGAACACCAGATACCTGCAGGATGCTTCGTACATGCGCGTTAAAAACATCACCCTGGGGTATACCTTACCTAAAAGTTTGTTAAAACGTGCTAAGATCGAAAATGTACACTTTTATGTAAGTGGCGAAAATTTATTCGAACACTCCAACCTGAAAGTGAAACTAGATCCTGAAGGTTTGGATGGCAATATCTATCCATTTCAACGTACTTTCTCATTTGGTATGAACTTTAATTTCTAATCCTAAACAAATGAAAACAAAACATTACATCAACATACTCGTGATTATCCTTACTCTTGGCTTGATGGCCGGATGTAAGAAGGATTTTTTAGACCGGATTCCGGAAACCACCATTACCCCGAACGAGTTTTTTAAAACTACAGCCGATTTAGAAACCTATACCAATGGCTTTTATGGCATGTTTGGCGCCGGTACCAACGATCTTTTTTCCGATAATATCTCGGTTTATCTGGGCGGACACGAATTGGATAATATGATCAGGGGCAAAATCACGCCTGCAAACGTGAGCGGCTGGAATTGGGGCAACCTGCGCACCATCAATTACATGCTTAATAACCTGAAAAATGTAACAGGTGATGCAGCTACCATTAAACACTTTGTGGGTATTGCCCGGTTTTATCGTGGGATATTTTATTACAACATGATCCGCAGATATGGCGATGTACCTTATTACAATACCGTTTTAGGTACCAATGATGAAGCACTGCTTTACAAAGCCAAAGATCCGCGTACACTGGTAGCCGATTCGGTACTGGCCGATCTGGAATATGCTGCAGCAAACGTACTGCCAACCGGAACCAATACCCGCGTAACTAAATGGGCGGCTTTAACTGTATTATCGCGCTTTTGCCTGTACGAAGGTACTTTCAGGAAATACCACGACGAGTTGGGCCTGCAAAGTTCGGCCACTAGCTTTTTGCAAAGGGCGGCGTCTGCATCTAAATCGGTAATGACCGATGGTGGTTTCAGTATTTACAACACGGGAAAAAAAGGAGAAGATTACCAGAAACTGTTTACAAGCGAAGATTTAAGTGGCAATAAGGAAATGATCTTTTACGATGATTATAACCGGGCTTTAAACCGCTCGAACGATACACACTATGTGTTCGATTGGCAATGGTCGTTAAGCAAAAGTTTAATCGATACCTATTTAATGACCGACGGAACCGCTTTTACCTCAACCACAGATTGGGATAAGAAACCTTATGCCGAGATATTTAAAAACCGCGATGCACGGATGGCTGTAACGGTGGCGCCTCCCGGCTTTTCAACTACTTTGGGCGGAGCAGCCAATAAAACAAGGCCAACTTTTGGCGGTTATCCTCAAATTAAATTTTACGCCATCGATCCAACCAGCAAGTCATATACCGAATTTACCGATTTGCCGATATTACGTTATGCCGAAGTATTGTTAAATAATGCCGAAGCAAATGCTGAACTGGGGACTTTAAGCCAGGCAGATTTAGACCAGACCATTAATGTATTGCGTAATCGTGCAGGTGTGGCCCCGTTGAACATGGTTACCGCAAATGCCAGTCCTGATAATGTTTTGGCAGCTATGTATCCTGCAGTTAACGGCATTAACAAAGGTGTACTTTTAGAAATCCGTCGAGAGCGTAATGTAGAGCTGGCTTGCGAAGGTTTCAGATTTGCCGATTTGTTGCGCTGGAAAGCTGGCAAATTGTTAGAAAAACCTACGCAAGGTATGTATGTGGCTAAACTGGGTGCTTATGATGTTACCGGAGATGGGGTAGAAGACGTAGCTATTTTACAAGCCGCAGGACAGGAGGCACCACTGGATGGCTTGCCAGCTGATGTTAAAGCTAAACTGGTAAAATATTATCTGAGCGATAACAGTTTTTACCTGAGTAATGGTACTTCGGGCTTCGTTATGTTCCCCGAAAACCAAACCAGCCCAAGATCGTTTATCGAACCGAAGTATTATTACTTCCCGATCCCGATGCAACAGATTTTGTTAAATCCACAACTTAAACAACCAACTGGTTGGTAATAACCTATTAAGAATCGTCATTGCGAGGTACTGCCTGCCCCGTTTTTCGGGGAAGCAATCTTACAACGATTGCTGGTGTCATACGCTTTAAGATTGCCTGCCTGCAGCAGGCAGGCTTCCATGGCTGAAAAGCCATCTCGCAATGACGATTTTTTTAACACAAATGAACATGAAAAGAAGAAGTTTATTAAAAGCACTGCCTTTGGCTACTGCTGCATTAGCCCTTGGCGATTTAAAAGCAGTTGCTTCAACTGCACCTGCCGAAAAAGATAAAAAAAAGAAACTGGTTTTAACCGTCGCCCATATTACCGATGTGCACATTCGTGAGGGCGATAATGCACCAGCCAGGTTTGAGAAATGCCTGCAAAAAATTAAGGATTTAAAAGTCGATTTTTTTCTCAATGGTGGAGATAGCATCCATGCTGCCGATTATAACGATATTACTCGTGAAAGAGTAGTAGAGCAATGGGCGATTTGGGATAAATGCATTAAACAGCTTGATGGCTACGAATTGCACAGCTGTATTGGCAACCACGATATCTGGTGGGCAGCCCCTTCAAAAGAAGATGAAATGTACGGTAAAGATTATGTGGTAAAAAGGCTTAAAATACCTAACCGCTATTATAGTTTCAGTAAAAATGGCTGGCACTTTATCATTTTAGATGGAAATAATAAAAATACCGCTTTAGATGCCGAGCAATACAAGTGGCTGGAGGCCGAATTGGAAAAACTGCCTGCAAATACGCCGGTACTGCTCATGTCGCATTACCCCATCCTTACCGTTACCGGTACCTGGGAAGGTGGCCAGCATGGCGATCATAAAGAATTGAAACAGCTTTTTTATAAGCATAAAGATAAGGTGAAGGTTTGTCTCAGTGGTCACCAGCATCTGTTGGATAGGGCCTGGTACAATGGGGTAGAATATTATTGCAATGGCGCGATGAGTGGTTTTTGGTGGGGTAAAGGCGATAAACGTTCTGCTCAGCCTTATTATTACCAGGAAACACCTCCCGGTTATGCCATTTTAAAGCTGTATAGTGATGGTACGCTCGAAAACAAATATATAGTAGAAACAGAAAGTTAAGCTACTGTTGATAAAGTGCCGCCGAAAGGTGGCACTTTGTTTTTTATACTTTAAGTAATCCTTATAGTAGATCGTCATTGCGAGAAGGCTTTTTCAGCCGACGAAGCAATCTTTATAGTAAAAGACCCCTGCATGAAAGATTGCTTCGTCGTTCCTCCTCGCAATGACGAATTTCTTTTGGGATCCGTTATTGATGACGAATCCGGGATGACCTCCCCAAACAAAAAAGGATTACCCATTATCCAGGTAATCCTTTTCAATATCTCATTCCATCTATTCTTTTACAACAGCGCCCGGTCTAAATGCACATAGCCACCATCAACATGGATCAGCTGACCGGTGGTATGGCTCGATTTATCTGACAGTAAAAACACAGCTGTATTGGCAATCTCCTCAACAGTGGTCATCCGGTTCTCGAAAGGAATTTTATCGGTAATGCTTTTCAGTTTTTCTTCCGGCTGATCGAAAGAGCTGATCCATTTTTGATAGAGTGGAGTCCAGGCTTCGGCCACAATAATGGCGTTAACGCGGATACCGTAAGGCAATAGTTCTACTGCCCACTCGCGGGTTAGTGCATTACGTGCGCCATTAGCTGCAGCATAACCCGATGTACCTCCCTGACCCGTTTCGGCCGTTTTACTGCCAATGTTTAAAATCGACCCTTTGTTCTTTTTAAGTTCGGGCAAAACGTGCTGTGCCAGTAAATAATAATGTACTACGTTTTTGTGCAGCGATTCCATAAAGCCTTCGTAGGTGCCGCTTTCAAGACCTACACCATCATTAACCCCGGCATTGTTAACCAAGCCATCAATACGGTTGTATTTGGCTAATATGGCATCGATAATGCTTTTGCAACTTTCGGGCGAAGTAAGTTCGGTGGTAAAATAGTCGCCACTCAAGCCAAGGTCTTTAACTTCCTGTAACATGTTCTGGTTATCGCCTTCGTTACGACCAATGATGATTGGAAAGGCGTTTTCGATTGCCAAAGCTTTAACAATTGCTGCGCCAATACCTTTTGCACCACCACTTACCAGAATTATTTTTCCTTTTAAATTTAAATCCATTTCCGGAATATTTTTATTTTTTTAATTTAACCACAGGGGATGGAATGTAAGTTTATAACTGAGGTATAAATGCATTAAGATTCCCGCCTGCGCGGGAATGACGATTTTGCTATGGAAAGCTAAGCTTCCTGATCATCCATCTTACCTCATTCCATCTTCCATTATTTACAAGCTAACACCTCTTTTCCATGGAATAAAATCATCCTGGTTAAGCTGTACAGCTTTAGGTATTTCAAGCCCACTGGCTACTTTAATGCAATATTCTAAAATATCTTCGCCCATTTCGTTAATGGTTTTTTCGCCACTAATAACGGGGCCGGTATCAATGTCGATAATATCGCTCATGCGCTTAGCCAAAACAGCATTGGTAGCCACTTTAATGGTTGGGCAAACCGGATTACCCGTAGGGGTGCCCAATCCTGTAGTAAATAAAATCAGTGTGGCACCTGCAGCAGCCTTGCCTGTGGTGGCTTCTACATCGTTACCAGGGGTACAAACCAAACTTAAGCCTGCTTTGGTTGCCGGTTCGGTATAATCGAGCACATCTACCACCGGCGAAGCACCTGCTTTACGGGCAGCACCAGCCGATTTAATAGCATCGGTAATCAAGCCATCTTTAATATTGCCAGGCGAAGGGTTCATGTAAAAACCCGATCCTACTTTATGTGCCAGGTCATCGTATTCTGTCATTAAGCGGATAAACTTCTCGGCAGTAGGGCGGTCTACCGATCTGTCGATCATTTCCTGCTCTACACCACACAATTCAGGGAACTCGGCCAGCAATACTTTAGCACCAAGTGCCACCAGTAAATCGGCACAATAACCCACCGCCGGGTTAGCCGAAATGCCACTGAAACCATCGCTGCCTCCACATTTTACGCCCACACACAATTTGCTTAAAGGTGCGGCTTCGCGCTCATGTTTATTGATAAACATCAAGCCCTCAAAGGTATTTCTGATGGCATCCTGAATCAGCTGCTCTTCACTTTGTGTTTTCTGTTGTTCAAAAATCAGTAAAGGTTTATCAAAATTTGGGTCGAGTGCCAGCAAATCACGTTTAAAATCGGCCACCTGTAAATGCTGACAACCCAAACTTAAAACCGTAATGCCGGCAACATTGGGGTGATTGGCATAAGCTGCCAATAATTTGCTTAAAGTATCCGAATCCTGTCTGGTACCGCCACAGCCACCATTGTGGGTAAGGAATTTAATGCCATCAACATTTTTAAAGGTACGGGTAGTGCGATCGGCTTTAGGCTCAAAGCTGATGTTGTGGATATTCTCGCCATTTTCGAAAGCCTGAACCAGCTTATGGGTGTACGATTTGTATTTATCGCCCACGGCATAACCCAGTTCGCTGTATAACGATTCGCGGATGATATCTAAATTGCGGTTTTCGCAAAATACCGTCGGGATAAACAACCAGTAGTTTGCGGTACCCACTGTACCGTTTTTGCGGTGATAACCATAAAACTTGCGGTCAGCATATTTTTGTACATCAGGCGCTTCCCATTTGTAATCTACATCGCGGTAAGCAAAAGGTTCGGCAGCATGTTTTGTGTTTTCTACATTCATGCGCATGCCAGCCTTAACATCGAACTGAACTTTGCCAACCAAAACACCATACATCATAACTTCATCACCTGCATGCATATCCTGCATAAAAAACTTATGTTTTGCCGGAATTTCTTCCTGCGTAACATAGGTGTTCCCTTCATGTGCTATTGTAGTACCTTCAGGTAAATCCTGCAAGGCAACTAACACGTTATCGGCATGGTTAATTTTGATGACTAATTTTTTCATCTATAAATTGTGTTTATTATTTTTTATCTGATTAAGCTGCTAAAGTCACCTCTTTTTCAATGTGATTGGGTTTCCATCCTTTCCAACCGAAATAGAATACCACTAAAAAGCAAACAAATGGTACAATGTAGCCATATTGGATATTGTGCGTGGCATCTGAAATTAATCCGAGTACCGGAGGCAGAAATGCGCCACCAACAATCGACATTACAATAAGTGAAGAACCCAGTTTGGTATCTTTACCTAAGCCGGCAATACCCAATGAGAAGATGGTTGGAAACATAATCGACATGAAGAAAGCAACCCCAATTAAGGCGTAAACGGTAATCATACCCGTTGCAAAAATAGAAACAAGGGTTAATACAGCGCTGATTAAGGCATAAAGCATTAGCAGTTTATGTGGAGCCACAAATTTCATGAAAAAAGTGCCGGCAAACCTGCCCAGCATAAACGCAAGGCCTGCTGCACCTGAATACCATGCGGCTTGCTCCTGGGTGAGCCCGGCAGATGAGGTGATGAAACTGATAAACAAGCTTAACACACAAACCTGGGCACCTACGTAAAAGAACTGCCCGATAACGGCCCAACGTAAATGGCTATGACCTAATACATGGCCAAATGTGCTTTTTTCATCAACATGTTCTTCTTCTTTAATATCAGGTAGCTTGGTGAAAATAAAGAGAATAGCTACCACAATAATGAGGATGCCTAAAATTAAATAGGGAGCCTTTACAGTCGATGCTTCCTGTAATACATAAGCTTGTTTGGCTGCAGGTAGCATTTTAGCCAGCTGCTCATCGGTATAAGTCGATTCGGTAAAAATCAGCTTACCACCTACAATAGGGGCTAAAAAAGCTGCTAAACCATTAAACGATTGCGAGAAATTTAAACGCTGTGTAGCCGTTTCAGGAGGGCCCAATACCGTTACATAAGGGTTTGCGGCAGTTTCTAAAAAGGTTAATCCGCAGGCAATAATAAAAAGCGCCCCCAGGAAAAAGACATACTTGGCTGTATTTGCCGCCGGGATAAATAATAAGCAACCAATGGCGAATAAAATCAGCCCCAAAATGATACCACTTTTATAGCCGTATTTGCGCATAATGTAACCGGCTGGTAATGCCAACAAGAAATAAGCAATAAAAACCGACGAATCGACCAGTGTAGATTCAAAAACGCTAAGTTGGAAAGCTTTGCGCAGGTGCGGAATTAATACCGGATCGAGATTGTGCACAAAGCCCCAGAAAAAGAAGAGGCTGGTAACTAAAATTAGCGGGAAAAGATATCCTTTGCCGCTCTTTGCCGCATCGGATGTGGTGAAATTCGTTGATGTACTGTGGCTCATATTGGGTTTTTATATTGGTTATCTGGTTTGAACTGAAATAAAGATAGTTAAACTTCTTGCTCAGTGCGTGCTAAAATGCGTTCCATGAAACAAGTTTGATAACTGGAAAATGGATAGCTATGCCTGTTTTTTCCAGTTGCAATAAGGTAGCAAAGGCTACTTTGGGGTACAGCTGGTCGGTATAGCAAGGAATTCATAAATCCCACCTTCATAGGTATGTTTGTTGAGTTGAAACTTTACAAATTAAGTCCTTAAGCGCTAATAAAAATTTAACTTTATCATCCAATTATTAAATGATATTGGCTAAAATTTATACATTGCGAAATATTACTGCATATTAGATTGATTTTTTAAGATTCTATGAAACCGCATTTACTTAATGTGTCTACTAATTCAGTAGATTCTTTTAGTGCCCGAAGGGATATTATGCCAGATGTAAACAACCTGTGGCATTATCATTCTGCCTTAGAGTTAATTTATATCAAAAAAGGACGGGGAACACAATTTATTGGCGACAGCATTAAAAATTTTAATGATGGAGATGTTGTTTTACTGGGGAGTAATCTGCCACATTACTGGCGCTTTGATCCGGAGTTTTTCGAAACTACAGATGGAGAGCCGGTTGATGTATATGCTGTACATTTTAAAGAGGAATTTTTAGGGAAAGATTTTCTAAACTTACCCGAGAACCAGGAAATAAAACGAATTTTTGCCCAGGCAAAGCAGGGGATTAAACTGGAAGGCGCAGCTAAAGATAAAATTGCTGCTTTAATGCCCCAGATCATCGAGTCAACCGGTACCATGAGGATTATCAGGTTATTGGAAGTGCTAACAGTAATTGCCAATTGCAGCGAAAAGAACATATTGGTTTCACTTGGTTTTAAACCAAACTTCTTAGAAAACGAAAAAGACCGGATCCAATCTATTTATAATTATACCATTAGTAATTACAAAAAGAAAATAGAGCTGAAAGAAATTGCAGCTGTAGCTAAAATTAGCCCGAATTCTTTTTGTAAATTCTTTAAAACCAAAAGCAGGAAAACCTATACCCAGTTCCTTAACGAAATCAGGGTGGGGCAGGCTTGTAAGTTATTAATCGAAAATGATTTAACCGTGAAGGAGATTTGTTACGATTGTGGTTTTTACAACTTTACGAGTTTTCACAAGTATTTCAGAGAGATAACCGGGAAATCGCCACTAAAATACCAGCAGGCTTTTTCCAAACAGTAAATTTTTAAAAAAAATAAATTTTATTTAGAGTTGACACATAAATGTGTTTTACTTGTAATTACACGAAGTTAAACGACAGGAATTAAGATTTCAGGTTTTTTAGCATTAAATCATTTTAATCCTAAACTTATTTTTGATTTCTTGGTTTATAGATTAATTTTGTGCTTCTAACTGAATATTTTATGAGTAATAATTCTAATCCGAAACCGATTAAAAAGGATAATAGGATAGATAATGATCATCATAATCTTGATGAGCCTTATATCCCAGGTTCAAAACACAAATTTGAAGGATGGCCCATTTTGTGGATTTTGATTGCTATATTTTTAATTGCAGCAGTTTTATGGTATACAGGAGCTACCCCTTACTTAATTAAGTGGATAGCAAATAAATAAATATTTATTGATAACCATGAAGGCAGAATGTTTGCAATTAAATACCTGATCTATTTAAGGTATTAATGAGAGGTTAATTTGACGACTAAAAGTAAAGGAATTGATTAAAATTTTTCATCATCGCTGGGAATCTGTTCAGCGGAGAAATAGCAATAAAACATTAATCCAAAGGAAATAATATAAAATGCGGCCGTAATTAAAAGGAATGTGCTCATATCAATTGTTGTTTGGTTATTGTAATAATAATATTAAGTTATCTTAAATTCTGCAGCATTTCGCATTTGTTTGAAAATAATTATCAACAAAATTGATGGTTGTGTTGAAAACTATTTTATTAGTCTGTTTTTGGAGGAGATCTTTTCTACCAGAACATGTATATTTACCTGGCCTGAAACTTTTCCCGGTATTGCGTAGGCGTCATACCAACCGATTTTCTAAATACCTTTCTAAAAGCCTTAGGATCGTTATAGCCTGAGTTATAAATTACCTCGGTCATTTGTTGTGCCGTTTGCTCAAGCAATTTTTTTGCTGCTTCTATACGTGTTTGTTGCAGGTATTCGATAGGGGTAATGCCAATTACCTGTTTAAAGCGGCGCACAATATTCCTCCTGCTCGATGGAATATCTTTGATCATTTCCTCGATTGTGGCTACGTCCTGGTAATTGTTTTCTATTTTTTCTTGTGCAGAGGCTACAATATCGTCGTTATGGTGGCGTATGGGTTGGAAAGTGCTAAAATACAATTGGTTTACCCTGTCCATATCTATGGCGAAAATTTTGGCAACTTTAATGGCCATTTCTTTTCCGCAATGGATTTGTAACAAGTGCAGCAACAGGTGGAAGGTAGAGGTTGCCCCGCCACTGGTAAACAGTTTGCCATCTTGCGTTACCGTTTTATCGGCTTTTAAATGCACCAGTGGAAACGCAGTGGCGAATGCTGCACAGGCATCGATATGTGTAGTGGCGGCCCTGCCATTGAGTAGGCCCGAGGCACCAAGTAAAAAAGCTCCGGTACAAAAAGTGGCAATTTCGGCTCCTGCATGGTGTTGCTCATTTAACCAGGGTAGGAAATGTTTGTTTGCTGCAATACTGGCTGACATGTCATTGGTAGAAAAAGATGGAATTAAAATCAGATCCAGTATTGGTGTATCATGTATTGAAGTTGATGGATGCTCGCTAAAGTTGTAATTTTTGTCATCAAGTGCAATTAAACTAATGGCAAAAGGTGTTTGGAGATTATCATTTCTATAAAAGCCATTTACAGTATCAAATACATCTAAAATGGCGGCTATACTCAGTAATCTGAAGTTTTTGGGCATTAATACACCAACTTGTATCATTTGGTTAAATTTAGGTTCTGGGTACAAGATATAAAAAAATGTCTGAAATGCCCCTCAATATTGACTTTTACGGCAAGGGTAGGTGCTTAAATAAAGCCCTAACTTTATGTTCATAATCAACCTAATCACAATAACATGAAAACAAAACCAATTAGCAACAGAATGTATGGCTTGATGGTGCTGTACGAAATGCAAACCGATTTTTTATTAAGGGCTTTAGAGGGGATTGATGAAAAAGATGCCCAAAAAAGATTAGATACCAAAGCCAATCACCTGGCGTGGATAACCGGCAGTGTGGTAGACGGCCGTTATTTTCTGGCGAAATCGTTTGGAATTGAAATGAAATCTGCCACAGGCGAGCTTTTTGCCGATCACAAAGGGATTGTAGATGATGCTGTTTACCCATCTCTAGCCGATTTTAAAGCCGATTGGGCAAAAATTTCGCCTTTATTGCAGGATGCACTTACCCAGGCTACAGATGAAAAGCTCGATGAAAAACTGGAAATGCCGGGTATGGAAATGACGCTTTATGAAATGATTAGTTTTAATACCTACCGCGAAGCCAATTGCATCGGACAAATTGCTTTATGGCGAAGGTTGTTAAATTATCCGGGAATGAACTACATGTAATATGGAAAAGGTATTTAAAGAAGCAGAAGGAACTTTATCTGCATTGGAAAATCTGTTTTCAAATTTTAGTGCAAAACAAGTTAATGAGGTACCTTTTGCGGGTAGCTGGACGGCTGGCCAGCTGGCCAATCACCTGATTATGGCCAATGGTGGTTTTGTTGAAGTAATTAACGGGCCAACTACCGAGACCAGTAAGCCTGCCGATATTATGGTAGAAAGTATAAAAAACGATTTTTTGAATTTCAATATTAAATTTGATTCACCAGAGTTTATTTATCCTGAAAATAGAGATTACAATCAGGAAGAACTACTGATAAAATTAAAGCAAATCCGCAACAATGTTGCGGAGGTAATTACTAAACTCGATCTTACTAAAACCTGTACCGCATTTGAGTTGCCGGTTTATGGTTTTTTAACCCGTTTAGAAGCTATTTATTTTATCATTTACCATACCCAGCGACACACGCAGCAGTTAAAAAATATTTATAGTAGATTAGATACTGCCGATTTTAACTAAATTTATGAGAAATAAAAAGCTTGATCTGTTAAATCCATATATTGGTAAATGGCAAACCGAAGGGCGAACAAAAAATGGTGAGGTAATTAGTGGTACCGATTGTTACGAATGGGTGGATGGCGGCTTCTTTTTAACACATCAGGTAGATGTGAAGTTTAACGGAAAAGAAATCAAATCGTTAGAAATTACACATTACGATGATATGGATGATGTTTTCAGATCTCAATCCTTTGGTAATGATGGGATTATTTCGATAGCTACGCTAAAAATTATCGACGATATCATTCTGATATTCGGAGATAACGAAAGGTTTAAAGGTAATTTTAAAACCGATACTATAGAAGGGCAGTGGGAACGCTTTGATGGTAAATGCTGGGCACCCTGGATGGATATTACGTTAACTAAACTTAAGGCTGAACAATAGATAAGGCTATGGCAATAAAAAAGAACGTAATTTCGGGCAAAGCCGAAGTGGATCAATACATGCTCCAGTTAACGCATCCTTATAAACAGGAAGTAGCACAATTGAGAGCCATTATTGCCAACGCAAATCCATTGATAATGGAAAGGGTAAAGTGGAATTCGCCCAGTTTTTATTACCTTAAAGATTTCGCTGCTTTTAATTTACGGGCTAAAGATTATGTACAAATCATCTTTATCTTTTACGACGGCAACATGATCGAAGACCCATCGCTCTTGCTGGGCAGTTGGAAAGACCGGCGAGAAGCCAGATTTTATGGTATGGATGACATTGCAGCAAAAAGGCCGGCGCTTGAGGAATTGGTGAACAACTGGATCACTTTAATTAATAAACCAAATCATAATTAAACTTCCCGAAAGGGAACTAACAACAACAAAACAATGGCATCAATTAACACGTATTTAAATTTTAATGGTAACACCGAAGAAGCATTTAACTTTTATAAATCTGTTTTCGGAGGGGAGTTTGCAGTGCTGCAACGCTTTAAAGATTCGCCTGGATGCGAAGGAATGGCTGTTGGCGATCAGGAAAAAATAATGCACATCGCATTGCCGATTGGTGGTAATGTGCTTATGGGAACTGACGTTACCAATCCAATGCCTGCAGCAACTTTTGGTACAGGTATTTCGATTTCTGTTGATGCAGCTACCGAAGAAGAGGCTCACCAGCTTTTTAATGGCCTGTCAGCCGGTGGTACTGTAACCATGGAATTACAAAAAACCTTCTGGGGTGCACTTTTCGGCATGGCAAACGATAAGTTCGGAATCCAGTGGATGGTAAACTACGATTACGAAAAGAAATAAGCGCTAAAGCGAAGTGTATTAGTTGGTTAATGGTTTATAGTCGATCGTCTGTAGCCATTAACCATTCTTTACCGATTTATTATTCAACAAGGGGTATGGTGCTGCAGGAGGATCCAGCTATTAACTTTCAGCCTTTAACTATATACCAATTAAAATATGCAGGGTATTGATTATAGCTATTGACTATTAGCTATTAACCATCAGCCCAATAGCTTTTAATATTTGTAAATAAAGAAACTAAAATTAAATCACTATGAAAATTGCAGTTATTGTTGTACGCGTGCTTTTAGCCGCCATGTATTTATTCGCTTCGGTAAGTTATTTTCTCCATTTAATGCCCAAGGCACCAGAAATGACTCCGGCACAAACCACCTTTATGAGTGGCCTGATGGCATCAGTGTATCTTTTTCCATTACTTAAAGTTACCGAATTGGTTGGAGGTTTACTTTTGCTTATCGGAAGAACAGCGCCTTTGGCAGCGATCATTATCTTTCCGGTTACGCTGAATATTTTCCTCTATCACGCATTTCTGGGACCTAAAGATTTGCCTATGGTTGGTGTAATGTTACTTTTTAATCTTTTCTTGTTTTATGCTTACCGTCAAAAGTATCTGCCAATAGTTGCTAAATAAATTTTAAGGGTTGTAAAACTTTCTTGTATTTTTTAGCTTTAATTAGTGTTGCCTGTAAGGTCAAATGACTATCTTTAAAAACTAACTAGAAAAAATATGAGAAAGTTCCCATTATTAATGCTGCTGTTTTTGGTGGTTTCATTTTCTGCATTTGCACAAAACAAAGATGCAATTGTAGGTAAATGGCTTAATCCATCGGGAGAGGGGCAAATAGAGATTTATAAAAAAGGAGATAAATACTTTGGCAAACTGGCCTGGATGAAAGAACCCAACCTAAACGGTAAACCGAAATTAGATGCCAAGAACCCGGATGAAAACCTGCAGAAACGTGCCTTGTTAAACCTCGAAATCTTAAAAGATTTTGTTTACGATGGTAGTAAATGGACAGATGGTACCATATACGATCCGAAAAGCGGAAAAACATACAGCTGTAACTTAAGCTTAAAAAGTACCGATGTGTTGAACGTTAGAGGTTATGTAGGCATTTCACTCTTGGGTCGCTCAGAAACATTTAGAAGGGTTAAATAATTTATACATGAAGAAAATTTTATGGTGCCTCTTAATGGCACCTTTTTTTTGTGCTGCACAATCGTATTCGATAAAACCATTGAACGAAAGTGCCAAAACGAGTTTGAGGGGTTTAAGTGTGGTTTCTGATCAGGTAATCTGGGTAAGCGGAAGCAATGGCTCGGTAGGTAAAACAACAGATGGTGGTGCAACCTGGAAATGGTTAAAACCCAAAGGTTACGAAAAGATCGATTTCAGAGATATCGAAGCTTTTGATGACCGGCAGGCCATTATTGTTGGTATTGCATCGCCGGCCTATATTTTAAAAACAGTTGACGGCGGCGAAACCTGGACCGAAAATTATAAGAATGTTGATTCGGCCATATTTTTAGATGGCCTGGGCTTTTGGGATAAAAATAAAGGTATCATTTTCGGCGATCCCATTAACGATAAAATGTCTTTGCTCAAAACAACTGATGCCGGGAAAACCTGGCAGGATGTTTCAGCGAATTTAAAATTTCCATTAGCAAAGGGCGAGGCTGGTTTTGCGGCCAGTGGTACAACGATTAAAACCCTGCCAGGCGGCAAAACCTGGGTAGCTTCAGGTGGGAGTGTTTCCAATATTTATTTTTCTCCAGATTATGGACAAAACTGGCAGGTTTTTAAATGCCCGATTTTACAGGGCGAAAACAGCACCGGACCTTTTTCAATTGATTTTTTTAACGAAAAAACAGGTGTAGTGGTTGGTGGTAATTATTTAAAAGATAAAGAAAACTCGAATAATGTGCTGTTAACCAACGATGGTGGCAAAACCTGGCAAAAGCCTGCAACACCTGTACTGGGTTTCCGGTCGGCAGTAAACTATATCAATGCTAAAACCTTAATTGCAACCGGAACCTCAGGAACAGATGTTTCTACTGATGGTGGTCAAAACTGGAAACACATTTCTGATCAAAGTTTTAATGCCGTGCAAAAAGCCAAAAAAGGCAAAAACGTAATTTTAGCCGGAGAAAAAGGATCGGTTTATCAATTGGTACTTTAATTTAATGGCGCTTACTACTTGCTAGTTAGATTCCTCGACTCCGCTGCGCTTGGCTCGAAATGACGGTTACGGAATGGGTGGTACTCAAAATAGGCGATCGTCATTTCGACCGAAGCGCCTGCCCGTACTGGCGGGGAGAAATCTTTTCAAGATAGATTTAATGGCGCTTACTACTTGCCAGTTAGATTTCTCGACTCCGTTGCCCCCCGATAGCCATCGGGGCCGCTTGAAATGACGGGAACTGCGGGATTGTGTTGGAAATGACGATCAGTAATGCACTATCCCAACTTCTGTTTAAACAACTCCATTGTGCGTTGCCAGGCCAGTTTAGCAGCAGCCTCATTATATCGTGTAGGCGATGTATTGTTATTAAAAGCGTGGTTTACCCCATCGTAGATGTAAAGTTTATAATCAATTTTATTGTCTTTTAAAGCCTGTTCATAAGCGGGAATACCGGCATTAATACGTTCGTCCAAGCCACCGTAATGGAGCATTACACTTGCTTTAATTTTGGCAACATCGGTAGCATTGGGTTGCGCGCCATAATAAGCCACAGCCGCTTGCAGTTTAAGATCGTTAACAGCCAGTTTGTTGGCCATACCACCTCCCCAGCAAAAGCCCATACAACCCACCTTACCATTACCATCTTTGCGCTGACGTAAATAATCGAGCCCTTTTAAATAGTTCTGCAGGTTTTTTTCAGCATCCAGTTTCCCAATCAGCTCGCGACCCTTATCTTCATCAGCCGGCGTTCCGCCCAGCGGCGAAAGTGCATCTACACCCAAAGCAATAAAACCTTCGGCAGCCACCCGTTTGGTTACATCAATAATGTGTGGGTTTAAGCCCCTGTTTTCGTGAATAACCAATACACAACCCAGTTTCTTTTTACCTTTAGGTTTAGCTAAAACGGCTTTCATTTCGCCATCTACACCCGGGTAAGTAATATTTTCGACCTCAATATCATCACTGGTAAAACCAGCAGCGGCCACATAATTATTTTCTAGCAGGGGTAAAATGGTTGCCGCTAAAGCAGTACTGCCGGCAAGAATGGCCAGCTTTTTCATGAAATCTTTACGGTTGATCTGGCTGTGGGTGTACGCATCGTACAGGTTGATTATTTTCTGATCCATGGGCTTGATTATGAATGACTATACAAGATAAACAAGCCCGAAGGAATTTAAGCAAGCCTTGCTTAAAAGTTACAATACAGGGATTCCCATTTTTTGATCAGTGCAACACGTTGTTTGACGTACCTTGGTGTTAAAAAAATGTTCGACCAATCGTCGTAATTATCGTAAAAGAATTTTAAAAAGAAAATGTGAAAACAAATGCCCAGATAGGGGATAGCCGCTAATTCATCCTTGCTTAATGGCCTTATTGTTTGATAAGCTTTTAAAAAGACTTCAAAATCTTTTTCAGCCTGCTCTTTGGTGGTGAGCTGATTCATCTGGTGAAAAAAATAATGGTTCAGGAACGACATCAGGTCATTAATGAGGAAACCCTCGCCCGCAAAATCGAAATCAAAGAAAGTAATGTTGCCCTCTTCATCAAAATGAAAGTTTTTCGGGAAGAAATCGTAATGACAGTAACCGCTGCTAAAATTATCTGTATCGAAGGTTTCGAACTTTTTAACCACTTTATTGGCTACTTTACTCAGGTAATCGTATTCTTCGGGCATGATTTCAAAATGTGGCGCCAAAACCCGAAGAGGTTCAAATAAGGTAGTTTCGAAGTTAAATACTGGTCGTGGGTTTTGGAGTTTGATTACCGAAGTAGTTTGGTGCAGTTTGGCTATATCTTTACCCAATTGTACAAGTTGTTCATTTTCTAGCTCGTGGATAACCATTCCTTCGGCATAAGAGAATAAAACACCATTTCTGAGGCCTTCAATGGCATTAAACTGCTGGATTTGTTTCCCCTCATAATCGGTAATGGGATAAGAAACCCGGTTGCCGTTGGCTTTCAGTATGTTGAGTAGTTCAACTTCAGCCTCAATTTCATCTCTTTTCCGGTGAGCATCGCGGTAAATCTTAAAAATGTATTTCTGGCTTTCATTTTCCAGGATATAGGTGTCGCTTACATTTCTGATCAGCAGCCGACAGGTTGATGCCTCATCCAGCTGATAGGCCTCAATTAAATAATCTTTTAAAGCAGCGGCTGATAATGTGGAGTATTGGGCAGGGAAAAAGTTATGCATGAGATCGGTTTGATGAACTCAAATATAAACATTTCAGAGCTGGAGCAATTGCCTGATCAAGGGTTTATAATTTTTACCTATCGGTACCTGCTGCTGGCTTTTGAGTATAATAGAATTGCCTTCAAAATAATCGACCTCTTTCTTGTTAACAATAAACGATTTATGGATGCGTGCGAACATTTGGGTAGGCAACTCATCTTCAAAACTACCCAAGGTGCGTGGGGTGAGCAGAAAGCCATTCTTTTTCCAGACTTTTACATAATTTCCCAGGCTTTCTAAAAAATGTATTTCATCAAGCTGCAGTAAAACATGCTTTTTATCTACTTTGATTGAAATTTGGGCATTTTGCTGTTGTGCTGTGTCGATTGTTTCAATTGGTGAGCCTGATTGCTTTTTTAATTGCTGAAAGGTTAATGCCCGGTTAACGGCCATTAAGAAACGCTCTAATTTGAAAGGCTTTAGCAGGTAATCACAAACGGCAAGATCGAAACTAGCCAGGGCGTATTCTTCGTAAGCTGAGGTAATGATTACCTGAGGTTTGTGTTGCAGTGCACGTAAAAAATCAAGGCCGTTTAATTTAGGCATCCTGATGTCGAGAAAAATCAAATCAACTTCCTGTTTGCTTAAAAAATCCAGTGCTTCAGTAGCCCGGTAACAATGTGCTACAATTTCAATAAAGGGAATGTCTTTGGCATAGGTCAGAATCACTTCGTGCGCAAGGGGTTCATCATCTACAATCAGGCAACGTAAGCTCATGCGAATCGGATTTTTAGGGTTGCCTTAAAGATATTGCCAATCGTGCTAATATCCAAAGTATGTTGATTAGGGTAAAGCAACTCGAGTCTTTTTCGCAGGTTATCAATCCCAATGCCGCTATCGGGACTTATTTCGTCTGGATCAAATGAGTTTTCAGACTGGAAAGTTAATTCACTTTCAGTACTGAATAAGGAGAGTTTAAGGCTGGCGGCACCATCGGCTGGTTCAATACCATGTTTAAAGGCATTTTCGATAAACACAATCAGTAAAAGCGGCGCAATTTCAACCTGATCGTTACTAACCTGCTTTTCAAATTCGAAATGAAGTGTTTTACGCAGCCTGATTTGTTGTAACTGGATGTAATCGCGGATATAATCGAGCTCCTGTGCCAGTTTAACGGTTTTTTCTTTCCCCTTGTAAATGGTATAGCGCATCAGCTCCGATAACTGTAAAATGCTTTCGGGGGTTTTATCTGATTTTTGCAGGCTAAGTGCATACAGGTTATTCAATGTATTAAAGAAGAAATGCGGATTGAGCTGTTGTTTCAATAAATCGAGCTCATTTTGCGATTTTTCTTTTTCTAAAGAAAGGATAATGTTGTTCTGTTTGCCCCATTGTAAGGCCAAAACCACGGGTAAACTAAAAAGCATAATGGCAAAGGCACCAAAGGCATTTTCGAGCTCGAAAGGATTGGCTTCGAATATACTTCTGCCAAAAACAGTATTAATAGGTAAAGAGATAAGGAGTTGTGCGAGTAAAGGATAAAGCAGTGCAACAGTAGCCGAAACGCTTAACAAGTAGATCAACAGCCCTTTTTCTTTAAGTATTTTCGAAACCAGTAATCTACTGTTGATCAGGAAAAGTACGTAGCCGCACAGGTACATGATGAGGAATTGAAAAAAGAAGACCAGAAATGTTCCAAAATTGTGGAACAGCATCTTGATATTAAACTCGAAACCAACCAAACGAAAGCCATTTCTTTGGTAAATCGGGTTGTCTAAACTCGATACGGCCATTACTGAAATGGTTGCCGCAATTAAGATGATTGTAATGAGTACAGCATTCTCCAAACCAATTTTTTTGATCCACTTAATGTGCTGCACCTTTTTTTGATAGTACTGGTTAAGGATGAGCAGAAGCTCGAGGGCTAATGCAGCCATTGCAGTAGTAAGCTTATCCGACAAATCGAGGGGTTCGGTTTGAAACTGAGTGGCCACCAGGGTAAAAATGGGTAGCAGTATTAAAAAGGAACAGCACCAGTAAAGTACATACTTTTTGTTGGGCAATGTTTCTTTCCAAACGGGTTTAAAAAACGCAAAAAGCAATACCGGTAAAAGGCAAAAAACTAAGGTTAAAATGCAGGTGACATAAGTAAGCCAGACATTTGCACTTTGATTATAACAGTTGCATATCGCTACCCAAAGCAAAAGCCCCGTAAAGATGAAAAAGTCCTGGTATTGATAGTTTTTGGTGTTGGGCATAGGGTAAGATAGGTAAAAGCCTGTTAAAATTAGAAAAGGCGCCCTAAGCACTAAAATATTAATGACGAAAGGCTTGTTTTTGATGACGAAAGGCGCGGGAGACCTCAAATTATATCTCAAGGTCAGGTTATTTTACTTTCATCATCACTTTCATTGCCTTCATCACTTAAATATGGAAAACAATTTTCCTGAGCCTAATTTGCGGCCATTCGATATCAAATAACATGGCACGACTTAAAATACAGCAACTTAAAAAAACTTACCCAAATGGCGTAAAGGCACTTGATGAGGTAAGTTTAAATATTCCTAACGGCATGTTTGGTTTATTGGGGCCAAATGGTGCAGGTAAATCATCACTGATGCGTACGCTGGCTACCTTGCAGCTGCCAGATAGTGGTTACATTCATTTCGACGGTAACGATGTACTGCAAAACCCGCAAGAAATGCGTAACAAGCTAGGCTATTTGCCGCAGGATTTTGGCGTTTACCCCAAAATTTCGGCTGTAGATTTATTAACGCATCTTGCTGTTTTAAAAGGCCTGCCCAATACCAACGATTGCAAAGAACAGGTTTTGGCCTTATTGCAGCAAACCAATTTATTTGAGGTTAGAAAAAGATCGGTTGGCACTTTTTCGGGTGGTATGCGGCAGCGTTTTGGCATTGCGCAAGCACTATTGGGCAATCCGCAATTGATTATTGTTGATGAGCCAACTGCGGGCTTAGATCCTCAGGAGCGAAACCGTTTTCACGATTTGCTTAGTGAAATTGGAACAGAGCGCGTAGTAATCCTTTCGACCCATATTGTGGAAGATGTGAATGATCTTTGCCCTGAAATGGCTGTAATGGCCAATGGAAAATTGATTTTGCAGGGTAAACCAGCAAATCTGACCGAAAACCTGGCTGGCAAAATCTGGCGAAAGATTATTACAAAGGGCGATCTGGATCAGTACTCAACTCAGTTCGATGTGATTTCGACCAGGATTATAGCCGGGCAGTTAAATATTTTTGTTTTAGCTGATCAGCTCCCTGCAGTAGGTTTTGAAGCAGTTTACCCGGCACTTGAGGAAGTTTATTTTGCGGCCTTGTTTGGTACAAATGGCAAAAGGGAGGTATTGGTATGATTGGAGCACTACTGAAATTTGAGTTGAAGTACCATTTTAGTCAGATGGCTTTTAAAATAGGCGCTTTGCTGTTTTTAGTTTTGGGCATGGTTTGCGTAGCCAAGGGCGGTTTTGGTACGGACGAGGTACATAAAAACTCACCTTACGTAATTACGAATATCATGGCTTTGCTTTCACTGTTTTCCATATTTTCGGCTACGCTTTTTAGCGCCAATGTGGTATTGAGAGATGCCATGTACAAAATGGAAGCGGTTATTTTTACCACTTCCATTACTAAACGCACTTATTTTTTGGTGAGACTTTTGGGCTTGCTTATTGCTGTTTTTGCTTTGCTGCTACTGGTTGCTGCAGGTATTTTTATCGGTACTTTCTTTGTTGATGCCGACCAGCTGGGGGCTTTTAAGCTTTCGTATTTTTTGCACGCACTTTTGGTATTTGCTTTACCCAATGTGATTTTCTCGGCAGGAGCATTGTACTGCACCAGTTTGCTAAGCAAAAACGTTAGGGCAATTTACGTGGCAGGGGTATTGATTTACATTTTGTATATGCTGGCTTCCATTTTCGGAAACTCGCCTTTACTGGCTACTTCTACCATTAAAGGCACTACTCCCGATGCTTTGCCTATCCTTTTAGACCCTTTTGGACTGGCTTCTTTTTTTGGTGAAACCAGAACGTGGACAAGCTTACAGCGTAACCAGCAACTTTTTCCGGTAAATGGATTATTTCTGGTAAACAGGGTAATGTGGATGGCTATTTCTGGCATACTCCTGGGTTTAACTTACCGCATCTTTAATTTCAGGATACAGCAGCAAAGGCAGGCAAAACAAAAAAATGGCACGCTTGAAAAAGTATCTCTTATTCCATTTAAACATTTACAGGTTATACCAAAAGGTTTAACTTATCAATTGGCCACTTTGAGGGCGCAGCTTCGGCTAGAAATGGTTCACCTGTTTAAAAATATCCCCATTATGGTGATGCTCTTACTTTGGGTATTCCTTTTTGGAGTAGAATTAAAGGATCAGTTATTTAGCGGGGTTTATGGTATCCACAGTTATCCCGCAACCGGCATAATCGTAGAAGAGATCAGGTCGATCAAATTTGCATTGATTTTGATTATATTCTATGCCGCAGAAACCATAGCAAGGGAAAAATCTGTTAATATGCAGTCGCTCATTTATAGCACTCCAGTACGTAGTTCGGTAATGTGGGGGGCTAAAGCGATGAGCCTCTTTGCACTGGTATTTATCCTCGTTTCTTTAAATATTGGGATTGGGATAGTTTTACAGCTTAGTCACGGTTATTTTAACCTCGAACTGCCCATTTATTTTTCACTGTACTATTATAGCGCTTTTCCGCTATTGCTTTTTGTGGTGCTTATTCTGTTTATTCAAAATTTAAGCAGTAATAAATATGTAGGCATGATGTTGAGCATGGTAGTGGTTTTTGTGTTACTTTATGCCGATCGTTTTGGTTTGGAACATTATCTTTTCCGTTTTGCAACGGTACCTGATCTTTTGCATTCTTATTTTAACGGTTTTGGCTATTATGCTGGTGCTTTTAACTGGTACATGTTGTATTGGTTGGGATTTGTAACTATGCTTATCGTATTAACGATTGGGCTTTGGCAAAACAGCATTGAAATTACCGCCGTTAATAAGTGGAGAAAGTTAGCTTCGGCATTAAAGCATTACCGGTGGATATTGATTCCCGCTTTTTTGGTTTGGATTGCGTGTGGTGCCTATATCTATTATCAATCCAACATTGTAGGTGGTTATAAAAATAAAAATGCCTGGTTAAACTGGCAGCTGAACTACGAAAAACGCTATAAGCCTTTGGCCAATGTGCCACAACCTGTTATTAAATCGGTTAAAACTGTGGTCGATTTATTTCCGGATGAAGGGAAATATACCGTTAAAGGTGATTACAAGCTGAAGAACGAAACCCAGCAACCGATATCCAAAATTTGGATCAGCCTGAATCCCGCTGTAAATTCTTTTTCTGCCAATATCGCAGGAACGAAGAAAGCTGAGGTAGACCAAACGTTTAAACAACAGTTTATTACACTAAACAATCCTTTGCTACCAGGCGATAGTACTATGATGAGCTTTGTCATTACTGTCATCAGGAATGGTTTTACCCCCTTTGACAAAGAAAATTCAATTGTGGAAAATGGTACTTACATCGAATTGGAGAAATTTGTTCCACAGTTGGGCTACAGCTCTCGTTTTGAAACCGATGACAAACGTGCAAGGAAGCAACATGGTTTAGCCGCAGAACGTGTTGAACCAACATTTAGCCGAAAATACGAACTAATTGACTTTGAAACCACTATTTCTACCGCGCCCGACCAGCAGGTACTTACAGCTGGTGAATTGCAAAAAAGCTGGCTGGCTAATAACCGGCGCTATTTCAGTTACAAAACGGCTAAACCCGTTAATTTTATGTTTGCTTTAAGTTCGGCCAGATATAATGTGAAACGGGAGCAATTCAAAGGTGTTGACTTAAGTATTTACTACCAGCAAGGGCAGGAGTATAATTTAACAGCTATGTTTAAAGGTATTAAAGATGCATTGGATTACGGAAATGAGAATTTTGCAACTTATCCGCTAAAACAACTCACACTGGCAGAAATTCCACAATATAAGGGTGCTGCAACGGCATATCCTGGTATTATTTTCAGCGCCGAGAACATTAATTTTCTGGGTAATTTTAGTCAGCAAGGAACTATAAACCACAGTTATGCCATAGCAACACACGAAGCCGCACACCAATGGTGGGCGAATATGCTGGCACCATTTGATGGCCCTGGCTATGCCATGCTGACCGAATCATTGGCCAAATACACTGAAAATGTGGTGATAGCAAAAACTTTTGGTAAAATGTACCTGCAGCAATATCTGGATTACGATAACCGCCTCTATTTCTTAAACCGTAACAATACTGAAAAAGAATTACCTCTGGTTAAAACGCTTGATCAGCCTTATGTTAATTACCAGAAAGGAGGCATAAACATGTATGCAGTTAAAGAATTAATGGGCGAACAGAAATTCAATGCGGTATTGAAACAGCTGATTGCCGACCATGCTTACCTAAAACCAAAGGCTTCGGCAAGCGATCTGGTTAATGCCTTGCTTAAAGCAGCTTCACCTGAACAAAGAAAGTTTATTGATGATTGTTTCAACCAGGTAGTTACTTATGATCTTGGTTTGAAACTACAGCAATGCACTTTACTTAAAAACGGAAAATACCAGTTAGATCTGCTGGTTAATGCCGAACGGTTAAGCGATGGCCCGAAACAATCGCCCGATTTTGAAGTTGAAATAGGATGTTTCAATCAGCCCGCACAAGATTGGACCGCCGAAACCAAACCTTTTAATGTGAAGAAATATCACATTAAACAAAATCAAACCCGGTTAACGCTCGTTGTTGATCACAAGCCAGAAACGGTGGCCATTGATCCTTATCGGTATATACTTGATGCTGATAAAAGTGATCATACGGTGGAGTTGAAGTAATGGCATTCCTGTCCGTAGAGTTAAGCGTAGCGTCTCTACGGATTGGTGCATAGAGTTGGGTTTTTGAACTCAATAATGGAACGAGTCAGAGACTCTTATCCATTCTGCATCCGTAGAGCCCTTCGGAACTCTACGGATAGGTACGGCGGAGTTGAAATTGTGCATTCCTGTGCATTCCTGTTCGTAGAGTTAAGCGTAGCTGCTCTCGGATTGGTGCGTAGAGTTGAGTTTTTGAACTCAATAATGGAACGAGTCAGAGACTCTTACCCATTTACATCCGTAGAGCCCTTCAGAACTCTACGGATAGGTATGATCATACGGTGGAATTGAAGTAATGTCATTCCTGTCCGTAGAGTTAAGCGTAGCGTCTCTACGGATTGGTGCATAGAGTTGAGTTTTTGAACTCAATAATGGAACGAGTCAGAGACTCTTACCCATTTACATCCGTAGAGCCCTTCGGAACTCTACGGATAGGTACGGCGGAGTTGATGTAATGTCATTGTCATTCCTGTCCGTAGAGTTAAGCGTAGCGTCTCTACGGATTGATGCATAGAGTTGAGTTTTTGAACTCAATAATGGAACGAGTCAGAGACTCTTGCCCATTTTACATCCGTAGAGCCCTTCAGAACTCTACTGATAGGTATAAGCTATTTTTCTATCGGTCGGTGTCCTCACCATTGCGATTGATGGTTTGTGAAAACGCAATTTGTCATTCCTGTCCGTAGAGTTAAGCGTAGCGTCTCTACGGATTGGTGCATGGAGTTGAGTTTTTGAACTCAATAATGGAACGAGTCAGAGACTCTTGCCCATTCTGCATCCGCAGAGCCCTTCGGAACTCTACGGATAGGTATAAATAAGCTATTTTTCTGTCGATCGGTGTCCTCACCATTGCGATTGATGGTTTGTGAAAACGCAATTTGTCAGATAGAAATATCTGACAACACTATGTTTTAACTAGCTCTGAATCGTTTAGGCGTACACTGCATCTGGCGTTTAAAAAAGATGTTGAAATTGGCAGGATATTCAAAACCGAGGCAATAGGCAATTTGCGCTATATTCCATTCGGTATGTTTCAACAAGGCAACTGCTTCTGTAGTAACCCTTCTCGAAATATGTTCGGAAGTGGTTTTACCTGTCACTTCTTTTACGGCATGGTTTAAATGATTAACATGCACCAATAGCCTGCAGGCAAAATCATGTGCGGTTTTCAATTCGAGTATTTGTTCGGTAGAGCCAATAGGGAATTGCCTTTCCAGTAATTCGATGAAAAGGGCCGTTAAGCGTACCGAGGCATTATTTTGCTTCAACAAGTCGCCCTGTGGTTTAACTTTTAAAGCCTCATGCACAATAAGTTGTACATAGTTTCTCAATAAATCATACTTGTGGATGTAATCGCCATCCATTTCCTTCATCATTTTAGAGAAGATATCGGTCAGGATGAGTTCCTGTTCTTCGCTGATGTGAATCACCGGACAATCGTTAATGCGCCAGAGCAACGAATCGCGCAGGGTTTCGTTGCGGTTATGGATAAAATTTTCGGTAAACAGGCAAAAGTAGCCTGCAGGCTTTGGCGAAGTACTTTCCCAGGAGTATGGAATATTTGGATTGGTAAACAATAAAGCACGACCTTTAATTTCGATCTCGGCATCAGGATAATGCAATATCCCGTTGCCAACAATCAATGAAATTTTATAAAAATCGCGACGGCTAAAAACCGATGGTACGTTGGTACAAACCGTAGCCCGGTTAAAAACGTTAAAATGCCCCAAATCATTAATCATCCCTAAACTTGGCGTAGGGATTTCCGGGCGGTTAATTTTTAACTTATTGTAAAAATCCTCCAGGGTTTCGTTTTTCTGGATGGTAGAAAGCTCCTGATTTTTGGTTAACATCGCTTATTGCTTATTACGTAAAGTTATGGTTTAATCGCCATTCCTTCGTGCATTTCTTCAGTAGGTTCTGCAACTAATTTGTCACCTTCTGTTAAATCGCCAAATATCTCTACACGGTCATCTGCTTCACGGCCTTTTTTCACTTCAACCTTCACTGCCTTATTGTCTTGCACTTTTAGCACAAATAAACCTTCGCTGGTATCTAACAAAGCCTTTTTGTTGATGATGAAGGTACTGGCATTTGCAGGCAGCGGAATATTGACTTCGGCAACCATACCAGGCAACAATATTTTATTGCTATTGGTCACATCCATTTCAATGCGTTCGGCACGTAAGCGTAAATCTAAAGCACCTGATAAACGTTTAACCTTTGCTTTAAATACCTGACTGGGTAAGGATTTAACGGTAAAACTGATTTCATCGCCTGCTTTCAGGTAACCTGTGTAGATTTCTGGAATGGATACCGCCAAACGTAGGTTTTTCTGATCCTGCAAAGTAAACAACGGTAAATCAGACCCTTTACCTGATGGACCTACATAAGCGCCTAAATTTACATTACGTGCAGAGATAATGCCACTGAATGGTGCACGGATGGTCAGATAATCTTGCACAGAGCCTATTTCTTTATAAGCCGCTTTTGCTGCCTCGAGCTGGGCCAGGTCGGCATTCTTTTTCGCCATGGCCTGATCGAGGTCGTTGGTAGAAATAGTACCAGGAGTTTTGCTGGTTTCGTACAAACGGTTATAATTGGCTTTACTGGCAGTATAAATAGCTTCCTGTGCTTTAATGCGCGCTTGACTGGCCGAAAGTTGCGAACTCAACTCCGGTGCTTCGAGGGTCATTAACAGCTGGCCTTTGCTTACTTCCGAACCGATATCCACTTTTAGCGTACGTACGAAACTGCTTACTTTGGCATATAAATCTACCTGTTGTAAGGCAATTAATTCGCCGGGCAAGCTTAATTTGGTCGATAATTTTTCTTTTTTAAGATCGAAAGTGGCAATTGCAGGTGCCTGTTCTTTTTTGGGTTCTCCTTTCGATTCGGCATGACCGCAACCATAAATTGCCGTCAGTACTAAAAAGCCTGCACTTAATAACCCTGTTGAAAATATCTTCATATTCATTTGTGATGATTTTATTCGTTTTCTTCTAAACCTTTAATGTAGTGGATGCTGTCTTTATCTTCCGGATCGAGGGACATCGAATCGGTTGTTTGTTTGCCTTGCACCCAGGCAAAAACCAGTGGTAAAATCAGGAGCACGGCAAATGTCGAAGCCAGTAAACCACCAATTACCGCCCTGCCTAGTGGAGAAACCGCGCCGCCTCCTTCGCCATGCCCAATGGCCATGGGTAGCATACCCGCAATCATGGCAATACTCGTCATAATAATCGGGCGCAAACGTAAAGCCGCTGCTTCACGTGCCGATTCAAGCGCATTTCCATTGTGTTTCCTCAATTGCTCTGCATTAGTGATCAGTAATACCGCGTTGGCAATTGATACCCCAACCGACATGATGATACCCATGTACGATTGCAGGTTTAAAGTGGAACCCGTAATGGTTAAGAGCAGTAAAGCCCCCAAAATAACCGCAGGCACTGTTGCTAAAATAACCAACGGCACCTTAAACGATTGGAAATTGGCTGCCAGCATCAAGAATATCACCACAATGGCTACAAATAGTCCCGATTGTAAGCTGTTTAAAGTATCGGTTAATACAATGCTCATACCAAAGGTAGCAATGTTTAAGCCCCGTGGCAATTCGCCAACATTTTTAATGGCTTTATCTACATCTTTAGCGGCGGTTCCCAAATCGGTATGGTAAAGGTTTGCTGTTACCGAAAGGAAAGGCATGGCGCCAATATTGTCGTTTTCGCCTGCAGTAGTATCGGGTGTAATTTTAGCTACATCGCTCAGCACAGGTCTGGCCGAATTTTTTAATAAAGGTATTTCGCCAATATCATCCTTACTAGCCATCTGGTTCAGTGGTACCTGCACTTGCACGTTATAAGGTAATGATGCTTTTTCATCCAGCCAGATGTTTTTATCCGTATAACGCGATGATGAAGTAGAGGCAATCAGCGATCTTGAAATATCGGCCATATCAATGCCAATTTGCGCTGCACGCGTTCTGTCGATTTCGATATTCAACGATGGATATTTAATCGGTTGCGCAATCTGAACATCCCGCATGTAAGGGATTTCTTTCAGCTCGGCTATAATTTTATTGGCATATTTAGCATTCAGTTTCTTGTTTTTGCCCGAAATACGTACTTCTACTGGGGTAGGAGAACCTTGACTCAATACCTTGTCTGTGAGTTCTATCGGTTCGAACGATAATTTAACATCAGGCAGGAGTTGTTTGATTTTTGTCCTGAACTGATCTTTGAAATCGTCCATGTCGGCTTCGTAATCTTTTAAGCTCACCTGAAATACAGCTTCGTGCGGACCAGCCATGAACTGATAAATGGGGTTTACGGAGAACTGTGCAGGGTGCTGACCCACAAAAACAGAAGAGATGCTTACATGTTCGGCACCAACCATTTTTTTAAGCTCGGCCAAAACCACATTGGCTTTTTCTTCGGTGCGCTCTAAACGGGTTCCATCAGGTGCACGCAAACGCAATTGAAACTGGCTGGAGTTAACCCTAGGTAAAACATCGCGGCCAATGTTTGCCAGTAAGAGTGCTGCCAAACCAATAATTACCACCAGGTAGCCCAATACCACAGGTTTGCGGTAAGGTAAAATCCGGTCGATAAAACGCATAAAGCGGTTTCTGAAACGGTCGAAGACACCAATTTTGCCATCACCACTGAAATCTTCGCGCTCTACCAGCACCCTTTTTTGGTTCAGGGTATCTTTTTCCGATTCGAGGGTAATACCGGTAGCTTTAAAATCGGCTTCATCCTGTGTAATGCCCGGATGGTGTTCGGCACCTTTTTTCGGGTGTGCAATCATCAGCCAGTTGGCCATAATGGGTACAAATGTTTGCGAAAGCAGGAAAGAAACAATCATCGAAAAGCCAATGGCCAGTGCAAGCGGTAGGAATAAGGCTCCTGGAATGCCCGACATGGTAAAGGCTGGTGCAAATACGGCGAGGATACAAAAGAGGATCAATAATTTAGGGAAAGCAATTTCTTTACAGGCATCCCAAATGGCCAATGCCTTGGGTTTGCCCATATCAAAATGCTGGTGTATATTTTCTATCGTAACGGTCGATTCATCCACCAAAATACCAATCGCTAAAGCTAATCCGCTCAAGGTCATGATGTTGATGGTTTGCCCGAATAATTTAAGGAACAATACCCCGGCAATGATAGAAGTTGGAATGGTTAGGATTACAATCAACGCGGCACGTTTATCGCCCAAAAACAGCAATACCATTAAACCGGTTAAAATTGCACCGATAGCCCCCTCACTGATCAAGCTTTTTACGGCATTGATTACATAAACGGACTGGTCGAACTCGTATGAGAGTTTGACATCTTCGGGCAGTGCGTTCTGGATATTGGGTAAGTTTTTCTTTAAGTTTTTAACCACATCCCAGGTAGAGGCATCGCCTGATTTTGCGATACTTAAGTACACCGAACGCTTGCCATTAATTAAGGCATAACCGGCAACTAAATCGGCTCCATCTTTAACCGTAGCCACATCGCGGAGCTGAAGATTTTGTATACTGCCTTTAAACAGGGGAATGTTTTCGAAATCTTTAACCTTTTTGATGGTATAATTGGTAGGGGTAAGGTAGTTTTTATCGCCAATGCGCACGTTTCCTGAAGGGGCAGTTTGGTTATTGAGGCGGATGGCTTCAACTACCTGATCGACCGTTAAGTTGTGCGAACGCAGTAAAGAAGGGTTAACATTAATCTCTATGGTACGCGGGCTACCACCAAAAGGGGCAGGAGAAAGTAAACCCGGAATAGACGAGAAAGTGGGTCGCACATAAGTATTGGCCAAATCCTGAAGTTCGTTATTGGTACGTTTAGGACTGCTCAGCACCAGTTGACCAACGGGAAGTGAAGAGGCATCGAAACGGATAACGAAAGGCGGTTGCGAGCCTGGCGGGAAAATGGCCTGGGCCCGTGTAGAGAGGGCGCTCAGCTCGGCTGCGGCCTGTGCCATGTTGGTACCTTCGTAGTAGGTAAGTTTCATGAGCATTAAACCCTGCGTATTTTTAGTTTCGATACTTTTAATACCATTGGCAAAAAGCAGGATGTTTACATATTGCTTGCCAAAATAAGCCTCCATTTGGTCGGGAGTGTAACCGCCAAAAGGGTGTGCAATGTAAATTACCGGCAGGTTCATTTGTGGCAGAATATCAACCTTAACCTGGTTGATGGCGCCAATACCGAAAAAGAACAGCCCGGCAACTAAAACCAGTATGGAGATGGGTTTTCGGAGTGCGAAACGTATTAAATTCATGGATGGGGCAAATTAAAATTCGTTGATAAATAGGTCGTAGTTGCCAAGTGCTGCAGATTTTAACAGCAAAGCCTGCCAAACATTGGTATAGGCAATATCGCGGTCGGTTTCAGCGCGGTTAAGCGTAAAAAGTGCCTGGGTCAGATCGACCATTGTGGTAAGTCCGTTTTTATATAAGGTGCTTTTTTGCAGGTAGGCGTCAGAAGCTGCTTTTACCTGAACCGGTGCTTCGCGGTAATTGGCCATGGCATTGGTCAGTTTGGTTTCGGCCAGTGCCAGCTGGGCCTTTAATTGCTGATCGACCAGGTTATATTCTGCTTTTAAACCCTCGCTGATGTATTCTTGTGCACGTACCTGCGGATGGTTTTTAAGCAAGGTAGAAAGGTTCCAGCTTATTCCTATGCCAATCAAATAGTTGCCACGGGTTGGGTTAATCCCATCCAGATAACTTGATGAAAAGGCGGTCTGATCTAAAGCATAACCCGGACTAAAACCCGAGCCACGACCCTGCATCACCCCGAATAACGAAAGGGTAGGGTAATAGAGTTTTTTGAAATAACTGGTTTGTTGCTGACTCACTTCCAGCCGGTTCTGATAAAATTTTAAAAGCGGGTGAGTGCTGGTAATGCTATCGCCAAGCAGGTTTTTAGGAATACGCGTAATCGATGCAGTATCTAAATCGTAAGTGGTGGCAGTTAAACCCATTAAAATCCCCAGGCGGTTGGCTTGCTCTTGTTCCAGATCTTTTGCTTTGGTCAAGGCAATTTTAGCGTTCGAAACTTCGGCTTTGGCCAACGATGAATCTACTCCGGCAATCAATCCGTTTTTAGCCCTGATGATGGCCGTGTTTTGAAAGGTAATGGCGCGGTCTAAATTCTTTTGCTGCGATTTAGTGATGCGTTGTGCGGCCAGTAAGTTTAAATAAGCTGCTGAAACCCGGATTTCCTGTTGGAATTTCTCCTGCTCCAGGTCGTTTTTATCACGGTTGTAGGTGGCATTGGCAACTTTTATCCTGTCCTTAATCTTTCCGAAGGTAAAAAAGTCCCAGTTGATGTTGGCCAGGTAAAGCGCACCAAAAGCAGCATTCCAGTTTTGCTTATCTAGTGCCGGACCTGATGAAGCAGTACCTAAACCCCCAAAACCATATTGCGGGCCGTTTTGGCCGTTAATGGTACCGTAATCTTGCTGGGCACTCAGGCTAAAATTGGGTAAATACTCTCTTTTGGCCTGCACCACAGTAGATTTAGATGCATTTGCATAACTATCTTTGGCTTTAATGGTGCCGTAATTGGCCAGTGCGGTGCTAACAGCCTGTTTTAAGCTGAGTGTTTGGGCATTTGCACCAGTGGTAATCGTAATAAATAGAAATAAGGATAGAAAGGATACTGATAAACGGCACATAGTGTATAATTTACACGGCAAATGTAAATTATGGCCACAAAATCAAAGTATTCGGTTCAAATCAAAAATTATGCGAATCAAATAATCATTGAATTGTTACTGTAGGATTATTTTAAGATGATAAAACAGCTAAAAATGGCGTATTCCTTACAGACTTTTCAATCTGTAAGGAATATGCTTAGCGGTTAAGATTCTTCAGTATATTGTTTGAAATTATCCAAAATGGCTTGCCAGCCACCGCGTTGCATTTCAATTGGGTTAGTATCTTCCGGGTCGAAGGTTTCGGTAACGCGGGTGCTTTCGCCCAGCGAATCAAAAATGATGCTCACTTCGCGGCCATCGCCCAGTGCATATTCGATTTTTTTAAGGTGATCTACTGTGGTGTAGGTACCACCAAAATCGAAACTCATGCTGCCGTCTTTGGCTGCCATGGTGCTTTTAAACTGACCGCCAACTCTCAAATCATTATCGGCGTAAGGGGTATGCCAATCGGGCGAAGCAAAACTCCATTTGGTGATGTGCTCAGGATTGCTCCAAAATTCCCAAACTTTTTCTACCGGACTGTTTACTGTTGTTTCGATGGTGATTGCATTGTTTTTCATTTTTTTCTGGGTTTAAATTGTTAATCAAAGTTATTGTAACTTTTGCAACCTGAAAAGTGTAAATGCGACAAATGTAGGGGTGAAATACTCCGCAGGCTTAGCCTTTTAATTCGCGTTTACCAAAAAATGTGCAATCCGGCAGGCATAACCCGATGATTTTTTATTGTGATATTCGCTAATGCGAACGCTCAATTTATGCTCGCCACCGCCTAGTTCATCGCCCAGCAGCAAATACCAGGGTAAATGCAGGCTCGTGCTCCACTGACTAAACAAATCGATTGTTTTTTCTTCTCCGTTATCAATTCGGTAATGCAGCATGCCTGCATCAGGGCCTGATAGCACAGCAATACCTACCGCATTACCTTTAAAAACTAAATCGAAAGTACTGTTGCGGGTAGTGCTTTCGAGTACGGGAATGTTAACGAAACCAGGCCTGGCTTCTAGCGCATCGTTAGGTTTCCAGTTTTTATTGATGTTAAAGGTGTTTAAGTTTTCTGCTGCAGCAACACTCACATACTGCCCTTTGGTATAGGCAAACTTATCTAAAATTTTAGGCAAGCTGCCACTGGCTTTCTTTCCGGAGTTTTTCTCGTTTTCTTCCAGATAGGTTTTAATGGTGTTGAAATAAAGTTGTTGTCCGAAAGGAGCAGGATGCAGGTCTTTAAAATCGCCAGCCCAGGTAAATTCTTTATTGGCAATACGTTTATCTACTTCTAAAGCTAAATTAATAAAAGGCAAATGGTAGTATTCGGCCAAATCGCTATGCACTTTTACCTCTGTGGGTATCTTGCCATTGTCAAAATCATTGTTTTTATCTTCATCAGCAAAAGCCATCAGCACAATATCGGTTTTGGAGTTTTTGCTTAAAGTATGCCTGATGATGCCTTCCAATGCCCGGCGTTGTGTTTTTTCTGCAGTTTGGTTCACATGGTCGTTAACTGCCGATTCGATAAATAAGAGATCTGTTTTACCACTATCCAGTACATCTTGTTGGAGCCTGAAAGCATGTGGCAAACTACCCAATGAAGGGATGCCTGCATTGATGAATTTAAATTTAGTTTGCGGATAGGTTTTAGCGAGGTAATTGCAAACCATTCCGCGCCAGCCCTCCATGTTGGTAATCGAGCCACCTAAAAAAGCAATGGTTACCGGTTCATTTTTTTTGAGTTTTTCGGCGAAAGTATTGCTGTAGCCATTAAAAGTGATGAAACTGGCAGATTGCAGCTTGCTTTGTGCTGTACTTTTAGTAATTAGTGCAGTTACCAGTAAGGCAACGCAAAGGAAAGAGGTAAATTTCATGTTGATTAGAATAAACCAAAAGTAATAAAATTAACACCTGGCAAAGAATGTGGTGTAATTTTATAAATTTAGCATCGTATTGTAACCTCATTAAAAATAACGCATGAAAAATAGCTTTTTAGCAGCCATTTGTTTATTCCTGTTTACCTGTGCTGCCAGCGCGGCAGAAGTAGATACCGCTGTAACTTACAGCAAATCGATGAAAAAAAATATCAAGGCCGTAGTAATTAAGCCGGATAGCTATAAAAATGGAAAATCTTTTCCGGTGGTTTACCTGCTGCACGGTGCTGGTGGTAGTTATGCCGAGTGGGTTAAAAAAGTGCCGGGAATTAAAAATCTGGTCGATCAGTACCAGTTTATTATTGTATGCCCCGATGGGAATGTAACCAGCTGGTATTTCGATAGCCCTATCGACCCCGAATGGAAATACGAAACCTATGTAGCTACCGAGCTGGTGAGTTACATTGATGAACACTATAAAACCATTGCCGAAAAAAAGGGCAGGGCAATAACCGGCTTGAGCATGGGCGGTCATGGGGCGTTTTACCTGGCCATTAAACATCAGGATGTGTATGGCGCCGTGGGCAGCATGAGCGGTGGTGTGGATATTAAACCTTTCCCGAATGGATGGAATATTTCGAAAAGACTGGGTAAAGCGGATGAATTTCCGGAGCGCTGGAAACAGAATAGCGTAATTGATATGATTTACCTGATTAAACCCGGTTCGCTGGCTATTGCTTTTGAATGTGGGGTAGATGATTTTTTCTATAAAGCCAACATCCGCCTGCACGATGAATTGCTTTACAACAATATCCCACACGATTTTACCACCCGCCCAGGTGTGCATAACTGGGATTACTGGGCAAATGCGATTAAATTTCAAAGTGTTTTTTTAAGTAATTATTTTAACCTGAAACCTTAAGCCTGATTGTAACTTGCCCAATCAGGAAATGATTTTCTTTTTGTTGCTGAAAAACAGTGTTTTATAATGTTTTTCCTTACTCGAAAAGTTAATGCGTGGTTCAAATCATACGTTTTGAATTAAAATTGATACACGATTTACCCAAAAAATTAACTTTTAGATTACATGAAAAATACAGACTTCACCTATTTTTGACCGTTCGCGTAATCTTATTTATAAAGCGGGAAACAAAGATTTAAAACAAAAATGAAATACTTAGTCAAAGAAATAAGTGAGGGTAACTGCGATATCACTTTATTGCCGGAAAACTTAAATGACCGAAATCTTTTAGCCGAAACTGCCAAAAACTTTCAGGGCGATTATCAGGAAGCTATTCAAACACACTATGAGCATGCATTAAAGAACGAAGTACACAACAGTGCAGCTTTTGTTTCTTTAAATAATGAGCAAAGTAATTATCCCAAAAGAGTAAATGTAAATTACCAGATCATTTTAAGCTAATTGGCTTAATAATGTTGGAAAAAGGCTTTCTTTAATGGTTAAGAAAGCCTTTTTTGTTTTTTAATCATAACTAAGGCAACGGTAGCACCTGACCATTTACCTGAAAATCGTTAAGCCCTACCAGCAAGTTACCGCTGGTTGCTGTTGCGCCATAAGCATATAACCTGAACGTTACAGCCGTACTGATGTTGGTGAGTGCAGCTGCATTAAACGAAATGAGGGTAGGCGTAGTGGTACCGCTAATGCTGACAGGAGTTGAAATGTTGCTGGCAAAGTTATCAACGCTTGAGCGCAGCACAAAAGTATTAGGATGGCTTGTACCGCCGCGAAGCACCGTAAATTTAATATCGCTGAAATTAAAATAATAACCGCTTTTTGGTGCTAAACGGAGCTCGTAATATTCGGTAAGATCAATTGGTGTGGGAGTACTTGACGATGATGCATTTGCCCAGCCACCCAATAAATAGCGCCCACTCGGGCCCGGCGTACTGCCCGACATACCTGATGCAGCAAGCGTTGATCTTGAAAAATCAGACCACGGCGTACCTACCACATTATCGGCAGGGTTTGGTGCCGGACTGGTGCTATTCACATACACAATATTTTGCGAGTCCTGGTACTGAATATAAGGATGCAGATAAATGTTACTGCTGTTATTGTAATTTGCAGGTAAGCTGATGTTCCCAGCCTTGGTATAAGCGCCGTCTAAGTAGGCTGGGTTGGCATCTGGTATGCTGTTTCCCCAAATCAATCCGGTACTAGTAGGTGGGTAGTTGAGGTTGATAATCCGCAAATCGTCGTGGTACACAATGCGTGTAAGGTTTGGAGGTACCACATAAACGCCCCATTTAACATAGCCCACATTTCCGCTGCCCACATCACCAGTAAAAGTAACCGCATTATTCCTTTCGTTGGCTAAAACAAAATCGGTTTGACCAGGTAATTTCATATAAATCTTCATAGAGCCTGTAGCAGTGGTGGCCCATTTTACATCTACCCTGAAGTGGATCCACTGGTTTACCGAAGGACGCAAATCGTTCAAAATATCTACCACCGTTTTGGTATTATCCATATTGCCATAAACTACACGTAATGCATTTCTTTGGGTACGGATTTGCAGCGGAACGGCTTCACCACCTGACATTTTTAACTGGAAAAAATTGGTTTCATTAATCGGGTCGCCGGTATTCCAGGGCGTCCAGTCTTTTAACAATACGCTAAACTCGTATCGCCGCTCCTCGCCAGGCAGGTAGCAGCTTGCAGGTACGCCATTTGTTGCTGCTTCACTGCGCCAGTTGCCATCAGAGTAGTAGGTAGAATCGCCATAAGTTACTTTGTGTGCAATGGCATAATTTCCCGTAGCCCCGGGCGAAAGAATATAAGCCGCATCAGTAGCTGTAGCATTGGTTGCTGTTAAACCGCTAATGCCCGAATTGAGTGTGCCACTTTCATAATTGATGTTTAAAATGGTATCGCCATAGCCATAGCTGGCCGGGGCTCCTCCACTCATTAACGAAACAGGTTTAAACGTTAAGGTAGGTTGTTCGCTTTCTTTTTCAATTTTACTGCATGCGCTGGCTAAAAATAATACGGCTATAGCCATATACTTTTTAAAGTAAATTGGTTTTTTTCTCATAAATGTTGTTTTGGTTAGTAAGGGATTATTTGAAATTTTTTAGGTCATTTCTATTTTTTTAGGGCTAAATGAAAAGAGGTAATGTTTTACCATTACCTCCTGATTTAATCTTTATGGATTGGTGTTGCCACCGTTCAGTTTTGCTTTTACTATGCTTGTTTTGCCGTTAATGCTAACTGAAATATTGAGCTCGCCGTTTTTATAATCGTTACCGGCATTTTCTTTAATTTTTATCTCTGGTGCTTTGTTGCCGTTGTATGGATAAACTACGCTGATAAACTGTTGTGTTTTATCATCATTTTTTGGCTTTTCGAATACAAATGCAGGGCGTTTCATTTCTTTACCATACTCGTAAGAAACTTTTCCTTCTTCCTCATGCAAAGTAATTTTATCGGTATTGAGCGATTGAATTAACAGGTTATTGCCATCGGCATAAGTGGTGTACACCTTATTATTTGTCCCATCAAATACCGGATTACTATCTTCTTTAAGCTGGAAATGTACGCCCAGGTTGCCTGTAGCGGTGCCCAAAGCTTGATCGATAACTAAAAAGTATTTTTGATCGATAAACAGTACTGTTCTGCGGTGGTTTAAATCTTTGTAGCTGGGATTGGTATAAGTTAAAATATCCAGGTTTTTACTGCTTTGCCATTTGTTTTGTACCGCTTTGGTAATCAGCATATTTTGGTTATCCAAAGTAAGCGTACTGTGTACCCGGGTTTGGCGGTACCAGTTGCGTTGCTTCATAATTTCAGCATCGCCGCTGTAAACAAAACAACCTGCATCGGGCGTAAAATTGCGGCCGTTTACCCAAAGTTCAAAAGTGCCGTTATCGGGTTGTGCATGGAATTCGCCCGGAGGACTTGCTTTCAGCATTAAAATGGTCGATGTGCTATCCCAGCCATTGCGGAAGGTATAAAAACCCGCTGTGCTTAAGGCATTGGATAACCAGTTTGGTTTTTTACCTTTCTGACCATCACTTGCGAAATATTGAATGAATGGATTCTCGGGAATCATAGCTGACCACGATTGAAACTGTTTTAAACGAGTTTTTTTCTCCCGGATCCACGAGTCGCCAAACATGGGTTGGTTATAGTTAGGGAAGGTGATGTTTATAAAAGCCATGGCCATTTTTTCGATGGTTTGCCTGTAGCTTGGAGGAAACTCGCCTTCAACACCTGCTTTTTGTGCGCCCTGGTAAGCTTTAATAAAAATATCGATGGCTGCCGCATGGTAAACAGGCGATAATTCGTATTGTACACCATCGGGAAGTACTTGTTTTTTAATCTCTGCGTTTAACACCTCTATTCCGCTTTTACGCCAGGCCGGAGCGTTTTTGTACTCAGGTAATGATGCTCCTGCAAATAGTGTACGTTGGGCTTCGAATAACCTGTGATTGCCTTCTACCGCGTAATTTTTAGGCAGGTAATCTGCCTGCTCGGCATAACTTTTTAAAAAGGTTAATAAAAACGCCGGGGTAAAATTGGGCGAGTTGATGAAAAAAGTAAGTGTGGGCACTAAACTTTGTATACGGTCTGATACTTCGAGTGGGCGCCAGGCATATTTATCGTTATCGGCAGATAAGCCTAGAGGATTCTTTTTCATCCAGTCTTCAAACTGGAACATCCATTCTTTGGCATATTGCTCATTATGCGTAGCACGATAAGTCAAGGCCATGGGGAGCCACCATTTAACACGGTGAAGTTGCCAGCGTACTTCGTTATCTTTTACGGGCCAAAGCTGCCAGTTAATATCCTGGCCGAAATCGAAATAACCATAACTTTCCTGCGTTTTAAAACGATGCTGCAGGGCATTATCTGCCACCTCTTTTGTTTTTGGAGCTAATTTGCCGGTATCAATTGGTGTTTCCAGATTACTTAAATCTGGTTTTGTACCTAGTTTTTTTCTATAATATTGTAAAAGTGCTTTACCTGCTTCCTGGTATTGGCCGGCATCAACAGCTTGTTTTACTTTCTGCAGACCGGGATAATCCAGATTGATCAGATCGAAGCTTGCTTTGTTGATGGGACTTTGCGCTTTTGCCAGCGTAGCCACCAGCATAAGTGTACAAAACAATATTTTTGCTTTAAAACGTATCATGTTTATGTTGCTATTGGTGTAGTTATAGTTGTTGTTTAATGGTTTTTTCCTTGCCGTTTATGGTTAAGGTTAGGTCTATTGTTCCGGATTCGTAATTGTTGCCTGCATTTTCTTTTAACGATGCTTTAGGAGCTACGGTACCCGAATAAGGCAATACTAAACTTACAAAAGTACCCGGTTGGTTATTAAGCTTCTCTTTCTCGAAAACAAAAGCAAGGCGTGGTGTCTCTTTCTGGTACTCGTATGAAACAAAACTTTCTTCTGCCTTAAGTTTAGTGCCGGCTTTGTTCAATACCTGAATGCTGAGGTTATTGCCATCGGCATAGGTGGTGTTAAACTGGAGGTTGTTTAGGTCAGCATCAGCTTTTGCGTCTTCACTCAGTACGAAATGGATGCCCAATTTACCTGTTAATGGGCCACTTGCTTTATCAATAATAATAAAGTACGATTGATCGATAAACAGGAAAGTACGCTGATGGTCTAAACCTTTATAACCCGGATTGCTATAGCTCAGCACTTGTACATCGCCATTGGGTACCCATTTTATTAATTTGGCTTTATTTTCTATGGTTTTATTGTCAAGCGTGAGGGTTTGATGTGCTTTGGTGCTGCGGTACCAGTCTCTTTTGCTGTTTTCCTGGTTCCCTACGTTAGCATATATAAAGCTTCCGGCGTCGGGCGTAAAGTTGCGGCCATTTACCCAAAGCACAAAGTTGCCATTGTCAGGGTGCGAGTGAAATTCGGCTGGTGGCCCTGCCTTAATTTGCATTACAGTAGCTTTTTGGTTCCAGCCATTTCTAAAAGCATAAAATCCTGCATTGTTTAAAGCGCTTGATAAATATGCCGGTCGGCTGCCCGATTTGCCATCCGTAGCAAAATAAGCGATCTCTTGATTCTCCGGAAATACTTCTGCCCAGGCCTGGTAATTTTTTATCATTGCGCCTTTACTGGTGATAAACGAATTGCCGTATAAAGGGAAAGTATAATCAGGAAAAGAAAATTTAGGTACAGCAGTAATCATCTTTTCAACCAGGTCGCGGTAGCTTTTCGGAAATTCGCTGGCTATTCCGGCATCTTTTGCCATTTTAAGGGCACGCAAAAATGTACCAATGGTACCAATGTGATAAGATGGCGATAACTCAAACTGCATCCCATCGGGATAAACCTGTTTGGCAATTTCTTCATTTAATACAGTTATACCACTTTTACGCCAGGTATTGGCCTGGGCAAATTCAGCGAAACTGGTGCCTGCCAGCAGCAAATGTTCGGCTTCGTACAGGCGGTGATTACCCATATCAGTATAATTGGCCATTACGTAATTGGCTTGCTCATTATAGCTGTTTAGAAAGGTTAACAGGAACTGCGGCGTAAAACTTGGCGAATTGATAAACTGGTTAAAGAAAGTTGCCCAGTTGTTTAGCCTGAACGAAACCACAAAAGCTTTCCAGGCATAATCTTTATCATCGGCGTAAGTACCTTGCTTGTTCTTTTTAATCCAATCCTGCACTTCAAAAATCCATTCTTTAGCATAACGTTCGTCGCCGGTAGCTAAATAAGCGCTGCCCAGCGATTCCCAGAAAGTAGTACGGTGTAAAAATGTACTCAGCAACTGATCTTTAACCGGGCGGTACTGCCAGTTAATGTCTTTCCCGTAATCAAACGTGCCATAACCTTTGTGGGGTTTAAATTTATGCTGCAAAATATCATCGGCAAGCTGCAAGGTATTGGTATTAACCTTATTGGTAGCCTTGTCTGGACTTAAGGCTGTTTTGCGTTTGCGGAAATAGGCAAGTAATTGTGCAGAGGCCTTGTCGTAATCGTTTTTGGCAACAGCTTTAGCTACATTTTCGAGGCCTGGATGAGATAGGTTGATGCTGCTAAAGCTATTGCTGTCTACAGCTGGCTCCTGAGCAATTAAAGCAAGTGCCGAAAGGCAAAAAATGCTGACTGTTAACAAATACTTCTTAATCATCGTCTGTATGGTTTATTAACCTTTAATTTTTTTATAGCGATTTAATGCTTCCAGATAATAGTAATCTGCATAATCGAGCGGTGTATCTATTTCAGAATTGTATAAAAATGCCCCTACGCTATGTTTCAGTAAAAAATATTGGTTTTCTCCTGGTTTAGCCAGATAAGCGTCAGAAGATAAGGTTTTCAAAATATCTTCGGCATAGTTAAAATACTTTTGACCATCTTTTACCTGTGTACTTAAATCGAGCAGGGCAGAGGCAATTACAGCAGCAGCAGAAGCATCGCGGGGTGCCGCACCATCAGTATCCAGATCATCAGCATTATGAACATCCAAATCCCATGCCGGAATCTTATTTTTCTGCAGGCTCGGGTGGTTCATAATAAATTTGGCAATGTTTTCTGCCTGTGTTAAAAAGGCAGGGTTTTTACTGTTTTTATAACACATGGTAAAGCCATATAAGCCCCAGGCTTGTCCGCGGGCCCAGGCCGATTCGTCTGTCAGGCCCTGGTGGGTAGCTTTTTTAATTATTTTTCCGGTTGTTGCATCATAATCTACCACATGGTACGAACTAAAGTCTTTTCGGTAATGGTTTTTCATGGTTGTGGTAGCATGCGTATTGGCTATAGTAGCGTAATTAGGGTTGTTAAAAGTTTTGGCGCCCCAATATAAATATTCGAGGTTCATCATATTATCAATAATTACAGGATAGTGCCACCAGGCGAAATCCCACGAACGGATTACGCCCACTTTAGGGTTAAACCGGGCTGCCAGATGTTTTGCTCCATCGGCCAGTACGGGCAGATAGCTTTTGTCGCCGGTTAGCCTAAAAGCATTTCCGTACGAACAGTAAAGCATAAAACCCAGATCGTGCGTATTGGTAATGTTGCGGATCGAATCAAGCGCCAGTGTAAATTTCTTAGCCTCAGCTGCCAGTTGCTCATCTCCTGTAAGCTCATATCCGTACCATAAACTGCCTGGAAAAAAACCGGTGGTCCAATCTGTTAAACCGGCAAGTCTTACAGTTCCGTTCGGATTAACAGAACGCGGATTTTGACCAGGTTTATAGGTTTGGCTGGCTTTGTTCAGCTGAAATGTAATCACATCAGTAGTTTTTTTAAGCCAGCTGGCTGGTGGATCGTTTTGTACAGGCACAGCATAGCTGTTTAATAAAAGTGTAGTGGCCAGCATTATTAAGCAAAAAGCTTTTTTCATTGTGTTAAGGTTTGAATCTTTGATATTTGTTGATAATTGTTTTATAATTGTGAAATTAGGAGCATCCGGACACAAACACTTTTGATTTTTACCAGAAATATTTTGAATTTGGTTAAAACATCATTTTTAGCAGTTGTTTAATGTATTCGAAATGAAATCGTATTTTCTGGAAGGTATTGAGGGGAACACTAGCCAATGTTAAAATATTTTAAGCCGAAACCTAAGGCCTCAATGCACACTACATTTTATTTTTAGCCCGGATTAAAAAGGATGATTATGCCACCAATTTAATAAGTATGATAAGCATGCCGATTGAATTAGAAAATGTTGTGAGCTGGCAGGCAGACTGAATAAACTAAGACTAAAACCTCAAACAAATGATAACTTTAAACAATGCCAACATGGACCAATCTTATGCGATTGGGATTGATGTTGGTGGCTCATCGCTCAAATGCGGTGTGGTAAACCAGCAGGGAGAAATTTTATATTCCACACTGATTTCGCTTAAAAAGGCCAAAACACAGGGTGCAATTATTGCGCTTATTGTAGAGGCGATCCAAACCTGCGCTTCGAAAGTTAAACAACCTATTCTCGGTGTTGGAATAGGATTTCCGGGTACGATATATAACAACAAAATTATTGCCGGTGCCGATAATTTACCGGGCTTTAAACAACTGGCCCTGGGCGAAATTTTGCAGGATGTAACCCGTTATAACATTATCATGGATAATGATGCCAATTTAATGGGCCTTGGCGAAATGAGCTTTGGTGCAGCCAAAGATTGTAGCGATGTGGTTTTTCTTACTGTTGGTACAGGAATAGGAGGCGCGGTGATGATTGATAATAAACTGTACGGCGGGTTTAGAAACAGGGGAACAGAACTAGGACACATTATTGTACAGCACAATGGTTTAGCTTGTGCCTGTGGTGCCAAAGGATGTTTGGAAGCCTATGCTTCGGTAACAGCATTATTGAAACATTATCAGTTTATTCATCCGGGCATACCCGAAACAGATGAAGTTGATGGCAGATATATCATAGAAAAGTACCTGGCAGGTGAGGAGTATGCAGTGAAAGCAATGGAACTACATTTCGATTACCTGGCTACAGGTATCACCAGTTTTATTAATATTTTTAGTCCCGAAAAAATTGTAATTGGCGGCGGGATAAGTGAAGCCGGGGCTTTTTACACCAGGGAAATAGAACGGAGGATCAAGACATTAGCCGTTCCGGTGGCCTCACTCCATGCATTGGTTGTTCCGGCCAAGTTGGGCAACAAGGCAGGCTTACTGGGCTGTGCCGCCAACGTTTTTCAAAAATTTAAAGCATTCGATTACCTAACCACGTAAAATTTAATACTATAGCCCTCGTGTGCAGCGAGGGCTATTCTTCTTTGTATCCATATAGTCCTCGTTTGTAACGAGGATTATTGAGAAGTGCATTTGCAATGCACATTCCATTAACTCATTCTTCAGCGATAAAATCGCTAATCTCAGGCATCCCCGTTGTTCCAAAGGAAAATAAAGCCTTTACATGGTTCATTAATCTGCTTTCTATATAAAGATTGCCATCCGATAGCTATCGGATCAAGCTGGCAATGACGAATAGGTATAGTCCTCGTTTGCAACGAGGATTATTGAGAAGTGCATTTGCAATGCCCATACTACCAATGTCTGATGTGATAAAGCACATTAAAACAGTTCAACATCCAGCCAATAATACCGGTAATTTCTTTTTTGTAGTATTTATACGGCTATATATTTCAGTAAAAAAATAATTTATTTCTTGCTCATTTTGTTATTAAAAGTGCCTGATACGTGTTAATTTGGCGGTATTAGTCAAATTTGATAGTATTTTAAACAAATTTGAAACTCCTTTTTTACCCCGATTGCTAAATTCGTTTCCGTTGATTTAACCAGATAAAGATATAACCTGAAACAAACTAAAAAAACAACTAACCAGACAGCAGCAGGAGATCATGAAAAGAAGAATCACCTAACTATGCGCATCAGCTCATATGCTTTAAGCAGACTTTTACAACTAACCAAAACCAAAAAATGAAAAGAATTATCATATTAATCGGCTTACTCTGCTTTTTTAAAGGATTACAGGCCCAAAATGTAGTCACCGTAAAAGGTGTGGTAAGAGATGGAACCAACCAACCCATTCCCGGTGCTACAATTACAGAAAAAGGAACTAAAAATGTCACGGTTTCTTCTAATTCAGGCACCTATCAAATCAGCGTTAAATCCGATGCCGTATTGGTTTTTAGTTACCTGGGAACAAAAACAGTCGAACAAAAAATAAACGGTCGCACTACTATTGATGCAAAACTGCAGGATGATGTAAACAACCTGAATGATGTAGTGGTTATCGGTTACGGACAAACCGTTCAGCGTAAAGATTTAACCGGAGCCATATCATCATTAAAAGGAGCGGAGATTGCAAAAACACCCGTAGCCAATGTTGCTCAGGCCTTGCAGGGCCGTATGGCAGGTGTGCAGGTAACCATGCCAAGTGGCGATCCGGGTTCTACACCTCAAATTAAAATACGTGGCGGTTCGTCCATTACACAGAGCAACGAACCTTTGTATGTGGTTGATGGTGTGCCTCAAACCGATGGTTTGGCATTTTTAGACCCCACCGATATCGAATCGGTTGACGTGATGAAAGATGCCGCTTCAACAGCTGTTTACGGTGCAAGGGGCGCTAATGGTGTAATTTTAATCACCACAAAACAATCCAAAGGTGGCAAAACAACCATTAGCTACGATGGCTATGTGGGGGTACAAAAGGCTCCTAAGTTTTTACCGGTACTGAGTCCGTACGAGTATATGCTGTATATTTATGAAAACTCAACCCGTGATGCTACCAGGGCACAGAAGTTTCTAAGCACTTTCGGCACTTTCGAATCGCTAGCTGCTAATTATGGAAACAGGGAGGGTATTAACTGGCAGGATGAAATATTTGGCGGAACTGCTTCAAGCCAGTATCATAAAATCAGTGTAAACGGAGGTAGCGGCGATACCAAATATAACTTATTCTATTCGCGTAACGTAAACGATGGTTTAATGCTTAAAAGCGGTGCCAATCGCGATATCGCTAAATTAACCGTAACCAATACACCGGGTAAAAAAGTAAAACTGAACGGGATTGTTAATTATTCTAACCAGAAAATATATGGTTCGGGCGGTACCCAGGAAGGTGGTAATGCGCGCCTGAGCATGTTACAAACCTTATTGCAATACCGTCCGGTAAATTTGCCAAACGTTTCGGATATTGGATTAATAGATGATGTTTTAGATCCGCTGGATGATCCCGGTAACCCTGCATTTCAAAGTCCGATTGTAACCGTAAATACCCGTTTGCGCGATCAGCGTATCCGTTCGTTAAATGCAAGTGCTACCGCCAGATATGCCATCAGCAATAAATTTACCTACAATGGTTTGGTAGGCTTTACCAATACCTCGAGGGTTGATAAAACTTTTAACGATTCAGAATCCATTACGGCAATCCGGAATAAAGGGGCATCAGGAGGCATAGCTACTACTTTTAATAATCGTTTCAATTATAATAATACGCTTACCTATAGCGATAGTTACGGTAAAGACCACAAATTCGACATTACCGTAGGGCAGGAGTATATTTATAACTATTCGGAAAGTGTGAATGCCGGTGCTACCAATTTTCCCAATATAAATAGTGGTTGGTATAATCTGGGCCTCGGTACCGTTGCAGCTTTCCCTTCGTCTTATGCCGAAGAAGATAAACTATTGTCGTTCTTTACCCGCGCCAATTACAGCTATAAAGGCAGGTATATTTTAGCCGGAACATTAAGGGCCGATGGTTCTTCTAAGTTTGGTGAAGAAAACAGGTGGGGTTATTTTCCTTCAGGCTCTTTTGCCTGGAAGGTAACGGAAGAGCAATTCATGAAGTCGTTAAACTTCCTGTCTGATTTGAAACTGAGGGCCAGTTATGGGACCTCTGGTAATAACCGCATAGCCAATTATGCCGCTTTGGGTATTTTTACTTCCGGCCAATATGCCTCGAATACCAGTATTTTACCAACCGTGTTCCAGAATAGTTTAGCCAATCCATTCCTGAAATGGGAGGCCGTTAAAGCCACCAATATTGGTTTGGATATTGGTTTGTTAAAACAACGCATTGCCTTAACTGTCGATTGGTTCGATAACCGCTCTAAAGACTTGTTATACAATACCCGGATTCCGGCCAGTGCCGGTTTCACCCGCCAGTTTCAAAATATTGGCTCAACTTCGAGCAGGGGTGTAGAGTTTACCTTAAATACCGTAAACATTAAAAAATCAGACTTTAACTGGAGCACCAATTTCAACATCACATTCAATAAAACCAAAGTGTTGAAATTAAGCGATGGCGAAAATTCGTTAATCACCAGCAGCTACAACAACAGCTATCAGGATTACATTTTACAGGTTGGGCAGCCGGTAGGTACCATGTTTGGTTACCAGCAGGACGGACTTTACCAGGTAAGCGATTTTAATTACGATGCTACAGCTAAAACTTACAGCTTAAAGCCGGGAGTTGTTCAAGATGCTATTGCTGTACAACCGGGCTACATTAAATTTAAAGACCTTAACGGCGATGGAAAAATTACTGATGCCGATCGTACTATCATTGGCAATGCCAATCCTAAATTTTCGGGAGGTATTAACAACACTTTTGCCTATAAAGGTTTTGATTTAAGCATATTCCTGAACTTTACCCAGGGCAACAAAATTTTTAATGCCAATGTTAAGAATAACTTAGCCATTGCCAGCGATTTTAGCAATAACCTGGCTTTTCAGGCCGACAGATGGAGGACCATTAATGCAGCAGGGCAGGTGGTTACCGATCCGGCAGAGCTGACAGCACTTAACCAGGGTAAAAACTCGGTTGCATCTATACTGGGTAATACCAGCGGACGTATGTACGACAGCCTAATTGAAGATGGTTCTTTTCTGCGCATAAGCAATGTAAACCTGGGGTATACTTTCCCGAAAAGATGGCTCGAAAAGGTTAAACTAGCCAATGCCAGAATATATGTTACCGCTTATAACCTGCATGTATTTACCAAATATTCGGGTTACGATCCGGAGGTTAGTGTTATTGATAATGCGCTTACACCAGGTGTAGATTTTAGTGCCTACCCAAGACCGCGATCATTTGTAGCGGGAATTAATATCTCTCTATAACCAAAATTATATTCCGTTATGAAAATCTTAACATCCAAAATAAAAACATGTGCGCTGGCCACTGCATTAATGGCCGCATCGTTTAGCTCATGTAAAAAAGCCACCGAGGCCAATCCATATTCATATTTTACTACAGCCAATTTTTTCAGCACAGTAGGTGAAGCCCAGCTGGCTACTACCGGGGTTTACGAAATTATGAAGTACCCATCTACTTATGCCTGGTATGTACCCCTTATTTATGATAACGATTCGGATATCCAGTTTATAAGCGATGGGGTTACACCCGATTGGCGAATTATTCCGCATTACCTGGGAATTCCGGAAACGCCATTTTTATACGAAACCTGGAGTGCCTTTTACAATGGTATTGACCGGGCCAACCTGGTAATAGACCGGATCCCGAAAATGGATGTCTACAATAGTGGCAGCAGCGATCAGAAAGCAGCCTTAAACAGGATGCTGGGCGAAGCTAAATTTTTACGGGGTTTCTATTATTCCGAACTGGTAAGGTTATGGGGCGATGTGCCTTTTAAACTTAAAAACTCAGAAACCGGCGATAATTTAAAATTGCCCTTAACCGACCGTTATCAGATCTATGCGCAGATTATTAAAGATATGCAGGAAGGAGCAGATTTATTACCCGCTGCCCTGCCAACCGATGAGCGCGTAAATAAATTTGGTGCCAAAGCCATCCTGGCCAGGGTTGCCTTGGCTGCCGGTGGCTATTCGTTAAGGGCCGATGGAACCATGCAAAGACCAGCCGACTATAAAACCTATTATCAACTGGCGCAAACACAAATTAACGAGGTAATTGGCTCAGGTCTGTATGCCCTGAATCCAGATTATTCGATGGTTTTCAAAAATCAAAGCATACAAAAGTTCGAGCCCAAAGAAAGCCTTTTCGAAGCAGGGGTTTATACCTCTACGTTGGCCACAACCAATCAATCCAGTTATGGAACCTTTAATGCCCCACAAACTGCAGGTAGTACTACATCTCCTTATGGTACTACGCAAAACCGTTGCTTTGTAACCAAAACTTTTTACGATACCTTTAAAGATGGCGATTTAAGAAGGGATTTTTCGATTGCCAAATACAGTCTCGATGCTTCCGGTAACCGGCTGAGTTTGCTTACCAACAACCGGATATGGGCACCAGCCAAATGGAGCCGGGAGTACCAGAACAATTCTAATTTGGAGCGCGTAAATACAAATATTAATACCGTATTGATGCGGTATTCGGATGTATTGCTGATGCGTGCCGAAGTTGAAAATGAATTAAATGGCGGACCCAATGCTTTGGCTTACGAGGCCATTAATACCGTACGCCGCCGTGCATATGGCCAGGCACTGGGCGGAAGTAGGGTAAATGTTACCCTTAGCAACGGCGGTACCGGTTATACTGCCATTCCGGTAATTAAATTTACCGGTGGGGGCGGTAGCGATGCATCAGCCGTGGCTACCATTAGCGGCGGCAAAATAACGGCTATAACCATGTTAAACAACGGTTTTGCTTATACATCCGCACCTGCAATAACCATTACCAATACAGGTACAGCTAATGGGAGCGGTGCTACAGCAACGGTTACTTTAATGGCGCCCGCAACCGGCGTAGATTTACCCGCTGCCTTAAGTCAATCTGCTTTCTTTCAGGCGGTACAGGATGAACGTGCCTGGGAACTGTGCTTTGAAGGCACGCGTAAAGCCGATTTAATCAGATGGAATGTGCTGGCCGATAAAATTAAAACAACCCAGGCTGCATTAAAAGTAATCAACTCGGTTTATCCATATAATGCAGCCAATAATTTTGTTGCCGGTAAGCATGAGTTATATCCCATTCCGCAAAATGAGAGGGATGTAAACAGTGGCATTACCCGCAATAACCCTAAATATTAAAATTAGTTAATCATTGCAGCAGCTATCCCATCAGGTGAAAGATTTAAAGTGCCCGTGATGTGATGAGATAGTCTGCTTCATTCGTTCCGTATATTTATACTATGAAATTCATCCTGGTTTGCCTCAGCTTCCTTATTGGCCTGCAAAAGCTTTCTGCCCAGCAGCAATCGCGTCCAAATATTCTGATCATCATGACCGATCAGCAAACGGCCGAAGCCATGAGTATTGCCGGCAATAAGGACCTGAATACCCCGGCTATGGATAAACTGGCTAAAAATGGGGTTCGGTTTACCAGGGCTTATTGTGCACAGCCTTTGTGCACACCTTCGCGTACTGCCATTTTTAGTGGTAAAATGCCTTTCGAAACAGGCTTTGTAGGCAACGCAACCGAAAAAGACGGACAGTGGCCCGATAGCCTGCTTATGATGGGTAAAATATTTCAGCAGGGTGGTTATCAAACGGGTTATGTGGGCAAGTGGCATTTGCCCGTACCCACCAAAAAAGTGAGTCAGCATGGCTTTACTTACATTGAAAATACCAACTTCTTAGATTATAACGATGGGGCAACGCCCTCTTTTTGCGCGCGTTTTATTAAAGAGAACAAAGAAAAACCATTTTTACTGGTGGCCTCGTTCCTTAATCCACACGATATTTGCGAATGGGCCCGCGATGAAGATTTAAAAATGGATGTACTTGAAAATGCACCTCCTGCAGACCAGTGCCCGCCACTGCCGGCTAACTGGCAAATTCCGGCTAATGAGCCACAAATTGTACGCGATCAGCAAAAAACAGTAGGCTTACGTACTTATCCATCGGTAAATTACACACCCGAAAAATGGCGCCAATACCGCTGGGCCTACAATCGTCTGGTAGAAAAAGTAGATCAGTACATTGATCAGGTATTGTATTCGCTCAAAAAATATGGCGTAGAAAAAAATACCATCATCGTTTTTACGGCCGACCATGGCGATGGTTACGCCGGGCATAGCTGGAACCAGAAACAAATTTTGTACGAAGAAGCCGCTAAAGTTCCTTTTATTGTTGCTAAAATGGATGGCTCATTAAAACCCCGGACAGATGAAATGCTCGTGTGCAACGGAACAGATATTATCCCCACAATTTGTGGTTTAACCGGTATTCAAAAGCCTGCTTACTTAAAAGGTATGGATATTAGCAAGCGAATAAACAATCCGGCTCAAAACCTGCGCGATACACTCGTTATTGAAACTGATTTTGCCGATAACGAACAACTGCTTGGCATTAACGGACGCGCCGTAATTACCAAAGATTTTAAATACATCGTGTACAATAAAGGAGCGATTAAAGAGCAGTTATTTAATTTAGCCAACGATCCCGGTGAGATTAAAAATCTGGCGGTTGATAAAGCCTATAAAAAGAAACTGATTGCTATGCGCAACTATCTTAAACAATGGTGTAAAAGCAATGGCGATCAATTTACATTAGCCCTATAATCCTATAATTTTCTTCCGTCCACCGATTTATCGCTTGTCACTTAGGTGTTAGAAAGTCTGAGGTCGGAAGTTCAGGTACTTAACATCTTCTTCGCACTCAAGTGTACTAAGGTTGCCGGGGTTCGGAACGGGGTCATTGGTGTTCTGAACAGTGTCATCGGAGTTCGGAACGGGGTCATTGGGGTTCGGAACGGGGTCATTGGGGTTCGGAACGGGCTCATTGGTGTTCTGAACAGTGTCATCGGAGTTCGGAACGGGGTCATTGGGGTTCGGAACAAGGTCGCCGGTGTTCGGAACGAGGTCGCCGGGGTTCGGAACGGGATAGTCGGTGTTCTGAACAGTGTCATCGGTGTTCGGAACGGGGTTGTCGGTGTTCGGAACAGGGATAGTTGGTGTTCTGAACAGTGTCATCGGGGTTCAGAACAGGGGCGTCGAGGTTCTGAACGAGGTCGCCGGAGTTCGGAACAGGGTCATTGGTGTTCTGAACAGTTCCATCGGGGTTCGGAACGAGATCGCCGGAGTTCGGAACAGGGATAGTCGGTGTTCTGAACAGTGTCACCGGGGTTCGGAACGGGGTCATTGGTGTTCGGAACAGTGTCGTCGGTGTTCTGAACGGGGTGATTGGGGTTCGGAACGGGGTCGTCGAGGTTCGGAACAGGGATAGTCGGTGTTCGGAATGGGGGGGGCGAGGTTCGAAACAAGGATCATTGGTGTTTAGAGATACAAAAAAGTGTTTTCTGCCATTAAAATTCATCCCTCACCCCCCTTCAAAGGGGGACGGGATTTCCAACGGGGTAAATGCCGCTTTGATTTCGATTAGCATCTCGATTAAAGTAGATCTTTCCCCCTTTGAAGGGGGCAGGGGGATGATAATTGAGATAATATAGTTAATGAGTAATACACAAATTTATCTCCGAACGGAGTCGCCAGAGTTGGGAAAGTTTGGAGTTTAGAGTTTGGAGTTTGGAGTCTGAGGGGGTGAAAAAGACTAAAGCTAAAAGCTTGGTGCCCTTAGGTGTCTTAGGTGGTGAAAAAGCTGAAAGATGTAAAATGGACGAAGGAATAAAACACCCAACTCTGTGTCCTCTGCGTTTTTTTCCTTTGTGTACTTTGCGGTTAAAAGAAAAGTCGGAGGTCGGGGTCAGAAGTCTGGGTGCTTAAGATATTGCTCGCTACTCAGGTGTGCTTAGGTGTCTTAGGTGGTTGAGCAAGTTTGGAGTTTAGAGTTGGGAGTTTGGAGTCTGAGGGGATGTCGCTTGCTACTCAGGTGTTCTTAGGTGTCTTAGGTGGTGAAAAAGCTGGAAGATGGAAAATGGACGATGTAATAAAACCCCCAGCTTTGTGTCCTCTGTGCCTTTTTCCTTTGTGTGCTCTGTGGTTAAAAAGGAAAGCTGGAGGTCAGAATGTGTGCTGTTCAAAAAACAGTTTCATTAATAATGATAAATGTTTAAATTAATGCAGTAAAGCCAAATATATACTTTTCTAAATGAGGCATCAGCTATGTTGAAGGAGAATAATTACGGGATGATAAAAAATATTAAACATCAGATCAGAAAAGGCTGTGTATGCTTTTGCGCTGCATTAATCCCCCTGCTTGTGTTTTCGCAAGTTGCCCGGGCACAGGTAGATGGCCGGCATTTCAGGAACATTTCTGTCGATAAAGGCCTTTCGCAAAGTACCGTTTTTTCAATTAAACAAGATAGCCTGGGCTTTATCTGGATGGCCACTCAGGATGGTTTAAACCGTTATGAAAGTAAAGGTTTTAAAGTTTACCGTCCGGTAGATGGCGAAAAGAACGGCCTGCAATCACATTATATCCGTTGTTTGTTTGTCGATCATAAAGGCCTAATGTGGATTGGTGGCAATAAAGGCGTTAGCCGTTATAACTATGCATCAGACGATTTTGCAAATTATAAGCTGCCGGGAAGCCTCGGCGAGTGGTATATCTCCTCTATTACAGAAGATGCAGCCCATAGCATCTGGGCAACCACCATCACCGGCAGTGTATTTAAACTAGCAGCTGGCGAGTCCCAATTTAAGCAGGTTAATTTCGATGCTGTTGAACATGGTATAAAAAAGATTACCTACATCAGTGTCTGGAACAAAAATATGTTAATGGGTACCGATGTTGGTCTATTTGAATTTAGCGGACAAGGCCACCGGCTTAAAAAGTTAAATTTAGGTGTAGATAAACCGGCCATAAACGATGTAAATATCGACGGCAGCAATTTGTGGGTAGCCACAGAAGGCAACGGACTCATTAAATACGAAAGCCCAAACGCTAAGCTTAAGTTTTTTACCCATCAATCTGCCCAAAATAGCATTGCCGATAACAATGTCAGGTGTATTGGCAAAGATGAGGAAGGTAATTTCTGGCTGGGTACATTTAAAGGATTGTCTGTTTTAAATCCAGGTAACAACACACTGGAAAATTATTTTCATCAAATTTCGCAGCCTTATACCATCAGTCAGAATTCGGTACGTTGCTTTTTTAAAGACCGGCAAAACGGCATTTGGCTAGGTACATTTTATGGCGGGGTTAATTACTACCACAAAAGCGATATCAAGTTTAACCTCTTAAGTCAGAATACCGGCCGCTTATCTTTAAACGATGAAGTAATCAGTGTAATTAAGGAGGATGCAAAGGGCAATTTCTGGATTGGTACCAACGATAAAGGTTTAAATTACTGGAATCGGGCCGCCAATACCATCAGCTATTTTACCAGTAGCGAAAGCAATGCCAACAGTTTAAGCTCGAATAACATTAAAGCTATTGCCTTTGATGATAACCAAAATTTACTTGTAGGTATGCATAACGGTGGTTTTAACATCTTAAATCCTGCAACCGGTAATGTAAAGCGATATCGCCATAACGAGCAAGATCCCAACAGTATTGCAGGCGATCTGGTTTATGCCATTTTGAAAGATTATAAAAGCCGGATCTGGATCGGCACCCGCTCGGGCCTGGATCAGTTTATTCCCTTGAACCAGACTTTTGAGCATATCCATTTAGACAGGGCAGGTAAAAGACCTGCTTCTGATGATATTACTTACCTTTTTGAAGACAGCAAACACCGGATCTGGATCGGAACTACCAACGGCATTACACTTTTCTATCCCGACAATCTGTTGTTTGATAACGACCTCGCCAGGCAGTTGCACGATGAGGTAATTAGTTGTATTACCGAAGATAAAAAGGGGAGGGTGTGGATTGGTTCGCGTGAAGGACTGATTTTATACGATGGCGGCCGGCAAAGCTTTGTAACCTATAAGGATAGGAAAGATTTTATAAAGGGCACTATTTACGGACTGCAGCCCGATAACGAGGGTAATTTGTGGGTTTCTACCAACCGCGGACTCATTCGCTACAATCCCGATACCAAAACAACACAGGCTTTTGATGAAAGTGATGGCTTACAGAACAATCAGTTTAACGATTATGCTTTTTGCAAGGCAAAAGACGGGATGCTGTTGTTTGGCGGTATTAAAGGCCTTTCTTATTTCTATCCATCGGGTATTAAGCAGCAACAATTGCCCTTAAAGTTAACTTTTACCGGCCTGGCTGTTTTTAATAAGAACGTAACCAGTGGAGATGATACCAAAATACTCGATAACCATATCGATCAGAGCGCCGAACTCAAATTTGCTTCAGCGTATAAACAGTTTACCATTCATTTCAATACTTTCAATTATATTTCTGCCAACAGAACCCGATACCTCTATAAATTGGATGGTTTAGATAAAGACTGGCAAAGTACCGAAGATTTAAAAATAACCTACAATAACCTGCGGGCAGGCAGTTATAATTTTCTGATTAAAGCCGTAGGACCAAATGGCGAAACCAGTGCGGTAAGGTCGTTAAAAATAATCATTTCCCCGCCCTGGTATAATGCTACCTGGTTTTACCTGCTCTTGCTGGCGCTGGCAGGTACTGGTAGTTACGTTGCCTACCGCATTATTGCCGAAAGGATTAAGGCTTTGCAGCAGCTTAAATTAGAGCGGGTTGATAAAGAGCGGGTGCGTTACATCAATCAGGTAAAAATGGATTTCTTTACCAATGTTTCTCACGAGTTAAGAACCCCGCTTACCCTTATTCTTGCACCACTGGAAGAGCTGATTAAGAAACCTTCGGCCGATAAGTTAATTACAAAGCGGCATGAAATGATGCTCATTAACGCCAAAAGGCTTTATAACCTGGTTGATCAGTTGTTCGAATTCAGGAAAACAGAAGCCGGCACACGGAAACTCAAAGTAGGTAAAAGCGATATTGTGAGCTTCATACACGAAATTTACGAGTCGTTTAAACCACTATCAGAAAAGAACGAGGTGCAGTACACGTACTACTCCAGCGAAGCGAAATTAGCCTTCTACTTCGATAGTGATGCCATGGAGAAAATACTGTTCAACCTCTTGTCTAATGCATTCAAGTACACGCGTGCACATCATAAAATCAATGTCGAACTCAGCACACAAAACAATTATGCCCTCATAACCGTAACTGATACCGGCGTGGGCATTGCTGCCGACGAAATAGCCAAGGTTTTCGATCGCTTTTATCAGGTTAACAACCAGGAAATGAATTTAGGCTCGGGCGTGGGGCTGGCTTTTACCAAAAGCCTGGTAGAGTTGCACCACGGAACAATTAAAGCAGAAAGTGAGCCTGGAAAGGGAAGTCGCTTTACCGTTTCCATTCCGATGGATGATGCCGCATATCAGCATGATGTAAGAACTGAAGCTACCCGCTACGAACTTTCTATTGTTACCGGTGAAGAAGCCCTCTCCGGAAATAACGACCTTGATACCGATCAGCTACTAACCACTGAGCCTGATGAAAACGATGGGCAAAGAAGCAGACTGCTCCTGGTTGATGATAACAAGGAAATTTTAGATTATCTGCAGGATTATTTTAAAGAAAGTTATGATATTACCACTGCTTTTGATGGTAAAATGGCATTGGATATTTTAGAAAAAGAACAGTTCGACCTGGTGGTGAGCGATGTAATGATGCCCGAATTGGATGGTTTGCATTTTTGTAAAAGATTAAAGCAGAATATCAATACTTCGCACATTCCGGTGGTGTTGTTAACTGCCAAAACAGAAGTGAGTCAGCAAATTAAAGGCCTTGAAATGGGTGCCGACGACTACATGACCAAACCTTTTTCGGTAGATATGCTGGGCGCGAAAATTGCCAGCCTGTTAAAATCGCGCAAACGTTTAAAAGAATATTACAGCGGAAGCAAGGAGGTTGTGCCTCAAAACCTGGCTTTCAACACGCTCGATGAAGAGTTTTTAAAAGAAGCGATTGAGATTGTAGAAAAATACCTCTCCGATTCTGACTTCTCGGTAGACAAATTTAGCCGCGAGATTGGCATGAGCCGCTCAAACCTCTATTTAAAATTTAAAGCCATAACAGGCGAATCGGCAACTGATTTTATTAAACGGATCAGGTTTAATAAAGCCGTAGAACTGATGCAGAGCAAGCGTTACACTATTGCGCAAATTACCTATATGTGTGGTTTTAATTCGCCCTCGTATTTTTCTACCGCATTTAAGCAGTATTATGGCTGCATGCCGAGCGAATATTTTGAGAAGAAAAGTCAGTAAGAAAGCCAGATTATCTTTTCTACTGGCTGGTGTCCACACCTGCCAGCTTTTGATTATCTGCTTCGGTGGATGATATCCCGACTGATAGACTGCGGATATTTGAAGCCAGTTTAACGAAATAGCTATAAAACACAAAAGCCTCGATTTTCATCAGTCTTTTCAGCTGGTTTTTTACCTTTTGAAGTATAGCAGCGCATTTCGCATTTAAACCAACATGCTTTTTTTATTGAAAATGTGTTATTGCAAGCGGTAATTTCCTAAATTGCTTGCAAATTTATAATTGATTGAAAGCAAATTCCGGTAATAATCAATTTTGGCCTCGTTTATTGCAGGGCGATCGCCAGGCTTTAAATGAAATTTATCGATTACATGCAGATGCCTTGTTTCGATACGGGATTCGCTTGTTACATGATGAAAACGCAGTTCAGGATTGCATTCACGATCTTTTTCTAAAAATATGGAGCAACCACGCCCGGTTAAGCGATACCGATAACGTTCGCTATTACCTCATCTCTTCATTAAGGAATACCATTATTAACTACCGAAACCAGCAAGGTAAAATTGAGCATCAGGAGTTACAGGAACGTGATGGCTTTGCCATGGATTTTACCGTAGAATCTCAATATATTTTAAAAGAAGAACAAACTGAAAAGGCTCAAAGGCTTGCTGAAGCAATGAATCAGCTAACAGCCAGACAAAAAGAAATTATTTATCTGCGCTATTTCGAAGAACTCAGTTATGATCAGATTGCCGAGATGATGGATCTCAGCAAAAAGGGTACCTATAAGCTGAGCGCCAGAGCGCTGGAAGCATTAAGGGAAATTCTGCAGGTTGAAAAAGCAGTTCTCATTGCGCTTTTGGTATCGTTAAAACATTGATTTTATTTTTTTCTGAAAAAAATCATTTTCCGTGGGGTAATTATTTAACTTCTGCTGTTTGTATAGTTGAATGGTTAAAAACCATGAATCAACTATGCCAAACTCAAACTACAATAACTTCAATTCAGAAGATTTTTTAGCTGATGCTGATTTTTTGCGATATGTCAAAAAAGCAAATCAACAGGATGTACAATTTTGGGAAAGTTGGCTAAAAGATGAGCCTGAGAACAAAGCCGCATTTTTGCAGGCCAGGCTTCAGCTGCAAATCATTTTAAGCAGTAAGGATCGGGTTATTTCGGCTACTCAGGCTGATGCTTTGTTGGATCGGATTAACCAGTCTATTGATGGATTGGTACACAAACGCCGTTTACGCATCCGTCGCATGATCTGGAGCTCAGGTATTGCGGCAAGTTTACTTTTGATCCTTTTTGGCGTTTGGTTTTTCAACTCAACAGTACATATTAACACCACATTCGGCGAATCAAAATTGGTGTTGCTCCCAGATGGCTCTGAAGTGCGTATGAACGCAAATTCATCGTTAAGCTACCCAAGGGCATTTAAGTGGACTAAAAATCGTATGGTGTTACTTACGGGCGAAGCTTTCTTTAAAGTGAAACATTTTAACCAAAATCCATCAGCTGTTAAAAACGGTGAGCTGTTTATAGCGCAAAGCAATAAACTTAAGGTTGAGGTTCTGGGAACGGTTTTCAACCTGAAATCGCGGCCTAATGTAAACGAAGTTACTTTGATTAAAGGTAAAGTAAGGGTTAAAGCCATTGGCAGTGGAGAAGCGCGAATACTGAAGCCCGGAGAAATGGCAAGACTTGGTACAGACAGCAGGTTTATGGTAAATGTTACCACTACAGTACCTCAAACATCATGGATTGGCAATAAAATATTAATGACACAAACCCGGGTAGGAGATATCATTGCCGAATTTGAAAACCTCTACGGATATAAAGTGATTTTGCCAGATACCACAATGGCCGATAAAAGGATTGACGGTACTATTTCTACCCTTAATGGAGAAAGCATGCTCTTTGTGCTTAAAAATATTTTAAACGTAAACGAAAGACGAGAAGGAAAAACCATTTACCTGGAAAGACGATGAAAAACTAAGTTTAATAAACCAATACTAACTAACCAACCTAAACAATTTAATGAAACAATTTACACAAACCCTAAAAAGGGGCATTGTGCTTATGCTTGTGGGCGTATCTATTGCTGCGGGTGCTTTTGCACAGCAAAACAGCATACCCCTGGCTGATGCACTTAACCTGATTGCGAAAAAGTACAATGCCAAATTTGCTTACGAACACCGCATTGTTCAGGGCAAAACAGCAGATAGAAATGAAGCATCAAAAGCTAAAAACCTGGAAGAAGCACTTAAAGATGTATTGTATCCAAATAATTTACTGTTTTTATATGTAAGCGAAGGCAACTATACCATCGTAACCCGTGATACGAAAACCAGCTTATCGGTGATTATTGAACCGAATGCTGCAAAAGTAAACGATAAATCCAATGAGCACTATATAACAGGCAGGGTAGAAGACGAGAATGGTAACCCTATGCCTGGGGCTACCTTAAAAACCAATGCTACCAATCAAACTTTTTTAACCAATTCCAGTGGCGAATTCGCCATGTTTGTGAGTCCTGATGCAACAGAGCTTAGTGTTTATTACCTGGGCTACGAACCCTTCTCCCAAAAGATTAACGCCAATACCAAAAGTTTAAGAATGGTGTTAAAAGCAACTGTTAATCAATTGGAAGAAGTAAATGTGGTTTCTACAGGTTATCAAAAAATATCGAAAGAAAGGGCTACCGGAGCGGCAACAGTAATTACGGCCAAAGAACTTGAAAAAGTACCGGTTCCAAATGTACTTTACCGTTTAGAAACCATGGTGCCAGGCGTAAAAATAACCCTCAATTCAGGTGATAATAGTTTTGTGTATGGCAATACCATGAACGCTATAAATGGTGGTACACGTACCAGAGGGACCAGTGATTACGGCATGACCGTTCGTGGCAGGGGATCACTGCCAGGTCCGCAGGGTTCAGAAAGTTTTCCGTTAATCGTTATCGATGGAGCCATTTCTGAAAACGATATCTCAACCATTAATCCAGACGATGTAGAAAGTATAACTTTTCTAAAAGATGCTGCGGCCGCTTCAATTTGGGGCGTGCGTTCCGGAAACGGTGTAATGGTAATTACTACCAAAAGAGGGAAGAACAATCAGGCACCAGTTATCAATTTTTCTGTAAATGCTGCGGTTTCCAATCATCCTGACTTAAATAAGTTACCACTTATGAACGCTGCTCAAACCATTGCTTTTGAGCAGGAACTGGTAAACAAAAACTTAATTATTGCGCCAAGCAACACTACGCCGATGGGGCAGCCTTTAGCTACAGTAACCGATTTAACCTTTAAACTTAAGGCCGGAACGATTTCGCAGAGTGATTATAATACAGCCATTGCCCGTTATTCAACGATGGATAACCGCAGCCAGGTAGCGGATTATCTGTTAAGACCTGCTAACAACCAGGTTTATAATTTTTCGGTAAGCGGTGGTAATAATTATTCAAATTATTTTTACTCAGCTTCTTATGCCAATGAAAACCCTTATGCAGTTGGAAACAATGGTCAACGGCTTACCGTTACTTTAAACAATACATTCAAATTATTTAAAGTAGCAACATTATCAACCAATGTTAAGGGTGCTTTCTTAAAATATAAAAATAATGGCATTAGCTTAAATACTTTATATGCACCATCAGCTACTGCGTTTATGCCTTATGATCAATTGGTTGATGATAATGGAAATCGTGTTGCTTATTCAAGAAGGTATTATGCCGGCTGGGTAAATACTTTATACCCTAAAGGATTTTTAAACTGGGGTTATAATGCCCTGGATGAAGTTGAAAATGCCGATAACACGCAAAAGGATAACAACTATAGCGTTAACCTTAACTTAAGCGTTCCGGTATTTAAAGGGCTAACGGCCAACGCATTTTATGCAAATGAGTTTGGGTTTAGTAATGCCCGGAGGTATTATAATGAGCAAAGTTTTTATTATCGTGATTTTGTGAATGGTTATACACCAATACCCACTACAGGCAATGCAACCAATAGCATTGGGCTGGCTAAAGGCGCAGGTATTTTAAATAGCCAGAATACTACTGCCAATAACTATACGCTAAGAGGGCAGTTAAATTACGACCGCACATTTGGTGCCGATCATCAGGTAACGGCCATTGCAGGTAGCGAAATCAGGGAAACCAATGCCGGCCAAACCACGGGTACACTATACGGTTATAACACCGGAACTGGTTTATCGAGACCGGTAGATTTTTTTACTCCATATCCTACAATTGCAGGTTATAGTAGCTCATTAAGTGGATCTTATCCAACGCTTCAGGATAAAAAAAGAAGGTTTTTATCTTATTACAGTAATGCTGCCTATACCTATAAATCAAAATATACACTGTCTGGAAGCGTGAGGTATGATGATTATAATAATTTTGGGTTAGACCGCAGTTTCAGGGCAACTCCGCTGTATTCATTCGGTGCAAAATGGGATGCCTACAAAGAGACCTTCCTGAAGAACGTTTCGTGGATCTCGAATTTAAGTCTGCGCGGAACCTATGGCGTAAATGGCAATATCTCTACACAGCTATTCCCTTTTACCTGGATTTCTGTTGGAGCTGCCGATCTGACTACAGGCTTGCCTTATGCCAGTATTATTTCGCCGGCCAACCCGGAATTGAGGTGGGAGAAAACTTATATGAGCAATATCGCCATAGATTTCGGTTTCCTGAAAAACAGGTTATCGGGCTCGGTAGATTTTTATCATAAAGATGGAAAAGACCTGCTGTACCAATTTCCGATTAACGGTACTTACGGGGTAACAACATTAACCCGCAATTCGACAAGAATGACCGGCAAGGGAGTTGATGTTGCCCTGAACGGAATTATTTATACCGCAAAAGATTGGGATATTACATCAAGGCTTAATTATGCCTATAATACCAATAATGTAGAGGATACGCGTTTTGTTCCTACATCAAGTTTTTATGCCAACCCGGCTTATGGCTCGCTGTTGGCCGGCTATCCAAGTGATAAAATATTTGTTTACCGCAATGCAGGTTTAGATGCAACCGGGATGACTTTGGTTTACGATGAAAACGGAAATAAAGTGGCCGCTAACCAAAACGTAACCAACGTAGCAGCGCTGAAATATGCAGGCAGGAGTGCGCCAAGCCATTTTGGAAGTTTTATTCAGAGTGTAAGGTACAAAGATTTTACCCTGATGGCAGTTGCCAGCTATCAGTTTGGAAGTGTATTCTTAAAGCCTACAGCAAGCAGTTACTCCAGCTCCAGATTAGGAGTGAAGTATGACCTGCACGAAGATGTAGCAAGTAGATGGCAGAAAGCAGGTGATGAGGCAACCACTAACGTGCCCGGGATGGCAGGCACTTTTGCCGGAACCAGCTTGTTGCGTTATCAGCAATCAGATATCAATGTTTTAAAAGGAGATTATATCCGTTTAAGGGAACTTTCATTGAGTTACAGGATTCCGACAGAAAAAATTACCAGTAAAATAAAAGGAGCAACTTTCGGTTTTAATGTGCGCAATTTAGGGCTTATCTGGACAGCAAACAAAGCCGGATTAGATCCTGATGTATTGCCGAACCTATCCAGCACTACGCTGGGTTTACCGCCAACTGTTTCGTATAATTTTTCGCTTAACCTAAACTTCTAAATTCAAAGGTCATGAAAATCAATTATAAAGCTATCGTTTTAGCCGCAACTGCATTGATCTTTGCAGGTTGCAAGAAATTTGTAGAAATCAAGACACAAGGTAATCTGGTGCCTAACCAAACCATCAATTATCGTTATTTACTTAACAATACTTCTGGTTTCGAAACCAATCCCAATTTATTCGATTTTGCTGCTGATGATATCAATATTACGGATGCTACACAGATGACCTCGCTCTCTGGCAGTGCATTTTATTATTACTACGTGGCTAGCTATACCTGGCAGCCAGTATTTTATGTGGCAGGCAGCACCAATGAAAATGACCTTAACTGGAATGCTTCATACGCGGTTATTTTAAACTGCAATACCATTATTAATGAACTGCCGGGAAGCGATGGCACCCAGCAAGATAAGGATGCGCTAATTGCTGAGGCAAAGGTGCACCGTGCAGATGCTTACCTGACTTTAGTAAATGCTTATGCGAAGCCTTTCAACGCATCAACAGCCAGTACCGATCTGGGCCTGCCTTTACTTACCGTTCAAACGGTGAGTCAGAGTTTAAAACGTGCCTCTGTTCAACAAGTGTATACCCAGATTATTGATGATTTAACATCGGCCATACCAGCTTTGCCCAATACACAGGCGTATAATACCTTGCCTAGTAAAGCATCGGCTTACGCCGAACTGGCCCGTTGTTATTTGTATATGAATAATTATGCTGAGGCAAACCGCTATGCAGATTTAGCACTTGCTTTAAGAAATACCTTAAATGATTTGGCGGCCTATACAAGCACCTCAACGAACTATCCACGCCGTATTGCCGATCCTGAGGTAATCCTGTCAAAAATTACCAATGGTGGTACAATGGCTTATACGCCAACAGCCTTTAAATTAAGCGATGAGTTGTTAAGCTTACTGGGTACTGCAGATCAGCGCTACAATTTGTTTACCGTGCCTGGAGCTACCATTGGAAGCGGCTACACCGGCAGGTTTTTTTACAAAGAACGTTTTGTTGGCGAAACCAGAAATGTTGGTCCATCGGTGCCCGAAATGATGTTGATTAAGGCTGAATATTACGCGCGCAACAATGATGCTGCAAACGCCATGTTATGGGTAAACCGGTTACGCGAAAAACGCTTTAAGGCGACAGATTACGTAGCAATGACGGCAACATCACCGGCAGATGCCTTAACAAAAGTAATTGAAGAAAGACGCAGGGAATTTTTTGGCAGAATGCTGCGCTGGTGGGATATGCGCCGGTTAAAAAGTGAGCCCGCATTTCAAAAAACCTATACCAGAACCTTTAACGGAACTACCTATACTTTAGCACCAAACAGCAATCGTTATGTATTTCCGATAGCCGAATCGTTGAGGCAGTTAAATCCTGAACTTGAAGCAAATCCTTAATTAAAATAACAGAAAACCATAAATGAAAAAAAGTATCATCATTGCAAGTGCCATTTCGGTACTTGCAATTTACACCAGCCGGGCTCAGGAAAATTTTTCTTTAACACCCCGTGCAGCTGTTCCCGGAACCACCGTAAAAGTAGCTTACAATCCGGCCAAAACCGTACTTAATAATAAAAAAAATGTGAGTGCAGAGGTTTACCAGTTTCGCAACTATAAATGGAAGAAAGAAGAAATCAAGCTGACTAAAAAAGATAGCCTGTGGACTGCAGATTACATGTTGCCGGCCGATGCAGCCCTGGTAGCTTTTAAGTTTAAAAGTGGCAAGCTCTCTGATATCGGGCATGCTTATGGCTGGATACTTTCAGATAAGGATGGGAAAAATATTCCTGGTGGCTACGCCGGATGGGCTTTTTTGAGGAACGGTTCGGTACCCGAATTCTTCCCTGATTATACCGATAATAAAGAAATGATTGGCGATGATGTGGTAGTTTACTGGATGGAACAGCAAGTAAGACAACATCCGGCAACCAGAAGATATATCGCTTACCCATGGCTCAAAGTATTAAATAAAATCGATCATCAAAAAGCGCAGACACAGGCAGTAAAAGATATTGCCTACCTGAAAAATCTTCAAAACTTTACGGAGCGTGATCTCGGCGATATCAAAAAGATTTATGCAGAGGTGCTTAACAATAAAGTGGCAGCAGATTCTATGTCGAAAGTAATTGCCGGAATCGATTCGGCAGCCATTAAAAAAGCAAACCCCGATAAACTGGCTGCTTTTAAAGCACTGGGCTCGGAACGTGATTATAAAAAGGTACTGGCGCTGAATATTAATTTTTTAGAACGCTATCCATCCGAAAAAGCCGACAGAACTTTTGATCAGAATAACTGGATTGATTACTCCAGGATTTACAGCACCATTGCGATTATTGCCTCGGTAGAAAAAGATACGGTTACCTACAAAAAATACCTGGCTAAAACACCTTTTGCCAGTTTATCTACCATTTTTTATAAATGTATGCAAGTACCTTACGTTTCATTAAAAACGTTTGATGCACAGCAGGCTTATGTGTACGCCCGTCCGATAGTTGATCGTTTTTTTCAGTTTAGTGATGAAAAACCTGAGCATTTTATGGATGTATACTTTGATAGCATGCCTACCTATGCCGATATATTGATGCATTTGGGTAAAAATGAAGTGGCGTTAAGTCTGGCAACTTCTGCCCAGCAAAAATACCAATATGAAAAAGCTACCCTAAACGAATTGCAGGCTGTTTTATTAGAAAAGTTGGGAAAAACGGATCAGCTACAACAGGTGCTGGAAAACAGTATGCGCAAAAATCAAATGAGCCCGGTAATGTTGGATATGTTGAAGAAAAGTTATGTGAACCGTACCAAATCAGAAAACGGATACCAGGCCTATCTATCTACACTGAAAGATGTGAAGCTCGATTCGGCATTGGAAAACAAGGTAAGACAATCGATGATTAAAAAAACTGTTCCAAATTTCAATGTAAAAAGTAACCGGAACGGCAAAATGGTTTCGTTAAATGATTTGAAAGGAAAAGTTGTTGTATTTGATTTCTGGGCTTCATGGTGCGCGCCTTGCAAGGCTGCATTTCCGGGTATGAATATGGCAGTGCAAAAATACAAAGACGATAAAGATGTGGTTTTCTACTTTGTTGATACACAGGAGAAAATGAAAGACTACGAAACTTATGTTAGCCAATATTTAAAAGACCACAATTTTGATTTTAATGTATTGTTTGATGCAGATGCTAATTTTTCGAAAAGCTATGGTGTAGGTGCCATTCCGCATAAAATGGTTATTGATAAGAACGGGATGTTGCGTTTCTCAGAAGTTGGTTACATGGGAAGCCCGTCAGAACTGGTTGATGAAATAAGTATGATGATTGAACTGGCGCGCAAAGGAGAATAACATGAGAAAATTGATTTTTGTAGTAACCTTGCTGTTTTCGGTAAATGCATTATACGCCCAAAACACCGATGTAACATTTAAAAACGGAGATGGAACCATTACTTTCGGAGGAACCTTGTCTGTTCCTGCTGCTGAAAAAAATAGTGGTAATGCTGTTATTTTAATTTCAGGGACGGGTAAGCAGGATCGGGATGGGAATATGGCGGGCCACCCATGGTTTAAAGTGCTTGCAGCGTACCTGGTTGATAAAGGCTTAACCGTATTGCGTACCGATGATCGGGGAGAAGGTAAAACGACCGGGAAATATGAAACTGCCACCACTGGCGATTTCGCAAAGGATGCACTTTCGGCAGTGGCTTATTTAAAATCCAGAAAGGAGCTAAAACTCAAAAAGATCGGATTACTGGGGCATAGCGAAGGTGGTGCCGCAATTACCATTGCAGCGGCAGCATCGAAAGATGTTGCATTCCTGATCAGTTTATCCGGATTGGCCACAAATGGTTACCAGGCGCAGATTTTGCAAAATGAAGATATAGTAGCTGCAGCCCCCATACCAGACCGTGATAAAAAGCGCTACAATGAAATTAATGCGCTGATGTTTAAAACAGCACTGAAATATGCTGATTCATCGACATTAGATACCATGTTGAACCGGGCATATGCCGCCTGGAAAGTAAAAGATGATGCGCTAATCAAATCAGAAGGGGTTGAGTTTGATCATTTCCGTTATCCGATTTACAGCTATGTAAATAATGCAACGGGGCCATGGTACCGTTATTTTATAAAGTATGATCCTGCACCTTATCTTGCCAAAATTAAAGTGCCGATTCTGGCCATCAATGGCAGTAAAGATATTATGGTTAATCCGGCTGTGAATTTGGCGGACTGGAAAAAACTATCGGCCGCAGGTGGGAATAAAAATGTAAAAACCATCGAATTACCTGGGCTTAACCATCTGTTGCAACACTGCAAAACGTGCCAGATTCAGGAGTACAAAGAAATCAAAGAAGATATTGCCCCAGAAGTATTTTTAGAAATAGGAAAGTGGCTTAAGGAGCAGAAAATAATTAATTAGTTAATGATGACTGTAAACGCGGTTGACGGATGTCGCCGCGTTTTACAATAAATCAAGGAAGGGAAATAAATTTTGGATCAGTGATCCTAATTAAGCGGCAGCCTGAATGAAAATGTACTGCCTTTCCCGAATTCACTGTCTACCCATATTTTTCCCTGGTGCCGTATTATAATTTCAGCACACAGGTACAAACCTATTCCGAAACCAGAGATGGTGCTGTTACTTTCGACACGGTAATATCGCTCAAACAGCTTTTGCTGGTGCTCTGGTTTAATTCCAATTCCCTGATCAGTTACACTAATGGTAATGTGATCGTTTTCAGTTAAGTAGCTCATTTTAACCTCACTTCCGGGCATCGAATATTTGAAAGCATTGCCCAGGAGATTTTGAAGTACCTGGCCTATTTTGTTTCGGTCTGCATAAACCATTACCTCATCGGTAACAGATAGGTTAACCGGATAACCGGTAGTTAAAGCTACGGTTTCTTCACGTACTTCTTTCAGCAACGCTGTTATTTCAAATGCCTGCTTATCAATGGCAATCTTACCCGATTCCAAGCGGGAAACATTTAAAAAGCCATCAATCATCCGCGTCATGCGTTTAACCTGGTTTAAAGATTTTTCAATCGTAGCAAGCATTGTACTTTCCTGATTGCGGTTGGCGTGGTGCTGCAGCAATTGCAGATAAGCGTTTATCGAAGTAAGCGGCGTTTTAAGTTCATGGCTCGCCATCCCGATAAAATCATTCTTGCGTTGCTCGTCTTCTTTTTGTTCGGTGATATCTAAAACAGAGCCAATAAAGCGCAGAGGCTGATCATGAACGTCGAAATAAACCTGTCCCTTTGCCCTTATCCACCTCAGTCTTTTGTCTTCATATCCAATGGTTCTGTATTCTATATCATAAATGCCATTGCTGGCCTGCTTGTCAAAAACATAAGCCAAAACCGAATTTATCCTGTCTAAATCTTCTGGGTGGAGGTTTTGCAAAAAATCGCGCTCAAATTCCACCTCATCTGAATGGCTGATTCCAAATAGCAGCCTGCACCGATCGTCCCACTCCAGGCGGCCGGTAACCATATCCATATCAAAAGTACCCAGTTCTGCAGCCTCTTTCGATAACCTGATTTGTTCGTAAGCCTTTTGAAGTTTATCTTTAGATTTGACATATTCGGTAACTTCAGTAGCGGTTTGCATCAAACCAACCACCTGTCCGTTTTCTTTTAGTGGCGTATAGGTCAGATCATAATAGCCTAACATCGATTCGCCATTTTTTACCAGTGTGATGCCAACAGCGGGCACATGATGCGTAAGCCCCGTCCGGTAAGCGTAAAACAGTTCATCAACTACCGGTTGCCCAACGAGTTCAGGTATTGCCTCAAACCAGGTTTTTCCTAAAACTGAGGCATCCCTGCCAATTAAATTCAACATCGGCTCGTTGATCACATCAAAAACCATATCCTCGCCTTTTGTAATCAGCATCGCAACGGGAGAGGAGTGGACCATATTTTTAAACCATTCGCGGCTCCGCTCAAGTTCCGTCCAGCTCTCTAACATTTCGTCCTGCTCACGATCATGTGCCTGAAATTTCAAAGAAAGTGAATCTCCGGGCATGTTGAACTGGTTTTCCTCAGCCATTTGTATATATTCGATACCGGGACGTTTTACTGAAGCTTCCAGCTGGCCTAAGCTCAGGTTATCAGCAACAATTGCATCTATCTGTTCGATTTGGCCTGAAGTTTTAGATATTAACCAAACCGCGATTTTTGACTCGCCTGAAGTCTCTTCAAGCGCGCTGGCAAAATAGCTATAGCCTGAAAACGGCGCTATGCTTGCTTCCAGCGCCGGAATTTGTACCGGTAGCGAAGCTATTCCCGGAGCCGCTTTTAGCTGATGAAAAAAAGCAGGGAGAGTAGCAGATACATGCTCACCAATAATATTGCCGAAATGTTTACCCAAAATTTCTGCATGGCTTCCATTTACCAAATCCAGAAATTGCTCATTGGCAGCCTCCAGCTTCAGATTATTGGGCTCAATAATACATACAGGTATAGGTGCAAGTCTGATGAAATCGGAAATAATGGTCTTGTTCTGCATTTGGATAATCCCCTTAAATACAAAAGTAATCATTCTGATAATTTAGTCAAGCTGGTAGGCTAATTGATACGCTCAAGTTAATATTTTATCTTAGTAACATTTAATGTGGCGAAAAAGCATAGATTTGGAATTAATCACGCCATACCATAACTATATTTTGTCTGATTTCTTTTTTCCGCTTATTATCATCCTGGGAATGGGCTATGCTATACTTGCAAAAAAGCTAACCATTCCGGCTTCCTTTACCGGTGCTATCCTGGCCTGCATTATTTTCCTGGCTTCGGGTTATACCGGGTTTGCAATGATGACTACCTTTTTTATTTTGGGCACCCTGGCTACTTCGTGGAAACGGCATCAAAAGCAGGCATTTGCCAGCAAGGAGGAAACCAGAACAGGGCGATCTGCCTTTCAGGTATTTGCCAATGCAGGTGTTGCCGGTATTGCAGCTGTACTGGCTATACTATTTCCACAGCTCAGCAACCTCATGTTGCCCGCAATGGGCGCCGCTTTTGCTTCTGCTACAGCAGATACACTGTCGTCAGAATTGGGTATGGTTTACGGACGAAGGTTTATCAATATCATCACTTTTAAAGTTGAGCAATCCGGATTGGATGGCGTAATTAGTCTGGAAGGCACCCTGATTGGTATTGCAGGCAGCAGCATTATTGCAATGATTTATGCCTTGGGGCATGGCTGGAATAACAGCTTTTTCTTTATCATAATTGCCGGTACCATTGGCAATTTAACCGATTCTGTACTGGGTGCCCTGCTTGAACGGAAAGGGCATATAGGCAACAATATGGTGAATTTTTTGAATACCTTAATCGCAGCGTTGGTATTACTTGTGCTAATCAAGGCCGGAACCTGCTAAATTAGCGGTATTGTACTTTTTCGAGTATAGAAACTGTTTGCGACAGGTTCTGGATCATTTTATCTTTGAGTTCGATGGTTTTGTTCTTTTCGCTCAACAGGCTTTTTAATCTTTTAATCTCCTCAGCCGAGGCCTTTATCTCTTTTTGATTGTGGTCTGAAAATAACTTTCCCTTTTCATAGTAGCTGAAAAAGTTATAGCCCAATATCTCGCTTACGGTAGCCAGCAGCGCCACATCCAGGCTGGAGCTATTGATGATTTCCTGTGCCTTATTTTTACTGATGGCCATTTTTTCGGCCAATACGGCAACAGAAATTCCCTTGGTTTTCATTTCCTTCCAGATCATCAATCCTATGTGTACACTCATTATCGTCTCCGTTTTAAAATTCAAATTACCAAAATGTTAATCAATCCCCGAAAAATTCCTGTTAATGATAACCAGTCTAATTATATTCTTGGTTTAGACTGTTATGCTATAAATTGTATCGATTGCCGCTGCTTTGGGAAGGCGCTTTAGAATAGGTGGTTTGATATTTAGTGAAATATCTTGTTTTGCTGAAGCTAGTTCCCTGATTTGTAAACAGGATTGGTGGAGCGAATTTATTTAATGAGTGAAAAGGATCTGAAACAAAAAAGCCTCGATTTTCATCAAGGCTTTTCGTTCGATTTTTTTTTTGTACTCTCAAGTATCCAAATTACAAATCAATTTGAAAATGATTTAAAATTATTAGCCACGATTTTAGAGAAATAGCAAGGTTTGGGCCATTGGCGGCGGGAAATTTATTACATCATCGTAAAACCAAACACTCTTGATCAGGGCCTAACATTGATCCGCTAGGCGGTGGGGCTTTACAATGCCATAAGACCGGACTCTCGTTTGGATACAAAACGACAGATCAGATATGTAAAAAGTCCTCGCCGATATTAATCGGCAAGGACTAATTAACCATAAATAAGGAGCAACCTGTTTTAGGATAAGTCACTCATTTTTAGGTTAATTCCTTCCGGCGATAACTCCGCCATCAATGTCCCATATAGCACCTGTTACCCAGCTTGTCTCATCCGATAAAAGAAAATTAATGGTTTTTGCTACATCCTCAGCTGTTCCTACCCGTCCGATAGGATGAAAGCTATTGAAACCCTGTAAGGTTTCGGTGATCTGATCTGCTTCGATAAATGAACTATAGATGGGTGTAACCACAACCGCAGGAGATACCGCATTTACCCGGATATTATAGTCTGCGAGCTCCATAGCCAGGTGATGGGTCAGACTGTGAAGGCCTGCCTTAGCCATGGAATATGCTGATGATGGGGTAGCCTTAATAGCCTGTTTGGCCCACATAGATCCAACATTGACAATAGAGCCTCCGCCATTTTCTTTCATTACCCTGGCAGCGGCCTGGGTGATCAGGAAGAAAGCCTTATTGAAATCGTGATAGATATCATAATCCTCCAGGCTGTGTTCCAGGAAAGATTTGGGTTTAAAATATCCGGCTGCATTTACCAGGTATTTTAATTCCGGTAGTTCCCTACTGAGCTTTTCAGCGAAATTTTTAACTTCTTCAAGGTTCGAAAGGTCTACGGGAAAAATGCGTACTTTTCCTCTGTGTGATAACTCTTTCTCAGCGGCATGAAGGTTATCACCATCCCTTGCGACAATAACCACTTCAATACCTGTAGCGAGCAATATTTCTGCTGTGGCTTTGCCCATACCGGTAGAACCACCAATAATTAATGCTTGTTTCATTTTCTGTTTTTGATTTTATTTAGGGTATTAGGCCACGGTATAGATTTTAACATCCGGGCTGGCTTGAAGCAGTGGCTTTAGTGAGAGCACCACATCTTTATTAAATAGCTCGCTACCCAGATATTGCTGGGCGCTTTCAACACTGTCGAATCCGTGAAGAACCTGAACATTTTCTACATGTACAAGGAGCTCTTTGGACAATGCGCCTTTAATTGTTTCAAGAAATGGCGCTTTGTATTTTTGGTATATACCTGCTGCATTTGCCCTATCAGTATCCTTGATCTGTAAGGTAATTTCTAAATATGCCTTTGTCATAAAAATTGTGTTTTAATTTCTATACAAAGGTCTGTAGCAGGCAGCTCGCAAAAAATGGAGAGAATGGAGAAGATATGGTAATAATCGGAAACAGGGTTTTTAGACAGGCCAGATGCTTAACAGTAAAAATCCCCCCATGCTCCCAATTAATATTATCAGAACGGTATTCATATTTTTAATTAACATGGTCAGTGCAAAACATACGGCTAATATGACGCTGCTTTGCCAGTGCTGGATCGACGATGTGAAAAGATGAAGGCCAACAACTGCTATTATGGAAATCGAAGCCGCACTTAATCCGTCCAGGAACAAGCGCAGCTTTATACTTTTTCTTGCAGCTGATAATAGTCGGTGCAAAAAGAAGGAGATAAAAAAGGAAGGCAGGAAGATAGCAACGGTGGCCAGAACGCCCCCCATCCAGCCATGAATAAGATAACCAGCAAAAGTTGCACTGGATAGTATGGGGCCAGGGGTAATCTGTCCCACAGCGATTGCGTCCATGAGCTGTTGCCTCAAGAGCCAATGGTTATTTCTCACCAGTGCTTCATCCATATAGGCAAACAATACATACCCACTCCCATACAACACCGCACCAATTTTCAGGAAAATCAGAAACAGCTTAGCATCTGTAACGTGGCTATTTGTTTCTGATGTCATAGAGGATAGCATGAGCCCGGTAAATGCTGGCAAAATGTCTTTCGAGTGATGGATGATGTAGTTGATCAAACCTGCACCAATGATCAACAAAACTTCGTTTAAACCAAATAAAGAACCTGCAAAAACAAAGAGGCAAAGGATGATTAACTTAATATCGCTTTTTACAGTTGCATTCCACAAGCGGAATACTGTTCCTATAACAAGGGCTGTAGTAGCTGGACGCAAGCCAAACAAAAAGCGCTGTACGTCTGGAAGCGCACTGTACTTTTGATAAAAGAAACCAAACATCAGGCAAATAAGCATTGCTGGAAATATATAGCAAATGCCTGCTACCACTAACCCCAATCTTCCGCCTCGTTCTTTACCGCAATGCATGACAACTTCAACAGCATTCGGACCTGGAATGATATAGGATGTCGCCAGCACATCCATGAAATGTTGATGGTCGATCCATTTCCTTTTTACCACCATCTCATTTTCAATAGTAGCTACCATACCAGCAATTCCACCAAAGCCAATCGTTCCCAGCTTCAGACAGGATGCCGCTATTTCTTTTAACCTTATTACTTTGCTATCTGCTGCACTCATGAAATTGACTTTCTAAAATCGGAAGGGGCCGTTTGCGTTTGCTTCTTAAAATACTTTACAAAGTAGGAAGGGTCATCAAATCCCAGGCGATAGGCAATTTGGTTTACATTCAGATTGGAGTGTACAAGCAGTCTTTGAGCTTCCAGAACAACTCGCTCCTGAATCACTTGCAATGGTGTTTTATTTAGTGTTTGCGCAGTGAGGTCTGATAAGGTTCTGGACGAAATATTCATCAGGCCTGCATACTCTGCAACGGACAAGCCTCTGGTAAAATGCTCATCTAAAAGATTGGTAAATCGGATCAGTTGTTCCCTCTTCATATCTGGCATAAATGGGAAGCTATGCTTGTCCTGCTCCAGTTGATTTTTTCTTCGTTGAACCTGTATTAAAAAGGCTGTAAGATAGGACTGGAGCAATTCTTCCCGTGCAAAATTTTCAGAATTTATCAGTTCAGTCTGCATTTGTGCAACGTACTGCGATAGATCGACTGCGAGCTCACTGCCAACACAACAAGAAGGGAATTGAAAGGGATTATTAAATAAATTTGATTTTACCAGGAATTCCACGCCACTTTGGCTTTGGCCTAAGAACAATTCACTGAAATGGATAAGGATTCCTTCATAATCAGTTCCATTGTCAAAGTAATGAACCTGGTTTTTGGCAATAAAGAATATCGCGTTCTCAAAAACATCGTATGATTTGAAGTCGACAAAATGCTTGCCTGTACCGTGGGTAAACCAAATGATCTGGTAAAAGCTATGGATGTGGGGCTTGTTCGCCTTGCCCTGGTTCTGCGCCAAATAACTTTTTAAGTCATGTATTAAAAACTGTGGTTTGTCGGGTTGGTGCCGGTTTAAATGATATTCATGAATTGCTTCCTGTTTTTTCATGTTAATAACGTCTTGGCGCAAGGTAGCAATTTTGAAAAGGATACCTGCCCGTGTTCAAAAACAATATACATTATTGCTTAAACTTACCATCAATATTCCCAAAACTACCAGATATGTGCACCATTCAATATTGACCTTTGCAGCATTACACTACTATGGAAAAGCATCAGCATATCATTATCGTAGGAGCAGGGTTAAGTGGTCTCACCCTGGCCTATTTACTTTCAAGCCATGGGGTTAAGGTATCCATTCTGGAAGCTTCGGCCAGGGCTGGAGGCAGGATTCAAACAATAGCAGGAAAATTGGGAACACCATTAGAGCTTGGTGCAACCTGGTTTTCTGATCAGCATATCCATATGCTGGATCTTCTGGATGAATTGGGCTTAGCAAAATTCCCGCAATATGCTGAAGGTGTCTGCTTGTTTCAAACCAAATCCTTTGAACCACCTCAGGAGTTTTATGTGCCGGCCTCTGATACACCGTCTTACCGCATTGCAGGTGGCACACAAAAATTAACTGATGCCTTATTGAATCGATTGCCAGAAGCATCAGTATTGTTCGATAATAAAGTCATTTCGGTTAAACAGTGTGATAACGAAATTGAAATAGAAACTTCTAAAGGGATTGTACAAAGGGCAGATAAAGTAGTGATATGCATGCCTCCCCAACTTGCAGGAAAAGCAATACGCTTTTTGCCAGCGTTACCCCAAGATATGATGACATTACTTCCTACTGTTCAGACCTGGATGGCCGGTGCAGTCAAATTTGTAGTGGAATATGAAAAACCATTCTGGCGCCAAAAAGGATATTCAGGAATGGTATATAGCCATGCCGGTATAATTACCGAAATGTACGATCATACTAATTTTGAGCAAAATAAATATGGGTTTACTGGGTTCCTGAATGGCGGAGCAACATCATTTTCTTTTGAAACCAGAAGAGAAATAGTTCTTCAACAGCTTGCCTTATTGCTTGGCCCAGAAGCGAAATCCATTTCTCTGTATAATGATAAAATCTGGTCGGACGAATTCATCATTGAAGGTAGTCAGTTTATCCAGATGCCCCATCAGCATAATGGCCATCCATTGTTTCAAGAATCTTTCTATAAAGGAACCCTGTATTTCTGCGGTACAGAAACGGCAACGATTCACGCTGGATATATGGAAGGAGCAATCCAATCTGCAAAATTGCTTTTTGCTAAAATTTGCAAATAATGGGACTGCTTGGGGATTTCCGAGAAAATGCGCTATAGACAGACAATCAAATTGGTAGTCGTTTTGATGGAATGCATTATCGAACCACAAAATTGAATGGGGGAGCAGAATTTTTTCTACTGGCAGGTGTCCGCACCTGCCAGCTTTTGGTTGTCTGCATCGGCAGATAAGATCCCAACCGATGGATTGCGGATATTTGAAGCCCATTTACCGGAATAGCTATAAAACACAAAAGCCTCGATTTTCATCAAGGCTTTTCGTTCGATTTTTGTTTTGTACTCGGGGCGGGAATCGAACCCGCACGCCTTTGAAAGCACAGGATTTTAAGTCCTGCGTGTCTACCAGTTCCACCACCCGAGCATTAGCCGCTACCGATCTCCATCGGCTTGGTTAATGTTAAAATAAATGCCTTCGGTTAGGAAGGCATTTGGAGCGAAAGACGAGATTCGAACTCGCGACCCCGACCTTGGCAAGGTCGTGCTCTACCAACTGAGCTACTTTCGCAATTGAAATACTGATGTGTTGTATTCCGTTGGGGTTGCAAATATAGAAATATAAATATCACAATCAAAAATAATTTTACTTTTTTTGCTTCAAATAGTAGGCTGAGGGGCATTTTTCCTCGAAATAACACATAGAAAAAAGCATTATTTTTTTATGTTTTTGAGCTTAAAATTAAAAGATTATCAGTGAGTTAAAAGCAGGTTTGATCACATAGGTAGAGGAGTTTTTTAGGGGTAAAAAAAATAAAAATATTTTTTCTACAGGGTATAAAAAACAGCAAAACTGGTGTTCTGCTCTCCCTTTCTTTAATAATAAATTATTTTTTTGATTAATATTGGCTCCTGCTAAAAGACAATTTTCTAAAAAAAAACTAAAATAAAAATCAATCAGCCATGAAATATCATACCCTTGTTAAAGCATTTTGCGATTTAAGCCCCGATGAACTCTACCAGATTATGCGGTTGCGGATTGAGGTTTTCGTGATTGAGCAACAATGCTTTTATCAGGATGCCGATAATAAAGACCAACAGTGTCATCATTTAATGCTTTTTAAAGACAATGAGCTGGTAGCCTATGCACGAATCGTTCCGGCTGGACTTTCTTTCGAAGAAGCCTCTATTGGCAGGGTAATTACCAGCGCGCAGGTAAGGGGTACAGGAGCAGGCAAGGTTTTAATGGAGGCGGCTATGCAAACCTGCAGGCAAATTTTTGGCAATGTTCCGATAAGGATTGGCGCCCAAACTTATGCTCAGGCATTTTACGCCGCACTGGGTTTCGAGACATCGGGCGATGAGTTTATGGAAGATGGAATACCACATATTGAAATGGTAGCCCATCCTTTGTAAAGAATAAAAACTACAAATGACTTGCCGCTACGCCAAAAGCTTTTTTAAAAGCAAAAGAAAAATGCGATAAATCTTCGAAGCCCAAATCGAGATAGATATCCGTTGGCCTTTGCTTTTTCTCTTCAACCAGGAAGCGGGCTTCCTGTAATCTCCTTTGCGTTAACCAGCGGTTTGGTGTTTGGCTAAAGATTTTTTTGAAATCTCTTTTAAAAGCCGAGAGGCTGCGGCCTGTAAGGAAAGCAAAGCGTTCTAAACCTACGTTAAACTTATAGTGCTGCTGCATAAAAGCTTCGAGGTTTATTTTGCCTGGAATGCCAAAATCAAACAAAATATCCGATAATTCGGGCTGCAGTTGTAACAGGATGAGTAGCAGTTCTTCGCGTTTGGCATCTTCGAAAGCCTTATCCATCTGGTCTGTTTCCGTGTAATAAGGATCTAACGAAAGCAGGAAACTGTTAATTAATCTGTCTTTCTTAATTTTAATAAAAGCATCTTTCGACTGGTAGTTTTGAAATGCAAAAGAATGCTTTTTCAAGAAATCTCTTAAAAATACTTCGTCGAAAATGAAGACTACCTTTTCAAATTCATTGTTATCGCGTTGTTTGTTGTAGCGTGCCAGTCGATTCTTGCGCACCATACAGCATTCGCCAGCTTTAAGCTTATAGTGTTTATGACCATCGTAGCCGTTCATGGAGCCTTTAGCGAGAAATATAAAAAAATGTTCGGCTATAAACTGCTCGGGCGATACTGCCGGGCCAACAAAGCAGGATTTAATTTCTGTTATTTTCATGTCGCCGGTTTACACCATTTAAAATATTTCACGATTTAGCCTGTAACTTAATGTCGCTGACTTCGAGAATGGGTTTGTCGTAGCCCTTAGCTACACATTGGATCATGGCCAAGCCTACTTCGCGCATGGTACAAATCCAGTTCGGGAATAGGAGGTACCATAAAAACGACAGCGCATCAAACACGCGGTAAATAAACCTGAAGTTTTTTTGTCCTTTAACCGGTCGCATAAAACCCGGCCTGAAATTATAAACGGCTTTAAACGGTAATTTAAGCAAGGCATTTTCAGTCCGGCCTTTTACCCGGGCCCACATTACTTTGCCCTGTTCGCTACTGTCAGTCCGGTTGCCCGAAACGTATATGAAAGTCATTTCCGGTTGAATGTTTGCAAGTGTTTCGGCAAATGGTACAACAAAATCGTAGGTTTTGCGGGTAAACGAAGCTTCATCTTCGCCAACAGAGCTAACGCCTGCACAAAAGAAACAGGCATCGTAAGCTATTAGCTGATTATGGTAATTTTTAATTTCAGCGAAATCCTTTACAAGCAGTTCTTTTAATTTCGGATGTTTCAAGCTCAGCGGTTTCCGGCTAATGGCCAGCACCGCTGTAACCAAAGGGTTTTCGAGGCAAACCAACAGAACGCCTTCGCCAACTAAGCCGGTGGTGCCGGTAATGATTATTTTCATGCTGCTTCTATTTTATGATACCTAATTTAATTAAACTATTTGCAGTCGCCAAAATTGCCTCATCGGTGCTGCGGGGTTTCCAACCCAACATATTAATAGCTTTTTCATTGCTTGCCCGTTTTATCATGCCTAAATAAGGGGCAACTGCTTTCAGTTTTGGATTAAATATGCTCAGCAATTTAATCAGCCAGCTGGGTAATTCGGCTGTGGGCACCTTTGCAGCTTTTTCGCCTAGATTTTTCTTCATTACTTTTGCAATATCAATCAACGAGTAGCCTTCACCAGCTGCGGCAATAAACCGCTGACCATTGGCCTGGGGCAGGGTCATGGCTTTAAAATGTAAATCTGCCACATCGCGTACATCAACATAGGCCGAAATAATTTTAGGACAGGCTTTCATTTCGCCATTCAACATTTGTCTGATGCTTTGGATTGAGTGTGAAAAGTCGTTTGAGAGGACAGGCCCCAAGACCCCTGTCGGGTTAACCACTGCCAGTTCCATACCTGCACCTTTGGAGGCCATAAAATCCCAGGCTGCCTTTTCAGAGATGGTTTTCGATCTTTGGTAGGGGGCTACCGTATCGTTTAATACCGTCCAGTCGGCCTCTGTATAAGGCGTGGTTTTTACCGTACCCATGCCCACCGCACCAAAGGCCGAGGTTAGTACCACTCTTTTTACGCCCGCCTTTTTGGCTGCACGCAATACAAAAAGTACCCCGTTTTTAGCCGGAATTACAAAATCATCTTCGGTAGTGGCGTTGGTATAAGGGGTAGGCGAGGCTACGTGGATTACATATTGGCAGCCTTCAACCGCTTTTTCCCAGCTGTCTTCATTTTCCAGGTCGGCTTCGGCGAAAGATAAGTTGTCGAAATTACTGATGCCGCCTGCACCAAGCATTTCTTTTACCAAATCTGCTTTTTTAAGCGAGCGCAGTGTAGCTTTTACCCGGTAACCATTGTTTAGCAGTGCAATAATGCAGTAAGAAGCTATAAAGCCCGAGCCTCCGGTTACCAAAACTGTTTCTTTATTTTTCATTTGTTAAAATTTGATGAAACAAAGTTCGGCAACGTATCATAAAGTCAGTTTGTTTAAAAGTCCAGATTGATTGGGGAAAAGATAAAAGCTACGGGAAAAACAAATTAATAAGCGTAGTGATTAACCGGGATAAAACCGAATATGGCGATAAAATCAGGATCAAAGTCGATGCTAAAGATTACGCCATTTGAGTGATGGGAATAAAGGTTTAGCAAAAATATTTGGCTTCAAAGCAATCTAAAACAAAAAAGCCTCGATTTTCATCAAGGCTTTTCGTTCGATTTTTGTTTTGTACTCGGGGCGGGAATCGAACCCGCACGCCTTTGAAAGCACAGGATTTTAAGTCCTGCGTGTCTACCAGTTCCACCACCCGAGCATTAGCCGCTGCCGATCTCTATCGGCTTGGTTAACTTTAAAATTAAATGCCTTCTGGTAGGAAGGCATTTTTTTGGAGCGAAAGACGAGATTCGAACTCGCGACCCCGACCTTGGCAAGGTCGTGCTCTACCAACTGAGCTACTTTCGCATTTACAAAACTGATGTTGTTGTTTCGTTTTGGTGATGCAAATATAGGCAGATTTATATATCTGTCAAGAGATTTTTTATTAAAAATTTAATATTTAGTTTAAACTGCTGGCTTTCAGTACTAGTAAAATTAAATCAGTTTCAAATCCTTTTGTCTGAAGATAGCTCATCAGCTTCATTTTTCTTTTAAAGGGATCATTTTCGTTCAAACTTTCTGCTTTTTTTACTGCCAGTTTTTCCAAAGCGAGTAGATAATCGTCTTCATCCAGACTGTAAATTGCTTTTTGCAGCAGCTTATCCGGAACACCTTTCTGTTTTAAACCCTGTTTAATTTTGACCCGACCCCAGTGTTTGATGTTAAATTTTCCGGAAGCGTAATTCAGGGCAAACCTTTCTTCATTTAAAAAATTGTTCAGAATCAGGTCTGTAATAATTTCTTCCAGTTCATCGCCCCGCATGCCAAGGTCTAACAATTTGCCACGCACTTCCTTTTGCGAGCGCTCCTGGTACACGCAAAAACTTTCGGCCTTGGCCAATGCCTGCTTTTTATCTAATATTATACCCTCTTGTTTACCGCTTTTCATAATTATTTACTGAAATTCGTAAAAATATAAACGATTACCCTATTTTCTGAATAAAAATAGCATGCAGAACTCCATATATACCATTGCCAGAATAGCCGAAATTTTAAATGCCGATGCTAAATTAATTGATAGCGAGGTGGTTATTCAGTATTTGGTAATCGATAGCCGATCCGTACTTGTTCCTGAAAATTCGATCTTTTTTGCACTTGCTGCTCACCGCGACGGGCATGAGTTTATTAAAGATGCTTACGCCAAAGAAATCCGCAACTTTGTTATTACCGACGAAAAATACATTGCCCAATACCCTGATTGTAATTTTTTAAAGGTAGAAGACGCCCTTGAGGCCTTGCAGCAACTGGCCATTGAACACCGCGAACAATTTAACCTTAAAACCATTGGGATTACCGGCAGTAATGGTAAAACCATCGTGAAAGAATGGTTATACCAGTTGTTGGCAGCCGATTATAATATTGTAAAAAGTCCTAAAAGTTATAATTCGCAAATTGGTGTACCGCTTTCGGTGTGGCAAATAGATGCTGACCATACTTTAGGGATTTTCGAAGCTGGTATTTCGGCAATAAATGAAATGGAAAGCCTGGCGAAAATTATCCGGCCGGAAATCGGTATTTTAACCAATATTGGCGAGGCACATGCCGAAGGTTTCAGCTCAAAAAAAGAAAAACTAACCGAAAAGCTGAAGCTTTTTAAAGATAGCGAACTTTTTATCTATTCGCCTGAATATGTAGGTGAAGTAAGCGCTAAAGATCTGCCTGGTAAAAAACAATTTAGCTGGAGCAGTAAGCAAACGGCCGATTTACAAGTGATTGCGGTGGAGCCGATTGAAGGTAATTGTTACCTGAGGGCCATTTATCAAAACCGCGAAATAGAATGTTTATTGCCCTTTAAAGATAAAGCTTCGATTGAAAACGGCATGATTTGCTGGGCTACTTTACTAGCCTTAGGATATACGCCTGAGCAAGCCGATTTACGTTTGGAAAAACTGAGCCATGTTAGCATGCGCCTTGAGCTTAAAAACGGCATTAACCAGTGTTCCATTATCGACGATTCGTACAGTGCTGATATTTCTTCACTCGCCATTGCCCTCGATTTCCTGAACCAGCAGAACCAGCATGCGCGCAAAACCGTTATCCTTTCCGAGTTATTTGAAACCGGAAGAGACGACCTCGACCTATATACTGAAATAGCTGAGCTGCTTTTGCAGAAAAAAGTAAACCGATTGATCGGGATTGGTACACACATTGCCCGTTTTGCCGATCTCTTTAAATTCGAAACCCAGTTTTTCGATGATACCAATGCTTTTGTAGAAGCTTTTCCGGGTTTACAGTTTAGTCATGAGACCATTCTGGTAAAAGGAGCCAGGCGCTTTGAGTTTGGTCGCATTAGTAAGCTGCTGACCCAGAAAATACACGATACCGTTTTAGAAATTGATTTGAATGCCATGGTTGGTAACCTGCAGTTTTACCGTTCTAAAATTAAACCTGGCGTGAAAATAATGGCTATGGTAAAAGCCTTTTCTTATGGCAGTGGTAGTTTTGAAATCGCTAACCTGCTCCAGTTTCATAAAGTAGATTACCTGGCGGTTGCTTATGCCGATGAGGGCATCGCCTTACGCAAAGCAGGCATTACGCTGCCTATAATGGTGATGAGTCCGGAAGAATCTGCTTTCGAGGCGATAATCAAACATCAGTTAGAACCTGAAATTTACAGTGTTGATATTCTGAACAGTTTTATTAATGCGCTTTCTGATTACGATTTCGATTACCCCATTCACATTAAGATTGATAGCGGGATGCACCGTTTAGGCTTCGATCAATCGGAAATTAGCACCTTAACCGGCTTGTTAAAAGATAATGCCAAAGTAAAAGTGCAGAGCATTTTCTCGCACCTGGTGGCCAGTGGCGAAGCCGAGCACGATGGTTTTACCCAACAGCAAATCGTACGTTTTAATACCATGGCACAACAGTTATTGGAAGTATTAACTTATAAACCTTTGTTGCATATTGCCAATACCTCGGGTATTTCGCGCTGGCCAGAAGGGCAAATGGATATGGTTCGTCTGGGTATTGGTTTATATGGTTTCGATTCGGCATTGCCACACAACCGTGGTCTGCAAACCGTTATGGTGCTTAAAACCACGGTAAGTCAGGTTAAAACATTGGAGCCTGGTGAAACGGTTGGCTACAGTCGTAAGGGGGTTATGCCCCATGGAGGCAAGATTGCAACCGTAAAAATTGGCTATGCCGATGGCTACAGCAGGGCTTTTGGCAATGGGGTAGGTAAAATGCTCATCAATGGTAATCTGGTGCCCACAATAGGCTCTATTTGCATGGATATGACGATGCTGGATATAACCGGGATCGATGTTAAAGCTGGCGATGAAGCCATTGTTTTTAATAAAGAACATACCATTATGCAACTGGCCAGCGATGTAAATACCATACCTTACGAGATTTTAACCAATATTTCGCAAAGGGTTAAAAGGGTTTATTTTTATGAATAAGTTTATTAGTCATTGGTTCATTGGTTATTAGTAAGGCAGATTGCCTACTGGTCCGTTGGTTAATGGTTTGATGGTTCATAGCCTACGCTAACGGCAAATTGCTATGGTATGCAACTTGCACAAATGAACCAATGATTATTCTTTATCGTCCACGTTTGTAACGTGGATGGCTGAGAAAAGCGATTGTATCGCTGTATTTAGGAGCTGCATTATTCAATTTCGATAGTTTATTTCGGTCGGTGGGGCACCAAACGATAGGGTATGACAATGGGTTTTACTAATGAACCCATGGCGAATGAACTATTGAACTAAAAAATGTTATTTTTGCACCATGAACAAAGTAGGGAAAGCCATTTTAAACTATCTGATTAAAGGATTATTAATTGTGGTACCCATTGCCGTAAGTATTTTTATTGTAGTTTGGGCGGTTACCACCGTAGATAGCTGGTTAAACGTAAAGAATGTATTTGGCGTTAATCCAATTACAGGCGAAAGCAGGAATATTCCCGGACTGGGCTTGCTTACTGTTGTAACCATTATTCTGCTGGCAGGTATTTTTGTAACCAATTTGGTTACCGAACCCATGTACAACTGGTTTCAGCGGATGATGCACCGTCTGCCTCTACTTAATTTCATCTACTCCTCTATAAAAGATTTAACTGAAGCCTTTGTTGGCGACGAAAAGAAGTTTAACCACCCGGTACTGGTTGAAGTAGAGGGCGGTTTAAAAAAGATTGGTTTTTTAACGCAGAACGATTTACATAAACTGGATTTACCCGATGAAGTTGCGGTTTATTTTCCGCTTTCCTATTCATTTGCCGGTCAGTTGTGTATTGTACAGCGCAATAAGGTTACCGATTTAAAAATGACTGCTGCCGATGCCATGAAACTGGTGGTGAGTGGTGGTGTAAGCGGACTATAAACAACATTCGAAATGATTACCATTTATCACAATAACAGGTGTAGCAAAAGCCGTTGCGCTTTGCAGGAGCTCGAAAAAAGTGGAAAAGAATTTGAAGTAGTTTATTATCTCGATACACCACCAAACGTAGCCGAACTCACGGCTATTGTAGCCAAACTGGGCATTAAACCTTTAGCACTCATCAGAAAAGGGGAGCAGGTTTTTATCGATAACTATAAAGGTAAAACCCTAACTGATGCCGAATGGATTGAAGCGATGGTTAAACACCCGATTCTTATCGAACGACCAATTGTAATTTCAGGTGATCAGGCCGTTATTGCCCGCCCGACAGAAAAAATACAGGAGATTTTAGGGTAGCTTACGAAGTCTGAAGGAGGACGAACGAAGGAAAGACTTCGTAAGTTTTAGCCCGGCAGTTAGCTAAAAAATATTCCTAAAGCCAATCAGAAAGATCACCAGAAGTATTAGCCCAAACAATATCCTCGAATAATACTCGCGGATAAAAAGCCCCGTGAGTACCAGCATATCATCATCAACACTGCTGTGAATATTGCCATTTCCGGCTGATGCACTGAACAGGATCTGTTTATCTTTAAGGTTATTCAGCGACCATCGACTTAGCCAGCTATTCTGGTAACGCCAGTCGAAAGTTTCGCCAGATGCAAATACAATCTTCGCCTTAAAACCCAGCCAATCGTAGGTAATCGTAGCTAAAGTTTCGTTTTGGTTGTTTACAATGCGGGTTTCGGGTTTAGCAAAGCCTTCGCTTTTTAACAAATAAATACCCGTCTGGGTAGTGGCAATTGCAGAGTTTTGCCAGGAACTAAAATTCATCGAAAATTTCAGTTGCTGCTGATCAAATACCTGATAGCTGCTATCAAATAAACCTTTTCTCCAAAATAATACCTGTTCCATCGCACAAAAGGGTTAAATTAACAATTAATGATGACGCAATGTTGTTGTTGTGATAATCGGAACGATACAGGCAATAACAAAAACTGCACGTTTGTTGTAGACCTGTTTAATAAATAAACCAGCTATTATCAATAATTTATTATCAGTGTCAGAAGAGATTGCGCCACTGTTGCTGCTTGAAGTATACATGATGTGCTCATCTTTGTAATTACTCACCGTCCATTGCGATTTCCATACCCCAGTTGATTTCCATTCGTACTGCTCGCCGGTGTTTAAACTGATTAGCGCTTTCGATTTCCAGCTGTCGTAAGTAATTATAGCAAGCACCTCGTTGGTTTTTTTATCAATTACCTTAGTTCTTGATTGCCAAAATCCTTCGCTCGCAAATTGATAGTTCTTATCTTCAAACATACTTTCGGCATTGCTCGTCCACATTCCAAAAGTAATAGCCCCTTTTTGGAGCCCATCTACAAACAAATGAAAGTTTCCGCTAAACCAATCGCTTTTCCAGTTGATAAATTTCGACATCTTAATTGCGTTTATTTTTAGATGGCACTTCCTTTCAGATGTTACATAAAAAAAGTGCTTATTGTTTGTAAGCACTTTTTTCAGTTACCAGTTATCAATTTGCAATTATCAGTTTGCAATTATCAGATGGATTTGGCTATTAACTATCAACCATTGACTAATTTACAGTTTGCAACTTACAGTTAACCGATTTAAACAATTAACCAGTTAACCAGTTTCAGTTGACAGTTTTCAGTTGACCAATTTAAACAATTAACCGATTAGCCAGTTTCAGTTACCAGTTTTCATTTGACAGTTAACCGATTTAAACAATTAACCAGTTAACCATACCAATGAATCTCTTGCACTAGAAATTCGGCTTCAATACATACTTATCGTAGAAACGGAAAATATGCTCGGCGGCTTCTTCTGCGGTATCAACCAGGCGGAAAAGGTTTAAGTCTTCTTCGTGGATATTGTGCTCTTTCTGTAGCATAGTGCCTTTAATCCAGTCAATTAATCCGCCCCAATAATCTACACCCACCAGTACAATCGGGAAACGGGCAATTTTACCGGTCTGAATTAAGGTTAAGGCTTCGAAAAGCTCATCCATGGTGCCAAAGCCACCCGGTAAAACCACAAACCCTTGACTGTATTTCATAAACATTACCTTGCGCACGAAGAAGTAATCGAACTCCAGTAATTTATTGTGATCGATATATTTATTGTGGAATTGCTCGAAAGGCAACTCAATGTTTAGACCTACCGATTTACCTCCGTTGGTATGCGCACCTTTATTACCGGCTTCCATAATACCAGGGCCACCACCTGTAATTACCCCGTAACCACGATCGGTTAATAACTTGCCGCATTGCTCAGCCAGTTGGTAGTAGCGGTGGGTTTGGGCGGTACGGGCCGACCCATAAATGGTAACACAAGGACCGATTTTAGCCAGTTTCTCAAAACCATCAACAAACTCGGCCATAATTTTAAAAATCTGCCAGGAATCGGTTACTTTAATTTCCTGCCAGTCTTTGTTCTCAAAAGCACTTCTGATTTTTTCTTCACTCGTCATATACTGTAATGCTAAATATTAAAATCTGGTTTGGGCATCAGTCTTTTTGCTGATGAACAACAAACCTATAAATGTGATTAAACCGTTAATTAAAATCAGTTCAACACTAAAAACATATCCGCCCAATAATGCGGCCGAATTGCTTGCAAGCAAGTAACATAAAAAAGGCGATAATATGCAAACTATCGGCACTAATTTATCGTGAAGGCCGCGTTTTTTTACAAACAATCCAAAACTGTATAAGCCTAATAGCGGGCCGTATGTATAAGAGGCGATGGTAAAAATTAAACTCACTACTGATGAGCTGTTCAATGCGTTAATCACAATAATCACCAGAAACATTAAAACTGAAAAGGCTACATGCACAGTGTGGCGCTTTTTAACGGCACTTTTTTCATCGATATCTTTAGCTTTATCCATACCTAAAAAGTCGACACAGAAAGAAGTGGTTAGTGCTGTCAAGGCCGAATCGGTTGTAGCAAAAGTAGCTGCTGTTAAGCCCAGCATAAAAATAATGGCCGGAACAGAACCCAGGTTATTCAATGCAATTTCCGGAAACAATAAATCGGTACGTGGTTTACCTGTAAGGTGATCTAAAGGAATATCGATGCCGTTTTTTGCAGCGAAAATGTATAATAACGCACCTACACTTAAAAAGAAAACATTTAAGATTACAAATACACCGGTAAAGGTGAACATGTTTTTCTGGGCTTCTTTAATGGTGCTCATACTCAGGTTTTTCTGCATCAGATCCTGATCAAGGCCAGTCATGGCGATGGTTACGAAAATACCACCGATAAATTGTTTACTGAAATAGAACTTGTTGGTAAGGAAATCATCGAGAAAGAATATTTTAGAATAGCTGCTGTTTTTAACGGTTTCAAAGGCCTGTGGAATGCTGAAATCGAGACTGTTGCAGATGAAATAAATGGTTAAGAAAACCGATAAAACCAGGAAAAACGTTTGCAGGGTATCGGTAATAATAATGGTTTTTAAGCCGCCTTTAAAAGTGTACGACCAGATTAAGGCTAAAGAAATTAAAACCGTTAACCAAAACGGAATGCCATAATTGTCGAATATAAAGCGCTGTAATACAATTACAACCAGATACAAGCGTGTTGCCGACCCAAGTGTTCTGCTTAATAAAAAAATGGACGCAGCGGTTTTATAACTATAGTGGCCCAACCGCTTTTCAATATAACTATAAATGGAAGTTAAATTCATCCGGTAGTACAGCGGCAGTAAAACCGTGGCAATAATGATAAAGCCAACTGCATTACCCAATACAAACTGAAAATACTGAAACTGGTTTCCGCCGGGGGCACCAACCTCTCCGGGTACCGAAATAAAAGTTACCCCCGAAAGTGCCGTTCCAATCATTCCAAAGGCCACCAGGTACCATTTAGAGTTTCTGTTGGCAACGAAGAAAGTATTATTGTCTGACGATTTTTGAGAGGTTACAAAGGAAATAATAATCAATAGCAGGAAGTAGCCAATTAAAAAACACAAGAGGATGGTTGGTGACATAGTTTTGTTTTAAGCTGATAAATGTAAAGAAAACTATTAAATGAAGCAATACATCAAGTCCGAAGTCAGCAGTCCGAAGTCCGGAGTTTAAAAACCTGAGACAAAATGTATTTAATGACCAATATTCAATAACCAATGACCAATTATCATTTTAAACCGGAATATTGGCTATCAACCATCAACTAATAATCAATTTTCAGTTACCAATTATCAGTTAGGTTGTGGCTATTACTATAAACCATTGAACTAATGAACCAATGACTAATGAACTAATAAACCTTTTCCCTATTTTTGTACTATGAATTTTTCATCCAAACTACTCGAGGATGCAGTAAACGAATTTTCGAAACTGCCTGGTGTAGGACAAAAAACCGCTTTACGCCTGGTATTACATCTTTTAAGCAAAGAACAGGAGGAGGTAAACCAGTTTGGCAATACATTTATTAAACTTAAACAACAGATTAAACACTGTACAACTTGCCATAATATTTCTGATTATGCGGTGTGCGAAATCTGCACCTCTCACAAACGCGATAAAGAAACCATTTGTGTGGTAGAAGATACGCGTGACGTAATGGCCATTGAAAACACGGGACAATATTTTGGTGTTTATCATGTTTTGGGTGGTTTAATTTCCCCGATGGATGGGATAGGACCTTCTGATTTATTTATTGATGGTCTAGTTAACCGTGTTGCTGCTGGAGGTATTAAAGAAATTATTTTAGCATTAAGTCCCAATATGGAAGGCGATACCACTTTATTTTACCTCTATAAAAGACTGAAAGAATTTAATGTGCCGGTTACTACTATTGCGCGCGGAATTGCTTTTGGTGGCGAACTCGAATATGCCGATGAAATTACCCTGGGCCGTTCGATTGTTACCCGTGTACCTTACGAAACTGCGATGATGAAATAAACTAGTACTGAGTATCAAGTAGTAAGTATCAGGTAGCAAGACTTGTTTAAATGCGAACTACTCCATACTTGCTACTCGATACCCCATACTTGCTACTCTATACTTGATACCCGATACTCCATACTCACTACTTATACTCACCAACAACATACATGAACTTAAAAGATAAAGTAATCATCATTACAGGCGCATCAAGCGGAATTGGAAAAGCCTGTGCCGAAGAATTTGCCAAGCGTGGTGCCAATTTAGTTTTAGCTGCCCGCCAATATGTTACCCTTTGTGAAATTACCGCCGATTTAGAAAAAAAATATAACATCAGGGCGGTAGCCGTACAAGCCGATGTGAGTAAAGAAGCTGATTGCGAATTGATTATTAAACAAACGCTCGTTTCTTTTCAAAAAATTGATATTCTGGTTAATAACGCCGGTTTATCGATGCGCGCTTTGTTTAACGATCTGGATTTATCCGTGCTGAAAAACCTGATGGACGTGAATTTCTGGGGAACAGTGTATTGCACCAAATATGCCTTACCCGAAATCTTAAAAACCAAAGGAACAGTGGTAGGCGTATCATCCATTGCGGGTTACCGGGGCTTACCGGGCCGTACAGGTTATTCGGCTTCTAAGTTTGCCATGAATGGTTTTATGGAGTCGTTGCGTACAGAGTTGCTTAAAACAGGTGTAAATGTAATGGTAGCCTGCCCCGGCTTTACGGCTTCGAACATTCGTGTAACTGCCTTGTCAAAAGATGGTGCGGCTCACGGCGAAACCAGTATGGATGAAGGTAAAATGATGTCGTCAGAAGAGGTAGCCAGCATTATTGCCGATGGTATTGAACAGCGTAAACGCACTCTGGTAATGACCAGACAGGGAAAACTGGCCGTATTGATGAATAAACTCTTTCCGGCTTTTGTAGATAAAAAGGTTTTTGATTTGTTTGCAAAAGAGAAGAACCCGCTGATTAAAGGGTAAATGAGGTTAGCGGTTAGGGTTTGGCGGTTTTAATAAAAATCTTGTACTTGATACCTGATACTTGCATCTCAATACCTGATACCCCTCAAGAAATCCACCCTTACAACAATTTCGTTTATTTACACTAGCGATGCTAAATCCTGATTATGTATAAATCCCTTGTTTTATTAATGCTTTTGTTCCAGACTATACTCGCTTCGGCTCAGGTTAAAAAGGTAAAAAATATAAATTACGCAGGCAATACCGATGAAGCCAATACACTGAACATTTTTTACAAAAACGATAGCATCAAGAGTAAGCCGGTATTGGTTTTTATTCATGGGGGCTCCTGGAGTAGCGGTAAGAAAGAAACTTACTGGTGGCTGGGCCGTAATTTTGCCCGTAAGGGAGTAGTTACGGTTATTATCAATTACCCCCTGGCGCCCAGTGTGCAGTACGAAAAAATGGCCGATGATTGCGCATTAGCCGTCAAATGGGTTAAAGCACATATGGCTGATTATTCTGCAAGTCCCGATAAGATTTTTGTAATGGGCCATTCGGCAGGCGGGCACCTGGCTGAACTGATTAACGCTGATCCTAAATATTTTAAACAGGTAGGAATAGCGAACCCGATCAAAGGGTTAATCCTTAACGATCCTTTTGGGCTGGATATGCACGAATATTTAAGCACTGCAGAAAAGGATCATTATTATTTCGATTTCATCAGAACCTTTACCGAACAGGCTGAGGTTTGGAAAACCGCTTCACCGATGGAATATGTAAACGAGATTAAAAACCCACACCTGCTTTTTTATGGTGCTAAAACTTATGGTGCCATTAAACTGCAAACACCAAAACTTTACGAAATACTAAAAGCCAACGGCGTTGCGGTTGAGCTGAAAGAAATTAAAGGCAAAAGCCACGTACCAATGATTAGCCAGATGATTTTTGGTGGCAACCAGTTGTATGAGGATATTTTGAGTTTTATAAACCATTAAAAATTTCCCATCCTGCGGACACCTCTATGAGAGGGGGGGATTGTGAGCCACGGTACTGCTGTTTATTGCACTAACCAACCCGTCTAAACCCGACTGTAGCAGAAATCCTTTTTGCTTGTAGTAACGTTGAATACGAAGTGTTTGTTGCCGATGAAAACAGTTCCTTCATGCTTTAGAAGACCGTGGTGCAAAAAGATTGTAGCGTAAGGCGGGACTGCTGGGACCGACTAGCTATGCAATTGCTTTTCAAAAAAATAAAATGTTGTTTTGGCTGTTGTCAGGATAATCGGTTAAACCGTTCGCGTAACCTCGTCCAGTTTACTGTAATCCATTACCATTTTACCGGCCTCGTTATGGTAATACATTTTCTCAAAGCGTGCATCCATTTCAATTTCTTCGTCCTGGTAACTGGTACGCGTATGGATGGTTTGGGCAAAAGTATCATCAAAAGCCTTTAGCATCACAAACACCTCAACTTCTGCCAGTTGCAATTCGATCAGTGATTTTTCAAACAAAGGACTATCTTCCGTAATAGGATGCACCAGCGTCCAGTTTAAGGAAAGGATACTGATTTTATCGCGCTCCAGATGAAGCGGGTAAAAACGCCTTACCTGTTTATCGTCAACCAGTTCATTGTACGACATCACCATTTGTACTTCCACTTCAATGAGCTGGTTGCGGCGTAAATTAACTAGTCTGCACATTAAACCATGGCCATCCTGGTAAGGTGCAATGACCATTTTTTTGCTGAAACTAACTTTTGAAGTAGGGCGGCTAAAACGTCCATACAATAAACCTGTGGCGAGGGCAAAGGCCAGTAAGCCGAGCATACTCTCGAAAGCAGCCAGCACACTGGTAATAAAGCCTTGCGGGGAAATGTGTCCATACCCAACGGTAGAGATGGTTTGGGCCGAAAAGAAAAAGGCATCGAAAAACTGATCGCGCAGCGTAATGCCATTTGCGCCAACTAAATTTTCGATCCCGATGAGGTTATAAAGTATGGCAAATAAAGTGTTGACCAGCAGGTAAGCCACCAGAATAACCAGAAAGAAACGGGGCCAGCTCATGGTAACCAGGCGTGTGTAGGTATCATCGAACTTAAACCAGGGCAGGCCGGTACGCTCAATATTGGCTGAGCCATCGGGGTTAAGCATGCGCTGATTTTTGGCTACGGGATTGGATCCGAAACCGAAATCATCGTTAAACTGTACTTTTCTTTTAAAAAAGGCCATATATTTTCAGAAAGATTTTGGAATATTAAAAAAGTATATCAATATTTGCTTTATACAAACATGATAATTAAAAACTTAAATAACAATTGGTGGTGGCATAACGAAATTCGTTAGGCATTTCTATTGTTATATATTTTAAAATATTTTATACACAACGAAGAGGATTGCCCAAAAAGCAATCCTCTTTTTTTTCGACCTTCCCCTCCAAAGGAGGGGTGTCCGCAGGACGGGGTGGTTAATAAAAAAAGTAAATGGTTTGTGCAGACACGAACTATGGAAATGAACCACAGATAAAAATGATAAACACAGATAAATCTGTGTTATCTGTGGCAAAAAGAATAGGCAAACGGAGTTTAAATAAATGGTTCGTGCGGACACGAACCGCAATAAAAATAAATAAATGGTTTGTGGAGACACAAACCATTGCGATTGAGCAATAAACATGAAAAAGATATTAAACCATTTATTTGAGAACAAAAGCTTTAGCAGGGAAGAGGCTAAAAACATCTTAATTTCCATTTCGGAAGGTGCTTTTAATTCCTCGCAAATTGCAGCTTTTATTACGGCCTATGCCATGCGCAATATCACGGTGCAGGAGTTGCAGGGCTTTAGAGATGCCATGCTGGATATGTGCGTAAAGGTAGACCTTTCGGCTTACGAACTGATTGACCTTTGCGGTACCGGTGGCGATGGCAAAGACACCTTTAATATTTCTACCTTATCATCGTTTGTGGTGGCGGGAGCAGGTCATCATGTTGCCAAACATGGCAACTACGGAGTTTCTTCGGGTTGTGGCTCATCAAACGTGATGGAATACCTGGGCTATAGCTTTACCAACGATGAAGCTACCTTAAAGCGTAATTTAGATTCAGCAGGTATTTGCTTTTTGCATGCGCCGCTTTTTAATCCGGCCATGAAAATTGTAGCGCCAATAAGAAAAGAACTGGGCGTAAAAACCTTTTTCAATATGCTGGGACCAATGGTTAACCCGGGGCAGCCCAAACACCAGATGGTAGGCGTATTTAGCCTGGAGCTGGCCCGCCTGTACGCTTATTTATATCAGGATACCGATAAAAATTATACCATTGTGCATGCACTGGAGGGCTACGATGAGGTTTCGCTTACCTGTGATGTGAAAACCTTTAGCAACAAAGGTGAGCAGATTTTAACCCTCGAGGATATGGGCTTCGAAAAAGTGGATGTAAATGCCATTAAAGGAGGCGATACGGTAGAATCATCGGCTAAAATATTTATGGATGTACTGAATGGCGAGGCCACAGATGTGCAGAATAACGTGGTACTTTGCAATTCGGCATTGGCCATCCGGACGATAAAACCAGAACTGTCGTTTGCCGATTGTTATTACGAAGCAGAAGAATCGCTGATGAGCAAAAAAGCGTTACACAGTTTTAAACAATTACTGGCATGCTAAAATTAAAGGTTTGCGGTATGCGTTTGGCCGCTAATATTGCTGCGGTTGCCGGGCTACAACCCGATTATCTGGGCTTTATCTTTTATGAAAAATCTCCGAGAGCCATCAGCGATGTTTCGGCAGAATTAATCAAATACATTCCTGCTGAAATTAAAACTGTAGGCGTGTTTGTAAATGAAGACATTGAAACCGTAAAAGAGAAAATAAGCTCCTTAAAGTTAAAAGCCGTTCAGCTGCATGGGAGCGAAACGCCTGAATATTGTGCCGAACTAAAATCAGACTTTCCTAATTTAGAAGTGATTAAAGCCTTTGGAATAGATGAAGATTTCGATTTTTCGGCTTTGGAAGCTTACTTAGCTACGACAGATTATTTTCTGTTCGATACCAAAACGAAGGCACATGGCGGATCGGGCAAAACCTTTAATTGGTCTGTTTTAGACCGATATACTTACACTAAACCCTACTTTTTAAGCGGTGGAATTGATTTGGAACATACCACTGCTATTAAAAATATAAACGACGACCGTTTATATGCCCTGGACATTAACAGCCGGTTCGAAACGGAACCAGGCCTGAAGGATGCTGAAAAAATTAAAGAATTTATAAAAGAAATCATTACCCCTGGTTTCAATCAGGGGTAAAAACAAAAGATATGAAATACAAAGTAAACGAAAAAGGATATTACGGAGATTTTGGAGGCGCGTACATCCCCGAGATGCTTTATCCGAATGTAGAAGAACTGCGTCAGAATTATTTAAAGATTATTGCTGATCCTGATTTCCAAAAGGAGTTTCATCAGCTGTTGAAAGATTATGTTGGCCGCCCTTCGCCATTGTATCTGGCTAAAAGGTATTCTGAAAAGTATGGCGCCAATATTTTCCTGAAAAGGGAAGATTTGAACCATACCGGAGCGCATAAAATTAACAATACCATCGGACAGATTTTACTGGCCGAGAAGCTGGGCAAAAAACGGATCATTGCCGAAACGGGCGCTGGTCAGCATGGTGTGGCTACAGCTACAGTTTGTGCGTTGCGCAACCTGGAGTGTGTAATTTACATGGGCGAGGTAGATATTGAGCGTCAGGCACCGAATGTGGCCCGTATGAAAATGCTGGGTGCAAAGGTAGTTCCGGCAAGTTCGGGTAGTAAAACTTTAAAGGACGCTACTAATGAGGCCATGCGCGACTGGATTAACAACCCTGTTGATACGCATTATATCATTGGTTCGGTAGTGGGACCGCACCCTTACCCTGATATGGTAGCCATTTTCCAGTCTATCATCTCAGAAGAAACTAAAAAACAACTGTTAGAGCAAACCGGCAGCGACCAACCCGATTACGTTCTGGCTTGTGTAGGTGGTGGTAGTAATGCCATGGGGATGTTTTATCACTTCATGGACGATGAAAATGTGAAACTCATCGCAGTAGAAGCTGCAGGTAAAGGGGTTTCGAGCGGATTCTCAGCTGCAACAACCTATCTGGGTAAAGAAGGCGTTTTACATGGTAGCCGGAGTATTTTAATGCAAACCGAAGATGGTCAGGTGGTAGAGCCGCATTCGGTTTCTGCCGGATTGGATTACCCTGGTATTGGTCCGCAACATGCGCATTTGTTTAAAACCGGTCGTGGCCAATATGTTTCCATTACTGACGATGAAAGTTTGGAAGCGGGTTTATTGTGCACCAAACTGGAAGGCATTATTCCGGCGATAGAAAGTGCACATGCATTGGCGTACCTGGAAAAAATGGAATTTAAAGGTGGCGAAAATGTAGTTGTTTGCTTATCCGGCCGCGGCGACAAGGATCTGGATACGTATATTAAATATTTTAACTTATAGATTTGAGACGATAGATATGAGATATGAGTAGGCGGGCTTTCCAGAGAGGAGCTAAGTCTAATATCTCAAGTCTCACATCTCAAGTCTCAGATCTCAAATCTCAGAAAATGAACAGAATCAAAAAACTCTTCCAGGAGAAGAAAAATATATTATCAATTTACTATACGGCTGGCTACCCTAATCTGGGCGATACCATTCAAATTGCCGAAGCTTTGCAAAAATCGGGTGCTGATATTCTCGAAATCGGCTTTCCGTATTCAGATCCTGTTGCCGATGGACCGGTAATTCAGGCCAGCAGCAAGCAATCTTTAGATCAGGGGATGACGCTTAAGGTGCTTTTCGAGCAGTTGAAAGACTTACGTAAAAATGTAACTATCCCGGTTTTATTGATGGGCTATGTGAACCCGGTTTTGCAGTTTGGTGTAGAAAACTTTTGTAAAGCCTGTGCCGAAGTAGGGGTAGATGGCTGCATTGTACCCGATTTGCCGATGGCAGAATATGAAGAATTTTACCAGGAATGCTTTGAAAAACACAACCTGAGCAATGTATTTCTGATTACCCCGCAAACCGCTGAAGAACGCATCCATAAAATTGACGGGCTAACCAACAGCTTTATTTACCTGCTTTCATCGTCGGCTACTACAGGTAAAAATTTAGAAGTGGGTAATACCACCGAAGCATATTTTGGCCGCATTAAAGCCCTGAACCTGAAAAACCCAACGATGATTGGTTTCGGGATCAGCGATAAACAGACTTTCGATAAAGCCTGTAGCTACGCCAATGGTGCTATTATAGGTACCGCTTTCGTTAAAGCCATTGCCGAAGGTAATTTAGAAGAAAGCGTAAGCAACTTCATGAAGAAGTTTAGGGATTAAATAATCTCAGATACTTCATTGCTAGGAGGTACGACGAAGCAATCTTACATGCTAGTGAGATTGCTTCGTAGGCAGAAAAAGCCTTCTCGCAATGACGATCACTCTTGCGGTTCGTCACCCTGAACTTCCGCCCGGCCGGTCGGACGGGTGTTTCAGGGTCTTTTATGCAAAGATAGATTTCTCCATTCCGTTGCACTTCAGTCGAAATGACGGAAAATTTCGTATATTAGTCTCATTAAAATCTCTTTATAAAATATTTCCGCGACAGAACCCTGTTCTGAATTGCCCTTATCATCCGATACAGGGGTAAAACATTATTTTCCAAATTTTATAAAGAGAACATCATGCAAGATTTAAAAATTGCTTTAATTGGTGCTACAGGTAAAGCTGGTACTTATATTTTAAAAGCGCTGCTGGCGCAAAACTTCCAGGTAAAAGCCTTGGTCAGAAATCCGGAAAAAATCAGGTTTAATCATTCAGCTTTAACGGTTACCACAGGCGATGTTGGCGATGGTGAGGTGGTGCAGGATCTTATCAATGGTTGCGATGTGGTAATCAGTGCGCTGGGTTTAGGTAATCCGGCGAGTGAGAAGACTATATTTACCCAGTCGACGGTAAACATTATTACTGCTATAGAAAGCTTGGGCTTAAAGCGCTATATCGCATTAACGGGCTTGAATGTAAATACGCCTTTAGATAACAAGGACGAAAAGACCCGCTTAGCTACCCAATGGATGTACGATCATTTTCCGGTGTCGACTGCCAACAGACAAAAGGAATATGACATCCTGACTGAAAGTAAGCTGGACTGGACGCTGATCCGTTTACCGTTGATTATGCAAACTGACGAACAAACATCAATTGGCATGGGGTTAATCAATTGTACCGGCGATCAGATTAATGCCGCTAATCTTGCGCAGTTTATTATGGATCAGTTAAGAGCAGTTGAGTTTGTAAGGCAGGCACCTTTTATCTGGAATAACTAAGTTATTTAACTACTAAGGCGCTAGGAACCAAAGAAATAATCACTTTGTATTCCGTTCTTTTTTACCATATAAGGCAGTTAAGCATAAATTAAGAACCAAGCTTACATGTATCTTATTTGTCTTATATGGTTCATTACTAATATTATATTTTACCACCTAAGACATGTAAGAACACCTGAGGTAAAATGCTTAGGTGGCCTAAGGTGTCTGAGGTGGTTATACACCATAATTTACCACCTAAGACATGTAAGAACACCTGAGGAGAAATGCTTGGGTGCCCTAAGTTGTCTGAGGTAGTTATACATCATAATATTACCACCTAAGACATGTAAAAACACCTGAGATAAAATGCTTAGGTGGCCTAAGGTGTCTGAGGTGGTGAGTAAATATACTATGAACAGATTGCTTCGGCCAATGAAAAATTGTCCTCGCAATGACGATCCCGGAGGTGTGGTTAGACAACAACAGGGGCTTTTAGTGGATGAGGGGAGCCTGGAAGTTTGAAAAACAGGCCCTGCAAACTAAACCTGACCGGAATGGAAAACACGCATCCCGGTTATTCGCCGGGAGCGGCTTTGTAATAAAGGGCAGGGCTGCACTGCCAAAAAGACCACTGTACTTGCTTTCCAAAATAAAAAAATGTCAGGTCTTGTCAGTAATGAAAAATAATGGTAAAAATATTCATCGGGATATTGGCACAATTGAAAAAGCTTGTTTCAACGCAGTGGAAGGCTATTTTAAGGCTGCGAATTTCTATTTGACAATTGCATGATGGTGAATTCTGGAATTGGTTCTACATTTGCTTAACGGTGTTAGATTATTTACACCTTATATTCCAGTCATGGGAAGCAAAGAAAGAATACTACGTTTAAAAGATGAAACCAGGACCAAAATTCTGGATGCTGCCTTGAACATTGTTCAAACAGAAGGCTGGCAGGCATTGAGTATGCGTAAAATTGCCGATCAGATCGAATATACTGCACCGATTATTTACGAATATTTTTCTAACAAAGAAGGCATCCTGCTCGAGTTAACCAGAAGAGGATACCTGATGCTGGCCAAAGACATTCGAGAAGCCCGCGACCAGCACGAAGCACCAGCCGACCAGATGGAAGCCATGTGGATTGCCTACTGGAACTTCGCCTTTGCGCATAAAGAATTTTATCAGTTGATGTACGGTGTGGATATGGTTTGTTGCACCGTTAAAAACTCGTTACCCGAAGCAGAAAATGTGGGCGGTATGCTGGGCGATGTAATTGAATCGTTATTCGATAAAAAGCCGGTATCGGAAGATGATATCTGTAGAAAGTACTACACCTATTGGTCGATTATACACGGTTTGATCTCCATCAACCTGGTACGCCCCGACGGCAGAACAACCAACGAGCTGAACCAGCAAATTTTAAAAGACGCTATTAAGGGAATTACCTTATCTATTAATAGTTAATTTTTTTTTACCCTGCTATTTAACACTGTTAAATAGTTTATACATCTTAAATCCATTATAATTTAAAATCATATGAAATCTCTACATCGTTTGTTTTTATTATTTAACACTGTTAAACGATTTACATTTGTTAAATATACTTTCGCTCTCGCTTTTGCGGCAATTGTATTGGCGAGTTGCAAATCGGCACCCCAGCAAGGTGCTGCTGCGCCACCACCACCCGTTTTACCGGTAAGTTCGGTTAACGGAGGTGCCGAAACGACCTATATCGAATATCCGGCATCTATACAAGGTGCTGTTGATATTGATGTACGCCCACAGGTAAGTGGTTATTTACAAAGTGTACTGGTTAACGAAGGTGCTTATGTTACTGCCGGTCAAACCCTTTTTAAAATTAACGAAAACCCTTACCGCGAGGCTTTAAACAATGCCAAAGCCAGTTTACATGCTGCTGAAGCTGCTATTTTAAATGCCCAGCTGGAGGTAGATAAGTTAACGCCATTGGTGCAAAACAAGGTTGTTTCTGATATTCAGTTAAAAACAGCTAAAACTGCCTACAAAATTGCACAAGCCAATGCCGAGCAGGCTAAAGCCAATGTAGCTTCGGCACAAATTAACCTGGGTTATACCAATGTGAAGGCTACCGTAAGCGGTTATATTGGCCGGATCCCGAAAAAACAAGGGAGTTTAGTATCTCCAACCGATCAGGTTGCTTTAACCCAGTTATCGGATATCCATGAAGTGCATGTGTATTTCTCGCTGGCCGAAAACGACTTCAACAGCTTTAACAACAATTACCCGGGCAATAGCCCTGCCGACAGGATTAAACACTTACCTGCAGTAGAACTGGTATTGGCCGATAATTCTACTTATCCGGTTAAAGGAAAAATAGATATGATTGATGGCCAGTTTGATAAAAACACGGGTGCCATTACGTTAAGGGCCAGTTTCCCGAATGCCAATGGCGTGCTGCGCTCGGGTAATACCGGTAAAATCCGTTTGGGTTTATTGCATAACGATGCCATCCTGGTACCGCAATCGGCTACGGTTGAAATGCAGGATAAAGTATTTGTGTTTACCCTTGGCGATAGCAGTAAGGTTAAAAAACAAGCCATTACCATTGTGGGTAAAGCCGGCGAAAATTACCTGATTAAAGAGGGGGTTAAAGTAGGCGACCAGATTGTGTTAAGCGGCATTGATAAGTTACAGGAGGGCATGGTGATCCAACCTCAAAAAGCAGCAGATAAAGTAGCTGTTGCTAATACAAAAAAATAAAAACAATAAACTTTAAAAGTCATGTTTCAGAAATTTATAAACAGGCCGGTACTTTCAACTGTTATTTCCATCTTATTGGTAATAGTTGGTATACTGGGCCTAACAAAGTTACCCTTAGAGCGGTTTCCGAATATCGCGCCTCCATCGGTATTGGTAACTGCTGTGTACCCGGGGGCTAATGCCGAAACAATATTACGTTCGGTTACTCCATCTTTGGAGGAAGCAATTAATGGTGTGGAAAACATGACCTACATGACTTCCTCTGCCAGTAACGATGGTACGCTGGCCATCACGGTTTACTTTCAGCAAGGTACCAACCCCGATCAGGCAGCGGTTAACGTGCAGAACCGGGTTTCGCAGGCTACGAGCCAGTTGCCTGCCGAGGTAGTACAATATGGTATTACCACTACGAAACAGCAAAACAGCTTTATTGGTGCAATAGGGGTGTACTCCGAAGATCCTAAAAAATACGATGCGGTTTTCGTTAACAACTATGCGCAGATTAATATCATCCCAGAAATTAAACGTATTCCGGGAGTAGGTTCTGCCAGTGTATTTGGGGGGATTAAAGATTATTCGATGCGGATCTGGTTAAACCCAAGTCAGCTGGCTACCTATAAGATTACCCCTAACGAAGTAATGCGTGCGATACAGGATAAAAACCTGGAAGCAGCGCCGGGCCGTTTGGGCGAACGCAGTAACGAGGCTTTTGAATATGTAATTAAATATAAAGGTAAGCTTACGAAACCTGAGGAGTACGAAAACATTGCCATCCGCTCTAATGCTGATGGTTCGATATTGCGCGTAAAAGATGTGGCCCGTGTTGAATTGGGTGCTTATAGCTACAGCAGTGTTAACCGTTTAAACGGTCGTGATGGGATTACGATTGGGGTAATTCAGTTATCAGGCTCTAATGCCAATGAAATCCAGATTGCGATTGATAAACTGATGGCCAAACTATCGAAAGATTTTCCTGCGGGAATTAAATTCAACCAGTTTTACCGTACTAAAACAGATCTTGATGAATCGATTAACCAGGTGGAACATACTTTGATTGAAGCCTTCTTACTGGTATTTATTGTAGTGTTTATCTTCCTTCAGGATTTCAGATCGACCTTAATTCCGGCTATTGCAGTACCGGTAGCCATTATTGGTACCTTCTTCTTTATGCAGCTGTTCGGTTTCTCAGTTAACCTGTTAACCCTGTTTGCCCTTGTACTGGCCATTGGTATTGTGGTAGATGATGCGATTGTGGTGGTAGAAGCGGTGCATGCCAAAATGGAAGAAAATCCCGGCATGAGCCCTAAGGTAGCCACTACCGAGGCCATGAACGAAATTACCGGGGCCATTATATCGATTACGCTGGTAATGGCGGCGGTATTTTTACCGGTAGGCTTTATGACAGGTTCTACAGGGATCTTTTACAAACAGTTTGCCTTAACCATGGCCATCGCCATTATTATCTCGGCGGTTAACGCTTTAACTTTAAGTCCGGCGCTGGCAGCTTTATTTTTGAAGAACAAACATGCCGAAGGCGATCACCATGCCCCTAAAAAAGGTTTTGTAGAGAAGTTTTATGCAGGCTTTAACGGTGGCTTTAACTACATGACCAACCGCTATATTGGCGGCTTAAAAGTACTTATCCGTAATAAATGGATCAGCATGGCTGGTTTGGCTATCATTATTGCAATTACGGTTTTACTGGTAAGCAGAACAAAAACCGGTTTTATCCCGACAGAGGATCAAGGCTTTGTGGCCATTGCGGTGGCTAGTCCTTCGGGAACTTCGTTAGCCAATACCAATAAAATATTGCAACAGGCCGAAAAAGAATTGCGTGCGATGCCATCGGCGAGGTTCGTGATGTCGCTGGCGGGTTATAACTTCTTAACGGCATCGAACAGTCCTTCGGCCGGACAGATTTTCTTATTGTTAAAACCGAATGAAGAAAGGGGAGCCGTAAAAAACATCGATGAAATCCAGAATATTGTAAGGGCTAAAATGGCCGCGATATCTGCGGGTACTTTCTTTGTATTCAGTTTCCCTACAGTGCCAGGCTTTAGTAACGTGGAAGCGATGAATGTGATGTTGCAGGATAAAACAAACGGCAGGCTGGATAAATTTAGTGGTGTAGCCAATAACTTTATCGCCAAATTAATGGCTAAACCAGCCATTGCCTTTGCCTTTACTTCTTACAAAGCCGATTATCCGCAGTTGCAACTGGATGTGAATAATGAAAAGGCCGATCAGCTGGGCGTAAGCGTAAAAGATATTTTGCAAACCATGCAAACTTATTTTGGTACGGCGCAGGCTTCGGATTTTAACCGCTTTGGTAAATACTACAGGGTAGTGGTGCAGGCCGATATTGCCGACAGGACCGATCCGGCGAGTATTGACCGTGTGTTTGTGAAAAACAAAGACGGTGAAAGTGTGCCAGTTAATACGCTGGTTAAATTAACCCGTGTGTATGGTTCTGAAACGGCTTCGCGTTATAACCTGTTTAACTCTATCGAGGTAAATGCCATCCCTAAACCGGGTTTCAGCTCGGGTGATGCGATTAAAGCAATTGAAGAAACGGCTAAAGAACAATTGCCAACAGGTTATGCCTACGAATTCTCGGGCCAAACCCGCGAGGAAATTTCTTCGGGTGGACAATCGACCGTGATCTTCCTGCTTTGTCTGGTATTTGTGTACTTCCTGTTATCGGCACAGTACGAAAGTTATATCCTGCCATTGGCGGTAATCCTTTCTATCCCTACCGGTGTATTTGGGGTGTTTGTGGTATTGGGCTTAACTGGTATCGAAAACAACATCTATGTACAGGTAGCACTGATTATGCTCATCGGGTTGCTGGCTAAAAATGCGATCCTGATTGTAGAGTTTGCGGTGCAGCGACGAAGGGCAGGGCTGAGCCTGTTCGATTCGGCAATAGAAGCCGCGCGTTTAAGGATCAGGCCAATTATCATGACTTCACTGGCCTTTGTGTTTGGTTTGTTCCCGATGAGTATTGCAACGGGTCCGTCGGCACAGGGTAACCACTCTATCAGTATCGGTGCTGCCGGAGGGATGGTATCTGGTGTGGTTTTAGGTTTATTTATCATCCCTGTACTTTTTGTCATCTTCCAGGCTTTACAGGAAAAACTATCTAAAAAAGAAAAAGCGGTTGTTCGTCACCATGAAGAACCGGTAAATAATAATCATGCAGTTTATGAAACGGTTTAATCTATATACCATCCTGCTCCTTGCTTTGGTGTGGAGCGGATGTTCGGTTTCTAAAGACCTGGCCCTGCCTGAAGGTTTGGCGCCTAAAATGTTTAGAAATGCAGTGCCCCAGGACTCATCAAGCGTTGGCGATATGCCGCTGAAGAGTTTTATTAATGACCTTACGGTACAAAACCTGATTGATACGGCGCTGGCCAAAAATTACGACATGCAAATTGCATTGAAAAATATCGATGCGGCCGAAGTGTTGTTTAAACAATCGAAACTGGGCAATATACCTGAGCTGAAGCTACAGGTAACGGCCAGTTCGAGTCGCCCGTCTGATAACAGTTTAAACGGATTGAGTTTAAACCAGTTTACAGGTTCTACGCATATTGAAGATTACAGTGCCAACCTGGGCCTGTTCTGGGAAGCCGATATCTGGGGTAAGATCCGCAACCAAAAAGCAGGTGCTTTAGCGAGTTTTTTACAAACTGCCGAAGCACGCAAAGCGGTACAAACGCGTTTGGTAGCCAATGTAGCACAAGGTTATTATAACTTGCTGATGCTGGATGCGCAACTGGAAATTGCCCGCAAAAACTTAAAGCTGAACGACAGCACGCTACGGATTATTAACCTGCAGTTTGACGCGGGTCAGGTAACTTCGCTGGCGATACAGCAGGCACAGGCACAACAGTTGGTTGCGGCACAGCTGGTACCGCGCCTGGAGCAAAATGTAGCTTTACAGGAAAATGCTTTAAGCGTACTGATTGGTACTTTGCCCAAAGCGATTAACCGTGCCAGTCGCTTAGATAAAATGAGTATCCCTGCTAATTTAAATGCAGGTTTCCCTTCGGCGATGTTGAGCCGCAGGCCGGATATTAAAAGTGCCGAACTCGCACTGGATGTAGCGAATGCTAAAGTAGGGGTGGCGAAAGCGAGTTTGTACCCTTCGCTTGTAATTACGGCGAGTGGTGGGGTTAACTCTTTTAAAGCAAGTAACTGGTTTAACGTGCCGGCTTCGTTGTTCGGTCTGGTATCGGGCGGTATTACACAACCTATTTTTCAACGCGGACAGCTGAAAGCGAATTTGGAACTGGCTAAGATAGACCGCGAGAAAACGGTGATTCAGTTTCGTCAGTCGGTTTTAAATGCGGTAGGCGAAGTTTCTGATGAACTTACTAAAGTTGAGAAACTGAAAGACCAGTATAGCATTGCTGAAAAAAGGGCACAAACGCTGCAACAGGCATCGCACAATGCGAGCTTGCTGTTTAAAAGTGGTATGGCCAACTATTTAGAGGTAATTACGGCACAAGGCAACCTGCTGCAAAGCGAACTGGAACTGGCAACGATTAAAGCGGAGCAGTTAAATGCAGTAGTGGGTTTGTATCGGTCGTTAGGGGGAGGATGGAATTAAGTTCTTTTTTTAACTGCTAAGGCATAAAAGCACAAAGAAACCTATAAGGTCGTAATGATCTTATAGGTTTTTTGTTTTATGAGGTGTTCTTCTTCTTGTCGTCATGCTGTCCCGATTCATCGGGATCAGCATCTCTTTACAGCTCGCGTCGATTCAGGGTGACGGCGGGTAGTGATCCCCTTCAACGATCCGTCATTCCCAACTTGATTGGGAATCTTAAAGCTATCGCTGCTTTCTTTCCCCTCGCACCGTCTTGCCTCGGTTAGCCACCGAACCGCTCTTACTTTTGGCTTGATCCAAAAGTAACAAAAGATCAAGGCCTGGATCTTTTCTTGTAAAAACCTACGAAAACCTTAATGGCGGCAGTTCCTAGGCGCTTACCCACGCCTTGCCCAATACACGCGCTTGTTCCTGCCTTGGGCAGTGGGGGCATGAATGGCAGTGCAGAGCTTTTCGTGCTTTTTCCTGCGAAAATCTCCTATGCCGGAGGGCAGGGTGCAGATAGCAGGGTGCAGAGGTTTTATACATTAGCTTGTCATCCTGAGCGTAGTCGAAGGACGTTCATTACTCCCATCCGCGATCCGTCATTGCGAAGCGGGGTTGTGCGAGCTGAAGCCTGCCTGCTGCAGGCAGGCAATCTGTTTAGAAGAATATTTCCAATACCTTAGCAAATCCGTCATTCCCGCGCAGGCGGGAATCTTAATGCTTTCGCTATCTATGCCGTATACACAGGCTTTCTTCCGCTCACCGCCGCGGGGGCTCTTACCTTTTTCTTGATAAAAAGGTAACCAAAAATCAAGGCCTGGAGCCTTTCTTGTAAAAACCTACGAAAAGCTGAATGGCGGCAGTTCCTAGGCGCTTACCCATGCCTTCCCCAGTACACGCGCTTGGTCCTGCCTTGGGCAGTGGGGGCATGAAAGTAGGTGCAAAGTTTTTCGTGCTTTTTCCTGCAAAAATCTCCTATGCCGGAGGGCAGGATGCAGATAGCAGGGTGCAGAAAACCCCCAGTGCGCGTTCTCCCTCTTGTCGTCATGCTGAACACTTGCCAGGGCAGGTGGAGAGGGGTGGTTCAGCATCTCTTTATTGCTCGTGTCGGTTATGGAGAGACCCTGAAACAAATCCGATAGCTATCGGATCAGGGGGATGGACTAATGAATTGTACCTCTTAGTTTGTCATCCTGAGCGTAGTCGAAGGACGTTCATTACTCCCATCCACGATCCGTCATTGCGAAGCCGGGTTGTGCGAGCTGAAGCCTGCCTGCTGCAGGCAGGCAATCTGTTTAGAAGAATATTTCCAATACCTTAGCAAATCCGTCATTCCCGCGCAGGCGGGAATCTTAATGCTTTCGCTATCTATGCCGTATACACAGGCTTTCTTCCGCTCACCGCCGCGGGGGCTCTTACCTTTTTCTTGATAAAAAGGTAACCAAAAATCAAGGCCTGGAGCCTTTCTTGTAAAAACCTACGAAAACCTTAATGGCGGCAGTTTCCAGGCGCTTACCCACGCCTTGCCCAATACACGCGCTTGTTCCTGCCTTGGGCAGTGGGGGCATGAATGGCAGTGCAGAGCTTTTCGTGCTTTTTCCTGCGAAAATCTCCTATGCCGGAGGGCAGGGTGCAGATGGCAAGGTGCAGAGGTTTTATACATTAGCTTGTCATCCTGAGCGTAGTCGAAGGACGTTCATTACTCCCTTCCGAGATCCGTCATTCCCAACTTGATTGGGAATCTTAAAGCTATAGCTGCTTTCAGCAGCTTTTATTTCTTCCGCTCACCGCCGCGGGGGCTCTTACCTTTTTCTTGATAAAAAGGTAACCAAAAATCAAGGCTTGGATCTGATGTTGGATAAGCTAGTCGAAACTTTATTGGCAACAGCGGCTAGGAACGAAGAAAAATCGTTCTTGCCTCTGTTTTGGTTCTGTGGGGTATTGTGGGGCTGTGCATAAGTTTCAACAGCTTCTCCTGCCATCATCTCCTATGCCGGAGGGCAGGGTGCAGAAGATCCCGGTGCGCGTTCTCCCTCTTGTCGTCATGCTGAACACTTGCCAGGACAGGTGGAGAGGGGTGGTTCAGCATCTCTTTAAAGCTCGCGTGGGTTGTGGAGAGACCCTGAAACAAGTTCAGGGTGACGGTCGAGGGATGGATGGCGCTAGAAAGGAGCTGCATTATTCCCTTAGCAGATCCGTCATTCCCGCGCAGGCAGGAACCACGAAGTGCTCAGCGATGCTAATCTTAAAGCTCTTGTTGTTTTATTTCTCCTTGTCCCCGGCAAAAAGGGTGATAAGGTTTGCCTGAAGTATTGGTTCTATGCTTGCAGGCGTTAGTTCTATGCTTGCAGGTGTTAGTTCTATGCTTGCAGGTGTTAGTTCTATGCTTGCAGGTGTTAGTTTTATGCTTGCAGGCGTTAGTTTTATGCTTGCAGGTGGTAGTTCTATGCTTGCAGGTGTTAGTTCTATGCTTGCAGGTGTTAGTTCTATGCTTGCAGGTGGCAGTTCTATGCTTGCAGGTGTTAGTTTTATGCTTGCAGGTGGCAGTTCTATGCTTGCAGGTGGTAGTTTTATGCTTGCAGGTGGTAGTTTTATGCTTGCAGGTGTTAGTTCTATGCTTGCAGGTGGTAGTTTTATGCTTGCAGGCTGGGGCTTGCGGCTATTGAATAAGCTGTGCGATTAGTTAAACTTATCTTAGGTTGTGGTGTGAAGATGGGTGGGAGGGGATGTTAAAGAAAAACAGCAACTGATTTTAATTTCGGTTGCTGTTTAAATGATTACCTGGGATGGGATGATTGTTTTCATGGGATGTTGTGTTTAGCTTTTCAGGGTTCTGAATGGAATGCCTGAAATCTGTTTATATTGGGGGGAGCTGGCACCAAAAATAGATATCACGTAATTCTTTACATCAAGAGCGAGGGCAACTATACCGGTTTCGGGATGGTACAGGATGTGGTCGCGGTTAAGGCGCTGGGTGCTCAGCTCGGATGCTCTGGCCACTACATCACGGTTTTTCTGCAATAAATCGTTATACAGGGCAGTGAGGGTGGCTATTTGCAGCTCGGTTTCGTTGGGGTTATAGCTGGGAATGGTAGCCAGGAGCTTAATTTGCTTATCGAGGGTGTTGAGCTGGTTATCGTAACTGAGCTGCGCGGCCGATATCTGGTTAACGGCGACACCCTGGGCGGCTAACTTGTCTTTTTCTTCGTCGGTTAATTTGGCCGATGCCCTTTGGCCCTGCAGTTTACGGTTGTGGCTAATGGCATTGTCGGTTACCTGCTGCGATACGTTACTGGCCTTAATGGCATTGAGTATGCGCGTACTGAATTTTTTAAGCGGCTGGAAGGATAGATCGCGCAAGGCAACGGCATTGCTGTTTTTGGCAGCCATATCGTTTACCTGCTGGTTAATGCTGAGCGCCTCGGCGGCTTTGGCAGTTAAACTGCTGAGCTGGATGCTGGCATTGCTGGGGTTGTACACGGAGCCGTAACCGGTTACATAGACCGTGAGCATCTCGAAATTGGCTATGTTTTTGGCATGGCCACTGTCATTGATTTTTGACATAATCTGTGGTTTTAAAAAGTAAATAAATTAAATTAATTGGTATTAAGATAGTATTATTTATTTGATAACTAAAGTATTGGGTTTTATTTTTTTAAGGAATGGGGGAAACCGTAATTCTATTCAACATCTTTATACTATTTTTGCCCGATAAATTAATAGTATGTTTGATTAATATCTACTACATACTACGGTTAAAATAAAATTTTCTATTTTCGGAAAATACTTTTCCCATGTCTAAAAAACTACTCTCAGAACGCGATATCTGTACCAAATTTATTTCCCCTGCCATTGAACGAGCAGGATGGAATAGGCAAACTCAATACCTTGAAGAAGTTTCCTTTACTGATGGAAAGATTTATGTCAAAGGTAGATTGACAACTAGGTGGGTATTTCAGCGAAAATGGCCGCGCGTTTCGCTTTTAAAGTGTCACCCTGTTTCGCTTCATGGTGGCCGCCTGTTTCGGAGCAAGCTGGCCGCGCTGATCACTTGATCAGATTTTCTTTGTACA